>Ga0065704_10070133_pt1 | contig 1266035 bp, 1157 predicted proteins | sample SwiRhicommuniRL2_FD_59091 | JGI IMG/M metagenome (GOLD analysis project Ga0065704, IMG submission 59091) | Switchgrass rhizosphere bacterial communities from Rose Lake, Michigan, USA - RL2 v2 (version 2) | ecosystem: Host-associated > Plants > Roots > Rhizosphere > Soil | place: East...
TGCCGGGAATACCGGCGCCGCGCCGTTGCGCAGCAATACGCGCATGCCTGTCAGGCCATATCGGAAGCTATCCACCTGTACGCTGAAGGTGTCTAATACCTGCCCAGGTACAAGAGGGGCTGCTGATGGGCTCTTGCCCAATATCTGCTCCCACGGATCGAAGATACCGTTGCGGTTGAAATCCAGCCACGCTGCCGCATAGCTAGCCGTCATCGATGCACCTGCGTTTACCTGGCGGGCATACAGCCTGTAGGCACTATCCGCATAGATGGGTACCGGGGGTACCGTAGCATCCCTGCGGAAATCACTGTAAGATTTATTAGCGGTTGTGTTACTATACGTAGGTGTACCGCTACCATTATCCAAAAGCGTAGCGCCGTTCGATAGCTGGTCAACTTTTACATTACCTATGTCTGTTCCACCGCCCGTAGCCTTAGAACCGTCGCAATAGCAATAGTAGAATGGTGCAATGCCCACATATTTGGCAGGAGTGGTAAAGGTTTGACCGGAATTAGTACAAGTAACTATACAACGATACCATGATGGTACAGATATTATATCTGTCATTGCTATTGAATTGGCGCTCGCACCTGTAAAGTTCGCCCAAGAGCTACCATCAGGTGATTTTTGCCACTGAAAGCTAAGGCCTGAAAAAGTGCTCATACCATTAAGCGACAGCGTAAAGCTCTTATCCTTACAAGCTTCGTCGGGCCCTGTAATGAAAGTGGTTGGAGTACCGGTACAAGGAATCTGGCCCCACTGATATACCTGGCCTGTAGCAGGCCTTAGATTCAGCGCATCATGAAATGTAGTAATACTTGGCACTGGCGCAGTAGTCGTGTTGGGGAGCGCCTGGTAATCGGAAGAGCTGGCTGCAATACCAATGCTAGCCGATGGCGTAGTGTTGGTTTGTACAGGGTCAGGCCCCTGACTATAGATGAATTCGATAACACCTGATTCGTACAGGCGTATCTGGAACGATATAACATTCACTACTGTAACACCCGGAACTCCGGATGGCACTGAATATGTCCAGGTTGCGCCTTTCCACTCTATAGTAAATACCCTATTGGGTGCAGTACCTGTGGTTAGCGATGACACCTGGCCACCATAGTTGGTGTGCAAGTCATCCCACAGCGGGAATAATACCGGACCGCCAATAGTATTAAGACCACTGGTACCGTTGCTAAGTGTTGAAGATGTAGAATTGGTAAGTGAAAGAAAGCCATTAGAGCAGGCGCTCACCGTAGTATAAGTACCCGTCGTGAACGGGAAAGCGAAACCAATAGGTATACCTGTCTGCGTTACATCATCGCCTATTGCAGCAGACCAGGGTGTACCTCCCGTGAGGGGTGTATACGTACCTGCGAATGCACTAAATGGATATGCTGCCGCTGTGGTTGGCATTTGAGCTTTGGCTGTAACTGACAAAGCGACTACACAAAGCAGAAGAAGCGCCCGGATACTGGCGATCTTTTTTGTAAAAAGGTTCATATTCTAAGATTCATTTATTAACTAAAGAAAAAGATTGCTCTATTTTCTTTAACCTTCGGGCTAAGTTAATGTAAATATCTAAAAAAAAGACCTGTTTATACCCTAAACTTGTCTTACGACGAAATTGCAGCAATCCTACCTGGCATCAAAATCGACTACCACCCTGTCGGTTTTGGGGTGGGCCTGGCAGGCTAGGACATAGCCTTTAGCTATTTCATCGGGCTGCAGGGAGTAGTTAACTTCCATCACTACCTCACCTTCGGTGATGCGGCAGCGGCAGGTAGCACATACCCCGCCTTTGCAGGCATAGGGAAGATCGGCGCCGTGTTTCAGGGCTGCGTCCAGTATGTTATCGCCACCATAGGCCAGGTCGATATCGAAAGTAGTGCCATCCAGTATCACCGATACTTTACTCATATTGCTCATATCCTCGCTATGCTCCGCCGCCCATTTCTGGTGCGAGGCTTTGGGCTGGTCGGGCGAAGTGAACAGCTCTATATGGATGTTGGCCATAGGCATGCCGAGATCGGCCAGCTGCTGGCGAACGGAAAGAATCATGTCTTCGGGGCCGCAGATGAATGCCTCGTCAACTGTGTTAATATCTATAAGTGTTTTGCAGAAGGCAGCACATTTGCCGGCATCGATACGGCCATTGAACAGGGGTATATCCATAGACTCGCGGCTGAGGACATGGTAAACGCGCAGGCGCTGCATAAAGCGGTTCTTCAGCGCTTCAACCGTTTCGCGGAAGATGATAGTATTGCGGCTACGGTTGCCATATACCAGCGTGAAGGTACTCTCGGGCTCGTCTTCCAGCACCGTTTTCATGATGCTCATAACCGGGGTGATACCGCTACCGGCCACAAAGGCTAGGTAATGCTTCGCTTTCTTCTCCTCCGACTTGCGGGACGAGAAGCTGCCCATCGGCGTCATTACATCCAGCACATCGCCGGCCTTCAGTACTTCGTTGGCATGGCTGCTGAATTTACCGCCTGCCACTTTTTTGATGGCTACACGCAGCTCGTTATCCTTAGGGCTTACACATATAGAGTAAGAGCGGCGCATCTCCGCCCCATCTTCGTGCCTTCGGAAGGTAAGATATTGACCGGGTGCAAAACGGAACGCATCGGCCAGTTCTTCGGGTACTTCCAAAGCTACCGATACACAATCAGCCGTTTCGGGCCTAACCTCTTTTACCTTCAGCGAATGAAAACGGGGAGCAGACATGCAGTAAATATATATAATTAAAGAGGTGCAAAGTTAACCACGATTTTCCTGATTTAGCTGATTGCGGTCATTTTTTAGGTCGTGCGACGATTGTTGCGTTTTGTTGCGGGTTTTGTCAGATATTTTCTTTCCCCGCAAGAGGCAATTCTGTCGCAAGTAGTCACCTCCCTCGTTTACGCAGTTTAACCACCCTCTGTCCCTCCTTAAATAAGGAGGGATGATCGATGTCCGGCTTCGCCGGGTGTATATGTAGGTTGATAGGGTTCATTTTACTTACTCTTATTTCGCGAGATTGCTTCGTCGGTCACTACATGACCTTCTCGCAATGACGGGATGTGTGACGTGAGGTTGCTTCGCTGCGCTCGCAATGACGGGCATAATTTTATTATAGCAAATATACGCTATAATAAATAAATTATTAAATTAAATTTTGATTATCCCAACATGCCGTCGAGCTCGTCTTTGGGGAGGAGGGTGAAAACTTTTTTGCCGTCGGGGGCGTATTCGGGCTGGCTGCAGGCGAATAGTTCATCTATCAGCGCCTGCTGCGCTTCGGGTTGCTGTATGGCGCTGGTGTTGCGCGACAGGTGGCGGGCCATATTGATGAGCAGGGCCTCCGAGCGTTTGCCAAGGGCATCTGAAGATTCGTGTTTCAGCTGCTCTACCACCTCATCCAGCACATTGCGCTCCTCACCTGCAGGCAGGGCTACGGGCACACCTTGTACCGCAAAAGTATTGGGGCCGAAAGGTGCTATATCGAAACCCATGCGGGCCAGGTCGGGTAATACGGTATTGAGCAGCATTGCATCTTGCGGAGGTATCTCGTACGATACGGGGAACAGCAAGCGCTGCGATGCGGTGTTGCCATCGTTCCACTCCTGTAGCAGGCGCTCGTACCAGATGCGCTGCTGCGCGCGGCGGATGTGGATGAGCATGAGGCCCGACTTCACGGTAGTGACCATGATCGCCCCTTGCACCAGCAATATATTGCCCGCTACACCCGAGGTTTGAGTGGCGCTATCGCTGTTGTGCATAGCCATAGGCTGAGATACGGGCGCTTCGGGCACTGCAGTGCTTTGGGCTATCTCGTACAGGCTTTTCCATTCTTTTATCGCATCCCTTTTCTCGATGAAATGCGCCTGACCGCCTTTGTTGAACGTATTATATAAGTATCCTTTCTCTGTATCGCTACGCTGCTTATCGGTGCTGGGTAGCTGTACCGATGAAAGATGCGTGATCTCGGTATTGAGCGTAAAATCGAGCGAAGGGGCAATGTTGTACTTAGCCAGTGCATGCTTTACCGCAGCATTCAGGTAGGCATACATCAGGCGGTCATCTTCAAACTTCACTTCCTGCTTGGTGGGGTGTACGTTCACATCTACACGGGCGGGATCTATCTCCAAAAACAGCACGTAGAAGGGGAAGGCCTCTTTTTCTATCAGCCCCTCATAAGCCTGCACTACCGCATGGTGCAAGTAGGCGCTGCGTATGAAACGGTTGTTGATGAAAAAGAATTGCATGCCACGCGTACGGGTAGCCGCCTCGGGCTTGCCAATGAAGCCTGTGATGTTTAATAAGTCGGTCTTCTCCTCCACAGGCACCAGGTTCTTCTCGTAAGAATTGCCCAGCAGGCCTTTTATCCTTGTCTTCAGGTTGCCGCCTTCGAGGTGATATTGCTCAGAGCCATTGTTCCACAGCCTGAAGGCGATGGACGGATGCGCCAGCGCTACACGGGTAAACTCATCAACAATATGCCTGAACTCGGTGGTATTACTCTTCAAGAAACTCCTACGAGCCGGTACGTTGAAGAACAGATTTTTGATAGCCAGGTTTGTCCCCGGTGCAGTGCTGCAAGGCTCCTGGGTGACTACCTCTGTAGCTTCCAGCAGCAAGCGTGTGCCGGCCTCGTCATCGGCACGGCGGGTTTTCATCTCTACCTGCGCTACCGCAGCTACAGATGCCAGCGCTTCACCGCGGAAACCCATGGTGCGGATAGAGAACAGGTCATTGATATTCCTGATCTTGGAAGTAGCATGCCTTTCGAAACTCATACGGGCATCGGTAGGGCTCATGCCGCAGCCGTTATCTACTACCTGTATCAGCTCCTTGCCCGCATCCTTTATCACCAGCTGTATCTCGGTCGATTTAGCATCCACAGCGTTCTCCAGCAACTCCTTTACGGCCGAGGCAGGGCGTTGTATCACCTCGCCGGCGGCTATCTGATTGGCTATATGATCGGACAGGAGTTGGATTACGTCGGGCACGGACTAATAAAAATTTATGCGAAGTTAAAGCTTTAGGGCGTTTTAGGGTGTACAATACAATAGGGTTATATTTGTTTTATGACGTTGACCAGGTTCCATTACACTCTTATTTCATTTATTGTTTTCCTTCATTCATTTTCGGCGCAGGCGCAGCAGGTTAAAGGCAACCAGAACATTGTAGCCCGCACCCGCTGGGTAGATAGTGTGTATGCCAGCATGAGTGATACAGAGCGTATTGGGCAACTTTTTATGGTAGCGGCATACTCGGGCGGTAAAGATTATAATGAACCAAAAATAACAGAACTGGTGGCCAACCGCCGTGTGGGCGGCCTCATCTTCATGCAAGGCACAGCAGAGCTGCAAGCCGTGCAGAACAATAAATACCAGCGTATGGCGCAGGTGCCCCTGCTGATAGGCATGGATGCCGAGTGGGGATTGGGCATGCGCCTGACAGGAATAAAAGATATGCCCAGGCAGGTGACTATGGGCGCTACGCGCGACAGCGCACTGGCCTATAAAATGGGTGTAGCCGTAGCTGCGCAGATGAAAAGGATGGGCGTGCATATCAATTTTGCGCCGGTGGTGGATGTAAATAACAACCCTAAGAACCCCATCATCAACGCACGCGCATTTGGCGAAAATAAAAAACTGGTGACGCTCCTCGGTATAGCTTACATGAAAGGTATGCAGGATAATGGTGTGATAGCCTGTGCCAAACACTTCCCCGGCCATGGTGATACCGAGACGGATTCGCATGCGGATATGCCCAAGATCTCGAAAACATTGAAGCAACTGGATACACTGGAGCTATACCCCTTCAACCAACTGATAAAAGCGGGGGTGCATAGCGTGATGGTAGCGCATATGGAAGTGCCTGCACTGGAGCCGACACCAAAGATCCCTACTACCTTATCGTACAACACCATAACCGGACAGCTGAAAAACAGAATGGGCTTTAAAGGCCTGGTATTTACCGATGCGCTGAACATGGAAGGCATCGCGAAATATTTTGCACCCGGCGATGTAGACCTGAAAGCTTTCCTGGCAGGTAACGATATGCTGCTGTTCTCACAGAACGTGCCGGTGGCTATCGCCAAGTTTCAACAGGCGATGAAGGATAGCGTGATAACCACCGCTATGCTGGAAGGCAGAGTAAAGAAAATACTGGCCGTGAAATATGATATGGGCCTCAACAACTGGAAGCCTGTGAGTGAGTATAACGTATCGCCCGAGGTGAACAAGAATACAGCCGCTATAAAACGTGCAGCCGCTGAGGCGGGTGTAACGCTAGTGCGCGACAGGAACAATATCTTATCGAGGCTGCAAAACAAAAACCTGCGTATAGGCTATGTAGGTGTGAACGCATCGGGCAGCAGCGTATTGCTGAACGAACTGCAGACCAACATCGGGCCTATCAACAGCATGTGGCTACCCAAAGGCAGCACAGAAAAAGATGCGAATACCATCACCGACTCGATGGCGAATAACGATGTAACCATCATTGCCGTACACAACCTGAGTTTCTACCCAGGCTCAACGGGCAGGCACTCGCTGGATATGCAGCATATCAACTTCCTCACCAAAATGCAATCGGCTACCAACGCCATAGTAGTGCTGATGGGCAATGCTTACCTGCTGAAGAACTTCTGCGATGTGAACTCTGCAATGGTTGCATACGAGGATGATACCATCACCAATGAAGTGACCAGCAAAATATTGCTGGGGCAACTACCTGCAAGGGGTAGGCTACCAGTAACACCATGCACAGACATTAACCAGGCAACGATCGCTATGATACCTAAGCCTGCTGATGCCTTGCAGAAAGTAGATTTTGTGCAGGATGCAGGTGTGACCAACCCCGCCGCACTGGATAAGCTGAACATATTTATGAACCGCTGCGTGGTGGATGGCATATTTCCTGGCGCGCGCGTGCTGGCGGCTAAGAATGGTAAAGTGTTTTATGATGAAAGTTTTGGCTATACCGATGACAGTAAAAAGCAACGTGTGACGGAGAACACTATTTACGATATAGCATCAGTTACCAAGATACTATCGACCACACTGGCAGTGATGCGGCTGTACGAAAAAGGGCAGCTGAACCTGAACAAAACGCTGGGTGACTACCTGGCATGGACGAAGGGCAGCAACAAAGCCGGCCTGCAGATCAAAGACCTGCTGATGCACCAGGCAGGCTTGAAGAGCTGGATACCTTTCTACAAAGAAACCATGAACGGTGATAACCTGCGTACGGATATTTATACCAACCAGCCATCGGCTACCTACAAATATGAAGTAGCCAAGAACCTGTACCTGCGTAATGACTATGTAGATTCTATCTGGTTTACGATACTGGAGAGCCCGCTGGAGAATAAAGGCAAGTATGTGTATAGTGATCTTGATTATTACTTCCTGGCATCGGTAGTAGAGCAGATAACCAATATGACCATAGATGAGTATATGGACAAAGAGTTTTACAAACCGCTGGGCCTGAAGCGAACCAGCTACAACCCGTTGAAAAAATTCAAAGCCGATGAGATAGCTGCTACTGAAAATGATATGCTGTTCCGCAAGCAGCTGATAAGGGGTTATGTACACGACCCGGGCGCTGCACTATTTGGTGGCGTAGCCGGACATGCGGGTATCTTCTCAACAGCAAATGATGTTGCGGTAGTTTTCCAGATGCTGATGAACGACGGCAAGTATGCCGGCAAGCAATACTTCAGCAAACAAACGGTGCAAACATTTACAGCATACAATTCACGCATCAGCCGCAGGGCGCTGGGCTTCGACAAGCCATCGGCCGATAAGAATGATGGCGGCCCCGCAAGTGCGCACGTATCGGGCACAGCGTTTGGTCACCAGGGCTTTACGGGTACCTGTGCCTGGGCCGATCCTGAGAACGGCGTGGTGTTTATATTCCTGTCGAACAGGGTGAACCCATCGGCGGAGAACAGCAAGATCAACAAGCAGAGTGTGCGTACTGTGTCGCAGGATTATATTTACGAAGCACTGGGTATTGACATCAACCGCAACCGAGAGAGTGTGAGAACAACACAATTAGCAACGGCTAAGTAATCCCCCTGTTCATCACCCTGTCATATACGATTTTAAGTATTTTTAACATTTATAATTTCTCTTTAGCGAAAAAGAGATAAATATTTGTTGTGTTGCGGTTAACCCCCCGGCACAACCTATATGAATGTCCGCACCATCCTTGCCCTGTTGCTGATGTTGATCTGCCAGCGTAGCTATGCCCAGAGTTACACCATACAAGGCAGCGTTTACGATACACTGAATAATTATGAGTTGCCGTATGCCTCGGTCACCTTGCTACGGGGCGGCGACTCTGTGTTGCAAACTTTTACCCGCGCCGATGACAAAGGTGCATTCCGGCTAAAGCCTGCACCTAAAGGAAAGTATGTGCTGATGGTAACCTTCCCGGGTTTTGCCGACTATATAGATAAGATAGACCTGCAGGCTGATATGGACCTCGGCAAAGTAATACTCATATCGCGGGTGAACCTGATGAAAGAGGTGCTGGTAACACAGAACTATGCCGCCATAAAAATGAAAGGGGATACTACTGAGTATGTGGCCGATAGCTTTAAAGTGCGCGAAGGCGCCGATGTAGAAGCCCTGCTGAAAAAACTGCCCGGCATACAGGTAGATAAGAACGGGCAGATATCCGCACAGGGTGAAACGGTAAAGAAGATACTGGTGGATGGAGAGGAATTTTTCTCCGATGACCCTGCTGTAGTAACCAAAAGCCTGCAAGCTAAAGCCATAGACAAAGTGCAGGTGTTTGATAAGAAAAGTGACCAGGCAGAGTTTACAGGTATTGATGATGGCGAGAAGACAAAGACCATCAACCTGCAATTGAAGGATGCTAATAAGAAAGGTTACTTCGGGAAGATAAACAGTAGCGCAGGGCCGGGTGTCGGGCAAAACTATTTTGAAAACCAGGGCATGATCAATGCTTTTAAAGGCAAGCGGAAAATATCAGCATTTGGTATTGTATCTAATACCAACGAGGTAGGCCTGGGCTGGGAAGACCGTGATAAATATGGTGGTGGTGGCGGCAACACCACAGAGGTGAACGATGACGGCCAGATGTACACCTACTTCAATAGTGATGATGAATTTGAAAGCTGGAACGGCAGCTATAATGGTGAGGGTTTCCCTAAAGTGTGGACGGGCGGGGTGCATTACAGCAATAAATGGAAAGAAGATAAACACCACCTTGGGGGCAACTACAGGTATGCCAAACAAAATATAGAAGTGGGCGGCAACATGCTGACACAATATGTACTGCCCGGCGATTCGCAATTTTTCAGCCAGCAAACAAAAGACCTGTTCTCTACAGGCCAGCGCAACAGAGCGGATATATTATATGACTGGAAGATAGATAGCACATCGAGTATAAAATTTACTGCCAATAGTAACATAGCTAATACTATCTCCCGCTCCAGCTACCATACCGAAACCTTTACGGGCGCTGTAAATGAGAAAAGTATACTCAACGAAAACTACCGCACACTGAATAGCGATGCCAGCTCGTTTGGCCTCAACTTCAGGCTCGACTATCGAAAGAAATTCAAAAAGAAAGGGAGGACGATCTCAGCAGGCTTAACGCAAAGCTACAGGCAGACGGAGAGTGAAGGGTTTCTAACAGCAACGAACAGCACAGGTATCGGTAATGTAGACCAAAAGAAAAACAATACAGGAGATAATCTATCGTTGACATCGCGCATATCTTATACCGAGCCACTGACAAAGAAAATGTTTCTGGAACTGAACTATAACCTAACAGTGAACGATATGGAAGCGGAGCGAATCACTAACGATAAAGACGGCTCTTCCGAAAGCTATGACAGCCTGAATACCACACTCAGCAGTCATTACAAATACAATTTCCTCATCAATACCGGCGGTACTACGCTCAGGTGGGTATATAATAAAGTGATCTTCTCTGTGGGTGGTTCTGTTTCTAATGCGGCATTCGACCAGAATGATCTTTTACGTGACACAACTCGTAGCTACAGCTTTGTCAACTTTTTTCCACGCGCCAACTTCAATTATAAATTCAATAAGCAACGCGGCCTGCGTTTTGGCTACAACGGATATACCAAGCAACCTAAGATAGACGAGATACAGCCACTGGCTGATAATACCGACCCTATGAATATTGTGGTAGGTAACCCTAACCTGACCCAATCTTTCAACCACAACTTCAGCGCCGGGTATAACGACTATAAGGTTTTGACAGGCCGCTATGTATGGGCCAACCTATATTATACTTTTACCAACAATGACATCAGCCGTACCGAAACCGTAGATGCCATAGGCCGCAGGATATATCAATACACAAATATAGATGGCAACTATTCGGGCGGCATGTGGCTCGGCTATGGTTTCAAAGTAAAAAAGGTGACCCTGAATATGAATGGTAACATCAGGGTATCGCATACCAACAATATTGTAAACGGCATTACCAATACCAGCAACTCCAACGAGTATACGTTAGGCCCGGGCTTTAACTATAACAGCGAGAATGAAAAATTTTCGGTGAGTATGAGCGTAAAAGGCAGCTATCATGATAATACTTCTACCATCAGCACACTATCGCCCAGCTACTGGACCGGCGTGCTGGAAACAGATATAAGTTATGAATTTCCACTGAAGATAGTAGTAGGCACCGATGCTGACTGGAATGTACGTGAGCGCACGGTTGCATTTGACAGGAACAATAACGTGTTCATCTGGAATGCTTATGTAAGCAAGAAATTCCTGAAGAAAGAAACATTGGAACTGCGTGCATCGGTATTTGACATACTCAACCAAAACCTGGGCTATAACCGTTTTGCGCAAAACAACTACGTAACCGAGAACAGCTATAATACTATACGCCGCTATGCATTCCTCGGCATCAACTGGAATTTTACAAAATCGCCAGCTGCCGCACCCGAGGGTCAAGACATCATAAAATAGCTACACAATGAAACAGATACTCCTCTTTATATGCTGCCTGATTGCCTGCACTACAGCACAAGCCCAATATACCATGCAGGGCAAGATAGAATATGAGCGCAAAACCAACCTGCACCGCAGGATGGACGATATGATAGAAGAAGACGATAATACCTGGCTGGAGAAAGCGCGTACCCATGCGCCTAAATTTATTAACGCCTACTTCAACCTGAGTTTTAACACAGCTAATACATTGTATGAACCCGGGCGTGAAGCAGACGTAAAGAACAATATGTGGTTTGCACAAATACCATCGGGCGAGAATATTGTGCATACCAATTTTGCTACAGGTAAAGTGACAGCAACAAAAAATGTATTTGAAGAAAAATTTCTGGTAGAAGATAGTATGCGCACTATAGCATGGCGTATAAAAGATGAGGTACGTACTATAGCCGGGTATAAATGCCGTAAGGCTGTAGGCGTGATATGCGACTCGGTATATGTAGTGGCCTTCTATACCGAAGATATAATGGTGAATGGAGGCCCTGAAATGTTTAGCGGGCTGCCGGGCATGATACTGGAGATAGCCATACCACGTATGTATACTACCTGGATAGCCACCAAAGTAGATACCGAACTATTGAAAGATAAAACATTTGCCGTGCCCGCCAAAGGCAAGAAAACCAACACCGCCAGCTTGCAAACCCATATAGGCAGTAGCATAAAAGACTGGGGCAAGGGCAGCGCCCAACGAACGGTGTGGTGGGTAACGATATAAAAAATGGCTGGTTGTTCACCAGCCATTTTCTTTTTATCCTATTGCGTTTTTCAGGTCTTCTATCAGGTCGCCTACATCTTCTATACCTACACTCAGGCGTATCAGCGAATCGGCCAGGCCATTCTTGATGCGCTCTTCGCGAGGGATGGAGCCGTGCGTCATGCTTGCAGGGTGCCCTATCAGCGATTCAACACCACCCAGCGACTCGGCCAGCGAGAAGAGTTTGGTTTTCTTCAGCACTTCCATAGCAGCTTCTATATTGTCGTCCTTCAGTACAAATGATATCATACCACCAAAGCCGCGCATTTGCTTTTTAGCTATCGCATGGTTGGGATGATCTTCGAAACCACACCATATCACCTTGCCTACTTTAGGATTGGAGCGCAGGTAGTTGGCAATAGCCTCACCATTCTCGCAATGGCGCTGCATACGCACATGCAGGGTTTTTATACCACGCAGCACCAGCCAGCAATCGTGCGGGCCGGGTACGGCGCCGCAGCTGTTTTGTATAAAGCGCAGCTTCTCTTCCAGCGCTGCATCGTTCATGATGAGCGCACCGTGTACTACATCGGAGTGGCCGCCCAGGTATTTGGTAGCAGAGTGCAGCACGATATCAGCACCCCAGTCGAGCGGGTTTTGCAGGTAAGGCGATGCAAACGTATTATCCACCACCAGCAGCAGGTTGTGCTCCTTAGCTATTTTAGCGCAAGCTTCTATATCTACAATGTTCAGCAGAGGGTTGGTTGGCGTTTCCGCCCATATCATTTTGGTATTGCCATTGATATGCTGGCGGATGTTCTCCGCATTGCTCATATCTATGAAATGGAACTTGATACCGTAGTTGGCAAACACTTTGGTGAAGATGCGGTATGTGCCACCATACAGGTCGTTGGCTACGATCACCTCATTGCCGGGCGCCAGCAGTTTTGCTACTGCATCAGTTGCTGCCATACCACTACCGAAGCTCAGGCCATATTTACCATTCTCTATACTGGCCAGTGCATTCTGCAGGGCAGTACGCGTAGGGTTTTGTGTGCGGGCATATTCATAGCCTTTGTGATCGCCGGGGGCAGCCTGTACATAGGTAGAGGTCTGATAGATAGGCGTCATGATAGCGCCGGTTGTGGGATCGGGCTCAACGCCTGCGTGTATCAGGCGGGTAGCTAATTTATGTTGCTTATTATCTGCCATAATGTCGATTTAAATTGTCTGCAAATGTATTAGTATTTTTATAGACATCCCTAATTATGAACACATGGGTCTGGACGCCGTAGAAATAGTAATGCGTATAGAAAAAACCTTCGCCATCAAGATAGATGATGCGGAGGCTGAAGCTATCAGAACAGTAGGTGACATGTATGAAATTGTGTGGCGCGAAATAGATGGCAGGGCTTCTGATACATGTATTTCACAAAGCATATTTTACAGGTTACGCAATGGTATAACCGCTACATATGGCGCTAACCGGGCGGAGGTAACTCCAGGTATCATGTTGGCACAACTTATCCCCAGTAATCAGAAAACAGAACAATGGCAGGCCTTTTCGCAACATGCCGAACTGAAGCTGCCCAATCTGATATATAGGCAGCCATACAGTGGCATCCGCGATTTATTAGTGGTCAACATAATAGTATGTACGTTGATACTAATCTTATTTGCAGTTCATCGCTCAACCTGGTGGCCTTTACTGCTGTGTCCTATCAGCTATATAATGCTGATGGGGTTCTATAAAATATTCTCCAGTAAAAAAACGGCAGCGCCAAAAACTGATATTCGCCAATTTGTTTCAGATGTCCTTGCACTGAATTTTGAAAATCTGAAGAATGTAAAAGGAGCGCCAATCCATATCAGCAGGCGGGAAATGGAGCATGTCATCAACAACATAATTGTTGATGTATTGGGTGTGGACATTGAAGAAGTAACCACTGAAAAATCCTTTGTTAACGATTTCGGCCTGTAAAATCGCTTAGCATTTATTCAAATAAGTAGCTAACCTGCTTTTGTTGGGTTTTGGGCTGTATAATTTCAATACTTTTATGAAATGGAAAGATCGCATGTGCGCCCGGGTGACGACCTGAACCCACAGGAGCGGGAGTATGAAAACAGCATACGCCCGCAGAGTATTGAAGAATTTTCGGGGCAGCCGCAGCTGATAGAGAACCTACGGATTTTTATAAAAGCCGCCAACCTGCGTGGCGAACCACTGGATCACATATTATTTCATGGCCCTCCGGGCTTGGGTAAAACTACCTTATCGCGCATAGTGGCCAATGAGCTGGGCGCAGCGATAAAAGAGACCAGCGGACCGGTAATAGAAAAACCTGCCGACCTGGCGGGGTTGCTCACCAGCCTGCAGGCAAGGGATGTATTGTTTATAGACGAGATACACAGGCTAAGCACGGTGGTAGAGGAATACCTCTACGCTGCCATGGAGGATTTTAAGATAGACATTATGATAGACAGCGGCCCCGCAGCCCGGTCTATACAGATCAACCTGGAGCCTTTTACGCTGGTAGGGGCTACTACACGCTCGGGCTTGCTTACAGCACCACTACTCAGCCGTTTCGGTATCAAATCGAGGCTGGAGTATTATACCAAAGAGGTATTGCAAGGCATCGTGATGCGTGCCGCCGGTTTGCTGAATGTGAAGATCACCTCGGATGCAGCTATGCAGATAGCAGGCCGCAGCCGTGGTACACCACGTATAGCCAACGGGCTGCTGCGCCGTATGCGCGATTTCGCACAGGTGTTGGGCAATGGCATTATTGATATGGCTATTGTTGAGCATGGGCTTAAAGCGCTGAATGTGGATGAAAGCGGGCTGGATGATATGGACAATAAAATACTGGCTACACTGATAGATAAATTCAAAGGCGGGCCTACGGGCATCAACAATATAGCCACCGCCGTAGGCGAAGAGGCAGGCACCATTGAGGAAGTGTATGAGCCATTCCTGATACAGGAAGGGTATATCATGCGCACACCACGTGGCCGTGAGGCTACGGAAAAAGCTTACCATCATTTGAAGCGTGGCTTCAAAAGTGGTAGTGGCAGCTTATTTTAAGCCTGAAGTTGCCAGCAGTGTTTCAATAAAGCTATCCCAGCTATATTTCTTTTTCTCTGTAGCGAGGTTTTCCTGCAATGCAGGAATGGAATTGGGCTCGAAGAACCTAAGTATTGTTTTAGCTATCTCTGATGGTTCGGGTGTTGTTACAAAACCTGTTTTGCCATCGGGCACTACCTCGGCAAGGCCACCTACATTGGTTACCACCATTGGCTTTTCGAAATGATAGGCCACCTGTGTGATGCCGCTTTGTGTTGCATTGCGGTAAGGCTGCACAATAAGATCGGCCGCGCTGAAATAGTATTGTACTTCACCATTGGGTATAAAGCTGGTGAACTGATGCACTACATCCTGCAATTGGTGTTTAGCAATTATTTCTTCGTACGGGGTACTGCTTTCGTAAAACTCGCCGGCTATTATCAGGTGTATGCCTTTTTCTTTTATGCCGGGCTCGTTCATCGCTTCCAGCAAAAGATCCAGCCCTTTGTACTTGCGGATGAAGCCGAAGAACAGCAGGTAGTTTTTATCAGGCTCTAACCCCAGCTTTTTGCAGGCTTCCGCTTTTGATACCGCTTTACCGAAGTTATCGTACAGCGGGTGTGGTGTAAAGCTGGCAGGCTTATCGGTAAAGCTGCGCAGGTCTTTCAACACCTCTTTGCTCATGGTAATAAAACTATCTACCGGGCGCAGAAAGTATCTGGTAAGCGCTGTATCTCCGGGGCGCTTCTCGTGCGGTATTATATTATCGGCAATGCAGAGGATATGACTATGTTTATTTGCCCTTATTATCCTCAGTATAGTGCCCAGGCTGGCGCCGATAAACGGCATCCAGTAGCGCACTATCACCAGGTCGGGTTTTTCTTTTCTGATGGTATTGCCGGCTTTTATCCAGTTGAGCGGGTTGACGGAATTGATAATACTCCTTATCCTCAGGTGCGCGGGAGCAGGCTCGTCAGTCAACTGTGTTTTGCCGGGAAATAGTATAGATGGGTATTGCAACGAAAATGAGTAGATGGTGACATCATGCCCATGCTCTTGTAGCTTTGTAGCAAAGCGCTCGTTGAATGTAGAAAGGCCGCCGCGTAGCGGGTGGCCCGGGCCTATGAGTGCTATTTTCATGAAAACAGCTGTTTAAAATCTTCCTGTGCCTGGCTGTAATCTTCAGGGATACCGATATCTATAAAATAACCATCGCTTTCGTAGCCATACAGCGAGCCTGAAATCACCTGTTGTTCCAGATAGTCTTTTTCAAATGAGAATTTTTCGGGTAGCTGGAGACCCAGCAAGGTAGCCCTGTCTATCGCATATATACCGCCATTGATGAGGCCTGATTCCCTGTACTGTTTTTCTTCGAAAGCAGTGATACAGTGCGCATCATCTACATTCACTATGCCATACCTGCTGAAATCACGCAATTGCTTTAGTGCAAGTGTAGTTGCTGCTTGTTTGTCTTTGTGAAAGGATAACAACGCCTGCAGATCTACCATAAACATCGTATCGCCATTCAGCACCAGCACATTGTCTTCCCGAGCTGCTTTCAACGCAAGTTGTATGCCACCACCTGTGCCCAAAGGCTCTTCTTCAATTACATAGCTAACCTCGAATGGCAATGTTTGTTCTTTTAGCCACTCAAGTATCACCTCGTGCGCATAGCCTAATGACAACACCACACGGGTGCATTGCTGCTGTGCCAGGTAGCGGAAAAGATAATGAAGAAACGGCTGGCCATTTATCGCGGCCATGCACTTAGGCTGCGCGCCTATCACACCCCTAAGCCTTGTGCCCAGCCCACCTGCAAGTACAATACATTCCATATACTATATATTCCAGGTAGATAAGCCTTGTTTTGTGAACTGGTATTGCTTCACGCTTCCACCAAAATCTTTCAGTGCATCCTGCACTTTGTAGCGCGTATTGGCAGGGCAATAGAACATCATAAAACCGCCACCGCCGGCACCGCTTATCTTGCCACCTGTAGCACCAGCCTTTAATGCTGTTTCGTATATCTCATCCATACGGGGGTTGGAGATACCTTGTGCCATTTGTTTTTTATAGCGGAAACCGTAATCAAGTATTCCGCCTATTTCATCAACTTTACCTTTCAGCAAAGCTTCTTTCATTATCTGTGCCTGCTCCTTCAAGTGGTGCATAGCGTCTATCGACTCCTGGTTCTTATCCGTCACGTTTTTGCTTTGCGCCTCTATGATGGTAGAAGATAAGCGGCTGGTTGCCGTAAAGAACAGCAACAGGTTATTTTCCAGCTCGTACAGGTACTGTGTTTTTATCCGCAGCGGATTCACGATCACTTTATCGCCTGCATAAAACTCCATGAAGTTGACACCACCAAAAGTAGCAGCATACTGGTCTTGCTTGCCGCCTGCCATACCCAGCTCTACACGCTCTATGTGGTAGCTCATGTGTGCAATGTCATAATCGCCCAGCGGCAGTTTCAGCCATGCTGTAAATACCCCCAGTATAGCCACCATCAATGTAGATGAAGACCCGAGACCAGAGCCGGCAGGCGCATCTACAAACGTAGTGAGCTTAAACCCTGAAGGCACAACACCAAACTCGCGCACAATACGGTTGTACACACCAGAGGCCAGGTCGAGCTTGCCATCAATAGGCAATTCGTTGGCAAAATCATATTTCACCTGCTCCTGCCTGTCGGCGGCTTCTATTATTATATACGGTTCGTCAATCGGCTCCAGCGATGCGTAGGCGTATAATGAGATGGTAGCATTCAAAATAGCACCACCATACATATCGCAATAAGGGCTTACATCGGTGCCACCGCCTGCCATACCTATGCGCAGCGGTGCTTTACTCCTGTATATCATTTTTAAATATTATAACTGGTATAAGACTGGCTAAAAATAAGAAACTGGCGCTAATACAGGCAAATTATTGCTGTGTTAGCATTTTTCGGTCGCCAACCATTGTCAGCAGCGCAAAAATGGCAATGCCTATAGCGCCACCTATTGCATCGGCAAGGGTATCCATCTGATCCTGGCTGCGGCCGGGCACAAAATGGCCCTGTATATACTCAACCAGCCAACCCATGAAGACAGTGATGAGCAATAACAACAACAGGTAACGGGGATTGCGGCTGGGGTTAGCGAACAGCCAGAGGAGGGTGAAGATGCCAAACAGCACCAGGTGCGCCCATTTATCTACAAAAGGTAGCTGCACATCGGGCAGCTCGTTGCCCGGCAGCAGGCATAAAACGAAAATGAGCAAGGTCCATAGCATAGCTAAAAACCTTGCCCGTTTCTTATATTTTGAAGCTGCGGTAAATAATGGCCACATGGCTATTACTAGCCTACCATTTCAGTATATGCAGCGGCATCCAGCAGGGCATCTACCTCAGCAGGATCGTTTACAGTCATTTTTACCATCCAGCCTTTGCCGTATGGATCCTGGTTTACAAACTCAGGGTTGCCTTCCAGTTCACCGTTCACCTCAGTAATGGTGCCGCTTACCGGCAGGTACAGGTCCGACACTGTTTTTACCGCCTCAACGGTACCAAATATCTCGTTTGCGCCCAGGTTTTTGCCTTGTGCGTTGATGTCTACGAAAACGATATCGCCCAGCTCGCGCTGTGCAAATTCGGTGATACCGATAGTAGCGGTATTACCTTCCAGTTTTATCCATTCGTGGTCTTTGGTGTACTTCAGTGTTTCAGGGAACTGCATGTCTTGTTGTATTTAGCTCGTAAAAATAGCGGAAAAATATCGGATTTGTAAAACCGTGGCTGTGATGGCTGCATTAATCTTGGCTGGCATTGGCCGTAATTTCCGCATCCGGGCATATTCCACTTTAAAGTTTAATATAAATTGATTATTTTTAATTTAGAGTAATACCCCATTTGATGGGGCCTGGCACCTATTCCCTTAAAAACTAATAAACCGATGCGATCACGAAACCTATCCATAAAACAGCTCGCCAACTGGGCGTTCGTCACACTTGCATGCATTTTTGCATCTAACCAGGTGAATGCGCAGGTGCCTACTACCGCGGCGGCATACCCCTTTACAGCCTACCAGGGTACATTCACACCTGTAACAGGTGGTACGCAATGGTTTGGTGCCATTGGCGATGATATGACCCAGCAAGGTATACCCATAGGTTTCAGCTTCCCGTTTACTACAGGTACGTATACTACGGTGAGCGCCTGCTCCAATGGCTGGCTGTCGCTCAGTAATTCCGGTAGCGCATCACTCAGCAATGCTACTTTCGGCCTTAATGATATTGGAGGGCCGGTGTTGTTTCCTTTGTGGGATGACCTGCATATGAACTATGGTGGTGAGATGCGGTCGATAACTACAGGCACAGCACCCAACAGGGTGTTTACCATACAGTGGAAAGGCGCTACATGGACCTATTCGGTACCATTTGGCACTCCGGGCATTACGGTGGTCAATGTTATCTCCTTCCAGGTAAAGCTGTACGAGAGCGGCGTGATAGAGTTTGTATACAGCAATGGTACCGACCCTATTCAAAACAATACCACACCATCTGCAAGCATAGGCATTGCGCGCAACGATGTGGACTGGAAAGTGCTGGATAACACAACAACAGCACCAACTCCCAGCACCACTACATTTCATGATGCGCTGAACCAAAAACCTGCTGAAGGGCAAGTATACCTGTGGGGGCAAATACCCTGCACAGGAGTACCAACTACAAGTGTAATGGGACCTGATGGCGTTTGCCCGAACAAACCATTTAACCTTACACTGGCTGCTATGGCTACTTTCTCCGGGCTCAGTTTTCAGTGGCAGGAGTCGGTTGACAACGCAACATGGACGAACTTTACAGGTACAGGCGCTACGAGCCTTACCATGAGCTCGGTAATGGTGGCACCCAAATATTACCGTTGCATTGTTACCTGCACCAACTCCGGCCTTTCGTTTACTACACCATCTAAGTTTATAGACTTTGCTGCCTTCTACTACTGCTACTGCGACAACTCGAAAGCCAACAGCGTACAAGGCATGGATATTGGCAATGTAAAAGTCATCAGCCATACCGGCAACGATACCCTGCTGAATAACGGTGACAGGTTACCGTTTATCAATAATGCCACATCGATGAGGGTATATACCGATTTCAGGTATGATGTGCCGATAGTGCCTATGTATCACGATAGCTCTTACCGCCTACTGGCCAGCCAGATAAACAACGGTGCCTATACAAAAGGTATGGCCGCTATCTATATAGACCAGAACCGTGATGGCGTATTTGACATAACAGAGCGCGTGCTGCTGGATACGATACGCGATAACTCAACACCTACTGCAGGCCTTGTTACAGATACCTTTACAGTAGCAGGCAACCTGCCTATCGGCATTACAGGTATGCGTGTCATCATGCAATCGAACATTGCTGAGCCTGCACCATGCGGCACCTATACCGAGGGTGAAACAGAAGACTACCTGGTAGACATACGCTACCACCCATGCAACGGACCTATGAATGCAGGTACTGTTACGGGCGAGGACACATCGATGTGCGTGGGCTATAGCTATGCTGTATATGATACCACGCACGAGTATAAAAAACACAATATATCGTGGAGCTGGGAACTATCGCCTGATGGTGTCGTGTGGGTAGATGCGCCGAATTCGTCAATGAAAGATTCACTGACCCGGGTGTTTACCAATACTATCTACTACCGCATGCGTATGATATGCAACAACACTTACGATACTACACGCACAGCACCTTTCCGTATCGGGTTGAAACCAGCCTACAAGTGCTACTGCTACAGCCAGTCGGCTGGTGGCAGCGTAGATAGTAGCGATATTGGCGCTTTTGAACTGAATGGATACTCGATAATGCAAGGCGGCCCACACTTACAAAACCCCAACGCATTCCGCCGCCGCCAGGACTATACCGACCTGCCACCTATAGAGCTGCGCACCGATCGCAAGTATGGTTTGTTCTTGTATCATATTATGAAGGGGGGTTATCATAACGATGCCAAGATCACTATGTTCGTTGATTTCAACAACAACCACGCTTATGATATACCTAACGAGCGGGTAGGTATGTGGCTGGTACCAGGCACTAATTACTATGTAACCGACAGCCTGTACATACCTGATGATGCTATTGTGGATGTACCAACCGGCCTTCGTGTTATTGTCAATAACAACGTATCGCCGAATATACCATCAGACGAGGCTTGCGGCGAATATGCATCGGGCGAAACTGAAGACTTCATTGTGATATTCCGCAGGCCATTCCAGCTGAGTATTGACAACATAGACCAAAGCGGCAGGATAGCACTATACCCCAACCCTACCAGCAACAGAAGCACACTGCAATATGATGGCAAGCCAGCAAAAAATCTTTCTGTAACTGTAACGGATATTACAGGACGTGTGGTATTGCAACAACAATTCAGCAATACAGAAGCGCAGCTCAGCACATCGCTGGATATGGTTGCACAGTCTAAAGGCATCTACATGATAATGCTTCAGGCCGATGGTGAGAAATATATGCAGAAACTGATAGTGAAATAATCTATCGTTAAGAGGATAAATAAAAGGCGGCCAATTATGGTCGCCTTTTATGTTATTACCAATCGCCTCTGCGCATTTGCTTTTTCAGCGATTCTTTTCGTTTGCTATCCAGCCTTGCCTGCACCGATGCTTTGGATGGTTTGGATTTTTTCCGTGGTTTGGGTTTTATGAGACTCTTCGCTACCAAGTCCTGCAACTTATGTAAAGCTATCTGTTTGTTCTCCAGTTGCGATCTTGTTTCGCTACTTTTTACTACCAAGTAGCCTTCTTTGTTGATACGGTTCTTCAGCTTGTCTTTTACCCAATCTTTTTCCTCCGGCTTTAGTGCGGCACTGCTATCAATATGCCACCAGGCTTCCACCATCGTTTCTACCTTATTCACATTCTGGCCGCCCTTACCGCCGCTACGTGCTGTGCGGTAAAATATTTCTTTTACGAAATCCTGCATCTTAAAAATCGTTGTCATCATCTTCATCCTCGTCATCAGCGAGGTTCATATTCATCATGCTGCCCAGTATATCACCAAAGTCGAAACCACCCGCTTCCACACCTTTCTTGCTGATGAGGGAGAACTCGGCAAGGCCATGCAGCATAAACTCCATCAGCAGGGCTGCCTGTTGTTCATCGGCATTGCTGTAGAATTGTTTTACCGCTGCATACAATCCATCTACCTGGTATAGCTTTTCGCGGTAGGCTGCGTCGGTCAGGTCTTGCAGCAGCACAAGGTCGTTGCCTTTACCAAACCAGTCGATAACGGGCTGGTAAGGGTTAGGCCTTGGTTTTACTTTCTGAGGGTCGCGGCCTGCGGGTTTTTTAAACGTTTGGGGATCGGGGAAATATTGCAGGAACATAGTACGTATCGCCTGTCCCATCAAGCGGTAAGCAACATTCAATGCCCCTTCCTGCTCACCTTCGTACACCAGCTCCACCTTACCGGTTATCGATGGTATCACACCAATAAAATCTGCCAGGCGCACCATCGTCTTTGCTTCACCATTGCGCAATGCACGGCGCTCTGCCGTGCTCACCAGGTTCTCAAGTGCCGATATGGTAAGCCTTGCCGATACACCACTTTTCTGATCTACAAACTCACTCTTGCGCGCTTCCATAGCCAGCTGCTCTACCAGCATGCGTGCCATTTCAGGTAGCTCTATGCGTTGTGCTTGTTCGTCCAGTACATTCGCTTCCTGCTCGGTAATGGCTCTTGAAACTTCAATAGTTTTGGGGTAGTGGGTGATGATCTGGCTTTCGATACGGTCTTTCAGTGGTGTTACGATACTGCCCCTGTTGGTATAGTCTTCGGGGTTGGCAGTGAACACAAACAATATATCCAGCGGCATGCGCAGCTTAAAGCCACGTATCTGTATATCGCCTTCCTGCAGTATGTTGAACAACGATACCTGTATACGCGCTTGCAAGTCTGGCAGCTCATTGATAACGAAGATGCCCCTGTGCGAGCGTGGTATGATGCCGTAGTGTATTACACGCTCATCGGCAAAGCTGAGGCGCAGGTTGGCGGCTTTTATGGGATCTACATCACCTATCAGGTCGGCTACAGATACATCAGGCGTAGCCAGTTTCTCACCATAGCGCTGGCTGCGGTGTAGCCATGATACAGGCGTATCGTCGCCTTTCTCTGCTATGGTTTCTACTGCGTAGTGCGATATAGGTGCAAAAGGATCATCGTTGATCTCGCTACCTGTTACGTAGGGTATCCATTCATCCAGCAAGCTCACCATCTCGCGGGCCATGCGTGTCTTCGCCTGTCCGCGCAAGCCGAGGAACAATATATTATGCCTGGATAATAATGCGCGCTCCACGTCGGGTATTACTGAATCTTCATAGCCCAGTATACCGTTAAAAGGATTTTGTTTTTCCCTTATGCTCTTTATTAAGTTATCCCGTACTTCCTGCTTTACGCTTTTAGATACGTAACCTGATTTCTTGAGCTCTCCTAATGTATTGATAGCGGGCTGCTGCATATTCATCTTTCTATTGAATGATAAAGATACAGGATGCGGCAATGCAGGCAGTTAAGTGTTGGTAATAGCTATATAGACAAGATATTATTGTGCCCAGAGCTCGTTGTCTATCACATCATCCAGCATAAAAAGCTTGCGGTTAGTGACTTCTGTAAGCTCATTCAGGTCCATGTCGTACTCTGTTCTGTCTTTGCTCGACATCCATTCTCCTTTTAGCCTGCCTTTGTCCAGTTTCATTTCCATACTGGCAATATCAGGCTCTTCAGTAAACTGCCAGGTGCCATCGGGCAGCTTAGTCACCTCCAGTTTGATGTATTCTTCCATATCCTCAAACTTGTAAATAGCTTCCCAATAACATACTACTTCAGGACAAGGGCCTTTATAGCCTCGTATATACATCTCTACATTGGTATGCTTATCGAAAGTGCCTACATATACTTTCCGTTCAACGATCTCTTTGGTCCGCTTTGCTTTTTTGGGGTTCTCCTCTTCATTAAATTCATCTGTGTCTATTTCCAATCCCGTACGCTCTTTCGCCGGCTTAGGAGCTGGTGCTGTACTGGCAGTATTTGTAGTTGCTACAGCAGTTGCCGGTGCTGTAGTATCCTGATCGGCACCATACATCTCAGCCAGCATTTTCATCTTATCCATTTTACGCTCTATCGCCAGTTTCTCGTAATACTCCTCAATATTCTCGGCTGGCAGTACGTTCACCATATGGCCACCATACCATTTGCCTTTTATCTCCATAATGTCTTTAACTGTTATCACATATCGGCGGCGGGTGAGCATATCCTCTACTATATAATGCCCCTGCATACGGCGAGTCATTATTTTATCAATGCCGGCTATATCACGTGTTACGATCATTCGTTCCAGCTCATAGCGCGCCATGATCATATCATTCCAATGCAATGACGAGTCTTTACCTTTCTTTATTACGGCTTCATAGTCAGCAGCAATGTCTGCATTGAATACAGGATCATACTTCTGCAATTTGGCAGGGTTAGCCAGCAATGTTTTTACGGCGGCGGGGTCTTGCGTGCGCAAATGGGCCATCAACGTATCGAATGGAGGAAACAATGTAGTATGTACTGCTGAGTTCTGCGTTTGCATGCTTTGCAGCAGCTGGGTCATCAGTTCCTCTTCGCTCCTGGCTTGTGACAGCACATTGCTTTGCGCCGCTATAGAGATGAATAATAGTATAAATAACTTTTTCATGTAGATGTGTATTCATAGTAACAGCCCGCTGTTGCGGGCTGTTGAAAATTCTTATTTTATAAAGTCCAGTATCACCTCTGGTGGCCGTGCTACAATAGCGCGGTCATCATCGGCAGCTATCGGGCGCTCCAGCAATACAGGATATTGTAGCAGCGCTTCTTTCCATTCTTCTTCCCTCAGCTCTTTAGCCTCAAACAGGTCTTTGTATATTGTCTCGTTCTTCCGTACTATGGCCGATGCAGGCAGGTTCAACTTCAGCAGCAGTACATCCAGCTCTTCAAGGTTCAACGGGTCTTTAATATAGTTCCTGATCTTAAAGTTGGCATTATGTTGCAACAACAGGTCTAAGGCTGTGTTGCTTTTACTGCACTCTTCGTTATGATAGATGACCAGTGGCATTAGAATACCATTTCTTTTACATCATCGGCTATCACCAGCCTGCCTGCTGTTTTAGCTTTTATCTCTTCGATAGTAGTACCCGGTGCATACTCTATACAACGGAAACCATCAGGTGTCACATCAAACACACCCAGGTCGCTCACTACTTTCTTTACACATTTCAAACCTGTGATAGGCAGGGTACAAGCAGATAGCAGTTTGCTCTCACCTTTAGGGTTGGTATGCTGCATAGCTACGATGATGTTCTTTGCAGAAGCTACGAGATCCATAGCACCGCCCATGCCTTTTACCATTTTGCCGGGTATCTTCCAGTTGGCGATGTTGCCATCATCTGATACTTCCATCGCACCCAGTACAGTAAGATCTACCTTACCTGCACGTATCATACCAAAGCTCATAGCGCTATCAAATATCGCTGAGCCGGGCAGCGTGGTAATGGTTTGCTTGCCTGCGTTTATCATATCCGCATCTTCTTCTCCTTCGAAAGGGAATGGGCCCATACCCAGCAACCCGTTCTCGCTTTGCAATACTACGCTTACGCCAGCGGGTATATAGTTGGCCACCAGCGTTGGTATACCTATACCGAGGTTCACATAAAATCCGTCCTGCAATTCAAGGGCTATGCGTTGCGCTATCTGTTCTTTATTTAAAGGCATTGTTCTTTTCTTTTTGTTTGATGATTACTGGCGTTTGCGGGTAGTGCGCTGTTCGATGCGCTTTTCATAATCGCTACCCTGGAAGATGCGGTGTACATAGATACCGGGCGTGTGAATGAAATTCGGATCCAGCTCACCAGGTTGCACCAGCTCTTCTACCTCAGCTATGGTTATCTTACCTGCCATCGCCATCAGCGGGTTGAAGTTGCGGGCGGTATCTTTGAATATCAGGTTGCCCTGCGTATCACCTTTCCACGCTTTCACTATCGCAAAGTCAGATTCAAAAGCATATTCCATCAGGTAGTCTTTACCGTTGAAGTTGCGTACTTCTTTGCCTTCGGCTACTTCTGTACCCACACCTGCCGGCGTAAATATCGCAGGCATACCATAACCCGCAGCCATGCAACGTGTAGCCAATGTGCCTTGTGGCACCAGTTCTACTTCCAGCTCACCGCTCAGCAGCTGGCGCTCAAACTCCGCGTTCTCACCTACATAAGATGATATCATTTTCTTCACCTGCTTCTGTTGCAGCATCAGGCCTATACCAAAATCATCTACACCGGCATTGTTAGATATGCACGTAAGGTTGTTCACACCTTTCTTTACCAAAGCCGCGATACAGTTCTCAGGTATGCCGCACAGGCCAAAACCGCCCAGCATCAGCACCGCGCCCGATTCTATATCTTTTATCGCCTCTTCGGCGTTAGCTACTACTTTATTCATCAGCTATTAAAAATTTGTGTTCAAAAGTAAAACAAAAGCCTGCTGGCAAAAAACCTTTTTGCAGTTATATATCGTCAATTTCTACCTGTTCCTTCGCATCTGCTACCAGCTCGTATTTGCGGGCGAAGTTGCACCAATGGCAGCTTTCTTCACCACAACCTTTATCAAACTCATGGTTCATGATGCTGGTATAGGAGTTTTTCAACTGCTTTAGCACAATATCCTCATCCTGCGGGAACACGGGCACTTTCACGCGTTTGTATTGGTTGGTAGTTCTGCCCTTCTCTATATAGTCGAACATACCCATCGTTACGCGCCATTTGCTATCGGGTGCGTTTTCTATCAGCAGTTTGTAAAACACCATCTGCCTCCAGTAATCGCCGCCATTAGGGTTGGCTTCGTTAGGGCCACTGGTATATTTTGCTGCCGACTTATCAGGGTCACCGCTTTTATAGTCTACCACAGTTACCGTATCGCCTTCAAATTCTATCTTATCAATCTTACCCGTCACCGGCACACCATCCAGTATATAGCGCGGCACTTTGTATTCTATCTCTACATTGGTAGGGAAGGTACTCAGGTAAGTATCGTAGTAATCTGATATCGTAGTTTCACCTTGCTCCATCCTGCGTTCATACTGTACCGGCGTAAAGCATTCCTGCTCGCTATACATGGATCTACGGAAGACATCGATGATATCCCCCTTCGAAGGGAAAGTACCATGGTTCTCTTTCATCTTCTTGAACATCCACTCCAGCGCATTGTGCAGCGCACTACCATAAGCCAGCGCATCGCCTTTCAGGAATGGCACGCGCAGCAGGTTCTCATAATAGAATGCCAGCGGACAATTAAGATATTTCGATAGCGTACTGTAACTCATAATAACCTGCTGCAAGGCATGCTCTATCCATTGGTGGTTAGCCAGCCTGATACGCACATCCGGCACCGGCTGCATAGCCCACGCAATATGCCCCAGCACCGCAGCGGTAGATACATCTTTGTTGATGCGTTCTTCCGGTGTGCTGATCTCGTCTATAAAAACAGAATGCTCCAGTGGTTTTCCTGCATTATCAGCAGCAGCATAAGATACGTGCAGGTGCTTTTTAGCACGTGTAAGCGCTACGTAGAACAGCCTGCGGGCTACTTCCGTTTTATATGTTTTGTCCGCATCATCATCGGTATTGGTAATGGTATCGGGCATGCGGTATTCATTACCACCACCTTTCTTCGCTTCCCAGAAATTCTTGGTAGCGCCTATCAGGTACACATGTTCAAACTCATGGCCTTTAGCACCGTGTGCGGTGTATAGCTTCACACCCTTTTCGTTATGCACTACTTTCTGCACAGGCAGTGAAAGCCCCTCTGTTTGCATACGATCTAAAATGCGCAGCAGTTCCGGCAGCCTCATACGTGGATTGCGGGCAAAGGTATCACGCACAAACTCGAAGAAGGTATGCAGCACTTGTGCATTCCATATATGGTCTTTCTGCCCGAGCAGGTGCGGCACGATACCGCTCTCGTAAATTATCTTTTCTATCAGCAGTGGCAATGGCAGTTCCTGCTGCGCGCGCAGCCAGTTATTGATATTCTCGCCCAACCGGCGTAATGCAGTTACCGTTTTCAGGTTCAACGATTCAAGCAACAATGCATTGCCCAGTACGATACGCCAATAGCCCAGGCTGCGGTCTTTCGATTTGTTGGCTTGTATATACAATGCCAGCATAGCGATGTCTGTTGGGTCGATACCATAGTATGACGTATGCATGATGCTGAACAATGTAGCCTCTGCACTGAATGGTGTTTGACGTTCAGCATCCAGGTAGCGCAGCACGTTGGTTACCTGCTCTATCATAGGCAGTTCCAGTATGTTCACCTGTTTCTTCACGCTATAGGGTATGCCCTTGCGTTCCATCAGCGCTATGATGTTATCGGCCTGCTTATGCTGTGCATATAGTATGGCTACATCATTTAGCGCTGTACCTTCTTTTTGCAGCTGTTCTATTTGCATCACGATATCAGCTTCTTCATGCAGTACATTGCTGTATACGGTTATGACAGGGGTGATACTATCATTACCATCCTGGAACCTGGTAGCTGATGCTATAATATTTTTATCCAGTTGCAACTCGTGCAGCTGCGCTATCAATCGTTGTTTGTTATTCTGTATGGTGGCCGTGGCCTTGTTCAGTATCGGTTGAGATGAACGGTAGTTATGCGGCAGCACCACCATTTTTATCGTGGTCTCATACTTGCGGTAGAAGTCGATGATATTGCGGATACGCGCGCCCTGGAACTCGTATATCGATTGGTCGTCATCGCCCACCACGAATATGTTCGGGTCTTCCCAAAACTCGGTGAGTATGTTCAACAGTTCACTCTGCGAGCCGTTGGTATCCTGAAACTCATCAACAAGTATAAACTGGTAACGCTCCTGGTAGCTTTGCAGCAATGCGGGATTCTCCTTGAAGGCATCCAGTACCCAGATGATCATATCGTTGAAATCATACCACCCAGCATCTTTCATACGGCGGTTGTATTCATCAAACAAACCGGCTGCTGCTTTGGTGGTATTCATCTTACGCACCTCGTCATCTATAGCCGATTGCTTGAGGTCGCCTTTTGCAAAGCCTTTGCCATTGCGCTGATAGATGTATTCTTTACGGTTGGGCAGGTCGGCTATGTATTCATCTACCGCTTCGCTTATTCTATCAGCACGCAGGTTCTCCCGCTTCATAAAATCGAACAGGCGGTTGAGGCGGCCCGCATCGTAATATATGTTGCCGCTTAGCTTGCGTAGCGCATGGCCCGATGGCAGCTTCTCCAGCATATCGTACAACAGTTCCGTACGCTCCAGGTCGGTAACGGGTTGCAGGCTGCGCATACTGAAGTTCTCACTGTTATTCTGTATCACATTATTACAAAACCCGTGGAAGGTCATGATGTTGATACGGTGCGCGGAGGTGCCTGCTATCTGCACCAATCGTTTGCGCATGGCATTGGTGGCCTCATCGGTATACGTAAGGCAGAGTATCTCTGTGGGTTGCACCTGTGCTTCACTGCGCAGCAGGTTGGCTATCCGCATCGATAGTACTTCGGTCTTGCCCGTACCCGGGCCGGCTATCACCATCACCGGGCCATATATGGTATCTACGGCCTGCTGCTGTGCAATGTTCAGGTTATTATATCGCTCTAAAAAAACGCTTTCGTTGATGGACATTTTCAGTAGTGGGCCTGCTGTGTGCAGGCTATTTAAAGTTAGCAATAATAGCAACAGCCGCATTACTAAAACGCGGCTGTCGGGTATTATTTACTTGTTCGTTTTCTAATTATCTGCGGGTGGCAATCCGGGCTGCGGGTTAGGCTCTTGTGCCTCCGGCTGATCCATTTGCTTTTTCACTTCGTCCAGCTTCTCCTGCTTGTGCTGTATCTTATGTTCCGTTTGGGCTATCAGCTTAGTGAGGTGCTCGCGCAGTTCTTTTTCTTTATGGCCGGGGGTGATGTTCTCCAGGCCATTTTTAAAGTCAGCAAGCCTTTCCTGCTCCTCTTCTATCTCACGCTCCAGCTTGGTGAGGAATGCAGCTGCCTGCTGAGAGCGAGCGCTTTTCTGCCTTTCGGCCTGTTGCAGCCTTTTCTCACGATCTGCATCTTTACGGGCAAAGAAGGTTTTACGCGCGCCTATAAATGCTTCCCATATCGTATTGCTATGTTCACGCGGTACAGGGCCTATCTTTTTCCACTCATCCATCAGCTCATTTATCTCGGCTGTGGCCTCGCGCCAGTGCCTGCTGTTTTGCAGTGCTTCAGCGCGCTTCAGCAATCCCATCTTCTGGGCGTAGTTATCTTCCAGCGCCACTTTCATATGCTCAAAATGGTGCTTTTTGGCCGAGAAGAATTGCTCTTTAGCAGCTGTGAACCTGTTCCACATATCATCCGCTTTCTCCAGCGGCACTCTGCCTATTTTCTTCCATTCTTCCATCAGCTCCGCATATTTCTGCGAAGTAGCGTTCCAGCTTGTACTTTCCTTCAACGCCTCTGCCTGCTCTATAATGGCTTCTTTCAGCAATGCGTTGGCTTCCTGCTCGGTCTGTATGGTTTCAAAATGCGCTTTCTTACGATCGTAGAAAACGTTCTTGGCCTGTATAAAACGGTTCCAGAGTTCTTCGTTCTTATCGTGCATGGTGCGGCCTATCTTCTTCCAGGCCTCCATCATTTCTTTAAACTGCTCGGTAACCTCTTTCCAGTTTTCCGATGCCGCGAAAGATTCTGCTTTCTCTACCAGTTCCAGTTTCAGGTCCAGGTTTTGCAGCATCTCTTTTTCGGTCTCCTCATGGGCTGCACGCTTGCGTTCGTAGAATTTATTCTTCGCGGCTTCCATACGGTTCCACAGCTCATCGCTGCGGCCTTTATCTATCTGGCCGGTATGTTTCCATTCATCGGCCAGGTCTTTATATTTCTGTGTGGTCTCTTTCCAGCTATCATTATCGGCCAGTGCTTCCGCAGCTTCTACCAGCTTCAGCTTCTGGGCATAGTGCACTTGTGTGTGCTCCTCTATAGTTTTAGACATATCGACCAGCGGCGTATACAGCGCGTGAAAATCGCCTATAGCATTGGTATGCTTCAGGTATTCTTTTATGCGCTCTACTTTACCGGTAAGTTTCAGCTTGTCTTCGGCGCTGTTCCATTCGGTTTGAAGTTCATTTACTTTCGCCTGCACTTCAGGAAATTTATCCTGCAGGGCTTTGAAGGCGATGGCTGCGTTGCCTTCATCAAGATGAGCTACCGTGCGCTCTTTATAGTCGCCGGATGCTTTCAGATTCAGTTCGCCAGCATCACTTAGCGTGAATTGGTCTTTACCTGCGAACGATACGGTTTCCCACCATGCAGCAAGGTTGTTAGCGGGTGCACTTTCGGGTGTCATGTTCTCTTCCATATAATTAAACAGTACAATAGTGTCTTATAAATAAGCAGGTATTACCCGCCAAATACTTTCTTTAATATATCTGTTACGCGTGCTGTCGGGTTCGTCCTTATTTTATTCTCCTCCTCTGCTATCGTTACAAACAGTCCATTCAAAGCACGCTCAGTAACATAGGCTACTAGATCGGTATTCACCTTGCCCTGGTTTAGTGGCAGTTTGTTATACACGGTAAATACATCGCTCCAATACTTCGTTGCATTCACTTTATTGAGCGAGCCTTGTATTACTGGTCTGAATTCATTGGTGAGCTGTGCAGTGGTTCGCTGTTTCAGGAAGTTGGTAGCTGCACCATTGCCACCTCGTACTATCGATATACCATCCTGCACACTCATGCCGCTGATGGCATTGATGAATATATTCACCGCCTTACCCGATGCATCTTCCGCCGCGCGGTTCATAGAGAGCACAGCATTGTCTACATACTTACCCATACCAGCGCTGCGCATCACTGTCTCTACTTTCTTAGCCTCAGGTGGCATCAGTATTTTTATCAGCTGGTTGCCGAAGAAGCCATTCACGTTCGATAGTTTGGCCGTGGCATTCTGGCTGCCAATTTTCAAGGCATCCTTCAACGCCGTTACTGCCTCTGCATTGGTGAATGACGAGCCGGTAGTACCGTTTGTTTTTATACCACTCTGGTTCAGCTTCTCCTTTCCCTTATTGATAATATCGCCCCACTGCGCCTGCGCAGGTATAGCAGCGCCCAGCAACAAGGTAAATGTTATCATCTTTGCGATGTTCTTCATATATGAATATAGTTATGAATTACACTTTTCAAATATAGTACCAAATCAAAAGCCGCCCGATCCTCCATTGTCATCATTTCTTAAATTATTACGCTCTCTCGCACCATTCTGACCGTTGCCTGACCTTCTGCTCCTTGTCTCCGATTTACCGAAACGATAGGTAAATGTAATATTCCCAATCCTTGTTTCACGGTCGCGCAACATGGTTTGGTTATAAAGGTCGAAATCGTATATCATATAATACTTCCGTCCGTTAAATATATCAGATACATTTAACACAACCGTACCATTGCCTTTCCAGAAGGTTTTGCGCAGGGCCACATCCACCCAATATACTTCTTGCTGGGTATACTGGGGAAAAGCACGTGGAGCTTCATAGTTGGCATTTACTTGCAGCGAAAGTGTCTTTGATAATTTAACATTTGTGTTCAGCTTGGCAAACCATGAGAAGCCGCTATTGTTAGCTGTAGAATCAATATTGCTGCCCTCTATCTCATTGTAAAAAAGGTTGGTATTCAGCATTACATCCCACACGGGTAGTATCTGCGCCCTGCCTGTCATGTCCATACCATAGGTAGTGCCCGAATTCAGGTTGCGGGGTTGGGTGAACATGCGGCCGTCAGGGTAGATGAAGCGGTACCGCTCTATCATATTCTTGGTGCGCTGGTAGTAGGCACCCGCCATAAGGCTATGTCCTTTCTTGTATTGTTTGCTATAGTTCAGCTCCATATTGGTGATGAACTCGGGTATAAGCGACGGATTGCCCTTATTAGTATCCTGCGGGTTCGAGAAGTCGATATAAGGCATCAGCTGGAAGAAGCCGGGGCGGTTGATACGGCGGGTGTAGTTGATGTATACGGCCTGATCTTTCTTTAGCTTGTAGGATACGAAAGCCGAGGGGAACAGATTAAGAAACTCATTGTGATAGGTATTGCCTTTCAACGATATATCCGTACCATCGTAGGTAGCATATTCCAGCCTCAAGCCTGCCATGTACGACCACTGCTTATATTCATTGGCTACACTCGTGTATACAGCATGCGTGTTCTGCGTATAGTCGTATGCGTTCTTCAGCAGCGCAAAGTACTCTTCTCCATTGCCGGTATCTATCACCGGGTGGTTCTCGCTATTGAACCAGAAGAGCTGTGATTTCCAGCCGGCATCCAGCCTTGCCGATTTAGCGAATGGCGTAGTGAAATCGGCCTGGGCATTGACGCTGTTATTACCACCACCACCCGGCGAGCGCTGGATGATAGGCATTTTGTTTTTGATTACCTCATTGCTATCGTAGCCATAGGTGTAGTAGTTCTGTATGCGGTTCACCCACATCTGCGCATACGTTACGTTGGCGGTCAGCTCCTGCTTGGGCTTGGCAAACTTGTGCTTATAGTCGAGCGAAGTGGAGGTGGAGAACGGCTTGCCTTCGTTTTCGCTCTTCCGTATCTCTTTATACTGCAGCACATCCGGGCTTGAGAACTCGCGGTAGGTGATCTCGCTGTTGTTGCCCCAGAGACTGCTGTTGAGGTTCTCTGTGAGGATGATGCTGTTCTTATCATCTATCGTATACTCTGCACCTATGCTGGTAAACCAGCCATTGTTTCTGCGCATGTAATCTTCAAACGTATGATAGCTGTTGGTGTTAAACAGGTTCTCACGCGTGGTAGTGAAGTACATATAGTTGCGGTTGAAGCGGACGTTGCTGTTGGCAAACAGGTTCCACTTGTCGTTACGCATATTGAAGTTGATGCCCGCATTGTATTTATCCCTGGTACCGGCACCTGCCGTTATCATTCCATTGATGCCCATTTTGCGGTCTTTACGGGTAATGATGTTGATGATACCCGTTACACCCTGCGCATCGTACTTGGCAGAGGGGTTGGTGATGACCTCAACATTGCTGATGGCTGAAGCCGGCATGCTTTGCAAGGCTGTGGCCACATCGCCGGCAAGCAAGGTAGCAGGCTTGCCATCTATCAGTATGGTCACATTGCTTTTGCCCCGCAGGCTTACACCGCCATCTACATCTACCGATACCGAAGGCACATTCTGCAATACATCTGCCGCACTACCACCGGCTGTGGTTATATTCTTCTCTACGTTGAAGACCTTCTTGTCCACACTCATTTCCATGAGCGGCTTTTCGCCTACCACCTGCACTTCCTTCATTTGCTGGGTGGTGGTAACCACCGATATGCTACCCAAGTTCTTCTGTGGCTTTTCGGCACTGAGCTCTATGCCGGACACTACTTTGGTTTCGAAGCCTATACCGCTGAGCTTGAGCATGAACTTGCCAATAGCCGCAGGGCTGATGGTGAAGTTACCTTCTTCGGTAGTGAGGTCGCCGTTTACTACCGACGAGTCGGCACGGAGAAGGGCTACTGTGGCGTAGGGTACGGGTTTCTTCTGGGCATCTACTATGCGGCCGCTAAGCTTTGTCTCGGTTTGAGCCAATGCGGTATGACATAACAGTACCAGCATCGCAAACAAGGAGGAGAGACGTGAGTACATAAGACCGCAAATTTGGCAGAAATAAATGACACTGGCACGGTTTAGCAGGGGGTATTTATCTTAAAAAGATGTTATTAAATGTCTTATACAATGCCTGTGAGCATCATTTGTTGCGTTTTGTTGCTGTTCCTGTCAGATTTCTACTTCTCCCAAGGGTGGGGTTTTGGGCGTGTAGTGTAGTTCATCTCCCACGTACCCTGCTTGGCAAGGAGGGGTGGGGTTTTGTTAACCACCCTCTGTCCCTCAAATAGGGAGGGATGATCAGATGCCTGGCTTCGCCAGGTGTCTATATGGGTTGATAGGATTCATGTTGTTTACTCTTATTGTTGATAACTACGTTTGCAATACACAAGCATAATTTGCTTTTGTATACTGTGTTACATAAAAGCAAATATACAACAATAAAACTACTTTATCAACTATATTTTATGCCAATTTTCGGATACCAGCTGGTTGGCATATTTTACTGCCTCGTGCTCGTCGTCCAGCTGATAGATATGCGGCTGAATATCTTCAATTGGTTTTAGTTTGCCATCCTGCTCCGCAACATGCACGCGCTGCAATATGAGCAAGAAATTGCCGGGATCCTTTGTACCCACTTTATTGAGTACTATGTAGTAGGGCTGATCAGTATCAGCATAGCCTAACGTAGCACAAGGCGGATATATGATATCGTCCTTCCTGAGATAATGGATGCTATCCGGTGTTAGTGGAGTCATTGCAAGGTATTGTGGTGGTATATACAATATACACAATACCCTAATTTTCACAACTAATAGATTTCCCCAATTGTGAATATTATACCATTAAAATTAAAACTGTCTCCAACTTTCAACATTTTCATGACAAGTGCCAAAGGTGCGGCGGGCGATATGCAGATGTAAGTAGCATGCTCCAACATCAACTTGCCGCAGCTGATAGCTATAAAATAGTTACCCCTGTTGGTAACAACCAGGCTGCCGGGTTGCACGGAAGTATATGATTTCGTTACATCCACCTGCTGCAGTTGCAGCAGCTCTGCCCTGGCGCCGGCTATACGGGCGTTGTTCATATCAATATCCTGCTGCATCATTTCCCGGGCAGTTTCGTATTTATCGCCCGCACTGCTTTTAGTTTCGTTACGAGCTGCTTCACGGGCATCATTAATAATAGCTTCCGCATTGGCAATACGAAGCTCCAAAGCCTCTTTGCAAAGCTTGTATAGCTCATCTTTCAATTCAAGTGCATTGCTTACCACGATAATTCTATTATTGTGTTTGCCGGAATATCCGCTTTTAAAAAATTCCGCTTACCCGGTATCATAAAGCTAAGTCCGGTTATGACGTTTGCAGTAGGGTTGGTAATACTGATGCTGCTACTGCTGTAGCTGATATGCAGTGCATTCAGCGCTTTATTCCAGGCTGTAAACTCCTTCATATTAGGGTTCCAAACCGTGCCTTGCCGCACCTGTGCCGAGAGGTAGTCAACAAACGCCAACCATTGTGCCGATAGCCTGCTGCCACTAAAAACGCCATCAATATAGGGTTGGTTATTGAGGATGTACGTGTGCCCGATATGCAGGCCATTGGCCGCTATCAACTCATCGAGCATGGCAGGGGTATAGGCATCTTTCGTATGCACCACCTCCTGCGAAGCAAACAGTAGCAAGCCTGCTTTATAAGTATAGAACGGCTGCGCAGTTTCGGTATAGAGTGCCGGTGACGCTTGCAGCAATTCGCCGGCAGTGTATGGCGTGGATGAAGCTGTATGGGGTTTAAATGCCTTGGCTATATCCCGCCAAAATTTTGAAAAACTACGCTTGCTGCGCAACATGCGCAATGCCGAAAAGACGTGCCGCAATGATGCGCTACGGGTAGGGTTGCGTTCGAGATAAGTTTTGAGATAGTGCATAGCCACTTGCCACCTGCCCTGCAATAGCTTGCGCCAAAACATACCCGATAACGAAGGCTGTATTGCGCTGAATATATTGAGCGACTGGTGTGGCATTACTGGGCTATCGTGATAGCTCCATAGCGAGGTGTAGCCTTGCTGTTGCAATGTTTCTACCAATCTGTAACCGGGGTGGATAGCACCACCGGTGGTATAGCAATATTTCAGGTAAGTGCCGTGATCTATCCATGTAGCCGGCGCAAATAGCCGTTGTATCTGCAACAGTGCATCATGAAATACCTCACTGGTCAACTGGCCCGATTGCGCCAGTGCATGTGGTGCTATTTCGCTGCCATCGTCATAAAGCCGTTGTATTAGTGTGCGGTAATCATCATCCTGCAAGGTAGGGGCATGCTTAGCTGCTTGTTTGGCCGATGCTATGGTGAACACACCTTTGGTCATCTTTAATCCTTTGCCCAGCCAGCTATGCAGAAAGGTTTGCAAGCGTGCAGTATTGTCGTAATCGCAATGATCGGTAATGATGAATGCTGCTGATGCACCGCCTGGATAGCGGTTGAGGATAGGCAATTGTATCTCAGCACGGCTCTTCAGCAATTGCAACGACAGGCTATACGTATGCCCCGATGGCAGCAACGGCAATACACCCGGCCGGCGCTCTTGCGTGCTGTACGACCATTGCGGGTGCAGTGCAGCCGCATCTATATATAGTGTCAGTTCAAACGTTTTCCCCTTGTCGGCTATACTATGCGCATAATGTTTGTTGGCACCAAGTATAGCGTAGTGGATAGCCTGATGGCTAAACAGTATGTGTATAGGAGTAAAGTCATTATTGTGTATAGCACCTCTGAGTTGCTCTGTCTTATAATGCCTGTTGAGGCAGCTGACTGTGCCGCTCTTTTCTATTATAAATTTTATACTGAATAGCTGTACCTGTAGCGGCTGTTTTAGCACAGCCTGTATATTGATTGTATTTGTTACATCGACCGAAAGATGAAATAATGTATTATCAAATGTAGCGGCATCAGCATCAAAACGCTTTAGCTCCAGCCCATCGCGGTAGCGTATGTGCGCCTGCATGCCTGTAATCATGCTATCATTCATTAGCGTATGATGCTTTTGTAAATGACCAATCCCAGCAGGCGGTAAAGCTTTGTCCGGTATAGCAGCTGATAGCCTACTTTTTGTTCCATCACTTTTATAGACGCATGATTATCGGGCGCAATAAAAGCATACACTTTAGGGGCGATATGCTGCTGCTTGCAAAAGCGTAGCAAATGGCATGTCATCTGCCCTTGTATATTATTACCCCTGTATTGCTCTTTGGTAGTGCCATTGCTTATTACGGGATAGTTCTTCAGGCCTAGCTGCGCAGTGAGCAGCGTATTGGTTACTAGGTCTAAGCGGTTAGTAAGCTTGCCCCCGTTGTAGGCAAAGAACACATAACGCTTGCCCAGCATAGTTTTCTCTTCCCATGTTTTTATATCCAGCGGTATAGCGGCCTGTATATCCGGTATAGGCTTCGCCAAGTCGTACACATACACCATCACATCCACTTTCTGCGGGCTCAGGGTGTGCACTATTTTCCGGAATATGCTCATGGTTACTTACCTGCCAGCTTGCGGCCAAGCTTTTTAAGGTTTGGCGCATAGCGCAGCAGCAAGAGTGAATATAGTTTATACCGCCGTGTTTTGAAAACGACGCTAACCGGTGCCGGCTGCTGCGCATGCACCGGGTTGAACCTTTTTTTAAACTCAGCCACGCCACCCGATGCGCTGTATACAAGATCGTACTGCTGGGTCCCCCACTTATAAAATTCCTGCTGCATGGCAAAATAATGGAGATAATGTGCCGGCGATATGTTGTTATACACCGCTGCCACATCCAGCCCGCCCGACATATTGAGGCTGGTGGTTTTATCCCGTATGATAATGATAGCATTCATCACCCTGCCATCACGGATGCAGGCATATATACTGGCGAAGCCCGGCTGTGCAAAAAGGGCACGGTAGCTTTCTTTGGGGCGGTAGGTAAATCCTTTGCGCTCACCTGTGCGCACAAACAAATCATATACTTCATCGAGGTAGCGCCCATCATCATCGGCAATAAAGGTGTAGGCCTCTGCCTTCCCGGCCCGGTTGATGCGGCTACGCACACCTGAGGTAAAACCCGCCTTCAGCGTTTCGGCATCGCCGGGGTTGTACACCAGATAGTTTTGCAGCATATCCTTATAGAAAGGGAAAGTGTGGTTGCCTTCTTCTATATGATACGGCTGTGCCGCAGTTTTTATCTCGCCCATCCATTGCCCTGAAAAACGGACGAAAGCAAAACCTTGTTTTTTGAGATATGCCAGCAATGATCGGATAGCTGCCGGGCCCGAAGGCAATACAGGGCCAAAAGCCACCAGGCCTATCTTCACGATACCGAAATTGACCTTTAGCAAACCGCAATATCCCCAGCCACCCGCGCCATCCTCATATATATATGATACAGGCGTAAAAAAGCGTATTTGGTTGAAAGCCCCCAGCCACGATGGAAACTGGAACATGGAAGCACCAGCCTCGTGGAGGCGTTTTTGCCAGGCGGGAGCCTCTGAAGTATGTAATTCGCGCCAGCTCATGCAGGTAAATGGCTCCCAAATGTAGTAAAACAGCGGTTTTTTGAAACCATGATAAGTTTTAGAACAAAATTTTTATTGATAATCAATAGGTTGCAAAGACAGTCTAAAAAAACTTAATGAAATTCTTGGCAGTGAAATATAGCGCGAGTACCTTTGCATTCCCAATTTAAAAAAGAACCGTTGTAAAACGGCAAAAACTAAAAAACGGCAATGAGACATTTAAGTTTTAAAACACAATCGGCTAACGCGCAAATAGTAAAGCGCGATTGGTATGTAGTAGACGCTACTAACCAAACTGTAGGCCGTATGTGCTCGAAAATCGCATCGATACTGCGTGGTAAGAACAAAGCTTACTATACACCTCACTTCGATTGCGGCGATAACGTTATCGTTATCAACTCTGGTAAAGCTGTATTTACCGGTACTAAGCTGGATGACAAAGAATACCTGACTTACTCAGGCTATCCCGGAGGCCAGAAAGCAGCTACCGCAAGGATACTGATGAACACCCGCCCCAACCTGGTAATAGAGCGCGCCGTAAAAGGTATGCTGCCTAAAAACCGCATGGGCCGCGCTATGGCTAAAAAACTGTTCGTATACGAAGGTGCTACTCACCCTCATACTGCACAACAGCCTAAAGAACTGAAATTTTAATCCAACACATTAACAAACACCATTCAATATAAATGGAAAAGCAAAAAAATGCCGTTGGTCGCCGTAAGGAAGCTGTAGCGCGCGTATATGTGAGCAAAGGCACCGGCAACATCACGGTTAACGACAAAGAATACAAAGCATACTTCCCTATCATGTACCTTCAAAACCAGGTAGAGCTGCCTTTGAAGACTGTAGACGTAGCAAGCAGCTTTGATATAGTGGTAAACGTACAAGGCGGTGGCCCTAAAGGCCAGGCTGAAGCTGTGAAAATGGCTATTGCCCGCGTACTGTGCGAAATAAACCCTGAGTACCGCCCGGCCCTGAAGAAAGAAGGCCTGATGACGCGTGACTCGCGTATGGTAGAGCGTAAGAAATTTGGTAAAGCGAAAGCCCGCCGTAGCTTCCAGTTCTCTAAACGTTAATCTGGTTGTATTCTTTATTTTTTTAACCGACAAGAAAAAATTCAAATGGAAGATAATAAAAGCCTGCACCAGCAACTGCTTGAAGCCGGCGTTCACTTTGGCCACCTGAAGAAAAAGTGGAACCCAAAAATGCTGCCTTACATCTTTGCTGAAAAGAATGGCATCCACATCATTGACCTGCACAAAACCATCGCTGGTTTGGACGAGGCTGCTGCTGCACTGAAATCTATCGCTAAAAGCGGTAAGAAAATCATGTTTGTAGCTACTAAAAAGCAAGCGAAAGAGATCGTTTCTGAAGCTGCTGCAAGTGTAAACATGCCTTTCGTTACCGAGCGTTGGCTAGGTGGTATGCTTACCAACTTCCAAACTATCCGCAAGAGCGTGAAGAAGATGCAGAGCATCGAGAAAATGCTGCAAGACGGTACTATGGACAGCGTAACTAAAAAAGAGCGCCTGACCCTGACCCGCAGCAAAGATAAAATGGAGAAAGTACTGGGTGGTATCTCTCAGATGGGCCGTACCCCGGCTGCATTGTTCATGGTTGATATCAGCCACGAGCACATTGCACTGGCAGAAGCTAAACGCCTGGGTATCACTACCTTTGCGATGGTAGATACCAACAGCGATCCTACAAAAGTTGATTTCGCTATACCTTCTAACGATGACGCTACTAAATCTATCGCTATCGTTACGCAATACCTGATCGCCGCTATCATGGAAGGCCTGCAGGAGCGTTCTCAGAACAAAGAAGAAGAAGAAACTGAAGAAGCAAACGAAGGCAACGCACGTGGCCTGGAAATGAGCGAAGAAGAAGGCGGTGACAAAGACGGCGGCCGTGGCCGTGGCCGTGGTGCAGCAGGTGCTGGCCGTGGTCCTGGTGGCCCGGGTCGTGGCCCTGGTGGTGGTGCTGGTCGCCCAGGCGGTGGTAACCGTCCAGGTGGTCCTGGCCGTGGCCCTGGTGGTGGCGGTAGCCGCCCTGGTGGTGGTGCTGGCAAGCGCTAGTCTGAAGCTACAACTTCAAAACATCATAATATCTTAAAGCCCCTTGTTTGGGGCTTTAAGCTTAGTTGACGGAAATTTGACCCTTAGTAATTAAAATTTATAAATAGATATATTACAATGAGCAACGTAGCAATATCTGCAGCAGATGTAAACAAACTGCGCCAGCAAACAGGCGCCGGTATGATGGATTGCCGTAAGGCACTGGCGGAAAGCGAAGGTGATTTCGAAAAAGCCATCGACTACCTGCGTAAAAAAGGACAAAAAGTAGCTGCTAACCGCAGCGACCGCGACGCTAAAGAAGGTGTTGCGATAGCAAAAGCTTCTAGCGACAACAAATATGGTATAGTAATACAGCTGAGCTCTGAGACGGATTTCGTATCGAAAAACGCTGAGTTCATCGCTTTTGCTAACGAGATAGCTGAAATAGCCCTGAATACTAAGGCTGCAAGCATCGAAGAGCTGAAGGCTGCTGCAATGGGCGGCGCTACAGTAGAAGAGAAACTGCAGGAAACCGTAGCTAAAATAGGCGAGAAAATAGATGTAGTACGTTTTGAGCGTGTAACTGCTGACGCTGTTGTGCCTTATATACACGCAGGATACCGCATAGGTGTGCTGGTAGCGCTGAACAAGGCTGCTAACGAAGGTGTAATAAACGCCGGTAAAGACGTAGCTATGCAGATAGCTGCTATGAACCCGCTGGCTGTGGATGCTGACAGCATCTCTCCTGAAACCATTGAGCGCGAGAAAGCGATAGCTGTAGAGCAAGTAATGGCTGAAGGCAAACCAGCTGATATGGCTGAGAAAATAGCTGCAGGTAAAATGAACAAATTCTTTAAAGAGAATACCCTGCTGCAACAGGCTTTCGTAAAAGACAATGGCAAAACCGTTGCTGAATACCTGAAATCGGTGGAAGATGGCCTGACTGTTACCAGCTTCGTGCGTGTAGCAATCGGTTAATTACTTCCGGGAAAATATATTGAAAACAAAGGGTGGCCAATGGCCACCCTTTCGTTATTATCCGTACTGGTGGGTATATAAAATACAAATAACAGGGTATATGCTGCGCTATGGCGCTGAAATACCTTTGAAATCTGATAAATATGGGAAATAAATAATGCCATATTTACATAAAAACCTTTTCTCAATGGAAAAGATTTAGTTTTTTTGTAAAATATTTAACAAGCTCTTGTGTACACGTGTTTTTGTGATAATTGTAAGCCTGTTATATACATAGATAAGTTCCAAGTTTAACCAAAACACAAATAATGAAAAAGTTTACACTTGCATTGGGCCTTGCAGCCCTGCTGCCAATGGCCAGCCAGGCCCAGCGCTATCTGGGTGTGGCTACCAGCAACTGGAGCGGCAACAATGGCATCTACCTGAATCCGGCCAACCTGGCCGATTCGCGCCATAAGTTCTCTATCGATCTTTTTTCGCTGAATGTGGGCGTAAATAACAGCCTTGGCCAGGTGGATGCAGGGGATATCCTGAGCAATGCTACCAGCGGCGATTCATTTAAAATAGGTGACTATTTCAAATTTAATAGCAACGATAAATTCAGCCTGCTGGTAAATGGTGAGGTACGTGGCCCGGGCTTTATGGTGAGCATAGGTCATAAACATGGCGTTGCTGTTACTACACGTGTGCGCACGATGTTCCAGTTTCACGATTTTAACCAGATACTGGCTAAAAACCTGCTGAGCAACGAGATCACACTCAGCAACAACCAGCAGTTCACTTCTGATGCCTTTAACTGGACACAGAATACCTGGGCTGAGATAGGTGCCAGCTATGGTGGTATGATATACGAGAAACAAAAACACATGGTGAAAGGTGGTTTCACGGTTCGCTACCTGAAAGGTGTGGGCTATACCGCAGTTACCAGCACAGGCCTGAACGGCACATATAACTATACCGGCACTGATGCTACCCTTACAGTTACCAATACCAACTTTAAGTATGGTACTGCGGGTGCCTCTATAGGTGGCGGCACAGACGGCGCGCTCGACAATTTCACCGGTTCCGGCAGTGGTAGCGGTATAGGCGGCGACCTGGGTGTGGTTTACGAATTCCGCCCTAAGTATAAAGAGAACACTTATGATATGGATGGCAAAACCGGTATCGTGAACCGTGCTAAGCCTTCTTACCTGCTACGTTTCTCTGCTGCAGTTACAGATCTGGGTGCTATCAACTACAAAACAGGTAATAAAACCATCAATTTCAAGAACAAACCCGGCACAAGCTCAGCCGTGCTGGTAGGTTCTGAGATCGCTGATAAAATAGACGACTACAAGGAACTGGTGGATTATCTTGACCAGCAAGGTATTGCTGCAGACTCAGGTACAGGTGCGCAAACATCGAAACTGAAAATGCCAACTATGATTGTGCTGGGTGTTGACTACCATGCTGTGAAAAACCTTTATGTAAACCTTACCTATATGGGCAACGTAGCCAGCCGTACCGAATTTGGTAACAGCTTCTACAATCAGGTGACCCTGACACCAAGGTGGGATAGCCGCGTGTTTAGCTTCGGCGTACCCATTACTTACGACATGATGAACAGCTCTATCAAGTTTGGCGCTGGTGCGCGCGTAGGTGGCTTCTTCCTGGGTAGCGATGATATCGCAGGTATGCTGGGTAGCTCTGCTTATGGTACCAACTTCTATTTTGGTGCTTCTATACCATTTGCTAAAAAGAAACCAAAAGATAGTGATGGTGACCTGGTATCGAACAAAAAAGATAAATGTAAAGGCGTGAAAGGTGTATGGGAACAGCGTGGCTGCCCTGACCCTGATAAAGATGGCGATGGCGTACTGGATAAAGATGATAAATGTCCGGATATCGCAGGTTCTGCAACAGCAGCAGGCTGCCCTGATGCTGACCTGGATGGTGTATCTGATGCTGAAGACCGTTGCCCGCAACAATCTGGCCCAGTGGCACTACAAGGTTGCCCAGACCGTGATGGGGATGGTATAGCTGATATGGATGACCAATGCCCTGACCAGGCTGGCCTGGCACAGTTCAAAGGCTGCCCTGATACGGATAACGATGGTATAGGCGACAACGAAGACCTTTGCCCTAACGCTGCCGGACCGATAGCTAACCAAGGCTGCCCTGATAGCGATAACGACGGTATAGCTGATAACGTAGATAAATGCCCTTCAGTACCTGGTACACAGGCTAACTTTGGTTGCCCTGAGGTAAGTGTAGATGTTAAGAAACGTCTTGCTTTCGCAGCTACAGCTATCCAGTTTGAAACAGGTAAAGCAGTTATCAAGAAAACATCTTACAAACTGCTGGATGAGATCGTTAAGATACTGAACGACTACCCTGACTACATGATGACTATTGAAGGCCATACCGATAACGTAGGCTCTGACGAGGTGAACCTGAAACTTTCTAAAGACCGCGCTAATTCTGTTAAGAATTACTATGTATCGAAAGGTATATCTAGCGACAGGATAGAAACAGAAGGTTATGGCGAAAGCAAACCAGTTGCTAACAACAAAACTGCTGCCGGCCGCGCTAAAAACCGCCGTGTAGCTATGGACCTGAAACTGAAATAAGGTTAAGGTTCGATAAACTGATAAGGGCTGACCACATGGTCGGCCCTTATCAGTTATAGCTTAGCCCAACTTTTATGACTATAACTCATTTGGAGTTTCGTCTTTCTTCACCGGTGTCATAAAGTAGCCCAATGTGGCACCAAGCAGTGTAGCTATGAGCATAAGAATTAAAGATGATCCAATAGCAGATGCTACCGAGAATATCAACGCGCCAGTAAAAGTATTTGCTATACCCTTACGAGCTTTCTGTGCACTTCTGTTCAGCAGTGTAAATACCATGAATGCAATGATATAAATACCTAAAACATAAGCGGCTATTGCAGCAATCGCTATAGCTATAATTTCACCCAGGCTAATGTCTATACTTTTGGCCTGCTCCGCTAAACAGAAGCTAGAGCCAAGCAATGTAGCAAACAGGGATAAATAGCATTTCTTCATAGTATACTACTGATCTGAAATATCATCCTTCTTTGCCGGACTAAAGGCAAAACCAAAAGCCATACCTGCCAGGGTAAATATGAGTATTGGCCATAAGCTGGGATCTTGGTAGCGCTCGTCTTCCACCATCAACTCTACAATAGTGCCGAACATTGCACCAATAATACTACCTATGAACGTGCCTGTGCGATTGGCCCGCCTGCGGCTGATGCTTGCATTGAGCATTGCATATACACCAGCACTAATGGCGTAGAGTATAGCTGCAGCCACAGCAAATGCTATCAACACGATACCTATCAGAAAGCCACGGCCAAAATGAATGCCTTTACCCGCTTCCGCAAAGCAAATGTTTGCAGCCAGCAGCATAGGTAAAGCCAATACTAGTTTTTTCATGAGCTAAAAGTATCGTGGCTACTGTTTATAAAATGTTATAATAAAAGAACAGCCGCGCTGGTGGGCGCGGCTGCTGTTATCATGTAGTTGATATAAAATACTAAGCTTCTGCTTCCATGTAAGACTCTACAGGCTCGCAGGTACAAACCAGGTTACGGTCGCCATAGGTGTTGTTCACACGTGCTACGCTTGGCCAGAATTTGTTGGCCTTTACGTAAGGCAGCGGGAATGCAGCCTGCTGGCGGCTGTAGCTGTGGTTCCACTCATCGGCAGTAATTACAAACTGTGTGTGCGGTGCATTTTTGAGCGGGTTGTCAGCTTTGTCGGCTTTACCTTCTTCTATAGCGCGTATCTCGGCACGGATGCCCAGCAGCGCGTCGCAGAAGCGGTCCAGCTCAGCTTTGTCCTCGCTCTCCGTAGGCTCTATCATGATAGTGCCCGGTACAGGGAAGCTCATAGTAGGTGCGTGGAAACCGTAGTCGATAAGGCGTTTTGCAACATCTTCAGCTTCGATCTCGGCAGATTTTTTGAACGGACGCAGATCGACGATGAACTCGTGCGCACAAGTGCCATTGACACCGGTGTACAGGATATCGAAATCGTTCTTCAGACGTGCGCGCATGTAGTTGGCGTTCAGTATAGCATACTCGGTAGCTTTTTTAACACCTGTAGTACCCAGCATACGGATGTATGCATAAGATATCAGCAGGATGCTTGCAGAGCCATACTGTGCAGCAGATACCGCGTTGGCTACTTCTTTACCTTCCTCAACGTGGCCGGGCAGGAATGGCGCCAGGTGCTGCTTTACGCAGATAGGACCCATGCCGGGACCGCCGCCGCCGTGTGGTATAGCGAAAGTTTTGTGCAGGTTCAGGTGGCAAACATCAGCACCGATAAGGCCAGGAGCCGTAAGGCCTACCTGTGCGTTCATGTTGGCACCATCCATATATACCTGGCCGCCGTGCTGGTGCACGATAGCAGTGATATCTTTGATAGATTCTTCGTACACACCGTAAGTAGATGGGTAAGTAACCATGATACCTGCAAGGTTAGCAGCATGCTGCTCAGCTTTCAGTTTCAGGTCTTCTACATCTATATAGCCGTTCTCCAGTGCTTTTACTACTACCACTTTGTAGCCTACCATTACTGCCGATGCAGGGTTGGTGCCGTGTGCAGAGATAGGTATCAGCATTACTTTACGATGGCCTTCATTGCGGCTTTCGTGGTAGCCCTTGATAGCCAGCAGACCGGCATACTCGCCTTGCGCACCGCTATTAGGTTGCAGGCTGCAGGCATCGAATGCGGTGATCTCGCAGAGGTATGCAGAAAGTTCTTTTACTATTTGCAGGTAACCGCCCGCTTGCTCTACAGGTACGAACGGGTGCATTTTGCTCCAGTGTGCCCAGCTCAGTGGTATCATTTCGCTGGCAGCGTTCAGCTTCATGGTGCAAGAGCCCAGGGAGATCATGCTGGTGTTGAGGCTGAGGTCTTTATTCTCGAGCATTTTTATGTAGCGCATCATCTGCGTTTCGCTATGATGGCTGTTGAACACTTCGTGCTGCAGGAACTCTGAAGTACGAGTGAGCGATGTGCTGATGCTGCTCAGCAACCTGTCGTGCTGTATATCGAAAGATGCTGAATCATCGCCACCGAATACTGACAGTATATCTGCAAGGTCGGATGTTGTAGTTGTTTCATCGAGCGCGATGCTTACCAGGCCACCCGGCAGGTAGCGGAAGTTGATCTGCGCAGCTTCTGATTTTGCTTTAATGGCTTTAGCATCGGCAACTTTCACAACCACTGTATCGAAGAACGAAGTAGAATGCAGGTTGTAGCCCATCTCTACCAGTTTCTCAGACAGGGTATGTGCCAGTGTAGCTACGCGCTTAGCGATGTTCTTCAATCCATCAGGACCGTGGAACACAGCGTACATAGCAGCCATATTGGCCAGCAGTGCTTGGGCGGTGCATATATTAGAAGTTGCTTTCTCGCGTTTGATGTGCTGCTCGCGCGTTTGCAGCGCCATGCGCAGTGCACGGTGGCCTTGCGCATCGATACTGATACCGATGATACGGCCGGGTATGTTGCGCTTGAACTCGTCTTTAGAAGCGAAGAACGCAGCGTGTGGGCCACCAAAGCCCAAAGGCACGCCAAAACGCTGTGCAGAGCCTATAGCGATATCGGCACCCAGCTCGCCCGGAGGTGTAAGCAGGGTAAGCGCCAGCAGGTCGGTAGCCATAGCTACGTAAGCGCCGGCAGCGTGTACCTGCTCAATAAAGCCACGGTAGTCTTCTACCGAACCTTTATCGTTAGGATATTGAACCAGCGCGCCGAAGAAGCTGCTGTCGATATTGGCTGTTTTATAATCGCCGAATACTACTTCGATACCCAGCGGGGTAGCGCGGGTAACTACTACGTCGCGTGTTTGGGGGAACACCTCAGCATCAACAAAGAACTTAGGACGGTCGAGGCTATCGTGGTTCTTATTAAGTGCGCTGAAGAATACGGCCATAGCCTCGGCAGCGGCAGTACCTTCGTCGAGCAGCGATGCGTTGGCGATAGGCAGTGCTGTCAGATCGCTCACCATCGTCTGGAAGTTGAGCAGGCTTTCGAGGCGGCCCTGAGAGATCTCAGCCTGGTATGGAGTGTACTGTGTGTACCATCCCGGGTTTTCGAAGATGTTGCGCAGGATAACGCTAGGGGTCAGGGTATCGTAATAGCCCTGGCCGATATATGTTTTATACGTTTTGTTTTTCAGTGATGTATCCTTCAGCTGGCGCAGGTACTCTGCCTCGCTTACCGCTTTGGGGATGTTCAGCTTATGATCCATACGGATGGCCTGCGGAACGGTGCGGCTTATCAACTCCTCCATACTGGCTACGCCAATGGTTTCTAACATCTGCGTTGTCTGTTGCTCATCAGGACCAATGTGGCGGCCGGTGAATTCCAGCTCTTGTTTGGAAAACAAATTCATATTAGTAAAAATAAATACTTGAACAGTAAAAGAATATGCAAAGTTAGCGGGATATGAGGTAATTGCAAAGTGCGGAATAAAAGGGTTTTATAGGGGTATAGCGGTTGGATATGATGCGGCATTGCTGCGCCGTTGTTGCACCACTGATGTTTGTGTTCCAATTTGTTCCAGATACGGGGGGATACGGTGGGTTTTATGGGTTGGTATTGAAGATCAAGGATTTGAGGATTTGCAGGTGGAACAAAGCGGGACAGGTGGGACATGAGGAGATAGGATATAGAAAACGCAATGTATTATCATAGCAAATTTACGTAATTTTAATGCATATTCATTTCTAAATATAGTTGCCATGAAACCTGCTGTTGAAAAAACAATGCTGACGCTGATATTTTGTACGCTTGCCTATGTAGGAATAGCGCAAACGGAATTAAAAACAAGTGTACCTGCTGAATGATGTAGCAGGGCGAGGCTATAGTACGAATGGTGCAAAGCTGCGCTTTACAGAACTGGCCGATGGTAAGAAGTATGAGGTTAACCAAAGCGACTTTGCTTTGATAGACAACGCTATTAAACATGCGAAGAAAAAGAAAGTGATGCAACACAAGATGGCCAGCGGCAACCGGCTATTCTGCTATTTTGTTTATGAAGATAAAACCGTACACCAGGTTATCATATTCTACAATGCTATAGAAGACCTGACGGCAAAGAAGATATACTGGGTAGATGATAAGGCAACACAAGCGGAGATGAAACAGATGATAGCGCGGAGCGGGGTAAAGTATGGAATAGTAAAGTGAAACGCTACCCGATAGGTATATATCAAAATTACACTTGTAGATTTAATATTGAATGTCAACGAATAGTGGTATATTTGTATCCTGATATGCATTGAGGCCAACAATGATAGAACATATCATTTGCGGTTTGATGGATATTTTGAGCAGAGAGAAATTGGCCGGGCTGGTAGCGGAAGGGTATAGATATGCCGCGATAGCAGATTTTACAATAGTGCATGGCAAAACGACGATGCATATTATTCCACTCTATTCTACTAACGACCCGATGTCGATGTCGTGCAGCATCACATCGATACTGGACCCGATGATAGCTGAACGGCTGGACGGCAATGGTGGTATGGTAGAGGTCACTTATAAAAAATAGGAAAGCCCGTTTACCTACGGGCTACAAAAGGAGGAGAGATGTGTGAGACCTTTCCTGCAGGGCGTTGCTTAAAAAATTATGCCACGTACCGTGAAAACACGCTGGTTTAGTTGCTGCACTGCTTTTACCTTGCAGCGCGGCTCGGGGATATAATCCTACCCCAGCTGTATTGAATACGTATAAAAAAATAGCGGGCTATTCCTGCCCTCTATTTAATCAACTAACATTTCAGAATAATACTGGACCAAAAATCCTAACCATGACCCAACATCTTACCGCAGGAATACTGCCGGAAATTCGTTTTAATGAAACGAGAACCATTTTTGAAGGCCGCGAATTTGCTCTAAAACAACACGGTGGCGACGAGTTCATTCCTTTCATGAAGGCTTTCTTTAATAACTATTCCAGGATACACAGGTCTGTGGGTACGCTCAATTACGATATTCAGTTTGAGCAAGAGCAGAAAGAGAATTATCTATTACAGCCAGCATCCGTATGCCTTACTATAGAGCGTAATGGTGAGGTAGCATTCACACAGATGGTTGCAAAAAGAGATGAAATACCTATGGACATGGATATACACTGCGAGCTTAACTACGCGGAGTATTACAATGCAGAGGTGGAGAAAGGTAATACGCTTTATTTCTTCGGGAAAGGATCGGCTAACTTAAACGTGTTCCCGGAAGAAGAACGTAAGACCATGATAGGCGAACTGCAGGCGCTGATATACTATGTTATCTTCTCGATAGCGCGCAGGGATAACTGTGTAAATATGTATAGCTATATCAACAGGTTTATGCAAAGATCTATGCAAAAACTGGGTATCAACTATCATAAAATAACACCTTTTACGATGTTTCGTGGTATCGACTATGTTGGCGTAAACTATACTGTAGCTGATATCGATGCCATTATGAACGATAATGATTTCGTGCGCCTGGTTGGTAAGTATTTTAAATAAAGTAAGTATAGGATCGTTCGGTGTAGTCCGTTAAGGTGTTGTGTTTACGCTAATTGATATTCTTCAGTGTGCGGACGTGCCATATAGTATCGCCCTGTGAATTTAGGCCGTTGTGTTTCAGCTTCATTTCGGTACTGCTCACTTCCAGGCCAAAGGTATCGGGGTTGGCATCTATGATGTATATGCGGGTATCGTTATCCAGCAAACCCCATTTATAATTAGTGATCTGCGGATAGCCGGGGCAGGCAATACCATTCTGATCGAGCGTGAGCTTGCTATTATCGGAAAATATGATGAAATCATCTTTCTCACATTCATCTATCTCCGGGTAAACATCTGCGGTAGTGTCTTTACCATTATAGTTCACCGTCATGGTTGCAGCTACTACCTGCCATTTGCCGGCTTTCAGTGTCTTCTGTGTTGCCGTGCTGGTATCCATCTCATCCTTTTCTTTCTTTTTACAAGATGTGATTGCGACGATGGCATAACAAAATAGCAGTAATGCAACAGCGTGTTTCATATATACGATTTACTGCCAAACTAATAGATGTGGGAGAGGAAGTCAAGAGTTAGCGGTATCGTTGTTGGTGAAGAACACCAACAACGGCGGAGGTATTATTCAATTTAGTTATTCTTCCGCAAACTCCGCCAGCTTCCAAATGTAGGTTTTATAGCAAATATGCCCAGCGACTTTTCAAGATAAACATCGAAATAGCTTGCACCTAGACAAGTTTCATCTAGGAAGCGGACTTTATATATTTCAAGCTGCCGAGGTAGAAAGTCAAAGCTTACTTGCTCAACAGTCACTACACTGTCTGTATCAAGAGAGTCTTCGGTCTTGTAAGAACCTCGTTTTGTTTTAAGGTCAATTTCAAAATAACTAAAAGATGAATCGTAGTAAAACTTTTGTTTTATTACTGAACCATTAACCTCATAGATGTTTTTTACAACGGGTACTTCCTCTCCATTTCCGTATACCCATTTATAGGGTGCTCCATGCGCAGGTTGGCGTTTTTGGCAAGAGCAGAACAGTGTTGCCAGCATGATAAACAAAATAGTGTGTCTCATAAAATTGAATGTTGGTTCAACTATCAGACGGCCCTATCTCATCAATCCATAAAAAGAAAAGTCGTGGGAGTGTCATTTGTGTTATGTGCATCGTTGTTGGTGAACAACACCAACAACGGCGGAAGGGATTACTCCGAACGAGCATTATTTAATTTCGCGCCCATCACATTGCGGATAGAAATATAATACAGTATCTTTTTTGATAATTTCAAATTTTAAGGTGTTGATTTCCTTCTTAACTATATCTCCTCGAATAGCATTATCATAAAGTACTGGAAATTCGTATCGACTTAGAAACAATTGCTTGAACTTACTATCAGAGCAAGTTAAAAACACAGTAGGTGTATTTCTATTTTGACGATCATTTGAAACAGAGTCAACAACACAATACACACTACTGTTTTTTAGTTTAGCCATACCCTGTTTACAGTCATAGCATGAGACCAGGCACAGGCTCATAATTATCAAAAAATAAAAGTAATTCCTATTCAATTTAATCATTAAGGTCAAATATAGCCTATATCGCTCCACCCGCTTCCTTCTCTTCCGTACCATCTTTACCACCGATATTGAAGAGGCGGTAGGCGAGGTCTATTGCAGCTTGTTCATCTTTCTGGTAGCCGAAGGATTGTTTGGGAACTATGTAGTTGCCGCGGCTGTCGATGACGTAGTATTCGATGCGTTTTTTATCGCCTGCGCCTGAGAAGATGACGAAGGCTTCGGGGGCGATGCTGCTGTTGTTCACCCAGTTGATGTTGCAGCTTTTCAGGCGTTTGGCTACTGCCTCATTTACTTGTCCGCTGATGTGCAGGTTCATGTTCATCTGCATACCGGTGTTGGGCACCAGCTGCGGGTACAAGGTGTACATGCGGTAGAGCCATACGTTGGCATCGTTCTCGCGCTTCTCGTGCATGGCGCACTCGGCCTGCGCCTGGTATATACGTGCGGTGAAGAGCTTTTCGTATTCGGCATCGGTATTAGGGTCGCGCATGATCTCTTCGAGTGTGCGGCGGGCCTCTTTGTAGTTGCCCTGCTTCATCTCCAGCCGGGCTATAAAGTATTTGAAATACTTGGTAACGTATTTGCGCTCATCGGTCTGCGCCTCTTTGCGGAAACGTTGCAGGAAGAAGCGTGTGCTGAAATCGCGTATCAGGTACCATACCTCATCCCAGCTTACGGTGCTTTCGGTAGAGAAGAGTTTGTAGATGACACGGTCGCGCTCGGGGTTTTGTGCAAACTGGTTGATGATGAGGAACTGCTGCATATACTGCTCTACATACAAGCTGGCCATGCTGCCCAGCACCGATGGGTTGTACCACCAGTTCTTATTCTCAAATTTCTTGCGCTCTATGTTCGCCTGCCTATTGGTGAGTTTTATCAGCTGCACGCTGAAGTCGTAATGCTGTTGGCCAAGTGTAGTACCTATGTGCAGTTCTTTAAACTCGGCGGCTTTGTTGGCATAGCGTTCGGCTTCGGGTGTTTGGCCATCGTAGGCCATACAGCGGGCCAGGGCTATGTTGTACCAGCCAAAGCCCGGTGTAGAACCATTGGCCTGTATCATGCCACGCATCAGCTCGGCACCACGTTTGGGTGCGCCTTTGTATATATCTATCGTGCTGGTGTAGTAGGCCCATTCTTTCAAGCGCTTGTCACCGGCATCTTGTGTTACGGCCTGCTGGTATTCTTCTTCCGCCTCGCGGAAATCGCCACAGATGGCGCGGAAGGTAGCATAGTTGTTGTGCGGGAAGATGGGGCTCTTACGCATCAGGTCGAAGTAGTGCTGCGAAGAATCGATCTTGAAGGCGTAGCTGGCCAGTATGCTTTTGTAATGGTATACGGAGAGCTTCTCCATTTCCTCATAGCCCGGCTGAAATATGGTAGCATTGAAACGCTTGTTGATATTGACACGGCGCAGACCACTATCGAGGTAGCGATTGGCCAATGCTTCGTTAGCATCAATATTATCTTTCAGGAAAGAGTATTTGGCGGAAGTATAAAAACGGTTGCGGTGCGCGAGCCAGCCCAGGTAGTTGTAGGCATCCATATAATAGTCGCGCTGAAAGTTCCATTTCAACACACGGCGCAGCAGGCTGTATGCTTTCTCTGCGTCTTCCATATTCATATAACATTGTAGCAGGTAAGATGCAGCCTGTGTATAGTCGAGATGAAAAGTGTAGGCCGGGAAATAGGCCATAATATCGGAAGTGCGAGTGGCCAGCTGCTTGCGGTAGTCGCGCTCCAGCAGCGCCATAGCACGCTCCAGCGGTATAGCCGCATTCTTGAAGCCGAGGTAGTCGGCACTGTGATTGAACTTGTACGCACCTTCAAACATCCAGCCTACATAGTAGGTGCTGTCAATACGCTTAAACTCGCGCGAGCGTGGCAGGGCGTCTTCACTGTTGATGTCCACACCTGTACGCTTGGCATCTATCTCGTAGCGCTTAGCCGATTTAGGCACAGGCTCTAACTGCGCCGAAGCGGAAAAACCGCATGCTAGCAATAAGCATACGGCTATGAAAAAGATATGTGCGTTGCGCTTGTTCATCGTGTGCTAGGCATAGAGCTTGAGCCTTGCCAGCCTTTCGGTTTCTTTGGTGATGATATTGTTGAGGGCGTTGAGCCTGCCATCTTTGTTGCGATAGATAAGACGGTGATCGAGCACCGCATAGGTGATGTCTTTCACATCATCTTCTATCACGAATGTGCGGCCCTTTACCAGTGCGTATGCACGCAGGCATTTCAGTAAGGATATACCACTACGTGTAGATGCACCCAGTGAAATATCCTGATGCTCGCGTGTAGCGCGTACGATATTGCTGACCGCTTTTACGATCTCTTCATGTATGAACACATTCTCCGCCTGCTGTTGCAGATTGAGGATATCCTGCATGGTGAGCACCTGCTTAAGATCAACAAGATTGGTAGCGATGTTGAGGTAATCGCGATAGATATCCAGTTCCGTCTCTTCATTCACATAGCCGAAGATGATCTTCATGTAAAACCTGTCGAGCTGTGCGGCGGGCAGCGGGTAGGTGCCTTCCATCTCTACGGGGTTTTGCGTGGCTATGGTGAAGAACAGGCGCTCGAGCCTGAGCGTCATATCACTCACCGTTATCTGGTGCTCGGCCATAGCCTCCAGCAAAGCGCTCTGCACTTTGGGCGAGGCGCGGTTGATCTCATCGGCCAGCAGCACGTTGCAGAAGAGCGGGCCTTTTTTGAAGATGAAATCTTTATTGCGGTCGTCGAAAATATGAGTGCCGATGAGGTCCATAGGCAGCAGGTCGGGCGTGAACTGTATACGCTTGAACAGTACATGCTCCTCGCCATGGCCACCGCTGATGCATTGCGCCAGGGTTTTTGCCAGGACAGTTTTACCAGTGCCGGGGTTGTCTTCCATCAGTATATGGCCGCCGGCCAGCAGGCAGGTGAGTACCAGCTCTATCTTATCACGCTTGCCGCGTATCACTTTTTCAACCTGTGCTATGAGGTGCTGTATCTGGTCGGTGGCATCAGCCTGTTGGGGCTGCTGTATGTCTTCCGTTTGTTGGGGTTCATCGTTGTTTTCTAATGGCTCAGAGAATGATTCCATCATATATGCGAAGCTTTATACAAGTTTACTGATAATATAGACTTGAACTTGTGGCGGGGCGTATAAATTTTTGTGAAAACGAAGAAGCAACCTCACGTATTGCTATAGATTTCGTGAGGTTGCTTCGCTGCGCTCGCAATGACGCTATTGTTTACTTTGTAGTCTTATTACCGGTACTATCATTTCCTCGAGCGAGATGCCGCCGTGCTGGAAGGTATTACGGTAATAGTTGACATAGTGGTTGTAGTTATTGGGGTAGCAAAGGAAGACATCTTCTTTCGCGAAGATGAATGTAGAACTCACATTGGGGCGTGGCAGGCCTGCCAGCTTGGGATCACGGAAGGCGAGCACATCTTTTTCTTCGTATTGCAGGTTGCGGCCATGTTTGTAGCGCAAGTTGGTAGTGGTTTGCCTGTCGCCCACACATTTGCTGGGGTTCTTTACACGCACAGTGCCGTGGTCAGTAGTTACCATCACCTGTATGTCCTTATCGGCAATCTTACGCAGGGCGCGGTATAGCGGCGAGTGCTCGAACCAGCTGACGGTAAGCGAGCGGTAAGATACCTCATCGCTAGCCAGCTCTTTCAGCACTTCCATTTCGGTGCGGGCGTGCGAGAGCATATCTACAAAGTTGTAAACAATAACGGTAAGATCATTATTGAGGTAGTTGTGGATATTATCCTCCAGCAGCTTGCCGTTTTCGTTATTCGTAATCTTTACATAGCCTGCTTTCAGGTGATCCAGTTTCAGTTGTTTCAGCTGGTAGCGCAGGAAGGTTTCCTCGAACAGGTTTTTGCCGCCATCGTCATCATCGTTCTTCCATTCGTTGGGGAAGGTCTTTTCAATATCAACCGGCAGCATGCCTGCAAACAGGGCGTTACGTGCATATTGCGTGGCAGTAGGCAATATACTGTAGAACATATCTTCCTCTACCGTGCGGAAAGAATCGTTCATGATAGGCTGCAGCGCCTTCCATTGGTCGTAGCGCAGGTTGTCTATTACTATCACGAAGGTAGGCTTGCCCTGCTCCAGATGCGGCGCTATCTTTCTTTTAAAGAGGTTGTGCGAGAGCAATGGGCCGTCATCATTCTTTATCCAGTTGGCGTAGTTCTTCGATACGTATTTGTAGAACTCGGTATTAGCTTCTGCTTTTTGCGATTGCAATACTTCCATCATTTCGCTACTATCACTACGGGCCATCTCCAGCTCCCAATGCACCAGCTTTTTATACAGGTCCTTCCACTCCTCGTGGTTGGGGTTGGAGCTGAGCGCCATAAACAGGTTGCGGAAATCCTGCTGGTAGGCTACTGTAGTAGCTTCAGATACCAGCCTTTTCGTATCCATTATCTTTTTTAGCGAAAGCAATACCTGGTTGGGGTTCACCGGCTTGATGAGATAATCGCTTATCTGCCCGCCGATGGCTTCTTCCATAATGTTCTCCGCCTCGTTCTTGGTTACCATCACTACGGGCAGCAGGGGCTGCATCTCTTTTATCTTCGCCAGCGTTTCCAGGCCGGTAAGGCCGGGCATACTTTCATCCAGCAGCACTACATCTACGGTTTTCTCTTTCAGCAGCTCCAGTGCATCGTAGCCATTGGTGAGTGGGGTGACTTCGTAGCCTTTGTTCTTCAGGAAGAGTATCTGTGACTTCAGGGATTCTATTTCGTCATCTACCCATAGTATCTCGCCTTGTGTGCTCATTGTGGTTTGTGTTTTAGCTGTATATATAGATCAGGATTACTAAAGTACGCTTTCCACACCTGCCTGCATAGTGTTTAACGCAAGTTTGGCGAAAGCATCACATTTGCAATAACGTAAAGAAGCCCTTAGTATTGCAGCATGCAAACCATAAAATCTATGCCTGTAGGTACAGATATTACCATACGCCGCGCTACAGCCGCAGACTGCCCCCGTATGCTGGAGCTGGTAAATGAACTGGCTGTGTTTGAGCGCGCACCAGAAGCAGTGACTGTAACGCTGGAACATTTTACCGAAAGCGGCTTTGGGCAGCAGCCAGTATGGTGGGCGTTCGTGGCTGAGGCTGAAGGTGTGGTAGTGGGTTTTGCACTATACTACATACGCTACAGCACCTGGAAAGGTCAGCGTATGTACCTGGAAGACATACTGGTAACAGAGGCATGGCGCAGCAAAGGCATAGGCGCTATGCTGATGGAAGCGCTGATACAGGAAGCTAAAGAAAAAGACCTGCACGGCATTACCTGGCAGGTGCTGGACTGGAACGAGCATGCCATACGTTTTTACAAACGATACGAGCCCACCTTTGATGGTGAATGGGTGAACGTGGCCCTCAACTTCAGGCCGTAAGCATTACTGATTGATATTGTAGAAACCTTCCCTGAGGTAAGCAGGGCATTTGTAGGTTTTGAGCTGGAAGGACAGTGTGAACTGGAAAGTAAGATACTGGTCTTTAGTAGAGCTTACACCACGCTGCTTGCCTGCCTGGCCTATGGGTGTACCTGTTTCGTACGACCTGTCTTGCAGCTGCGATGCAGCGCTGGCCTTTGAACCTGAGCTGGGGAAATTTTCTATACCTACGTAAGTAGCACTTACGTCATCCAGATAATCGGTGTTGGTGAACCTGTTGGCTATCTCGAAACCGAAGTTGAGACCCGGGCGCAGCCAGTATTTGAAACCGGCGCCTATAGGGTAGCAAAGATTGATGTTGCTGTATTGCCTGTCACCATAGCCTGCATTCTGGCCTTCGGTGCCCATAGGGCGCAGGTAATATTTTACCCCATTGAAATGTGTGTACGGACTGTAATAGAACGCCCCGATACCCATAGTAAGATAAGGTGTAAAACGGCTATGCTCCTCGCCTGTAAAAAAGCGGAAGAAGTTGAACTCTGCCTGTACAGTGGCTTCCACCACATCGCTTTCAAACTTCAGGTTGCGGCGCTTGTTGAAGTAGTTGCCGGATAATTTATCGTCGTAGCCTACTTTGGTGTATACCCCACCTATACGTATGCCTATAAAGGGGTTCATGTGTATGCGCATGAAAGCACCACCTGCCGGGCGTATGTATGAGAAACCGTAATCATCATTGAGATCGCCAAAATACTGCGAACCACCCAGCGATATGCCGTACTCCCTGTTTTCGAAAAAGGTTTGTGCGGTGGCGGGCTTTGCAGCAAGTGCAAGCAATAAGAACAATATGGCTAAACTCCTGTTCATAGCGTTATAGAGGGCTATAACACCAAATGTAACAGTTTTATTGTGCTTAAGCAAAGGCTAATTTCGGCTATCTACACCCCAGTACAGCTTTTGCCTGATAGTGCTGAGGAAGTTGTGCTCATCGGGGCGCACCAGCGATATGGTGAAATTCTCTTTCTTTACCGCCAGCTGCACATTGCTGGTGATCGTCTCGGTGCGCGAATCGAGCGTGCAGAGGAACTGCTCGGTGCGGCCCTCTACCTCAAAAGAGATAACAACATCATCGGGCACTACAATGGGGCGCATATTGAGGTTGTGCGGTGCAACGGGCGTTATCACAAAATTGGATGCCTGCGGAAAAACAACAGGGCCACCACAACTGAGCGAGTAACCTGTAGAGCCGGTAGGGGTAGAAACGATAAGGCCATCGGCCCAGTAAGTATTCAGGAACTCTCCATTGATGTAGGTATGTATCTTGATCATCGATGAAGTATCCTTGCGGTGCAGGGTGAACTCGTTGAGCGCATAACACTCGCTGCCAAACAAGGGTATACTGGAGTCGAGATGCAGCAGTGAACGTTTATCGAGCGTATAAGAGCCCCGCACAAGCGATTGTATGGCGGCTTCTACCTCCTCTTGCGGTATGGCTGCCAGAAAACCCAGCCTGCCAAAGTTGATGCCTATCATAGGTATGTTGCTATTGCCTACGAAAGACACAGCATCCAGCATGGTGCCATCGCCACCCAGGCTAATGAGCATATCGGTATGGGCCGGCAGATCTAACCTTGAAGTATATAGCAGCGGCGTGCATTGCAGGGAGAGGTGTGGCTGTATACGCTCATAAAACTCTTTGTAAAACGCCATCTGCAGCCTATGCCCATCCAGCATATGTATCACATGCTTGAGTGCAGGTATGTTTTTTTCTTCGAAAGTGCGGTTGTAGAGCGCTACAAGCATAAGATGATGGAATAATGTGAGTACAATACAACATAGTTTACTCACCGTTCAGGTGCAAAAATAGCCCTTTTTCGCCCAAGTGGTTAAAGGCGTACTCTATCCTTATCTTCATATCGTAGGCCGATACTATATCTATACCGAAACCTGCGCTGTAGAGTGGCTTGTTGTTGAGATAGCTATTGAAGGGGAAACGGTTGTGCACATAGCCTACATCAACAAATACTTTGGGGTATACGCGCAGCGGTATGCTGGGCAGATATTTAAAAGGGAGATCTTTTACATTTACATGCAGCAGCTCATACTTCAGGTTGCTGCGCAGCAGGCCGTAGTGCGAGCCATCAATTACATAATACTCGTAGCCACGCAGGTACTCGCTCTCGTTGCCCATAGCATAGCGCAGCACATAGGGCTGATTACGCTCGGGCCCGGTTACCCTGCCGCGGGCTATCTCCGATACATAGAATTTGCTTTTGCCCAGTTTTTTGAACCAGCCGTACTCGCCCTGCAAAAAAGCCTGGTACTGCATGCCCTCAATACCCTGGCGAAAAACGGCATGGGTAACCAGCTTGCAGCCCGTAAGCGGGTAATTCCAGTTATCCACCTTGTTCATCTCCAGCCGGTATAGCAGCTGCATATAGCGCAGGTAGCGGCTACCGTTCAGGTAGTAATCCCTATTGAGGGTTAGCAGCGTGTCATTCATTTCAGCATCGCGGTAGCGCAGCTCTATAAGGTGGCGCACCGCATAGTCGGGGCGGTAGGTGTAGCTTAACCCCGCCTCGAACTGGCGATAGATATAGCTACGTGGTGTGCGTACAAATTTCAGTTTATTGCTATCGGTAGTGTAGAAAGTCTCTTCATTTTTGGCAAAGCTGACAGAGCCGCCAATGCCATGTCTTTGTTTTCTATCTATATACGGCCTTGAGTAATCGAGCGCGAACTTTTGGGTATAGCCTACCTGCACGGTAGCCGCCAGCGATTCCATATTGCCACGGAAGTTGCGGTCTTTTACAGTGAGGCGTATGTTGGCGCGCCTGATATCGCGGTTCTGCTCCGTCCACCATACGTTGAAGTTCCTATCGGCCAGTTGAAAAGAAACTTCGGGAAACCAATACCAGCGCTCTTTTACCCTTACGATCAGGTTCACGCCACTATCGTCAATTTTATCTATATACAGGTTGATATCGGTGAACAAGCCCTGGTTGAACAGGCGTTTGTGGTTGATGTCCAGTATATGATCTATAGAATCGGACACGAGCACATCGCCTTCCTTTACACTCATCTCGCGCAGTATGATGCTGCGGCGCGTGATCTTGTTGCCATATATATGTATGCTGCGGAGTGTTACCTGCTCCGGTAGCTGCAGCGCGGCCCTGGTATTGGGCACGGTATCATTCTTACCCTGTATGGTAATGGTTTGTGCAAAGCCACATGCATAGTTGGCAAAAAGGATCAGTATGGTCAGAAAAAGCCTCATCAGGGGGCTGCAATATAACATTCTAGGGTTTATACATGATAAAACTATGCCTGAAATGGTTTAATTTTATAGAGAACCCTTTAACCCCGGGATGATGACAATACGTACCCTTCTCTTGCCTTGCGCACTTGGCCTTACCATCGCTTTCGGATCGTGCAAACACAAACCACAGGAAATACCCAATACTTCGCCCGATGATAGCGGATACCCCAAGGCCGTAGCTGATATTATAGTGACCCGCTGCGCTACCGCCGGCTGCCACAACGCAGCCAGCTACACCGGTGCAGGTGGCCTGAGGCTGGATAAGTGGGAGCATATGTTTGAAGGGGGCAACAACGGGTCGGCAGTAGTGGCTTACAGCCCTAACTTCAGCCCGCTGCTGTATTTTATAAATACTGATACATCGCTGGGCCCGGTAGCCCAACCTACTATGCCGGTGAACGGCATCCCACTGACAAGGCAGGAATACCTGACCATACGCGACTGGATAGCCAACGGAGCACCCAACAAAGATGGTGCAGTGCCCTTTGGCGATGATGCCGCTACAAGGCAGAAAGTTTACCTCACCATGCAGCCCTGCGACCAGGTAGCCGTTATAGATGCCGAGACGAGGCTGGTAATGCGCTATATAGCTGTAGGCAACGACCCAGCGGCATCGGAAGGGCCGCACAACATACGCTTTACCAAAGATGGTAAGTACGCATTCGTATGCTTCTTCAGCGGGCAGTATATACAAAAGATAGATGCTACTACCGACAAGGTGATACAAACCATGAATATAGCCACCAACTCCTCTACAATTGGTGGTGTTTGGAATATCATATACCCATCGAACGATGGCAGCAAGGCACTGGTGAGCGACTGGAGATCGAGCGGAAATGTAACGCTTGCCGATTTTACAACAGGCACTACCTATAACAAAGGCCTGGTGAGCCCACATGGTATTGCGCCACTCAACGATTCGTTCAGGCAGTTTTATGTAACGGGGCAGATAGGCAATGGCATGTACCGCATTACCATGGATCCTAAAAATCCATTCATCCGCGATAAAGAAATATCGCTGGACGGCAACACGCCCAACTATGTCATTTCATCGCTCAACCCGCACGACCTTGTATTATCGCCCGACGGTAGCAAAGCATTTGTAACCTGTGAAGTAAGCAATGATATACGCGTGGTAGACACCAAAACCGACAGCCTGATAAAAGGCCTGCCTAATATAATACCTGTAGGTACTACGCCACAGGAGTTGGCCATATCGCGCAAGGCACCCTACCTGTTCATCACCTGTATGACCGACAAGCGCAGGACATTGGGCAATATAACCTTTGAAGGCACCGTTTATGTAATAAACTATAATACGCACCAGGTGGTGAAGGTGATAGAAGGCAATTTTGCCAACCCACATGGCATAACTGTGGATGACGACAAAGGCCTTGTGTATATAGCGAGCCGGAACATACTGTCTGTAGGGCCGTTGCCGCACCATACATCGGTATGTGCAGGCAAAAATGGCTACTACAACGTATATGACCTGTATACGCTGGAGCCCGCTACTACCAAACGCTATGAAGTGATACCTGAGCCGTATTCGTTCGATACGAGGTTTAAATACTAAACGTACCTACTATGCGCCTTGCCCTATTGTTACCCGCTATGGCAGTTACGATTTGCACTATATCGTGCAGGCACAAGCCCGAAGAGCTACCTATAGACTATACCAAGAGCGGATACCCTGATAATATCGCCAGGATAATTGTGGATAAATGCGCTACTACCTGCCACAACAGCATCAGCTATCCCGATGCCGCAGGGCTGCGATTAGATACCTGGGCAGGCATGTTTGAAGGAGGCAACAGCGGGTCAGTGGTGGTACCTTACAGCACACAGTATAGCTCATTGCTGTACTACATCAATACCGACAGTTTGCTGGGGCTAACCGCGCAGCCTACCATGCCTGCTAATGCCACACCACTAACACGCGAAGAATATTTGGCCATTGTTGACTGGATAGCCAAAGGCGCCCCCGACAGGGATGGCAATGTAGCTTTTGCATCGGATGCCGCTACACGCCAGAAACATTACCTGACCATGCAGGGCTGCGATAAGATAGCTGTAATAGATGGCGCAACGAAACTGGTGATGCGGTATATAGAGGTAGGGACAGACGCAAGCCAGTCTGAACAGCCCCATGCTGTGCGCTTTAGTAAAGACGGGCGGTATGCATTCACCTGTATGCAAAGAGGAGAATGGATACAAAAAATTGACGCGGCTACTGATAAAGTGGTGCAGCAGGTACATATAGGTTCGGGGCAATGGAATGCAGTGTATCCGTCTAATGATGGTGAAATGGCTTTTGTAACAGATGTTGGTTTTGGCAAAGTAACAATTGTAGATTTTTCGAAAGGTACTTTCCACGAGCATACCAATTTCAGGCAGCCGCATGGTATTGCTGTTATAGACGATTCATTTCGTACTGCATACATTACAAGCGAAGGCAGTAATGGGTTGTATAAAATATCCCTTATGAAGTTCGGGACTGTGTTTTTTCTGAAAAGTAAAGAGGTACCATTGGCTAATGGGCCAATGATATATGGCACACCGTCAACACTCCCCGCACCGCACGAGTTACTCGTTTCACCCGATGGCACCAAGCTGTTTGCTACCTGCCAGGAAAGCAATGAAATAAGAGTACTGGACTTAAGAAATGATAGCCTGATAAAGAACCTACCCTCTATAATACCGGTTGGCCAAAAACCGCTGGAGATGGCTGTGTCACGCAAATATCCTTATCTCTTTGTTACCTGTGGCGGAGAACCTGGCCTTACTTTTGGCGAGGTAACCTTCAGAGGGGCCGTGTATATCATCAATTATAATACACATCAAGTTATTGGTAAGCTAGACGGTAATTTTGCCGATCCACACGGTATAGTAGTTGACGACAGGAATAATACCGTAATAGTGGCACATGCAAACAATGGTAAAGGCCCCGATGGGCATCATAGCAGCGATTGTGGCGGTGATTATGAGAATGGATACTATACTATATATGACCTGACCACACTGAAACTGGTATCTACCAAACGCCACGAAGTGCTACCTGTACCCTATGGTTTCGATACCAGGTTTAAATAATTTACTTTTGGAGCATGCTTACCGTTTCGCTGCATGGCATACGCATCATTGCGCCGCATGGCCTTTACCCGCAAGAGAATATACTGGGCAACCATTTTGAAGTAGATGTGGATGTAAACGTGCCCACACAGGAAAATACCGAATGGCCGTTTGTTGACTATGTGCGCCTACGCGCTATAGTGCATGATGCTTTTCAGCAGCCCGGCCAGTTTTTGGAAGGGTTTGTGAAGCTCATACACAGCGCCATCAAGCAGGAATTCACACAAGCAGGTAAAGTGCGCGTAGTTGTGCGCAAGATGAACCCACCCATGCAGGGGCATGTGCAGTACTCGCAAGTAGCCTACGAAGCTTAGTAGTTATTTGCCTTTGAAAACTGGCTTGCGTTTTTCGAGAAACGCTGCAACGCCTTCCTTAAAATCGTAGCTGCTGCCTGCCTCTACCTGCAGGTCTTTTTCCAGTTCCAGTTGCTGCTCCAGGTTGTTGGAGAAGGTATGGTTGAGCAGGCGCTTGGTGAGGCCAATGCCCAGTGTAGGCATTTGTGCCAGCGTTTCTACTATCTTCTTTGTTTCGGCTTCGAATGTTTCATCATCAAAGCTTTTGTAGATCATACCCATTGCGGCGGCTTCGTCAGCCATCACTTTATCAGCCAGCATCATAAGGCCGGCTGCACGCTGCATGCCTACCAGCCTTGGTAGGAAGAATGTACCGGCGCTATCCGGTATCAAAGCTATTTTGCTGAACGCCTGTATGAATGACGCACTTTTTGCAGCCAATACTATATCGCAGGCCAGCGCTATGTTGGCACCCGCACCGGCGGCCACACCATTTACGGCAGCTACTATCGGTTTTTCGATAGTGCGCAGGCGCATGATGATGGGATTGTAATGCTCTGCTACTATTCTTTCCAGCTCGGGGCCATCAGGCTGTGTAGCTTCTGCAAGGTCTTGTCCCGCACAAAAAGCTTTGCCCGAACCCGTAATGTATATGGCACGTATGTTTTCGTCCTCAGCGCACTCATCCAGCAGTTGTTGCAGGTGAATAGCCATCTCGCGGTTGAAGCTGTGAAATTTCTCAGGACGGTTGAGCGTGAGGTAAGCCACGCCATTCTCTTTGGTAAACAATACAGTGCTCATAGCTACAAATGTAGCGAGTATGCGTTAAAAAATTTAGCGGTCGTAAATGGCTGCACTGGCTTATCTTTCCATTTATTATCCTTGAGAACAAATGCTGGTAAAAGTTTTTGGCAGTGCGGTGCATGGGGTGGATGCCCTTACCATCACCATAGAAGTAGATACCCCCGGTGGCAAGCCCGACTATGTAATTGTGGGCCTGCCCGATAATGCCGTGAAGGAAAGCATGGAGCGCATTGTATCGGCCATAAAGAATGTAGGTATGGAACGCCCGCGCATGCGCCTTGTGGTGAACATGGCACCTGCGGATATTCGCAAGGCCGGTTCGGCTTATGACCTGCCGATGGCTATTGGTTGGCTGGCGGCATCGGGGCAATTGCCGCATGAAGAACTGCATGAGTATATAATAATGGGAGAGTTATCGCTGGATGGCTCATTGCAACCTATAAAAGGCGCACTGCCTATAGCGATACAGGCGCGTACTGAAAAATTCAAAGGGCTGATTGTACCCAAAGCCAACGCGCGTGAAGCAGCGCTGGTGAACAACCTGGAGGTGTATGGTGTAGAACATATATCGGAAGTGATCGGCTTCTTCGAAAAGAAAGGAGAACTGAAACCGGTAACGGTGAACACACGCGAAGAGTTTTATGATGCACAGAATTTCTTTGACCTTGACTTTAACGATGTAAAAGGGCAGGAGAATGTAAAGCGCGCACTGGAGATAGCCGCAGCGGGTGGACATAACGCCATACTAATAGGCCCACCCGGTGCAGGTAAAACCATGCTGGCCAAACGCCTGCCTACTATATTACCACCGCTTAGTTTGCATGAGGCACTGGAGACCACCAAGATACATTCGGTAGCAGGCAAGTTGCCTACCAATACATCGCTGGTAGCGCAGCGGCCGTTCCGCTCGCCGCACCATACCATAAGCGATGCAGCGCTTGTTGGCGGTGGCGGTATGCCACAGCCCGGCGAAATATCGCTGGCGCATAATGGTGTGCTATTTCTCGATGAGCTGCCGGAGTTTAAGCGTACCGTACTTGAAGTAATGCGTCAGCCGATGGAAGAGCGCAAGGTGTGCATATCGCGCGCAAAGGTGAGTATAGACTTCCCGGCCAGCTTTATGCTGATCGCATCTATGAACCCATGCCCCTGCGGATACTTCAACCACCCTGAAAAAGAATGTACTTGCGCACCACCTGTGGTGCACCGTTATCTCAATAAGATATCCGGCCCATTGCTCGACAGGATAGACCTGCATGTGGAAGTAACGCCTGTAGCATTTGGTGAGTTATCATCTACCAAAACATCTGAGCCCAGCAGCGATATACGCGAGCGTGTGATAAAAGCAAGAGAGATACAGGCTAAACGTTTCGAAGGACAGCAAGGCATATACTGCAATGCGCAAATGAGCAGCAAGCAACTGAAAGAGATCTGCGTGATCAACAGCATCGGGCAGAACCTGTTGAAGACCGCTATGGACAGGCTCAACCTATCGGCTCGCGCCTACGACAGGATACTGAAAGTATCGCGCACCATAGCCGACCTTGCCGATAGCGAAGACATCAAGCCCGAACATCTGGCTGAGGCGATTCAATATAGGAGCCTGGATAGAGAGGGTTGGGCTGGGTAATTGAACATGATATTATGACTTATCTAAAAATAATTTGGGTACGCATATTGATCAGCCTTATTTCAGGAGGTGCGATCAATGAGATACTGCATATTGCCACAGGAGACCCTAACCGCCCTCAAAGGTATAACCTGTCATTATTATATGCTATTGTCATATACTTTCTACTAACAGCATGGGTAAAAAAAAGAGCTAATAAATAACCTAGCCTTTCAACGCTTTCTTATACGTCTCCAAACAACGCTCACGTGCTTTAGCATGCTCAACTATAGGTGCCGGATAATCGAATGTATCTAATTCAGGTACCCATTTCTTGATATACTTCAGGTCTTTGTCAAACTTTTCAGTTTGGATGTGTGGGTTGAAGATGCGGAAGTAAGGTGCGGCATCGCAACCACTGCCTGCTGCCCATTGCCAGTTGCCTACGTTGGCTGCCATATCAAAGTCCAGCAGCTTGCTGGCGAAGTATGCTTCGCCCCAGCGCCAGTCTATCAGCAGGTGTTTGCATAAGAAGCTGGCCACTACCATGCGTACGCGGTTGTGCATAAAGCCCGTCTCGTTCAGCTCGCGCATGCCGGCATCTACTATAGGGTAGCCTGTGGTGCCATTGCACCAGTGCCCGAACTCCTGTTCATTATTTCGCCAGCGTATGTTATCATACTCTTTCTTAAATGCTTCCGATTGTGTTTGCGGGAAGTGCCAGAGTATCACTTGGTAAAACTCCCGCCATATCAGTTCGTTCAGGTAGGTCTCGTTCAAGTCCTTAGCGGCAGCGGCCAACTTACGTACACTCATAGTACCAAAGCGCAGGTGCATGCCCAGGTGCGTAGTGCCTTTTATGCCAGGGTAGTCGCGGGTCTTGTCATATTCCCTGATGATATGCTCATGGGTAGTGGCAGGTTCAGGTTTGAAGTCTACTTCCTTAAAGCCAACCACCTCAAGCGATGGTATGCGCTTAGGCGATTGCTTGTGGAAGTGCCCGAGGTACTTACCTGTAGGGTAAGGCTTCAAGTAGAAATCTGTCAGCTTCGCTTTCCATTTTTTGCTGAAGGGAGTGAAGACGGTGTAGGGTTCTCCATTATCTTTCAGCACTTCGCCTTTCTCAAATATCACTATGTCTTTATAGCTGTGGAAGCTGATGTCATGCTGCTTCAGCAGCTTGGCTATCTCCTCATCGCGCTGCTTTGCGTAGGGCTCGTAGTCGTTGTTGGTGTATACGGCTTTCACATCGTAGTGTTCCAGCAACTCTTTGAAGCAATCAACCGGCTTGCCATGTAGTACTTGCAGCGTGCTGCCTTTTTCTTCCAGCTGCTGCTGTATATCTTTTAGCGTATCGTGTATGAACTGCACACGCTTGTCGGCCTTGTCTTCCAGATCATCGAGGATATGGGTATCGAAGATGAAGATAGGCACTACGGGATAGCCTGAGCGCAATGCATGGTATAAACCCGCATTGTCATCGAGCCGGAGATCGCGACGGAACCAGAATATAGCAACTTGCTGCATAGAACACTAAATGTACATCAGCCTGCTGCAATTACCATACCCTTACAGCAACTCGCTGATAGCTGTTACCAACTCAGTACGAGTGATGGGGGTACCTTTTATCTTGTTGAAGCCAATAGCATCAACCAGGTATTTATCGCGGATGATCTTGATGAGCTGGCCGTTGTTGATCTCGGGTATCAGCACTTTTTTGTACTTGCCCAGCATCTCGCCCAGGTTGCGGGGGAATGGGCGCATGTGCCTGAGGTGTGCATGCGCTACCGATATGCCTTTACCCTGCAACTCTGCTACCGCGCTTTTGATGGCGCCGTAGGTTGAGCCCCAGCCCAGCACCAGCACATCGCCCGTTTCGGGGCCGCTGTCGAGGGTTTGGAGGGGGATGTATTGTGCAATGCGCTCAACTTTCTCCTCGCGGATCTTCACCATGTGCTGGTGGTTTTCGGGGTCGTAGCTGATATTGCCGGTGATGTCTTCTTTCTCGAGGCCGCCAATACGGTGCTCAAGGCCAGCCGTGCCGGGTACAGCCCAGGGGCGCACCAATTTTTCGTCACGCTTGTATGGCAGGTATTTGTCTTCGCCTTCGTCCAGCGATTCTTTGAATTTTACTTCTATCGGCTGCAGGTCGCTGCTCTGCGGATAGCGCCATGGCTCAGCACCATTGGCTATATAGCCATCGCTCAGCAGTATCACTGGCGTCATGTGCTGCACAGCTATGCGCACGGCCTCGTAAGCCGCCCAGAAGCTATCGCTTGGGGTTGACGCTGATATAACCGGCATTGGGCATTCGCCATTGCGGCCATAGTAGGCTTGCAACAGGTCGCTCTGCTCGGTTTTGGTAGGCAAGCCTGTTGAAGGGCCACCACGTTGTATGTTCACGATGAGCAGTGGTATCTCCAGCATTACAGCCAGGCCCATAGCTTCTGTCTTCAGTGCCATACCGGGGCCTGATGTAGTGGTAATTCCCAGGCTACCGCCATAGGCGGCGCCGATGGCAGCCGTGATACCTGCTATCTCATCCTCGGCCTGGAAGGTGCGGATGTTGAAGTTCTTATACCGGGAAAGTTCGTGCAGTATGTCGGATGCAGGGGTGATAGGGTACGTACCCAGGAATATCGGCAGACCAGATTTCTCGCCAGCGGCGATGAGGCCATACGACAGTGCGGTATTACCTGTGATGCTCCTGTAGTTGCCTGCAGGCAGCTTGGCTTTCTCTACCTGGTAGCGGGTAGTGAAGGCCTCTACTGTATCGCCATAGTTGTAGCCGGCTTGCAGGGCTTTGATATTGCTATCCAGTATCTCCGGCCTCTTGCCGAATTTATCGTGCAGGAAGGAGAAGGTGCTGGTAAGGTCGCGGTTGTAGAGCCAGTAGAGGAAGCCCAGGACGAACATGTTCTTCGCACGGTCTTTCTCTTTTACACCCATCTGTATATCCTTCAGGGCTTCACGGGTCAGTTTGGTTACATCTATCTTATGCAGTTCGTAGCCTTCGAGGGTGCCGTTCTCCAGCGGGTTATCCCCATCGGGATAGTTGGCCAGGCGCAGGTTCTTGGTATCGAAGCCATCGGTATTGGCTATGATGATGCCGCCCGGCTTCAGGCCTTTCAGGTTCACTTTGAGGGCGGCGGCGTTCATTGCCACCAGCACGTCGCAGTTGTCACCGGGGGTGAAGATGCGCTGGCTGGAGAAGTGCAGCTGGTAACCGCTCACGCCGGGTACGGTACCGATCGGGGCGCGTATCTCGGCCGGGAAGTCGGGGAAGGTGGAGAGGTCGTTGCCTATAAGGGCTGTGTTATTGGTAAACTGGCTGCCTGTGAGCTGCATACCATCGCCACTGTCACCTGCAAACTTGATGACTACATCTTCAACTATCTGGGTAGGAACTGACATATTATAAAATGGTGGGCAAAGTTAACGCTTTTGCTGCTGTATGGCTTTCAAATATGGATAAATCATGTTTATCTGCCCATAATGGCGCATCAGTGGTTGCGTTTTGTTGCGTTTTTTGTCAGATTCCTGCTTCTCCCCGGTGTGGTGTTTTGCCCGTGTGGGATGGTCACCTCCCTCGTTACGTGTTTTAACCACCCTCGGTCCCTCCTTGAATAAGGAGGGATGATCGATGTCCGGCTTTGCCGGGTGTAGATTGATAGGGTTCATCTTACTTATACTCATTTTGAGAGATTGCTTCGCTACGCTGTTAGTCCTAATAGACTGCCTTACAATGACGGACTGCAGAACGTGGGGTTGCTTCACTGCATTCGCAATGACGAAGCAAGTTTATTAATAGCAAATATACTCATTTTATTTGTAAAGACAAAATCAAATGTTATTCATTTGCCCAGACGTGACCCCAGGACTGTATGCCGGGAGGTGTTGAAGGAACTCCCTGTTTGGGGAGTGTGGTTGTGGATTTGCGGTAGGCTGTGGTGGTGGTGCCAACATGCCGGAAAGCAGAAAGTATTACTAATGAAACTGCTATGATAAAAAATAGAACATGGCTTCTCATGGCGCTCTTATATGTACTAAGCGTTAAAGCATTACCATGCCATGTTGCGGTGTTTATTGTAGTGGAAGGTGTTTGCAGTGTCAGGTGGAAACACCTGACAGCACGAGTAAAATGGTTGGTCTATTTATTGTCCTTACATGCACAGCAGAATATATCGAACAGTTTAACCTCTACTTCTTAAGTTCAGCAATAATTGCTTTAGCCTGGGCTTTGGCTTCTTGATCTCCATACAAATCTGTCAGTTCATAATATTTGATAGCGTTTGCCTTATCACCTTTAAGCTTATAGCCATGAGCAATATTGTTTAGTACAATAAAATCTTTGGGGTTAACCTGCTCCGCATGTTTCAGATATGTAATCGCCTTATCGTATTGCTTGGTTAATAATAAAGCGATTGAGGTTGTAGAAAGAATCTCTACGTAGTTTGGATAATGCTTCAATGTCGCCTCTCCAATCTCTATCATATTAGGCAACAGGTCATCATTTTCTGTGTCATATAGTTGCTTCAAGTATGCCTGAATTGTACCGAGCATAAAGTTCTCAGCATCTTCTTTCTTTTCATTGTTGGTCCAAAGCCAATTGTTTTTGTTAATAGTTGAATATTCAACCGTTTCTATGATAGTTTTTGTAAAGTTGGGATAATCTCCAACTTGCCCAAATACATAGCATTTACCAAAACGCATGTCAAGTCTGTTTGGAAATTTTGCAATGCCTTTATCAATGTACTGTATCCCTTTGTTTAGTTCATTTATATCGTAGTCTGTATTAGAAGTTAAATAGAAAGCCTCTCCACTATCTTGCTTTGTTAGTTTATAGCCGTCTTTGCTTGTATCCCCTTTTTCAAGAGACAGCATTGCCGGCCTGCTGTTGGAATAATGAAAATTGAATGCAGCAGTGTAAAATTCCGGATCATTAGGATTTTCCTTTTCCCATTCAATTAATATAGTACTAAGCTTCCCTGAATCTTTATTCTCAAAATGCTTATTAAATTCCTTTTGAAATTTTGATTGTGCAACCGCTATGTTTGAGAAAACAAGCAGATAAAATATAGCGATACGCTTTTTCATGTTTTAATATTATAGGTCAGCCTTAAATCTATTCTCATAATTCTTCAAACCATGCTTTAATAATACTTCAGCATTGGTTTTCGCTTTGGTCCTATCGATTGATGAGAGTTGTTTCTCCAGCTGTTCAAATTCCTTTATTTGCTTTTGCTGTTCAGGGGCAGGATCGTCGCGTTTACTCTCGTTGTAGATAAGGTACCAGGTGTAGGCTTGTGTGAGGTCTTTCGGTACCCTGTCGCCATCAAGGTACATGAGGGCGAGGTTGAGGCGGGCATCGGTGATGATGCGGCTGATGCCGGGGTTGCCGGGTGGGGTGAGTATTGCAAGACGTTTTAGCCATACGAGGCTGGAGTCTTTGTTGATGGGTGTGCCTTCGCCATTGTAGTAACAGTTCACCATGTGCATCATACACTCCGGGTCGCTCTGCTCCGCGCATTTGTGCGACCAGTAGAATGCTTTTTTATAATCCTGCTTGGCACCACGGCCCAGTGCATAGCTATAGGCTATTTTAAACTGCGCATCTTTATAGCCCTGCGTGGCCGCGCGCATATACCAGGTGTTGGCGGTGCGGTCGCTTTGGGTAACACCGGTGCCGCTCTGGTAACAGTAGCCGAGGTTGTATTGTGCCTCAGGGTGGCCTGCTTCGGCAGCTTGTTTTAAAACAGGTATGGCAGCTTTTACATTGCCTTTGTCCAGATACTCTTTCGACTTTTTATTCAGCTCATCGGCACTCTGCGCAAATGAGTTGACAGCCAGCAACATAAGCAGGAATATAGACAGGGGCCTGAGCATCATTCTAAGTTATGCAAATTAGTGCTTGAATAACGGACATAAAAAAACCGGTGAATAAATTCACCGGCATTAGGAGGTGCTTTAGCCGCACCTAATAGTCAGCTTTACGCAACATTTCGACACCCATATATAATGCAAGGGCAACGATGGCGATAATAACAGTTAACCACATAACAGATAATGTTTTATTCGTGATCGGACATATCGTGACCCTGCTGTTTCACCATCTTGTTGTAGATGCCCAGCAATAAAAATGGTGCAGCCCACTGGCCTACAAACAATGCTGTGTGCTTATGTCCACACAGTTTGAGTGCCGCCGCCCCGGCCATAGAAGCGAGCGCAGCAGTGAGGAATAATGTTGATGGTAGTTTTGCGGTTTGGTTTTCAATGGCTTTTGTAGCTGAGCCTTCTTCATGGTAATGGTTCATACTCCGGTGTTTTTATGGTTTAGGATCTTCTTTGGCCTATATGCGAAAAGAACCATACCATGGTAGCATAGCACTCGTTTATTAGTTATTAATTTTACCGGATGATGATGTATATAAAAAACATGGTGTGCAACAGGTGCATTGCCGCCGTGCAACAATTGCTGGATAAGTTGCAACTACATGCAACCCATATAGCACTTGGCGAAGTGGAATTGCAGGAAAAGAAACTAAGCAAGCAGCAGACTGAGCAACTGAGTAATGAACTGCGGGCCATTGGTTTTGAAATGATAGATGATAAGAAGAGCCAGACCATAGCGCAGATAAAAAACCTGGTGGTGGAACTGGTGCATTATAAAGAGCCGATAGCTACCAAATACAGCGCCTACCTATCCGAAAAACTACAGCACGATTATACTTACCTCAGCAAGCTGTTCAGCGAGGTGGAGGGCATCACGATAGAGCATTATATCATCAAACAAAAAATAGAGCGGGCTAAAGAGCTGCTGGTATATGATGAGCTGAGCCTGAGCGAAATAGCCGACCAGCTGGGCTATAGCAGTGTTGCGCACCTCTCGGCACAGTTCAAAAAAATAACAGGGCTTACGCCTACTTTCTTCAAACACAACGGCAGGCATGGTCGCACCCCACTGGATAAAGTAGGCTAGCGGCCTGAATGTTGTAAATCATATCCTGAATTGTGTAACAATGCCGCCGATAGGTGGTGGTAGCTTTGTGTTATCATAATTCGAGATACAATGACACATACATATAACATAACCGGAATGACCTGCACCAGCTGTGTAGCCAAGGTAAAAAGCGAGCTGCTGAAGCTGGGCGATATAACGAATGCAGAGGTGCAACTGGAAAGCCCGCAGGCTACCATCACTATGCAAAAACATATAGCTACTGCTAGCTTGCAAGAGGCGATAAGCAAAGCAGGTACTAAATACACTATAACAGAAGCAGATGGTGGTATGCAACAGCATACTATGAGTAGCGATGCAGCTGCCGAAGGTGGCAACTCTTATTTTCCCATCTTCCTGATATTTGGCTATATACTGGGTGTGAGCCTGCTGGCGCAGGTGGGCATGGGGCAGTTTATGTGGATGCAATGGATGAGCCATTTTATGGCGGGGTTCTTCCTGGTGTTCTCGTTCTTCAAGCTAATGAACCTGAAAGGTTTTGCCGAAGGGTATCGTACTTATGATATTGTAGCAAAAGCGGTGCCTGCATACGGGTTCATATATCCTTTTATAGAGCTGGCGTTGGGTGTGGCTTACCTGACAGGTTTCGATCCGCAACTGACCAATATAGTAGCGCTGGCAGTGATGAGCATCAGCACAATAGGCGTGGTGCAAAGCCTGCTGAAGAAAACACAGTTCCAGTGCGCGTGTTTGGGCACGGTTATTAAGCTGCCGCTAAGTAAGGTGACACTGTTTGAAGACGTGCTGATGGTAGTGATGAGCGCGGTAATGCTAGTGCTGATATAAAACAATAACAATGAAACAGATACTATTGATAGGGACACTGCTATTAACAAGCATAGGCGTATATGCGCAGCACGATCACCACAATATGCCTGCAAATAAAAAGGCAGTTCCACCAAAAAAACAAGCTGCTCCAAAAAAGAGTGGGCAGACATCAAAGCCAGTGAAAGAGGCTGACACCATGCAGATGCAGCACGATGAACATGCAGGACATGATATGCAAACAGGGATGAGCCATGCTTTTTCGCTGAACCTGCCAATGAACCGCAATGCATCGGGTACGGGATGGCTACCCGACAACTCACCTATGTACGGCAAAATGATGCATGCAAATAAATGGATGTTCATGCTGCATGGCAATATATTTCTTCGGTACAACAAGCAAGACCTGTTTGACAAAGGCAGCAGGGGTGATGATAAGGTGGACGCACCTAACTGGCTGATGCTGATGGGACAAAGGCAAGTAGGCAAACGTGGTTTGTTTCACTTTAGCAGTATGCTATCGCTGGATGCTGCTATAGCAGGCGGTAGTGGTTACCCGTTGTTGTTTCAATCGGGTGAAACATGGAAGGGACAGCCACTGGTAGACAGGCAACACCCACACGATCTTTTCTCGGAACTATCGGTAAGCTATGCTTATGCCATCAATAAGAAAACAGATGTGTTTGCATATCTCAGTTATCCAGGTGAACCTTCTTCAGGCTCAGTGGCTTTTATGCACCGGCCATCGGCACTCACCAATCCGGATGCCCCCATTAGCCACCACTGGAATGATGGCACACATATTACCTTTGGCGTAGCTACGCTGGGCATCAGGTATGGTAAGTTCAAGCTGGAGGGTTCTTCGTTTACCGGGCGCGAACCTGATGAGAACCGATGGGATTTCGACAGCCCGACATTTGACTCGTGGAGTGGCAGGCTTTCCTTTAACCCCAACAAGCATTGGACGATACAAGCCTCGCAAGCATATATAAAAAGCCCCGAAGCACTGCATGCCAATGAAGACATTAACCGCACTACGGCATCGGTACTATACAGCCAGCGAATGGGCAAAGGCCAGTTTCTGAACGCAACCGCTATATGGGGGCTTAACAAAACTGCCGGCCACAAGGGCGAACATGCCCTGCTGCTGGAAGCATCGTATGCGCTGAACAGGTGGAATATATACGGCAGGTATGAATGGGTACAGAAATCAGTTGAAGAGTTGAACGTGGATGAAACAGTTTATGGCGCTCATACCCTTTTTCCTGTAAATGCGGTGACCCTGGGCAGCAATTATGATATAGTGCAGATAGGTATGCTGCGCATAGCCGCAGGCGCACAGGCCAGCCTATATGCAGCAGATAGCAAGCTGGACGGCCTGTATGGCAATAATCCTATGGCCGGGCAGGTATATCTGCGCTTCTATCCAAGCCTTATGAATTAACCATGACATAAAAGCGTATATCCCCCTGTAGGAGTTAGCCATAATTAGGATATTGTTCAGGCTTTTTAGCGTAGGTTTGCTATTACAGTTTATGAGCATAAGAATTTCAGGGCGGATATTGTTTTTTACGCTGTGCCTGCTGGCAATTGCGCGCGCAGCTATGGCCCAGGAGCAGGAAAAACAGCAACGCATACTGCTGCTGCTGGATGGCTCGTCGAGCATGCTACAGCCTTGGGTGGGCAATGAGAACCGTTTTCAAACAGCATCTAAGATCATCACTACACTTATTGATAGTGTATACAGGGTGAATGATAAAGTAGAGTTTGGCCTGAGGGTATACGGCCACCAATCGCCCGCGCAGAACAATAACTGTTTCGACTCGAAACGGGAGGTGATGTTCAGCAAGAACAACCTGACGCAGATGGGCCTGAGGCTGGAGAGCCTGCACCCTGCCGGCGTATCGCCCATAGCCTACTCGCTAAAGGAGGCCGTGCTGAACGACATGGTAGATACCCGCAACTACAACTACAGCCTGATACTGATAACAGATGGCGGCGAAAGCTGTAATGGTAATATATGCGAGGTAGTGAAGATGCTGGTGGAAGCGAAGATCAACTTCAAGCCGTACATCGTGAGCCTGATAGACTACGCGCCATTGAAAGAGCAGTATGACTGTATGGGCACCTACCTGATGGTGACCAAGGAGAACGAGATACCCGTAGCTGTGAACACGATAGTAAATGCTTACCGCCCGCTACTGACCATGACACCTGCTACACGCAAGCTATTGCAAACAACAGCAGCAAGTGTACCTAGCGTATTGAAAGCTGACATACCGAAGTTTAAAATAACTACAGAGACCGAAGCAAAACCGGAACCTAAGCCGGCACCGAAACCTACGCCACCTGTGATAGTGAGCAAACCAGTAGAACAGCCAAAACCAACACCGCCGCCTGTAGTAGAGCAGCCCAAGCCTACTGTGATAAAAGTACAGGAGCAACCAAAGCCCGTACCTGTTGAGCAACCTAAACCACTACCAAAAGAAACTGTTGCACGTATAGAAAATGGGAGCCTTAAAAGCTTTTCGCTGAAGTATGAAACACCGCCGTTTTTTGCAAAGCGAGTACCTGACTATAAAGTGCCTCCTCAACTGCTTGAGCCGGAAACTAACAGCATACCTACCAACGCGCCTGCAACAATAGCTACTAACACACCACCGCCTCCAGCGGTGAAGACGGTAACGCCACCACCCATACCTAAACCTAAACCAACACCACCAACTCCGGCACCTAAGCCCAAGCCCGTAGCAACCGACAAGCCTAAAGAAGCGAAATACAATGTACAGCGCGAGGAGGCTATGGAAACAACGCTGGAGATATACTTTACCAACGGAAAAGGCAAGTTTTATGAAACTACGCCGAAAATAATACTGAAAGACCCTAAGACAGGTAAGGATGTGCAGCAGTTTTACCGCATGGTGAACGCACAAGGCAACCCTGACCCGCAAAAGATACCTGTAGGCAACTACGACCTGACCGTAGGCGGTAAAAGCAATATGCTGGTGCGCAATATAGAGGTGAAGGCCAACAACAAAAACAAATACATCATACAGGTAAACCAGGCATCGCTGAGGTTTGAGTATGAGGATTATCCTAATGAGCCTGTAGCAGAGTTTATGGCTAAGGTGAAGAAGAACTTTGAGATGGGCCCGGAGCACAGGCAGGCTTGTACAGAAGAGATACAATACGAGCCGGGCAACTATCATATACAGATCAACACATTGCCTATTGAGCATAAGAGCGTAGACCTGGATTTTGATACGGAAACTATCATACGCATACGCAAACCGGGCTTTGTGCAGTTCACTAACACCAATGATCTTGGTAAAGTATCACTGTATTATCAGTTGGGTGATAAGTTTGTTCCGTTTCATGTAATGCAGATAAACGGTGATGTGGAAAGGCAAATAGTACGCCTGCAACATGGCGTGTACCGTATAGGCTATTTACCATTTGCCGGGGCACCGTCTGCTAATATGAAGCATAAGGAGTTTTTCATAAAGAGCACAGAAACTACTACTGTAGAACTGGACTAAACTATGCCGATAACTACACTGCAAATAAATACCAAGCATAGCCTGTACCCACAGGTGTACGACCTGCGTGAAGAAATACTGCGCAAGCCGATAGGCCTATCGCTAAAGGATGAAGACCTCCGGCCTGATGAAAATGACTGGACGGTAGTAGCAGTAGATGGTGAAGAAGTGCTGGGTTGTATAATGATACGCCCGGTGCCGGAAAAAAATACAGCAAAGTTCAGGCAGATGGCGGTGAAGGAAAACCTGCAAGGCAAAGGCATCGGCAGGATCATTATGAATGCGGCAGAGGCTATCAGCTGGCAAAACGGCTTTGATAAGATAGCGCTGCATGCCCGTGTGACGGCTGAAGATTTTTATAAGAAACTGAACTATACAACAACCAGCGATGTGTTTACCGAAGTAGGCATACCGCATGTGGTGATGGAAAAACAACGGCCGGATGGTTTGTAAGAAAGCTCAAGGAGATAGTGAGGTAGCCTGTTATACCCATTCAGGCGAGCTGCCTGCAATATGGGACAGCTTTATACCCGAAGGACATTTTCTGAAAAAGGAAGCGATAGCAATAACGGAGCAGATACAACTGCCCGATGTAGGCTTTCTATATATACTGATAACTAAGAATGGTGCGCCGCAGGCTGCAGCATACTTCCAGGTGCTGGGGTTGAAGGATAAGCATGTGAACAGTGAGAAGGTGAGTAGCATGCAGGCTTTTTTATGGAAAACATTTACCGCTGTAGCAAAGCCCAAGATACTTGTTGCAGGCCACCTGTTTAGGCACGATGTGCCATCGTATTACTGGCAGCCGGAGTTGTCGGCGTTTGAAGCTTATCAATATTATCAGCAGGCGATTACAGCAGCGTTGGATAAAAGTTGCGCTAATGCCGCATTGGTAAAGGATACACCCGAAGCACTTACTACTTACTTCCAGCACTACGCGCCGCAATACCTGTTGCTGCGCAACGATATATCGATGGAGATGGCGATACCTGCTGAATGGCATAGTATGCACGAGTATGAGAAAGCACTGAAACATAAATACGCACAACGCTACCGTAAGGTGCGTAATGCTTTTGCACCGCTTGAGATAAAAGAGCTAAACGCGCAGGAAGTAACCGCACAGAAAGATGAGATATATAAACTATACCTGGGCGTAACAGAGCAGCAGCAAGTGCGCATGGGCTTCTTAAACAAAGATTTCTTACCCATGCTAAAGGCTAAATACGATAACCTGAAAGTGTGGGGCGTATATGAAGCAGGTAAGATGATCGCCTTTCTGAGTGCATGGGTGAAGGAGGATGCGTTCGATATGTTCTACATCGGTTTCGATTATAGTAAGAACAATACTTACCAGCTATACTTCAACATACTGTTCTTTGCCATAGAGCAAGCCATAGCCAATAACAAGCCTAAGCTGATTCTTGGACGTACCGCGCTGGAAGCTAAAGCCAGGCTGGGCTGCAAGCCGCACTACCTTTCCACCTTCCTGTATATACGCAATGGCTTTATACGCAACCGCGTATTGCAGATACAGCAACATACATTTGCACAAGAGGGCGCGTGGGAAGAGCGCCACCCACTGAAATAGATTAATGCGCCTCTAGCCAGTTGTCGCCACTGCCGGTCTCTGCATGCACGGGCACTCCGTTGGGCAGTTCCATTGCTTTCTCCATGTTCTCTTTTATCAGCGGACGCACGATGTCCAGTTCGTCCTTCGGCACATCAAATACAAGCTCATCATGCACCTGTAGTACCATGCGCGTGCGTAGGTCGGGCCTGTTGGAGAGGGCGTTGTTCACGTTTATCATGGCCAGCTTTATCATATCAGCAGCAGCGCCTTGTATCGGCATGTTGATGGCGTTGCGCTCGGCGTAGCCACGCACCGTTTGGTTGGCTGAATGGATATCACGCAAGTAGCGTTTGCGGCCACGCAGCGTTTGCACATAACCATGCTCGCGCGCGAAATTGATGGACGTATCCATATACTTCTTTATGGACGAATATTGCTGGAAGTAGTTATCGATAATGGTCTTCGCTTCGGTACGGCTGATGCCTAAGTTTTCTGCAAGGCCAAAAGCTGATTGGCCATAGATGATACCGAAGTTTACCGCTTTGGCAGCACGGCGCATCTCGAATGTCACAGCACTTTCTTCTACGTTGTACACTTTAGCAGCAGTAGCGGTGTGTATGTCTTTATTCTCCACAAAAGCTTTGATCATATTCTCATCACCAGAGATAGCTGCCACTATGCGCAACTCTATCTGCGAGTAGTCGGCAGAAACCATTGTCCAATCGGGATCGCGGGCGATGAATGCTTTGCGTATCTCGCGACCACGATCTGTACGTATAGGTATGTTTTGCAGGTTGGGGTTGTTGCTGCTCAGGCGGCCTGTTACCGCTACAGTTTGTGCGAATGAAGTATGTACACGGCCAGTTTTAGGATTGCGCATGGTGGGCAGTGCATCTACATAAGTGCTCTTCAGTTTCGACAATTCACGATAAGCGAGGATATCATCTACTATCTGGTGTTTGTTGCGTAACTTTTGCAGTACATCCTCACCTGTAGCATACTGGCCTGTTTTGGTTTTTTTGCCACCACCTTCCAACTTCATCATATCAAATAACACTTCTCCCAGTTGCTTGGGTGAGCCTATGTTGAACTTAACTCCAGCATGCTTGTATACATTTTCTTCAGCCTGCTGTATATCACGTTCCAGTTCTTTCGAGTAGTTGTTCAGGAAGTCGACATCTATACCCACACCTTCCGTTTCCATTTTTACCAATACCGGTATCAGCGGATTTTCGATGGTATCAAAAACAGATTTTACTTCGTTGGTGGTAAGCAATGGATGGAATACCTGTTTTAGTTGCAGGGTCACATCAGCATCTTCAGCGGCGTATTCTTTCACCTGTTCAACAGGTACATCCTTCATGCTCAGCTGGCCTTTGCCTTTTTTACCAATCAGCATTTCTATTGACACCGGCTGATATTGCAGGTATTTAGCAGCCAGTGCATCCATGTTGCGCTTGCCCTCGGGCTCTATCACATAATGCGCCAGCATGGTATCATACAGCTGCCCTTTCAGTTCAAAGCCATACCATTTCAGTATAGTAAGGTCGTACTTAATGTTCTGACCTATCCACATCACATCTTCTTTATCAAACAGTGGTTTGAATTTATTGAGTATAGCTATGGTTGCATCCCGGTCGTCGGCAGGTACGGGCACGTAATAACCTTCGCTTTTTTTCCAGCTAAAGCTCATCCCTATCATATCAGCCAGGTTGGCGTCTATATTCGTTGTTTCCGTATCGAAGGCTATCTCACTTTGCTCTTGTAATTGCTGTATGAGGTTATCGATCGCATCGCCCTCTACCAGCTGATAGTTATGCGGTGTGTTTTCGATGTTGTTGGTAGCGATAGGCAATACTTCTTCTACCTCATCAACCAATGCAGTAGTTGCTGCTGGTTTTGATACAGGTGTTTTTTGGTTCACCGTGTTGCCAAACAGGTCGGTAGGTTGGTTGGCCTCGGGCGTGTTAAAGCCATCACCCAGCAGCCTTTTACCCAGTGCGCGGAACTCCAGTTCTGTAAAAATATCTGTCAAAGTCTCTTTATTCCAGTCCTTCACACGAAAATCCTCCTCATGAAATGATACAGGTACTTGCGTAATGATGGTGGCCAGTTTTTTGGACATGATGGCCGACTCTTTGCCGTTACGAACTTTTTCGCCCAGCGCACCTTTTATCTTGTCGGCGTTCTCCAGTATGTTCTCTAGATTGTCGTATTCTGCCAATAGCTTGGAGGCGGTCTTCTCACCTACGCCGGGTATGCCGGGTATGTTGTCTACCGCATCGCCCATGAGGCCCAGCATATCTATCACCTGCTCTACCCGTGCAATGTTCCATTTGGCGCATACTTCTTTAGGGCCCATGATCTCTACATTACCGCCTTGATAAGCAGGCTTGTAGATGAACACATTATCGCGCACCAGCTGGCCATAGTCTTTATCCGGTGTTACCATATACACATCGTAGCCAAGGTCGCCTGCTTCCCATGCCAATGCGCCTATCACATCATCGGCCTCGTAGCCATCATACTCTACACAAGGCAGGTTGAAGCCTTTGATAAGACGCTTGATATCAGGTATGGCAGAAAGAATATCTTCCGGGGCCTCTTGGCGGTTGGCTTTATAATCGGCAAAGTCGGTATGTCTTTCGGTAGGTGCGTGTGTATCGAACACCACGGCCAGATGGGTAGGTTTTTCCTTGTTAATAAGGTCCATCAGCGTAGTGGTGAAACCAAACTGGGCGTTGGTATTGCGGCCTGTGCTGGTGATGCGTGGCGATCGTATCAGGGCATAATATGCCCTGTAGATGAGGGCCATAGCATCGAGCAGGAAAAGTTTCTTTTCAGACATGGGGCTAAGTTAGCGCAATGCCCCGAAATAGCAGGGCATGTTTTTGGTGTATAAACAAGGTGGGTACGGGAAAAGCCTCGTATTTTTGCGGCGCAAATATTTAGCCTTCGTCAAACCAAAAAGTATACGCATAGCCATTGCGCAAGGTCCTCGTCATAGCGGCATACCTAGTATGCATGTTGAGCAGCACTGCTGTTGCACAAACGGCTGATAGCTCGCTTGTAGCTAAACCCGTGCAAACGGCATACGAGGTGCGTGGTATAATACGCGATAAACTGAACGGACAGGGTATACCATTCGCTTCAGCATTCTTCCCCAGTACTAGTGTAGGAGCTGTGGCCGACCTTGATGGCATATTTACGCTGAACTATGATGTGCACCCAGGTGATACGCTGCGTATAAACGCAATAGGCTATAAGGACAAGAATGTACTGGTGAGCCCCAATAACAAGCAACTGCGCATGGTAGTAGAGCTGGAGCCCGATGGTAATATAATGAACGAAGTGGTGGTAAGGGCTACCTACGAAGACCCCGCACTGGAACTGCTGAAAAAAGTAATAGCGCGTAAGGACATTAACAACCCCGATAAGTTTTACAACTACAGTTGTGAAGCGTATAACAAAATAGAGATAGACCTGCTGCGCCTGACAAAGAGAGATTTTGAACGGTTGCCGATACCTTACCTCAAGCATTTTGGGTATATCTATGAAAACATGGATTCTACTTCGGAGGCGGAACCATTTTTGCCGATATACCTGATAGAAACCTTGTCGGACTATTACTACCAGCAAAAGCCCAGAAAGAAAAAAGAATACGTAAAAGCCAACCAGACACGCGGGGTGAACAACCCCAGCCTGATGAAATACCTGGGCAAGATGGAGCTGGAGGTGAACCCTTATGAAAACTACATACCATTTTTTGATAAGCAGTTTGTGAGCCCGATAGCGAACCAGGGCGCTACATTTTACAGGTATAAAATAGTAGATACCAGCTATGAATATGGGCGCAGGATATTTACTATGCTGTATGCGCCACTGCGCAGGGGCGAGATGTGTTTCTCGGGGGAGATAAAGATCGTAGACTCGAGCTATGCACTGGCTTATATAGGCGCTGTGCTACCCAACGAATCGAACGTGAACTGGGTAAAGAATGCGAGCTTCTACCAGGAGTTTGCACCACTGGGCGATTCACTGTGGTTTTATGCCAAGGAGAATACGACTGCCGAGCTGGACCCCGGCAGCCTCCCATTCAAGATACCTGCACTGGTGATGAAGCGTACGCTATCGTACAAAGACATTAAAGCGAATGACAGCAGTGTGACCCGCATCATCAACAGTGCGCGATTCAAAGACCAGATAGTGGTGGCTGATACTGCGGATAAAGAGGACTATGAATTCTGGTCGCTAAACAGGCATGAAGAACTGAATAAAAATGAAGCATCTGTTTACCAGATGTTTGATACGCTGGAGCATGACCCTGCTTACTATCGCTTTAAAAAGCTGGTGAAGTTCTTCGCGTCGGGTGTGGCAAAAGTGGGACCTTTTGAATTTGGCCCATACTGGAGCACGTATAGCTACAACCAGATAGAGGGTAACCGTTTCCGTTTTTCGATGGGCACTACGCCCAAGCTGTTTAAAGATATATACCTGAATGGCTACATCGCCTACGGTACTATAGACAAGCGGGTGAAGTATAACATGAACGGGCTGTGGCTGCTGGACCGCAACCCGCGCATGTACCTGTACGCATCGTACACGCACGACATTGACCGGGGATTGAACTACTACGATAATGTAGGCTTTGATAACTTCTTAAGTATAGCAGTACGTAAGCCCGGTATACCTCGCAAGTTCCTCTTCACCGACCAGGGAAGGTTTGAGTTCTTTCGCGCTACGCGGTCAGGATTCAGCCCTATGGTAGCAATGGTATACAAACGCTTTCATACTTACGATCCGCTACCCAAAACGGAATTGTTTACCTATGCACAGGGTATTAATACCGATGGGATTATAAGCAGCGAGGTGAACCTGAGCCTGCGCTATGCCTACCAGGAGCGTTTCCTCGAGGGCAACTACTACCGCACCAGCCTGGGCAGCAAATACCCTACCGCCGAAGTGCGCCTTGCACTGGGCATGAAAGGTATATTGAACAGTGGCTATGAGTATAAGAAAGTATCGTTCACTATATCTGACAATGTGAAGATAGCACCACTAGGCAGCCTGTATGTAAATGTGTTTGGTGGCAAGTATTATGGCACGTTACCTTTTCCGTTGCTGGAGATACACCCGGGCAATGAGACCTATGTGTATAATAAGTATGCTTTCAGCATGATGAACCAGTTTGAGTTTTTGAGCGATGAGTATATAGGCATCAATCTGGAGCACTCTATTGGTGGCGGTATCTTTAAATACATACCGCTTATCAAAAAACTACACCTGCGCCAGTTCTGGACAGCGAAAGCTATTACCGGCGGGTTGAATGCAGACAACGCTGCGTTCAACTTCAACAAAGGTTATACATTCAGTACCCTACACAACAACCCTTATGTAGAGCTAGGCACGGGCATAGAAAATATCCTCCGCCTCTTCCGTGTCGATTTAGTATGGCGTGTGAAACCCGACCGTTTAGCCGGTGAGCCGCAGTCGAAGTACTTCGCCATTATGGGTAGTATTAAAATAGATTTCTAGAGCTTCCAGTTATCCAGTATCTGCTGCGCATGGTTTTTTGAGCGCACACCTTTTATGATATGGAAGATGTTGCCCTGCTCATCTATCAGGAAGGTAGTGCGCTTTACACCCATAAACTTATTGCCATACAGGTTCTTCTCGGCCCATACGCCATAGCTGTTGATGATCTTCTTAGCAGGATCAGCCAGCATGGTGAATGGCAATGAAAATTTCTCTTCAAATTTTTTATGCTTCGCTTCATCATCGGGGCTAACACCTATAACGGTGATGCCTTTTCGTTTCAGCAACGCATAATTATCGCGCAGGTTGCAAGCTTCTACCGTGCAGGTAGGCGTATCATCTTCGGGGTAGAAGAAGAGCGCTAGTTTTTGTCCTTTATAATCGGCCAGCGATACTGCGTTGCCGTTTTGGTCTTTTGCTTTTATTGCGGGGGCTTTGTCGCCTGCTTTCAGTTCCATTGGTATATTATCTTGTAAAACTATAACTCATCGTTTCCTGATTGCCATTCTCATCGGCCACTTCTATCTTCAGCTTATGCTTGCCGGGCTTGCAACGCTCGTCAAACTCATAATAGAAATCTTCACCACTTTGCTCAAAGCATATCCAGTCTCCATCCAGCTCGCCACGGAAAGTTTTTACCGATGTAATGGCATCCTTAGCTTTGAATGTTATCCTGTCGGCTTTTGAGAAATCTGTTCCTTTAGCCGGTGCGGTAATAACCGGAGCATCCTTATCTGCCACCAGCCAATACTCACCAAACTTGCGCACTTTGGCCAGGTACCATCCGGTGCTTTCGTATTTCGCTGCCTGCCCACTCTGCTGTTTACCATCGCTATACATCATGGCTATCTTATCCCTTTCTTTGAATCCAACTGCTACATTAGGTTTTATGCGCAGGTCGGCATATTTATGCAGCGGCACATAGGCATGGTGCACCATCATTCTATCAGAAAGATCGCCAGCTGTAGCCGGTTTGGTGCTGAAGTCTATGCACATATCCTCGTACAGGCTAAACTCTTCCAATTGTATGTTCATATTACCCTTGGCATAACCATTGCGCCCCTCCAGCGAGTTGAACAGATAAACAGGTGGGCACTGCACCTGCTCTTCTGCAGGCTGTTTCGATGGCTTGTATAAGGCATAGAATGCAATCTTGCTTTTATTACCTGCAGCATCCACCAGTTCAATTTCTACAGTGCGAGGGATACCGTTATCACTAAACTCCAGCCTGCCGCGTTGCGTATACCTGCGGTAGTCGGTATTGTATTCATATATGCTCGTGAGCCTGTTGGCATCCATCTGGTGTAGCAACTGTATATACTGGCCTGTTTCTTTTTTCGCTTTGTAGTCGAAGAAAGCATTCATATACCTTGTATTATCATAGCCTATATTATCGAGCCGGATGGTAATGAAAGGTGAGGCATTCATGATTAGTTTAGCGGTGTAAAAATTCAGCGTGTTCTCGCTGCCATTCATATAGTCGTTCACTACTACACCCAGCATTATTACATCCTTATCTATCACCAGTGTATCTACCGGCAATTTGTACACACCATCCTTTAAAGTGAGTGGTATCATCTTTGGTGTTTGCCCATATACTTTCTTACTCATATCGTATATGGCCAGCTGTGTAGGTTTAGGTGCTATGTTATCATTTATTTCGAAACCGAACAACTGGGGATTGAGTGGATAGTCGTTCTGCACATCGCGTATCTCGAAATGCAGGTGAGGCGCTGTAGAGCCGCCCGTGTTGCCCGACCATGCTATCTGCTCACCTTTCTTTACAGGAAACATGCTTGCCTCAAGCGTGGTATCTATCCGCCAGTCTTGTTTTGCATATTGCTGCTCGCGCAGAAATTTCTGGATAGCAGGGGCGAAATTGTTGAGGTGTGCATATACCGTTACATAACCTTCGGGGTGGGTGATGTATAGTGCGTGGCCAAAACCACCCTTCTCTATTTTTATGCGCGATACATACCCTTCCGCAGCAGCGTATACGGGCATGTTTTCTTTGCCCTGTGTTTTAATATCCAGTCCACTGTGAAAATGATCGGGGCGGCATTCGCCAAAATTACCCGCCAATGATATGGGTATATCCAACGGATTGCGAAAATACCCTTGCGGGTAAATGCGCTGTGCCGCTACCGGCAGGCTAATGGAAGATATTAATAAAACGCTCAGGTATTTGCTCAGGTTCATAGTACAAAATAAGGATTTTAAGAGGGCTCAGGCAGCCCGTAAGTGTTAAAAGTACGAACGAATTTTACACTTCTTTTCTTAAACTAACTTTAAATAGCCTTAGCTTTGCGAACCTTCCGCACAGCAATGGAAAACAAACCCATAACAGAAGAAAAGCCGAAAAAAGGCTTTGCCAAATGGATAAAAAGATTTGGCATAGCGGGCTTCTTATTCTTCCTGATAAAAGGGCTGGTGTGGATAGTCGTGTTTTATTTCGGTTTTCGTATCTCGGGCTGCTAGTGCAGTATAGCCCTTAGCACTTCCAAAGACCTTATGGCACCCATGTGCTGGGTATGATGTTGTAAAAACTCGATGAGCCAATCGAGCAGGCGATTGCGCGTGTGGGCATTCATTTCTACTGCCGATAATTCTTCTATATTATTCAGCGATAAGAGCTTCGCCATCAGGGCTACCTCATCGGTATGCAGCAGTATACCTTGCGATGGCGGACGGGAAGAAAATGCACCTTCCTGTGCATTGAGGTAATTGGTATGCTCTGTAAAACTGCCTGTAATATTATAGCCCAACAACCTGCTGCACCTGATGATAAACCATAAAGGAAAATTGGCCAGCGCAGGCAAAGGCCGCACATCTGTTGCTTTAAAGAAATCTATCGCGAAATCGAATATATCGGGTGTTGGCGCATGCTCGGGCAATATGCGCAGCAATACCTCAACAGAGAAGAGCGCTACGCTGTTGCGCACCACATCTTCCTGCAACTGCATATATATGTAGTGCGGTTGCAACTCGCGTATGCGGGCCAGCGATTGCTGTGGTTTGTGGTATACAACAAGATCGAGCAATGTAGCAGGCTGCAACATGCCCGCACGGTTTTGTTTGGCTTTGGCGCTACGCACGCCCTGCACCATGTATGATTGTATGCCAAAAGACTCCGTAAAAATGGTGCATATAAGGCTGGTATCCCCATACTTTACCGCACGCAGCACTATACCCCTTGTATTCTGTAGCATCTCTACCTCATAAATACCAGCTTGCCGGTGTGCGTCTGCGAGCCATCCCTATTGGTAACAAATATGAGGTAAACACCAGACTGCGGCCTGTGGCCTGTATAGTCTTTACCATTCCACATAGCCTGGCCACCGTTGGCAGTAGTGCGGTATACCAGCTGACCACCCACATCGGTAATGCGGACATCGGCATTCTCTACCAACCCTTTGATGGCTATAGGGCCTGTGTAGTCGGATGGTACAGGATTAGGATAGGTAACAAGTTTATCCGCATTTTCGGGCAGGCCTTCGGTTGCAGTGCCCCTGTAGCTCATCAGGCCTTTATCGGTACCTATGTACACATCGCCTGTAGTATTATCTATAGTAATTTTATTGATGATGTTAGAGAACAACGGGCTATTCTCTTCGGTGAACCTTGAGATGATCTTATCACCATCGGGCGATACCAGCCAGACACCATTGTTGGTGCCTATCCATTTGCGGTTACCTCCGTCTACTGCAATAGCGCGCACCTGCTCGTTCTGGAAAAGGTGACCAGCAAAATCATCGTACTGCACTACACGCAATTCAGCCTCGCATTGGCCGCTCAAAACGCTACCGGGGCAATTTACTATGCCTATACCATTGCTGGTACCTATCCATATAGCACCCGATTTATCTTTTGCCAGGCACAGTACATCGTTATCGGGCAGGCCACCATTGCCTTTGCCTGAAAACAGTACGGTAAAGTTGTCGTCAAAACTAGTTTCGAACGTACCATTATCGCTATATACGCCTACACCGCCATTCAACGGACCAGCAAACCATTTCTGCCCGTTATCATCTATAATAACATTGGCTGCTGCGTGTGCGATAGGCCTGCTTATGGGTATGGTGTATTTGTATATTTTTTTATCAGTAGTCTTTACTACCAGCTCGTTGTTGCTGCCAAACAGTGTCATCCACAGGTTGCCGCTATTATCCAGCGCAAGGCCACTGGCCAATATGCCCGATCCTGTTACCGAACCCTCGAGGCCGCTGTTGCTGCCATATACTTCGGTGCTGCCATCAGTATTCATCACAAACAAACCTTTACCAAACGATGCTGCATAGATAGTACCATCGCTACCTTTCAGTATGCGCGATATATCCCTGATACTATCGGGTATGCCGGGATTTTTGCCAGATTCGTGCAGTTTCCATTTATCGTTGCTGAGGTTGGAAAAACCACTGCCGCTGCCTAATGGTGTCCATTTTTCTGTGTAGCCACCATGCGCTACCCATAGGTCTTTATTATCCACAAACACATCGTAAGTGGTAGCTGCAGAAGGGCCGTCAGGCTTGTCCATACCATAGTCGGTAGGGCCGGTTGCTCCCCATTCTGTAAAACCGTTGAATTGATCCGCTATCCATACTTTTCCGTTGGGTAACTCTGTAGTTTGCGCGCCATAGCCACTGGTAGTGAATGTAGTGCCTATAGAATAATCGGGTAGTATCTTCTTTACACCTCCGGTATATGTTTTATAATTTTCAGTAAGCCAGATGCCCGTTCTGCCTGCATCGAGATGGCGGGCAGAAGAATCGGACTTGTAAATGAAATTGAGCTGATTGTTTACAATGCTATACACAGTATCCACAGCGGCTGCCACTATTGCGCCATCTTTGCTGGCGATGCTGATGAGGTTGCGGCTATTGTCTATCACCTGCCATGTTTTAAAATCCTGCAGGGTTATGCTGTTCTTATCGGCGCTGTATACACCGTTGGGGGTAGCCGCATATATTTTGTCGCCATCTATGGTTACCGCATTTACAGGCATCATCTGGCTGTTGCGGGTGAAGGTGTACGTTTCTTTTACTTCTTTTTTCTCGATGTTGATGACAACGATGCCTATATCGGTACTGAGGTAGGCGAGGCCATCGTTGGTATATATGTTGTTGATCTTTTTGCTACCTGCAACCGATTTTATCTTCAGATCGGGTATGTTGAAGAAGCTCTGTACTTTAAACAGATCGATATTGCTATTGCTGTAGCCCAGTATCACATAGCCTGTTGTGGCATCGTAACCAATGCACGACATACCTACATCAGACATGCCATCTACTTTGCTATAAGATGTCATTTCGCCTTCAGCCACGTTGTAAGTAAAGAAACTCTCCTGAGTGGCCACAAACGCGGTATTACCGTCGGATGCTACACCTACCGCCTTGTTGTAAGGCAGGTGTGCACGCCACTGGCCGATAGGACGATCTTGTGCCTGAGTAGTAATAGCGCTGATAAGGCTGAATGATAAAGCAGGTAATAAAGTTTTAATATTCATAGGTATGAAGAACTACTATCAAATGTACTGAATAAAAACGCTAGATATAGCCCAATATTGCGCTATATCTCTGTAAATTCTAAGCATATACACGTTACCCGACAGCCGTACTGTACTAGCCGAGCAGATACTCTATCGTCCTCGGAAAAAAGTAATGTTCCAGCCTGTGTATCTTCTGTGCCAGTGTATCGGCAGTATCCGCCTTATCAACTCCACACCTGGCCTGCACTATGATATTGCCGCTATCATAAACTTCGTTTACATAATGTATGGTAATGCCCGACTCTGCATCGCCAGCCTGCAATACTGCATGGTGTACATGGTGCCCATACATGCCTTTGCCACCATGCAGTGGCAACAGGGCAGGGTGTATATTCACTATTTTGCCCGAAAACGCCTGTATAATGGTATCCGGCACCTTCCACAGAAAGCCCGCCAGCACTATCATAGCGGGTTGGTACGCAGCCAATTCACTTACCAGATCAGGGGTTTTTATGGTTTCCCTGTCTATCATCTTTACGGGTATCCCCTCAGCTGCAGCAATATTGAGCACACCGGCGCCGGGTTTGTTGCATACTATCAACGCCACTTTAGCTTTTCCATTCTGCTTAAAATAATCGATGATAGCGCGTGCATTAGTACCGCCGCCCGAGGCAAATATGATGAGTGAGTGCATACTGGGAAATGTAGGTGCAAATTTAGCAAACTGTTGCGCTATTGCGCACGGTTATGCCCGCAGTATTATTTAATTTACAGCTGATGAGTGAAAAGTTACGGCTCGATAAATACCTATGGGCCATCCGCATATTTAAAACACGCACACAAGCTACCGCCGCGTGCGACGAAGGCAAGGTAAAACTGAACGGTGCAAATGTAAAACCTGCCAGGGTAGTAGCCCTTGGCGACCGCTATGACATAAAAACCCCTGCCCGTAAGTGGACTATTGAAGTGACCGGGCTGCTGCAAAACAGGGCTGGCTACGAAGAAGCAATAAAGCACTATGCCGACCTGACCAGCGAGGAGGATAAACAAATGAACAAGCAACTGTCCAGCAGTTTCTTTACCGGAAAGCGCCAAAGCAAAACAGGCCGCCCAACTAAGAAACAGCGGCGCGACCTGAATGATCTATTAGAAGATAGTGATGATCTCTAGTAAGCGAGTGCGAAACCATGTTTCTTCTCGTAGAACGAGAGGAACCATGACCTACCTACATCCTGACTGCGGTACAGGCCTTTGGTAGTAGCTATGTATACGTACTCTATCACTTTATCGTTCTTGTAAAAATTACTTTTAGCTGCGATACCGCGGATGCTTGCATCCCTGTCGATACCTATATTAGCTGCTTCGAAAGTAGTGCTATTGAGTGGCAGGCGGTAAACACCGTGACTGGCAGTACCTATCAGCAATGTTTGCCTGAAAGCAGGCTCCATACAAAGCACCTGTGCACCTGTTGGCAAACCGGTATATGCATTCCAGTTCTTACCCAAGTCATCGCTGTAGTATACACCGTTTACACCTGTAGAATCAGCAGCAACTACCCTGTTCTGTATATGAGAGATAAAGAATTTACCTGTGTTTGGCAGTGGCTTATCATCCGGTGCAACAGGCTGCTCCAGCCATACACCATCAACATTTGTTTTGTTGAAGATACGGTTGTGCAGATAGTCGTAAGCTAATACTTTACCATTATCCAGCTGAGTAAAAGAGGTAATGAGGATATCTCCGGTGATGTTTACATCCCATGAGTTATCGATCTTCCAGCTATCGTCTATGCCGTTCTCATCGCTCACAATTACACCCCTACCCAGGTTGCTGGCCATGTATACTACTTTTTGGTCGCGCACATTCAGTACCATCGACTGGTTGAACGCTACCGCACTGATAGCCATACGTATCGGGTTGAACTGGAGTTTATCAATATCACCGCTATCTGCAGCCCAGAAAGCGTTGGTACGTTGCGCCCATATTACATTCTGGCCCGAGGTGGCAATTGCACGGCCGGGCTCACCATTGGGGCTGAAGAGTGTCTGGAATTTTTCACCGTCATTGGTTACCGATACTTCACCAAACGAATCTACTACGTATAAACTGTAAGGCTTATTTATGATCTGGTTGTTAAAATCCGGCGCCTCTCTTTTGCAGCCCATTACAAACAAAGCGGCTACAGCTGCGAGTTTACAGTATGAAGAGATTTTTGACATCGTAAAAACAGAAAATTTTACCAAGTTTATAAAAAATTGTTAACAAATCCAAGATTTATGTTGATAAATCAAGGTTTTAGCGGGTAGTAGCCAATGTTGTTTGCTTAACAGCATCGCCCATTCTGATTGCGAAATCCATCAGTTGCAGCAGGGAGTTTTCTTCTTTGTTGGTGAAGTTGATAGACATATTATAGCGGAACGCATCGCCTTTGAACTCGCCACCACTGAAGCTGGCATTGGTTATCAGTTTACGGCTTTCGGCCAGCATAGCCGAGTCGCGCTGGCTGGTCATAGCCGGGTTGGCAGCACCTATCATGCTGGCTGCATTTACAAACATGGTGAATGGATGGCCCTGACTTTTGCTGATTACCTCATGCGCCTTGTCTTTGCTATACTGGCCTTGCATTACTGCTTGCAGCTTGTCTTTTTTGTTGGATAAGCCCATGTATTTATCCGTAACCATAAGGCTGAGGCTGGGGCCGACGGTGTAAGCTCCTGCACCTGCAGACTGTATGGTGCCATTGGCTACAGACATAGCCAGCAGCTTATCCAGGTTTTCTTTCTTGTTTATTTTCAGGATGTATACGAGCGTGCCATCTGAGGCGTATTTACTATCACTCACGTTTATCATCACGCTATCGGCATCTACCTCAACAAGCGGCTGCGCCTGCTGCTGCACCAGCTTGAAATCGGTAACACAAGCAGCCATATCGCCCGTAAAAGCATCCAGTATATAATCAAGGTTCAGGTTTTGGCCTACTAATGCCAGATTGATGAAGCCCAGCACGCCCAGTTTCTCCAGAGTGCCTTTAAGGCCGGCGGGTGCCAAATGCCAGGCAAACAGGAAATCAGGATCTTTGAGCGGCAGCATTTGCAACATTTCTTTATCTATATTGTCTTTGCCCATAGCCTTGGCTACTTCCTTCATCTCTTCGGGGGAGTAGTAGTGCATATCACCTGCAATACGGCCATCTTCAAAATCGAAGCCTGCGGTAAATGCAGCATCCTTCCACAGCACGTTGGATAATGACATACCTGTAATGCTGGTCATACCCTCATTGCCGTATGATGCCATGATCTCATCATAGTTGATCCAAAGCGTGATATCATGGCCATTACCCTCCAGCTCAGTGAAGTTTTTATTTTCAGTAAGTGCATTCTCTTTGGTAAGCGTAAAGGCGTTCTCCATTTCGGCAGCTATCTGTGTTTCGTCGGCTTCAAGGGTTGGGGGTACTGGCTCAATCATCATGGTATCACTATCTCCTTCACCAGCCGTTGTAGTAAGTGTAGTATAGTCTTGCGGTATGTGTATGGCATTCATTATTACCAGCAGCTCATCATTCCAGCTGGCATACATACCCTCGGCCAGTTTAGCACTTTGTCGTTTATTTGCCTCTTTTATAGCCGCTTCGGGGAAGGTCTTTTTCACAAAGGCGGTCCATTTTGCTGCATCATCCAATGGCACCAGGCAGGTTATTTTATTTCCGTTGGTAAAGCGTTCATCGCCTTTGATATATACATAGGTGGTGCCCATCAGCTCTATGCCCATTTCTTCGGGGTTTAGCGTGGTACCTTGGTTCTTCCTGATATCATCAAACAGTTTGCTGCCCGTTATCAGGTTCCAGGCTATTTTCTTACCTATCTCTTTGGTGTTGATGCCTAATACTGCTATGGCATTTTTGGGTATGTAGCGTGCGTTATCGGGCACACTATTGCAGCTGTATAAAATGGTGATGAGGGCGACTGCAAGAATAAGATGAAGCTTACGGAACATTGACACAGAAAAATTTTTATAAAATTAGTTGAACTGCATTATATAAAAGAAAATCCCGCACTTAAAATGCGGGATTTATCGGTAAATATCCGGAAAGGCATCCGACTAGAACGGGAGATCATCCACATTCTCAGGCGAAGGATTGTAGTAGCCTGAAGGAGGTGCGGGGTTTCCTCCACCGTTGTAGGCCTGCTGTGGTTGCTGCTGGTAGCCGCCACCATTGTTGGGCATACCTGCACCCGCAGCCTCAATACGCCACGCATCCAGGTTGGTGATGTAGTTCACTTTACCATCGCGCTCCCAACGGTTACCTTTTATGTTGAAGTTTACTTTTATAGCGTCGCCTTCGTTGAAGCGGTCGAGTATCTCACATTTATTTTGAACCAGCTGCATTTTTGCGTAATTGGTATATACGTTTCCGTTGATCTCCTCGGCCAGTTCCATTACAAATTCCCTCTTCTTAAAACGGTCATTTACCTGTTGCGTATCGTACTTAACTAACAGTTTTCCGGTTACTTCTAAACTCATTTTTACAAAATTTAATATTATAACAAATCAAAAAATTACAAGGTGCAAAGATACTAATATATGAAGTGCTCCTAAATAAAAAAAGTGCCTCAAAAAAGGCACTTTTAAAAAAACAGGAGGGAGGCAAAAGGGGATCGAACCCTCGACCCTCAGAACCACAATCTGATGCTCTAACCGACTGAGCTATTGCCTCCGTGTACTGTAAACAGGGATGCAAATGTAAGGAAACTTTGTATTGGCAACAACTACTATCCAGCTATTTGATAAAATACTGGTAGCAAATGAATGTTAGTTTTAACAAAATTTCCATATCCAAGCCATTATATTTGCGCTCTAATTAGCATTTATGATAAAGCGCTTTGCCCTGATTGTGGCAGCATTGCTTGTAACGGCAACAGCCGCCCAAGCGCAGGAAGTGGAAAAAGGCAGTAAGAAAACCAACGCCAAAGTAGAAAAACCGGCCCGCGATTTCGTGATGCTGCAGTTTACCCACGAGGGCTGGAGTAAGCCTGACAGCATCAGTACCGGCGGTATTGGCCGTGGCTTCAATGGCTATATCTGCTATGATTTCCCTATCAAAAAATCAAATTTCAGCTTTGCTGCGGGTGTGGGTATAGGCGTATCTAACATATATCTCAACAACCAGGAGATTTTTCTGGATTCTGTTACATCGCAGGCTACTTTCATACCCGAATCACGCGATTATAAAAAGTACAAGCTTACTACTGCTTACCTGGAGGCACCATTTGAGCTGCGTTATTTTGGTAATAAAGATAACCGCAACCGTGGTTTTAAAGCTGCAATAGGCCTGCGTGCCGGTACACTGGTAGGCGCACACACCAAAGCCAAACTGCAATCTAAAGTGTCTGAAAAATCGAACAGCAAACAATACCTGGAGACATGGCGCGTAGCAGCTACGATGCGTCTTGGCTGGGGCAATTTCTCGCTGCTGGGCACATATAACCTGAACAAACTGTACAAAGAAGGTAACGGTCCGGAGATTACACCTTACTCAATAGGCCTCTGCATTACCGGTCTGTAATAGCTGATCTTATATAAAATAATAAAGCCGCTCAATTATGAGCGGCTTTATTATTTGAAGCTACAGCCAACTTTTCATTAGCCAAAGCTATTATGGTATTAAAGGCCGCAGTATCTACAACCTCGCTCATGAGCCTGGGTGCAAGCGGGTTCAGGGTATGGGCTGCAAGGTGCAACTGATACCAGTTGTTGCTATGCCAAGCTCCTAGTTTGTATCCCACATTCCGGAAAGTGCCGATGTCTTCGAAACCCATAGCCTTGTGAAAACGGTTACTGTTGACATTAGTTGCCAGCACACTAGCGTATACATTCATATAGCCCTGGTATTTTAATATATCAAACAGCGCCTCGTACATAATACGTGCTATGCCAGTACCATGGTGTGCTTCGGCAATGTAAATGGTAGACTCGGGCGACCATTGATATGCTACGCGCTCCCTATGCTTGCTGGCATATACATAGCCTGCTACTTCACCATTGCACTCGCATACCAGCCAGGGGAAGTTGGTTTGTATTTTTTCTATACGGCTGATGAACTCAGCTATATCGGGTGGTTCGTATTCAAAAGTAGCAGCTGTTGTACGCACATATTGCGCATATACTTTCAGCATGCCTTCAGCATCAGCAGCCGTAGCAGGCCGCAGCAAGTAATTGTTCATGAGTTTATGGTTTTAAAAAAGCTTTATAAATCAGAAGCCCCCGCATGGGCGGGGGCTTCTATATTTTCTATCGCAGATACAGCAGTTCGCGGTATTTAGGCAGTGGCCACATTTTGTCGTCCACCATCAGTTCCAGCTTATCTGCATGGTAGCGTATTTTTTCAAAGTATGTTTTCACATCATCGCAATACATTGCAGCGCGCTTGTGCATATCATCCGTATTGTTAGCCTTTTTACGGGCTTCGATCATTGCTTCTACGTTGTCGTTGATCTCTTGTATATGCCTGCTGATCACCTCCAGCAGGTTCTTCTGCGCTTTGTAGCTAGCCTCACCCAGGCCTACTTCTTTCAGGCCTTTTACGTTTTGTATCAGTACGTTTTGATATTGTACAGCCGCAGGCAGTATATGGTTGGTAGCTATATAGCCAAGGATACGTGCTTCGATCTGTACTTTCTTCACATAGTCTTCCAGCATGATCTCGTGGCGCGCATCCAGCTCGCGTTTGCTGAAGATGCCGTTGTCGAAGAACAAGTTCTTAGATGTTTCGGAGATGTAAGCATCCAGTGCTTCGGGCGTGGTTTTAAAGTTGCTCAGTCCACGCTTTTTAGCTTCTTCAGCCCATTCTTCGCTATAGTTATCACCTTCGAAACGTATTTTTTTAGACGCTGAGATATAGTTGCGCAGCACGTGCATGATAGCTATCTCTTTCTTCTCACCTTTTTCTATCAGCGCATCTACATCTTTCTTAAAGCCACGGAGGGTTGCAGCCATAATAGTATTCAGCACCATCATTGGCGAGCCGCAGTTGGCAGTAGAACCTACCGCGCGGAACTCGAATTTATTACCCGTGAAGGCGAAAGGTGAGGTACGGTTACGATCGGTATTATCCATCAGCAACTCTGGTATTTGCTTATGGATGTCCAACTTCAGTATCACTTCGTCCTGCTCGCTGAATTTGTCTTTTACGCGTGTTTCGATCTCATCCAGTACTTCGGTCAGGTATTTACCTATGTATACCGATATAATAGCCGGAGGCGCTTCGTTAGCACCCAGGCGGTGGTCGTTGTTAGCAGACGCTATCGACGCGCGCATCAGGTCGGCATGGTCGTGCACGGCTTTGATGGCGTTTACGAAGAACGTAAGGAACATCAGGTTGGTACGTGGTGTTTTACCAGGTGCCAGCAGGTTTACGCCTGTGTCTGTAGCAAGGCTCCAGTTGTTGTGCTTACCGCTACCGTTTACCCCGGCAAATGGTTTTTCGTGCAGCAGTACTTTCAGCTTGTGGCGCTTAGCCACTTTATTCATTACGTCCATCAGCAGCGAGTTGTGGTCTACTGCGATGTTCACTTCTTCAAATATAGGTGCGCACTCGAACTGGCCCGGTGCTACCTCGTTGTGGCGGGTGCGCAGGGGAATGCCCAGTTTATAAGACTCCTGCTCGAAGTCTTGCATGAATGCGTAAGTACGATCGGGTATAGTGCCGAAGTAGTGATCTTCCAGTTGCTGGCCTTTTGCCGGTGCATGGCCTACGAGTGTGCGGCCACACATTACCAGGTCGGGGCGGGCGTTAGCCAGCGTTTCGTCTATCACGAAATACTCTTGCTCCCAACCCAGGGTAGCGGTTACTTTGGTTACATTTTTATCGAAATAGTTACAAACATCTACCGCAGCTTTATCCAGCGCGCTGATAGATTTCAACAGTGGTGCTTTATGATCAAGTGATTCACCATTGTATGCTATAAAGATGGTAGGTATGCACAGTGTTTTACCATAGCCGCTCTCCATAATGAAGGCAGGCGATGAAGGATCCCATGCAGTATAGCCACGAGCTTCGAAGGTAGCACGGATACCACCGTTAGGGAAGCTAGATGCGTCAGGTTCCTGTTGTATCAGCGCATCGCCATCAAAAAGTTCGATAGCAGTACCATCGCTTTTTATGGTAAAGAAAGAATCGTGCTTTTCGGCAGTTGTGCCTGTAAGCGGTTGAAACCAGTGCGTAAAGTGTGTAGCACCACGCTCTTCGGCCCAGGCTTTCATGCCTGCACCTATCTGGTCTGCCATCCTGCGGTCTATTTTCGAGCCCGATTTAATAGAGCTCATCAGGCTTTTGTATGCCTCATCGCTCAGGTACTCACGCATGGTGCGCCCGGTAAATACATTGCTGTTGAACAAGGCAGTGATCTTCTTGCCGTTGTAGTGAGAAACTTTTTTCTCTTCGGCAGCCATTTCTTGCAGTGCTAAATAACGTAAGGATGACATGGATTAAAATTTTTACAAAAGTAAACATTTCAATTAAAAATTGTCAAATTTTTGTCTAAAAACTTGTGGAAACTAAATATGTTGAATTATTAGTATGGATGTATGACCTTGTTGTGTGTTACATATGAACAAGCAAAATCCTTGTCAGTAAAGCCTTTTAGCTCACACGTCATCTTCTCTTTAGTTAAATGGCAAAAAATATCAATATTATATTGGGCCCCGGTTTGCTCCATTTTTGTAATGGGCATATGGTCTATGAACTCAACGCCACGCCGCCCCTGCCATTTATAAACCGCTTCTTTAGCACACCAGGCAAGCGTTATCAGCTCTCTGCTGCCATGTGTGAACTGTTGCTGCTCATCGGGCGATAAAAACTTATGCTGTATACGTTCAATATTAGGATGCCAGCACTGTATATCTATACCGGCTTCCACCGTAGGGCTGATAACTGCAGCCACATACGGCCATGAGTGTGAAATGGAGAAATAATACTGATTATCGTCTATACGCGGCTTATCGTGTTCGTCGGGCTTTATATTCAGCAGCGGAAAGTCCTGCTTCAAATACTTAAGCAAGTAACGGCCTGCAAGGCGCTCCAGGCGGCGCTTCTCATTTTTTATATCGGCCGTCATGCCGGTGGCAGCTACAAAAAACGCCTCCGGCTCCTCTATTTTCCAGATAGCCGCCAGGCTGTAAGGATCGCTGTTCCATTCTTTATATAATGGCATTGTATATCAAATTTAGCCTTAATGGCCGCACCAACCCAAATTGTCATATCATTGTCTACAATTTGGCAAGCAAATTGCTTGTTAAAGACAAAACCATCTAAAAAACCAACCTAAATGAAAAAACTATTATTAGGCATGGCCTTAATGGCTGCCTCTACATCGCTTTGGGCTCAAGACAAAGACGATAAAGATGAGGAGTATGAATTGCGCGGTGATCAGAAATTCGGATATATCGTAACGGATAAAGGCGAAAAGATCGAAGGTGTTGTAAAACTGCTGGGTGACGAGAAAACCCCATGGGTAAACCAAAAGAAAGTAAAATTCATCGCTAAAAAAGATATTGACCCTACTAAAAAATGGCAGCGAATGAAAAAATATGATACCGACGACCTGAAAGAGTATGTAGCTTATGATGGCGATAAAGAGCGCCATTTCCGCTTAGTGAAATGGGCCAATACGCGTGAAGCTATCACCAGCGAAGGCAAAGGCGCAGGTGGCACATTCAAACAAATAAAGAACTTCTCTACTACCCGCCATATGGCCGAGGCTGTAGTTAATGGCAAGATCACTGTTTACCGTATATATGGCTATCCCGCAGCGTTTGCAGCCGGCGAAGGCGATATAAAACGCATGGAGCAGGAAACACAGGAACTGATAGACTACCCAACCATACTTGTGCAGAAAGAGGATGGCAAAGTGAGCACATTTCAGGCCGGCGACATAAAAGACCTGGTAAAGGATTGTGATATGGTAAAAGAAAAGCTGGAGAAAGGTGAGTACAGCACCTACAAGCCTGAGAAAGAAGAAAAGAAAAGGAGCGGTATGGGCAAACTGCTGAAAGATGAAGTAGACCGTGCAGGTAAAGGCGGCACACTTGTAGACATGGGTGCTGAAATATTTGGCGACTACAACGCAAACTGCAAATAAACATAGCGTACCCTATTACCTTTCTAAAAGCGGCCCCCAAGGCCGCTTTTTTTATTCCCTATCCACAATTTATCGACATGAGGCGCAGTGTCCTAACACACATCGGCCAATAGCCATTATATTTGCCTAATTATGATCCTCTCAGACAAACGTATACTGGAAGAAATGGAAAAAGGCACTATCAAAATAGAGCCTTTCAACCGCGCGGCACTTGGCAGCAATAGCTACGATGTAAGGCTGGGCAGCACGCTGGCCACCTACAAAGAGCATATACTGGATGCTAAAAAACACAACCAGATAGAAGCGTTTGAGATACCTGAAGAGGGCTTTGTGCTATATCCGCACATCTTTTACCTGGGTGTAACACTGGAGTATACCGAGACGCATGCGCACGTACCTTTTCTGGAAGGTAAGAGCAGCACCGGCAGGCTGGGTATAGATATACATGCTACAGCCGGCAAAGGCGATGTAGGCTTTTGCGGCAACTGGACATTGGAAATATCGGTAAAGCAACCTGTGAAAGTATACAAAGGCATGCCTATTGGCCAGCTCATCTACTTCCCTGTAGACGGTGAAATAGAGGTAAAATACAACGAAAAGAAAAACGCCAAATACAGCGCACAGCCCAACAGGCCTATCGAAAGTATGATGTGGAAGAACGAGTTCTAGTTGAACTTTTCTACAACATTCAGTTTTTGTTTGCCTTCGTAGTGTATCGGTATGTTTACAAACACACCTTTACCTGCTTTTACGCTTCCTTGCAACTTAACGTCAACAGTACGATTGGCTAATAACGAATAAGCATTTTTAAACAAACTGCGCAGGTCGGCCTTGAGTTTTACCGGCAGCAAGAATGTATCGGCAGCAGGAACAGCAAAACTGCCTTGCAGATTGCTTTTGCCAATCAGGTTATTGTTTATATACACATCTATATTCGCACTCTTTAGTGTAACTCCTTTTGTATTAGGATTATAGAACTGTATGTCCATACCCACCTCGGGTTGCAGGCTAAGTGTCATGACATGAAAATTCTTTACATCCTGGTATACCAGGTCTTTAGGATTGGCGCAGGATGCTATCATGGCAACAACAGCCAGTAATGCAACTATAAATAACCTCATTATAATACTTGATATTTTATGCGATTATAGCATAAATACCGTACCAAATTTTTGCAGTGCAATAATAAAAAGATGTGCTATATATAATCGGCAGGTTGTGTATATACACCATTGCCAGGTACAGACTCGCTTTTCGCCACTATTTCTTTTACCACATCATCCAGATTGATGCTGGCGGCCTTAATACCTTCAATTACCATCTCCTTGTCTTTTTCCGACAGGTCGGTTTCTTGTAGCAGATTGATAAGACCGAGTACAGTGGCAACGGGGCCACGTACTTTGTGCGATTGTATCCAGGCAATGTCTTGCAGCTGTACGCTCTGCGCCTCTATATGGCTACGGTGTGCCTGCTGCTCTGTTACATCCTGTAGTGTACCAATGAATTTAGATATCTCGCCTTGGGCATTGAAGATAAGCTCGCCTTCTATGCGAATGTGTTTTTGCTTGCCGCTTGGCAGTATGATGCGGTAGGTCACCGCCTCTATATCATCCCCGTGCTCAATATTTTTAATGATACGCTTCAGCTCTTCTTTATCCTCAGGGTGTATGTACGATACAAAATCGCTGAGTGTGAAATGTGATTTGTTGGGTAGCTCGTAAATAACGTAACCGAAGTCCGTCATCACGATATTGTTGTTTACCGGCTCCCACTCACCATAACATATCTTGCCTATCTTCTCAGCCTCCTGCAGCTGCATATTCTTCTTTTTAGCTTCAGCCTCGGCCAGTATACGTTTCTTTTGTTCTTCAGCAAGCTCCTGCGGTGTTTTTAGCAGTATGGCTGCAGGTAGAATCCGGAGCAGTACAAAAACTGTTACCCAGCTAAGCGCAGCAGTTATCGCCTTCATGAAAGCGCTGAGCTTAAACACAGGCATCATGAAAATGAACGCATCGGTAAGGTGGCCAAAACCGCTTGTAAGGATGAATGCAGCAAAAAGGATATACAATACGTTGTACGTAAGTTTCTTTTTGCGGGCAATGATAAAGCGGACTATGATAACAGGTATAGCAAGGAAAGCCGCCCATATAAGCAGGTCGCTCAGTATGTGCATAACACCGTAGAAACCCGACCAGTTGTTGGATTGCCACTGGGTTGGGAAAGCCGGGGTATCAAACAGATTTCGAAAAAAATTGATCAGCTCCTCCATTGCTATAACGCTCGTAACAGTGCAAATTCCAACAATTATTTCAATATGAAGCAGATAATCAGAGGGTTAACAACAGGATTACATTACATTAACAAACTATATGCAATGAAGGCGCATACATATGCCAGTAGCGACATATAGGCTAGCTGAATGGCGGGATACTTCCAGCTTTTCGTTTCCCGGTATACTATTGCCAATGTACTCATACACTGCATAGCTAGTACATAGAAGATCAGTAATGAAACACCTGTGGCCACTGTGTATACAGGCGTACCATCGTTGCGCTTCGCCAAACGCATTTTTTCGCGCAGCGTAAGTTCATTATCATCCTGGCCAACACTATACAGCGTAGCCATAGTGCCTACAAACACTTCGCGGGCGGCAAATGAGGTGATGAGGGCTATGCCTATTTTCCAGTCGTAGCCCAGCGGCCTGATCACGGGCTCAATAGCATGGCCCATAATGCCTGCATAAGAGTTTTCCAGCTTTGCAGATTGCAACTCGTTTTGCAATTGCTCCGCCTCGCTCGGGTTTTGCTGTATAAGTGTGGCGTATTGCTGCTCTACACGTTGCATACGCTCCGTAGGGCCAAAACTTGCCAATGCCCATAGCAGCAGCGATATGATAAGTATCACCTTCCCTGCATCGGTAACAAACACTTTCGCTTTCTCCACCATCGTGATGCCTACGTTCTTCCAGCGAGGTGCGCGGTATACGGGTAGCTCCATCAGAAAATAAGTGCGCTCTTTCACCTTCACCAAAAAGTTGAGCACACGTGCTACAATCAGCGCCATAAAGAAACCAAACAAGTAAAGCGCCATCAGCACAAGCCCTTGCAGGCTAAAGATGCCAAAGGTTTTATCGGGTATAACCAGGCCTATGAGTATGGTATATACCGGCAGCCTTGCCGAGCAGCTCATCAGTGGTGTTACAAGTATAGTAATGATGCGCTCTTTCTTGTTTTGTATAGTACGTGCCGACATGATGGCAGGTACCGCACATGCCATACCGCTGATCAGCGGCATCACCGAACGGCCATTGAGTCCTACACTACGCATGAGCCTGTCGGTAAGAAAGCTGATACGCGCCATATAGCCTGTGTCTTCCAGTATGGTGATGAACCCAAACAAAATCATGATCTGCGGGATGAAAATGACCACGCCACCTACACCCGCCAGCAATCCGTTTATTAGCAAATCTTTCAGCAAGTTATCGGGCAGCACATCGCCAAGCCATGCACCTGCGAAACTGAAACCCTGCTCCACCCAATCCATCGGGTATGCCGCCAGCAAGAAAATGCTTTGAAACAGCAGGAATAATACGCCTAATAATATCAGGTGGCCCCACACCGGGTGCAGCAATACCTTATCCCATTTCTCGCTTTGTATGCTGCGCTTCAGCGGGCTCTCCTCTACTACGCATTGCTGCATGATAGTCCCTATTTTCTTATAGCGCTGTATGATCTCTTCGGCCTGTGCTTTGGCTTTGTGGAAGCCTCCCTCGTCTATCAACGCAGCTATGCGCATACGTTGCGCAGCATTCAGGTGGGTAAAATCGGTATAGTTGCAGGCAATATGCAGGGCTGTATAGTTTGTCTTTACCTGGCATAGCTCCTTTATTTCCTGTAGCCAGCCACTATTGTCGCCTGCTATCGTAGTAGTATCTACAAAATCTGTTTCTGTGCGCTTCCAGCCGTATTGGTGTATATCTCCGATTTCCTTTTTCAGCTGAGAGATTCCTTTATTCCTGCGTGGATTGATAGATACCACCGGTACACCCATCATACGCTCAAGGCCTGGCACATCTATAGTGATTCCTTTTTTCGCAGCAATATCATTCATTGTGAGTGCAATGATGACGGGAAGTCCCAGATCCATAATCTGTGAGCAGAACAACAGGTTACGCTTCAGGTTAGATGCATCGGCTATAACAACTATAAGATCGGGGTAGCTCTTGTCGTACGGGTTCAGCAATACTTCGCAGGCTACTTTTTCATCGTTGCTTTTGGGGTATAGGCTATACGTGCCCGGCAGATCTATAATGTCAGCTGTAAGACTATCGCTGATGCGCGATACGCCGGTTTTCCTGTCCACGGTCACACCGGGAAAATTGCCCACCTTCTGGTTCAGCCCGGTAAGGGAGTTGAACAGGGAGCTTTTTCCGCTGTTGGGGTTACCCACCAGTGCTATGGAATATCGGCGCGGCATGGGCGCAAAGGTACTGATAGATAACGGGGTATGCTATTTTATACTCCGCAGCATGAAATTTTTCCTGAAAACTGAAATGTTAGCGTATCAGCACAAATGTGCCCTTTAGCATATTGCTACGGTAGGTAGAGGCAGAGCTGTAGTCTATTACATATATGTATGTGCCTTCGTCCGACATGGTTCCGTTCACAGTACCATCCCACATTGCTTCGGGGTCGTTAGTGTCAAACATTTTGTTGCCCCAGCGGTTAAAGATCATCAAATGAAAGCGGCCTATCGGGCAGGTAATAATGGCGCTTATCTTGTCATTCCTTCCATCCCTGTTGGGGGTAAACGCCGTTGGCATAACAATGCACTGGTCACATTCCGAAAAAGTTACTTTTACGCTATCTATATAGCTACCACACTCATTGGTGCTGGCGCGCCTGTATACCCCTTCGCGATTGGGCACTAAGCAACAAACCGATTCCCCAGTGCTCCATTTATACGTTACATCCTGCTTTTCATTACCTATGCTATACGCGTATTTCGGGCACATAGTAAGGTCGTTGGGTAGTTCTTCTTTAGGCTGGTATTTTATTTTAATATTGAGTGGTACACGCTCACTTTCGCAATAGCCAATGGTTTGTGATACATATATCACATCGCTGCCAGTCTCCAGCGTGTGTATCAGGGGTTGCACAGGATTGCCTATTACGCCGTCGTAACTCAGATACCATTTTATGCCTACGCCTTCTACATTTATTTTAGGGTCGCGTACCGACTGGCAAAACATAGTATCGCGTACTACAGGTGGTGGTGTTGGCGGCTGTATCGATACAAATACGGTATCTTTTTGCAAGCCACATTTGTTGGTTGCTGTCAGGTAGTAATAGCCCGTTTGTGTAGCTATTGTTGTGTTATTTGTAGAGCCGGTACTCCAAAGAAACGAAGTGAACGAAGGCTGGCTTACTTGTAATATTACCGGTTCATTAAAGCAATTGCCGGTATCCTTACCCAGCGATAATTTCAGGCCAGGATCGCGCTGTATATGAAATGTATCTATGAATACCTGGCACTCCGTTACTGTACGGCACCAGTATGTGCCAATTTTTGTGGCATTTATATCTGCTGTATTTGCGCCGTTGCTCCATGTATGCACACCATCATTAGCAGCACTGGTTAGCGTTACTGCTGCGTTATTTGTATCGCATCCCGATACTGTGCTCACGTTTCTTATAGTATCGCTTGCACCAACAGCCAGCACAGTAACATCATCTATATACATGTAAGAGCGATAGTTAAGCATGGGATCGTTGACAGGGGGGTAGGCTTGCATATATGCGGGCGTACCATTGGTAAAGCAACCTATGGTAAGCCATTGCTCACCGCCGGTTGCTATATAGTTGCCCGATATACGTATCCAGTTGGCCGTGTCTGATAAATAGTTGCCCCCTGTATTGCCAATATGCACGGGCGCTACTATTGAATAGCCTGTGGGTTGCAACAATTGGCTATTTGAGAAATGAATGCCCATAGCCTCAATACTTACATAATTGAAGCCAAAAGCCGAGCTGATGGATGGGTTTACGTAAAATGATACGCAGTATTTCTTACCGGCCTGCATGGGCTGCGTTAGCTTACACTGCAGGTATTCTCGCACATCACTTACCCAGTTGCCTGCTTGTCTTTTTCCCTCCCATGCAATAATACCCGCATAGGCTTTGCCCGTACGGGGGTTTTGATAGCCGAAAGTAACCTCGGGAATACGCACACCTGAGCCTACAGCAGCACAGGTATTAAAATAATCCGGAGATCCGTTGACCGTAGGCATAGGGCTTACCCAGCCTTGCACTGTAGGGAAACTGCTGTATGTTGGAGAATAATCGATACCGCCAATACCCGTTGGGCATAGGTTATACGACTCAAAACTTGGGTTGGGTACCAGATTTTGAGCAACAGTAGTAGTAGCGGGTATCATCAACGCTACGTATATGCCAATACGCAACGCTAGTTTTTTCAACATTATCTTAACTTATAAAAGTCCGGGCTATATAAAAGACAGACTTAAAGTTAAAAAATGTTGGGCAGCTTCCGCCTAATTATGTAAGATTTAATGTTGCAAGGCAGTTATCAGCGCTTGGTTGAAAGCAGGAAGATCATCCGGATTGCGGCTGGTAATTAGGTTATTATCAACAATAACCTCTTTATCCTGCCAATTGGCACCCGCATTCTCCAGGTCTGTTTTTACCGATGGGTAGGATGTCATTGTTTTCCCTTTCACCAATCCTGTCTCGATAAGTGTCTGCGGACCATGGCAAATAGCCGCTACCGGCTTGCCTGATTGCATGAACCCTTTTACAAATTTTATAGCCGAATCGTTCATGCGCAATTTATCGGGGTTTATAACACCACCCGGAAGTATCAGTGCATCGTAGTCCAGATCATTTGCCTGGTCTATATGTTTATCTACATCCAGTTCTATACCCCAGTCTGTATGGTTCCAACCCTTTACCTTATCTTTTTGCGGCGATATGATATCGACTTTCATACCGGCATCTTCTAATGTTTCTTTCGGGCTAATCAGTTCTATTTGTTCAAATCCGTTTTCGGTGAGTATAGCTACGCGTTTTTGCATGGTGATAATTTTTCACTATCTGCTAAAACTTTCATGCCTCATGTTTGAAAATAAGAAAGGCGCGAAATACTCGCGCCTTTCTTATTTATTAAATCAACCGTCTTTATTCAGCCGATGGCTTGGTTTCTTCTTTCTTAGCCGGCTTTTCCATAGAGAAAACGATCTTCTTTTCTTCTTCGCTATAGTCGGCTTTCACACTGTCACCTTCTTTTATGCGGTGGTTCAGTATCTCTTCCGCCAGCGGATCTTCCAGATATTTCTGTATAGCCCTGTGGAGTGGCCTTGCACCAAACTGCTGGTCGTAGCCTTTTTCGGCTATGAAGTTTTTAGCAGCCTTGGTAAGCTCCAGCTTGAAGCCCAGCGTATTCAGGCGTTTCAACACATCTTTCATGATGATGTCGATAATCTCACCGATATGCTCTTCAGTAAGCGAGTTAAATATCACTACATCGTCGATACGGTTGAGGAACTCCGGTGAGAAGGTACGCTTCAGCGCTTTCTCTATTACACCACGGTTCAGGTCTTCAGCGTTCTCAACTTTAGTAGCTGTGGTGAAACCAACACCTGTACCGAAGTCTTTCAGCTGCCTTACACCTATGTTCGATGTCATGATGATCAGCGTATTTTTGAAATCGACCTTGCGGCCAAGTCCATCTGTCAGCTGGCCATCATCCAGCACCTGCAGCAGTATGTTGAATATATCCGGGTGCGCTTTCTCTATCTCATCCAGCAGCACTACCGAGTATGGCTTGCGGCGTACTTTTTCAGTAAGCTGTCCGCCTTCTTCGTATCCTACATAGCCGGGAGGTGCACCTATCAGGCGGGTGAGCGAGAATTTTTCCATGTACTCACTCATATCCACACGTATCAGCGCATCTTCGCTATCAAACATATAGCGGGCCAGCGAACGGGCAAGTTCTGTTTTACCCACACCGGTAGGGCCCAGGAATATGAACGAGCCAATAGGCTTGCGTGGATCTTTCAGGCCTACGCGGTTACGCTGTATCGCTTTCACGATCTTTGCAATCGCTTCGTCCTGACCAACCACTGCACCTTTCAGATCATCGCCCATGCGGCGCAGCTTAGCACTTTCAGCCTCCACCATACGCATAACAGGTATACCTGTCATCATGCTCACTACTTCGGCTATATGCTCTTCTGTTATCGGGTAGCGTTTGTGCTTGCTTTCTTCTTCCCAGTCGGCCTTTGCTTTTTCCAGCTCTTCGCCCAGGCGTTTTTCTTTATCGCGCAGGGCAGCGGCTTCTTCAAAGCGCTGGCTTTTCACCACCTTATTCTTCTCTTGCTTTATCTCTTCTATTTTCTTCTCCAGGTCCAGTACGTTTTGCGGCACGTTGATGTTCTTCAGGTGCACGCGTGCGCCTACCTCATCCATCACGTCTATCGCCTTGTCGGGCAGCAGCCTGTCGGTCATGTAGCGGTCGCTGAGTTTCACACAGGCTTCTACAGCTTCCTGATCAAAGGTTACATTGTGGAAGTCTTCATACTTAGCGCGTATGTTGTTCAGTATAGTTATTGTTTCTTCAACACTTGGTGGTTCTATCAGCACTTTCTGGAAACGGCGGTCGAGGGCACCGTCTTTCTCGATGTACATGCGGTATTCATCCAGTGTAGATGCACCAATGCATTGGAGATCGCCACGGGCCAGTGCAGGCTTAAAGATGTTGGAAGCATCGAGTGAGCCAGAAGCACCACCTGCGCCTACTATAGTATGTATCTCATCTATGAACAGGATTACATCGCGGTTCTTCTCCAGCTCGTTCATGATGGCTTTCATCCTTTCTTCGAACTGGCCACGGTATTTGGTACCTGCTACCAGTGCTGCAAGATCAAGGCTGATGACACGCTTATCGAACAGCACGCGCGATACTTTGCGCTGCACAATGCGCAGTGCAAGGCCTTCAACGATAGCTGTTTTACCTACACCAGGTTCACCTATCAGTATGGGATTATTTTTCTTACGGCGCGAGAGAATTTGTGAAACCCTTTCGATCTCTTCCTCACGGCCTACTATGGGGTCTAAATTCCCCAACTCCGCCATCTTGGTAATATCGCGGCCAAAGTTATCCAACACCGGTGTTTTCGATTTTGTGTTGCCGGCCTGGCGGCGCTGCTGCTGAAACTGGCGACGTTCGTCGTCATCTTCAAACTCTTCAGAGCCGGGGTCGCTACCGTAATCGGCACGCGGTGTTTCGCCTTGCAAAATGCTCAGCTCACTTTTGAACCTTTCATAGTCCACATCGTATTGATGCAAGATCTGCGTAGCGACGTTTTCTTTGTTTTTCAGTATCGAGAGCATGAGGTGCTCTGTTTCTACTGTGCTGCTGCGCAGGGATTTGGCTTCCAGCACGGTAATGCGGATAACCTTTTCAGCTTGCTTGGTAAGAGGTAAGCTATTTATGTTAGCCAAAGGCTTATTGCTCTTGTCTTTAATAGCTACTTCCAGTTCTTTGCGCAGGTCAAACAGGTCTACCTGCATGGCCTGTAGTACGCGCACCGCCATTCCATCTCCTTCACGTATCAACCCCAGCAATAGGTGCTCGGTACCGATGAAATCATTGCCTAAGCGCAGCGCCTCTTCGCGGCTGTAGGAGATGATCTCTTTTACCTTGGGTGAGAAATTTGAATCCATTGTGTCCGATCCTTTGTTTTAAGTAAAGTTAACGATAAACGTAGTCGTTCCGGTATTAGGTTTTGCTATATTCTTATTGCCTTTCTCCATTAACTCCGTACTTCAATATACGAAACAATTAATAGTGCAGATGTGCTAATTTAGCCGGGCGATATAACATTATTATTATCGAAAAAACCATTTCTGTATCATGGAATTCAAAATTGATACCAAGCCGAATTTTACCCACATAACTCCTACTGATACAACTATAGATGCAGCTTTGGCAGAGGCACTTGCCATAAAATGTAATGAGCTTACCGAAACTGGCAGTAAAAATTTTCTGATTGATCTGAAGAACTGTACAGATGCCGACACAAAGTCATTAGAAGAATTTGTTAAGCTTCATGAACAGTGCTATGAGCAGGAGCGATCGTTAGTGTTCACAGGTGTAAACACTACTGTGCTGGGCAAGATGCAGGAAAAAGAAATAGACATGGTGATAAACGTAGCGCCTACCGAAATAGAAGCTATCGACATCATTAACATGGAAATACTGGAACGGGATTTATTTGGTGAAGAAGAGTAGCATAGCACAATGAAAGTAACCATACTTGGTAATAACTCGGCATTGCCGGCATTTGGCCGCAACCCAACTGCACAGATCGTATCGGTATACGGGCACGACCTGATGATAGACTGTGGTGAAGGTGCACAGATACAGATGCAGAAGTTTGGCTTTAAGTGGCGCAAGATGCAGCACATCTTTATCAGCCATCTTCATGGCGATCATTACTTTGGGCTACCGGGATTATTAAACAGTATGAGTTTGCTTGGGCGCACGTTGCCGCTACATCTATACGCACCTGCTGCGTTAGAGCCTATTATACAGCAGATACTGAATGTAGCAGATACTGTGTTATGTTATCCATATATATTTCATGCACTACCCGAAGGTGCAGATACGCTGGTGGAAACTGATGCTTTTAAAGTACGCTGCTTCCCTGTGGAACATCGTATAGCCTGCCATGGTTTTTTAGTTGAGCGGAAAACCAAAGGCCGCAAACTGCTGCCCGAAAAATGCAGCGAGTATGAGATACCAAGTTACTACTATGATAAGCTGAAACAAGGTTTCGACTATGAGCAGAAAGACGGAACAGTAGTGAAGAATGAATGGGTAACAGAAGATGGGCCATCAGCAAAAAAATATGCATACTGTGCTGATACTGTTTATACAGAATCTTATCTGCAATACATAGCCGGTGCTGACACCATCTATCATGAATCTACTTACCTGGAAGCTGATGCACACAAAGCAAAAGACCGTTTTCACTGCACAGCTATACAAGCTGCACAGATAGCGGTAAAAGCAAAAGCCAAGCAACTTTTGCTTGGCCATTACTCATCTAAGTATCGTGATCTGGAATTGTTTCGCGCTGAAGCTGAAACGATATTCCCCAATGTGCAGGCCACTATAGAGGGCGCTGCTTACGAAATATAGTTACAACGCTTCAGCCAGCTCAGGCAATGCGCGCGGGCTATGTTTTTTCATTTCATTGGCTATAGCTTGTATATGCAGTGGGGTAGTGCCGCAGCAGCCGCCAACCACGTTTATCCAGCCTTGCGATGCAAACTCGCCAACGATAGCTGCGGTCTGCTCAGGTGTTTCATCATACTCGCCCATAGCGTTTGGCAGACCAGCATTTGGGTATGCACTTACATGGCATGCAGCAATATTCGCCAGCTCTTCAATATGCGGGCGCATTTCTTTACCCCCCAGCGCGCAGTTCAAACCTATGCTTACGGGGTTGGCATGCATTACCGATATGTAGAAAGCTTCCAGTGTTTGTCCGCTCAGTGTGCGGCCCGATGCATCGGTGATCGTTCCGCTTATCATCACCGGCAGGCGTTCCAGCTCTTTATGATCGCGATAGTATTTATCTACTGCATATATCGCAGCCTTTGCATTCAGCGTATCGAAGATGGTTTCTATCAACAGTATATCTACACCGCCTTTTACAAGGCCATCTATCTGCTCATAATATGCATCTGCTATCTCATCGAAGGTAGCTGCGCGATAACCGGGGTTATTTACATCAGGCGATAGCGAAAGTGTTTTGTTCATTGGCCCTATGGCACCTGCAACAAATTTCTTGGCACCCGGGTTGGCCGCTTCATATTCATCAACTGCTTGCCTGGCTACCTTACCGGCAGCAACATTTATCTCGTGTGCGTACTCCTGCATTTCATAGTCGGCCATCGAAACCCGCTGCGCGTTGAAGGTGTTGGTCTCTATGATATCAGCACCCGCATTCAGGTATTCAAGGTGTATCTGTTTTATTACCTCCGGCTTTGTAATGACGAGCATATCATTATTACCCTTCACATCTATATGCCAATCTTTAAAACGCTCACCACGGTAGTCTGCTTCCTGCAACTTGTAGCGTTGCACCATCGTGCCCATGGCGCCATCTATTATCAGTATCCTTTCGCTAAGTGCTTTTTCGAATTGTTGCTTGCTGGTCATAATAAAAACAAAATTAAGGGCTAACCTAATTCATAGTACATCTATAAAGCACAATAGCCCCAATATACAGGGGCTATTGATCTTATTATTTTGAAAGAGGCTTAAGCTTCTGCTTTCAGCATTTTCTGGAAACGTATACGGTCATTCTCATCCAGCATGATCTTACGCAGGCGTATGCTTTGCGGAGTGATCTCTATACACTCATCCTGCTGTATGTACTCCATACACTCTTCCAGGCTCATTTGTATTTTAGGTGCTATGCGGTTAGCATCATCAGTACCGCTCGCACGCATGTTGGTCAGTTTTTTAGGCTCGGTAGCGTTCACGATCAGGTCTCCCGGTTTGATGTGCTCACCTATGATCTGGCCAGAGTATACTTCTTCACCGGCATCGATAAAGAATGAACCCCTGTCCTGAAGTTTATCCATTGAGTAGCCGGTAGTGCTTGCAGTGTTTTTAGACAGCAGCACACCATTGTTACGGCCAGGTATCGGTCCTTTCCAAGGTTTATATTCGCTAAAGCGGTGTGCCATTACAGCTTCACCGGCAGTTGCCGTCAGCATATTAGAACGCAGGCCTATCAGACCGCGAGAAGGAATGTCGAACTCCAGGTGTTGCATTTCACCTTTGCTTTCCATTACCAGCATCTCGCCTTTACGTTGTGTTACCTGGTCTATCACTTTACCGCTGTATTCAGCAGGCACATCTACTACCAGTGTCTCGTATGGTTCGCATTTCCTGCCGTCTATCTCTTTGGTGATAACCTGTGGCTGGCCTATCGTCAGCTCAAAACCTTCGCGGCGCATAGTTTCTATCAGTACCGACAAGTGGAGGATACCACGACCGTATACCAGGAATTTATCTGCATCGTCTGTATCCTGCACACGCAGGGCCAGGTTTTTCTCCAGCTCTTTGTAGAGGCGGTCGCGGATGTTACGGCTGGTTACGAATTTACCTTCGCGGCCAAAGAATGGTGAGTTGTTGATGCTGAACTGCATGTTCATCGTTGGCTCGTCGATAGGTATTATCGGCAATGCCTCCGGTGCTTCGAAATCAGCAATCGTTTCGCCAATCTGGAAACCTTCAATACCTACTACCGCACATATATCACCTGCATTTACTTCTGTTACTTTCTTTTTGCCCATACCTTCAAACACATACAGTTCCTTCACGCGGCTGCGCTCCATTTTACCGTCAGCTTTACACAGCATTATCGGTTGGTTTTCTTTGATGGTGCCACGCACTACACGGCCTATTGCTATACGGCCCAGGAAGGTAGAGTAGTCGAGAGAAGTGATCTGCATTTGCAGTGTACCTTCGGCAACTGCAGGTGCAGGTACTTTTTCCAGTATGGTATCCAGCAGCGGGGTTATGTCAGCACATTGCTCGTTCTTGGTGTTGAACCAGCCTTGCTTAGACGAACCGTACAAAGTGGTAAAGTTCAGTTGCTCTTCAGATGCATCCAGCTGGAAGAAAAGCTCAAACACAGCGTCATGTACTTCGTCAGGGCGGCAGTTTGGTTTATCTACTTTGTTGATAACAACTATTGGCTTCAGATTCAGTTGTAGTGCTTTTTGCAGTACGAAACGAGTTTGAGGCATAGGGCCTTCAAACGCATCCACCAGCAGTATCACACCATCCGCCATTTTCAGTACACGCTCTACCTCACCACCAAAGTCGGCGTGACCCGGTGTGTCTATCACGTTTATCTTAACGTCTTTATAGTTTACAGAGATGTTTTTAGCCAGAATGGTGATACCACGCTCACGCTCCAGATCGTTGTTATCCATTATCAGCTCACCAGTTTCCTGATTGTCGCGAAATACTTTAGTAGCATGTATGATCTTATCTACCAGTGTGGTTTTGCCATGGTCAACGTGTGCGATGATGGCTATATTACGGATGTTATTCATTGTCCTTATTTAAAAAAAATTATCTGCACTCTCCCTTACACTTCCATCCCATATTTTTTCTGTTGAAAATGAGCGGTTTTGAAAAAGATGTGCAAAGGTACGGCTTTTTAGCTTTATATATGGATAATACATAAGTTAATTTCAGTTTAACATATGTAGTAACAAAAAAGCGTGGTAGCCAGGCTACCACGCTTCGGTTATCGGAAAAAATAATGTGTTACAGTTTGCGTAATGGTTGATTAGCTTTTACAGCACCTTCGGTGTTTACAATACGCAGCATATAAGCACCTTGCGCTACATCTTTTATCTGCAGCTGGCACTCTTGCGAAGCACCCGTGTTGCTATATTGGGCTATTACGCGGCCCGCCATGTCATACAGGGCCACTTTATCACCCGCAGCTATACCTTTTACATTCACCACATTCGTGAATGGATTTGGATATACAGTGATACCGTACTGGTTGTTTACATTGCCAACTCCCGTACCTACGCTATTTACGTTAGCATCTTGTATCGACGGGCCGCTTGTGTAGCATGGGTCATTAGATGTAAGTACTGCTGACACTACATCGTTGCCTGCCGCTTTGGTATAGGTAACTGTCGGTACGTTGGTTGTGGTAGTAAATGTGTTGCCATTCAGTTTCCACTCAATAGTATAATTACCAATGCCTGCAGGTAGTATTGCGTTTACGGTAACAGTAGCACCTACTTCAGCAAAAGGCATTGCTGCTATCACCATATTAGCCGGCGATGCTGGTTGCACGTCCATAATATTGGCAATGCTTGCTGCATAGGGCTGCGAGTAGCAACCTACCGGCGGTGTTATGGTAAGGAAACACAGCACAATATCATTATCAGCAGGCTGATAGCTAAATGTGCTGCTGTTTGAACCGGAATTATTACCATTTACTTTCCATTGATAAGAAACAGGATCTGTTACGTTTGTAGTAGCAGCAAAATCAACCGACATACCATCGCATACCTTCATCGGGTTATGTGTTACAGATATTGCCGGAGTGGTTTTTAACGTGTAGCCTGTTTGTATAGCTGTTCCATTGGCAGAACGACCTGATACACAACCCTGGCCGGCAGGCACAGTAACTGTACATGATATTACATCGCCCTGTAGTGGCGTATAGGCAAGAGACGGGCCAGAGCCAACTAATATATTGTTGGCATACCAAGCATATATCGGGTTGATGATATTAGTTGTGGCTCCAAAGTTCATTTGCGTACCGGCACACATGGCGTAGCTCGACGGGCTAACACTTATATTCGGTACATAGGCTAGTGTTTGTACGGTCATTATTACACTATTGCTCAGTACGTTGCCTACCAGGTAACATCCATCTGGTGGCGTGTTTACACGGCATATTATTACATCACCATCGATAGGTGTATATATAAGCGTGTCATTGTTGTTTACTATCGGATTGTTGTTCAAAAACCATGAATAAGAGCCATTCACTACATTGGTAGTTACCACAAAGGTATCCAGCGAGCCCGGGCATATATTATTAGATGTAGTTATCAACGATGCTGTTGGTAACACAGGTGCTGTAACATTTATCATTAGCGTGTTGCTGTTAGCTGTCTGAGTAGTAAAGCAACCGTTTAGCGGCATAGTGATGGTGCATTTCACCGCATCACCATTAGCTGGTACGTACGCAAGTGTCGATGCGTTTGTACCTACGTTTACGTTATTAACAGTCCACTGATATGTAGGGTTGGTAACGTTCAATACCGTAGCGGTATAGGTTGTATTGGTACCAAAGCATACCGTAGTATTACCAGCTATTGAAATGACTGGAGTTTGTGGCGCAGCTATTGTAATTGTTATAATATCACTAGTGTCTTTAGCCCTTGTATAGCAACTACTTGCTGGTGGTACAGTTATCACACATGCTACCTGGTCGTTATTGGCTGGTGCGTATGTATAGGTTGCGTTTGTAGCACCCAAAACATCAGCATTGTTTACACGCCATTGGTATGTGCCGCCTGCTACCGGAGTTGTCGCAGTATACATTTGCTGGCTGCCGGCACATATTATGTTACGGCCTGAGATATTTATTACCGGTGCTGTTTCCAACACGTTCAATTGGGCACCATAGTTATATACTACGTTGCCACCCATATTAGCATATAAACCGCCGGCTATCATTCGGCCATCGTATATCCCGATGTATGTAATTGCCGAACTCGGATCGGGGTTCCATGCGGTAGCCAGGCCGGTGTTAAGATCAACTGAAGCCATGTTGTCTCGTAGTTGACCGCCTATGTTTGTATATGCGCCACCCACGTATATTTTTCCTGCATCAATCGCTATTGTACTTACCGTGTTATTCGGGTAAGGTGTCCAGGCCGATGCCGCACCGGTTATAACATCAAGCGCAGCAAGCCTTGGCCTGAGCTGGCCACCTATATTGGAAAACGAACCGCCCGCGTATATGAAATTGTCTTTTGCCGCTAGTGTGGTTACAGTATTATCTGCGCTAGGGTTCCACAATGTGAGGTTGCCGGTGCTCAGTGTTGCAGATGCGATCCTGTTACGCAAAGTGCTGCCTGAACTTGCAAAGTTTCCACCGATATATAAATTGCCACCCGATATCAACAGCGCATTTACATTGCCGTCAAGGTTCAGGTTCATGGTTCCTACAGTTCCATTCACTGTAGATATCTGTGCCAAAAAGTTCCTGCTTGTTGAATTGATATTGGTAAATGTGCCGCCGGCGTACAATGATGTGCCTTGCAGTGCCAGCGCACTAACAGAGCCGTTTGCTGATGCCGTCCAGGAACTAACTGTTGCCGAAGCAATATCTATTGCTGCCAGGCGCTGCTTGGATATACCACCGATAGATGTGAATGAACCACCGGCATATATAGTTGTTCCGTTATTTACCAAAGCTAATATATTACCTGTTGCATCGCAGCGCCATGGCAATACGGTATCACCCAGCATATCTATAGCTGCAAGCCTGTCCCTTCTTTTAGAGATGGCAGTCATTGCACCACCGGCATACAAATTGTCGCCTACTACTTCCAGTGTGTTTACGTTTCCATTAGCATTTGCATCCCATGTTTGTATACTGCCATTTGTTGCATTTGCTTTCAACAAATTTGCCTGCGCTGTACCGGTTACGCTAAATGTGCCCCCGGCATATAATGTACTGCCTGTTTTCTTTAAAGCACTAGCACTACCTGAGTTTAGCGCAAGTGAGAATGAGGTTGCATTACCTAAAGTAGCATCTACCTCTGCTACTGCGCGGCGTGTAAGGCTGCCCGCTGTAGTAAAGTTGCCTGCCAGATAAATAGTGCTACCATTCAACACTATATCACGCACGGTAGAGTTAGGGTTGGGCGACCATGTTGTAGCTGTTGAGGTTGAGATGCTGATTGCTGCTGCATTAGCTCTCGAAGAGCCCGCTACTGTATTGAATGTACCACCTACATATACCAGCGTACCATCCGACACCATTTTGTATATGATACCGCCTGAATTAGTGCCGGGGTTCCAGCTCATCACAGTACCCGAAAGCGGATCGATACCTACCGCATTTATCCTTGCCTGGGCACCAACAGAGGTAAAGCTACCACCTGCATATATATAACCACCGCCTTCGCAGATGGTCCATACTGTACCGTTTGCTACGTTGGGGTTCCAACCCAGCAGGTTGCCGGTTGTAATATCGTATGCAGCCATCCTGTTACGGGTTTGCCCGCTGATGGTTGTAAATGAGCCACCTACATACAGTGTGTTCCCCATTACCATCATCGTATTCACCGAGCCATTGGCATTGGGGTTCCACAATGTTAGCTGACCAGTGCTGCTTATCTGCGCTATATTATTTCTTATTTCGCCATCTATATTGGCAAACGTACCTGCAACATACCAGCCGCCGCTACCATCCTGCACTATGGCCGATACCGTACCGGTTACCCTCGGCATCTTACTGAGGTTTACAAGGCTACCTGTGTTAACACTCATACGTGCAAAACCACCGGTATATTTACCGATCATGGTAAAGTTGCCACCCAGAAAAAGTGTGTTACCAGCTCTTGTGCTGCTAAGTACGTTGGAATTGTACACAAACTGCGTTGTATCAGGCCTGAAGGCTGGTTCGCATTGTGCCATCGATGAAAAACTGCCACCGATCATACATACGGCAGACAGCAGAAACAAGTAGATATTTCTCATTATGTAAGGCTGGTTATTTCATAATAAATATACATATCATTTTATTATGAAAAAAGAGCCTCTTTTGTTTTTCTTAAGCGCATGCAAATGAGCTGCAAAACGCAGAAAAGTTAAATAACAATAAATTATTATAATTAGGTAGTGTTGCTATTTAATTCAGCTTCATAGGGGCTATCAGCTGAAACTCCGGTATGGCTACTTTGAACTGTGATTTTGTATACAGATTCTCCATCTGGTAGCTACCGCGCATTTTACCTATTTCTGTGTTCAGGTTGGCGGCCGATACATATTGATAACTACCACCGCTTTCTATAATGGGTTGCTGGCCTACAACACCTTCGCCGTTCACCTCGCGAAAACTGCCATCACTATCGGCGATATGCCAGTAGCGCGAGTGTAGTTTTACCGGAAATGAAGTAGTATTCTCGATAGTGATACGGTATGCAAACAGGAATTCGCCCCGCTTGGGGTCTGATTGTGTGGGTTGGTAAAATGTTTCTACCGATACTTTTACGCCATCTGTTACCTGCTGTACCATACGCTTAGCTCTACTATGATAAAGATACCGAAAATATGTACTCCGGTCGTGCTATTCTTTTGTAAATAATCCGTTTACCGCAGCTGAAACCAAATGTGGTTCATAGCCCTTTTGTACAAGGTAGCGGTACAGTTTTGCTTTTTTCTGCAGCTTACTTCTTTCCATCTTTAGTTCTTCATGCTTTTTTTGCAGCAGCCTGTTCATTGTAGCTTCATATTCGTCTTCATCTATCTCCGTCATGGCCTTTTTTATACAATAGTCCGATACCTTGTTTTGCTTCAGCGTCTGTATGATCTTATTCTTCCCCCAGCTCATCATCCTGAATTTTCCCCTGGCAATAGCGCGGGCATATCTTTCTTCATTCAGCAGGCCAGATTCTATAAGCGTAGCTATCAATTCTTCTGTTTCTGAACCTCTGCTACCCAGCTCCCAGAGTTTTTGCTTCACTTCACTATGGCAGCGCTCCTGGTATTTGCAGTAGTGCTCTATAGCAGCCTGTAGTTTCTCGCTTATTGTCATCATTTACCTGCCCATATATACCATCAATATCTGCACATCGCTGGGGTTCACTCCGCTAATACGGCTGGCTTGCCCCAAAGTTTCAGGCTTTATTTTATTTAGCTTCTGCCTGGCCTCAGCCGATAAGGCTGTTATCTTATCATAGTTAAAGGTATCTGGTATTTTCAGACCCTCCAGTGTAGCCATCTTTTTTACCAGCTCTTTCTCCTTTTCTACGTACACCTCGTACTTTATCTGTATCTCTGCCTGCTCCAGTACCAGTTGGTCAACTTCACCCAGTGCTTCTTTCAGCTCAGGTATATATCCGCACATTTCTTTCAGGTTTATGCCCGGGCGCAACAATATTTTCAGCGCCTTTACCTTTTCGGTCAGGTGGCTCTCACCTTTTTCTTCCAAAAGTGCTGTAGCCATGGCAGGTTCAACAGCAAATTGAGCCAGTGTTTGTTTTACTTGCTCTACTTTTTCCTTTTTAGCGCGTACCAACGCCACCCTTTCTTCGCTGGCAAGGCCCAAGTCATATCCAATTTCTGTTAGTCTAAGGTCTGCATTATCCTGCCTGAGCAATGTACGGAACTCCGCACGGCTGGTAAACATCCTGTATGGCTCATCTGTACCCTTATTTATCAGGTCGTCTATCAATACTCCTATATAGGCATCACTACGTTGTAACACAAATGGTTCTTTCTCCTGAGCATTATTATGCGCATTTATCCCTGCCATCAGTCCTTGGCAAGCAGCCTCCTCATATCCAGTAGTGCCATTTATCTGTCCGGCGAAGAATAGGTTCTTTATTAGTTTGGTTTCTAAGGTAAATTTCAGCTGTGTTGGCGGGAAATAATCATACTCAATGGCATACCCCGGGCGGAAGAACTTACATTGCTCAAAGCCCGGAACCATAGTAAGCGCCTTATACTGCACATCTTCAGGTAAAGAGGTGCTAAACCCATTCACATATATCTCTACGGTATTCCATCCTTCCGGCTCTACAAACAACTGATGTCGTTCCCTTTCAGCAAAACGGGTGATCTTATCCTCTATACTGGGGCAATATCTTGGTCCACTACCTTTAATACGGCCCTGATACATTGGGGATTTCTCGAAACCTGTCCTTAATATCTCATGAACACGCTCATCAGTATAGGTTATCCAGCAGTTTCTTTGCTGTTCGGGTTTTATTCTTTCTATTGGCAGATAGGAAAAGCCTACTATTTCTTCATCACCGTCCTGTTCTTCCATCTTGCTATAGTCCAGGCTACGGCCATCAATTCTTGGTGGCGTTCCTGTTTTAAGCCTTGCGCTCTCAAATCCCAACTCAACTAGTTGTTCTGTAAGCCCCGTAGCACCTTTTTCCCCTATTCTACCACCACCAAACTGCTTTTCTCCTATATGGATAACGCCATTAAGAAATGTTCCGTTAGTAAGTACTACACTCTTCCCATGTATCTCTTGCCCCATTCCTGTAACAACTCCTACCACTGTTCCACGTGAAACAATCAGAGATTTGACCATATCCTGCCAAAAATCTAGATTTTTTGTTCCTTCCAGCATTTCCCGCCATATTGTAGCAAATACCATCCTGTCGTTCTGCGTCCTTGGGCTCCACATACCGGGACCTTTAGATTTATTCAACATCCTGAACTGTATCATGCTCTTATCGCTCACTATACCGCTATATCCCCCAAGCGCATCGATTTCACGTACTATCTGGCCTTTTGCTATACCACCCATTGCAGGATTGCAGCTCATCTGCGCGATGGTCTGCATATTCATGGTTATTAGCAGGGTTTTAGAACCCATATTGGCAGCAGCGGCAGCAGCCTCACATCCGGCATGGCCAGCTCCTACTACAATTACATCGTATTCAGCAAACATGTTTGCAAAGTTAGTTTACTTAAGCCGTTCGTTAAAAACAAATAGTGTTCCACGTGAAACATAAAAAAAGCGGGGATGATTATCATCCCCGCTTCCTGTAATATCAGTTAAGACTATTTAACTATAGTAAATTGTTTTACTGTGGGAACACCATCTACTGAAACCATCAAATAGTAAGTGCCAGCTATCAGTTTGCTAGTAGCTATTTGATATTTATCATTTTTCACGTTATAGTGATATTCGTAGCTAACCCTTTTACCAGTGATATCAATGATAGTATAACGTACTTGTTTAGCTTCTTCAGTCAGGTTCAGCTCAACATTCAGTACATCAGTAGCAGGGTTAGGATACAGTTCAATATCTTTAACTGTATTTGCTATGTTTTTCACGCTAACAAGGTGCGGAGTAAGGCGGATAGGCAAAGCTGCTACCTGGCCATCGCGCTGCTCAGCAAAACCTACAGAGTCAACATCGATAGTAGAACCTTCTGATGGGAACATAGCTGCAGTAGTAGAAGGATCATCGTTGAATGCTGCATCGTTACCACCTACTGTGATAGCAAATGGCTCAACAACAGCACCTGAAGAAACTTTACCGCGAGACCATACCCTTGGTTGGTAGTTCAGCTCACCATCAGAACCCAGGAAGTTACCTGCGGGTATGTTAGCAGCTATCCAGTACCAAGAATTATCTTGCAGTACTACTGGCTTAGTATTATCATCTTTGTTTACGAACCTTAAATTCATAACAACGCCAGAAGTATCACCTGCACCAAATTGATCTTTAGTAGCAGAAGCTATAAGAGTATTCTCTCCGCTTTGCATTTTACCATCCTGAGGTTGGCTATTAGCACCATCAACCCATTTGTACAAAAAGATATCGAAAGGACCAGTCAGAGTAGGATCGTCAGGAGTACCGTTGCTTACTGCAAACTGTACATCATCTACACCATAACCACCTTTAGCAATGTATACGAAAGGACCTTGCATGAAGTCTGCAGTACCCCAACGTACATAAGTGCTTCTAAATGGTTCGTTTGTAGCAAAATTGTAACGGCCTTTAGAAAGAATGTTGCTGGTAACATAAAAAGACTGACGCATAGTATCATCAGCAGCATAATCATCAGCTACATCGCTTTTAACGAAATACTCCATATCAAAACGACCTGTACCTGAAGCATTTGGCAGAGCATATACTTCATCAGCAAAAGGAGATTTGATAGAATCGGCAGCAGCAAAGTTACCTACTGTCATTACGTGAGTTTTTACAACTGTTGGGTTGCCGTTGTCCGGTACCCATGTAAGTTTTGAGTGTACTTCTACACCAGTAGCATCAGCTGTACCGAAGTTACCGATAACAGCACAGTCTACCATTTTATAAGCATCTACATTGCTAGCGTTACCCATTTGGCCAACAGGCATTGCAAATGAGTGACCAAAGCTAAGGCCCCTGTCAACAATTGCCAGGTCATTAGCCAAGCCTTTACCCCATTTAGAGAAGTTCATTGTCACAGTCAGAGATTGGTTCAATGCAGCTTCAATAGCGGCACCATCATCCTGAGATACCATGATAACAGGTATAGTATTGCTAACAGTACCACCAACGGCACCTGCACCCATACCTACTGGTCCGCCAGGTATATTGTTTACAATTACAACAGCTATTGCACCTGCATCCTGTGCTTGTTTAGCTTTTACACCAAACTCACAGTTACCACGCTGTACCAATGCAATCTTACCTGTCAGGCTACCTGGAGCCACACCAGAGCAACCTTGATATGGATTAGCTTTAGCAACCTCTGCACTTATAGCCGACAAAGGTCCACCCCAGTCACCAGTTGTAGCAGGATCACCGTCATTGGCAATAGTGTAGTTCACTGACTTAGCTATCGATGCAGGAGCAGTCACACTCACCCTACCAAGGCCAACGTAGTCTTTATACCAGTTTGTCTCATAGCTAGGCATATTCTGTGCAACACCAACAACAGGTGCAGCCATCAAAGCACAAGCCAGGGAAAAGTTCAATAAGTTGAATTTTTTCATAGATTTTGTTTTAAATAATTTTTACAGACAAGGACGTAAATTAATAATATTTCATTTACAAAACAAAAATAATGCCGTTCCCGCAAAAACCCATACAATACAAATAATTTTACAATCCAAGTGCCTTGCTCATTTCAAGCATTCTATCTATCGGTTTCTTGGCTTGTATTCTTATTTCTTCTGCCATCGTTATTTCGGGCAATTCATACTTCATACACAAGTAAAGTTTTTCAAGTGTATTTAGCTTCATATGAGGGCAATCGTTGCAGGCACAGGCATTGTCAGGAGGTGCAGCAATAAATATTTTTTCGGGCGAGTTTTTCTGCATCTGGTGTAGTATACCGCTCTCAGTTGCTACTATAAAAGCAGGGGCATGCTCATCTTCTGTATACTTCAGTAACTGTGTAGTTGATCCTATAAAATCAGCTATCCTCAGTATCGGTTCTTCACACTCGGGGTGTGCAATCAATTTAGCCCCAGGGTTTCGTTCTTTCAGCTTCACTATCCGTTGCAGGGAAAAAATCTCATGCACCATACAGGCACCGTTCCACAGCACCATATCCCTACCGGTAACTTTATTGATATAAGCACCCAGATTTTTATCCGGTGCAAATATTATTTTTTGATCTATAGGTAAACTTTCAACAATCAACCTGGCGTTTGAAGATGTACATATTATATCACTTAATGCTTTAATACCTGCTGAACAATTTATATAAGATATAACAATATGATCTGGATGCTTTTCTTTAAATTGTTTGAACAACTGAGGAGGGCAACTATCGCTTAATGAACAGCCCGCATGTAGATCTGGTAGTAAAACCTTTTTGTGTGGATTTAAAATCTTGGCAGTCTCTGCCATAAAATGCACACCGGCAAACACAATGATATCTGCCTCGGTACGTTCAGCCTGTTGTGCAAGACCCAGGCTATCTCCTATATAATCTGCAATGTCTTGTATATCAGGTTCCTGGTAATAGTGTGCCAGCACAATCGCATTCTTCTCCTTCTTCATTTTCTCTATCTCGTCAAACAGATCCAGCGAGGGGTCGATCTCCACATCGAGGAAACCTTTTTTTTCCAGCCCGTCAACAGCAAGGTCGAAATTCACATTCATATAATTGTATTAAAAAAGAATTCTAAAAAGGATTATTATAATTAGGGCTGTGGATTTGGGGAAACAAATACGTTATCCCTATTGCAAATTAAAACATTTTTAGTCTTACCCATTTTATCCCGGTTTATACACAGCCTCAAACCCTTGAAAAATAAGGATACCCACATAAAGCTGTGAAAATGTGTATAATGTGAGATGTTGAAAAATAACGCAATCTTAATATCGTAAAATGCGGTTTAAAATTTCCCGCAAGGCAGGAAAAAGTTAAGTGTGGGAAGAGCACACAAAATTTATTCCGCTCAATCCCCGTTTTCTACAAAGTTTATCAACAGTAATCCACATGCTATTCATCGGTGCTAATTGATAATATGATATTTAAGGTATCGCTCAGCCCCTGAAACCTTTGTAATATTTGATATAACTGCTTCTTTATCTCAGATTTTCGTATAAATTTGCCGTCCTTACAATAATAATACAACAACCTATAATATGGCTGTAATTCAGAAAATTAGAAACAAGTATGCTAAAGTTGCCGGTGGGGTTATCGTACTCGCACTGGTAGGCTTTATCCTGATGGACGCAACCAGCGGTAGTGTAGCCTCCCTATTTGGCCGTAGCAGCGATGTAGCAAAAGTAAACGGTGAAAAAATTGACGTGCGCGATTTCATGCAGCGTGTGAAAGAGTACGAGATATTATATAACTATAGTTCACGCGGCAAATCGCTTGATGATGCAACGCGTGCACAGATAAACGATCAGGCGCTGCGCGAGCTGATCTATGAAAAGCTGGTAAAAGAAGAAGCAGATAAAATAGGCCTGATGGTTTCTAAAGATGAGGAGAAAGACCTTATATATGGAGCAGCGCCAGATCCTATCGTTCAGCAGTATCCTGTATTCACTAATCCTGAAACTGGTATGTTCGATCCGCAAAGGATAAAAGCATTCGAAGCTCAGGTAGACCAGGCCGATCCTACAGGTAAAGCCCGCGAAGAATGGGAAACCCTGAAAAAATATGTAGTGCGCAACTCACTAATGAAGAAATACGCTGCACTTGTAAGTGGCTTTGCTTATACACCAAAATTTGCCCTGGCTATACAAGAGCAGGAGCAAAACGAAATGGCCAGCATGCGTTATGTAAAAGTTCCATTCACCATGATACCAGATGGAGAAGTAAAAATTACTGATGAAGATCTGGTAGCATACATGAAAAAGCGCGAGCCTCAGTATAAACTGGACGAGCCTACGCGCAGCATCGAGTATGTTTCTTTCGATGTAATACCTACAGCTGAAGATACAGCACGCTCTAAAGGCGCACTCGAACAACTGAAAGCAGAATTTGCAGCATCAACAGATAATGAGAATTTCGTAAACCGCAACTCAGACGACGCTTATGTAAAAGGTATGACTGCTAAAACAGCGTTCATGTCTGCTTATGCCGATAGCATTTATGCAATGCCTGCAGGTGTTGTATATGGTCCGTACTACGAGAACGGAAGTTATAAAATGACAAAACTTACTGATAAGCGCACAATGGCAGACTCAGTAAAATGCCGCCACATATTGGTGAAAACTAAAAACGCAGGCCAGCCAACTAATAGCGACAGCACAGCAAAATTGAAAATTGACAGTGCGATAGCTTCTATCAACGGTGGTATACCCTGGGCCGATGTTGTTAACAGGTTCTCTGAAGATGATGGTAGCAAACAAACTGCAGGTGAGTATACATTTACTCTGGCACAGAAAGCTCAGATATCAAAAGAGTTTGGCGATTTCATTTTTGATGGCAAAGTAGGCGAAAAGAAAATGGTGAAAGTGGATAACCAGAATTATAGCGGCTACCACTATATAGAAATATTGAGCCAATCAAACTTCCAGCCGGCTGCACAGGTAGCAACCATCAGCAAAGCAATGTTTGCTGGCGATAACACCGAATCAGCAGTATATAGCAAGGCAACAGAGTTTGCGGGTAAGAACGCAACTGAAAAAGCTTTCGACGAAACGATCAAAAAAGAGAACCTGAACAAGCGCATGGGCGATAACGTAAAAGCGAATGATTTCGTGATCAGCGGTATAGGTTCGGCTCGCGAAATAGTTAGGTGGATGTACGAAGCTAAAGTTGGCGACGTATCTCAGGTATTTGCGCTGGATGGCAGGTACATAGTTGCCAAACTGAGCAGCACACAAGAACCTGGCCTGATGAAGCTGGATGCCAACATGCGCCCTGCAATTGAGAACATGGTGCGTGCTGAGAAAAAAGCAGAGCTGATAAAAACTAAATACAAAGGTGCTACCTCGCTGGATGCAATAGCTCAGGCAAGCGGCCAGCCTATTCTGCAGGCTGATTCTTTCAACGCCTCAAATGCGTTTGTTGCCAACCTTGGCTACGAACCTAAGGCTGTAGGTTATGCGTTCAACAAAGGTTTTGCGCTCAACACTATGTCGCCGGCTATCAAAGGTCAGGATGGTGTTATGTATATATCTGTTACCAACCGCTTTACAAAAGCTGGTGCTTCAGATCCTGCCACTACCGCGCAAATGGCACAGATGATGGACATGCAAATGAAAAACAGCATGGGCCAGCAAGTATTTGATATACTCCGCAAAAAAGCAGATATCAAGTACAATCCTAAAAACCTATAGTATAGAAAGCAGTGAATGCGATATAACGAAAAACAGCGGCCCAACCGGCCGCTGTTTTTTATTAAACATATACTTGTGCGTAACTTTGCATAGCAATGGAAACGATAGTAAACAAAGTAGCAGAAAGCGGCATCATCACTTTAGACCTGGTAAACTACTTACCGGCAGAAGGTACAGTAGCCATATTCGACCTGAAGCCATTCCTGTTTCGCGAAATGATATTGCGCGAAAAAGATTATCGCGCATCACTGCAGTCGCACGATTGGCAGCAGTACGCCGGCAAGCAGGTGGCCATTACTTGTTCTGTTGATGCTATCATACCCATGTGGGCATATATGCTAGCAGCAACTTACCTGCAACCCATTGCCGCAGGCACATTCTTCGGTACACAAGCCGAGCTCGAAAAATTCATTACCATCAACAACATCAATGCTATAGATATTACGGAGTATGATGACAAACGTGTGGTAGTAAAAGGTTGTGGAGATATCCCCATTTCTGAGGCTGCTTATGTAGCCATCACGCAAAAGTTGCGCCCTGTAGTAAAATCATTGATGTATGGTGAGCCTTGCTCTACAGTGCCCATCTACAAAAAAGCTAAAGCACAATAGTGCTATACCACCATCAGGTTCTGCGTTATCTTTTCAGATAGTTGAATGGAGTTGTTTTTGCCAACAGTTACTACAATGCTGTTGTCATAAGGCATGCGCTCTGTTATCTTCAGCTGCGTGCCTATTTCCAGCGAGAAGCGTTTCAGTTGTTGCAGAAATGCGGTAGAGGTATCTTTTACTGCAACAATCTTATAATTTTTTCCCTCCTCAGCTTCACTCAGCAATGTAGCGCCCGATTGCGGCAGCTTTCCATCGGCCTGTGGTATCGGGTCTCCATGCGGGTCGTACTGCGGAAAGCCCAAAAACTCATCCAGTCTGTCCACAAGTTTTTGCGAACGTATATGCTCCAGTTGCTCTGCTACTTCATGCACTTCATCCCACGAAAAGTTCAACTTCTTGTACAGGAAACTTTCCCACAACCTGTGTTTGCGCAATATGCCCAGCGCCTCGCTGCGGCCGTTATCGCTCAGCTGTATTTTTTTATACTTCTCGTAGTGTATCAGTTGTTTGTCCGACAGCTTGCGCAGCATATCGGTCACGGTTGCAGGTTTCGTTTGCATACGTTCTGCTATCTCGTTTACCGATACTTCACCCGATTCTTTATCGGCCTGTATGCCATAGATGGCTTTCAGATAATTCTCTTCGGTATAAGTCAGCTCCTGCATTGCGCCCCGAAAATAAGAAAACTATGCTGCACAGTGGCTAATGCCAATAAATTTATAAAATCTGTGTGTGGCAAGGCTTTGCCACCTATTTTTATTAGCTTTATCTACCCCCGCAAAAAAGCAATTCGAAAGAATGATGATAAGGTTCCGCAGCAACATTGCATACGGTTTCAGGTTTAGTGTCGCCTTGCTTTTATGGCTGTTGGTGTATAGCACCACCCATGCGCAGGAAAAAGAAACAGAGCGCCCCCGCAACCTGAAGGTTACCAAAGAATACAGCGATGGTAAAGGCAACGTGATACGTGAGGTACAGTATACACAGGGCAATATGCGTGTTACCGAAACCATCATCATGCCTAAGGTGTTGAACATTGGCTATAAAGTAGCTATCAACCCCGACACGATGAAGAAGGACCAGGTGAGCATAGTGGTGGATAAAACTAAATATTGCGTGATGGTGTTTTATGGCAAGCGCATGATACGGAATTACAAAGCCGTGTTTGGACCCAACCCTCAAGCCAACAAATGTATGGAGGGAGACCGCTGCACACCTGAAGGCAACTTTAAAATAGCAAACCTCAACCCCGGCTCAAAGTATACCAAGTTTATGTTGCTGAGTTACCCCAACGATTCATCACGCGTTCGTTTCAACCAGCTGAAAAGAGAAGGTAAGATACCGCAGAGTGCACGCATAGGTGGCGACATAGGTATACATGGCATTTGGAAAGGTGGTGACGATATGATAGAAATGGGCGTTGGCTGGACCGATGGCTGCGTTGCGCTGAAGAATAATGATATAGAAGAGCTATACCGTATGGTAGGCATAGGCACAAAAGTGCGCATCAAAAAATAGAAGCGATGAATTGGCTATAAGCTTCCTTCCATCCGTTCCACTCCTTACTGCTACCCAGCGAGAAATTGTGAAACACGGTGATCAGCTTACTGTTTGTTTTTTGCAGTCGCTCCTTCATCTCATACAACTTTTCAAAAGCGGTATCCATATTAAGCCCCATATCATATAGCGCTGTAGTATCCATAAAGCAGAATGGGTGTATGCTTAGATCGGTTGCTAATTCTGCCAACAGGTTATACCATTTAAAACTATAGCCTGTACCGGCGCGAAAACCCAGTTGTGTACTATAGCCCATACTGTAGTCGGCACGTATGCCATTGCTCAGTAGCCGGCGATAGCTTTCAGGGAAACGCAGCTTGATATAATGTTGGCGTGAGCGCGCCATTACTAATCCTGTTTTTTCCAGTGCAGCTTTTTCTTCTGCTATCAATGCTGGTTTTTCTTCGGAGTGGTAAGAAGGGTGTATGCCCACAATACCATCGCGCGATAGCTTGCGCACCAGGTCTTGCATAGCCGGATGTTCGGGCGGTATGTTCTTATCAAACTCGCCCGTGGTTTGTGCCGAAAGGATAAAATAGATCGGGCTTACCGGATATTGTTTGTGCAGTTGCTGTATCCAGTCATACGCATCGTATGGGTCTTGCTGCTTCCCGTTCAATACTGCCCTTCGCTCAGCAATAGATCCGGTATCGCCGTTTGCCAGACTTTTAAAAAATCCACCCGCGTTTCTTATCAGGCCTTTGTTCCGGTAGCTCCATGCTATGTCTATATCGTAAGTAGCCTGGTAAGAAAAATCTTTAGGAAAAACCGTGATGTAATATTCCCTGTTCAGCATCACACGAAAAGCTTCTACCCATTCATCTACTATGGGGCGTTGCAGGCAATTCAGCTTATACAATATACTTTCCGTTGCCGGATATCTGTTGTGCTTATCAGCTTCAAACTTATAATACTCTTCGTAGCGCGATAGCAAAAAGAATATGGCGGAAAGAATATCGAAAGGCACTGTGCCATGTTTGGCATACAGTGTGGGTATACCTTTCCACTCGCCTGTGGTTATTTCATGTTTGTTGATCTCTTGCGCCCACAGCAGCCCGGCATCGGGTATATACAGCGCATCGGCTTTTTGCCGGCCGTAGCATATCGTACATGCTTCAGTAGCATCACGCGTCAGTCGGTATTTCAATCCCAGCCTGTCGTCAAATAACCAGTCCAGCACATACAGCAGCCTTGGCGATGTCCGTTCACTGAAAATGGTTATTGTGCGCATGAGGGGATTACTTTCGTGTCTCTTTCCAGAGTTGGTTGAAGGATTTTTTAGCGAACGCCAGCTCACCTCTTCCTTCTCCCCAGCTGTCGTGAAACAGTGTGTTCACCACTTTCGTTTTCATGCCGCCACCGGCTGCGTTCATCAGTGGCCTGCTCAGCATGGCCTGGCGCCATACTTTCCAGGTCATGTTCTCGCCAAAGCCGTTCAGGTTTTCTTCCACAGCTATATGGCGGTTCTCCAGCAGCATCTCGTGTATGTTTATTTTCACCGGGCATACCTCTGTGCAGCCGCCGCACAGGCTCGATGCGTAGCTCAGGTGTTTCAGTTCATCCACGCCTTTCAGGTGTGGCGATATCACAGAGCCTATCGGCCCGCTATAAGTAGTGCCATAAGCATGGCCGCCAATATTTTTATATACAGGGCAGGCGTTCAGGCAAGAGCCGCAGCGTATACAATACATGCTCTCGCGCACTTCTTTGCGCAGCAGGTTGGTGCGGCCATTGTCCAGCAGCACTACATACATTTCTTCAGGTCCGTCGTTCTCACCTTCTTGTCGGCCACCCGTAAAGATGGTGTTATATACAGTTACATTCTGCCCTGTACCATAGGTAGCCAGTATAGGCCACAGCAGTTGCAAGTCGTTTATCGATGGCAATACTTTTTCAATACCCACTATCGCTATATGTGTTTTGGGGAAGGCTGTAGACAAACGTCCGTTGCCTTCATTCTCCGTCACGCATACGGCGCCAACATCGGCCAGCAAAAAATTGCCGCCGGTTATACCTACTTCCGATGTGGTATACATCTCACGCAGGTTTCTGCGGGCAACTTGTGTTAGTTCTACCGGTGTCAGGTTTGGTTCGGTTCCCAGCTTTTCATGAAACACGCGCGCCACATCTTCCTTGCTCTTGTGCATGGCCGGTGTTACAATGTGGTAGGGCGCTTCGCCATCCAGTTGTTGTATATACTCACCCAGGTCAGTCTCTACAGAGTTGATGTTGTGCTTGGCGAGGAAATCATTCAGGTGTATCTCCTCCGTCACCATCGATTTAGATTTCACCACCTGCTTGCAGCCTTTCTCTTTGCATATCTCCAGCACGGCCTGCAAAGCATCCTCAGCGGTCTCTGCCCATATCACCTTGCCACCGCGTGCCGTAAAGTTCTTTTCGAACATTTCGAGGTGCGTATCCAGCTGCTCAATGGCCTTCCACTTTATGTTCTTCACTTTCTTGCGTGCCATATCCAGGTCGGCAAACTGCTGCTTGCCTTTCACCACGGTCTCTGCATACTTCTGTATGTTGAAGGCAAGCTTGCGCTTGTGCTCCAGGTCGGTAGCCTTCACCTTGCTCTTGGCCAGGAAAACGGATTTGTTCTCACTCATCGTATATCAAAAGTAAAGAGGATTATATAAAACACAAACTGAAGCCCTACGTATATAGATAAACTTTCAGTATTAACAATCCCTGTTGTGCAATTATCGTACCTCCATACTACCTTTGTTGCCATGTTTTCAAAGCAAGAGGTATTGAAGCAGGCCACCGAGACCATCGACATGGAAACCCAGTCGGTAGCCAAACTGAAAGATTTTCTGAACGATGATTTCGCCCGTGCAGTGCAAACCATCCACGAGTCCAAAGGCCGTGTGGTGATCACCGGTATCGGCAAAAGCGCCATCATCGCCCAAAAGATCGTAGCCACCTTCAACTCTACCGGCACCCCTGCTTTGTTCATGCATGCTGCCGATGCCATCCATGGCGACCTCGGCATGATACAGCCCGACGATACAACTATCATCATATCCAAAAGCGGCGAAAGCCCTGAGATAAAACTGTTGGTGCCTTTCATCAAAGGTTTCGGCAACCCCGTTATCGCCATCTGTGGCAACAGCCAGTCTTACCTGGCCACCCATGCCGATGTGTTTGTGAACAGCACGGTGGATAAAGAGGCCTGCCCCAACAACCTGGCCCCCACCACCAGCACCACAGCTCAACTGGTGATGGGCGACGCGCTGGCCGTATGCCTGTTGCACCTCAAAGGGTTTACCGCCAGCGATTTTGCAAAGTTCCACCCCGGTGGCGCATTGGGCAAACGCCTGTATCTGCGTGTGGGCGATGTGAGCAAAAGCAATCCGCAGCCGCAGGTGCGCGCTGCCAGCCTGCTCCGCGAGGTCATTTACGAAATATCCAGCAAGCGGTTAGGTGCTACAGCGGTATTGGATGATTTTGGCAAACTGCTGGGTATTGTTACCGATGGCGATATACGCCGTATGCTAGAAAAGCAAGACCGCCCCGCAGAGGTGACCGCCGCAGAAATGATGACTGCCAACCCCAAGAATATTGAGGAACATGAACTGGCAGCAACAGCTCTTGAGCAGATGCGCGAACATGATATTACGCAACTGGTAGTTACAAAAGACGGCACCTATGCCGGCATGCTCCACCTGCACGACTTGGTAAGGGAAGGACTCATTTAAAAGCCGACACCAATACCCATCTCCACAAGCTCGGCTTGCTCTTTATGGGTCTTTAGCAGGCAGCTGGCATACAGCTCTTTCAGTATGCCGGTTTCCTTTTGTATGATGTATACATTGCCGCCCAGTTTCTGATAAAACTTATCCATGGGCAGGTAGGCTTGCTTGAAGTATACGCCTATCTGGAACATCAGGCCCACGCGCCCCATCAAAAACTCGTTGCCCACAAATACAGCTCCTCTCCACGAGTTGGCCTTTTCCTCACCAATGTTTATCTCGTTGTTGCGCTGAAAAGCGTAGATATGGCTATGATAAGAGTAGTCGATACCCGCATAAGCTTTGTTCTTGCTCAGGTAGCGCTTGCTGGCATATACCGATGCCAGGTACACGGGAAATAGCGGCCCGTCGGCAGTGCCCAGCTCTGTAGCCGATATGCCTGCCCTTGCCTGCACCAGCCAGCGGTTCTTTAGTGCCGGTGGGTTGGTGGCTATCCTTGCCGGCTTCGAGGTAACAGGGAAGTACCGTGCGCCAATATGCGCCCCATACATATTAATGCCCAGGTTGGGCTGGCGAAAGGCAGCGTTGGATATATGCGAAAAATTAGCGCCAAGCTGCACATCCAGGTGCTCGTTCACATGGTAGCGCAGGTCGGTATAGAAGGAAGAGTAATTGTTTACACGGCTGCCAATAGCGTTGTTGATGGTATCGAAGTTGGGGTAGCGCTGATAAGGCTTGGTAACATAACCCAACCCAAAAGCCGCACGCACCGTCCATTCTATTTTCTCACCCCTGATTATGGGTATCTCCAGGTTGGGGTATATGCTGATGACCTTGCCGAATACGGAATCGATACCATAATTGGTAACCGCTATGCCAAAACCCCACAAGGGGTAGTTGCGCCGCTGGTGCCAATCCTTGCGGCCCGATGTCTGCTGCACGAAGTTCAGCTCGTACGATGTAGACAGATCGGGCATCGGTGCTGTAAACTTCTTGGTATGCCGCAGCATTTTGCCGGCCGCAATATTGGTCTCTATACCAAAGCCCTCTAACGAGGTCTGCGCTTTTACTGCGATAGGTGTGGCAAGCATCAGCGCCAGTAGCAGCCGCTTCATCGGGGTTAAGTAGCTTTTTTAAAATAAACTTAAAGAATACAACAAATATAGTTTTACCTGCCCGATACTGTACCTTTGCCACATCCTTTTTTTGTGCGCAAGTTTGCCTCCATATTATTCCGTTCGTTCCTGCAGGGCATGCTTATCCTCAGCCCTATACTGGTAACGGCCTACGTTATCTACATCGTGTTCGATAGTGTGGATAGGCTGGTGCCCTGGGTACCGCGTGGCTTAGGCTTTTTCGTCATCATATCGCTGGTTACTATCATCGGCATGTTGGGCACGCGCTTCTTCTTCGGGCGCTACATCTTTGAGGCGTTCGACAACATACTGCAGCACACGCCGGGTATCAAATACATCTACTCTTCTATCAAAGATGTGATGGGCTCTTTCGTGGGCGATAAAAAGAAGTTCAACACACCTGTATGGGTATGCACCAATGTGAACCCCGAGATATGGCGCATAGGTTTTATGACGCAGAAAGACCTGGCCTACCTGGGTATGGCGGGCAAAGTAGCCGTATACCTCCCGCATTCTTATGCCGTATCGGGCTATGTTATTATTACCGATTCTAAGAATATAAAACTTGTAACTAAGATGACCGCTGCCGAAGCGATGAAGTTCGCACTCAGCGGGGGCATCACCAGTGTCGAGGAGCATCACCACCATCATGACAAGCACCACCACTAAGATCAACTTCAACGCAGGCCCCGCAGCGCTACCACAAGAAGTTTTGCAGCAGGCATCGCAGGCGGTACTCGATTACAACGGCACCGGAATGTCTATCCTCGAGATACCACACCGTGGTAAAGATTTCGATAACATCATCGACGAAGCACGTGCGCTGGTAAAAGATCTGGCTAATGTAGGAGACGATTATGAAGTGCTCTGGTTACACGGTGGTGGCCGCCTGCAGTTTTGCATGGTGCCGATGAATTTTTTAGGCGAAGGACAAACAGCAGGATATATCGACAGCGGCCACTGGGCTGCCGAGGCGATAGAGTATGGTGAGTATTATGGCAAGGTGAATGTTGTTGCTTCATCGAAAGCCGGCAACTACCGCAGCCTGCCGCAATGGCCTGCTATACCTGGCGATCTGGCTTACCTGCACTATACTACCAACAACACCATCTTCGGCACGCAGTATAAAGACATACCCGATACCAACGTGCCGCTGATAGCCGATATGAGCAGCGATATATTCAGCCGCAGGCTCGACTATACAAAGTTTGCACTGGTATACGCCGTAGCACAAAAGAACATGGGCCCTGCCGGCGCTACTATGGTATTGATACGTAAGGATATGCTGGGCAAGGCGAAGCACAACCTGCCACCCATGCTCAGCTATGCAGCGCATATACAGCATGGCTCGGTGCTCAATACACCGCCGGTGTTTGCCATCTACACATCTATGCTCTACCTGCGCTGGATAAAAGCACAAGGCATTGAAGCAATAGAAAAACAAAACGAGGCTAAAGCAGCAGCCTTGTATGCAGAGATAGACCGCAACCCGTTGTTCGAAGGCATCACCACAATAGAGAGCCGCAGCACGATGAACGCATGTTTTAAAACAACAGATGCTGCGAATGAAGAAAAATTTTTACAGTTTTGCACAGCCAAAGGCATGGTGAACCTCAAAGGCCACCGTGCTGCAGGCGCATTCCGCGTATCGCTGTATAATGCCATCAGTTTGCAGCAAGTGCAAACACTGGTAGCGGCGATGCAGGAGTTTGAACATAACACAGTACAATAAAAACAGAACGATAAACACATGGCAAAGATTATCCCGTTTAAAGGATTGCGCCCCGATAAGAAACTGGCGCCCAAAGTAGCCACACTGCCCTACGATGTAGTGAGCGTGGCCGAAGCGCGTGAGTATAAAAAAGAGCCGCACCATTTTTACCACGTTACCCGTAGCGAGATAGACCTGCCTGAGAGTGTAGATGTGCACAGCCAGCTGGTATACGATAAAGCGAAAGAAAACCTTGACCAATTGGTGGCCGATAAAGTATTGTTTCAGGATGATGAGCCTTGCTACTATATATACGAACTGGTGATGGATGGCCGCTCGCAAACAGGTCTTATCTGTGGTTCTTCTATCGAAGACTATAATAAAGGCATCATCAAGAAGCACGAGTTCACCCGCCCCGAAAAAGAGCTCGACCGTATCAACCACATCAAAACCACGCGCGCGCAAACAGGTGTGGTGTTCCTGGCCTATAACGACAATGCTGATGTGCAGCAGATCATCGAAGACTGGAAAAAGAACAACGCACCTACTTACGATTTTACTGCCGAAGACAATATTCGCCACACCGTTTGGGTAGTGAACGACTATGCAAAAGCGGCTACCATCACCCGTGTGTTTGATGAGCAGGTACCTGCTACCTATATTGCCGATGGCCACCATCGTGCTGCATCAGCGGCTAAGGTTTGCGCCGAGCTTACCGATGCAGGCATGGCTGTAACGGGCGATGAGTCGTTCAACTATTTCATCACCTGCATCTTCCCTGCAAGCCAGCTGGCTATACTCGACTACAACCGTGTAGTGAAAGACCTGAACGGCATGAATGCAAAGGATTTTATAGCGGCACTGGGCAAAGACTTCGAAGTATCAGCACCGCAGAAGGAACAAGTGAAACCAGCCAAGCCGCATGAGTTTGGTATGTATATAGACCATAACTGGTATAAGCTCACAGTGAAGGAAGGAACCTATAGCAACGACCCGATAGGTGTGCTGGATGTAAGCATTCTGCAAAACAACATACTGTCGAAACTGCTGAACATCAACGACCCCCGCACAGATAAGCGTGTAGACTTCGTTGGCGGCATCCGTGGCCTGGGCGAACTGGAAAAGCGCGTGAACGGCGGCGATGTGGTTGCAGCATTCTCTTGCTACCCTGTAAGCATCCAGCAACTCTTCACCATAGCCGACAGCGGCAACGTAATGCCTCCCAAAAGCACCTGGTTCGAACCCAAGCTCCGCGACGGCCTCGTAACTTTCCTGATATAACAGACACTAACTTGAATAATTGAATGGGCGCGTCAGCGCCCATTTTTTGTAACTTCAGTTCCACACATTTACATCAATACACAGAATGATAATCATAGCTGCACTATTTATTTTGATAATTAGCGGCATGATTATGTATTTCTATCTTAATTATCTAAAGCTGAAATTGGAATTGAAGATTCAGAAAAAGGAATTTAAAATTCAGTTAAGAATTTTTGATTACCCAAGAATTGTATTTCATGTTAAATACAATTTCTATGATACTTATCCAGATAAAGATATACTCGCACAATCAAAAAAGTATGATAGATTAATTCCTGTATTCTATTTACATTTTGCTCTTATTGTGGTGCTATTTTTGATAGTTATTTACTCCCAATAACTTTAAAAATAAACTGACTATCCAGATATAGGAAAGTCGGCATAACAAGGAAATGTGTGTCATGCTGAGTGTAGCGAAGCGAAATGAAGCATCTGCCTAATAGATGGGCTTCGGCTCAATGATTTGACAGATGTTTCGATACCGCTCAACATGACACGTGTTTTTCTGTTGCCCTTTCCTATATCTGGATAATCAGTAAAAATAAAACTCTCTATTTTAGAATATTAGTTGTATATTTGCTATTAATAAATGATCCGTCATTGCGAGACGCCACGCAGTGGCAACGAAGCAATCTCGCGAAATAAGAACTAAGTAAAATGCACTCTATCAACCTACATACACCACTGGCGAAGCCAGATATCGATCATCCCTCCTTATTTAAGGAGGGACCGAGGGTGGTTAATCCCACACCGGGGAGAAAACAGGAATCTGACAATAACAGCAACAAAACGCAACAACCGTCGCACGATATAAGCAAACGAAATACAGCGATCTAAAAAATTGGCTTTGCCGTCATTACCATATCCTCCAACTTTGCCCAATCAAATAAAAAACGAACTACACATGGAATACAGGAAAATGGGAAAGACCGGCTTGCAGCTCAGCGTACTGTCTTATGGCTCATGGGTCACCTTCGCCAAACAGATAGACGACAGCGCATCAGACAAGCTGATGAGCATGGCCTATGATGCCGGTGTCAACTTCTTCGACAATGCGGAAGTATACTCACGTGGCGAGTCGGAGAAAATGATGGGCCGCATACTGAAGAGCAAGAGCTGGGAGCGTTCATCCTACACCGTATCCAGCAAAGCCTTCTTCGGCTGGCGTGGCGATAACAACAGGCCCAACCAGACAGGCCTTAGCCGCAAGCACCTGGTAGAAGCCTGCAACGAAGCACTGGAGCGCCTGCAAGTCGACTACCTCGATCTCTACTACTGCCACCGCCCCGATAAGAACACACCAATAGAAGAGGTAGTGTGGACCATGAATCACCTGATACAGCAAGGCAAGATACTCTACTGGGGCACCAGCGAGTGGAGCGGAGCAGAAATTATGGAAGCGCACATGATAGCGAAAGAATTGCACCTGATAGGCCCTGCGGTAGAGCAGCCACAGTACAACCTCTTCGAGCGCTACAAAATGGAAGTGGATTACTATACTATCTTTAAGAACATAGGCATGGGCACCACCATCTGGAGTCCGCTGGCATCAGGCCTGCTCACCGGTAAGTACAACAACGGCATCCCCGAAGGTTCCCGCCTGGCGCTCGAAGGTTTTGAATGGCTGAAAGACCGGACCCTCAGCGACGAGCGCATCGGCCGTGTACGCGAACTGGAGAAACTGGCGAATGAACTGGGCACTACGCTATCTACATTATCCATAGCATGGTGCATCAAGAATCCTAACGTTACCACTGCCATCCTCGGCGCCACCAAACCCGAGCAACTTACAGAAAACCTGAAAGCCCTCGACGTGCTGCCCAAGCTGACGGATGAAGTGATGCAAAGAATAGATGAAATAATGGACACCAAACCTACGATGCCACAATACTAGACTAGCAGATATACCAACGGCAGCGTAAAAACTGCCGTTGTATGTTTTGGTTAAATTATTGCTTTTGTGTTCAGCTATATACAATAAAACCAAGCCATGAAGTTGTTGGCACAATGGTTTTAGAGTTAATGGTAATCACATAAACCATACTGAATGCACGATAAGAACATAAGCTGGTTCAAGCTGTTTAAAGAGACCATAAGCGAATTCTCCAACGACAATGTAGTGAAGCTGAGTGCGTCGCTGGCCTACTATACCATCTTCTCCGTTGGGCCGTTGCTATTGGTTATCATATCGCTCACCGGCCTCTTCTTCGAAACGGAGAACGTTACCTACCAGATGTATGCACAGATGCGCAGCCTTGTAGGCGAAGAAGGTGCTAAGCAGATCATCAGCATCATCGATAACATGCGGGCGCAAAACATAGCCGCCAAGTACAGCATCATAGGCGGCGTGATACTAGCCTTTGGTGCCACAGGTATCTTCGCCGATATACAGGATAGCATCAACTACATCTGGTCGATACGGGCAAAGCCTAAGAAAGGCTGGCTGAAGTTCATCACGAATAGACTGCTGTCATTCTCTATTATCATTGGCATTGGCTTCCTGCTTATCGTATCCCTCCTCATCAACCTGCTTACCGATGCTATGGTAGGCCGCCTGCAAAAGCTGTTCGATACGGAGATGGTGATATTGTTCCAGGCTTTAAATATAGCATTGCTGTTCACTATCATTACTACGCTATTTGCGGTTATATACAAAGTATTGCCCGATGCGCGTATCAAATGGAAGGATGCATTCATAGGTGCTGGCTTTACGGGGATGCTGTTCATCATCGGTAAGTTCTTGATCGGATATTACCTGGGTAGTTCGGAGATGGGCAATACCTACGGCGCGGCGGCTTCGGTTATCATCATACTATCATGGGTATATTATACTAGCATCATACTCTACTTCGGTGCTGAGTTTACCAAGGTATATGCCATAAACAGGGGTGGTGGTATAAAGCCCTACGATACGGCGGTCTTCATCATCAAGCGTGAGGCCAAGGAATTGCCTAATGCTACAGAGATGCCGCCACACATCTAGCTTTTCTCCAGCAGCTTCTTTACAGAGTCGATAGATACAAAGCGGAATAGGAAAACGGTGATGAAGGCAATAACACCATATACTGCAAGTTGCAGCACCCAGTCGATAGATAGTTGCTTAACACCATAGCCTATCGCTACCAGCAGTGTTACAAACAAGATATGCCGCGCCACCCATTTCAGGTTCCTGTTTAGTTGCATATTCTTCTTGGCGAAGACTATGAAACAGATAGCCAGTGATGTCTGCGTAACCAATGCGGTAGTTGCTGCGCCAAGCGCTTTATAGTCAGGAATGAACAGCATGTTGAGGGTAAGGTTGATGATAACACCGCCCAGCGCTATGATGTTCAGTAGCTTCAGGTTGCCGCTGGCGGTGAGCAGGGTAGAGTAGATGTACATGATGCAGAACGCGGGGAATGATGCAATGAGCAGTGCAAATATCAGCCCGTCATCCGGTGTATTGTTCTTATACAGCAGGTGCATGATATCGGTACCGTAATAAGCCGCCGCTACCGCGAGGATGAACGACAACGGCAGCATCAGGTTCACCGATAATGATATGATAGGCGCTATGTGTTGCTTCTGTGCCAGCATACGCCCAAACAGCGGCAGCAGTATACCCGCAAACATCAGCCCGAAAATGTTACAGACATCTAGCATGCGGTAGGCTGCGGCATAGATACCGGCCTGTTCCTGTCCATTGGCACCGGCAAGGCGCTCCAGCAGCAGCATATCAGAGCGGGTATATACCGACATCAAGAATATAAGCAGCGCATAAGGCGCACTCTGCTTAATGATCTTCGACACCTCAGGCAGGTTGAGTGATAGCGTAGCCTTTACGCCCGCTATACGGCGTAGTACCACTAGCGCCATAGCTATAGCAAAGCCAAAGCTGACGATCTGCGCCAGCACAAACCACTCTATGGTAAAATCGTCTTTGGTAGCTGGGCTATACAGCAGAAACCCGCACAGCGCTATCATAAACAGCCTGTCGGATACCGAGAGTATACTATCCACCTTGAATTTGTGCAGCGCCGCTACATTGCTGCGCAGAAAGAGGATGGTGGCAGTGAGCACCTGTATCAGCAACACACCCGCTAGTAGCGGAAGCTCCTCCGCCCGGTAGCCGATAGCCCAGGCAAATATGCCCACTAGTATGGTATATACAAGCACCAGCACCAGCCTGGCCGAAAACATAGAAGGGAATATTTCCTTCAGTTTTTCAGGGTTTTGGCTAATAAGCCGGGTATTGTAATTGCTCAGCCCGAAATCCAGCAGTATCTGGAAGATGATGCCCATATTGAACAGCGCAGAGTATAACCCATAGCTGGCATGGCCCACACGATTTTGTACCGTCCGGTCTATCACAAAAATCCATATTGGTTTCACCAACAGGTTGACTGTGAGGATAAAAAGCAGGTTCTTAACAAAAAAACGACGCATACCGCCTTAATTGGGCAGTTGTAAAGGTAAAATTATATTTTTGCCGCCGACTATGCGGATCGCAGTAAATACGAGGTTACTTTTAAAAGACAAATTGGAAGGGATAGGCTGGTTTACCTACCAGACGCTGGAGCGCATAGTTCGCAGCCATCCCGAGCACGAATTTATCTTTTTCTTCGACCGCCCTTACGATCCGCAATTCGTATTTGCCCCCAACGTAACCCCTGTAGTAGTAGGCCCGCAGGCCCGCCATGCAGTACTGTTCTACCTGTGGTTTGAGTGGAGGATACCCGGCCTGCTGAAAAAATATAAAGCCGACCTGTTCCTCTCGCCCGATGGTTTCACATCGCTGAGTACTAAAGTGCCTACCTGCCTGGTAATACACGACCTGGCGTTTGAGCACTACCCGCAGCATTTCAAACTGAGCCATAAACTATACTGGCGCAAATACTCGCCCCTGTTTGCCCGCAAGGCTACCCGCATAGCTACCGTATCTACTTTCTCGAAAAACGACATAGTTGACCGTTACAAAGTAACGCCCGATAATATAGATGTAGTATATAACGGCGCGCATGCCGAGTACCGCCCTTTGGGCTGGGAAGAGCGCGAAGCCGTAAAGCAGAAATTTGCGGATGGCTGCGAATACTTTGTATTTGCTGGCGCCCTGCACCCCCGCAAGAATATCGTGAACCTGCTGAAAGCCTTCGTGAAATTCAAGAAGATGCAGCGCAGCAATATGAAGCTGGTGATCGTTGGCCGCCTGGCGTGGAAGTATGAGGAGGTTATGGAGATGCGCGAAGAGATGCCTTTTAAAGAAGACGTGAAATGGGTGGGCTACATGGGTGTGGAAGAACTGTCGAAAGTGATGGGTGCGGCCTATGCGCTGGTATATGCATCGCTGTTCGAGGGTTTCGGTATACCTATACTGGAAGCTTACCAGTGCAATGTGCCCGCTATAGTGAGCAATACCTCATCGATGCCCGAGGTGGCCGGTGATGCCGCGCTGCTGGTAGACCCTACCGATGTGGATGACATAGCTGCCAAAATGCAGCTGATATACAAAGACGAAAACCTGCGCAAAAAACTCATATCCCACGCATCCGAGCAGGTAAAGAAATTCAACTGGGAACAATCGGCTACCAAGCTTTGGGCCAGCATGATGAAGTGTATCAAGTAATCTCCAGCAATCATTAACATGGGCTTTTGACTAACTTTAGTGTAGCTATGAAAACCCAACCCACACTCCGCACCTGCAAAAAAGGGCACCAGTTCTACAAATCCACCGACTGCCCTACCTGCCCCATCTGCGAAAAGGAGAAAGAACCGCCAACTGGCTTTCTGGCACTGTTAAGCAGCCCCGCCCGCAATACCTTACTGCATCACGGTGTAGATACCATAGAAAAACTGGCAGCGCATACCGAAAAAGAGATATTGAAGCTACACGGCATGGGCAAATCATCGCTGCCTGCATTACGTAAAGCATTGGAAGATGCCGGAATGTCCTTCAAAACAGAGGCTTAGCGGATAATATACCCGGCAATACGCATTGCCAAATTGCCCGATTATCAAATTGCCGAATTGCTATCTTTGCAGCCTTAATTTATAATAAGTTACTATGCTTACCGGCTCAGAGATACGCAGGCAGTTTTTAGATTTTTTCAAAAGCAAAGGACACGTAATAGTGGCATCTGCCCCTATCGTGGTGAAGAACGACCCTACCCTGTTGTTTATCAACTCCGGCATGGCCCCTTTCAAAGACTATTTCCTGGGCAATAAGCAGATGACCGATACGCGTATAGCTGATACGCAGAAATGCCTGCGCGTAAGCGGTAAGCATAACGACCTGGAAGAAGTGGGTGTGGATACCTACCACCATACCATGTTCGAGATGCTGGGCAACTGGAGCTTTGGCGACTACTTTAAGAAAGAAGCCATCGAGTGGAGCTGGGAGTTGCTGACCGAAGTATATAAAATACCTAAGGACAAACTGTACGTTACCGTTTTTCAGGGCGATGCATCGGAGAACATACCTAAAGATGAGGAAGCTTATGGCTACTGGAAACAGTATGTGAGCGAAGACCGCATACTGATGGGCAATAAGAAAGATAACTTCTGGGAGATGGGCGATACTGGCCCTTGCGGTCCGTGCACGGAGATACATGTGGACTGCCGCAGCGAAGAAGAGCGTAAAGCTGTTGACGGTGCTACACTGGTGAATGCCGACCACCCGCAAGTGATTGAAATATGGAACAACGTGTTCATGCAGTTCAACCGTATGAAAGACGGCAGCCTGCAAACACTGCCAGCACAGCACGTAGATACAGGTATGGGCTTTGAGCGCCTGGTGCGTGTACTGCAAAATAAGCAGAGCAACTATGATACCGACATCTTCAGTGGTACTATCGAAGCCATTGAAAAGATAACAGGTAAAAAATATACAGCTACCGATAGCAAACAGGATATCGCCTTCCGTGTACTGGCCGATCACATACGTGCTATAGGCTTTACGATTGCCGATGGACAACTGCCATCGAACACAGGTGCGGGCTATGTGATACGCCGCATACTGCGCAGGGCTGCGAGGTATTACTATTCTTACCTCGACTATAAGCACCCGTTGCTGACACAACTGATGCCAGTGCTGGCTACGCAGTTTGAAGATGTATTCCCAGAACTGCACAAGCAAATAGACCTGGTTTGCAAAGTGGTGAAGGAAGAAGAAGAAGCCTTTCTGCGTACGCTGGATAAAGGGCTGAAGAAAATTGACGACATAGTAAAAGATACCAAGCAGCAAAACAGTACTACCATCAATGGTAAATCTGCTTTCGAGCTGTATGATACTTATGGCTTCCCGATAGACCTGACACGCCTGATAGGCCATGAGCAGGGACTGGAAGTTGATGAGCAGGCTTTTGAAGCAGAGATGCAACAGCAAAAGACCCGCAGCCGTGCAGCCACTGCACTGGATACTGAAGACTGGGTAGTGCTGGGCGAAGGCAGTACAAAATTTGTAGGCTACACAGAGAAAGAAGCTACCGCCAGCGTGCTGAAATACCGCAAGGTGAAAGCAAAAGGTAAAGAGAGCTATCAGCTCGTACTAGACCAGACACCTTTTTATGCAGAGAGCGGCGGACAGGTAGGTGATACCGGTGAGTTCATCTTCCCCGATGAAACGATACAGATCATCGATACCAAGAAAGAGAATGACCTCATTATACACTTTAGCGAAGTACTACCTGCAAAAATTGACGGCCCTGTACTAGCTAAGATAGATACCCGCCGCCGCGCTACTACCGAAGTGCACCACAGCGCTACGCACCTGCTGCATGCAGCGCTACGCACCGTGCTGGGCACACACGTAGCACAAAAAGGCTCGCTGGTAAATGATGAGCACCTGCGGTTCGACTTCTCACACTTTGCAAAAGTGAGTGATGAAGAGATAGCGCAGATAGAAACTATGGTGAATGAAAAGATACGTGAGAACGTACCTGTAGTGATAAAAGAAATGGCGAAAGACGAAGCGGTAGCGATGGGTGCTATGGCTTTGTTTGGTGAGAAGTATGGTGATAAAGTGCGTGTGGTAGTAATGGACCCTAACTACTCGATAGAGCTGTGCGGTGGTACACACGTAGGCTACACAGGCCAGCTGGGCTTCTTTAAAATAAAGCACGAAAGCGCTGTAGCAGCTGGTGTGCGCCGTATAGAAGCGGTGAGTGGACACGCTGCCGAGCAGTATGTGAATGAAAATATCGCACAGCTGCATGGTGTATTTGGTATACTGAAGAACACTAAAGACCCGCTGAAGGCGATAGAAAAAATGCAGGAAGAAAAAGCGCAACTGGAGAAACGCATCGAGGCGCTGGAAGCACGCATGCTGGTAGGCATCCGCAATGAATTGCTTACAAAAGATGAGATTATCAACCAGGTAACCTTTGTAGGTGATATTGTAGAAGTGCCATCGGCTGATGCGCTGAAGAAACTCTGTGCTGATCTGAAGCATCACCTGAATGATCATGTGATAGCGCTGTGTGCCAACATAGACGGCAAAGCATTTGTAGCAATAGGTGTAGATGATAAAGTGAATGCTGCAAAAGGACTGGATGCGGGCAAGATCATTAAAGAGCATGTAGCCCCACTGGTAAAAGGCGGCGGTGGTGGACAGAAATCATTGGCCACCGCAGGTGGACAAGATGTGAGCCAACTGCAAGCTGTGATAGATAAAGTGAAAAGCCTGCTCTAAAAAATATAAGCCCTGCTATTAGCAGGGCTTTTTTCTTAACTATCTTCTTCTAGTATCGGCAGGCAGCCGTATTTATCTTCCAGGAAAGTATCATAGTAATCCGCACGTTCAAAGAATTTCCTGAAATGCGCTTCGCCTTCGGCAACGGTAATATCTATATCGAACACCAGGCTGCTGAGGATGATGCTATCCCCTTTCAGGCTGAAGAATACATTTTTGATATGAAAATTCTCCTTCAGCAAAAACATGTATAGCTCCTTGATGCCCTGCTTGGGCAGGCGGCACAGGTGCGCATCGCAGATGATGAAATAATTATCCGGGCTATAGCTGATCTTGACCTTTGCAGTACCTGAGCGCACCTCCCATTTATTTTGACCGCTGCGCGCCAGGTGCTTGTCATAGCCCATAGCCACCAGTATATCTTCTATCGTTTTGGCTATGCCTGATAGTTGCTCTTTGTTAGGGTCATCTTTTTTAGGGAAGGTGATGGCCGTGCCACAGTTGGGGCAGTACTTGCCATTGTCCAGTGTCTTCTCCGTTACCAGCGAGCTGCAGTTAGGGCAGCGCACCGATACTTCGCCGTATATCAGCTTGTACTGGTCCAGTGCTTCCTTCACATAGTTTACCGGCAGTGCAAAGCCCAGGTTATCCCCTCCTTTTATAATGAAAGTATTCACGCCTATCACCACGCCATCTTCATCTACCAGCGGGCCGCCGCTATTGCCGGGGTTGATGGCAGCATCTATCTGTATATAGTTCAATCCCTGCTGCACGCGGTCTACGCGCGATATAACGCCTTGCGTAGCCGTATAGTTCAATCCGTACGGGTGGCCTATGGCCAGTATCTTGTCACCATCTTTTATATCGCGGTAGTCGCCAAGTTTCAGGTCGGGCAGGCCGCTCATATCTACCGGTGGCTTCAGGAAAGCCAGGTCATATTTCTCATCTATGAACACCACCTCCGCCAGCTTCTTCTCCAGGTTGCGCGCCTTCATCGATACATAGGCTGCATCGCGCACCACGTGGTAGTTGGTTACGATCAGCTTATAATCGTGCAAATAAAAGCCTGTGCCTGTGCCTGATGGTGTGGCTATCTGCACTACGGCGCGCTCATATTTTTCTATGGTATCCTGTATCCGCATTAGTGGCGCTTGGTTTCAAGGTTCAGGTTGGCTATCTGCTCGCTGAAGCTGACACCAAAATCGTACAGGCTGTTATACTTCACCCTGTCATGGTGCCATTTCAGGTAGGGGAATTTGTCTTCGTACTTAGCTATCGATTCGTTTACCGCTTCCTCTATCGCCTCACGGTCAAAGCCGTTGCCGCCTGCATCATACAGCTTGCGCTCAAAACCCATCTCGGCAAAAAAAGCGCTGTGCATCACTGCCATATATATTTTCACCAGCAGGGTTTGTACCCTCGGTACGCTGTATACAAACTGGCTATACAGCACTCCATACTCATTCAGCCGCAGTGCGGCATCGGGGTATTTGTTTTCACTATACCACTGTGCATCTTTATTAGCATTGTTGATATACTCCCGCACCTTATCCGACTTGGGTACGCCGGATATAGCAAAGGTATTTTTGGAATAATACAGGCTCTTAGCGAAATCTGCTGCCATGAGATCCAGCAGCTTGCGCAAGGCATTCTTTATCTGTTTGTTGCGCTCTACCAGCGTCACTTCGTCCTTTTTATCCCAGTAGATGCGGTGTATGGCCTCCAACTCCGAGAGCAGCTTGCCCTGTGGTGTTATCAAAAAATCGATGCGGTACACAGTGCCCAGCAGCATATAGGCTATCGCCCCGGCAAAAGAATCCGGGTTCAGCTTATCCACTTCGGTCAATACAGCCTCGATCCACTCGCGGAAGTAGCGGTATTTGGTTGACAGTTCCTGCTCGGTAAGCGAGGTGATGCTGCCGCCCTCAGCCCGTTTCAGGCTGTTAAAATCAGTCAGCAGCAGGTCGTCTATTTTATCGCCTTTCACCGTTATCTCGCGCAGGCCCTGGTACATTTTATCGGGGCTGGCGCTGCTTACCGATGAGTTGAAGATCATATACAGCGTATTATCGGCATCCAGCGCGGTATGGCTGTAGTACAGGTTATAATTCAGGTCGAGCAGGCGGCGCATAATGGCTGTGCCAGGATAATCCATCACGGCCAGCGGCAGGCGGGCCACCACGGTTTGCCCGTCGCATTCCCCTACCACCTTGCCTGAGCCCTGCACCAGGCTAAAGCTAAACCCTTCACCATTCGGCTCAAAATGCACGTTATTTTCCTCCTCATCCCGCAGATACTCGAAAAAAGCGGTAAGAGCGGGGATGAATCTCTTCTCCTTATACAGGTCTTCGGCCTCCTGCCATTTTTCAGTTTTAGGCCGGGTTTTATTGTTATCGCTGTAGCGGCCGGCTTTTACGGCGGCCAGCTGGCTGTATATACCAGCGGCTCCTTTCCGCTTGGGTGCTGCGGCAGGGGCTTCTTCGTTACCCAGTATTTTTTTCAGCCAGTTGATCATCTGCTATCTAAATGTACGAAACCCTCAAAAAAGGGTTTTCACCTGCTGCTTTTTTAACAGACAAGTGTAAAAAACATGCCTGCACAGGTTATCCCTGAAATATCCACAGCTATATTTTAGTATGGCTAAACGATTATCTTTGTTACCAAACTGTTTCTTAAGAAAATGCGTTTCATAGTCACATCAACGGCACTCCTGAAAAACCTGCAACAGATAAGCGGCGTTATCAGTGCCAATACGGTATTATCTGTATTGGAAGATTTCCTGTTCGAGCTGAAAGGTAATACCCTTACCCTCACCGCTACCGACCTGGAAACTATGATGCGTGTACAGCTGGACGTGAACGACGCACAGGGCGAAGGCCGCATCTGCATACCTTCAAAAATACTCACCGAGTACCTGAAGAACCTACCCGACCAGCCCATTACTTTCAACATCAACGAGCAAGATCTTTCTATAGAAATGTCGAGCGATGTGGGTAAATACAAAATAGGCGGTGAGCGTGCCGATGACTTCCCTAAAGAGCCATCACCTGGCGATGCTACCAGCTTCAAAATGCCGGCTATCGCTTTGCTTGAGAGCATCAACAATACCCTGTTTGCAGTGAGCAACGATACCCTGCGCCCTGCTATGACGGGTGTGCTGTTCGAGCTTTCTAAGAACGGCATCACCTTCGTATCTACCGATGCGCACAGGCTGGTACAGTTCAAACGCTCTGACATTAACTGCCCTGCTGAAGAAGGTTTTGTAGTGCCTAAAAAGCCTCTGCAACAACTGCGCAGCACCCTGCCTGCCGACGAAACAGAACTGGAACTATCTTACAACAGCAGCCACCTGTTTGTTACCAGCAACAAAATGAGCATGAGCTGCCGCCTGATAGACGCAAAGTTCCCGCCATACAAATCAGTAATACCTACAGACAATCCATATAAACTGACTGTTGACCGTAGCGGCCTCATCAGCGCCCTGAAACGCGTGAGCATCTTCGCCAACAAAACTACCAACCAGGTGGTGCTGGAGATAAACGGTAACTCACTGCAACTGAGCGCGCAGGATATGGACTTCTCTTACGAGGGTAACGAGGTGCTGCCTTGCCAGTACACCGGCGAGGATATCAAAATCGCTTTCAACGCCAAGCTGATGATAGAGTTGGTGAACAATATTGAAGGAAACGAAATAAACGTAGAGCTGAGCACACCAACACGTGCCGGTATCTTCCGCCCGATAGAGCAGGCAGATAACGAAGATGTGCTGATGCTGTTGATGCCACTGATGGTGGGTGTTTAATTAGTCAATTTGACAATGAGGCAATTCGACAATGCCTGAACATAAAATAATAAAGCCCCTCAAAAGGGGCTTTATTATTTAGTAATTGTCTATCAACACAAGCCTTTGGCTCATTGCCGAATTATCTTAAGATATAAGTCTCCACATCTTTCTTGGTTATCTTCTTGTCCGATAAGATGATGAGGCGCTCCACCACGTTGCGTAGCTCGCGTATGTTACCCGTCCAGTTATATTTCTGCAATGCTTCTATCGCGTTGTCATCTATCTGCTTGGGCGCTTGTTTATATTCTTCGCTGATCTCTTGCAGAAAATGGTTCACCAGCAGCGGTATATCATCCTTGCGTTCGTTCAGCGATGGCACATGTATCAGTATCACACCCAGGCGGTGATACAGGTCGAGGCGGAATTTCTTTTCTTCTACTTCTTTCAGCAGGTCTTTGTTGGTAGCTGCTATCACGCGCACATCCACTTTTATTTCCTTCTCGCCACCTACGCGGGTTATCTTACCCTCTTGCAGCGCACGCAGCATCTTAGCCTGTGCATCGGCACTCATATCGCCTATCTCATCAAGGAAGAGAGTGCCACCGCTGGCCTGCTCAAACTTACCTACACGCTGCTTTATGGCCGAGGTAAATGAACCCTTCTCATGCCCAAACAGTTCACTCTCTATCAGCTCCGATGGTATGGCGGCGCAGTTCACTTCTATAAGCGGTGCATTGGCGCGGCCGCTCAACTCATGTATGCGGCGGGCCACCAGTTCTTTACCGGCACCGTTCTCGCCGGTTATCAGCACACGGGCATCGGTAGGTGCAACTTTCTCTATCGTCTCTTTTATTTTCTGCATCCCTGCCGACTCGCCTATCATGGGCGATGTTTTGATGATGCGCTTGCGCAGTTGTTTCGTTTCCGCCACCAGCGATTTTTTGTCCATCGCATTACGCAGCGTTATCAGCAGGCGGTTCAGGTCTGGTGGTTTCGATATATAGTCGTATGCACCTTTCTTCACCGCATCTACAGCGGTCTCAATATTACCGTGTCCCGATATTACGATAAAAGGCACATCGGGCTTACACTCCATGGCTTGCTCCAATACTTCAATGCCATCCATCTTGGGCATTTTTATATCGCAGAGTACGCAGTCGTAGTTGTTCTCTTTTATTTTTTTGATGGCCTCAACGCCATCCGCAGCTTCATCTATCGTAAAGCCCTCAAACGAGAGTATCTCGCCCAGGGTTTTGCGTATCGCTTTTTCGTCGTCTACTATCAGTATCGATTGTGCCATAGTTTCTAGTGTACTTCTTCGCCGTTTTTGTATTGAATAGTTTTCATGTATTTGCCCAGCACGTCATATTGCTTCCATGGCCCTTCTTTCTCACCATCTTTATATTCGCCCTCTGCCTGCAAATTGCCATTTATATAGTACTCCCTCCACTGCCCGTTTTGTATACCCTTGCTGTAGAAACCTGCATCTTTTACTTTACCATCGGCAAAGTTGCTCGATGCTTCTCCGTCCAGCTGCCCGTTCTTGTAGGTAAACTCTGCCGATTTTGATCCTGATTCGTAATAGATGATGGTAACACCATCTCTTACGCCATGCGCATATCTTCCTTCCTCCTTCAGCTTGCCGTTCTGGTACCAGTATCTGTAGTTACCATGCTTTTTACCATCCGAGTAGTATTCTTCTTCCATCAGGCCGGTGTTATTAGTGTTATACACTTTGCGCGGGCCATCCAGTTCTCCATTTTTATAGTTTTCTATGTAGCTCATGGTGCCGGTAGCCGTCATGCCAATGCTGGTGCCATGTTTCTTTCCGTTCATATAGGCGCACATGGTGCGGGGGTACTGGTTTAGCCAGTATTCATTCCACACGCCTGCTTTCTTCTTGTTGTGCAGGTAGCCTTCCACTATCACTACTTTTTCGCTTACCACCTGCTGGTATTCCCAGCCATCAGCGTCTTTTCTGCGTATAGTGTCTGTTTTCGATTGGGCGTAACTTGCAACTGCCATACAGCCAATGGCAAGTGTGAGGGTATATTTTTTAAACATGGGGTTTAGTTCTGTTCGCTATGTTTACGCACCAAATTAACTGATTTTGATGAACAATAGCTGCTTTCTATACCTGTATAAGCCTGCCATTAGGACAAATCGGCAGGCAGGCATTAAATTTGAGGATTAATTATTGTAGCTACAATAATTAGTTAACAATCTTAAAAAAGGAAACAATATGTCAAATACAATTTTTCACCCTGCTAACGAACGCGGCCATGCCGATCATGGATGGCTCAATGCACACCACTCATTTAGCTTTGCAGGCTATCACGATCCCGAGAAAGTACACTTTGGTGTGCTCCGGGTATTGAACGACGATATAGTATCGGGCGGAATGGGCTTTGGCAAGCACCCGCACGATAATATGGAGATCATTACCATAGTGCTGGACGGTGCTTTGGAGCATAAAGACAGCATGGGCCATACCGAAGCGCTGCACCCCAACGAGGTGCAGGTGATGAGTGCCGGTAGCGGTATAACCCATAGCGAGTACAACCACCACCGCGACAAAAAGCTGAACCTGCTGCAGATATGGATATTCCCCAACAAGCGCAATGTAGAGCCGCGCTATGGTCAAACTGTATTTGATGCAACGGAACGCATCAACAAACTGCAAACACTGGTATCGCCTATTGATAAAGATGATGCAGGCCTGAAAATACACCAGGATGCATGGATATACCGCACAACCTTGCAGGCGGGCCAATCGCTGCAACACAAGATGCATAGCGATAAACATGGCCTGTACGCTTTCCTGATAGATGGTAAAGTAAGCGTGAATGGCAACGAGCTGGGCAAGCGCGATGCCGTAGGCCTGAAGCATATAGATATAGCAGACATAACTGCTGAAATCGATAGCGATGTATTGCTGCTGGAAGTACCTATGACCATGTAATTTGGCTGGCGCATTTTTAGTACATTTAGTATACTATGGATAATAAATGCAGCGTTACCGGAATGAATGTGCAAGAGAGTGAAGGCATATACTGCAAAGACCTTAGGCCATCGGTAAAAAGCTATCTGCATAAAAAGAATGAAGGACTTAATGATGAGTCCTTCATTTCTTTTGAGGCAATGAACATATTGCTGCGCGAGTACATAACGGATGTAACACATATAGAACAGGAAACACGAGACAACCTGCTGCGAAGGATTCGTGAACAGTTTGAAACCAGCGACCTGCTGAAACCTATTGACCCCCCCGATGAAAATGATAAGCAACTGACATTTGGGGAAAAAATGGCCGATCACATCGCCGACTTTGGTGGTAGCTGGAAGTTTATACTCATGTTCCTGGGTTTTATATCGGTGTGGATGCTCTTCAATATGTTTGTGTTGCACAATAAAGGTTTCGATCCATATCCGTTTATACTGCTCAACCTTATACTTTCGTGCCTGGCAGCTTTGCAGGCACCTGTTATCATGATGAGCCAGAACCGACAGGAAGATAAAGACCGGGAGCGGGCGCAGTATGATGTAAAAGTGGATATGAAAGCTGAAAAAGAGATACGGATATTGCACAAAAAAATAGACCACCTGCTGGTGCACCAACAGGAGAAAATGACGGAAGTACTGCAGGCGCAGATGGACCTGATACAACACATGCAACAAAAGCTGGACAACATAAAAAAATAGCCCATGAGCGAGAACAGCAAAAACTATAGCAATGGCGATGTAACCATCGTTTGGCAGCCCGACCTGTGCATACATAGTAAAATATGCTGGACAGGCCTTGTAGAAGTCTTTAACCCACGAAACAGGCCTTGGGTAAATATGCAGGGTGCAGACACCGAGCGCATAAAAGCTCAGGTAGATAAATGCCCGTCGGGTGCGCTGAGTTATATAATGAATGAAGAGCTGAAAAAAGGTGAAGAGGTAACTGTAGATACTATAGTAGAAGTAATGCCCAACGGCCCGCTGCTGGTATATGGCAACATAACCGTGAAAGGTAAAAATGGTGAGGAAACAAAGAAGAATAAAGTAACGGCGCTATGCCGCTGCGGGCAGTCGGCCAACAAACCCTACTGCGATGGCAGCCACACAAAGACAGGATTTAAAGATGAGTGATACCCCGGCGAAATATATTGGAATGATAGATTGGCTGCGTGAGCGGCTGCAACAGGAGCTACCCGGCGCTATAGGGCAGGAGCGTATGGCGGCGCGTGTAAAGCCTATGCCACCACAGGTGCCTAAGAATGCAAGACCCAGTGCGGTACTCTCGCTGCTATACCCGGTAGAAGATATGCTGCACCTGCTGCTGATAAAACGTGTAGCCGATGGCAAAGCACACAGCGGGCAGATCGGTTTCCCCGGCGGTAAAAGCGAACCCTCCGATGCCGACCTGAAATACACCGCCCTGCGCGAAGCGCATGAGGAAGTAGGTATCCATTCATCGCAGGTAGACATATTGGGTGCGCTTACACCGCTATATATACCTGTGAGCAATTTTCAGGTATACCCATTTGTAGCATTCGCCAATGAAAGGCCCATATTCAACCTCAGCGAAAGCGAGGTATCTGATATACTGGAGATACCTGTAGAAGAACTGCTGCACGAGGATAACAAAACTGTAGTAAATGTTACCTCACCCGTAATGCCCGAGATACTGCGCAGCGTACGTGCCTATAAATTAAAAAGCGGTGGCATCATCTGGGGAGCCACCGCTATGATCATTTCAGAACTTGAAACCGTTCTGGAAGAATATATCTAAGCTTCTTCCTTTTTAGGTACAGTGCCAAACACCACATCCCACAATACCGAGCTCACACCAAAGCCTTTGTTCTGCGCTTTGTAGTGGTGCAGGTGGTGGTTACGCCACAGGGCTTTTAGATATTTTGGCGGTGCAAATGCATGTATCGCATAGTGCATAGAGCCATACATGAGGTAGCCAAACAAAAAGCCGGGGAAAAATGCCAAAGCATACCAACCCATTGTTGCATAGAATAGTGCAAATAAACTAGAGGCTATAATAAGGCTGGGCACAGGCGGCATGAATAGGCGCTCCCTGTCGCGCGGGTACTCATGGTGCACGCCATGTATAGTGTAAACAATGTTTTTTGCACGTTGGGTTTCTACCACCATGTGGAAGATGTAGCGGTGTATGCCATATTCAAAAAGGCTCCACACCAGTGCTCCGGCTGCAAACATGCCGATGACAGGTAATACCGCTAAGCTCTTGTAGGCGAAGCCATAGTACAACATGAATAAAATAACTGGGATGTAAATACTGTAGATGACCAAAGGGTGTGTTTTGGTCATGGTTTCCATGTACGAGCTTTTGAATAAACGGGCCTGTCCTTTGTTCTTAATTTTTTCGATTTCCATGTCGATGTGCTTTAATCAATAAATCAACTTTTTGTTGACTATTGCTCAGCAGTATCGGTATCTTCCTCTTCATCTATCAGCCATTCCGGGCTTTTGTTTTTCCTCACCACCTTATCCATCCACAGCAGCAAAGCTGGCTGAAGTGTAAGATTCGCTACCATTGCGAGCAATAGTGTTAACGATGTTAGGTATCCTAAAGATTTCGTGCCATCAAACTGAGAAAGGGCGAAAACCCCAAATCCGGCTATGAGTATCAACGAAGTATAAATAATGCTCAGGCCGGTATCATGTATCGTCCGCCTCACTGTGGCTGCTATGTCATCATCGTGGCGGGCCAGCTCCTGCTTAAAGTTTACCAGGAAACGTATAGTAACATCTATCGTTATACCAAGCGCCACACTAAATACCAGCACGGTCGATGGTTTTACAGGTATGCCTACCCAGCCCATGATGCCTGCAGTTATCAGCAAAGGTACAATATTGATAACGATAGAGATAAGCAGTATCCTCCACGAACGGAACAGCAACAGCATACAACCGAATATCATCAGAAAGGCCAGCACCAGGCTATCGCGCAGGCTGTCTATGATAAACTTGCTACCCTCCAGAAACACAATACTGGTTCCCGTGAAGCTCACATTATACTTAGTACTGTCAAATATCTCGTAGGTCCTAGGGCGTATGCTATCCAGCAATTGCGGCAGGCGCACTGAGCCTACATCGGCCATGCTCACGCTCAGCCTTGTTTTTTGTCGGTTGCTGTCCACAAAAGCCGTTATCAGCTTGTTGAACATGCTGTTCTTATCGCTGTTCTTGCTGCGCAGATAGGGCTGTATAAAAGCGCCATCCAGCATATTGGGTACGGCATAGCTGCTGCTATCGCCATCGTAATAGGCCTGGCGGGCAAACTTCACACCTTCTACAATGGATAGCGAATGCCCTATTTCGGGGAACTGCGATATATAATCGTTCAGTTCATCCATCTTCTGCAATACCGTCAGCGATACAGCGCCATTTTTGCGCTTGCTATCTATCACTATCTCCAGTGGCATCACACCACGAAAGTTCTTCTCAAAAAATTTCAGGTCGCCAAATACTTTGCCATCCTTCGGTAGGTCATCTACGATATGGCCCACGGTATTCAGTTTTGCCATACCCATCACGGATACGATGCAGATAGCGATAGTAGCCACATATATCCACACCCTATGCCCAAACACCCAGGTAGTGAGCGTGTTCAGCAGCTTATGCATCCACTTACTCTCCAGGTAGCTGGTGTGCTTGCCCGATGGCGGGGGTAAAAAGCTGAACAGCGCGGGTATGAATATCAGCGATATAAAGAATAGCGCGATGATATTGATGCCCGCCACCAGGCCAAACTCCTTCAGCAGCGCGCTTTTGGTAAAGTAGAACACGCCAAATCCTATCGCCGCCGTCAGGTTGGTGAACAGGGTAACGATACCCATCTTATCTACCATGCGCACCAGTGCCTTGGGCTTATTGCCATGGCGTTGATACTCGTAGTGATATTTATTCAGAAAATAAACACAGTTGGGTATGCCTATCACCACCACCAGCGGTGGTATCAGCGCCGTCAGCAGGGTTATCTTGTAACCCAGCAACGTTATCGTACCTACCGACCATATCACGCCCACGGCTACTACTATCATCGATGTGATAACGGCAACGCCTGAACGGAAGATCAGTGCCAGTATCACAGCCGTCAGCACAAACGACAGGATAAGGAACATCTTCATTTCCTCCTGCACCTGTGTGGCCATCATGGTACGGATCAGCGGCAGGCCCGAGTAATGTACTTCTATATTATGTTTCTTGCCAAAAGCATCGCCCAGCGCGGTGATGTCTTCTACCACACCCGCACGGTTCTTAGAGTTCAGCACTTTCTTATCTATACGCAGCGCTATCATATAGGCCTGCGTTTCGGGGTTGTACAGGAAGCCGCGGTAAAAAGGCAGGCTGTAGAACACATCACGGAAGCTATCTACATTGCTGGCCTGTGCGCCGGGTGCTATCAGGCGCACCACTTGCAGCTGGTCGTTCACCGTATCTTTTACCAGGTTGATGGCACCGGGTACGCTCAATACATTCTCTACAGCTTTTACTTTTTCCAGCTGCTGGGTCAGTATCGTATAGTCTTTGAAAAACTCCGGGGTAAAGAACTTATCCGTCTGCACGCCCATCACCATCAGGTTGCCGTCTTCGCCAAACTGCTTGCGAAAGGCCTGGTAATCCTGGTACTTGGGGTTATCCGTAGGTATAGCGTTGGTAAACTCATAGCTGAGCTGCACCTTGCTGGCATAATAACCCATGTACCCAGTAGCTGCCAATAATAATATCAGCAGGGTGATGCGGTACTTAATAATAAAAGCTGCTGTCTTGTGCCACATGTGGGCGCAAAACTACCAAATAATAGCCATTTACTTGATTATCACAAAGGCTTGCCCCTCGCGTTTGGCAGTTATATCCGCCCCGTTGAAGTTAACGCTCGTTAAAGTGTAGTACACAGGGCAGTTACCGCCGCCACCCGCGGCAAATGTCCAGCCGATAGTATCAGTGTCCACACCATCCCATGTTATATATATATCTGTGCAAACGGCTGATTCAGAAGCCAATGGCTGGCGCACATTCGGAAAGCTCAATATGTTCTGGTCTAATGAAGGGCTCAGCTGCAGATGGCAGGGCTGTATGGCGTTGATGTTATCGATCTTATAAGTTCCTTTTGCAAACAGGTTGTTCCCATTTGCATCCCGCACGTCAAACTTCAGTTGCGATATGGCTGGCTCAGGCGGGTCGGGACAAGGATGATATTTTTCCGTATTGTCGGTATTGCACGATGCCAGTGCAGCAATAGCTATTATGGGTAGCAGGCGTAAGGACTTCATAGGTTCGAATTTATGAATATACGGCAATTAATATGCCGGTTTATTCCTGGGGCGGAGAATAGGTAACAATATCTACGCCAATGCCGTTAGGGTCTACAATGGCAAAATGCTTGTCGCCCCAGGGCTCGTTGCGTATATCTATCTCCATTTTAACGCCTTTCGCTTTCAGCTTATTATATACTGCATCCACATCCTCCACTTCTATGGTCAGGTACATGCCCTGTCCGTCAAATGCTTTCTGAAATATGGGCTGCTGGGTAGGGTGGTCGGGCAGCAGAAAACCGATCTCTGCTGTTTTGCCCGGCGTGTGCATCAGCAAGTAAAATTCATTTTCAAAGGTGACACCGAAGTCCAGCAGGTCGGTATAAAATGCTTTGCTCTCTGCGATCTTTTTGGTGATGACACCTGCATTCAGTTTCATGGCTTTTTTGTTTGTAGTGTGAGCGATCTTGTTTTGTGCAGTGGCTGCCAATGCCTGGCAGGCCAGCAATGCGATAATGATAAATTGTTTCATAGTAGATGCATTTTCTACTACAAAACTAGCCCGCTGCCTACCTGTGAACATAGTAAAAATCGGACAACTTACCTGCCAAAGGCATGGCTGGGTGTTACACCATAAAAGGTTTTGAACTCTTTGATGAAATGCGATTGGTCGTAATAGCCGGCATCAAAGAACAACTTATTCTGCCGCAGGCTTTGTACCGATGGCTTAGCTTGTAGTATATTTTGAAACCGTACCACCTGGCTAAAGGTCTTGGCCGATGTGCCTACGTAGTGGTCGAACAGCCTGCGTAGCTGGCGGGGGCTGATACCCATATCCAGCGAGGTTTCCACATTTACCATACCGTGATGGTGCAATATCAAACCCAGCGCATCGTAAAACCTGTTATCTGGTGCTGCACTGGTATCCAATATCGATATGAAGTATGAATCAAACACTGCTTTCACCTCGTTAATAGTTGCAGCTCCATAAAAACGGTCAGCAATGAACACCGCTACTTTGGGTAGTACATCTGCCAGTGCTGTATACTTATTGCTCAGCTCCGATGCATTGATGCCAAATAGCTGCGGGAACATCGCAGGCAAGAAACGTACGCCCACATATTTAAAACTTTGCGCTAGCGGAAACTCAGTATACTTCTTACAAAATCCCATCACCCAGCTATCCAAAGGGTTCGATAATTCGAAGTAGATATCAATGCACCCATCCGCAACTACACGGTACACAAATGGTGCATCTAGTATTTGGTTGGTTTGCAACAGCCAGTAGCAATAGATGTAGGGTTGCAATGTTTCGGCAGGCATGATCTCGGTATAAGAAACGCTATCCGCACTCGCCTGGCTCACCGTTGGCTGCACAGGCTTGTATAGTGATCTTATATCGGGTGTCATTACTGTAGTATCATGAATTTATCGCCGTCGTTCAGGAAGGGCAATTGCTTGCGTGTATCGTCAACCAAAGCTTTTTCGAGCGTTACCGTATGCACGGCAGTGCTGCCACTATGCTGCCATATGGTTTCACCCAGCGGGCCAAACACGCTGCTATCACCGTTATAGTTAATGTCCTTGCCATCTATACCCACACGGTTCACACCTATCACATAGCTGATATTCTCAATAGCACGGGCCTGTAGCAGCGTCTTCCAGGCCAGGCTGCGGCGCTCTGGCCAGTTGGCTACGTATACTATCGCATCATAATCATCGCCCTGGTTGCGCACCCATACCGGGAAGCGCAGGTCGTAGCACACCAGCAGGCACAGCTTAAAACCCTTCACCTGTGCTATCAGCTTTTTATTGCCTGGGCTGTAATGTTTATCCTCATCAGCATAGCCAAACAGGTGACGCTTATCATAATGCCCCACGTTGCCATCAGGCTGCACCCACAGCAGGCGGTTGTAGTATTTGCCTTCGTCTTCTATAATAAGGCTGCCTGTAAGTATGCACCTGTGCTTGCGGCTCATATCCATCATCCACTGCACCGTTGCCCCGCTCATAGGCTCGGCCAGCTGCTCCGGCGCCATACTAAACCCTGTGCTGAACATTTCGGGCAGTATCACTATTTCTTTCTTCTCCTTAATACCTTCGATATATGTCGCATACTGCCGCAGGTTGGCGGCCTTATCTTCCCATGCTATATCGGGCTGTATTATACTGATGTTGAGTTGTGCGGACATGAGATCTAAGTTAAACAATACTACAATTTCAAACAAACAATATTTCCATTTGTAAATAATAAAGCGTATATTTGCTATAATAAAAATAGACCGTCATTGCGAGAAGGCCATGCAATGGCCGACGAAGCAATCTCTCGAAATAAGAGCAAGCAACATGTACCCTATCAATCCACATACACCACTGGCGAAGCCAGACATCGATCACCCCTCCTTATTTAAGGAGGGACCGAGGGTGGTTAACTTGCGTATTACCCGCAACACCACCCCTCCTTGCCAAGGAGGGGACGGGGGAGGTGACCACCTGCGTCAGACCTATTCCCACACCGGGGAGAAGCAGGAATCTGACAATGGCCGCAACAAAACGCAACAATTGTTGTACGCAAAAAAATACCCGAACCACAACGTGATCCGGGTATAGCTCTTATCGTATATGCGAGGAGTTACATCGTATACTTCCTGCCTTTGTTCTGCTCTTTCAGCCAGCTCACCAGCGGGTCAAAATACTCCAGCATGGCCTTGGCGTTCAGCTCATCACCGGTCGATTCCTTCAACACCTTCCTCCAATCCTTAGATGCACCCGGCTCCATGATCTTCTTCATAAAATCACCTATCGCCTTCTGGCCATAATAATTCGTAGCCCTCGGGTCCTGATGCAAAATGTTCTTAGCTATATGGTTGTGCAGCTGGTACAGTATCACGTAAGACAAAGCATAGTCGTAGTACTGCGCAGGGTCGTCGTTGATGTGGGTTTTGGTAGCGGCATCGCAGTACTCCTCACCACGTGGCGATGGCGGCTCGATACCCTGGTACTTCTTAGCCAGCTCCCACCACTTCTTGTTGAACTGATCGGGCGACAGGCTATCCACATACAGCGCCTTCTCAAAATTGCTCATCGTACCCGAAGAAAAGAATATGAACACTACAGAATTCAATGCCTCCTTCAATAATGATTGTATGCTATCCACCTTCACATCGGCACCCACCAGCCCACGGCCTACCAGGTATGGCTTCTGCATGGCCGCCAGGCCCATCATAGTACCAATAGCCTCATGGTATGCACGGTTGGCGCCACCGCGCAATAGAGGCGGTACGTTGGGGTTGGTATAGGTGAGGTAGTAGTAGATATGGCCCAGTTCGTGGTTGGCCGTTTCAAACCACTCAGAGTTCGGCTCTACGCTCATCAGGCTGCGCACATCGTTGTTCAGGTCCATATGCCAGGCCGATGCGTGGTTGTTCTTCTTCACATTAGAGTCGGCCCTGTACGGATACAGGCTAGACTTCTGCCAGAACACCGCCGGCAGCGCAGGAAAGCCGATACTCGTATACAGCTTCTCGCCTTCCTTCACCACCCATTCAGCACCCTTATCATGCAATACCTTATCCAGATCAATACCCTGCACCGTCACCGCCGAACTCCAGTCTTGCCCCCAGCGGTTAGGCAGCCAGTGTGCTGGCAGGTAGTCGGGCACGGTGCTCATGCCATACTTCTTAGCCATCTCGTAGCGCATCCACGTATGCAGCTCGCGGTACAGTGGCTTCAGCTCATCAATGAGGCCATCCATGGTCTTCATCATCTCGTCCGACTTCATGCCATAGTCGCTTACCTGGTAGGTAAAGTAGTCGTGATAGCCCAGCGCCTGTACCGTCTGGTTACGCAGCGCGCGAAGATTCACAAGGCCGCCTTTCAGCGTCTTACCTACTTCCTTACTCGCTTCCCAGGCCTGCAGGCGCTTGTTGATATCGCTTTCGGTTTTCAGTACTTCGTCCAGGTCGTTGGTGCTTACCTTCTTGTCGCCCAGCATATACTGGTAGCCGTAGAGCATACGGGTCTGGTTGTTCTCGGCCTGTATGCGTTGCTTCACCACATCGGCTATAGTTTGCGGGTTGTTGGCTGCGGCATAGAGTATCAGCTCAAGTTGTTTTACCTGTATCTCGGTCAGCTTGTCTTTCTGCTCCATGTACTTGCGGGCATTCTCAATATTCTCCTTGCTACCGGTAAATGCTGCCATAGCCTCATCAGCTTTCTTCGCATTTTCGGTATTAGTAGAGTCGCCCTCGATGATGGCGGTGTTGGCCGTCCATTGCGCCTGGCTGCTATTGGTATAGAGCGTTACATATTGCTCTGTATAGCTGTCGAGGAATTTCTGTGCTTCTGCTTGTGTAGCATTGGTATCGCCACCACCGCCTTTGCATGAGTATAGCAAAGTAGTGCTGAGGCATAGTGCTGCAAGTGTACGCTTCATTGATTTGAGTGATTTGAATAAAAATAAGGATTATCCTTATTTATTCTATCACCCCTAATATGCCCCTGTAAAATCTATCAGCAGCTTAGCCAGCTTGTCCACATTGTTCAGCGACATAGCTTTAGCTACATCAAACACATCGTGATAGTAAGGCTTGCCTTTGGAGCTATTGGTGAAGATGAACACTGCAGGCACATCCTTCTTGCTAAAGCTGTAGTGGTCGCTGTTCTTGGTTTGCTCGCGCTGGTTGAGTTTGGGAAGGTAGTTCTTTTGCTTATTGATGGTATCGAGTACTTTGAATGCAGCCTGCTGTGCCAAGGCATTTACTACAGTGATGCCGTCTGTAGCATCACCTGTCATGTCCAGGTTCACTACAAAGCGGATCTTTGATAGGGGGAATATGGGATGCTCATTATAGTATTCAGAACCTATCAAACCAGCCTCCTCGCCACTAAACAGCATAAAGGCCACTGAGTACTTCTGCGGGTGATGGGCAAAGTAATCGGCCAAGTATAACACCAACGATGTACCACTTGCATTATCGTGCGCGCCAGGGAAGTAAGTGCGCCTGCCCATGTGCCCCAGGTGATCGTAGTGGGCGGAGAACACGATGAAGCTATCGGGCTGCTCAGTGCCGGGTACATAGCCTATCACGTTTTGAGAAGCGAAGGAGGTGATATATTTGGTCTCTACTACTACTGATGCTTTCTTGGGCTTCTTTGGTAGCACACTATCTTCTACATATACTATAGTAGATGGTACGGTATCCTGATTAGCCGTCCATGTAAGTTTGCCGGGCTTTGAAACGATGAACAGGTTCTTGGGGAACTCCTTTGCAAAGCTGCGAATAGAGAGCTTCCTGTATTTCATCAGCGTATCAGCGCCTCTCAGAAAGTATGCCTTGCCGGGCTTGAACTTAGCCTTCACTTTATCACAAGCCGCAGAGTCTTTTACATTATCGAGGTTGATGCGTGTAAGTTTCTGAGCTTTATCGCCGGTGCTATAAGGGCTGCTACCTCCATAAACGATATAGTCGCTACCGGGATCTAGTTCCTTCTTGTTGATGCTAAGTGATATGTTGCCCGGGAATGTATTGATAGGGAAACTGTGCAATTGATAGTAGGTGCTATCAGTATCGAAAGGCAACACTCCATATTCTTTAAAACAGTTTCTGATATGGGCTGCTGCTTTCTCACCACCCTTACTAACGTAGCCCCGGCCGTGTAATGCAGGGGATGAAAGATGTTTTATATTTTGCCTGATGTGGTTTATCTCGCCTTGTGCGTAGATGATGCCACTGCATAGTAGGGCTAGCAGGACAAGGGTGTATCTCTTATACATATATGATATGGCCTATTCAGCCCATTTCTTTATAACCAATGAAGAATTAGTGCCGCCAAAGCCAAACGAATTGGACAGGAACACATCAAACTCCTGCTTTAAGGTTTGCGGTATGATGTTGATCTTAGCTGAATGCTCGTCAGGGTTTTCGAAATTGATATTAGGAGCGATGAAGTTGTTCTGCATCATCAGCATAGAATAAACAATCTCACTGGCACCTGCCATCCAGCATTCGTGACCTGTCATCGATTTGGTAGAGCTTACCGGTATCTTGCCGCCAAACACTTCATATATCGCTTCGGCCTCGCTACCATCGCCCGCTGGGGTAGATGTAGCGTGCGCATTGATATATTGTACAGCACTTGCACTCAACCCGGCAGCAGCCAATGCACGGTTGATAGATACCACCTGCCCGTCAACGCTAGGGTTGGAGATATGCTGGCCATTAGATGAAAACCCATAGCCCATCACCTCAGCTAATATAGTTGCACCACGCGCCTGAGCCGACTCTAAGCTTTCTAATACTACAGTAGCGGCACCGCCGCCTGGAACAAGGCCATCGCGATCGCGATCGAAAGGGCGGGATGCTTTTGCCGGCTCATCTTCGCGCAGCGAAAATGTACCCAGCGCATCGAAGTTTGGCATAGAGTAAATATTCACCTCCTGCGCACCACCGCACAATACACGCTGCTGCAACCCTTGTTTGATGAACATATAACCCAGGCCAATGGAATGCGAACCACTTGCGCAGGCTGCACTTATAGAAAAGTTGATACCGCGCAACTTGAATATAGTTGCGAGATTCATAGTAACCGTAGAGTTGAGCACCTGAAACACCGAACCAGAGCCTACCATCATGGTATCTTTCTTTTCGCGTATCAGGTCTATGGCTTCAATCACAGGTTGCGCGCAGCTATCGTTGCCGTATATGATGCCTGTTTCGTTCTGCTCAAAAAAAGCAGTATCCATACCTGCCTGCTCCAGGGCCTCTGTTGTAGCCATATATGCAAACTCTGCATGCTCGGGCATCATAATGCGCGAACGGCGGTCGAGCAGGCCTTTAAGCTGCGGGCGCTCAACAAAACCTGTAAGCCCCGAGCGGTAACCCATTTCCTTACGTTTAGGATCGAGTATGATACCTGAACGACCTTCGAACAACGAACGTGCAACTTCCTCCCTGTTTTTGCCAAGAGAGGAATAGATACCCATACCTGTAATAACCACACGATTCATAAACTATGCTACTATGATTGAAGGGGTAAAATTACTTAAAAGAAAAAGGCATTTACTATTTGTAAATGCCTTTTCAGAAAAGAACGATATGAAATTATTGTATCACGATCTTTTTAAGTGATGCCGCTTTGTCGGCCGAGGTAACTTTCAGCAGGTAAATACCTTTGGGTTGATTGCTCAGATCGAGCGTTTCAGTACCCGACTGTTGTTGCAGTTGGCTGCTGTATACTTTGCTGCCGGTAATAGAATAAACTTCAATGCTACCTTTACCATTGTTCGTCAATTGATAATCGACAGTAAACGAACCGTTAGAAGGATTTGGATAAACTTCTACTTTCTGCTCTTTGGGTGCAACCTCGTTTACACCAACAGGAAACAGTGCAGAGAACTGGAAGATATGTTTGGTACCGAAATCAGCTTCAAAATTCTTGAAGTCGGTATTATCCATTTTCCTGAGGCGTATATAGCCTGCACCATCGTTTGAGTTTGCCCACCAATTAAGGCCATCCTTGTTGAGCGGATAAGCACCCGCAGGGCCATCGTCGTAGAATTCGAACGTATAGCACATGCCGGGAGTGAGGTTAACAGTATCCCTATAGAAGCTGTTTTCGTTGAACTGGTTGCGCTCAAGCACGGTATTGCCCGCACCATCTTTCAGGCGATAGTAGTTTTCACTAGGCGCTTTATTGCTTTTGAAGAGGACAACAACCCTGTTATCAGGCAATACTGGTGTAGCATTGAATGGAGACACGGCTTTGTTGGTATATACAAACTCATCGGTAGCGCCGTTAGGAGATTTCACTTCGGCTTCGAATACCGTGCTGCCACTCCAGTTTACTGTATTAGGCAATGTTACAGTGTCTATCTGGCCATAAGCCAGGTTGCCTGTCCAGCTATAAGTTGATTTGCTGCCACCCTGTACGCCGTATTCGATAGTAGCACTGGTAAGTGCTGTTTTACCATTGTTGCGAATTACGATAACAGGTGAGCCGCATATCGGGTTCCAGCGGAGGTATTCGTATTCTTTGCTAGGCGCTATAACTGTTTCCAGTGATACGTCGTTGGTGTAGCGCGGCTCTTTGTACTGCACCAGGTAAGTACCAAATACCCAGTTGCCTGTGCTGGCGCTAGAGGTATAGGTTTGCATATCAATATCAAAATCGTGTGAACTGCCCCCTTGAAGGTTGTGGATCAGGATATTCTGGTCGGCAACACTCTCACCCGGGCACCAGTTGGTACGGTCGTACAGCCAGGTACCCGATTGAGGATAAAGAGAATTATAACCACACTCTTTCCATATCAGGCGCTGGTCGATGGTGTTATTGTCAAATTTTACGGTACGTGTCTTAGGGCAAAACTCAGCACAGTTCTCAGGCTGGTCCATGCCATGGCCTGTCTGGATGATCTTCAGGTTAGCCATTTTTGCATCGGCATGCAGGGTAATGTTACGGGCTGCAAGCTTATTCTCAATAGGGTTTGATGGATTGCCATAAGCAAAGCTACCATTCCACATAGTGTCTATATTCACGATATCGGCAGGTGGGTTGCCCTCTACACAAAAGAAACTCAGGTTGATCTTCCAGCCACGGCCGGCAGTAGCCTCATAGCCTGTATGTTGGTAGATGATCTCCACATCGTCGTGCAGCAGCGTAGCGTAATCGCTCATATCATAATACCATCCGTGTTTCCAGTTGGGGCGGCTTCCTGTTCCCCATCCTTTACCATACGGGGTAATGAACCTACCCAGCTCCCAATTGATAGGTGAGTTGGATGGGCTACCCAGGCGGCCTATGCGAAAATTGTTGATGTAATCCCACTCACCACAATCCATGCCATCAGGGCACTCAAAAGTGAGGTAAGCATATACTTTATAATAGTTAGTACCAGCTGTAGGGAAGGTAACCCAAACAGGATAATCTGTATGCCCAACACCCGGATCGGTTTGTATAACCACATCCTGATGTGCCTTTACTACTACAGTATCGCCAGCAGCGGCAAAACTTTGGAGATAAGCGAATTGTAGCAGCGCTACCAACAGTAACAGTTTCTTCATATTAATTTAATTAGCAGAACTTTAAAATTAGGCATTATATAATAAAACCGCATCTATTTTTTAACCCTTAGGAATACAGGCCACCATTGATAGAAATGACCTGCCCCGTGATATATGATGATTGCCTGGAAGCGAGAAAACCTACCAGGTCAGCCACTTCTTCGGCATTGCCAAAGCGCTTCATCGGTATCAGGTTCACCAGTTCTTTTTCATTCAGTTCTTCGGTCATGTCCGTCTTTACAAAGCCGGGGGCAACCGCGTTCACGGTGATGTTACGTTTAGCGATCTCTTGTGCCAGTGCTTTGGTAGCGCCTATCATTCCACCTTTGGCAGCTGAGTAGTTGACCTGGCCGGGCATACCCTTCAGTCCGCTGAGCGATACCATATTGATGATACGGCCATAGCGGTTCAGCAGCATAGGGTTCAGTACTTGCTTGGTGACATTGTACATGCCTTGCAGGCTGGTATCCAGCACGCTATCCCACTGCTCGTGCGTCATCGACATCAGTAATGTATCCTGGCGGATGCCGGCGTTGTTCACCAGTACCTCTACCAGGTCTTCTTTATGGCTTTCTATCCAGCCACCGAGTACATTTTGTACATCGTCTTTATTTGCCACGTCAAACATGATGGCCTCTGCCGCTACACCCTTCTCCTTTACCAGCGCTACAGTTTCTTCAGCCGCAGCTTTGTTGCCTTTGTAGTTTACCAATATGGCGTAGCCCAGCTCAGCCAGCTTAATACAGCAAGCCCTGCCAATGCCGCGAGAGCCACCGGTTACCAATGCATATTTCATTGAGAAATGATTTTAATTGTTAGTTTCTATCAGCTGCCAGGTATCGAAGCCCAGCAGTTTTTTCATTTTAGTGCCTACCTCAGTCTCCATCAGCCACTGTTTTATTTTCAGCAGCCTTTCTGAAGATGGGGTGTCTTCGCTGAATGATGGTGCCAGAGCGCTCAGCTCATCATACATCCAGCGGGTAGCAGGCGACAGGCGATCTTTATATTCTTTATGGTCGATAGCCTGAATGATAGCCAGTGCGTGTACCGATAGTACCTCGAAAGAGTTCTCTATCACGCGGGCGCACATCTGTGCTGCGTTGCAGCCCATACTTACGATATCCTGGTTGTCGTTGTTGTTCGATATGCTGTGCACATACATCGGGTTGCTGAGGGTCTGGTTCTCTGCAACGTTCGATACCGCAGGATATTGCATGCCCTGAATACCGAAGTTGAGGCCCAGCCTGCCCATATTGATGAATGGCGGCAGCTTTTGATTGAGGTGGTGGTTGAGCAGGAAGTTGAGCTGGCGCTCTGCCAGCATCGACAGCTTAGTAACTGCGATCTTCAGTTTATCCATTTCCAGCGATATATAGTCGCCATGGAAATTGCCACCGTGAAATATGTTTTGATTCTTACAGTCGATAATGGGGTTATCATTCACCGAGTTCAGTTCGTTGGTGATAACACGTGCAGTGCTTTCGATAGTATCGTATACCGGGCCCAGTATCTGTGGCACGCAGCGCAGCGAGTAGTACTCTTGCACTTTGTCATCAATTACATGCTCGGTCACTTTCTTATCGTACAGGTGCTCGTGGCGCTTGCGCAGTAGCTTGCTTTTCTTTGAGATAGCGCGCATGGCTTTAGCTACCATTTGCTGGCCGGGGTGCAGTTTTACTTTATTCAGCTCTTCAGAGAAATGGTCGTCATATGCTTCCATGATCTCGTTCACCATCAGCGAGAAGAGTATCTGCCCGGTCATGAGCTTGCGTGCGTGCAGCACGTTGATAGCACCAATACCCGTCATGGCCGATGTGCCGTTGAGCAGGCCAAGGCCCTCGCGCATGTGTATCTCCAATGGCTTAAGCCCAAGGGTTTGGTATACTTTCTTAGCAGGCACTACTTTGCCTTTGAACCAGAAATTACCTTCACCAATAAGGCCCAGCGCCAGGTGTGCCAGTTGTACGAGGTCGCCGCTGGCACCTACGCCCCCGTGGGTGTATATGGCCGGGTAGGCTTCCGCATTTATCAGTGCTACACCCAACTTTACCAGGCTCACATGTATGCCAGAATAGCCCAGCATCAGCGTATTGAGCCTGGCCAGCAGGGTAGCACGACATTGCTGTGCAGTCAATAACTGGCCCATGCCCGAGCTATGGCTGCGGATAAGGTTGTACTGAAGTTGTTTACGGTCTTCATCGTTGATGCGGTATTGGGCCATAGGGCCAAAACCGGTATTGATACCGTATATCAGTTTGTCTTTAGAGAACGTTTTAAGAAAGTCGTAGCTCTGGGTTACCTCTTTGGTAGCCGCTGCCGATAATTTTACGGGCTTTGTCTGCAGGATGATCTGCTCAAATGCCGCCAGTCCAAGTGGTTTGTCCCCCAGTGAGATCATAGCTGTTTCAGATATTGTATAAAGGCAGCAAAAATATAAAAACTATGATAAAGCATTAGGTGGCGTTTATCTTTACACCATAGCATGCCGAAACAACATAATATATATAAGACAAGCGCCATATTGGCGCTGCTAGCAATGGGGATGCTATTACTTGGTGCGGTAGTCTTCTGGAAAGAACGGATGTTGTTTTCTGATGCATCATACATCAGCAGCCAGATCATCAACACACAGCAACTACAGATACAGCAATGGCGCTATGGTGCTTTCATTACACAGTTGTTTCCGCTGCTGGCATCTAAAATGCACTTATCGCTACAGGCTTTGCTGGTTTGGTATTCGGCAAGTTTCAATATTTTCTATTTATCTGTTGCGGGGTTGCTCGTATTCTATTTTAAAGAATACAGGCTGGCGATACTCATGGGCTTTTACTATACCCTGATGAGCAGCGATAGTTTCTACTGGTGCAATAATGAAGTGTATCAGGGCATAGCATGGATGTTCCTGTTCTACGCCTCCTTCCTGAAATGGGGCAGGCGCCAGCAAAAAACCGTGACTATGATGATATGGTGGCTATTGCTGGCTGGTGTCGCGCTCATTACACATCCACTGGTCATTATACCATTTGTTTATTTATATGTTTTTCTGTGGGTGTATCGGGAGGACTGGCCTTTTAATAACAAGCAGAGTTTTTGGCTAGGGACAATGCTGGGCGGCCTGGTAATGGGCAAAATAATATTGAGCAAGCGCTTCAGCAGCTACGATACAGGCATGATACCCTATGTGCGCGATATCAACCCGATGAAAGCGCTGGCATCGGATATGGCGGGCAATATACTGCAACAAGCTTTGGTGAACTATTGGTTTGTGCCCATATTGCTGGTATGGGGCCTGGCATCGGCCATCAAAGAAAAAAGATATGTATTGGCTGCATTATCAGGTGGTGGGAGTTTCTTATACTTTTTGCTGATATGTATTACGTTCAAAAACTATGAGGCGTTTTATACAGAAAGCGAACTCATGCCGCTGATCATCATTGCCACTACTCCTTTCATTTATATCAGTCTGCCAAAGTTGAGATACAATACGGGCATTGCCTTACTGACAGTTATCTTTCTCGTCAGGATTGGATATATAGGTTATTCATCACAGATATTTGCCAACAGGCTGGCAGTACTCGAAAGCATCCTTACCAAAATGGAGCAACAGGGTATCAACAAGCTGATATTGGTAAAACAAGAAGAAGCCATAGATCCCAAACTGATCTTGGACTGGGGCACACCGGCAGAGTCGCTGCATCTATCAGCTTTGAAGGGAGATCAACCACAAAAAAGCTTTGTCGTGCTGCAGGCCGGTAAGCTGGCAGACGTTAAAGGTGTAGACAACAAAACATTTATCGCGTCTTTCGGCACACTGCCTGCGGGCAAGTTAAATGGCCATTATTACCAGTTAGATACCGTGCAATCCTATCATATAGCCGACCTGAACATATTTATGGACGCTGAATAACGGTAGGTACCTATGGGTTAACTTTGCGGTGTTTTAAAAATATTTGCTTTTATGCAACCCAAACATCCGCAAGACACGCACGTTATCATGTCGGAGCTCGTGCTGCCCAACGATACCAACACACTAGGCAACCTGATGGGTGGCCGCCTGATGCACTGGATGGACATAGCCGCTGCCATATCGGCACAGAAGCATTGCAACTGCCCGGTAGTTACCGCCTCTGTTGACAATGTATCGTTCAACAACCCGATAAAGCTGGGTAATGTGATAACGATAGAAGCCAGGCTGACACGCTCATTCAACACATCGATGGAGGTATACCTGCGCGTATATGGCGAAGACCTGACCGCACAGTACCGCTACCTGACCAACGAAGCTTACCTGACCTTTGTAGCGCTGGACCCTAATGGCAAGCCTCGCAAGGTGCCCGAGATCATACCACAAACAGAAATAGAAAAGAAAGTATATGATGGCGCGTTGCGCCGCCGACAGCTGAGGCTGATACTGGGGGGCAAAATGAAGCCGGAAGATGCAGGCGAACTACGCGCCCTTTTCCTGCAAGATTAAGACCGCCAACCCCTTAACTTTGATCATACTTAAACAATAGCAATGGCTTTAGACCGTAAGACAGCACCCGCGATACACGATGCGATAGAATTTGAATACAAGCTGCCACCCATCAACGAAACGAAGTTGAAAAACGGCCTGCCGCTCTACTGGCTGAGCGCCGGTGTGCAGGATGTAGTAGAAGTGACCTGGGTATTTCCAGCAGGGCTTTGGCAGGAGCAGAAGCCTGCTGTAGCTTTCGCAACTGCCGGACTGCTGAAGAACGGCACCTCAACCAAAACATCGCCGCAGATACACGAGGCGCTGGAATACTACGGCTCTAGCCTGAAAGTGAGTACCAGTAATGACTGGGGCGTGGCTACGCTGCATACGCTTACCAAACACCTGCCTGCACTGCTACCTATTATATACGAAGTACTGACCGATGCTATCTTCCCCGAAGAGGAGCTGAGGATACATAAGCAAAACGCCATGCAAAGGCTGCTGGTGAGCGAAAAGCAATGCGATTTCGTGGCTAACCAGCGTATAGATGCGCTGCTGTTTGGTGAGGCGCACCCGTATGGGCGCTACACTAAAAAAGAAAAGATAGAAGCCCTCACCCGTGAAGACCTGCAACTGTTTTACAAGAACAGCTTCGCAATGGCGGGTGTAAAAATATTTATGGCCGGCAATGTGGGCGATAAAGAAGTGAAACTGCTGGATGATCTCTTCGGCAGCCACATCCTTACCACACCATCTATAGTTACGGAAGGTTTTGCTACAGCAGCGCCATCATCGCGCAAAGAGCACCTGACCAACGACCCTAACGGTGTGCAGGGCGCTATACGCATCGGCAGGCTATTCCCCAACAGGCACCACGAAGATTTTGCACCTATGGTGGTGCTTAATACCTTATTCGGTGGCTATTTCGGCAGCAGGCTGATGAGCAATATACGTGAAGAAAAAGGCTATACTTATGGGATATACAGCTCGCAGGCGCCTTTTGCACATGGCGGTTCGCTTACCATACATACCGAGGTAGGCCGCGATGTAATAGAGCCTGCGATGAAAGAGATATACCATGAAATGCAGCTGCTGCAAAACGAAGCTGCTGACGAGGAAGAACTGCTGCTGGTGAAGAACTACCTGCTGGGCAACCTGCTGGGCGATCTCGACGGGCCATTCGCCATACTGCAACGCTGGCGCACACTGATACTGAATGGCATGACGGTAGACAACTTCAACCGCAACATACAGATATACAAAACCATTACTGCTAAAAACTTGCAGGAGTTGGCACAGAAGTATTTTAACGCAGATGATTTTTACGAAGTTGTAGTGGTATAGTTATTGTTTTAACAATTGTCTTAAAACCGCGATCGTTACGTTTTCGTTTATGGATATAAAAACAAACAAGATGACTCGCCTACTGAACACACTACTGCTGTGCAGCATAATGTTATTTACCCAATGCTCTAATGCCCAAAACAATACAGCTATGGACGAACATAAAAACAACCCTTACTACTCACGCACCGATACCAAACCGCTGAACGTGAGCGATGCCGAGTGGAAGAAAATACTCTCGCCCGAAGTATATAATATAGCACGCGAGGCGGGTACGGAATGGGCTTTCAGCGGTAAATACTGGAAGACAGATACCAAAGGCACCTACTATTGCGCCGTTTGTGGCAACCCGCTGTTCAAGTCGGATGCGAAGTTTGCAAGCAGCTGCGGCTGGCCAAGCTTCTTTGAGTCGATAAAACCCAATAGCGTAAAGTATAACGAAGACAACTCGCATGGCATGCACCGTGTAGAAGTAGTATGTGGCCGTTGCGACTCGCACCTGGGCCATATATTTGATGATGGCCCGGCACCTACTTATAAGCGCTTTTGTATGAACTCGCCCGTGCTGGAGTTTGAGCCGGAAGAAGCAGCTAAATAGATATTCTTGAAAAAAGCAGAGCGTTATAAATACGTGATAGATTGGTTTCAGCAGCACATGCCTGTTGCTGAAACCGAACTGCATTATGGCAACCCCTATGAGTTGCTGGTGGCGGTGATACTATCAGCACAATGCACCGATAAAAGGGTGAATATCGTAACACCACCTCTGTTTGAAAGATTCCCTACCCCCGACATACTGGCTAAGGCTGAGTTTGACGATGTAGAGCCTTATGTACGCAGCATCAGCTTTGCCAATAACAAAACCCGCCACCTGATAGGTATGGGTAAGTTGCTAATGGAAAAATACGGTGGTGAAGTACCCTCAAAAGTTGAGGAACTAGTAGAGCTACCCGGTGTTGGTCGCAAGACCGCTAACGTGATCACTTCGGTGATATTCAACCAGCCCAATATGGCGGTGGATACGCATGTGTTTCGCGTATCAGCACGCATAGGCCTTACAACCAAGGCAACGAATGTATTGCAGACTGAGAAGCAACTCATCGCCAACATACCCGAAGAGTTGGTGCATAAAGCACACCACTGGCTGATACTGCATGGCCGTTACATCTGTCTCGCCCGAAGGCCGAAATGTGAAATATGTGGCTTACGCCCGGCCTGCAAATATTACCAGACCGATATGCGACATATTGTAACTGAAGAAAAGGAACCGGTTATCCCCTCGGCCCTGGCTTCCAAACAGGCGTAAAGCGTACGTTGAACGTATCGAAAGGCACTGTCTTGTAATGGTTCTCGTTCGTGAATTTCAGGAAGCGCTCCATATTAGCCACATTCAGAAATCCTGGAAAAGCCATAGGGTTTTGAAACTGCTCATCCAATATCACGCTGGTGGGGTAAGACATTTGCCCGCGCATCAGCTGTATGGCCAGCATGTGTGCTTTGTACTCGGGCACAAACCCCCACATCTGCCCTACAAAGCGTATGCTATCCCTGCGCTCCGCATTGAATTTTACCGCGTAAAAATTCTTATTGAAATATTCGATCACCTCAGGGCTTGTAAATGTGGCTGAGTCCATCACCTTGCACCAGCCGCACCAGTCGGTATACATATCAAAATATATTTTGCGCGGCTGCTTATTCATAGCTACCTGCACCTCATCGGTGGTCATCCAGTTGATCTTTGGCTTACTAACCGGGCCAGGTACTTTCTTATCATTATCGCCTGCAATGCTAGGGCTTATACTTGCTACACACAGCAGTAGCAGCAGAAAACGTTTCATCAGGTATATACTTTTACAATACCGAATTTACGACTATTTCAATGTAGCTTTGTTAATATCTCAATAATAATCATCAAATAGCTATATGAAAATAGCCGTAGCGGTTACAGGGGCCAGTGGATCTATCTATGCAAAGCTATTGCTGCAGCAATTGCAGGCGTTTAAAGAGCAGGTAGAAGAAGTAAGTATTGTATATAGCGATAATGCGCCAACGGTATGGCAGTATGAGCTGGGCGATGATAGTTATAAGCACTTGCCTTTCAAGGTATTTGCTAAAAATGATTTTATGGCGCCATTTGCATCGGGTAGTTCTTCATACGGTGCACTCATTATATGTCCCTGTAGTATGGGTACCGTAGGCCGCATAGCCGCCGGCATCAGTAATGACCTGATAACCCGCGCTGCCGATGTGATGCTGAAAGAGCGCCGCAAGCTGATATGCGTAGTGCGCGAAACACCATACAACCTCATACACTTGCGCAATATGACTGCCGTAACGGAGGCAGGCGGTATCATATGCCCGGCCACGCCATCGTATTACAGCCGTCCGCAAACTATGGAAGAAGCTGCTGATACGGTGATAAGCCGTGTGCTGCAGCTGGCAGGCATAGATACCAAAGGCTACAAATGGCAGGAACAATAACAACAGCAATAATATAGAGTACATGAGCTATACATCATCGATAGAAAGGCTGAGGAATATAATGGATGAACTGCGCGAGCGCTGCCCCTGGGATAAAAAACAAACAATACAAACTCTACGCATACAAACACTGGAAGAAGCATACGAACTTGCCGATGCCATTACTGATGGGAACTGGATGGGGCTGAAGGAAGAGCTGGGCGATATGCTATTGCACATTATCTTCTACAGCAAGATAGGTGCCGAGCAAGGCCAGTTTAGTTTTGAAGATGTAGTGGAAGGCGTATGCAACAAACTGGTATCGCGCCACCCACATATATACACAGCACTACAGGTTGAAGGCGAAGAGCAGGTGAAGCAGAACTGGGAAAAGATAAAATTGAAGGAGGGCAAAAAATCTGTATTGAGCGGCGTGCCGCCCTCACTGCCGGCTATTGTAAAAGCTCTGCGCCTGCAAGACAAAACCAAACAGGTAGGCTTTGAATGGGATCACATAGGCCAGGTGAAAGAGAAAGTAGATGAGGAACTGCAGGAACTGTACGAAGCTGTAGAGAAGGGTGAGCAGCAGGAGATAGAGAATGAGTTTGGTGATGTGTTCTTCGCACTTATCAACTATGCACGCTTCGCTAAGATAGACCCGGAGCTGGCACTGGAGCGTACCAATAAGAAATTCATCAAGCGTTTTCAATACATAGAGGCCGCAGCCAAAGAACAGGGCAAATTGCTGGAGCAGATGACGTTGGAGGAGATGGATGCACTATGGAATAAAGCTAAATTGGAAGAATAACAGCCCTATGTTCAACAGATACCCATATAGAGGATGGATGCTGATAAGTGTACTGCTATGGTGCATAGCAGGTATCCGCTTCTATAACAAAACCGCATCAGTAAAGCCGGAGGGTATGGCGGCGACGGTATCTGAACAACTACAGAAAAGTCAAAAGGATTTTAACACTATTCTTGCCGATCAGCAGCTGATCAACAGGATATTCGCTGAGCAGCTAACATTGGGTGATGTCGACAGGCTAACGCGGCTACCTTATTATGTATACGCTTACGACAATAGTCTGCGTTTCTGGAACAGTAACGATATGCTTACAGGCTGCACAAGCACAAGGCCTGAGGAAACAACCATACTTACTACAGAGAAGGGAACATACCTGAAGCAATGCTATAGCCCGTATGCCGATAAGCAGAAGAAGCTGGTAGTGGTTTATCCCATTGTTACTCGTTATCCTTTTGAAAATAGCTACCTGAAATCTCATTTCGAGGCAGCGGAATACATTCCTCTTAATACCGAGATACAAACAAAAAAATCTTCAATAAACTATCCTGTTGTTGATATTGACGATAACATTGTTTTCTACCTTGATTTTTCGAAGGCATTTCTATCTGAGTGGTCGCCGGGCAAGCCGTTTATATGGATCATAATGGCAGCTTTAATCAGCTCTATTGTATGGCTGCAGCTTATTACTATTTACTATACACGTAAGCGCTCCTATTGGGTGGGGCTATTGATAACTATCGGTGCGGTGTTTGGCGCTCGGGCGCTTACTTATGTTTTCGGGCTGCCTTTCAATCTCGATTCACTACCTATATTTTCACCACGGCTATATGCATCCAGCAGTTTCCTGCCTTCTTTGGGCGATCTTATGCTGAATGCTTTGTGTATACTATGGCTGGTGGTATTTATGGTTCGTCATACCCCCAGGCTTTTTGCTACAATAAAGTTGAATATCCTATTCAGGATGCTGATAGGAGTAATTTGTGCGCTGGTTATAGTCTGGTATTCATTCGATTTTGTGACAGTGATACGCAGTCTTATCATAGACTCAAGTATTTCGTTCGATGTCAGCCATTTCTACTCTATAAGTTTTTATACGCTGGTAGGCCTCAGTGCTATAGCAGTTATCACCGGCTCATCCTGCCTGGCTATTTATTTTATCAACTTGCAATTGTCTGATGTTATCACCAACAGATGGCTGAAATATCTGTTGGTAGCCATCACCGGATGGGTACTTATACTATTATACGAGGGCGGCTTATCACACAAATTTCTGTATAGCCTGCTGCTATGGTTGATGGTGTTTCTCGCTTTCTTAGATATAAAAAAGCTCACCAACATTACCGATCTGCTTGCCCCACCTGTAATATTCTGGGCTTTATTCGTCTGTGTTTTCTGTACGGGGGCAATACAGTATTTCTCGCGTATCAAAGAGCGGGAGACGCGCAAGACTTTTGCTGAACAGGTGGCGCAGCAGCGTGATTATGTCACGGAATACACGTTTAAAAACATATCTCAGAGTATACAGGGCGATCCTTCACTAAAGAACTTTTTCCAATATCCGTCAGCTGAGCGCAGACGCATTATCAACGAGCGTTTTGATGCGCTTTATCTGGGAGGGCAACTCAATAACTATGACGCACGCCTGCTGCTGTATAGTGCTAAAGGAGAACCGCTGTTTAATAATGATACGACAGCGCTGGCCACGCTACGCGATGAAAAGGCACAGGCTGAACCTGCGATGGATGTAGCCACCTTATACTATAAGCCATATGCAGAAGATGGCCGCTATTATGTAGCAGATATACCTGTTGTCGATACTATCAAGCTCGATACGTTTGGTTATGCGATCATAGATCTTGCAGTAAAGGAGTCTTCAAGTGAAACCGTATATCCCGAGCTATTGCAACCAAGTAGCCTAAAGCCTATACAAGAAGATGCAGGCTATTCCTATGGTGTATATGTGAAGAATAAACTCATTACACAAACAGCCGATTATTCCCTTCCTGTATCTGTATTGAGCAACTCTGATGAACAGCATATATTCTACAACTGGGAGAACTCATCGGAGCTATGGCATAAAGTGGATAAAGACAGGACGGTATTAGTAATACGTTATGACAAGCCTTGGTTCGAGTCTATAACCTTATTCTCATACCTGTTTGGTATACAAATGCTGGTGGTAGGATTTATTATCGCCTACCGGCTGATGCTGGCATATCTGCTGATGCCAAAATCATCGCAAAGGTTCTTAAACCTTACGTTGAAGAAGCGTATACATTTTGCCATGCTGGCTGTAGTACTGTTTTCATTTCTGTTCATTGGTGCGGTCACTATTGTTTACTTCAATATGCAGTACAAACAATCGAGCAAGAAAAACCTGCAAAGCACTATGCACTTCATAGAGCAGGGCATGATACAATATCTTAAAGAAGCTGGCGGCCTTGCCAATGAACAAGCATTTAATGATCAGGTAAACAAACAGCAATTCAGGTACTTGATTAAAACAATTGCAGACGTACAAAAAGTAGATATCAACATCTACAAAACCAGTGGGCTGCTCAGCGTTACTTCTCAGGAGAATATCTACGATAAATTTCTGCTTGCGAGAGTTATCCGACCCGATGCTTATTATCAGCTACGCAAACTCAACCAGCCATTGGTAATACAGAACGAGCGTATTGGTTTGCTATCCTATCTATCATGCTATGTGCCACTTCGTGATGACCATAGCAATGTCATAGCATATATCAACATTCCGTTCTTCTCTTCGCAGAAGGAGCTGAACTTCCAGATATCTAATATCGTGGTAGCGCTCATCAACCTATCTGCTTTCATCTTCCTGGTGTCGAGCCTATTGAGTGCATTTATCACTACCTGGCTCACTCGTAAGCTAAGTGTATTGATGAATAGGTTCGAGACATTCAGCCTGAGCAAGAATGAGCTGATAGAATGGTCGGAAGATGATGAGATAGGAACGCTGGTAGGTGAGTACAACAAGATGGTGAAGAAGGTGGAAGAGAACGCGATGCTGCTGGCGCAAAGCGAGCGTGAATCGGCCTGGAGGGAGATGGCCCAGCAGGTGGCTCACGAGATCAAGAACCCGCTGACGCCCATGAAGCTGAACATACAGTACCTGCAGCAGGCAATACGCAGCGGCTACCCTAATGTTACGCAGTTGGCAGAGAAAGTATCGCAATCACTGATAGAGCAGATAGACAACCTTTCGTACATCGCTACAGAGTTCTCCAATTTTGCTAAGATACCAGAGGCTAAACCGGAAGAGATCGTTATCAATGAGCTGCTACAGAAAGGCGTAGAGCTGTACCTGAACGAGCCCAACGTAGAGGTGAAGATGATAGACCATACATCACCACTCATAATATATGCCGATAAGAGCCAACTGATACGTGTACTCACCAATCTGTTGGAGAACGCCGTACAATCCATACCTGAAGAAAGACCGGGCCATGTGCTGGTGATACTTAAGGAAGAAGATGGGTATGCATTGATAACAATACATGATGATGGAGAAGGCATACCTGACGATATTGTTGACCGCATATTCCAGCCGTATTTCACTACCAAAACATCGGGTACCGGCTTAGGGCTTGCTATGACGAAGAAGATCATTGAGTTCTGGCAGGGTCGTATCTGGTTTGATACTGTACCTGAAAAGGGCACAACGTTCTTTATCAAACTTCCACTATTGGGCACTAATACTGATACGGCAACGGAAGCCTAAACTACCATACCTGCACTTCGCGCTCCAGCTCTATGCCGAATTTGTCTTCTATCGATTTTAAAATTTCTCCCGATAGCTGCCATATCTCAGCACCGGTAGCTTTGGCATAGTTCACCAATACCAGCGCTTGTTTTTCATGCACACCAGCATCACCTTTGCGGTAGCCTTTCCAACCGCAGTGCTCTATGAGCCAACCTGCGGGCACTTTCAGCATGGTATCGCTAAAAGGGTAGGATGGTATGTTGGGGTATTGCGCTTTCAGTTTTTCGTAGTGGGCTATCGGTATGGTTGGATTCTTGAAGAAGCTGCCTGCATTGCCTATTTGCTTCGGGTCGGGCAGTTTGCTGCTGCGTATAGCTATTACTGCATTGGCTATTGCGCGCGATGATAATTCGGTCACGCCCATTTTCTCCAGCTCCTGCTCTATAGCACCGTAGGTGATATGGTAATGTGGCTGCTTGTTCAGCTTGAAGGTGACATCAGTTATCAGCACCTTACCCTTCAGTTGATGCTTGAAGATGCTATCGCGATAGCCGAATTTGCATTGTTCGTTGGTATAGGTAGCAAATGCCTGCTCCTGCCAATGCCATGCGGTTACGCTGTCGATAGTCTCTTTGGCTTCTATACCGTATGCGCCGATGTTCTGTATAGGCGCAGCGCCTACGGTGCCGGGTATCAGCGCCAGGTTCTCAATACCATGCAGGCCTTTATCTATTACATGCATCACCAGCTCGTGCCAAACCTCACCTGCAGATACGCGTAGCCATACATGCGCATTATTCTCCGCAACTGTTTCTATGCCTTTCAGCTTATTGTGCAGTGTAAGGCCACTAACTGGTTTAGTAAGCAGTACATTGCTACCACCACCCAGTATATTAATGGCAGAGAACTCCTGCTGTGCTATATCATACAATTCATCTTTGCTATGTAGTGTAGCAAACTGCTCTGCCATTGCATCGATGGCAAAGGTATTATACGGGAGTAAGGAAACGTTTTGCTGCAATTGCATGAGGTACAAAAATAGTATCTATAGTTTCTGTTTTGGGAATTTATTGCCTGCAAAGCGCACCCCAAGCCCCGGTACATTTTGAACCATCACGTACCCATCAGGCCGATATTGCAGGCCGTGCGCTACATCTTCTTTCAGCAGTAGTGGGCCGTCGGCATCTACCTCATCCAGCAGTGGCATAAGGTGGGCGATGGCGGCGCTGCCTATAGTACTTTCGTTCATAGAGCCCATCATCAGTTTCAGGCCTAGCTTACGGGCTTCGCCTATCATGCGGGTGGCAGGTGTAATGCCGCCGCATTTGGTGAGCTTTATATTGATACCGTGAAAAGCATCGGCACATTTGGCTACATCCTCTTCTTCGCGGCAGGCCTCATCAGCAAACAGCAGCAGGGGCGATAGCGCTTTCAGTTCCTTCATCTCATCCCAGGCTTCTTTTGCGAGGGGCTGTTCTACCAGTGTTACGCCCAGCTTTTGCAGCTCGGGTAGCAGTGCTTTGGCATCGTCGAAGTTCCAGCCTTCATTGGCATCTACCCTGAAGGGGGCATCCGTGTTTGCACGCAGCGCACGCACCAGGTCTATATCACCGGGCCTGGATAGCTTGATCTTGTATACAGGCCAGGGGTGTGCTTTCATCTTCTCTACCATCTTCTCTGCGGTGTCCAGCCCAATGGTATAGTCGGTGATGGGCATCTTGCTCCTGTCGAGGCGCAGCAGTGCGTAGAGTGGCATGCGGCGCAGTTGTGCGAAGAGGTCCCAGCCAGCAATGTCCAGTGCCGCTATCAGGAAGTTGTGGCCCGGAACCAGGTGGTGCAGGAAGTGCCAGAAGCGCATGGGGTCGGTGAGGGCGTAGCGCTCGATCATGCTGCGTTTCTCTTCGAGCAACTGCTGCATGGCGGCTACAGTTACGTTGTAGTAGCTGATGGCCGGTGCCTCGCCATAGCCCACAAGGTTGCCGATGCCCAGCGAGGTGATGAGCGTGGGCTGGTGGGTTTTGGTGCCTTTGGCAATGGTGAAGGGATACTCAAACTCGAGATCGAAGGCGTAGTGGCGGAGCTGCAACATGGGGTAAAGTTAACCCTATCGGCAGAAAGCTTGGGCAACAATTGTTGCGTTTTGTTGCGGCCATTGTCAGATTCCCACTTCTCCCCGGAGTGGGGGTTTTGGGGTGTTGTGTAGTTCACCTCCCCCGTCCCCTCCTTGGGAAGGAGGGGTGGTGTTTGTACGGTGCGTGAGTTAACCACCCTCTGTCCCTCCTTAAATAAGGAGGGATGATCTATGTCTGGCTTCGCCAGTGGTATATGTGGATTGATAGGGTGCATTTACTACTACTTATTTTGAGGTTGCTTCGCTTTGCTCGCAATGACGGATTCGAGGTAAAGGTATCTACACAAGTTTATTAATAGCAAATATACTATTAATTATCAAAATAAACAAAAAAAATAGAGGGAGAGATTGTCGTACCGGGCTGTAGTTTAATAAAGTAGAAAGGAAACGTGATGTAACTACGGCCCGGTACGACGGGTAGGAAAAATTTATATCAATCTGCTGATGTAAAATCTTTTGAAGTGCGCACAAGCTGAATGCCTGTGATGATGAGCACAGCCGCAAGGCTGGCAAAAGCAGAAACCTGCTTCATATCGGGGATGCCATCGGCATAAACCACTACTGTGCCGCTAATGAGGCAAATCAGTCCAACAAGTGTAAGCAGTACGCCGAGTATTCCCTTTTCCATAATCACAAGTAGCTTTTGTGCTACACATACTGAGGTATAAAAGAGCGTGCCAAGGCAGCAGATAGTTGTAGAATAATGCGATACGTTGTGGACGCCACAACCACAGTTCCCCAAAAACAGCGGCGGCGCGCCCTGGTTGGGGTGTGCTGTTGCTTGTTACAGGACATCTTTGGTATATTTGATCTGCATGGAAAATATACTTAAGGAACCTTTAGAGAATTACTTAACCCAAAAGCGACAACCATTTGCAGGGAACATACTTGCTGACAAGCTTCGTAATGAATATCCCGAATTATTGACAAGCCTTATCTCGGATGAAACCCGATATAAAGTTGTTGGCTCTTCTGGCCAAGGCAATTGGGCAACTTGTCCTTGGATAGCAATATTAGACATTCTTGTAACGAACAGTGCACAGGCAGGATACTATCCAGTTTTTTTATACAAAGCAGATATGACTGGTGTCTACTTATCATTGAATCAAGGTGTTACTGAAATACGTGATTATTATAAAAGTGAAACAAGGAATGTATTACGACTTCGAGCTGAAGATTTTAGGGCAAAGCTTGATATTCGACCAGAACACTTGACTACAATTTCTTTAAACTCAAATACACTTTATGCAAAGCTTTATGAGGCGGGGAATATCGTTGCAAAATATTATGATGTAAAAGACTTACCTAGCGAAGAGAAATTACGATCTGACATCTTTGACTTTTTACATCTATACGAAGAGCTTACATTCAACGATCAGCAAATTGATGAAAAGAAGGAATTAACGGCAATTGAAAAAAAACAATATAGATTACATTTCAGAATAGAGAGAAATACATCTATTGCGAAAAAAGTAAAAGCAATTAAAGGATATAAGTGTGAGGCATGTCAATTCGATTTTATTTCTAAGTATGGCGAACTCGGGGATAAATTTATTGAAGCGCATCACTTAAGACCAATTTCTTCTTTAAATGTTGGCAAATTTAAAGTGAATATCGAAAGTGATTTCGCTGTATTATGTAGTAACTGTCATAGCATGATTCATCGCTTAGAAGATTCTAGTAATATAGAACAATTAAGAGCATTGTTAAGAGACTAGTTAATACTAGCCTCTTAACTTACTTCTTCTCCACGTCCCTTTACGTCCTTTGTGCTGCGGATAAGGCCGATGCCTGCGAAGAAAAACACTGCACCGAGTATACCGTATACAGCTATCATCTTCATATCCTTAACACCACCGCCTGTATCCACAAAATTCATGGCAGCTGCGATAAGGCCACCAATACCTAACAAAGTGAGTATGATGCCGAATATTCTCTTTTCCATTGGTTTTTAGTTTTTTGCTAATGTGTGATAAAGAGCATGCCAACTCTATCTAAATTCATAAAAACAAGAAAGCCGCTGTTGTCAGCGGCTTTCATTTGTATTAGAAGATGCAATTATTTCGGGTTCCACGAGTTTTATCAGTTTTTTAATCCACTCTTGCCTCAATCTTAGATAGTACACTAACTCCCTGCCAGCGGAGAGCCGAATATGCCTACGGCCAGCTCGACCCAGGTGAGTACTAAAACCAGCAGCAATATGCCGCAGACGATGGCGCGGTGTCCGGGGCGTTTTAGTTTTCGTAATACCAACTCGCAGGCAAGGCCGGTACCAAACAGCAGGATAGCGGCTACTACGAAATCGAACCCGCTCCACTTTACACCTTCTGCACCCAGCAGCATAGCGAGCATGGGTAGCAATAATAAAGCCGTAGCGGTAAGCAGAATGACTCTCAGCCGTTTGTTTTGCGCAGGTAGTGATTGGATTTGCATAGCGATGTAAGCGTTATACAGATGATATAACAAAAACAATGCCTTTTTTAATCAACAGCTATTCTACGCCCATTACCTCGTCATACATCTGCGGGAAGGGTTTGCCTTTTACGTGATGAATGATGTTGCTCTGGTGCTGCTCGGCATCGGAGAGCAGGCTGGCGCATAGTTTGATCGCTTCGGGGTGCATGCCTTTCAGCAGCATGGCGGCGCATTTGTGCATATAAGGATAGGCTTGCATCAGCGCATCAAGCCCTTTTTGCGTGATGCTGATGAGCTTAGCGCGCTTGTCGGTATCGTGCTCGCGCTCCTGCACGAAGCCTTCTTTTATCATACGGTTCACGGCATCCATACCGGTGGTGTAGCCCATGAGTGCTTCGCTAACAAATTCGGTCTTCTTGGCCTCGCCGGTAAACTTCAGCCAGTTAAGCATGTAGAAATTCTCCTTTACCTGCAAGGCGGTCTCGGCCATAGCGGCATCGTGGTACACACTGGAGATACTGAGCAGGCGGCCCATAGTTTTGATGAGCAACGCCTCGTCGCTTGGCGGGCGGCCACCGGTTACCGGCTTAGGCTCTTGCTGCTGCGCCAGGTAATAACGGCAGAAATCGGCCATGGTGGCGTTAGGCTTTTGCTTATCGAACTGTGCGAACTCGTTGACCAGTTTTACTATTTCGTCACTCATTTGTATCGGTTTCGGTGTAAAAGTATAAAATTTAAAACGAATAATTTGTTTTTAATAATTTTTTCGACATAGTTTTGCGTCATAAATGTCGGATACGATGTAAAATATAGTCAAAGTGACTTACCGATGAGTAAGCCCTGTTTACCGATAAACTGCAAGGATTTGCCGAAAGCGCATTGAACAGGGTAAAAAGGCAGAATATGTTTGCATCCTGAAAAATAGAACGACCACACACATATATGAAAAACACCTTACACTACATCAAAGAATTCTTCAAGCAGCTATTGATACCCATAGGGGTATTGCTGGCACAATATGCCGGTGCGCAGACGACCATCAGCGGCCGTGTGCTGGATGAAAAAGAGAAACCCGTAGCAGGAGCGAACGTGTACCTGGATAATACCATAGATGGTACTACTACCGATAGCGCAGGTACGTTCAACTTTACTACTGAAGAGAAAGGCGCGCAAACGCTGGTGGTGAGCGAGGTAACGCACGAGCCCGCTGGTATGCCGCTAACCATAGCAGGCGATGTGATGGGCCTGCAGGTGAAGATGAAAACAATAAGCCGCCAACTGGATGAGGTGCTGGTAACGGCAGGCTCTTTCGAGGCATCGGACAAAAACAAAACGGTGCTGCAACCGTTGGATATAGTAACCACCGCAGGTGCGCAGGCCGATGTGATAAAAGCCATACAGACGTTGCCCGGCACACAGCAGCAGGGCTCGCAAACAGGCTTGTTTGTGCGTGGTGGCGATGCCAGTGAGGCAGCAGTGGTGATAGATGGACTGGTAGCGCAGAATGCCTTTTTGAGTGCAGCACCGGGTGTGGCGGCGAGGAGCAGGTTTGGGCCGTTCCAGTTCAAGGGTATAGCGTTCAGCAGTGGCGGGTATAGCGCAAGGTATAGCCAGGCGCTATCGTCGGTACTGGAACTGAACAGTAATGACCTGCCTGACAAAAGCACGGTGAACATGGGCCTGAACATGGCGGGCGTATACGCATCGGGCTCGAAGCTGTTTAAGAAAACCAGTGTGGAGGGCAGTGCCTATTATAATAACCTGTCGCCATTTTACGGTATAGCCAACACCAACTTCGATTTCTATGATGTGCCTAAAGGTGGCGGTGGCTCGGCTAAGTTTACCTACAAGCCTAATAAAGATGGTATACTGAAAGCGATGGTGAATTTCTCGCAGTTCTCGAGCGGCACACGAGTGCCGAGCCCCGACTCAGGCGAGGCGAACAGGACGCTGGACTTTGGCTTGAAGAATACGAACGTATATAGCACAGTATCGTACAGGCAAAACCTGAAAGATAAATGGAACCTGTACATAGCAGGCTCGTACAGCTACAACCAGGACGATGTGAAATATGATACCATACCATCGATGGCGGATGATGACAGGGCGCAACTACGTGCAGAAGTAAAACGCTATGTGACCAGCAGGTTTGATGTGCTGGTGGGTACGGAGTTGCAACGTTTCACTTATGATAGGAGTTTTAGCGTATGGAAGACCGGCTTTGAGGAAACACAACTGGCCGGCTATCTTGAACTGAACTGGCGCCCGCTGCATTGGCTGGCACTGAAGCCGGGCGTGCGCTACGAGCACAGCGAGCGATTGAACAAAGACGTGATAGCACCACGTTTCGCGATGGCGCTGAAGGCTGGTAAAAACGGACAGTTCTCGCTGGCTAGCGGTATATTTTACCAGACACCGGAGCCGATGTATATGATGTATACAGGCTTTACGCCCGATTTTCAGAAATCGATACACTACATAGCCAACTACCAGTATATGAAGAACGACCGTACGCTGAGGTTGGAGGCTTATTATAAAGACTACCAGCAGCTGATACGTGAGTATGGCTATGGCTCGTTCGATCCCAACCCGTTCCGCTTTGCTACGGGTAAGATAGATAACAGCGGCTATGGCTATGCGCAAGGCGCCGAGCTGTTCTGGAGGGATAAGAAAAGCATTAAGAATGCCGACTACTGGATATCGTATAGCTATATAGATACGCGCAGGCTGTATAAGAACTATCTGGCCGAAGCGCAGCCCGACTTTATAGCCGACCATAACCTGAGCGTAGTAACCAAATACTTTATACCTAAGCTACAGACGCAGATAAATGCAACGTATAGCTATGCCAGCGGCAGGCCTTATTACAACCCGGCTAAAGGTGTAGCAGGATTTTTGAGCGACAGGACACCGGACTATCATAACCTGTCGGTAGGTGTGAACTACCTGACATCGATCAAAAAATGGTTTACGGTAATATATGCAGGTATTGATAACGTAACTAACCAGAAAAACATCTTCGGCTACAGGTATGATGCAGCTATGAACCGATACGAAGTAAGGCCGGCATTGTATCGCTCCTTCTTCGTGGGTGTCAACTTCTCGCTGACAGAGTTTGATAAAGATGAATTGTAATAACAACCGATCACTATAACAATAATTAAAAACCAACAAACACCAACCTTTTATGACACGTTACATTTTACTTACAGCAGCAGCGGCTATTATGCAACTGAGCAGCTATGCGCAGGATTTTAAAGAGCCGCTGAAGAAGACCTTTACTGCTTTTGACACTACACAAGACTTTACCAAGAAAGTAGAGCAAAGCAACAAGCTGAACATGATAGCCAAAAAATGGAGTGGCGAATGGGCTACACACTACTACAATGCTTATGCGAAGGCTACACTCTCTTACATGGAAAAGGACGAAGCTAAGCGTGATGCCTATGTAGATGAGGCTGAAAAAGAACTGGGCGAAGCAGTGAACCTGCTGGGCAAAGAAAATGATGAAACCTTTGTAATGGCGGCCATGATATCGAACGCACGCATGGCGGTGAACCCGCAAGCACGCTGGCAGAAGTATGGTAAGATATATGAAGAAAACCTAGACAAAGCCAAAGAAGCAAATGCCGAGAACCCACGTATCTATTACCTGAAGGGCACGAGCAAATTTTTTACACCTAAAATGTTTGGCGGTGGTAAGAAAGCGGCTCTGCCATACTTCGAGAAAGCCAACGAATTGTATGCAAAAGAAACAGATGTGGATATCACTGACCCTTATTGGGGAAAGCAGGCCAATGAGTTTTTCATAAAAGAATGTAAAAAGGACGATAAAGAATAGGTGTTGATTTTTAGATAGTTAGCAGACAAACCCGGTGGTCTCACCGGGTTTTTACATTTCTGAGACCGTAAGCGGCACAGTTTTGGAATTACACTATTTGAGTAACCAAAACTCTGGAATATGAAACAGCTAAACAGAAATATCAGCTTCCGTGTAAACCTGGCCATAGCATTTGTAGTGGCATTGTGTATACTAGGTGCTGCCGGCATAATGTAGACTATTATTTAAGATTGGATAAAAGCTAACTGACGCAACAGTAGATACCAATAGACTGGCAACGAAGAATGTTAAGGGCAAGACCGTAAGGTTTTGCCCTTATTCATTTACATGGCACGATGTTTTTTAAGCTAGCTCTACTAAATATACTATGATGAAAAATCTACTGAAAAGTGTAATGCTGCTGGGCCTGTTGAGTGTAGGTATGCAAGCATGTAAGAAAGACGATCCGGATCCGATGCCGGAGAGCCAGACGGCTACTGTGAATATGCACCTGAAAGATGCCCCCGGCGACTATGACGCTGTGTGGCTGAATGTGCAGAGCGTAGAAGTGACTATGGAAGGCAAGGCCGCTGTGCAATTAATACCTTTCCGCCCGGGCATGTATGATATAATGAAGTTCAGGAATGGCTTGGACACACTGCTGTTGAGGGGTACAGTGCCTGTAGGTAAAGTAGGCCAGATACGCCTGATACTGGGCGATGGTAATACAGTAGTGGTAGATGGCGTACCACAGCCACTTACTACACCATCGGCACAGGAAAGCGGGCTGAAACTGAACGTGAACGAGACATTTGTGGCAGGCGGTGCCTATGATATATGGCTGGATTTTGATGCCGGCAAATCAATACACGAGACAGGTAACGGAAAATACATGCTGAAACCAGTGATACGTGCCTATACTGCTGCTACAGACGGCCGCATCAAAGGTTATGTATTGCCTGAAATTGCACTTACTACGGTATATGTAAGCAATGGAGTAGATACATACTCTGCAATTACGGGTCCTGGCGGATACTTTATGTTCACAGGTCTGCCCTCAGGTACTTACTCAGTGACCTATGATGCTGCTATTACCAGCTATATAGATGTAACGGTACCGGGAGTAGCAGTTACTTATGGTAATACTACCGATCTGGGTACTACAATATTGATACAGTAAATAGTAGTCATATTTTCCGCGAAAGGCAAAGCATATGCTTTGCCTTTCGCATTTTAGTAGCATGCTTATAAACGGGCTTTTCGGTTAGAGCGGGCAAGGAAGAATGATATCAAAATAAACACAAGTAGCTGAATATAATGTGCTTTGATATGATGCCATATATTATCAGATAGTCCTTTCTTGCCGGTATAAGGCACAAATGCTATTTCCTGAATGGGTAAATGTGTCAATTTAGAAATTCGCTCAACAAACAACCTGGAATCCCCAAAATCATCAAAATAAAAATCGCTTGTAAACTCATTACCATCTTTAAATACAACCTTGTGTGTTTTATGGTCGGATATCCTACCATATTCATTCTCCTTACCATTATATTGAACTATACTGGCTATTTCAGTATAGGCATAATCGTGCGATCTGATATCCACTAGTTTCCGGAAGGAAATATGATCATTATCCAATATGACTTTTACACTACAGGAGAAGAACAATGTCACCATCAATAAAATGAGCGAAACTCTTGTAAATCCTGCCGCTATAGCTTTATTATCTAACCCCATTCTATCATCGCAAAATTGCAGATAGTCATCGTAATTCTTTATTGTTAGCCGTTGTAGAAACATAACTGCGCTCATCATTAAAGAAAATGAAATGAATAACCCAGTAATTGAAAATAGTATCCACACAGGAGGATAGAAGACTGCACCCTTGTCTAATGATAAAATGACAATAGACTTATAAACAATATACAGTACCCATGCTATGGGTATGGGTAAAGCAGTTACGAATAATAACGCATAGATTAAGCTAGACTTTTTCTGTTTTTCATATTGCTCAATAAATCCCAGTTCTTCCTCATGAGTATAAGTACGCGTCGGATGATTTGGGAATTTTCTTCTTAATAGTGTAAAAGTCTCACTACTTAAAGATTCGCCGAGCCGTGAATTGAAATTTTTTATGTAACTGAACCAGCCCATGTGCCTGTAAAATATATAAAATCGTATTAGTGCCAGATACGCATTTCAATCATCTGCCTATTTTTTAATAATTTTCTGCATTATTCCATCAGTATTATGCAGCAGACCCTGAAGAAGCTACCTTATTTTTTGTGCTATCTAGTAGCCTTTGTATTGGGCATGAAGCAAATGCGCGAGCCCGATATATGGTGGCAGCTGCTTACCGGCAGGTGGATGCTGGAAAATGGGGAGATAACACGCAGCGACATGTTCTCATTTACTATGCAGGGGACAAAATGGGTAAATGTAAAATGGCTGTATGAAGTGATAATAGCCAGCCTGGAGCGTGGCATGGGCCCGGAGGGTGTCATGCTGCTGCAGGCGGTAGTAAATGTAGCCATACTATGGGCGGTGTTCCAAACCATAAAATATATAGGCAAACAACTGGGCAGCCCCACATTGGGTTTGGGTAGTATTGTTGCTGCATTGCTGCTGTTGATAGTTGTAGAATACCGTATGGCAGGCAGGCCCGAGATGGTGAGCCACCTGATGTGCGCACTCTATATATGGCATCTATGGAAAAATCCCGATCTTGGCTGGAAGCAAATGATACTACCTGTAGCGCTGCAATGCCTGTGGGCCAATATGCACGAAGGCTACCCGGTGGGTATAGTGATACTGGGCACGTATGCAGCAGGCAGCCTGCTGGCTTGGTTGATACAAAAGGAGAAAAGCTATCTGCAAACAGCCGGAAGAGCCGCAATAATGACCGGGGCTGCAGCAGTAGCCATATTGCTGAACCCCAACGGCATACAGCTATGGAAGCAACCTTTTGAAATATACAGGCAGGTGCAAGTGAACAAATACACTACCGAACTGTATAACTGGATGCAACCCGACTACTGGACCATTCAATCGAAAATATATATTGTATTGCTGCTGGTGGGGATACTGTTTTGGATAGTGAGGATGATACAGGCTAAGAAACAAAATGATGGCAGGCTGTTTACTCCACAGACCATCAGTTACCTGATGCTGCTGGTAGTGCTTGGGTATCTGTCGCTAGGCGCTAACCGTAATATTATTTTTGCAGCCATAGCTGTAGCACCTACCCTGCCCACGATGCTGGGCTGGCTAACCCAACAATCAGGGCTGGGAGATAAAGGGTTTTATACACTGCTATCGAAAAACAGCTGGCTGATAGGCAGTGCTATGGCTTTAGCGCTATATGTGGGCGTGGTAAACAATAGTTATTATAAAGCTACTGAATCGCACAACAGGTATGGCTTGCAGATAGACCCGCTGGATAACCCAGTAGGAGCGGCTCAGTTTATAAAACAGCATGGTATAAAAGGCAGAGCCTTCAGCGATTATTTCAGCTCATCCTACCTGCTGTGGGCGCTGTATCCTGATTTTAAATCTTATATAGACCTGCGCGATCTGGACATCTTCTCAAAGCAATTCTTTGATGATTATTTTGAGCTGCATAACAGTCCTGCAAAGTTTGATACGTTAAAGAAGAAGTACGATTTCAATTATATAGTGCTGTCTACATCGCAACTGAATACAATACAGCAAAGGCTGTATTGGGGTGAAGGGTACAACATGATATATGTAGACCCTGTGAGTGTTGTGTTCTTAAAAATGACACCGGAGAACCAGCATATAAATATGAATGTGCAGATACAGAAATTATTCAGCTGGCCGGAAGCACCCGAAGCCCCGGGCTGGGCAGCAGGATTGACTATGTTGCTCAATCCCTCTTATCATGAAGAGGCCGACCGCACAGAAGAATACACACCGTTGGTAGCTGCCCGCTATTATAACAGTATAGGCAATCACCCACTACTGATAAAGTTGCTGTTGCCGACCATCAACAATTTTGAGCATAATGCTGAGGCGATGACCCTGATGGGCAGCGCATACGTAGGTATGCTGAAAATGGCTACTACACAACAAGAAAGTCAAAGAAAGGTGGATAGTGCATTTTACTTTTTGAACGAAGCCCAGAAAATAGACCCTGACTACCCGCAATTGTATGTGGCAAAAGGCAACCTGTATATGAATATGGGAAAATTCTCTGACGCGGAACGTGAGTTGAGGACCTATGTGAAGATGAAACCCGAAGATGATTTCATGCAGTATCAGTACGGTGTATGTAATTATTATGTTTATATAAACGATAAGACCCCTGAAGCGCTGGACAAGATCATAAAATCGATGAAGGAGTCGCTGGCATTGAATGCGGAAAACAAAAGGGCTTACCTATACATAGCCTATGCCGAAATGGCAAAAGGCAATAAGGCAGAAGCACGCAAAAACCTTGAAAAAGCTACAACTATAGGGGCTAAATATATAGTGCAGGAGGAGGAGATGATAAAAGTATTGAGGGCACAGACGGGGTTACAATAAGTCAATAGAATATCAGACTTCGTACTTACGGCAGATAGTTGCATTTTTGCAGCATGAACTGGCATAGCCTATACAGCTACACACGCACCGGCGACAAACCCAATAAAGAAAGGAATACGGACGAGATACGCAATTCGTTTTTGCGCGACTACGACCGTATCATATTCTCATCAGCCTTTCGCAGGCTGCAGAATAAGACGCAGGTGTTTCCGCTACCCGGGGCAGTATTTGTGCACAACAGGCTTACGCATAGCCTGGAGGTGGCATCGGTTGGGCGCTCGCTGGGAAAGGCTGTGGGTGATGAGATCGTGAAGAAATATGGTAAGAATAATGAGGAGTTCACTGAGTTTTACAAATACGAGCTGCCATCGGTAATAGCTGCGGCTTGCCTGGCACACGATATAGGCAACCCGCCTTTCGGCCACTCGGGCGAAGATGCGATACGTACCTATTTCCGTAACCTGAGTGGTGAGACCAAAGAGATTGTACACTCAGCACTGAGCGAGAACCAGCGAAAAGACTTTGAGTGGTTTGAGGGTAACTCAAACGCGTTGCGTATACTTACGCATCACTTCAACGAAAACTCCCAGGGTGGCTACAGGCTTACGTATACTACTTTAGCCTCTATAGTAAAATATCCTTGCACATCTGCTGAGGGGTTTAATAGAAATACGGGGCTGATAGCTACAAAGAAGTCGGGCTTTTTTGATAGTGAACTGCACTATTATAAGGCGATAGCAGAAGAACTGGACATACCGAAGAAAGAGGGCTATGATAATGTTTATGCCAGGCATCCGTTTGTTTACCTCACGGAAGCTGCTGATGATATCTGCTACAGAGTGATAGACCTGGAGGATGCGCACAGGTTGCATATTGTACCACTACAAACGATAAAGGATATTTTCTATCCTTTCTTTGAAAATGAGACAGGCTACAATAGTCTGGAGCAAATAAAGAAAACCACTGACAGGATAGTAGATGATAACCAGAAGGTGCAGTATATACGCGCTATGTGGATAGGGCTGATGGTGCAGAAGCTGTCGCAGGCGTTTATGGATAATGAGGAAGCGCTGCTGGCCGGGAACCTGGAAAAAGACCTGATGAAATGCCTGCCAGAGCGTGAGCAGAAACTGATTGACACTATTAATGACTTCTCAACGAAGTATATATACAATTACAAATCGGTAGTGGAGATAGAGCTGGCGGGCTATAACGTAATAGGCGGCCTGCTGGAAGAGTTTATTGCTGCGGTGATAGACCCTAAGCAACCTAAAGCGGGCAAGCTTATAAAGCTAGTATCGAGCCAGTTTACCATAAAGCCGGAGCGTGAATATTTGTATCAAAATATACAGTCGGTAGTGGATTTTATATCGGGCATGACCGACCTGTATGCGATAGACCTGTACCGCAAGATAACCGGCATTACCATACCTGAAATACGATAGTGATGCAGCATCCCGGTAGTTTACGCATAGATGATTTTACCTACGAGCTGCCCGATGATCGGATAGCCAAGTATCCGCTGCGGGATAGAGATACATCGAAGTTGTTGGTGTATAGTAGTGGTGATATTTCAGAAAGTATTTACAGGAATATCGCCGAGTATATACCGCAAGGCAGCCTGCTGGTCTTCAACCAGACGAAAGTGGTGAATGCACGGCTGTTGTTCAAGAAAGATACAGGCAGCGTGATAGAAGTGTTTTGCCTGGAGCCGCATGCCCAATATGCTGATGTGCAAACAGCCATGCTGCAAAAAAGCAAAGTGTGGTGGGAGTGCATGATAGGTGGTGCCGGTAAGTGGAAGGATGGCATTGTACTGAATATTGTGCATAGCAATCCTGACTTTGTATTGAGTGCAACCATTGTTGAGCGCAGACAAGGAGCATTTACGCTGGAGCTCAGCTGGGATGGGGATTATACATTTGCTGAGGTATTGCATTACACCGGTAAGGTGCCATTGCCACCTTACCTGAACAGGCAGGCAGAGGTAAAAGACGAAGCTACCTACCAAACCATATATGCCAAAGAAGAAGGCAGCGTTGCAGCGCCAACTGCGGGCTTGCATTTTACAGAGCATATATTCCAATCCTTTGGGCAGAAACAGATAGATAAAATATTTGTGACGCTGCATGTTGGGGCAGGTACGTTTAAGCCTGTGAAGACGGAGACCATAGAGGAGCATGATATGCATGCCGAGTGGATAGAGGTGGATGTAGAGACAATAGATCAACTATTACAACATATAAATATCGGCATTGTTGCAGTAGGCACTACATCGTTGCGCACGCTGGAGAGCTTGTATTGGATAGGTGCTAAGTTGCTGCAAGGTATGGCACCTGATATACAGGGGTTGGCGGTAAAGCAATGGGACCCATACGAGCTAAAAACTGATGCCAGCGCACAAGCCGCATTACAGGCTTTGAAAGACTGGATGCTGCAAAACAACCTCACCCGCCTGGTAACGCGCACGCAGATATTGATAGCCCCGGGCTACACTTTCAGGATAATAAGGGGATTGGTGACGAATTTTCACCAGCCACAATCTACGCTGCTGTTGCTGGTATCGGCTTTGATTGGCGATGACTGGCGCATGGTGTATGAGCATGCTATGCAGCACGATTTCCGCTTTTTGAGCTATGGCGATGGCTGCCTGCTGTTGCCATAAGTTAACACAGGCGTATCGTTAGGTATTTAGTAGCTTTGCAGGCACTAATAGCTATTGGTTTTGAATACACAAGAGTTTATTGCGGCGGCACTGGCCGAAGATATAGGCAGCGGAGATCATTCAACACTGGCATCGATACCAGCTGATGCTATGGGTAAGGCCGTACTGAAGATAAAAGAAGATGGCATACTGGCCGGCGTATTGCTGGCGCAATACATCTTTCATCACCTGGAGCCTGAAGCGCAGTTTACATTGTATAAGAAAGATGGCGACAAGGTGAAGAATGGAGAGGTAGCATTTGAAGTATCGGCCAAAGTGCATACGATATTGCAGGCAGAGCGCCTCTCGCTCAACTGCATGCAGCGCATGAGCGGTATAGCTACCCTTACTAACCAATACGTTGAGAAAATAAAGCACTATAAGACCCGCATATTGGATACCCGTAAGACCACACCGCTATTTCGCGAGTTTGAGAAAGAAGCCGTGAAAATAGGCGGCGGTGTGAACCACCGTATGGGCTTGTACGATATGGTGATGCTGAAGGATAACCATATAGATTTTTGTGGTGGTATTGAGAAAGCAATAGAGCGTACACAGGCGTACCTGAAAGAAAACAAACTAGACCTGAAGATAGAAGTAGAGACCCGCACGCTGGAAGATGTGAAGCGTGTGCTGGCTGTAGGTGGCATACACCGTATAATGCTGGATAACTATACGCCCGAAGTGATGGTAGAAGCCGTGAAACTGATAGATGGCAGGTATGAGACAGAAGCATCGGGCGGTATTGAGATAGATAACGTAGAGGAGTATGCTAAAACAGGTGTGGATTATATATCGGTAGGTGCTATTATACACCATGCGGTGAGTATGGACCTGAGCCTAAAAGCGCAGATAGCCTAATGCAAAAGCACCTGATATTTATCATCAACCCGAAATCGGGTACCGACAGGCAGAAGGTGATACAGCATGCTATAGATAAAGTGCTGGATAAGAAAAAGTATACCTACGAGATACAGCATACCCAATACGCAAAGCATGGCACTGAACTGGCCAAGTTGGCTGCAAAAGCCGGCGCTTACGCCGTAGTAGCTGTTGGTGGCGATGGCTCGGTGAATGATATAGTAGCAGGCTTGATAGGTACGGATACCGCGCTGGCCATTATACCCAAAGGCTCCGGCAATGGTATGGCACGCAGCATGCACATATCGCTGGAGACAGAGGAGGCCATCCGCATTATCAACAAAGGAAATATCAATAAGATAGATATTGGTTTTGCAAACGACAGGCCGTTCATCAGTAATGCCGGTGTAGCTTTTGATGCGCTCATCTCTAAAAAATTTGCTAAAAGCAAAACGCGTGGCCTGGCTATGTATAGCTGGCTGGTGACCAAACACATGTGGACCTATAAAGAATGGGATTGGCATATAACGGTAGATGGTAAGCGTATTGATGAGAAAGCTTTCATCATAACCGTAGCTAACGGTAAGCAGTTTGGCTACAACTTCAAAATAGCACCGCAGGCCGATTATACTGATGGACTGTTCGATGTGATTGTAATCAGAAAATTCCCCAAAATACTAGGTGGCTTGCTGGTATTCCGTGCTATGAATGGCACTATTACGGATAGCCCGTATGTAAAGCAATACCGTGGTAAAGACGTAATTATAGCTCACCCTGAGCTAAAGCTGATGCAAACCGATGGCGATGCACACCCTTGCGAGAGCAAAATACACTTCCGTATAGAAAAGGGCTTGCTGAAGGTGCTGATGCCATAATTCCCCTCCTGCAAATAAGATTTCCGATACAGGGCTATAACAGTTAATTTTACGCCCTCAAATCAAGCAATATGAAACTGGTAACCTACGCGAAACAAGGCCTGGAACAACTGGCTTTTTACATAGGCGATAAACTATACGATACGCACGCTGCAAATGCGAAGCTGCCCACCACTATGATGGACATGCTGAACAATTGGGAAGCATTGGTAGACATAGCTAAACAAACAGAAGCCGATATAAAAAGCGGCAAGTTGTCGGCTGAAGGTATCAGCTACGATAGCGCTACCATACTTGCACCTGTGCCTAAACCTACATCGTGCAGGGATGGCTATGCTTTCCGCCAGCACGTAGCGGCTGCAAGGCGCAACCGCAAAGTGGATATGATAGCTGAGTTTGACCAGTATCCTATCTTTTACTTTACCAATCACAATGCGATACAAGGCCCCGGCGATATCGTGTGCATGCCCGATCATTTTCAGAAACTGGATTTTGAGCTGGAAGCTGCGATAGTGACCTGCAAAAAAGGCCGCAACATAAAAGCCGCTGATGCTGATGAGTATATAGCAGGCTATATGATAATGAACGATATGAGCGCCCGCACCCTGCAGATGGAAGAAATGCTGCTGAACCTGGGCCCTGCAAAGGGTAAAGACTTTAGCACGGTGATAGGTCCGATGCTGGTAACGCCTGATGAGCTGGAGCAGTACAAAGTGCCTGCTAAAGAAAACCACGTGGGTAACAGCTACAACCTGAAAATGCGCTGCTGGGTGAATGGTGTGCTGGTAAGCGAAGGTAGCGTTGGAGATATGGACTGGACATTTGCGGAGATACTGGAGCGTTGCGCTTACGGTGTTGATATTATACCCGGCGAAGTGATAGGTAGCGGTACTGTAGGTACAGGCTGCTTCCTGGAGCTGAACGGTACTGGCTTGCTGAACGACCCTAACTATAAAGTGCAATGGCTACAACCCGGCGATGTAGTAGAAATGGAAATTGAAGGACTGGGCAAGCTGAAGAACACAATAGTGGCGGAGAGTACAGACTGGAGCATACTGAACCTGAAAAAGAAATAAGACCATGAGGTTTTCGAAAGATACAGTAGTAGGCGTGATAGGTGCCGGAGCCATGGGCTCGGGCATTGCACAAGTAGCTGCCATGGCAGGCCATAAAGTAGTGTTGTATGATACCAACCACGCCGCGCTGGAAAAAGCAGAAAGCAACCTGCTGAAAACATTGGCTAAGTTGGTAGAGAAAGGGAAGCTGGCTGATGTGGCCAGTGTTGCAACTCGCTTTACTTATGCTACTGAGCTGAGTGCATTTGCCAATTGCGGACTGGTGATAGAAGCCATCATCGAAAACCTCGACATAAAGAAAAAAGTATTCGGCGTGCTGGAGCAGGAAGTGCCTGCTAACTGTGTGCTGGCAAGCAATACCTCATCGCTGTCTATCACATCGATAGCTGCTGCATGTAAAGATGCATCGCGTGTGATAGGCCTGCACTTCTTTAATCCTGCACCACTGATGGCACTGGTAGAGGTGATACCTGCCGTGCAGACAGAGGCGGCGCTGGTTGACGAATCGAAAGCACTGATGGAGCAATGGGGTAAAGTGCCTGTGATAGCGAAAGATACACCCGGCTTTATCGTGAACCGTGTTGCCCGTCCATACTATGGTGAGGCCATACGCATACTGGAAGAAGGTATTGCTGATATGCCTACTATTGATTGGGCGCTGACAGAACTGGGTGGTTTCCGTATGGGGCCATTCACATTGATGGATTACATTGGTCATGATGTAAACTATGTAGTAACTGAAACTGTATTCCAATCCTTCTTTTACGATCCCCGTTACAAACCATCGTTCTCGCAAAAGCGCCTGCTGGAAGCTGGATGGCTGGGCAGGAAGACCGGCAGAGGTTTCTATAATTATGCCGAAGGTGTTGCTATGCCAGAGCCCACAAAAGACACAGAGTTAGGCAATAAGATTGTAGAACGTGTAGTAGCCATGCTGATAAATGAAGCGGCTGAAGCATTGCATCTGAATATCGCATCGGCTAAAGACTTGGACCTGGCCATGACCAAAGGCGTGAACTACCCCAAAGGCCTGCTGCAATGGGCCGATGAATGGGGTACGGCTAAATGCCTGAGCATACTGGATGGCTTGTATAACGACTATCACGAAGACCGCTATAGGGCCAGCGTTTTATTACGTAAAGCTGACAGAGCAAAAGTTAAGCTGGTATAACTATTAAGTATATTTAGGATTATGAGAAGAATAATCCTATTGGCAATAGCATGTATACTGTCCGTATCATCGTATGGACAATTAGACCTGTCGCTTCAGGGTGGCATTGCTTCGCATAAAGTGCTGGAACGTACGACTAATGATTTCCAAAGAAGCACCGATGGTAAAGCCAATCTCAATCTTTTATGCAGAGTGTTGAAACCCATTGGTAAATGGAAACTTCTCGGCGCGGCCATTTCTTATGAGCAAGCCGATCTTACAGTAAATACTTCGAGAAGACCCGATACCAGTAATTATAATATTGTGATGAGTGTAAAAAACAATGCACAGTACCTGGTGTTGTCACCCTTTGTTGGTATACGCTTAGGCAACTATAATCTTTTCAATTTCTATGCCGGCCCGCAAATAGCTTTTTTGACGAAAGGAACGGAGAGGACAGGTAAAAATGTCGTCATGTCAAAATCGGGATATCCATACTTTAATTATGAGGAAGTAACGAACTCCAGTGATCAGCTGAGAAGTATAGTGTTAAGGGTAAATCTGCAAGCAGAACAATTATTTCCACTTACTGATAAGATCAGGTTTGTGGTGAGTGAGGGGTATTCATATAATTTAACCAACACAACAGGTAGTAAGGTCTTTTCGGTAAAAGGGCCGCGTAATTATGCGAGCATCAATTCATATGTGCTCTCATTCAGATTGGGTGTTAGTTATACCCTTGATAAGCCTGCGAAGAAGGCTAAAAAGATGGAGGAACATATAGCGCCTTTTACCAAAGAGGAGCAGAAATAACTATTTAGTAGCGATACCGGCTTTGCAACTTTGTATGGTGCTATCGCTGCCTATTTTGTCTATATTCTCCAGTGCATCGGCTACGGTTGGGTATTGGGCCATAGTTTTTTCCAGCACACAATCGCAATACTTTTGCTTGTCGGCATCGTTCAGCACCCAGGTAGCTTCGTCCATGCAGGCTTTATGATACATGTCTTTGTATTCGCTTTCCCATCCACCCATTTCGCATGATGCGAATAGAACTATAGCCGCCAATGCCGATAAGTACGTTTTCATAGCCTAATGTTTTAAGCGTTATTTTTAGTTTAACTTAGCCACAACACCATACTAAAGTTAATCTATCTTATGTACAATATCACTATTCTTTACGGCGCTATCAGGGATGGCAGGTTGAGTATACGGGCAGCCAAAGCGGTAGAAAATGCATTGCATGCTACAGGCAAGGTAAATGTTACGCTCATAGACATTAAGGAGTATAACCTGCCCGTAATGGAGCAACGTCTGAAGGATATGGAAAACCCACCTGAGAATATAGTGAAGATAGGGAGGCTGCTGGAGTCGGCAGATGGCATAGTGTTCGTAACGCCGGAGTATAACAATAGCTATAGCGGTGCTATGAAGAATGCGATAGACTACTATACCAAAGAATGGGCGAAGAAACCTATAGGTTGCGTGTGTGGGTCTAACGGCAGGCAAGGCGGGCTGAATGCCAGTAACCTGTTGCAATTGCTGATACTGGCAATAGGCGCATTCCCGATGCCATATAAGCTGCTGGTGCCTGAACTACAGAATGCACTAGACGAAGAAGGCAAGCCACAAAACGAGATCATGGCCAAAAACCTGACGAAGTTTGTGGAGGAATACCTGTGGTTTGTAGAGGCCATCAATACCCAGAATAAAAAGCATTCATAAAAATCTACTCTGTTCCGTTTTTACTAGACTGTTTGCCGTAAATTTGCAGCCGCATGAATTTGCAGGTAGTGCAGGCAATGTTTAGTGATGACCACCGCTTAAAACAAATAGCGGCTGGGATCTCATTGCCCGATAATAAGCTACGTGTATACCTCGATAACCTTCGGGGTTCTTCCATCAACTTTATTGCAACGGCCGTATGGCAAGCTTCGGATGCTAACCATGTCTTCATTTTGAATGATAGGGAAGAGGCAGCTTATTTTCATAACGATCTGGAGCAACTGACGAATGCGCTGGATATCTGCTTTTTCCCCGATTCGTTCAAGCGCAGTGGCAACTATACCGAGCTGAACAGCAGCCATGTGATGCTGCGCACGGAGGCACTCACAAAGTTCAGCGGTAAGAACCCACGCAAGAAAGTGCTGGTCACCTATCCTGAAGCATTATTTGAAAGGGTGGTGAACCCAAAGACGCTTTCAGGCAATATGATATCGATACAGGTGAATGAAAGCCTGGATGTGGAAGGGTTGATGAAGCGTTTTGTTGGGTTGGGTTTTAAGCGCGAGGATTTTGTGTATGAGCCTGGGCAATTTGCCATGCGTGGTGGTATACTGGATATTTATTCTTTTGGCAACGAGCATCCGTATCGTATAGAACTGTTTGGCAATGATGTAGATAGCATCCGCATCTTCAATCCCGAAACGCAGCTATCGGAGCGCAAGCTGACCAATGTCTCCATACTGCCGAACATCGAGACCAATTTTGAGACTAAGGAGAAAATATCTCTGCTGGATTACCTGCCTGAGTATACAGTGATATGGGCGAAGGACCTGGACTTTACACTGGGCCGTATTGGCAAGCTGGAGGCCGAGCTGCCGGATAACATCACACTGAAGCAGGTAGGCGAAGACCATGAAGATGAAGGCCAGATAAAGGAACTGACCCGGGATGATTTTGAGACAACAGAAAACTGGTTGCAGCAGATAAAGCGCCGTCACCTGATAGAATGGTACAACCATTCGCTGGCTAGGATTACAGATGACGAAGCTACAACACTACAGTTTGCTACAGAAGAGCAGCCCGTGTTCAACAGGCAATTCAATATGCTGATAGCTGATTTGCAAAAAAGGATAGCAGCTAATTATACGCCATTCATTTTTGCGGAGAACCCCAGGCAACTGGAAAGGTTGAGGAGTGTGTTTGATGACCTGAACGCAGAGATCAACTTTGTACCTATACCTACGCCTATAAGCAAAGGTTTTATCGATCATGATAAAAAGCTGATATGCTATACCGACCACCAGATATTCCAACGTTATCATAAGTACAAAGTAAAGCAGGCCTATACCAAGGGTAAGGCACTTACCATGCGCGCCCTGCGCGAGCTACAGCCCGGAGACTATGTAACACACATAGACCACGGTGTAGGTATGTATAGCGGCCTGCAGAAGATAGATGTGAATGGCAATATGCAGGAGGCCGTGCGCATTATATACCGCGATAACGATGTGCTGTATGTTAACATCAATTCGCTGCACAAGATCAGCAAGTACACCGGCAAGGAAGGTACTGCACCAAAGGTAAATAAGCTGGGTAGTGATGCGTGGGAGAAGCTGAAGAACAAGACCAAGAAGCAGGTAAAAGATATTGCAACCGACCTGATAAAGCTGTACGCTAAGCGTAAGGCTACACCGGGTTTTGCTCACTCGATAGATACGTACCTGCAAACGGAATTGGAAGCATCATTCTTTTACGAAGACACACCAGACCAGAGTAAAGCAGTGGCCGATGTGAAGCGGGATATGGAATCACCTTCGCCCATGGACAGGCTGGTATGCGGCGATGTGGGCTTTGGTAAAACAGAAGTGGCTGTGCGTGCAGCATTCAAAACGGTGAATGACAGCAAGCAGGCGGCGGTATTGGTACCTACTACTATACTTGCTTTCCAGCACTACCAAACGTTCAAAGAAAGGCTGAAGGATTTTCCTTGTACGGTAGATTATATCAACCGCTTTAAATCGGCCAAAGAGAAAAGAGAAACACTAAAGCGCCTCGAAGAAGGCAAGATAGATATACTGATAGGTACACACGCCATCATTGGTAAGGATGTTAAGTTTAAAGACCTTGGCCTGCTGGTGGTAGATGAAGAGCAGAAGTTTGGTGTGGCAGCTAAGGAAAAACTGCGTGAACTGAAAGCGAACGTAGACACACTGATATTGACCGCAACGCCTATACCGCGTACGCTACAGTTCTCGCTGATGAACGCGCGTGACCTGAGCATCATCAATACCCCGCCACCTAACAGGCAGCCGGTGCATACCGAAGTGGGCGTGTTTGATGAATATGCGATACGTGAGGCTATATACTATGAAACAGAACGTGGAGGGCAGGTGTACTTTATACACAACCGTGTGCAGAGCTTGCCGGAGATGGCCGGGCTGCTACGCAACCTTTGCCCCGACCTGGAGATAGGTATGGCGCATGGGCAGATGGAAGGCCATAAGCTGGAAGAAGCGCTGATGAACTTTATTGAGCGCAGGTACGATGTGCTGTGCTGTACCAATATAGTAGAGAGTGGTGTGGATATATCGAACGCCAACACAATCATCATCAACCATGCGCACCAGTTTGGCCTGAGCGACCTGCACCAGCTGCGTGGCCGCGTGGGCAGGAGCAATAAAAAAGCATTCTGCTACCTGCTGGCACCACCTATGAGCACGCTGCCTGATGACAGCCGCAAACGCCTGCAAACGCTGGAGCAGTTCAACGAACTGGGTAGCGGTTTCCAGATAGCGATGCGCGACCTGGATATACGTGGTGCGGGCAACCTGCTGGGTGGCGAGCAAAGCGGTTTTATAGCGGAGATAGGTTTTGAGATGTACCAGAAGATACTGGACGAAGCCATACGCGAACTGAAGACTACCGACTTTAAAGATGTATTTAGCGAAGAGCTGGAGCGCAAGAAAGACTATGTAAGCGATTGTACGATAGACACCGACCTGGAGATACTGATACCGGATAGCTATGTAGAGAATATTACCGAAAGGCTATCGCTGTATACCCAGCTGGATGATATTAACGATGATGAAATGCTGGAGCTTTTTGCCAGCGACCTGCAAGACCGTTTTGGCCCGATACCACCATCGGTAGAGGAACTGTTTACAACCCTGCGCTGCCGCCGCATAGCCTGCGAACTGGGCTTTGAAAAGCTGATACTGAAGAACGAACAAATGCGCCTGTATTTCGTTAATAACCCCGATTCGCCCTATTTTGAGTCGGATATCTTCAATCATATCCTCACTTATATACAGACCCGCACCAACAATGCAAAGTTGAAGCAGGTAGGTAAAAACTTTATGCTGATTGTAGACCGGATGAAGAGTATGGGCGATATCTATAATTTCCTGCATGGAATTGAAACCTCCGCCCCCGTTAAGTAATTACTACCTGTAATTATTTATTTATTCACGAATATGTTTTTGGTTGGTTATTCTTGTTAAGAATAGATAAGATATATATATCTTGCTGCCTGAAGCGATGCCTGAGACAAAAAGCCAAATAAAGATTGTAATAGCGGATGACCACCACATATTGCTGGATGGGCTGAAAGCTATGTTGCAAAAGCATAAGGATATTGAAATAGCAGGTCTTTATAGCAATGGACATGACTTGTTTGATGACTTGCGAAACACCAATCCTGATATTGCTATTGTTGACATCAACATGCCGGGACTGAATGGACATGAACTGACACTGAAAATAAAAGAGTTCTACCCGCATATACATATCATTACTCTTTCGATGCACGATGATGCAGCGCACATTATGGAAATGATAGAAGCGGGCGTATCGGGCTACCTGCTAAAGAATGTAAATGATAAAGACCTGGTAGAGGCAATACATGCTGTGTATAACGGTAAGCTTTACTTCTCATCCGAAGTGTCTGAGAAGATCACTTCTATGGTCATTAACCAGCAACGCAAGCTATCGCAGCCCAAAGAGGCACAGCTTACTGAGCGCGAGCTGGAAATACTGAAATTAATAGCTGATGAGTATAGCAATGCAGATATTGCTAAGACCTTATTTATAAGTGAGCGTACTGTAGAAACCCACCGCAAGAATATGTTGCGTAAGACCAACAATAAATCGATAGTTGGGCTGCTGAAATACGCAATCGAAAATCAACTCCTTTAAGGCGGCATCCGTGCCAGTGGGTATATAAAATACCCATACCCGTGTATTTTACAGGCTACACGCCCAATATACTTTTGTGGCAAGAAGGGGGCTATAAGTCTATCCCATTCATTTGAAACACAAAAACAACCAGATATGAAAAAGGTTCTCTACACAGGCGTGTCAGCATTTGTATTTGCCCTGATGGCAGCATCGTGCAATAAGGAGGAAACTCCGGATCCTACCCCTCCCATCACCGACAGCACAGACACAAGTAAAACTGCACCTAGTTTCACTCCATCAATAGCAGACATTAATGGCTCGATGGTAGCACTACAAACAAAAACTACAGTTACCCAGTCGGGCTTTAGTGTAGATAGCAAAGTAGAAACAGCTACAGCCGTGTTCTATAGCACAGGTACAACATTGGTAGATGCCGGTACCGTATCGGTAAACGGATTTGACCTGACCAAGCAAACCAACAACTCATACCTGAAAACTCCATCGGCAACTTCAACTGCCCTTAGCCTAAACTTTCCTACAGGTGCCAACTGGTCGGTAAGTGGTAACAGCAATGTTTCTGCTATAAGCTATGCACATGGCACCACTTTCCCTGAATATACAGGCGATGTACCAACCTCTATCACCAAAGCAAATGGCCTCAGCTTTAATTTCAATTCATCGAATGTGAAATACGCTGACTCGGTTTATGTGTTTATCGCTACATCCAATGGAACAACTTTCATCAAAGCATTTGGTGCAAATGCAGGTAGCGTGAGCATTAGCGCCAGCGAATTGAGCAACCTGCCTACTAATAGCAATAGCAGTGCCTTCTTGGAGGTGATACCGGTAACCTATACTGTTCAGAATATTTCGGGCAAACGCTATGCGTTTATTAAAGAGCAGGCTTGCGTTAAGAATGTGAACATTAACTAAAACTAAAACAACTCATTTACACAGAGGTTTTCATGTAGATGGTGGATAGCAACGGCGGGGCTTAGTGCCCTGCTGTTACGTTTCTGCCGGATACAAAAAAGGGCAGGAAATATTTCCTGCCCTTTTTTGTATTGCTTTACAGCTTAATGATTTCTTCTGTTTTCTGATCGTAAAACTGGTATTGAGTGATAGGTGCATTATTATCCAGCACAACCTTTAGCCTTACTTTATATTTCCAGTACCATTTCCATATCAAAGAATTGAAGAAATAGCCTTTGGTAAGGTATGCACCCATAATAGGATGTACATGCAGCGCCAACTGACGATGGCCTTGGTCTATCAGGTATTTCAGGTCTTTCTCAATATCATCGGCCAGCAATATAGATGGGCCTATTTTACCACTGCCTTTGCAGGTAGGGCAATCCTCGGTAGTAGATATATTTAGCTCGGGACGCAGGCGCTGGCGCGTTATCTGCATCAGTCCAAACTTTGATATTGGTAATACAGTATGGCGGGCACGGTCGGGTTGCATCAAACGCTCCATGGCATCCAGCACCTGTTTTTTATTTTCAGGTAGCTTCATGTCTATAAAGTCGATGATGATGATACCGCCCAGATCGCGGAGGCGCATCTGCCTGGCTATCTCCTGCACGGCTTCCAGGTTGGTAGCCAGTGCATTCTGTTCCTGCCCTGCATCGGCACTGCGGGTGCCGCTGTTCACATCTATTACATGCAGCGCCTCCGTATGCTCTATGATGAGATACGAGCCGCTGGAAAGATTTACTGTTTTACCGAAAGAAGACTTTACCTGCTTGCTTACGCCATAGGTATCGAATACTGATTGGCCGTTGTTGTGATAGGTAACGATATCTTCTTTTTCGGGAGCTATACGGGCGATGTACTCTTTGGCTTCGCTCATCAACTTCTTATCGTTCACCACTACACGCTGAAAGCTTTCGCTCAGCAGATCGCGCAGGATGGATGTCGTTTTATCCTGCTCGCCCATTATGAGCTGTGGAGGCTTAGAGCCTTTCAGGTTTTTCTGTATGTTCTCCCACATTTCGGCAAGTGCCATAATGTCGGCATGCAGCTCAGCAGTATTCTTACCTTCGGCAGCTGTGCGCACTATCACGCCAAAATTCTTCGGCTTAATAGCTTCAACTACTTTCTGCAGGCGTTTGCGCTCATCAGCAGAGTGTATTTTGCGCGATATAGCTATTACATCGTTGAAGGGTGTAACAACCACAAAACGACCAGGCAATGAAATCTCGCAGCTAAGGCGCGGGCCTTTTGCTGAGATAGGTTCTTTCAATATTTGCACCAGCACATCGGGCTTCTGCGAGATCACATCGGTGATCTTACCCGTTTTCAATATCTCTTTTTCATTCTGGAATTTGCCAAAGTCGGTACCCCAGGGTGTGTTGCCCTCAACGGATAATTTGGTAAACTTCAGCAGCGAACGGAAATAAGGGCTTAGATCGGTATAGTGTAAGAATGCATCCTTCTCATACCCAACATCTACAAATACTGCGTTAAGGCCGGGCATTAGTTTCTTGATCTTGCCAAGGTAAAGGTCACCTACAGCAAAATTATCCTGGCCACGCTCGTAGTGCAGCTCTACGAGTTTCTTATCCTCCAGCAATGCGATCTCTACCACATCGCCGGAAGCGTTGATAATAAGTTCTTTATTCATGCTACCCTTTTGATCCATTCCTGCCGTTTCCTACGCACACAATTGTAGTATGCCTAAAAATGCATTGGTTGGAAATGCTTATTGCGTATAGCAAAAACCTCACAGCTTTATGCACCTGGCTTACAGGGCAAAAAGCTGTGAGTCAATGTATACTTAAACTAATAAGCGGAAATAAACAGGCAGGTATGAACCGGCTATAAAAATTATTTCTTCTTATGACGGTTCTTTCTCAAACGCTTCTTGCGTTTGTGGGTAGCTATTTTATGACGTTTTCTTTTCTTACCACAAGGCATAACACAAAATTTTATTAGTTACTTAAATGATTGTATATAGTTGTCTATATCCTTACTGAATTCCGGCTTGTTCACTATCTTCTTGCAATCCTCCAGTAGCTCTATAGCTTTCTCCTTATTTCCTTTTCCTTTATAGGCCTCTGCCAAAAAGTACAATGCTTCGGTATTTTTAGGCTCCTGTTTCAGTACCGTCTCGTATCGCATGATCGCTTTATCATGCTGACCGGACTGTATGGCTAGGCGTCCTAGCATCAGGTTGGCTGGTATGTTATCCGGCTTTTCGCGCGTGATACCCAGCAGCAACTGTACCCCCTGCATCGTTTCCCCAACCCCCTCTATGTACGCTGCTGCCAAAGCCATTTTGGTAGTATCGTTGTTCGGGTTCAGCTCCAGCGAGCGTTGAAAACAAGCTACGGCTTGCTCCGCTTCCCACATCTTCACACTCTCCGAACTTGCCTGGTGTACCAGGTCTAGAAAGAATTGGCCTGCAAAGTTGAGGTTTTTTTCTGAATTATCCAACTTGGCGGCTAAAGCGTGATAATATGCTGCGGCAGGCAGCTGTTTGTGCTGTTGCCAGGCTTTAGCAAGTTTGGTAAAAGCAGGAGCCATGCGCGATGAATCGCCCATGGCTCTTATTTCTTTTTCAATATTGTCTATTTCGGCGGCTGCATGCTGCGGCAGCTGCGCACGGGATGCCTGTAGAATGGAATCGGTGGAAGCGGTTGCATGGCTGGCATGTGCGCCATCACCCTGCATCTGCGCCATTTGCTGGCTGCCAGGCTTGGGTGGTGGTGGGGTTGTATCCCCCAACCAATATAGCAAGCCTATACCGGCAACTGCAACTGCGGCTGTTATATAATGTACCTTTTGCAAAACAGGAAAATTTCTGCGCAAAGGTAACTTAAAACAGCGTTGCTACCGTGATTAACCCTGATCTATCAGATCTGACTCTTTATGCTCAACCAACTCATGCTTAGAGTCTTTCACAGCCTGTACAAATTCTTTGGCAGGCTTGAATGCTGGGATAAAATGCTCAGGTATTTCTACCGCTACATTCTTCTTGATGTTGCGGCCAATTTTAGCAGCGCGTTTTTTCAGTATAAAACTGCCGAAACCACGCACATACACCGGCTCGCCTTCAACCAACGAAGATTTTACTTCCTTAAAAAAGGCCTCAAGGGCTACAAGGATATCTACTTTGGGTATTCCTGTTTTTTCGGCAATACTTGTAACTACATCTGCTTTTCTCATAGAATGGATTTAAAATTTTGGTGAACGATCTCTCTTAAAGGTGGATTATTTGATATAAAAATACCATTTGTATACAAAAATATTGTACCACTGCCGCAAAATACTGAAAATATTACTAATTTGATGAAAACAACTAGTTAAAAATGGATTAAATAGCGCATTAACATCTGCAAAATCAACACATATTGAATAGTTTTTTTATTTAATATATTGTAATGAAGTGTTGCATTTTTATTTGTCTAATTTATAGTTGTGCCGGATAGGCAATGCGCTAATAATTAAGTTGTAAAACTTTCTACCCAAAAATGGGGAAGGCTTTGGATAGCTGCACGTAATTTTGCGGAGAATTATCGCATAAGTATGGCAGATGAAATAAAAAAACGTAAAGCGGTAGCCTATTGGCTAATGGCTGGCGTACTGATGATAGTAGTACAGGTATTGCTGGGTGGCATAACAAGACTTACAGGATCGGGCCTTTCAATTACCGAATGGAAACCGATAATGGGTGCTATACCGCCTTTGAGCGAAAAGGACTGGCTAGCCGCTTTTGAAAAGTATAAGCAGATAGACCAATTCAAATACATCAACAGCCACTTTGAGCTAAGCGATTTCAAATTCATTTTTTTCTGGGAGTGGTTTCACCGTTTGTGGGCCCGGGCATTGGGTGTAGTTTTCGCCATTGGCTTCATCTATTTCCTGGTAAGAAAATATTTCGATAAAGGAATGGTGATACCGTTTATCATCCTTTTTATACTAGGTGCCGCACAAGGCCTTATAGGATGGATAATGGTGGCGAGTGGGCTGGAAGATACCAACCTGTATGTGAACCATATAAAACTGGCGATGCACTTTATGGCTGCGCTCGTATTGCTATGCTATACATTATGGTTTGCCTTGCAACTCACTATACCTAAGGAAAAAACTACGGAGCATACAAGGCTGCACAACTTTACTATCATTACCATAGCATTACTGGCAGTGCAATTAACCTACGGTGCGTTTATGGCAGGGCTAAAAGCTGCAATGAATGCACCAACATGGCCTACTATAAATGGGATGTGGATACCTGATACCCTGGCTGTAGAGAGCTTTGTGAACCACCCTATAAACGTACACTTTATGCACAGGCAGCTGGCCTACCTGTTGGCTACACTTATCATCTTCTGGTATGGTGCTGCGCGTAAAGCTGCAAGCAGGCAATCATCACCAATGCTCAGTAAAGTTGCTCAATGGCCTTTTATACTAGTTCTGCTACAGGTAGTGCTGGGTATTGTTACGGTCATCAGCGCGCCCAAAACGGTGTTTGGGAAATTTGGACAATTTGAAATGCTTGCATTGACGCACCAGATGGTAGCCATGTTTCTGTTGATATCGCTGATAGTGGCTTTGTATGTAATAAAGCCCGGCAGGCGTGCTAATACTTAATATAGTATTGACGAAACGCTGATACACATCCGGCAAATTCTTCGTACATTAAAGTATGTTAGAAAAGGGCCGATTGTCAGGATATGTAAAAGGTATATACCGGTTTTTGCCTGTACAGCTTTTTCTGCTGCATTTTCGTAAATATGAGTTTCTGCTCATTTTCTGGATCATAGTTATTGCAACTATCACCGGGCATTTTGCTGCCAGCTTTGGTGCATCTAGCCTATTCCTCAGTCCCGAATACAGGGGTACCACAAATTTTATCAGCATGCTATTGCTGGGTGGTGCAATGTCGGTATTTGTGATGGCCTGGCATATTACTACCTTCATTATTCACAGCCACCGCGTGCCTTTTATGGGCGCAATACGTCATGCTTTTTTAAAGTATTGTATCAATAATTCGGTATTGCCGCTATCGGTGCTTGTATTTTACTCTTACGTGAGCATAAAGTTTCAGTGGGTAAATGAGCGTGCAAGCCTTAGCCAGATCATAGAATTCCAGACAGGGTTTTATCTCGGTTTTATGATAGTGATACTATTGTCGTTTTTATATTTCTTCAGGGTAGATAGGGACTTGCTGAAAGTTGTCTTGTCGCGCATAACCAACCCTGCGCGTATTAAGGAGATCATACCATACGATAGCCTTGATTACGAAATTGATATCATCAGGGCAGAAACATATCTATCAGGTAAGTTTAAAGTAAGGAAATGCTCGGAACTGGAGCCCTATCACCCGCGCTTGTTACAAACCGTGTTGCGCAAGCATCATCGCAATGCCATTACAGCTACTTTTTTCGCCATATTGATACTCCTGTTGTCGGGTATTTTTATGGATGACCCGAGGTTAAGGATACCCGCAGGTGCAGGTTTTCTCATCCTCTTCTCCATCATTATGGGTATTACCGGTGCTATGAAATACCTGCTGCGCAGTTGGGAAGTATTGGGTTGGGCGCTGGTGATAATAATTATTGGTTTTTTGGTGAAGCAACGGGTTTTCGACCTGCGCAGTCGTGCTTATGGTATAGACTATCATACAGCAGAAAATACAAGGCCGGTATACGATTACAATAACCTCAAAAAAATATTTACTCCCGAACTATACGAAGCAGATAAGCGTACGGAAGAGAAGCGGCTTGATAGCTGGAATGCAAAACAAACAGCAAAAGGCAATGCCGACCAACCGATGATAGTGATAACGGTAAGCGGTGGTGGCAGCCGATCGGCACTGTGGACATTCAACTCATTGCAGTATCTCGATAGCATGACCAATGGCCTTATCAGCTCTAACACGGTATTGTTGACAGGCGCATCGGGTGGTATGATAGGCGCTACCTACTGGCGCGAACTGCACAATGCCTATGCCGAAAAGCGCATTGAGAAATTATATAGCCCTGCTTACCAGGAGAACATCAGTAAGGATCTGCTGAATGCAATTGTATTCTCATTTGCTAGCGTTGATCTTATTTCCCCGTTCAATAAAATATCACTTGCCGGGCGCTCCTACACCAAAGACAGGGGATATGCTATGGAGCAGGAACTAATACGAAATACTGATGGATTGCTGGATAAAAAAATAGGTGACTACACAGCGCGCGAAGCTGCGGGTGAGCTACCGCTGATGGTAATAAACAGTACCATAATAAATGATGGCCGCAAGCTAATGATGGCAGGACAACCGATAAGTTATTTGACAAGGCCCGAATATGGATTGACAGATACCGCCAATCCTGCAATAGATGCAGTAGATTTTGGAACGTTCTTTAAACAGCAGAATCCATCTAACCTCAGGCTGACGACCGCATTGCGGATGAATGCTACATTCCCTTATATATTGCCAGTAGTAAAGCTGCCCAGCCAACCCTATATGAATACTATGGATGCAGGGCTGCGCGATAACTTTGGTATAGAAGTGGCCATGCGCTATGTATATGCTATGCGGCACTGGATAAAGAAAAACAACAAGCAGGTCATCTATCTGGAGATAAGAGATACGCGCGAGCAAGAGGTTTTTCCACCAACAGAGATGAATACGTTCGGCCAAATGGTATCAGACCCTGTGTTTGTGATACAGAACAAATGGGAGCCATTCCAGTCGTATTACCATAGCTATACCAAAGACATGGCGCCATACTTTCTGGATGGCAATATGAAATTCATATCGCTGCAATACATGCCGCAGGATAATAATAAGCCCGCAGCGCTCAACTTTCACCTAACGAAAAAAGAGAAAGATGGAATAAAGTATGCCATCTACAATCCGCAAAACCAACGTGCAGTAGATACGTTATTAAAACTTTTACAGCCTGCTGCTAAACAGCAATAGCCTATTTTTGCGTGCAATGAAGGTCACCGGCTTTAGTTTCATACGTAATGCTATAAAATACGACTACCCTATTGTTGAGGCGATACGGTCAATATTACCGGTATGCGATGATTTTGTAGTGGCTGTAGGCAAATCGGAAGACAGCACGCTGGAGCTGATAAAAAGCATAGCACCCGATAAGATAAGAATAGTAGAAACAGAATGGGACGATAGCCTACGCACAGGAGGCAAGGTGCTGGCCGAAGAAACGGATAAAGCTTTTCGTGCTATAGGTGCGGATACAGATTGGTGCTTTTATATACAAGGCGATGAGGTAGTGCATGAGAAATATCACGCTAATATTCTCGCTGGTATGCGTAAATGGAAAGATGATAAACGTGTGGATGGTCTGCTGTTTAAATACCTGCACTTTTACGGCTCTTATGATTATGTAGGCTCTTCCAGCAAATGGTACCCTAACGAGATACGCATTATCCGCAACGATAAAAAGATATATTCTTATCGCGATGCACAAGGTTTCAGAAAAGCTGATGATGAGAAGCTGAATGTAAAGCCGCTGGATGCTTATGTGTACCACTATGGCTGGGTAAAAGAGCCGGAAGCCATGCAACGCAAGCAGCAAGACTTCAACAAGCTATGGCACGATGAAGCATGGGTGGATAAGTACGTGGTAAAGGCTGATGAGTATGATTATGCCGCACATATAGATGCACTGGAGCGTTTTAAAGAAACGCACCCTGCTGTAATGCAAAAACGTATCATGCAAAAGAACTGGAAGTTCGATTACGATATCTCCTTCAATAAAACATCTACCAAAGAGCGGCTAAAAAAAATAGCTGCCGACAAGCTAGGGCTTGACTTCAGCTATAAGAATTATAAGTTGATATAGGTATTATCCTATGATGCTCTCCGGATCTTTAGAAAGCAGGCGCTCTGCTTTTATCAGGTCGTCGTGCAGCAGCCTGTCTCTATCCATAAAGGTTGATTCGGCACGCATAGCATTCCATATTTTCTCCAGTGCAGGTGAGGTTTTCAGTGGCCTGCGGATATCCAGAGCTTGAGCAGCGGTTAGCAGTTCTATCGCCAGCACACGCTGTACATTTTCTATCACGCGGCGCAGTTTAGTAGCAGCGTTGGCACCCATGCTCACATGGTCTTCCTGTCCGTTGCTGCTCACAATGCTATCAACCGATGCAGGTGTACAGTATTGTTTATTCTGGCTTACAATAGCAGCAGCTGTATATTGAGCGATCATGAAGCCGCTATTCAAGCCAGCATCAGGTGCCAGGAATGGCGGCAGGTTGCGCTGTCCACTCACCAGCAGGTAAGTACGGCGCTCTGATATATTTGCCAGCTCTGCCATTGCGATGGCTAGAAAATCAAGATGCAGTGCCATTGGTTGGCCATGGAAATTACCACCGCTCATTATTGCATCTTCATCGTGAAACACGATTGGGTTATCGGTAACGGAATTGATCTCTATCTCTACTATCCTGTCTACGGTATCTATCACATCTTTTGTAGCGCCATGCACCTGCGGCATACAGCGGAAAGAATATGGGTCTTGCACCTGCTCTTTTTTCTGTGCCTGTATCTCGCTGCCTTGCAGTAGTTCTAATATACGTGCGGCAGTATCTATCTGCCCTTTGTGTGGGCGTACACGGTGTATAGGGTGTTTGAACGGCTCGTCCTTAGCCATAAACGCATCTGCTGATAAAGCACCGATAACATCGGCCCATGCAGAAAGGCGTTTTGACTGCATCAATGCCCATGTACCGTGGCTGCTCATGAACTGTGTGCCATTCAGTAGTGCCAGACCTTCTTTAGCAGCCAGCGGCATAGGCTCAAGACCTACTTCTTTCAGCACATCAGCTGCCTCACGCACTTGTCCGTTGTAGCGCACTTTACCTTTGCCAAATATAGGCAGGCACATGTGGGCCAGCGGGGCAAGGTCGCCGGAAGCGCCTAGCGAACCCAGCTCGTATATGATAGGGTGAATGCGCAGATTATAAAAATCGGCCAGGCGCTGTACGATCTCGGTGCGCACACCGCTATAACCCTGGCTAAGGCCATGTACTTTCAGTAGCAGCATTAGCCTTACGATCTCTTCGGGCACTTCCTCACCCATACCGCAGGCATGCGAGCATACCAGGTTTTCCTGTAGCTGCGCTAGCTCATCATCGCCCACGCGCACATTGCACAAAGAGCCAAAGCCGGTATTGATACCATAATAGGTATCGCCTTTCTTCAGTATGTTGTCAAGGTACTTGCGGTTATCGGCTATACGGCCAAACGCTGCGGGAGATATATTGAAAGGCTTGCTTGAGTTAGCCTTCAGAAAATCGATAGATATATGATCAGGTAATTGCATGCTGCTAAGATTAACGCAGCAAATGTACTCATTCAGCCCAATACACTCAATTAACCCTTTTTACGCTCTATATCGTCCTGTATAATGTGCATCAGGTCGGTTTCGATGTTCTTCTTTACCGACTCTACGATACGGCCTATTTCCTGCGGCCCTTTGCGTACTATAATGGTGGGCACGAACTTGATTTTATACAATTCATGCTCAATATTTTTGGTCTTCTTCTCTCTATCCACGCCAAACATCTGGTATTGGCTCATCGGGAAGCTGGCTTCAACCAGTGTTTTGTAAAGCTTGGGTACAAGGTTTTGAGAGTCTTCGCACCAGGTGCCCATTACTACTACTATATTATACTGGCCTAAGGTTTTCTTCAGGTATTTAACGGCTATACTGTCGGGTGTGTAGCTATCTACGCCACGCCCCAACCAACTAAAATCAGGCTCTTTGTACAGGTCATTTATCGTGCATTCACCCTTGTATATCAGGTTGCCGTTGGCATCGCTAATGCGGTCATAATCTGATTGGGCAAATGCTGACATGCTACATATAATTATGGCGAATAGGAATAATAATCTCTTCATCACTTAGCTAGCTGGTTTCGGATAAGCAATAGTTTATTGCGTAGTTGCAGTAAGGATTGTTTAAGGTCAACAGTTTCAACCGAGGCTTTTTTGTTAGATTTCAGTTTGGCTTTGGCACCAGCTATAGTATAGCCACGGTCTTTTACCAGGTCGTATATAGCGCGTAGTTCTTTAATGTTCGCCGGGCTGAAAAGCCTGTCGCCTTTGCGGGTAGTACGCACTTTTAGTTTAAACTCATTCGTCCAGAAACGGATATGAGATGTGGCCACTTTGAACAGCGTCGCTACCTCGCCAATAGAGTAGTACTGTTTTTCTGCATTCCAGTCTTTGAGCACTTCCTCCTTTTTTACCGGCGCCTCTTCAACTTCTTCTTCCGCTTTTTTCTCGGCTTTAGGCTTGGGCTCTTTCTTCTTAGGTGCGGCTTTCTCCTTCTTTTCTTTTTTCTCTTTGGGCACAGCACGGCTTTTGCCTACAGCATTTATCTGCTCCGGCTGCAATTCTTCTTCGCCAAACAGGGTAAGAATACCTGAACTCATGATTAAAAGTAACAAAATATCTGCACAGCGCAGGTCATAGCCTATTTTTTAACTTATATAGCCATCAGTATTTTATGGCCTGTAAACAGTGTTTTTAGCCTAATTTTGTTAGGATCTAAGTTGAATAATAGCATGCAATTAGCTGAGCTGTATGACCGCGCCCTGCGATTCGAATTTCTGAGTGCTGAGGAAGGTGTGTTCCTGTTTGAAAATGCCCCACTTACCGACCTGATGTATGTAGCCAACGAGCTGCGTAAGATACAGGTGCCACATGGCAAGGTAACGTGGATAATAGACCGCAACATGAACACGACCAACGTGTGTGTTGCTAACTGTAAGTTCTGCAATTTCTACCGCATACCGGGCCATGCAGAGGCTTATGTTACGGATATTGAAACCTACAAACGTAAGATTGAGGAGACCTTCCGCTATGGTGGTGAGCAGCTGCTGCTGCAAGGCGGCCACAATCCTGAGTTAGGTTTGGCTTACTATGTAGACCTGTTCAAACAACTGAAAGAACTTTTCCCTGATCTGAAGCTGCACGCACTAGGCCCGCCCGAGGTTGCGCATATCTGCAAGATATCGGGCGTGACGCATAAGGAAGCGCTGGTGGCTTTGAAAGAAGCCGGTATGGACAGCATGCCCGGCCCTGGTGCCGAGATACTGAACGACCGCGTGCGCAGGCTGATATCGAAAGGTAAATGTGGCGCGCAGGAATGGCTGGATATTATGCACGAAGCGCATAAAATTGGCCTTACTACCAGCGCTACCATGATGTTTGGCCATGTTGAGACCATATACGAACGCTTTGAGCACCTGGTGAAATTGCGCGAGGTACAGGCTAAGAAACCTGAAAGTGCCAAAGGATTTGTAGCCTTCATTCCATGGACCTTCCAGGATGTAGATACGTTGCTGCAACGCATACGTGGCACCAAAAACCTGACCACTGCCGAAGAATATATACGTATGATAGCTATGAGCCGCATCATGCTGCCTAACGTGAAAAACATTCAGGCATCGTGGCTTACTGTAGGCAAGCAGACGGCACAGATGTGCCTGCATGCCGGCGCAAACGATTTTGGTTCTATCATGATAGAAGAGAATGTAGTGAGCGCTGCGGGTGCACCACACCGCTTTACTGCCAACGGCATACAAGAGGCGATACGTGAGGCGGGCTTTGAGCCACAATTGCGTAATCAGCAATATGAGTTCCGCAAAATGCCGGAGCATATAGAGGAGCAGGTGATCACTTACTAAAATTATATATCATCATATTGGCAGCCATCACTAGTGATGGCTGCTTTGTTTTTAGGCAGAATATGTATTTTGTACACATGCTGCTGCTTGCACTTTGTTGTTTCGCTTTTCTTGCCGGGTATATCGATGCCATGGTAGGTGGCGGGGGATTGATACAGCTGCCTGCCATGTTCTGGCTGCAACCACAGGCTACATTGGCACATACACTGGCTACCAACAAGGCAGCATCGTTCATGGGCACCTCTGTATCAGCCATACAGTATATACGTAAAGTAGATATCGACTGGCAGCACTTAACCCCAGCAATCATCAGCGCTTTCATAGGTTCATTCTCCGGCGCATTGCTGGTAAGCTATGTGCATAAAGAAGATTTTATGCCGGTCATCATATTTGTATTGATGTTGGTACTGGTATTTACTATTATAAGGAAGGAGCTAGGCCTGCATCATAAGGTGAAGCCTTTGACACCTGCACGTTACTACCTGTATGCTATAGCCACCGGCGCCGGTATTGGCTTCTACGATGGCTTGATAGGACCGGGAACAGGTAGCTTCCTGGTGTTTGCTTTTATCATGCTGTTTGGTTATGATTTCCTCCACGCATCTGCCAATGCCAAAGTCATCAACTGTGTAACCAATATATCGGCACTAGGATTTTTCTTTATAAAGGGCTTTATCGTTTGGAATATCGCGATACCAGTAGGGTTATCCAATATGGCGGGCAACTACGTAGGCTCGCATGTAGCCATGAAAAAAGGAAGCGGATATATACGGGTGTTCTTTATAGTAGTAGTGCTGATGCTGTTGCTCAGGCTATGTTACGATACATTCGTTAAACAGTAGCTGCACCTATCTTTATATTCTTCAAAGCGTCTATCGCCGCTTTCAGTGTTTCTTCTTTTTTGGCAAAACAGAAACGTATCAGCTGATCATCTTTCTTATTGCGATAGAACGCACTGATGGGGATGGTAGCCACACCGTGCTCTTTAGTGAGCCATTGCGCAAACTCCGTATCAGGCATATCGCTGATGGTGCTATAGCCTACAGTCTGGAAATAGCTGCCCGATGCAGGCTGGTGTATAGTGAAAGGAGTATCCCTTATCAACTCTAAGAAATAGTCGCGCTTCCGTTGCATCAGCGCACTTACCGATGGTAGCTCGGGCTGCGACAGATATTTAGCCAAAGCATACTGCCCCGGTGTATTCACCGAAAAGCAAAGGAACTGGTGGATCTTACGGAATGCTTGTGTGAATGCCGGGGGGGCTATGCAGTAGCCTATCTTCCAGCCGGTATTGTGAAACACCTTGCCGAATGAATACAAAGCAAAACTACGATCGCGCAACTCCGGGTGCTGCAAAACAGTATAATGTTGCTGGCCATCGTACACCAATTGCTCATACACCTCGTCGGATAGTATGATGATCTCAGTACCCCGAACAATATCGGCTAGCATATCCCAATCTTCCTTACCCCAGTTGGCGCCGGTAGGGTTATGCGGTGTGTTTATGATGATAGCTTTGGTCTTTGCTGTAATAGCAGCTTTCACCCTATCCCAGTCAACAGTGAATGTTGGCGCTTGCAGCGGTACTACAATGGCTTTGGCTCCATTAGTTTCTATATTAGGTATGTAGCTATCGTATGCCGGCTCCAATACGATCACTTCATCACCTGCCTGCAATATGGCAGTGAAGGCAGTATAGATAGCATAAGTAGCGCCGGGTGTTACTGTTATCTCAGTATCCGCATCTATATTAACAGCATATCTCCTGCTAAAGTCATCAGCAATTGCTTGCCTGAGCATAGGTAGGCCCGGCATAGGTGCATATTGGTTGAAGCCTGTTTGTGCAGCCTCGTTCAAATAAGCGGTTATCTGCTCATCTATCGGGAAATCGGGGAAACCTTGCGAAAGGTTGATAGCATTGTGCTGCTGCGCCAGTGCGCTCATCACAGTAAATATCGTTGTGCCTTCGGCAGAGTGTTTCCTCGGTAGCTGCATGGTTATAAGAATTTTTCGCCTTTATTGCGTTTCACTTCCGCTACGTATTCCTTTATCTGTTGCTCGCGGCTGCGCTCGCATATCAGCAGTACATCCGGCGTGTCTATCACTATAAACTGCTCCAGCCCTTGCAATACTACCAGCTTTTTATCCGGTGCTTTTATCATACATTCTGTAGCATCTATTACCATCACGTTATCGCCATACACCGCGTTGCCGAGATAGTCGCGCTCAGAATTCTCGTAGGCAGACTCCCAGGTGCCCAGGTCGCACCAGCCAAAGTAAGATGGTATCACATATACATTCTTCGCTTTTTCCATTATACCATAGTCGATAGAGATATTGGTGCATTGCGAATAAAGCTCAGCGATCACCTCAGCTTCCTGAGGTGTGTTGTATACATCTTTGGCTTGCATGAAAACCTCATGCATCTCAGGCAGGTGTCGCTCCAATTCACCCATGATGGTGTTTACATTCCATACGAATATGCCGGAGTTCCACAGGAAGTCGCCGCTTTTCAAAAAAGTACGTGCCAGCTCCAGCGACGGTTTCTCGGTAAATGTCTTTACACGGTAAATCTTTTCTACATTGTTATCATCGGTCTCGTATTGTATATAGCCATAGCCGGTATCGGGGCGTGTAGGCTTTACACCCAGCGTCAGTAGTGCATCGTTCTTCGATACGAAATCCAGCGCTTCATAGCAGGTGCGCTCAAATGAGCGCTCATCCATTATCAGGTGGTCGGCAGGCGAGAGTATGATATTGGCCTTAGGGTTCAGCGCCATCATCTTGTGTGCAAAGTATGCCGCACAAGGCGCAGTATTCTTCCTCGATGGTTCGCTGATGATGTTCTCATCAGAAATCTCAGGTATCTGCTCTTTTAATGTAGCTATATAGGCCTGGTTGGTGATGAAGTATATATTCTCCTTTGGGCAGATGTTCTTGAAGCGGTTATAAGTCCACTGTATCAGCGAACGGCCGGTGCCGAGTATGTCAAGAAATTGCTTAGGATGCTTAGTGCGGCTCTCCGGCCAGAAGCGGCTACCTATGCCACCCGCCATAATAGCTACATAATTATTTTGAATGCTCATTGTTTATAAAGACAGATGCCCTAAAAATAGTATAATAGCTACAGCCTAGGAAATAAAAAAAGCAGTCCACCCGGACTGCTTCGATATTTTAAGTTTTTAGTGATTATTCAGCTTCTGCTACTACTTCCTGCACCTCAGGTATCATACGTTTCATCATGCCTTCAATACCCGCTTTTAGTGTTATCATCGACGATGGGCAGCCTGAGCATGAGCCCTGCATCATCAGCTTTACCACGCCATTGTCGTAGCCTTTGAAGCTGATAGCGCCACCGTCCATTTCTACAGCTGGTTTCACATAGTTTTCCAGCAGTTCTTTAATGCGTTTTACCACATCTGTATCATCGGCGTTTACGCTGTTTGCGTCTTTCTTCACCACTATTTTGTCTTCATTGATCACCGCTTTACCTTCTTCCAGGTATTGCTTCAGAAACTCGCGGATAGAAGGGATCACATCTTCCCACTGCGTATCAGGAGTTTTGGTGAGTGTAACAAAATTGCTGGCGATGAATACGCTGCGTATAAAAGGGAAAGCGAACAGTTCCTTAGCCAGTGGCGATGGTTCTGCCGTGCTTTCATCAGGAAAGTCAATGCTCTTGCCGGGATACAATAATTTGTTCGCCACAAATTTCATCGTCTCCGGGTTAGGAGTCATCTCTGTATAAATGCTTACTATAGTATTGCCCGTTTTCAACATAATTATTGGATTCTGAATTTCTACAAAAGTACTTATTTATAGCATCATCCACTATCAATTAACATAATACACGAATAGAATCTTTATAGCAGATTTTAACAATAACAGCTTGCTGCTGGAGCGGTTTTTTATCTGTTATGAGTGAATAAATGACAACTATTATGAAAAAGATATTTGCACTAATGATGATAGCTATGGCAGCGGGAACCACAAATGGTTTCTCGCAACAACAGGTCACTTATACCACCAACCAGCCAGCAACACATATACAAGGTGTAGACAATGCCAGCTATCAAAACAATAGCCAGTTTTACAATAAGGATAATGCGTTAGGAACTGGTACATCTTCAGTTGGTAATGCCTCTTATGATATGCCCGGCTATAGTAACCCAGTCAATAGCAACTACAACCGCACTATGGGTTCTAATAGCGATCGTTTGCATAGTGTTACTATATATGGTTACGAGAACATTTACATGACTAAACCTGCTACCAGTGATGATAATAAATATGGCAAATAATGCTCAAAAATGTGGTGATTTCCCCATTTTCTACATTAACATTTAATAAACAATGTGCCTGTAAGAAATTATAAATCAACTCATTAAATCAAAATATGGTTTCTCGGTACAGTTTTCATTACATGATAGGCAGAAGACAATTCGATAACTCTAAAAGAACATTTTATGAAACAGATACTTTTCGCACTTGCTTTAGTAGGCTTAGCCGCAAGTGCCAATGCACAGTCGAATAGTAAATATGCACAGAACTATAAAGTATGTGCGAAAGGAAGTGGATACCAGGTGTGTGGCGATCATGAAGCTACTGTACAAAGCAAGCAGCAAGGGCGCGATATAACAGTAGGTGAACCTGATCCATCGTTGAGCCTATTGAATACAAATACATACCTTGGTTATGGTACTGCAACACCTTCGAGCAACAGGCGCAACCCAAGGATATTAGTTGCTTATGATGATCCTAACGGTGCGTACGAGGGTAAAGAAACCAGGATAAATGATGGTGTAAGAAAAAATAGGATCAGGAATACCAACTATTTGAATACTGCAGTAGAACTGCCGGCTAACGATGGAGGCAGGTAAGAAACTGGAGTTGTCAGTTTAAACAAAAAGGCCGGAAGAATGCTTCCGGCCTTTTATAATTATTTGTAGCTATTATACTGAGAAGCTTTCGCCACAGCCACAACTGCGGCTGGCATTAGGATTGTTGAAGTGAAAACCCTTACCATTCAGACCATCAGAAAAATCAAGTTCTGTATCGCATAGGTATAGAAAGCTTTTTAGGTCGGTAACCAGCTTTATGCCATCATCTTCAAATATCTGATCGTTAGGCTGTTGCTCGTTATCAAAGTCGAGCTTATACGACAAGCCCGAGCAACCGCCACCCACTACGCCTACACGCAAAAAATACGTTTCGTCGAGGGCAGCATCCTTTTTTAGCTGCACGATCTTGCTTTTAGCCTTATCACTAATCGTAATCATTTCCTGAGTTTTTTATAATAACAGCGTGCGCTCTTTGCTCTATCTCAATTGTTATTAATGTTATATCAGCTTTAGCCAGATTAGTGATGCTTTTTATCTTCTACTATTTCAGGAAGGCCATTTTTTACCCTGTAGTCGTTAATGGCAGCTTTTATAGCGTCTTCAGCCAGTACTGAGCAGTGAATTTTCACCGGTGGCAAGTTCAGCTCTTCAACAATGTCCATATTGTCGATAGCCAGTGCCTCGTCAACAGTTTTACCCTTCAGCCACTCTGTAGCTATTGAAGAAGAAGCGATAGCCGAGCCGCAACCGAAAGTTTTGAATTTCGCATCGCTGATAAGGCCAGACTCTTCGTCAACTTCTATCTGCAGGCGCATTACGTCGCCGCACTCAGGGGCGCCTACCAGGCCTGTACCTACATTTTGTTTCGCTTTATCCAGCGTACCAACGTTCTTAGGGTGTTGGTAGTGGTCTATTAGTTTTTCTGAATATGCCATGATAATTTCTTTTTTAAAATTGTTGGTTTAGTGATGCGCCCACTCAATAGAGTTCAGGTCTACACCGTCTTTAAACATTTCCCAAAGCGGGCTCATTTCGCGCAGTTTTATCACCGTATCGCTGATAGCTTTTATCGTAAAATCTATCTGGTCGTCGGTAGTAAAACGGCCAAGGCCGAAACGCAGCGAGCTGTGTGCCAGATCATCGCCCAGGCCCAGCGCTTTCAGCACGTAAGATGGCTCCAGAGATGCCGATGTACAAGCCGAACCGCTTGACAGGGCAATATCCTTATTGAAGCCCATCATCAGGCCTTCACCCTCTACATATTTGAAAGAGATGTTAGCTACGTGTGGCAGGCGATGTTCGCGGTTGCCATTCACATAAGCTTCTTCAAGCTGCATCAGGCCGGCTTCCAGCCTGTCGCGCATTTTGCTCAGGCGTGCAGCTTCCGATTCCATTTCGTTCATGCATATTTCGCAGGCTTTACCAAAGCCTACTATGCCCGGTACGTTCATAGTACCACTGCGCATACCACGCTCGTGGCCGCCACCGTCCATTTGGGCGGTAACTTTTACACGAGGGTTTTTGCGGCGTACATATAATGCACCTACACCTTTAGGGCCATACATTTTGTGAGCGCTGAAGGCCATCAGGTCAATACCATCAGCTATTACATCTACAGGTATTTTACCTACAGCCTGCGTAGCATCGGTAAACAGCAGTACACCATGTTTCCTGGCTATAGCGCTTATTTCGCGTATAGGCTGCAACACACCTATCTCGTTATTGCCATACATGATGGAAATAAGAATGGTTTTGTCGGTAATAGCAGCTTCCAGTTCTTTCAGGTCTATCAGGCCATCTTCAGCCACTGGCAGGTATGTAACCTGTCCGCCCAGCTTCTCGATGTGTTTGCATGTATCCAGCACGGCTTTGTGCTCGGTAGTGCAGGTGATGATGTGGTTGCCTTTAGAAGCATACATCTCATACACACCTTTTATAGCCAGGTTATCAGCCTCTGTAGCGCCAGATGTAAAGATGATCTCTTTAGGATCGGCATTTATCAATTTAGCTACCTGCTCGCGGGCATAGTCTACCGCCTCTTCGCCTGCCCAGCCAAAAGAGTGGCTGCGGCTGGCTGCATTACCAAACTTCTCCGTGAAGTATGGTATCATCGCCTCTACTACACGTGGGTCGCAGGGGGTTGTCGCATTGTTATCCAAGTAAATTGGCAAGTTCATCCTATCCGTATTTTATAAAACTGTTATATCGGCAAAGTTAAGTCAATTGCAGTATTTTCGGGCATTGAAACCTTATTGGTTTTATATATTGCTATATCCAAAAGCTATTTAAGTCCATGTTGAGAGTAGAACATATAGGAATTGCGGTGAAAAGCCTTGCCACATCTACGGAATTATTTGAACAACTGCTGAATACACCTTGCTATAAAACTGAAGAAGTGGCCAGCGAAGGAGTAAAAACAGCTTTTTTCAAAACCGGCGAGTCTAAGATTGAGCTTTTAGAAGCTACAAATGAGACCAGTCCCATTCAAAAATATATTGATAAGAAGGGTGAAGGCATACATCACATAGCTTTTGAGGTGGAAAATATAGAGGCCGAAATGAAGCGCCTTTCGGCACTAGGCTTCGAATTGCTGAATACCACACCTAAAAAAGGGGCAGATAATAAGCTGGTATGCTTTCTGCACCCCAAAACTACCAATAGCGTGCTGATAGAACTTTGCCAGGAGATACGTTAAGGCTCTTTGCGGAACACAGGTATCACGATGCCAATAACAATTGTATAAACAACAAATCCCAGAATTATGCCAACTATCGATAGCATTACAATCGATTTTTTGGCAGGCCTGGGTACTATAGCATCATCTATTACCTGAAGGTTAGATGGCATTTCTTTTTTCTTGATAAGGTCTTGCCTTTTCTTATATAGCTCATAAGAAAATTCATAAAGGCCGCTGGGCGATGTTTTTTCTTTTGTAGAAGGAGAAGCGTCTTCAGCAAACTGCTGATATTCTTTCTTCAAGTTATCCATCATCGTCAATTGGCTATCGATGAAGCTGATTTCGTTGTCTATCTCCTTTATCTTGATAGCCATTTTGCTAGAGAGGTATTTATTACCCTCTTCAAGAAAGCTAACTATACCGGTCTGCAGCTTCGATATTGTGGCTGTATCAGTTACCCTGCAGGTTACAACAAATGGTATCTTATCGGTGTTCATGTCCTTCTCAAGGGCATCGCCTACTATGTTCTTAGCTTTTATGTTGATGAGGGCTGACGCTGTCTTTTGATCCACGCTAAGCAGGTTTGCCAGTCGTGAATAGTCATTTTCTTTCACTATGGTATTCAGCTTTACTATGCGGTCGCCATATACCTTCCTTACCAGCTCGTCGTACGATACAGTAAAGGAAAAGTCATAACTGTTTTTGTCTTTGCTGAAGTAAAAGATCACCAGCCCTGTAGTGCCGATGATGCAGATCAGGAACAATACAATATTCCTCCTGATACCTGCTATAAATAGCCTGAGTGCTGATATTAAAGCAAAATAAGCTCCGGCAATAAAATTGTTGTTTTGTTGGGTGTTGTTATCCACGATCAGGGGCTGCTATGTTTAAGGAAAGGTAAAACACAAAATTAAAATATTTATGAATAGTTTCATTACTTAAAATGTCCGTTTCATCCTGATTTGTTTTGAGCAGGCAAGCGCGCTGGCTACCTTTAGCTAGTACTGTAAGGTAGCTTATGCAAGTTGCTTCAAAACATATCGCTGTAAGGGAGGCCATCATCAACACGCTGAAATACTTCCACATATTCCAGTTTCCGCTGTATAGTGATGAGGTGCACCAATTCCTGTCAATCACTATAGATAAAGAGGAATTGGAGCAAATACTGATGCACCTGGTATCAGAGCGTGTGATATACAAATATGACAATTTGTATATGGTAGATGATAACAAAACGCTGGCCGCCAAGCGTATGGTAGGCTCAGTGAAAGCATCGATAGTGATGGAGAAAGCTAAGAAGGCTGCCAGTATCATTGCCAATTTCCCTTTTGTAAAAGCTGTTTGTATTTCAGGGTCATTATCTAAAGGTTATGCGGATGAAAAGTCTGACATAGATTTCTTTATCATTACCCAAAAGCACAGGCTTTGGATATGCCGTACGCTGCTGCATTTGTATAAGAAGACCACCTTTTTATATAATGAGCAGCACTCTTACTGCATGAACTATTTTATAGACGAAAGCCATCTGCACCTCGAAGAACAAAACGTTTTTACAGCTACTGAGCTGGCGACCCTGATACCTCTCTACAACAATGGCCGCATCTACGAGCAATTGATAAATGATAATACCTGCTGGCTTAGCCACCAGTACCCCAATATCGACTGGCATTTTGAACCTAAAGAAGTTTCAGCCCCTGGAACCCTGTTTAAAAGGGCCTCGCAATTTGTGCTCAATATTTTTGTGCCTAAATATGTGAACCTGGCCCTGATGTACCTTACCGATAAAATGTGGCGCTTCAAGTGGCAGAAGCGCAACTACCCTATGCACGAATACGACCTGGCCATGAAGACCAAATGGTATGTATCGAAAAACCACCCTGCCAATTACCAGAAGAAAATATTGAGCAAGCTGGTATTGAAACCTGCCTAGCTACCCGCATCAATTGTTGCGTTTTGTTGTGTTTTTTGTCAGATTCCCACTTCTCCCCGGAGTGGTGTGTTTTGGGTGTTATATAGTTACGTCTCTCTTTCCGAGAGTTAACCACCCTCGGTCCCTCCTTGAATAAGGAGGGATGATCGTTGTCTGCCTTCGGCAGGTATTTGTGTGGATTGATAGGGTACATTTTGTTTGCTCTTAGTTCGTGAGGTCGCTTCACTTCGTTCGCAATGACGGCTTGTTCACGATGACTGCCGCGTTTTATTAATAGCAAATATACAACTAATGAATAAGATTATCAAAAATAATCAGCTCATGATTTTTGTAGCCACCACCATTGCAATACTTGCCTGGGTGCAAAAAGGCCACGCTTCATTTCTTTGAAGCCTGCTGCTGTAAGTGAAGCGATACTGTGGTGGTGATAGTAGCCTGCCATAGTGGGTGAGCCTAATTGTGTATAGTAGGCTACCGTTCTGTTTTTAGCATCAGCAACCTTGTCGGCCGGGTAAAATATAGAATCGTATAGATGTACCTCTCCACCGTGTTTCAATAGCGGTAATATTGAATTAAGCACCAGCTGCACATCTGCGAAATATTGTATGCTGGCCGCGAAGAGTATAACATCTATATCGTGCAACGGTAGTTTGTCTTTTAGGATATCAGCATACATCCATTGCAAACTATCTGATGCTGCAAATGTGCCCTCTGCCTGTTCCAATTCTGTAAGGTTAAGATCGAGGCCGGTTACCGAGTAGCCTTCTTGCGATAACCTGTGCGACAACCAGCCATTGCCACAACCCACCTCTAGTATTGTAAGACCACCTGCTTTATTAGCTTTCGCACGTAGCCATGTCTTTAGCTTTTCAAAATTCTTCGCACGTATGTTCCATTCTTCGTAATGGGCAGATGTAGATGGCAGATAAGGTAGCTGCGCCAATTCTGCATTGCTGATGATGCGGCCTTCAGCATCACGCACTTTTACATATAATGCTTCTTTATCGCGGTAGTCTTCTTTATTGGCTATCAGTTGCATATTAAGTGCGGGTTAGGATGCTATATATTTTTCTGGCGCTATCAGTCATGTCGTAATATAATGCGCGGTAGTAGCTTTGCTTACTTGCCATAAGTGAAAGGCATGTTGCGTATAACTGCTCAACAGAGCTACAGATATGCCCTTCCTTAAGCTCTTTATCGCCTGCAGGCAAAAATGATACTACATCGCAGCCGCTGTACATAGCTTCCAGCATTACTGTACTGTGGCCTTCGTACATAGACGGGTGGATGAATATCCTTGATCTGTTCATCCACATCAATGTTTGCTCGTGGCTAAGCTTACCTGTAAAGTGAATATTATTATTTAAGCCTGCTGCTGCACACTTGTCTTTTAAGGCTGCCATAAGTTCACCATCGCCTACAAGCACAGCCTTTACATTGGGGTAACCATTTTCTTTTACATGCTTCACCACATCTATAAACAGATGGTATTGCTTGAGGGAGATCAATGATCCTACAGCACATAGGTCTATATCGCGTTGTGCCGCACTGTTCAATACCGGGAACGATAAGGTATTGACACCGTTATTAACAATATTATCCGCTTTGAATTGATATGCTTTTTCAAGCACTTCGGATTGCCATGCGGATATTGGTAAAAGTTGTTCAGTACCTGGTTGTACAAGCTTGAAATATTTATTACCCGGTTTAGCATCCTGGCCAAACATCCATATAGCAAATGGCAACTCGTACTTCGACGCTACACGCTTGCCTACCCATGCTGTTTCGCATAAGCAAAAGCTCAAAATTGCGTCATAGGGGTTGTGTTTATAAATGCGGCTGCAAACAGATACGGCTTTCAAGCAAAGCAATAGTTTAGCTAAACCGCTTTTATTTTGTCCACCTAAGGCGTGAACAGAGATATCGTGCCATGTATATGCCGACTTTTTAAATGGATATTGAAGCGCTACAACTGTAATAGCACAGCGGTCATAGATTCTTCTATAACAAGACAAAAATTGTTGAACGGCAGGCAGGCAGGCTGTATCAGCTCCACCATCGGGGAAACCCGGGGTGATGACAAGCAAGTGTTTCAGCTCCTTAGCCATGCAATGGCTTTTGCATGGTGATGATATAATGATCGCACCAGCGGTTGTAGGGTGCTTTGGTCCATACTTTGTTTTCGATACGCTCCAGTTTGCTAAAGAGTTTAGGATGCTTATCCATAAACCCTTCGATAAACGGAGGGGGTACTGTTATCGATAGTCCTTTCAGCGAAATGAGTTTATAAGCTGAAGGGGTGTGCTTCACTACATAAGATGGATCGTAATAATAGCACTGAAAATGTACACCTTCAAGATGTGCTGACGTACCATTTTTACCGAAGCGCCTGAAGGCTGTTTTGAAATATCCTTTGAACAGCATCAGCATCTCCCAGGGGCATACTACCGGCATAATGACGAAGCTGAAATACCCGCCGGGATTCAGTAGCTGGTCAATATCGCGCAGTATCTTGCCAAGATCGGGTGAGCAGTTGAGGCCACCGAAATTGGAGAATATATAATCGAATTTGTTGCCGAAGAGTTGCTCCAGCTCATTGAAAGAACAGCGCTGTGTTTGCAGCTTATTATGTAGCCCAAGCGCATCCCGCTTTTTACCAAGTTCCTGCAACATACCCTGGGCATTGTCTGTGGCCAATACCCTAAAGCCTTTCTGTGCAAAGTATATGGCATCGATACCCGTGCCGCAATTCAGCTCCAGCATACTGGTGCCGGGTTGTATATGCTGCAATACTTCGGCACGTACGCGTTCGCGCATCCAGCCTATGGTTTTGTTCGCATCATCAATAGCATCGAACACCGGCGACTGGCGCGAGAAGGCTTCACTTACATATTGCTCTTGTTGCCCGGCTTGCATACTATAAAATTAAAGGGCTTTATCCAGCTTTCGCTTCTCTTGCAGCAACTGTATATTATAATAAGGGAGCTTGAGCAATGTAACCAGGTTGCTTGGGTTTAGCTTTTGAAGGCCCTGCAACTTGCTTTTTGCTTTTATCGTTTTGTAGAACGCATGCACATAGCGGTGCAGCTGCTTGTAAAACTCGGGCTTGTAGGTGTTGGAGAACATGAGCGCCAGTTCATCACTATCGGTCCAATTGGTTTTGGTGCCCAGTTGTTCTTTTACTTTATCGTAAAACTTGGTGCCGGGTAGCGGGTACGATACCGATATGCCTATATCGGCAGGCACCAGCTTTTCTACCATCGATAAAGTGCTCTGTATATCCTCCATGGTTTCGCCCAGGTAGCCGAACTGTAAAAAGAATGCGGGTTTGATATGGTGTTTCTTTAGCAGGGTTGTTGCTTCCGCTATCTGCTCGATGGTGGTGCCTTTGTCCATAGCATCGAGTATGCGCTGCGAACCACTTTCTGCACCCATCCATACTACCTCGCAACCTGCATCGGCCAGTGGCGCTATCTGCTCATCTTTCAATAGCAGGTCGGCACGCGATTGTATCTTGAACCTGAAATTCAATCCAGCCTCTTTTACCAGCTTCGCAAACTCCTTTACCCATCCGGGTTTCAAACCAAAGATGTCATCGCAAAACCATACATGGTCGAACTGGTATGCATCGTGCAGCTGCTTGAGTTCTGTCACTACATTTTGCGGACTGCGGGCATTATAGCGGTTGCCATATATAGGTTTAGCACACCAGTTGCATTTATAAGGGCAACCACGTGTAGTGCCCATGTTGATGGAGAAATAGCCTGTGCTATTCATCCATGCATTGCGGTATGCGGGTACATCCACCAGATCCCACGCAGGATAAGGCAGTGCGTCGAGCATTGTATTTACGGGGCGTGCCTGTGTACGTATGGGCGTATCTCCGTTATGATAAGCTATACCAGCTATATCATTTACAGGTTGGTTATTTTGTATAGCCTGCAACAACTCTAACAAAGTTTGTTCCGCTTCGCCCATCATCACATAGTCGGCGCCACGTTGCAGGTATTGTGCATAGTGGTCGGTAGAGTCGGATGAAGAGAGTACAACTTTGCAGCCTGTCTTCTTCGCCATGTTGCTCATCTCAAAAGCGGCATCGCGCATATTGGTGAGGCACATTTTGGTGAGGTAGTTGAACCCGTCATCGTATATCACCAATACATCGGGCTTAAACTCCTGTAGCTTGGGTAAGATACTCTCGGGGCCTTCGGCCATCATTACATCGTGCAGGGCTACTTCATGGCCTGCCAGTCTGGCAACAGCGGCAGCATACAACGTGCCCAACGGGGCATAGGGCTGCATGATAGACCACTGCTTGGGATCGAACCGGAGAAAATACGAATGTGTAAACAGGACGCGCATAACGGCAACTACAAAAATAGCATTATGTATCAGCCTACAGGCAAAGGTTTGTGCTAAAACAGGAAATTAAGGGGATGACCTAAAACCAGCCTTTTTTCTTGAACCAGATGAGCATGAGCAACGGCACGAACAGCATGATGCCTACGGTGATGTAGAAGCCGACAGCGTGATGCGTAAGCGGTATGACATCGAAATTCATGCCGAAGATGCCACCGATGACTGTTGCCGGTGCCAGGAGGGTAGCCACCATGGTGAAGGTTTTCATTACTTCGTTCATGCGCATGTTCACCTGGCTCATGGAGAGGTCTTGCAAGTTCATGAGCATATCGCGGTGGTTCTCTACATATTCATTGGCCTGGATGATGTGGTCGAGCACGTCTTTATAATATTTTTCGTGGCGCACTTCCAGCAGGTCGCTATCGCTGCGGAGGAAGCCGTTTACCAGGTCGCGCACAGGGGCTATGGCGCGTTTCAGTACGATGATCTCGCGGCGAAGGATGCTTATTTTAGCAAGGGCGTTTTGCTCCTTCTGCAATATCAGCGCGTCTTCCAGCCTCTCGATGCGTTCGTTTATTTTTTCGATGACATTGAAATAGCTATCTACTATTACATCTATCAGGCTATAGCAGAGGTAATCGGCAGGGCGCTGGCGGGTTTTGATATGGCCGGTGCGTAGCTTGTCGCGTATGGGATCGAACACATCGCGCTCAGGGTCTTCCTGGAAGGAGATGACAAAGTCTTTACCCAATATAATACTCACCTGCTCCGATTCTATCTCGCCGGTGCCATCATTATAATACAGCATCGGCAGCAGGCAGAAGATGATGTTATCGGTCTCATCCATTTTGGCGCGCTGGCCTACACTTAATATATCTTCAATTACAAGCGGGTGAATGTTGTAGCAGGCACATATGCGCTCTATCTCATCTTTACGGAGGCCATCAACATTTATCCAGGTTATTTTATCATCATTGCCACGATAAACGCAAGCCTCGTTTGCTTCCAGCTTTTGCTCTTGTAGCTCTGCGCTGTTGTAGCGGTAAATGGTATATACAGGTGGGCCAACAAGTTTTTGCTCATCGGTGCGTGCAGGGTTATAGGCCGTTATGGGCTTACGTTTGGTATAGTTGAATGCCCATTCGGGGAGAATTTTTTCTAAAGCTCTCTGGCGCCTGCCTGCCATATCTCGCGGCTATTTATTGCAATCTAAGCTAGATTTTGTAACTATGTGCCTGTAATTTTGAACACACATTATGAAAAAAGCCTTATTAGCCATTTACCTGGTTTTCATCGCCATATCAGCAATGGCGCAGGATGTTTACAAGCATAAGATCGTGATCACTACCGACTATGGTAAAATTGTGATGGCGCTGTACGAGAACACACCCAAGCACAGGGATAATATGCTGAAACTGGTGAAAGAGAAATTTTATGATAGCACATTGTTTCACCGCGTGATACCGGGGTTTGTAGTGCAGGGTGGCGACCCTACATCTAAAACAGCACAGCCCGGTGCAGCACTTGGCGAAGGTGATGTAGGCTATAAAATACCTGCCGAGATAAACATGGCCGACTACCACAAGCGTGGCGCAATAGGCATGGCGCGCGATAATAACCCTGATAAAGCATCGTCGGGCTGCCAGTTTTATATAGTAGTGGGTAAGAAGTTTACGGAAGATGAACTGAAAAATATCTCTGCACGCACCGGCCGCAAATTCACACCTAAGCAGATAAGGGATTACAAAACCATTGGCGGCACACCGCACCTGGATGGTAACTATACGGTATTTGGTATGGTAGAAGAAGGAATGGATGTGGTAGATAAAATAGCTGCGATGCAGCGCGATGGTGCTGACAGGCCAAACATGGATATCAAAATGGTGAAAGTGCGCCTGAAGAAAAAGAAAACACTGGGCATATTCTAAAGTGGAGAAAGCTGAAGTAACACGATTAAAAAATTTACTGGACGAAAAAGTAAGGCTGTATAATCAGCCTTCTTTTATTTCCGGTGATCCCATAGTTGTCCCCCATAGTTTTAGCAAGCAGCAGGATGTGGAGATAGCGGGGTTGTTTGCAGCGGTGCTGGCATGGGGTAACAGGACTTCCATCATTAATAACTGCCGCAAGCTGATGGGGTGGATGGATGGTGCGCCGCATGACTTCATCCTGAACCATAAGGATACCGACCTGAAGAAGATGCTGGGCTTTGCGCACCGGACTTTTAACGCTACCGACCTATTGTATTTTATTGAGTTTCTACAATATCATTATCAGCAGCACGATTCATTGGAAGATGCGTTTGCACCAGAGAAGAAGTATGAGCATGATACAGTGGAGCAGGCGCTAGTACACTTCCATAATTACTTTTTCTCCATAGAGCACCCCGACCGTACGCGGAAGCATATTTCTACGCCACAGCGGAAGTCGGCATGTAAGCGGATAAATATGTACCTACGATGGATGGTGCGTAAGGATAAGAGCGGTGTGGACTTTGGAATATGGAAGAAGATAAGCCCGGCGCAGCTGGTATGCCCGCTGGATGTGCATGTGGCGCGGGTGGCGCAGCGGCTGGGGCTAATAGAAAATGATAAGTCGAACTGGCAAAATGCTTTGCAGCTGACTTATCATCTCCGTGAGCTGAACCCTAAAGATCCGGCTGTGTATGACTATGCTTTGTTTGGGCTGGGCATGGCCGAGCGCTATTAAGCAGGTACGAAAGCATCTGCCAGCTCTTCCTTCCTCACCTCTACACTATCTACAAAAGCATCGGGGCAAACAATGAGCGATGCGTTCTTTTTCTTCCACCAGTTGCTTTCTACCAGCCTCGAGAAGCGTATCACACCTATCACATAGCAACGCGCATCATTGCTGCTCCATTCTTCAATACGCTCGAAACGCTCGTGTGGCACCTGGAACAGGCCTTCGAAACTTACGTACACACGCAGCAGAAAATCGTTCGAAATTTCGGCTTTGCTGGTCTGTAGCTTTTTATACTCATACTTATAGTCGTAGCGCAGTGCCGAGACATCGCTTAGCACAGCTGATGCTGTAGGGAAGCTGCCTGCACCTTTGCCATAGAAGAACTGCTTATCTGCCAGGCCGCTTTCTATCACTACGCCGTTGTATTCATTCTTTACATTGTATAGCTGGCTATTGCTGTCTACAAACTGTGGCAGTACGAAAGCCGCCACGCTGCCATCGTCCAGTTTCTTGGCTTGGGCCAATAGTTTTATCTCGTATCCTTTTTCTTTGGCAAACACTGCATCGTAAGGTTGCAGATGCTGTATACCACTGTGCACTATTCTTTTAGGATCGGTAACGATACCATAGGCATGTGTGAGTAGTATAGAGAGCTTGTTCACCGCATCAATACCTTCCACATCCAGCGTTGGATTGCTTTCTGCAAAGCCTTCTATCTGCGCTTGCAGCAGTGCTTCCTGGAAATCTATTTTATCCTCCGATACTTTGGTGAGTATATAGTTGGTAGAGCCGTTCACTATGCCGCTGATGCTTTGCAGCAGATCGTTATCATAATATTCTTCCAGGTTGCGGATAACAGGGATACTTGCACAACAGGCCGACTCGTACAGGAATGGTACATCATATTTCTTTTGTAACTCCAGCAGCTCAGGCAGGTGCTCTGCGATCATTTTTTTGTTGGCGCTCACCACAGCTTTGCCCGAAGACAGTGCTTTCTTAGTTATCTCGAATGCAGCATCCGCATCATCGGTCAGCTCTACTATTACGTTCAGGCTGGCATCGTCCAATAGCAGGCTGGCATCTGTGGTGAACAGTTCGGCAGGTGCCTGCCTTTCCTTTTCCGGGTGTTTGATACATACTTTCTGTATCTGTGCGTTCAGCGATGTGGTTTGCTGCAATACTTTGTAAAGGCCGGTACCTACTACGCCAAAGCCAAATAATCCGATGTTGAGTTTTTTTGTTTGAATAGACATTGTTCTTCTTTTTTGTTTAAACAGTTTGTAGATGCTTGTTGTTAATTATGCTACTGCTTCAGCAGTTGCGGTTTGTTTGTTAAGTACTTTGTTTAATGCCGTATCTATATCCTTTATTAGGTCGGCTACATCTTCCAGGCCTATGCTCAGGCGTATCAGGCTATCGGCAACACCGGCCGCGCGGCGCTTTTCAACAGGTATCGATTTATGCGTCATGGTTGATGGGTGGCACAGCAGGCTTTTCACACCGCCAAGGCTTTCAGCCAGCTTAAAGTACTGGGTGCTACAGACAACTTCTTTAGCATTCTCTTCGGTATCATCTTTCAGTGTAAAGGTTACGATACCACCAAAAGCAGATTGTTGTTTAGCTGCGATCTCATGATTGGTATGCGTTGCCAGGCCGGGATAGTATACTTTATCGATGGCCGGGTGTGTGAGCAGGAACTCCGCCACCGCTTGTGCGTTACGGCTATGTTGCTCAACACGCAGGTGCAGGGTTTCTACACCGCGAATCACCAGCCAGCTATCGTGCGGAGACAGTATAGCACCGCTAGCGTTCTGTATGAATTTTATCTCATCGCCCAGCTCTTGTGTAGCCGTTACTACAAGGCCAGCTATCAGGTCGCTATGGCCGCCCAGGTATTTGGTAGCGCTGTGTACTACGATATCAGCACCCAGCTTGATAGGCTGTTGCAATGCAGGTGAAGCGAAAGTATTATCAACACACAACAGTATGTTATGTTGCTTCGCGATCCTTGCTATCGATTCAATATCGCTGATCTTAAGCGTAGGGTTGGTAGGTGTCTCCAGCCATATCAATTTGGTATTGGGCGTAATCGCATCCAGCACATTAGCCACATCGGTAGTGTCGGTATAGTTTACCGTGATGCCGAACTTGCTGTAGATATGGGTGAACAACCTGAATGCACCGCCGTAGATATCATCTACCGCCAGTATCTCATCGCCTGCGTTCAGCAATTTTACTACTGCATCAATAGCAGCCAAGCCGCTGGCGAATGCAGAACCACGTTGACCGCCTTCCAGCTGCGCAACTATTTTCTCCAGTGTTTCACGGGTTGGGTTGTTGCTGCGTGCATAGTCGTAGCCTTTGTTCACCCCCGGCGCTTCCTGCACATAGGTAGATGTCTGGTAGATGGGCACTGATATAGAGCCGGTCAGTGGATCGACAGGAATGCTGTGGATGAGTGCAGTAGCGTTGGTAGTGTTTGTCTTGCTCATATTCTTTGGTTTTTTGTTAGTGACTGTTTAGTGGATCCTGACACGGCCACTTACCAAAGAATCTTACCGAAGAGCTATTGTTACTGCACGGGTTAGGTACAATAAAAAAGCTCCCCGATAAATCAGAGGAGCTCAAGTATGTATAGCAGCTTACGCTGTATGTTTTCAAACTATTGCATCTGACTTATCTACCTCAACTTGCGTTGAGATGGAGTTAGCACCTTTTCCCGGCTGTTATACCGGAACGGTTGCTAAGGCTTCATCGGGCCATTTCCCTCTGCCTTTCTTGATAAGCGGTGTTGTAAAGAACTGGCGCAAAGATATAAGCGCGGTTTTCAATTTTCCAAAAAAAATTCTAAAAAATATTTTTTAGCAGCGGTGCAGTTTGGCCTGAAATATGCGTGTTTACTTTATTTGGATTAACTTTGCCATCCCATTCTCCTACGTATTTTCTCATGGACTTACCCTTAGGTAAAAAGGTTTACTTCGCTTCCGATTTTCATCTTGGTGTCCCCGACAGGGCCAGCAGTATTGAAAGGGAAAAGCGCATATGCACATGGCTGGATGAGATAAGCCACGATGCTGCACAGATATACCTGGTAGGCGATCTCTTTGATGTATGGTTTGAGTACAGGAATGTTGTGCCCAAAGGCTATACCCGTTTTCTGGGCAAGCTGGCCGAGCTGAGCGATAAAGGTATACCGATAGACATCTTCACCGGCAACCACGACCTGTGGATGCGTGGCTATTTTGAAGAAGAGCTGAATATACCTGTACATCATGGCCCGATAGAGCGCACCTTCAACGGTAAGAAATTTGTGATAGCGCATGGCGATGGCCTTGGCCCCGGCGATCATGGCTATAAGCTGCTGAAAACAATATTGAAGAACCCCGTATCCCAATGGCTGTACCGCCGCCTGCACCCCGATACAGGTGTTGGCATTGCAGGTTGGTTCAGCAGGTTGGGGCCTAAACACTTTACTGCCGAGGAGCATCTGTTTCATGGGCCCGATAAAGAATGGCTGGTGCAGTACTCTTACAGCAGGCTTAAAGAAGAGCATTTTGATTATTTCATATTCGGCCACAGGCACGTGGCTATAGAGTTCCCCCTTACCGATAACAGTTTGTACATCAACCTGGGCGACTGGATACAATTCTATAGCTATGCTGTGTTTGATGGTGAAAAAGCAAGCCTACAATTTTACAATAAAGGAAAGTGAACCTGATATGCAGCGTACCGTAGTAATGATAAGACATGCAAAATCGAGCTGGGCCAACCCATTGCAAAGCGATTTTGAACGCCCCCTCAACGACCGTGGTGAGCGTGACGCACCAATGATGGGTGAGCGGATGAAAAGAAGAAATCTGCTGCCTGATGTGATAATAGCCAGTACAGCGAAGCGCGCCAAGCAAACTGCTAAAAAAATTGCCGCCGCAATAGGCTATGATGAAAGCAGGATAGTGTGGGTGGATAAGCTATACCATTGCATACCATCAGTATTTGAAGAAGTGTTGTATGAAGTGGCCGACGATATGAAAACCGTTTTTATAGTAGCGCATAACCCCGGCATTACCGAGTTTGTGAATGAACTGAGCGCTGATTTTAAAATAGACAATATGCCTACCTGTGGCATGGTGGCTGCAACATTCGATGCCCAGGAGTGGAACGAATTTGCCAGCAGCCAGAAACAGGTGATACTATTCGACTACCCCAAGAACGAAATATGACCCACGTAAAAGCATCTGCTGATAGCATCAGCATTTTAGAAAAATTATTTGAAGAGCATTTTGGAGAAAAGCCCTCACAGGTAGATATATTGCCTGTGTCGGGATCGGACAGGCGCTATTACAGGCTGAAAGGAAAGAAACACTCCGCCATCGGTACGCACAACACCCATATATCTGAGAACAACAGCTATTTCTATTTCACAGAGCTGTTTCGCAAGCACGATATCAACGTGCCTGAGGTGTATAAGACCAGCAAAGACCGCCGCTACTATTTGCAGCAAGACCTGGGCGGTACATCATTGTTTGATGCGCTGAATAAAGAAGGCCTGAGCAAAGAAGTAAGGGAATACTACCATGCTGCGCTGGAGCAACTGGCCAAGTTGCAATGGGTGGCAGGCCGCGAGGCTGATTTTTACCAATGCTTCGCTACGCGCCAGTTTGATGAGAAAGCCATCATGGCCGATCTGCTGTATTTTAAATACTACTTCGCCGACCTGCAAAACATACACTACGACAAAGCCCTGCTGATAAGTGAGATGGAGCTGATGAGCAAGGAGCTGGGCCGTATACAACCGCAAATGCTGATGTACCGCGACTTCCAGAGCCGCAACATCATGCTGCACGATGGAAAGGTTTACTTCATCGATTTCCAGGGCGCTATGCAGGGCCCGCCGCAGTACGATATCGCATCGCTGCTATGGCAAGCCAAAGCGCAGCTGCCTGACGCATGGAAGGAAGACTTGCTGAATGGCTATATCGCCAGTCTCAACAAGCTACAGGTATCCCGTATCGATGAGATACATTTCCGTCGTGGTTATGCGCAGTTTGTTTTGCTGCGTATACTGCAGGTGTTGGGTGCGTATGGCTTCCGTGGGTTGCTGCAACACAAGCCGCATTTCATTACCAGCATCGCACCGGCGCTTAAAAACTTACAATCGTTCTTATCAGACAATCCGCAGTCGCCGGCATACCCTGAGATGCGCAGCCTGCTGGAGCGCCTGAGCACCGATGAGATGCAACAGCGCTACACGCAACCTAAACGTGCAGAGGATGTGAAGCTGGAGATAGAAGTGTGCAGTTTCTCGTACAAGAACGGCTATCCTAAAGAGAAGAGCAGCCATGGTGGTGGTTATGTGTTTGATTGCAGGGGCATACTGAACCCAGGCAGGTATTCAGCATATAAACACAAGACCGGCCACGACGAATCGGTGCGCCAGTTCCTGGAGCAAGAAACTAAAATGCCGCAGTTCCTGGAAAGCGTTAAAAATATGATATCTATCAACATTGATGATTACCTGTCGCGTGGTTTCGATCATCTGAGCATATCATTTGGCTGCACGGGTGGGCAACATCGCTCGGTATACGCTGCTGAACATATAGGTGCGTACATCAGCAACAAGTATAATATCCCGGTCAGCATCAGCCACACCAACGAAAAGAAATGGATGCTGAACCCCGATACGAATGTGACGGAGCAATAGTATCGCTACTATATAAAATGCATGAAGGCTGCCATACGGCAGCCTTCATTATCTAAAAAACAGGATAAACTTATTTAGGATCCAGCAGGGCAGCTTTGCGTGGGTTGCGGTCCAGCACTTCATCTACCATACCATAGTCTTTAGCTTCCTGTGCGGTCATCCAGTAGTCACGGTCGCTGTCTTTTTCTACTTTGCTCAGTTTTTGTCCGCTGTGCAGGGCTATGATCTCGTAGAGCTCTTTCTTCAGCTTGCCGATCTCACGCGCAGTGATCTCGATATCGCTCGCCTGGCCTTCAGCACCACCCAATGGCTGGTGTATCATGATGCGGCTGTGTTTCAGGGCTGTGCGTTTGCCTTTGGTACCTGCGCACATCAGTACAGCCGCCATAGATGCGCCTATACCTGTGCAGATGGTAGATACATCAGGGTTGATGATCTGCATAGTATCGTAGATACCCAAACCTGCATATACGCTACCACCAGGGCTGTTGATGTACATCTGCACATCGCGGTTGCGGTCGGTGCTTTCCAGGAACAAGAGCTGTGCGGTAACAATATTCGCTACATAGTCGTTGATACCTTCACCCAAAAAGATGATGCGGTCCATCATCAGGCGAGAGAATACGTCCATAGAAGCTACGTTCATCGGGCGCTCCTCAATGATGTAAGGAGTAAGAGCCTGTGGTGCAAACTTCAGCGACGAGGTATAGTTATCCAGCGCCATGCTGCTGATGCCATGGTGCTTGATGGCATATTTGCGAAATTCATTTGAATTCATAAATCGTATTTTTGAGTGTAATTATTTGTAAAAGCTAAGGCAATTTACAATCCATATTTAAAGATAATGCCAGAACGTCATTTTAACAGCCAAAAGCGGTACGATGTAATAAGTTCTTGCTAATCTTCAGGAAATTTAGACAGTTTTTCAATGCAGCTCACATTAGAACTTGATATAAAGCCATTAGCTAAACCTATCGTGTATACCGATAACCTATTGCTGATAGGCTCCTGCTTTACGGAGAATATGCACGACAGGCTGGTGCAACACAAGTTCCATACACTGTCCAACCCGCATGGTATACTGTTCAACCCGCTGAGTGTAGCGGAGAGCCTGAACAGTTATATAGATGGAAAGCAATATGAAGAGCAAGACCTCTTCTACCTCAATGAACTGTGGAATAGCTGGGAACATCATACCCGTTTTTCGCATACCGATAAGGCGGCTGCATTAGCCGGTATCAACCAATCGCAGCAGCAGGCTGCATCTTATATTAAAGATGCTGATGTTGTCATCATTACACTTGGTTCTGCTTTTCAATATTACCTGAAAGACGGCGGCAAGCATGTGGCCAATAATCACCGTGCGCCATCGCAGTGGTTTGAGAAGCGACTGCTGGATATACATACTATTGTTGCCGCACTAAGCGAGACATTAAATAAACTGTTTGTGCACAACTCTAAAGTGCAGGTCATTTTCACCATAAGCCCGGTGCGCCATATACGCGATGGCGTGGTAGATAATAACCGGAGCAAAGCCCGCCTGCTGGAGGCAGTCCATACGCTCTGCGATACATATGATAAGACTTACTACTTTCCTGCATACGAGCTGGTAATAGATATATTAAGGGATTATCGGTTTTACGATATCGACTTCGTGCACCCCAACTACCTGGCCACCTCGGTGGTATGGGAGCATTTTATAAAAGCCTGCATGGGCGATACCACCCGCCAGCTGATGAAACAAGTGCATGAGGTAGTGGTAGCCCGCAACCACAAACCACGTTTCCCCGATACGGATGCCCATACTAAGTTCCGCCAATCTTATGTGCAGAAACTACAGGAACTCATGCAGAAACATCCTTATCTGAACCTCAGCGAAGAGCTTAACTACTTCCAAAGCCGTTAACCGACGGTAAATACAGCCTTTATTTCCATATGTTTTCTGCCCATGTACGGGCATTTACATACCTTTGCCACTCATTTTTCCACACATGGATCGTAATTCAGTCATAGGGTTTTTATTGCTGGCAGGTTTACTGATAGCTTATATCTTTTACAACCAGCATGAGCAAACCAAATTTGAGGAGCAGAAAACGGCGGATTCAATTGCCAATGCCAAAGTTCACCCCAAGCCTGTAGCTGCTACCAAACCAGCCGCAGCAACCAGCACAGCAGATTCTGCTATCAATGATTCTGTACGTAATGCTATGCCACCGGCTTTTCGTGGCAATGCAGAGCAGGTAGTACTGGAGAACAAAAACATCAGCCTGCAGTTCAGCACAAAAGGTGCGCATCCTATATCAGCTCAGCTGAAAGATTATAAAACATACGATGGCAAGCCGCTGTATATGTTTAACGGTGAGGCTAACCAACTGAGTGCCGTACTGCCCATCAACAATGGTGCTACTGCAACCGGCGACCTATACTATATGCCGCTGGCATCTACAGCACCTAACGGCGATAAAGTGATAGACTTTGTAGCCGATATGGGTAATGGCAAAAAAGTGCGCCTGCTGTACTCGCTGCCTGCAGAAGGTTATATGCTGAAGTGTAAAGTGATGCTGGAAGGAATGACCGCTGCAAGCCTGCCACTTACCTGGCAAACACAAGGCCTGCATACCGAGCACGATATAGAAACAGAGAAACTGAACAGCCAGGTATACTACCGTCAGCGTAATAAGGACAACGACTACTATACCATTAATAATAAAGAGAAGTTCTCTGTTGACCAGCCTGTACACTGGGTTGGTTTCAGACTGCAATACTTCGCTACAGCATTGGTATCTGAAGAAGGCTTTAATAAGCTGGATGTATCGGGCACTACCAAACTGGAAGACAAAAACGTAGTAGCGCAAAATAGGAACTATGCCGATATGGCGCTGAAGGGTGGTAACGAAGCTAACCTGCAATGGTACATTGGCCCCAACCACTACAAAACACTGCGTAAGTACGATATTCACCTGGATGATATGGTGCCTTTGGGCTATGGTGTGATGGCTTTTGTAAAGTACATCAACAAATGGCTCATCATCCCGATATTCAACACACTGAGTGGCTTTATCGGCAACTATGGTATCATCATTATGCTGATGACCATTTTCATCCGCCTGATACTGTCGTTCTTCACGTATAAGAGTTACCTATCGGCCGCTAAGATGCGCGTACTGAAACCTGAACTGGACCAACTGCGTGAGCAGTGTGGTGACGACCAGCAGAAGTTTGGTATGGAGCAGATGAAGCTCTACCGCACAGCAGGTGTAAACCCACTGGGTGGTTGCTTACCTACGCTGTTCCAGCTCCCGATACTTTTTGCCATGTACTATTTCTTCCCGTCTTCTATTGAGTTGAGGCAGGAGAAGTTTCTATGGGCAACCGATCTGTCTACTTACGATAGCATTGCCAACCTGCCGTTCAACATACCGTTCTATGGCGATCACGTGAGCCTGTTCACGATACTTATGACAGTATCGAGCTTGTTCCTGGCGCTGTATAACCGTAATATGACCGCGCAAGACCCTAACAACCCGATGCTGAAATACATGCCATATGTATTCCCATTCCTGCTGATAGGTGTGTTCAACAAAATGGCTGCGGCCCTTACCTTCTACTACTTCTTCTCTAATATGATAAGCATTGCACAACAGTTTATCATACAAAAGTTCATCATCAACGAAGAAGCGATACACAGGCAGATACAGGAGAACAAGAATAAGCCTGCAACCCCATCGAAATGGGCGCAAAGGCTGGAAGAGATACAGAAACAGCAGCAGGCTAAACAACAGCCCCGCCGCAACAACTAATATCTGATAGCATTATAGAAACCGCGCCACATGGCGCGGTTTTTTGTTATTTTATGGATACCATGATTAGCACAAACTATAATAACCTTACACCATCGGAAGCGGTAGCGTTGCAAAAAGAACTGCGCGATAAAGTGCAGCTAACACCATTGCAGCACCCGGTAAAGACCGTAGCGGGCGCCGATATCTCATTCAACAAATTTTCGGAGATAGTATATGCAGGTATCATTGTACTTAGCTATCCTGATATGCAACCTATTGCACAGAGTGGTGTGGTGACTAGTACCAAGTTCCCATACATACCCGGGCTGCTGGGCTTCCGCGAAGTACCCGCATTGGTGGAAGCATGGAACAAACTGGATACCAAGCCGGATGTACTGATACTGGACGGGCATGGAATAGCGCATCCGCGCCGCATGGGTATAGCCACGCATTTTGGCCTGGTAGCACATACGCCAACACTAGGCTGCGCCAAAAGCCTGCTAACGGGCAAGTATGAAGAACCCGGGCAACTGCCCGGCAGTACATCGCCACTGGTAGATAAAGGTGAGATTATAGGCGAAGTATTGCGCACGAAACTCAAGTGCAAGCCTGTCTACATCTCTCCCGGCCACCTGATAACGCAGGGACAAAGTTTGGAAATCATCAAAAACTGCATAGGGAAATACCGCATTCCGGAGCCTACCAGGCTAGCGCATTTACTTGTAAATCAACTACGTACAGGAAATCATTCTGAAAGACTTTTTTAATTCAGTTTTAATTGTATTTTTACTTTGTTAACCGCTGGTTAATAAAGATTTTCGTTTCAAATAGGGGTAATAGTTGCCATTGCTTTCGCGCAATAGCAAAATGAAATGAAAAAAGTCCTGCAGTCATGCAGGACTTTTAATTTTTACATTATTCTGCGCTAGGCAGTTACTTCTACGCCGTCTTCAATCTCCTTATACTTTTTCACCTGCTCCAGCGCATCAGGCACTACATCGCTTATCACTACTATAAACGCATCTTTGGTAGCTGTGGTGATGGCGAAGTCGATCGCGTCAGCCTCTTTGCGGAAGATAGTGATCTGCTTAGCCGGGTCAACACTGTGTATGCCTTGCGTCATCAAATCTATCATTTCTTCTTCGGTACGGCCGCGCAGATTTTTATCCTGCCTGATGATGATCTCATCAAATATTTTTGCTGATTCTACACCTACTGCTATGATATCCTCGTCCCTCCTGTCGCCCACAGCGGCAACTATGCCCACCTTCCTTGGGGAGTCAACTGCATTCACAAACTTACCTATGGCTTGTATACCATGCGTGTTGTGTGCATAGTCCAGCATCACAGTATAGTTCTTGAAGTTGAACAGGTTCATTCTGCCCGGCGTCATGGCAGGTGATGGTACAAATGTTTGCAGCGCGAGCCTGATATCTTCCGTTTTGAAATCGCGAACATATGCAGTGAGTGTTGCAGCCAGCACGTTGGCAATATTGAACTCAGCCTTGCCTGAGAAGGTAAGCGGTATGTTGGTCACTTTCTCAATACGTATCTTCCAGGTGCCTTTCAGTATGGTTACATAGCCATGCTCGTATACCGCCGCCAGTCCGCCTTTGGCACAATGTGCTTTGACGCGGGGGTTATTCTCATCCATCGAGAAATAAGCCACTTTACATTCCAGCTCTTTGTGCATGGCATATACCAGGTCATCATCAGCATTCAATATGCAATAGCCATCCTTCAATACGGTATGTGTTGCTACGGCTTTTACTCGTGCCAGTTTTTCTATGGTATCTATGCCTTGCAGGCCAAGATGGTCTTCGGCCACATTGGTGACTACAGCTACATCGCAGTTGTGGAAGCCAAGGCCGGCCCGCAGTATGCCACCACGTGCACATTCCAGCACAGCGAAATCAACTGTTGGGTCGCGTAGTACAAACTCTGCTGATATTGGCCCAGTACAGTCGCCTTTTACCATCAGTTGGTTTTGTATGTACACGCCATCGGTAGTAGTGTAGCCTACTTTATGGCCCATCTGTTTTACGATATGCGCAATAAGCCTTGTGGTAGTGGTTTTACCATTGGTGCCCGATACGGCAATGATGGGTATGCGTGCCGATGTGCCTGGCGGATACAACATATCTATCACAGGCTCGGCCACATTGCGCGGCAGGCCTTCCGTTGGCTCCAGGTGCATACGGAAACCCGGTGCAGCGTTCACTTCCAGCACAGCGCCGCCATTTTCTGTTATAGGTACCGAAAGGTCTTCGGCCATGATATCTATACCGCAGATATTCAAGCCTATGATCTGCGCGATGCGCTCGCACATGAAGATGTTGTTGGGGTGCACATAGTCGGTAACATCGGTAGCGGTGCCGCCGGTGCTCAGGTTAGCTGTTGGCTTCAGCCATAGTTCTTCTTTATCAGCTATTACGGTATCCAGTGTGTAGCCTTTCTTATCCAGCATACCCATAGTGAAATCATCCACCTTGATAGCAGTGAGCACTTTCTCGTGTCCGTAGCCGCGACGAGGGTCGCTGTTCACTTTGTCTATCAGTTGCTGTATGGTGCTTTTGCCATCACCAATTACAGCAGCCGGTGTGCGCAATGCTGCAGCAACGAATTTATAGTTCACCAACAGCACACGGAAATCGCGGCCAGTAATGAATTTTTCGCAGATGATACCTCTTGAGTATTTCTTTGCAGCTTCGAACGCCACTTGTGCGTCTTCCCAATTGCGGATGTTGGTAGTAGCGCCTTTGCCGTGATTGCCATTTACAGGCTTTGTAACTACCGGATAGCCTATTTTATCAATAGCGGCTTGTAGTTCTTCAACATTATAGACGATGCGGCCACGAGGCACGGGTATCTCTGCGGCTTCCAGCAGGTTCTTTGTTTCTTCTTTGTCGCAGGCTATCTCTACGGCTATGCTGCTTGTAGTGCTGGCTACAGTGGCCTGTATGCGCAGTTGCTTGCAGCCATAGCCCAGCTGCACCAGCGAGTGATTGTTGAGGCGGATGTAAGGTATCTTCCTTTTTATCGCTTCATCTACTATAGAGCCTGTGCTTGGTCCCAGTCGCTCGTCTTCGCGTATCTCGCGCAGGGTTTGTATGTCGTTCTCCAGGTCGTAAGGCTCACCGCTTATAAGGGCTTCAGCTATCCTTACAGATGCCCTAGCAGTATATACACCCGCTTTGGCCTCGTGGTAAGAGAATACAACATGATACACACCTGGTTTGTCGCTTTCACGTGTGCGGCCAAATCCTGTATCCATACCCGCCAGTGTTTGCAGCTCCAGCGCTATATGCTCTATGACATGCCCCATCCAGGTCCCTTCCTCTACACGCGTGAAGAAACCACCTTCCACACCCTCTGAGCAGCGGTGTACGTACAGCGTGGGCATCAGCGCACGCATACGCTCCAAAAATCCTGGTATCTTATTCGTTGGCTGTTCTTCCAACTCTTCAAGGTCCAGTAGCATTACGATCAGCTTATGCCTTCTCGCCGACCAGTAATTTGGTCCGTTCATTGTCTTTATATCCAGTATTTTCATAAACCGCGTATTTCCCTATTAAGTTAATAAAACTTATCTATTAAGGCCTTAGTAATCAGAAAATCATAGTTTTGCAGGGTTATCTTTTAATTAAATCTGTAGAAAGTTGGAGTTTCCTAAAGGCTACCTCGTGTCAGTAGGTGGTGCTGAAGACAAAGGCACCGATCTCGAAAAGGGTATTATAGAACGTAACAGGCTCAATTTCTTTGAGCTCGGTATCCTTCGCAATATCATAAGTGTTACCGATGGTGAGCCATGGGTAGAAGTGATCACTACAGCTTCATCAATACCTGATGAGGTTGGTGAGAAATACGTGGAGGCATTCCAGAAGCTGGGCTGTAGTAACATAGGGCATATGCGTATCCGCAACCGCGAGGACGCTATGAAGCCTGAATACATTGAGCGCATGAAGCAATGCAATTGCGTGATGTTCTCGGGTGGCAACCAGCTCAGGCTTTCTTCCATATTTGGTGGTACAGAGATACTGGATATCATACGCGATCGATACCAGAACGAACACTTTGTGATAGCCGGCACCAGCGCAGGCGCTATGGCCATGAGCAATACCATGATATACGAAGGCGGCGCCGATAAAGCCCACCTGAAAGGCGAGGTAAAGATCACTACGGGATTAGGGTTCATACATAATGTTATCATAGATTCTCATTTCGATAAGCGTGGCCGATTCAACAGGCTGGCACAGGCGGTGTCTGCATATCCCGGCGCAATAGGCATTGGGTTGGGTGAGGATACAGGCGTCATCATATCGAAAGGATATGAGCTGAAAGCCATTGGCTCCGGCAGCGTCACCATCATCGACGGTAAATTCATCGACTACAATAATATTGCAGATATCGAAATAGGCCAACCTATCTCTGTAGAGAATATTATCGTTCACCTGATGTCGAAAGGTGATGTGTATAATATAAAAACGAGAAAATTTGAAGGCAGCCCTACAGTGGTATCACCTGCTGAATAAGCTTAATCTTTATATATCTTCACTACATTCTCCCTGCTGTTTTTATAGCCGCGGTACATGCCTTCGCTATTGAAGGGTAGCGTTATATTGCCCTGTGCATCTACCGCTACCAGCCCGCCTTCGCCGCCTATCTTCACCAGCTTATCGTGCACTACTACATCGCAGGCTTCGGCGAGGGATAAGCCTTTGTACTCCATCAAGCAGCTGATATCATAAGCTACTACTGAGCGTATGAACAGCTCGCCATGGCCGGTGCAGGATATGGCGCAGGTAGCGTTATTGGCATAAGTGCCTGCACCTATGATAGGCGTATCGCCTACACGACCGAATTTTTTGTTGGTCATGCCGCCGGTGCTGGTGGCGGCTGCGAGGTTGCCCTGCGCATCCAGCGCTACAGCACCTACGGTGCCGAATTTCTTATCCTTATGATCGAGCTGGAAGGTATCGGTGCCGCGTATCTCCTGCCACTGGCGGTAGCGGAAATCGTTGAAGAAGTATTCATCATCAGCAGTCTCCAGGTTGTGCTGGGCGGCAAAGGCCTCGGCACCTGTGCCCTGCATCATTACATGCTCGCTGTGCTGCATGATGGTTTTAGCCAGCAATACAGGGTTTTTGATATGCGCTATGCCGCTTACCGCTCCCGCCTCCAGCGTTTTGCCATTCATGATGGATGCATCCATCTCGTGGCTGCCGGCGCTGTTGAATACCGAACCACGGCCGGCGTTGAACAGTGGGAAATTCTCAAGCGATACTACTGCCGCCGCTACGGCATCGAGGCTGGTGCCGCCTTTTTCAAGGATGCTGTAGCCTGCATCCAGTGCCTGTTGCAGGCCACTTTCGTATTCTGCCTGCATGGCAGCTGTCATGCTGCTTTGGAGTATGGTGCCCGCACCGCCGTGTATCGCTATTATCATAAAACTAAAGTAAAGGTTATTCCGCTACAATGATGCATCATCGCCGCATCAATGTCATCTGTGTTCCAGTTTGTTCCGGTTGGTGGGGGTAGTAGTGTTGGTTTTCTTAACCTCTTGAAAATCAATATGCTGACTTTTTTCGGGTGGAACATGATGGGACAACCGGAACAAAATGCCTTCTCTGCTATCATTTAGTATGCGCCGATTTACTATAGCAAATTTACGCAATTAATATAATATTTTCATCTGTGATGTGAAACACTCAGACAGCAAGAATATATTATGCGTAGGCATTAGGCGCGTAGCATTCCCTCCAGTAGCGGATGATTATATCGATCGTGTTTTTCAGATCGTCGTAACGGTCGGGCTTTAAAAAGAAGCCCTGCACCGACATGGTATAGGCATCGTACACCGCCTTCTTATCTACACTGGTTGAAAAGAATAGATAGGGGATACATTTTGCGCTTAATCCATCATTGGTATGCACCATTTTCCGGAGTTCGAATCCGTTGAGTTTGGGCAAATTAATATCAGATAGTATGATGAAAGGATAAACCGTATCGTCCTTAAGGTATTCTAATGCGTCTGCGCCGTTGCTAAAGAAGGTGATCTCATTTGGATAATTCAGCTCTTTAAAGATCTCGGTGAGTAGCGCCTGGTCGTCTATATCATCCTCTATCACTATAATTGGTCCTTGCTTGTTCATAGTTGTATGTTGTGGTGTAGATAGGTATAAAATTGTTGTGGGCTGAAGCCGGTTATAGTTTATAAGAAAATTTCATGCCGCCAGAATTGGAACCATTAAGCTGTAGCCTATCTGTCAGGCAGATGCTTCGTTTCGCTTTGCTACACTCAGCATGACAAGGAATGTATGTCAAATGCGAGCCGACCCCTCCCGTTCTCCCCTTAAGAAAGGGGAGGTGGTGTTGTGTGTTTCTCGTGGTGTCAGGTGTTTCCACCTGACACAAATAAATGAATTAGTTTTTATATTACAAGATGGGGCTGCGTAACAGGGGTCTGCTTGCAGACGAACAATGTTTTTTTGTAACTACTACTTGTTACAAGCATATTCAATTACTAGCTACAGAAGATGCTAAAAACATCGTAGCTAATAGCCTCAACTTCCTTACCGAAAAATATAAGTGTCATATTTTAGGTTATGTGATTATGCCTAATCATGTGCATATGATACTATATTTTGAGGCAGATCACAGACTATCCGATTTCATGCGTGATTTTAAAAAATTCACTTCTGTAAAGCTGCGACAATTGATAGAGGTGTCGGGGCAAACAAATATTTTGGATGCACTGCGCTATGAGCATAGGCAGCAAAAACTGAAAGTTTGGATGGATAGGTTTGATGATGTGGTCATTCGATCAAAAGATTTGTTTCATACCAAGCTGGACTATATACATAATAATCCTTTGCAGGCTCATTGGCAGCTTGCTGATACAGCTGATGATTATAAACATTCAAGCGCTGCTTTTTACGATGCTGTTTATAATGGGGTTGTTAACGTGAGTGATTATAGTGTGTTTGTTTGGTAGCTGTGTCAGGTGGGAACACCTGACACCAACGAGAACTTGTTGAGTTTGGCTATAACTCGAGCCGACCCCTCCCGTCCTCCTTTTAAGAAAGGGGAGGTGATGTTGAGTGAAAAAAGCCGGTAGCATTGCTACCGGCTTTTTTGCTATCTGTGAAATAGTATTAAGCGTCTATCCTTGCATACTTGGCGTGCGTTTCGATAAACTCGCGGCGTGGGGGTACTTCGTCGCCCATCAGCATCGAGAATACACCGTCTGCTATCGCTTCGCTTTCCAGCGTTACCCGTTTCAGTATACGTGTTTCAGGGTTCATGGTAGTTTCCCACAGCTGCTCTGCGTTCATCTCACCAAGACCTTTGTACCGTTGTATGTTCACGCTGTCTTCTTTACCGTTGGCCATGCGCTCTACGGCTGCTTTGCGCTGCTCTTCGCTCCAGGTATATTCCTGCTCCTTGCCTTTTTTCACCAGGTACAACGGTGGTTGCGCGAGGTAAACATAGCCCTGCTGCACCAGCTCCTTCATATAGCGGAAGAAGAAGGTAAGTATCAGCGTAGCGATGTGCGAGCCATCCACATCGGCATCGGTCATGATGATGATCTTGTGGTAGCGGAGCTTGGTCAGGTTAAGCGCCTTCGGGTCTTCGGGTGTACCTACTGACACGCCCAGCGCGGTGAACATATTTTTGATCTCTTCGTTCTCGTATATTTTATACTCCTGCGCTTTCTCTACGTTCAATATCTTACCACGTAGCGGTAGGATGGCTTGGTAGCTACGGTCGCGGCCCTGCTTGGCGGTACCACCGGCCGAGTCACCTTCCACCAGGTACAGCTCGCAACGGTGCGGGTCGCGGTCAGAGCAGTCGGCCAGTTTGCCGGGCATACCGCCACCGCTCAATACGCTTTTACGCTGCACCATCTCGCGCGCTTTACGCGCCGCTGCACGTGCCTGCGCCGCCAGTATCACTTTATCAATGATCAGTTTCGCTTCTTTGGGGTGCTCTTCGAGGTAGGCCTCCAGCGCGCGGCTCACGGCCACATCTACCACGCCCATTACATCGTTGTTACCCAGCTTGGTTTTGGTCTGGCCTTCAAACTGCGGCTCCGGCACTTTCACCGAGATGATAGCGCTCAGGCCTTCGCGGAAGTCATCGCCCGTGATCTCCACCTTTGCTTTTTCGAACAGCTTGTTCTTATCGCCATAAGATTTGAACACACGGGTGATGGCCCTGCGGAAACCCGCAACGTGGGTACCCCCTTCGATGGTGTTGATATTATTAACGTAAGAGTAAATATGCTCGTTGTAAGAAGTATTGTACGACAGGGCTACGTCAACAGCTACGTTCGACTCCGCATCGTGTCCTTCCACATATATAGGTGAAGCCAGCAGGGGATCGCGCTTGCCCACGCGGTCCAGCATCTGTACGAACTCTACAATGCCGCCTTCGCTGAAGAATTCTTCGTTTACCAGGCTGCCATCTTCGTTGGTCTCGCGCTCGTCGATAAGGATGATGCGTATGCCTTTGTTGAGGTAAGACAGCTCGCGCAGGCGGCCTGCCAGTATCTCGCGGTTGTACACCGTGCTCTGGAATATGGTATCATCGGGCACGAAATGCTGTAGTGTACCGCGTTTTTCGGTAACGCCTATCTCGCGCACTTCGTACTGCGGGATACCGCATTTGTAGGCCTGCTCAAATATTTTGCCCTCACGGTATACCGTGGTATGCATGTCTTTACTCAGTGCGTTTACGCAGCTAACGCCCACACCGTGCAGACCGCCCGATACCTTGTAGGTATTCTTATCGAACTTGCCACCGGCGTGCAGTACGGTCATCACCAGCTCGAGGGCGCTGCGGCCTTCTTTAGCATTGATACCCGTAGGGATACCACGGCCGTCATCCTGTACGCTTATCGAGTTATCGGTATGTATGGTAACGGTGATATTGCGGCAATACCCCGCCAGTGCTTCGTCTATAGAATTGTCCACTACCTCGTATACCAGGTGGTGCAGGCCTTTTACGCCTATATCGCCTATGTACATGGCCGGGCGCTTACGCACCGCCTCCAAACCTTCTAATACCTGTATACTATCGGCGTTGTAACCACCGCCTGGTGATTGCAGAACTTCGTTTTCTGTGCTCATATATATTTATGAAACGGCTATGTTTTGTAGGTTGAAAGACCGGAGGAAACCCGCCGGAAAAATAATAGCCAAAGATACTTTTTTTATGTCGTTCGAGCAAGGTTTTTACCACCATTGGCACAGGGCTACAAGCCTTGGTAATACTGCATTTTACAAAACTTATCCCCTTATCGGCAAGCCAATTGCCAGCCAGGGGTGCTATAATGACAAAAGCCGCCCTTTTAGGGCGGCTTTTTCAACCTTAACCACTCACCTACCACACACTATTGTTTCACGAAGTTTTTAGCTTCAAATACCTCTGTTTCAGCCTGTATTTTCAGGATGTACATACCTGCGGGTAATCCGGAGATATCCAGCTTCCTGCCGGTTGTAGCCGTTGTCGACAGCACCCTGCCCGTAAGGTCGGTAACGGTAGCTGTTATGCTGCCTTTGGTGGCAGGGATATCCAGGTATATGTTGCCGGTAGCAGGGTTAGGATACAAGTTGTATCGCGCTGCAACCATGGCAATGTTTTTAACCGATACAGCATTGCGGAACTGCGGCTGCGCTGCAATGTCGGATACATTGATGCCCAGACCGATATCGCTTACCAGTGAGCCACTTCCGGATGTATTCATTGTATATAGTTTATCAAATAATTCGCCCATGCCGCTTATGGCCACAAAACCTATATCGGTGCTGGCTGTAGAATCGTAAAAGAAATCTACATCTGATGTGCGCTCCATAAGATTGAGCGAAACAGGCAGTGTGAGTATGGTATTTACCTTGCCATCGTTAGGCGGGTCGATACGTACAAAAGTGCTCAAAGAGTCATCTATACCATACATAGCCGTGCTGGTAGTGCCTTTATAGCTATTGGTATAGGCTACCGAGCCAATGTTTGCTTTGAACATGGCATTCATATCGGTTGTTACATAAGCAAAATTCATGTCGGTAGCAGCGATCATACCATCTACAGGGTTGATGCGGTAGCTGGTATTGTTAGCTGTGCTGGTAACGCGTAGCCTGTCGGCTTGTGGATTGAAATCGACGCCAATATGACCACCTGTGCCCAGGTTGATCATGCCGGGAGTTGCATTTACAGCAGTAGCAGCTCCTGTCATAGCATCTATGGTATACAGCTGATACTCCATACTGGTACTATTGTAAGCGAAAGCATACAGCCCAAAGGTAGCAGGGCGAAAATCGAGGCCTACTATACTCTGGCCTGCGGTGATGCCCGTAATTGCCTTCATATCGCGAATGAAGCGAGGATTATCGCTATCGAAAGAGATCATGTTGCTGGTGCCTGCCTGCATTGCGTAGATCAGTTTGCCGGATAATGGAGCTTGCGCACGGTTGATGACGATCGCAATATCCCTTACGTCGATGCCTGTGCCTATAGTGCCTAGTAGCGTAGTAGCCCCGCTGGTGAGATTGACTGTATACAGATTATCATCGCCGGATATACCCGTATTAGCCGCCAGGTAGGCAGTATTTACCAGTGTGACGGGATCTTTATAGATATCCATACCTACTGATGAGTTGAGCGGGTTGATAGTAAGTGTGCTACTGCCCACTGTGTTCAGGGTACCTGCATTGGGTGGGTTTTGTATTGTGATCACGTTCAGCGATTCATCATACCCTACCAGTGTCGTAGCAGATGCGCCGATATAACTCTCGGTATAGCCAATAGCGCCTATCCTTGGGGTGTTGCCGAAGTTAACGTCGGTAGTGTTAAACTGCAGGTCGCCATCGGTAGCAGCAATAGCGCCTGTAGTTGGGTGCAACCTGTAGTTTTTGCCATTTTCTCCAACCACACGTATCCTGTCAACCGTAGGATTGAAATCGAAACCAATACTACCCGTTGCAGACATGCCGAGATTGAGCACAGAAGATGTGCCTACCGCAGTAGCCAGGCCGGCATTGGAAATTGTATACAGTTGTGCATCGCCCGTAAGCGGGTTGTAGCCTAATCCATACAATTCGCCTGTTGCCGGACGGTAGTCGATGCCTACCATGTTCTGGTTGGCAGCCATGCCAGTAATATTGACCAACGATGTAGTAGAGGTGGGCGCTGTTACGCTCGCCATCATAAACATCTGATTGGTATTGGTGATGCCAACCAGCATTTGTGCCGAAACGGTGTTTGCCAGCATCGTAGCAGCGGCAATACCAGAAAAGAGTAGTTTTTTATTCATTGGGATAATGTTTTTATACCGTCATAAACGAGGGAAAGCTGAGCACGGTTTCAGAAAGCGGATAATTTTTTATTAAGCATTTAATAATGTGTTGATAATCACAGAATGGCATTTACCCCTATCTTTGCAAACCGTGCGTATATCTGCCGACATAAAAAAACACCGAACACAGGCCCCGATAGAAAGGGTGCTGGGTGGCGAAGCCCGAGTGCTGAGCCGCGAAACCCTGCCTGTGAGCCGCTTTGTATATGCAGAGTGGACAGAGGTGCAGTTTGATGAAGGCAAATGGCCCGAGGAGCATGCAAGGCTCAACCTGTTCCCTATAGAGGATGGACAGTTTTGCCTGCAACTGATGTACCTGACGTACAACGGGCGCCCTGGTAACGCATCTATCTGCTGGCTGGAGTTTTTGCCCGGTTTCTTCGAGCAATACCCGCTGGAGATGCTGGTGGCCGAGCAGCCATTCCGTTTCGATAAAGTGACGGAGCAGCAGTTCACCATCTGCACGCAAACCAGCAGCCTGCTGGCACAAATGCAGCAATCGAGTGGTGCTACCGATTTTACCAAAGCACTGCAACTAGCTGAGACCACGCTACACCTGCTGCGCCGCGCACTGGAGTGCATTACGATGCCCTTCACCGTATGCCCGGTGCCTGCCTGCCGCTTTTTGGCGCACGACAGCGAGCGCGAGAAAGTAATGGATGCCAAACGCGTAATAGAGAATAGCATCGACCAGCCCTATACCATTAAAGAACTTTCGAGGAAAGTAGCCATGAACGAGTGCTACCTGAAAAAAGGCTTTAAAGCGCTGGTGGGTAAAACCATACATGAGTATCAGCAGGAGCTGCGTATAGCACGCGCTAAAGAACTGCTGGTGCAGCCGGGCTTCTCGGTAAGTGATGTGGCCAACTCATTAGGCTATAGCAGCATCTCACATTTCAGCACGGCATTTAAGAAAGCTACGGGTATGAAGCCCTGCGAGCTGCTGCGCTAATCCATCTATTTTACAAACTTGCCAACTATAGGGAAAGACTTAAGCTCTGCCCGCTCTTGCTTGTATATGTATGCGAGGTAACCGCAGAATAATACCACACCTACAACCATACGTGCCGCAGCAAAATGAATAACATTACTAAGGCCATATTGCGCAGCAAAGAGTAAGAGCATTACGGCCAAGTAGCCACTGATGCGTTTTACATCGTAACTGACGGGGTAGAAACGCTGGCCCCAGACATAGGAGAAAAATACCATCACCACATTGCAGAGCAGCATACCCCAGGCGCAGGCGTTGAAGCCCCAGGTGGGTATGAGCAGCCAGTTGAAGATGATGGTGAACGCAGCACCTATGAACATGATGTAGGTGCCGTAGTAAGTTTTATCGGTAAGCTTGTACCATACGGTGAGGTTGCTGTAGATGCCGAAGAATATATACGACATGAGCAGCACAGGCACCAGGTGAAATGCCGTGCGGTATTCCTCGGCAACGAAGTATTTCCACACATCCATAAACAGAAGGATGTTGAGGAACATGAGGCCCATGATGATGACGAACCATTTCATAACCCTGGCATAGGTAGCCTTGGCGTTGTCTTGTTTTGAAATGGAAAAGAAGAATGGCTCGGCCGCCATACGGAAAGCCTGGTTGGCAAGATTGATGAACACGGCCAAACGTATAGCCGCTGTGAAAAAGCCCAGTTGCCTTAGTGATTCTTCGGCAGGCGCCTCGTACAATTTTTGAAACATCACCCTGTTGAGCGAATCATTGATATTGCCCGCAAAGCCAGCCACCAGTATGGGCAGGCCATAGCTGAGTACTTTTTTCAGCAGGGCTTTGTCGATATAGGGGCGGTAGCCGGAAAGCTCTTTCGATAACAGTAAGAGCGTAACAATAGCTTGCAAAACATTGGCGAACAATATAAAGCCAATGCCCCAATGATGATCGTACCAACGCGCGAAAGCGCCGCCGGGGTTGGCATTGCGCATATCATCGCCAAAGCTGAACAGGAAAACGATAGTAGTGATGAATACTACTATGCCTATTATTTTGGTGAAGGCGTATTTGCGTGGGCGGTTGTCTTTACGAAGTTGTGCATAGGGTAGTGCGGAAAGCGCATCGAGCCCAATGATGGCGGCGCACCAACCTACATACTCGGTATGTGTGCCCAATTCTGCAAACTCAGCTACCGGTCCGCGGAATATCCAAAGTATGGCGGAGAACAGCAGCGTGCTGACGAGCATGGCGCTCATTTGCGTGCGGTAGAGCTTATTCTTATCCTCGGTAGTGCTGAAACGGAAGAACGAGGTCTCCATACCATAGGTATAGAGCGTGTTCATAAGTGGGATGATGGAGTAGAGGTAGCCCTGCTGCCCAAATACTACCTGCCCCTGGCTGCTGGTGAGTGTATAGGTAAGGTAAGGGGTAAGCAGATAGGTAAGCAGCCGTGCAGCAATATTGCTGACGCCATACCATAAGGTTTGACTGGCGAGCTGTTTTAGTGAACCCAATGCTTACGATTTGCTATAAAAGTAGAAAGAGGTTTTCTTTTTTACTTTTTCTTTTTGCTTTACTCTATCACCCATGTTTCTTTACCCTGCAGCAGCTTATCGAGGTCGCCAAGGCCTTTGGTGGCTATGGCTTCTTCCAGTTGCAGCTGCATCTGGTCTTCGTAAGTAGCACGCTCGTTGGCAAAGAACACACCAAATGGCCTTGGCAGGTGCCCTTCGGTAGCCGGGTTGTCAAAGAAACGGGTGAGTATCTGTGCTTTGAAGAAATCGGCCTCGTCGTGCTTCCACATATCATCGGCACTAAAGCCGCCATCGGCCAGGTTCACCAGTTGTGGCTTGTAGCCATCCAGGCGGATACCTTTATCCTTATTGTCGCCAAACAGCAGCGGCTGACCTTGCTCCAGCATCAGGGTCTCTTCCTGGCGGGTGCCTTTTTCGGTAAATACCTCGAAAGCACCATCGTTGAAGATGTTGCAGTTTTGGTATATCTCCAGCAGTGATGCGCCGTGGTGGCCATGCGAGCGCAGCAGCATCTGTTGCAGGTGCTTAGGGTCGCGGTCCATACTCCGGGCTATGAAGGATGCATCGGCACCCAGCGCCAGCGCCAGCGGGTTGAAGGGGTGATCGAGGCTGCCCATGGGGGTAGACTTCGTTACCTTGCTCACCTCCGATGTAGGCGAGTACTGGCCTTTGGTAAGGCCATATATCTGGTTGTTGAACAACAGGATGTTTACATCAAAATTCCTGCGCAGCAGGTGTATGGTATGGTTGCCACCAATGCTCAGGCCATCGCCATCGCCAGTCACTATCCATACGCTCAGCTCAGGGCGCGTGGCCTTCAGCCCCGATGCAATAGCCGTAGCGCGGCCATGTATCGAGTGCATACCGAACGTATTCATATAATAAGGGAAACGGCTGCTACAGCCGATGCCCGATATGATAACAATATTCTCGCGGGCAATACCCGTTTGCGGTAGTATGGTCTGTACTTGTTTCAGTATCGAATAGTCTCCACAGCCCGGGCACCAGCGCACTTCCTGATCGGTAGCAAAGTCTTTTGCCGTCAGCGCAGGTTGGGGTGTGGGTGTTGCAACGTCACTCATAAGTAAAATATGCGCAAATTTACTACATAACAGGCAGCTTATAAAAACTAAAACACTGCCGTGACAAGCATTTATGAAAACCTTAATAGCTTGGTGTTGGTAAAAATGGGAAAGATTTAAAACTCGCGAGCCAGTGTCTACTGGCTCGTTTTTTATATCCTATTATCAAAAATGCGGTTATGAAAAAGCTCTCCGCCATATTGATAGCTATTATTTGCCTGCCAGCCTACGCCCAGCGTATAGGCGGCATTAGTGGTAAAGTGCAGGATGAGCGGGGCCGGCCAATGGCCGATGTGATCGTAACCGTGCTGGATGGCGAGCGCACCATAACCAGCAGCACTACCGATACCGCAGGCAACTACCGCGTGCGCCCATTGAAAGCAGGGCAATACACCGTTCGCATCTCGGAGCGCTTTCATGAAACAAGGACCATCGATAAATTTCCCGTACCGGCTAATAAATTCGTGATACTGGATATGACCATGGCGCCACCGGGCGCAGCCACCAGCGAGGATATAAAAATTGTAGGAGGCAGGCATGTGCATACCTATAGCTATGTGGTGGATACGGTAGGCAGGTAAATTACTTTCAGCTTACTGTAGTGTTTGTAACTTCAGTATATGAAGTGGGTTTATCTTTTTATCATGCTAGTTTTTTCAACTAGTTGTTTTGCGCAAATAGGTTCAATTAGCTGTCTTGTGGTTGACAGTAATGATAATCCATTGCAGAATATTCAAGCGGTTGCTCATCAGGCTGGCAAAGTAATAGGAGTTGCCACTTCCGATAATGCAGGTTTTATAAATATGAAGAGTTTACCTGCTGGTCGATATCACCTCGGCGTTATTTTTTCAAATGATACTGCTATTGTTTTAAATCTTATAGTGTCACCTGATAGGACTACAACATTTAAAGTCTCTTCCAATCAGGCTGGTAGATTGATAGAATATCGAATAGGTTATTCTGTATCAGTTATAGATTACGAAAAACTGTCGATAGATCTTTCAAAAGCCAATGTGGCTATACAAATAGTCAATGAATTCAATGAGCCAATAGATGCTGATATGTCTATTGACAGAGAATATGCAGATATGGATGAACTTTCTAACCATCATCCTATCGTATACCGTAGCGCATCTAAAAAAGGCTTCTTTAATTTCTATCTAAGTAGGGGTATCTATACATTAAGAATTGGGAGTACTGGTTGCAGACCTGGAACCAGGAGAGAGATAATCACCAGAAAGGTTAAGATCGCAGATAAACCATTTGAGGCGACCTTTCGTGTGAAAGAATGCAAAGAATAATATTCTCCCTAATTTACACCCATGCAATCTCATCCCATAGGTATATTCGATTCGGGCTACGGCGGGCTAACGGTGTTTAAATCCATCGCTGCAAAGCTGCCGCAGTACGACTATATCTACCTGGGCGATAATGGCCGCGCACCCTATGGCAACCGCTCGTTTGAGACGGTATATGAGTATACACTGGAATGTGTGAAATGGTTCTTCAGTAAAGGATGCCCGCTGGTGATCGTGGCCTGTAATACTGCATCAGCGAAGGCGCTGCGCACCATACAGCAAACCGACCTGGAAAGCCTGGGCGGTGAGAAACGTGTGCTGGGTGTGATACGGCCAACTGCTGAAGTAATAGGCAACTATACCAAGACAGGGCATGTAGGTGTGCTGGGTACAAAAGGCACGGTGGCTTCCGGCTCTTACCTGATAGAGATAAATAAGTTTTTCCCCTCGGTAGAGGTGCACCAGAAGGCATGCCCGATGTGGGTGCCTATGATAGAATATGGTGAATACAACACGGACGGTGCTGATTTCTTCGTGAAGAAATACCTGGATGAATTGCTGGCCGCTGCTCCGGATATAGATACGCTGCTACTGGCCTGCACGCACTACCCCCTGCTGATGGATAAGATAAAAGCGCACATCCCAAACCATATACAGGTAGTAGCGCAGGGCGATATTGTGGCCGATAGTTTATCGGACTACCTGCACCGCCACGTGGGTATGGAGCAACGCATCACGCGCGGTGGCAGTATGCAGTTCTTTACTACTGATTCTGTATTGGATTTTAATGAGCATGCTACGGCGTTCTTCGGCAGTAAGGTGAATGCGCAGCATTTGCATTTGATATAGATAATTTACGTTTCCTCATTTCTTATCCCACCGTTTCGCTCACTCATTTCGCGAGATTGCTTCGTTGGTCACTTCGTGCCGCCTCGCAATGACGAGGTCTTTTCTTTGTTCGTCATTGCGAGGAAGCCATGCAATGGCTGACGAAGCAATCTCGCGAAATAAGGGTTAATACTCGATACTATCAGATAGATCCAACCACTCTGGGTTAGCAGCATTTATAAGTGCTTCTTTCTTCGCTCTGCTACCACCTTTTATACGTTTCTCTTCCTCGATAGCATCTTCAATGCCATCAAAACGTTTGTAATAAACCAACATGGTACATTTATACTTAGCTGAAAAACTACCTTGGTAATGGTGGCTCTTGTGTTCCCAGACACGACCTATTAAATCAGATGTAACACCAGTATATAGCGTTGTTTTGTCTGGAGATGACATGATGTATACTGTGCCGCCTTTGTACATGTTTCTTTTGTTGTTGCGAGATTGCTTCGTTGGTCACTTCGTGTCTTTCTCTCAATGACGGGACAAATTAATGTATCGAACACAAAAAAAGGTGCAACCAACGTGCACCCTTTTAATATTGAAATCGTGTTGTACTATCCTTCGATACCTGTTTTTTCAAACGCAGGCTGCGTGCGGCCGTTGCGCTCCTGCGCTTCTTTCGCAGCTTTTACAAATGCTACGAACAGCGGGTGCGGGTTCTCAACAGTGCTCTTATACTCGGGGTGGAACTGTACCGCTACATAGAAAGGATGGTCTTTTACTTCCATCACCTCTACCAGGCCTGTTTTAGGGTTTTTACCTACGGGTATCATACCTGCTTTCTCAAAAGCGTCCAGGTATTCGTTGTTGAACTCGTAACGGTGGCGGTGGCGCTCGTTGATATTGGTAGTACCGTAGATAGATGAAGCCAGAGAGTCGCTGCGCAGCTCGCACTCATAAGAGCCGAGGCGCATGGTGCCGCCCATCTGCGTTATCTTCTTCTGCTCTTCCATCATAGCTATTACGCCATCGTGCGTGTCAGGGTTCATCTCGGTAGAGTGTGCATTTGACATGCCCAGCACGTTGCGTGCAAACTCCACGCAAGCCATCTGCATACCCAGGCATATACCGAAGAACGGTATCTTGTTCTCGCGGGTATAGCGTATGGCATCTATCTTACCCTCTATACCGCGGCTACCGAAGCCCGGCGCTACCAGTATGGCATCCAGGTTTTGCAGTTTTTCTTCCGCGTTCTCCGGTGTCAGGTATTCGCTGTGTATGTTGCGCACTTCTACTTTGCACTCGTTCATAGCGCCGGCGTGTATCAGTGCTTCCAGTATCGATTTATAGGCATCCTGCAGCTCTACATATTTACCTATCAGGCCTATGGTTACTTTCGATTTAGGGTAGCGCAGCTTGTTGAGGAATTCTTTCCATTTGCCCAGCTCAGGCTCGGTGCCCAGTGGCAGGTTCAGCTTGTTGAGGCAGGTAACATCCAGCTTCTCGCGCATCATCTCCAGCGGCACGCCGTAGATGGTATCCGCATCCAGCGCCTCGATAACGGCATCCTGCGTTACGTTGCAGAACAGGGCTATCTTACGTTTCAGGTCTTTATACAGTGGCTCTTCGGTACGGCAAACGAGTACATCGGGGTTCAGCCCGTGCTCGCTCATCATTTTTACCGAGTGCTGTGTTGGTTTTGTTTTCAGTTCTTTCGCTGCCTTCAGGTAAGGTATCAGCGTCAGGTGCACTACAAGGCAGTTTTCATCGCCCATTTCCCATTTCATCTGGCGAACCGCCTCTATATATGGCAGCGACTCGATATCGCCCACGGTACCACCCAGCTCAGTGATCACGATATCGAACTGATTGCTCTCGCCCAGCAAGCGCATACGGCGTTTTATCTCGTCGGTAATATGTGGTATCACCTGCACCGTCTTACCCAGGTAAGCGCCTTCACGCTCTTTGTTGATGACATACTGATAAATGCGGCCGGTAGTTACATTGTTGGCCTGAGAGGTATATGTATTCAGGTAACGCTCGTAGTGGCCAAGATCCAGATCGGTTTCCGCACCGTCTTCCGTTACGTAGCACTCGCCGTGCTCGTAAGGGTTCAGCGTACCCGGATCCACATTGATGTACGGGTCGAACTTCTGGATGGTGGTGCGATAGCCGCGTGTTTGCAGCAGTTTGGCCAGCGAAGCGGCAATAATTCCTTTTCCAAGCGATGAGGTTACCCCACCGGTTACAAATATATATTTAGTCATAACGCACCTGTTTGTAATGACCGGTATGCGCAGCTAGGTAAATATTACAATAAAATTAGGGAGGTAGCTGTAGCGGTCGTGCAAAGGTAGCAAAACTTTATGGTTGGAGAAAAAAACTACCAGCTTTCGGTGTATTATTTCGTCGCTTTAGTCGTGTTTCCCCCGGGTATGGCTACAGGATTGATACCGGATTCGTGTTTGTCTTTTTTCATCAATTTGTCCGTCCATTTGCTAGACATGAACGGGCGCTCAACCAGAATATAAAATACTGCCGATATTACAAGTATTACAAAGGATATACATATTATCTGCACCAGCAGGTTGGGAAAATAACCCTCACCTATCCGGATATTTTGTACAAACCTGCCTGCAAACGAAACAATAGGGTAATGCAAAAGGTAGATAGAATAGCACATACCCCCAATGATGGGCAAAAAGCCGAAGCTGAATATGCGCTTCAACACATCGTTGCGCATAATAAGGAGGTAAAATACACACACGATGAAAGGGTAGGCCAATTTGGCCCAGAACTCTACCCTCAAAGGGAGCAGTAAGACCAATAGAAAAAGTACACCAGCAGCTAATGTGGCTGTGAGGCTGTTTTTAGCATTTAGCAACTCGCCCGATACATATAGATCGGCCAGTAATATACCTGCCACAAAATATTGCAGGTGATAATATATAGTGTTGGTAGCAGGTGTATAATACCGCTGAAAGACCGTGAATAACAGGCATATAGCAATAAGTACCAGCCTTCTGGCAGGTTTATTAAGCTTTAGTATTAAAAAAAGTGCCGGTGCCATCAGGTAAAACTGGATCTCAATTTCGAGCGACCAGGTAACGCCATTGAGCAGCGGCGCACCTCCTACTATAATATTGTAGGTATAGGTCAGCGATGTAAGCAGGCATTTTACCAATAGCGCGAAAGGATAAGTCTGCATCACAGCCATAATTATGAACACCCCTATCATCGCTAAAAAATAGGGAGGTTCAAGACGTGTGACCCGGCGTAAATAATAATGTTTCAGACTTACCTGCTTGCCATTATTTATATGCTGATGGGCGAACGGTAAACAAAGTATGAACCCACTGAGTACAAAAAATAGCTCTACACCCCTACTGCCGCCTGTAAGTAATAGTGACAACCCCTGCTCAAATATACCTGTGGGCATAATGGCCGTCTTTGCGATAAAGAAACCGTGGATATGAAACAGCACCACCAGTACAATAGCCAAAAAACGTATCCCGTCAATCTCAGGAAAATACAGCTGGTTGGATGTAATGCGACGAAACTTGTTATATATGCTTTGTATCATACCAATGGGCGGCAGCAAAGGTAAACAGAGCCAACTAAAGTGCATACCCGATGAGAATATTTCAATATCTGCTTGTTTTTACCGGCTGCGTATGGTCTTTCACGCATACAACATTAGTTTTGCACAAATTCTGCCTATGCAATTCGACAGGAGTGGTTTGAGCAACGAACAGCTGGTTAGTTTATATACCGAACTGGTGCGCCCCCGCATGATAGAAGAAAAAATGCTGGTGCTGCTGCGCCAGGGCCGTATCAGCAAATGGTTCAGCGGTATAGGGCAAGAGGCTATCGCCGTTGGCGCTACTATGGCGCTGGATAGCGATGAGTATATCATGCCGCTGCACCGCAACCTGGGTGTATTCACCGGCCGCAAAATGCCGTTCGATAAACTGTTTATGCAATGGCAGGGGCGCAAAGAAGGTTTTAGTAAGGCCCGCGAGCGCTCGTTTCACTTTGGTGCCAATGAATACCATATCTGCGGTATGATATCGCACTTGGGCCCGCAACTGGCTATAGCCGATGGTATTGCACTGGCGCATAAGCTGAAGAAAGAGAACAAGATATCACTCGCGTTCAGCGGTGATGGTGGTACGAGTGAAGGCGATTTTCATGAGGCGCTGAACGTAGCCGCCGTCTGGAACCTGCCGGTGATATTTGTAATAGAGAATAATGGATATGGCCTGAGCACACCTGTAAATGAGCAGTTTGTGTGCAAGCAACTGGCCGACCGTGCAGTGGGCTATGGCATGAAGGGCATTACCATAGATGGTAATAACGTGCTGGAAGTGTACAAGACCATCAGCGAGATGCGTGAATATTGCATAAAAGAGCAGAAGCCGGTATTGGTTGAGTGTATGACCTTCCGTATGCGCGGGCATGAAGAGGCCAGCGGCGTGAAGTATGTGCCCAAAGAGTTGTTTGAAGAATGGGCTAAGAAAGACCCGCTGAGCAACTACGAAACCTACCTGCTGAAAGAAGGTGTAATAAAAGAAAGTGATATAACCGATATACGTGCCGGTATACAGAAAGAGATTGAAGACGGACTGGCAACAGGCTTTGCTGCACCTGCACCTGTGGCGGATACCGCTGAGGAAGTGGGTGATGTATATGCACCAACGAACATCAAAACCACGCTGAACCCTAATGCGCCAAAATCTGAGAAGAAATTCATTCAAGCCATAAGCGATGGCCTGCGTTCGAGCATGCAGAAGCATGACAACCTGGTGCTGATGGGGCAGGATATAGCTGAGTATGGCGGTGCCTTTAAAGTAACGGAAGGCTTTGTGGCAGAGTTTGGCAAAGGCAGGGTACGCAATACGCCGCTGTGCGAAAGCGCAATAGTGGGTGCTGCGCTGGGCCTGTCCATCAAAGGCTATAAGGCGATGATGGAAATGCAGTTTGCCGATTTCGTAACGGTAGGCTTCAACCAGATCATCAACAACCTGGCCAAGATACACTACCGCTGGGGGCAGAACGCCGATGTGGTGGTGCGCATGCCTACGGGCGGTGGCGTAGGCGCGGGTCCGTTCCACTCGCAGAGCAATGAGGCATGGTTTGTACATACACCGGGCCTGAAGGTGGTATACCCATCTACTCCAGAGGATGCGAAAGGATTGATGATAGCTGCGATAGAAGACCCTAACCCGGTCATCTTCTTCGAGCATAAAGCGCTGTACCGCAGCATCAGCGGTATGGTGCCCGACGAGCATTATACTATAGAGATAGGCAAAGCACGACAAGTGCAGGAAGGCAGAGATATCAGCATCATCACATACGGTGCAGGTGTGCATTGGGCTACTGACTATGCCAAACAACAAACGGATATATCATTCGACATACTGGACCTGCGCAGCTTGCTGCCGCTCGACTATGATGCCATAAGGCAGAGCGTAGAGCGTACGGGCAAAGTGCTGATATTGCACGAGGATACATTGACAGGAGGTATTGGTGGCGAGCTTTCGGCGTGGATATCAGAGCATTGCTTTACCAGCCTCGATGCACCTATCATGCGCTGCGCCAGCCTGGATACGCCTGTGCCGTTTGCTATAGAGCTGGAGCAGAACTTTATGGCCAAGAGCAGGCTGGATGAGTGTGTGCAAAAACTAATGAGTTACTAATAACCGCTTTATTATTTTAGCAGCAATAAGAATCTTTTATGCGTTTCAGTTTCTTACCTACATTATTTATCGCCTCGATGGTTGTGGTATCGTGCAACCAGGGTGGCAAAGGCAGTAAAGCAAGTGGCCCTATAGTGCTGGGCGACCCCGCAACTATTGTAACAGAAACAGACTCGCAGTACCTGCAAAACATGGTGCTGGATATACAGATGAATGCCAAACCATCTGAGCCCGAACCAACTGCCGCTACCGATAGTGAAACGCCAGCTGTGCCCGATTCGGCCATAGTGAACGAGCAACTGAGGAAGAAGGAAGAAGCACAGCAGAAGGAGCAACCCAAGGAGGAAGTAAAAGAAGAGCCTAAGAAGGAAGCGCCGAAAGGCAAAGGTCTTACTATGGACCTGAAAGAGATAGAAGTGTTTATACCCAATATAGCAGGCAAGGGTAAGAACACCAGCTACCAGCTTACCAACGGCAGTCTGAACGGCAACACATTGAAGATAACCGGAGGCACTATACAAAAAGTATCGCAGCGCTACCAAACAGTAGTGGTGGCAACCAGTAGCCAGGGCACACTGGTGTTGGACAACCTATCGACAACCACCGGCTGGCAAACTATGAAAGGCAGCGGTGGCAGCTACGCTATTACAGGCTTGGCTGATAACAGACTACAGGCACCCAAGGCCAGCGCACAAGCCATACGCAGCGCTGTAGAGAAAGCCGCCCGGAAAAGAAAGTACAGCAAGGCAGGCATCAACAAATGGGCTGCAGCAGTACGTAACGTGCGCTCGGTAAATCAAAAGCCACTTGACGTAAAACTCCGCACTGTAATGTGGAAGATAGACGGCAAGGATAGCAAAGGCAAAGCCTTCAGCAAACAACTGCGAATAGACCTACCCATATAAGTTTGAAAACTACTAGTCGATAGTTGCGATACACTTCAGCTCTATAGCTATAGGTGTAGGCAGCGAGTTGATCTCGACCGTTGTACGGCAAGGCTGATTGTCCTTGAAATATTCGGCGTATATCTTATTGTATGTAGCAAAATCGCGTTTCATGTTCACCAGGAAAACGGTAACGTCTACCAGCTTATCCCAGCTGCTACCACTTTCTTCCAGCACTATCTTCACATTGTCGAACACATTGCGGCACTGGGCTGCAAAATCAAATTCCTGGAAGTTGCCATTCTTATCCAGCTTCAGGCCGGGGATCTCATCAGTTACCGTACGAGGGCCAATGCCTGAAAGGAACAGAAGATTGCCTACGCGGCGTGCATGTGGGTAAAGGCCTACTGGCTTGGGAGCTTTATCGGTAGATATACGTTCTGACATGAAAAAAATTGAGGACTAACTAAAGAGGTTTTTCGATAGGATAAATATGAGCCATGCTATGAGTACGCCGCCGGCTACTTGCGCCGTAATACTCAGGCGCCTTACCAGCAGTAAGTAGCAAAAAGCAAGTATGGACGTAACTATTTTCATCTTTGGCTGTTACAAAATTAGTCATTTGCTGCCATATATATGATAATAATTCTATGCTACTATTTGATTGCTTTTTCCAGCTCTTTCAGGTCTTTATATTTAAAATTGTGCGATAAGGCATCGTAGCGTGCATACAGCATCTGGCCGGTTTTGGCGTTGAATACGTTCAGGAATTTATCGGTAGTAGCTTTTGTATATATCAGGCAGTATACCGGCTTATTTGCAGTGGCAATGATCTGCGCCAATTCTTCTTTAGGCAACACTCTTACAGGATAAGGATAAGATGACCGCAATTCTTTCATGTCGGTTTCTTCTACTTTATCCTTGGTTGTCATCAGGTTGAACTTGATATTTACATAGTCGGGTATGTATAAAGTATCTGTTTTGAGTGCTGTAAGTGCTTCTGTGTTTGTCTCCTCGGTATAAGTACCGCGGTGCGCCCCTGTCAGCAATCGCTCGTTTACGGTTTTCAGGAAGCATTTTAGTATAAAAGGACTCCAGTTGTGCAGTTTGGTAGTTGTATATAACTCACCGCCTATTCTGGCCCCCTGCTTTTTATTGAGATGCGTGCTTGCAGCATCAAACATCGTAGAGTTGTCAGGGTACAGCTCCAGCCGTGCAAAATAGTCTTCGCCTTTCTCTTTAGGCAGTATCAGATCGTAAGTAAGGTGTATGGCATTTACAGTCTGGTTCTTGAACTTTAAGGGCGAGCTGGTGGCGCTTTGGTAGGCATAGCCCCCAAATGCAAAGTATGAGTAGTTGCCATCGCGGTAATTGCCCAGCTCATCGCGGGTAATTACTTTAAACGGTGTATATGTCCATACAGATTTTATAGCTGCCTCCCATTCGGCAACGTTCCGATAGTCGGCATCCTGCAGCAGGAATAGTGTGGTGGTTTCTTTTAGTTTTGCAAGGTCATTGCTACTTAGTTTGCCGGCAACATTCATGGTGGCCGCTTTGTTTGAGCCTACTAATATTTGTGCGTTGGCTATAGCTGGTAATAGGGCAATGCCTGCTAGCAGGCTGTATAGTTTTTTCATCTGAGTTTTCTCGTCTTTATCTTTTAAGGCAGGGTAAGTTATAGTTCAATACACACATTTTTAGGCTCGGTGAAGAAGCGCATGGCATCCCAGCCGCCCTCACGGCCTACGCCCGAGCTTTTGAAGCCACCGAAAGGTGTGCGCAGATCGCGCAGCAGCCAGCAGTTGACCCAGATGATACCGCTGTGCACTTTTTGTGCTACACGGTTGGCACGGCTTACGTCCTGTGTCCATATAGTAGCTGCCAGGCCATAGTCGCTGGTGTTGGCCAGTTGCAGTGCCTCGTCCTCGGTTTTGAAGGATTGTATGGTAACTACCGGGCCGAATATTTCTTCCATATTGGTGCGGCAATTGGGGCCCAGACCTTCGATGATGGTAGGCTCTATGAAATAGCCATTCTCGCAGCGGCCTTCCAGTTGTACGGCATTGCCACCCAGTAGCACTTTGCCGCCTTCTTGTTTAGCGAGATCGATGCAGCTCATCACTTTATCGAAATGCATTTTACTAACTACAGCGCCTTGCCTGCTATTATCCTCAAGCGGATCGCCAACAGTCATCTTAGCGGTGCGGGCTACAAACTCGGCCTTGAATTTTTCGTAGATGCTTTCCTCTACCAATATGCGGCTGCCGCAGAGGCATATCTGGCCCTGGTTGGTAAATGAGGATTGCAGTGTAGTGCGCATCATCTTATCCCAATCGCAATCGGCGAAGATGATATTTGGGTTCTTGCCACCCAGCTCCAGCGATATCTTCTTGAACATAGGTGCCGCCGTGGCAGCTATGTCCTTACCGGCGCGTGTGCTGCCTGTGAACGAGATGGCTTTGATCTCGGGGTGGGCTACGATGGCTGCGCCGCAATCAGGGCCGCCGCCGTGCACTATGTTGAGCACGCCTGCGGGCAGGCCAGCTTCTTTGCAGATGATGCTGAGCAGGTAGCCTGTCATTGGCGTTACCTCGCTGGGTTTAGCTATTACGCAGTTGCCGGCTGCCAGTGCCGGCGCTATCTTCCAGGTGAAGAGGTAGAGCGGCAGATTCCACGGAGAGATGCAGCCTACTACGCCTATGGGCTGGCGCAAGGTGTAGTTGATGGCTTTATCCTCCATACTATGGCTCTCGGTAGATACATGCATCAGCGCCGTGGCGAAGAATCTGAAATTGCTGGAGGCACGGGGTATATCTACTTTCTTGCTCAGCCATAGTGGCTTACCGTTATCATTCGTTTCCGCAAGGGCGAGGGCATCAAGGTTTTGGTCGATGAGCTCGGCGATGCGGTTGAGTATCTTGAAGCGCTCTTCGGCAGGAGTGGTGCTCCAGCCGGGGAAGGCTGCTTTGGCTGCCCCCACGGCTTCTTCAATATCTTTCAGGTCGCTATCAGGGGTTTGGCTGTATACCTGGCCTGTGGCGGGGTTTACATTGTCCATATACCTGCCGTTGAGCGGGGCTTGTAATGAGCCGCCTATATAGTTCGCGATGCGATCGGGAGCCTGTAAGTTCATGGGTGCAAAATTAGTATAAAGTCTTAAGTAGAAAGTATAAAGCTGTCGGCGCAGATCAGATGCGTCAATTGTTGCGGTTTGTTGCGTTTTTTGTCAGATTCCTGCTTCTCCCCGGTGTGGGCGATTTTCTGTGTTGCGTGGTCACCTCCCCCGGCCCCTCCTTGGCAAGGAGGGGTGGTATTATGATGGTATATGTTGATAGGGTTCATTTTGTTTTATTCTCGTTTTGGATATACTTATCCCGTGAGGTTGCTACGCTCGCAATAATCAGCAATTTAATCATAGCAAATATACAAAAAATAATTAAAAATCCTGCACGTATTGTACAGGATTTTTATTCAGTTTATGAGTGTATTTAAAGTTATAAACCTATCTTCTCTTCTACGAGGTAGCTATTACGGTCGGCGGCGCTACGTGAGATAAGCTCGGCGAGGAAGCCGGCGAGGAAGAATTGTGAGCCGATGACCATAGCGGTAAGGGCTATATAGAATGGCGGGCGGCGGGTAAGGCCATAATCACCACCAATACTCAGCCTTTCAATCACCATCCATATAGACATAGCCAAGCCTATAAGGAACATGAGCATACCTATGGTGCCGAAGAAGTGCATGGGCTTTTTGCCAAAACGGCTCACGAACTGCACGGAGAGCAGATCGAGAAAGCCATTGATGAAACGCTCCCAGCCAAATTTTGAAACACCGTATTTGCGGGCACGGTGCACTACTACTTTCTCGCCTATTTTGCGGAAGCCGGCGGCTTTGGCCAATACCGGAATAAAGCGGTGCATTTCGCCATACACCTCAATGCTTTTTACCACGTTTTTGCGGTAGGCTTTGAGGCCGCAGTTCATATCGTGCAACTTGATGCCTGATATGCGGCGGTTGACGGCGTTATAGAGCTTAGAAGGAAGATTCTTAGTGAGGGCGTTATCGTAGCGCACTTTTTTCCAGCCGCTCACGAGGTCGAACTTATCGCCGGTTATCATGCGGTAGAGCTCGGGTATCTCGTCGGGGCTATCCTGCAGGTCGGCATCCATAGTTATGACCACGTTGCCTTGCGCAGCTTTAAAGCCTTCGTTGAGGGCGGCGCTTTTGCCATAGTTGCGCTGAAACTTGATGCCTTTTACGCAGTTGTATTGCTGCGAGAGGTTTTGCACAACGTTCCAGCTATTATCAGTACTGCCATCATCCACCATGATCACTTCGTATTTGTACCCATGCTCGCCGCACACGCGCTCTATCCATTCGATGAGCTCGGGCAGTGATTCTTCTTCATTGAAGAGGGGAACGACGATAGAGATATCCGTGTGCATGAAATGCAATAATATGGGTTTTATTGGTGCTAAGCGATCTCGAGTGGTTTCTTTTTGCTGATGGCCGCCGCTATGATAATGCCGACAATGCTATACAATACAATGCTTGAAAGATAACCTAGAAGTATTTTACCAAAGTTAGCTTTGCCTGCATTTTGTTCGTCGAAACGAATAGCCATATCATCCAGCGTTTCTTGCGGAGCGCCAAATTGCTCAGCTTTGGCAATAGCCGAATCTTTAATCTTCACCACCATATCAGGGTCGATGTATTGCGCATAGATGAAATCGAAGGTATTGATGAGCACTACCATAACCAGGATAGCAACAAACATAGCCTGGAAGCCCTGTTTGATATCAATAAAGCCACCCAGCGCCTTGCGCTGTAATATACCGGTATATACCAGCAAGCCTATACCCAGGCAAAACGATATGAAAGTGATGAGCATAGATATCATCCAATCGCTCAGGAACATGCTGTATTGTATATAGGCGAGTACGATCTTCAGGCCGGCTATCAGCAAACCCATTTTTACGGGTATGGCAAACGGTTTGAAATTCTGCTGTTGAATGGCTTCCATAGTTATTTGTTTATGCTGTTTTTCTTGTTGTTGGCTATGCCTAGTACTTTACCCTTCAGTTCTTTGCCGAGGAAAGGGTTGTTTTGTGAGGCAGACTTCAACTTGCCTTTGGTAGCAGTATATGTAGCCTCGGTACTGAAGATAGTGAGGTTGGCCTGTGCGCCCTCTTCTATCAAAGCTTCATCGAGGCCGAAGATGGCGCGTGGCTTTATGGTAAGCGCATCTACCAGTCGGTCGAGCCCTACTTTCTTGCCTACTGCATCGAAAAGGATGCTGAAAGCAAGCTCCTGTATGTTCATGCCGTCGGCGGCATATTCAAATTCTTTTTCCTTGGCATCCCAATCCTGCGGACGGTGGTGGCTGGCTATGCAGTCGATAGTGCCATCCTTCAATCCTTTTATCAGCGCCTGCCTGTCGGCCTCGCTGCGCAGTGGTGGGGTTACTTTATACAAGCTGCTATAGCCTACCAGGTCGGCCTCGGTGAGTGCGAGGTGGTAGGGCGTAACTGAGCAGGTGATGTTGAGGCCATCTGCTTTGGCTGCGCGTATCATCTCTACTGAGGTAGCGCATGATATACCTGATACGTGCAGTTTTGAATTTGTATAGCGCAGCAATTCTATATCGCGGTGCAGCAGGAGGGTCTCTGCCATCTCGGGTATGCCCGGCATACCCAGGCGGGTTGATGTAACCCCCTCATGCATCAGGCCACCTTTTGAGAGGCTTTCTTCTACCGGCAGTTGTATGAGCACACCATCGAACGCACGGATATACTCCAGCGCTTTGAGGGTGAGGTTGGCATTTTGTATGGGTTTCCAGCCATCGGTAAAGGCTATGGCGCCATGGGCGCGCATATCCAACATTTCAGAAAGTACTTTGCCTTCTATCTGCTGGCTGGCTGCGCCAAGCGGATATAGCGTAACAATATGACCGGCGGCTTTCTGTGCAACGAATTGCACTTGTGAACTGGTGCTGACCGTAGGGTTGGTATTGGGCATGCAGAACACCTCGGTGAAACCACCTGCGGCGGCGGCATTGAGGCCTGACGCTATGGTTTCCTTTTGCTCGAAACCCGGTTCGCGGTAATCGGCCAGAATATCTACCCAGCCCGGGCTTACTACGATGCCGGCACCTTCTATTACTTTAGGTGGTTTAGCACCCGTGACCTTCCCTATTTTTTTGATGATGCCATTTTCGATCAGAATATCAACGGTTTTGTTGTGAAAGCCTGATCGTTTGTCTATCAAGAGTGCCTGACGGATGAGCAGTTGCATAAATGCTATTAAATGGCAGTGTTTGGTTTGCGAAGCCCGCCTGCCAGAACAAAGGTTTCGGCGGCAAGCATTACAAGCGCTAAAATAGCACAAACTTTCCAAAGCGGGAAGCTACCGCCTGTGGAACTGCTGCTGATACTGCCCGCAGCATCGGCTTCCAGCCAATGTATATTGTCACCTTTCCACTGGGTTTTCAGGGTGTTAGCCGCCCATGTTTCCAGGTTCGATTCTGTACGGTTTTGGTTGAGAGCAATTGCAACGCTATCGGTACCTGCCGCAGCCAGCGTATAAAAACCCGGCTGCTCTACGGCTTGCGCTACCATTACATCGAGGCCCGCGCCTGAGGGGCGCTGTGGGGGTATCACGTCCAAGCCCGGTGCGTAAAGGTGCACCATGTTGCGCTCGCTTACCTCGCCCATAGGCAGGTAGGCAGCGTGCGGGTTGCCGGAGGTGAGGGCGTATACATCGCCACCACGGCTTTGCATAGCCATCTGGTAGAGGAAGGGCGCAAAGAAATAACTGGTAGCGAAATTGCCTGCATCTACATCAACCGACGAAGCAGTGATATATAGCTGCCCTTTTGAAGGTTTGAATAATGCCAGGAAAGGATCGCCATTGCGGAAACTGAGTACCGATTGTTGGTTGGCCGACAAGCCTGCGTTGATAGTGTAGTGCCAGTTGGATACCGGCAGCTGCACGTTATCGGGTATACGTTCGAACATATCGCGCACCAGCGGGCTGCCCTGTTGCAGGCTGCCTACAGTTTGCACGGCGTTATCTACAGCGCCAAGGCGTACATCACCCAACACCTTAAAGCCTTCGTTGATGGCAGCATAGTTGGTTGTACGGCCCGGGAAGATGCAGATGGTTTGTCCGCGTTGCAGGGCGGTATTGAGCGCCTGTGCGGTGGTGGCATCTATACGTGTAACTGCATTCAGTATAACTAAGTTGTACTCCTGCAGATTGGCAGGGAGTTGATTGGTTTGGTTGAGGCGGAAGCCATTGTAAGCGCGGAAAGCGGCTTGGATATACGGGTTAGCCTGCGCCTCGTTGAGCACCAGCACGGAGAGGTTAGGTGCGCTGCGGGCGGTGATGCGGAAGGTGTCGTCGTAACGAACGGAAGCATCGTTGAGTGTCAATTGCATCTGCTGCCAGCGGCTATCGTTCACCTGGAAGTTGAGTGTGTCAATGCTTTCGCCTTTGTCGTTAAAATTGGGAGCGGCTGCGGCTTTTACTTGCCCGTTGATGGCGAGCTGTAGCACTGGTGTTTCTTGCGGTGCCTTGCCGGAGAGTTTTGAAACGACTACCAGTTGATTGTTCTGGCCTATTTGCAGCAACGGGCTATTGAGATAAGCCGTATCAATAAAAATATTCTGTGCAGCTTCGGCCTGTACAGGTACGCCGTAAAGCTCAACACCTTTCATCAGCGTAGCATCAGGGCGTGCAGCGAAGGCATTGCGCTGGAAATCGGAATAATAGTAGAGGCTTGCATTGGGCTGTGCTTCGCTTTGCATGATGCCCTGCAGTGTGCTGAGCACCTGTGCCGATGTTTTGGCTGAAGCGGAAACATCCAGTTTATTCAGCTCCGCCAATACACGCTCTTGCGGCATGGGCTGGTAGCTGACCGGCTTATCGTTGCTGAGCAGCACGAAGCGTGCGCCCGGGCCTGCGTCCTTTACCTGTTTGATGGCGGTGGCTTTAGCCACATCGAGCAGGCTGCGGCTGCCTTTTTTTACCGACATGCTGGCCGAGTTATCGACATAGATAACATTGAGTCCGTTGGCCGTATTCTTGTTGCCGCTGTTGAAGAAAGGCTGTGCGAAAGCCAGTATCAGTGCAGCAAGGAAAAGCATACGCAATGCCAGCAGCAGCTTGTAACGCACCTGCGATTGCTTTTGCGATTTGAGCTGTATGTTTTTAAGAAAGCGTGTGTGAGGGAAAAACACCGTTTTGTACCTGCGCAGGTTGAACAGGTGGATGATGACAGGGATGGCCAAAGCCAACGCCGATATTAAAAACAGCGGATATAGGAAACTCACGTACCAAATATAACGTGAATTGGTTGATTAGCTAATGGGCGGTGCGATGATTAGCAAATGTTTTAGAAAAAGTTACCTCGCCTGCCTGGTAAACAGCAGCAGGTAGGCAATAACGAACAGCAATGAGGTAACTGCTGATGCGAATATCTTGATGAGCATATAGCCGATATTGCCCGTGCTCCATAGCTCTATGATGAAGAAGCTGGCATGGTGCAGCAGTATGAGGAAGCCACTATATACCAGAAACGGCATCCAGCCCATGTTCTTTACCGATGGAGATTGGTTGGGGTATTCAGAAAGTTTCTTTGGCAGCAGCGCGGTGAGCACATTAGTGCGCAGATACGCGATAAGCACAGTTGCGAAGGCATGCATGCCGGCCGTGTTCTGAAACGAATCGACCGTGAGGCCGGTGAAGAAACCTAATATAATGAGCAGCCATACGGGTGTTTCCAAAGGCAACAGCAGTATGAACAGCGGATAAACATAAGGGATGAATATGGGGAAGCCCGCAGGTTGCGACCACCAGCGCAGCGTCACTTTGTTGAGCACCAACACCTGCAACATGATAATGAAGCAAAACCGGAGGAAATTTTTCAGGTAGTCGCTCATTAGTTTTTGTCTTTTGTTGAGTCCTCTAATTGCATGCGCTCGGGCAGCATTTTATTCTCTACTATATACACATACTGCAGGTTGCGGAAGTTGGTAGCCGTGCGCAAGTGCAGCAGTTGCATGTTGTTCTTTTTGATGTACTCCATTTTATACACCGTGCCAATAAGTATGCCCGGTGGGAAGAAGGAATAGTTGGTAGTGAAAACAGAATCGCCTTTTTTCACTTTTATCTGCTGCGGCACATCACGCATCAGCAGCACATCGGGGCGCTCGCCTTCCCAGCTTACATAGCCAATACTGCCATCTTTTAGTCGTGCGCTCACTTGTTGTTTTACGCTAAGTACAGAGCGCGCGCTGGAGAAATGTTTGGATACATACGCGATACGGCCAGCAACACCAGTGCCGGAAACTACGGCCATATTCTTTTTCACGCCATCGGCACTACCACGGTTGATGGTGATGAAGTTGTTGGCACCGCTTACAGAGTTGTTCACCACGCGGCCGGTGCGGTAGTGGTAGTCAGCATATTGTATCACCTTGCCGCTATCATCTTTGGTATAGGGTAGGTGCACATTGCTGTCGGTAAGGGTATCGTAGCTGTTGTATGATGCCAGTTGCATGCGCAAGCGTATGTTCTCTGCCAGCAGGCTATCGTTCATTTGCTTGAGGCCGAAATAATACACCACATCATTCTGCTTTTTGTACAGCAAACCGATAACGGTATTGGCCGAGCTCATGATATCATTGCCCTGCATGGTATTGGTACGGCCTATCAGCACCAGGCACACTATCTCTAATGCCAGAAACAGTATGAGGTTGAAGAACCTTCGTATAAAAAGTATAAAGTTGCGCAACTTTTATACAGGTATTTGGGGCAATAAGATTTACAATACTATTTCATCAGGAAAGGCATCTTGGCCACATTCTTCAGCGCCATGCCGGTGCCACGCACTACCGCGCGCAGTGGATCGTCGGCCACATGTACAGGCAGCTTGATCTTGTGCGAGATACGCTTATCGAGGCCACGCAGCAGCGCACCACCACCTGTAAGGTATAGGCCACGGCGGTAGATATCGGCAGCCAGCTCAGGTGGTGTGCTTTCCAGCGCTTTCAGTATCGCTTCCTCTATTTTGAAGATAGATTTATCCAGCGCTTCGGCAACTTCCTGGTATGATACCATGATCTGCTTAGGGATACCTGTTACAAGGTCGCGGCCGTTTACAGCGATATCATCCGGCGGGCTGTCGAGGTCTTTCAGTGCAGAGCCTACGTGAATTTTAATTTGCTCAGCAGTACGCTCACCTATCATAAGCGAGTGGTAGCGGCGCATAGCCTCCATAATATCGGCAGTGAATTCATCGCCCGCGATACGGATAGACTGATCGCACACGATACCTGCCAGCGCTATTACAGAGATACCTGTAGTACCACCACCTATATCGATGATCATGTTACCGGTAGGTTCTTCTACATCGATACCGATACCCAGCGCAGCAGCCATAGGTTCGTGTATCATATACACTTCCTTAGCGCCTGCCTGTTCAGCAGAGTCACGTACTGCGCGCTTCTCTACTTCGGTAATGCTTGATGGTATGCATATTACCATCCTCCAGCTAGGCGGGAAGAGTGGTTTTTTAGGATAAACCAGTTTTATCATTTCGCGCAGCATACCTTCTGCCGCGTTAAAGTCGGCGATCACACCATCTTTCAATGGGCGGATGGTCTTCAGATTTTCGTGCGTTTTCTCGTGCATCATCATCGCCTTTTTACCCACCGCAACTATTTTATTGGTAGTGCGGTCGATGGCAACGATTGAAGGCTCGTCGACAACCACCTGGTCGTTATGTATGATAAGTGTATTAGCTGTACCGAGGTCGATGGCTATCTCTTGCGTAAGAAAATTGAACAATCCCATAAATGTATTGGTGTGCGGCGCGTTTTTGGAAAATTTAAAGGCAAAGTTGCGAAAAAAAAGCCCTTTTCCTTTCTGAAATGGATATTTTTTCTGGCAGGCTATAAAGATAGTTGAAAAGGTCTTCAACTCGATTTTATAAACTGAAAAATAAGGGATTAACGGCTTCGGAATATTTTAATACGATTTGTTAAAGGAAACCGAAAATTTAGCACGGTATTTGATTTTGTAAGCCTACAATACCGATCTGATCTTATGAAAAAAACCTTTATCCCTTTTTTAGCAGTGGGGTTGGCATTTATAGCAGGCTGCGAACCTGACCGGCCATACCCTATACCTGACGTGACGGACGGCTGGGCACCTATATACGCCAGCGAAAAAGACGCCTATACAGTGAGCGCCATAAACCCGCAGCCACCAGTGAAAGCAGGAAAAATATACATAAAAGGCAACCTGCTGTTTCAGCTGGAAGATGGGAAGGGTATACATGTGTATGGGATAGCCAACCCGGCCGCACCTACCAAAATGAGCTTTATAGCCGTAGCGGGTGCCCATGAAATGAGTATCAAGGATAACTTTCTGTATACCAACAACCTGAATGACCTGATATCGATAGACATACAAAACGTGGCCGACCCTAAGCTGGTAAGCAGGGTGCAGGGAGCTTTTCGTATACTGGAGCAGAACGTGCCGCCTGAGCCCGGGTATTTTGAGTGTGTGGACGCCTCTAAGGGCGTAGTGATAGGTTGGGAGCGCAAAGTGCTGAAACGCCCTGAATGTATCAAGAACTAACCCTAAACGAATACAACAATGAGATATATAATGATATTGGCTTGCAGCCTGCTATTTGCGGCTTGCAGCAAACAACAGTCGGGCGCAGAGCCCAATAGCGGGAGCGGCCAGGGTGGCTCGCTGGCAAGGTTTACCGTAGTGGGCGACTACCTGTATGTGGTGGATAGCCGTGTGCTATATACCTACAGCATAGGTAATGGCCAGCCAGTGCGCAAGACCGAGCAATCGATACAAGGTACAACTACCGTGGAAACCATATATGGCTATGGTAATTACCTGTTCATAGGCAGCAGCGATGCTATGTACATCTACTCGCTGGCCAACCCCAACTCGCCTATACTGAACGGGCAGGCCAGCCACGTGCGCGCCTGCGACCCCGTAGTGGCCAACGATAGTATAGCCTATGTGACCGTGCGCGCCGGCAATACCTGTGGCGGCAACCAGAATGCACTGATGGTATATGATATACGCAACGTGATGAACCCGGTGCTGAAAAAGACCGAAGGGCTTGCCAGCCCATACGGGCTTGGGATGAGGGATAGGATGCTGTACGTATGCGATGGCAGCTACGGCCTGAAAATATATAATATAACCAAGCCCCTCTACCCTAACCTGAAACGTACTATTACCGGCCTGGTGTATAAAGATGTGATAGCCACCAACGACCTGCTGATATGTATGATAGATGGAGGTATGGTGCTGTACTCGTACGATAACACAGGCCAATACCTTGTGGAACAGTCGCGATTGAATTATTAATAACCCATGTTTGTTGCGGGTAGTGGTTTGTGCCATTATCCGCAACAAAAAACTTTCCGATTTCACTCAATTCTCTTACTTTTGCACCTCGGGCGTTGAGCCCGATTTTTGTATCTGCTCATCGCGCCCGCACAGAGGCTGGTTTTGCCTTTGGTTTAAGTTTTTCAAATTAGATTATGCCGCGCGACAACTCCATAAAATCAGTACTTATCATCGGTTCGGGCCCCATTATCATTGGCCAGGCCTGCGAATTCGATTATTCAGGCTCACAAGCCGCACGCAGCCTGCGTGAAGAAGGTATCAAGGTGATACTTATCAACTCGAACCCAGCTACCATCATGACCGACCCTATAATGGCGGACAAGGTGTACCTGCTACCATTGACCGTGGAAAGCCTGGAGCAAATACTGGAAGAGAACCAGATAGATGCTGTGCTGCCTACCATGGGTGGACAAACAGCACTGAACCTTGCCAAAGAGGCCGATGAACTGGGTATCTGGAAGAACAATAACGTGCGCCTGATAGGCGTGGATATCAAAGCCATAGAAAAGGCTGAGGATCGTGAGCTTTTCCGTAAATGGATGATAGAGCTGGGCGTGCCTGTGGCCAGGGCCAAGACAGCCAACTCGCTACTGGAAGGTAAAGAGTTTGCACAGGAGTTACAGGGCCCGATGTTGGATTCTGATACGCCATTGCTACACTCTAATGTTACCTATTCGGGTTTTCAGCCTGTAGTTATACGCCCGTCATTCACACTGGGTGGCACAGGTGGCGGTATCGTTTTTCATGCCGAAGACCTGGAAACCATGCTGAACCGTGGCCTTACTGCATCGCCTATACACGAGGTGCTGGTGGAGCAGGCAGTAATGGGCTGGAAGGAATTTGAGCTGGAACTGCTGCGCGATAACGAGGATAACGTGGTTATCATCTGTACGGTAGAGAACTTTGACCCAATGGGCATACATACAGGCGACAGCATAACTGTAGCCCCTGCTATGACCCTGAGTGATACCGCCTTCCAACTGATGCGTAATACCGCCATCAAAATGATGCGCGACCTGGGCAACTTCGCCGGTGGCTGTAACGTACAGTTTGCACTGAACCCTGAGACCGAAGAAATAATAGCTATCGAAATTAACCCGCGTGTGAGCCGCTCATCGGCACTGGCATCTAAGGCAACAGGTTATCCTATCGCCAAGATAGCTGCCAAGCTGGCCATAGGCTACTCGCTGGATGAACTGAAGAACCAGATCACGCAAACGACATCGGCCTATTTTGAGCCTGCGCTCGACTATGTGATCGTAAAAATGCCACGCTGGAACTTTGATAAATTCAAAGGTGCTGACGATACACTGGGCCTGCAGATGAAATCGGTAGGCGAGGTGATGGCGATAGGCCGTACCTTCCCCGAGGCACTGCAGAAAGCCTGCCAGAGCCTGGAGAACAACGCAACAGGCCTGAGCGCCATCAGCACTACAAAGATGCGTACCGAAGAGCTGCTGGAATCGCTGAAGCGCCCGACATGGGACCGTATCTTCAAACTGAAAGAAGCACTGTCGGCAGGCGTATCTATAAAAACGTTGCGCGAGATAACCCAGATAGACCGCTGGTTCCTGTACCAGATGCAGGATATAGTAACGCTGGAGAACCGCTTGCGTGAGATAAAACACCTGAACGCACTGTCGGCCGAACTAATGAGCGAGGCCAAGCAAATGGGCTTTAGCGACGAGCAGATAGCAGATTGCATAAAAGACTGTACGGCTGAAGAGGTATACGAATACCGCAAAAGCCTGGGTATAAAGCGTGTGTACAAGATGGTGGATACCTGCAGCGCAGAGTTTGAAGCTAAGACACCATACTACTACAGCACATTTGAGCCTACATCTTATAACGACGCTACCAAAGCTGAGTTGAACTTTAATGAGAGCAGGCTGTCGGAGAAAAAGAAAATAATAGTACTGGGCTCGGGCCCTAACCGTATAGGTCAAGGTATTGAGTTTGACTACTGCTGCACGCATGGCCTGCTGGCTATTAAAGATTGCGGATATGAAGCCATCATGGTGAACTGCAACCCTGAAACGGTATCTACCGATTTCGATATGGCAGATAAGCTGTACTTCGAGCCGGTATACTGGGAGCACCTGTGGGAGCTAATAGAGTACGAACAACCTTATGGTGTGATCGTGCAACTGGGTGGACAAACAGCGCTGAAGCTCTCGAAGCGCCTGCATGAGAAGGGCATCAGACTGATAGGTACCTCGTTTGACGATATGGATATAGCCGAAGACCGTGGCCGCTTCAGCGACCTGCTGAAAGATATGGACATCCCTTATCCTAACTACGGTACTGCCTACACTACCGATGAAGCGATAGAAGTGGCCAACCAGGTGGGATACCCTGTACTGGTGCGCCCATCTTACGTACTGGGTGGCCAGCGTATGCGTATAGTGATAAACGATGAAGAACTGGAGAAAAGCGTACTGAGCCTGCTGAAACACCTGCCGGGCAATAAGATACTTATCGACCACTTCCTGGATCGTTGCCAGGAGGCAGAGGTAGATGCAATATGCGATGGTGAGACCGTGCACATCATGGGCATTATGGAGCATATAGAGCCTGCGGGCATACATAGTGGTGATAGCCACGCCTTGCTGCCATGCTTCAACCTGGGGCCATTGATAGTAGACGAGATGGCTGAATACGCTAAGAAGATAGCACTACGTCTGAATATCAAAGGCCTCATCAACATACAGTTTGCGATAAAAGACAACAAAGTGTATGTGATAGAAGCCAACCCGCGCGCCAGCCGTACTACACCATTCATCGCTAAAGCATATGGTGTGCCTTATCTGAACATTGCTACCAAAGTGATGCTGGGTGAAGTAAAACTGAAGGACATCAAAATAGAGAAGAAACTAGAAGGTTTTGCGGTGAAAGAACCTGTGTTCAGCTTCAATAAATTCCCTAACGTGAATAAAGAACTAGGCCCCGAAATGAAGAGCACCGGTGAAGCGATACGCTGGATAAAGAACCTGCGCGACCCATGGTTCCGCCAGCTGTATAAAGAGCGTAGCATGCACCTGAGCAAATAAAATATACGAATAGAAATGCCCCTGCAAAGGGGCGTTTTTTATGTATAGTAGTATTGATGGTTAGCGAACGATACATGCTATTGTTGTACAATTCGTTTATTAATTCCATTTGTAAAAAGATTATTCCTGATTGTGTTTGCCGCCAGGCATTGTGCTGCCTATATCTTTGCGCCGCAAAATCACACACCTACATGAAGAATCTATTTTGTGGCGCAGCATTGCTTGGCTCAATAGCCGTGCAAGCACAAACGAGCACAGTGCTTGACTCTGTTACGATAGTGGAGAACAGATTTCAAGCCAGCTTATCGAAGCAGAATAAAAATATACAGGTTATCACTGCTAAAGAAATAAACGCACTGCCTGTAAAATCGGCCAATGAACTGCTGGCCTATGCAGCAGGTGTAGACCTGAGGCAGCGTGGCCCATCGGGCACGCAAAGCGATATAAGTATAGACGGTAGCACGTTTGACCAGGTGCTGGTGCTGGTGAATGGCGTGAAGATGTCGGACCCGCAAACAGGTCACCACCTGATGAACCTCCCAATACCATTGTCATCGATAGACCATATAGAGATACTGCGTGGGCCGGCAGCATATATATACGGGGTGAACGCACTTGCGGGTGCAATAAACATTGTAACTAAGCTGCCGCAAACCGATGAAGTAAGTGCGCGTATATATGCAGGAAGCAGCATGCAGACAGATACCTCGAACGGTGATACTTATTATGGCTGGGGTGTGCAAGCATCGGGCAGTATAGCGCGTAAGAAACATGCGCATACATTATCGGTAGCGCATGATGAAGGCAATGGCTACAGGTATAATACGGCATTTGATGCGTATCGCTTGTTCTATCAAAACAAAATAACCCTGAGCAAGAAGAGTACGATAGATGCGATGGGTGGCTTTATACATAATGAGTTTGGCGCTAACGGCTACTACAGCTCACCAGGCGATGTAAACTCTGTAGAGACCGTACAAACGGCTACAGGTAGCATACGCTATACGTATAAACCCAATGATAAGCTGACAATAAGCCCACGCATTAGCTATAGGTACAACAATGACGACTACATATACGTGCGCAGCAAGCCTGAACTATACCACAATGTGCACGAAACGAATGTGGTGACCGGTGAGGTGCAAAGCAGCCTGCGTACAAAACACGGTCATGCAGGTGCAGGTATTGAATGGAGGAACGAAGCCATTAATAGCACCAACCTTGGTAAGCGCAGCCGCGATAATATGGGTATCTATGCCGAGTATAAGCATAATATCACTAACGCATTGAGTGCCGGTGTAGGTGTGTATGTGAATTATAACAGCGATTACGACTGGCAACTATTTCCCGGTGTAGATGCCGGATACAAAATAGATAAGCATTGGAAACTTTTTGCTGATGCCAGTATGGGGCAGCGATTACCAACGTATACCGACCTGTATTATAAAGGCCCGGTGAATATTGGTAACGACCAGCTGAAGCCGGAAATGGCGAGCTTTGTGCAGGGAGGTGTGAAGTATAGCGATAAGCTACTGTCGGGGCAGGTGAGCTATTTCTACCGCCATACCAGCAATTTTATCGACTGGGTGCGTGCCAATGCAACAGACCCGTGGCAACCACGCAATTTTCAGGATGTGCATACCAATGGCTGGACGGTGAATGCGAATTATGAATTGGGCAGGCAGCTGAATGTATCATGGTATAAATCGGCTCTGTTAGTTAACTATACTTACCTTGATCCACGCATAGATGCGCCTGGCAGCGAAACTTCAAAATATAGCATTGAGGCATTACGCCACCAAGCTACTGCATCACTGAAAAATACGTTTATTGATAAGATTAACCTGAATGTAACAGGCAGGTATCTGTACCGCATTAATGCCAATGACTATACAATACTGGACTTGCGTATAGGCTACCAGCAAAAATGGTGGATGTTGTATGCCGACCTGAACAACCTGCTGGATACACAGTATAAGGAAATTGGCGCCGTGCCTATGCCCGGCAGGTGGTATACAGTAGGGTTTATGTTCAACAAGCGCTAGGCTTGCAGAGGAAGCTTATTTCTTTTTTATAAGGCCGGTGAAAGGATTGCGGAGATTGCCATAATCGACGAGATCAACCTTGATGCTACCCACGAGTATAGGGCTATCGACACGCACAGGCACATGATTGTTATCGTCGCTTACCCAAACCATCATCTTTTCACCGCCTTTGAATATTGTACCGTCAATAAGCAACGGAGAGAACTTGATGGTATTGAATGTGCCATATTTGGTGGTGATACGCTCTTTGCCGATGTAACGCACGTACAGGTTAAATACTTCGTCATCGAGAAACATACTGAACGGTATTTTATCGCCGGGCTTATACTTTGTAAAATCGATATTGCGGGCATAGAAAATAGCTGAAAGTACATCCTGTATGCAGTTAGGAACTTTGAATACGCCATTGGTAGATACAGCCTGGCCTATGTTCTGGTTGAAGGTAACGTTGTTGTATATCTTATAGCCACCTTCATTCACGTTGCGAATGAATTTCATAGGCAGCATGGTTTCTGCATCTATATATGTTTCGTACCTGTCGCGCACCTTATAAAACCATTCGTAAGATTTTAGTGTAGTGCCATCTGCCACTATATGGTATACTTTCTTACCATTGAAGGTTTCGAGGCTAACGTTGAAGTTGGCCATGCCGGCACCTACCCACAGCCGTCCCATATTATAATAGACTTTGTACACCAGTTTTTCTCCTTCCTTGAAGCTGATGTTCTTTATACCACAGAATTCGTTTTGCGCATTAGCTGTGTGTGTGAGCAGCAATGGCATTGCCAGAACCAGCAAAAACCTAAATAAGCGAACCATACACTAAAATATCCTTGTTTTTATAAAAATACGAATGAATTGTAATGCTAGCGGAGCAAGCGGCGGCGTACCAGCAAAATACTACCCAAGATACCGGGTATTATCAGGTTGATACACCATACAGCCACTGTGGCTACCAAAATTCCTATCTCGCTATTGGCAGCAAAATGGCCAAACAGGTATAAGCCTATTTGTCCACGCTCGGGCAACTCGATAATTGTGAACGAGGGTATAACCGCAATAGCCCAAAAAAATAAAGCACACATCAGGAAACCTTGTAGCGGAGGCATGTTTACATTCATCCAGTATAGCAAAATCAAATACTGTGCCGTATAGATGCTGTAGCGCGTTACCGATATCAGAAGAATTGTTAATTGTTCTTTGGCAGTAAAACGTTTCAGCAATTTGCCATATACATTGTACCTGCGTTCACGCAGCCATTTTATCCGTTCTATTAGTGGTATCCAAGCTTCGAACCGCCAGTAGATAAAGGCTATCATGATAGTGACGATACCACAGGAGATGAGCACCAATAATTCTAAAGTGCCGGGGAAGTATATATTATAATAGATAAGCCCTATAAACCCGTATATAAACAACGTGAGCATCTGTGCCACGGCACCCAATACTGCCACGCCTGCCAGTCGTAGTGTATTCTTGCGTTTCAGGTATAGTATGCGGGCCGGGTATTCCCCTATCCTGTTGGGGGTAACTATAGAGAAAGCTATGCCCGCAAGATAGCTGCGTAACGCCTGGCCAGTAGTGAGTGGTTGTGCAGAGCCTGCGAGTATCTTCCATTTCCATACTTCCATACCCAGGTTAACAGGCATGAGTAATAAAGCAAAGATGAGTAGATATACAGGGCCTGTTTGTAATGCCGTGCGTACGTCAACCGCCTTGAGCTGGCCATTTACCTGCACATAGATACCCCATAGCAGTAAAATACATATGGCAGCGCCCAACACATAGTTGAGCCATATTTTTGTACTTTTGTTCAAATAGAAACTGAATTTGCAAACTGATTCTTACACCATATTAGGCATCGATCCGGGAACACTGATAATGGGCTACGGCCTGATAACAGTAAACAAAAATAGCATTTCGATGTTGGAAATGGGGGTGCTGCACCTGGCAAAGAATAAAGACCATGCAGAAAGGCTGGAACTGATCTTTCGTAAGATGGAAACACTCATCAAGCTTCACCGCCCATCGGCAGTGGCTATAGAGGCTCCTTTCTTTGGAAAAAACGTGCAAAGTATGCTGAAACTGGGCCGGGCACAAGGGGTGGCTATAGCTGCAGCCATGATGCACGGGCTGCAGGCATCAGAATATTCGCCCAAGAAAATAAAGCAATCGGTAACAGGCAGGGGCAGCGCCACAAAAGAGCAGGTATGGGAAATGCTGCAGCATACATTAAATTTTAAAGAAGATGTACGCTATATGGATGCTACCGACGCAGTAGCCGTAGCATTGTGCCACTATAACCAGAGCCGCTTTGACAGCCTGGTAGGGGCAACTAAAGTGAAATTGCCAAAAGCTAAAAAAACGAGCTGGAATTCTTTCATTGACAATAATCCAGGTAGGGTAAAAATTGAATAATTATTTTTTCCGAGCACTTTATTTATATTTATCTCCGAAAACATGCGGGTGTTTTTGTTGTGCAGCCTAAAATCTGTTGATAAGATAATGGGTTGTTAATCAATTTATATGCTATCTTGTAGCTAAACCTTCCCGCATTAAATACGGTACGTAATATGGCTTCGAAGGCAAGAATATTATTAGTAGAAGACGACCCGACTCTAAGCTATGTAGTGAAGAATAGCCTGCAAACCGCTGGCTATGAAGTTGTGCATTGCCCTGATGGAGAAAGCGCGTGGCAACAATTTACAAAGAAGAGTTTTGATATATGTCTGCTGGATATAGTGCTACCTAAGAAAGATGGTATGGCACTGGCCAATGATATCCGCAAGCAAAACGAAAATATTCCCATCCTGCTGCTAACATCAAAGTCGATGGACGATGATAAGATAGCAGGTTTTCGCAGTGGTGCTGATGATTACATCACCAAGCCCTTCAACATGCAGGAGCTCTTGCTGCGTATTGAAGTATTCATTAAACGCACTAAGAAAAATACTGATGATGCGCCTACTGCATTTCAGTTGGGTAGTTTGAAGTTTGATTTTACTAATCTATCGCTTGAAGGTAATGGTGTTGAACACCAGCTAACACAACGTGAGGCTGACCTGGTGCGCTACCTGTGCATGAATGCCAACAGGGTACTGAAGCGGGAAGAGATACTATTGAATGTATGGGGCCGCGAAGATTATTTCCTGGGCCGCAGTATGGATGTGTTCATTACAAAAGTGCGCAAATACCTGAAGAGTGAACCAGGCGTAGAGCTGCAAACCATACACGGTATCGGTTTCAAGTTCATTATGCCGGGCGCCTAGCCTCTTTTTTAGATAGCCAGCTGCCTGCGATATAGTTGTACTGTGTTTTCAAGACCATAGTATAGCGCATCGGCTATCAAGGCATGGCCTATAGATACTTCCAGTAAATGTGGTATTTGCGTAGCAAAGAATTTAAGATTGTGTAGGTCAAGATCGTGCCCAGCGTTTAAGCCTAGGCCTTTTTCTTTTGCAACATTAGCAGCTTTTATATAATCTGCAATTGCAGCATCTCTATTGGTGTGGTAATGACTGGCATAAGCCTCGGTATATAGCTCTACACGATCGGTACCGGTATCAGCCGCAGCGGCAACTATTCGTTCATCAGGATCCGTAAATATAGAAACGCGTATACCTTCTTTTTTGAATACAGCAATAATATCCCGTAGGTAGGCAGCATGGGCTATAGTATCCCAACCATGGTTGGATGTAAGCTGGCCTGGGTCATCGGGTACCAGTGTTACCTGTGTAGGTTTTGTTTCCAGCACCAGCTGCACGAATTTATCTTCTTTAGGGTTGCCTTCTATATTAAATTCGGTAGTGATGATAGGTTTTATCTCGCGCACATCGCTATAGCGTATGTGGCGCTCATCGGGGCGCGGGTGCACTGTGATGCCCTCTGCGCCAAACTTCTGGCAATCTATAGCTACCTGTAATACACTGGGGTTAGAGCCGCCACGGCTATTGCGTAGTGTAGCTATTTTGTTGATGTTGACAGAGAGTTTGGTAGCCATAATGCTGCGTTTATTTTGTGCAAAATTACTCGTCATTTCCGATTAAATTGCGGTAATGCCTTTGCCAGTGCTTAAAAGAAAGTTAATGCTGCCAGTAATGGTAGTAGTGGCAATGTGCCTGCAAGGTTGTGCAGGTAAAAGCAGTAATGATAAAACCATTTTCAGGCTTAACTATTCCAGTGGTTATCTCGAATCGATAGACCCCGCTTTCTCGAAGGCGCTGTATATGATGTGGACCTGCCACATGGTATATAATACACTGATAGAATGTGATGAACAACTGCAACTAACACCTAGCCTGGCTAAAAGCTGGGAAATAAGTGATGATGGATTGACATATACATTTCACCTGAGGGATGATGTGTACTTTCATGATGCACCACAGTTTGCAGGTGGCAAAGGGAGAAAAATGACGGCTACAGATGTAGTCTACAGCTTTCAACGTGTGGTAAATCCACAAGTGGCATCTACCGGCTCGTGGATATTTAATGAACGTATTGCAGAAAAAGACCCGTTTGTGGCGATAGATGATACCACGTTTCAGCTAAAACTAAGAAAGCCTTTCAGGCCCATGCTGGCTATACTAAGTATGCAATACTGTTGCATAGTGCCTAGGGAAGTTACAGAACATTGGGGTAAAGATTTTCGCTCGCACCCGTGCGGTACAGGGCCATTCATGTTAAAGTACTGGGATGAAGGTAATATACTGGTATTGCACAAAAACCCCCGATATTGGGAGCAGGATGCAGCCGGCAATAAACTGCCGTATGCAGATGCGGTAGAGATATCGTTTATAGATAGCAAGGCTACGGAGTTCTTCATGTTTATGCAAGGCAAGCTGGACTTTGTGAATGGTGTGGACGGCTCGTTCAAAGACCTGGTGATGAGCAAAGCAGGTGATCTAAAACCGGAATATAAAAGCAAATTCAAGCTGAATAAGCAGACCTACCTCAATACAGAATATATTGGCTTCCTTACCGATACTACAGCGGCTATAATGCAAGGGGAGGCCACACGTAATGTATTGGTGCGGCAAGCCATTAACTATGCTATAGATAGACAGAAGATAGTAACCTATTTTAAAAATGGCTTTGTACTGCCGGCTACCAGTGGCTTTATACCTGCAGGTATGCCCGGGCACGATAGCAGTGGCAGCTACGGCTATCATTATGACCCTAAAAAGGCCACTGAGCTACTCGCTAAGGCCGGCTACCCCGGTGGTAAGGGTATGAAGACGCTCACGATACTGACACCGGATAACTGGTCGGACATAGTGAATTTTGTAGCTACGCAATTGCAGGAGATAGGTATACCAGTGCAGGTAGAGATCATACAACCTAACATACTAAAGCAGCAGATGAGCCGGTCGCAAGCGGTAATGTTTCGTGGGCTGTGGCTGGCTGATTATCCTGATGCGGAGACGTTTCTTGTAGTATTCAACAGCAGGCAGCCTGCACCACCTAACTATACAAGATTTAATAGCAAAGAGTTTGACCAGCTGTACGATGAAGCAGCAAATGCACCGGATAGTATAAGATTCAAACTATACCGCAAGCTGGATAGCCTGGCCATATCGCAGGCGCCGCTGATACCACTGTTCTACGATCGTATCATGCACTTTACGCAAAACAATGTGACAGACCTGCAAACCAACCCTATGAACATCATAGGATTGAAAGCAGTAAAAAAACAGTAAGGTTATTTTTTCTTGGTTTTGTACTTAGCGATAAGCTCAGTAACGCTGCTGCGGAGTGAATAGTCGGGATTCAACTCGGTAAAGAATTTCACTTTCGAAGGCATCATTTTCAGTGCTTTTTCCAGCTGAAGCATTGCTTCCTTGCTCTTACCCATCTCGAACAATGCGGCGGCCTGCATGTAGCGGAAATCTGCCTTATCGCCACAGTGTGCACGAGCTACTTCCAGTTGTGTAAGTATCTCATCGTAATGCTGGGTGATGTATAGCGCTTTCAGCAAGCCTACCCATGTAGTTTTATTACCGGGTTTCAGGCGTACGGCATTTACAAAGCAAGCCAGCGCTTCGTTGGTGATCTGCATTTGCATCAGGCAATTGCCTATAGCCATGCAGTACTGTGCGTTATCCTTATCTATACTAAGTGCCCGGGTATATGATTTCATGGCTTTTTCCCATTGCTTTTCGCGGCTGTAGGTTTCGCCAATTTTGTAGAATATCGTGTCATCTTCGGGGCTGAGGCTAGATGCCTCGCGATAATAATGGCGCGCACGCTGAAAATCTTTTTTCTTTTCCCAGCAGTAGCCCATAGCCTCGAATATTACATCTTCCGGTTTAGCAATTTCAAGATGTTTTTGCAGCACATCTATGGCGCTTTCGTACCATTTCAGGCGCATAAACGCATCTGCGAGGTTGCGGTATGCAAACTCAAACTTATCATCAATAGCTACGCAATACTCGTAGGCGTCAATAGCTTTCTCGTAAAACTTGAGGCCTTGATAAGCAGCACCCAGGTTGAACCATGCGAGCGTATTATATGGGTCTTCTTCCGTAAGATTGGTATGCAAAGTAATGCTCTCTTCCAATCGCTCAGTAAACTCGGCCCAGAAGCATATTTTTTGCAATGCCTCTTCGTTACGGCGGTCAATTTTTATCACACGCACCAGGGTATCGAAAACGGCATCAAACTCCTCGCATTCGTCATATACATCCGACAACTCCAGCAGTATCTCAACTTTATCTTTTTTAGCAAATTCTTTTGACTTTTGCTCGAGCAGCAGGGCTGCCTGGTCGTATTTGAACTGGCTAAGCAGGATATCGGAGCGCAGCAGTACCGCATCAATATTATTCTGCTCTATCTGTTCCATTTCATCAAGCGCTTTCAGCGCCTGACCATATTTCTGGGCTTGCGTCAGTATCTCAGCTTTCAGCAGCAATATGGCGCTTGAGAAGGGGTAATATGTAGAGGCTATATCGCAGGCTAGAAGTGCCTGTTCTTCGTTGCTATTCTGAAAAAAGTGGTCTATGACCTTTTCAAACTCTTCCTCGTCCATCATACGGGAGTGTTCCCCGTTCTTTGTCTGCTCATAAAGTGCGAGCAGGTCGTCCATAGAATCCCATTCCTCTTCCTGAAAATCATCATCAAACATATCTTGAACCGTTTACATCAAAATTAACGAATAATAGGGCCATTAGTCAAGAGCGTGTGTTAAGGCAGTGTCAAAAAATGCACACGTAATCCACAATAGAAAAAGCCCTTGCAATTGGTTGATGCAAGGGCTTATATAAATAGTGTAAATTAATATTTTATTCCGCCCCTACTTTCCTGATAGTGTATACAGGTATTTCCACCTTAGCGTCTACATAATCAGTAGTTATAGTATAAGGCATGCCGCCACCTACAATTTCAGAGTTGTACTTGTTCCAGCCATAAGCATACAGGTAATAATTGCCTCTTTTCAGGCTACTGAATGTGCCGGTTGGCCTGCCGTTCTTAGGTGTTGCAACCCATACCGAATCATCGTAAGAAAGTGGCATGTCAAGCGTATTATACTTAATATATACCATGCAGCTATCTACATCAACATAGTTCTGCTGTGGTATTAGATTAATCATTGCATTACCACCTTTGCCACCAACAACCGCCGGCTCAGGCATTACATCATCATCGTCTTTACAACCTGCAGCGGCCAGCACAGCAAAAGCGGTGACCAGCAATATCTTATTAAACCTTAAAGGTTTCATGCAAAAAACAAGTTTTATGGATGTTGAAGATACAAAAAACGTTTATAATCCTATGTTTTCGCTAAAAAAAGATGAGGATTATTCTACAGTTGATGTACTGGCGATATTGCTAGGTTTGCTTTCGTTCCATAGCCTGTCCAGCACGGTTACCACATATTTTACGCGTTTGTATTTGTTCGCATCTTTATCCAAGTATTCCGCTTTGTTTTGTACGCTGATGATTTTCTCAGGATTATCGAGGTTTACAGGCTCGTTATTGATGAAACGGTATACGGCAAAGCGTATCAGCTCTTTTTCCTTCGTGCTGCCATGCCATTGCAGTAGTGTGCCTTCAGAAGAAGGGATGGCTTTAAGGGTAGGAGGTTCGGGTGCTATGCTATCCAGCCATTTCATTTGCGGGGGGAAGGCGTAAGTGGCATTGTATTTGGCCACGGTATCGCGCACGGTAGGCGATATTTTATCGAAACTAACTGTACTGTAGAAAGAATAACCCGGGTTTTCTGCTTTTTTGCGGATATCCGTCATCTGCGATGTTAGCTCGCTGGTACCTAGCCAGGGAGCTTTTGTAGCGCCCACCATACGATATACGCCTAGCCCATAATATACGTGCCGGCCATAGCTATGGTCCTCCCACCAGGGCAGCAGCACATCGAAAGCCGCGGCACGGTGCCTGCGTTCCCAATATAATTGAGGCATCAGATAGTCTATCCAGCCTTTATAGGCCCAAAGCAGCACGTCGGCATACAGGTCGTCGTAGCAGGTTTGGCCGCCACGGGTGGGCGAACCCTCTGGATCTTTGCTGGCATTGCGCCACACGCCGAAGGGGCTAATGCCTATTTTAACATATGGTTTTGCACTGCGGATATTGACATTTAGGGTGGAGATAAATGTGTTGATATTATTGCGGCGCCAGTCGTCTTTGCTGGTAAAATGCTGTTTGTAACGGGCATAGCTATTGGCATCGCCAAACTCAACCCCTGCAATACGGTAAGGGTAGAAATAATCGTCGAGGTGCACGGCATCAATATCGTAGCGCTTCACTACATCCATTATCACGTTTACAACATATTCACGCACTTCGGGTATTCCTGGGTCTAGTTGAGATTTACCGCCATAGCTAACCAGCCAGTTGGGGTGTTTCTTAGTCACATGCCAGTCGGGGTTAGGGTTTTTCTTGCTATCGGTAAGGGCTCGGAAAGGGTTGAACCACGCATGGAACTCCATATTACGTTTATGCGCTTCCGACACCATAAATTCCAGCGGATCGTACATAGGAAAAGGGGGCTGCCCTTGCCTGCCGGTGAGGAAACGGCTCCACGGCTCGTACTCTGACTTGTACAGGGCATCGCTGGCGGGGCGTATTTGCACAATGACCGCATTGCATCCCAATGCCTTTAGTTCATCCAGACGTTTGATGAACTCCTGTTGCTGCTGTGCAGCAGGGAGGCCGGGTTTTGATGGCCAGTCGATATTAGAGACGGTTGCTATCCACGCGGCGCGCAGCTCTCTTTTGGGGTTGTGTGCAGACGCGTTGCCTGTAAGCAACAATAGAATAAACACGAGCAGGATACGAGGCATGAAAGGATAGATTTTTACAACGGTGACGGCTGCAATAATAGTAAAAAAACAGGGCAGGCTGTGAAAGCCTGCCCTGTTTGTATCTGTAAAGAGACTGGATTACTCTTCAGTTTTCTTTTTAGCAGCTGCTTTTTTAGCGGGAGCTTTTTTAGCAGGTGCTTCGCCTTCTTCTTTGTCGGCTTTAGCTGTTTTTTTAGCTGCTGTTTTCTTAGCAGGAGCTTTTTTCTCTTCAGCTTCTCCTTCGCCTTCTTCTTTTTCAGCTTTAGCTGTTTTTTTAGCGGGAGCTTTTTTAGCAGGTGCTTCTTCCGCTACTTCGTCGGCAGCAGGCGCTTCTTCCTGAGCAGCAGCGGCTTGCTTCAGTTTTTCAAAATCCAGCAGGTCGTTAGCTTTCAGCAGGTCATACCATTTCAGGATCTTTTTCATATCGCTTACATACACGCGCTCTTCATCGAGTGTAGGCATCACTTTCTGGAAATATCCTTTTACCAGGTTATTATCTTTAGCATCCACCAAAGGAGTTGATTGCTCATTATCCTTCATGATCTCGAACACCTCATGCAGGCGCACGTTATCACCAGTGGTATATATCTCAATGCTTTCCAGCGGAGTAACATTGTACAAGCGGGCTGATATAAACTTGGTAGTTTTATCGCCTATGTTGCGCACGATGGCGCCATCACTTTTTGTAGTGAGCAGTTGAAACAAACCACCCAAACCTGTTACCGCAACTATTTCTCTGTATTCCATATTAAGATTTCAAGGGGAGCAAAAATATAATATTTACCCGTATCTACTTTACTTGCAATAAATATTTATATATCTCTATCGTATAAGTGTGATCGTGCCTTTGTATTCCTGCTCGTTGGTGCCGGCATTACCACAAATGATCTTAGCATAATAGTTATATGTACCAATATCCTGCTGAACGCCTTTAAAACTGCCATCCCAACCTTCGGCTACATTATTGCTGCTAAAAACTACCTGCCCAAAGCGGTTCACTATATAAAACTGCTCCAGTTGCATGTCGCCTTTAAAAAGTATCCGCACCTTGTCATTCAGGCCATCGCCATTTGGTGTAAAGGCATCGGGTATGAATATTTTGCAGCAGTTATCGTAAATAATAGTAGTAAGTGCGGTATCGGTGCAGGCATTAGCATCAGTTATCACCACATTGTAGCTACCGTTAGCCACGCCGCGTATCTCTTTATTATTAGCAGACCCTGCAACACTCCAGCTGTAGTTATAAGGCTCAGTACCACCTTTTACATCGGCTGTAATGCTACCGCCATTATCGTAGCCTTCGCAATCATTGTTAGTTGCCGTCAATTTAGTTGTGAGGGCATCCGGCATCAGCACATTGGCTGCAGTATCTTTTGTACAGCCTTTGGCATCGGTAATAGTGATGTTGTGCGAGCCAACTGCCAGGTTGCGGAACGACGGATCGAATGTTTGCACAGAGCCTATGCTATAGCGTAGTGCCGGTATGCCTCCTGTAGCCTCTATGTCAAAGCCACCATCGGCACGGCCATAACAGCTTATATTTTTAGGTATAATGCTATTGATAACGATAGCAGGATAGCCGGTAAGTTTTATGGTAGTGTCTTTGCGGCAGCCGTTATTGTCGGTAATTGTAAACAGGTATTCGCCTGCGTATATTTTGGTGAGTGTTGCAGATGATTGCTTGGGCAGCTCACCATAATGGTACAGATAAGGGGGTGTACCGCCATCAACATTCAGCTTTACAGAGCCATCTGCAAAATCGGCACAGGTTGGGCTCACGATCTCCGCATTGTTTATTTTTAGTGCAGAAGGTTGCGTTAGCACCACCAGGCTATCCATGAAGCAGCCATTAGCATCCTGTATGCGTAGCATGTTGTTGCCATCGTATAGCGTTGTCAATTGGTTTGATGCCTGGAAGGCGCCATAATTAGACCTGTATTGATATGGAGGAACCCCGCCGACACCAATTATGGTGGCAGTACCGTTACTATCGCCAAAACACAGCGGATTGGTAACGGTAAGCGATTGCATAATGACTTTTGAAGGTTGTGTAAGGTTGATAGGTGTGTCGTTTTGGCAGCCCTTGCTATCGCGTACCCTCACCGTGTAAGTGCCCGCTACCAGCCCGCCGAAACTATTAGTAGTGCCGAAAGAGCCGCTGTTGAGCGCAAAGCTATAGTTGGGGGTACCGCCTGTGGCGGTAATAGTAATAGTACCAACATTATATCCAAAACATGGCTGGTTGACAACCGTAACGGCAGGCACCAATAATGTAGGCTCATTTACAGTTGCCGGTAGCGATTTGATACAGCCGTTAGCATCCTTTATATGAATAGTGTATGTATTGGCATGCAGATTATTAAAGACACTCGCGGTGCCATAAGTACCTGCATTAATAGCAAACTGATAGGGCGCCTGAGCACCAAATGGAGCGACCCCGATGATTCCCGTTGATTCGTCAAAACATGAAGCATCTGTTACAGTAACCACTCCATCAGGGTTTAAAGAATCAATAAGGGAGATGATGGTGTCTTTTATACATCCTCTGGTATCCTTGATATGAAAGACATAAAAGCCTGCTGCGAGGTTTGTAAATGCGGGAGAAGCAGAATAGGCAGATGCATTAACCGCGTAAGTATAAGGTGGAACACCGCCGGTAGCAGCAATCGTTACATGGCCATCGCCAAGCGTTGCGCAAGTTGAATTGCGCAGGTTGGGTACAGTAGGTATGATTGGCGTAGGCTCAAGCATGGTGCGTACAGAATCTACCAGGCAGCCGTTAAAATCTTTGATATGGATAGTATGTGTACCTGCCGGTACGCCAGTTAGTACATTAGATGAGCCAAACGGATTAGCATTGTATGTATAGCTATAAGGGGTAGTGCCACCTGATAGTGTAATGGTGTAAGTGCCGTTGGCATCGCCATTACAAACAGGCTGCACTTCGGCAATATTGGTAATCAGCAGCTTGGCAGGCTGTGTAATAGTGATGGTGGTATCCCTGATGCAATTGTTGCCGTCCTTTACATGTAAGGTGTATGAGCCAACAGCTAGTCCGCCAAATGTGTTGACAGACGAATATGGGGCAGCGCCAAAGGAGTAGGTGTAGGGTAAAACACCTCCAAATCCTGTAATAACGATACTGGCATCGGCAAATCCGAAGCAGGAAACATGATTCACTACAGATGTGCTGCCCAGGCGGGTAGGTTGGTTTACCACTACGGTAGTATCCAGATAGCAGCCATTGACATCCTCGATATGGAAATTGTAGCTGCCGGCTATTAGCCCGGTGAAAGTATTGGTAGTGGTGAGCGGACCTGTGCCGAGTTTGTATTTGTAAGGCGGTGTGCCGCTGTGTGCATTAAGTGTAATAGCACCAGTAGCATCCCCATAACAGAGCACATGCGTAACAGTAGCTGGAGAGCGAACCGTGATAGAATCATTCAAAACATAGTTGATGCTGGCAAGGCAACCATTAGCATCCTTAACGCGCAGCAGATATGTGCCGCCTGAAAGGCCGCCAAAAGTATTGGTGGCACCAAATGGATTGGTTGGGCCTATGGCGTATTGGTATGGTGCTACACCACTGCTGGCAATAACGGTAATAGCGCCACTACTTATAGCATTACATGTAGGGCGTGCAACATTTACATTTATGTTGATCGGGGCATTGTCAAGCAGTAGTACAATAGTGTCTTTAATACAATTGTTGGCATCTTTTACTCTCACGGTATGGCTGCCGGCTGAAAGGCCGTTGAAAACATTGCTTGTAGAAAAAGTACCTGTGCCAATCGCATATTCGAATGGCGCTAGGCCGCCTGTAGCTGAAACAGTAATGCTACCATTACTACCGCCAAAGCAGCTGGGTTTTACCATAGACACAGAAGGTATGATGACAGCCGGCGAGGCTATGGTGATCAGTGTATCCTTCCAACAACCATTAGCGGCAGTAATACGCATAGTATAAGTGCCCGGGGCAAGACTATCGAGCTGCGGGTTGGTGATATTGGTGATGGTATGTATTATAGTAGAGCCTTGTAAAACGGTAAAATTCCAAGGGCCTATTCCTGCGGGTGTAATGTTGAAGCGTGCTTTTTTGGTGCATGTAGCGGGTGATACCAGTGCATATGAAATGCCGGGCATTGGTAAAACCGTAACCGTGTAGGCGGTAGTTTGCTTACTTGACAAAGGACAGCCGTCATCGGTATAGGTAACGTAGAATGTATAGTTGCCGGGGGTAACGCCGATAAGGTTCCAGTTGAAGCTGCCGGAAGGTGTAGTAGTGTTATTGCCTGTTATAGTGAAGCTGGCACCCGCTGGTATACCTGTAGCTACCACGTTTATCGCATTGCCATCAGCATCGGTGGGGTTAATGTTGAAGCTGAGCGTGTTGTTTTGACATGCGTTGACAGAAATAGGGGTAACAATAGTACCACCGCTGCTGTTAGTAACGCCACCATTGGGCGGGTTGTTGTTGCAATTGTTGAGTACCACGAATGTCATTTCACGCATACAGGTGCCCACTAGCGTAGTGCCATTGTATTCAGATGTTTTTGTAACAACAAGCGCACGCTGCACGGCATTGGGTGTAAAGTTGAGCTGACCGGTGGTAGTAGTGAAGTTAAAAGAGCCAACAGCCGACAGTAACGGGTTGGCACCAGAAAAGCCTGCAACATAAGGTACTGTGCCCAAAGGTTCTAGTCCATTCACCAGCGCATAGCTGAGTGTATTACCATTTGGGTCAACCGAGCCCGGATTGTAGCTGGCTGGCTTATTGATACAGAAGAATGGTGTAGGAATAGTGGTGAATACGGGAGATGAATTAGCGCCCAACGTGTTATTCAGTGTAGCCTCGAGCGCCATGATAGAACCACCTGTACCATTGCTAATATTGGTGAGGGTAGTACTGCGCCCTGCTTGCGAAGCGCCCATATCCCCCTCGAAGACAAAGCGCCAGTTGGCAGATGTACCTACGATAGTAGCATTACCCGCATAAGTAAACTTCGTTACTCCCGGTACAGTGCCGCTTGGGTTTACACAATTTGTGTTAGGCTTTTGTGCCTGGCATACCGGGGTTACTTCTTCGCCTGTAAACGGCGGTTGCAGGCTGAGACTAATGCTGCCGGTGAATGAGGTGCCGTTATAAATATCAATACCAACAGTTGATGATGGGAAACTGGGGAAAGCGCTACCACCACAGTCTCCGTATGCCACAAATGTTACTCGATATAAGTTGCCACCCTGATGGGTATAAAAAAGATCGGCACCGTAGAAGTGAGTAGCTTTAGCCGGTAGGTAGAGGCTTAATGTTAAGAGCGTAATAAGCAGAAATCGTAGATGGAGTATGGATAGTTTCATAAGATGAAAAACCCTTTAGTATGTTTTATATATTAAAACATACCTAGAGTCAGTTTATTGTTGATATGCAAAACTATTATATAGACGCAAATTTATGGATAATCTGTTGGCCAAATCTGTATGATTTGTGTCATTTTTTATGACCGGGGATATTTGGCAGATGAAAGAATGCAAAGTGATTTTAGTACAGCTTCTTATTTTTTTTCATCGCTGTGAGATAATCTTTCAGATCGGGGGAGGCACTAAAGCCTAATAATAAGCCAAGGTATATGGCTATGATAACTATACTACGTAGCGCGGTATCTGTCAGCCAGTGCCCCATATACGGAATAAGAAGGCCTGCCAAAGCAGCGATAGCGCCGGCACCTATGATACGCAACGTGGCACCGGTAAAAGGTTTCAGATCCAGTTTTTTCCACAAATACAGCGCTTTTACAATGTTAAATGCCGCAAGAGATATGGTAGCACCCCAAGCGGCACCGTATATACCATAAATAGGTATCATATATCGCATAAGTGCTATAGTGCATACTACTAGCAGCACCGTGAGGCGGAAATTGAACTTATAGTATTTTGAAATACTGATGACTTCGTTGTTCATACCTGTAGCCATATCCATCATACGGCCAAACATAAGTATAAGCACCAGTGGCTTGATTGCCTCATATCCGGTGGGGAATATCCTCACCGCATTATCCAGGTTGCATGCTATAAGGCAAAACATACCCATAGCGGCTACCATCATATTATCGCCTATACGGTTAAAGACATTGCGAAGTTTATTATTGTCGCCGTCAAGAAAGGTATGGCTCAAAGTAGCAAAAGAAGCACTGCTTATGGCCTTGTAGGGAATCATCATTACTGATATGACAAAAACCGCACGGCTGTATACTGCAAGACTGGATAAGCCTGTTTTATCCAGCGGTCCAAGCATGATAATATCGATGTAGCCCATAAAGTTGACCGAAGCCACCAGTAGTAAATGATACCATGCAAAATGAATGAACTCCTTGTAGTCGCTCCTGTTGAATATCTTGAAATTCAATGAGTAGCCAAACCCTTTTATCTTCATAGCTACCAGTAGTAAGGCCAGTGCAGGTATCAGGTAGCATAAGATAATAGCATAAACAAATACATCGAAAGAGATGAGGTTGAAATAAAACAGGATAATAAATATTAAGGTTAATAAACGCGCTACAACCTCCCGCATAAAAGCTACAATGGCAGATCTATGCTTGGAAACAAGGTAAGCTTCAAACATGGTCATAAAGCTCCAGCTCAGTACCAGCAAGGGCATACACCAGTAGTACTTGTTGATGTAAGCTTGGTCGGTATGCTGGTATTTGCCAATGATTACATCCTTGAGCAGGAAATAGACTAATGTAAAAATGAGTGTGGCCCCCAGTGTGCATAATGCACTAAAAGATAGCAATACTTTCTGCCTGGCATCGTCATCTATATACCGGGGGGTGTAGTAACCCACTAAAGAGCTAGTGCCTACCAGTGTAAATACCTGTATAAGAGCAGCCTGATGTACAAAATTGGTCACATAGCCCAACTCACTCATGCTGAATATAACCGTATATATATATGTAATGAGCGCACCAAGCAGGGCACCAATAAAGGTGACAATTGTGCCTTTTACAGATTGCCTTACTACAATGCCCATGTCGCTATTTGATCTGTAATTTAAAAATAGTTGAAGCAACTATCTTAATGTAATGCCTTGCATACTCTTTTAAGGAGAAGATGAGGCGGAAGGTATAGTAATAAAACGACCTGCCTTTGCGGTATTCCATTATCTTAAACTCGTTGGCCAGCATCGTCTTCATCAGTTTGCGCTGTTTCTCTGGCTCGGTACTGGCATTTGCAATATGCACCAGTTTGGTATCTGCAAGAAAGAAGTTCTTATATCCCTGTTCCTGAAACTGGTAACACCACAACTGGTCTTCACCATACATAAAGAAGCGTTCATCCAGTTTTTGGCCTGGTAGCTTTTCAAGGGCTTTTTTACGAAACATAAAGAATGCGCCCGATACCCAATCACATTCTAAGTTTATATCGCCTTTGAAGTACTGGTTCAGCATTAGCCGCGCCCGTTTTTTATAAGACAATAGATATAAGAATGGACGCGCCAGATCAAGCAGTTCATTCCGGATGCTTCTAAACGCCCGGGCGTTATGTTGGTACCTGCCATCCTGGTAGGTGAGATGTACGCTAAGCGCACCTATATTGTCTTTCACTGCCAGGTAATCCGCTGCTCTGCTGATGCTGTCTTCGTGTAGGAAAGTATCGGAATTAAGCAGCAGGATCATATCACCTGCAGCGTTTTCTATTCCGAGGTTGTTACCTGCAGCGAATCCACCATTAACGCCGCTTTTGATGAGTTTTATATTCGGGAAAACTTTTAAAAATTCGTCAGGATCGTCTTTGGGTGAGGCATTATCCACTACAATTATCTCATAAGGCACACCTTGGGTGCTGGCCTGTACGCTCCTGATGCAATCGCAGGTAAGCGAAAATGTGTTGTAATTGATGATAATGACCGATACCAGCACAGTGTTAATTTATAATATATGAGGCTGCCATTGCTATCTTCGATACAGGCCCTTTTTTAAGGAGCGGTTGAGGTATGAGCTTTTGATGATTGATTATTCTTTTGAACAAAACCGGTATGTTTCTGCCATTGGCATATTGCTCCATGTCACTCACCGAGCGTATGCCCAGGTTGCGTACAATGCGCCAGAAGCCATCGTAGGTCATCACGCCGGTCACCTTATCAAGTCCATCCCTGAAAATATGCAACAGCTCGGGTATTTGCACAGCAGGGTTGTTGAAAACGCTGTTGGTTACCTGTGTTTCATTGTAGCTCATATTTATCAGCGCTTTGGGTATGTATGTGGCAGGCTCTTTTTTGAACATGCGGATGTAATATTCAATATCCACAAACCACTCAAGAGTAGGGTCGTAATATTCTTTTACACTGTTGTGAAACATTAAAACGCTGGGTGGGCCTATAACATTACCGGCATATAGCATCAGAGGGTTGGCGCTTACCGCATCAAATTGGCTGCTATCAATGGCCATTGGCACATATTTGCCGGTACCTTCATAATAGTCATTACGGCCACAATAAATAAATCTGTTGCCTTTTTTGGTGGCTTCAGCAAAATCTTCAAGTGCAGTATCTGTAGCCAGCCAATCATCGTCGTGTATCAGTTTTATCCACTCCCCATCAGCCATCTCAAAAGCCCTGTTCCAGTTGCCTGTCATATTCAGCATGGGTTCATTTCTATAATATCTGATATCAAGGCGGTCCCTGTATCCATATATCAGCTGCTCAATTCTGTCATCACGGGTATTGTCGGTTACTATAATATTATAATCCTTAAACGACTGGCCTATAATACTATCAAGCAGCCTTGGCAGATATTTGGTACGGTTGTATGTAGATATGCAAATAGAAATGAACGGTGCGGCCATCAAACCAGGTTTACTGAACCGCAAATATCAACAAATATTCTCAAAGGGTATTATGTGTCAATCAGCAATAAAATGTTATAAATGAATGCAATCCGGCAATGAAATCTATATCTGTTTAGAGTTATTACATTTTCCAGCTTTTGTAAAGAATTGTATTGTTAGAAAATACATTAAATAAGATTGATATTGTGTATACAAGCTTGTATATTACTGCGATACCGTTAACTTTGTGTGTTTTAAAACAAGTCACAATCATATTTTTTTAATATGAATTTATTGTTGCAGGCTGCTACGCAAACTCCGTTCAACTATTTTCCTATAGCACTACAGCTTGTGGTGGCGGTAGGTTTTGTAGTTGTAATGATGGGTGTTACCCACTTATTAGGCCCTAAGAGGCGCACTAAAGACAAACTCATCAACTTCGAGAGCGGTATCCCTTCAGTAGGCAATGCGCGCCAGCCGATGGCTATCAAATACTTCCTCGTGGCTATACTTTTTGTGTTGTTCGATGTAGAGGTTATTTTCTTCTATCCCTACGCAGTAAACTTTACAGAGCTTGGGCAGGAGGGCTTTATGGCAGTATTGATGTTCGTAGGATTCTTTCTTTGTGGGTTCATATACATCATCAAGAAGGGTGCATTGAAATGGGAAGATTAATATAAAGTTGGTTGATAAACGTTTGGTGGAATAGATTTTAAGCGAGTAAGCAGAATTAGGTATCAACTTTTTAAAATTCAATTATCATGGGTCGTCCGGTTCAGTATAATACAAATATCAAAGTAGCAGAAATGCCCGAAGGTTATACGGGTGAAGGTTTTTTTGCTACTTCATTAGATAAGGTAGTAGGCCTTGCGCGTAAAAACTCGCTGTGGCCTTTGCCATTCGCAACCTCGTGCTGCGGTATAGAGTTTATGGCTACAATGGGTGCCAACTACGATCTGGCCCGTTTCGGTTCGGAGCGTATGGGCTTTACACCCCGCCAGTGCGATATGCTGCTGGTAGCAGGTACCATAGCTAAAAAGATGGGCCCTATCCTGCGCCAGGTTTACCTGCAAATGGCAGAGCCGCGCTGGGTGATAGCTATCGGTGCTTGCGCATCTAGCGGTGGCATTTTCGATTCTTACTCTGTATTGCAGGGTATCGATCAGGTGATACCTGTTGATGTTTACGTACCTGGTTGCCCTCCGCGCCCGGAAGGTATACTGGATGGTGTGCTGAAGTTGCAGGAGCTGGTGCATAACGAAAGCCTGCGCCGCCGCAACAGCGACCACTACAAGGCATTGATGGAGAGCTACGGTATTCAATAAATTAGATCGAAAAGCAAAAAGAATAGTTTTCTGACTTTTCATTTTTGAAGTAAATATGGCATTGACCAACGAAATAATAAAACAAAGGTTAACGGACAAGTTCGGTGAGCAGCTGGGCTGGGAAGAGTCTTTTGGCATGCTGTGCGTAGTAGCACCGGCAGAGCTGAACCTGAAAGTGATGCAGATGCTGCATGACGAAGAAGAATTACGCTTCCGTTTTCTGACCGACCTTACAGCCATACACTACCCCGACCGTAAAGGAGAAGAGCTGTGCGTGGTATACCACCTGCACAACCTGGTAGATAATGTGCGCCTCCGTATGAAGGTGTATGTATCGGTTGAAAAACCTGATGTGTTCACTGCAACGCAAATATTCTCGGGAGCCAACTGGATGGAGCGTGAGACTTACGATTTCTTCGGTATCAATTTCGTAGGCCATCCTAACCTTACCCGCATATTGAATGTGGATGAGATGGATTACTTTCCTATGCGTAAAGAATACGCTATGGAAGACCCTACCCGTGTGGATAAGGATGATGAAATGTTTGGCCGCGGCGGCACTGTAGCATAGTAGAAAACTTAAACCTTAAAAAGCGCTGCACAAGCGGCTTTAGGTATGACAGAACTAACACAACAACCAAATCAGCAACAGCATATAAAGCTGCCTGAAGAATCTTTACAAAAGCAGAGCACCACGCTCAACCTGGGTCCAACGCACCCGGCAACGCACGGTGTTTTCCAAAATATACTGGAAATAGATGGTGAGAAGGTATTAGAAACAACACCTACCATCGGCTATATCCACCGCGCGTTCGAGAAGATCGCTGAGCGCCGCCCGTTCTACCAGGTTACTCCACTTACCGACAGGCTCAACTATTGCTCTGCCCCCATCAACAACATGGGCTGGCACATGACAATAGAAAAGCTGCTGAATATTAAAACACCAAAGCGTGTTGATTACCTGCGTGTGCTGGTAATGGAACTGGCACGTATCGCTGATCACCTGATCTGTAACTCGGTTGTGGCTGTTGATACAGGTGCGTTAACCACGTTTACTTATGTATTCCAGTGGCGCGAGTTGATATATGAGATATATGAAGAAGTATGCGGCTCTCGCCTTACTACCAACATTGGCCGTGTAGGCGGTTTCGAAAGGAACTTCCCGCAAGCTGCTTTTGATAAGATCAACAAATTCATCAAAACCTTCCCTAAGGTGATGAACGAATTTGAAACCCTGCTTACCCGCAACCGCATCTTCATGGATCGTTGCATAGGTGCAGGCCCTATAAGCGCCGAACGTGCACTGAACTACAGCTTCACAGGCCCTAACCTGCGTGCTGCGGGTGTAGACTATGATGTGCGCGTAGCTACACCATATTCATCGTACGAAGATTTCGATTTCAAAGTGCCTGTAGGTACTACCGGCGATGTATACGACCGCTACCTGGTGCGTAATGCAGAAATATGGGAAAGCTTTAGCATAGTGCAGCAGGCTATGGATAAGATAGCACAACTGGAAAGAGAAGATCCGTCCCAAAAGGATATCTTCTACGCTCCTGAGGCCGACCATTTCCACCTGCCGCCGAAGGAAGATGTATATACGAAGATGGAAGCGCTGATCTTCCACTTTAAAATGATAATGGGTGAGATTGAAGTGTTACCTGGTGAAGTATATCATGGTGTAGAGGGTGCGAATGGGGAGGTTGGTTACTACCTGATAAGCGATGGTGGCCGTACGCCATACCGTCTGCACTTCCGCAGGCCGTGCTTTATTTACTACCAGGCTTATCCTGAAATTATCAAGAATGGCCTGCTGAGTGATGCCATTATCACCCTCAGTAGCTTGAACGTAATTGCCGGAGAACTGGACGCATAAAAATAATTTATAGCAAACAGCCCCTTCAGGGGTTTGGGTATGAATAAAATAAACGAACAAAGAGTACAAGAGATCATAGCACGCTACCCGGAAGGGAAGCAGAAAAGTGCGCTGATACCCTTATTGCACATAGCGCAGGAAGCTAACAACGGTTGGCTGGATGTGCCTGTGATGGACTACGTGGCAGGGCTGCTGAGCATAAAGCCTATCGAGGTATATGAGGTAGCAACTTTCTACACGATGTTCAACCTGAAGCCGGTAGGTAAGTATGTATTTGAGGTGTGCCGTACAGGCCCCTGCATGCTGAATGGTAGCGACCAGATAATAGACTATATAAAAGATAAGCTGAACATAAGCGAAGGTGAGACCACGCCCGATGGATTGTTTACCCTGAAGCCTGCGGAGTGCCTCGGCGCCTGCGGTTATGCACCTATGATGCAGTTGGGCAAACACTTCCGCGAGCACCTGACGAAAGAAAAAGTTGACCAGATAATTGATGAGTGCCGCAAAAATGCAACAATTGGCAACAATTAATGCGTTGGATAGTACTCATATTATTGTTCTTTGTTTATAGTAGCAGCGCGTCTGCAAAATTTAGATTAGGGTCTGGGTCTTATCAAAAGCAACTCAACAAAGTGTTTGTTGCAAGAAAGTCACTGGACAAGGCTTTGATAACACGTGACACAGTAGCATTGAAGAAATTGCTTAATGACCATGTGTTATATGGGCATTCGAATGGATGGATTGAAAGTAAGAAACATGTGATTGAAGATTTGTATAACGGGAAGCTGATATACAAGAGTATCCAAGATTTAGGATATTATGGAACAGGCGGAAAAGTTGAGAAAAACTCGTTGTGGATTGATACAAGGCCTACTGATAAAGATTCTTTGTATAAAGATCATTTTTTAGGAGGTTTTACCCGAAGGGCAGTGACAATTACATCCATCTATGATGTAGATGTAGTGGTAGAAGGTAAGCAGATACAGTTAAGATTAAGTGTAATGCAGGTTTGGCAGAAGAAGGGGAAGCATTGGAGATTGATAGCGAGACAGAGTGTAAAGGTTAGTTAGAGTTAAATTAAATAACGAAAACATTTAGCCCGCATGGGTTGAGGTTTATGAAAGTATTACTAGAACACGCACACGTTGAAGGCATTCGTTACTACGAGGCTTATCGCAAGCATGGCGGTTACCGCTCTGTGGAGAAAGCTTTTAAAATGACGCCTGATGAAATAGTTGAAGAGGTGAAGAAAAGCGGCCTGCGTGGCCGTGGTGGCGCCGGTTTCCCTACCGGTATGAAATGGAGCTTCCTGGCCAAACCTGAAGGCGTGCCCCGCCATCTGGTGTGCAACGCCGATGAATCAGAGCCCGGTACCTTCAAAGACCGCTACCTGATGGAATTTTTGCCGCACCTGCTGGTAGAAGGCCTTATCGTCAGCAGCTTTGCGCTGGGCAGCAACGCCACATACATATATATACGTGGCGAGTATGCATGGATAGTAGATATACTGGAGCATGCCATAGGCGAAGCGAAAGCTAACGGCTGGCTGGGTAAGAATATACTGGGTACAGGTTTCGATTGCGAGATATATGTGCAGCGAGGTGGTGGTGCTTATATATGTGGTGAGGAAACAGCCCTGATAGAAAGCCTGGAAGGCAAGCGTGGCAATCCACGTATCAAGCCACCATTCCCGGCCATACAAGGTGTGTGGATGAGGCCAACCGTGGTAAACAACGTAGAAACACTGGCTGCTGTAGTGCCTATTATCAACATGGGTGGCGACGAGTATGCTAAAATAGGTGTAGGTAAATCCACGGGTACCAAGCTGTTATCAGTTTGTGGTAATGTGAAGAAGCCCGGTGTGTACGAGATCGACATGACGCAGTCGGTAGAAGAGTTTATTTTCTCTGATGAATACTGCGGTGGTATAGCTAATGGCAAACGCCTGAAAGCTTGTATCCCGGGTGGTTCATCAGTGCCTATAGTGCCTGCGAACCTGCTGCTGAAAACAGCAAAAGGCGAAACACGCTACATGACCTACGAAAGCCTCTCTGATGGTGGCTTTGCTACCGGCACTATGATGGGCTCGGGTGGTTTTATAGTGCTGGATGAAGACCAGTGCGTAGTGCGCCACACCATGACGCTGGCCCGCTTCTACAACCACGAAAGTTGTGGCCAGTGCAGCCCATGCCGCGAGGGTACAGGCTGGATGTATAAAATACTGAAGAACATAGAATACGGTAAGGGTAAACTGAGTGATATAGACCTGCTGTGGGATATACAGCGTAAGATAGAGGGTAACACCATCTGTCCGCTAGGCGATGCAGCAGCTTGGCCTGTGGCAGCGGCCATACGCCACTTCCGCGATGAGTTTGAATGGCATGTGAAAAACCCGGACGAAGCACAAACAAGGAATTTTGGATTGGCTCATTATGCAGATCCTATTCACATACCAACAGTAGCGTAGGAAAAAGAAAAAATTAAAAAGAAAAATGATTGCTGAAAAACCTTATGATATTAAGAAGCGGTGTTATCAGTTTTCAAGAGTTCTTTTACAGTTTATAGGTCAGACAGAATTTAGTAGGATACATTTCTCCATTTTTGATCAACTTTTGAGAAGTGGAACATCGATTGGTGCTAATGTAGTAGAGGGTGGGGTCGGAACGACAAAAAAGGATGTAATCAACTTTTATCATATAGCTTTAAAATCAGCTAATGAAACAAAGTACTGGCTATGTCTGGTTAGGGATAGTTTTGAATGCAATAAAGAGGTTATTAGTTCTTTAATAAATGAAGCAGATGAAATTTCAAAGATCATTGCTTCGAGCATCATAAAAATGAAGGGCAGCTGATTTTGCTTTTTTATTTTTTATTTTTTATTTATGAGCGAAACGAAATTTAAAGTAACGATTGATAATATAACGATAGAGGTGCCTGCCGGTACTACTATCCTGAATGCAGCACGTATGATAGGTGGCGATGTAACACCGCCTGCCATGTGCTACTACAGCAAGCTGAAGGAAAGCGGCGGTAAATGCCGTACCTGCCTGGTAGAGGTGAGCAAAGGATCTGAGAAAGATCCGCGCCCTATGCCAAAGCTGGTAGCCAGCTGCCGTACTACTGTGATGGATGGCATGGAGGTGAAGAACATCACTTCGGAGAAAGTGGTAGATGCCCGTGCCGGTGTAGTAGAGATGCTGCTGATCAACCACCCGCTGGACTGCCCGGTGTGCGACCAGGCTGGTGAGTGCCACCTGCAAGACCTGAGCTATGAGCACGGTTCTTCGGGCACACGTTACGAGTTCCCGCGCCGTACGTTCGAGAAAGAAGATATTGGCGAATATATATCGCTGCACATGACGCGCTGCATACTCTGCTACCGTTGTGTGAACACGGCTAAAGAACTGACTGACAACCGTGAGCATGGTGTGCTTGACCGCGGCGACCACTCAACCATCAGTACCTTGCTGAACAAATCGCTGGATAGCGAGTTCATTGGCAACGTAATAGATGTATGCCCTGTAGGTGCGCTTACCGATAAAACCTTCCGCTTTAAGAACCGTGTATGGTTCACCAAGCCGGTAGATGCACACCGCGACTGCCCTACTTGTAGCGGTAAGGCCCGCCTGTGGCTGCGTGGCGATGAGGTATATCGCGTAACTGCCCGCAAGGATAAATGGGGTGAGGTAGAAGACTGGATATGTAACGACTGCCGTTTCCATAAAAAAGAAACGAAAGACTGGGTGATAGAAGGACCATCGAAAATTGACCGTCATAGTGTTATATCACAAGGCCATTACGAAGGCGTTAAGAAGTCACAAAACTTCCTGCCCGATGTAATAGGTAAAGATCCTAAGTTGCTGATGGATATACATAGCATTAGTGATGTGAACAGGCCTGAAGTTCATCTATCGAAAATAGAGGGCCCTGCACACTCCGACGATTTCAAGAAAGACAAGTAAAAAATTAACGAACTAATTACTTTTGCGCCGTTATGCAATTATTGCAAATAGATGCCGGACTGCTGGATTTAGCCATTGAGAAGATCATTCTCATCACGGTGATACTGATGGGCTCACTGGGTATAGCTATGTATGCTACCTGGGGCGAGCGTAAAGTAGCCGCCATCATGCAAGACCGCCGTGGCCCCAACCGCGCTGGCTTTATGGGTTTGCTACAGCCACTGGCCGATGGATTGAAGCTCTTTATGAAAGAAGAGATCATCCCCGACCGCTCTACACGTTTCCTGTTCATCCTGGGCCCTTGCCTCGCTATGCTTACTGCACTTATGACGAGTGCGGTGATACCTTGGGGTCCTGATTTTGTGCTGGAGAATGGTCGTGTGATCTCTCTGCAGGTTGCTGATATCGGCATCGGTATCCTTTTCGTATTTGGTGTAGTGAGCTTGGGTGTATATGGTGTGATGCTGGGTGGCTGGGCTTCTAACAACAAGTTTTCTCTTCTTAGCGCCATCCGTGCTGCATCGCAGGCCATCTCTTATGAGCTGGCTATGGGTATCAGCCTGATAGCCTTGCTAATGATGAGTGGCTCGCTGAGTATGCGCGATATCGTTGAGCAGCAACATGGTTTCTGGGGCGATAACTATTTCACCTGGAACGTCTTTAAACAACCATTAGGTTTCTTCGTATTCCTGGTTTGCTCTTTTGCCGAGCTGAACCGTGCACCATTCGATCTGCCGGAGTGCGAGAGCGAGCTGAACATGGGTTACCACCAGGAGTATTCATCTATGAAACTGGGCTTCTACCTGTTTGCTGAGTATATCAATATGTTCATCAGCTCTGCTATACTTTCAACCTTGTTCTTTGGCGGTTACAACTTCCCGTTCATGGACCAGGTGCAGGCTGCTGTTCCGCAATTGGTATTCGTACTAATATGCGTAATGGTGCTGATGACTAAAATAATTGCATTCATATTGTTCTTCATGTTCATCCGCTGGACGCTGCCACGCTTCCGCTACGATCAGCTGATGAACATAGGTTGGAAATCGCTGATACCACTGGCATTGTTCAACATGGTGGTAACTGGCGCGGTGATATTGTGGGTACTTAATTAATAACGTGCAAACGTTGAATTGAAATGAAACTAACAGACAAATCAGTAGCAGTAGATCGTAGCCCGATGACCTTGGGCGAGCGCATGTACCTGCCTGCTATAGCCAAAGGGTTGAGCATTACTGTTGGCCACATCTTTAAAAAGAAGGTGACGGTGAACTATCCTGAGGAAAAACGCCCGTTCAGTCCGGTATTCCGTGGCCTGCACGTGCTGAACCGCGACGAGGAAGGCCGCGAGCGTTGCACAGCCTGTGGCTTGTGCGCACTAGCCTGCCCTGCCGAGGCGATAACTATGGAAGCTGCTGAGCGCAAAGCAGGCGAAGAAACCATGTACCGTGAAGAGAAATATGCGGCTAAGTACGAGATAAATATGCTGCGTTGCATCTTCTGCGGATATTGCGAAGAGGCTTGCCCTAAAGATGCAGTATACCTGAGTGAAACTGTGATGCCTTCGAACTATACACGCAAGAGCTTTATATATAAAAAGGAAGACTTGTTGATCCCTCACCCTAAAAAGCAAGAAGGCGCCAAATAATTATGAGCATTTTCGAGATACTGTTTTGGGTGCTTACGGTAATGGCTATCAGCTGCGCACTGGGTGTGGTACTGAGCCGCAACCCCATCAGCAGCGTACTGTTCCTGATACTTACATTCTTCTCTATATCGGGCCACTATATATTATTGAACGCCCAGTTCCTGGCTGTGGTGAACATCATAGTATATGCCGGCGCCATCATGGTACTGTTTCTGTTCGTCATCATGCTGATGAACCTGAACGCCGATACCGAGCCGCAGAAGAATAAGCTGGTGCAGCTGGCCGGGGTCATATCCGGCGGCATACTGTTCCTGGTAGTGCTGGCCGCCCTGCGCGATGCCAGTGTGAGGCCTATACCGCAAGAAGCATCAGAAATAGGATTGATCAAAAACCTGGGTAAGACATTGTTCACCAACTATGTGTTGCCTTTCGAGATAAGCAGTGTGCTGTTTTTGAGTGCGATGATAGGTGCGATAGTAATTGGTAAAAAAGAAGAAACTGCTGCGCCCGGCGCGTAGTGAGTAAAAAAAGAGATTATGCCGACACAATATTATTTGTTCCTGAGCCTCGCGCTGTTTTGCATTGGCATTATGGGTACCATGATGCGCCGCAACGCCATCATCATCTTCATGTGCATTGAGCTGATGCTGAATGCGGTGAACCTGCTGTTGGTAGCATTCTCAAAAATGCACGGCGATGCTTCGGCCCAGATATTCGTATTCTTTATAATGGTGGTGGCTGCCGCGGAGGTAGCGGTGGGGCTGGCTATTATAGTAATGATGTACCGTAAGGTGGCATCGGTGGATATCAATATTTTGAACAGGTTAAAACACTAATCTATTACCCACGGGCAGTAGTATTATACATATGACAAACTTAGTTTTCTTAGTTCCATTGTTTCCTTTGATAGGGTTTCTTATCAACGGTATCTTCTGGAAGAAAATGCCAAAATCGGCAGGTGGCGCTATAGGCAGCCTGGCTATACTGGCTTCGTTCTGCGTATCACTCGGTATCTTCTTCGAAGTAAAAGCCGCAGGCCATGGTACCGTAGTGCCTTTGTTCGATTTCATTACTTCGGGCAAGCTGTACATTCCGTTTGCCTTCCAGGTAGATGCACTTTCGTCTCTATTCCTGCTCATTATTACCGGTATCGGTTTCCTGATACATGTATACTCAACATCTTATATGCACGATGATGAAGGCATGGTGAAATATTTCGCTTACCTCAACCTCTTCGTGTTTTCGATGCTGTTGCTGGTATTAGGTGCTAACTACCTCATCATGTTCATCGGTTGGGAAGGTGTGGGCCTTTGCTCTTACCTGCTTATCGGTTTCTGGTTCAAGAACAGAGATTATACCAATGCCGCCAAGAAAGCATTTGTGATGAACCGTATTGGTGACCTCGGCTTCCTGGTAGGTATGCTGCTGGTGCTGCTCAATTTCGGTACGCTTTCTTACGAACAATTATTTGCCACTGTTAATTCAGGTGGCGCTGTAGTAACACATAGCACTTACAACTGGATCGCTCTTTGCTTTTTCATTGGCGCTATGGGTAAAAGTGCGCAGATACCCCTGTACACATGGCTGCCCGATGCGATGGCGGGTCCTACCCCGGTATCAGCCCTCATCCACGCCGCAACGATGGTTACTGCAGGTATATATATGATAGCACGTAGCAGCGCCATCTACAACCTGGCTCCATCTATCCTACACTTTGTGGCTATCATTGGTTTGGCTACAGCTATACTTGCTGCCACCATCGCCATCAAGCAATACGATATTAAAAAAGTACTGGCTTATTCTACAGTTAGCCAATTGGGTTTCATGTTCCTGGCATTAGGTGTTGGTGCATACACTACAGCCGTATTCCATGTTATGACGCATGCGTTCTTCAAAGCCCTGCTATTCCTTGGCAGCGGTAGCGTGATACACGCTATGGGTGGCGAGCAGGACATCCGCAAGATGGGTGGACTGAAAAAACACATGCGCATCACCAACCTTACCTTCCTGGTAGGCTGCCTGGCTATCGCCGGTATACCGGGTTTCTCGGGCTTCTTCTCTAAAGATGAGATACTGGCTAATGTATATGCACACAGCCCGATCATGTATTACCTGGCACTTGCTGCTGCCATGATGACCGCGTTCTATATGTTCCGCCTATACTTCCTTACGTTCACAGGTAGCTTCCGTGGCACGCACGAGCAAGAGCACCACCTGCATGAAAGCCCTGCGGCTATCACTATACCATTGATAGTACTGGCTATACTTTCTGTTATTGGTGGTTACGTAGGTTTGCCTCCTGTTATCAGCGAGCATCATACACTTATCAGCTACCTGTCTCCTGTTGTAGGCAATTTTGGTGTGCATCATCTATCGCATAGCACTGAGTGGTTGCTGATGGGCCTCTCTACCGGCCTGGTAATAGCGATGATCATCTTCGCCTACTCGGCAACCAAGAAACCAAACTTTGTACCTAATACCGGTCTTGCAAAAGTGCTGGAGAATAAATGGTATGTGGACGAACTGTATGACGCAATTATCGTTCGCCCGATACAGGCATTATCGAACCTATTGAACAACATAGTAGAAAGGATGGGTATAGACGGTATAGTGAACGGTGTAGGTAAAACAGTGCGCTGGGGTGGCGATAAAGTGCGCCTGCTGCAAAGCGGCCAGGTGGGCTTCTACATCTTTGCGATGGTGATAGGTATTACATTAATCATGGCTTTAAGCTATTTCTGGATACAATAGAATAAAAACAGCAATAGCAAATATTGCAACAGTATTATGATCTTGACATTACTCATATTAATTCCTTTGATCGCGGGCATCTTCAGCTTCGCGACCAGCGGAAATAGCGCGAAAGGGTTGGCATTATTCAGCTCTTTGGCCACATTATGTGTAGCCGGTATTGTGAGCGCAGGCAACTACAGCGAACCCTGGACCATGCAATGGATTCCCGCCCTTGGCACGCAGATAAGCCTGCAGGCCGATGGTATGAGCGCTATGCTCTGCCTGCTAACGGGTATTGTGATGCCTGTTATCTTCATCAGCAACTGGAATAAAGAGGTAGAGAACCCCGGTTCGTTCTATGGTCTGATGTTGCTGGCGCAGGCGGGTATCACGGGCGTGTTCCTGTCTTACGATGCGCTGCTGTTCTACTTCTTCTGGGAGCTGGCGCTGATACCCGTTTACTTCCTCTGCTCGCGCTGGGGTGGTGAAAAGCGTATCCAGGTTACGTTCAAATTTTTCGTGTACACATTCGTAGGTAGCCTTATGATGCTGGCTGCTTTGATATATCTGTCTTTGCAGAATCCTGGTGCAGCTGCTTACTCATGGCAAAATATCGTTCGTGCAGGTGCGTCGCTGCCTGCAGCGCAACAGCAAGGATTGTTCTGGCTCATCTTCATAGCCTTCGCTATCAAGATGCCGATATTCCCATTCCACACCTGGCAGCCCGATACTTACGAGCAATCACCTACGCCCGTTACTATTATCCTGAGCGCGCTGATGGTGAAGATGGGTATGTTCGCCGTGATACGCTGGCTGATGCCCGTACTGCCTGAAGGTGTTGCCTTCTGGTCGGATACAGTGATCACGCTTTCAGTAATAGGTATAGTATATGCTTCTTGCATCGCAATTGTACAAACTGATCTTAAAAAACTGATAGCATATTCTTCTATCGCCCACATGGGGCTTATGAGCGCCGCTGCGTTCTCAGGTTCTCATACGGGTATGCACGGCCTTATGGTGCAGATGTTCAACCACGGTATCAACATTACCGGCATGTGGCTCATCGTTAGCATGGTAGAGCAGCGCTGGGGCACACGCGATATGAGCCAACTGGGTGGTATGGCTATTACTGCACCACGCATGGCTGTAGCGTTGGTTATTATATCACTGGCCAACATCGCCCTACCACTTACCAATGGTTTCATAGGCGAGTTCATGCTGTTCAACGGCCTGTTTGAAAGCCAGTCGCACTACAGCATGATATTCATGATAGTGGCTGGCCTGGGTATCATACTGGGTGCTGTATACACGCTCAATATGGTGCAGCGTACAGCTTATGGCAATGCCAAAGAGATGGTGGTTGCCCAACAAGATCTTACAACCAACGAGTATATAGGACTGGCTATAGTTATAGGATTGATATTGGTATTAGGGGTATATCCTAAATTCCTGCTGGATATGACAGCAGGCGTGGCGGATATGATTGTCCCTGTAATGCCATAAGGAGTATCAATTATTTTGAATCTTAACTTTTGAAATTGAAATGAAGGCAATTATTGCTGCTACTATAATAGGTGTGATACTGATGTTCGCAGGCTTTATGCTAAAGGACAGGAAAACTATGGTATCGCTGGCTACAGTTCTGTTATTTGTGTTGTTTGGTGTCAATATATATGAGGTCATACAAGCGCCTGGCGATGCACCACAGCTTTTCTTCAACAAAATGCTGCGCATAGATAAGTATTCGCTCTGGTTCAATATGCTGATGACAGGCTGTACTTGTTTGTATGCACTATTGATTGGTAAAGATGTGCAGCGTGTGGGCATGCATGTGGCCGAATATTTCGCACTTATCTGTTTTATTCTTTGTGGTATCTATCTATTGACAGGGTATAACAACCTGCTTATCCTATTCATAGGCATCGAGATCATTTCAATACCCCAATACATACTGGCGGGTAGCGATAAACGCAGCCTGAAAAGCAGCGAGGCAGCTCTGAAATACTTCCTGATGGGCTCTTTCTCGACAGGTATATTGCTGATGGGTATAACACTGTTATATGGCGCTACCGGTAGCTTCAATATTATCGACTTCACCTTCCTGCAATCAGATTCATTGAATCCACTGGCATTATCAGGTATCTTATTCCTGCTGGTAGCTTTTGGTTTCAAAGTATCGGCAGCACCTATGCACATGTGGACTCCCGATGTGTATGATGGTGCACCTACGCCATTCACAGCTTACATGGCTACTATCGTAAAAGCAGGTGCTTTCATGGCATTCCTTCGTTTGTTCACATTCTCTTTTGGCACATTAAGCAGCCATTGGATGATGATACTCGCTATCGTTACTGCGCTTACACTGTTTATCGGTAATATCACTGCGGTATTCCAGCAGAGTGTAAAGCGTATGCTGGCTTACTCATCTATAGCGCAAGCGGGTTTTATGCTGTTTGCGGTAATAGCGGTGAATGCTACTGCATGGAAGGGTATGATGATATATGCCGTGGCTTATAGCGTAGCTACCATTGGTATGTTCTCTATCCTGCTCAAACTGAAAGACCATACTTTCGATGGCTTCAATGGCCTGGCTAAGAAAAACCCGGCATTGGCATTCTTTACTACAATATTCATTCTGTCGCTGGCAGGTATACCACTTACAGGTGGTTTCATGGCCAAATACTTCGTACTGCTGGCAGCAGTAGAGCAGGGTCAGCTGCTGTGGTTGGTGATATTTGGCCTGCTTATGGCTGCTATTAGTGCTTACTACTACTTCCGCGTTATCATCGCTATGTACTTCAAACAAGGTGAGCCTGAGATGCATGGTGAGGTAAGCGGTATGGATAAGTTTCTGCTTGCTGTTACCTGCGGTATAGTGATATTGGTAGGTGTAGTTCCTCAGCTTTTCCTGGCTATTTAGTAGTCAGGTAGTTGGCTGGTGCTTCTTTCCATATCACCCCACTACGCGCTATTTTCTTCATCAATATGCTGATGTCTTTATTCAGGTCTTTCGACTTGGGTGTGCTGGCGTTATCATTATACATAAAGCCCGGCCAGTAGCTTTCGTTATACCTTACTGACGGTTTCTTGTAGGCTTTATCGTAATACACATCAAATAAGTCTTGGTCGGCACCATATTTAGCTACGTAGTTGGTCACCACCATTTTGTTTTTCACTTTCTTCCTGTGCACGGTCAGGTTAATGGTTACCTGGTTGTTTGTATTTCCCAGCACCGATGATTTATATGAGGTCCATGCATCGATATTAATGATGCTATCAGTAGCGTTTTTATGTTTTGCCAGGTAATCTTTAAGCATCTTTTCTGATGCTAGCATTATCTGCTTGTATATACTATCAGGTGTAGCGCCGGGTGGGGGCACTATCTGCACAGTAGTCGTTCGCTTTTTCTTTATGTTGGTATTTACTTTTTTGCTTTGTGCATAGCCGGCGGTCGCCCATATCACAATGCTTAGAATAAGGAGGAGAATTCTTTTCATAACCACAAGATTTAAGGTCTGTAAAATGCTGGCCCTTCATATTATATACGAATAAAATTGTGCCAAAAAGTTAACAGCTTGCCAAAATCCTGAAACTACTCAAAAGCCTGTATCTACAAGGGTTTTGTTCGTATTTTTGCAGTGTAGAAAGCTTACAATGATGTGGCTGCCATTTTACCCACACCTGTGTATTACTTTACGGGTAAAAGTTGGTTAGCTGTACTACTTTCGATGTGTACTCGAAAACGAGGAATTATATGGATATCGAACAACTCATGCCACACGTAGAAGCGCTGATCTTTGCCAGCGAACGCCCCATCATCATGATGGAAATGGTGGAAATGCTGTCGGCTGCCCTCGAAGAAACTATAGAAGAAGAGCGCATAGCTACCTGCATAGATGCTATCCGTGAAAAATATGAGGCTACTTACTACCCGTTTCAGCTGCGTGAGGCAGGTGGCGGATACCAGTTCCTCACCAAAAAAGCATATCACAAAACAGTTTTGCAGCTGAATGGTGATAAGCACATCAAAAAGCTGTCGGCCGCCGCAATGGAAACTCTGGCTATAATTGCTTACAAACAGCCAATCACCAAATCGGAGATCGAGTTCATCCGTGGTGTGAGCGCCGACTATTCTATCCAGAAACTGCTGGAAAAAGAACTGATCGTTATCTCTGGCCGCAACGAGCAGATGATAGGTAAGCCATTGACTTACAACACCTCTAAGAACTTTATGGACTACCTGGGCATCAATAACCAAGCAGAATTGCCTCAGCTGAAAGATATCAGCAATATCGAAATCGTAATGCCTACCGATGCCAGCGAAGCAGTACCGGAGGGTGATAATGCACTGGTAGTGCTGGAAGATGGCAGCATCAAAGAAGCCGAATAATCATATATACAGACAAGTAGTTTGGAAAAAGCCCGCATTAGCGGGTTTTTTTGTTGCATCAGCCTCCGCAATGTATTTTCGCAGCACAATTGTTATTTATGCTGTTTAAGGTATGGGGTAGTGCACTGATGATAGGTGCTGTTTTATTATCGGCAGGTGATGTAGCCGCACAAAAAGATAAAGCGGTCATCAAACAACTGAAAGCAGATATCGAGTATTTGTCTTCCGACGAACTGGAAGGCCGTCGCGTAGGCTCTGCTGGTGAAGTGAAAGCCGCCGACTACCTGGAGAAACGCTACAAAGCTATGGGCATACCCGCCTACAAAGGCCAATACCGCCATGCTTTCCCCTATATAGATGGTAAGGAGATACAGGATGCTACCCGCATCAAGCTGGGTAATAATGTGATGCGCGTTAAAGAAGATGCTTTTCCATTAGCCTTCAGCGGCAATAAAAAAGCCTATAGCGAGATACTGCCCGATGTGCTGGAGCAAGGTAATATCTGGATGATATCGATCTACAAAGATTCGGCAGAAGCTATGGATGCGCATTTCGACTGGGAAAAATATGCTTTTGAGCGCGCGCGCGAAGCGCAAAAGCAAGGAGCGACAGGTGTATTGTTCTACGATAGCTACAATGCCAAATATCCTGCTGAATACAATCGTAAGTCAGACTATGAGACACTGGAGATACCTGTAGCATTTCTTACTTACAAAGCTTATAACGAGCGCATTGCTGAACTGAGGAATGGTATGCCGGTAGAACTGAATGTATCGCTAAAGAAATCGGAACTTACCGGACACAACGTAGTAGCTTACCTGGATAATGGTGCTAAATACACCGTAGTACTAGGCGCTCACTACGATCACCTGGGTTATGGCCACGATGGCAACAGCCTGGATGCTAAAAAAAGCCACCAGGTACACAACGGTGCTGATGATAATGCCAGCGGTACCGCTGCGCTCATGCAGTTGGCTGAATGGGTGAAGAAAGGCAAACTGAAACATTACAACTATATCTTCATCAGCTTCTCGGGTGAGGAAGAAGGCCTGATAGGTTCTAAAGCATTTGTAAAGCAAATGAACCTGGATAGCAATACCATATCGTATATGCTGAATATGGACATGGTAGGCAGGCTGAATGATAGCACACATGCCCTTACCATAGGCGGAATAGGTACATCACCATCATGGGCTGCGTTCACTAAGAATAATAAATTCAAAATAGCAGTGGATAGCGCTGGTGCGGGTCCTTCAGACCATACTTCGTTCTATAATGCTGGTATACCTGTGTTGTTCTTCTTCACAGGCCTGCATACCGACTATCACAAACCAACGGATGATGCGGACAAGATCAACTATGCAGGCGAGGCACAGGTAATGCGCTACATCTACAGTGTAGTAGAAAAAATGGATGCGCAGCCTAAACCTAAATACCTGACCACTAAACAGCAGGCTGTAGGTAAGGTGCGTTTCAAAGTTACCCTCGGCATTATGCCCGATTATTCTTACCAGGAAGGTGGTGTAAAAGTAGATGGTGTAACAGAGAACAAACCGGCTATAAAAGCAGGCGTAAAAGCAGGCGACATAATAGTGCAGCTGGGTAGTGTGAAGATAAATGGCATGCAAACCTATATGGAGGCATTAGGCGCATTGAAAGAAGGCGACAAGACTGAATTAACCGTGTTGCGCAATGGCAAAGAAGTAAAGCTGCTGGTAGAAATGAAATAAACAAAAGAGAATCATAAAAAGAGAACGGGACGTTGATACGTCCCGTTCTCTTTTTATGCATGTGAGGTTTCCGTTTGGTGGCGGTATAGCGCTGCGTATCGTTTGTTCAGTTGCATCAGCTCCTCGTGCGTGCCTTGTTCTACTATAGCGCCTTCATCCAGCACCAGTATTTTATCGAAATGCCAGCCGCTGAAGATGCGGTGTGTGATAACGATGAGTGTTTTACCCGCAAGGTGCGTATTCAGGTTGTGCAGTATGGTGCGTTCTGTTTTAGTATCCACCGCCGATAGCGATTCATCCATCAGTAATATATTGCTGCGTTTTAGCAATGCCCTCGCCAACACCATGCGCTGCTTTTGTCCGCCCGATAGCATCACACCGCGCTCACCTATCACCGTTTCATAGCCATTCTGCAATGTTGCTATATCCTTTTCAAGATCAGCCATCTTTGCCGCCATTTTCACATCGGCCTCGGTAGCATTATCGCTGCCAAATTTTATGTTGTTATACATCGTGTCTGAGAACAGGTAGGCATCCTGTGGGGCATACGCTATTTGTCCTCGAAGACTTTGCAGCTTCAGTTCTTTTACGTTCACACCATCTAGCGATACACTGCCGCTGGTAGCATCGTACATACGCAGCAGCATATGCGCCAGGGTCGATTTCCCCGAGCCTGTTCTGCCAATTATAGCTATGCGCTCACCGGGCTTAATATCCAATGTGAAATGATTCAATGCCCTGATGCCCGTATGCGGATATACAAAGCTTACATCGTTGAAACTAACACCACCTTTCAATACGATCTCTTTAGCATCAGCAGGACTCTTTATCTCAGGAGTGGTATGCATAAATTCATTGATGCGCTTTTGCGATGCACTGGCGCGCTGTATCATCGATGCCACCCAGCCAATGCTGGATATAGGGAACATCAGCAGGTTGATGTAGATAATGAACTCGGCAATATTACCTGCGGTAATTTCCCCCTTTATAGCCAGGTAGCCACCTATCAGTACGGTACTCAGCATACTCAATCCTATAAACAAGTTCATGGCAGGGAAGTATATAGCTTCAGTAAGCGATAGGTTGATAGTGCTTTTACGGTATTCCTCCGATGTCTTTGTGAAGAAACCCAGCATATTCTTCTCCTGCACAAATGATTTGATAACACGCACACCTGAATAAGATTCCTGCGCGGTACTAGTAAGATTGGATAGTTGCGCCTGTATCTTCTCGCTTTTGCGAAATATTAGGCTATTGACGGTATAGATACATATAGCTAATATAGGTAGCGGTGCAACTACGTATAGTGTCAGCATGGGGTTCACCCGCAGCATGCCCCATATGCACATAATAGACAATACTATAAGGTTGACACTATACATTAGTGAAGGGCCGGTATACATGCGCACTCGAGATACATCTTCACTCATCCTGTTCATTAGGTCACCGGTGAAATGTGTTTTGTAGAACTGCGTGTGCAATTCCTGATAGTGGTTGTATATCTCGTTTTTCTGATCGTATTCTATCAGGCGCGACATTACAATAACTGTCTGCCGCATCAGAAACATAAATATACCACGCATCAGCGCAAGGCCCAGTAACAATAAACCATTCCAGAGAACTAGGGTGAATATGTAAGATTGTAAATTACCAGCAGCTTTAGAGTTGCTGCCAAGTAGGTAATATGTACTGATGTTGTCCTGTACCTGATCCAGCACATTACGTATTACCACAGGTGGTATCACTGCAAATAGGTTGGAGATAGTAACGAACAGCAGCCCCAGTAGCAGCCGCCATTTATACTTCACAAAATATTTATTGATCGCAGCGAGGTTCTTCATGTGGGTGCAAAGGTCTGTATTATTTGCTTTAGCCCTTTACAACAAAATGTTGTTTCTCTTTAAATTCCGGTTTGAATAGTAATATACCGTAGTCAAACACGTCAAGGCTTAGCGTCACCTGTGGGTTATTCACCATCTGCTCCCACAGCATAGTGTGGTCGGGTGTGGTGTGTATGTCTTCAACTATAGCTAGAGTATCTTGCTGCGCGTTTTCTATACTATATTTTGCTTCAAAGCTCAGCCACTTTATCTCCTCAGTATTAAAATATTGCATCATTCTGTCTTTTAAGGGTTTATGTTTATCGGTTCTTAATACTTGCTCGATGAATGCGTATACGAATGGTGAGTGTACACCATGCCGTGTTTTAGCATGCCACAAGTATTTCAGGTATTGTATCTGTCGGTACATACTTACAGGCTGGCGCGCTCATACTTGCGAAAGGTGTAAGCAAATGCATGTTTCTCATCGCTGCCATGAGGCTCTTCCCAGGTTAGTTTCCACTGGCTATGGTCTATATGGGGGAAGAAAGCATCGGCACCCGCCACCACAGTATCCACTTCAGTAATGTACAGCTGATCGATAATTGGTAGTGTCTCGGTAAATATTTTACCACCACCAATAATGAATATCTCCTCATATCCCTGTTCTTTCAGGTACCTGATGGCAGTATCAATATCCTGATAGTGCAGTACGTGCTCTGGCAATGTTACATGTTCCTGCCTCGATAGTACAATATTCAGCCTGTTAGGCAAAGGCTTGCCCAGCGATTCGTATGTCTTTCTGCCCATCACTACAGGCTTGCCCATAGTGGTGCGCTTAAAGAATTTAAGGTCTTCAGGCAGGTGCCAGGGCAGGTTGTTATCCCTGCCTATTGCATTGTGTTTATCTACGGCTACTATTGCTGATATGGTCATCGTTTTTATATGGCTACCGGTGCTTTTATATGTGGGTGGCTCTGGTAGTTCTCCAGCGTAAAATCTTCAAACTTAAAATCGAACAGGTCCTTCACATCGGGGTTGATCTTCATCGTTGGCAGTGGGTAAGGCTCACGTGTCAGTTGTAGCTTAGCCTGCTCTATATGGTTGTTGTACAGGTGCACATCGCCAAATGTATGTATGAAATCTCCCGCTTGCAGGCCGCATACATGCGCCATCATCATGGTAAGTAGTGCATACGATGCTATGTTGAACGGCACACCCAGGAAAACATCGGCGCTGCGCTGGTAGAGTTGGCAGCTCAGTTTGCCATCCGCTACATAAAACTGGAATAATGCATGGCATGGGCTCAGCGCCATTTTAGGCAAGTCGGCCACGTTCCATGCGTTCACTATCATGCGGCGGCTATCGGGGTTGGTTTTTATCTGGTGCAGCACATCTTTTATCTGGTCAAATATCTGACCATCAGCTCCTGCCCAGCTACGCCATTGGTGGCCATATACCGGGCCCAGGTCACCATTAGCATCCGCCCATTCATCCCATATACTTACGCCATGCTCTTTCAGGTAAGCAGTATTGGTATCGCCTTTCAAAAACCACAGCAATTCATATATGATTGACTTTAAGTGTAGTTTTTTGGTTGTCACCATCGGAAAACCTTTCTGCAGATCGAACCGCATCTGGTAGCCAAAACAGCTTATAGTGCCTGTACCTGTCCGGTCGGTTTTGCTGGCGCCATTGTCCAGTATATGTTGTAGAAGATCTAAGTATGCCTGCATAAAATATATCTGCGGTAAAGTTACTACAATACGCCCAGCAAGATTTAGCCAAATGAAAGATGGGAATAAAGCGTGAATAACAAAAAATGATACTTATTTTGCATTGAATTATTGTTTATAGTCAATGAGCCAGAAGCTGTCAATTGTAATACCTGCCTATAACGAAGGCCGTACTATCCACCTGATACTAGATAAAGTGAAAGCTGTGAAGCTGGTGAACGATATGGAAAAAGAGGTGATCATCGTTAATGACTGCTCGAAGGATAATACAGAGGAGGCTGTGCATGCATACAAATCAGCTAATCCCGAATTGCCGATCACTTATTTCAAGCACGAAGTAAATCAGGGTAAAGGTGCTGCATTGCATACGGGTATCCGTATAGCTACCGGCGACTATGTAGTAATACAGGACGCTGATCTTGAATATGATCCTCAGGAATTCAACGCCCTGCTGAAGCCAATACTTGATGGTTTTGCTGATGTGGTATATGGCTCACGCTTCATGGGTGGCAAACCGCACCGCATACTGTTCTTCTGGCACTCTATTGGCAATAAATGGCTCACCATGTTCTCCAACATGCTCACTAACCTGAACCTTACCGACATGGAAACATGCTATAAAATGTTCAAACGGGAGCATATACAGGGGTTAAGGCTGCAGGAGAAACGTTTTGGTTTTGAGCCAGAAGTAACTGCCAAAATATCGCGCATACCTAAGATACGTATATACGAGATCGGTATATCATACTACGGTCGTACCTACGAAGAGGGTAAGAAAATAGGCATGAAAGACGCTTTCCGCGCTCTGTATTGCATGATCAAGTACAATATTTTCCAGAAGAACTAATCCACAGCTATGCCCGTTATACTTCCTGTAAAAGGCGTATCGCCACAGATACCTGAAGATTGTTTTGTAGCTCCCAATGCTACTATAGTAGGCGATGTAATAATGGGTGAATCGTGCAGCGTATGGTTCAATGCTGTAGTACGTGGCGATGTGAACAGTATTCGCATAGGCAATAAAGTGAATATACAGGATGGGGCATGTATACACTGCACGTACGAGAAAACGAAGACAATAATAGGCAACAATGTATCTATTGGCCACAATGCCATTGTACACGGCTGCACGGTTGAAGATAATGTGCTGATAGGCATGGGCTCGATAGTAATGGATAATGTACATATCGGTGCCAACAGTATCATTGCTGCCGGTGCAGTTGTACTTGAGGATACTAAAATTCCCCCGGGCAGCATATTTGCCGGCGTACCGGCCAAAAAAGTAAAAGATATCAGCCAGGAGTTGCTGAAAGGTGAGGTAGAGCGTATAGCTAACAACTACTTAATGTATAGTTCCTGGTTTAAATAACTGTGCTACCTATTGCATTATTCTGCAATGCCACTTACATTTGTCATACACAAACAACTTCCAGATATATGAAAAAAATCCTCCTTGCTCTTGTGGCAATGGCATCACTCACCGCTGCTAATGCACAAAAAAATACTGTTTTGGTATTTGGCGCTGTCGACTTCATGACCAGTAAAGATGAAACAGGCCCTGCTTCAACCACAAACAATTCGTTTTTCATCAATCCCGGTGTAGGTTACCAGTTTTCTAACAAATCAACAATCGGTATCCAGGGTGGCTACGGTATGACTAACACCATCAACAGTGTAAGTTTCGCCGGTGTCAACTTTGATATGGAGAGCCGCTATAGCGAATGGCAGGCCGGTGCTTTCTACCGTTATACCTGCAACCTCAATAAAATATTCTTCCTGTTTGGCCAGGTAAATGCGGCTTATATGTCAGGTACTACTTCTATTGATACTGCAGGTGTTGTTGCTGTTGGTAAAGTAGAAGATACTTACAATGGTTTTGGTGCTACTGCTTTCCCTGGTGTAGGTATCAACGTGCACAATGGCTGGGCGCTCAACTTTGCTGTAGGTGGTATAGGCTACCAAACTGCTACATGGGATAAGGCTACTACAACCTCATCATCATTTAATGTAACATTTGGCCAGCAGATCAACTTCGGTATTTCTAAAAACATTGGTGGTGGTTGCTGCCGTAAAAAGCACAAAGGCCATATAGAGCCGGGCCACGATATGCGTAAAGCAAGCAAAGAAGTAGATGAAGATGACGAATAAATAAAGCGTTTGATCTTATTTAAAAGCCGGAAGATATTCTTCCGGCTTTTTTGTTTTTTCAGGTATACATACTTCCTGCTGTTGAAGCTGGTGTTGCTTTACTGTATATAGTGTAAGATTTAATTGCGAAGATGATAATGTCTATCCGTTACCATTTGGAATAAATATGATGTACTCTAAAAGTCTTTCTATAGCCAATAGAATGCCATATTTGTTCAGCTTTATTTCAAAGTGATTACAGTGGGTCAGGTGTACTGACAAAACGAATAAAGGCTGCCAATTGGCAGCCTTTATTCGTTTTATAACGCTAAAACTAAATACTAGCGGATATTGATTTTCTGAGTAGTGGTTTCACCTTTATCAGTAGATACTTGCATGATGTATACACCTGGAGCCAGGTTGTGATCAGCAGCCCTCCATTGGATAGTGTGTGTACCTGCGATATCAGCGCTTGCATAAGGGTGAGCAACCACTTGGCCTGCAACATTCATTACCACCATGTTCACTTTAGCATCGGCAGTAGTGTTGTATTGCATCCTGATGATATCATTCTGCATAGCAGGGTTAGGATATACATTAGTGATCTCTAGATTTTTAACATCGTTGATACCAGTTACAAATTTGCCACCCAGGCTAGCTTCTTCTGAGTTAAGCACCTCTTTCTGGTCAGCACCTGTACCGTTGTAAGCTACGTAGCCAACAAGTTGCAGATCTTTCAATACCCAGGTAGGGTCTGCAGTAAATGTGAAGTGTTTAGTGTACGTAGTGCCTACTACAGGAACAGTAACGCCAGCTGGCAGCATTGTAGTTACATCCCAGCCCCAAGTGTTGGCAGATGCAGCAGTCCTCAGTGTACGGTTATGGAACCAGTTAGGTACGGGGCTTACACCACCGTTAGGGCCACCAGAATAGTTTGTTTGTGCGTTTACACCGGTAGCAGGTATGCTGTCTTCCAGTACATAAACGTTGGCTACCAGTTTTATACCCGCTGTAGGTGCAGTTACAAATTTAATATTTAGGTCGCCTTCAAATACGCCGGCACTTGTTTGTTTCAGATTGCTGAAGCTTACAGATGCACCGGCTGTAACAGCTTTACGAGCGTTGAATGCGCCAGCCCAGTCACCCCTGCCCATTGCAATACCAGGCCATGGTGTAGGACTCTGACTACGTGCAGGATATTCTTTACGATCCACAGCACCTGCAGGATATCCAGATACATCAAAAGCAGCATCAAATGGGTTACCTAATGCGGTTTTTACAGTACTTGTAGATGTTTCGTATGGGTTATTAGCAGCATGCGTTGCTACTATGATAGCTGTAGTTGGATTGGCAGCCTTTAATCCATCAACAACTACAGTACCACCTGGGCAAAACTGGCATTTGATACCTGTAAGGTCTTCGATCATCACTTTCTTTACCGGAGTCTCCTGAGCAAATGCGCCTATAGTGGGCAACATAGCCATTGCAAGTAGTAATTTTTTCATTTTGTTATGTTTTTGTAAAAATTTAGTCTGTACAAATTAGAAAAAAAATCAGAAAAACAAGCTTGTTTGGTAATAATTTTTTTACATAGAAGTTGTATGGGATAATTGTATAGTTAAATTTCTATGTGTTTTCGCTTTTCTTATCTGGTTATCAATGTAGTAATTTCGCCCACACATTTATAGTATATGCTCTCAACAGATCTCTCAGGAAAAACTGCACTCATAGCAGGCAGTACACAAGGTATAGGCCTGGCTACTGCCCAGGCTTTGGCTAAGTTGGGCGCCAACTGCGTGCTCATAGCCCGCAATAGCGATGCACTGCAAAATGCCGTTACAACCTTAGATGTTGCCAATGATCAGAAGCACGAATACCTGGTGGCCGATTTTCAAAACCCCGGGCAGGTGGCTGAAACAGTACAGGCATTTGTATCGCATACTCCCGTGCATATACTCATCAACAATAGCGGCGGCCCTGCAGCAGGGCCAATTATAGAAGCAAAGCCCGAAGCGTTTTTGGCTGCCTTCAGCCAACATCTTATATGCAATCAATTGCTGGCTACTGCAGTATTGCCGGGTATGAAGGCCGCTGGTTATGGTCGCATCATTAATATTATCTCCACATCGGTAAAAATACCGTTGAAGGGTCTTGGCGTCTCTAATACCATTCGTGGTGCTGTGGCATCGTGGGCCAAAACATGGGCCAATGAAGTAGCTGCTTTTGGCATTACTGTCAATAATGTGCTGCCTGGCGCTACTGCTACAGGCAGGCTCAGTGCTATTATCAGCAACAAATCTACCAAAACCGGCTTAGCGCAGGATGAGGTGGAAAAAGAAATGCTGGAAGAAATACCGGCAAAACGCTTTGGGCAGCCCGAAGAAATAGCTGCAATGGCTGCCTTCTTGGCTTCGCCTGCAGCAGGGTATGTAAATGGTACAAGCATACCGGTTGATGGCGGACGTACTGGTAGTATATAACAAAATTGCGCCAAAGCTTATTGTTTTTTACACAAACGGGAAAAATAGATACGAGGTTTTAGGCTGACAATAAAATGACATTCACGAATTGTCACTATTAAAATATCCTCTGAAACCCGCGCCAGTACTGAAAAACATTTTTTAACAAATGTGTATAATTTTCGGGGTTTGTGTTGTAGTTTTGCCCCTGCTTTGTAAAAAAAGGAACGTTAATTTTTCAAATTTATTCCTGTGTCAGAATTAAATAGGCCAATGTTCCCCAAACTTGCCCGGAGCATATTCGCTCTCATCATAGCTCTGTGCTCGTTTAATATCCATGCCAACGCCGCTCCCGATGGTAAGGCGTTATTCATGTCTAACTGTGCGAGTTGCCACAACCCGCTGAAAGATGCTACCGGCCCTGCGCTCAAAGGCGCCGACAGCCGTGTGCCCAGCAAAGAGTGGTTGTACAAATGGGTGCACAATTCGGCATCAGTAATTGCCAGTGGCGATAAGTATGCCAACGACCTCTACAACAAATGGGGTAAAACAGCAATGACTGGTTTCCCTCAGTTGAGCAACGAAGAGATCGATGCGATCTTTGCGTATGTAAATACTGTGGAGCCTCCTAAAAAAGATGTAGGTGGTGATACCCAAACTGCAGGTACAGAAAAGAAAGACGGCAATGCCTGGTTGTATACAGTTATTACGCTGATACTGCTGGCGCTGGCTATCATCCTGTGGCGTGTTAACACCGGCCTGCGTGGTCCTGCCAACGCTAAAGACGGCGTTCCTACTCCTGATGAAGTACCGCTGTACCGCAACAAAGTATTCATTGCTATAACTGTAGTACTTGTATTCATAGGCTGTGGCTACTGGATAGTGAATGGCGCTGTTAATCTGGGCCGTCAGCAAAACTATCAGCCCGAGCAACCAATATTCTATTCTCACAAAGTGCACGCGGGCATCAACCAGATCAACTGTCTGTATTGCCACGCAGGTGCCGAGAAGAGCCGCCAGGCGATGATACCTTCTTCTAACGTGTGTATGAACTGCCACAAACAGATCAGCGAATACACCGGCGAAGCTGAGCATCCGCTATATACTGCCGAAGGCAAAAAAGTAAACGGTACTGCCGAAATACAAAAACTGTACAAGTATGCTGGTTGGGATCCTGCTAAAAAGGATTACATCCGCGACGAGAAAGGCAATATCAAAGCTACACCTATCAAGTGGGTGAAGATCCACAACCTGCCTGATCACGTTTACTTCAACCACTCTCAGCACGTTGCTGTTGGTAAGGTAGCTTGTCAGCGTTGCCATGGTGGCATCGAGGGTATGGATGAAGTATACCAGTTTGCTCCATTGTCAATGGGTTGGTGTATCAACTGCCACCGCCAAACTCAGGTGCAGTTTGCCGATAACAACTACTATAGCATTTTCGAGAAATATCACGAAGAGATTAAGTCTGGTAAACGCGATGGTGTTACGGTAGAAGACATAGGTGGTCTGGAGTGCCAAAAATGTCACTACTAATCGTTCTTAAGTATTAAAATAATATTCGGAAACTCATTATATACCGAATCATAATATGAGTCAAAAAAAATATTGGAAGGGGCTGGAAGAACTGAATGAAACGCCTGCTTATCAAGAAGCAGCCGGCAACGAGTTCAAAGAAGCATTGCCGTTCGACGTGGGTGGCAAACTGCTGGATGCTACTACCCCTCGCCGCGACTTTTTGAAATACATGGGCTTTAGCACTGCAGCCGCTATGCTGGCAGCAAGCTGCGAAATGCCTGTACGTAAGGTTATCCCTTACGCAATAAAGCCTGAGGATATAACACCCGGCGTGCCTAACTACTATGCATCTACTTATGTAGATGGTGGTGATTACTGCGCAGTGGTGATCAAAACCCGCGATGGCCGTCCCATTAAGCTTGATGGTAACGAGAAGTCTTCTATCACAGGTGGCGGTTCTTCTGCCCGTGTACAGGCTGCTGTACTCAACCTGTACGATAAAGCGCGTCTGCGTCATCCGTTTGCTGATGGTCAGGAAGCTACTTTCGACGCTATCGACCGCCGCATACAAGAGTCTCTGGCTGGTACTACCAAAGGTATCTACATCGTTACCTCTACCATCCTCAGCCCTACTACAAAAGATATCATCGCTCAGTTCGTAGCAAAATATCCTAACGCTAAGCATGTAACATACGATCCGATCTCTTATTCGGCTATGCTGCAGGCCAACGAGGCATGCTATGGCAAAAAAGCGCTGCCTTCATATCATTTCGATAAAGCACAAACCATTGTGAGCCTCGGTGCAGATTTCCTGGGTACATGGTTGTCGCCTATCGAGTATTCTAGGCAATACAGCCTGGGCCGCCGCATCAGCGCTAAGAACACGCAGATGTCAAGGCATTACCATGTAGAGTCTAACCATACTACAACCGGTGCTGCTGCAGATTATCGCGCTACCTGCAAGCCATCTGAGATGGGTGCGGTAGTAGTAGCCCTGCACGACGCTGTAGTTAGCGGAAAAGCTCCTGCATTTGCTAGCAAAAAATTGAACGACCTGGTTACCAAAGCTGCTGCCGACCTGAAAAAAGGTAACGGTATGGTAGTTTGCGGTACTAACGACGTGAACATACAAACTGTAGTGAACGCTATCAACAGCGCGGTAGGTGCCAACGGTACTACTATCAACTGGGCTGTTACCAGCAACTACAAAGCAGGTATCGATGCAGATATGGAAGCTCTGACAGCTGCTATGAACGCAGGTGAAGTAGGTGCTATACTGCTGCAGGATGCAAACCCTGTTTATAACTACTACAACGGTAAGAAATTTGCTGATGGCCTTGCAAAAGTGCCGGTAAGTATCTCTTTCGCTGAGCGTATGGACGAGACCGCTCAGAAATGTAAATACATCGTTCCTGATCACAACTTCCTCGAAAGCTGGGGTGATGCAGAGCCTAAGTCTGGCTATTACAGCCTGATGCAACCTGGTATAGCGCCGCTGTTCAAAACACGTGCGTTTCAGGATAGCCTGCTCGTATGGGCTGGCGCCAGCACTACTTATGGCGACTACTGGAAAAACTACTGGATGACCAAACTGGGCGGCCAAGCCAATTTCGACCTGGCCCTGCAGGATGGTGTTATTGAACCGGCTGGCGATATGCCAATGGGCGGTGGTAGCTCAGCAGGCAATACTGCAGGTGCTATCGCAGCTATACAAGGTGCTAAGAAAGGCACCGGTATGGAGCTGGTGATATACGAGAAAATGAGCATCGGCCACGGTGGTGCATGGAGTAACAACCCTTGGCTGCTCGAGCTGCCAGATCCTATCACTAAAGCTACCTGGGACAACTACGCTTGCGTATCGCCTAAAAAAGCGAAAGAACTGGGCGAAGAGTTGACAGGTATCACAGAGGTTGTAAACGCTAAACGCGTACTGAAAATAAAAGCCAACGGTGTAGAAGTTGAACTGCCAATGGTGGTAGTACCGGGCATACCTAACGATGTAGTAGCTATAGCCGTAGGTTATGGCCGCGACGCTAAAGTAGGCCGCGCTGCTGCTAACACTGGTAAAAACATTTATCCGTTCGTTACGTTCAACGGTCAAAACTTCACTTACAGCAATAATGTTACTGTAGAGAAGACGGAAGCTACATACGAAGTAGCTATCACGCAGACGCACATGAGCTCTGAAGATCGTCCGGTAGTACACGAGTACACACTGGATGAGTTCAGCAAAGATCCTCAGCACCTGCTGAAGGAGCGCTACAAAGAGCTGGGCCATTACAGCGTACTGCCTTGGGAAGACCACGGTGGTGGCCACGGCGACGCTCACGGCGAAGCTGCTGGTCACGGTGAGCAGGGTGCTGCAGGTGCAGTGGTAGTGCCTGATTTTGAGCCTGGCTTCCGCGAGAAAGGTACACTATACCCTAACTATGAGATGCCCGGCATCAAATGGGGTATGTCAATAGATCTTACTGCTTGTACAGGTTGCGGCGCTTGCGTTGTAGGCTGTCAGGCTGAGAATAACATATCGGTAGTTGGTAAAACGCACGTACTGAAATCTCAGGAAATGCACTGGCTGCGTATCGACCGTTACTTCAGCGGCCAGCCTGATGATCCTGATACTATCCAGACGCTGTTCCAGCCTATGCTGTGCCAGCATTGCGATAACGCACCTTGCGAAAACGTTTGTCCGGTATCAGCTACCAACCACAGCAGCGAAGGCCTCAACCAAATGGCTTACAACCGTTGTATCGGTACTAAATACTGCGCTAACAACTGTCCGTACAAAGTGCGTCACTTCAACTGGATGGACTGGAACGATGCTGACTGCTTCGAGGACAACCTGTATGAAGATGGCCGCCGCGATGATCTGAATGACGACCTGACACGCATGGTACTGAATCCTGATGTTACAGTTCGTAGCCGTGGTGTGATGGAAAAATGTTCATTCTGCGTTCAGCGCCTGCAAGATGCTAAGCTGGCTGCGAAGAAAGAAGGCCGCCCTGTGAAGGATGGCGAAGTGAAAACGGCTTGCCAGCAGGCTTGTGCTTCAGACTGTATCATCTTCGGTAACGTAAATGATCCTGAAAGCGCTATCGCTAAACTGCGCAAAGAAGAGCAAAGGGAACGTACTTTCTACGTACTGGAGCAAATACATACATTGCCAAACATCAACTACCTGTCTAAGATACGCAACGCTGACGCGGTGATATCGGGCGACGAGAAGCTGGATGGCTTGTATCAGAAACACATTTAATTTAGAAAAGACGGGTGAAAGCCCTGCTTATATAAAGAACTACTACTAATAACGTGCTATGCATTTAAAGTACGAATCGTTTGTAAGGGAACCACTGGTTGATGGCGATAAGACCTATCACCAGGTGACGGAAGATATTGTTAGGCCGATAGAGCAGAAACCGGGCCGTATGTGGTACGTTGGTTTCTTCTTCTCAGTAGCCCTGCTGATGTTCGGCGTATTCTCAGTATTCTGGGAGGTGTACTTCGGTATCGGTGTTTGGGGTATCAACCGCACCGTAGGTTGGGGATGGGACATCACCAACTTCGTATGGTGGGTAGGTATCGGTCACGCTGGTACGCTTATCTCGGCTATCCTTCTGCTGTTCCGTCAAGGCTGGCGTACTGGTGTAAACCGTGCTGCAGAGGCGATGACCATCTTCGCGGTAATGTGTGCGGGTCAGTTCCCGATCTTCCACATGGGTCGTGTATGGGATGGTTTCTTCGTACTGCCTTATCCTAACACTCGTGGCCCGCTGTGGCCTAACTTCAACTCGGCCCTGCTTTGGGACGTGTTTGCGATCTCTACTTACTTCACTGTATCTCTGCTGTTCTGGTATTCAGGTCTTGTTCCCGATTTCGCTACCATCCGCGACCGCGCTAAAACGAAATTCCGTAAGCGCATGTACGGTCTGGCTTCTTTCGGATGGACAGGTACTGCCAAAAACTGGCAGCGCCACGAGGCACTGTCGCTGGTACTGGCAGGTCTTAGTACACCACTGGTACTTTCGGTACACACAATCGTATCTTTTGACTTTGCCACTTCGGTTATCCCTGGTTGGCATACTACCATCTTCCCACCATACTTCGTTGCGGGTGCCATCTTCTCGGGTTTCGCCATGGTGAACACCCTGCTGATCGTGTGCCGCCGTATCATGGGTCTGGATGATTATATTACTGTAGGTCACCTAGAGGCGATGAATAAGGTAATCGTACTTACCGGTTCTATCGTGGGTGTGGCATACCTTACTGAACTTTTCATGGCATGGTACAGCCAGGTGGTATACGAGCAGGAAGCGTTCAACTGGCGTATCCTGGGTCCTTACTGGTGGAGCTACTGGGCGATGATGACCTGCAACGTGGTATCTCCACAGTTGTTCTGGTTCAAAAAACTGCGCCGTAACGTACCATTCACGTTCATTATGTCTATCGTGGTAAACATCGGTATGTGGTTCGAGCGTTTCGTTATCATCGTTACTTCTCTCTACCGCGACTATCTGCCAGGCAGCTGGACGTATTATTCGCCAACATGGCCTGAGGTTGGTTTTTACCTGGGTACATTCGGCCTGTTCTTTACATGCTTCTTCCTCTTCGCTAAATACTTCCCTGTTATCGCGATCGCTGAGATCAAGTTTGTACTGAAGACATCTGGCGAGGCACAGAAGAAAAAGATGGCTGCTATCGACGAGAAAAGCACTGAAGAATTTGCTCACGAGCAACTGGCAGCGCATCACTAATAAAATATTAATTGCCAAATTGGCTAATTGTCAAATTGACTAATAGAAAGTAAAAATGGCTATCAAAAAATTTGCAGTAGGTTGTTACGACGATGAGGAAGTTCTGTTTCCTGCCGTAAAGAAAGTGCGCAACAGCGGCTACAAACTGCATGATGTATATACTCCTTTCCCTGTGCACGGTCTCGATCATGCCCTGGGTCTTAAGGAAACCGACCTGCACGTTGCCGGTTTTATCTATGGTATCACCGGTACGGCTACAGCAGTAGGCTTCATGTCATGGATATTCATGAGCGATTGGCCTATCAACTTCGGTGGTAAACCACACTTCTCTCTGCCTGCCTTCATACCCATCACTTTCGAGTTGACGGTACTGTTTGCAGCAGTAGGTATGGTGCTTACTTTCTGCTATCTCAACCAGATCATGCCTGGCGTTAAGAAACACGTGTTTCACCCACGCCAGTCCGATGACCTGTTTGTAGTAGCTATCGAGTTGAACGATCATGTGAGCGAGCAGGAAGTAACTGATTTTCTGAAATCAACTGGTGCGCAGGAAATATCTGTACAGATAGCTGAAGCAGACTGGTGGTATGGCCGTTTTGATCAGGAAGAGCCTTATCAGCAATTGGCTAAATAACAATTTTGAACTTTTTTTGAATAGTAACATATTTATGAATAAGACCAAGAGCATAGTAGTGGCGAGCCTCGCGATAGGCATCAGCCTTGCTGCGTGCAATAGTGGTGACATGCGCCGCAACCCGGGTAAAACCTATGCGCCGGATATGACCTACTCTCGTGCTTACGATGCTTATACTGAAAACCACAACTTTGCTGATAGCCAAAGCAGCCGCCTGCCGGTATCTGGTACTATAGCAAGGGGGCATGAACTGCCTGACCACCTGGTAGAAGGAGATACGAACGCATACAAAACGTTCACTACTTCTATGCGTTTCAACGAGGCCCAGCTGGCTGAAGGTGGACGTCTGTTCAACATATACTGCGGTATATGCCATGGTACTAACCTCGATGGTCAAGGTCCGTTGTATGCAAGCGGTAAGTTTGCATCAATGCCGGCCAACCTGAAAGATGCCAAGTATCTGCACATGACATCAGGTACTATGTACGCAGCTATCAAGTTTGGTAAAAACATGATGGGTTCTTACGCTAGCCAGCTGAATGTAAAGCAACGTTGGCAGGTAATTGCATACATTAAAAAAATTCAGGCTGATAACGGTGGTGATGCATTCACCTTCGGCGCAACTGAAGCTACAGCTCCTGTAGCAGATACTGCTAAAGCTGCTGAGGCTGCAAAAGCAACTGATAACAAAGTAGCTGCTGCGGCACATTAATAGAGAAAAAGAATTTTAAAACTTACTTCTAATAAGTTACTGAAATGAACGATCGTTTTGAGATACCGGCCCGGATGCGCAATACCAGTCTCGCACTGATGGCGATTGGTGTGCTCGTACTGATAATAGGCGCTGTAAAGCTGCTGGGCGGAAACCATCATGAGCAAACTCGCTTCTGGATAGTGCTGGTACAAAACAGCGTATTCTTCCTGCTGGCTACTACGGCAAGCATATTTGTACAAGCTGCTGCTGCGCTGGCGCAAGGTGGCTGGATAGTTGCCTACAAACGAGTGCCCGAGGCTATCGGCGCCAACGTTTGGGTTTTTGGTATACTGGCTGCACTTATATTGTTTGGCACTGCTTTTGGTTTCAGTATAGATGGTCACAATCCTATCTATCACTGGATGCACCCTGCAGGCGACAAAATACTGGAAGGTAAATCAGGTTTCCTGAACCCCGGTATGTTTGTTGGTTTCACTGTGGTTACTATAGCAGCATGGTCTTTCTTTGGCCGCAAATTCCGCGCGCTTTCAATAGCTCAGGAGTCTGCACCTAAGAATAGCACTAAAATATACTGGCTCACTATGAAATGGGCGGCAGGCTTCCTGTTCGTTTACGCGCTTACACAAATGAGCACTACACCATGGATGTGGCTGATGAGCATCGACGCTCACTGGTACTCTACCATGTTCAGCTGGTACACTTTCGCTAGTGCATTCGTTAGCGGTATGTCTATCATCCTGCTGTTCGTTGTTTACCTGAAAAATCAGGGCAATCTTGAGCTGGTATCTAAAGAGCACATACACGATTTGGGTAAGTTCATGTTCGCATTCAGCATCTTCTGGACCTATACATGGTTTGCCCAGTACATGCTGATCTGGTACAGTAACATACCTGAGGAAACTACTTATTTCAAAATGCGTCAGCAAGGTCCTTACGGCCTCATCTGGTACGCCACCTTCATTATCAACTTTATCATGCCGATACTGATACTGATGGCGCGTCCTAGCAAGCGCAACTATTTCACAGTATGCTTCATGGCAATGGTGATCATCTTCGGCCACTGGCTCGACTTCTTCATCATCACAATGCCTGGCCCTCTGGGTGAGCATTGGAGCCTGGGCTGGTATGAAATGGGCGTGTTCGCAGGTTTTGTAGGTGTGCTGATATTCACTGTTGGCCGTACGCTTGCAAGAACATCGCTGGTGCCTAACAACCACCCGCTACTGAAAGAAGCTATACTGCACCAGAGCTAATTTTTGAAACTGGAACTAAAGAAATTATAAGAAGGTTTTAGATAGTAAGTATCGAAAAACTATAACAAGAAAATATAAGCTGAACTGACCATGTCGGGATTTATAACAATAGCATTGATGATGTTGGTTTTCATCATCATCTACCAGATTGCTAAAGCAAGCGAATACGCCGCTATACTTAAAGGCGAAGATAAGATAAGGCCACAGGTAAACCGTTTGATGGCCTGGCTCCTTGTCATATTCTTCGTGCTGGGTCTGTATGGTATTTGGATGTGCCATGTAGCTCTTAAGGATAAAATGCTGCCGGTATCGGCTTCAGAGCATGGTGTGAAGTATGATTCAATGTTCATGGCTACTATGTGGGTTACAGGTTCTGTATTCCTGCTTACGCAAGCTATCCTGTTCTGGTTCTGCTTCAAATACCAGTCTACTGAAAAGAAAACTTCTTTCTTCTATCCGCACAACAACAAGTTGGAGCTTATCTGGACTACAGTACCTGCCATCGCAATGGCGGCACTGGTAGCTGTGGGTCTGCGCAACTGGGTGGCTATGACATCTGAAGCGCCTAAAGATTCAGCTATTGTTGAGATAGTTGGTAAACAATTTAACTGGCTCATCCGCTATCCGGGTAAAGACAACGTACTGGGTAAACGCGATTTCCGTAAAATAGATGACGCGAATAACGTACTGGGTCAGGATTGGAACGATAAAGCTAACATGGATGATATCGTAGCTCAGAATGGCGAGATGCACCTGGTAGTGAACAAGCCTGTAAAACTGATCATCGGCTCTCGCGATGTGATACATGACGTTGGTCTCGCTCACTTCCGTATGAAGATGGATGCTGTACCGGGTATAGTAACTACTATCTGGTTCACACCTACTATTACATCTACAGAGATGAAGAAGATCACGAACAATCCTGATTTCATTTACGAGATCTCTTGCGACCAGATGTGTGGTAAAGGTCACTACTCAATGCGCGGTACTATAATTGTAGAAACCCAGGCTGAGTATGACGAGTGGATGGCAAAACAGCAGTCTTATTATGCTGCTAGCCAGGCGCCTGCAGCACCTGCTGCTACCGAAGCAGCTCCTGCTGAGCAAAAAACTGATAGTGTAAAAGCAATAACGATGAAGTAATGGTCTTTTAACTAAGACCTTTAAAAAGTGAATATAAAATGAGCAATACAGTTGTTATAGACGGACCAAATGTAGCACACGGCCACCATGCCGAGACAGGGCATCATGGTCACGAGCATCATGAGCAGCACTTCATTATGAAGTATATCTTCAGCATGGACCACAAGATCATCGGTAAACAATTCCTGATCACTGGTATCATCTGGGCCATCATTGGTGCGCTTTTCTCAGTATTCTTCCGCTTGCAGCTTGGTTTCCCCAACGAAACGTTCCCTATCATGGAAACTTTCCTGGGCGAGTGGGCAAAGGGTGGTAAACTATCTCCTGAATTTTATTACGGCCTGGTTACCATGCACGGTACCATCCTGGTATTCTTCGTACTTACAGCCGGCCTGAGCGGTACATTCGCCAACCTGCTAATACCTCTACAGATAGGTGCGCGTGATATGGCATCGCCTTTCATGAACATGCTGTCTTATTGGTTCTTCTTTATCGCCAGCATATTCATGTTTGTATCGCTGTTCGTACAAACTGGTCCTGCATCTGGTGGTTGGACTACTTACCCTCCGCTGAGCGCCCTGAAGGAAGCTTCTATGGGTTCTGGCCTTGGTATGGATCTGTGGCTGGTAAGTATGGCACTGTTCGTTGTGTCTTCACTGCTGGGTGGTCTTAACTATGTTTCTACTATCCTGAACATGCGTACCAAAGGTATGACGATGACTCGCCTGCCACTGACTATCTGGGCGCTGTTCTTTACTGCTGTTCTGGGTATCCTGTCGTTCCCTGTACTGTTCTCAGGTTTCGTTCTGCTGATATTCGACCGTAACTTCGGCACAAGCTTCTACCTGTCTGAAATATTCATTGGTGGTAAAGCGCTGTCGCACATCGGTGGTTCTGCTATCCTGTACCAGCACTTGTTCTGGTTCCTGGGTCACCCCGAGGTGTATATCATAATGCTTCCGGGCATGGGTATGGCTTCAGAGGTTCTTTCAAACCACAGCCGCAAACCTATCTTCGGTTACTTCGCAATGATCATATCTCTTATCGGTATCACCGTGCTGGCGTTCCTGGTTTGGGCGCACCACATGTTCGTTACAGGTATGAGTCCGTTCCTGGGTTCAATATTCGTACTGCTTACCCTGCTTATCGCTGTACCTTCTGCGGTAAAAGTGTTCAACTGGCTTACAACTATCTGGCGTGGTAACATCCGTTTCACTGTGCCTATGATGTTCGCGCTTGGTTTCGTATCACTGTTTATCTCTGGTGGTCTTACCGGTATCTTCTTGGGTAACTCAGCACTGGATATTCACCTGCACGATACTTACTTCGTTGTAGCGCACTTCCACATAGTAATGGGTGTGTCTGCCTTCTTCGGCATGTTCGCTGGTATCTACCATTGGTTCCCTAAAATGTACGGCAGGTATATGAACAATACACTTGGTTATATACACTTCTTCCTTACGTTCGCAGGTGCTTACCTTATCTTCTGGCCTATGCACTACGAAGGTATAGCCGGTATGCCACGCCGCTACTACGATTATAGCGCTTGGTCTTCTTTCAACCAATTCGAAAGCCTGAATGGTTTCATCAGCATCGCTGCTATCATAGTATTCTTCGCTCAGCTGATATTCGTGCTCAACTTCTTTGTGAGCATCTTCCGCGGTCGCAAGATCACTACACCAAACCCTTGGGGTTCTCCAACACTGGAGTGGACTACACCAATCAACCCTGGCCACGGCAACTGGGAAGGTGATATTCCTGAAGTTCACCGTTGGGCTTACGATTATAAAGACGATGGCAATGGCAATGACTTTATATCGCAAACCACTCCGCTGAAACCCGGCGAAGAAGCACACTAAACACATCTGGAATTACATTTCAATAATACAGGGCTTACAATTTGTAAGCCCTGTATGTTTTTAGGCTATTTAGCACGGATATTATGCGGCTAACTGTTTGTCTTATAGCTTAGGACTAAGTGTTTGCATCTGGCGATGCAGATAAATAAAAAAGGCTTACAATATACGTAAGCCTTTTTTATTTATATCCTTTCATTCACCTTGCCGATCTGCATTATGTTTCCGTTTGTTATCTACAATAAAGATGTTCTATTGCGATGGCCTGTACACGTTAGATGATGCATCTACAATCGTCACTTTTTGCCTGAACAGGTTGCGTGGGTTTTGGTAGAACATGCGGGTTCTGCTATCTATATACACATTCTCCAGTGTGCGTATTTCCGAGAATCCATGCGGTAATACCAGTACACCGCACCATGCCGCATCCAATTCTTGTAGCTTTTTCAGGTTGGCTACTGAATTGGGTATTTCATTTAGCCTGTTGCGTTGTATATATAGCAGGCGCAAATTGCTCAAATTGCCGATGTTCTTAGGTAATGCTGCAAGTTCATTCTGTCCCAGATCTAGTAGCTCAAGACTTTTCATATTGCTCAGTTCTTCCGGCACCGTAGCAAGGTTGCCTTGTCTTGCTTTCAATTGCTTCACCTTGGTAAGGTTGCCTATAGAAGCAGGCAGGCTTCCCATTTCATTGCCCGATAATAACAGCTCTTCCAGGTTGGTTAGCTTTCCTATCGATTCAGGTATAGTTGCAATCCTGTTATAGCTCAGGTTCAGTTCTTCAAGTTTTGTCAGGTTGCCAATACCTTCGGGTAGTGCGGTTATTTTATTATGCTCCAGGTTCAGCTTTTTCAGCTTTTTGCATCGGAAAAGTGATGCAGGCAATGTCCTTATCTTATTATTGGTCAGCGTCAGCTCCTCCAGGTTAGGAAACTTGTCCAATATATCCGGTATGCTATCCATCAGCCTGTAGTTCATCTTTATCGCCCTTACACTAAAGGCTTCATCTATGGCCCTGTCCCAGTCTCTGTACACACCATCGGCTTGTGCTATCCCCGGCAGGCATAGCAGCAGAAGAAGTATATAGTTTTTCATATAGTAGTTTTTAAGGTTGGTTCTGCCATACTAATTTAAGATTTTTCTTGCTCCTCTCCGGGGGGATATTTGTAACTACTATGTAAAATAAAAAGCCCCTCTGTATCGAGGGGCTTTCATCTTTAAAACAAAAGAAACTTCTTATTGGTGTGTAAACTTGCGGGTAGCTACTACACGGCCTTGAGTATCAACAAGGCGCATAAAGTATATGCCCGGAGGTGTGCTTTGAAGGTCAAGCTTAGCGCTGTTACCTTGCACTTTATATACACTCACTACTTTACCTATCAGGTTATAAACAGCAATGTTTTTGATACCAGCGTTAGGGCTGAAAAGTACGTTTATATCATTTTTAGCAGGGTTAGGATAAATGGTTACCTCATCAGCACCTTTTACAGTACCTACGCTTGTGCCCCATTTGCCAAGTATAAAAGTTACGTCCTGCGAAGTAGCAGTATTGCCTTTCTCCCATATGCTGGTAGTGACATAGTGCACACCTGCAGGTACGGTAGAACCATCCATCTGCATTTTGAAGCTGAATTTACCACCACCTGCTACTGGACTCGACTCTGTAACACGGGTAAAATCCGAGCTGGTGTTGTACATATAGCAGTTCTGGTTATCGCAAATACCAAAGTTCTTCCATGAATCAGGGAAGTCGGTACTCTTAATTTTCCATTCGTATGATACGGTATTCGAACTGGTATTGGTAAGCTCGGTATGAGGCTCTGCAGTATTTAAGTTGTCCATAGTCAACCTTACTGTATCATCAGCAAGTGTAAAGCTTTGAGCAGCTGCGTTTTCAGCAGCAAAAATGCCTGTAAGACCAAAAACAAAAAGTAGAACTTTCTTCATCACATATTATTTGTCTGTGCAAATTAAAAAATATTGTGTTAAGAACAAAGAATATTATCAGTGTTTTTGTTAAAAAGTTACAACACAAATTTGTGCAGCTTCTTTTTGCTTAACTTGGCTCTACAACAGCATCTATATGCCTTTTCAAGTATCAAAATACGCAAAGAAGTTCAAGGGTTTCGCAGCAGGTGTCGCAGTCACTTCGGCAGCAGTTTTGTTTATACAGTCAAAACCGGCAGATTCTTACTTCGAAATATCAAAAAATCTTGATATATACACTACTATATTCAAAGAGCTTAATACGTTTTATGTCGATCCTATAGAGCCGGGCAAACTGGTAAAAACAGGTATAGACGCAATGCTTGAAGAATTGGATCCCTATACCAACTATATCACCGAATCTGATATTGAAGAGTATCAATTTCAAACAACGGGTAAGTATGGCGGCATAGGTGCCACGATGCGCAAAAAAGACGACCAGATATTGGTAGGCGATGTATACGAGACCAGCCCTGCCCAGAAAGCAGGCCTGCACCCCGGCGATGCCGTGCTGGAAATTGATAACAAACCATTGAAAGGCAAATCAATAGACGATATCAGCCTGCTCCTGAAAGGCTCTCCCGGCACGCAGCTGAGTATGAAGGTGAAAGATGCCTATACAGGGCAAGAGTCTGTAAAGATGCTTACCCGTGGCGAAATTGAACTTTCAAGCGTGCCATATGCAGGCCTTATGGGTGGCAATAAAAATATCGCTTATGTGCGCCTTACCCAATTTACGCCCGGCTGTAGCCGACAGGTAAAAGCTGCACTGGATAGCATGAAAAAAGTGGAGCCTAATATGGCTGGTGTGGTGATTGATGTGCGCAACAACCCGGGTGGGCTGCTCGATGAGGCTGTGAATATCTGCAACCTGTTTGTTGACCGCGGCCAACTGGTGGTGAGCACGAAAGGCAAAATGAAAGAATGGGATAAAGATTTCAATACTACAGGTGCGGCATGGGATACTAAGATACCCGTGGCTGTACTGATTAATGGCTCATCTGCGTCTGCTTCTGAAATTGTATCGGGCACGCTGCAAGATCTTGATCGCGCTGTGGTGATAGGTGAGCGTAGCTATGGTAAAGGACTGGTGCAGGTTACCCGTTCGTTGGGCTACAATGCTAAGCTTAAGCTCACTACTGCCAAGTATTATACACCTAGTGGCCGTTGCATACAGGTACTCGATTATAGCAACAGGGGTGCAGATGGCCGGGTGTCGAAAATTGCTGATTCGCTCAAACAAACGTTCACCACAAAAAATGGCAGAAAAGTACAAAGCGGAGGTGGCGTTGATCCTGATGTGAAAATACAGGACGACCCCGTAAGCAAGCTGGCTGTAGCGTTGTATGTAAAGAACTACTTTTTTGATTATGCTACACAGTATGCCAAACAACACAAAACCATAGCACCTGCCGGCACATTTGGGCTTACCAAAGATGAGTTTGGCGATTTTGTAAAATGGCTGGATAATAAAGACTATAGCTACAAAACAGAAACAGAGATCGCGCTCGACTCACTAAAAGCAGTGGCCACCCGCGAAAAATATTTTGATGCAGTGAAGGCCGATTATACAGCGCTGGCCACCAAAGTATCGCACGATAAAAAACAGGATCTGCTCAAACATCAGGAGGAGATAACCGAGATGCTGGAAAGTGAAATAGTATCACGCTATTACTTTTTGCGTGGCCGTATTGCCAACAATCTGAAGACTGATGCCGATCTGAAAAAAGCTACGGAGATCATTCTTGCACCGGCGCAATATCAGGCACTACTGCAACCTAAAAAATAAGCTTACAGAACCCAGGGCCGCATGGCGTTAGCTATGTTGCGGTCGTTGCTCAGGCGGGGTACTTTGTTTTGTCCGCCTAGCTTGCCTATCGATTTCATATAGTCGATAAATGCAGCTTTTTTCATGGGGCGTATCTTCAGTTGCTGCAATATGCCGCCGCGTATCAGGTCGTCGTAGTATATATTCTTCTTGCGCAGGTTGTCATCTACAGCCTGCACAAATGAGGCCATGTTATCCGGCGCTTTTTCAAACTCAACAAACCATTCGTGATAGGGTAGTTCGCCTGTGGTCTGTATCATAGGCGCTACTGTAAACTCTGTGATGTGTGCGCCATATGCATTGGCTGCGTGCAGCAGGGCGTGCTCCACTTCTTCGCCTATTACATGCTCGCCAAAAGCTGATATATAATGCTTGATGCGGCCGCTCACCACAAGGCGGTAAGGTTCTGTACTTACAAATCTTACGGTATCGCCTATGTTATAGCTCCACAAGCCTGCATTGCTATTTATTATCAGTGCGTAATTCTCGCCTACTTTCACTTCTTCAAGGCTCAGGCGTGTGGGGTTTTCGTTAAAGATCTCCCCCGCTGGTATAAACTCAAAGAAGATACCGGAATTGGTATTTAGCAATAATCCTTCTGCATCCTGCGTATCCTGAAAAGCGAAAAAACCTTCTGATGCGGGGAATGTTTCTATGGTGTCTATAGGCCCGCCCAGGCTGTCAAAAAGCTTGGCTTTATAAGGCTCAAAATTTACACCACCATGCACCAGCACTTGCAGGTTGGGGAACAGCTCTTTTATCTTCTTGCCACTCTTCTCGGTCAGCCAGTCAAAGTACATCTGCATCCAGGGTGGTATACCGCTTATCAGCGTCATGTCCTTGTTTATGGTCTCTTCTACTATTTTACCTAGCTTCTCTTCCCAGTCTTCTATGCAATTCGTTTCGTACGATGGTAGTTGGTTGCCACGCAGGTAGCCGGGTACAAAATGGTTCACTATACCACTTAGCCTGCCGGTCGGTATGCCTCCTACACGCTCCAGCTCAGGCGAGCCCGAGAGAAATATCATCCTGCCATCCGCAAATTGAGGCTTGCCACTTTCTGCCATATAGCACAGCAATGCGTTTTTAGCTGTGTCAATATGGTTCGATATCGAGTCTTTGCTGATGGGTATATATTTAGCGCCGCTGGTGGTGCCCGATGTTTTTGCAAAGTACATGGGCCTTCCTTTCCATAGCACGTTTTGCTGTCCGGCTTTTATCTGTTCTATATAGGGCTTAAATGCTTCGTAGTCGCGTATGGGTACTGCATGTCTGTATTCTTCGTAGGTCTTTGCTTCGCCTAATTTATGCTCTTTGCCAAAGCTGGTTTTCACACCTGTTTTCAGCAGTATTTGCAGTATGGCTTTTTGGTCGGCTACAGCGGTAGTCATACCTTTCTTGATGCGGTTGCTAACAATAGCTGCATAAGGTCTGGCCAGAAACGATTTTATTTTCATCTACCGCACTCCTTTATTGAGGGCGATAAAGGTAAAATTATTTGGGCTAAAGGCGCACTATTTATTATTGCGCACACGTTGTTAAATTTAGTGCGGAAACTCATGCAAAAACAGATTGCGAAACCATTCATATTACTTGCGGCCACCACTATATTTATGCTGGTTGCCATCATCAATGGTTATGGGTTGGTAACGTCCGATACAGGCTCTTATATCAAGTATGCTTTCGATTTTCAGGTGCCTGCCGACCGCTCTCCGTTCTACGGTATATTTGTAGGTATAGCAAGTGTGTGGTGTTCGTTATGGTTAGCATTGTTTATACAATGCTTGCTGCTTGTTTGGATATGGTATGAATTGCTGCATTTGCTGTATAGCAAAACATCACCCCTTATCTACCTTGCTACAGTTGTTGGCATCACATTACTCACTCCTGCATCGTGGGTAGCATCTTTCATCATGCCCGATGTGTTTAGCGCCGCTATGTTGTTGGCCATACTTTGCTATATGCTATCTGCACACAGGCATGGTTTGTATTTATGCTTCATAGCCACCTGTGTGCTTATGCACAACTCCCATTTTCTGATACTCCCTTTGTTTGCAGTGCTCGTATGGTTGGTTTCAAAACCTTATCGCAACAAAGCAGCCAATCTTTTACTGCTGTCGGTTGGCTTGTTTACAACTATGTGCGGCATTAACTATGCCAAAGGTTTCAGGTTTAAGCTCTCAGCCGGCAGCCATGTGTTTATGATGGGTAAGCTCTCCGAAACCGGCATCCTCAAAACATACCTCAACGACAACTGCGATAAAAAGAGCTATGCCCTTTGCAACTATAAAGATGAGCTGCCACCCAACGCCTGGGATTTCCTCTGGGATGAGACAGGCCCTCTCTATAAAACCGGCGGCTGGGACAGCAGCCGTGCAGAGTACAATGCCATCATAAAAGATGTATTCACCACACCACGCTATGCAGCTATGTTTGCCGGCGCTGCTATCACGGGCACGGCGCAACAGCTTACCCGCAACAACATCACTGTCGACCCATTGCCGGCCAATGCTATAGCAGGTCAGATGATTGCCAGGCATTATCCAAAAGAGTTAAATGCTTACAGCCGCAGTATGCAAACTACCGGCGCTATCAAAACTGCAAACTTCAACTATGGTTATTTGCTGGTTTTTGTGCTTAGTTCTGTCCTCATCCTGCATCATCGTAAGCGTATATATACGCCCAATATTAAATTTCTTTACCTATTCACGCTGCTATTCATCTTGTGCAACGTCTTCGTTACCGCTACTTTTGCCAATGTGCTCGATAGGCTGCAGTTGCGTGTTTCATGGGTGTTGCCGGCCATCAACTGCGCCTTGCTTATACATTACTACCTGGCTCATAGAAAGGCTAAAAACCAGCACGTTGATACACAAATTTGATAAAATGCAATTTTTATTTGTGTAAAACGAAAAAACTACATTACCTTTGCGCAAAATATTGGAGAGTCATGTTTGCGATTGTAAGTATAGCTGGTCAACAATTTAGGGTTCAAAAGAACGATGAATTGTTCGTACACCGCCTTTCAGGTAATGTAGGCGATAAAGTTGAAATATCAGATGTAGTAATGACTAGCAAAGAGGGTAACATCTCTTTCGCAGGTTCTACTAAAGTTCATGTTGAGATACTGGAGCACCTGAAAGGTGATAAAGTGATCGTTTTCAAGAAAAAACGTCGTAAAGGTTACCAGAAATCAAATGGTCACCGTCAGTACCTTACCAAGGTGAAAATAAATGATATAGTTTAAAATTAATTTGTAAATTCGTAAAGATTTTAGATAAGCGATGGCACACAAAAAAGGTGAAGGTAGCGTAAAGAATGGTCGCGACTCACAGAGCAAACGTTTAGGTGTTAAGATATACGGCGGTCAGCCAGCTATATCTGGTAATGTAATAGTTCGTCAGCGTGGTACAGTATATCATCCTGGCACTAATGTTGGTCTCGGAAGGGATTTTACCATCTTCGCTCTGGCTGATGGTATCGTTGAATTCCGTAAAACTCGTACCAAAACTCTGGTATCAGTAAAAGAAGTATCAGCAACAGCTTAAGACTAACCCCTTAAGCCGTTTTGCCATAAGGTTTTTTTTTAACCCTTAAATTCACAGTTTATGGCAACAGCAAAAAAAGCTGCTCCTAAAAAAGCAGCGGCCAAAAAAGCGGCTCCTAAAAAAGCGGCAGCAAAGAAAGCAGCTCCTAAAAAAGCAGCAGCTAAAAAAGCGGCTCCTAAAAAAGCAGCGGCTAAGAAAGCAGCTCCTAAGAAAGCAGCAGCTAAGAAAGCAGCTCCTAAAAAAGCAGCGGCTAAGAAAGCGGCTCCTAAAAAAGCAGCAGCTAAGAAAAACGCTGGCCCTAAAAAGGCAGCTGCTAAGAAGTAAGATCTCTAGCACGAATGAAAGAGGCTGTATAACCCACAGCCTCTTTCGCTTTTTATATACCTCCCAACCCATCCCCAGGCTGTTGCGCCATAATAATCCTGTTAAACTTACAGGGCGCTTTATGCAATTTTCATCTTACAGTGTCTTACTGCAAAAGCTTTTAAGCAATAAAGATTATTTTTGCACCACCAAAAAAAGACGCAGTGGATAATTACGAAGAACGAAGCGAGCGCCCGGCCATGATACGCCTCAGGGCTACCATGCACATCGTCATGGGCATTTTTTATCTCATCATTGGCGGCCTTATCATGTATATGCGCGCCTTCGGCACTATAGAGCTGCCGCAGACATTTGCCTACGTGCTCAGCATACTCATGTTCCTGTACGGCCTGTTCCGTATATGGAGGGGCTTTATAGATTTTCGTGATCTGAAGCGTGTGCAAGAGGCTGAGCGCGAGCGCAAACGCAGCCAGTTCGATACCCGCAACCGCGCCTAGAAAACACAAATGACACAGCTTTTACACGCTGTTAAATTAGTGTTACAACATTATATTATATTTCACGTTTTTTAGAATATTGGCTAAAATTGCAACTCTTGAAGCCGTTTACCCACATATTATACATTTTTGCAGCCGCAGTGCTGTTCACTGCCTGCAATAGCGATGTGCCTAAGCACGCCGATAGCCTTGGGAAAGGCAATATCAACATCTCTGTTGATGAAACATACACGCCTATCATAAAGGAGCAACTCAAAGTATTTGATAGCAGCTTTCCTGAAGCGCATGTAAATGCAGCCTTCAAAGCAGAAGGAGAGTGCTTCAAAGATTTTATGAACAACAAAGTGCCGCTGATACTCGTCACGCGCGATCTGGACTCTAACGAGCGCGAGGTGCTGAAAGGCCAGAAGGCTGTGCCTACATCGCTAGCTATTGCCAAAGATGCCGTAGCCGTAGTGGTGAATAATGCCAGCCGCGATACCTTCAGCGTTAGCGAAATAAGGGGTATACTCACCGGCACGTACAGCAAGAAATACACTGTCGTGTTCGACGATCAGAACTCCAGCACCGTACGTTTTATGCTCGATTCCATCATACCGGGCGAAAAATTGGGTGCCAACGTATTCGCTGCCAAAGGCAACGATTCGGTGATAAAATATGTAGCTAACAATCCCGATGCCATAGGGTTTGTTGGTGTCAGCTATGTGAGCGACTATAACGATCCCGAAGAGATGGCGTTCATCTCATCGGTAAAAGTTGCTGCCCTGCTCAACGAAGAAACACGTAAGTACTACAAGCCTTACCAGGCTTTCATAGCGCAAAGGTTATACCCTTTAACGCGCAACCTGTTCTATATCCATCGCGAAACACATTTTGGCCTCGGCACAGGCTTCGCCAACTTCCTGGCGCAAGAGCGTGGCCAACTGATTTTTAAACAAGCAAGGCTCTTTCCGCTACGCAGCAATATCATTATTCGCGAAGCTGCCGTTAATCCTGAGCCCCAAAACTAAGTCTAAGTCTATAGAAAGATAAGTACGCCTAAAAAACTATGGTACAAATGAAAATGAAACAAATGACTACGATGGTAGCTGCGCTGGCTTTTACGTTCAGCGCTACTGCACAATCGGTAGATGAAGGAATTAAGATGTTTAACTACGAGCGCTATGAGTCTGCTAAAAAAGTACTCGAGCCGCTGGCTGCAAGCAACCCCGTTGCCAACTATTACCTGGGCCTGTCTCACCTGGCGCAGGGCAATGTAGAGGCTGCTAAGATCACCTTCAACAAATACCCTGATAACTATGCATCAGAGGGCGGTAAAGCTCGTATAGCTTTTGCCGAAGGCAAGGCTACAGAAGGTATGCAGATAGCCCAGGGGCTGGCTGCAAAAGCTAAAAAGAAAGATTGGGAGCAATACAGGTATGCCGCTGATGCGGTTACCTACTCTAAAGGTGGCGATGCGCAGAAAGCTATTGAATGGTATGCTGCTGCCCTCACACAGCAACCTGATAACGCTGCTTTGCTTATAGCACAGGGCGATGCTTACCAGATGCTGGTAACTGGTGGTGGTAAAGCCGCCAGCAACTACGAGAAAGTAGCCGGTAAAGACGCTAAGAACTCAATGGCCTTCACACGCCTGGGTAAAATATGGTACGATGCCCGCAACTACGAGCTGGCGCTGGAGAACTGGAAGAAAGCAAGTGATGCTGATCCTAACAACCCGGTACCTTACCGCGATCTGGCACGTGCTTATCAGGCTTCTGGTAAGTATGAGGTAGCATTGCAGAATGTAGAAAAATACTACGAGCTGTCTGATAAGACTACTTCCGATAAACTGGCTTATATGGATGTACTGTACCTGACGAAGAACTACGACAGGGCTATAAAAATGGCTCAGGATGTGGTAGCTTCCGGCGTAAACGATCCGCGTGTATATGGCCTGATGGGCTTTGCCCAATCGGAGCTGAAGGATACGGCAAATGCAATGAAGAATGCAGCTATCTACATTCACTCAGGCGATCCTAAAAAAGTATCTATCAATGATAACATACAGTATGCACGCATACTGATGCAGAATAGCCAGTACGATTCAGCTGATGTATATTTCAGCCGTGCGATAGCTATGGATGAGAATCCTGTTAAGTCTGCTACCTACCGCGAGATAGCTGAGAAATACAGGCTGGCTGTAAAATGGAAGAATGCTGCATCGTGGTATCAGCGTATCCTGGAAACAGACCCTGCTGCTACAGCTACCGATTACTTCTACACCGGCTATAGCTACTACAACGATAAGAACTATACCGATGCTGAAAAATGGTTCGCTAAAATGGAAGAGAAATTCCCTGAGCAACCATCAGCACCATACTGGCGCGCACGTGTAGCTGCTGCTACCGATGATGAAGGTAAAGCTGGTACTGCTGTACCACACTTCACACGCTGGCTGGAGAAAGTAGGCCCTAACTACGATAAGAAAAAAGACCTGCTGTTGGCTTATCAATACATGCTGTTGTACTACTACAACAAGAATGATAAAGAGAACCAGAAGAAATACGAAGACCTGGCCCTTGCTATCGATCCTAACGATGCACTGGTAAAACAGATCCGCGATGCTTCTGCTAAAAAGAAATAGGCTTTAAGTATAATAGAAAACGCCGCTACTCGTGTAGCGGCGTTTTTGTTTGTATAACACTATCCGTCATTGCGAACGAAGTGAAGCAACCTCACGAAATAAGAGTAAATAAAATGAAGCCCATCAACCCACACAACACCCCGGCGAAGCCGGACATTGATCATACCTCCTTATTTAAGGAGGTATGGAGGGTGGTCCCAAATCTACAAGTGTTATTTCAGGTTCACATCTGCAAAATGACGCATAGCTGCGCACATAAACTGTGCGAATTCCGGTTGAGGCTGCCCATCTGCCATGCTGTAGCGCGCATCAGCAACATACAATTCCCCCAATCCTTTATACGCTTCAGCAGCGGCTCCCGGCTTACCCCAAAACTTCAGTATGCATGCGTAGTGTTTCGCTATCTCCTGCTGTACAGCTTCACTAGCAGGGTCTTCATGTACTAACTGTGCCAGCCGTTCATTGGTTTGTTTAAAATCATTTTGCAGTTGGTCAAAATCTGCCTTGCTCATTTTCATCAGCATTTGTTCCGAACGTTTCACTTGGTCCGGCCATTTTTCCTGTGCCTCTTTCCGCCACCGCTCAGCCTGTTCTTTCGGCAGGCCGGCATATAGTTCTTCATGTGTCATGTTCATTTGTCCTTTTAGGTTAAGAATAGTTTTGTCTATGGTTGCTATCATTCTTGCTATGTCATCCTGTTTGTGCTGCAATGCTGCTTTATGCTCTGCAAGTGCTTCGGCAAGGTCAAACCCGGGCGCATCCAGTATCTCGCCTATATCGGCCAGGGAAAGGCCTAGCTCTTTATAGAAGAGTATCTGTTGCAGCCGCAGCAGTTCATCACGACCGTAGTAGCGGTAGTTTTTCTCCGTGCGTACCGATGGTTTTAGCAGTCCCAGCTTATCGTACACGTGCAACGTGCGCACCGTTACACCCGCAGCCTTCGCCAGTTGTTTTACAGAAAGTTGTTTCACAGGCAATGATTTTAACCCATTCGGGATCCCATTTGCAAAGCTATCCTATCACCTAAGGTTAGGGTCAAATATTCCTCCAATTATTTTCCAAAATTCTTCTGAAAGTCGGAAAATATTATTTCAATAAAAATAATTAAAGTTGTATATTTGCTATTATATAACCGTCCGTCATTGCGAGAAGGTCATGTAATGACCGACAGCGAAGCGAAGCAATCTCGCGAAATGAGTGGACATAACCCAAACCTCGTCATTGCGAACGAAGTGAAGCAACCACACGAAATAAGAGTAAACAAAATGAACCCCACCAACCCACACGCTACCCCGGCGCAGCCGGACATCGATCATCCCTCCTTGCTAAGGAGGGAACGAGGGAGGTGAACTCGCGTGGGGGAGAAGTAGGAATCTGACAAAAAACGCAACAAAACGCAACAACCGTTGCACGTGCTGTCATCCTGAGCATAGCGAAGGATCTGCCTGATTGAAGTACTGAACTAATACCTGATGATCACCTCAACCCTTCTATTCAACGTCCGCCCTTCCTCATCATCATTACTGGCTATGGGGTCGGCCTCGCCCCAGCCCATAGGCTTCACGTTCTCCTCATTCCAGCCCATATCCATTATCTCACGCGCCACTATACCCGCCCGCTCGTACGATAATGTTTCGTTGATCATAGGTGTGCCGGTATTATCCGTATATCCATTCACCATCACCAGCACATTGGGCTTCTCTCTCCAGGCATTTAGCGTATATCGCAATGCATTCCTGGTCGAGTCGCTCATTTGTGCGCTGTTCTTCATAAAGTATATGGTGAGTGCGGTGCTATCGCTTACAGGTGCTATGTACGATTGGGGTAATAGCGGCATGTTCAGGGTCATGCTCACCATAGTGTCCACGTGTTTCAGGTGTATAGTGTCGTGTGTCTCCAGGTATCCTATGCGGTCGGCGCTGTATACATAGTCCTTGCCTACTGGCAGGGTTATCATATAGCTCCCATCGCCCCTGTTCGATGTGAAATGGAAAACCTGCTCACCCGTTTGGGCATCGCTGATATAGATGCTCGAGTAGTTCAGTCGCTCTTTATCTTGGTCAGTGCTATCATAGGTGTAACCCTTTATAATAGCCACAGGCACTGGCTGCAACTCCTTAGGCATCTGGAAGCTGTAGATGTCGAAATTGCCCACCACGCTATCCCTGTCCGACGAGAGGTAGCCTGTACGGCCATCCAAAGTGATGCTCATCCCATTCTCATCAGCACTGCTGTTGATTGGGTAGCCAAGGTTCCTGGGTTTGGTCCAGGTGGTATCGCCCGTGCGGCGGCAATAGAACAGGTCGCTGCCACCAAGGCCTACATGTCCGGTGCTGGCAAAATAGAGCGTGTTGTTGTCGGTATGCAGGAAGGGTGCGGTCTCATCACCTGCGGTGTTCACCTCGGGGCCAAGGTTGCGGGGTAGTTGCCACAGCCCGTTCTCAAACCGCGATACCCAGATGTCCATACCGCCAAAGCCATCGGGCCTGTTACTCACGAAGAACAGCTCGCGGTTATCGGCAGAGAGGCAGGGCATACCCTCATAGGCCGGGGTGTTGATAGTGCCACCAAAGCTCTGCGGCACCGACCATATACTATCGGCCGTATAGGCCATATACAGGTCGCTACCACCACGCTCCCAGCCCAGCTCGCTGCGGGCATCGCTGCGACCAAAGAACACATAGTGCCCGTCGGGCGATATCATCTGCGCCGTCTCGTGGCTCGATGTGTTGGGTGGGCTGCCCATATTGCAGGCGTAGAACCAGCCACCACAGCTATCTACACGGCTATGGTAGAAGTCTTCATCAATGCCATTCATCCGGCGGGTGAAGAACAAGGTCTGGCTGTCAGCTGATATGTAAGGATGGGTTTCGGCAAAGCGGGTATTTACAGCTATGCCCATGTTGTGGATGCTGTCTACTACCGGTGTGCTCATCGCCTGCAGCATGAACATACACTGTGCTTTCATATGCTGCCATTCGGCATTAGCTTTAGCAGGTGTAGTGCTGTTCAGCACACTCAGTGCCTCGCTGGGTTGGTAGTTATACAGCAGGCATTTAGCCAGCGGCTTTGCAAAGGCTACATTGCCATTACGTGTGCTGGTAGATGCTCTTTGAAGAACAGGTATGGCCTCACTATACCGCCTCGCCTGGAACAGCCATTCGCCCAGTGCGCTGTAGGCTTCGGTATAGCTGCCATCGGCATTGATGGCTTGCTGCATTTCTGCAATGGCTTTGTCGTTATCGCGTTTGGCGCGGTAGCGCATCGCGGCATCGTAATAGCTTTGCGCACGGGGTTGCACCTGCGCTATGGCAGGCAGGCTTAACAGCAGGAAACATAGATGCAGAAGCTGTATACGGCGCATGAACCCGAAAAATACACAAAAATTATCAGGCACACAGTATCCCGCATAAATGCGAACTTCGTAACTTCCTAAGCACGATATGACAACCAAGATAACTTGCCCCAATTGCTCGCACGAATTTGAACCCAACGACGCTATACGCGACGAAGTGCAGAAGGAGCTGCGTGCCCAGATGGTGGACTGGCAAAAGAAGAAAGACGACGAATACAAGAAGAAAGAAAACGAGTATCAAACCCAGCTGCAACTGAAGGAGCAGGAGACACAGCGCCTGCTGATAGAGGAGCGCAAGAAAGCAGCACTACAGGTAGAGCAGCAGATACGCACCCAACTTGAGAGTGATTATGAGGTGCAAATGAAACTGTTGCAGCAGAAGGATGCCGAGAATGAAAGCAAGCTAAAACTTGCCCGTGAGAAAGAACTGGAGTTCATACGTAAGGAGCAGGAACTGCTGACCAAACAGCAGGAGCAGGAGCTGGAACTACAACGCATGCTGGCTGAAGAGCGCAATAAACTCACCGACCAGATACGCAAGCAGGAAGAAGACCGTAATAAGCTGAAGGAGCAGGAACACCAGATGCGCATACGCGAATACGAGAAGAAGCTGGAAGACCAGAGCAAATTGGTAGAAGAGATGCGACGCAAAGCTGAACAAGGCTCTATGCAGTTGCAGGGCGAGGTGCAGGAGCTGGCGTTGGAAGAATTACTGCGCAATGCATTTCCGTTTGATGTGGTGAGTGAGGTGGGCAAGGGTGTGCGTGGTGCCGATTGCATACAGACTATCAGAAATCAATTTGGGCAGGAGTGCGGCAAAATCATATATGAGAGCAAGCGTACCAAGGAGTTTAGCCTGGAGTGGATTGAGAAGCTGAAGACCGATATGCGTAGCCTTGGAGCAGACGTAGCTGTGATAGTAACACATGCTATGCCGAAGGATATGGATAGCTTTGGTGAAAAGGATGGTGTATGGATATGTTCGTTCAGCGAGGCGAGGGCGCTATCGCATGTGCTGCGAGACTTAATTATACGTGTATACAATGCAGGCCGCAGCCGCGAGAACCAGGGCGATAAAATGACATTGCTATACAGCTACCTTACCGGCCGCGAATTTGCCGAACAATGGAAAGCCATCCGCGAGGGCTTTATGAGCATGCGTATATCGATACAGAAAGAACGCGACCAGATGGAAAAGCTCTGGAAAGCACGTGAGAAGCAGTTGGAAAAGGTGCTGATCAACACGGCGCAGATACGCGGCTCTATCGATGGTATATCAGGTGTAGATGGTGTAGACCTCAGCCTCACCGAAGCAGATGAAACACCGCTGCTGGATTAGTAAGCAAACGGGCTCTTAGCAGCAGCTTTGAACTCTTCCCATACTTCAGCTACGATATCACCAGCAGGCTTTATCTCTTTAATGATAGCGCTCACCTGGCCTATTTCCAGTTCGCCTTCTACAAGGTCGCCTTCAAACATGCCTTTCTTGGCGCGTGCGCGGCCCAGCAGGTCGTTCAGTTGGTCGATGGTAGCACAACTATCTTCGGCCTCTTGTACTTGCTTATAGAACTGGTTTTTGATGAGGCGCACAGGTGTGAGTTTCTTTAGCGTAAGTGCTGTATCGCCTTCATTTGCATTCAGGATAACCTCTTTAAAAGCCTGATGGCTGCTAGCCTCAGGGCTGCATACAAAGCGGCTGCCCATCTGCACACCTTCAGCACCCAGCGCCATAGCCGCTAGCATAGCACGGCCTGTGCCTATGCCGCCTGCCGCTATCAATGGTATGTTGATGGCCTGGCGTACTGCCGGTATCAGGCACATGGTAGTTGTCTCCTCACGACCGTTGTGGCCACCAGCTTCAAAGCCCTCAGCTACTACTGCATCTACACCTGCATCTTGGCACTTCAGTGCAAACTTCGCGCTGGATACTACGTGTACCACCGTCACACCTGCTTCTTTGAACTTCGCCGTCCAGGTCTTAGGGTTGCCTGCTGATGTGAATACGATAGGCACTTTCTCTTCCAGTATCACAGCTACATGCTTGTCTATATCGGGGTATAACAACGGCAAATTCACTGCGAAAGGTTTATCCGTGGCCTGCTTGCATTGCTGTATATGCTCGCGCAAAACATCGGGGTACATACTGCCGGCACCTATGATGCCCAGGCCACCCGCATTGCTTACAGCAGCAGCAAGTTTCCAGCCCGAAGCCCAGATCATGCCCGCCTGTATAATGGGGTATTGTATGCCGAATAATTCAGTAATGCGGTTGCTGAAAGCAGCACCATCGTTTATAAACTTTCCTTCAAAAAGCATTGTAGTAGTTGTATGTGTTTGTGTGTGCCTAAGCCTTTTTCTTATAGTAAAGCGTGCTGCAATTCTCCTTGCGGAATATCTCTCTTGCAGTAGCTTGTAGTTCTGCTGTGGTTACCGATTGATAATGTCCCCATTCATCGTTGATCATTTCGGCATCGCCCAACAGTTCGTAAAACGCCAGGTTATTGGCGCGTGATAGCAGGCTCATATCCTCGAAGGTTATCATAGCCTCTACTTTGTTCTTGGCTTTTTGCAGCTCTTCTTCTGTTACGCCATGCTCTACCAGTTTTTGCAGCTCTTCTTCGATAGCTGCATTGGCTGCTTCCAGCGTTTTGCCTTCTACTATCTTACCTTCTATCACCAGCATGCCGGGGTCGAGGCTGCCAGTGTGGTAGCAATTGATACCACTAAATAGTTCCAGCTCTTTTACCAATCGTTGGTACAAGCGCGATGCATAGCCATCGCCCATTATCTCGGTTATCAGGTCGGTAGCGTAGTAAGGCTTAGCCATGCGGCCAGCTATATGCCATGTTTTGTATAGTGCATCCAGCGGTACATCGGCAGCTACTGTTTTGTTACGTTCGGTTTGCTGTGCCGGTTCTACAGGCAGTTCGCGCTTATAAGGTTGGCCCGGTGCTATATCACCAAACCATTTTTCTGCCAATGCTTTTACTTCTTCCGTCTTCACATCTCCTGCTACGCAGAGCACCGCATTCAGCGGGTTGTAGTGTTTGTAAAAGAATGCTTTTACATCACTGAGTTGCGCTTCTTCAATATGCTTCAGCTCCTTACCTATGGTCATCCACTTATATGGGTGTGTGGTGTAGGCCATCTCACGTATGTTCTTCCATGCATCGCCATAAGGCTTGTTGAGGTAATGCTCTTTAAACTCCTCACTCACCACCTTGCGCTGCACGTCCAGGCTTTTCTCGCTAAAGGCCAGCGCCTTCATACGGTCGCTTTCCAGCCAAAAGGCGGTCTCCATATTTTGTAATGGCAGCTGTATGTAGTAGTTGGTAATATCGTTGGTAGTATAGGCGTTGTTCTCGCCACCCGCCATTTGCAGCGGTTCATCGTAAGATGGTATATTCTCAGAGCCGCCAAACATCAGGTGCTCAAACAAGTGTGCGAAACCCGTGCGTTGTTCATCTTCATCCCTCGCGCCTACATCATACAGCACATTGACAGCTACCATTGGGGTAGTATTGTCTTTGTGTACTATCACGCGCAAACCATTATCCAGTGTAAATCTTTCAAACTTCAGCATGCACCAAAGATAGGATAATGCATAGTGAATAGTTAATAACGAATAGTGAATAAGTTATAGCGAATAGCTAATAACAAATAGTGAATAATATTAGCATCTTATTATTCACTATTCGTTATTCATTATCAGCTATTCGGTACGCTAGTCTCCCTCAATATCTTCCCATTTTATCTGTGTAAGGCCATGTGTAGCCGGGCCTGTGAGCAGGGCGCCATTAGGCGCGTAGCGGGCACCGTGGCAAGGGCAATCCCAGCTTTTCTCGGCGCTGTTCCAGGCCACTATACATTTTGCGTGCGGACAAACAGCATCCAGTATGTGCAGCTTGCCGTTTTCCTCTTTGTACATAGCTACTTTATTACCTTCCCATTCAGTAACAGTAGCCTCGCCCGGCGCCAACTCAACCAGAGATTTAATCTTATGATAGCTCAGCCTGTCCTTAATAAACCTACTGACCACATCTGCATTCTCTTTCACAAACTCCGCAAAGCCGGCTACAGGTTTGATGCGGGATGGGTCGAATAGCTTTGCATAAGTACTTTCCATGCCACTGATAAGTTGGCATACAATCTTACCCGCCAGCGTACCCAGTATCATACCATTACCTATGTAGCCTGTGCCGGTATATATCGTATCATGGCCAGGTAGCTTACCTATATAAGGCAGACCATCGGTAGAGCCATAGTATTGCGATGACCATTTATAGTCGATACTGTCGATGTCAAAATGCTCTCGCAGGTAAGCTTCCAGCTCTCGGAAAGTCTGCTCGGTATTCTCATTGTGGCCCGTCTTATGGTCGAAACCACCACCTATGACGTATTGTTTACCATTGATCTTTGTTGTGCGGAAGTAGTTGTATGGGTCCTTTAGGTCGTACAGCAATGCCGAAGGGTAAGTACCGCTTTTAAGTGTAAATGCAGCCGCATAACTTCTGTAGGGCGCGCAACGGAAGTGCAGCAGGTTGATGCCTGGCGGGATATGTGTAGCATACATCACGTTGTGCGCTTTTATTTCACCCAGCGTGGTTTCAGCAGTATGGTATTCGCTTGAATTTATCTTGCCTACCATGCATTGTTGCAGTATCACACCGCCTTCCTGCTCAAATGCCTTAGCTAATCCCAATAGGTATTTGGTAATATGGAATTGAGCCTGCAAATCGAAGCGGCAAGCTTTCTTGAATGGAAAAGGTATCGGCAATGTATCGGAACAGCCTATGGCTATACCCGCACGTTTTGCTGCTTCTTCCATTTTGTTCAGCAGTTCCACTTCCTCATCTGTTTCTGCATACATATAGCCGGGCTTGTACTCAAAATCGCAATCGATATGGTACTTATTCACGAGGCTTTCTATGGTATCAATAGCCTCACGGCAGGCAGCGGCTACCAGTTTGGCAGCATCGCCACCAAAGTTCTTTTCTATTACATCGTAGCTGGTATCCAGTATTGTGTTGAGGTGTGCAGTAGTGCCGCCCGATGTACCAAACCCCAGGTTGTGTGCTTCTGCAAGGATACATTTCTTGCCTTCTAATTGCATGAGTATGGCAGCAGATAAGCCTGTTATGCCACCGCCCACAATTAATACATCATATACCTCATCTTTCTTCCAGTTATTAACAGGTTGATATTCAGTTATCCCTTCCTGCCATATACTTTTTTGTGCTCCATCTCTTTTCATAACATCATTCTTTATATCTATTTCAGAAGTATAAAAAAGCTTGCCAGCATGAAAAAAACGCACCCCATTATAGGGTGCGTTTGATATATGTAATATATGTTAAATTAACTATTTAGCTTGTCTGGCGCTCTTTTTCGATGCGGCCACGGCGCATTGGATTGGCTGTGTTAGTTGCGTAAGCTTCACGTTGTCTTAACAAGTCGATGGCCTGAAATATAGCCTCGCGAAACGACTCTGGGTCAGCCATATCTTTACCAGCAATATCAAATGCAGTACCATGATCGGGAGATGTGCGTACTACAGGCAAGCCTGCTGTGTAATTCACACCCTGGCCTTGAGCCAGTGTTTTAAAGGGTACTAAGCCCTGATCGTGATACATAGCCAGCACGGCATCAAAATCTTTATAGCTGCCACGTGCAAAGAATGCATCGGCGCTATACGGGCCAAATACCAGATGGCCTTGTTGCTGCATGCTTTCTATCACAGGCTTTATCACTGTTTGTTCTTCGTCGCCTATTTGGCCACCATCGCCTGCGTGTGGGTTCAGGCCCATCACGGCTATGCGTGGCTTATCTATACCAAAGTCTTTTATCAGGCTATCGCGCAGCAGGGTAAGCTTTGAGGTAAGGTTCTCTTTGGTGATGTATTGTGCTATTTTGGTGACAGGCACATGCTCCGTAGCCAGGGCTACGCGTAGGTCGTTACTGTATAGCAGCATCAGCACATCCTTGACGCCAAATTTATCCTTCAGGAAAGGCGTGTGACCGGTGAACTGAAAATCGGGCGATTGAGTATTGCTTTTGTGTATAGGTGCTGTTACCAGTGCGTGTAGCTGCCCGTCTTTCAGGCATTGCGCTGCAACCTGTAGTGAGCGTACTGCGTACTTGCCACCAATATCGGTAAGCGCACCGGGTTGTATGGGCACTTCGTCTTCCCAGCAGTTGAAGATGTTGATCTGTTTCTGGTTGAGCGTGGCGAAATCTTTAGTGCTTACAAAGTTGATGGGATGCTCAGCTATAAGTCGGCGATAAAAGTTGATGACCTTGTTGGATGCGAACACGACGGGTGTGCATAGCTCCATCATGCGGCTGTCGGAGAAGGTCTTGATGATAAGCTCCGGGCCTATGCCGTTCAGGTCGCCTGTGGTGATGCCTATTATTGGTTTTTCGATCGGTTGCATTGGTAAAAATGAGGGGGTTAAAAAAATTAAGCTTTGCCGTAGTTGCTCAGAAAATCGAGCACCATACGCATACCGTAGGCCGTGCCGCCGCTTGGCATGTAGCCGCGCTTGGCGGTAGCGAACGATACGCCGGCTATATCAAAATGCATCCATGGGTAGTCGGTAAAATGCTCGAGGAATTTACCTGCTGTAATAGCGCCACCCGATGGGCCGCCTACATTCTTCAGGTCGGCGATGTCTGATTTTATCATATCGCTATATTCATCCCACAGCGGGTATTCTACCAGCCTTTCGTACTGGCGGTTACCGCTGTTTCGCAGGGCTTGTTTTGCGTTCTCATCGGCAGTGCCCATGCATACTATACCATGCTCGCCTACAGCTACGCTGGCAGCACCTGTTAATGTAGCGAAATCCATTACCAGCTCAGGCTTGTAGCGCTTTGCCCAGTGCAGTGCGTCGCCTAGTAGCAGGCGGCCTTCAGCATCAGTATTCAATACTTCCACTGTTGTGCCGCTGTACATGCGTATCACATCGCCGGGTACGTAGGCTTCTTCGCCGGGGCGGTTGTCGGTAGCAGGTACCAGGGCTATTACGTGCAGCGGCAGTTGCATTTTAGCAATGGCATACATGCTGGCGCTTACAAGGGCGGCGCCACTCATATCGCTTTTCATGCGGTCCATGCTGCCGGCTGTAGGTTTCAGGCTCAGGCCACCGGTATCGTATACCACGCCTTTGCCCACCAGTACTATTGGTTTTTTGTTGATGGCTTTTTTCGGGGTGTACTCCATCACCGTGAAGGTTGGTGGCTGCTTGCTGCCCAGGTTCACCGACAGGATACCACCCATTTTCTCTTTCTGTATCTGCGCTTTGTTCAGCGTGGTTACTTTAAAGCCGGCCTCTTTGCCCAAAGCAGCTATCTCTTTGGCCAACTGCACTGCCGACATGTAATTGAGCGGCTCGTTCACCAGCGTACGCGCCCTGTAGGCTGCCGCCATGGTGATGTTCAGCTGCTGCATATCCTTCACCGTTATCGATTTGTTGGTGAAGTTGATGGTAGTCAGGCTATGCTTGATTTTAGCAGCGTCGCCGCGGTATTTCAGAAATTGGTAGTTGGCAAGGGTAGCGCCCTCAGCCAGCAGGTAAGCAGCATCAGTTCTCTGCGACAGGTTGCTGATGGTAAACTCCTGCATTTTATTCTTATTGGCAAGGGCTTGCAGTTCTGCGCCGGCTTTACGCAGCGCCTCGGCAGTTTGCCAGTCGGTCTTTTTATTCTTCAGGAAGTAAATGAATACATAGCGGCTTAGCTGGTTGAGGAGTAACGAAGATTGCTCGCCACTGAACGCATCTTTGGCAAAGCTTTGCTCTGCTGCAGTTAGTTCGGGTATTTGTTTCAGTGTTTTTACATCGTCGATGATGATAGCCAGGTGGCCTTTGCCTGTTTTCTGTACAATTTTAAAATCCATGCTTCCTTAGGTTAGGCTTGCAAAGTTATACGGCATGGCGATAGTTTGATGCGTTTACCGCTAACTTTGGCATTTTTAACACCCGCACTACCCCCGTGCGGCAAGCAGCATGCTATTGACACAGCCATATACACTTAAGAAAAGCCTGGGACAGCACTTTTTGCACGATGAGAACATCTGCAAAAAGATAGTGCAGCAGGTAACCCTGCAGCCCGGCCTGCAACTGGTAGAGATAGGCCCCGGTGGCGGCGCCATCACCAAATACCTCATAGAACTGGAAGGAGTGGCCTACAAAGCCATTGAGGTAGATACCGAGAAGGTGGAGTACCTGAAAAAGACCTACCCGGTGCTTCAGGATAAGATCATACACCAGGATGTGCTGCAGGCCGATGTGCCGTTTGAGGGAAAATTCAGCTTGATAGGTAACTTCCCGTACAACATATCGTCGCCCATACTATTTAAGGTGCTCGACTGGGAGCCGCAGGTAACGGAGGTAATAGGCATGTTCCAGAAAGAAGTAGCGCAGCGTGTGGCTGCTGGCCCCGGTAGCAAAACCTATGGCATACTCAGCGTACTGGTGCAGGCCTATTTCGATGTGGAATACCTGTTTGATGTGCATGAGAACTGTTTTACCCCGCCGCCTAAGGTGAAAAGCGGTGTGATACGCATGGTGAACACCGGCAACCCGCACGGTATTACCGATTTCAGAAAGTTCAAAAACCTGATAAAAGCCGCCTTCAACCAGCGCCGAAAAACCCTGCGAAATGCACTGAAAGGTACGCTGATGCCCGATGCTTTGCAGGATGAGATAATGAGCAAACGCGCCGAGCAACTATCGGTGGCCGATTTTGTGGATCTACATAAAAAGTACCAATAGTGAGGAGGAAAGTACTGATAGCCGCGCCCGTACACGCTATGCTGATAGACGGCCTCAGCAACGCTGGTTATGAATGCATCGTGCGCGAGCATATAAAGCAGGAAGAAGGCCCGGTGTTGATACAGGATTGCGTGGGCATCATCACCTCAACCCGCCTGCACCTCAACAAAGAACTGATAGATGCCGCACCCGGCCTGCAATGGATAGGCCGTATGGGCTCGGGTATGGAGGTGATAGACGTGCCTTACGCGCAAAGTAAGGGTATAGCCTGCTACAGCAGCCCCGATGGTAACTGCAATGCCGTTGCCGAGCACGCCGTCGGCTTGCTTCTGAGCCTTACCAAGCGGATAGTCGAAGGCAGCAGACAAGTAATAGACGGCACATGGCTCAGGGAGGAGAACCGTGGTACTGAACTAGAGGGTAAAACTATTGGCATAATCGGTTTTGGGCATACTGGGCGGGCGTTTGCCAAAAAATTGCAGGGTTTTGATATGCAGATACTGGCCTACGACAAGTATAATGGCAGCGATTTTCCATCCTACGTGCAGCCATGCATTAGTTTGGATGAAATATATGCGCAATCAGATATAATTAGTTTTCATGTACCACTTCAGGATGACACAACTTACTATTTCGACAAGCATTTTTTAGCCAAAATGCAGCGTCCTTTCATACTACTCAATACCTCACGCGGGATGGTGGTAGATACAGCTGCATTGCTTGCCGGATTGCAGCAAAACAAGGTGATTGCAGCAGGCCTTGATGTGCTTGAAAAAGAGCCGCTGGAGCGGGTTGTGGGTAATCTTAGGTATACAGTAGATAGCATGTTGAAAATGCCGAATGTTATCATCACGCCGCATATAGCAGGCTATAGTTTCGAGGCTATGTATAAGATGAGCGCATCTTTATTACGGCAAATTGTCACCGGGTAGTAATATGCATAGCGTTTTGATAGAATATAAGGAAAATAAACAATTGGCTGACAAAAAAATTGCACAGGAGTTCTACTTTTAACAGAAGTTTTTATCTTTACCGTTCATTTGGTTAATAATTATTTAATGCAGGATATGACACGTACATTACGTTATTTATTCATTGTGCTGCTTGTAAGCCTTGCTGGTACAGCATTCGCGCAAAGCGGCGAGATTAAGGGTGTGGTGGTTGATGAGACCAACAACCCTGTAATTGGTGTAGTAGTGCAGGCGATACAAGGTGGTATTGCCAAAGCCGGTGCTGCTACCGAAGAGGATGGTTCTTATAGCATTAAGCCTATAACTGCCGGCCGTTATGAAATAAAAGTGGTATACACTTCTTACAAAACCAGCATCACCAGCAACGTTATCGTGAGCCCGGACAAAACAACCGGTGTCAACGTAAAACTTGAACTGGATGCACAGAAACTGGGCGAAGTAGTAGTAGTAGAGTACAAGGTTCCTCTTGTAGATATCTACAACCCCGGTGGTAAAAGCATCATCGCATCAGAGCAAATCGAGAAAATGCCTACCCGTACTACGGAAGGTGTCGCAGCGAATGCTCCCGGTGTATACTCGGGTGGTAGCGATGGTCTGAAAATAGGCGGTGCTCGTTCTGACGGTACCCTGTACATCATTGATGGTATGCAGGTGCGTGACCGTAATGCGGGTGTTAACTTATCTCAAAATAGTATTGACCAGATAGAGGTAATGACCTCGGGCCTTTCGGCTAAATACGGTGATGCCATTGGTGGTGTGGTAAACATCACTACTAAAGGCGTGAGCGATAAATATCGTGGTAACGTTCTTTTGGAGCACTCGGTAGAGGGTTATAACCACAACCTGGCTAACTTTGGCATATCTGGTCCATTGTATAGCAAAAAAATGGAAGATGGCACTAAGAAGCCTGTTATCGGTTTCCGTATAGGCGTAGATGCGATCTATGATGAAGACTCGAGGCCTACTTATGGCGGCAACTATGTGGTAAAAGAAGATGTGCAGAAGCAACTGGAGCAAACGCCACTTACAGTTTTCCCTAGCCAGAACGGCTCACCTGTATATAGGTACTCATCAGAGTTGCTGCGTATGGATGATTTTGATCTGCAAAAAAAGCGTGTAGCTGCTGAGCAATATCGCGGTGTTGTTAACGGTAAGCTTGATTTCCAGATAGCTGAGAACCTGAACCTTACAGCTGGCGGTATGTATAACTACAGCCGCACCAGGAACTATACCCAAGCCAACTCACTGATGGCTTCCGGCGCTATACCTTTGGATACCAGGAGTACTGCTCGTGGATATCTGAGGTTGACTCAACGTTTTGGTAAAAACGCAATGGCAGACAGCTCTGGAAAAAAGCCACTGATATCTAACGCATATTATACTTTGCAAGCTGACTATCAGGTTGAAACTTTCAAGAGGGAGCACCCGGATCACAAACAAGATTTCTTTAAATATGGCTACCTCGGTAAGTTCAACACCGACTATACAACTACATATGTAACTGCTGCTGACGATAGTACCGGCTTGATAGCTGTTAAATTTAACACCGACAGGCAGGCTGTACGCACAACTTTTGAGCGTGCAGAGCTGAACCCAATCCTGGCTAACTACACATCTCAGTATTACAATTCAGTAGGCGTGCTGCCTGTCACGCTCAATGATGTACGCGGTGCCAACGCCCTGATCAATGGTCAGACTCCTAACAGCACTTATGGACTTTGGGGTAGCCCGGGCAACTCTCTTACCGGTTACGCAAATCAGCAAAATGATCAATTTGCTGTATCTATAGATGCCTCTTTTGATTTTCAGCCTAAAAAGACAAGGCACGCTATCCAGTTTGGTCTGTACTATCAGCAAAGGGTAGAACGTTCGTTTAGCAATAGAGCTGCAGGTATTGATGCGGGTATCTGGCAATATATGCGCCAGCTTACCAACACCCATATACAAGACGACAGGACAAACCCTGTATATGTTGTAAATGGTCAGCGTTATTCTATCCAGGATTTCAGGAACGGTTTATTCTCTCTGTCGCCAAACGATACTGTACTATATAACAGGATATCTGTAGATACGGCACAATCTACTTTTGATAGGAATCTGAGGAACAAACTGGGTCTTGCCAGCACTGATTACATCAATGTTGATAATCTGGATCCTTCAACGTTCTCTCTGGATATGTTCTCGGCTGATGAGTTATTGAACAACGGTAATGGATATGTTAGCTACTATGGTTACGACTATACCGGCCAGAAACAAAAAGGCCAGGTTAACTTCAACGACTTCTTTACCAAGAAAGATGCAAACGGCAACTTTACCCGAGACATCGGTGCCTTCAGGCCTAACTATATCGCAGGTTACCTGCTCGACCAGTTCCAGTTCAAAGATCTGAACTTTAACGTGGGTGTGCGTGTTGACCGCTATGACGCAAACACGAAAGTGCTGAAAGATCCATATTCTATATATGAAGTAAGGACACTGGGCGATGCAAGGGATGTAGCCATCAACAGTATCAATGGCTCACACCCAGGTAACATTGGTGATGATTATGTAGTATATGTATCAAGCAACGAAAGTGTTAATCCTTCAGTTATTGGTTATCGTAATGGTGACGACTGGTACGATCCGTACGGTCGCTATATCGAAGATCCTGCCGTGCTGAAACAATATTCAGGTGGCCGCGATCCTCAACCTTTCCTGGTAAACAGGAACGATAATATCGCGAGCGAAAACTTCGATCCTAACAGTTCATTTACCGACTACAAACCTCAGGTGAATGTAATGCCTCGTATATCATTCTCATTCCCAATATCTCAAAAAGCATTGTTCTATGCACACTACGATGTGCTGGTACAAAGGCCAAGGAGCGAGAACTATGCAACTGCTGCAGACTACTTCTTCCTGTCTACCAACAACAATCTGATCCTGAACAACCCTGATCTGAAACCAGAGAAGATGTTCGACTACGAGGTTGGTTTCCAACAACAGCTTTCTCAGCGTTCAGCTATCACTGTTAGCGGTTACTACAGGGAGCGTAAAGACATGATCCAGATTCGTCCTTATCTGTATGCAATACCTAAAACATATTACACATATGGTAACCGTGACTTCTCTACGACAAAAGGTCTGATACTAAAATATGATCTGCGCCGTACGAATCACCTGTTAATGAATGTAGCATACACCCTGCAGTTTGCAGAGGGTAGTGGTTCTGGTACTGCTTCTGGTAACGGTGGCGATGCTAACTTCTTTTCTAACAGTGGTATCCTAGCCAACTTTATTCAGGCTTCACTGCCTAACCTGCGCTACTCTACAGCACTGGACTACGATTCTCGTCACATGATCGTTGCAAACGTTGACTACCGCTATAACGATGGCGAAGGTCCAATGATCGGCAATAGCCACATACTGGAGAATGCAGGCGTTAACCTGATTTTCAGCACCCGCAGCGGTGAGCCTTACACAAGGTATGCCCTGCCTGCATCACGTATCGTTTCTGGTCAGATCAACGGCGCACGTTATCCTTGGCACTACAACCTTGATCTGAGGGTTGATAAGGACATCGATCTGCGTTTTGGCAAAAAGCAACCCGAAGGTGCTAAGCCTAAGAACGACCTTATCTTGAATGCTTATGTACTGATCAACAATGTGCTCAACTACCGCGATGTATTAAGGGTAAACGGTTATACCGGTCGTCCTGATGAGGATGGTTATATCACCTCTCCTCAAGGTATCCAGGCAACAGCAGTTACTACTAGTCCACAGTCTTATATAGACCTGTACTCTATCAGTAACGGTGGTGGTAACCAATACCTGCCTAGTAACATAGGTATGCCGAGGAGAATTAACATAGGACTTCAATTAAACTTCTAAAAAATCATCGTTTAATAACTTTCCGAGTTATGTTTAAGAATAATAATAAAATAGGTTTTGTACTGACCCTGCTTGCGGTGGCCGGATTGGCTATCAACGCAGGTGCCAGACCAAACATTGGTGCTGGTGGCCAGAAAACACAGCTGCGTACTACAGCTGGTTGCCGCCCTGCAGAAGGCGCTATAGACCTTGACATCAACAACGTGCGTGCAAGGCTGATGACTGGTGGTGATATGTGGTGGGATAACGGTACTTCGGAGCCGAGGTATGAGGTGCCCCTGGGCTCTCGTAAAAACTCACTGTTTGCTGGTTCGGTTTGGATAGGTGGTTATGACGTGCAAGGCCAGCTGAAAGTTGCTGCGCAAACATACCGCCAGAGTGGTAATGACTACTGGCCTGGCCCACTGGACAATACTGCCAATATACAGGCTGCTGAATGTACAGACTGGGATAAGCATTGGAAAATAAATAAGGAAGTGATCAACCGCTTCCGCGAGCTGCAGGACAAAGCTGCTGCACTGAATAATGCTGATTATAAAACAATCAAAGAATGGCCTGCAAAAGGTAACATTTATGCGGTAGGTAAAACACTGAATCCGCTGAATATACCTAGCGACAGGGATATGGCACCATTTGCCGATGTGGATAACAACGGTATCTACACGCCAGAAGGTGGTGACTATCCTGCCAATAGCGTTGATGACCAGCTGCCTGGCGACCAGTATATCTGGTGGGTTTTTAACGATAAGGGTAACGTAAAAGGTGAATCGCAAACTGAAGGTATCGGTATAGAGGTGCAGGCAAGTGCTTTCGCTTTCTCTACCAAAGACTTCATGAACGATGCCACTTTCTATAACTATCGTGTGATCAATAGGGGTAACCTGACACTGGATAGTGCTTATATAGCTACATGGACTGATGCTGACCTTGGATACTACAAGGATGACTATATCGGTTGTGATACTACAAGGGGCTTAGGTATTCTCTACAACGGTCTTAGCGAAGATGGTAACGGTGCGCCTGCTGAGTATGGTACAAGCATACCAATGGTAGCTGTTGACTTCTTCAAAGGCCCACTGAAAACGTATGATTCAGCAGGTATCCAGAAATCAAGGGAACTTGGTATGGAAGCCTTTACATACTACAACAACCAAGGTGGTAGTAACCCTATCGGTAACCCCGATAACGGTGTACACATCTACAACTACATGACTGGTAGTACTAAAACAGGTGAGGACTTCACACGTGACTTTAATGGTCCTGGTACTGCTTCTCAGGCTTACGGTAGCGGCCCGAAAACAAGGTTCGTATTTACCGGTGATGCTGACCGCTCTAAAGGCGAATGGTCGGAGTGTACTTGTGAGAACGCTGTTGATGACCGTCGTTTTGTTCACTCTGCTGGTCCGTTCAGGCTATTGCCGGGTGTTGTAAACGATATCACTATCGGTGTTGTTTGGGTATCGGATGTAGGCGGTTGCCCTAATACCTCTTTCAAAAAGATACGTGCTGCCGATGATGTAGCCCAAGGTCTGTTTAACAATGACTTTAGAACAATTGAAGGTCCTGAAGCACCAAGGATGGTAGTAAGGGAGCTGGATAGGAAACTTGTATTCTATCTGATGAACGATCCGGTAAGTACCAACTATCAGGAGAAATTTGGTAGGGATACTGCTGCTAAATACCGTGTAAGTGCGCTTACCACTAAAGTATTAGGTATACCAACAACTGACTCTCTGTATAAATTTGAAGGTTACAGGGTATTCCAACTGCGTAATAAAGAAGTTTCAGCTGCACAAATCTTTGATGATGAAGGTAGGGTGAATAATGAAGTAGCAGTTGAAGTTTTCCAAACTGATATCAAGAATGGTATTACAAGGATGGTGAACTACACTAAGAATACAGATATCAGTGACTCTACATTTGTGCCTGTAGTAAAAGTGAATGGTAAGGATAGCGGTATCCGCCACAGCTTCCAGGTTACTCAGGATGCCTTCTCTACACAGGATGACAAACGTCTTGTTAACTACAAATCTTACTATTTCGTAGCGATTGCATACGCTCATAACGAGTTTGCAGCATTCGATCCGGAAAACGAAATTGAAACACAGGATGTTGTATACCTCGAAAGTGGTCACGGTCCTGGTGGTTCTCCAATCGCAGTTACTTCAGGTATGCCTAACCCGGCAAATGGTGGTATGGGTACTGTACTGAATGCTGATTTTGGTGACGGCGTTATCATCAAACGTCTGGAAGGACGTGGTAACGGTGGTCTTGACCTGCAACTTTCTACAGAGTCTGAAACAGAAGCTCTGGCTGGTCCTAACTATCAGTCTGCACAACCTACGTATGTTGGTAGCAGGGGCCCTGTTAATGTAAAAGTTATTGATCCTGTAAAATTGGGCGCTCACGACTGGGAACTTTACCTGGAAGGTGAACTCGAAACACCTGGTGATACAGCTAACAATTCTAGGGTATCTAAAGGCTTAAAAGGCACAAGTGGCTGGAGGCTCGTAAACACTACCAACAATACTACCATCTTCAGCGAGTCAGATATTGCTACTGTTAATGAGCAGATTCTTGAAGAGTACGGTTTGTCGGTAGATGTAGAGCAGGTTGCAAGGCCTGGTGATGAAGTAGATAACGGCAATGGTTATATTGGTTCATCAATTAGCTATGTGGATCCTTCTAAATCTTGGCTGGCAGGTATTGCTGATGCTGAAGATAGGGATCCGACTAACTGGATCAGGAGCGGTGGTAAACAAGATGACGATACCCTGCAGTGCGATTATGATGATATCATAGGTGTAGATCCTCAGCAGAACTACGAGAAAATGTTCGATAACAACTCTCAGGTTATTTCTTCTTGGGCTCCTTATGGTCTTGCTTCACAAGAAACAAATGGTGGTTGCGCTTATGGTGTAGTAGTACCAGGTAGCCGTACTGCTATTACTTCTCTGCCAAGTGTTGATCTGGTATTTACTTCAGATAAATCTAAATGGACAAGGTGTCCGGTAGTAGAAACGCAGGACAATGCTGCTTTCTCTGAGGGTAATGCTTCTAAATTCAACCTGCGTAAACATGCGGGCTGGAACATGGAAGTAGATGCTAATGGCCGCCCTGTATACTCCACAGATCCTAACGATGATGGTATGTCTTGGTTCCCTGGTTATGCGATCAACCTCGAAACTGGCGAACGTCTGCAAATCATTTTCGGTGAAGATTCGTACCTGAAATCTGAAAACGGTGCCGACATGCTTTGGAACCCATCTCGCAATGGTCTTATTGGTACAAACATTAAACCATTCGGCGGTAGGCATTTCACTTACATCAGCGATATGAAGTACGATGAAGGTGTTGCTGCAAAAGTTGCTGTAACAGGCTCAAGCACTGTAAGGACTCCATACTTCAGGAGGATGGTATGGGCTGGTATTCCTTTGCTGGCAAGGGAGTCTAACTATCTGCCACTTGATCAAGGTCTGATTCCTACAGAAACAAGGCTGCAGTTCAGGGTACAACGCCCTTATGCAATGTACAATCCTGGCCCAAGCGTTACGCTGAAAAATAATGCTATGCCTCTGTACGCTTTCAGCACTAAAGACCTGGCTCCTAAAAAGCTGACTGATAACGCTAACTTGGATAAACAAACACTGCTAGACAGGATACAAGCTGTGCCTAACCCTTACTATGGTTATACAGGCTATGAGGTGAACAACCTGGATACCCGTGTTCGTATCATCAACCTGCCTCAAAAAGCTACGGTTAACATCTACTCGCTGGATGGCGCCCTGATACAAAGGCTGACAAAAGACAACGCTAATACCGCATTTATCGACTGGAATGTACGTAACTCTAAAGGCCTGCCAATAGCAAGTGGCATGTATCTGATACATGTTAAAGCTGAAGGCATAGGTGAAACAGTTATTCGCTGGTTCGGTGCAATGCGTCCATTAAACGCAATTCAATACTAAAAAAGTTTCAATAAGTACCGGGTCCCGTACCCGGTACTTTTAAAAGAAAATTCATACTCGTTTAATTATGAAAAAAATACTTACCGGAACTGTAATGGCTGTGTGTGCGATGGGCGTTGCTCTGCCATCTTTTGCAGGTAACAAAGACCGGATAGGACAGGCAGGTGCTACTGAATTGCTGATTAATCCATGGGCGCAAAGCTCTGGTACTTTCGGCCAGAACACTGCTTATGTGAAAGGCCTGGATGCGATGAAGAACAACGTTGCCGGTTTGGCTTTCGTTGAGAAAACTGAGCTTGGTGTATCTCATACTATGTATCTGAAAGGTAGCGGTGTAAGCGTCAATAATCTTGGTTTTGCTCAAAAGCTGGGCAATGCAGGTGTTGTAGGTGTTAACATTATGGCTATGAGCTTCGGCGAGATACCCATTCTGGATATCGAAAACCCTGAGCAAGGCCTTGGTACATACAAGCCGCAGTTCTTCAACCTGAATGCAGCTTTCGCAAAAGAATTCTCTAACAGCATACATGCTGGTGTGGGCGTTACTTTCGTGTCAGAGCAGATATCAAACGCTAAAGCGAGTGGTGCTGCTTTCGAGGCTGGTATCCAATATGTAACAGGTAAAAGGGATAACTTCCACTTCGGTATCACGCTGCGTAACATCGGTACCAACATGACCTTCACAGGTAGTGGTTTCTCGGTACAAACAGACGCTCCTAACAATACCGCAGTTTATCAGTTGAACAGGAACATCCCTACTGAGAAATTCGAAATGCCTACATACCTGAACTTTGGTGCGGCATACGACTTCTACCTGGATGAAAATCGTATAGACGCTTCTGAAGAGCAGAAAACTGAAACTGAGGAAGACAGGAAATCAATGCCTAAACACAGGCTAACTGCTATGGCCTCTTTCACTTCAAACTCGTTCAATAACGACTTTTTGGGTGGTGGTCTTGAATATGGCTTTAAAGAAATGTTTATGGCTCGCGTAGCTTATCGCTGGGAGAAAAGTATAGGTAATGACGAAAACAGCACTACCTTCTATACTGGTCTTAGCGCAGGTGCTACTATCTGCACACCAAACATAGGCGATAAAGGACCTAAACTGGCATTCGATTATGCCTTCAGGCCTACAGAGCGCCCGGCAAACGGCGTGCACACATTTACTGTGCGCATCCTTCGCTAATTAGCCTCAAATACCTTATTTTTGATACAATACAACGCTTCTGCTCACAGAAGCGTTGTATTTTTTTCTTGTTTTAACTAAAACGTGATTTATCTATGTCAACAGTGAACTATGTTACCAAGGAGGCTTTAGAACAGTTGAGGGATGAGCTGACACAGCTGAAAACTACAGGCAGGGCAGAAATAGCCAGGCAGATATCAGAAGCCAGGGAAAAAGGCGATTTGAAAGAGAATGCGGAATATGATGCAGCTAAAGAAGCACAAGGCTATCACGAAGCCAAGATAGCCCAATTAGAAGCTGCTATTGCTACTGCACGTATAATAGATGCCAAAGACCTGGATGCCAGTAAAGTGTCAATTCTCAGCAAAGTAAAGCTTACTAATATGGGAACTAAGAAAACTGTAGAATACCAGATAGTGTCGGAGCAGGAAGCCGACCTGAAAGCTGGTAAAATATCGGTGACCTCACCAATAGGTAAAGGCTTACTTGGTAAAAAAGAAGGCGATGTTGCAGAGATAACTGCACCTAGCGGTACGCTCAAGTTCAAAGTAGAGAAGATATCACTCTAAGCTTTATGGCTACTATTTTTACTAAGATCATCAATGGCGAGATACCCTCGTACAAAATAGCGGAGAATGAACAGTTCTTTGCCTTTCTAGATATCTTTCCCAATGTAGAGGGGCATGTACTGGTGGTGCCTAAGCTGGAAGAAGACAAATTCTTCGATTTGCCCGATGATGTATTGGCACAATGGTTCGCATTCGCCAAGCCGATTGCCAAAGCTATTGAGGCATCATTCCCTTGCGATAGGTGTGGCATGAGTGTAGTGGGGCTAGAAGTGCCGCATGCACACATGCACCTGCTGCCTATCAATTCTGCTAACGATCTGAACTTCACCAAGCCGAAGCTAAAATTATCGGAAGCTGAGCTAAAGGAAGTGCAGCAAAAGATATTATCGAATATGTAAAAGAAAAGGAGCTACTTGGTAGCTCCTTTTCTTTTATGGTTGTACGTTCATTTTCTGGTTCACACTCCAGGCCTGTGGCTTATCGGCAAACAAAGCTTTAGTACGCGCCCATGTGTCTTTAAACAGCTCCGAGAAACGGTAATGGTCCAGGTGCTGCTCACTCTGCCAGTGGCTGTAGGTGAAGAATATATTAGGCTTATTGGCATCCTGCCATAGCTCCAGGTGGCTGCAGCCCTCAAAACCCCTTATCAGCGCCTTACGTTCTTCAAACAAAGCCAGGAAATTATCTACCTGCTCCGGCTCAAATGTCATTTGCACGATGCGTACTATCATTCGAACGATATTTTTATGATGTTGTACAAAAAGTCTTTCTCGCTCTTCATCTTCATGCTAAAGAGTTCTGCTGCGCCACCGCGGTTCACAGCTATCTCCAGGTAGCCTATGCTGTTAAAACGGCAAAGCTTATCGCCATGGCGCACGCTGCGGTAGTGTCCGCCTAGCTCGGTTATCGGTTCTTCGCGCATAAACTCTATGCGGAATGGCCTGCCAGTACCCACCTGGTCAAACTCCTGTTGGGTTATGTTTACCACTACGTTGCCATAGCGGTCTATATGTATCACTTGTCCCTCTATAGCATTGGCTTCGATCTTAGCCAGGCAGTGCACCGGTGCATTCTTCATTTCGCTGGCCTCAAAGCCTAATGCCTGCGCGCTGCTGTTGCTCAGCCGCATAGCTATGTTCACTGTCTTGCGCACCCATTCGCTAAAGCTCTCTTCGGCCTGTAATTCAAAACAGCGCCATACGTTGCCGGGGTTATCGCCAAACGCCAGCGACAGCACACCATTGTCGGGTGCCAGGAAAAACTGTCCGTCGCGCTGGTGTAGCAGCAGGCGGGGCGTCTTCTCGTAAAAAATATCGCAGAGCAAAATATGGCAGGTGCCTGCAGGGAAATGGCGGTAGCTGGCAGCCAGCAGATACGCGGCCTGTTGCAGGTTGCGCGGCTCTACCATATGGGTGATGTCTACCACTTTGGCCGTGGGGGATTGCTGCATGATAATGCCTTTTACAGATGCTACAGAAGCATCCTGCAAACCAAAATCGGATAACAGCGTGATACAGCCCATTTGTGCGGAGAAACAAAAATAACCCTCATGTAGCGCACTGCAAAGTATACCTCATGTTTTAGTAAAATATTTCGCCGCGCCACACGTTATTATAGCAGTGTTGTTAACTTTATGGCAATGAGATTGCGATATACCTTTTCGAAATGTTCGGTACTGATATGGCTGGTGGCTTTGGTGATGGTGTTTGGTAGCACAGCTTGCAAAAAAGATAAGCTGCTCACATCGGGTGGTGAGGTGCAGTTCTCTGTCGATACCCTTACGTTCGATACGGTGTTTAGCGCTGTAGGTAGCTTTACCTGTAGCCTTACCATTCGCAACCCGCAAAATCAGAAGATCGTCATCAGCTCGCTACGTCTCGAGAATGCCAATTCCAGCTTCCATATCAATATCAATGGTATAGCGGGCAACTCACAATCTAATATAGAGATAGCCGCTAATGATAGCATCTATGTATTCGCAACCGTCAACATCGATCCGAGGAATGCAAACACACCCTATCTGGTTACCGATAAGCTGATAGCTACGGTTAACGGTAAGGATTTTAGCTTGCCCTTGCTGGCATTTGGGCAAGATGCGTATTATATAGTAAATGAATACCTGCAAACACAAACATGGAAGACGGACAAACCTTACGTTATCATCAATAGTGCCGGTGTAGATTCTAACCAGACACTCACAATACCAGCAGGTTGCCGCATTTATATGAATGAGAACTCCCGCTTTGTGGTAAAAGGCACGCTGAAAGTAATGGGTACAGCAACGGATAGTGTAATATTTCAGGGCAACAGGCTCGATAGGTCTTACTATGGTTATGAAGGCTATCCCGGCGAATGGGGAGGTATTTACTTCGATAGCTATACGCTGGATAATGAAATGAACTACACGGTACTGCGCAATTGTGGCAATAATGCGCTAGGTGCGGTGCCCGCTGCTATACAGCTTTCCCCCGATCTTATAATAGATCCCAACCCGTATCAGCTGGTGATGCGCCATTGCACTATCGAGAATTCTATAGGTTATGGTATCATAGGTTTTCAGGGTAGCCTGAGGGCTGAGAATTGCCTGGTACACTCTTGTGGTGCACAGGCGCTGGCACTGGTGCAAGGTGGCACATACGATATACTAAATTGCACTTTTGCATTGTATACCACCACCAGCACGGCTACCAACCGCACTAAGGTGGAACATCTGCAAGAACCTGCTGTCGCGATACTCAACTTTTTTGATTTGGGCAACGGTACCTACCTGGCTTCCGACTTGAAAGCCACCCTTACCAACTGCCTGATATGGGGTAGCCTCGAAGATGAGTTGTATGTTGATAAAGTGGACGGCTATGGCTTTAATCTGAAGATGGATCACTGCCTGGTAAAGAGTAAAGAAGGTATACCGTCTTATGTAAATAGCATTGGTAATAAAGTGAATGAAGATCCATTATTTGTGGATGTTACAGGTACTGATTTTCAGGTGCAGGCAGGCTCACCGGCTATTGATGCCGGTGTGATGGCACCCGGTATAGTTGATGACCGCCATGGCGAACCAAGGCCGCAAGGTTCCGGCTTCGATATTGGCTGCTACGAGCAATAGCTAGCCATATACCTCAATAATTTTCTTGTTGCGATAATCGAATATCTCTTCGAGCTGCTTTTTTACAAACAACTTATGCGCTGCATCGCCTAGTATGCCGAAGGGTAGTATACTTGGCGTGCCACTCTTTTGGATGACGGAGATAAAAGAAGTATAGCGAATGTCATGGTTGTAATAACTTGCCTGCATGGCCGTGCACCAGCTAAAACGTACTCAACTGATATATCGAATGAAGCTATAGCCTTATTGCCGAACGAAAACCTTTATTGCCTAATTTTATAACAGCATGAAAGGATTTGTTTTCTCAGAGTATAGGATGCAGCAAGACGGGCGCACACCGTTCGATAAGCTATTGGACCTGTTTATGGAGCTGCTGCAATACACAAGTGGCGACGCTACCGAAGCACTCGACTGGCTCACCCAGCTCGACAGGAAACACCAACTCACCGATAATGACTACGGCATAGGCGATTTTATTGAAGACCTGAAGCAAAATGGCTACCTGCAGGAAAACCCGCAGGACGGCGCATACCGCATCACGAAGAAATCTGAACAAACCATCCGCCAACGCTCGCTCGAGGAAATATTCGGCAAGCTGAAGAAATCTAAACGCGGCAATCACCACACCTTCAAAAGCGGCCAGGGCGACGAGCTAAATCCTGAAACCCGTCCCTACGAATTTGGCGATATGCTGGAGGCTATCGACTATACCGAGAGCCTCAAAAATTCATTCATCAATCACGGCGTAGAGCAGCTGCGTATGGAGCAGGGCGATCTTGAAATTCATGAGATGGATTTCAAAACACAAACCAGCACTGTGCTGATGATCGACATCTCGCACTCTATGATACTGTATGGCGAAGACCGTATAACGCCTGCTAAGAAAGTAGCTATGGCTTTGAGTGAACTGATAACCACGCGCTACCCTAAGGACACCCTCGATATCGTCACCTTCGGTAATGATGCCCAGCAGATAGAAATGAAAGACCTCCCTTATCTACAGGTTGGTCCCTATCATACCAATACTGTTGCCGGGCTGGAGCTGGCTATGGATATCCTGCGCCGCCGCAAAAATCCCAACAAACAGATCTTTATGGTGACAGATGGTAAGCCCACCTGCCTGAAGATTGGCAACAAATATTACAAGAATAGTTTCGGTATAGATAGCAAGATACTCAACCGCACACTCAACCTCGCTGGGCAATTGCGCAGGCTCAAAATACCGGTCATCACCTTTATGATAGCCAGCGATCCATATCTTCAGGCATTCGTGCGCAACTTTACCGAGGTAAATAACGGCAAGGCATTCTATTCCTCGCTCGATGGCCTTGGCCAGTTTGTGTTTGAAGATTATGAGCGCAACAAGCGCAAAAGAGTAAGATAAACCTAGCTTACCAGCGTACCTACATGCTTGCCGCTTATTACATTCAGCAGGTTGCCGGGTGTGTTCATATCAAACACGATGATAGGCAAGTTGTTTTCCTGGCAAAGCGTAAAAGCGGTCATATCCATAACCTTCAGCCCTTTGCTGATTACTTCGCTGAACGATAGTTTATCGTAACGTGTAGCGGTTTTATCTTTTTCAGGGTCGGCGGTGTATATGCCATCTACACGTGTGCCTTTCAGTATCACATCGGCTTTTATCTCTATAGCCCTTAGTGAGCCTGCCGTGTCGGTAGTAAAGTATGGGTTACCTGTGCCTGCGCCAAATATCACCACGCGGTTTTTCTCAAGGTGGCGCATAGCACGCCTGCGTATATATGGCTCCGCTATCTGCTCCATTTTTATGGCGCTCAGCAGGCGGGTATTCAGCCCCGCTTTCTCCATCGATGCCTGTAGTGCCATGCCATTTATTACGGTGGCCAGCATGCCCATATAGTCGCCTTGTGCGCGCTCTATACCGGTCTCGGCCTCGTTCATGCCTCGGTATATATTACCGCCACCTATTACTACTGCCACCTCTACACCTAGGTCGGTCACTGCTTTTATATCCAGCGCATATTGCTCCAGCATTTTGGGGTCTAGGCCAAAACTACGGTCACCCATCAGCGATTCTCCTGAAAGTTTTAGCAGTACGCGGTTATATTTAGGCAGCATATATGTATTGGCTTTGTTTTCCGACTGCAAAGAAATAAAAAACTTAGCGCATTACCGCACCGTTTCTCATACCATTATTCTTTAAATTCATACACTGCAAGGTTATCCATTATTATCGGGTGGTCGCTCTCTCTGCCCCACAATAAAACCGAAACCGTATCAAATTCTTCTTCAGGTATTTTTACATCTATAAATATTGTTTTGCGGTCTTCCATATCCATTAGCCTGAATAGTCGGAGCTGTCGTTCTTTTACAACCTGCCCTTCCTTTTTAAAGCGCACAACAAACTGAGTCATCCGCCACGACTCCCATTCTTTGCTGTGTATTTTGAACATGGCCTGAGCACGCAACCAGTTAGCGCCCGTATGCTTATAGGCAATATTGTACTCCGGTGTAGAGTTGCGCGGCGCTACATAAAGAGCATGATTGTTTTCAGCACCGGGATAAAGCCCCGTTTTAGCGCTGGTATCTGCTTCAAAATCATTTGTATACAGCAGCTTCATCTCCTTTGGTGTCCCTTCATACATTTCATCGGTATCCTTTAGCTTGCTATACTCCAGCGGCACTTTGGTGCGAAAGAGTATGCGCCAGTAATACCCTTTCGTCATCCCGTTAGGGTCATACAAGTTTTCACCGCCATGCGCCGCATAGGTGAACCATAAATTGAAGGCAGTAAATAGCAGGATAACAGGCGCCGCCGCTATAGCCAGCCAACGCTTGCTGAAGATATATTGCAGCAATGCAGCAAATGGGAATAAAATAATAGGGTAGCTCTGTATCATGGCCCTGCCACCTGTGCCACCATACCACCATATCTCCCATGCGCAGGTTATATACAGACTTAAGAAGAAGAAGCTGAGCACCGCCAGTTTGTTTTTGCCAAAGCGCAAAAATGGTAGGATACCGATGAAGGATAGTATCATCAACGGCGTGTAAGTGATCCAGCCGCTACGGTAGCTGAACATGTATTCAAATACGAAAGGCTTGCTCCAGTAAAAGCCCTGGTTGCCATAGCTATACACCAAAGGCTCATGCGCGGTATACAGCCAATACAGTATCTGAATGCCCGCTATGGCTATACCGCATATGGCGCATAGGCCTATCATGCCTATATGCTTTTTAAAAAACTGCAGCCTATCCGTTATAGCTTTCCACGATATGCTTTCTATACCCCATAACAAGGGTATCAGCACTCCTATCATTTCCGATGGGCGTATCAGGGTTATCAGCCCGCAAAGCGCACCTATACGCGCGGCATATTTATAGGAAGGCTTCTGGTAGAAATAATAGGTGTTGAGTAACAGGAATACATACAGGCCGAACAGCCAGTTGTGGGTTAGCGCTCCATCTATTGCGGTGTAGTTCAGGTAGTTGGTGCCAAATACCAGCAGTATCATTAATGCCGCTACTACCCCATCGCTATAAAACAGCAGGAACAACTTGCGGAAATACCACAGGCTAATAATGGCAAATAGTAATGCGCCTATCTGTATAGCTGTTTGGTAAGGTAGCGAAAAGCCATCGGCCTCGTAGCCCAGTGGCTCGGCCAGCAAATGCGCCACTGCAAAAAATGGCAGGTACATGAATGCCGTGCCCGATGAATACCCCATCACGCGGTTACCGGTTTTCGGGTGCGGGGTCGATTGCCAGAAGGTAGGTGTGAACTGGTATTTAGCCATAATGCTATCACCAAACTTCTGCTGCTTCAGGTCTTTATATATAAGTGCCGATGGCAGGTACCAGTAATATCCTGCTACATCCCACCCAAGTGCAGATTCACCTCCCGTATTTTTCCATTTAGGGTAAAATATAAATGTGCAGTAGCACATAATGGCTATGCACGATAGGTAAGCATATATCGATTTTCTGTTCGTATTCATTTACAATCAGATGTAAGATAAGATTGTTTAGGATTAAAATATTTTAATGCACTTAACGGCTATTTAATGATAAATTTCATAGAAGTTTACATAGTGCTATGATTACTCATAGTATGCTAATTTAGTATTACTTACGTTCCTCATATCAATGGTTGTATTGATGACTTAACACCCTGTTTAATACTTTTATTACCTATGGAATTTGATATACTGATTGTAGAAGATGAAAAGAAAATAGCCGATACCCTGCACGATGGCCTTAAGGAAAACGGTTTCAATGTAATGGTTTCATACGATGGTCTTGAGGCGCAGCGCTTGCTGTTGCAAAATAAATACAAGCTCATCATTCTCGATATCAACTTGCCGTCTGTTAGCGGTTATGAACTGTGCCGTATGGTGCGTGCCGATGATAAGCAAACACCCATTGTGATGCTTACCGCTTTCAACCTTACCGAAAATAAAATACAAGGTTTTGAGCTGGGTGCAGATGATTATATCGTAAAACCGTTTGAGTTCAGGGAGTTATTGGCTCGTGTCAAAGCTCTGCTACGCCGTATGGAGGCGCTCGATTCTGTTGGCGAGGAAAAAAAGCTGAAGATCGCCGATCTGGAAATGAGCCTCGATAGCAAAGAGGTACGCCGCAACGGGCAAAAGATCAACCTCACTGCCAAAGAATTTCAGTTACTAGAGTATTTTCTGCGCAATATAGGCAAGGTGGTATCGCGCAGCGATATTGCCCGCAACGTTTGGGATATTAACTTTGATACGCAAACCAATGTGATAGATGTGTATATCAACTTTCTGCGTAAGAAGATTGATAAAGAGTTTACACCAAAGCTCATACATACCCATGTAGGCGTTGGCTACGTGTTAAAAGCAGATACTGAATAATAAATGCGCCTGAAGTATAAAGTAACGTTCGTATATACCATAGTAGTTACCATCATTATACTATTACTATGTATCGCAGTTTATTTATTTACTTATCAGGATCGTAAAGAACAATTCAAAGAGCGCCTTTACAACAAAGCCGTAAATACCGGCATGTTGATGCGTAATACCGATTTCGATAGAGAGGCGCTCTACACAATCAACAGTACTTCGGCCAGTAGCCTCGACTATAAAACGGTGGCGGTATACGATAAAAACCGCAAGCCGTTATTTCAGTTTCACGATGAGGGCATACCCCTGCTGCGGTTTAGTACTGCCATTTATAATAAGGTGCGCAATGGCCAGCCATACTATTTTATGCATGGCGATCGCCATGCTGTGGCTATATACTACAAGCACAACGAAAACCCATATTACATAGTTGTTGCCGCGCTGGATGATAATACGCCTGAGTGGATGTCAAAACTGCTCGCCATCCTGGTAGTATGTTTCCTGGGTAGTATTTCGGTTACCATCATTACAGGTTATTTCTTCTCTAGCCAGCTTGTAGCGCCTATCACCCGCATCACACAAAAAGTACACGATATATCAACCGATGATCTTTCAGAAAGGTTGGATAGCGGCGCCGGCAAAAACGAGTTGCAGCAATTGGCCGCTACTATCAATGGCCTGCTCGATAAGCTGATGGCATCGTTCGATACCCAGCGCAGGTTCATCTCCAACGCCTCCCATGAGTTGTCAACCCCCCTTACTGCAATAATAAGCCAGCTCGATGTAGCCCTGCAAAAAGAGCGCAGCAGCGATGACTACCGCAGGGTTATCACATCGGTAAAGGATGATATGCGCAGGCTGGCGCTACTCCTGAAAAGCCTGCTGGAAATAGCCAAAGCCAGTGGCTCGCAAGGTGGTATCGAGTTGTCATCGGTACGTATAGATGAGATACTTATGGCCTTGCCTATGGAGATGAAGCGTATCAGTGCGCTCTACGAGGTAAGGCTGGATTTTGAAGATTTCCCCGATAGCGATGCGTCGTTCTGCGTATATGGCAACCCCGCACTGCTGTACAGTGCGCTCAAGAATATCGTACACAACGCCTGCAAGTTCTCCCGTACCAAGATAGCTTATGTATATCTCGGTTTTACTGAGAAACACCTCACCATATCGGTGCAGGACGATGGCCCCGGCATAGCCCCCGAAGATTACCACCTGATATTCCAGCCATTCTTCCGCGGCTTCAAGCAGGATAATAAGATACACGGCACGGGCCTTGGCCTGGCGCTTACCAACCGCATCATCAGCCTGCATAAAGGCAGCATAGTGGTGGATACCGAATTGGGTAAAGGCAGCACCTTCCGTGTCATTCTGCCAATGGAAAGCGCATAAATATGGTGGCACCGGTTTCCCCTTACAGCATAGTTCCATACCAGCCCATATACAGGCAGGGTGTCGATGACATGCTCGCAAGCATAGCTGCCGAATTTGAAGAGACCATCTATGGCCCCGGCACGGGCAATATGGATGAACTGTCGGCCATAGCCGGGCGCAGTTATTGGGTATTGTTGCACAATGGCAATACTGTTGGCGGCACAGTAGGTATAGCTATGATAGGTAATGGCATTGCAGTGCTCAAAGGCATGATGCTGCATGCAGCACACCGTGGTGCCAATAAACAGCTATCACTACAGATGCTACACACAGCCGAGCAGGCCGCACGCGCCAATGGTGCCACAATAATGTATCTCGGCACCATGCTGCAAATGAAAGCCGCACATCGCTTTTACGAGAAGCACGGCTACACCGCCATTACAGAAGCCGAACTACCCGCAGGCTTCCCGGCCAATCCAGTTGACAAAGTATTTTACAGGAAGGGATTGTAATGGCTGATTTTTTAGCTATAATATTATTCGTAAATAACAACTTAATTAAGTAAATTTGTTATTATATATTAACTATTCCCTATGACTACCTACAACAACATAGTTACGATACACTGGCAAAGACAGATATTTACCACCCCTTCTTGCCAACGAGGTACCAGAGGTGGTGATAATACACGGGCAAAATACCACACCGGGGAGAAGTGGGAATCTGACAAAAACCGCAACAAAACGCAACAAGTGTAGCTTATGGATACTTTTGATGTATTTTGTTAATCTTCATGCGTAGTGTAGGGTACTATATATAGGTTTTGTACCTTTGCGGCGCTATGCGCATCGAAGTTTTAAAATCAAAGCTCCACAGGGTAAAGATCACCGAGGCCAACCTGCACTATATAGGCAGTATCACCATCGATGAAAACCTGATGGACGCCGCCAACATCATAGAGAATGAAAAGGTGCAGGTGGTGAACATAGACAATGGCGAGCGCCTGGAGACATACGTGATCAAAGGCACCCGTGGTTCGGGCATGATATGCCTGAATGGCCCGGCAGCGCGTAAGGTTTCTGTTGGCGATACGGTTATCGTTATCTCTTATGCCAGCATGGAGTTTGAAGATGCGAAAAAGCATAAGCCAACTATAATATTCCCTAAGGAAGGCAATACGCTTTAATCTGTTATCTTTATTGCATGAAGAAAAGGACGCTGCTCACCATATTGCAGTATGTTGTCTTTTTGGGCCTTGGTGTTTTCATCATCTACCGGATGATTGATAATATGTCGGCCACCGAGAAAGACGAGATGATCAGCGCGATCCGCCAGACCCGGCTTTGGTTATTCATTCCTGTGCTTATTTCAGGCTTTATGGCGCACTGGATACGCGCCCTGCGCTGGAAGCTGCTGCTGAAGCCGCTGGATATACATCCTTCTAATACCAATATCACACTATCAGTCCTCATCGGCTATGTGGTCAACCTGCTGGTGCCCCGTATGGGCGAGGTGGCCAAGTGCACTATATTGGCCCGCCACGAGCAGGTGCCTGCCGATAAGATGGTAGGGACTATAGTAGCTGAGCGCACGTTCGATGTAGTATCGTTAGGAGTTATTACCATGCTTACGTTTGTGCTGCAGGCCGATGTCATTGGCGAGTACGCGGGTAGTCTGTTAGGCAAGTTTGCAGGCAAGACAGCCGTGTTGGCCGGTGCTGCTACTGCCGGTTTGTTTGGCATACTGTTCCTCATATTCCTGTATCGCCGCAATAAAGAATCGAAGATCGCTAAGTTCATCAAAGGCATGGCCGATGGTGTAGGCTCTATACTGGTGATGAAAGACCGTGGGAAGTTCCTGCTATACACCGTAGCCATCTGGACACTCTATTGGCTACAAGGTATGATAGGCTTCTGGGCTATGCCTGCCACAGAGCATCTCTCCTCCCTGGCTGGTTGGGTAGCGCTTATATTTGGCAGTGTGGGCATGATCGTCACTCCCGGTGGCATAGGTGCATACCCTGCACTGGTAGGCAGCATACTCGTGTCCTACAATATATCGCTGCCCGATGGTAATGCCTATGGTTGGGTATGCTGGTTGGCACAGGTAGTACTTACACTGGTGTTGGGCGGCGTTGCATTATTGATATTACCCATTTACAATAGAAACAGGCATCATCATGGAAAAGCTACAGTGGATACAAAATAAGATATGGCAGGATGACCTTACTGTTCAGCGCCATTGCAATCAATGGCGTACGCTAGGGCGTAAGATCGTATTCACCAATGGCTGTTTCGATATACTGCATCATGGGCACCTCGATCTGTTGGCTAAAGCAGCCGATCAAGGCAATGTACTGATAGTAGGTGTAAATACAGATGCATCAGTTAAACGCTTGAAAGGCGAAGAGCGGCCCGTCAATCACGAGCAGGACAGGTTGTTTCAGCTGGCATCATTGTTATGTGTAGATGCTGTTGTGTTGTTTGATGAAGACACCCCTCAGCGACTGATAGAACTGGTGCAGCCCGATGTATTGGTAAAAGGTGGCGATTACACCATCGATACCATAGTAGGTGCACAACAGGTATTGGCCGCTGGCGGTAAGGTAGAGGTAGTTCCCTTTGTGGATGGATACTCCACTAGTGCGCTCATCAGTCGTATTAAGAAATTGTAAACTTTGCATTATCAGCCCTGCTAAAATTTTCCTGTAGGCAGGCGAACGGTAGCTTTGCGGCAACACACGTAAATTTATATGGTGAAGGTTGCTAAACATACAATAGTGCGCGATATCAGCTGGCTGGCATTTAATGCCCGCGTATTGCAGGAAGCGCAGGATTCCCGAAACCATATTTATGATCGCCTCAGGTTTCTGGGCATATTCTCTAATAATCTCGATGAGTTCTTCCGTGTGCGGGTGGCTACGCTCAACCGCATGGTGCGCACGGGTAAAGCCGCCAAAGTGCACCTGGAGGCTAATCCCGATAAAATACTTGCTGAGATACAAAGTGTAGTTATCTCACAGCAAAACGCGTTTGATAATACTTACTCCAACATCATCAAAGAGCTGGAGCGGCAGAATATTTTCATTACCAACGAAAAGCAGCTCAGCAAAACGCAAAAAGAGTTTATATCTGCATATTTCGACGAGAAAGTACGCACCCAGCTGGTGCCGCTGATGATAGAAAGTATACCTAACCTGCCATTGCTGCGAGATAAGTCGATATATATGGCTTGTGTGCTGGGTAATACGGCCAACCCTATGCTACAGCGTTATGCACTTATAGAGATACCAACCAAGGTGCTACCCCGTTTCGTGATACTACCATCGGAGAAGAGCGAGCGTGATGTGATACTGCTGGAAGATATCATACGCTATAACCTGCCACATCTGTTTGCGCCATTTGGCTTCAATCGTTTCCTGGGCTATATCATTAAGGTAACGCGCGATGCGGAACTGGAGATAGATAATGATGTAAATACCAACCTGATAGATGAGCTGGAGAAAGGCTTGAAGAACCGAAAGAAAGGCCGCGCTACGCGTTTTGTGTACGACCGTACCATAGACCACGGCCTGCTCGACTACCTGATAAAACGCCTCAACCTCGCTAAGAAAGACAACCTGATACCAGGGGGGCGTATACACAACTTTAAAGATTTCATGAACTTTCCGGCTTCGGTGTTCAGAGATCTGCAGCCGCGCAAAAAATCTTTCGTACATCCGCTGCTGAAGCAACCCTGCCGTATTATGGAAGTGATAGAGAAGCGCGATGTGATGTTGCACATGCCATACCACTCGTTCGACTCTATTATCGATCTGCTGCGTGAGGCGGCTATCGATCCTTTTGTGCAAAGTATAAAAGTGACCTGCTACCGCCTGGCTAAAGACTCAAAAATCGTAAACGCGTTGGTGAATGCAGTGCGTAATGGCAAGCAGGTGACCGTGGTGCTGGAACTGCGTGCCCGCTTTGATGAAGAAGCCAACCTGCAATGGAAAGAGCGCCTCGAAGAAGAAGGCGTGCGCGTAGTGCTTGGCCTCCCCGATATGAAAGTGCATGGCAAGATCTGCGTGATTAAAAAGAAGGAGTTCAACAAGATAAAACAATATGGTTTTGTCTCTACGGGCAACCTGAACGAGAATACCGCAGAGTACTATGGCGATCATTGCCTGCTGACCACCAACCGCAATATATTGGCCGATATCAATCGCATATTCACTTTTCTGGAGTCGGGCCAGGGCAGGGTAGATATGTTGAAGACCTGCAAAACTTTGTCGGTGTCACCTATCAATATGCGTAAGACTTTCCTTGACCTGATAGATAAAGAGATAAAAGCAGCCCGCAAGAAAAAGCCGGCAGCTATTACCCTCAAGCTCAATACCCTTACCGATCAGCTCCTTATTACCAAGTTATACGATGCCGCCAGGGCTGGCGTAGATATACGTATGGTAGTACGCGGCAGCAGCTGCGCCTACACCCACCAAAAATCGTTCAAGAAGGATATACAGGCCATCAGCATTATTGATGAATACCTGGAGCATGCCCGCGTATTCATCTTTCACAACGATAATAATCCTAAAGTCTATATCTCATCGGCCGACTGGATGGTGCGCAACCTTGATCACCGTGTAGAAGCCGCCTGCCCTATTTTCGATAAGGAAATTCAGAAAGAATTGATAGATATACTGGATATTCAGCTTGCAGAAAACGTGAAAGGCCGTATTTTGGACAACGAACAGCATAACAGCTATGTGCAGCGCAAAGAAAATGCTCCCGAAATACGCTCGCAGATAGCTATTTATGGATATTTGCATAACAAACAGTATTAAGATTGATTCTTGCCGCTATTGATATAGGTTCAAACGCAGCCCGCCTGCTTATCACTGAGGTTTCCGTTTATAAAGACGGCAATGTTGATTATACCAAGCTCAACCTGTTGCGCGTGCCATTGCGCCTGGGTTTCGATGTGTTCAACCATGGCAGTATCAGCGATATTAAAAAGAAGAAACTGATAGACACCATCAAGACCTACAAACTGTTGATGGAGGTATATGAGGTGCAAGCCCTCAAGGCCTGCGCAACATCGGCCATGCGCGATGCTGCTAATGGTGCCGAAATACTGGCAGCTATAAAAAGGGAGACAGGTGTAGATGTGCAGATCATCAGTGGGCAGGAAGAAGCAAATGTGATATACGAAACACATATTGCTGAAAAGCTGGCCCACGATAAATCCTATATGTATGTAGATGTGGGTGGTGGTAGTACAGAGGTAACCCTGTTTGCCGATAACCGCATCATCTTCAAAGAGTCCTTCAACATAGGTACCATACGCCTGCTGCACGAGAAGGTGACGGAAGAGCAATGGGAGCACATGAAATGGTTTCTGAAAACCAATATAAAAGGCTACCTGCCCGTTGAGGCTATTGGTAGTGGTGGCAACATCAACAAGATATTCTCTATTTCGAAACGCAAAGAAGGCAAGCCCCTGCCGCTCGATCTGCTGAAGGATTATCATAAAGAGCTCAGCTATAGCACTATTGAAGAGCGCAAACACCTTTACAATTTCCGTAGCGACCGCGCTGATGTGATCGTGCCTGCTTTGCAGATATACATCAACGTGATGCGCTGGGCAGGTGCCGCTGAGATATACGTGCCTAAAATAGGCCTGGCCGATGGCCTTGTGAAGATATTGTACAAAGAAATGACCAGCTAAACATGTACGTCAACAAAGCATTTCTGGATGTTTATTTTGATGGCTTCGATAACGACGAAGATGAAGAGACTGAGTTGTATGAAGGGCTTGATGTAAACAACGAAGCTGCAATGAAACAACTCATTGCCGGTGTATTGTTGCCTGCATTTGCCACCAACCCCGAAGAATACAAAGCATTGGCCAAGCGCACGCTATCATATTACCTCACCACTGGTCGCGCCGATCTTGAAGATGTGTTCGATTCGGTAATGCCGCCCATTGATATGCCTGCTGATATCAAAGCCCTGTTTGTATGGGTATGGCAGGTGTTTTATGGCGATGAAGATTACCAGATGGCAGACTGGCAGAAGTGCAAGGAACAGACCGACTACAACGAGCCTTTGGCAATGCTGATAAGGCATAAATAGAAAAGCCCTGCAACCGCAGGGCTTTTCTATTGTATAGTGCTTTTGATTATTGTACGCTGAACTTACCATTTTGTACAGCTACACCATTTATTTCGCTAACGGTGTATGTGTATTGTCCTGCTGCCATATGGCTGATGTCAACAGAGGCAGTACCGGTAAATGTTTTGGATGCAACCAGCTTGCCATCTATTGTATAAGCCTGCCATACCAGTGGTTTACCCTGGCTGCTGGCCAGGTTCAGGTTGCCATGTGCAGGCACAGGATATACATTCACTACATTGTTTTTAAATAGCGATGTACGCACGCCCGATGCGCCTATGGCTTCTACATCATCTACCATCAGCACGCTGCCATCCTCTGCATTGCTGGGGTCGCTGCTGGCAAATATGATACGAAGTTTATCAGGGTTGCCGGTTTGCGAGTAGGTGAGGTTTACAGTTATTTTAGTGTAGTTAGGTGTAGCCTGCGTTATCTCCACTTCGCCATCACCTATTACGTTTGTTCCTTGTAGTGCTTCGCATATCATTGCAGCCTTATCACTGTTTACAGGCGCATACTTTATCCATGCGCTTACCACATTGATACGTTCTGTAACAGTTGTGCCACCCTCAAATGTAATGCTGGCAAATGGGTCAGCCGGGTCAAAATTGGTCAGGTCAAGATCCATTTTGGAGTTAGACAATATGCAAGGCAGGTTGCCCAGGTCTGGTCCCTGATCTTTTGAAGTTAGCTTGGCTGCCGCAGCGCCTGCATGCGATCCTGCATCTTCTGCCAACTGCGCGGCGAAGGTATAGCCCGGCGATGCCAGTTCGCCATAAGCAAATATCAGTGTGTCGCTGCTGAACCAGCCTTGAGGTGCGGTAAGGCTATGCACGCTAGGCGGAAAGGTAGCGGTGATTGCATTGTAAGAACGCCAGGTATCCAGGTCGCCTTTTACATTTACAACACCTATCTGCGCACTGGAAGCATATGCAATGGCAGTAGCTGCCAGCAGGGTAAGGATCTTTTTCATATAAGGTTAGTTTAATGTGTTCAGTGTTTCCTGTATAGCTTCGAAGTTAGGCAGGTCGCCGGCGTTCTCCAGCACTTCAGCATACTGCACAGTGCCTTCTTTGTCTATCACAAATGCAGAGCGTTTGGATACGCCGTGCATCATATCATTCAGAAAGCTGCCATACAAAGCATCATAAGCTTTAGAAGCGTCTTTATCAAAATCGCTCAGCAGGTCGAAGTTCAGGTTCTGCTCGGCTTTGAATTTGCCCAGGCTGAATGCTGAGTCAACAGATATACCGTATACGGTAGCATTAGTATTATTATACAGTCCTATGTTGTCGCGCACATTGCACAGTTCTTTGGTGCATACGCCCGTAAATGCCAAAGGGAAAAACAGCAGTACTACATTTTTGCCTTTCTGCTCGCTCAGGGTTACTTTTTCTTTTTCTGTGTTCAGTAATGTGAAATCCGGTGCTTTGTCGCCTTTTTGTATTGCCATTGTTTAAAATATTAAGCAGTAAAGATATGTAATGCGGCTGTCAAAAATGACGTTGAAAAAGGAAAAATTGGCGTTACTAAATAATGATATATGAGGTTTTTTCCTGTTTTTCTGAAAAAATGGCGGAACTTCGCCCTCCCTCTGCCACTGGCACAAAACATGCTGGGTAAGGAATAAGATTTTTAAAACTAAAAACGTCTTAAATAATATCAATTATGGCAAACAACGTTAACATCACTCCATTGCACGACAGGGTTATCATTAAGCCCGCTCCTGCTGAAGAAAAAACTGCTGGCGGCATCATCATCCCCGATACGGCTAAAGAAAAACCACAACGCGGCACTGTAGTAGCTGCAGGCCCTGGTAAAAAAGATGAGCCAATGACCGTGAAAGCTGGAGATACTGTACTGTATGGCAAATATGCGGGTACGGAAATATCACTGGAAGGTGCTGACTACCTGATTATGCGCGAAAGCGATATACTGGCTGTAGTATAAGTAGCAGCTAACTGCAACAAAACAAAAGTTCATAATATAAATAATAAATAAGCATATAAAATGGCAAAGCAATTATTCTTCAATACAGATGCCCGCAATAAAATGAAGCGTGGTGTAGACATACTGGCTGACGCGGTGAAAGTAACCCTGGGCCCTAAAGGCCGCAACGTGGTTATCGAGAAGAAATTTGGTGCTCCAGGTATCACTAAAGATGGTGTATCGGTAGCCAAAGAAATAGAACTGGAAGACGCTATTGAAAACATAGGCGCGCAGATGGTGAAAGAAGTAGCATCGAAAACTGCTGATGTAGCAGGTGATGGTACTACTACTGCAACTGTACTGGCACAGTCGGTAGTAAACGAAGGCCTGAAAAACGTAGCTGCAGGTGCCAACCCAATGGACCTGAAACGTGGTATCGACAAAGCGGTAACAGCTGTAGTTGAAAACCTGAAAAGCCAATCGGAAAAAGTTGGTAACGACAACAAGAAGATAGAGCAGGTGGCTACTATCTCTGCAAACAACGACAACGAAATAGGCAAGCTGATAGCACAAGCTATGGCTAAGGTTGGTAACGAAGGCGTTATTACTGTAGAAGAAGCAAAAGGTACCGACACTACTGTAGATGTAGTAGAAGGTATGCAATTTGACCGTGGTTACCTGAGCGCTTACTTCGTAACTAACACGGAGAAAATGCAGGTAGAACTGCAAAACCCTTTCATCCTGATCTACGATAAAAAGATCAGCACACTGAAAGATATACTGCCAATACTGGAAAGCACTGTACAAACTGGCCGTCCGCTGTTGATTATTGCTGAAGATGTAGATGGTGAAGCACTGTCGACACTGGTAGTGAATAAACTACGTGGCTCTCTAAAAATAGCTGCTGTTAAAGCTCCAGGCTTTGGCGATCGCCGTAAAGAAATGCTGCAGGATATCGCTGCACTGACTGGTGGTACTGTAGTAAGCGAAGAGCAAGGCTACAAACTGGAGAATGCTTCTATGGCATACCTGGGCCAGGCTGAAAGCATCACTATCGATAAAGACAACACTATCGTAGTAGGTGGTAAAGGCGAAAAAGAAAACATCGATGCACGCATCGGCCAGATAAAATCTCAGATAGAATCAACTACCAGCGATTACGATCGCGAGAAACTGCAAGAGCGCCTCGCTAAACTGAGCGGCGGTGTTGCGGTACTGTACGTAGGTGCTTCTACCGAGGTAGAAATGAAAGAGAAAAAAGACCGTGTTGACGATGCACTGCACGCTACCCGCGCTGCTGTTGAAGAAGGTATCGTACCGGGTGGTGGTGTTGCTTACATCCGCGCTATCGAGTCGCTGGCTAGTGTAAAAGGCGACAACGCTGACGAAAACACAGGTATCGCTATCGTGCGCCGTGCGCTGGAAGAGCCACTGCGCCAGATCGTTGCCAATGCTGGTATTGAAGGTTCTATCATCGTACAGAAGGTGAAAGAAGGCAAGGCTGACTACGGCTTCAACGCCCGCACCGAAACTTACGAGAACATGCTGGCCGCAGGTGTTATCGACCCAACTAAAGTAAGCCGCGTTGCTCTTGAGAACGCTGCTTCTATCGCTAGCATGCTGCTGACAACTGAATGTGTTATTGCCGACAAACCAGAGCCTAAAGCGCCAATGGGTGCTCCGGGTGGTATGCCAGGCGGTATGGATATGGGCTACTAGTAGCTCACATCCTACAGGATATAAAGAAGGCGGTAAGTATCACTTACCGCCTTCTTGTTTTATGTATCGTCGTAATGCTATACCGACAGTACCCTTATCATATCTATCATATCCCTGCTGATGCAGGTGTTGGTTTTTATCGCTTGTGAGAACGGTGTATACACTATCTCGCCATTAATAATGCCGGCCATCATTTGTGTTTTGCCTTCGCGTAGCGCGTTTACCGCTGCATAGCCCAGCCTGCTGGCCAGTATCCTGTCAGCACATGTTGGCGAGCCACCGCGTTGTATATGCCCCAGTATACAGCTCCGCACATCCAGCTTAGGGAAACGCTCTTGCACGCGTGCATGCACATCTTTGGCACCACCAAAATCATCACCTTCTGCTACTACTATAATGTGCACTGTTTTCTTGCGGCGTTCATCTACATCTATGCGCTGTAGTACGTGTTCTATATCGGTCACAGTTTCCGGTATCAGTATATCTTCGGCACCGCAGGCTATGCCGCTATCCAGTGCCAGGTAGCCGGCATCGCGGCCCATCACTTCTACAATAAATAGCCTGTCGTGCGCCTCCGCGGTATCGCGTATCTTATCTATGGCATCTACAGCGGTGTTCACCGCGGTATCAAAGCCTATGGTCAGGTCAGTGCCTGCCAGGTCTTTATCGATAGTGCCGGGCAGGCCGATGGCTGGTATTTGGTGCGTTTCAAAAAATTTTACCGCGCCTTTAAAAGTGCCATCGCCACCTATCAGCACCAGCCCTTCTATGCCATGCTGCTGTAGCTGCGCGTAGGCTTTGTCCATACCTTGCGGTGTCATAAATTCTTTGCTGCGCGCAGTCTTCAGTATAGTGCCGCCACGTTGTATGATGTTGGATACATCCGTGGTCTTCATCTTAAAGATGTCGCCTTCTATCATACCCTGGTAGCCCCGCCTTATGCCATATACCTCCATGCCATGATAGCTGGCTGTGCGCACTACTGCACGTACGGCGGCGTTCATACCCGGGCTATCGCCGCCCGATGTCATCACGCCTATTTTACTTATTGCCTTGCTCATACCTGAAAGTTACTTAAAAATACCACGAGCGTAGTTGTATATCGTTTGATGTAATGGTTAAATAGAAAAGGGCTGCCGAAGCAGCCCTTAGCAGGGAGCAAAACATAGAAAACTCCCAATGCGTATTGTTTTTGTTATGCTACTGTTTTCTGTGGCATCACCGCATATTCATCGTGAAAGGTTACTTCACCTGTTGATACGTCGTACATAGCTGCGGCTATGCCTACTTTACCTGCGTCTACCAGCTTTCGGATAATCTCGCTGCGCTCCATGATCTGCTTTACAGCATGGTCTACGTTCAGCGCGGCAACTGTGTTCACAAACTCGGTGTTGTTGCTGCTACGGTCGCCGGTAGTAGTTGTCTCATTTTCTACAGCAGGGGTTATATGCTTCAGCAGGCCTGTAAGGTGGCCCATTTCTACATGGTCGCAAGCACCTTTTATAGCGCCGCAGTTGGTATGGCCCAGCACCATTATCAGTTTCGATCCCACTACTTCAGTCGCATATTCAAGGCTGCCCAGTATACCATCTGTTATCACATTGCCGGCAATGCGTATGCTGAAGATATCACCCAGGCCCAGGTCAAATATCAGCTCGGCCGATGTGCGTGAGTCCATGCAGCTTACGATAGCTGCAAATGGTTTCTGGCCGTCTTTGGTTTCGTTCACCTGCTGCAGCAGATTACGGTTTATTTTCAGGTTATTTACAAAGCGGTAGTTGCCTTGTTTCAGCAGTTCGTATGATCCTTGAGGAGTTGATGTCATGTCTTATTATTGTTTTTAAAATTACTAATCTTATTTCAGTGGTTTAATTCTTCCCGTTTTCGTCTTCGTTCGATGTTAGTTGTTTCAGCAGTTTACGATAGCTGCCTGCAGTACGTTCTTTAGGCGTTTCATTAGTGTTGGCAATGCCGGATATTACTTCTTTTTCGCTGGGTGCATTAGGCACTTTATACGTGTTCTTAAAACCTTCCAGCGACATCTGTATGTTCTTGCTGGGCGCATGGTTTTCATAAAAATCACGTATCAGGTCCAGCACGTCAAAGTCTATATACTCTGTTTGGCTGGCGTCTATTACCACGCTACTATTCTCCGGCAGGTTATATAGCGTGTCTTTGATGCTCGCTTTGTTCAGGAAAGATACCTCCTGTGCCAGTGTCAGTTTCACCAGTTCGCCATTGCTGAAGGTGCTGCGCTGGAAGAAGTAAGGTATGCGCATATTCTGCCTCAGTATATAGAATATGCTGATAATGATACCTATACCCACGCCTTTCAGCAGGTCCAGGAACACCACACACAGCGCCGTTACCACAAAAGGTATGAATTGGGTAAGTCCACCTTCCTTCCACATATGCTTGAATACCGCGGGCTTGCACAGCTTATAACCTGTAAATATCAGTATGGCCGCCAGCGATGCCTTAGGTATCATATTCAGTATTACCGGTATTGTAGCTACGCACAGCAGCAGTAGTGTACCATGCACTATGGTCGATAGCTTGGTACGGGCACCAGCATTTATGTTGGCCGATGAACGTACGATAACTGATGTTACCGGCAGGCCGCCTATCAGGCCGCTCAGCATATTGCCTATACCTTGTGCTTTCAGCTCGCGGTTGGTAGGGGTGTAGCGTTTCAGCGGGTCCATTTTATCGGTAGCTTCTATACACAGCAGTGTTTCTATCGATGCTACTACGGCTATCACCACACCTGTTTGCCATACTTTGGGGTTGGCAAAGCCTTCCCAGTTGGGCATCTTGAACTGGCTAATGAACTCCTGCGCATTCGATGCGATCGGCAGGCTCACCAGGTGAGCGCTATCGAGATACAGGCCCGAACCATTGGCTTTGAATAGCTGGTTGATGACTGTGCCCAATACCACTACAAGCAGTCCGCTGGGTATCAGTTGCAACTTGCGGAACGGTTTGGTGCCCCACATGATGAGTATGGTAAGGCCGATAACCGCTATTATAGCTGCCCCGGGCTCAATATGGTTGAGCGCCTCACTGATGTGCGACATCTGAAAACCATCATCGGCATCCACCATCGTGGCAAATTTATCTTTGGCAAAGCCCACCGCATCAGGCACCTGCTTGATGATGATGGTAAGGCCAATACCCGCCAGCATACCTTCAATTACTGCATTGGGGAAATAGCTGGCTATGCTGCCCGCTTTTAAAAAACCCAGCAGCATCTGCACCAGCCCTGCTACCATTACAGCGCACAGGAAGATGTCGAAAGCGCCGAGGTCGGTAATGGCAGCTATCACTATAGCGGTAAGGCCGGCTGCCGGGCCTACTACACTCAGTTGCGAGCCGCTTAAAAAACCTATTACTATACCACCTATCACACCGGCTACTATACCGGAGAACAGTGGGGCACCGCTAGCCTGTGCAATACCAAGGCATAGCGGCAGGGCAATGAGAAAGACGATAAGACCTGCTAACAGGTCCTTTTTATAACTGGCGAAAAAAGAAGTGTTCTGCTTCATATACTATACGCCGCACGATAGAATAATGCTAATTGGTAAAATTGACGTGGTTGAAAACAGCCAGCCGTGCGAAGTCTGGTTTCGTTTCTTCGGGAAAAAAATGAAAATAACAGGAAGCTACCGCTGTCGCGGTAAGAATGGATAAAGATTATGCCCTGTTGGGAGGCGGAGCAAAAATATCGGGCACATGATGCAGCGGGAGGCACTCGGCCAGGTGTATGGCCGTAGATATCTTCTGGCTCAGGTACTCGATGCGGGCAGTTGCTTTGGTATCGGTAAAGCCAAAGTACTCTGTGTTCTTTTTCAGCTTGTTAGGGCACTCATCGCCCGAGTGGCCCTGCTCATGTATCTCCTCGGTCATCGTACCTTTAAACAATATTTTGCCTATCGCTTTCACAGGTAGTATCTGGAAAGAGAATATAATAAGGAAAATAGTGGCAAGTACGTGTCTCACTCCTGCAAATTAACATTAAAAACTTTGCTTTGCTCTTGCTGCTGGCAATAATAAAATGTTAAAGCAAATAGATAAAAACTATAATCCACTTGCTTTTGTCATCTATCCCAAAGCTTTCTGCTTTACATTTGCCACTGTATATATGAGCTATTCGTTTCGATATTTCTTTGCAGCCTTCAGCATGCTGCTTACTATAAATGCCGGTGCGCAAAACATACAATGGCCCAACCCCGAGGTAGAGCAGCTGTACAACCGTGCGCGCCAACTGCACTCACAAGGCAATATGGGTCAGGCCATCAGCCTGTACCAGCAAGCTATAGCCATAGCGCCCGAGGTGATGGTGCTGTACCGGGAGCTGGGCAAAGCCTACTACCTGGCAGGCGGCTACGAAGAGGCACAGAAAACACTGATACCTATAATAAAAAGCGGCGATGCCGATGAGCAGTGCTACCAAGCACTGGCGGCCAGCTATAGCGCGCAAAACGAGTTTAAGAAAGCGAAGCGTACCCTCGATGACGGCATACTGCGCTACCAGCACTCCGGCCTGCTATATCACGAGCTGGGCAAGCTGCACGAAGATGATAAGAATGACAAAGAGGCGCTGCGCTCCTGGTTGCTGGGCATAGAAGCGGCCCCTGATTATCATGTGAACTACTACGAGGCGGCACGTATATATATGCAGACCGATAAATTTATCTGGACCATCATCTATGGCGAGATATTCATCAACCTCGAAAGGGAAACACCCCGCTCGGCCGATACCCGTAAGATGGTGCTGAAAGCCTACCGCAGGCTATATGGCCAGCCTACCGATGAGATACCTAAATACGGCACACCCAAAAAACAAGTGCCGGGCAGCAGTTTCGAAGATGCCGTACGTACAACTTATATGCGCCTGGCACCTGTTGTGAGCGATGGGGTTACTACCGAGAACCTCACCATGCTGCGCACCAGGTTTATGATGGACTGGACCTTGCAGTATGCCAATAAATATCCCTATACCCTGTTCATCAGGCAGGATAATATGATACGCAATGGCTATTTCGATATCTATAACCAGTGGCTGTTTGGCAAAGCGGAGAACACCACCCAGTTTCAGGCGTGGAACAATTTTCACACTGGCGCTATTGGCGAGTTGGAGGAGTGGCTGAACGAACACCCCATGCAGCCCGTAGCAGGCGATGCTTATAACAATAAGCAGATCGACCAGCTTTTCTCCAAAAACTAGGTAGCCAAAACGTTAAAATCGGCATATATGGCTGCAAACGTGGCTAAAAGCATTAGTTTTGCCTGCTGCAAAATTTTACCATAGCAGCTTTTTTGCCAGTCATGACACAATCCCGCAACCGTATTCTCATTATAGCCCGCCTATGCTGCCTGTGTTTCTGTATGCTGTTCGCCCATAGCGCAATGGCGCAGCCAAACACCGTGCTCGATAAACTGCTGGCTGTAGTAGGCAAAAACCGCATCATCCTGCAATCGGAGCTGGAAAGCGAGGTAGTACGCGCCCGTGCCGAAGAGCCTTCGTTTCACGATAGCATGAAATGCCTGATACTGCAGCAAATGATACTGAGCAAGCTGATGGTAGAACAGGCCGAGCGCGATAGCGTGCTGATACCCGACGAGGAGGTAGAGGCTACGCTGGAGAACAGGATACGTTACTACATCAGCATGTACGGCTCTAAAGAAAAGCTGGAGCAGATATCGGGCAAAACGGTCTACCAATTGAAGGAAGAGAACCGCGAGATAATAAAAGAAGGTATGCTGTCCGACAGGATGAAGGCCAAAATACTGGAGAATGTAAAGATCACTCCGGCGGAGGTACAGACGTTCTTCAAAAACATACCCACCGATAGCCTTCCATTCTTCCCCGCTACAGTAGAGATGGGGCAGATAGTAATAGACCCTGCGGTGAGCCCCGAACTGGAAAAATATGCCCGCGAGAAGATTGACGATGTGCGCAAGCAGATAGTGCAGGATGGCAAAGATTTTGAAATGATGGCTGGCATCGAAAGTCAGGACCCCGGTAGCCGCGATAATGGGGGTGACCTGGGTAGCATAGCCCGTACCGATGTGGTGCCTGAGTTTGCCGCCGCTGCCTTCAAGCTGCAAAATGGTGAGGTATCACCTGTGGTAAAAACCAAGTTTGGCTACCATATTATACAAATGGTGGCACGCCAGGGCGATAAAGCGCATGTGCGTCACATACTCATCCGTCCCGAGCGTACTTCTGCCGATTTTCGTGCTGCTATAATAAAGCTGGACAGCGTACGCTCTATGCTGATAGCAGGAAAAGTAACCTTTCAGGAGGCTGTAGGTAAATACAGTACCGACGAGCTGGCATCACGCACCGGTGGTATGGTTATCGATCAGCAAACAGGCTCCAGCATACTGGAGGTGGATAAACTTGATCCCGGTTTGGCACTGCTGGTAGATACCCTGAAGCCCGGCAGCTACTCTCAGCCGCAGGTGTTCGACAATGGCAGGGGCGAACGCTCTACCCGTATCGTATTCATGAAGAGCATCACCACCCCGCACAAAGCCAACCTGAAGGACGACTACAGCCGCATAATGGATGCCGCTATGCAGCAGAAAAAAGGCCTGGAAATGGAAAAATGGCTGGCCGAAAAAGCCCCCAACTACTATATAAAAATAGACCCGGACTACGCAGACTGCCGGAGCCTGCAGATGTGGAAGGGAAATGCTACTGCAAATACCGAAAAGCGCCGATAGGCGCTTTTTTTATACTTGAATTATTTTATATAATTAACGTTTTTGCGTAAATTTGTAATGAATGGACAAATGGAAGGTAATTTTGGTTGAGCATTGCTGTCAAGGCTGAAAAAACGCGGGTGGAACAAAAAACGACCCCCTCCCCAAACTGGAACATTTTGGAACAAAAAATGACAATTGGGATGTAAGTGGCTGATATTGATGGAAATAGGGATAAATAGTATGGTTGTGTCATTAGGGTAATATTTAATTATTACCTCAAGGTTAAGAAATTATTAAGTCTGACAAGGAAAGCTAATACCCCCGGATAATAAGAATAGCTTTGCCCCGTAAATTTTCCGATCAAAAAAAATACGATATGGGTTTTGGTTCTTTTTTAAAGATTTTCACGCCTAAAGACCGCGTTTTCTACGGTCTGTTCGAGCAGGTAAGTTCTAACCTTACACAAATGGGTGATATCTTCCAGAAAGCGGTAAATGAGCCGGATTTCAACAAACGCGAAGCGCTGCTGAAAAGCCTGGAAGAGTGGGAGCATAAGAATGACGAGGTAACTCATAAAATATTTATAGAACTGGGTAGCAACTTCATCACTCCGTTCGATCGTGAGGATATCCACTACCTGGCTACTTCGCTCGATGACGTTGCTGACTATATATGGGGTTCTGCCAAGCGTATGATGAACTATTACATCAACGATGTGGATGAGACCATGCTGGGCTTTGGTACCATCATCAATAAGTCGATAACGCAGCTGAATAAAGCAGTATACGGCCTGCGCGATATGAAAGACCTGCGCACCCTTACCGAAGCTTGTGTGCTGATAAACAGCTACGAGAACGAAGGCGATGATATGCTGGATAGCGGTATGATGACCCTGTTCTCATCAAACATCAATGCTGTTGACCTGATAAAGAAGAAGGACCTGTACCAGATGTTGGAGATCGTGACCGATAAATGCGAAGATGCTGCCAACGTGATAGAGTCTATTATTATTAAATACGCTTAATAAGCCGTACATAGTTCTATATGTCTGCCTTTCTGATACTAATTATCGCGCTCGCGCTGATATTCGATTACATCAATGGTTTTCATGATGCGGCCAATTCAATAGCCACCATCGTGTCTACCAAAGTACTTACACCCTTCCAGGCGGTTATCTGGGCGGCGGTGTTCAACTTTGTAGCCTTCTTCATTTTTAAAGACCATGGCGTGGCCAATACCATAGCCAAAACGGTAAAGGAAGAATTCATTACGCTGCCTGTTATCATGTCGGGCCTGGTAGCTGCCATCTTCTGGAACCTGCTTACATGGTGGTTTGGTATCCCTTCCAGCTCATCGCACACGCTGATAGGTGGTTTTGCGGGTGCAGCTATCGCGCACGCTGGTATCAACTCAGTGAATCCTGAGCCGGTTTTAAAGACGGTTAGCTTTATATTGCTGGCACCGCTGGTAGGTATGATTATAGCATTTATTATCTCGCTCTGGTTCATCAACTCCTTTCGAAAGAGTCCCTGGCCTAAGCTGATATCATTTGGTGTATTGGCTGTAGTGGTATTCGTGTTGTTCAATGTGCTGGAGTTTAATACCGAGAAAATGAAAACGCATTTCGATTCTTATGTATTGAGCGTGATCTTCGATTCGAAGAACTTTAAATGGATACTATTTGGTGCGGTACTCATATTCATGAGCATATTCACGCTATTCCTCAGCACGCTGAACGTTGCCCGTTCAACCCTCTGGCTCAAACGTTCGCAGCTGGTATCATCAGCGGCCTTCAGCATTGGTCATGGTGGTAACGATGCGCAGAAAGTAATGGGTATCATTACCGCCGCACTTATAGCCAGCGGCACTATCGATAACTTCGATCAGATGCCTGTATGGGTTCCCCTGGCCTGCTATACAGCCATAGCAGCAGGTACACTCAGCGGCGGCTGGAAGATCATTAAAACTATGGGTACACGCATCACCAAGGTTACGCCATTTGAGGGTGTAGCAGCCGAAACTGCCGGTGCCGTGACACTTTTCCTTACCGAGAATCTTAAAATACCTGTGAGTACTACGCACACTATTACCGGTGCTATCATAGGTGTGGGTGCTACCAAGCGTCTTTCAGCAGTGCGCTGGGGTGTTACCATCAACCTGCTTTGGGCCTGGATACTCACTATACCGGTAAGTGCGCTGATAGCTTCGCTCGTATATTTTATCTATCATCTTATATTTTAGATTCGTATAACAGAATTTTAATAAAGCGTGGCAGTATAGCCACGCTTTTTGTTTACCTTTGTAGCTTGCTTTTTTCGAAAGCAGGTAGCCCTGAATGTCATTACCGCCAATATTAAGACACGTTTACAACCATGGTACCGAAGAGGTTATACGCCGTGGTAAGAAGATCTTCCATACTGCAGGTGTGCAGATGCTGGATGTTGACCACCTGATAGAGCAGGTGCGTTTTCGTGTGCGTAATGATCTGTATCAGAACTACTATACTGTAACGGTTAACAAATATCTCTCGCCCAAAGATCTTGGCATTCGTTGCCAGTGCCCGTACAACCTGGGCGATATATGCAGGCATGAGGTAGCGGCACTGTTTCAGTTGAATGACATTATACTGAGCGGTTTTTTTGAGAATACGGATATAACGTATCATCAGCAGCATACCATAGTGCGCATGCGGCAGGTGAGTATGCAGATGCTGCGTGTATTCACCTCGCCGGCGGTGATAGATAAGGCCGAAGCCTGGGCATCGATGAATAAGGCGATAATCGTATCGGACAAGACCGACCAGATACTGGCTGAAGTGCCTGATGAAGAGCATACGTATCGCGTCACCATCAAGCAGAACGAAGACCGCTATTTCGATACTTCTTGTGGATGCGATGAGACATCGCACCCGCTGTGCATACACAAGGCCACATTATTCATTCAATTACTGAAGGCGAATGGACCGGAGTACTTCCAAACCATGCGCGACTGGGATGAGCAGAAGAATAAATTGCTGAAACAATATGGTTATTCGTTAAAGGATGACCTGACCAATAAGTTCAGTTTCGTTTACCAGAATGGCAAGCCATTTCTGCGCGTATTAGATCCCACACTGAAGAAAGTAGCACCCGTTGAAGTCTACAAGCCCAATATAGAGAAAGCCGTTGCTACACCTACTGCAACAATAGCTGCACCTGAAAAGGAAGTAGCGGCTAAGAAACGTTTGGGTGTAGTGATAGACCCGAATATCAAATGGTATCCATTTACAGGCGTACAACTGGTAACCGGCCACGAGAATGAAGATGGTACCAACTTTGCCGGTGCGGTTGAGCGTATAGAACTGCAGCAGTACATCAACCCGCTGCTGTATAAAGAAGAAGATAGAGACCTACTGCCCGTAGCGCGCAAATTCTCGGGAGACGAACTGGTGAAGTACCTGCGTAAGAATCTTCCTTTTGGCGATTTTCTGGATAATACTGTTGCAATAATAGGCGACAACCCTGCTGAAGAAATGCGAGAGCAGGTATGGGAATATTTGTTGCCTAAGTATCAGAAACTCATGAGCCGCTATAGCGACCACGCTTTCTGTTTTATGCTGAAACGTGGCAAACAGCTTAGCTCAGCCAATATAGAGCCCGTTGCATTTGCCCAAAAGCAAATACACCCTCAGCTAAGTGTAGCTAAGCATGGTGATGATTATACCATCAACCTCGACTGGCGTATTGATACCCTATATGTCCCTTACAGCGATACTACCGTGATCAATGCTGCACTTGTGCTGCATGATTTTACACTGTATGCTATAGCCAACCTGGCAGAGCTACATATTGCAGAGCAGTTTCAGCCCGATGGCACGATAGCGATATCGGGTGCTGATTGGAATGAGTTTATGGAGCAGAAGCTGATGGCATGGAGCAAATCCGTACACATCAACTTCTCTGACGAGCTGACGCAATATATAGATGGCATTGTGCCTGACTACAGGATGTACCTGCAGGAGCGTGAGCAGATGCTGGTGCTGCAACCCGCATTTGTGTATGGCGGAGTAGAGATAAAATGGGGCTTCTTTGGTGATGTGATAGAGCCGCATGGTGGGGTGATAAAAGTGATACACCGCAATGAAGAAGCAGAGCAGAAAATAATACAACTGATGAACGGGCTGCATAGCGATATGCAGCATAATAAGAAAGACCATTTCTTTTATCTGCCGGCGGCATCGGTGCTTAATAATAACTGGTTCTTCCGCTTTACCGATACGATGCGCGAATGGGGTGTTACCCTGTTTGGTTTCGAAGGTTTGAAGAACCTGCGTATCAATACCAACAGGCCTGATACCCGTGTGCAGGTAAGCAGCGGTATCGACTGGTTTGACGCTACTGTGCAGATAGCTTTTGGTGACCAGATAGTATCGATAGCTGATGTAAAGAAAGCATTGGCGCAGAAAGTGAATTTCGTGAAGCTGGGCGATGGCTCAATAGGCCTGCTGCCTGAAGAGTGGCTGAAGAAATACGCACTGCTGATAAAGATGGGCGAAGCTAAAGGCGGCAAGCTGCGCCTGAAGAAATTCCACTTTAGCGTGCTGGATGAGTTGATGGCTGAAGTAGATGAAGATGGCATACTGGCCGAGCTGGAAGAGAAGAAAGAACGCCTGCAGGAAATACTTACCAACGACTATAGCGACGTGCCGCCTCCTGCACAACTGAATGCAGAACTGCGCCCTTACCAGATCTCAGGCTTTCAATGGCTCGTATTTCTAAACGAGGCGGGCTGGGGTGGTATATTGGCCGATGATATGGGTTTGGGTAAAACCATACAGACGCTTACGTTCTTCCAGCACTATAAGAATAAATATCCCGATGCGAGGTTTCTGGTGGTATGCCCTACCACGCTGATGTATAACTGGGAAACGGAGATACGCAAGTTTACGCCGGAGCTGACTCATTTTATACACCACGGGCCTAAGCGTAGTGCGAATGTGAAAACATTGAGCAATTACGATATAGTGATCACTACGTATGGCACCATGCGTAGTGATGTGAAGATATTTAAAGAGATAGAGTATGATTATGTAGTGCTGGATGAATCTCAATCGATAAAGAACCCGCAGTCGCAGGTGGCGAAAGCATCGCAACTACTTACTGCCAAAAACAGGCTAGCCCTGAGTGGTACACCTGTGCAGAACAATACGTTTGATCTCTATTCGCAGATGAACTTTCTCAATCCCGGTATGTTGGGTAGCAGAGAGTTCTTCATGAATGAGTTTGCTACGCCTATTGATAAGTTCCAGGAGCAGGATATCAAAGATCAGCTAAGGAAGCTTACTTACCCCTTCATGTTGCGCCGCACCAAGGAGCAAGTGGCTAAAGACCTGCCGCCTAAAACAGAGACCATACTGTATTGCGAAATGGGCGCAGAGCAAAGGAAGATATACAACTCGTACCGCAACACCTATCGCGACCAGATAATGGGTATGATAGATGAGCGTGGTATTGAACGCTCGCAGATGCACATACTGCAAGGCCTTACCAAGCTGAGGCAGATATGCGACTCGCCGGCGATACTGAATGAGGAAGAACGCTTCCCCAACTACTCGGCCAAGATGGATGAGATGACGCGCGAGATAACAGAGAATGTAGGCGACCATAAGGCGTTGATATTCTCTCAGTTCCTCGGTATGCTGGCGCTCATCCGTAAAGAACTCGAAGAGAAGGGTATTCCGTATGTATACTTCGATGGTAGCAGTAGTGCTACTCAGCGTGAGCAAGCCATACAGGAGTTTCAGAACAACCCAGATTGCCGTGTATTCCTGATTTCACTAAAAGCGGGTGGTATAGGTCTCAACCTTACTGCTGCCGACTATGTATATATAGTAGACCCTTGGTGGAACCCTGCTGTAGAGCAACAAGCTATCGACCGTACACACCGTATTGGGCAAACGAAAAATATCTTCGCTTACCGCCTGATATGTAAGGACACCATAGAAGAGAAAATGCTGGTGCTGCAAGAGCGCAAACGCGCACTGGCATCGGAACTGGTATCGGATGATGGTGCCTTCCTGAAGCGCCTTACACGCGAGGATATAGCCTACCTGTTGAGTTAATTTCCTTTAACAGTATGCAGTGATGACGATCATCTTTTTAGCGGTGACCGGGCATGCTACATTTGTATCATGATAGCAAACGAGAGGAGTAAGATGCAGGCCGCTGAGCCCAAACTCGAAGGAGAGTTTCTTATAGTGATATTGATGGCGCTTGCCACAGGGATGATGGGATTTTTAGTGTATTTTTTTGCACTTGCATAGGATAGATATTAATTTTTTGCAGGGATAAGTGAGCATTGTTAGCCGGAAGTCTTCTTCCGGCTTTTTTTTATACAAGAAACGCGGTGCTGAATAGCACCACGTTTCCTTAAAATCTAACCTGATATATAGATCAGCAATCAGCTATGAAAGCTGGTTGCCTACTTTGCGCTTTACTTTTTTAGCGCTGCTGGTGCCTTCATCAAGTATGGCGTTTATTTTTTCGCGTGCATCAGATGAAAGCCCCTCTACTTCGTTGTTCACCATATCGCGTATGCTGGTCAGCTTGTCGCCATATTTCCCTGCCAGTTTCACTAAAGAGTCTTTCCAGCCGTTGGCATTATCGGCCAGGTCTTGTGTCAGTTTGCGTCCTTTTTTAGTTGAAAGCAGAACAGCAACGGTAGCTCCGGCCGCAGCCAGTAATAGTAATTTTTGTTTGTTAGTCATGATAAATACGTTTTTATGAGCTTAAAAATCAAGGCATCAGCCCCTGACAATATAGAGTTTAAAATACCATGCCATCGCTTGTGGAAATTGCAAAAGAAAAACTGTGGTTTAACATTTCTTTTCCTGTTGCTGGACTTATCAACTACACAGCCAATCAACTAACTTTGAAAACATGTTCCAACTAGAAAGTGAATATAAACCTGCCGGTGACCAACCACAGGCCATTGGCGAACTTGTAAAGGGGATAAATGAGGGTGAACAGTTCCAGACATTGCTTGGTGTTACCGGGTCTGGTAAGACATTTACCATGGCCAATGTGATACAGCAGGTAAATAAACCTACTTTGGTGTTGACGCATAACAAAACCCTTGTAGCGCAATTGTATGGTGAGTTCAGGCAATTCTTTCCCGAGAATGCTGTTGAGTACTTTGTGTCTTACTACGATTACTATCAGCCTGAAGCATATATACCCACATCGAATACCTACATCGAAAAAGACCTTTCGATAAATGAAGAGCTGGAGAAACTGAGGTTGCGCGCAACAAGTAATTTGTTGAGTGGGCGTAGGGATATTATTGTAGTAGCTTCGGTATCGTGCATATATGGTATGGGTAACCCTACTGAATATTCAAATGGTATCATCCGCCTGAATAAAGGGGATAACATTGGCCGTAACAATTTTCTCCACCAACTTGTGAACGCTGTATATAGCCGCAGTCAGGGAGATTTTACGCGTGGTACTTTTCGCGTGAAGGGTGACACTGTGGATGTGAACCTGCCTTATGTAGACTATGGTTACCGCTTTACCTTCTTTGGTGATGAGGTGGAAGAAATAGAAAGCTTTGAGACTGATACAGGTAAGCGCATAGGTACGATGCAGAATGCTGCTATCTTCCCTGCTAACCTGTATATAGCACCTAAGAACATGATGAGCCAGATCATCTACGAGATACAGGATGAACTGAAGGCGCAGGAAGAGTACTTTAAAAGTATCAACAAGCCACTGGAAGCACAGCGTATAAAAGAACGTGTGAACTATGATCTGGAAATGATACAGGAACTGGGTTTCTGTCCTGGTATCGAGAACTACTCACGCTTTCTGGATAGGCGCAAGCCGGGTACACGGCCTTTCTGCCTGCTTGATTATTTCCCGGATGATTTCCTTCTGGTGATAGATGAGAGCCACGTAACCATTCCTCAGATAAGTGGTATGTATGGTGGTGACAGATCGAGAAAACTGAACCTAGTAGATTATGGGTTCCGCCTGCCATCTGCGTTGGATAACAGGCCGCTTAACTTCCACGAGTTTGAAGGTTTGCTGAACCAGGTTGTATTTGTAAGCGCTACACCCGGTAAGTATGAGTTGGAGCATAGCGAAGGTGTTGTGGTAGAACAGATCGTACGCCCAACGGGCCTGCTCGACCCGCCGATAGAAATACGCCCAAGCATCAACCAGATAGATGACCTGCTGGATGAGATAGATAGGCGTATACAAAAAGGGGACCGTGTGCTGGTGACCACACTTACCAAGCGCATGGCTGAGGAACTAGATAAATATCTGAAACGCATCAACGTAAACTCACGCTATATACATAGTGAGGTAGATACGCTGGAGCGTGTAGAGATACTGCGCGACCTGCGCCTGGGCAATATAGATGTGCTGGTGGGTGTGAACCTGCTGCGTGAGGGCCTTGACCTGCCCGAAGTATCACTGATGGCGATACTGGATGCTGATAAAGAGGGCTTTCTGCGTGATGAACGTTCGCTGACACAGATGGCCGGCCGTGCGGCGCGTAACGTAGATGGACTCGTTATCTTCTATGCAGATAAGATGACCGATAGTATGCAGAAGACGATAGATGAGACCAGCAGACGGAGGGAGAAGCAGTTGAAATATAATGAGGCGAATGGCATTGTACCGATGACCGTGAAGAAATCGATACAACAGATCATGAAGCAGACATCGGTGCTGGATATTAAAGGCTACGATGAGAACAATAAGTATGCGGTAGAAGAAGTGGTGCAGCAAGCGGCTGATGATGGCGTGGAGTATAAAAACATAGCGCAACTGGATAAGCTGATAGCGCAAACGAAGAAGGCGATGGAGAAGGCTGCGAAAGACCTCGACTTTATGGAAGCTGCCCGCCTGCGCGATAAACTGTTCCAGCTACAGAAGGAAAAGGAAGCGATGAAATAGCTTAGAATAGCTTTAGCTGTGCAGGATTATCGCGTTTACTTTCCTTTACTGGCAATTCTCCAAAATTGGAAACAGTTATGCCTAGCAAGCGTATCTTTTTACCAAGCAGATCAGTATGCGATAAGAGTATTTTGGCAGTATCAGCAATGGTCTCAATATCGCTGGTAGGATATAGAAATGATTGCCCGCGTGTGATGAGTTTAAAATCGTGATACTTGATCTTAAGTGTGATGGTGCGGCCTTTTAGCTCGTAGCGGGCTAGCCTGTTATGCACCAATATGGCAATTTTCTCCAACTCTGTATTCATCTCGTTCACATCGGTCAGGTCGTAGCTAAAGGTGTCCTCTGCGCCTACTGATTTTATCTCACGTTCGGGTTGTACCTCACGATTGTCTATGCCACGCACGATATGATAAAAGAATTTGCCCGGCTTGCCAAAGTGTTTGATAAGATCATCCTGCGAGAGCTTCTTCATATCAGCACCGGTATGCAATCCCATCGATTTCATTTTATCAGCAGTAACCTTGCCAACACCAAAGAATTTCTCTACAGGCAATTGCTCCATGAAAGTTTCAATCTTATCAGGACTAATAAAGGTGAGCCCATTAGGCTTGTTCATATCAGACGCTACCTTGGCAACAAACTTATTAATGGAAACACCGGCAGATGCAGTAAGTTGCAGCTCTTCAAATATGGCGCGTTTTATCTGTTTGGCAATATCAATGGCCGAACCAATATCCTGTTTATCTTGTGTGACATCCAAAAAAGCTTCGTCAAGAGATAAGGGTTCTATAAGATCAGTATAGCGCTGGAAGATGGCACGTATGTTTCTGGATACTTCTTTGTATGCATCGAAGCGCGGGCGAACGAATATGGCTTCAGGGCAAAGCTCAAATGCTTTTTTAGAAGGCATGGCTGAGCGGATACCAAACTTGCGCGCCTCGTAGCTGGCGGTAGCTACTACACCACCACGGCCTTGCGGTGGGCCACCTACTACTATAGGCTTGCCCCTATATTCCGGATTGTCCCTTTGTTCAACAGAAGCGTAAAATGCATCCATGTCTATATGAATGATTTTACGATAAGCGGTTCCCTCTTGTTCCATTTGCCTATGAATCGTGTATATGTATAGGTAAATTAAACAATAAAAGGTTTTAATACTATAAAAGCTGTGTAAATGATTGGTTAATCATCAATAGCTTAGGTGATACTCCTGAATACAGTATATCGCAGCCCCATTTCCAGCAGCAGGCATATCAGCGCAGCACAAGCCAGCGGGAAGAACAGGTCGGCGTAATGCTTATAGGTACTGATATCTATCTTGGTTTTTTCCAGCTTATTGATCTGGGTATAGATGCCTGCCAGTGATTTGTTGTTGGTAGCACGGTAGTAATTGCCACCGGTTTCGGCTGCTATCTTGCGCAACAGTGGTTCATCTATCTGCACAGGCACCATCTGTTTCTGAGTGCCGAACGATGTTGGCATAGGATATGGCGCAGAGCCTTGTGTGCCCACGCCTATGGTATAGATGCGTATCTTATAAGCCTTGGCTATTTCAAGCGCCGTCATCGGGTCAATAAGGCCTGTATTATTCACACCGTCGGTCAGTAGTATCACTACACGGCTTTTGCCGGTAGCATTGCGCAAGCGGTCAACACCTGTGGCCAGACCCATGCCTATGGCGGTACCATCTACCAGCATGCCGCTTTTTATATTGGCAATCTGTTCTTTCAGTACGGTATGGTCTATAGTGATAGGGCATTGCGTAAAGCTCTCACCAGAGAAGATAACCAAGCCTATACGGTCGGTAATACGCTGGTCAACAAAATCCATAGCCACACGCTTACAAGCTTCAATGCGGTTAGGCTTTAGATCTTCGGCCAACATACTGCCCGATACATCTATCGATAATACGATATCAATACCCTCACTGTCTATGGTTTCTGTAACATTGCTTGATTGCGGCCTTGCTAAGGCTATGGTCAGGAATATAAGACATAACACACGCAGCACAGTAAGCAAAGGTCGCAGCCTTACACGCCATGATGGCTTTAGCTTACCAAGCCCCGATAAGGTGGTGAGCTGCAAGGCCGGGCTAGCTTTCTTATTATTGCGTACCTGCCACCATATCATGACGGGTATCAGCAACAGCAGTAAGAAAAACCACGGTTGCGCAAAACTCAGGTATTGCCAGTCCATTAATTCTCTCATAGCTGTCCGGTAGCGTTATCGGTATTTACAGGTTTAGTTACGTTGATATATTCAATAGCATCCTGCATGGCTTGTACATGTTCTTGCGGCAGTGGCTGTGCCTTTGCAAACTTCGCCATGTCGGCAGCGTAAAGTATGTTGGCCAGCAGGGTGTTGTGCGGTTGCATTTCATGGTGCCTGCGGGCGCTAGCTAATAACTGCTCTGAGGTCAACTCCATCGCCGGCTTATTGTACCGTGCTTCAATATAGCCACGTATAATATCAGTCAATTCAGTATAGTATTCTTTTACCCGGTTCTGCTGCCATAGCTGACGGTCATCTAATGTACGTAGCATACGTATGGCCTGTTCCTGTAGCGTTTCAACAGGTGCAGGTGGTGGGGGTGGCGGCGCTGCTACTTTTTTGTTCTTTATGAAGTAGAAGAAGATGAATATAGCCAGTATGATAAATACTACTGCACCTACTATATACCATATATAGTCGAGCCAGGTGCTTTGTACCTGCCTTATGCCTTTTATGCCTATGAATGGTTTTGAAGTATCTACAGCTACGGTTTGCACCAGTAGGGGGAATGAGTCTGTCTGTACTGTATATGCCGTGCCTTGGTTGGGTATAATGGGGAATACGAACGATGGCACATAGTACATGCCGGAGTCGAAACCGGTAACGAGTAGGCGTTGTTTGTAGATTACAAAATCGCCGCGCTTAATGGTGTCTATACGTCCTTTCTCTACTATCTCAAGTGCAGGCAAAGAGTCAGGGAACTCCGCCCATTGCACACGCCCCGTAGCAGGCTTGTGTGTCAGCTCAATGAACAGCCTTGCCTGGTCGCCTACCGTTATTTGCTTTGCGTCTATTTTGGCCGATACGCGGGCATCCTGAGCCATAGCAGGCAGGCAACCCATGCAAAGGATAAGAAATAAGAGATAATGTATGTGTTGACGACTTGCGATCATTGTTAGTTACCTGGCTTTAAAGAAAGTTTGCAACGATTTTACATAATCCTGGTCGGTGCGGATATGGAGTAGCGATGCTCCTGTTTTGCGGAATGCCTGCACACTATACCGCTGGTGATGATCGAAGGCCTGAGTGTAATAACTCCTTGCAGCTACATCATCTGTATCCAGCCAGGCCAGCTGCTTTGTCTCAGCATCCATCACCTGTATTACGCCAGCCTGCGGCAGCTCACGGTCATATTTATCATACACTTGTATGCCTACCAGATCGTGCTTGCGCGCTGCTATCTGCAGGCCATTCTCGTAAGGGGCGCTTACAAAATCGCTGAGCAGAAAAGCGATGCTTTTTTTCTTCTGTATATGATTAAAGTTATCCAGCGCAGCCTGTATGTTGGTGCCGTTGCTTTGCGTAGGCTCCAGCGCTATCAGCTCGCGTATGATGCGCAGTATATGGCTGCGACCTTTCTTGGGTGGTATATACTTCTCCACTTTGTCGCTAAAGAATAGCACACCCACTTTATCATTATTAGTAGCCGCTGCGAAAGATATTACCGCGCTTATCTCAGTTATCAACTCGCGCTTGCTGCGCACCTGCGTACCAAATAGCGAACTGGCGCTTACATCTACCAGCAGCATAACTGTCAGCTCGCGCTCTTCCTCAAATACTTTTACGAAAGGATGTGAAAACCGGGCGGTTACATTCCAGTCAATAGCTTTCACATCGTCACCGGGTGTATACTCCCTCACTTCGCTAAACGACATACCCCTGCCTTTGAAGGCCGAATGATATTCGCCTGCAAATATGTGGTTGCTTAAACCTCTTGTTTTTATTTCTATACGCCTTACTTTCTTAAGTATCTCGGCTGTTGTGAGCATCGCTTTGGTAAATGATTAAACTGATCAAGTTAACCGGCAGCTACAGCGCTGGTCTCAATTACGTTTTTCAGTATGGCAGCCATTTTCTGTCCACGCTCTGTGGCTTGTGCCTCATCCCACAGCAGGCTGATGGGTGTTGAGATACAACGGCCAATGATAGCATCGCTTGCCGGGAAGGCCATATTGGTGTAGTGCATTACCTGTTTCTTCTGTGCTTCAGGCAGGCGGCTCATAAAATCACCGTTTTGCAGGTGTTGCCATTTGCGTATGTAGTGCCAGTTGTTATCATACCAGTAAGCACTGCCCAACCCGGCAGCATTCAATTCAGCGGCAGCTTTGCGCGCCATGTTTTCTGTTGGCAGGAAGTAAGACAGGAAAGAACCTGTATCTCCTGCTGCATCAGGTATCACGCGGAAGCTAAGACCTGCAACATTTTTCAACTCGGCATACAGCAAGCTATGGTTGCGGCGTTGTAATGCCAGGAATTCATTAAGCCTACCCACTTGAGCAAGCCCTATAGCAGCGTGTAGTTCTGAAATGCGGAAGTTGTAGCCCAGGTACGGATGAAGATCTGCACCTCGGTCTTTACCCATATGGTCATGCCCATGATCGCTGAATTGCTCTACTTTATCTGCTACATCGGCATGTTTGGTAAGTACCGCACCGCCTTCGCCGCAGGTTATGATCTTTACAAAGTCGAAAGAGAAAGTACCGGCATCGCCTATAGTGCCCAGGCTTTTGCCTTTGTAGGTGCCGCCTATTGCCTGGCAGGCATCTTCCAGCAGGAACAGTCCGTGGCGTTTGCAGATATCCTGCAACTCATCCAGCTGCGACATGCTGCCGCACATATGCACGGGCATGATAGCTTTAGTCTGTGGCGTAATGGCCGCCTCTACAGCTTTTGGGTCTACTGTCAGCGTTTCATCTATATCTACCAGCACAGGTATAGCACCTACCGATACCACAGCCTCGAAGCTGGCCACGAATGTGAATGTTGGCATGATGACCTCATCGCCGGCACCTATGCCCAGTGCCGATAGCGCCAGTGTAAGGGCAGCGGTACCGCTGCTCACTACATAAGAGTATGGGGTGTTAAACGTTTTGCAGAGGGCCTGCTCCAGTTCCTTAGCCTTCCAGATGCCTTTGCGTGGTCCGTCAAAACCATAGCGCATCAGGATCCCTGTTTCCATCACATCGTTTATATGTTTACGCTCTTCAGCGCCAAAGAGTTCATATCCGGGCATATATAATATTTAGACCAACAAAAATAGTCGTTCCAAGCTTGATATGTCAGTATCAATTGCTTAAAATTTTCTGAAAATCTATAGTTGTCATTATAGGCGTTTAAGGCTTAGATTTGGTAAAAATTTTACTCCATGATCAATACTAAGGCCTTGTTGCCGGCTACAATAGGATTATCAATGCTGTTTGCTGCCTGCGGTGGCGAAACTAAAACTGAGACCACCACAACGGATAGCACCGCTACAACCGTACAGGCGCCACAGATAGTTATGGTAGATATACCTGCCTCGCCCGACTATCCGGATGCTAAACTGGCCATAGGTAATGTAACCGCTACAAAGCAGGGTGAGGACTCTGTAAAAGTGAGTTTTGCCTTCAACGTAAAAGGGTATGAGCTGAAAAGCCAGACCGCTGACGCTAGCAGCAAACTGTGCAATAACTCTGATAAAGGCCAGCACATACATTTTATACTGGATAATAAGCCGTATGTGGCCCTGTATGAGCCTAAGCATGAGGTAGTGCTGGCTAAAAATACCGAGCACAACCTGCTGGTATTCCTTTCTCGCTCTTACCACGAAAGTGTAAAGACGCAAGGTGCCGCTGCTATCTATCATTTTAAAATAGATGAGAATGGTAAACTGCAAAAACTTGAAGAGCCTAAAACACCTATGGTGTTTTATAGCCGCCCTAAAGGCGACTATCTGGGCAAGGATACAGAAAACCTGCTGTTTGATTTCTATGTATGGAACGCTAACCTGGGCGCTAACGACTATAAAGTGAAAGCTGTAGTGAAAACTGATGGTGGTGAAACGCCATTTGATATTACCGAATGGAAACCTAAATTCATCAACGGTATGCCAATGGGTAAATCAAGCATCACGCTTACGCTGGTAGATAAAGATGGCAAGAAAGTAGATGGTCCAGAAACTGAGGTAACACGCGAGTTTAACCTTGCACAAGACGAACCAATGCCTGCTAAATAGTATTAGCGAATAGATATTAAAAAAGCCCGCGACTATCGCGGGCTTTTTTTTTTGCAGAGCAATGAGTTATTGTCGCTCTGTATAATTCTTAAAGTTGTTCAGTATTGCCTGCCAGCCGTCGCGTTGCATTTCTATAGGGTTCTCATCTTCTGCATCAAACACCGTGCTTACCTCTGTGCTGCTACCATTGGGTGTAAACTGAACAGATACCTTGCGGCCATCGCCCATAGTGTAGGCTATTTTCTTGTGCTGCTCTACTTCATCGTAGGTGCCACCAAAGTCGAAACCGAAACTGCCGTCTTTGGCTTCCATCCTGTAGCTGAAGTTGCCGCCCACACGCAGGTCATTTTCCGCTTTTGGTGAGTGCCAGTCTTCCGATGCGGCATTCCACTGGGTGATGTGCGCAGGTTGCGTATAGGTTTCCCATACTTTTTCTATAGGTGCATTTACTGTAGCTGCAACTGTTACCGGTGTTTTGTTTTCTGTGCTCATGTTCAAGGTGTTTTATTGTTTAAGATGTTAAGCGCCGTTTTGTAAAAAACAAAATTAGACACAACAACCATACCTCACGCGGTGCCCTTGCGACTATAAAAGGGTGTAGCTGCGCAATAGGTTACAAACTATTCTTGCCCAGTACTGTCCAGTCGTCGTTGCCATAGCCTTGTTCAATATAGCTATCCATCTCTTTAGCTATGGCGGGCATTACTGCCAGTTTACGGCCGGCTTGCTCCGCAGCTTGTATAAACAACCCGGTATCCTTACGCGCCATGCTCAACTCCCACGATGGCTTGCTGTAGTTACCGCTGGTCATGCGATCCATACGTGGTTTCAGCATACCTGCGGGGTTCCAGTTTTCGAATAATCCTGCAACATCGCTGGCTTGTATGTTGAGCGATGTTGCTAAAGTAAGTGTATCAGCCAAACCTGCCGCAAAGCCTACCAGGAAGCAGTTGCCGATCAACTTCATGCCTGCTGCCTTACCCACTTCATCGCCAAAGTTGATGAGCTTACCGGTCATCTTTTCCAGTTCAGGTGTTATTTGCTGCACCAACTGCTGATCGCCTGAAACAAGCATAATGCCTGTGCTGTCCAATGCATTTGCAGGGCCCATAAATACAGGCGCATGTATATAGCTAAAGCCACGGGCTTTCCATGTTTCGGTGCGTTGGCGCGCGCCGTCTGCACTGGTGGTGGTATGGTCTACTATCATTGCGCCGGGTTTCATGCCGGGCAGTGCTGCTTCCAGTACTTCATCTACCGATGCATCGTCTTTTAACGTCAGGTGTATGGTATCAGGGCCTTTTACAGCATCTGCAGGTGTGTCAAACACTTTAGCGCCATATTGCTCCAGTTCCTTTGCTTTTGATGCTGTACGGTTCCAGACTTGTACCTGCTTGCCATTGCGCAGAAAAGCGCGTACGAAATTGCCACCTAATAATCCTGTACCCAGATATGCTATCATGATGTTTTCTTTTTGTGAAAGTAGGGAAATATGCTGTGCTGCATTGAAGCAAAAAATAAGGACAAAGCTGAAATACATCTGCTTTGTCCTTTTATGGTCGGGAAGACAAGATTCGAACTTGCGACCCCTTGCACCCCATACAAGTGCGCTACCGGGCTGCGCCACTTCCCGTACCTTTTGGGGATGGCAAAGATAGTGGAATTTTTCACTTAAAAAACCACCAAAATCACCGCTTAATCCAGCTTGAAATGAGGATTATATATAATGCCAAACACGTTGCCCCAAGGGTCTTTTACCGCTGCTACAACTATATCACCGCCTACATCCGCAGGTTCTTCGTGTGCGGTTGCACCGGCATCCAGCAGCATTTTATAACTGGCTTTTACATCGGCCACACCCCAGTAAGTTGTGGTGGTGTTGCCATGCGTTACAGCATGCTCTGCAGGTTGCAGGCCCAGCTCATAGCCGGCTACATTAAAACCTACATAAAACGGCTCATCAAAATAAGGTTCAATGCCCAGTATGGAAGTGTACCATGCTTTTGCTTTAGCCAGGTCGGGCACTACATAGCCTAATGTCCGTAGGCCTAAAAATGGTGTCATAAGATTTAGTTTATGGCGAATGTAAGAAATCGATAATCACATACCGTGCAAGCATCCTAAATTGCAGCTTTTATGAAACTGACCCTGGGTTTTAGCCCCTGCCCCAACGATACGTTCATCTTCGATGCGATGGTAAATGGTAAGATAGATACCAAAGGCATTACGTTCGACTATGTGATGGAAGATGTAGAAACACTGAATAAATGGGCGGAAGAAGGTAAGCTGGATATCACCAAACTGAGTTACAATACTTTTCTGCATACAGTACAGCAATACGCGCTATTGCATAGCGGTAGTGCATTGGGCAAAGGTGTTGGCCCGCTCCTGATAGCGAAAGAGTCAATTGAATTAGATAAGATAGATACACTCAAAATAGCTATACCGGGTTTCAATACTACTGCTAATCTGTTGCTATCATTAGCTTTCCCAAATGCGAAAAATAAAACTGCCATAGTCTTTAGCGAGATTGAACAGGCTGTATTATCTGGTGAGTATGATGCTGGTCTTATCATTCACGAGAGCCGTTTTACTTACAAGCAAAAAGGCCTTGTGAAACTTATAGATATGGGTGACTGGTGGGAGCAGAACGTAAATGCAGCTATACCACTGGGGGGTATCGTAATGAAGCGTAACCTGGGCAGTGGCCTGTGTGCGGTGGTGGATGGCATGATAAAACAAAGCCTTGCTTTATCGTGGAAGAACTATCCTAAGCTTTCTGCATTTGTAACACAAAACGCACAAGAGATGCAGGAACAAGTAATGCGCCAGCATATCGACCTGTATGTAAATGAATACAGCACCGACCTTGGTCCCGTAGGTGTCCAGGCTATAAGCGAATTGTTTAAGCGGGCAGCTTCTGCGGGAATGATAGCAGCAGTATCGGATACAGATGCTATATTTTACTAACCAGCCAGTGTGTAGAGATCGGCGAGATTGCGGCCTTGTCCGTCATAGTCAAGCCCGTAGCCTACCACGAAATTATCGGGTATCTCAAAGCCTACATATTGCGGCTGCATCTCAGGAAACTGTAATGCAGTAGGTTTTGTCAGGAAGCTGGCGATCTTTACCGATGCTGCCTGTCGCTGCCATATTTCAGGCAGAAAAGCATTCAGCGTACGCCCGGTGTCCACAATGTCTTCCAATATAACTATGTGTCTGCCTGATAGATTTTCATCAAGGCCTATAGCAGTTATCACATTCCCGGTAGATGTTGTGCCTTTGTATGATGCCAGTTTGATAAATGATATTTCGGCAGGTATGCTGATATGACGGAACAAGTCTGCGGCAAAAATAAATGAGCCGTTGAGTATGGCAATAAACAGTGGATCGAGTCCATGGTAATCGGCAGATATCTGAGCGCTCATCTCCAGCACACGTGTTTGTATGTCTGTAGCCTGTATGTATGGTTGAAATAGCTTATCGTGAATTTTTAGGAGCTGCATGGGTTAGTCTTTTACACGCAGTTTTTGTCCTTCTTTCAACTCTCTGAAATCCAGGTCATTCATACTCAGTAATTCGCGCATAGTGATGTTGTGCTTCTTTGCTATACCGAAAGCGGTGTCACCCTTCTTCACTACGTAGAATTTGCTTATTACCCTAGGCACTTCTGCTTTTACCACTTCTTCTTTAGGTTTAGCTACTTCCTTTGGTTTTTCAGGTGCTTTAGTTTCTACTACCGGGGGGGCAGGCGGCGGAGTTGCTTTTGCTTCTTCCTTGGGTGGTGCAGCTGTTTCAGTAACTGCACTTGGCGGTGGGGTAGTAGTGCGTGTTGCATATACCACTTTATCAAACCTTGCCTTCAGGGCATCCAGTTCGTTCAGTGGTTTTTCAGGTTCTGCCTGCTTTTCTTCTTTTTTAGCTACTTCCTTTTCTTTCTTCATCACCTCTTCAACAGCAGGCTCATTGGCAATATTCACAGGTGGGTTAGGTACCTGTTTTACATAAGGTTCAGGCTCTACAAAGTCGGTTGGTTTTTCTACAGTAACAGCACTTGCTATCTCAGGCGAATCTTCAGTTTCTATGGTTACTTCAGCTGGGTTGGTTGTTGCTGCTATTGCAGGCGTGTTTACTGTTTCAATAGCTGTAGTAGTTGCAGCTGCTTCTACTATTTGTGGGGCAGGTGCTTCTACTATTTGCTGTGGTACTACTTCTGCTATGGCTGGTGTAGGTACAGATGCTTGCGTGCCGGCAGCTACTATAGGTTTAGCTATTGTTTCTTCCTGCAGCAGCAGTACGCTACCAACTACAGGCTCTTCGCCTTGTTGCAGTTGGTTGAGGCTGCGCAGGCTTTTTAGCTGCATGCCTTCGTATTGTGCTACATCGTGCAGGCTCTCTCCGTCTTGTACTACATGGCTTATTTTAGTTCCTTTTACACGCTTGCGCTCCAGGTATAGAAACATGTCTTTATGCAACGGCCTATCGCTGATATCATTGAACTCCAGCAACTTTTCGTATCGTATGTCAAATTTTATAGCATACTCCAGCGGCATATCGCCTTTGCGGGCATATACGGCCTTCAGGCCATTCACGGTAAGTTGGCGGCCATATTCAGGTTTTTGGTCTTCGGCGGTTGCTGCAGGTTTTTGTGGTTCTGCAACAGGGTCTATTGCTGGTGTTTCAGCAATCTCTACAGCATTCTCTGCTACTTTTATACGGCTTCCGGCGCGCGCAGTTTGTACAGGCAATGTGGCTGTTACAGGTATTGCTGGTGTTGTGCCAGCTATGTCAACGACGGCATCTTTTACAGGCACCACCTCACCTGCTGGTTCAGCAGCCTTAGGGTTGTATTGATTGCCTGTCTCCATCGCTATGTAGGTATACTCCTGCAGGCGATAATCTTCTATCAGTTTTATCAGCACGTTGGCATACCTGGGGTTGGTAGCATAGCCAGCTTTTTTCAACCCCGCAGCCCATGCAGCATAGTCTGTTACCGATAGTTTGAACAACTCCGCATATCGAGGTGAGGCTACCAGGTAGTCAGAGTGATCTTTATAAGAAGCATCAGCGCTTTTATATTTCCGGAAACACTCATTAGGTGCATCGTCGGTGTGCGCAAATGTTTCACCCGTCCAGCTTTTTTTACATTTTATACCAAAGTGATTATTAGCTTCAGTTGCCAGCTCACTGCTACCTGCTGCGGTCTCGTGTATGCCTTGCGCCAAGGTGATGGCCGCTGGTATACCACTGCGGGTCTGCTCTTCCATAGCCAGGCGGCGGTATTGCTTTATATATGCCTGCGCCCGCTCTTCATAAGTTTGCGCAGTAGCGTTTATGCAGCTAAATGCCAGCAACATGCCGGCCACGATCCTGTTTCTCATCCTCGGTAAAAATTTATGGGTTAGTTACTTGTCTTTCTTACTATCATTATACCATCGCGCAGAGGTAGCAATACGTGTTCTACTCTTGGGTCTTTACTTATCTTCTCGTTATAGGCATGCATAGCTTTTGCATTCTTGCCCTGCTCATTTTCCGGCAATGTCACTTGCCCTTCAAACAGCACATTGTCAGCTAGTATATATCCGCCTACAGGCACTTTATCAAATACCAGATCATAGTAGTTACTATAGTTCTGTTTGTCCGCATCTATAAAAACAAAGTCAAATTGTTCATCCAATGCAGTAATTATATCTGCTGCTTTACCAATATGCTGTACTATTTTATCCTGCACCCCTGCCTCGCAAAAATAACGAAAACTCATGTCTTGCAGTTCTTCGTTTATATCTATGGTGTGGAGCTTGCCATCTTCTGCCAATCCCTGCGCAAGGCATATGGCAGAGTAGCCGGTGTAGGTACCCAGTTCTAGTATGCGGCGGGGCTTTATCATATGGCTCAGCATGCTAAGCATAGCGCCTTGCAGGTGGCCCGATAGCATTTGTGGCATCTCCACTTTTACATTGGTCTCACGGTTCAGCGCGGCAAGTGCCTTGTTTTCGGGCGTGGTATATCGTTCCGAATAATCATTAAGGTCTCTAGGCAGCAGCGATATGGTCATTAGAAGTTGGGCTGTAGTTTGTTGTGCGAATAAAATTCCTGTATGTAGTTGGCAACCTCGTCAGGTGTGTCAAAGATCTTGATCATATCCAGATCGCCGGGGCTGATGTTGCCCTCGGTCTCTTCCATTACTTTTTTCATCCAGTCAAGCAGCCCGCTCCAGTATTCAGAGCCCATGCATATCATAGGCGTTTGGGTGAATTTGCGGGTTTGTATCAGCGTTGCTATTTCAAAAAATTCATCCATAGTGCCCCATCCGCCCGGCATCATGATAAAACCTTGCGCGTATTTAGAGAACATGACTTTGCGTACAAAGAAGTAGTCGAAATTCAGCTCGCTCTCGCGGTCTATATATTGATTGCCGTGTTGCTCAAATGGCAGTGTAATATTGAGGCCCACTGAGCGGCCGCCGGCCATATTTGCACCTTTGTTGGCGGCTTCCATAATGCCCGGGCCGCCACCAGTAATGATCCCAAACCCTTCCTCTGCCAGCTTACGCGCTACTTCTACAGCCAGTTCGTAATATTTATGCCCGGGTTTTGTACGTGCAGAGCCAAATATGGAAATACATGGGCCTACTTTGGCAAGTGTTTCAAAACCTTGCACAAATTCAGCCATTATCTTGAACACCTGCCAGCTGGAGTGGGCACGTGTCTCGGTCCAGTCGCGGAGTTTTACCTTGGTATATTTTTCTTTCATGCTTCTGCTTTTTCAAATGGCAGTCCTGCTGCCTCCCGTTTCGAGAACAAAAATAATAGTAAAAACGCCAGTGCAGCGTTTATGATCAGCAGTTCGGTGCCTATGGTATAGCCACCCAGCCATTGCTTATCGTATTGTTTCAGTATGTAGCACAGTACTGGCGACAGTACACATATCACCGGCACTGCACGGTCTATTACTTGTCGCTTGGTGAATATGCCGAATGTAAATAGCGCCAGCAGCGGACCATAAGTGTAACCAGCTACTTCCAGCAGTATACGTATAAGCGAGCCATTATCCACTTCGCGGAAGAAGAATACACATGCCAGGAATATGATGGCAAATACATTGTGTACGATCAGGCGCACGCGCGATTTCTTCTTTTCATCCCAGGCTCTTTTCTTCATGCCCAGTATGTCTATGCAGTACGATGAGGTCAGCGCGGTCAGTGCGCCATCAGCACTAGGGAAGAGCGCAGATATCAAACCCACCACAAATACTACACTAATGAATGGCGGTAGGTAATTGAAGGCCATCACCGGGAATATCTTATCTCCCATTACGTTCTCGCCATTCAGTAAGAATTGCATCTGCATCTTGCCATCCACCATCACTTCCTGAAACTCACCGCCTTTGCTTATGGCATACAGGTATAGCAGGCCGCCGAGGGTAAGGAAAATGAATACCACCACCAATTGCAAAAAGCTCAGAGTAAGCATGTTCTTGCGCGAGTCTTTCAGATTGCTGACGCTAATGTTCTTCTGCATCATCTCCTGGTCGAGCCCCGTCATAGCTATGGTGATGAATGCGCCACCCAGTACCTGCTTCAGGAAATAGCCGCCCGATAATGGATCTGTATTCAACACCCTGTTGAAGTTGTGCGCTTCCAGTGCCTGCCATGCGCCGGTAGTATCCAGGTTAAGGTCGCTCATGATATAGCCTACACATATCAGCAATGCTGCCAGCATAAATGTGGTTTGCAAGGTGTCCGTCCACACTATGGTCTTTACGCCACCACGATAAGTATAGAGCAGGATCAACCCAAGTATCACGATGGAGGTCAACTCGAATGGAATGCCCATCTTTTCAAACACAAATGTTTCCAGCACTTTAATAACAAGGTATAACCTCAGTGTAGCGCCCATAGTGCGCGAAAGGATGAAGAACAGTGCACCGGTTTTATAGGCGGTAATGCCCAACCGTTTTTCTAGGTAGGTATATATAGAGGTAAGGTTGAGCCGGTAATAAAGCGGTAGTAATATATACACCACGGCAAAATAGCCGAGGAAATAGCCGATCACCACCTGGAAATAATCAAATCCGCTCCTGCCCACTGTGCCGGGTACCGATATGAACGTCATGCCCGATAGCGAGGTGCCGATCATACCAAACGCCACTACCCACCACTTGCTGTTGCGGTTGCCAATAAAGAACGACTCGTTATTGGAATGGCGCGAGGTATAAAACGCAATACCCAACAGCAGCGCAAAATAGGCAAGTATGACAGTTAACAGGAAGGCTGAACTCATGGCCGTGAAAATAGCCCAAAAAAAATAAAGCCTTCCGCAGAAGGCTTATATCTATGCAAATATTTATAAACAATTAAAACCCTACGTTCACGCCTATCCTGAAGTCTATAGTATTCATATAGGGGCTATAAGGCTCCTGCAAAACATCGTACAGTATCATAGCTACGAATGATACCCTGTCGCTTAGTGGCTGGCGTATACCGCCGCCTGCCAGCAGGCATGGTACCATTACGCGGTCATTCATTCTTATCTGGCCGGTCGTCTGGTCCTGATACGGTGGTTTGTCCAGGCTGTTGAGTTCAGGCTCAATATGCACAAATATGTTGCCAAACAATACATACCTTGCCCACAAACTACCCCTGTATATAGACGTTTTGTAATCTATAGTGCGTAACACCTGACCCTGGTTATCTACCTCGGCAAATGCGTCTTTCACTTTATAATACTGGTAGCCCAGCCCTATACCCGCCGCAAACCTATCGGTAAAACGGTAGCCTACCACAGGCATAACACCCAGATTGGTAACGCCGCCGCCCACGCCAAATACAAAACCACCACCAAATATCAGTTTGCTGGGGTCAAAGCCTTTTACTTCCTCATCGTCATACTTCTTTTTTTCATCTACAGGGCGGCCACTGCTGCTATACACCTCTTGCGCTATACTATTGAAAGCCAGCACTGCAAGGCCAAGTATTAAGAATATTTTTTTCATGAAATGTTGATACTTAGTGCCAAAGTTAGGCCTTAAAACGACATACAACGGATGTTTAGTGTTGTACATATCATAAAATACTGTTACTGCTCGGGAAACATCGTACCTTTGCAGGCTATACTATTATTTAATTGATGAGAAACAAACCATCTTCGGGCGGCAGGAAGGATAATGACCGTAAGCCTTTCAATAAGGAAGGAGGAAGAACTGAACGCCCGCAAGGCGGCAAGCCACCGTATAAGAAAACTGACGGCAGGCACCGCGATGATGACCGCCCACGCAGAGATTTCGATAAGGGAGAAGGCCGTGGTAAAAGGAATTTTGAGGATAACGACCGCCCGAAACGTTCGTTCGACAGGCAGGGGGATAAGCCCGCCCGCCCGTACGGAGATAAGCCAAGGCGCAATTTTGAAGACAATACAGACCGTCCAAAGCGTTCTTTCGATAGGGATGACAGGCCCAAACGTTCGTTCGGCAATGACAGTGATCGCCCAAAGCGTTCGTTCGATAAGCAGGATGACAGGCCAAAACGCTCATTCGATAACGAGCGCCCGCGCCGCAGTTTCGATGATAACAATGATCGTCCAAAGCGTTCCTTCAACAGCGATGGCGATCGCCCCAAACGCTCTTTCGATAAGAAAGATGACCGGAACGACCGCTCATACGGCGACCGCCCAAAACGCTCTTTCAACGATGATGGCGACAGGCCACAACGCCCGAAGCGTAATTTTGATGACAACTCAGAGCGCCCAAAACGCTCTTTCGATAAAAACGGAGATAAACCTAAACGTTCTTTCAAAGAAGAAACAGAAAGACCGAAAGGCCGTAACGAATATGACGAGAGCGCTGATAAAAAGCCGCGCAAAGAGAAAGAGAAACTGAATCCGTTTGATGAAAGGATGAGCAAAGCTTTTCATGCCGATAAGAAGAAGGAGAAACTGGATGACAGCAGCGAAACCCTGCGCACTTTTGAGGAGGCGGATAAAAGCAAACTGAGCATCAAAGACCCTGAAAAGGGTATAGGTGGCGAAGGCTTCGATCAGGCGTTTCCGCTGGGTGCCCGCAAAGTAAGCGGCCCATTCCGCAAGAAATTCGAAAAAGATAAGCAGGAAGGGTTTAAGAATAGCGGCAAAAGATCAGACAGGAAGATTTCTGATGAGCCTGAGGAAATGACCCTGAACAAATACATAGCACACAGTGGCCAGTGTAGCCGCCGCGAGGCCGCCGAACTGGTAAAGAAGGGCAAGGTGAAAGTGAATGATGAGTTGATGCTGGACCCCGGTTATCGTGTGAAAGCTTTTGATACCGTAACTATAGCAGGTAAAAAGCTGACCCCACAGAAGAACCGTGCTTATATACTGGTGAATAAACCTAAGGACTACATCACTACCAACGATGATCCGGAAGGCCGCCGTACGGTGATGGATCTTGTAGATGATGCAGGTGTTGACCGCCTCTTCCCTGTTGGCAGGTTGGACAGAAACACCACAGGCCTGCTGCTGCTCACCAACGATGGCGATCTGGCGCAGAAACTATCGCACCCAAGCTACGAGGTGAAGAAAGTATACCAGGCTACGCTGGATAAGCCACTAACTAAAGCCGACTTTGAAAAGATTGTATCAGGCATTGAATTGGAAGATGGCCCTGTGCATGTAGATGAGTTGGCCTACCTGGAGCAGAAGAACGAACTAGGACTGGAGATACACAGCGGCCGCAACCGTATCGTGCGCCGTATATTCGAATCGCTGGGCTACCAGGTGGAAAAGCTGGATCGCGTGATGTATGCCGGCCTTACCAAGAAGAACCTGCCGCGCGGTCAATGGCGCTTCCTGAGCGATAAAGAAGTGATATTGCTTAAGCATTTTAAAAGCTAAATACCTTGCTGCTAACTGCAACAAAAATACACGATGGCCGCAACTGGCTGCCTGAAGGTACAATGATAGAAACAGACAACGAGGGTAAAATACTGAACATACACAACAACGCTGCACACCTCGATGGTGTGCAGTTTTTTGATGGGGTATTGGCACCTGGTTTTGTGAATGCGCATTGCCACCTCGAACTCTCGCACCTGAAAGGTGTAATACCTGAACATACCGGGTTGATGGCGTTCTTGCAAATGGTCATCGGTCGCCGCAACGATTTTACTGATGAGCAGAAAGTACTGGCGCGTGAAGAGGCATTCACATACATGCTGGATAACGGTATCGTAGCCCTTGGCGATATCTGCAATACCAACGATGTAATGGAACAGCGAGCATCTGGCAAAATGCACTTCCACAATTTTGTAGAAGCACTTGGCTTCAGCGAAACACCGCAGAAGTCGTTCGACTATGTAAAGCAGGTGTATGATAACTACGCCGCGCAGCCACAAGATAAAACCATACTGCGCCAGTCGATAGTGCCGCATGCGCCCTACTCGGTATCATATGTGCTGTTTCGTATGATCAGCGATTTTGATAAGGATGCTTTGATATCAATACACAACCAGGAGTGCCCCGATGAGGATGAATATTACCTGCTGAAACAAGGTGGTGTAAAAGGTCTGTTGAAGATGCTGGGCATCAACGATGATTTCTTTAAGCCATCAGGCAAAACATCTTTGCAAACATACCTGGAGTGGATGTCGCCAACACACCCGTTCCTGTTCATACACAATACCTGCACTACGCAAACCGATGTGGAAGTGGCTATGACGCTGTTGAAGAACGTATACTGGTGCCTGTGCCCCAATGCCAACTTGTACATCGAGAATAGATTGCCCAATGTAGGCATGTTAAAAGCTAAAGGTGCGAACATATGTGTTGGTACCGATAGTCTTTCCTCTAACCATCAACTGAGCATACTGGCCGAGTTGGTGACGCTGCGTAATAACTTTCCGGCTATAGATTGGGAAGAGCTGCTGCGCTGGGGCACGTACAATGGTGCCGAAGCATTGCAAATGCAGCATGTAGTAGGTAGCATTGAAGCGGGTAAAACACCGGGTATCATAAACATCACTGGCCTTGATACCATGCAAGCCAAATCGGTACGTATAGTATAATATTTAAGAAACTGAATAATAAAAGCCCCGCAATACAGCGGGGCTTTTATTATTTCTTCAAGGCTTTCCATTCATCTTTAGTGATGCGGAAAATATCCACCGGAAAGTCTTTATACATAGTTGTAGTAAATACCTGCATGCCATTTGTCCTCGCTACTTTCTTCGACGCTTCATTATCAATATGAATGATCGATATCAGGTCTTCGGTCAGGTTGTTTTCAAAAGCATAGTCTCGGCATTTTTGCGCCGCTTCGCTGGCATAGCCTTTACCCCAGTGCTGTGGCAATAGCGAATAGCCAACTTCCATCCTCGTTACACCATCTACGGTCTGTATCAGCAGGCCGCACATGCCCACCATTTGGTTGGTTGCTTTATCTATCAGCACATTCAGCCCGCCAAGTCCATCAGCATATCGTTTCAGGCAACGTTCAAAATAGGTCTCACATTTTTCCTCGGGTGTATTCAGGTGCCCCAATGCAATAAACTCAGCGGTGCCTTTTGTTTTGAAGAAATCCAGCCATTCAGGTTTATCTGTCAGCGCTATAGGGCGAAATCTCAGGCGTTCGGTTTCTTCGCCTGTTAGTAGATGTTTCATAGGTATTGGTTTTATTCTGCGGTAAACTCATATTCGCGTTCTACTTTGCATACACGCACTTTATACTGGCTATACCACTGTGCGCGCCCTTGCTTCTGTGCAAACAAATGGTCGCTATTCGCTTTCCAGTTTCTTACATCTTCCAGCGTCTGCCAGTACGATACTGTGATACCTAGCTCATTACGTGCCGACTCAATGCCCAGATAGCCCGGCTGTTGTTGGGCGAGTGTTACCATCTCATCGGCCATTTTTTCATAGCCATTATCACCTTCGGTACGTAGGGAAGTGAAGATAACTGCATAATAGGGTGTCTGCATATGTTGTGTAGTTTATTGTATAGCGTTAAATAACTGTATCACTTCTGCGGCTTCCTTCACATCGTGCACTCGCAGTATATTGGCCCCTTGTTGCAGGGCTACCATATGTAGTGCGGTCGTTCCATTGAGTGCCTCTTCTGGTGTCACGCCCAACGGCCTGCATATCATCGACTTTCTCGATATACCTGCTAATATGGGTTTACCCAACATCCTGAACGTATGTAGCTGTTTCAGCAACGCAAAGTTATGTGGTAGTGTCTTCCCAAATCCGAAGCCCGGATCTATTACAACATCTGCTACACCCGTTTCAGCACATTTATGGCAAACATCCTGCAGATAGTTACGCACATCAGTTACTACGTCATCATACTGCGGGTCTTTTTGCATGGTTTCCGGTGTGCCTTGCATGTGCATGGCTATGTATGGTACTTTTAGCTCCGCCACCGTTGCCAGCATAGCACTATCTATACTACCGCTGCTTACATCGTTTATAATGCTCACTCCCGCCATTACAGCCGCCCTCGCCGTGCCGCTATGGTAGGTATCGCACGATAGCCATGCATCAGGATATCGCTTATGTATCGCTTCAATTACGGGCAACACCCTGTCCTGTTCCTCGTTAGGGTTTATTATTGCCGCGCCCGGTTTTGTGGTAGTCCCGCCAATATCCAGTATTACCGCCCCCTGCGCCAGCATCAGCCCCGCTTTCTCTACCAGAGCCTCCAAACTGCTATCCCGCCCTTTGTTGTAAAAACTATCGGGCGTGGCGTTCAAGATGCCCATTAGCACTGGCTTTTCGAGGCTCAGCAACCTGCCCCTGCTTTGCAGCATGGTTTGTACGGGTAAAACTGTATTTTTGGTACTCATTGGCATTACAAAGAAAATGCAGGATACGTTAAGCAACAATACTTTGGCACAACCTACTCATACTTTAACACAATACCAGGCGGTAGTGAACCGCTGCAAAGACCTGTACAGCAAAAAAGCACAGGACTATGGCACCTCGTGGCGGGTATTGCGCCCGATATCTATTGTCGATCAGATATACATCAAGGCCTGGCGCATCCGCCAGATACAGGAGACGGGCACACAAAAGATAGGTGATAGCATAGAGAGTGAGTTTGTAGGCATTGTCAACTATGGTATTATCGCCCTCATTCAGTCGGCACTGCCGCAGGATGCCGATACGGAACTGCCTGCTGCTGAGGCCACCCGCTGGTACGAGCTGAAGGCAAAAGAGATAGAAGACCTGATGCTGCAGAAAAACCACGACTACGGCGAGGCCTGGCGAGATATGTCGCAGCAGTCGTTTGTAGACCTGATACTGGTAAAGCTCCTGCGCATCAAACAGATATTGGCTAATGATGGTCAAACCATAGTATCGGAAGGTATAGATGCCAATTTCTGCGATATAGTGAACTATGCCATATTCGCATTAATAAAAATGCACGAGTAAAACATTTTAACAACCCAACACCAAACCAACCGCTTGCCGCAAGCGTCATTTACTAAACACAACAATAAACCGTACTTATGAAATACTTCCTTTGGCTGTTAAGAATTGTAGTAGGCGTCCTGTTCATATTCTCAGGTCTTGTTAAGGCCAACGATCCCTCAGGCCTCAGCTACAAAATGATGGAGTTTTTCGAGGTATGGGGTATGATGTGGATGGCGCCATATACACTTGGCCTGTCGGTGCTGATGATAGCGTTTGAGATAATAGCGGGTGTAGCTGTGCTGCTGGGTCATGCCTACCGGATATTCTCCTTCCTGCTGCTGCTGCTCATAGCGTTCTTTACCTTCCTTACAGCCTATGTATTGTTCTCTGGCAAGATACACGAGTGTGGCTGCTTTGGCGATTGCATCAAAATAACAAACGAAGAGACCTTCTGGAAAGATGTTGCCCTGCTGGTGATGATACTGATCCTCTTCATGTTCCGCAACCGAGTACAGCCTGTGTTTGGTAAGTATCCAAGCATTGCTCTACTTATACTCACTACGTTTTTCGCTTTTGGCGTGCAATGGTATGCGCTCGAGCACTTGCCTTTCCACGATTGCCTGCCGTATAAAGTAGGTGTGGATATCAGCGTAGACCGCAAGCCGCCTGTGGGCAGCACCCCTGATGTGTACGAGAGCATAATGATATATGAGAAGGACGGTGTGAAGAAAGAATTCACTATGGAGAACTACCCCTGGCAGGATACTACCTGGGTGTTTGTAGACCGTAAGGATAAACTGGTGAAAAAAGGTAATGCTGATCCTAAGATCAAGGACTTCGTAATTACAGATCATGCCGGTGCCGACTATACCGATATGGTACTCTCTACCCCCGGCTACACCTTCCTGCTGTTTGTAAAAGACCCTGCAGAGGCGCGTATGGATAACCTTGAAAGGCTGCGCAGCATTGCGGCCACAGCTATGCAAAACAATATCCCGTTCTATATACTCAGCTCTGTTGATAAAGAGACCTCTGATAAATATGCCAAAGAGTGGAAGATAGATGCGCCATTCATGATACTTGACCCTACAGTTGCTAAAACGGCTATGCGCACCAACCCCGGCCTTATGCTGCTGGAGAAAGGTGTTATCCGCAACAAATGGAGCTACCGCGACTATCCCAAAGGCATTACCGTAACCAATGGTAAACTGACGCTGCAATAGTGCTGCAGTTCCTGGCACGGCGGTTTGCATACAGCCTGCTGGTGCTGTTGGGGGTGGTCACGGTCGTGTTCTTCCTGTTCAACGTGCTGCCGGGCGACCCCGCGCGGCTGATGATAGGGCAGCGCAGCGATGTGAGCACGATAGAGAATGTGCGCCGCGAGATGAACCTCGACAAGCCCATGCTCACCCGCTATGCTTTGTTCCTCAACGATCTTTCGCCCATAGCCCTGCACGATACTGCCGATAAGCAGAAGTACAGCTATGCAACGCTGATACCCTTAGGCTCAAAAGCACTCACACTTAAAGTTCCGTTCCTTGGCCGCTCTTATACTACCAAGAAACAGGTAAGCGCTATCATTGGCGAGACCCTGCCTAACACCATAATCCTCGCCTGCGCAGCTATGCTGCTGGCTACGGTATGTGGTATATTATTGGGTGTATTAGCGGCGGTTAAGAAAGGCACATGGGTCGATACCTCCGCCATTGCTGCCAGCGTAGCGGGTATATCGGTGCCATCGTTCTTTGCCGGTTTGCTGATTGCCTATTTCTTTGGCTATATGCTGCACGATACCCTGCACCTCAACATGACCGGCAGTCTTTGGGAATATGACGCCTTTACAGGCCGCCATCTTGTATTGAAGAATCTACTATTGCCTGCACTTGCATTAGGCATACGCCCTATGGCTATCATCACCCAGCTTACCCGCAGCGCGATGCTCGATGTGCTCTCGCAAGACTATATACGCACGGCTTATGCCAAAGGCCTCAGCACCCGCAAAGTAGTTTTTCGCCATGCACTGCCCAACGCACTCAATCCTGTCATTACAGCCATCTCAGGCTGGTTTGCCGAGTTGCTGGCAGGCTCCTTCTTTGTTGAATACATCTTCGGCTGGAAAGGCGTAGGCCGCATCACCGTCGAAGCCCTCGACAAATTCGACTTCCCCCTCGTTATGGGCTCCGTCCTCGTTACCGCCTTCATGTTTATCATCGTCAGTCTTGTAACTGATATGTTGTATGGGTGGTTGGATCCTAGGGTGAGGTTGTAAAAACTATAGGACTGAAATAATAAGAAAGCTATGCAAATTGGACTAAATGCAGAATACTACATTAAGAAGCTGAGGTTGATTCAAAATGTATGGAGTCACTATTTTTGGGAAATTAAATTCTGTCAGAATAGAATCAAATTTACTGACGAAGAGAAAGTTAACTACATAGCTGATCTCTTAAATTATTTCGAAGACACTTTATATCTATTATCTGAATTCAAAGAAAAAGATAATTATCGGGAAGCTTTATACGAGTCTGTAGCTGTTTTACAGTTTATGTATATTCAGCAAGATTTGATGGGTGAACTCAAGATAGTATTCAAGTTGCCCACTGGTAATGCTGATAAGCAATTTGTTCGAACCTTGAGGAATGAGTTAACTGGACACCCAATAAGCAGAGATACAAAAGGTTTAGTGTCATCGGTTTTTGTCACTCCTGCTACTAATTTTAGAATCCTTCAGTATGAAAGGTATCACAGAGAAAATGATTTCAAGTATAGTATTGTGACGTACGATTGGTCAAAGATATTTGAAGCGCATTCCAATTATTTAGAGGTTTCATTTAGTGAATTACAAAGCAAGACTGCTAAAATATTAAAAGAGTATAAGAAGACGCTAATAGAAAAGTCTTCAAATTTTTCTAAACTTAACATCTATAATCTTGTTAAGGTTACAGAGCAGTTGATAGAGGACTATTTTAAGCAGTCTTATTTATTGACGAAACATAACATACTTTACTGTTTTAACTCTATAGACAAACATCCTAGATATAAAAATGCAATAGAGTTGTTTACTAGCAGTGTACGTGAATTTGTTAGTGATAGAATTAATGATATTAATAGCACTCTAAATGATTTAGGTTTCCCAAATACTATTGAAAGAGTAATTGACAAGGAGAACAAGTCACTATCAGAAAATCATGATGATAGAACTTTGATAGATTATCATTATTATTTTTCCAAGCTACACAATAAGCACCAAGTCTTTAATGTAGATTATTTTATAAGTCAATTTAAAGACGATTCAGAGATAATGGAGGAGTTATTAAATATGAAAATGTTCGAAAGTAACGATGCGGAATACTATTCCTCCTACGAATATCTTGGGAAGTTATTGAGATTACGTGGATACCGTGTATAGTTTTGTTTAACTATTATTTTGAGAATCTCCAGATTGTTAATAAGATAAAAATCTTGGTCTACACAAAGATTTCGCTAGGCTATCTGTACCAGTTTTGTGCTGTAATCAAAACACACAATTATGAAACAGAATAGCCGCCTTGTCAATGTCAGCGCTTCGGTGCTGATTATCTTCTCTGCCTTCTCCTTGTTTATGGTCAGCGCCATGGCGTTCTTCAACCCCCAAATGGTTATGGACCTCGTGCAGGTGAAGCTGCCCAACAACGATGCGTACAGTTCTATCCGTGGTGTATACGGTGGGGTTGGCATCACCATCGTCATCAGCCTTATCTATCTCCTCCGCAACGATAAAAAGGCAGGCTTGTCATTCCTTGCCATGCTCTGGGGTTTTTATGCACTATCGCGCATCATCACCATCATCAACGAAGGCAGCCTCGGTGCTTTCGGCACCCAATGGCTCGGCATCGAGAGCATATTGTTCGTATGCTCCCTGGCTCTGTTGGTCTTCTACCGTAGCCCTGTTAAGACTGGTGTAACCACTTAGTAATAACAAAGCCATAAGCATCATTACTGCTTATGGCTTTGTTTCTTTACTGGCAGGGTATTCCGCCCTGTTGGTGTTCTCCGCCGCTGTTGGTGTTCTTCACCAACAGCACTCGCGCAGGGTGCACCACATGCCCATGCTGTCAGGTGTTTCCACCTGACAGGTATTATTCCTTCGGTGCCTGCCTTCTCACATATTTCGTCAGTATCACTATCATCTGCCCTTCAATGCGGCCTTCTATTTGTTCGGTATTGTCCTTTACCAGGTGTATGTTGCGCACCACAGTGCCCACCCTTGCATTCAGGCTGGTACCCTTCACATCCAGCGATTTGGTGAGTACCACCGTATCACCGTTTTGCAGCAATGCGCCGTTGGCATCTTTATGCAGGTCTACGTTTGCGTCGTTCTCATGGTCGCCGCTGGTCTTTGCCCATGCCAGTCGCTCATCATCCAGGTACATCATGTCCAGCGCGTCCGCAGCCCATGCTTCGTTGCGCAGCCTGTTCAGCATACGCCAGCTTACTACCTGCACACCCGGCACTTCGCTCCACATGCTGGTGGTCAGCACGCTCCAGTGCTGGTTGTCCAGCTCTTCTTTCTTTTCAATCTGTGCCAGGCATTTATCGCATAGCAGTATGTTATTGTCTTCGTAGCCACCTGTTTGTGGCGGTACTTCATATACATTCATCTTGCCTGTAGCTGCGCAAAGCTCACATGCATTGCCGCTACGGGCTATCAGTTTTTGTTCCAATGTCATAAATTCAGCAATGTGGCCGCAAAGATAGTTTTAATATTTCACGGCTCTCATATCTCAGTCTGTTCTGCCAATAACCCATCCAATTACAAACTGTCATTTCTATGACAAATCTTATATCGCCTGCTTTGCCATACACCCTACATTCGTGGTGTGATGAACTGGGTCAATTACATACCACTAGCGACAACGATTTTTTCCATCGTATTCTTTGTTATCCTCTTCCGTCACTGGCGTGAGCGGCACTCGCGTTATGTTTTTTGGTGGATGCTGGGTGTCTTTTTTTATGGTGCAGGTACGTTAACAGAGAGCATCAATACACTGGTTGGCTATAGCCCGGTAAATTTCAAAGCATGGTATATTTTTGGCGCTTTGCTGGGTGGTGCCCCACTAGCGCAAGGCACTGTTTATCTGCTGCTCAAAAGGCGCACTGCCGATGTGTTGAGCGCTATTCTGGTAACAGTCATTTTAGTTGCCTCTATCCTTGTTGTATTATCCCCACTTCATCCTGTTCAAGAGCAATTTACACGTTTGAGCGGTAAGTTACTGCAATGGTCTTTCATCAGGTTGATAACACCCTTCATCAATATCTACGCTTTTATCTTTTTGGTGGGCGGTGCTATTTATTCGGCTGTACTATACAACCGCAGCATGGCGCACAAGAGCCGTGTAACAGGTAATATCCTCATAGCATTAGGTGGTCTGCTTCCGGGCATAGGCGGTTCATTTTCAAAATTTGGGTTTGTAGAAGTGCTTTACGTAACTGAGTTTGTGGGCTTATGCCTTATATATGGTGGCTACGAGATCATCAAAGAAGGTAACGAAGCATCCATGCACGCTACACAGATACGCTGAATTTGTTTATGGAATTCGGTTATAAAAGTGTCTTTACTCCATGCGCTATTGTATTCTTCTGATACTATTGTTGAGCGAGCTACACTGCTCAGCGCAGGATACCCTTATACACAAAGGCAAAGCCTATCGCATCATCTCCAATATGCTGGATGATTACCCGCCTTACCGTGATGCAGTTGACAGCCTGCAGCGGCGCAATTCGCATCTTTGGTGTATATACCACTACAAAACCAGGTGGCTGGTTGAGAATGACAGCTTGTTTCTTACCAGCCTGACTGATGAGTGCCTTGAGTTAGAGATGCAGTACGGAAAAATTTTAGGTAAGAGCAGAACTTTCGCATGGTGGATCGACAAACCTGTATTTATATGCGATACCCTACCATTGCCGTGCGGTTTCAACAGTGGTATCAAATATTATCCACGCGAGCGTGTGTTGTATTTTTCGTCGGGTGTGCTGTATAACGAACGCTTGAATGAATACGATGATCACAGTACAGATATGCTGGTATATGGTTATAAAATAACCAATTGCGAAACTGATACTGTACTCAGGCATGTATATGCAAGCATCGATTGGTCTCAGATACCGGATTCTATACTGGATGAGAGTTCAACCATTACAGTATCCTTTTCTACACAGCAATACTATCCCTGGTTTGCAAATGTTAAGATACGTAAGAGCTGTTGTCCTACGCTCGATAAGTATATCCTTAAAGCAATACGTAAACTAGATTTCCCGCAGCATTTCCGGTTGGGTATGTATATGCCGTTTTACTACACGCTTAAAATTAGGCTCAATCGCGACAATAAACAGCGTGGTGAAAAAGAGAACGATCTTCTGTATAATTACATACAGCTCCGCACCCGTTAGCCTTGCACCGGCTAAATGTTATCTTTGTATAAATGCAGGATAACAGCTATATCATAGAGGGCGGTGCCGAAGGTAAAAAGCGCCTTGCAGTACAGATGAAATAGCCACTGTGTTAACTAATCTTGAAGCCTTTACCAAAGTTGAAAATACTATTATAAGTTTGCCTCGTGTCTTCATGGCATGGGGGTATAAATAAGCTTCAACCACAAATTATCATAACCACAAAATCACTTTAACAATGGCATTAGTAAATGTTTATCTCACGTTCAATGGCAACTGCGAAGAAGCCTTCACTTTCTACAAGTCGGTATTTGGTGGCGAGTTCCCGTACATAGGCCGCTTTAAAGACATGCCTCCTTCTGAAGACGGTAAAGTATCGGAAGCGGATATGGATAAGATCATGCACGTATCTCTGCCTATCAGTAAAGAGACGATGCTTATGGGTAGCGATACCGGTGGCGAATGGGCATCGAGCTTTAAGCAAGGCAATAACTTCTCTATCTCTGTAAATGCGGATAGCAAAGAGGAAGCCGACAAGATATTCAATGCACTGGCAGACGGTGGACAAGTGACTATGCCACTCAACAATACCTTCTGGGGCGACTACTTCGGTATGCTGACTGATAAGTTTGGCATTGGCTGGATGATGAGCTATAACGCTGCACAGAAGAGCTAAGCCTGGCAATATTCTATTAAAGCCGTGGGTATATCCTGCGGCTTTTTTGTTTAAATACAGGCTCTCGTACATATATCGTATATTTGCAGCTTTCATATCGATAGGCCACATATACGGCCACTTATTTATTTCAATGACCACGTTTCAAGACCTCAACTTAATACAACCGATACAGGACGCGCTTGCTGCCGAAGGATATACCCACCCTACACCTATACAGGCCGAAGCTATACCTATAGCGCTGCAAGGCAAAGACCTGCTGGGCTGCGCGCAAACGGGCACAGGTAAGACTGCAGCCTTCGCGCTGCCTATACTGCAACTGCTCACCCAGCAGCAGATGGAGCAGAAGAGCTTTAGCAAGCATATAAAAGCACTCATACTTACGCCCACACGCGAGCTGGCCATACAAATAGAGGACAGCTTTAAAACATACGGCAAACACCTGCGCCTGAAAAGCCTGGTGATATTTGGTGGTGTGCCGCAAGGCGCACAGGTACATGGCCTGCGCAATGGTGTTGATATACTCATCGCTACACCGGGCCGCCTGCTCGATCTTATGGACCAGAAATTCGTGCACCTGCAGGACATCAGCCTGTTTGTGCTAGATGAGGCCGACCGTATGTTGGATATGGGCTTTATACACGATGTAAAGAAGGTGATAGGTCGCCTGCCACAGAAGAAGCAAACGCTGTTCTTCTCAGCCACAATGCCGCCCGAGATACAAAAGCTGGCCAACACCATATTGGTAGAACCTGAGAAAGTAGAAGTAACACCTGTATCATCAACTGCTGAGAAGATAGAGCAATCGATATACTTTGTAGATAAGGCCGATAAGAAGAAACTGCTGGCGTATGTGCTGAAACATAAGGATGTAAACAGCGCGATCGTCTTTACCCGTACCAAGCACGGCGCCGACAAAGTAGCTAAAGACCTGAATCGTGACGGCATACATGCCGAAGCGATACATGGCAACAAATCGCAGAATGCCCGCCAGCGTGCCCTCAATGGCTTCCGCTCGGGCGAAACTAAGGTGTTGGTAGCTACCGACATTGCTGCCCGTGGTATAGATGTAGAAGCTATATCGCACGTTATCAACTTCGACCTGCCCAATGTGCCGGAAACGTATGTACACCGTATAGGCCGTACTGCACGTGCCGGCGCCAGCGGCAAATCACTCTCCTTCTGCGATGCCGAAGAAAGGGACGATCTGAAATCTATCCAGAAGCTAATAGGCTTCGAGATACCTGTGGTGAGGGAACATCCTTTCGTATCTAAGTCGGAAGGATTGGTGAAGATCAACCTGCCTAAGAACAAAGATGTGGTACAGCGCCCCAATGCGATACGCAATGACAGCAGCGCCAACCGCAGCAACAACGCTAAGAAGAAGAAATACAAGCCGCAGAACAGGCCACCGCAAAAGCCGCGCGAGGATATCAGCAAATGGTAATGCCTTATCGGGCTTACTAACCAGGTCATCGCATTGATGTTTCTGTCTGTAGGCAGAAGTATTATATTACCGGCTACATGCAAGCTGCTACACACAAGCGTATCTACGGGCTCGATATATTGCGGGCCTGGGCTATACTGTGCGTCATGCAGATACATTCGTTCGATTACCTGGTGCCTCATTACAACGTGCATTACTACTGGCTGCTGCTGATAGATGGTGTGGACATATTCTTCGTGCTCAGTGGCTTTCTTATTGGTGGCATACTGCTGCGTATGGTTAACGATCCTGCCGGGTTCAACCTTCGTGAGTTCTGGGTGCGGCGCTGGTTCCGTACGCTGCCCAATTACTACCTGCTGGTAATAGTGCTGATGCCTGCGTATATCTGGTACTTCAAGCGTATACCTGACAAGGCGCTACACTACTTCACATTTTCCCAGTCGCTATTTTCGCGCCACCCGCATTTCTTCCCCGAGGCATGGAGCCTGGCTATCGAAGAATGGTTTTACCTGCTGGTGCCTGTAGGGCTGTGGCTGGTATTGCGCTTTGCAGGCAGGCAGCGGCGCAGTGCTATTCTCGTATTCATCATCTCGGTCATTGTTAGCGTTACGCTCTACCGCGTATACATGGTGTCCAAACTCACGGGCACTCCGGGTTTCGAGTGGCAGCATGATATCCGTAAGGTAGTTGTGCTACGGCTCGATGCTATTATGTATGGCTTTCTCGGTGCTTACCTCGCCTACTACTTTCCCGCTTTTTGGCCGCGGTATAGAAAGCTGCTGTTTATACTTGGGTTGTTGCTATGCTTTGGTGGCCGTTATATGGGTGGCAGGTATCCCATATTTTATCAGTATGGCAATATGACAAGTACCTGCCTGGGTGTGCTGTGTATGCTACCTATGCTATCTACTATTACAGCCGGTAGCGGGCCTGTACACAAAGCGCTTACGTTCATCAGTATCATATCCTACAGCATGTACCTGCTCAACTATACCGTAGTGCAGAACATTGTGTTGCCGGGCATCTGCAAGCTGGCTGGTATCGATATCAATACCAGCCTTGCCGGTGCGTGGGTAGCTTGGGCGCTGTTCTACATACTCACCATCAGCATGTCATGGGTGTTGTATAGATATTGGGAGCGACCTATGACGCATCTGCGTGAGCGGTTTGCGGCGCGCAAAGGTTAATGTGTATAATTTGAGTGTTTTATTCAACACTATCAGTTATTAACTCAATCTTTTGCTCAATAAAATTAGCTGCGGCAATTGGTTTTATCTCTTTTTCGTTAAATCCCTGTATGTCCTTGTGGCAGCCTACACAATAGCTATCTATTTCATTTACTTTGCCACATTCACAATTCCACACTTCTCTGTCTTTTGAGGATAGTAACTGCTTTTTAGTCGTTCTCGTGCCTTTGTCTTTAAAAGAATTCGAAAGTAAATGGTGTAGCTGTTTGAATTGGTTTATATCCTGTTTATTATAGAATGGTTTATCGAACGTCGAAATAGTAACTGCTCTTTTCTGTACTTGGAAATCTGTGGATTGTAGTAATGTGATAGTACGCTCTAAGTTCAACAGGTAGAGTTCACGTATAATTTGTGCTAATTTATTTGCTAGTTTTTCATTCTTTTCATTTGCAACGTATTCATACAACAGGTTTATCTTTTTTTCTTCCGGTAGGCTATCAAGATAATTTTTTAGGCGTTTGTAATATTTGTCTACATGTTCAGAGTTAGTTTCATCGGGCGGGAACCGTTGAGAAAATTCTTTTATTAAAAATGGAAATACTTCATCGATCTGATTGAAAGTAATAAAATCCCATACCTCATCTGTCAGCTTCAGTGTTCCGGATTCCATCCGTTTCAGAATTTCTCGTTTACTTCTCAGTGTATTAATTCGATCAACACTTACGTTTTCAAGTTTATTGCTTGAGCTTATATTGGGCTTGTTGCTCAAGCCTTCAATGATTGCCGCTGTTCCGATGGCTGTAATCATAAACATTGCTTTGCCTTTTCCTGCTATCTCATCGATGTCAATTTTTAAGCCTAAAACGCAGTTTCCTCCAAGCTCATGCGCGGATAATTTAATGTGCTCAATAGCCTCTGCATATAGTGAAGACAATTGTTTTTGATAGGTCTGTGATCTTCCTCCAAAAACATCAGTTATGTCAGCAAATAGGTCATTGAATAAGTTAGTGCCAGCTACAATATGTGCTGCTACAGGCTTTAAATATTTCACTATTGGTAGGCCTTCGGTTGATGAAGTTGTAATAACCAGAATATCTTTAGGTGATGGCATAGAATATGTTGAATTAGTTACAGTACTAATATAGCATAATTTTCCACTAAAATATTTTTTATTTTTAGTTTATTGTTGTATATTTGATATTATAAACCTATCAATCATGAACCCTCGACAACAAAAATTCGTAGTTGAAATGTTGCAGCATGGTAACAAAGTACAGGCCTATCGTACAGCCTACAGCAATCAGACCAGTTGCCCCCGCACTATTGAATCAGCAGCAGACAGGTTGCTCCGTAAACCCGAGGTATTAGCCGCTATTACCGCAACCATGGAGTTAGCTCGCAAACAGGTGGAACAAGATATTCAGTCGCAACTCCATCACCAACTGCTCGACCGCAATCGCAAACGCGAGTTGCTTACACAGATAGCTGAAGGGGAAAGTTTAACGCGCGTGCGCGGCACTAAAAAAGATCCCGATCGCGTTGTTTATGTACAACCAAGTGTTGCCCAACGTTTACGTGCAATAGATATGGACAGCCGTCTTTGCGGCGAATATGAGGAGGTTAAGCAATCAGTAATTCGCCGTCAGCAGGATGGCTCTACACCACCACCACCTGCAAAATGATATGGCAGCGGGAAAAACGTTCAAAAATTTATAAACGCAACAAAACGCAACAACTGATGCGCCTCGCATATAAAAAACAAAAAGCCGCCTTTCGGCGACTTAAAGCTTGTGGAGAATACCGGAGTCGAACCGGTGACCTCTTGCATGCCATGCAAGCGCTCTAGCCAGCTGAGCTAATTCCCCTGCGGGTTGCAAATATAGGTATTGAGTTTCAATATAAAAACACGGAGACACATGTGATTAATTCACCATCTTCCGTACAAACTGCACCAGCCATTCATTCAGGTTGCCAACAGCAAGGGGTATATCCCAGGCTTTGCGGTTGCGGGGCTCAATGTAGTTGGAGATGCAGCGTACCTGAGCGAAAGGCACTTGCTCCATAAGACATACGTAGTGCATTGCTGCGCCTTCCATGCTTTCGGTAGTGGCACCGTAGCGGGCGGTGAGGCGGGCGATGGTCTGCTCGTTGCCGCTCACCATATTCACCGTAATGCCGCCTACCTGCGGCAACTGTATATGGTCGTGAATGCGGGTGATGGGGGTACTGAGTCGCTGGTTGGTAAAAGGGGCTTTATTGGGATCCTGCAGCCCCATGCCGAAGATGTCGAGGTGCTTATCGTGGTCTTCAGCACCCATATCGCCCAGCTGCTCGGTGGTTACAAAGAGCATATCGCCAATGGCCAGTTTTCGGTCGAAACTGCCGGCTATGCCTGCTTGCAACACCAGATCGTATTTGTGTTGGCGCAGGGCTTTGGTGATAGCATAAGTGGCCGCCACCATGCCCACGCCCGTGATGCATACGTCGATACGGGCCTGAAGGCGCACATCTGCCTCCATGTGCTGCAAAAATGGCTTTATTTCCGCCTCTGTGGCTGCTACCAGCAGTATATTCATACTGCAAAGAACCGCATTTTTGATTAAACCATTATCTAAGCCTAATTTTGCAGGGTTAATTCGTTTAGAGAAAAATGATATATCTGACGCGGGTAGAGCATTTTAATGCTGCCCACAAGCTGTACAACGAGAGCTGGAGCGCTGAGAAGAACGCCGAGGTGTTTGGAAAATGCTCGAATGCCAACTGGCATGGCCACAACTATGAACTGCACGTAACGGTGAAGGGTAACCCTGATCCGGAGACGGGTTTCATCTTCAACGCTAAAACGCTGGGCGACCTGATAAAGGATGTGATAGTAGAGCGTGTAGACCACCGCAACCTGAACCTGGATGTAGACTTTATGCAAGGTAAGCTGACAAGTGCGGAGAACTTTGCGATAGGTATATGGAATGAGTTGAAGCCGCATATTGAAAAGAACGGGGCGCAGCTGCATTGCGTAAAGCTGGTGGAAACACAACGTATATACGTGGAGTATTTCGGCTAATCACATTTTCTACTACTAACACCATCTTGCACGTGGCTTATAAAAAGACTGAAGAGTACGACCCACAGGTAACGGCCAAGCTTATAGAGAACTACCGCAGCAGCATTGAGCAATTGGGTGAAGACCCCGAGCGCGAGGGCCTGCTGAAGACCCCTGAGCGCGTAGCGAAAGCTATGCAGTACATTACCCAGGGCTACCAGATGGACGCCCGTGCGATACTGGAGAGCGCCAAGTTTCACGAAGACTATAACGAGATGGTGATCGTGAAGGATATAGAACTGTATTCGCTGTGCGAGCACCACATGCTACCGTTCTTCGGCAAAGCGCATGTGGCGTATATACCTAATGGTTATATCACCGGCCTGAGCAAGATAGCACGTGTGGTAGACTGCTTTGCCCGCCGCCTGCAGGTGCAGGAGCGTATGACACACCAGATACTGGATGCCATACAGGAAACACTGAACCCACTGGGGGTAGCGGTGGTAATAGAAGCCAAACACCTGTGCATGATGATGCGCGGTGTGCAGAAGCAAAATAGCGTAACTACAACATCGGCCTTCAGCGGCCAGTTTCAAGCCAATGAGACGAGGTCGGAATTTCTGAAACTTATTACTGCAGACTTGTATTAAGGTTCTTAACAATTTCTTTAACAGATAGCTAGAACAGTTGGCATGAACATTGCCTGTATACCCATGCAAAAAGTTGCGGGAGTGTATCTCAATGTTTCGGAATAATGGCCTACTCCTGTTGAAATTACAACTCCCGCACCCTTCTTGCACAAAGACTGTACCAACAGCCTCTTCCACAGTTTTTCACACCTTTTCTCCCCTTTAATTTAGATTTGGCAAGCAGTAGCTTTGCTGCGCTTTAAACCAACATGGCATGAAACGCGTATTTTTTCTACTGTTACTACTATTGAGCATGGGCACTGCGATGGCCCAGAGCAAGCAAGCTTTCAATATTGGCGTGGTAGATCATGTGCAGTCGAAAATACTGGGTGAGGAGCGTGTGCTGAATATATACCTACCTGAAGGCTATGATAAGAACAAAGACAGCACATACCCGGTAGTATACCTGCTGGATGGCAGTGCTAATGAGGACTTTATACATACAGCAGGATTGACACAATACCTGGCCATGTACCAGATGATGCCCGTGAGTATAGTGGTGGGCATCGCTAATGTGGACCGGAAACGTGACATGATCTTCCCTACAACGAATGCGGCAGAAAAGAAAGATTTTCCTACTGCGGGTGGCTCTGATAAGTTCATAACATTTATAGAAAAGGAGTTGCAACCCTATGTGCAAAGCCACTACAGGGTTAGTAATGACCGCACTATATTGGGCCAGTCGGCAGGTGGGTTGTTGGCAGCGCAGATATTGCTGAAGAAACCACAGCTGTTCGATAAATACCTGCTCATAAGCCCCAGCCTGTGGTGGAGCGACGAGTCACTGCTGAAGCAAGCGCCTGCGCTGCTGGATAAACAGGCAAAGCTGAACATGAAGGTGTATGTAGCTGTAGGTGAAGAGGGCGACCAGATGAAGAATAACGTACACGATTTTTATGAACTGCTGCTGAAGCAAAAAGCTAAAGGCGTGCAGGCCGATTATAAGTTCTTTGGCAATGAGAACCACATGACGATACATCACAATGCATCGTACAAAGGTTTCCAGATACTAAATAAGTAGATAGATTATCTATCCATTTTCAATATGGGGTGGCGCTCAAATGGCTTGTTGCGATCGAACAGGTAGCGATAAGTGGCCAGTTTGCGGCTGCGAAATGTGCCCAGGCTCTCCGCTATGTTGATCATCTTGGGGTTGAAATCGCCTATCCACTGCATCTCATAGTCGGTATACTTAGGGCGAGGTTGTATTACCTTTGCACCTTCTATTATCATGAAGGCATCCACACCCTTGCCCTGAAACTCGGGGATGATACCGAAGGCTAAGCCCACAAAACGGTTGCAGGCGCCAAACTGTTTCAGCATCAGAAATTTCAGCTTTTGCAGCAGCCCGAATTTGCCATTGAGATGCTTAAAATACTGGTTGAGGTCGGGTAGGTTTACCCAAAAAGCTATAGGCTCATCCTTGTAGTAAGTGAACCATGTGATGTGTTCATCCATCACAGGTTTCATGGTTTGGAACATTTTGCGTACGGTACGTTCTTCCAGTTCTTTACCACCACCATGCTGTGCCCATGCTTTGTTGTATATATACGTAAAGTCTTTAGCGAATTTATCGAGCTGGTCTTTACGGATATGTTTTGCTGTATAGTTGGGGTCTTTTGAAAGTTCGTCGTGCCGGATGTAGAATTTATCCTGCAGGCGGTCTTTTACTTTGAGTGCAAAGCAAACCTGATCATAAAAATTCTGAAATCCGTAGTTCTCGAACAAAGCCTGATAATAACGTGGGTTGTACGTCATGCAATAAAGCGGCTCCTGGAAGCCCTCTATCTGCAAGCCCCACCAGCGCTCGCGCTCGCCAAAGTTGATAGGGCCATCCATGGCTTCCATGCCGCGCTGTTGCAGCCATTGCCTACAATGGTCGAACATGAAATTGGCAGCTTGCTGATCGTCTATACATTCAAAGAAACCAACACCGCCGGTAGGCTGCGGCATTTTGTATTGCTTGTTCACAAAAGCGGCTATACGGCCTATGATTTCTCCGTTGTCGTTCTTCAGCAGCCAACGGGTACATTCACCACCTTTTTTGAAGAACTTATTCTTCGCAGGGTCAAACACCTCTTCAATATCCTTATCGAGCGGACGGATGTAGTTGGGATCGTTTTTGTATAAGGAGACCGGGAACTCGAGGAAGCTACGCTTATCGGCTTCGGTCTTTACTTCGTGCATCTGCATAGATAGAACCAGCAATTTCAGGCGCTAAAATACTGCAAAAAGGTGGAAGCGGCACAGCTGCCGACACAACAGTTTTTGTATTTTTATGGTTGCCACATCATACCCTGCCGTGAACATCCAGTTTGTAACTATACACCCCCAGCTGAAAGGCTATGTTGAGCAGATATTCGTTTTTGAATGTAATGGCAGGCTAGCGCTAGATGACCTGAAGCTGATCGTACCCAATGCTTGCCTTAAACTAATCATACCCATCAGGAATGGCATTGTTGGTACACTGGATGGTAAGACCCATACCTCGAAACAATATAAGATGACGCTGGCCGGCGTATCAGACATGCCTGCTGAAGTGGATATAGACCAGGATGAGCCTGCAGGCAATATTACCGTAGAGTTCACACCCATGGGTGCGTATCGTTTCTTCAACCTGAAGCTGGGTGAGGTGAAGAACAGCATCTACAACTATTCGGATATAGCAGGTAAAGCGGTGCTGGAGCTGGAAGATAAGCTTGCGCATACTACAATCCTGCGTGATAAGGTAAAACTGGTGCAGCAATACCTGTTGCAACAACTACATGCCAGCAGTGGGGATAATGTGTTTGACTATGCGGTGCAAACCATACTGAACACACAAGGGCGAGTATCGCTAAAGGAGCTGGAACGTGTGACCGGATATTCAGCAAGATGGCTGAATATGAAGTTTACGGAGAAGCTGGGTGTGAGCCCTAAGAACCTGTCGTGTATCGTACGATTTCAACAGTATTACAAAGCGCTGGCATCTAAAGGGGAAATGTTCTTCCTTGAACGTGAATTCTATAATTACTATTACGACCAGTCGCACTTCATTAAAGACTTTAAAAGATTTACCGGTTTCCCGCCTGTGCAATTTGAACAGCGAAGGAACGATTATGATCATATCTTCTATCAGGGGTAGCACTTCCGATTTTTACAATGCTAAAACATAACTGTTATGGTTCTTTGTGAAAAATTAAACAATGAAACATTTAGTGAACTGGGTAGAGATACCGGTAAAGGACATGAACAGGGCTGTAACGTTTTACTCAACAATACTGGCCTGTGAATTTCAGCAGATGGAAATGGGTGGTAATAAGTATGCATTCTTCCCTACAGAAGACCGCTTTAATACAGGCGCACTGGTGCAGGGTGAATACTATAGCCCCTCTGCTGATGGTGTACAGATATATTTATATGGGGGCACCGATCTGAGTACAATACTTTCAAAAGTGCCCACTGCCGGAGGGCAGGTAGTGATGGAAAAAATGCACCTAAGTGATGAGGCCGGCTATGTAGGTATGTTCATAGATAGTGAAGGCAATAAGATAGGTTTGCAGCACATGTAATCTCACCATCAAAAAAATATTGACATGGAAAAGAAACACTTTTTATACAAGCTAATCGCACCAAGGCCTACGTTTCACCTTGATATGAACGATGCAGAGAAAGAAGCTATGGGCAGACATATGGGCTACTGGGCAGCGCTGACTGAAAAACGCACATCAGTGGTATATGGCCCGGTATTCGATCCCACTGGGGTATATGGTATGGCCGTAGTTGAGCTAAATGAAAATGAGAACGCTAATGATATTGGCAATAATGATCCGGCCGTATTATCCGGTATCTGCACTTTTGAAATGATACCTATGCAAGTAGGTATGATGAGGAAATAGATAGAAAACCCCCGCAGCTTAGCGGGGCTTTTCTATTAAAGCTTCTTTCTATTTCTTATTTACCTTGGTACCAATGGTAAATACCAGATCGCTACGGTAGCCGGAGGCATTGGGCAGGGCATTAAAATGCGACTCTGTGCGCACATACACGGTGTCTTTCAGGAAGTAGTCTTTAAGGTCGGCATCGCTGCAATCGAATGTGAGCTCGGTGGTGCTTTTGGGTATACCATTTTTGCTGGCCAGTGCTATTTCAGGCAGGTCTCTTGCAGATAGGAATATTCTTATGGTATCTACAAAATCAAAGTTGCCTTCACGCGCTGTCTGTATATACGATTTAAGCACGACTTTTGATACCTGCGAATCGGTGAGGTCATGCTCAGCCAGTTTGTTCCTGCTATCCAGTACAAACATTTCTGCCGGGGTGCTATAGCTTATGCCGCCTTCAGGCAGGGCAACAACGGTATCCAATACGGGACTAGCAAAATCTTTTGAATAGGGTATTTCTACATTAAAGGTTGGCCATTGTATCTTATCGCAGGAGCTGAATAATACCAAAGCCAGTACAACTGCACAAAGTCTCTCTCTCATGATCTCTTAAAATGTTTAATTAGGAATGCCGCAAAGTTAGCTCAACGACTTTCCTCAGAAAACTGATGTTCGTCATACAACATAAAATATATTTTTTAACATTTTATTGTAACGATAAAGGCCCCGCCAAACGGCGGGGCCTTTATTTATATACCAGTATTTAGTCTTCCTTCTTCAGGTTGGTACCAATAGTGAATAACAGATCGCTATGATAAGTAGCGTAGGCCGGCACTTTATTGAAATGGCCTTGTATACGTATGTATACGGTGTCTTTCATCAGGTAGTTCATCAGGTTTTCCTGAGTGCAGATGAATTGGATATCAGTTGAATTTTTGGGTATGCTGGTTTGGCCTGCTACCATTATCTCAGGCATATCCCTTGCCGATAGGAACAGACCTACACTATCCACAAAATCGAAGTTGCCGCTGTTGATGTGTTGCATGTAAGAGTTGATGGTTATTTTAGTTACCTGATTTTCGGTGAGGCCGTGTTCTATAAGTTGTTGCTTTACGTGTGTCTCCATCATTTCCGCCGGGGTAGAGTAGCTAAGCCCGCCGTTGGGTAGTTGTATAGCGGTATCCAGTTTAGGTCCATCAAAATCTTTTGAGTAGGGCACCTCGATGTTCAGTGTTTTCAGGAATGGTAATTTGTTGCAAGACGTAAGTGTAAGAAGTACGATAGCTGCTGCATAAAATTTGTTGCTCATATCCTTTATAGTTTAGTGCTTACCCACCATTGGGTCAGCTTGTTATGCCAAACTTAAATACTTGATTGTCAGCTGTAAAGGTGATGTTCGTCAGGTGATGCAGGTCATCGTTTTTTAGAGCAGGAAACAAACGAAAAGCCCCGCAAGACTGCGGGGCTTCCATTGCTTATTTGGTTAATAATAATGCTCTATTTCTTTTTGCTAAAGAAGTCGCGCAGCTCGTGGCTCATTTGTTCTCCGCGCTGTTTCAGGTCTTTCAGCTCCTGCCCTACATTGGCACTCATGGTGTGGAAATCCATCGGCTGCCCGCCCGACATGTAGCGCATATCTTCTGGTGTGCGTGCTGCGGGTATGATAGCCCAAGCAAGCAAATAAGGGATGAGTCCGATACCTGCTGTGAATAGAAGTGATACGAATATCAGGCGTACTATTATAGGGTCAATCTCAAAATAGTTAGCCACACCGCTGCATACACCTCCTATCATCTTATCATTGGGGTTGCGGAACAGGCGGCGGCTCGATGGCTCGTATTGATAATGATTGTAGTGATGATCTTTACGCACATACGGCGCAGGGAAATGGCTTGCGGGATTGCCTACGGCATCTCTACCATCATTCAGCGCGCTGGCAGGGCCAAGTGTTTCTATTACTTTCAGCACATCGGTCTTATCAACTGCATGCGCGCCTGCATTCAGGCGTATAGAGAACAGTTCGGCTATGCGGTCTTCTATATCGTGTATGATCTCGCGCTTGCCATCTTCGCCATCGAAATGGCGCTCGAGTGATGATATGTAATCCTTCAGCAGCATATAGCCATCCTCTTCAATAGGTATGAGCCTGCCGGCGATGGTTATTTGTATGATGCGTTGCATAATGTGGTGTTTTATCGGTTATATGGATGTGGTTAAATGATTGACTGCGTTGCTGAGTTCATCCCAGGTGTGGCGGAGCTGACTGTAAAACTTCAGCCCGTTTTTGGTGAGCGAATAATATTTGCGCGGCGGGCCGCTGGGCGATTCTTCCCAACGGTAGCTGAGCATATCGGCATTCTTCAGGCGGGTGAGTAGTGGGTATAACGTTCCCTCGAGCACCACCAACTTAGCTGCTTTCAACTGCTCCAGTATATCGCTGGGGTATGCTTCTTCCTCTTTGTGTATGATGCCCAGAATGCACAGCTCCAGCAAGCCTTTGCGCATTTGCGATTCTGTATTATCTATCGTCATCAGGTTCGTTTTGCTACACAAAGCTAGGTAAAATCTTAATACTGTGTATTGCATAGTACCTGTTAATGAATAATATTTTGTTAAAGCAAGTAGCTTTTATAGCATATATGATTGATAGCCAAAGCGGACGGCATTTTATATTTTTGTAGCTCAGCACAACATCTACTATGCAATTCAGCGAGATCACGGAAGCAGATATCATTTTCTTTAAAAGTATTGAGGGTATACACAGCGTGTTGGCCGATGAGGAGAACCTGAAGCTATGCGCATCGGACCAGACCGAGGATTTGTGCTATGTGCCTGAGGTGGTATTACAACCGGCAACTGTTGCAGCGGTAAGCGCTGTAATGCAATACTGCGATGAGCATAAGATACCTGTAACCCCACGTGGTGCCGGCACAGGCCTGAGCGGTGGCGCACTGCCGGTGATGGGGGGCGTGGTGCTGGATATGAAACGCTTTGATAAGATACTGCATATAGATAAGCGCAACCTGCAGGTGACCACCGAGCCCGGCGTGATAACGCAGGTATTACAGGAGGCTGTTAAGGCCGAAGGCCTTATGTACCCACCAGATCCTGCCAGCAAAGGTTCGTGCTTTATAGGTGGCAATGTATCGGAAAACTCGGGTGGGCCAAGAGCGGTGAAGTATGGCGTGGTGAAGGACTATGTGCTGAACCTGGAAGTGGTCTTGCCCAATGGCGAAGTGATATGGACCGGTGCTAACGTGCTGAAGAATGCAACGGGCTACAACCTTACACAGCTGATAGTAGGTAGCGAAGGTACACTGGGCATCATCACCAAGATAGTATTGAAACTGATACCCGCTGTGCAGCATGACCTGCTGATGCTCGTGCCATTCCGCAGCGCGGTGCAGGCATGTGAGGCGGTGAATGCCATATTTATGGCGGGCTATACACCATCGGCACTGGAGTTTATGGAGCGCGATGCGCTGGAATGGTCGATGAAGTACACACAGGCTACAGGCATACCCCTGCCCGATGATATACAGGCCCATCTGTTGATAGAAGTAGATGGCAATAATAAAGAACAGCTCTACAGCGATATGGAAGCCATAGCAGGTATCGTGCAAGGTTTTGATACCGATGAGGTACTGTTTGCAGATACGCATGAGCAAAAGCAGATGCTGTGGGCGCTGCGCCGCAAAGTAGGCGAGGCGGTAAAGAGCAATTCTATATACAAAGAAGAAGATACCGTAGTGCCAAGGGCAGAACTGCCGGAGCTATTGCAGATCATAAAGCGAATAGGTAGTGAATATGGTTTCAAGTCGGTATGCTATGGCCATGCGGGTGATGGCAACCTGCATGTGAACATAGTAAAAGATGGTATGAGCGATGAAGACTGGCATAATAAACTACCACTTGGCATACGCGAACTGTTTAAAGAAGTGGTGCGTATGGGTGGCACCATATCGGGCGAGCATGGTATTGGGCTGGTGCAGAAGAGCTATATGGATATCGCCTTCAATGCAACACAGATGAAACTGATGCGCGATATAAAAAACATCTTTGACCCGAGCGGAATACTCAACCCCGGGAAAATCTTTGTCGACTAAAAGCTGTGTTTGGTCGGCGTTTGCACTAGTTACAGGGAATAATTTCTGCCACGGCAGGAAAAACTTTTACTTTCCTGTAACTTTTTCTTTAACACTGCGATTTACATATTGAATGGAGCTTACTGACTATAACGCCTGCGTAAAGCAATGGGCTGATGCACTCTTCAGGTTTGCCATAAAGTGCACGGGCAATACCGAGGATGCGCGGGATGTAGTGCAGAACAGCTTCGAGGTGCTGTGGCAAAAGAAAGCTGATGTACAGGCTGATAAAGCAAAGGCTTTCTTGTTTCAGGTAGCATACAGGCAGTCGATAGATAACTATCGTAAGCAAAGCAGGATAAGCTACAAAGAAGTATTGCCGGAAGAGCGCACCAGGCAAACCCCGGCCGGGTTGAAGCAGGCGCTGGAAAGGGCGTTGGATAGGTTGGACGAGCAATCGAAAGCATTGGTGATGCTGAAGGACTATGAAGGGTATAACTATGAGGAGATAGGACAGATAACCGGCCTTAACAGCTCTCAGGTGAAAGTATACCTGCACCGCGCGCGCAAAATGCTGAAGGATTACCTGGTAAGTGTAGAAAACGTTTTATAAAAATGATGGCTATGGTGAACATGAATAACTATGAAGAGTACATACTGCTATATGCAGATGGTGAGCTGAACGAGGCCGAAACCCAAGCTTTGCTGGCGTTCATAGCCCGGCACCCTGAACTACAGGGTGAGTTGGATATGTATATGGATACTAAGCTGGTGCCCGATACTACTGTGGTGTATGAGCATAAAGAGCAACTGCTGAAGAAAGAGACAAAAACCATAGCCCTGGGTAATAAATGGATATACTCAGCTACTGCAGCATGTGCAGCACTGATACTGGGATTCATTTTTATGAATATGAATAATGACAACAGACAAACTGCCATTGCCGACAATACCAAACAGCCCGTGGATACTGTGCCGGCAGTGGTTCAACATAAAGAAGAGCTCCATTCAACACCCGTAAGCCCTATCGTTGCAACACCTGAACAACAAGAGAAGAAACAGCCCGCTACTTACGTTGCTACCATCATCAAAACGAAAACCACTAAAGCGCCACAGCCGGTGCAGGTAAAAAAACAAGAGGAAGTAATAGTAAAACAACAGAACCCAACCCAACATACCGAAGTCCCTATAGTGAAAGAACAAAGACTGCCGAAACAAGAGCAGACAATGCCACGGGTGATAGTAAGGCAAGAAGAGATCGTACCCTCGGTGCCTGAAGACGGAAATACTAAAGAACACAAAGGCCTGCTTGCGCTGCTACCTGAAAAAGAACGCTTTGAAGGCGTGCGCGAAATAGGCGATGAACTGGGTAGCAAACTAAAAAAAGTAAAGCATATCAAAGAAGACCTCCAACAAACTGAGGCGGTAAGCTTCAGGATAGGCAGGAAACAATTATTCTCCATCCAACTTTAACAAATAAAACAACAACGAATATGAAACGCATAAGCACACTGCTGATAGCTGCATTGGTAAGTACCGCAGCCCTGGCGCAAGAGGATAAAAAAGGCAACGATAACATGCCTAATGAAATTATGATATCGCCTGATGGTATGACACTGGGCAGGAAAGGTGAAGAGAAAGATGATAAAAGGTTTAGTGTAGAGGTGGGTATGATAGATATAGGCGTGAATACGCTGATGGATAACAGCAACTACGCAAGCGCTACTACCAAAGCGTTTCTGCAAGTGCCGTCATCGCTGCAAAATGAAAACCTGTTCAGCCTGCGCAATGGCAAATCGATAAACGTGAACATAGTGCCTGTAGCCGGTAAATGGCGCATATATAGTGGCGATAAACAGAAGATACACATGGGGCTAGGTGTGGGCTTGCAGATGTATAACTTCCGCTTCACCAAAGACATTAGCTACCTGAACAATACTACGCCTGAGATCATCATGGATACTGTAGGCTTTACGAAGAATAAGCTGGGCCTTACCTATTTGTATATGCCGCTGATGATGACCTTTAAAACAAAGCTGGGCGATAAAGCATGGCTGGTATATGGTGCGGGCGTAAGCGCAGGCTATCGCGTAAGCAGCTGGACGAAACAAGTATCAGCAGCGCGTGGCAAAGACAAGAACCATGATAAATTCAACTTCGCAGACTTTAATACCTGTGTAACGGGTGAGATAGGGTTGGACGGTTACTTCCGCCTTTTTGCAAGCTATCAGATGACCGCACTGCATGATAATGCACTGGATCAGAAACCGATCAGCATAGGTATCCGTTTCGGTGGCTTGTAGAAGAGTAATGTGTCGATCAATCTTAGCAAATAAAAAAGCCCCGCAATTGCGGGGCTTTTTTATGATGTATAACAAATATTAAGGCAATGCTACACCGGGATATTTGTTAGGATCTACCCTGTGTAGTTTAGCACCATAAAACTCGTTGATGCGGTCGATGATCTGGTTAGCTATCAAAGCATATCCCCTGGGTGTTGGGTGAACACCGTCGAGCGAAAAAGTACCACCGCTTACGAAAGTGGTTGAGTAATTGATGCCGTTATAAGATATACCTTTCTGTATTGATGATATGTAAGCATTCATATCAACCAGTGGAATATTGCGCTGAGCGCAAGCTGTGTTGATGATAGCGTTGAACTCAATAACAGCGGCTTTAATTACACCTATCTCATCTTTGGTAAGAACGTATTTAGCAGGTATTGGTTTCAACGTGCCCCATGTACCACATGCCAGCGAATCGGCAGGAGTGCTCAGGAGCACCATCTCACCTTCTTGTATCTGGCGGAATTTGAATGGAGCTGTTTCGTCTTCGATAACGAAATAGTTAGCGCCTTCAACAAAACGTATGCCTGAGCCATTGAACTTTGTGTTATAGTAATTGTTCAGATCGTTCGACTGGCGGGCCTTCAGTGTAAGACCACGGGCAGGTATGGTTGTGAAGTGAGGGATGGCAGTGATATCAGGTATGTTCATCGCCACGCCCTTGGCACCACGAGAGGTAAGCTTGGCGAGAATGGTATCGTATGCAGCTGCAAAAGCATATCCGTCAGTTATAGGTCTACCACCTTTACCACCATCCAGCGCATAACCAAGAACATCGTTGCTACCCACCCACAAGGTGAAGAATGTAGGGTTAACAGCAATTACTTCGTCTATTGGCCTGGAAGTGGCAGGTGTAGCAAAGAACCTCCTTGCATACGGGTTAACTGCACCATATCCCGGAGTTACGAAATCTATTGAGCGAATGCCGGGAATACCTGTATTGTTGTATGGGCCCGCCGCAGCTACGTTGTTTGAGCTACCTGTAGAATCCAAAGCGCCTGGGTATAGTATAGGCGTAATAGAAGAGAACGTATCGCAGCTGCGTTTCCTCATAGCCAATACGAATTTAGGCATAGGCCAGCCATCGTTGCCGGGCAGCATAGGCTGTGTGAATTTGCCACCGCTTACAGCCATAAAACCTTCTGACAGCATAGCCGGATAAGAGTGCAACTGGCCGTTTTTTGACAGGCTGTTGTCTGCGAATCCTGCCGTCAGCGAGTTGCCCACTGCCAGGTAGCGCGAAAAGTCGGCATCGCCTGCGGCTTGAGGTTCCGGTTCCAGGTTAGGTTTGCAGGCAGCCATAGTGCAAGCCATCAAACCAAGTATATATAACTTCTTCATGTTCTTTATCTACGTGTTTTATTTTTTAGAAATCGAAGCTGAGGCCTATGCCTGGGTTAAGGGCTGTGGTTTTATACATGCCGTTAAAGCCTGCTGCATCGTAGCGGCTGTCGCGTTTCAGCGATGATACGTACTCCACTGCAGCCATCAATGTAAGTTTTTCAGCAGGTTTGTAGGTGATACCACCTGTCGCCAGCCAGCGGTTAGCATCGGGTAGGTCAGGAGTTACTATACCATCCCTTACAGGGCTTGGGTCCCATGCACCACCTATCATCAGCGCTACTTTATCGCTCACTTCGAGGTGGCCGCCCAGGCGGAAAGACAGGGTGTTTTGATAATTACGCTCTTCACGCGTGTCTTGCAGCAGCGATGTGTTTTGTGCGTAGTCGAAAGACAGGTTCTCATAAGCGCTCCATGCCGTAAAGTTGAAATCGCCTTGTATGGTCAGCTCGTCGGTAAGCTTGTATCCTATGCCTATTGAGGTAACAGAAGGCAGCGGCAGCTCTGAGCTGAATGATGTAAGCGGGAACTGGTTGGTAAGTGCGTTAGGCACGGTGAACTGTACATTGCCCTGGTTTACCTTCATGTTCACACGAGAGCGGTAGTTAACACCCAGCGTAACACGGTAGCTAGGTTTTACCTGCACACCCAGGTTGTAGCCAATGCCATGTGCATCGCCATTCAGGTCGGCCTTGCCATCCAGCAGGTTCTGGTTTTGTAGTGGCAGGTTGCGGTTCAGTTGCATATTGCCCATAGCGTATATAAAGCCTGCGCCTACCGATACATAATCGTTGATGCGGAAGCTGGCCGTAGGCTGGAAGAATACTGTTTTCAGTTGTATGTTGGTCACCATATAGCGGCCAGCCCAGTTCTCTTCCCACTTCACTCCGGTGCCAAATGGTGTATAGATGCCTATACCCCAGTTCACCCTGCTTTTGTATGCCACCGGGCCGCCAACATATACGTTGAACGGTGTGAACACCTGGCTTTGTGTTGAGGCAGTATAGCTACCCTGCACAAACTCGGTAGTAGGCATTACGGCTATCATACTGGCTTGAGCTTGTATATGGTCTAGCTCAGAAAGGCCACCGGGATTGTAGAATATCGTAGAGGCATCCCATGCGATAGCCGTACCGCTGCCGCCCATAGCCAGTTGGCGCAGGCCCTGCAGGTTTATCTGGTAGCCGGCAGCAAACGCCATAGCCGATGATAGCAGCAGTGAAGTGGTGAATAAAAGCTGTTTCTTCATAAAATATAATAGTAGTTATGGGCCCGTCTTGCGGTGCCAGTTCTAAAAACAGCATCAAATTAGTAGGAATAACAGTAAAAAGCAATAAGGGACGCAAGAAAGGGGCAAAATAACCCTAAAATCATGTAGCGATGCCGATGGTGGCGATACTGATTTTCAGGTCTTTTACCTCTAGTAAGGCCAATGCTGCTGCCTCAAGCGTAGCACCCGTGGTTAGTACATCATCTATTAATAATATGTGCTTCCCGGGAAGGGTTTCAGGCTGTTTTACAGCAAATGCGCCCTGCATATTGCTGATGCGTTCTTCGCGGGTTTTCTGTGTTTGGGTCTCGGTATTGCGGGTGCGGTATAGGTGGTTGGTTATCACGGGGATATGAAGTGCATCTTCCAGCCCTTCAGCTATCAACAGGGTCTGGTTGTAGCCGCGCAGTTTTTCTTTATCGGTATGAAGGGGTATGGGTATGATGCCGTCAATGCCTGATGCCCAGTTGATCTGTTGCAGGTCGTAACCCAGTTGCCTGCCCAAGTAGTGGCCAATGTATTTTTTTTCGTCGTACTTCAGGCCATGCAGCAGGTGTTGGAGCAGCCCTTCGCTGGTAAAATATGCCAGTGATGTACCCTTTACCAATGGCACACGCCCTGCAAAGCGCATGCAAGTTTCGTTCTCGGGTATATGGTGGTAGGCGGTGCGTGGCAGGTAGTACACATTGCAGTTGAGGCAGAGTGTATCTTCCTCTGGTAGCAGCGGTTTGCTGCAACCCTCACAAAGCTTAGGATATACCAGGTGGCTAAGTCCGTTCACGAGTTCGTTCATCATGCAAATTTTTCAGCTAGCTTTTTATTGGCATTGTGCAGTATGGCTCCACCATGGCCAAATACTATTTTATCGAAACGTAATGCCGCGGCTTTGCGCAGGCTTTGCAAGGTTAGCGCTTTGTCTTCGTAAGCGGTTGGGAATGCTATGCCCATCATTGGGAAGTTGGAGCAGATATCACCTGCTATCAGTAATTGCTCTTGCTCAACCAATAGACAAATATGCCCTGCACAATGGCCGGGAGTATGGATCACACGCAAGCCACCGGCTATGGGTAAAACTTCAGTGTCATTTAACGCCTTATCTACTTGCACAGGTGTAATGGCGTGCATTTTCTTAATGACCAACTGATACACCAGCCAGTTAAACAATCCCGGGCTGGCTTGCATCGGCCGGCCGCTGATGCCTTGTGCTAACAGCGGAGCATCTGCGCTATGCGCCCATATAGGCACGTTGAGTAGTTGTTTCAATTCGGCAGCGCCGCCTGCATGGTCAGGGTGGCAATGGGTGAGGATGATGCGACGGATATCCTGCAGATTTTTACCTGCACGTTCTATCGCAGCTATTATTTTTTTGCCACTTCCCGGCACGCCGGTATCTACCAGTGTAAGCCCGTCGTTATCTTTTATCAGGAAGACGTTGACGGCGCCGTAGGCGAGGGGGAGTTGGTATATAGAAGGGGTTATTTGTTGCATGAATTTCTTACGTAGCAGAAGAATCGGGGTTTAGAAACAATATTCTGGCAGACATTAAACATTATCTCGCCTCCAATCAACAAGCTTGTAATGGTAATTTTATTGCCATTGTGTAGATGGATCTTTGCATAATGATAATTGGTCCATGAGAAATAGGAAAAGCTCTTCTTATGCAATGGGTACGATTTAAATAATTCAACTAAAGCAATATCACTTGTATTAAAAAGAAGCTCTTTACTGTCATTCATAAATTTAAATCTCTGCTCACCCGCATAGTATTCTAAACAATCACTTTTGTTAACCTTCATATAGTTGAAGTGTAATACAAGGTGCGGCAAGCTTGCCATAGAAATGCCAAGGCAAAAAACATTAGCCATGACCAAAATCCAATCTCAGGATGGACTAAAATCTCGTATATGAATGATCCCGTAAGAAGTAGGAAATACAGAAGTAAAGGCCAACAAAATTTCCAGTGCTCATGGATAGAGATATAATATTTATGCACCACAGTTGAATTCATAAATTTAAAACAACATCCTATACACGTCCTCTACCTTATTTACGGTCTTTACTTCTATTTTATATTGCTTGGTGTTCAGGCCTTTGGCATTGGCTTTGGGGATGAGCACCACATCCATGCCCATTTTATCGGCCTCGGCTATGCGCTGGTCTATACGGTTCACGGCGCGTATCTCGCCCGAGAGGCCTATCTCACCTACCAGGCATATATTTGATGGCAGCGCTTTGTCTTCGTAGGAAGATAATAACGCGCATATCACAGCCAGTTCTATCGATGGGTCTTCCACCTTCAGGCCACCGGCTATATTTATAAATACATCCTTGGCTCCAAAGTGGAAACCACCGCGCTTTTCTAATACTGCAAGTAATAACTGTAGCCTGCGCAAGTCCATGCCGCTCACGGTGCGTTGTGGTGTGCCATATACGGCTTGTGTCACCAGCGCCTGCACCTCTATCATCATAGGGCGTGTGCCTTCCATAGTGCTGGCTATGGCTATACCGCTTAGTGGCTCATCGTGCTGAGAGAGTAATATCTCTGACGGATTGCTCACCGGGCGCATGCCTTGTGTTACCATTTCATATATGCCCAACTCAGCTGTTGAGCCGAAACGGTTTTTGATGGTGCGCAATATTCTATATGCGTAATGTCTGTCGCCTTCAAACTGCAGTACGGTATCTACCATGTGCTCCAGCACCTTAGGGCCTGCTATCGATCCGTCTTTAGTGATATGGCCAATGATGCACACCGGTATATTGGTCATCTTAGCGAAGCGTTGCAACTCAGCCGCACACTCGCGTACCTGCGATACACTGCCCGCAGGCGACTCCACAAATGGAGACTCCAGCGTTTGTATCGAATCTATGATTAATAACTGTGGCTTTACTTTTTTTACTTCCTGAAATATGGTGCTGGTATCTGTTGCCGTGAGCAGGTACATATTAGGATTGTTGATGCCAATACGACTCGCACGCAGTTTTATCTGCTGCGCGCTTTCCTCACCCGATACGTATAATACCGTAATCGATTTCCACTGCAACGCTATTTGTAAGAACAATGTACTCTTACCAATACCGGGCTCACCACCTACCAGTATCACAGAGCCGGGTACCATGCCGCTGCCCAGCACACGGTTCAGTTCAGCATCGGGGGTGTGCATACGCACCTCCTGCTCCTGCTGTAGTTCCGATAGTTTGTGAGATATTACTTTTTCCCGTGGTCCATCATTTTCCCATTCGGCTTTTTGTTTGGTATCCTTTTGTATCACTTCTTCTACAAGGGAGTTCCATGTTCCGCACGATGGGCATTTGCCGGTCCATTTAGGTGTTTCCAATCCGCACTGCTGACAGAAATAGGCGGTCTTTGTTTTGGCCATAAGTAAATGCTAAGATAGCTGAAAAGAAAAAGAGCCATCGGAGGAATCCGGCGGCTCTTACTTACTAACCCATTAAATTCACAACTTGATACAAAGCTAACATTCTCCCCGAAAGGAAAAAAATTGATTTGCCTTTTAACCGATAAATTAAATATATAATATAATGTTTATCATGCATCATTTGCAATGTTATGATATTGTATTTCAATTATTTATAAAATATATTATTTAATGACAATTCAAAGTTGACATGACAAAATTACAAGTATATTCAGCACGTTATCGTAAAATATGTGGTAATAATACAATGTAAATGGCATGAGTTTTTAAGCGGGAGGTAACGTATTTTGCATACAGAACGAATAATTATACCGAAAGCATGAGCCAATACACAGCACAGATAGAAAAAGCAAAAAGGAATTTCCTGCCCGAAGATTTTACGGTGACCACATGGGATGCAGTGCAACCCTATTTTGAAGACCTTAAAAGCCGCGAGCTGGATACGCCTGAAGCATTGAAGAAATGGATGGCAGACATCAGTGAGCTGGAAGCAGTGATAGGAGAAGATGCCTGCTGGCGACAAATAAAGATGACCTGCGATACTACAGATGAAAAATTGGAGGAAGCATTCACCTATTTCTGTATGGAGATAGAACCGAAGATGAAGCCTTACTTCTTTGAGCTGAACCAGAAGCTGCTGGCATCGCCATTTGTGAAAGACCTGGATGACAGCACTTACTACCCATACCTGCGCAGTGTAAAGAACGCTGTGAACCTGTACCGCGAAGAGAATGTGCAGCTGCAAGCCGAAGTAAGCGTGTTGGCGCAGAACTATGGCAGCATATCGGGCAAGATGACGATAATGGTAGAGGGTAAGGAGTATACGCTACAACAGGCTGCCCGCTTTTTGCAAAGCCCCAACCGTGCGCTGCGTGAAGAGGTGTTTAACAAAGTAGCCGCCCGCCGCCTGCAGGATAAGGATAAGCTGAATGAACTCTTCGACAAGCTGCTGGCGCTGAGGCATAAGATAGCGCAGAACGCAGGTTTTGATAACTACCGAGATTTCAAGTTCCGCGAGCTGGGCAGGTTCGATTATACGCCTGAGGACTGCTTTGCCTTCCATGCTGCGGTACGCGAGCATGTGCTGCCTTTGCAGAAGAAGCTGCAGGAAGCCCGCCGCCAGCGACTGGGTATAGATGTAATGCGCCCCTGGGATGGTGATGCCGAACCGGAAGGCACTGAACCGCTGCACCCCTTCAAAACAGGTAAGGAGTTATCTGATAAAGCTATCGAGACCTTTAGCAAGTTGAATCCATTCTTCAGCAATTGCCTGAACACAATGGTGGACATGGGGCGTATGGACCTTGAGAGCCGTATAGGCAAGGCACCGGGTGGTTATAACTGTCCGCTGCCGGAAACAGGTGTGCCTTTCATCTTTATGAATGCTGCCGGTACTGTGGGCGACCTCATCACCATGATGCATGAGGGTGGACATGCTGTGCACTCGTTCCTGTCGCACCCATTGGAGCTGTCGGCCTTCAAAGAGTACCCTATGGAGATAGCCGAACTGGCGAGCATGAGTATGGAGCTCTTTAGCATGGAGCACTGGGATGTGTTCTTCAGCGATAAGGGCGAACTGCACCGCGCCCAGCTGGATGAGATGGAGCGCGTAATAACCGTACTGCCATGGATAGCTACCATAGATAAATACCAGCACTGGCTCTATACCAACCCCGGCCATACCCACCAGGAGCGTGAGGCAGCATGGATGGATATACTGAAGGAGTTCTCAACAGGCGTTACCGACTGGAGTGGCTTTGAAGAATACCGCGCCTACTTCTGGCAGAAGCAACTGCACCTGTACGAAGTGCCTTTCTACTATATAGAGTATGGTATAGCCCAACTGGGTGCGATAGCCATGTGGCGCCAATACCGCGGCAACAAAGAGCAAGCCCTCAACAACTATATGAAGGCCCTCAGCCTTGGCTACACCAAAACGCTGAAAGAACTCTACGATACCGCAGGTATCAAATTCGATTTCTCACCGGCATACGTAGCGGAGCTTGGCAGCTTTATGAAAGACAGGCTGGATGAGATGGGATTGAAATAGGTTTTAGTATTGATGATATTTTTAAGAGCCTCCGTAATGGAGGCTTTTCTAATTTTATTTGGCATATACTTGCTATGCTTAGAGCATTGCATTTAAAATGAATATAAAATTACCAAAAAACAATATTCCTCACCTCGTACGCTTTACGATCTTTATGACAGTGTTAGGTTTAATAATTTCAAGCTTTTGCCAGGTTTCTTTACTTGATAAGCAACTTATGGAAATAGCAAGTGAAGTAAATAAATCATGCCCTATAGCAATTGATAAGGACACTCGTCTTGATAATATGATTGCATTGCCATCCAAAACATTGCAGTATAATTATACCCTTGTCAACTACGAAAAAATACAACTTGACTCTACCACATTAGATTCGTTATTAAGGCCTGGAATAATTAATTCTGTTAAGAGTGCACCCAATATGGAGATATTAAGAAAGAACGACGTCATATTTTTATATAGTTATTACGATAACGTAGGTGAGCATGTATTAAGCATAACCATATCGCCAGAATTATACAAATAGTTTTACTCAAACAAATACCCAGCCTTCTCCAAACTCGCGGGCTTGCCTACATCGATGAACACATTGCCAGTGTGGTCGTAACCTTTGATGGTTTGGGTTTTGGCGAAGTGGAGGTAGACATCTATCATAGAGAACTTACCATCGAAGGGCATATCGAGTATGGCGGGCGATAGCACCTGCACACCGCTGAATGCGAAAGGTGTGGTATCAGCTATATCACGGGATATCTTTTGCTCACCAGTGCTGTTGTTCATCCAGCCGCAGAGGGTCATGTCGCTATCAAACAGCAGATGGCGCGATGATGTGCGCTGCATAACTGCTAGCGTAGCTATGGCATCTGATTGCTGGTGTGCTGCTATCATTTTGCCAAGGTCGAGGTTGGTGAGTACATCCACGTTCATCACAACAAAGGCTTCTTCACCATCAAAGTAGGGCGCTGCTTTCTTAAGTCCGCCACCAGTCTCCAGCACCACATCACGTTCGTCTGATATCGTCACCCAACTACCGAAGCCGCTATTATCGTTTATCAACTGCTCTATCTGGTCGGCAAAGTGGTGTACGTTCACTATGACATCCTCAATACCAAAGCGTTGCAGGTAGCGTATATTATGCTCCAGCAGGGTTTTGCCGTTCACCTCGGCCAGCGCTTTGGGGTGGTGGTCGGTAAAGGGCTTGAGGCGGGTGCCGAGGCCTGCGGCGAATATCATAGCTTTCATGTGTGCCAAGTTACTAATTGTAGGATAACCATATATCTTTGCGGCAAAATCTAATATTATATGTCATTACTGGTAGTGGGCACTATGGCCTTCGACGCGCTGGAAACACCATTTGGAAAAGTAGACCGCATCATAGGCGGCTCGGGAGTATACGTTGCATACGCAGCTTCTAACTTTACACAGCCTGTAAAGATGGTATCTATCATAGGTGGCGATTTTCCGCAGGAGGAACTGGACAGCCTGGCGAAGCGTGGTGCGCAGTTTGAAGGTGTGGAAGTAGTGAAAGACGGCAAGAGCTTTTTCTGGAGCGGCCGCTACCATATGGACATGAACACCCGCGATACGCTCGTGACCGACCTGAACGTGCTGGCACAGTTCAACCCGCAGATACCTGACAGCTACCAAGACTGTGAGTTTTTGATGCTGGGCAACCTGAGCCCCGATGTACAGATCAGCGTGATCAACCAGATGAAGACCCGCCCGAAACTGATCGTACTGGATACGATGAACTTCTGGATGGACGTGGCTATGGACGGCCTGAGCCAGGTGCTGAAGATGGTAGACGTACTGATGGTGAACGATAGCGAAGCCCGCCAGTTGAGCGGTGAGTACAGCCTGGTGAAAGCTGCACAGAAGATACAGGCAATGGGCCCTAAATACCTGATCATTAAGAAAGGTGAGCATGGTGCGCTGCTGTTCCACGGTAAGAACGTGTTCTTTGCGCCGGCACTGCCGCTGGAAGATGTGTTTGACCCAACGGGTGCCGGCGATACATTCGCAGGTGGTTTCATTGGCCATATAGCACGTACTAAAGACATCTCTTTTGAGAATATGAAAACGGCTATTATTATAGGTAGCGCTATGGCCAGCTTCTGTGTAGAGAAGTTTGGACCAAGCCGCCTGCAAGAGCTGACCAAAGAAGAGATAGATGCACGCATAGATGAGTTTGTAGAGTTGGTGAACTTTGACATTGCACTGGTTTAACCTGATATGGCATTTGATAGAAGAAGCGGCTTAACGGCCGCTTTTTTTATGCGCATCAATTGTTGCGATTTGTTGCGTTTTTTGTCAGATTCCCACTTCTCCCCAGAGTGGTGGTTTGGCCGTGGTTCTAGTAGTAACCACCCCGCCCTCGTTCCTCGGGCACCCCTCCTAAAAACAGGAGGGGAATCGTGATCGATGTCCGGTTTTGCCTGTTTGATCGTAGAGCTATAATGGGGCAATTGTTTATTCGGAATTGAAGTGATAGGTTTCATTGGATTGACAATTTTTATAAATACAAATATACATCAAATTGTCAATTAATTAAAACAATTTTTTTACTATTCTTATTGCGTCATCGAAGCGTCATTTCGATTATTCATAACTAAAGCTGGTGTTTTTATAACAGCTGCGGCAGGAGGCACGGCTAATTTGCAGGTAATAAAAATGCAATAGCTATGAACCGATTAATTACGTTTATTGTTTGCCTGTTAGCTTTCAACGCGCAGGCCCAGTGGCAGGAGGTATATAATACTACAGCCGGCCGGAATGTGGCCATACATTTCTGGAATAAGAATGAAGGCATTCTTTGCGCAGTATGGTCGCCATATATCGCTAAGACGAATGATGGCGGGCAGAACTGGGATACAGTGGCGGTAGACTTCCTTGACCCAACCAGTGCCAACCTGATAGAGATGCAGTTCACAGACCGCAATCTTGGTTTTATATGTGGCGGCTCAGGCTTTTCGCCATATATGAATATACTGATGCGCACTACTGATGGTGGCAATAGCTGGGATTCGCTAATAGTCAACTACCCCGGTATATGGGAGTTTACTGGTATGGATTTCAGGGTATTCGATAACAAATTATTGGGTATAGTGCATACCTACAATGATGTGTATAAAGTAGAAGACAGCGGCCGCACGCTGGTGCATATACCACAGCCGCCGGGTGTTAGTGGCTGGATAAATGAGGCCGCACTGGTAAGTGCAAACAGGCTTGTGGTGAGCACTGGTAATGAGATATATAAGACAGATGACTGGGGCGCTAACTGGATAAGGGTGTATAGTGATACTGTGTATTTCGGCAAAATGTCGTTTCATAACACAAATGGTATATCAATAACCGGGGAAGGGCAGATATTGCGTACCGCCAATATGGGCGATACCTGGGTGAAGGAAAGAGTAGAAGTAGACAGCGCACTGCTATACACGGTGAAATACGCGCCTAACGGCGATGCCTATATACTGGGCAGTATTGGGCAGCGTGGCTATGTATATGGCTATGGCAATGCGGGTAAATACTGGAGCAAAGTGCTGGTAGACCCGGATTTTGAATACTTCGCAGATATCAGCATGCCCACGCGCGATACGGGTTATATCATTACCAATCATGAAGTACTGAAGACCACAACCGGTGGTGGGCTTGGGTTGAAGATTGAAAATATGCAGGAAATGAATGACGGTATAAAGCTATATCCTAACCCTGCACACAACAGGTTGACTATAGAGATGCCGGTAGATAAAGCGCTGCAAAAAGTGAACTTATATGATGCAACAGGCAGGTTGGCATATAGCTATGCCGGCAAGCTGATAGACGTATCGGCCCTGGCTGCAGGTAGTTATTTTATAACCATAGAAACCGATAAAGGAATATTTAGAAAGAAACTGTTGATACAGTAATCATTTTATAGCGTGATGAACATAGGCCGCCCCTTGTTTCTACAAGGGGCTTATTTTCTGGGCAACATGTTGATACTCTCCCGTAAGGTTATGAAGTAATTATTGTTGCAATCATACTATTATATTCATCTTCGGTAATTTCACCATTTCTAAAACGAGTTTTGGCTTGTTGCATTTGCTGCTCTTGTGCAGAACTTAAATTCTTTTTCACTTTTACAGGTTCGGTTTCTAAATATTCTAAAATTCTTTTTTGAACGCGAAGCTGCTCTTGCATTGTATTAATGAGTGTTGGAATGCCGAATATCCAACGTGTGATGAAGACTCCAATAAAAAAGGAAATTATCGATGCAATAATCCAAGTCATCATAGTAGCAGAATTTATTTACTTAAATATAAGTTGATTAAACAGACTTCTTCTTATTTAAAATGCGCTTTGCTTTTGATGCAAAACCCGGTGTCGGGTTGTGCTGTAGTTGATCTTCGATGATGGCGGTAAGTTCCTGCCTGATTTCGGGGTAGCGTTTCGAGAGATTGTCAAGTATCGTCATGCAGCAACTGCGCACGGCTATCGCCTCTTGCGGGTCGGCCAGCCACTCGAAGGCAGTTATCATCAACTCGCCTTCCAGTTCTTCAGGTATATTATCCACAAACTGGAACAGCCTGCATATCGAGCGTTTTACGCCTACGTGTGCACCCGGTTCCACCATCTTACGCATCAGCTCTTCCAGATATGGCAGCGCCAGATTTATATGCGCATCGGTTATGAAGCTGAGCAGCCATGCCGAGCGCTCTACCACTACCGGGTCTTCATCGTACAGAAACAGCTCCATAAACTGTGCAAAGCGGCTTTTGCTGTTGCCCACCCAGGCAGCCAGCGCTTCCATTACAGTTTTTGAACGCTTTGCAAGTATTTCTGTCCGCAGATCCATACGCAAATATTAGTAATAAATTTTTTCTTGCAATTTGCTGCATCCAATTACATTCGCATTTCCGAAAAAAGAGAGGATATGACAGAATTTGCAGGCAGCGTATCTGCCAAACTGAATATTAGACAACAACAGGTAGCCACCGTATTGCAATTGCTGAGCGAGGGCGCCACCATCCCCTTTATAGCCCGCTACCGTAAAGACCAGACCGGTGCGCTGGATGAGGTGCAGGTGCAGGCGATACAAGACGAAGCGAAATTCCAGAAGGAGTTTACCGAGCGTAAAGCATTTATAGAAAAGACCATTGGCGAGCAAGGCAAGATGACCGAAGCGCTGCAAGGCAAACTGAACACCGCTACTACACTGGCCGAACTGGAAGATATATACCTGCCCTACAAACCCAAGCGTAAGACCAAAGCGCAAACCGCACGCGAGAACGGGCTGGAGCCACTGGCCAACCTGCTGATGGAGCAAGGCAATATAGACCCACTGGTAGAAGCTGCTGCGTATGTAACGGAAGTAGTGAAGACAGCAGAAGATGCATTGCAGGGTGCGCGCGATATTATAGCAGAAACCGTGAACGAAGATGCGCAGGTGCGTGCTAAGATGCGTAAGCTGTTTGAAGACCAGGCAACCGTGCAAAGCAAAGTTCTGCTGGATAAAGAAACAGAAGGCGCGAAGTATAAAGACTATTTCGACTTTAGCGAGCCGGTGAGCAAGATACCATCGCACAGGATGCTGGCGGTGATGCGTGGCTTTATGGAAGGCATACTGCGCATGAGCATAGCACCTGTAGAAGAAGAAACCTTACCTGTGATAGAGCGCATGTTCATAGAGCATAACAATGCTGCCGGTGAGCAGGTGAAGAAAGCAATAAAAGATGCGTACCGCAGGCTGTTGCAGCCGAGTTTGGAGAGTGAGTTCCGTATGGCGTTGAAGACGAAGGCCGATGAAGAAGCCATCAATGTATTTGCAGAGAACCTGAGGCAACTGCTGTTGAGCTCACCATTAGGCGGCAAGCGCACACTGGCGATAGATCCCGGCTACCGAACTGGTTGTAAAACAGTATGCCTGGATGAGAAAGGCAGTCTGCTGAAAACAGAGCTGATATATATACATGAGAACAACAACAAGCTGCTGGATGCAGAGCATAAAGTACGCAGCCTGGTACAGCAGTATAACATACAAGCTATAGCAGTAGGCGATGGTACAGCGGGTAGGGAAACAGAGCAGTTTGTGAAGAAGCTGAACCTGGGCCTGCCGATATTCCTGGTGAATGAGGATGGTGCCTCTATCTACTCGGCATCGGAGATAGCGAGGGAGGAATTCCCTGACCAGGATATCACCGTGCGTGGTGCGGTGAGTATTGGCCGCAGGCTGATGGACCCGCTGGCGGAGCTGGTGAAGATAGACCCGAAGAGCATAGGCGTAGGCCAGTACCAGCACGATGTGAACCAGATACGACTGAAGGAGCGCCTTGACCAGACCGTAGTGAGCTGCGTGAACGCTGTAGGCGTGAACCTGAACACCGCCAGCAAACACCTGCTGAGCTATGTGAGCGGTATAGGTCCATCGATAGCAGAGAATATTGTGAACTACCGCAATGAGATAGGCAAGTTTGAAACGCGTAAGCAACTGCTGAAAGTACCGAGGTTGGGTAATAAAGCGTTTGAACAGTGTGCGGGATTCTTACGCATTACTGGCGGCGACAACCCGCTGGACAAGAGTGCGGTGCACCCTGAAGCTTATGATGTAGTGGCTAAGATGGCAAAGGACATGAGTGTAGAAGTTGAGAAACTTGTAGGTAATGATGCACTCGTGAACCAGATAGAGCCTAAGAAATACATTACTGAAACGATAGGTGAACACACCGTGCGCGATATACTGAACGAGCTGAAAAAGCCAGGCCTTGACCCAAGGAGCGAGGCGCAGCAATTTGAGTTTGCGAATATCTATAGCATAGACGATGTGAGTATTGGTATGATAGTGCCGGGTGCAGTTACCAACCTTACACGCTTTGGTGCGTTTGTGGATATAGGTGTGAAACAGGATGGGCTGGTGCACGTATCTGAGATATCGCATACCTACATCACCGACCCCAACGAGGCCCTGAAGCTGAACCAAAAAGTGATGGTGAAAGTGCTGGAGGTAGATGCGGCACGCAAGCGTATATCGCTATCGATAAAGCAGACGCAGGAAGCACCTGCACGCAGGGAGCGTGGTGGCGGCCAGCCGAGGCGAGATCAGCATAGCAAACCGAAGGAAGTTGAAAGCGCTAACATCAACGACGCGCTGAATTTGTTGAAGAAAAAGTTTGGAAAATAATAAACAGAAAGCCCGGCACTAGCCGGGCTTTCTGTTATTATCAAATATAGCTGAGCCACCAGTTTTTGTGCGTAGCTTTTACCTTCATGAACCAGCGGCAGGGTAGGTATAAGATGATGATGGTAATAAGCCAATAGATATATACCCCTAAAAGCCCGAAGCCAAATCCTGCTTTGGGGAATGCTGCGGTATCGTTGGCTGTAAAGGATGCTACCGGATAGTTGTAGAAGGCGGCTACTATCATTACCATAGCATGTATGAGGTAGATGTGGAGTATGTAATAGAACATAGGCACACGGCCGAATACGGTGAAGAATTTACCCGCTCCATTTTTGCTGCGCTCAAGTATGGGTAGTAATAGTATTGCAGGGCCAATAGTCATGAGCAGGTATAGCAATGATGGAGGGTATTTGGTAACGTTAAGGAATGAGACAAAAGTGCGTATTGGGTTTTCCTGTGTGCTCCATGGTGCGGGGTCGCCATAGACATTGATGAGGCGAAGTATGATAAATAGTAGAATGGCCGTAGCGCCGATGGTGTAGAACCATTTGTTGCGCTCAGCTAACGGTTTGGTAAATAGTGTGCCGAAGCAATAGCCTGTAGCCATTACGCCTATCCACGGTATGAGGGGGTAGATGATGAACACACCGTTTTGCTCATAGTAATTGGCAAAGCCTTGTTCATGAACGAAATTCCACCAGATGGCATTGTCAGCAAACTCAGCCGCTTTAAAAACATCGAGCAGATTGTGGCCGAATATCATAACAAGGCCAATGGTGAGTATGCTGCTGCGTGGCAGGTAAATAAGCCCGGCAAGGCATATCATGCTCCACCCGATAGCCCAGATGACCTGGACTATAATTAATGAGTAATCGAAATTGAAGAACCAGCCGAAGCGAAGGATGGTAAGCTCCAATATCAGCAGCCATATACCACGGGTAAGCAGGAAACGGGATGCTTCGTGCTTCGTCTTGCCCCGGCTAAAGGATAAAAAAGCGCTCGTACCGGCCAGAAAAACAAATATTGGCGCGCAGAAATGCGTTATCCACCGGGTGAAGAACATAGGGGTAGTGGCATGTTGCAGATCGGTAGGGCTGTACATGTAGCTGCTGAAATAATCGCGAACATGATCGAGCGCCATAATGACCATGATGATGCCTCGGAGTATATCAATAGAGATAATGCGTTCGGGTTTTGCGGTGCTGTTGGTAGCGAGAGCCATGTAAGTATGGAAAAACTAAAATTACTGCATTAGGAAATATTGTAGTTGTGATATTTATGCGTGCCGCAAAAGTTTGTATTTCAGTCAGTTATGTATAAATTACTCATTTGTAGTGATTTTTTTGTATCTTTGCAGCAAATTTTGAGGAGTATGAGTAATAAGTTGATTTTCCGTAAGGCAAAAGAACTCCATTATAAAATAGGCGGCAAACAACCCCAAGTGCAGGTAAACGCAATACAGGATGAGCTGGCACTGTCGCAAGAAGAAATGAAATACTACCTGGATTCACTGAAAAAACTCCGCCTTATCCGTTTTGACGAAGCTACACCAGAAGTGATCGAGATCACGAAGGTGGGCCTGAACACGATGATATAATCTTACTGAAACGTACCGCTATTTCTTTAATCATAACGCTATAGCGTTCAGGGTTTTATTGCCTTTACGTTTCGATTTTAATCTCATTTTAATGTAGTTCATAGTTTATTAATGTGAATTGTGGGTATATTGATATTTCCTAATATCCTTGAAATGTCAAAAAATATCTACAGGAATGTAGTGTTTGCCTCTATTTGCGCGCTAATGCCCGCTATAACACAGGCAAAACTTGTAAACTCCAATAAAAATCAGCAACCTGCGCCATTCTCGTTCGTAGAGAACAAAGGACAGGTAACAGACCAGCACGGTACGAGCAGGGCTGATATAGATTATCGCCTGGAGCTACCGGGGATGAACGTATTTGTAGGCGATGGCCAGTTGCACTACCAGTGGAACAAAATGCCGGTATTGCCTGAAATATCGAAAGAGCTGCCACCCCACGAGTACCGTAAAAAACAGCGTGAAAACCTGGAGTGGTACAAAAAGCAAAAGATAGAAAGCTACCGTATGGATGTAGTGCTGCTAGGCGCTAACACATCAGTAGCACCTGTTGCAGAAGAAAAGCAGGACTATTACGAGAATTATTACGTTACTACATACAAGGGGCAGGTATATGCCTACAACAAGCTTACCTATAAAAATATATATCCTAATATCGATTGGGTAATATACACGCAGGGTAATGAGCTGAAATACGATTTTGTGGTACATGCCGGCGGTAATGCTGCCGATATTAAGCTGCAATATAAAGGTGCCGATATGGTGTTGAATGCGGGTAAAACTAATGGTTATACCGCCAGCACGCCATTTGGTAAAATATCTGAGCAGCAGCCGTATACTTACAATGCTGCTACCAGGCAGGAGATACCATCTAAGTTTATTTTGAAGGGCCATACCATCAGTTTTGATGTGGCACCTCAGGATGGCGACTATGTGATAGATCCTACCATCAACTGGGTGACGTACTATGGTGGTAGCAGCAGCGAGTGGGGCTATGCCCTGACTGCTGATGCTGCAGGTGCCGGTGCAATGGGCGGCTGGACGAATAGCGCTAATAACATAGCAAGCATTGGTGCGCACCAAGCTACCTTGCAAGGTGGTAATGATGCTTATGCCGTAAAGTTTAATGCAAACGGTACAAGGGCCTGGGGTACTTATTTTGGCTCTGTTAATACAGGTGAAGAATTTTGGGGTGCCGCTGTAGATAATGCGGGTAACTTTTATTTTGCGGGTGAGGCCAATACAGGTAGTAACCTGGCTACTCCCGGCGCCCACCAAACTACTATCGGTGGTGCACAGGATGCACTCTTGGTGAAGTTCTCTACGGCCGGTACATTGATATGGTCTACCTATTTTGGAGGAACTAATACTGAGTGGGAAAACCATGTAAGTTGTGATAACGGAGGTAACGTATTCCTTTCGGGCGAAACCTCAAGTTCCAATGCAATATCATCAGGCCCGGGCGTATACCAGCCTAATTTATCAGGCGCTAGCGACCTATATGTGGCCAAGTTTTCGAGTGCGGGTGTGCTGCAGTGGGGCACATACTTTGGCGGCACTACTAATGAGCAAAGTTGGGGTGGTGCTTGTGACAATGCAGGTGCAATATATATTACCGGCTGGACGCAGAGTACAACGGGTATAGCATCGGGCCCCGGAGTGCATCAGCCAACACATGCCGGTACCACCACCTGGGATGGATGTTTAGCCAAATTCAGTTCGACCGGTGCTCTGCTGTGGAGCACTTATTACGGTGGGGCGCAACAGGATGTGATCTATGATGTTAGCTGCGATAACTTTAACAACGCATATATAACCGGATATACCTACAGCCCTACGGGTATAGCTACTGTTGGCAGCCATCAGGCTACACTGTCTGGCGCTTACGATGGTTTCCTCGTAAAATTTGATGCTACCGGTGTGCGTCAATGGGGTACTTATTTTGGTGGCAGTACCAACGAATACCTATGGGGTTGCGCAGCTACCAGCGGCAACCTGATCTATACTACCGGCTGGACAAGTAGTACTACAGGTATAGCGACACCAGGCGCTTATCAAACCACTTTGGGTGGTAGTCAGGATGTATTTATGCTGGAGTGGGATAATACAGGCCTGTTGAGATATGGTACATATATAGGCGGTCCCGGTATTGAATATGGCTATGGCTCGTGCGCGTGGAGTACTGCCGGTTACGTTTATGTATCGGGCTATACGCAAAGTACCACCGGTTTGGCAACAACCAACGGCTTTCAACAGACAATGGGTGGCGTAACTGATGCCTTTATGGCCAGCTTTATTACAGATACTATTGTGTATATAAAACAACCATTCAACGATACCATCTTCTGCCCCGGCGACAGCGTTAAAGTGCCTTATGGTGTAACTTACAACTTCCGCCCGGGCAATACATTTACCGTACAGCTCTCTGATGCTACAGGTAGCTTTGTAACGCCGGTAAACATTGGCTCACTAGCGCAGGTAACAGACGATACCGTGCGCTGCCGTATACCGCGTACTACAGTAGCCTCTAACCAATACCGAATACGTATTGTAGCCAGCAACCCTGTGCGGACATCGGCTGACAACGGAAAAAATATAAGAGTGAAGCCTTTGCCGGCTAATGTGCTGGCTACATCCAATGCGCCTGTATGCGATGGGGCAGTACTTACGTTTAATGCCACAGCCACTGCGCCTACGCCTATCAGCTACGAGTGGACCGGCCCGCTATCTTTCTCTGCAAGCTTTGCCAACCCGGCAATAAATCCGGTAGCGCTTACACACGCAGGAGATTATATAGTAAAAGCTACTGCTGATGGCTGTATAGCGTATGACACAGTAACGGTAGATATAAAACCTAACCCGCTGGTGCCACTGGCTGGTAGCAATTCGCCTGTATGCCCGGGTTCAACCATCAACCTGAGTGCCAACAGTGGCACGCCTGGCGTTACTTATAGCTGGACGGGACCAGGCTCATTCATATCAGCATTGCAAAATCCTGTAATAAACAATGCACAGCCATTAAATGCAGGCCAGTATAGTGTAAAAGCTACATTGAACGGCTGTACTTCGGCAGCAGGTGTTACTACCGTGCAGGTGCAGGTGACAACGCCATCGCCAACAGCTGCGGGCAACACGCCAATTTGTAGTGGTAGCGATCTGAACCTGACCGCCTCTACTATCGTAGGTGCTACCTACGAATGGACAGGCCCTGCCGGTTTCTTCAGCACAACGCAAAATCCTACAATTAATAACGTAACTCCGATACGCTCTGGCGACTATCATGTGCGTGCATTCTCTAACGGATGCTGGTCGATACCAAGCACGGTGAATATTATAGTGAATACCGTATCATTTATAGGTGGCTACGCCACACCAAACGATACGGTGTGCACAGGTACACAGGTGACGTTTGTAGCGCTATCGCAAAACACAGGCCCTACACCAGTATACCAATGGTATAAGAACTACCAGCCGGTAGCAGGTGCCAATGGCCTGTTGTATCCTGTGGGCACAGTAGCTACAGGCGATGTGTTTTACTGCACTATGCATGCTGTAGGTGTATGCCCCGACCCTGTAAATGTAAGCACCGATACGATAACCATGACGGTGATACCAACCGTAACAACACCCGATGTAACGATAACTGCTAACCCATCGCAACCCAAGCCGGGCCAGCCTATATTGTTCACCGCTGATATTACAGGTGGCGGATACCAGCCTACTTACCAATGGCAGCGCAATGGCCAGAATGTATTTGGCGCAATACATGCCAACTGGAGCACCAACAACCTGTCACCGTTTGACGAAGTGAGGGTGATAGCCTACACCAGCGACCCTTGTGCTCAGATATTGGAAGATACCAGCAATACCATCATCGTCAATTTCACAACATCGGTAAGCAATGTTGAAGGATCGGATGTGATGGCGCTGTACCCCAACCCTAACAATGGTGGGTTCACCATTGCCGGCAAAACACTGGGCAGCGATGTAAAACTGCAAGTGCTGAACGCTGTAGGCCAGGTGGTGTACGAAGAAGTAGCAAGTGCTACTGGCCGCCAGCTGAAACACGTGCTGAACCTGCAAGGCAAACTGGCTGCAGGCGTATATGTGTTGCGTGCCGATGATGACGGCGCTGTCAGCAATATCCGCTTTACAGTGCAATAGATAAGTACTGAACTATAATGAAGAACGCCGCTATTTAGCGGCGTTCTTCATTATTATATATACAGGCTATAGTTTTACAAACATCGAGCGGCAGTGTTTGTTATCCTCACACACCACTTCCACTATATAGGTATCCATTGGCAGCTCACGTATGTTTATGATCTCAGTTTGGCTTTCGTGCCCCTTTGCCGTATATACAATGTTCCCGCTCAGGTTCATGATGCGCAGTTCGGCGATATTGCCCGTTGCAAAAACGTTGAGCTCATTGCCGGTAGGAATGGGGTATACTTTCAGGTTCTTACTCATGCCAAAGTGCAGTTGCCAAGCAGGGTAGCAGGATTGCAAAACTGCATAATAAGTTCTTGCTGCTCAATACCCTGATTAGTGTATTTCTGTATCAGTACTGGTGGGTATAGCGTATTGTCATAATGATAATACTGTGACAATCCCCGTCGTTTGTAGCAACATTTAATGGTTAAAATCTCTTAACTTAGATGCTACAACTTTATAATTTTTTTTAATGAAACCAACAATTTTGCTCTGTGGGTTGTTAGCCATAGCAAGTCCGTCTTTTGCACAGGATGGGCATAGCCACGACTACAACTTTTCCATTTTTAGCGGCAGCGAGATGGCCCCTGTGAAAAATAAGGGTGCGCGTTCCGAAACGATACAGACGGCCAAAGCCAGCTTTCCGGGTTGGATGCTTTCCGTAGATAAATTCAGCGGCTCATTTACCGACCTGTATGGTAAAGCAATGCCGGTAAGTGGTGGTACCCGTGAAGAGAAGGCCAATCAACTGTTCAGTAAGCTGCAACAACTGGGTATAGAAAAAAATGAATGGCAAAAAGTAGGCGACCGCGCTGCCAGCCATGCACAGTATGTGCACTATGTGCGCAAGATCAATGGCCGCGAAGTAGTATTCTCCAACCTGAGTTTTAAGTTTACACCGGGTGGCGAGCTGATACGTATAAGGGCTAATGCCTATGGCCAGCCTGCGCAAAATGCACAGGTAACATTGGGTAAGGCCGATGTAATTGCCGCGAATACCGTTTTGCAGGATGTGCAAGGCGCACAGGTAACAGCTACGGGTGCCGATGATGAGTGGGTATGGTTTCCCGTGCCTGCAGCTAACGGATATGAGCTGCACCCGGCATGGCGTGTAACGGCGCAAGGTAACGGCAAAGACGGTCTACCTTTCGACCTGTATGCCTATGTAGATGCTACCAATGGCGACCTGCTGTATAGGGACAATAATGTAAAAGCAGATGTAGATATACAAGTGGTAGGTTCGGTATATAAAACAAATACCTCGAACCCTGCTACCAATGAGCCACTGCCTGATATGGACGTAATAGTGGGTAGCAGCACATTGCAGCTGAATGATAATGGTGAAATAAGCCTGCCGGGCTCATCAGCTACTGTTACCTTCCGCCTGAGTGGTGCATGGTCTACAGTGCGCGATGCCTCTAACGGCAACATGACGCCGGAGTTTACTACCAGCTTTTCACAGCCCAGCAACCTGTATGTCTTCCCACAAACAGCGCCATCAAGCAGCCAGAAGGTAAACGCTTATTATCACGTAAATACCGTGCATAATTACATGAAGAGCGTTTTCCCAACTTTTACAACACTGGATTTTTCGCTGCCAACCAATGTAGATATTACAACCACTACTTGTAATGCTTTCTACAATGGTAGCTCTATCAACTTCTATGCTGCGGGTGGCGGTTGCAATTCTTTTGCTGAGATAGGCGATATCGTATATCATGAATACGGACATGGCATTAATGACATGTACTATGATGATATAAGAGGTAGCGGTATGCGCAATGGAGCGCTTAACGAAGGCTATGCTGATGTTTGGGGTATGTGCATAACCAAAGACTCTATATTGGGCCGCAATGCCCGTGGAGCAGGTACCTCTATACGCCGCTACGATGGGGTCAACTCTAAAATGTATCCTCAGGATATAGTGGTAGAAGTACATGGCGATGGTGAGATAATAGCCGGTGCATGGTACGATGTAGCTAAAAACATTGGTAGCTATGAAACTATGGGCCAGATATTCTCGAGGACGTTTGATGATGTAGTAGATGGTCCTAACGGTATGGAAGGCCCTGTGTTTCACGAGGCGCTGATATCTGCCCTGCAGGCTGATGATAACGATGCCAACCTGAGCAACGGTACGCCTCACTTCGAGCAAATAGTAAGGGCGTTCGCAAAACACGGTATCTATCTGCATTACGATGCTGAGCTGGTGCATACAGAAGTAGCGCACCCGGCTGCTAATACCGATATAACTGTAACTGCACAACTGAACCTGACTAACCCTACGTTCTTCAACAGCCTCTCGCTGATATACCGTACAAGGGGTGTAGGAACGTGGAACACTATTGCAATGACGAACAATGGTGGCACCTTTACTGCCCAGATACCTGCACAGCCTATGAGCACACTGGTAGACTATTATTTCCAGGTGCAGGATGCATTTAATATTGATGGCAATACATACCCCGAAGGTTTTTCAACTGATCCCGCACGCGCTACTTTTGTAACTATACCTTACCAGTTCGCAGTAGGCGTACACCCGCGTGTTCAGGTAGATTTTGAAACTGACGTTCCTCTTGACTGGTCGGTGGCTGATGTGGCCGGCGACGATGCAACTTCAGGAAAATGGGTGCGCGGTATTCCTTTCAGGTCTTCTTACTCAACCAATCCTTTTGGCCAATACATCAGCCAAACGGGCAACGACCATACTACAGGCTCAGGCAACTGCCTGATAACCGGTAATACTACCAGCACCAATACCTACAATAACAGGAGCAGCAGCGATGTAGATGGCGGCCAGACAACTGTAATGACCGGTGCTTACGATCTGAGCAACTATGTGTTCCCTATAATAGAATACTACCGCTGGTACTCTAACGACCGTGGTGGTGGGCAGGTAGACCGCAAAGACGACAGGTGGAGGGTAGAAATAAAGAATGAAACAATGACCGGCTGGACAGCTGTAGAAAATACGAACCAGACAGATGTGAACTGGCGCCGCAGGGTATTCTCAGTATACCAATACCTGAGCCATGCCAAAGGCGTGCAAATGAGGTTCCGCGCTATAGATGATAATGATGACAGCAACGTAGAAGCGGGCATAGATGACTTCTTCATTTACGATGGCGTACCTGCCAGTGTAAACAATGTAGCCGGCGTAAAAGCTGAGATCTATCCTAACCCTGCTGATAATAACATACACATCACTATGAGCGCAGCTGTAAAAGGTACGATCTCTATAAATGATGTAACAGGAAAGCAAATAGCAGTAATGAACATGGATGGCACTACTAACAGCCATGTGTTCAATACAACTCCTATTGTACCGGGTCAATACTTCCTGACGATTCGCACAGAAGCTAAGACGATACAATCTCACAAAATAGTGATCGCTCACTAAGAGATATCATCGCAGTATAAAATGAAAATGCCTCCCATTTGGGAGGCATTTTTTATGGCTGGATAAGTTTATGTAGTTCAGTTAAACAATTGCAGCCTCGTTCAGAGGTGTTTTGATCGTAGTCGGTTGTTTTATCAAAGGATGAATTTCATATTGACGCAACAAGCAACGCTATCAATTTTTATTGGCTATGTCAGAAGTCGACGACCAGCTTCACGTTGATCAACCTTGAAGTAAGGCGGTTGGGTACTGCAAAAGTGCGGCTGCTGCTCTGGTCTTGTATCCACGAGTAAGAAAGTGTATTCTGTATGCCCAGCAGGTTGAACACTTCGGCGGTGAACCACATATTTTTTACTGCACTCATCACTTTGCTGTCTTTATGCTTCTCTCCTTTCAACAGTAGCGCTGAGAAACCTATGTCCACACGTTTATAATCGGGCAGGCGAAGGGTATCCGCATAGCGTTTGCTGTCGGGTGGGCCAAAAGGAAGACCTGTGGCATACATCAGGTTGAGGTGCATTTTAAAATTCTTCCATTTGGGGAAGTAATCTTCAAAATACATACCCAGCATAAAGCGCTGGTCGGTAGGGCGGGGTATATAGCCCGGCTCTATAGTAGCACTATCGGCACCGCTTACGCCCTGGTATACTATCTTATCATCAGTTACATCTTCCATGGCTTTCATCAAGCCCACGCTTATCCACGATGTAGCGTCTTTCACTATATCGCCATACAACCTTAGCTCACCTCCATATACATAGCCAACTGCATTGTTTTTGCCAAAATAGCGGATACGTACGTTGTCATATTCATAAGGCACTATATCCCACAGCCCTTTATAATACACCTCGGTAGTAAATTTGAATGGGCGTTTGGCCGCAGTAAAATTATAGTCGGTACCCGCTACTATATGATATGACTTCTGTGCTTTGAGGTCTTTGTTTACAACACCATTCAGGTCGCGCATTTCGCGGTAGAAGGGGGGCTGCTGGTACAGGCCACCGCCTAGTTTAAATATCACATCATTCTTCCAGCGGGGTTTGTAGGCTATCTGTGCCCGGGGGCTTACCAGCATTTCCTCATTCAGCGTGCTGTAGTTGAAACGCACACCTACTGACATGGTCAGCCCCAGCGAATCGCTAAAGCGGAAATTATCCTGCACATAGCCGCCATAGCGCATATAGTTGAACGTAGATGACGAAACGAAGAGCTTAGACATCTGCAGGTCGTAAGGCAGGGCCGGCTGTGTATAGCCTGCCGAGTCTCTGCGCTCCCATTCGTGCAACTTATCGCTAATGGTGGTGGTGGTGGCATCAAGCCCCCAATGTATAAAGTGCTTGCCTGCATTGTAAGATCCCTTGTGTGCTACATTACCTACGTTCACCTCCAGGTAGTTGCGTGCGTAGTTGTGAATGATGCCTGTGCCCAGGTAAGTTTTTACCTGCCCGAAATTGTTTTTGCCGAGGTCGGTTTCCAGTTCGCCAAACAGGTATTCGCCGCTTATATCATAGGTTTCAGCCTCATTTGTCTGAAAGCCCGAAGCCAGTAACTTCAGCTTCAGTTTTTCATTGGGGCGAAAGGTAGTAGACCAGCCTCCAAAGCGCGAATCGAACTGATCGATCTCGCTACCCTTGTAGGCCACTGTCATCTGGAAGGCTTTATTCACCAGGCCAAAGCTACTGGTTGCTTTCTCCGGAAAGAAGTTGAAACGGTTGCGGGCGTAGTTGGCAATTATCTCCATCTCCCATTTCTTGTTGAAATGGTAGCCCAGCAATGCCTGCACATCGGTAAACGATGGATTGTAGACGCCTTTAGTAGGTTGTGCCTGCAAAAGATATTGGTTGCTTTTGTGGCGTGCGCCAATGAGGTAAACGAATTTTTCGTTTTTAGAAGCGCCTTGTAAAGACAGGCTGGCACCCAGCAGGCTTAGTGTAGCACGGCCACTAAATTCAGTAGGGCGTTTATAATTCACATCCAGTACGCTCGACATTTTATCGCCATAGCGCGCCTGAAAACCACCCACCGAAAAATTTACATTGGAAACAAGATCGGAATTGATGAAACTCATACCCTCCTGCTGGCCCGAGCGGGTAAGGAAGGGGCGGTATATCTCAAAATCGTTCACATACACCAGGTTTTCATCGTAGTTGCCGCCGCGCACATTGTACTGAGAGGTAAGCTCGTTGTTGGTACCTGTCATGGTCTTTACAATGGTCTCTATACCACTGCCAAAGTTGGTGCCCACCATGTCTTTGGCTTTGTTGGCATCTATCTGTACCATGCCCACCTGCTCGCGCCCGCGCTCTTCGGTCTTTACCACCTCATCCAGCGTGGTAGCTTGTTTTTTCAGCGTTATACTTACACCTTTGGTTGTGCCTTCAGCTACTTTAACCGCTACTTTTTGTTTGATGTACCCTATATAGGTAAAAACTACTACTATATCCTGATTGGCGGGTACATTACTAAGGGTATAGCTACCACGCACATCGGTAGTGGTACCTATGGTGGTGCCTTCTATACCTACGGTTACGAACTCTAAGGGTTTTTCCTTCTCATCTACTACTGTACCGTTGATGCTGGTAGCCTGGGCATACGCGCCAACGGCCAGCAGCATGAGTAATAGTGAGTAAGCAATTCTTTGAAACATATGCACTCAATAAACGAGAAAAAGATACGTTTATTTTCCTGCTTGCTTCAACAATTTTATTGTTTCTACAGGATTTGACGCAGAAAAGACAGTGTTGCCTGCCACCAGTACATCGGCACCGGCACGCACCAAGTCGCCGGCATTTTCCAGCGTTACGCCACCGTCTACTTCTATCAAAGTATTGCAGCCGGCCTTAGTGATCATTTCTTTTACTGCACGTACCTTATCCAGCGCCTGCGGTATAAATTTCTGTCCGCCAAAGCCCGGGTTCACACTCATGATGAGTACGAGATCGATCTCGGTAATGATATTTTCAAGCAGGTGCACGGGTGTATGCGGGTTCAGCGATACGCCGGCCTTCATGCCCAGCACTTTGATGGCTTGCAGGCTGCGGTGCAGGTGTGTGCTGGCCTCGTAGTGCACGGTAAGTACATCGGCACCGGCTTTTTTAAACTCTTCAAAATACTTCTCAGGCTCTACTATCATCAGGTGCACATCAAATGTTTTCCTGGCTGCCTTCTTCATTTGCGCAATGATAGACATGCCATAGCTGATGTTGGGCACAAAGCGGCCATCCATTACATCCAGGTGAAACCAATCGGCTTCGCTGTTGTTTATCATTTCAATATCGCGCCCCAGGTTCAGGAAATCGGCAGAAAGGATAGAAGGAGCTATCAGCGGCATTTTGAATAGTATTTTTTAGTTGCGCAAAGTTAACCCCTTTGCGGCAAAAGGCTATTTTATGACGATCATTTTATCGCGAAACTCATTGCACAGGTAGGTGTGGCGCGGAGATGGCCTGTATTTTTGGGTGGTGTTATAGTAGGTGAAACTGAATTTGTACTTCCAGCCCTGTCTCAGATCGTATTGAAAGAATGGGTCGTCGCCAAACTGGAATGTATATTCTTCTCCCGGGCGCACCTCCACAAACTCGGGGTATTTATACTGTTTGCTAAACTGCAGTTTGCGTAATACACGTAAGGGTTTGCCATCAGGTGTGGCTACTACAAAACCGAAGGCGCCCGAGTTGATGTATATCTTCTCTTTACAATTGTTTTTGAAGGAGAAACTATAGTTCACATAGTCTTCGTAGTGCACGGTGTCTTGCGCAGTTACATCCAGCTTTACGCAGCCACAGGCATCGTTCACCATTTCTACTTTCACCACATCCTGCTTAGGCATATCTTTCAGCAGTTCTTTTTTCTGCGCCCCGTTCTTTATTACTATTACGGTATCTATTGGCCTTATGGGTGCGGTGGCAGGCTGTGCAACTGGTTTCTTGCTGTTATTATCTACGTATATGATGGTATCAGGCTTGCGTGTGTTGGTAGTGGCAGGCTTAGGCTGTGGTTGTTTTTCAATTGGCTTGCCAGTCTTCGGGTCAAGATATATCACGGTATCCACCCGTTTCGGGGTTGCTGTTTGTGCTGCTGCTTTTTTATCGTCGGTAATGATGATGGCGGTGTCCGCTTTCTTTTTTGCTGTAGTGTCTGCCTTCACCGTTTGTTTGGCGGCAGGCGCTTTTTTCTTTTTTTGCGCATAGCCAATAGTACTGCATAGGCATAAGAGCAGCAGGTATGGCAATATTTTAAAGCAGAACCTCATGTAAGGGAATCTGTACTAAGATACCCAAGATTATTATATAGTGTGTGTACTCTATATATACAGTGTGAAAGCAATTATTTGGCGCTAGCAGCCAGGCGTTTAAGCCCATCCTGTGGCTCTTTATAGGTATCGTCGAAGATCAATGCCTGCTTATAATCTTTAATCGCTTCATCTTTCATGCCCATCAACTCGCTGCACAGGCCGCGATTGTAGTAGGCTTCGGGGTCATTGGGCTCCAGCTGGGTGATGATGTCGAACTGCCTTTTTGCTTTTTCGAGCGAGTCTTGTTGCAGCAATATATAGCCCATATTGAAATAAGCATCAGGGTAGTCCCTGTCTTTCAGTATGGCTAGTGTGTACTGCTCTTTGGCGTTTTTAAAATCGTTCATGTCCTGGTAAAAAACACCTTTGGCATATAGAGGGAACACATCATTGCTATCGAGGCGGTAGGCACTTTCAAAATATTGCAGTGCAGATACATCTTTCTTCATGCTATACATCAGGCCCAGTTGTATAATAGCATCGCGGTATGCAGGCTGCACCTGCACGGCTGTGTGAAAGCTGGACACAGCACGGGTAGTATCTTTCAGCTCTTTGTATATCACCCCTTTCAGGAAATAGCCTTCCGGGTTGTATACATCTTGCCTCAGCACGGTATTGATCTCGGCAAAAGCTGAGGTATAATCTTTGGTGTAGATAAACAGTTTGGCCATTTTCAGGTGTGCGCCGGGGTCTTTTGGGTTTAGCTTTATGGCTTTGGTTATCCATTGCAGAGAGCCGTCGATGTCTTTGTGTTCAAACAGGAGATCGCCAATGGCGCTGTAATATTCAGCTTTTGAAGAATCGAGCGATACCGCTTTTTTGAAATCGTCCAGCGCCAGCGAGTCTAGCTGCACGCCATGCAATGCTTTACCACGCTTATAGTACAGGCTGGCATCCTCCGGGTTCTTTTCAATGCCATCGGTAAACTGCTTTACGGCAGGCAACTGAAAGGCGGGGTTGTTGGCTGAGGTATTGCTGCTACCACCACAGGCAGATAGCAGAACTACGCATAGTGCTGATATGCAGCAGGCTAACCATAGGTTCTTCATGGTTGCAAACTTACTGAAACAAAGACGAATAATTATGAGCGGGAGCTGCGGCGCTTTTTCTGCTGCTTATGCAGTGATTTGTATAGGATAATGGCACCAATGAGCAATAACACCGGGCCACCGAGCATGGTAGGCAGGTAGCGTTCGCTAAAACCCATATAACTACTGAGCAGGCCACCTGCGATAAATAATATTGCCACCGAGATAGATGAACTGCCGCCTGTACGGTTGATGGAGTCGATAAATGCGTCTAAGACACCATCTTTTCTTCTTGACATACCGACAAGATAAAAGGATTATCTGAGAATTAGTATATATAAGCTATAATTTATTTGTATAGTGTAGTGGCAAGTAACTAAAAAGGCCGCAATGCGGCCTTTTTAGTTTAGTGTACTTCCGTAACAGGTAGTGTTATGTCGTATGTTTTTTCTTCAGCTACCGTATACGGCAGCCCGCCATTTACATTCTGTACAATGTCGGGGTCATAGCCCCGGCCGTAGAAGTAGTAGTTGCCTTTGTGCAGCGTACTAAATGTTGCCACAGGCTTGCCACCCACCATGGTGCATACTACGGAATCATCGTATGTACTGGGTTTATCCTGCGCACCGTATTTAATGTATACGGTACATTGGGTAATATCCTTACCGTGGTGCTGCGGTGTCACGTTTACTGTAGCATTGCCACCTTTGCCTGCAGCGGGTGCAGCAGGTCCTTCTTCATCCCGCTCGCACCCTGCCAGTAAGGTAGCGGCCATAGTAATGGCAAGTATTGCTGATAATTTTTTCATAGTTTATTAAACTTTATAAGTTGAAGTATCCGTCTGAATACACACGCCTTATAAGTTTACGTAGGGCAAGTACTTTTAATGCGCTTCAGTTACAGGCAGCATGATATCCCATACCTTTTCACTGGCAACAGTGTATGGCAGGCCACCGGTTACTTTTTGCGCAATATTGGGGTCATAACCCACGCCGTAGAAGTAGTAATTGCCTTTGCGTAATCCTTTGAAGGTTGCTACGGGTCTGCCGTTCACCATTTTGCAAAGTGCAGAGTCATCATATTGTACAGCTTTTTCGCTTGCATTGTACCTGACATACACTTTGCAATCGTTGATGTTGACACTATGATGCTGTGGTGTTACATTTACTGTTGCACCACCACCTTGGCCGCCGGGTAGCGGGCCTGATGATTTGTCGGTGCATGATACAAGTAATGTCGCTACGGCAATTGTAGCCAGTGTGCTCTTCAGTAGATTTTTCATTTAGGTTGTTATTGTGATTTATTCAATTACAGTAGTCACGTTCTGGATGCTGAACATACCGGCATAGTTATCGGCAATTTTCTTAGAAACTTCACCCGGTGTCATGATGTTTGAGTTGTTTGCTATGGTTACCGTATTAGGGCCAAACCATTTTTTCAGGTCAGCTTTTATCACTATATCGCCCGATGCAGTGTTGCCTGTAGATATGGTATTAGGAAAATCGAGCGTAACGGTACGTACTCCACTATATTCGCCTTTGAAGCCACCTACGTGTTGTACAAATGTCTGGTCGGGGTTAGATGAAGCAGACGAGCTGCCTTCCAGTTTGGCCATAATATAGCCTGTGCTCCATGTCCAGAACATGCCGTTCTCAACAGCCAGTGCCCCTGTTTGAGCGCCGCTTGTATTGCGTGCTTCGTCCACACCTATCATAAAGCTGACGCCTTTGTATTCGCCTGCAGGCACATCATCCACATGAAAATGCTCACTACCCGCTACGTTTTGCTGTATCAGGTGATAGCTCTCAGGTTCGGCATATTCGGTACCATCTTTTTTTATGAATTTGATGTTGCTGATATAGTAGTTGAATTTAGATACAGTGTACAGCTCGTTCGATTCGTTGGTGTATTGGCTGGTGCCCAAAGCCAACGGGTCGTCACCTACACGGTTGTTGAACTTGATATGCATTCCCGATGCTGTAACCGTTGGCGTGTCAACTATAGGGTCGTCATCTACTTTGTCGCACGATGCTGCTGTTAAAGACAGGGCAGATATTACTAGTAATTGCTTGAGTTTGTTTGTCATAACATTCATTTTTTTATTGTCTTTAATCTAAAGACGCTTCGTTTTATAATTATGGTTTGGTTTGAAATGTCCGCTCAAAATGTGCGGTGTTGCTTTCATGATCTATTACAGTTTCTATTTCCAGTTTTAGTTTTCTTTTAGTTGCAAGTGTATTCACCCAATATTGGCTGATGTCGAACTCGCTGCCATGGGTGTGTGCTTCATATTCATAAAGCTCCGCCCCCGATTCGCTATCAGTTATTTTAAGTTCATACCCATGCAACTGGCTCACATAGCTTACGTGTGCATTTACCCATACGGTGTCGCCCGGTGCAAACTCCTGGTTTTCTGTAGGAGTGTTGATTGTGACGTGTACCTGGTCGGGTTGCGGTGGTGTTTCATCTTTCTTTTGGCAAGATGAAAATATCCCTGCAACCATCACTATAGCTATTATTTGCTTGTATGCTAAATTTACGTTCATTTTTGTATTTCTGATTAAAAAAGGAGAAAAAAGCCAGCATCGCATTGCCATAAAGGAGATACTTGTCCTTTGGCATACTGCATGGCAATTGGGTGGTAATAGCCTGCTGTAATACCTAATCTATTATTATACGCCTGTATGCCGGCATAGGCATAGCAGATGCTGCCACCTGTTTGTGTGTTCAGCCATTTACGTTTGTAGTTGTCGTAGTCGTGCAGGCTGTATTCATATTTCAGGCCCAGTTGCGGCACCAGGCTACCGCGGTTATTACTCAGCTTATACATAGTATATAGGGCCGATGACAGGCGGTTGCCATATTTATAGCCCTGCCTGTTTGCTGTAGTGAGTGTATAGCTAGCATCAGCGCCATAGCCCCATCCGGCACTGCTGTGTATATAATTTGCATTCAGCGTGGCATCCCAACTGCCTGTGCCGGGCATTGTTTCGGGCAGGCCGGTGCCCTGCAGGCTGTTTGCCGCCTGTTGGCCTGTTGGCATTTTTAAACCAAGGCCACCCAGCAGCATATTCCTGCTATCGCCATTTACGCTGTTTAGCAAAACATTATTGGCCTGCAAGACTATATCGCCAATGCCATATTGCCCTTGTTGTTGCCCGTCCGATACCTGTGTGTTGTATTGGTAGGGTACAGTACCCAGTAGCTGCCATCGCTTGCCAAATATATAGCGTCCGCTCAGTTGTGCGGTGTTGTATTGGTTGCGCGATGTAGTTGCCGGGCCATCGCCTATCAGCGATGGGTATTGGGCTTTTAATGAGCTATGGCGGTATTGCAGGGCTACATAGCTACTGAAGAAGACAGTAGATGTGCTGCCCTGTGTGGAAGATCCTGCCCCACAGGCACCGCAAGCCATTGCTGTATATGTATGCACAAGGCATAGCATACCGCAAAGTATATACTTCATTGATGCTTTTTTTGTAATAAGGAAACTACCTGTGGCCTTTGCAGGCAAACAGGTATAGAGTGCTTATGCTACAACAGCAGCCGGTGGCGGGTGAAAGATGGCGCACGGGGCTAACCTGCCGGCAGGGGCGCGGTAGTGGTCGCCATGTTGTATGGGAGAGGTTGAAGCCGAAAATGGCAGATGTACTGCATCGCTCAGTACGGCTATCAGTTCTGTTTTCTCAAATTTTATCTGATGTTTACCATCAGCCGGGGTAGGCTCATCAGCTTTTTTCAGCTGTTTGTTCAGGTAGCATTTACCGCAGCAGTTCAGCTCTGGTTTGGCTTTGTTTTCGCACAGCACGGTGGCCACATAGGTTTTGTTGGCCTGGTACCATGCCATAATACTGAATTTTGCCACTACCTGAAAGCAAAAGCAGAACATCAATATTATAGCTGCAAATTTTCTCACCTGCTACAAAGATAAGCAGCCATGCCTTTTGTATAGGCATGGCTGCTTAAAATATACGGGAGAATGTATTTAGTTGAAATGTGGGGCGTCTTCCGTTACATCCAGGTACAAATCGTAAGTACGCTTGTCTTTAGAGTTGTTCCTTGGCAATACCCTAAAGTTAGCACCGCCTTTTACAGGGGTATCCAGTGTGGCATCGCGGCCTGTAGCATACAGGAAATAGTCGCCCGGCATCAATGAGTCAAATATTGCCATTGGTTTACCGTCTACCATAGTTACGGGTTTGCTGTCGCTATACGGCGCCTGGCGGTTTGTAATGTCGTAGCTAATGTATACTATCGCACTATCTATATTCTGGTCAAGATGGTGCCTTGGGGTTACACGCAGTATGTTCATCCCGCTATCAGATTTGCCGGCCACGAGCTCTGGCGGGGCGGCTACAAATTCATTTTCGCGAACGCAGCTTGCAGCCAGGGCGCTTATTATCACAACGCTGAAGAGTATATAAATTGTACGCATAAGGTTTAAAGATAAAACTAGTTTGCTTTTTATGAAATATTAATGCCAAAATTTTTACCGGAAGGCATACGAGTTGTCAGGGGTAATACTATTTGCCGGGCTTGTTAATGGGTGGTAAAGCTATAGTTAACATAGCCAAAATACTTTGAGCGGCGTCGCCTGCGAATGATATTTGATGCTAGAAATGATTCTTTTTCATGCCTGACGGGCTCCTTTGGCGGGGAGCCCGTCTTTTAATGCGAAGGTTAGTTTTTTATTAAGACCGTTAAAACACGGTGTTTTGTACAAGAACAGCATTGTAATTTTACACAGCAATAAGACATAAGCCATGGGGAATTTAGATCAGGTGATAGATTTCAAACGCTTTGCAAGCCAGCTGGTACGCAAGTACTCAGGTATGCTGGCGGGCAAGGATAAGCCGTACCAGCATAGGCTCATCCAGCTGGATAAGGCTATATACCAGATGGAGAATGAACTTAGCGGCAAACAGGCGGATATATATACAACTATAGAGCACAATCCATATATCAACGAAAAAACGCTCAACGAAGACCTCTCAGCCATTACCAGGTCTTCGCTCAAAGAATTGCTTCGGCAAAACGTGTGAGGAATAAATAAGTATTCGGTAAAAAAAGAAAGCTGCCATTCCTGGCAGCTTATTTTTTATATCGTAGTGTCGGCTTGTTACAGCTTGTACTTAATGATGCGCAGTATTTCCAGCAGCATATCCGGGGTAAAGAGCTTTTTCTTGCAGTGCAGTATGCGGCTCAGTATCTGCTGGTCGGTCTTCAGGTGCACGGCCAGTTCAGCCTGTGTTACTTTCTTCAGCTCCATATAGTTCTGCAGGCCTTCGGCAATAGTCTCATACATATTGCGAGGTGGTTTTTTCGACAGCAGTATCTCATTTACACTACCCGCACGGGCATATTTCAGAAATTTATCCAGGAAAGCCTGCGTTAGCGGTGTTTCGCCATTTATTACTTTAGAGTAATAGTATGGTGTCACTTTTATCTTTTCAGCCATTTCTCCTTTCGTCGGCACGTTTCGGCGCTTCATCAAAATGGCTGCGGCCTGTTTCAGCTGCACCGGTTTTACGTCTTTTATATGGTTGGCTTTTGGCGGCATATATGCTTTATTTGAATTGTAAAGATAATACAACTTATCGTTTTTGCAACAATTAATGTAAAATTGATGCTGTAGCTTGCAGCCGTTAACCACAAAGGCTTTCAGCCCCTAAAAAACTATATATTCGCTGTATGTTACCAGCCAACATCTTCACTATTTCCAAAAACGCTGTTTTATTGGTATCCATTTGCATGCTTGCAAGCTGTGGTGGCAATAATACAACCAACGAGCAAACCACTACAACAACAGATACCGCCCCGGCTACAGAAACCGCACCACCACCTGCGCAACTATCCTGCGTGCTGGTAAACCAGTACCCGCACGATCCCACCGCCTTTACCGAAGGGCTGGAGTACGTGGATGGCCACCTATATGAAAGCACCGGGCAGTACGGCAGCTCCGATATACGCCGTGTAGAGCTGAAAACGGGCAAGGTACTGCAACAGCAAAAGCTGGATAATAAATACTTTGGAGAGGGCCTCACCGTGCTGAATGGTAAAATATACCAGCTTACCTATAAAGAGCGCACCGGCATAGTATACGACCAGAAGACCATGAAGCAGCTCAAGACCTTTGCCATAACAACCGATGGTTGGGGCCTAACCAACGATGGCACTAACCTGATATATGGCGATGGCACCGAGAACCTGTATGTGCTTGATGCCAATACCCTGCAAGAAATAAAGCGTATAAAAATAACCGACCAGTATGGCCCTGTATTGAACGTGAACGAACTCGAATATATCAACGGCTATATATATGCCAACCAGTGGCGTACTGAATTTATACTGAAGATAGACCCGGCCACCGGCAAAGTAGTTGGCCAGGCCAACCTGGCAATGGTACGCAACCAGGCGGGTATACCTATGCTCACACAAATGACAAGCGAAGATGAGCCCGAAGTATTAAACGGGATAGCATACGACAAGGCTGGCAACCGGATTTTTGTGACCGGTAAGAACTGGCCAAAACTGCTGGAAGTGAAGCTGGACAAATAATACAACGCATGAAATAAAAAATTCTTCAAAAAAAGTTCACAAATTTCTTTGAAGAAATGATGTAATCCCTATCTTTGCGCTCCATTCCGAAAGGAAAAAGGGTTTGATCCTGTAGCTCAGTTGGTAGAGCAATACACTTTTAATGTATGGGTCTTGGGTTCGAGTCCCAACGGGATCACTCTAAAAAAGAAAGCCTCGCAATTTGCGGGGCTTTTTTATTTACAATAGGTTCAATGATATTACCGCTACGCCAACGGTATGAATATATAAAAGCTAGACCCCTCTTCCGGTACACTATCAAAATCTATACTGCCACCTTGCCGTTCCATAAATTCTTTACACAAGGGTAGGCCCAGCCCCACGCCTTTTTCGTTATTAGTGCCAAAGGTTGAGCCTGATGTCATGGAGAATAGTGTGTCCTTCTTCCCTGGTGCTATCCCCGTTCCATTATCGTGTATGGTCATCTTACACTTGCTACCCGCTACCTCGGTATGTATGTCTATCGCTCCTCCTTCGGGGGTAAACTTGATGGCGTTGTTGATGAGGTTGCGCACTACCAGTTGCAGCATATTGGCATCGGCTAATACAGTTATGCCGGCTCCTATATTATAGTTCAGGGCTATGTGCTTTTTTGCTGCCAGTGCCTTGCCTATTTCCAGTGTGTTATATATACTGTCAAGCAGGTTAGTTTCCTTCAGGTTTGCGGCAACGCCTTCCATCTGCGAGCGCGACCAGTATAGCAGATTCGATAGCATTTCTATCGTCTGGTCGGTTGAGCTCAACAGTTCCTTTTCCACTTCAAGGCGTTCCTCGCTGCCTATTTCTATCTGGCTCAGCAGCTGCAGGTAGCCCTGTATATGGGTAAACGGCGCCCGCATGTCGTGCGATATAATGGATAGCAGTTTGTTCTTTTCAGCATTGCTTTGCTCCAGTTGGTTTCTTTGCAGCAATATCTGCTCATTGCGCAGCTCTATGGTGGCAGCCTTTTCCTCTACCGCAGCCCTTTCCTTATCGTAGCTTTTTCTTAAGAAAATGATGATGATGGAGATGGCGATAACCGGCATAGGGAAGGCCGTGATGCGGTCTATAAATTTACCCCGCCCCATATCGAAAGGATACTGCACCAGCGATGGGTATTTATATTCAATAACATGCACCAGGGCAAAGGCTACGATGTATGTCACTATCCAAAGCAGGTGCTGCCTGTAGGGCGAGATAGCCAGCAGCAGCAGCAGGTAAGATGGCCATATCAGGTCGGTAGAGCCATTGATGCCTGAGTTGAGGAAATAGTTGACCGAAAAGAATATGACACCGGTTAAGGCGAACAAGGTAGTATTATAAGCCTTGCCACGAAACCTTGAGTTATAGTACTGCGAAAAGAAGAAAATAGCTATCACTACAGATGATACTGAAGCTGCATAAAGCCCCTCGAATAAATTATATGGGGCGTAAACAGTAGCCAGTACCACCAGCGCCAGGCTGATAGAATGAAATATACGCGCCTCAAACGGAAACACCTCTGAACTCCCAATCAGCTTATGCCATCTGTTACGTATTTCCCTTAAATATTGTGGCATTGATATTCTTGGTGATTATTGCCCTAAGATACACAACCGTGTATAGATAGTAAACTTGTTTTCCATTTCACTTAGGGCTATGTGCTTACTCTCTTAGTCTTGAGGGCCATTGATAGGTTGTTATAGCGTCGGGTTGCTGCGCTATATATTGCCGTCTATGACAGTTGTTTCTTTTACTGTTGATATTGGTCATAGAAAATAAATATGCGCAAGGTTAAGTTTGATATGTTTAAATGAGCTAATGTGCAAAAACTAATTACTTTCTTTATACTGGCCTTTCTACTATCGTGGTGTATATGGCTACCGCAATATGCGCATGTTTTTGGTGCCCATATTTCTATCCGCCTACCGTTCAACCATGCGATAGGTGGCTTGGGGCCTATGCTCGCTGCTTTTATTGTTACGGCTATTTACGATAAGGAGAAGTTAGGCGACCTATTTGCCGGCATGTTCCGTGTGGGCAATATAGTAATGCTGCTCGTAGCTTTATGCGCACCTTTTTTACTGGCTCTACTAGCTATCTTTATCGATGGCCTGCTCACCGGGCATTATGAAAGCCCGGCCGTGCTCTTGCGCAGTGGCGAATTTCCTGAATGGAGTTTTTTGACCTTTGCTTTGTATAACATCATATTCTTTGGTTTTGGAGAAGAGGTAGGCTGGCGTGGCCTCGCCTTGCCGGAGCTGCAAAAAAGGTTTAGGCCTTTGATGGCATCTGTTATACTTACTGTTTTTTGGGCTGTATGGCATTGGCCATTATTTCTTTATCGTCCGGGCTACGTTGCTATGGGGCTACCCGGCATAGCGGGGTGGGTATTTAGCCTGCTGACAGGTAGTATGATACTAACATGGCTATTCAACAATAGCAGGCAAAGTATATTGGTATGTGCTATCTTTCATGCTACAATAGATATAGCTTTTCTTGCCGGCCATACCAACAATAATATCTCTGGCTATATGGGCTTTCTTATCACGGTATGGGGTGTGATCATTGCTTATCGTCTTAATAAAAAAGCTATAACCTAGTTGTTGTAATGGAGGTAGAAACTCAATGCATGCACTATAGTTCCTCTGTCCTATTCACCTGAAAGCCTCTTATGCTTCCACCTCCTGTGCGACCATAGCCAGTTTTCAGGTTGGTCACGTAGCTGCTGCTCTACAAACTGCACGTATTGGGTTGTTATCTCGCCTTGCTCCATGGCAGATGCATCTGCGCATATCAATTCAAAATGGACTTTGTAGTACCCACGCTGCTGCTTTTTGATAGATGCAAATACCACAGCGCCACCCGAGCGTCTTGCCAATTTTTCGGGGCCTTGAAAGAATGGGGCTTCACGGTGCATGAAGGGCAACCATTTGGCATGCTTTATATCTACCGGGTTTTGGTCGGCAGCCAGGCCTAGTACAAACCGCGTGCCTTGCAACCTTGCCAGTCCCTTCTTGGCACTCATTGGTATTTGCCAGCCTCCCGTGCGGGTGCGTATCATATACATCAGCTTATCGAAGCCTTTGTTGGTAATAGGGGTATAAAAGCATGCATACTGCTGCTGCATGTTGGTAGGCCAGGCCACGTTCAGCCATTCCCAGTTGAAGGTGTGGCCTACCAATGCGTAGCAATCTTTATTAGCTTCATTCAGTTGGTCAAACACTTCCCAGTTAGCTGTTATCCTGCTATTCAGCTCAGCCAGGGGCATGGTCAGCAGTTTCATGGTTTCTATCCAGTGGTCGCAAAAGCTTTGGTAAAACCTGCCCATTATCAGCTTTATTTCATCATCGCTTTTCTCCGGGTAGGCGTGCTTTAGGTTGTCCCATACCAGTTGTTTGCGGTAGCCAACTATACGGTAGATGATAAAACAGGCGCATGTGGATATGGCGTACAGTATACGTAACGGCAGTAAAGAGAACAGGCGTATAAAAAATGCCAGCATAATATTATGTCGCAGCTATCTGCTGCAAATCATACATCAAAGAAAGGGCATTTATTGATAAGAGAAACACAATATTGTCTCTATACCGGCATAGAGGATTTAGAAATAAAGCCGCTATCAAGCAGCTTTATAAGTTCTTATTTCTTCTTCCAAAGCGGCCCGTTCTTGGTGCGGTAGGCTGTTATTTTCTGTGCGGACAATAATTTTTGCAGCAGTTTATCTGCTTCTGCAATGCTGATGTCCGCCAGCTCGGCATACTCACGCGTGGTAAGCGTAGCGTAGGTAGCAAACAGGTGCTCCCAGTCTTTGGCGTAGGCCGATGTGCGCACACCCGGCTGTATGTTATGTATAGCTTCGGTATAGCTGGCGTAGCTGCGCGAGCCATATACCATTTCTTTGCTGCCGGCCTTGTTGGTTACAAATATGGTAGGGAAGCCTCTTACGCCCATCTGGCGGGCCAGTGCCAGGTCTTTTTCAAATAGGTCTTTAGCGTCTCCCTCATAGTCTTGCTTCAGTTTATCGGCATCCAACCCGGCTTGCAATGCTGCCGCCTGTATATGCTCCCATTTGGCGATGTTCTTCTTTTGCAGGAATACCATTTCACGCAGGTGCCTCATAAATATGATGGCTTTATGCTCACCCTGCGTCTGTGCTGCCTTAAAAGCTATCGATGGTGGGTAAGATGAAGACAAGGGGTCTTCCAGCCATACATCGCCATCTATAGGCATGTTATAGTGCAGGCTCACCTCATCCCAATGGTGGGCTACATCCGACGGTTTACTTATGCCGCCGCTATTGTAGCTCCAGTCGGGCAGCAGGCCCCCCATGTGGTATTCTATTTCTACATCCTGCCCATATTCCAGTTTTAGTCTCCTTAGCTGTGGCTCTATACCCCAGCACGACGAGCATATCGGGTCGGTAAAGTAGATCAGCTTCACAGGCTTCTCCGTTGCTATTATCTTGGCTATACTGTCATTAGCTACGCCTACAGGCACTTCACATACTCCTGTTGCCGGGTCGCACAACAGAGGATTGTTTTTATGTTCCATTTTGTTATTTGTTTTTTGTTGCTGGCAGCTGGAGCTGAGCATCATAGCCAGTAGTATTTTGGTATACATCTTATTTTTCTTCTTAGGTGAGTGTTAGCAGTTCCTTGCCAGCTATGCGCATAATAGTTCAATACCGCAAATTTCACGGTGTGTATCTTTGCAAACAATAGGTCAGGAAAACATGACTACCAATAATAGCATAGATAACGGTAATAACTGCCCCGCACAAGAGCTGCTGAAAACACTGTCGGGTAAATGGAAACCGCAGATATTCTTGTATGCGGTGCAAGGCCCTGTGCGGTTTAGTAGCCTGCTGCGCGATATACAGGGTGCCAATAAGCAAACTTTATCGGTAGCCCTGCGGGAACTTGAAGAAGCAGAGCTGCTAACAAAAAATATTGTGAGTGAGAAGCCGTTGCATATAGAGTATAACCTATCTGAAAAAGGGCAATCTCTCATTCCCATCTTCAGGCAGCTGGAGCTGCTATCGTAAGCTTGCGAAATACGCCTGTTTTTTTAATTTATTTATTGTTTTGTTGTATATTTGTATTGAATGATTTCTGGGTCATTTCGAAAGACTTGAACCAGCCTCACGAAATAATACAACAAATGAACCCCATCAACCCACACGCCACACCGGCGAAGCCACACTCTGTCATCCCACCTTTAGGAAGTTCGTGGTACGTCCCCATACAAAACCTGCAAATAGCCGCATGGGGGAGAAGTGGGAATCTGACAAAAAACACAACAAAACGCAACAATCGTCGCATTTGCCAATAGCATAATGGTATGATGTTTATATAGTTGCTGTATATGCGTTTACGAAGCTTCGAGCCGTTCTGGCTGGTAAAGAATGGACTGCTACATACCTATCCTTCATTAAGGAACCAGCAGTTGGATGCTGATATTGTAGTTGTTGGTGGTGGCATTACCGGTGCGCTTGTCAGTCATAGCCTGTTACAGGCAGGGTACAATTGCATCATGATAGATAAAGGGGATATAGGGCAGGGCAGCACATCGGCTACTACGGCAATGCTGCAGTACGAGATTGATGTGCCGCTGATAGAACTTGGTGAGCAGATAGGTAAGGATAAGGCAGCTATGTGCTACCGCGCGGGCATACAGGCTATAGCTGATATTGAAAAGCTGATAAGCGATGAACAGATCGACTGTGGTTTTGAGCGCAAGCAGTCGCTGTATGTAGCGCATAATGCCAGGTCGGCAAAATGGCTGCAGAAGGAATGCGAGGAGCGGAGGCATATAGGTATAGCAGTAGAATGGCTGAGTGCTGATGAGATATCAACCAGGTATGCGCTTAATAGCTATGGTGGTATATTGAGTGAAACCGCTGCGAGCCTGGATGCATATAGGTTTACCCACGAGCTTATAGCACGTAACCATAGCAAAGGCATGAAAGTATATGATCAAACAGTTATCGGGAAAATCGATTGTAGCTCGTCTGGTGCAACGCTACATCTGCACGATAACAGTAGTATTAGCTGCAAACACATTGTGTTTTGCAATGGCTTTGAGGCGGTAGGTATGCTGAAAGAAAAGACAGCAGATATATTTACCACATTCGCTTGCGTGAGCGAGGAAGGTATAAACACCAACCCTGCGTTGCAAGATGTATTGGTATGGGATACGGGTAATCCTTACTTCTACATGCGTACAACAGATGATGGGCGCTTGCTCTTGGGTGGTGAGGACACAGATGGTAATAAGGATGTTGATCTTAAAAGAAAGGATACAAAAGCAAAGAAGCTTATTGCTCATCTAAAAGATATATCGCCTGATATTGATTTTGTAGAGGACTTTGCATGGGCCGGTAAATTTGGCACTACAAAGGATGGCCTTCCCTATATAGGTAGTACGGCTCAATATCCCGGTTGTTTCTTCGTGCTGGGATTTGGTGGCAATGGTATCACTTTTTCCGTACAGGGCATGAAGCTGATACAAGATATGCTCAATGATCACAGCCATCCACTCTTAGATTGTTACCGATTTGGGCGATAAAAAAGTTAAGTTGCTGACTATTATCTTATTGTGTTTTTCAACATTGTGATTAACATCAGCAAACTGATGTGTATTAAAAACAAGCTTATAGCTTATTTTTGGGCTGAAAACTACATAAGAGAGACCCATGCACACTATCTTACTCATAGAAGACGATAAGCTTATACAGAAGACCGTAGAGATAAAGCTAAAAAAGGAAGGATATAATATAATATCCTGTAACGATGGAAAAGAAGGCGTGGAAAAGCTGCACGAGATATTGCCCGACCTGGTACTTACCGATGTGATGCTGCCATACGTATCAGGCTTAGAGATAATACGTGCTGTAAAAGCTATTGAAAGTAAGAAGATACCCGTCATCGTTTATTCAACCATGGGGCAGGAGCATATAGTTGAAGAAGCCTTTAACCTTGGTGCTGATGATTATATCACTAAGCCATTTAATCCGGTAGAATTAGCCATTCGTATTAAAAGACAATTGAAATAGATATAGCTTATAGCATGAACCGGGAGGCATTTTTTCGATTTATTTCGCCTGAGCATCTCTATTTTGTAGCTAGCCTGTTTGGCATGGCCACTGCATGCATTGTAATAATGATATTCGTATTCCTGTATACCAAGAAGAGGAGGTTCAGGATGCAGTCCCGTATTGCCGATAAGTTGAATGAATGGATCGGTGAAGCGCTTAGTGAATCGGAAGTTGCGCATATTACAGTGCCGCCGGATATTGCCACCATGCTAAAGAAGTCCTCATTCCGTCAATTTGCTATAGATAGCCTGATAAGTGTAAAAAAGAGTGTTACCGGTAGCATGGCGGATAGCATTGTGCATCTGTATCAATTGCTTGATCTTAAAAAGGATTCGGTAAAAAGGTTCAAAAGCATGGAGTGGTATTCCCGTGCCCGTGGTATTTACGAGCTATACATGATGCAGCAGCACGACTATCAGCAAGCCATCATGAAATATACCAACAGCAATAACGAGTATGTGCGTATGGAAGCACAGACTGCTATCATTGGTTTTGCAGGGTTTAAAGGGCTGGTGTTTCTTGATAACCTCACGCACTCCCTAAATGAATGGCAGCAGATAAAATTGCTGGAACAACTTGAGACGTTGAATGTAGAAGAAATGGAGGGGTTGCCCGGCTGGTTACGCTCAACAAACGACTATGTGGTGCAGTTTGCCTTAAAACTCGCAGATATATTCCAGCAGTTGCAGGTACACAACCAGGTGGTAGCTTGCCTGTCGCACCGTAAGATCAAGATCAGGTATCAGGCCATTAAATCCCTGGGGCGCATTGCTAATGAGGATACGAATAGCTTGCTGCGCCAGATGTATTATGCCGAAGAGGTTGCAAACCGTATGGAGATACTCAGGCAGCTATCTGTAATAGGCACAGTAGATGATGTGCCTTTCCTTACTGATCAGTTGCATGAAAACGATGATCGCCTAAAGCTGGAAGCGGGGCGGGCGATAGTAAATCTTATTGGTGATGATGGGCTTATGGTTATACAGGAGCAGGCCGGAGATAGCAAACGAATGGAATCTATATTCAACCAGATAAAATTTGAAATGGCGCTATGAGTGTAATGGAGATCATTGTATATGTACTTACCTATGGTATCTTCTTATATGCTGTAGTGCTACTTATATCTTACCTGTTTATTGGTTTTTTGTCTATAGGCGAGACCAATAAATATATGCACAAGAATACGATTACCGATTACCGCCTGCTGGCCTCCTCGCCGCATGCGCCTTCGGTAAGTATATTAGCGCCTGCATATAATGAAGGCGCAACCATCATCGAGAATGTCAGGTCGCTGCTATCGCTGTATTATAGCAATATGGAGGTGCTCATCATCAATGATGGCAGTAAGGACGACTGTCTTCAGAAAATGATCGATGCATATGAGCTTGAAAAAATAGAGTATCACGTACAATATACCATCGCCACCAAAGAGGTGCGTGGCATATATAAAAGCCGCAACGCTGCGTATAAAAAACTGGTAGTAATAGATAAAGTGAACGGAGGCAAGGCTGATGCATTGAATGTAGGCATCAATGTTTCTACCAACGACTATATAGTATGTATAGATGTAGACTGCATATTGGAGCAGGATTCTATACTGAAGATGATCAAACCTTTTCTGGAAGAGACGGATGAACGTGTGATAGCTACAGGTGGCGTAGTGCGCATAGCCAACTCTTGCGAGATAGTGGATGGTAGGCTGGTAAAAGTGCACCTGCCGGATAATTATTGGGCGCGTATGCAATCGCTGGAGTATATAAGAGCGTTTATACTTGGGCGTATGGCATGGGCCAGGTTAAACGGCCTGTTGCTGATATCCGGCGCCTTTGGCGCTTTCGATAAGCGTATTGCGATATTAGCCGGTGGCTATAACCACAATACCGTTGGTGAGGACATGGAGCTGGTAGTGCGCATGCGCAGGTATATGGAGGAAACGCGCCAGAAATATAGAGTAGCATACATCCCTGATCCTTTGTGCTGGACAGAAGCGCCAACCAACACCAAAATACTTGGCCGCCAGCGTAACCGCTGGACAAGAGGTACAATAGAAACCCTTAAGTTTCACAAGATCATGTTCTTCAACCCGCGTTATGGATTACTGGGTATGCTGAGCTATCCATATTGGTTCTTCTTTGAAATGTTGGCGCCCGTTATTGAGTTCTTTGGCCTCATTGTATTCCTGGTACTTTGTATCCTCGGCCTCATCAACTTGTATACTTTCCTGGCGCTGCTCATCTTCATCATTTCGTTCGGCTACATGTATTCGGCTTTTGCTGCCTACATGGAGGTTACGACATATAATATGTACCGCCGCCGTACCGATATGATGAAGCTACTGCTGACAGCATTGACAGAGCCATTTGTGTTCCACCCTTTTGGGGTATGGTCTGCAATGAAAGGCTATGTTGATATCATCCGTAAGAAGAATAGCTGGGGTGAGATGACGAGGCAAGGGTTTGGACCAACTAAAAAGCCAGGTTAAAACCTGCGGATATATCCGATACCTGCCTGGTATTGGTTGCCAATAGTGCCTGCCATATACTCCTGGTTGATGATGGAGAAATTGGCGGTAATAATATTCATCCTGCGTATAGCATGCCTGAAAACAAGTTCACCTGTGTAAGAGCGTAGTTTGTAAGGGCTGTTCAGCAGCACGTTTATACGCCTGTCATCGGGCGATATTCCGGTGCCTAGGTTCAGTACAAAATAATCATCTATACCACCGTAGTAATACCTGGCCGATACAAGATACGATTGTGCGATATTGGTATTGTTGGGGGTAAGGTAGGTGCGTGCACCAAACAGGAAGCTTTTGTAATACTTGCCCACATACAATGTGTAAACGAAAACATCGCTCTTAAAATACAGGTAGCGTATGCCCAGCTCTGTTTCAAATGCTTTGGGCAGGTTGGCATATAGCGAGCCTCCGCCTTTCCACTTTGGCATTACGCCTATGGTATCGTCAGAGTAGCCCACATTCAAATAACCATAGAATGTTTTGGAAAAAATAGGGTACGATTCCAACTCATATTGCATACCTGTTTTGGCAAATCTATTGGCATAGTTGATGCGGCCTGTGAACGAACCAACCCTGGTTTGCCTGGTATAGTCAACAGCCAGCAGGTGCCATGGGTCGGGGAATTGTTTGTCAAAACTGGTATAGTCATATTTTATACCCACCCTGTTTTTTGATACGTTATCTTTCAATTGCGCTGCCAGGTTGCGTGCTTCGGTATTGTTCTTCTCCAGCTTCAGTATCGTATCGGTCACAGCCAGCGCATCCTGAAACTCGCGTTTCTTCTGTAGTATACGCGCCTTGCGTAGCAGCAGGGGTATCGATGATGGGTGGTATTGCAACCCTTGGTGCAGCACAGCTAGTGAACCTTCATCGTTGTCGTTCCAGAATTCCAGGTCGGCATAGCCGGCATAGGCATCCTCTGCATCGGGCTTTTGTTTTAGTGCTTCCTGAAAATATATCCTTCCACTATCTGGCTGTTTATTCCAGGTATACAGACGCGCTATGAATATTTGTATATCGGTATATGCGGGGTTGACCTGCAACGCTTTTTTGGAAAGCTCAATTGCCTTTGGATAATCCTTATCATCAAATGCTACCTTCCTTGCAGCTTCGTATAAGTTATCTGCCGACTGGGCAGATACGTTCTTTGCAGCAAGTAAGATCAGCAAGGCTAGTAATACTATATGTCGCATTTGATGTCGGCTTATGAGCGATAAAAATACCGTATTATCTTATTAGAAATAGCTGTTGCAGATCATAAAAAATCATTCCATTATCTGCTTGTTTTCATCGCCTTCACCACTTTCAGGTCTTTGGCGCCTGCCAGCTTTTTATATTCAGCAGTTTCGCGGGCATATATGGCTATTTTGCCATCCTTATCAGCATGCACACCCCAGCCATAGCGTTTTGTGAGTGGGGAAGCGCGCAGGCAGGGCTGCCCTTTGGAAAAGAACTCCTCACGCGCTTGCTTCATATCTGCTTTCTTGATCCCATTCCGCTCTGCATATACCATGAAGAGTATATCATCGGAAGTGTATTTGTAGGGATGGTCGATCACCATATCAAACTGTAGGTTGGCTACAGTTTTATTGTCGCCCTTTACCGGTGGCACCTCACCCTGGCTGGTTGGGCAGTCTTCGGCTACTTCTATAAAAGTATTGGTATAGTTGGTGGTATGCGTCTTCATATCCGGTATAGGTTTATGCATTTAAAGTTAGGGCAAAAAAACAAGCTGCCACGGTGGGCAGCTTGCTACAAAACAGAAAACACAACAAACTTTTATGCGGTAGCCTGGCCACCCTGGTTATAGAGGCGTTGGGCTTGCTGGCGCTCATCGTAACGCTGTTTAGATACTCTCTTGCCCCTGAAGAACATATACAGGTTGAAGAAAAGCATAACGCCCAGGTATATGCTGAACCCACCTATCTTATAACTCAGCGCCTCTATGGTGCTTTGCGTGCCTTCGAGGTAGGCATTTATTTTTAGTATATACAGTGCAAAGCCCAAGTTCAGTAGGTAGAAACCGATCTTGAACAATGAATTGGTAGCTATGGCTATCTCTTCACGGCCAAAGAAAATATCACGCATGAATACCAGCCCGTTTTTGAACAGAGTGTGCGCGACATACCACGTGAGTAGCAATGCTACTGGCAGATATATTAGATAAGCTGTAACGATGAATTGGTTGTTGTTCATAATTGAAACTATTTATGGGTGAAGGAAAGACTTTGTTTCTTGGATAGTACATATACCAGCAGCATGTTGAAATAATGCGTGATAGCTAGTATCAATATCAGTATGCCAATGTTGGTGCCGAGGCTCGATATCAAAACGCCTATACCATCCACATGTGTCCAGAACCTCAGTTTCACAAATGCATAGCCTATGTTGAACAGGTAGTATGCCAGCAGCAGTATATTATTTAGGTTATCGGCCTGCTGCACATGCCCATGAAAGAACGAGATGATGAACACACGCCCGTTGCTATGAAACAACTTGCCTACGTATACGATAATGAAGATCATTATGGCCAGGTATATAGCGTATGCAAGTATGTTGTAGTTCATGGCTATAGAAACATTTTCATGAGTTTTAGCAGCAGCTCACCTTTGGGTGATAGGAAGAGCTTATCAGCCAGTTGGCTTACCTGCTCCGTAAATACATTCAGCTCTTTTATCTGTTTGGCAAACTCTTTTTCTTCTTCTGTTTTACCTATCTCTTTACTGGCCGATATTTCTTTCAACAACTCCATGGCAGGATTCAACTCGCGCTGCTTGCGCACCGTACCTATTTTGTGCGACCATTTCCAGACATCTTTCTCGGCCACGAAATATTCCTTACGATCGCCTGCAATTGTTTTTTTATAGATGATGCCCCAATCCAGCAGTTGCCTGATGCTCATGTTGGCGTTGCCGCGCGATATGGTTAGCTCTTCCATAATATCGTCGGTAGAGAGGGGATTGGCTGAGATAAGCAGCAAGGCCTGTATCTGGGCTATGGTTTTGTTTACCCCCCACTGGCTGCCCAGTATGCCCCAGGTCTCAATGAACTTTTCTTTTGCCTCTGTGTATTTCATATACTAAAGGTAAATGAAAGTTTTGAATTTTCAATAAATACTGAAAATTAAATTTTAGAGGTTCTACTGTTGTGGTTCTACCTTCGCAACACCATGTCTTTATATACTACAATAGCGCCCATTACCATTACCTGCCACAAAAGGCTAGCCCTTTATGTAGAGCAGGAAGTAAAGGCACTCGGCTTTACCATAGAGGATACATTCGTTACCGGCGTCCGTTTGCTGGGCACTATTAATGATTGCATTAGGCTGAACCTGAACCTGCGCTGTGCCAGCCAGGTGCTTTACAGCCTGAAGAAATTCAGTGCCGCGAATGCAGATGATATTTATAACAACGTGCTTTCTTATCCCTGGGAAACCATACTGCCTGAGCCGGGATATTTTTCGGTGACGAGCAACGTGATGAATGATACCATCAACAATAGCATGTTTGCCAACCTGCGTGTGAAGGATGCTGTGGTAGACCGCGTGCGCAGCAAGCGTGGCGAGCGCCCGTCGACAGGTGCAGAGTTGAGTGGGGCAGTGGTGCATCTCTTCTGGAAAAATGAAGATGCAGAGTTGTTCATCGATACCTCAGGCGATTCGCTGGGCAGGCATGGCTATCGCAAGATACCCGGCCGCGCGCCTATGCTGGAGGCATTGGCTGCAGCAACTATCATTGCTACCAAATGGGATAGAAAATCTCCTTTCATCAACCCGATGTGTGGCTCGGGTACGCTGGCTATAGAGGCTGCATTGCTGGCCACAGAAACACCCCCCGGCTTGTTCCGCGATAACTTCGCATTCATGCACCTGACGGGCTATGATGAGGAGATATATCTGGAGGAACGTGGCAGGCTGGAGAATGGTATCAAAGACGTAGATATAAAGATCATTGCTACTGACTATAGCGATGTAGCTATAGAGAACGCCCGTAAGAATGCAAAGGCTGCGGGTGTGGCTGATATGATAACTTTTGAGGTATGCGATTTTGCTAAAACAAAAGTGCCGCAGGGCGAGGCTGGTGTAATGATGATAAACCCTGAGTACGGTGAGCGCCTGGGCGATATCACTGACCTTGAAGAAACTTACGCGCGCATGGGCGATTTTATGAAGCAGCAATGCAAGGGCTATCATGGTTACATCTTTACCGGTAACCTCGACCTGGCAAAGAAGATAGGCCTCAAGGCCAAACGCAGGATAGAATTTTACAACGCTACCATCGATTGCCGCCTGCTGGAGTATGAGCTGTATGAAGGGAGCCGCGAGCAACGCGACAAACAATAAATAAGAAAGCCACCGTTTAGGTGGCTTTCTTATTTAATTCCGCTTAGTATTATAGTGTACGTTTTACCTGTACTTCATCGTATCCTTCTATGATATCGCCTATGCGTATATCGTTGTAGTTTTTCACCATCAGACCGCATTCGTAGCCTGCGCTTACTTCCTTCACGTCATCTTTAAAGCGTTTCAGTGAAGACAGTTCGCCGTTGTACACAACGATACCGTCGCGAACGATGTTCAGTTTCGTGTTGCGGGTCATTTTGCCATCAAGCACATAGCAACCGGCAATGGTACCTACGCCACCAATTTTGTACACCTCGCGTATCTCGATATTGCACACGGTCTTCTTCTCGATCTTTGGTTCCAGCAGGCCTTCCATAGCGCTCTTGATCTCTTCGATAGCATCGTAGATGATAGAGTAGGTACGGATCTCGATATTCTCCTGCTCTGCCAGCCTTGATGCCTGCATTGAAGGACGAACCTGGAAACCGAGGATGATAGCGTCTGACGCAGTAGCCAGCAATACATCGCTCTCGGTGATCTGGCCCACGCCTTTGTGCACCACGTTCACCGCTACCTCTTCTGTAGAGAGTTTCTGCAGCGAATCGCTCAGCGCCTCTACCGAACCATCGAAGTCACCTTTGATGATGATACCCAGTTCTTTAAAGTTACCCAGTGCCAGGCGGCGTCCGATCTCATCCAGCGTGATGTGCTTGCGGGCGCGTATACCTTGCTCACGCATGATCTGTGCACGGTGTGTAGCTGTATCTTTTGCTTCGTTCTCGTCTTCGTACATTTTGAACTTCTCACCCGCTTGTGGTGCGCCGTTCAGGCCAAGTATCTGTACCGGTGCCGATGGGCCTGCTTTGTCAACACGCTGTCCGCGCTCGTTGAACATCGCCTTGATCTTACCATAGTACTGGCCGCATGCTATCATATCGCCTTGCACCAGCGTACCGTTCTGTACCAGCACGGTAGCCTGGTAGCCACGGCCTTTATCCAGCGATGCCTCGATAACGCTACCGCTGGCATTACGGTTAGGATTAGCTTTAAGTTCCAGCAGTTCAGCCTCAAGGCCAATTTTTTCAAGCAGCAGATCGATATTCATACCTTTCTTGGCTGAAATCTCCTGGCTTTGGAACTTACCACCCCAGTCTTCAACAAGGATGTTCATTGCAGCCAGTTGTTGTTTTATCCTTTCTGGGTCTGCGCCATCTTTATCTATTTTGTTGATCGCAAATATCATTGGCAGACTGGCAGCCTGCGCGTGCGATATTGCCTCTTTGGTTTGTGGCATTATCGCATCATCGGCAGCTACTACTATTACCGCTACGTCGGCTACTTTAGCACCACGGGCACGCATCGCGGTAAACGCTTCGTGGCCCGGGGTATCCAGGAAGGTGATCTTTTTGCCACTGCCTGTAGTTACCTGGTAGGCACCAATGTGCTGTGTGATACCACCCGCCTCGCCCGATACTACGTTCGCGCTGCGTATATAGTCAAGCAATGATGTCTTACCGTGGTCAACGTGACCCATGATGGTGACGATAGGTGCACGAGGCTCCATATCTTCAGGATTATCTGTATCGTCTTCCTCAATATCCGCTTCCTGCTCCAGGTTGATGAACTCTACATCATATCCAAATTCGTTCGATACCAATTCGATCACCTCAGCGTCAATACGCTGATTGATAGACACCATGATACCCAGTCCCATACATTTACCAATGATCTCCGCAAAGCTTACATCCAACAGACCTGCCAGTTCACTTACAGAGATAAACTCTGTAACCTGTATTACATTGTTCTGGTCGTTCTGCTCGGCTGCTGCGCGCTTTTCGGCCATTTCCTCACGCTTATTACGGCGGTATTTAGCTTTAGAGCCTTTACCACCACGGTTGTTGCCCGAGCCACCAGCAAGCTTCGCCTGTGTCTGGCGAATTTTGTCCTGGATCGCTTTAGCATCTACTTCTTGTTGTTGCGGTGTAGCTGGTGCGCCACGTTGCGGCCTTCCTTGGCCACCGCCACGGTTAAAGCCGCCGCCGCCTTGCTGGCCGCCACGGTTGTAACCACCGCCGCCTTGCTGGCCACCACGGTTGTAACCACCACCGCCTTGTTGTCCGCCACGGTTGTAACCACCACTGCCTTGTTGTCCCTGGCCGCCACCTTGTTGCCCTTGTCCACCGCCTTGTCCCTGTTGGTCGGGGCGGAAGGTTTCAGGTTTCTTTTGTACAGGTATGCGTTTGCGGTTGCGTTTTTCTTTGCTATCGCCACCTTTGGCAGAGCCTGGAGGTGGTAATTCTATCCTGCCTATGATCTTCGGGCCTTCCAGTTTGGGTGCCCTCATTTCTATATGTTCAGGCTTATCATCCTCAACAGGTGCGGCTGGTGCCGGTGGAGGAGGAGGTGTAGCAGGAGTTGCTGGTGCTTTTGGTGCTGCCTCTACAGGTGCTTCAGCAACAGGTTCAGCTTCCGCCTTCTTCTTTGTTGTTTTTGGTTTTTCAACCTCTGCAGGCTGTTGCGTTTCAGCAGCAGGCGCAGCGGGTGTTTCTTCTTTCTCAGCTTTCTTCTTGGCAGCACCTTTTTTAGGTTTAGTTGCCATGTTCAGCTCATCCAGGTTTATTTTGCCTATAATATTAGGTCCGCCCAGTCGCGTAGCAGGTTTTGTTTCTGCTTCTTCGGCAACAGGTGCCGGAGGTGCTGCTGGAGCAGCCTTTGGCTCTTCGGGCTTAGCCTGGGCTACAGGCTCTGGTTTAGCCTCTTTCTCTGGTGCTCTTTCAGCAACCGGAGGTGCCACTGGCACTGCTTTAGGCTCTTCGGCTTTAGGCTCGGGAGCTGGCGCTGGTTCCTCTTTTTTCTTTTCTGCAACAGGCTCTGGTGCAGGTGCGGGAGCTGGTGCCGGTGCTGGTGCTGGTTCCGCTTTCTTTTCTTTGGCAGTAATATCCAGTTCTTCTTTGCTCTTCTTCAGCGTATCAACGTTACCCTTAGGCAAAGCTATCTCCTCGCTTTTGCGTTTAGCAGCTTTGTCTTGTGCAAACTCAGCTTGCAGAGAGTCATACATGACCTCTGTCAGCTTCGTGTTGGGATTGCTGGCGTTAATGTCAAAACCCTTTCCGGTCAGGTATTCAACAAGGGTATCCTTACCTATGTTAAATTCCTTGGCCGCTGCCAGTAGTCTTGGTGTTTTATTTGTTGCTGTTGCCATTCTCTTGTTTACTCAAAATATATCTGCCAAACCTGCGTTCAGCAGCCTTTAAAACGGGTTACAAACCTACGCTTTTTTCGCTGTAAAGCCACCCGCGTGTGCTTTATAGCAGCGCCTATCCTTATTCTGCGGTCTCGTCAAACTCGGCCTGCAGTATACGTTGTACATCGCGTATGGTCTCTTCTTCCAGGTCGGTACGGCGGGTCAGCTCTTCTACCGAAAGTTCCAGTATGCTCAGGGCCGTATCGCAGCCTATTTTCTTAAACTCATCTATCACCCACTGATCGATCTCATCTGCAAACTCATCTATACCGATATCAAAGCTACCTTCTGTATCATCCTGCACGTCGCGGTATACATCTATGCTGAAGCCGGTAAGCTCCTGTGCCAGCTTGATGTTAACACCTTTTTTACCGATGGCCAGCGATACCTGGTCGGGCTCAAGATATACATCTACATGGCGGCCTTCGTTATCCATCTCCATACGGTTGATACGCGCTGGTGTAAGCGAGCGCTGTATGATAAGCTGGGTATTGGCAGTGTAGTTGATGATATCGATATTCTCGTTGCGCAGCTCGCGAACGATACCGTGTATACGGCTACCTTTCATACCTACGCAAGCGCCCACCGGATCTATACGGTCGTCGTAGCTTTCTACAGCTACTTTGGCGCGCTCGCCCGGCTCACGTACTATTTTCTTTATCACTATCAGGCCATCCATTATCTCAGGCACCTCTATTTCCAGCAGTTTCTCAAGGAATGAAGGGTGCGTACGGCTCAGGATGATAACCGGAGTATTGTTGCGCATCTCCACCTTCTTGATAACGGCACGTACTGCCTCACCTTTTTTGAAGAAGTCGGTAGGTATCTGCTCCGATTTTGGCAGGATGAGCTCGTTGTTCTCATCATCCAGCAGCAGTATCTCTTTCTTCCATATCTGGTATACCTCGCCGCTTATGATATCTCCTACGCGGTCGGCATATTTTTTCAGCAGGTTGTTTTTCTTCAGGTCGCCGATACGTGCTGCCAGCGTTTGCTTGGCTGCAAGTATAGCACGGCGGCCAAAGTCGCGTACGTCCATCTCCTCATATACTTCCTCGCCTACGCTATAGTCAGGTTCTATTTTTACGGCTTCCGACAGGGCGATGTGCAGGTTATCATCCTCCACAGCATCGTCTTCCACTATTTCACGACGACGGAAGATCTCAAGGTCACCCGTCTGGTCGTTCACGATCACGTCAAAATTCTCATCGGTAGTATACTTCTTTCGGAGCAAGGTTTTGAAAACGTCTTCAATAACCTTCATTAGGGTAGGCCTGTCGATATTCTCGGCATCCTTAAACTCCTGAAACGAATCAATAAGATTGATACTTGCCATAATGCTCAATTTGGCCCTCGGGCTAGCGAGGGGTTTTAATTAAAAAATTATTTGTACTACGGTTGATTTTATATTACTAAAGGGTATCTCCTGCACGGTCACTTCTTTCTTTTTACCCTGTTTTACATCCAGCGTTATCTTCTCTTCGTCTACCTGCTTCAGCACGCCCAGCACTTCGGGGTTGCCTTCGCTCAGCAAGGTTATCAGCACGGTGCGGCCTATGTTCTTTACATATTGCCTGTGCAGCAGCAGCGGCTCATCAACACCGGGGCTTGATACCTCCAGAGAAAAATCGCCTTCGGGAAACATGCCCGACTCCTCGATAAGCGGGTACAGCTTGCGGTTTACCGATGCGCTCTTGCTGATAGGCAGACCGGCATCCGCATCAAGAAACAGCTTGATATTGTTTATCGGCTTTATCCTGATATTTACAATAAACATATCCGAACCCTCCAGAAGAGGCTCGGTCATTTGTTTGATTTTTTCTAATATTTCACTCATGGACAAAAAACAAGGGGACTACTACGTCCCCTTCAATTGATTAAATTCCATTGCAAATGTAGGTGTTTTACCTTTTATAGCCAAAAAACACACTGTGATACAATTATATTTTCGTTAACGGTGGTGGGTAAGCAGGGTTTATTACCTTTGGTATCTTATGTTCAAGATAATAATCTGGGCTTTTATAATAGGCTTCATCATCCGTTTCGTTTTCAGGTTTCTGATGCCGGTGTTGCAGATAACCAAAATAGCACAAGACCGTGTGCAGGATATGCACAGGCAGATGGAGCAGATGCAGCAACAGCAGCGCGCCAACACCCCACCGCAACCGCAGGCTGCCAAGCCTAAGCGTGTTGATGGTGACTATATAGATTATGAAGAGGTGAAGTAACCTACTTCTCTTTCGGCAGAAAGATATTATCCTCTATCGTCATGCCTTTTTCCAGGTAAATGGTTTGGATGCCCAGCTTTTTAGCGCCTTCTATGTGCTGTGGGCTATCATCTATAAATAAGGTATACTCCGGTTTAAAGCCTGTGTCATCCAATATCCGCTGAAATATTTCAGTATCGGGCTTGCGCATACCTACCCTGTGCGACAAGTATACTTTGTCGAAGAACACACCGATGTTGGGCATGCCGTGGCTGCCGTGCAGTATTTTATTAAAGGCTTCTTCATGTATCTCGTTGGTATTGCTCAGCAGCACAAGATCATAATGCAGGCGTAGCTGTTGTAATATCTGTAGCCTGCGGATAGGAAAATCAAGCAGCATTGCATTCCAGGCTACGCATATCTGCTCGGCGGTAAGCGGCACGGTTGCTATTTGCTGCACGGCAGTTACAAATTCAGCGCGCGACATAGCGCCGGTCTCCAGCTTATCAAACAGTGGTGTCTGTTTAAGCTGAGAATATATTTCATTAAAATTTGTAATGCCAAGATCTACGAATGCCTTTTCGGTAAGGGTATAATCGAGATTTATTAAAACACCCCCAAGATCAAATATTATATGCCTGATGCCCTGTATCATGGTGCAAAAATAAAGAGTAAGAAATCTTTTTTCTTTTTTTCAGAAAAACGAATACATTTGCAATCCAATTTTGGCAAACGCCAACGGTCCTATAGCTCAGTTGGTTAGAGCATCTGACTCATAATCAGAGGGTCCTAGGTTCAAGTCCTAGTGGGACCACCCAAATAAACCGGGCAAGCATCATAGCTTGCCCGGTTTTGTTTTTGGTGGTGTTCCGTAGAGAAGTTTCCTATATAAGATTTACGAAATTTATCGATCCATTTGGTCCCATCCTGATAAAGGGCATTGTATGAACCATGAACTTGCCAGGTGAATTCTTAAAGAATACTTTTCCGAGATGTTTTTGAAAAGATCATAATAAGTAACTACTTTCTTGTAAATACTTTAGAATTGACGAAGCACAATGATCTTTTGGGTCATTTGAAAGTTATCGCCCTTAGCATTCACATGCTATTCGCTGTTTAAGCTCTTTATTTTTCTCATTTTTTTATTAACAAAGCAATTGTATGCACCACAATTTATTCACTATTTGTTTTAAACCATAAGTCTTCCATTGTAAATGAATTTATATCGACATATGCTCTCAAGTCCGCATCTTCAATTTTAAATACATCTCGACTTAGCGAATTGACCTTGATATAGTAAAGCCCATCTAAATCTTTAAGAATATTTTCTACCTGAAATGAAATTACTTCCTCAAGAACAAGTAATGGATATTTCCTCCAGACGTAACCGACAACTTTACTATCAAGATGGATTGATGCCCAATTCTCTTCTTGCTCCCAAAAGGATACACTTACCTCATTTAGTTTCAACATGTCTATTACAGTGTAAAACATTGAAACTTTCCAATTCAAGTTACTTGTGGTTATTTTCTAAATAATTCTGTTATGTCTTTCATTTTATCTCATTGTTCCTGGTGAGCCGTAGATGAAGTTATTTGAATTTCCATATACATTAATGACATTTGCTGGAGAGCCGTTAGCGAGTGTACCAGCGTTTGTGTTTAGTACTGGTACTTCAGCTTTATTGCAACCAAAGCCCCATGCTGTCCTGAGTTTGCAACTAAGGACTTATTTTATTTCCAAAATTAATTTTGAAATTATTTTATAAATAAGTAAATTTGTTATTATAAATATCCTGTCATGATTTCATTTCATTATTCTTGTTGCGCATTAAAACTATCAAAATTCCATCACCTTGGTCGCCAATTCTTTACATCGGGGAGGAGTGGGAGTCTGACAAAAAACACAACAAAGCGCAACAAGTGTCGCACAAACTCAATACTTGCTTTGGGAATCATTTATAAAGAGCCACTATGCTTTATAAATAATAAAGCATAGTCGCTCATTACTAGCATTACTTTAGAACTCGAAAATGATACCGAGCGCCGGGGTAATGGTTTGGTCGATATTTTCAATCAGCACAGGGATACCGTTCGAACCATCAGGTTTTAATGGCTGACCATCTGTCGTTACAAAACTGTTATCTGCATTTCGCTGGAAACTGTAATAATCCTTGCTCACATTTTTTGCAAAAGCAGCATTCTGAAAATCGAAATAGATATCCAGCGAAGCACGTTTAAAGTTGAACTTTTTATCGATACGCAGGTCGAGCTGGTTGAACAGCGGCAGACGTTCCCCATTCAGTCTGGCATAATCCGGAACACCCTGGCCGGTTGTGGCATAGTTGAGCTGCGATGCATAGAGATCAAAAGGAGTAAAGGGAGCACCACCGGCAAGCCGGTATTTAGCGCCAACTTCCCAGCCTTTTTTGAACTTGTAACCCAGGATCAGCGACAGCAGGTGGCGGGTATCCCACGAAGATGAGATGTACTGACCAGTGCTGCCCGTAAACTCACTGCGGAATAAAGTATAGGACGCTGTAACGAAAAAGTTATTGATCAGCTTTTGCTGAAGAAACACCTCTGCACCAAAACTTCTGCCTTTGCCCGTGCTGGAAATCGCATCATTCCCGATAGTTCCGAAATCAGCACCCAGGTTGGCCAGCGATATACCGCTGGACACCAGTACAGGATAGTTGCTGTATTTCTTATAAAAACCTTCCAGCGTCACACGCAGGGAGTTGGTTGGCAGATACTCTATACCACCGGCCAGATGGTCGGAGATAATGTATTTATTATCCTTGTTGACAAAAGTGCCTGAATTGTCCTTGTAACCCAATACCGTATAAACGGGCAGCTTTGCGTAGCGGCCTGCGGTAAGATTCAGGTTCATTGTCCTGCTGACGCTGTACGATGCACTGAACCTTGGCGAAAACGCGCCCAGTGCATCATTGCCCTCTGTGAGATAGTTATTCATATCGGTGCGCACACCCAGTGTAAGCGATAGTTTATCATCCCACACGCGGCGGTTGACAGATGCATAGGCACCGTATCTGAAAAAATCGATAGCTGCATCATAGTTAACGGTAACACCCGGCTGCAGCAACCCGCCTGTACTGTCCCTTATCTCCCGGCGTGCCAGGCTGAACAGATCATTATTGAATTTGACATACTGAAGAACACCTCCGTAATTGAACTTCCATTTGCCGGCGAATTTGTTCACCTCCAGTCTCAGTTTATTCTCAATTTCCTGTGAAAGGGATTTAAACGTTCGTTTTGATTCATTACCGAAATCAGCATCTTCGAATTGGTCAAGGCGGTTGTTGAACATGTTACGGCTTGCCGTCACAGTAATATACCCCTTATCGATCAGGCGCTTCAGAGTAAATCCTACTGTATAATTCCACTGGTTAACTGTAGGAAGCGATCGGATAATATATTGTTTTTGCAGGTCGGTGTTCTTAGGCACCGCAAACGAAAACTCGTCAATAGCACCGATGCCTATGGCGGTCAGCGTAGTTTTTTCATTGAAACGGTGGGTCACCTTATACTGGAAATCCCAGTAGTTGGGTCGGATAGGCAGGTCTATCAACTCGAAAAAATACTGCAGGTACGATCTCCGCGCAGATGCGAGGAACGTGGTGCGCTTGCTTAGCGGCCCCTCCAGCGTAGCTGCGAATTCAGAACTGCTCAGCCTCAGATTGCCCTGTAGCTTTTCCGGATTGCCGTCTTTTTGCTTGAACTGAAGCACGGAAGATAGTGCATTATCGTATTTGGCTGCAAAACTGCTGCTGCTCAGCGTTACATCCTCGATAAAGGAGACATTAATGATACCCTGCGCCCCGCCTGAAGCCCCCTGGGTAGAAAAGTGATTGATCTGGGGAACCTCTACACCATCCAGGTAGTATACGTTCTCGCTCGGTGCCCCACCGCGGATAATCAGGTCGTTACGGGCCGCTCCGCCGCTGGTGCCGCCTACACCCGGCAAGGCCTGTATCGCCCGGGATATATCATAGTTACCACCGGGATTACTTTTGATCTCCTCGGTAGTAAGGCTTTGCACAGACATGGGGGTTTCCAGCTTTTTACCGAAACTGTTATTGCGCACTACTACTTCGCCCAGAGCAGTATTGCTCTCGAGTTCGATATTGAAAACAGCAGCATTACCATTAGAGACAACAATGTTGGACAACAGCTGCTCCTTGTAACCCACATATTTTATCAGCAGGTTGTAGGACTTTGGTGGGATATCTGCAATTCTGAATGATCCGGAAGAATCCGTCTGTGTACCAAAACCGGTACCCTCCAGGGCAACAATAGCGCCCTCAAGCGGGATCTGCGATTCCCTGTCTATCACCTTGCCTATGACCACACCATTGCCCTGAGCAAAAGTGTTTTGGCAGGCCGACAGTGAGAAAAATATTAGAAATGACAACGGCAGAAAATGTTTCATAGATCGGTTATTTAACACGTAAACATGCTTTATAAAACAAAAATAGTATATTTTAGTACTTTAAAAATTATTTTTAGAATAATTACGTACTAAAATGAAAAAAAGCTATTTACTATTGCAGGAAGTGCTGGCGCAGTTTGCTGCTTATGAAGAGCGAACACCGCAACAGCAATTGTCCCTTACCTCCTTCAGGAACTTCCTGCCCAAAGACGAGGAGAACCTGGCTATGCGATCTGAAACGGGCGAGCAGGAAGCGGCGCTGCAGGAGCAGGGAAAAAGTACCGAGACTTCGATCGCTATACTCATTACCCATATGCACCGCTATGCTAAGCACTATGCCCGCAAAGCACTGCAGGATAATGCCATCCAGTCTATAGATGATTTCTCCTACCTGGTCATCCTCATTACCTTCGAAAGCCTGTCGATGAAGGAGCTGATACAAAAGAACGTGCATGAAAAAACAACAGGCACCGGCATTATCAAACGGCTTATCAAGGCTGGACTCCTCAGACAGTTTGACGATCATAAAGATAAAAGAAGCCGCCGCGTTTCGATCACTGAGGCGGGACGAATCGCAGTCTTCTCTGCTCTTGATAGCCTTGGAAAAGTGTCAAAGATCGTAGCAGGCAACCTGACAGAAGATGAAAAAAAGCACATCAGCACCCTCCTTATCAAGCTGGATCATTTTCACCATAAAATATACATGGATGAAAAGGATATTAACCTGGATAAAATCATCTGTGAGCGATTAAATATAACAGGTGAATGATACAATGATCGCTGTATTCAGCACATCTCCGCAATCAGCTTTTGATCAGCGTGAGCAGCTCCTGCCTGGTGGCCGCCTGCTCAAAACGCCCGCCGTAAAATCCGGTTACGGTAGCAGTACCAGCATGTTTTATCCCGCGCATCGATACGCACATATGGGCTGCATCGATGACCACCGCCACATCCTCTGTGTCGAGCACTGCCTGCAGTTCATGACCTATCTGCATGGTGAGCCTTTCCTGCACCTGCGGGCGCCGCGCATAATAGTCTACGATCCTGTTAAGCTTGGAAAGGCCGATAACCTTGCCGGAAGAAAAATAGGCGATATGCGCCTTGCCGGGGATCGGAACAAAATGGTGTTCGCAATGACTGATAAAAGGAATATCCCGTTCCAGCAGCATTTCGTTGTATTTATAGCCGTTCTCGAACATGGATACAGCCGGTTTTCTGTCGGGATGCAGACCAGCGAATAACTCGGTTACATACATCTTTGCCACACGCTGAGGTGTATCCTTCAGGCTGTCGTCCTCAAGATCGAGCCCCAGCGTATGCATGATGGCCGCAAAGTGCTGTGCGATCGTGCTGATCTTTTCCCCGTCGGTCATTTCAAATGCATCATCACGGAGTGGGGTAGCAGTGCTGCCCGACTCATGATCATGGTCGTCAGATTCTGAGGTCAGCGGCAAAACAAGTGCGCAATGTTTTGATGGAATCATTTATGGCGTTTGTACTGACAAAGCTAGAGATAATATGTCTAATTAATTCAAATAAAAGTTGGACAATTATTTTAACTTTACGGTGTTAAACATTAGCAGGAAGAAATGGCTGTGACAGAACATTATTCGATAAGGGACGTAGAATTACTGACAGGAATCACCGCATTCAAGCTGCGTGCCTGGGAAAAGCGTTATAATGGCTTGCTACCCCACAGGACAGAAACCAATATCAGATATTACGACGGTGACCAGCTTCGGAAACTGCTGAATGTAGCAACGCTGGTATCGGCAGGTCACAAAGTATCCAAGATCATGGCCCTTGAAGATGCAAGGCTGCATGAACTGGTTGCCAAAATTGCAGATGAAGCATCGGAAGAAGGCCTCGAAATCCACGTCAATAATCTTATTGCAGCAATGTTGGGTTTTGACGAAATGACTTTTGACCGCATCCTGTCATCCATGATCATCAGGTTGGGTTTCTACGAGGCAATGCTGCGGGTAATTTATCCATTCCTGCGCAAAACGGGAGTGCTTTGGAGTACCAGCAATACCTCACCCGCACAGGAGCATTTTGCAAGCAATCTCCTGCGCCGTAAAATCCAGGCGTCTCTGGATAGTCTGCCATGCCCTGTGAATACTGAAAAGAAATTTTTGCTTTTTCTGCCGCCGGATGAGAAACACGAGCTGGGCTTGCTATTTACAGACTACATGATACGCAGTAAGGGGCATGCTACTTTCTATCTCGGACAGGACCTGCCCTATGACAGCCTGAGATTAGCTGCCGAACATATTGGGCCAACGCACGTGCTTACGTTTTTCACGGCAGGTATACAGGTTAAGGATCACATAGAGGCGATCAGGCAGGCTACTGAGGGGTATAAATGCCAGGTGCTTATATGTACAGGCATTCGTTATACGGAACTGAAATTGCCACGGCATATCAGTTTGCTGACGGAGCCTTCTGCTTTATTCTCCTATCTGTGATCTGTTGCGTCGGCACCGCTCACTACAGTACTTCACCACCTCCCAGCATTGCGTCCATTTTTTACGCCAGCTGAACGGACGGCCACAACAAGCGCAAATCTTTTCGGGTAAATCGGATTTGCGCTTTTGCTTATGCATTGTTTGTCTCCTGTAGCTGTTGGGTGCTGCTGAATAAAATGTCGAGCTGCTCTTGACGGTATTTAAAAATGCCCTCCAGCTGTTTTTTTATGAATAGCCTGTTCAGCAGCCTGCCCAAAATGCCCATGGGTACCTTGTAATGCACAATGTCGATCATCTCAACTCCCCCGCTTACCGGTTTGATAAAATGCTTGTGATGCCAGAAAGCATAAGGACCGAACCTTTGCTCATCAACGAAATAGGCACCTTCTTTCACATGGGTGATCTCGGTGACCCAATGCAGTTTTATACCCAGCAACGGCCTCACATAATATTCTATGATCTGCCCCGGGTATATCTGTTCTGTTTCTGACAATACATGAAAACCCATATAAGGAGGCGTTATCTTCTTCAGATTGTGAGGATCGCTCATGAAATCCCATACTTCGTCTATCGTGCGTTCCAGAAATTGACTGGTCTTTATTGTATGTAACATGTTTATTTTGTTTTGGGATACAACCATTTACTGCGGTAGCTGCCGTCTGCATCGTACAGCCTTGCCTGTTTTGCAATATCAAAATGCCGTCCGTTACGCGGATCACATCCGGTGCCTGCTATATAAGCCCAGTTACCGTAATTACTGCTGACATCATAATCCATAAGTATATGCTCAAAATAGGCGGCACCGGAAAGCCAGCTCATCCCCATGTCATAGATCAGGTAACTGGCTGCGATCTGACGGCCACGATTGCTCAGAAAGCCGGTTGCAGCCAGCTCATTCATCAGGGCATCTACAAACTCATTACCCGTACTCCCCGTTACCCATGATGAAAAAGAACTGAGTTGCAGGCTCGTTTGCAGCGATGGTCTTTGATTATTGATACCGCCTGGACGGAAATAGCGATAGCCATATTTGAGCATACTGTAACGAAAAAATTCGCGCCAGAGGAGTTCAAACACTAGCCAATAGGTAGACTGGTTGGCGGTGTGTTCACGCTCGAACCGCTTCACTTCATGGTAGATATAACGCGGCGAGAGACTGCCGTTCGAAAGCCAGGGAGAAAAACGCGATGCGCTCTCTGACCCATCCAGAAGGTTGCGCGTATCATAGTAATGCAGGATCGATTGATCTGTCCATATGTATTGCTGTACACGGTCTCGGCCGGCAGTCTCACCGCCGCTGAATATCAGGCCGCCTGTCTTTAACTGATTACTATCCGGAACGAACAGCGCAAGTGAAGACAGGCTGCGGGAAGCAATACCTGCGGGTAATGGGGGAAGGCTCAGCGGTGATGCCGATGGGCTGGGAACGCTTACTGCAGCTTCAACGCGCTTTCTGAAATCAGTAAATACATCTGGTATGCTATGCAGCTTGAACGGTAGTTGAGCTTCAGGTATAAGGAAGCCATGCTCAAAACCATGAAGATTTGTGCCTGGTAGTAGCTGCTTAAGTCTTTCCTCTTCCTGTCGTTCATACGGGCCCACTTCTTTTCCGTAATAGACAGCTGATGCCTGATACTTGCTGACTTCCGCAGGTATCACGTATTCAGGCAGGCCGTAACGCAAAATCAGGTCGCTACCCATGTCTCTAAGTTTTTCGCGGAGATCCGTAATGGTCTCCAGCAGAAAACTTAGCCTCTTTGCGCCCATCCGCGGGTAACCGGATGCATCTCTCCTGAACCAGCGTGGGTCAAAAACGAATATAGGAATCAGCCGGTCATTTTCGGATGCAGCAGTACTCAGCGCATGCTGGTCGTATGTTCGCAGGTCATTGCGAAACCAAACTATACCCGTCCTTTTTCCTGAATTCATTATTTGTCTAACAAATTTATGTAAAAATTAGACAATTAACTGAGGTGATTTTTGCATTCGGAGAGCGTACATCTGTCTGCAACCCAACTTTCTTCACCAGTGTGTTTAAACATCTAAGGCTGGGCTATCTTCCTGAGCATACCGTTAAAGATGAAATGATGGAAGGGAAGAACGGCCAGCCAGTACAGACGACCGGCTAAGCCAAGCGGCCGAAACGTTGCTGTCTGACTCACGACACCATCATCGCTGACCCTGAACTCCAGCCAGGCTTCTCCCGGCAGTTTCATTTCTGCATACAGCAACAATCTTTTTTCTGTTTCACTGGCATACAATACACGCCAGAAATCAAGACTTTCGCCGGCAGTAACACGGGTTCTATGCTTACGGCCGCGTTTAAGCCCCACACCGCCGAAAAGTTTATCCAGTAGTCCGCGAAAAGCCCATAGCCAGTCGGCGTAATACCAGCCGGAGCTGCCGCCGATAGCAAATATGCGCTCCGCTGAACGCCGGGGATCTTTTGTGGTCATCTCACGATGATCTTTGAAGCAGCCAAATTCGGGTACCTGAATATGTGCGGATAAGCCCTTTTGAAATTTACTGGCTGTCAACGCATCTTTCCATGTGGAAAGTACTGTGTCCTGTTCGATTTTATCGAATGCAAGGCGAATAGCAGTACGGTAATCCAGGGGCTTAATACCGAGCTCCTGCGCAAGATCATTGCTAACCGCAACTGTTTCTATTTTCATGCTGTCCACCAGATTGCGGGCGAGCCGGTAAGTAGTTGTAGTTACGAAATAAAGCCAGTAAGAGGATAGTCGCGGCGTCATTACCGGGATGGTAAAGATATAGCGCTTTAATCCTCGCTCCTCTGCAAAGATCTGCAGCATCTCCTTATACGAGAGCAGGTCGGGACCGTACAGGTCATAAGTTTTATGATAGGTATTACTAAGCAGTAATACGCCGGAAAGAAACTCAATTACATTTCGGATGGCGATGGGCTGGGTTCTGGTGTGCAGCCACTTGGGCGCTACCATTACCGGCAGTTTCTCCACCAGGTCTCTAATGATCTCGAAGGAGGCACTGCCAGAACCAACGATAATGCCAGCCCGCAGCACAGTTAGTGGTATGCGGCTTTCACGTAATAGTTCTTCTACTTTTTTCCGGGACGACAAATGGGGGGATAGTCGGTCTGCGTTTGCAATGCCGCCCAGATAGACGATCTGTTTGGCCCTGGTCTCTCTCATTATGCGGGCAAAATTTGCTGCGGAATCCGCTTCCTTATTTTCAAAATCACCCGCGCTACTCATGGAATGGACCAGGTAATAAGCAGCATCAATATAAACCGGTATAGAATATAGTGACTGCAAGTCCAGCAAGTCGCCCTCAATAACATGCACGCTTTCACCTTCATAACGGGTTATGTCGAACCTGTTCCTGTCGCGCACGAGGCAGAATACCGTATTGTTACTTTCAAGCAGCGCAGGTATCAACCGCTGACCAATATATCCGGTAGCGCCGGTTACAAGTACATTCATGATACCAAAGTTGATAATCCTCCGTCTGCATGTAATATCTGACCGGTAATCCAGCTGGACTGCTCACTTAGCAGGAAGGTTGCCAGTGACGCAATATCTCCCGGTGTTCCGATACGTTTCAACGGGTGCCTGCCTGCATGCTGCTGCCGCTTTTCATCGGTGTCGAGCAAGCGGGAAGCCAGCGGGGTATCCGAAATGGAAGGCGCGATACAGTTCACACGTATGGCAGGTGCCAGCTCTGCCGCTAATGCACGTGTGAGCCCTTCTATTGCCCCTTTGCTGGAAGCAACAACACTATGAAAAGGGAAACCGCGCTGTACGGCAACTGTAGAAAACAGAACGACGGATCCGCCGCCGCCTTTTTTTAGTAGCGGTGCTGTTTGCTGCAGCACCTGGAACGCTCCCATCACCTGCACCTGATAATCCTCCAGCATTTCTTCCATAGTCACCCGCGGGAATGGTTTCAGAAGAATACGTCCTGGGCAGTAGACAAGGCCGTGCAGTTTATCAGGAAGGATCGATAAGTCGAGCTGGCCGGAAACGGCATCCAGCTGAATCGAGCGCATGCCGTCTGCCAGGTCTGGATAGGTACGGTTGTAGGTAATAATAACTTCGCTCCCCTCATTGGAGAGTTTTTCAGCTATACTCTTGCCCATCCCGGACGAGCCGCCAATAATTAAGTACGATTTCATATTATTAGTTCCCCATTTAGTGTAAAAAAATACCCATTTCTACAATCCATATCCTTAAGCATTTTATTTTAGTGTGTTTACGTATTTTATTGGTCACTTAATAAGTAATTACGTATCAATATTTTGTAATTTAGGAGTATGAAAATTGTCATAATTAAGTAAATACATAGACATAATTATTCCCAAGGTACATTATTTATACTTTTTGTCTAAAAAAATACAAATTATGTTAGACAAAAAACTTCTACTCACTACATTATTAACAGCGGGACTAGGATGCTCAGCGCTTGCACAAACTGCCAGGGTACAAGTGATCCACAACTGCGCGGACGCTGCGGCAGATTCTGTAGATGTGTACCTGAACGGAACAAAGCTGTTGGATAACTTCGCTTTCCGTACAGCAACACCTTTCATTAATGCTCCCGCGGGCAGCGTTTCATTGGCAGTAGCTCCTAAGACGAGTACTTCTGTAGCCAACGCAATTTATACGCTTACGCCTACGCTTACAGCGGGACAAACCTACGTCCTGGTTGCTCAGGGCATCGTCAGCAGCACAGGCTATTCACCCGCACAGCCATTTCAGCTGAATGTTTATCCAATGGGCAGGGAGTCGGCTACCAGCGGAAATACGGATGTACTAGTAGCGCATGGCAGCACGGACGCACCTGCTGTAGATGTGCGCTCGGGCACAAGTGTGCTGGTTGACGATATCGCCTACGGATCATTCAGCAGCGGATATCTCACTCTCCCAACATCAGATTACAGCCTGGCGATCACCAATACTACTGGCAGCACTACGGTTGCCTCATTTGCGGCCCCGCTCCAGACTTTATCCCTATCAGGGACAGCATTGGTAGTTGTTGCATCAGGTTTTTTGAACCCGGCTGCTAACAGCGGCGGCCCCGCATTCGGGCTGTATGCCGCACTACCTACCGGAGGCGCATTAGTAAGACTGCCACGTTCGCCACGGCTGCAGGCTATACATAACTGTGCGGATGCAGCGGCAGACAGCGTTGACGTATACGTGAACGGTACCAAGCTGCTGGATAATTTTGCTTTCAGAACAGCTACACCGTTTATCGATGCTCCTTACGGACCTGTAACTCTCCAGGTAGCTCCTAAAACAAGTACATCGGCCAGTCAGTCAATATATACACTCAACGCAACACTGAATACTGACGCTACATATGTTGTAACCGCAGAAGGTATTGTGAGCCCATCAGGATATACACCTGCACAGCCTTTTAAACTGAATGTATTCGCCACGGCTCAGGAAACGGCTATGATGGCGGGCAATACGGACCTGCTGGTATATCATGGATGTACCGATGCGCCGGTGGTTGATATCAGATCGGGAAGTAATGTACTGGTGAACGACATAGCATTCGGCAGCTACAACAGTGCATACCTGAACCTGCCAACCAGCGATTATACGATCAACGTGACTGACGCTCCAGGTTCAACAGTAGTGGCCAGTTACAGCGCTCCTTTACAAACGCTTGGGCTGCAAGGTAAAGCATTGACCGTACTCGCCTCAGGTTTCCTAACACCCGCCAATAACAGCAGCGGCCCGGCATTCGGCCTGTACGTAGCCCTGCCTGAAGGCGGCGCACTTGTAGCTTTGCCAGCTGCTACTACCTCAGTAGGCAGTGTTGAAGGACGTGGAAAACTATCTGTGTATCCAAACCCTGTGATGGATAAGATATACCTGAATGGCGTAAATGCAGAAGGAGAGATAACCATAATGGACCTGACAGGTAAACTGGTGCGAGAGCAAGCAGCCTCAGCATCATGTGATGTCAGGGATCTACAGCCGGGCCTATACCTGCTGCGTTATAAGAATGGTAATGATGTGAGTATGGTGAAATTTGTAAAGCAGTAGTGGTTTTTTTCATAGGTGATAGGCAATAACGGCAGGCTCCCTGAATATTCAGGGAGCCTTTTTCGTGCCGTCGCCATCAACATGGCCAGCAACAAAGGAGTTGTCAATTCACCGGAAACGGAACCAATGGACGAATCTCTACAGAACTGCCGGGATACCTGAATATGGGACAGCTTTGGGACCATTCCTGTATCTCTGTCTCATGGTCTGATTTGCAAATCAGGAACCCAGAAACCAGTATACTGTCGGCATCTTTGTAGGGGCCTGGCTGGACAGTATCGTTTGTTACCACTACAGATGTATACTCTACAGGTGCAGTGAATACCAGCTTTCCCTGCATGGCGATACCGCCTATCCAGGATTGCCAGAGGGGCAGGTCTTCAGCCATATCAACGGCGGTTGCAATATAACCATGCTCCAGACTTGCATTGCGAAACAATAACAAATACTCTTTCATTTTGAAAAATTTTTAACGTTGAGTAATGCAGCAAAATTCCTGGAGTGCCACGATATGATTATTGACAATTGTCAATACTTTATATTATATCTGTATTCTCAGACGGCTGAATGTCTCTTGTGAAATGCCTAAGTAGGATGCGATTAATTTGCTTGGCAAACGGTTCATCAGATTTGACCTGTGATCCATTAGCCACCGTATTCTGTCCAATGCTGTCAATGAGACGAAGGTGTTAATTCTATGTACTGAATTGGCATAGGATGCTTCGAGTATTTGCCTGTATACAAGGTCGAATGCGGGAACCGATGACATTAGCTGGTAAAAACTGTTTCGATCTATAGCGAGTACTTCTGTATGTTCCACGGCTCGTATATTCTCGACTGCAGGCAGGGCTTTAGTGAAGCTGATCAGTTCTGAACACCAGTTATCTTCTATCACGATATCCCTGGTAGTCTCACGCATGGTATCATCGCAGATAAATATCTGCAGGCAACCTTTCGCAATATAATATACACATTTACATACTTCACCTTCCTTCAGAAGATATTCGCCCCTGCTGATTTTCAAGCTCCGGAAACTGCCCAGCACCCTGTCCAGTTCATCAGGATGATGCCCGAGCCTTTTTTCTATGTGTTGCTTAAGTGTTTCGAGCATGGCCAATTTTTAAATACCCGCTTTTTTGCAACTGTAGTCATACCCCCACACATTCAGCAGTAGCAGCAGTTTGCCATAAAAAATATCTTCCACAGGTATCGTGAGCAAGCGTAGGCCGATATTTTCCTGATCATTATAATGCACAACGGTTCTGCCAATGAAACTTCCGGTCAGTATACCATTGGAAAGAACAAAAGGTATCAGGATAAACAAAAAACTGAAGAAAAAGCCCGGCAGAAATGAGGGCTTTCTGTATACAAAAAAAGCCAGTGTGAACGCCAGCAGCAGGAAAGTTGCAGAAGTATAAAGACGGTCGATATACAACAGGCCCGTCAACAGTAGGCATGCCGACAGAAACATGTAAAACTTATTGACGAAGCCGGAGTACCGCTCAAATACAAACAGCCTGCTAAATGCATGATAGGTAAAGACACAGGCAAAAGGTATACAGAGGAAGAACAGGTATTCCTCAAGCGGCAACCCAAATAAAGACCACCCGAGTGTATATTGTTGATTAAATCCCCAAACGCCCAGGTTGGTATACAGTATATCCCAGCAGAGAAACAATAATGCAACGGTAAGGCAGGGTACTATGAAATAACGCCAGTTGCGGTAAAAGCTGAATTTTGGATAGAAAGATAGTAATAGCGGCCCGGCCAGACAGCAAAGGTTTACCAGTAAGTAAGTATAACGTTCACTCATGTCATCTGCCTGGTGTTCCAGGCTTCTTTAAAATATTTGAAAGGTACCCATAACATGCCGAAACACTCACCTTCTTCCTTTCCGATATGCTTATGATGCACTTTATGTGCTTTACGCAGCGCCCTGAAATAAACGTTATTGCTTCTGCGGAAGAATCTCATACGCTGATGGATGAAGATATCATGAACAAAAAAATAAGCCGCACCATATAAGGTGATACCAGTGGCTACAAACAAAAGTACACGCCATTGAGGAAACAGTGTTCCCAGAAGGAATACCGTCATGGAAAGCGTTCCAAATACGATAAAGAAATAGTCATTCTTTTCAAACTTCCCCTTGTGTGTTGGGTCATGATGGTCTTCATGCCAGATCCATAGCCAGCCATGCATCACATATTTATGCAGCACCCAGGTGAACCCTTCCATCAGGCAGAAGGTTACCGGTATGATAGCAGCATATAACAGAATACTCATAATAACGGTTTGATCTTTTCATACAATATCGGAAACCAGGTGGTAAATATACCCGGTGCTTCATTAACCATTGCTAATGCCTGGTCAGGTTCAACATAACACCACGATGCAACCTCTTGTGGGTTGGGTACTGGTGTAGTGTCGCAAACTCCAATAAATATATGGTCTAATTCATACTCAGTAAGTCCGTGGTCTACTTCAGCACGGTAACGTACATTAGTTTTATATACCAACGGGCAAGTCATTCCCATTTCCTCGAGTAACCTACGTTCCGCGGCAGCCATGGGCGATTCGCCGGGCCTGGGGTGGGTGCAGCAAGTGTTGCTCCACAAACCTGGTGAGTGATATTTGGATGACGCCCGTTGCTGGAGCACCATATCCCCGTTACTGTTAAACACAAAGATGGATACTGCACGGTGCAGGCTTCCGCTTACGTGCGCCTCCATTTTTTCCATGATACCTAGTTCACGGTCATTCTCATCAACGAGTTGTACATATTCTGGCATCATCAGGATAATAGCTTTAAACTGTTTCTGACATAGCTGTATGCAAGCAGGTTCATCTTCTGGTAATCGGGTATGCGCACACGACGGTGTAATATCTCGGAAGGCGCGATCTGCTTGATTTTGTTAAATAATTTGCGGTAGTAGATATAGGCGGTGTATACACCGAACCTTGAGGACGCAGGCAGTTGCTTAATACCTTCGAGTGCGGCATGGAAATCTGCTTCTATATCTGTTTCAATAGCATACTTGTCTGCTTCCGTGAAAGCGTTCAGATCTACGCCCGGGAAATATACCCTACCTAGTATCCTGTTGTCATCACGGATATCACGAAGGAAATTTACTTTCTGAAACGCAGCGCCAAGTTTCATGGCGGGTGTTTTCAGTCGCTCGTACAGCGGTCTGTCTCCTTGTGTAAATACCCGTAGGCACATAAGACCTACCACCTGGGCCGATCCGAGAATATACTGCTCATAGCTTTGCGCATCGTGGCCTTGCATGGACAGGTCCATTTCCATGCTGTCCAGAAAACAATCAATCAGATCTTGTTCAATACCATAATCCCATACTACCTGCTGGAAACTGTTTAGGACGGGATTTAGACTGAGTTTTCGGTCAATAGCCTCGTAGGTCTGCTGTCTGAATTCTGCCAGTAATGTCTGCTTGTCATAGTCGTGAAAACTATCAACGATCTCATCAGCAAGACGTACGAAACCGTAAACACTGTAGATCGCATTGTGCAGCTTACGGCTCAGGCAAAAAATGCCGATAGAGAAGCTGGTGCTGTAGGACCTGGTGATATGCCGGCTCGTATCGAGGGATATTTTGTCAAATAGAGCTTTCATAACTAATTGCTTTTGAGATAACGGATGAGTTGGTCTGCGGCAATGCCGCCGGAAATAACTGCAGGTGGTAGCCCCGGCCCCGGAACGGTAAGCTGACCTGTATAGAATAAGTTCTTTACTTTTTTATTGCGCATTTTTGGTTTTAGAAAGGCTGTCTGCATCAGGGTATTGGCAAGTCCGTATGCATTGCCTTTATAAGCATTGTAGTCATGCACGAAATCCTTCAGGCAGTAACTGCGTTTGCTGATTACGTGAGGCAGTATATCCGTTTTGCAGAACTCAGTCAACTTGCTTATAATCATTTGGTAATAATGCTCCCGGGTCTCCTCGCTGTCTACGAGGCCAGGCGCTATGGGTATCAGCACAAAAAGGTTCTCCATACCTTCAGGAGCCACTGAAGGGTCGGTTTTGGAAGGACAGCAGACGTAGAACATGGGATCCTCCGGCCACTTCGCTTCTTTATAGATGGCTGCTGCATGGGCGTCAAAGTCTGTATCGAAAAACAAGTTATGGTGTTCCAGCCGCGGTAGGCGTTTGTCTACACCCAGATAGAATATAAGACAAGAAGGAGCCATTACTTTCCCGTTCCAATATTTTTCATCGTAGTTCCTGTAAAAATCATCCAGCAAGTGCTGCTCTGCATGGTGGTAATCGCAGGATACAATAACCCCATCCGTGACATATTCGGACTCAGAAGTTCGAAGGGCATAAGCCTTGCGCTCAGCGACAGTAATATGTTCCACCGGGCTGTTCAGGTGAAACGATACGCCCATTTCACTGGCCAGATCGGCTATCCCCTTAAAAAGCTCGCCCATGCCCCCCATGGGATAGAAAGTACCCTGACTTAATGCTGCGTGATTCATGAGGGTGTATAAGGCTGGGATACGATCTGGCATAGCACCCAGAAAGATTACCGGGAACTCAAGTAATGCTACCAGCCCGGGATCCCGGAACTCCTTACGCACATACTGTCGCACGGAACGGAACAGGTCTGTTTTGAATAATGCATTTATGACGCCCGGCCGTACAAATTCAGTCCAGCTATGAGCCGGCGAGCGCACAAGGTCATTCATGCCAATACGGTATTTTTCAGCTGCATCTTTTAGGAAACGCTTTAATTTTACGGAACTGCCCGGTTCCCGCAATTCAAATACATCATATAATAACTCAGGGTCTGCAGGTACCGGCAGTATATCGTCCGGCCCGAAAATGATCTGAAAGCCCGGATCCAGTTTCCTTAGTTCAAAAAAATCCTGACTTGACCTGCCCATGTCCCCAAAGAAACCCTCAAATATGTCCGGCATCCAGTACCAGCTCGGCCCCATGTCGAAAACAAAACCATTGTCTGTATAAATGCGCCCCCTTCCGCCCACCTGGCTGTTTTTTTCAAACAGGTGTACCTCTCTACCCGATTTGGCAAGATAGCAGGATGCGACAAGGCCTGAAATTCCACCGCCGACAACACTAACGGTCTGCATAAAGAATAAGCTGGATTTAACTCAATTTTTATAAATATCGTACTATTATTTTTACATAAGGTACATAAACGTATTGATTTTTTGTATGGTTCATTAGGTAATTACAATCAGTGGCATATTTTTTATTTAATACAATTAAGTTTTACTTTTTTAAAAAATGGTTTGTTTACGTAGTGTTTGTGGTTTAAATGCAGCGTAAACGTTCTATATTTTATTATTTTTTAGAATATTGGTACTATTACTCTATGAAATCGAAGAAGCTTCTTATTGAGTTGATTGGATTAATTGATGAGTTTGAGGATCATCTTGGTGATCAGCAGGAGCTTTGTATGCCTGATTTTATCGGCTTTATTAATGCCCGATATGCGCAGGGTCAAATGGATATACGCATGCTAACCGGTGGTGAGCAGCAACAAATGGTGCAGGAATATGCAACCCCGGAGGTGGAAATCTCACGCCTGGTAAGTATCATGTTCCGCTATGCCAAAACCTATATAAAAAAAGCACTGAAAGGCAGTATCATACAGACTGCAGATGAGTTTACCTTCATGATCATTCTGCTGACCCATAAAAGTCTCTCAAAAACAGAGCTGATTAATAAGAATATCATGGAGAAGACCTCTGGTACCGAGGTCATCAAAAGGCTGATCAAAAAGGGATTGATCACACAATTCGACTACGAAAATGACCGCCGTGCCCAGCATGTTGCTGTTACAGATAAAGGACGGCAGGAAGTGTTTTCCGTACTGCCGGGTATGAACACCGTCAGCCAAGTGGTGGCGGGTAATCTCACACCACCCGAGCGCCAGACATTGGCTTACTTGCTTAAAAAGCTCGACTACCATCATCACGAGATATATACTACCCGTAAAGATGACGAGCTGGATGTTCTGGTATATAAATAGACTATTTCATATACTCTATCCTTGCTGATGTTGTGTCATTCCCGTTATAATCTGTCTCATGATGCAGAACAAGTATTTGGCTGAGCCTTTCACGTAACACCGTCCTTCGACGTACATCACAGCAAGACTCCTGATACTTGAGCGTATCTGCAAAAGCGTGCACCCATGAATCTACCATTATAATAAGCCCACCGATATAAATACTTGTTGGATGAATTGCTAGCAAAAGGATTAATCAATTGGCTGATCCGGGTTTGTATATACCGATGGTACTGTGGGTGACATTCCTATTTAATTTTAATATTACTATAGGCCTGCCGTTATTCTATATACTGATCAGCAGCTAGCTAGTGTTGGTGATCGATTATAGTTGAAATACTCTATAGTAGTATTTAACACTTTTATAATAGTATTACTATCTATTAATAAACAATTACTTTAATTTTGCTGCAAGTAATATGACATGGCAAAAATTTCATCCTTCAGGAAATTCCTTGAACTCCTCAAATACGAAAAGTCGGAGATATCGGCCATCTATTTCTATGCAGTGCTCTATGGACTAGTGCAGCTCTCGGTGCCGCTCGGTATACAGTCCATCATTAGTTTTGTACTGGGCGGTGCAATATCTACCTCCCTGGTGCTGCTTATTGTCTTCGTTATTGCGGGAGTTTTCATTACTGGTTTGCTGCAGGTCAACCAGATGAAGCTTATTGAAAAGATCCAGCAACAGCTATTTGTTCGCTACTCCTTTCAGTATGCGGATATCATACCAAATTTCAATCTCAGAAAGGTGGATGGCTATTACCTCCCTGAGCTCGTAAACAGGTTCTTTGATACAATACCTCTTCAGAAAAGTATCTCCAAGCTGCTACTCGACATACCGGGAGCCACGATACAGATATTATTCGGGCTTGTGCTGTTATCCTTTTACCATCCTGTATTCATCATTTTCGGAGTTTCGCTGCTGTTTATACTGTATCTTATCCTGCGCTCTACCACGGGGCGGGGAATGGAAACGAGTATTTTGGAAAGTGACTATAAATACATGGTGCTCGGTTACCTGGAAGAACTTGCACGCGTAGTTACTTCTTTCAAATTCTCTAAGAACAAAACACATCATCTGACCAAAACGGATGAATATGTGGTGGGTTATCTCAATGCCCGGACGGCACATTTCAAAGTACTGCTGTTCCAATATTGGGCGCTTATAGGCTTTAAAGTGCTGATTACTTCGGCGATGCTGATAGTTGGCGCTTATCTGCTTATCGCCCAGCAGCTGAATATCGGTCAGTTTATTGCCGCCGAAATTGTCATATTGATGATTATCGGATCGGTTGAAAAACTAATACTGAATCTAGACAAGGTTTATGACGTGTTGACCTCCGTGGAAAAGATCACAAAGGTAACCGATAAGCCTACTGAGAAAAGAGGTGGTCTTTTGCTCGAAACTACAGGCGGCATCGCTGTAGAGGCACATAACCTCTATTTTGGTTACGACGGGGAAGAAACCCTGATTAATAATGTCAGCTTCAGCATCGGCAAAGGAGAGAAAATAGGCATATTTGGCGCTCCCGGCTCCGGTAAATCTACCTTGCTTCGCCTCATCAGCGGTACTTATACCGACTTTGGTGGTAACCTTTTGCTGGAAGGGGTGCCTGTACATTCCTATGATCTATACTCCCTCCGGAGTCAGACAGGTATTATGCTGCACCAGCAGGAAGTATTTCAGGGATCCATCCTGGAAAATATTTGTATGGGCAATCAGGAAATCACATATAAGGAACTGGATATGCTGGCAGAAATTACGGGGCTAAAACCGTTCATCAGCACCAAAAAGGAAGGGTATGAATTTCAGATACAGCCGGCGGGGCAACATCTTTCGAGCCGTATCATAAAAAAAATACTGCTGATGCGTGCATTGGTAAGCAATCCTAAACTATTACTGCTGGAAGAACCCTGGACTGGTATTGAACCCATATACCGGGAGCGGATACAGCAATACCTGCTTCGGCAAACGCCTGATACGACCGTGATCGTGGTAACTTCCGATGAAGAATTCACCAGGCGGTGCGACAAGATTTTCTTTCTGGAGAATGGAACAATTACCCCCAAAAAGCAACAGTAGCATGCAAGAGGTTAAAAAAATAGTGGAAGCAGCAGTTACAGACAGGCCAGTGAAATCTTTCACAAGTGTTTACAGGGCCGGCAAGGAAAGTACTGTACGGTTCTGGGTGTATGGCATACTACTGACAATGCTCGTAGTGCTGCTGCTGCCATGGACACAAAACATACGTGCCCGCGGCAGCGTTACTACCCTGCGGCAGGAACACCGCCCGCAAGAGCTGAATACAATTATTGCGGGAAGGATCGTAAAATGGTATATAAGAGAAGGTGATTTTGTGAAGGCAGGGGACACGATCGCTCAACTCGCGGAAGTTAAAGACAGCTATCTGGATACCAACCTGCTTTCACGCACGCAGGAACAAATCACCGCCAAATCTGCATCTATTCAATCTTATACGGAGAAGGTTGCCGCCAATGCTGCTCAGATGTCTGCAATAGAACAGGCGCGCGTCCTCAAACAAGAACAATTGCAGAACAAACTGCGACAGTTGGAACTGAAAATTACCAGCGACTCCATGGAGATGATCGCGGCAAGAAATGATTTTCGTATAGCAGAAGAGCAATATAAGCGGCAGAAAGTGATGCGTGATAGCGGGCTTGCTTCCCTCGTTCAGGTTGAGCAAAGGCTGCAAGGATACCAGAATGCAATGGCGAAAAAAGTCAGTGCCGAAATAAAGTTCACCAATACAAAGACGGATCTGACCAATACAAAAATCGAGTTGAACCAGATAGTTCAGGAGTATGCTGAAAAATTCTTCAAAGTACAGGCAGACCGTGCAGCAGCACAAAGCGAGATCGCTTCAGGCCGTGGGGAATTGGCAAAACTTTCCAACCAGTATACAAACTATGCAATACGTGCTGGACAATACTACCTTTTGGCACCGCAGAGCGGGCAAATTGTAAAAGCATCAAAAGCAGGTATCAATGAGATCGTGAAAGAAGGAGAGAAACTGGTGGAGATCGTGCCTGCTGAACCAGACTATGCTGTAGAAATGTTCGTACGTCCGATAGACCTGCCATTGTTGGCAAAGGGACAAAAGGTACGATTCATGTTTGATGGGTTTCCAGCTATTGTTTTCAGCGGATGGCCGCAGGCATCATACGGAACCTTTGGTGGGCGTATTGTGGCCATTGAGAATTCTGTGAGTGCCAACGGCAAATTTCGCGTACTGGTGGGCGAGGACCCTGCTGACAGGCCCTGGCCAAAGGCGCTGAAGATGGGCGCAGGCGCTGCAGGTATAGCATTGCTCAAAGACGTTCCGATATGGTATGAGCTATGGCGTAATATCAATGGCTTCCCTCCGGACTACTATCAGCCTAAAGAGAATAAAGATGAGAAAAGTAATTACTAGGATACTGCTGCTGTACGTGCTGTCTTTTGCCTGCATAGACTGTTGCGGTCAGGATACAGCTTCGACGCTTGGCAAAGATGCTTTTCTCAGTATACTACATACGTATCACCCAGTGCTCAAGCAGGCAGACCTGCTGGTACGGCGGGCAGGTGCAGGTGTATTGGAGGCCCGGGGAGCTTTTGACCCGAAGGTTGAAGCGGGGCTTGACCGTAAAACATTTGACAGCAAACTTTACTACAGCTATTTCAATCCTCAGCTTACGATTCCAACATGGTATGGCATAGACATCAAAGCAGGCACGGAAGAGATATTAGGCGACCGTGTGACATCAGAAGCAACACTCGGGAGAACCAGTTACATCGGTGTGCGCGTCCCTGCCAGTAGTCTTTTCTTCGATAGCAGAAGGGCTACTTTACGACAGGCTCAAAGCCTGCGTCAGGCAAGCGAAGCTGAAAGGTCTCTTATCATAAACGACCTGCTGTACGACGCAATGAGTGCATACTGGAACTGGGTTCGTGAGTACCGGCTCTATATAATTATAACTGATGCGGTACGTATCAACGAAGAACGTTTGAAGTTTGTGGCGACAGAATACGAACAGGGAAACAGGCCGGCCATAGATACAACAGAAGCGCTTACTCAACTACAGAGTTTCTATTTGCAGCAGAATGCGGCATGGCTGGCCTTTCAGAATGCTGGCCTTGAATTGTCAAATCATCTATGGCGTGAATCCAATCAGCCTTTTGAGTGGAGTAGTACAATTGTACCTCCCGACGATGCGTTGCTGGAGCTTCCTGAAATACCGGCGCTGGAACAACTTGTCGCAGAAGCTATCGATAACCACCCAAAGCTGCTGTCGGTGCGCTTTAAGGGGGATGTGCTGGAAACTGAGCAAAAGCTCAAAGCACAATACCTGCTACCCAAATTGGGTGTGAATGCTAACCTGCTTTCCAAAGGTTACGGACTGCCGGATGAGGTAGCTATGCCGTTTCTTGAAAATAATTATAAGCTGGGTGTTGACTTCAGTATGCCGCTTTTCCTCAGGGAATCCCGTGGTGCCTACCAGTCCACACGCCTCAAGCGTCAGGAGAATACATTGGAACAGGATCGTTTATCCCTTCAGGTTCAAAACAAGGTGAAAGCTTATTATAACGAGGTAATGCAGCTGCGCCAGCAACTGGAACTCTATCAGCAGGCGCTCGAGAACAACCAACGCATGTTCCAGGGAGAGCGGATACGTTTTGAAGTCGGAGAAAGCACTTTGTTTGTATTGAACGCCCGGGAAAATAAGGTTCTGGAGACCGTGCAGAAACTTACCGAGCTACGCGCAAAATGGCAAAAAAGCTATATCGGCCTGCTGTGGGCGGCAGGCGTATTAAAGTAAGCGTTACTTTTTACCCTTATTAAAAGCATTCAGTGCACTGAATACAAGGTGGTGCAAAAAGTCGACCAGAGGGGATGCCGTTTTCGCTTTGCCGAAATCTGTAAGCCTAGGCAGGTGATCTTTAAAGTACAACTGGTGGTGCGCCGTCTCGATAACGGTGCTGGCCAGCGAATGCGGGAATGTAAATCCCGGTTTGTACTCCAAGAATACTTCGGCAATACGGTGGCAAAGATCCTTATAAGGTTTGAACAGCATGTCTTTATTGTCTTCTGCAACATGCTTCGTCAGGTAAGATTTGTCACCTTCAGCTATCACGATCCGGTGTAGCACATTCTTATCGATATGCTCCATGATAAACTGGTCTTTTTCCTGGAAAGTCAGCAGACGGATGATTGTGTTGATCTTTTGCTGTGCATCCTTTATGTTATTGGTATGGAACATCAGCTGGTACTCCATCCACGTCCAGAACCATGTTGTAATATAGATGAGCAAGCGGTGCTTATTTTCAAAATACCTGTATATACTTGCCTCTGTAGTTCCAACCTGTGCTGCCAGCTTTTTAAACGTGAATTCTTCGAAGCCAAGTTCATCAATCATCTTAATTCCTTCACGCACAATGTTGCGGCCTAGTTCCGATCCTTCCGGGTCGCGCACATAGAGCTTTGCATTCATCTTGATCTGTAGCTGCAGTTCCATTTGAAGCGGTTTGATAGCAAATTTAGCAAACCTAGATGAATACTGCTATAAAGAATATCTACACTTCTATCTAAGATAGCTTTACTTAATCGGTAGATATTATAGTGATGTATCTGATGCTTTAATAAAGAGGCGGAAGAAACATGTAACTACTGTTATTGCAGAAAACTATAAGACGATAGACAGTAGTAGTATTACTATCAAAAAAGAAGAGCTTTCATTAACTTTGCTTGAAAATTGGTTACATGCTTAAAGATGTCAAAGTCGGTATTTTGGGAGGAGGGCAACTGGGTGCCATGTTGTTAAGACACGCTATCGACTACGGTCTGAATGTGAAAGTTATGGATCACGATGCAGGTGTACCAGCCGCAAAGTATACAGCATCGTTTTACAAAGGTCATCCTGCGTCATTCGAAGATGTTATGGCATTTGGTAAAGGTCTGGATATACTGACGATTGAGATGGAGAATGTAAACACGCAAGCCTTGAGGCAATTGGAAAATTCTGGCGTGAAAGTATACCCATCCGTAACGATTATCGAAACCATACAGGATAAGTATGTGCAGAAGAAGTTCCTCGAATCAAACAACATACCGGTAGCGAAAGGCGTACACATCCTTAGCAAAGAAGACCTCAGGACACACGTGGATAAATTGCCCGGATGCCTTAAAAAATGTAAAGGAGGTTATGACGGTTACGGGGTGATGATGATCGAGTCTGATAATGACTTTGAACGGGCCTTTGATGAGCCATGCATCCTGGAAGAAAAAGTCGATATCAAGCATGAGATTTCTGTGATCGTCTCCAGGGACACGTATGGTGTAATTCAATGTTACGACCCTGTTATGATGATATTCGATAAGGAGCGTTCTATACTGGACTTCCAGGTATGTCCCGCAAATCTCCCGCATGACAAGGCTATGGAATGTAGTAGCCTGGCAATCAAGATCGCCGAAGCGCTGGACTTGATAGGCATATTGGCGGTAGAGATGTTTATAACAGCGGATGGATCTGTACTGGTAAATGAAATGGCCCCCCGCCCGCACAATAGCGGGCACCATACTATAGAGGCTTGTACTACATCGCAGTTTGAACAGCTGCTCAGAGCAATACTAGGCCTGCCTTTGGGATCTGCAACCTTGAAGAGGCCGGCTGTGATGATCAATGTGCTTGAACCGGTTGCCGCTAAAAGATCAGGCATGGAAAAGGCACTGAATAAAATATTGGGTCTGGACAATGTCCACCTTCACTGGTACGGAAAAGAACCGGGACGCCCGGGACGTAAGATGGGTCACATTACGATCACCGAGCACACGATCGAGCACGCATTATCAAAAGCAGTTATGGTACGTCACATTTTAAACAATACACATGAGTAAATTGAAGGTTGGGATCATCATGGGCAGTAAATCAGACGCGGACGTCATGCAGAAAGCCGCAGATGTGCTCAAACAATTCGGAATCGGTTATGAATTTAGTGTGGTGTCTGCACACCGTAGCCCCACGCGCATGTTCGAATATGCCCAAACAGCCGAGGAGCGCGGCATTGAGGTTATTATCGCGGGCGCGGGTGGTTCGGCACACCTGCCAGGTATGGTCGCAGCTATAACAACAATACCCGTAGTTGGTGTACCGGTTAAGTCATCCAACTCGCTGGACGGTTGGGATAGCCTTCTCTCTATTGTACAGATGCCTAACGATATTCCCGTGGCAACGGTTGCCGTAAATGGAGCCCACAATGCAGGTTTGCTAGCCGTACAAATGCTGGCAATAGCAGACCCGGATCTTCGGAAGAAGCTGGCTGAATTGAAGGAGGCCAACTACAAAAAAGTGTTGCAACAAAATGATGAAATCAAACAAAATAGATAAAAGCGAAGCAACTGAATGGCTTCTCATAAGCACCTTCGGGCAAGCATTACAGCTTGCCCGATTTTTTTTGCTACAGTTACTAAGATGTTATGGGCAGTATCAATAAACGACCAGCACTTTGCTGGTTAACTGATGCAAACTAAAATAGCCAAAGCCTGTATTAATGTTTGTAGGCAGGTTGATAGGCTCTCCGGAAAGTTGATTGATTAGATACCCTGTCTTTTTGTACACTTCAAGATATTTGTAGTGAGCATTGTCAATATTACCGACATGAACGATCAAGGTGTCGGATTTATGTGCCTTGCATGTGAAACTTTTTGTTAGTACTCCATTATCGGCATCTGCACCACTAAATAACTGCAATCGTTTGGGCTCAAAACTATGTGCAGCTGAGAGGTCTTTTACTTCACCTTTTGAGCCTTCGCGTAATTGCCTGGTAGTGCTGTAGCTAACAAAGTATTTTGATTCGGATGTTGCATCTGCGATACTCACACGTATGCTTGTCAAAGTATCTGTTGCATTTTCCGACAATTGAATTGAAATATCCTTTATGACAGGTTTGGGTAAAAAGGTAGTAATGGCATTGACAGTGGTTCGTTCTTTGTAATCATGCAATACAAGCGTATATTTTTGACCGTATTTCAGATCCAGATTTCTGCTACCAAATACTCCCGGTTTTATCTTATACAGTGTATCGGTGCTATTTTCATTAGTCAACAACACTAATGCTGAATCAATAAGCATGTCTGCCGGCATTTTATCTACGAAGTTCATTGAAGTGTCTCCGTGTGCCAGCATTGAGCTTATAGAATAACTGGCGGATATATAGGCTGAATGTTGATCATAGGCTATTGAAGAAATTGTCACCGCTTTTTTTGATTGCGGAATATCTATGTCTATTGGCTTGGGGCGGCAGCTCACCATTACTATGGAAATGAGTGCCGGGATTGCAAGTGTTTTTTTCATTTTGTTTAGATATTAAAATTTAAGGTAGCAGCGGTAATGGTGCCAAATAAGCCTTCTTGCTGGTATTTGTATTTTGACTCTTTATTATCCCATACCCGTTGCACTTTATACGGCTGTGTCCTGTTCAAAAGGTTGTAGACACTGATCTGTGCATCGGCATTTATTTTTCCTATGCTGAATTTATATTTCATGGCTGCATCAATACGAAATGAAGCGGATAATCTCATTTCATTGCGGCCAGTATATGATGGCATAATATCAAAACCAGAAAGGTCAGGTTTGGGTATTGCATATTGGTTGTTCTGGCCGGTGAAAGGGCTACCTGTAGCATACAACACATTCGCACTTATAGATAACTTTTTATTGATGTCGTACATACCGGTAAGCGATATGTCGTGACGGCGATCGTACCTTGAATAATATTTTTTACCGTTGTTCAACGAATCGAACTTGCGCTCTGCGAACGATAGTGAGTATCCGGCCCAACCTGTGAAGCGACCTGCCGTTTTCGTTACAAAAACCTCCAATCCGTATGAAGCACCGTGGCCATGTACCATCTCTTTTTCATAATCATTATTCAATACAAGCAAAGCGCCTTCTTTATATTCGGTAAGGTTGCGCATCCGTTTATAGTACGCTTCACCTGTTATTGATATCTCTTTCTCAGGGATTGCATAATAATACCCTGCGCTCAGCTGGTCAGAAGTGCCGGGCTTCAACCCGGCTGTTACAGGATACCACAAATCGGTAGGCAAGGCTAGAGAAGCGCTGGATACAAGGTGCATATACTGTACCATGCGTGCATAAGATAGCTTTATGGAACTTTTTTCGTCAATAAGATACCTGAACGAAACCCGTGGTTCGGGGTTAGCATATACTTTATCTTTTACAATGGCACTGCTTATACGCGTGCAGATGTTGGCTTGCCATTTATCATTAATTGTTATGTCGTCGCTTATATATACACCAGCTTCGGTAGTATAAATTTTCTGTCCATTGCTACTCCCAAACTTTTCCAACAGCTCACCTTCACTATGTGTAACATTTGGATTGAAATAATGATGAACCAGGCTCAGCCCGCTATTGATCTTATGCGCGCCTGTTTTTTGCAACCTGTGATCTGCTTTTATACCAATATCCTGAATGCTGGACTGGGTGCTTAGTTGATTGCCACGCATTTGCCCGTTTATATTGTACTGAAAACGGGATTGAAATAGCGTAACATCTGAACTGTGGCGGTTATTGGCAGACATATTATTCCACCGTAAAACGAAGGTTCTGTTGCCCAGCTTCATGTTTGTTTGTATTTGCTGTGCGGTCGGAAGACTATCCTTGCCAATGTCTTTAGCAGATAGCTTATCATCACCTATATACGAGCTGAGATAGAAACGGTTGTGTTCATCGGCTACATACATCAGCTTTGTATTCAGGTCATAAAAATGATATGGTATATCTTTAAGTACTTTGTCGATATAAGTGCGCCTGCCTGCTACCATCAGCGATGCTTTGTTCTTTATCAAGGGCATTTGCACACTCACGGCAGATGCAATGGTGCCTATGCTTGCACTGGCTTTAGCGTCGGTAAGGCTGGCCTCTTTTGTTTTTACATCCATTACCGATGACAAACGGCCTCCATATTGTGCAGGGAAAGATGATTTATACATCTGTACATCGCGTATAGTGGCTGTATTAAATATGGAGAAGAAACCCAGCAGATGCCCGGCATTATATACCGGTGCTCCATCCAGTAGTATAAGGTTTTCATCATTGCCACCCCCACGCACATACATGCCGATGCTTCCTTCCGTACCACGTTTTATTCCCGGTGTAAGCTGCAATGCTTTAATGATATCTGGCTCACCGCCTATGCTCGGTGCTTTTGCAAGCATAGCGGCAGGTATATCCACCTTGCCCATCTGCGTGTTTTCTATCAGGCTTTTAGTTCTACCGCTTTGTGCCGTTACATTCACTTGCGACAGGCTATTGTATACAATATTTGTGTCGGCAGTGTGTTGTCCGGAAGAAGTATACGCAGCAAGCAAACAAATAATGAGGATGTACGATTTCATGCAACTGTGTTGTTGCAGTAATAACGGCAAGCAGCATCTGTACCCCTACGCCAATAAATTATATTTTATAAAAAGGTGCCTTTTACTAACGTGCATTATATTGCATCCTGCTTGGCTAGATTTTTTTTCATTTTTCCTGATAAAGCGTAGGGGTCGTTTATAGTAGTTGCGTTTATAGGTAAATAAACAAAACTAGTATGACAAAGAAATTCACTCTTGCACTGATAGCACTAATACCTATTGTAGCCTCAGCACAACCTACATTATCAAAAGCAGAAGATATTACCGCAGGTACTTCTGTGAAATTTCAGAATTGCCCGGCCGCAGTACCAGGCGCAGCCGGGGCCAATAAAACATGGGATTTTAGCAACCTGTCACCCACAGTAGGAGATATAACACGTTTAACTTATTCAGCAGCACCGGCAGGCAACCCTTTTGGCGCTAATCTGGTGCAAAAAAGCTCTGATAGCCTGTATAGGTATATCAATAAGCAAGCAGGAGGCTCCTATGTTGCTGCCATTATAGATTCGAGTGCAGATGGTGACAACATAAGTGTCAGCTATGCTACCAATACTATGCTTCAGATAAAACGCCCATGTAGCTATAACACAGTGGCTACTGATACTTTTAGCGATCAGTATAGCGTAATGGGCGCTACAGTAACCGGTGGGGGAACTATATCGTTGAAGGCAGATGGTTACGGCACCCTCAAGTTGCCCACAGGTACGTTTAATAATGTGCTCAGGATACGTGCGGAGCACGTACAGAATGATACTTTTGGCCCTCCGATATCTATGAGTATAACAAATACGATAGTTAGTTACACCTGGTACGATAACGATCATGTAGCACCTTTACTACGAATAGATTCAACTATTAGTATTGGTAGTAGTGATGTTACAACAGCGTATTTGCTAAACGAAACATATCCTTTGGCTGTAACTGATGCCATGGCAAAGACTCAGAATGCTACTGCATCATTTACCAATGAGGGGCTGATACTGAGAAGTGAGTTCAAAACTGACCGTAAGTATGAGATGAACTTGTATAATTTTTCTGGCCAGCTCATGCACCATAGTGTATTTATACCAACATCCACTATGCAGAAATTCCCGTTAACCACCGATTTGATCCCCGGTTTGTATGTCGTAAAGCTGAAAGAACTGTATACGGTGGATAATACAAGCGTTATAAAGCTGATAAAATAGGTTCAACATAATGTCATTGAAAGGAAGGCCTGTGCAAAACAGCCTTCCTTATTTTATCAAACCACAAAAAAGATATTGCATTGTCCATTCTATTTCAAAGATTATGATACTAAAAAATATATAGGAATATTACCTTTGCCTAAGGTTAATAACTTGATATAGAAAGTGTCAGCTACCGATAAGGATTTTAAGCAACTGTTTGACCAGGAATACGTTAAGCTATGTAAATATGCCTATTCCTACATGCAGGATGAGCATCTTGCAGAAGATGTTGTGCAGGAAACCTTTATAAAGATATGGGAGCAGAAAAAAGACCTGATAACCTCGCCCGATATCCGCTATTATCTTATAACAGCCGTTAGAAATAACTGTATCACCGCTATTAGGAAAACTAAGACTACCCAAACACATTTTACCGATAATACCCCCGAGCCTGAGCCCGAACCATATTTAGGCCAAAGACAACTGAGAGAAAATGAAACCGAGCAGGCAAGGAAAATAAAGGATGCACTGAACCAGCTACCGCCTAAATGCAAGGAGGTGTTTCTGCTGGTGAAGCTGCATAATATGAGCTACAAACAGGCTGCGGATAGCCTTGATATCTCGGTAAAGACCATTGAGAACCAGATGGGCAAAGCAATAAAGATATTGCGTGAGCATGCGCTGGTATCATCAATATTGCTTTTGGGTTTATTTCTTATAAAAATGTTGGCCGGTGAATAGGGGTTTTGATATTTGTTGACGTTTTACAATTGAGGGAATATATTAAATGCAGGATCTGATATATATAAATATTGCTAAACAGCTGAATGGTGAGGCTACAGAAGCCGAGCAACAGCAGGTAGAAGCATGGCTTGCCGAAAGTCCGGATAATGTATCTGTTTACAACGATCTGAAGGCTGCATGGCAGGCGTCGGACGAGTTGTTTGACACTCCTGCATTCAATAGCAATACTGCATGGGCAAACGTTGCGTCGCGTATACAGGTAGACGCTGCACCTAAAAAACGGAGTATAGCCCTGCCTGCCTGGGCCAAATACACGCTGGCTGCTGCGGCTATCCTGCTCGTTGGCCTTTTTGTTGTAAAACAAAATGGCAATGATACCATAACCATAGCTGCAAATGAGGGTAATATGGAGATCACCCTCCCGGACAACTCACATATAACACTAAAAAAAGGTAGTGTGCTACAATATCCTGAAAAATTTGAAGCCACACAGCGTAAAGTAGCGCTGCAAGGCGAGGCATTTTTTGAGGTGGCCCGTAATGAGAAAAGCCCTTTTATTATAAATGCCCAATCGGCTGAAGTGAAAGTATTGGGTACTTCTTTTAATGTAAAATGTGATAAGGAGAAAGCCAGTGTAGTAGTACGCACAGGTAAGGTACAGATGTCGGTAGCTAAAGCATCAGTGATACTTACGCCTGGTGAAAAGGGTTCTTTGGTTAATGGGCGGCTTTCTGAAGAAAATGTATCGATAGACAACTATATGTATTGGAGAACAGGTACGCTTAATTTTTCCAATACACAGCTTTCATCTGTTATCAGCGAGCTAAGTGAGCTAAAAGATACCACGATAATGTTTGATAGCGCGTTTACTGAAGCGCAAAAGGCGCAGTTGATAAGCATCTCTTTCCACAATCAGTCGCTGGATGAAATGATGGCGGATATAGGCCTGATAACGCAAAGTCAATGGCTTAAAAAAGATTCAGTATTCATACTTAGTAACAAATAGCATGAAGCGAGCGTTACTGTGTCTGTTTTTATGCTTAGTATCTGTGGTTGTTTTTGCGCAGCAGGGCACCTTATTATCAACGGCCTACAAGCCGGGCTTCTCAAAAGGCACTATTGGTGCGTACCTCGAAGATATAAAGGCAAAAACCAAGGTCGAGGTTTCATACAGCCATGCAACAATAGATCCGGCACAGCATGTAAGCCTGAATGGTAATGAGCGCACAGTAAGCGAAGTGCTGAATACGATACTTTCGGGCTATGGTGTTAGTGTCATCGAAAGAAGGGATAAGGTATTGATCGTATCACCACAGCAAGGGTTAAAAAAAAAATACTCAGAGGTAGGGTTTCACACCATTAATGGCTATATAAAAGATTCAGCCAGCAAAGAGGTGCTCATAGGCGCAGTATTATATGTACCATCATCCGGCGCCGGTGTTGTTGCCAATGCCTATGGTTATTACAGCCTCACACTGCCGGCTGGCCGGCACAAGATTGTTTGCTCCTACATAGGTTACAGGGCCGATAGTTTTGTACTGCAGGTGAATGCTGATAATAGAAAAGATATCTTGCTGAGCCCGCGCAATTATTTATCAGAAGTCGTCGTTACCAAAACGGCAAATATGCAACCCGGGCATGTAAAGCTGTCACTCAGCGATATAAATGCGCATCCTGCACTTTTGGGGGAGAATGATGTAATGCGTGCGCTGCAAAATGTATCGGGTGCACAATGTGGTATGGACGGCACCAGCAGTTTGCTGGTGCGTGGCGGCGACCCCGGGCAAAACCTCAGCTTGCTGGATGGGGTGCCTGTTTATTATGTAGATCATTTCTTTGGCCTTACATCCATATTTAATGCTGAAGCTATTAAGACCGTAGATTTTTACAAAGGGGCATTTCCTGCCCGGTATGGTGGCAGGCTATCGTCCATCATAGATGTAAATACCAAGGATGGCGATATGGAAAAGATGCATGGCCAGTTCACTATGGGGCTGGTAAAAAGCACGCTAAACCTTGAAGGGCCGATAGTAAAAAATAAAGCTTCGTTTATGGTAGCAGGCAGGCGCACCTGGCTGGATGCATTGTGGCGCCCTTTTACCAAAGACCTTAGCCTTCATTTTTACGACGTGAATGTGAAAGCAAACTACATATATAATTCTGACAACCGGTTTTATGCCAGCTTTTATAATGGCAGGGATAAGATGGCTTTGAAGGCGCAAGGAACAGATGGGAGTCTTAGTTGGGGCAATACGGTTAGTGCCGTTAAATGGAACCGTATCATCAATCCGAAGTTATTTGTTAATACTATAGCCACTTACAGCCAGTTTAAATTTCAGCTTAGGGAAAAACGCGAAGTAGAAGATGCATCTGCAAATAGCACATTAGATTATAGCGGTAATTCTACAATATCTGATGCTGCACTAAAGATTCAAGCCCAATGGTATCCCTCGGCTCAACACAGCATACAGGCCGGAATAGGCTATAGCAACTCAAAATTTGTGCCCGTTGAGCGAGAGGATAGTTATAATTTGGGTATTGGCTTTAGTAGTGCGAGTTTTTATTCCAATGAGATAACGCTTTTTGCTGAAGATGAGATAAAGGTAACTGAGAAGTGGCTGTTGCGCCCGGGGTTACATTGGGCCAACTGGATAAGCACTGATTATAATTACTCCAGCCTGCAGCCGCGTATTTACGTAGCGTTCAAATTGAAACCGGAACATACTATCTATGGTTCGTATACACAAATGAGCCAGTTTCTGCATTCCATCAGCAGTAGCGCTATGAGTTTTCAATCCGATTTTTGGCTACCCAGTACCTCCAGGGTAAAGCCGGAAGAAGCTGTAATGGGCTCGCTCGGCTACATGGCCAATCTTAAAAGAAATTTCAGTTACAATGTTGAAGTATATTATAAGGATGTGCAGAACCTTACCATGTACAACCCCGGCAAAAATATTTTCGACAATACACTCAACTGGGATGAAAAAATATTGCAAGGTATAGGCTGGGGCTATGGCATAGAGTTCAATATGCAAAAGAAGCTAGGGAAATTTTATACATCAGCCGCCTATACATTGTCGTGGAGCAATCGCAAATTTGATCTGTTGAATGATGGTAAGGCATTCCCTTACCGCTACGATAGAAGACATAACTTGAAGCTGGCGCTTACCTACAAGCCCAGCAAGAAGTTTTCGGCCACGGCCAATTGGACTTATATGAGCGGAGAAGCCATAACTATCCCCGACCAGGTTTTCGCCGATCTTGACAATAATCTTGTGGCCGATGGGAATAGCCTGTATGGCAATAACGTATACTCTTATAGCTATTCAACCATAAATGGCTACCGCCTGCCACCTATTCATCGTCTTGATGTTGGTGTAGATAGAACCAAGTACCGAAAACGTTCCGAACGTACATGGTCGCTAGGTGTGTTTAATGCCTATGCGCAAAGAAATGTATTGTTTGTGGAAATAGTGCCTGTATCGCAAGGTGAGCTAACGCTGAAGGGCAGGAGCTTTTTCCAATTTATACCCTACATAAGCTATAAACTGAGATTCTGATGAAGCTATATGTTGTTTATCCAATTATAATATTCTTACTGCTGCTGCAATCATGCAGCCGCGACCTCGAACTGCCAAATGCAGGTACAAAGAAGAAGATAGTACTGTTGGGTGAGTTAGAGGCCAATGCAGACGCGAGTATTCGTGCGGGGCAAAGCGTTCCTATTACATCCAATGATGTTTTGCGCTTTGAATTGATACAAGGTCTGACAATGAAAATAACAGATAATGCAGGCGCTACCGCAAACCTACCCGGCGTTGAGGACTCATTGTCAGCTACATTATTCACTATACCATTTACAGCCAACTATAAAATACAGCCAGGCAATACATATACTGTAACAGCAAACCATAGCGAGTTGGGTACAGCTATTGCAAGTGTGACGATACCTAAGCCATTTGTAGCTGCAGTAACAAATTATAGCGATGTTATTTATGGGGGAGACAGTACAGTGAAATTTGAAATAGAGATAACTAATACCGGTGGTGAGGAATACTACATGATAGAATGTATGAAACAAGATGTAGACATCACAGGCATGTTCTTCTATCAGGGCCAGTGGCTGAACATACTTTACAACCTTGATGCATATCGCAGCCTGAAAAATAGCGGACAACCTGTTAATGAAACGTTTGATACCGTAGTTAGTCAAAGGCTACGAAGACAATATATTTATACCAACGATCTTAATTCAGAAAACCTGAAGGATGGCAATATGCAGAATTTATTCAGGCGGGTATTAATCAATGGCAATGTATTTCAGGGCGCTACTTATAATACGCAGGTGTACATGAGCAAGTCGGTAATTCAGTCAAGTAGTAAAGGTCGTATACTGCTAATGGTAAAATCTGTTTCTAAAGATTATTTCAACTATCTGAAGCAATACGAAGGGTATAGTATATCATCATCCAGTACGTTTAATGTAGCACCTAATATTAAGGGTAATGTAGAAAATGGACTGGGTATGCTTGGGGGTATTTATAAGCAACAGTTCACCTATACATTCGATCGCTGGGAATTCTAAAAATATAATTCTCGTTCTTGTAGGGGTATTTCGACTGGGTCACGTTCTTCATATACAAACTCATTTTAGTTGGTATGAAGAACTTAAGAATATCCTTATCCCTTATTGTCATTTTACTGCTGCTGCCTTTTTACATACAGGCGCAGCAAGTAACCATCAGTGGCTACGTCACCGAAAAAGAGAGTGGTGAACGCATTATCGGTGCAGTTTTGGTTGTGCCGGGCATGAATATAGGCACGGTTACTAATTCATTCGGTTTCTATTCACTTACTGTCCCCGCCAATACTATAGATATTAGGGTTTCCTACATCGGCTTTCAACCTTACACCAAAACGCTGCAGGCCGATAAGAATATAGCGATGGATATAGCGCTGGAATCGGCAAAGGAGATGAAAGAGGTTGTGGTGATCTCTCAGAAAGATGCACTACAATCTAAAACACAAATGAGCAGTATTGATCTGCCTATGCAAACTATTAAGTCGCTTCCGGCGTTTTTGGGTGAGGTGGATATTATGAAGGCAATACAGTTGCTGCCCGGTGTGCAGGCGGGTAATGAAGGTACTTCAGGCATATATGTTCGTGGTGGCGGCCCCGATCAAAACCTGATACTGCTGGATGGTGTGCCTGTGTATAATGCAAGCCATCTATTCGGTTTCTTTAGTGTGTTTAATGCCGATGCCGTGCGTAGTGTAGAGGTAACAAAAGGAGGTTTCCCGGCACGCTACGCAGGTCGTTTATCGTCAGTGATAGATATAGTCATGAAGGAAGGTGATAAAAACAAACTTCATGGCGAGGGTGGTATTGGTATTATAGCATCTCGCCTTATGCTGGAAGGGCCAATACAAAAAGGTAAGTCATCATTTATGATATCGGGCAGGCGCACGTATGTAGACGTGTTGACCAAGCCCTTTATGCGTGGCCCAATGAAGGCCGGGTACTATTTCTATGACTTGAATGGTAAGGTGAATTTTAAAATATCGCCTAAAGATCACATCTATGTTAGTGGCTATTTTGGCAATGATAAGTTTTACGTAGAGCAGAAGGCTAGTGTGCTGAATGCAAATAGTACAACCAACTTCAGCAATAGTCTGAAATGGGGTAATATAACCGCAGTAGGTAGGTGGAACCATGAATTCTCTCCCAAACTATTTGGTAACCTCACTACATATTATAGCCAGTATAAGTTCCTGATAGCGGCACAAAACCGAAATACGTATGATGGTGTATCTGATGATTTTCTGATGAAATATACTTCTGGTATCAATGATAAGGCAGTGAAATACGATTTTGATTTTATACCTAATCCTAATCACTTCGTGAAAGCCGGAATCGGTTTCATCAACCATACTTATACTCCCGGGGCACAGCATACAAAAATAGCGTCAGGTTCAGTAAACTATGATACCACCATAGCAACAACACCTTTGCAGGCCAACGAAATTGATGGCTATATAGAGGACGATATAAGGATAACCAGCCATCTTAAAGCCAATATCGGTTTGCATTGGACTGCCTTCAATGTACGTGGTAAGTATTATCACTCTATCCAGCCACGCATCTCGGCTAGATACCTGCTCAATAGCGACTGGAGTGTAAAAGCATCTTACGTGCAGATGAACCAGTTCATACACTTGCTTACCAACTCATCAATAGGGTTGCCAACTGATCTTTGGGTGCCGGTAACTGATAAGGTGCCTGCGCAACGCTCGGGCCAAATGGCTGCAGGTGTAGCATATACGCACAAGACAGGCGTAGAAGTGAGCCTGGAGGGGTACTATAAAACCATGGATAATGTGATAGAATATAAAGAGGGTGCAAGCTTCTTTAACAGCAGCACTAACTGGGAGGATAAGGTAGAGATAGGAAAAGGTAAGAGCTACGGTACTGAGCTTTTCCTTCAGAAAAAGAAAGGGCGTTTTACTGGTATGCTGGGCTATACACTATCATTCACTACAAGGCAATTCGATAACCTAAACAATGGTGAAGAGTATCCATACCGTTATGACCGCAGACATGATTTTAAAGTAGCCGGTGTATATGAGTTGAAGAAGAATATTGAGGTGAGTGCCGAATGGGTATATGGCACGGGTAATGCCATTACACTGCCTACAGGTTCTTATCTGGGTGCCGATGGTAATATGATACAAATGTATGGTAGCCGCAATGGCTATCGTATGGCACCGTATCATAGGGGCGATGTAAGTATCAAGTTTAAAAAGGAAAAGAAGAATTGGGAGCGTGCATGGATCATAAGTGCATACAATGTATATAATCGCAAAAATCCATTCTATCTGTTTGCAGAAGAAAAAGCAGGTAGCATAGTATTTAAACAAGTCAGTCTGTTCCCTATTATTCCATCTATCAGTTATCAATTCAAATTCTAATTTTTCTAAGCCTGATTTATGATACGTAATATCTTTTTTGCAGTAGCAATTATTGGCCTGGCATCTTGCCAGAAGGAAGTTAAAGTAGATGTGCCGGCGCACAATTCATCGCTTGTAATAAACAGTAGTAGCGAGGTTGGGGATTCTATTGAGGTGCAGGTAAGCAAAACCGTAGGTATTGTTGATAAAAAAGGTAGTGAGAGCCAGATACTTTCCAATGCTGCTGTCACTCTTTTTGCCGATGGTATACCTGTTGAGGTGTTGAGATATGAGACTAGTGAGCGGATATATAAAAGTAACACTATAGCGCAAACAGGTAAGTCTTATAAGGTGAGGGTAGCCGCACCTGGTTTTACAGATGCTGAAGCTACCACTGCTACACCGGCTTATGTGCCAATAAAAAGCTTGCAAAAAATTAATAACGCCAGGCTGGATATAGATGGTAATCAACTTGACGAGATACGAATTGAGTTTGATGATCCGGCCGGCATTGGCGATTATTATATCCTGAGCTTTACGGGCGCTGTGCTACAGGATAGCTTCGGAAGGTATAGCGATGCTATGGTATGCGCTTATACCAACGATGCCAGTGTAGAGAGTGTTTATAATGAGGAAATAGACCAGAATGTGTGCATAGAAAGTAATGCCATATTCTTCAGGGATGCCTTATTTGATGGCACTACGAAGGAATTTCGCTTGTATGTGAATAAATTATATACCCAGCCATATGTGGATACTAACGGTGAGCAAACTACGCCAATGCTTACACTCTATCACGTACCGGAGGCATACTTTAAATATATGAAGTCGTACAAATTCGCAACTTCAAATGCGGATAATCCTTTCTCAGAGCCTACTAACGTCTATACCAATGTTACTAATGGTTATGGAATATTCGGTATTGTAAGTTCGGATGCAAAACAGGTGAAGTAAATATTGAACGTACTTATTTCCTTTTATGAGATTGGGCAAGCTAAACAGCTTGCCCAATCTGACTTTAATACTATATGGTGTCTGTAGCTAGTGGCCTTATAACGCCATAGTGCTTATTGTTTGAGGAACCTTGCTGTCAGATTATTGCCATCCTGCGTGGTTATTTTTATGATGTACATTCCTTTCGCAAGCCCGTTAACATCATAGCTGTCCGCTGATACAGATATTACGTCCACTCTGCGGCCCGCAATGTCAAAGAATGTGGCTTCTTTCACTTTTGTATTCCATTGAATAGTTATAATGTCCTTCGCAGGGTTGGGTACAACTTTTACTTCGGCTTTGGTTACCAACTCATTAATGCCAAGTTCACACCTGGGGTCATTAACATATTCATCCACAAACATTGGTGCCGACATCTCAGCGCATCCGTTTGTAGTTGTTTGCACAGTATAAGTCTTCCCCGCTAAGGCTAGTAACCATTGGTTAGTAGCTCCCGGTATGGGCACACCCGCATCATCATACCATTGATAGTTATCTGCAGTCTGTGTCCATATTGTATCTTTTTTACCCGGGCAAAGTATAAGATTAGGGAAGATGGTTGGAGTATGGTTACAGAAATTGACTGTCCTGCTAAAGGTCGATAGCAAGTTTTGCCCTAAAAAACATTTGCTTGAAGTGAGCTTAATAGTATAAGTGCCGTTTGTTGCATAGCTATGCGTAGGGTGAGTATTTGTTGTGGTTGTGCCATCTCCAAAATCCCATATTGATGAATCTCTGTAAGTGATTGCATTATTAAGTATCACCTCATTAATGCCGGTGCCGATAGTGTAAGTAAAATTGGAATTGGGGACATACTTGCCGATATACCAATTAGATAACGAGTCGAAAATAAATGATTTTGCTGCACTTCTTATTGTTGCTGCAGCTGTAGCATTAAGTCCCTGGTTGTCTGTTATGAGCAAAGGATTTTTCCTGAATAAGGATGCGTAGAAACTGCATGCAGCCACATAAGAACCGGCAACAGTTGGGTGGCTTTCATCAGCTTGGTACAGGTTAATAGTAGGGTGGTTTTGCTTGATGTGTTTCCATACTACTCCCACTGCAGTTACTTCAGCATTATACAGTTCTGACATGGCCATATATCTATCAGTTACCAACTGCTGCATTCCATCGTATGTGCATACACCCGGGTTAGACGGACAGTTATGAGCATCACCGTTTTTATAACCCCAGGTCATAAACGAAGTGATCTGTGCGCAAGGTTTATTTGCACGGATATAAGTATTAAGATCACTAAACCCGTTCATAAAAGCACTTGGGATAATAAATGCAGGTCGCTGGCTTTGCTCTTGCAGCACAATATAGTCCCAGTCATCAGCCAATATTTTATTTAATGAAGTAGCACTGGCGAAATGATCGTTAAGTGTATAGCCTCCTATTGAATGACTATCATATAGTAGCGTATCGCCGGCGCTGGCAGCAAGTTCTGCTATCATTTGTGGCAGGTCATTAAAGTAGGTATAACTATTGCCAAGAAATAAGACCTTTCGCGTTTTGTTTTGTGCAGCTGCGCTTGCAGTACAAAAGAACAATAGGATGAAAAAAGCATTTTTCATGTTGTAAGTGGTTTAAAGGTTATAGATGATTGTATCATTGCGCAGTTTACAGCTGCGCAATACGGCAAAGTACGGAACTATGCTGCCACAGAATTGTAAAGAAACGACATGTTTATTGACAAATAGCTGTTAACGTGTGCAGCGTCACGAAAAAAAATATATTTGTAACAAGATGGAAGCGGCAAGTTATAAACAGTACCCGGTGCATCCGGCATTGAGAAGCTGGGTACGCTACTTCTGGAGTTACGATGTGTATACACCTACAGTGCATTTGTTGCATATCCGCTCCTTTGCCGATCGCTATCCGCGGCTTATTTTTCAGGATATCAACTCTGCCTCACTCATTACCGAAGCTGATGGTAATAGAAAACCCGTATGTTATCTAAGCGGCATTGATACAGCTCCAACCGATACTTATTGGGATAGCCGGTTTTCACACTTCGGTGTCAGTTTCTACCCGCACGCACTTCATGCTATTTTTGGTATTAACGCAGCTGGGCTTACCGATCAAACACCTGATATCCATTTATTCGACAAACTGGCTTTTATCGATTTGTTGCATGCCTCTGCTACACATGAGACACGTGTGGATTTACTCCAGAAATATTTCTACGAAAAAATCAGAACTGTCAAACAGGACCCTATCATTGAGCATATGCTCCGTAACAAGCTAACGGATACGCTGTATGGTGAAATTACCCTCGCAACGCTGGCTGATAGCTATCATATTTCTGAACGCCAGTTGCAGCGCAGGTTCAGGCATAGTGTAGGCGTTTCTGCAAGCAAGTTCTCGCGTATTGCCCGTTTTGAAAGATCATTGAAAGCCTTATCTGTAGCCAGTTACGGAAACCTTACCGATATAGCCTATGAAATGAACTACACAGATCAGGCCCATTTTATACATGATTTCAAGAAATTTTCCGGTATCTCGCCCTATGAATTTGTGAGGAATAAAAACCTGGGCAGCGAGAGTGCATCCTTCATTTATCTGGATTAGGCTATGCCCTAATGTCGTTTTCATACAATTCTGCGCTAAGTGGCGCGACTAGTTTTGCATCATTAAACCAAAATCATCTAGCTTAATGAAATCGTTAATGAATCATTTCGGAATTACTGTATTAGTTGCCATTGCCATTTTATTTTTGGGTAGTTGTTCTGACAAAAATGACAGCACTCCTACGCCTACTCCTGCGCCCACCTCGAAAAAACTGGTTTTCAAAGCCGAAGCATCGGCTGGCTCTACTGTTAATATGGTTGTTTATGGTTATGATGGTACTCTTACAACCGCAACGAGTATCAATAGCCAATCGTGGACGAGCCCTGAAATCACTGTGCCCGGCGACGCTACAGTAGCTACTATCACTACCAATGGTAGGGGCGTTGACGCCTCCTCCAGCCTGAAAGTTCAGGTATACATAGATGACGTAATGAAAAAAGAAGGTACCGGTACTGGAACTGCCCTGTCGGCGGCAGCACAGTACAATTTAAAATAGTCAATCAACCCAGCCCTAATTTCCCATTTACTAGTAGGGCAAGCTATAGTGCTTGCCCTACTAGTTTATTGACATGAATAATAATTCTTCCTGGCTAATGTATTTACTTTGCTGTCGTCATTAGTCTTCCGATTTGTTTTTTTAGCATACCTAATAATGCGTATGCATCACTTGTTACACAAGCGCTGGATATGGCTGTCTTTAGTAAGGTAAATCCATTCAATTGTTCTCCTGTTTCCACTGCCTGCATGCGGTAGGTGTTGGCAGCCTGCTGGACAAATACATAAGACCTGCCTTGCCACGATACGATACCTTCATCGGGTATCACAGTTGCCACTCTGTTATTCATTCCTATTTCTGCATTTACAAACGTTCCAGGCATCAACCCTGTTGAGGAAGCCTCCGGGGTGGATCGTACTTCTACTGTTCTGTCGTCATTCAGATTTCTGTTGATAAGGCTGATACGGGCATGCATGATATGGTCAGGCTCGGCTGTGGTATGATAGGCAACCTGCTCCCAACTTGTAACAGCTTCACATCATTTTCAAACACGCTATACTTCAGATATGCTAAACACGGATTGTATTATTTAAAACGAGCCTTCCAATTTGGTTTTACTGCAAGTTTATATGCTTCTCTATTTCCAATTTATCAGATTGTATGGATGCAATATTCTGCTGAGGCAGTGGTGAATTTAAATATTGATATACATAAAATATTTAAATGTGTATATTTTTTCTATAGTAAATATTTTTATTATTTAAAATTTAATTTTTATATCTATGTTATATATTCTACCCATCAATTGTCATTTTTTTATAAAGGGTGTTTTAACGGTGTTTTCGTATCACGCTTTAATATATTTTCGTGTAAATGATGTTTTTTGTTAGTAGGTAGTTAATACTTCTTAACTGTAATAGTTTTTTTATTTTAATTCGATAAATTAATATTCATTATTTGTTTAAAATCAATTATATAAAAAAATAAGAAAATTATTTTCTGAAAATACTTGTTAATGACATGTTAACTAAATATTTTCATAATGTAATCACACATATGAGGGGCCGTCTTTTAACTCTATTCACCATGTTCTTATGCGCATCAGTATATGCTCAGGATAGTCATGTGTTGATATCGGTGAGCGCCCCATATGTACACGATCGGAAGCTGTATCAGGATCTATTCATAAACAAAAATGACGTTAAAATATCAAGCGTAACTATTGCATGTTACGATGTCACAAACCCTTCCGATAGCATAAAAGTTTACGCTATAAAAGCTAAGGGTGTTAAGTCCAAAAGGAAAGAAGCTTATTATGCCGATATACAGTTGAGCACTAAAGAAAAGGGCTCGGTATTTCAGTCTCCATACGAAAAGATCCTGCAAAAGAACACCAGTCTTCCGGCAGGTGATTACTGTACGTATGTAACTATCAGGTTAAAGGATAGCGTCATTACAAGAAGTTTCATTCATCATATTGATAGTTTACTGGGTTCGGGCACAGCAGCGCACAAGGAGTTTGAGAACATATATAATCCGGGCACTAAAAAGTCAAAATTCACTTCTGCAGGCAAGAAGATAGCTGCGCGGATCAGCACCCCCACACTCATAAAAAAATATTCAAAGAAAGTAGACAAGACATTTAAGTCAAAAGGCTTTGAGGTGAGCTATAGAGAAGTGGGTACTAAAACCTATGCCGATGTAGCTTATCAAGGGAGGTTTGTAGGGTATTATGAGATGGATAAGAATGAATCGGTAGAAGAAAAGATAGAGCGTCAGAGGGCGATGCGGTCTGGTGGCCTAACACCCGGCTTTAGCAACAAGCTGGAGAACAATGGCCCTGTATTCTCCAGGATGAAGGAGCTCTACAAGGATAAAAAGAAGAACGAGGCGGTAGGTAATATTTCGCTGACGGGCAATATGGCCAGCGGGCAGGAAGAGTACTCGCAGAACGAGAACAATTACTTTGAACTGGCGGGACAGGTAGAAGTGCCTATTAAGAACATACCCGTTCAAATGGAGGCCTACTATACCTCGCAGGATAATAACCGCATAGCCAAGGCCAGTTATTTCAGGGTGCACTACGATTCGGAGCAGGCCAAATCTCAGCTGATGCAAATGATATCAGGCTACAGGAACAAGTATGATGAGGCTGCTGCAGGAGAAGGTACATTAAAAAGTATTTATGGTTCATATATCTCAAGGCTGAAATCGGAGAAAGGCAAATTGATGGCGGATGTAATGGCCGAGACAGGCATAGCAGACCCGGGCAAGTTCAAAGTAGATACAACAGGCCTGTTCAAAGAGATAACTGCGGCATCGGAGAAAAGACTAAAGGATAGCCTGGGTAAAACAGGCGGCGATGAAAAGGGAAAAGCCCAGGCAGCGCAGCGTAATGCTAAAGAGCGCTACGATAAAGCGATGGAGAAGTATAGGAAAGCAGAGGAAATGGAGCAGAAGATACAGCACTATAATACTTTGCTGGAGCAGTACCGCACTAATAACTATTTCGATTCGCTGATGGCATACGATAAACTGAAGGATGTAGAAGATGCAGATAATAAGTCGTACAAGCAACTGGCAAAAAAAGCGGGCGATCTTTTACCGGAAGGCGACGCAAAGAAATTCATAGCAGGTGTAACCAATTTTGATGCAGGTATATTTTCAAAACAGCTATCTGCATATACTATTAATGGTCAAAATATCAAAGGCTTTGATGTAGGTTACGACATTGGTTTTTGCGAAACCGGATTTACCTACGGACGAGTAGAGTATGTAAGCCGTGATGGCCAGCTGGATAAATATACCGGTTATTCGGCCCGCACAAAATTTAAAACCGTACCGAAACAAACTACCTCGCTGATATACTATGGCTATATGCCCAGCAAAAGTATGCTGACGGAAAATGAGTTCTTTAAAGAAATGAATTCATACATGCCTGCGTTCAAAACCCCTATTCACATATTTTCTATAGTACAAAGTGGTTCGGTTACCAAACATGTGAATATGGAAGCCGAGGCGGCTACTTCTTTCAGGTCCAGAACGGAGTTTGTACGCAAAGACGTAAAACTGGGCGATAAAATGGCCTACAGGCTGAGCGCTGAAGGTGCAATACCTCAAACCAATGTTGGTGTTACGGCAGGATATGAGCATGTGGGCAAGCAATTTGAGAATAACACTTTGCCACTTAACCTTAGCGGGACCGATAAGTATACGGCAGGCGCAAAATCTACATTCTTCAAAAATTTTCTTGGCTTAGCGGTTGAATATAATTATCTGGTACAGCAAAATTTTGCCAGCAAAAGTTCCAACTCTAAATGGGGTTTTGAGGTAAAGACGACATCAAAAAGATATCCATCGGCCAGTCTTTCCTATAGACCCTTTGCTACCTATCGTTCCTTTGCCGATACATTCAATGTGCCGCAGCGCCCTATTATCGGTGAGGTATGGCTGGGTAAGCTTAGCTACCAACTCAAAAACAAAATATGGTCTCTGCGTCTTACTGCTATTTACAACAAGAATACTGCTATGGCCGATACTGTAGAGTCGAACAGCAATGTAGCCCAACTTAATGCGCTATATACCCGGGGCAAAACAAACTTCATTTTCAATGCAGGCCAAACAGATGTAAAAGCCAATACGATATCGGCAGTTCATGGCAAAACAAAATTCCTGAGCCTGTCGGCATCTCATGCTATTGATGAGCAATGGAGTGTTAACGGAGGTCAGGATATAGGCCTTGCCAAAACCGGCTTATGTAGATATGCCGTGAACGCCGGCTGCGGGTACAGGTTCAAAAAGCTGCCTTTGGCACTGCAAACATCATTCAGATATAATACCTACAGGATGGCGGGACAAGGGTGGAAGAATATATACTCCGGTATGGTAGATCTGAATTGGCAGTTCAGGTTCAAAGTGAGCGATAAATTATAAAACGTGTTCTAAAGAATATTTTATGAAAACACTATTTAAGACGGGATGGCTGCTGCTGTTATTGGTGCTGACGCTGACGCAGCGGGCTACGGCACAGAATCTGATAGTGAATGCTGCCCCGCTGGAAGGGCTGGACATAACACCCGATAACATGTGGGGCTTTCAGGTGCAACTGCTGGCCAACGAAGATGTGAATTGTAAAGTAGATGGACGTATCGTGTTCAGGAACTCGAGCCATTCCATAAAGTTCAATTTTTACCACAGGTTCAAACCCGGTTTGAACACCTTTGATCCGGGCATGATCAACCCTGTCTGGACCTATTCGTCAACAGCCCTTCGCGAGCTATTTGTTGATTACAAAGTATTACCCCAAGGCACCTATCAATACTGTATCGCAGTAACGCCTAATGTTGCGAAATCAGAATACTTGGGTGGCAATACGGTAGAAGACTGTATCTACAAACAGTCGAAAGACCTGTTCTCCATCACGTTGCTGGAGCCGGGCAATAATGATACCATTTACGAGTATAACCCTATGCTTACCTGGGTAGCTACTTATCCTTTTCTGAATGAGCTCACTTATAAGCTAAGGGTAGCGGAAATAAAAGACGGACAGAATACAGAAAATGCTATTGTAAGGAATAACCCTATTTATGCCGAGAAAAATATAGTGCCCAGTAGTATAGTATATCCTGTATATGCTAAGCCGCTAAAAGCGCACCAGCCTTATGCGTGGACGGTTGACGCATTTTATAAAGGCATTCTGCTTGGTGGTGCCCAGCCATGGCGGTTTATAATCAGTGAGGATAGTCTTTTCAAAACCCTGCCCAAAGAAAGCTCTTATATAGATGTGAATATTGATGAAGGTGTTAACATGTACTATGCCGTTGGTACAGTTAAGCTCAAATATGAAGAGAATGATTTTCTGCAAAATGAATTGAATGTAAAATTCATGCATAATGATAAGGAGATAAAAGTAGATGGGGCAGTGTGGACGGTATCTCGCGGTATCAATTACAAGATATATGACCTTGTTGATGTGCTCAGGCACAACCAGGAGTTTGACGTAATTATTGAATTTAAGAATAAACGATCATCTAAAACCAAACAAGAAATCAAGTTTAAGTATGTTAACCCCGACTTCGTTAAGTAAAGCATTTGCCGCTGTAGTATTGATGCTCACCCTCAACTCCTGTACACAGAAAAAGACAGGCTATGTAGACATGTTCAAACTAGTGAGTGAGTTTGAGCTTCAGAAGGAATATTCAGATCAGGCTAAAACTGAGCTGAGCAAACAGAAAGCTATGATAGATAGTGTAGTGTTTGCAGAGAAGCTGAAAGACCCGGCAACATCAGAGCGCATAAAATCAGAACTGTACACTGTTTTGCAAAGGAAAACAGAAGAGGCTAACAAGGAAATCGAGCAGATGATATGGAAGCGGTTGAACCCATATATGGAAGAATACGGTAAGGAAAAAGGCTACGAGTTCATCTTCGGTGCAAGCGGCACGGGTAGCATATTGTATGCGGACAAAGGCAAGGATATAACAGAAGATATGATCAAATATGTAAACCAGCGCTATCATGGCAAGAAGTAAGAGCGGCCTGTTGATATTACTGCTATGCTTGATAGCCACAGCTTGTAATAAAGCAGATAAGCGAAAGGATTTTGATGAATTGCGCAGCACGGTTAATATCGATAACTGGCAGTTTGACCTGAATGTGGAGAACCAGAGCAAGAAGATGCAATTGAATGACGTAAAAGGAAAGTATCTGAAAGCAATACTCTATATATCAAACACGAAGACAAAGAAATCATTGTTGTATTCATTATCCAAGGGTTCAGAGGATTATGAAGGCAAGTACAAATACCTGTCTTTTAATAGCAATAATGATTTGTTCATAAAGTATAAAGACGAGTATATATACCCTATAGGCTATGTTTTTGAACCATCGAACGGATTGAGCAAGAATGAGCGGTTGGTGTACAAATTTCAGCTAAGTGATAGTACCTACAATAAGCTGATGCAGGATAGCGAAGCGGTGGAGTACTGGTATATCGATAGACTAATTGGTTTAGGAAAGATTTGTTTTAAATAACAAAAAAGTATTTCTTATGAAAGTAAATGCTTGTAAACAACTTGCAAAGCAGAAAAGGAAGATTGCAACAGTATTGTTTGCAGTAATGTTGAGTGAGTTGCTACTGCCCTTAAAAGCTTTAGCATTAACCGCTGGGCCAACACAGCCTGAGTTCCAGGGCTTCACGCCTTTAGCTACTACCTCACTGGTTGATCCTTTTAGCGGGGATTTTAGCTACAATATCCCCCTGCTTGAGATCGATGGTTATCCGCTTAACCTTGTCTACAAAGCTACTTCCAATGTTGAGGAAGAAGGCTCGTGGGTAGGGTACGGTTGGAATGTGAATGTAGGTACCCTGAACAGGATGGTACGCGGCCTGCCCGATGATATGAATGGGGAGGAAATTAAATATTACCAAAATATCCGCGAGCGCAACGTAGAAAGCTGGGGGGTTAGTGTTCAACCTAAGATCACCGTTATGGCTGGTTTGGGTAATGGTATTGGCTTAAGTGCCGGTGTGCAGGCAGAGATGGGGTATACAGAAGATAATGATGACTACACAGGTAAGTCGGTAGGTGTATCATTTGGTGCTGGTGTGTTTGCTAATGCGAGCCTTACCATTGGTGCTGGTGTTGGTGTGAGTGCTGGTGCAAGCGCAGGTGTAACACTCGCAGCTAATAGTAGCACAGGAGGTTCACTTTCTGTATATGCAGGTTTTAATGCAGGTATTTCCTATGGCGATTATTTCTCTGCAGGTTTAGGCAAATCTGTTAACCGCACATTCAACACTATCAGTGGTTGGGAAAACCCAAGCGTGGTGGGTAGCTATAATATTGGTGCTCTTTCGCGCGAGGTGCATAAGAACTTCCTGAATAGTGTAAGTAATAGTATTCCCACAATATCAAGTCCTTACCTGTATACCAGTAATGGTAAAGGTTTTAAGCTGGATATAGGTGTGGAATTGGGTCTGCTCGACGGTGTAGGTATTGATCTGGGCTTAGGTATTACTGTTACCGACGGAACGGCTAAGACTGTGTATGGCCCTACGCAAAACCGCAAAGGTTATGGCTACATGTATGTTGAAAAAGCAACAGCCAGCGATCTGTTAGATTTTACCCGTGATAATGATGGTGGTCTGAATAAGGATATGCCTTTCCTGCCACCTGCCATGAAAACCTATGATGTTTTCAGCTCTACAGCCCATAATGCAACTAATTCGTTCAGGGCCGATCGTAATGACTTCGGCGTAGTGCGTGATCCCAAAATTGATTTCGATAATACAAAAGGTAAAAATGAGCTACACCAGGTAACAGTGCGGGTCATTTCGCAATTAACCTGCTGGATAGGTGTAAGGTTAAGGTATGATAACTTCAGAACATTTACTGAAGGCCACGTAGCAAGCGGTGGCTGTATAGATGATATGACTCCTTTCCGTACATCTGATGGTAAAGATCAGAACCTCTTCTTCAAAGCGTGCGGTTCGCCATCAATGGCAGATGATGATTACATCAACCAGGTAAATAAGTTTGGTCATTACGGCTTGAACGGTGGCCATACTATTAAAGGTATTACCGACAAGAAAAGGCCGGTTACTGCTGAGCCTATATCAGTATATACAAATGAACAGATCAACAGCTATCCGCAAACGGTTATTCCAAAACAACTGGAGCGGTATGTGAAGAATACATTTCCTGGCAACCTGACATCTGCAAAAACAACAGCAGTAGCGCGACCAAATGGCAATGAGCAGGAAAAGTCTAAAATCGGTGCGATACTCAATATCAATAAAGCAGGTCAAACCTATGTTTATGCCACACCGGTAAAAAATAATATCAAGAGTGAAGTAGCTTTCCGTGTAAGTGGATTCGAAACCGATGGATATAGGGAGAACCAGGGCCTGCTGAAGGTTACTAACCAGGATAATCCGGGTACACAGGCAAAAAGGGATCACCTGTATAAGTCTACACTTACACCGGGCTATGCTACTTCTTACATGCTCAACTCGGTATTGTCGCCCGATTATGTAGATGTTAAGAATGATGGAGTGACAGATGACGACTTGGGCACTTTTGTAAAATTCAATTACACAAAAACAGAAGATGACTATCGCTGGCGTGTTCCATATTCAAATACAGATTCGACATTTGCCTTGTTGAACGAAGGTATCAAGCTTACTAAGTTCGATAACATGGCATCATATATAGCAGGCTCAAAGGAGCTTTGGTACACACACTCTATAGAGTCTAAAAATTATGTAGCTGAATTTTATTTGAGCGATAGGGATGATGCGCTGGATAGTAAGATCGGAATTTCTAATCCAAGCTATAGTGGTTCGTATTCTAGCACAAAAAGCAATTACGGACGCATGCAAAAGCTGGATAAGATCACGTACTACAATAAGCATGACAGGTATATAAACGGTGCAAGCGCAACACCTCTAAAAACTATTTACTTCGAATACGATTATAATATATCATCGAAACTACCTAACGCGGTTGGTCCATATGCTGATACAAGCGGTAAGCTGAGGTTGACTAAAGTAAAAATACAGCATGGTACAGAGCCTATACAGTATGCTGAAACTTATGATTTGGGTTATACAGCTAGCAACCCTGCCTATGATATAGGCAATAAAGATGCATGGGGCAACTACTATCCTAACAATCGCAGTTTGCCATTGGCTGAATTTCCATATATAGATCAAACCAAGCCGAGGAGTGAAAACGATGAGATTGCCAGCGTCTATCACCTCAATAAGATAGGGCTGCCATCCGGCGGCGAGATCAATATAGAATATGAGGCGGATGACTATTCATGGGTACAAAACCGGCGATCCATGGCATTAACCCAGGTAGAAGGTGTGGGTAACTCTCCCAACCTGATGCAAGCCGATGTGTTTGGTTTATACGATCCATTCCTTAATCCTTTCCTATATATATATGCCAAAGCTCCGCAAGGTGTGAGCATAAGCAAGAGTTCGTTACTCAACGGCTCTAATATCATGTATTTCTCCTTCAATGTTAATATAGGTGGTAATGCCTTCTCGATTTACGATCAGGTGAAGGGCTATGCTGAGGTGGATGATATAGGCACATGCCCTAACAATAGCGGCTATATATATATAAAGGTAAGACCGGCAAAGCTCACGGGTACAGATGTGAAGCCAAGCCCAATGACCAATATGGCACTGAATACGGCACGGGCCTTCGCCAGCGATCAGTTATACTTTCAGGAAAATGAATATCCTGACGGACGAGCACGTAATCATGGCGCCAGGTTGAAGAAAGCTGCCATACAAGTAGCTGATGCCCTTTTGGGTAAGAACTCGGTTAAAGAGCTGATGAAGGATTATAAAGCTGGTCAGAAGTACAACAAAAGCAAAAGCTTTGTAAAACTTGTGCTCGGCAAAAAAGTTGGTGGTGGGTCAAGGGTATCAAAGCTAACATTTGATGATGAATGGAACGTGATGGCTACCGGAGAAACTTCTTCACTAGTTGGCTACAAGTATATCTATCAAGATGCAAGTGGTATGTCTTATGGCGTTGCATCGTATGAGCCATTGCTGGGTGGTGAGGAAAATCCATTCAGGTCCGGTACTTCTTATCAGTTAAGTAACAATCCGTCTAAATATCCACCGTACGATCCTATCGAGCAGATCAAAGAAGATCCTGTCGGTGAATCATTCTTGCCTAATGGATCAGTGGGTTACAGCAAGGTCATTATTGAGAGCATTCACAAACAATATGCAAGGTCTGCACAGTCAAAACTGGTGCACGAATTCTATACTGCTAAAGACTTTCCATTTTCAGCAAGTTTCAGTCCAAAGCACGTGGTAGAAACGGAGGCTGAGGAAAATCCTAATCCAGGTTTGAGGGATGTTATGTTAGCTTTTCTGGGCTATGCCAGCACCATGTCTTCAACCGAGAATAGGTATACGGTTAGCCAGAGTTTTGTGGTAGAAACAAATGATATGCACGGTAAAGCCAAGGCTACCTTCAACTATCGCTTACTACCTAATAGCAATAATGCGAATAAGGAAGAGCTGGTAAACTCAACCGAATATTTATATCACACGAGTGGTGCAGGCCTTTCCAACGAAGTAGATGTTATTAAACACGTAACTACAGGTGCACCACTACCTTGTGAATATGGCAATGAGTGGGAGTATAACAACTACGGTAAACGTCCTTTCCCTAAGGAGAATATAAAAGTGCAGAAGAAAACATTGGGTGTGGATATAGATGTATGCTCGGACAGTAGGGAAGTAGTAACAACCGAAACAAGGGAGCAACATAAAAAAGGTGGGGGTATCAAAATCTGTTTACCGCCACATGCTATCCCGAGCTTTACCTGGGTTGAGAATACGCACAAGCATACCAACTATTTCAAATCTACTACTACTACAAAAATTGTCAATAAATATGGTATCCTGAAAAGTGTTAGAACCTTTGATGAAGGAGCTGAAACAATAGTTGAGAATAAATACTATGACCCCGTTACTGGTGCCGCTGTAGTGCAAACTGTTAGGAATAAATACGGTGATGAAACCTATAATACAAACATCCCAGCATACTGGACCAATACTAGCCTTGAGCCGGCTTATATGGAGTATCCATTTTTGGGTAATGGCACAAAATCGCTCATTCCTACATCACTCCAATTCACAAACGTACCTCTTAGTACAGGTGTAGCATTCCTGTCAGCTTGCAGCCTGGTACATGCCAGGTTTACTACCAACGAAGATATATACCATCAGGGCGATGAAATATTCGCTCGCGGTACTATCTCTGGCGGCGGCGGATATGGCTGGCATAGGTTATATGTTAGCGATGTTTTGGTTAAAAAAACTGGCTATGGCGATCCTGATCCGTTGGCTATGCGATATGGTAACGGCTTAAATAATGGCACTACTGAGTTTGAGGTATTCGTAACCCCTTATAAAGTTACTGGTACGGTTGGTACTGGCGAGTTAGGGCATGGTAAAGACCTCACAGGTATAGATGCTATGTTCAGGTACCGCTCTGGTAGAAAGAATATGCTGGATCTGTCTGCAGGTAATTTCCAAACGCTTCAAGAGCCGTTCAAAGTTATCGACTCTGTTATTATAAGCCAGCAGGGCGAAGGTGGCGGTTGCAAAACGCCAAGCTTTATGAGGCCAACTATCAACGCTACTGCCAGCAGGTATGATGCCATCAATTCAATACCCGAAGGAAAGCTGAATGATATGGTATACAACCCCGTTTCCAGTGGTATTATTAGCCAGCCGTATTTAAGCGCTACCTATGTGCTTTATGGAGATAGGTCGGATCCCGGGTCGCAAAGAAGAAGCGGGTTGCTGAATAACTGGTATTACTGGCTGCCCAACAGGTATGATGAAACACAATTCCACGTGCCAAGAAAGGCTTTGATGACTACCTACAACCATGATCCTGAGTTGTATTCATTTACACAAATAACTAAACAAGGTGGTAATGCAACATGGCATACAGCCTCAAGGGTTACCAGGTCTATACCATCAGTTGGCCCGGTTGAGGAAGTGAATGCATTAGGTATCTATAGCTCCATTTTTACAGATCCTACTACTAAAAAAGTATTGTACGTGACGGCCAATGGCAAAAACGGACAGACATGGGTAGAGTCTTTTGAGAATATGCGCCAGCTTAGGGTATACAATCAGATCACTGATTTTATGTATTCGCCACTTCAGAAAAACATGACCAAACTAAGTACTACTACTGGCTATGAGGTGTTCAATCCTACACAATCCGGCTACACGCTCGATAATACTGCAGCACATACAGGGCTATATTCAATGAGTGTTGGTGGAGGATCATTGTCTGTTGTTGTGCAGCCTGTAGTGTATGCATCTAATACAAGGAACTACTATCCTAGTTTCTTCAACTTCAATGTGAACGATAACAACAAACATAAATATACGTTTGAGGTTTGGGTGCAGGGTAATTCTGCTCCACAGATCAATACCGTGGGTGGCGTTGTAACACTCGCAGCAGTATCATCAGCTATAGATGGCTGGACACTTTATCGCGCAACAGTAGATGTACAGCACACTTCACAGGTTACATTCATTTTCCCCGGTGGTCAGCGTTACGATGATCTAAGGGTATATCCTGCTGCTGCTAATGTGAAATCGTATGTATACCATCCTTTCAAATCTTACCTCATGGCTATACTGGATGAGAATAACCTGGCTACATTCTATGAATATAACACTAGAAACCAGCTGGTACGCCTCAAGAAAGAGACCGAGAAAGGTGTAATTACCATAACAGAGAACATTAAGAACGCAAGAGTGAAACCACAATAATGAAGAGACTATTAATAATGTTTAGCCTGCTTTTCAGCCAGGTAATGGTGAATGCCCAGCCCAGTCCTGAAGCTGTGTATGCCAAATACATGCAAGTGACGAGCATGTTTCATGGCAAAACACCATATACATGCCTGGCTATAGCTGCGGTTAAGTATAAGAAAGATGCAAAAGGGATGAGGGACACTTCAAGGCTTATCTACAAAAATGGCATGACTTATTATAAGTCACGCCTGGTAGAGCGTTTGGAAGACGCCCGTGGTGAGCTTATCCTTAATCACCAACTGAAAACTGCTGTGCTTAATGTTTCTGATAGCGTGAGAGAAGCTGCACAGAAAGTGGCCAATATAAAGCCCGACGAGGCATTCGAAGCATTGCTGGATTCAAATGTGGAAGCAAGAGAGCAGGCTGAATTCAGAAATTTTGTCACGCAGCAAAGCAATGTCAGCTGGACTACCAATGGCGATATGGATGAGATCACCATCACACCACAGAAGCCGGGCGCCGCATTACTTACGTCTATCCGTATCCGCTTCACCAAAGATATGAGAGTGCGGTATTACGAATATACCAGCAAAGATGCCTATGCTACAGATATAGAGGGCCGGGCTAAGTATCGGGTGATAACTACTATATACGACAACTTCAACTACGACAATGTGCCCAATATACCGGCCAAGGTAAGCGATTACCTGGTATGGAGTGGGTGGACGATAAAATTGAAAAAATACACTAACTACAAACTTTCTGTGCTATGAGAAACATGCATACAGCACTATCTGCATTCTTTGGCAGGCAAGCCGCCAGGCTAATGGCCGCAATGATGCTTTTGTTATTGTGTAATACCAGAGGTATTAGCCAGACATTCGAGTTCCCGATGTCGGTATTTACCGATACCATGTCGCTGCGCGATGTTGTAGCCAATATTGGCTCATCTCCATTTGTGGAGTGGCAGCATGATGCTTATGGTAACATGAATAGTGCAACTACCAGCTCTAGTCCAAACTTTACTATCAAAAGTTTGATAGCAACAGCCAACCTTGTGGTGGATGTACAAACCCCGAAAGTCGTAGGTGTGCCAAAGTTCACATACATGATAGAGTATCGCACACAGGGCGTTGTCAATCCTGTTACCAATACCTATAGCGCTTTGTCGAGCCCTGCCGACACCTTATTGGTAAGCTACGATCCTGATTCTCTGAAGATGATGAACAACAGGAGCTTTAAGATTATTGGCAACTATCATAAAGCTAAGATCGTTATCAGCCGGGTTTGGGAGGTTGTAACAAACAGCAGCGGTATCACCTATAATTTGCTCAATAGCTCTCATGCACCCGGCATTCCGCTCAATATCTATGTCGTAGGCGATATCTATATACAGAAATTTATGAGCCCTACATCGGTGCCAACTGTTTCTCCATCTATATCAGGTACGGCCAATATAGCTAACGATGGCGTAGTGCGTCTTACATGGAGTAGCAGCCTGAAACCTGCAGGGTACGAGATAGAATGGACTTACGATACTGCGGGCAGTAGCACTCCTGATTTTAGGAACAACGCTACACGTGCGTATACCAATGAAAATAGTTTTGATATACCTGTAGCACAGAAAGAGGGTAAGTTATATTATAGGATGCGTATCGTAAGGCCTAGCCTGAGTGATTTTACAGCACGGGCATATGGTAGCTGGAGTTCTCCGGGGTCGGTAGGTATATCTAATTCGTCGAATGATAATTACAACTGGGATCTTAAGATAAATTTTGTAGAAGATGGTAAGTATAAGCAGGTAATGACCTACTACGATGGCTTGCTAAAGCCTAAGCAGGTACAAACCCGTTTCAACACCAGGCGGGATCAGACCATTGTAGCCCAAAGTTTGTACGACTGGCAGGGGCGTGCTGTAATTAATAGCTTGCCCATACCTGTAATAGGAACTAAGAAGTTTGAGTATAAAAGCAACTTCCTGCACCCTAACGGCAAAATGGAGTATGAAAAATCTGATTATGATGCCATACCCGATCCAAACCTTTGCCCGCAGGCCGAGCAAGACATAGATCCACTAGCCAGCGGTATCGAGAGCAATATATATTATTCTTCTAATCACCCTACCGCCAATACAGGTAAGCATGCGTTTATACCCGATGCTGAAGGTTATCCTTTTACGCGCAAGCTATATGCTGCTGAGAATAGTGAGAAAGTACTGTTTGAAGGGCAGGCTGGCTCTACGCTACAGTATGGCCATGGCAGGGAGACGGAATATGTTTATGGCGCTCCTATTCAGGCCGAGCTCAACAGATATTTTGGTCAGGATATAGGTAATGCAAATTATTATCGTAAGATGATCACGACCGATGTGCACGATCAGGATATGTTCAGTGTTACCGATAATGAAGGTAAACTTGTAGTATCTGGCCTGATAGGCACTCCTGATACCAACCACCTTGGCTTGAGTATACGAAACGCTCCTGTAAATGATAGCTTCAAGTCCAACCTGCTGCCTAGCCCGTACAAGCGTATAGGTGAGCATTGGAGGAGTGACGGATCTTACTATGTAGAAAGGGATGCGAACTATCAATTCGAATATAAGATAGAATATCCACCGTATAAACCTTGCCCAAGCTTATCCAGCCTTATAGGTGGTATGGTGCCGAAGGTGCATTTTGAGTATGAAGTAATAGACCCGTGTGGCAAGGTTGTAGTGAGCGATGCTGGTATATTGGGTGCTACAGGCTTAAGTACCAACAATCCTGAGGTGCATACGCACTATAAAGGAGAGTACCTGTTCAAGGGTAATCACGTATGGCATAAGTATTCTTATATCACTATGTCTGATCTGCAGGAGTCTGTAGATGCCTATATGAACAGCAACGCGTTCAACGAAGCGAATTGTTATAAGAATTATAACTATTTCCTTCGCGATGAGTTTATGAAGGCGCAGTTCCCATGCCCTGGCAGTACCGATCCTTGCGAGGCGATGAGATATACAATGATGAGGGAAATGTATCCCGGTGCTAAGTACGGTAAGTATAACATACAGTCAGGCACTAATGATAAATTTGCATTGGGTAGCCCGTTGGTAACTAATTCTATATTCGAGTCAAGAACATATCAGCCGCCTAATGATGCTCCAATACAGCGCATATACAAATATCAGGAAGCGTGCATACCTGATACTGTTGTATACAAGGGTAAAACCTATCCACTAAAAGCTATAGATCCCCAGTCGCTCATCAATGTGTTCAATGATTCAATAGCGGCCGCATTGCTTCCGCTTCACCCCGATTATTGCAAATTGCTGAAATGTGCGCTCATCAATAATCCATATGCCAAGATCTTAAGTTCTATGAAGAGGTGGACAGACTATTGCCCACCTACTACTAGTGCTGGCGGTGGCGATGATGGCAGTGGTGGCGACCCGGATGATCCAAAAGACCCTGAAGATCCGGGAGATCCGGAGAATCCCGGTGACCCTGGCGATGGCGGTGGAAATCCACCACCACCTCCTCCTCCCCCTCCGCCACCACCACCTCCTCCTCCGGCAACAAATTGTGTATTCTCATTGCACAACCTGATCATTAATGATCCGCTGGTGATAGCTGGCTTCTTGTCGTACGACGAGTTGCTGCGTACTATGACCGATAGCCTTTTGATCGATTCTCTGGCGTTCAAAAAAACGATCTGCGGTAGCGATCTGGGTGTTATCCAGTCTACATGTTCTGAGATAAATGCGACAAAAACACCGGCAGATATTGCAGACTATCCTGAATATACACGAGATGAGTACTTCCGTACACTTATTGAAATATATACCACAAACCGTGAGGCGCGTATAGGCGAAAAAATGGCGCAGATGGGCAATGAGTGCGAACCTTGTAGCGGTCTCAGGTTCTACAATCCCGGTAAGGCAACTATTGCTTATGCTGCCGAGAGCGATGAAACGTTTATGGCAACTGGTATGAACGGTATGGCCACAGCCACAAGTCTGCCTGTGAATGGTTCTTTCACGCAATATTACCCCGGTTCTAATCCTACCCCTCAGGATATGGATAACCTGACTAATATTGATAACACAGTTTATTGCACCGATCTTATCAAATATGTTATAAGCTCTCTGGCCAGCTGCAACGTTACTCAGGCTAAGTTGAACGAACTGTCGGACACGCTAAAACACAGGTTTTGTGATAATGGGCACAGCCTTACGTCCTTGTCTTACGATAGTCTCACAAGTATCATGGGTGAGGTGGGTATTGCGCAAAATGATTTGTGTAATGCGGGCCTTGTTGATCTGAGAAAACTAACCAGGGCATCGGGCGAAGTAGTAGAATTAGGCCTGTTGCATTATTCTCCTGCTTATTATCAGGATTTGACTGGCTTTATCAATGATAATGACATACTTGATTTCCTGGCTGGAAGTAATGATACTATGGATATTGATCTTGCTTTGTGCAGCAATCATCCTTTCCAGCTAGGCCTTGCTATGCAAATAGATAATACGGTTACTCCGGGTGCATGCAGTACAGTTTTAAGTGTTAAGCTGGTGAAATCTGTTCATTTGGCATCCAATGCGGTTCAGCTGTTGTTTACAGATAATGTATCTAAAGAAACACATTATTACTTGTACCCAACATCTACCAAAGAAGAGAATGGTTTGATGCTGGGATTCCCAGCCAACGATTTGATAACGCTGGCTGGCGATGTGAAGGAAAATTCCTTGTTCAATCTACATGGCTTCCATAAGCTCGACGGAACCCTTGCGAACAGGAATACAACCTTACTTACATTCACTGGCACCAGGAGCAGTGTGCAAAAGAATTTCGAATATCTTCTGAGTTCTTTCAATCCTAAAAGCGATTACAACTTTATGGAGAAAGACCAGAAAGAGTACTTGAATGGTATGGGTTGTAGTGAGTTCATACCTCAGGCTATTCAGGTTATCGCAGATGCACAGGCATTGAATATCAAAGCTGGTCATCCATACTTCGAAAGGTATTTTACAAACATGATGAACTATGCTAATCAAATAAATTTTGATTTCAGCAATTATGATGCATCTATGCGTTCTTGTGGTCTTACTGATTCTGTTGTTCTAAAAAAGCATATTGCTCATTTCAGGATAAAAATGCCAGCGGCTTTCGATACTACAGCGATCAAGAACTACCTAAACGCCTTAAGAACAACAGATACAATAGGTGTTACAGATGTAGAGGTATATAAAAGAGGTAGCACCAAATATATGCTGTTGAATATCTACGATGCCAATAGCAAAACGATCAACGAAGCAAAACAGAAAGTGATATCAAGGTTATCAATGCTTCCTGGTAGCACATACGAATACTTACCTTATCTGCAAAGGGATACGTTGGCGCAATTGCTTTCCAGCAACTATAATCCAATAAATGCTACTGCGCTTGCAGCAGCGTTCCCACTTGCTACTATCGATAATCAAACGATAGATTCAATATTCTATTTCATTCCGGGATATAAAGTGTTCAGTACATCCGGCAATTTCATTACTATGTCGCAGCCGGGTATAACTAATGATTATACCTACACGCACGCAGTAGATTCTATATACAGGTTTGTTGGTAAAAATGCTGCTATGACCTCTATATATAGCCATGCAGAGCCTGCAGTTAGCAGCCAGTATTTTGATTGGCGTATGAAAGGCTGGAGGAATTACGTTAATTCACTGCCGTCCGATAATCACAATCAGCTAGTGAAGGGTTCAAAAGCTCCAATGTTCAATACGTTATCTGTTTCATCATCAGTGCCTTTTGGATACCATTTTTCAAGCTCAAACTTCTCTTACGTCAATGCAAGAAATCCGTACTACCTCAACAATCTCTATATTGATGTTGAGCCAAGCGGTGGCGTATACGGCACTGTGGAATGGATACTGAATATGTACAATAGCGGTGGCCCATTCTTAAGGCATACAGGTACATCATCATATGCGTCAGGCCCTGGTGGTTCGCAAACACGTGGCTATAAATGCGGAGATTCTACACTGTTCTGGCTTAATAATTTCGACTATTACAACAACATGATGAATATCTACATCAAGTTGCCGAAATTCCTTCCGCTGCCACGTAATAAATACCAACTCCATAGCATCAAAAAAGGCCTTGAGAAAGACAATAGCACCACGGTGCTGCTCGTACTGGTTGGTGTCGACGGCACTAAAACCGATACTATACACTGCGTAGGATACACAGATGTAAATATGGGCGAGGTCTATACCATACCCGGTGCATTCCTGAGTTCGGCAAGCCAGTATGTAAATTACATGGATAGGGTAGAGACTTGCGAGACCATGACGCTGCAGTCATTGTATCCTATCGCAAGAATTCGCTACAACGAGTATCGTGATTCTATTCACGGCGTTCTGCTTGAAGGCTTCAAACAGGATGTGATCGCAAAGCTGAAGGAATATCTCAATATCAAGGGTAGCGATATCAAGCATGGTGTCACCTTGTATTACTATGATCTTGCGGGCAACCTGATAAAAACGGTTTCACCACAAGGCGTTGCCAAACTGGATGTATGGAATGGTAATCTGAATGACACCATCAATGCCAAAAGAGCGAGGTATGAGACGGTGTCTCCTGAGTTGCCTGCACATACCAAGCAAACTAAATATCAGTACAATGCGCAAAACAAAGTAATATCCACGCTTAGTCCCGATGCAGGTCAGGCTGTATCTCGCTACGATCTCATGGGGCGTGTTGTGATATCACGTACCGCAAGGCAACCTTACAACGAGTATACCTATTTTATGTACGATAACCTATCCAGGGTTATTGAAACCGGCCTCGTATACCCTACCGGCGCATGGAACGATGACTTCTTTACCAGCCCCGGCACAGTGATAAACGCCACTATCAAAGGGCGGCCACGTAGCCAGGTTACAGTCACTACTTACGATGTTCCGTCGTACAAAACAACATGGTCCGGCTTTGGTACGCTACCTGCTCAGGAAAATCTGAAGAACCGTGTCGCCAGCACCAGGTATTTCGATGCATTGGCCCAAGGCGTAGATGGCCAGTTGGATAGTAATTACGAGAGCGCTATTCACTACACCTATGATATATCTGGTAACGTAAAAACAATGATACACGATCTCAGGCATGTGTCTGGCGAGAAGTTCAGGTTCAAGCGTGTGGATTATGAGTATGACCTATATAGTGGTAAAGTGATTATGGTGGCTTACAATAGGGGTTTCACCGATCAGTTCTATCAAAAGTATAGTTATGATGCCGATAACCGCATCGAGGATGTGAAGACCAGCAATAACGGCCTTATATGGGATCGTGATGCCCAATATGATTATTACGATCATGGCCCGCTGGCCCGTATGGATATTGGTGAGCAAAGGGTGCAGGGTGTCGACTATGCCTATACCATCAATGGCTGGCTCAAAGCTACCAATGGTGTGCAAAACGGCCCGCTTACCGATATGGGTAACGATGGCATTGCCAATTCCGTTGTGCCAAACGATGTCTTCTCGCAGCGTATCGATTATTTCAACGGCGACTATGAGAACATCGGTAGTAGTAATAAAGTAAGTGTACTGTCGCGCGTGCAGAAGAGCCTGTACAATGGTAATATTGCAGGTATATCTACATCGCTGGCTAAGTTCCCGAACTTGCAGTCCAGGTATCATTACGATCCTAACCAGCGTATCGACCGTGCCGACTATGCGGCTTATAATGTGGGCACTGGTTTTGTATCTATCAATGCTACCAACGAGTATAGGTCCGATTATGCGTACGATCTCGATGGTAATCTCCGTAAGCTGAACCGCTATGCGTACCTCACCGGTGGTCAAACCCCGGCTATGGATAAGCTGGCGTATAAGTACGACCCTAATACCAACCGCCTCAAAACCGTTGGCGACTGGGCCAACAATGTGTATACCAACGATATACTTTATCATGCCGATACTTCCGGTACACGATTTACATACGATGCCGATGGTAACCTCACCAACGACTATATGAATAACGTTACCGGCATTGCCTGGAACAAGTCGGGTAAACAAAAATCAGCGGTATTAGCAGATGGTTCCAGGATGTATTTCGCTTACGATGCTCTGGGCAACCGCCTTTCAAAAGAAATAGTGAAAACGCTGCCTTCTGGAAACGTGCTGAGGAATAAAACCATTTACGTGCGCGATGCGCAAGGCAATGTATTGGCTATTTACGATGATGAAAAAGAGTACAAGCTGGAGCAGGTGCGTTTTGGCCCACTGCTCGAAGCGTGGGAGTATACAGGTGCTGCTACCGATAAGCCATTCGGCAAGCCCATATCCGATTGGCTGGGTGCTGAGATTGTAGATGCTTATGCTTCCGATGGTATTACCCTTGCCAAGCTGGCAATGGCTATGCCTACGCTCGATGACTATGCCAATAGCCAGACGATGGTGAGCGATCTTATTACCTCGCTCGATAATCAGCAAACGGTAGCCTACACCAAGTCTACACCGGCTATTACCGCGCTGGCGCTTAGCTATGTCGATGGCGACCCCGCCTTTGAGCAAAAGCTGTCGCTCTATATCCAGCCCGTCCTTATGTCGCAAAATATGGATCAGCAACTCACTGACCTGTTTACCGCGCTTAAAAATACTGATCCTGTCAAGTACAACAATTTCATGATGTTCTTGAACATGCCGGGAAACCTCGTGGCTGAGTTCCCCGTCAATCTGCAGTTGGTGCAGCAATTCAAAGGCATCCCGCCACCCGACAAGATCAACGCAGCCAACATGCTGGCGCAATATATAATGAGTAATATGGCGGTAATGCAGCCGGTATACAATGTAGTGCTGGCGGCATACAGCACCAGCAATACCAATACCGATTTTGTGGTTGAAATGCCCGATGCCCAGCCTGTTATCGACCAGTTGAGGACGGATGCCCTGGCTTTTGTAGCCGCCCAATACGGTGGCGAGCCACCCACGGCAGATACAAAATTGCTCTTTAACGCCAATGGTATACTTGCCGGTGCGTTGCTCAATAGCGCACCCGAGCCCGATGCCGAAAACCTGTCTGTGATATTGAACACCCAGTTTGGCAAATTCCTTAAGCTTGCGCAAACCGCAGGGCAGGATGTATTGGTAACTGATAAATTGAAAAAAGTGATAGCCGTAGCCGATGGTACGCTCACTACCGATGTGTTGTTTGCAGGCTGGCTGCGCACTACCGAGGTGCTACAGCGCCACAACCATTCATTGGGCGAGCACCATTTATACGGCAGCAGCAGGCTGGGTATACAAAAATACCTGCCTGGTGAAGTCAAGTATCAATACGGCCTTGGTCAGGGCGGTGGCGCAACCAATACTATCGATAATATCACAGGCTTCAAACCTTGGTATAGCTTTACCGGGCAAGATGTGTTTAGGGACAATGTATTTGCCAACACTATGGGCACCGGCACCACAGGCACCGGCAACTTCGGCATCAATAGTCACATATTAGGCAACCGCCACTACGAGCTTACCAACCACCTGGGCAACGTACAGGCTACCGTGCTCGATAGGAGCACCCCAGTGGTAGAAGGCAATACACTATACGGCTACAAAGCCGATATATCTATGGCGCACGATTACTATCCGTTTGGTATGCTGATGCCGGGGCGGTATGTAGAGGATACGGCCAAGAAGTGTATCACCATCAATACCACCATACTGGTGCCATACTGGGTATCTATTTACCACACAGCTATAGCCTATCCATATCCATGGCGCTTTGGTGGTGGCCCAATACCTATGCCCAACCAGCAGCCCAAGGCCGCTACCTTTGCGCAAGAGAAGCTCCATTTTTACCACTACAATATGGTAAGCCAGCACACGCCTTACAACAAGCTGACGGATACGGCAACCTTCCCCAATGGCAGCCTGTATTCCGGTTTCGATCTCAGTACCGAGCCTTCCGGTGTCTCTGCCTTTATGCACCTGCACCCCGATACCGCGCAGGATGAGCAGAATTTTTCTGTAAAAGTGCAGGCCGATGCCGATGTGGTGGTAAGTATGCGTGTAAGGCAATACTACGATACCAATACCCCTGAGTTTTACGATCTGCTGGGGTGGACGCAGCTGGAAGGTGCCGGCCCGCATGCACGTATGGTGCCTGTAGATAAAGCGCTGTCTGCAGCTGGGGGGCCTACTATTGTCGAGTTCAGGTTCTCAAACACGATGAACATGCCATTTGCCAATGGCAAAATAGCATGGATAGCCGATATGCAGCAAGACGAACTCCACTACCGCCCCGAAAACAAGATTGCCACCATCTGCGATGAGAAGGACAGGTATAGATATGGGTTTAATGGTCAAGAGAAGGATAATGAACTGAAAGGTATTGGTAATAGCTTAGATTTCGAGTTCCGTATGTATGACTCGAGGTTGGCAAGATTTTTAACAATAGATCCATTAGCAAAGAGCTATCCTTCAAATAGCACCTATGCATTTGCTGAAAACAGTCCCATTATAGGAATTGATTTGGAAGGGTTGGAATTGTTGCCTGTTAATTCTTCTATGTATTTGATGAAGTATACAGGTACTGTCAAGTTGTCTATTCCTACACATAATTATACGGTGCAAAGGGTTATTAGTAATACCCCAGCAGCTCTTATGGATAGCAAGGGAGATATGAAATATAACTTAGGCGCACCGGTAGGTACTGGAGGGGAAAATTATAAGGGTGCTTATTTTAGAAGTACCGATTTAAAAGTTATGCCAAGTTTTTGGGGCGCAGCAGCTACGGGGAAATCTACAAATGGTATTACAAGCCTAAAATCTAATGTAGTTCCTGGACGGCAAACTACAGCCGCTGATGCAGTTTATCCGGGTGTATCTTCATTATCACATTTAACTGGTATTATTAGTAACCAGATGAATGTATCAATATGGAATGCACATACAAGTGAAAAGAATATGAGACAGCAGTTTTATAAAGCTACTAACATTGTCGATAACTCAGGTTGGCTACCAGCTGACTATAAAGGAGGTGCAGGTAGAGCGGATATGATAAATTTGCTAGTAGATGGCACACTCCCAAGTCTCGATCCAGAAGGGTCTAACAAAGATTATATCATGGGATTAATGGAAAATGGTGCTAAATTGGCAAATGAGAATGATATTGAAATACAACCAGAAATGATTGAGAAGTATAAAGCAGTAGAAAATTCTCCATCATTAAAAGGGTCAATAAAAGTTAGTTATGATTAGGTTTTACGGCATGTTTTTGAAAATATTGATTTTGAGTTTAATGGCTTGTTTTTTTATCTCTTGTTCAAATAAGTTAAAGAATTTATCATCGAATAAAATTGAAACAGCAGAACGCTTTTACAAGTATATGTCGGACGGTATGGGAGATGAAGCTTTTAAAATGCTAAATCATGATATTTATGATGAAAATCGAAGGCGTACTGTTCGTTGGGATGCTAGAACAGTTCATAAGTATGCACAAGAGTATGGAGAAACTAATAAATCTCAATGGTATCTAGAGTATGATACTCTGCATCCAGTATCTAAGCTTGAATATATTGTAATCCCTATTTATAACGGTCAGGATAAATCAAGGCAGGTTAAAAAAATTAGTTTAAGGATTGGATTCGATATGACTAGCCAATTTATACCAGATACTGTAGTTTCTGACTATTCGGTAGGTAATGATTTGATGGAGCCTAAAGGTAATGCCCCTTCTGAATAAAGCTTCTAGCTATAGCGATCCAAAATAATAGGGTTTCCTGAGTTTTCTGTGGTGTCATGTATTTCCACCTGACACCTAGCTTTCTGTAGTGATCCACAAGCAAGTCCTGAGCTCGCAACTCAGGACTTGCTTTTTTATATAGTTGTAGCTAAAAGAATTATGTTTAACAGCATCTTTAGAAAGCATTGTTCTGTCAGTACATTACTGAATGAAAGTCTTTAGTTGCAAACTAAGGACAGCGAGAGATTCTTCGTTTAGATGATAAAAACAAGATTGCAATGAGAAAAATATTATTTGTTATTTTTATAATTATAGTAATTACTATTTATCTATTCTTGTTTTTAGGAATAGAACTTGATTTGAAATCCGTAATAGAAAGATGGAGTGTTGAGGATAATCAGCTAATTAATACTTCGTTCAAAATCAGACAATTTACTTCTATACAATTATTGCTATTCCTGATTATTTCTGTAAGCTGTGTCTACATGATTATTAAATCACCTAACAAGCATACTTGCAGAAAATAGATCTGGTTGGATAATCACAAGCTGTCCTGAGCTGAAAACTCAGGACAGCTTATTACTTTTTGTAAAATACCTCTATTAATTTGAATAATATTGCGTATATTTGCTATGATAAAATGACGCTCTTGAACCTTATCACATTATATTGTTGCGTAAAAAGCAGGCGAATTTCCAACGCATTGGCTGCCAATAATTTACACTGGGGAGAAGTAGGGAGGCCTGAAAAACGCAACAAATCGCAACAAATGTCGCAAGTAGCTAAGCCGCTGCCTGCAAGCCATTGCAGAGCCATATAAAACTCGTAATTTAAGCCGCAATTGCATCACATGCCATTGAATAACGGTAAATACGAATTTGAAGCACTGTTCAATAATGCCGCAATAGGCATTATCATCGTCAATAGCGAGGGCGATATACTGCTGGTCAACCAGTTCGCCCACAATCAGTTTGGCTATAGTCATGGCGAGTTGGATGGCCAAAAGATAGAAGTGCTGATACCCATGCGGTTTAAAAAGGCCCACATTCAGCATCGCGATAATTTTCATCAGCACAACCCCCACAGCCGCCCTATGGGCAAGGGTATGGACCTGTTCGCGGTGAAAAAGGATGGTACTGAGTTCCCCGTTGAGGTGAGTTTAAGCACCTATAGCAATAGCGAGGGCCGTTTCAGTATCGCCTTCGTCAGCGATATCACCATCCGTAAACGCTCTGAAGAGGCCCTTGTACAACTGAATGCCGAGCTGGAGCAGAAGGTAGAAGAGCGGACCCACTCGCTACAGCAGGCACTGGAGAAAGAGAAAGAACTGAACGAGCTCAAATCACGCTTCGTATCTATGGCGTCGCATGAGTTCCGCACGCCGCTTAGTACAATACTGTCATCGGTATACCTGGTGTCACAATACACTTCTACCGAAGATCAGCCCAAGCGCGATAAGCATGTACAGCGTATCATCTCATCCGTCAATATGCTGAATGATATACTGAACGACTTCTTGTCTGTAGGCAAGATAGAAGAGGGTAGGATACAGGTGCGCATTGCAGAAACCCAGATAGCCACAGTGATACAAAACATTGTGAATGAACTGAAGCCATTATTGAAACGTGATCAACAGATAGATTATAAACACACTGGTGCTGATACCTTACAAAGCGATCCATCGCTACTGCGCCATATATTGATGAATCTTGTGTCGAATGCGATAAAGTTCTCACCGGAGGGTTCTGTCATACAGCTTAGTACCGAGCTCACTGAAAACAGGCTTGAACTTAAAGTGAAGGATAACGGTATCGGTATATCTGCTGAAGACCAGCATCACCTGTTTCAGCGTTTCTTCCGTGGTGCCAATGTTACTAATATACAAGGTACAGGCCTGGGGCTGCACATTGTAAGCAAATATGCCGAGTTGCTCAACGGAACGATACATTGTACCAGCGTACTGGATGAAGGCACAACATTCACACTCGTATTTATACTCAACTAATTTTTTATGAAAAAGGTATTGCTGATAGAAGATAATACGGATATAAGGGAGAACATGGCTGAGATACTGGAGCTCTCAGGCTATAAAGTAGTAACAGCTACAGATGGCAAAGAAGGTGTGACCGCAGCTGTAAATGAACATCCGGATGTAATAGTGTGCGATATAATGATGCCAGTTCTGGATGGCTACGGTGTGATACACATGTTGCAGAAGAATGCTGACACCAGGAATATCCCTTTCATCTTCCTGACTGCGAAGGCCGAACGTGATGAGATACGCAAAGGAATGACGCTGGGTGCCGATGATTATATCACCAAGCCTTTTAATGGAACTGAGCTGTTGGATGCTATAGAAAGCCGACTGCATAAAAACTCAGTACTGAAGGAGGATATAGGTGCCGGTGTTGAAGGTTTGAAGAATATAGTTCGCCACTCAGGTAGTGGAGATATGAAGCAGCTGATAAAAGATGAAGGCAGCTTGAACAGCTACAAACGCAAGCAGGTAATATACAACGAAGGCAACCATGCCCACCGCCTATACTATGTTGAAAAAGGGAAGGTAAAAACTTATAAAACCAACGATGATGGTAAGGAACTGGTGATAGCAATATATAATGAAGGTGAATTTTTCGGCTATGTGCCTATATTGGAGCACTGCGTGTACAGAGAAACTGCAGAGACAATGGATGATTGTGAGATAGCTACCATACCTAAAGACAGCTTTGAGAGCCTGATATATACCCACCCCGATGCGATGAAAAAGATCGTGAGCCTGCTGGCCAGTAATATTTCGCAGCGAGAGGAGCAGCTTTTAGGCCTTGCATACAATTCGCTACGAAAGAAGGTAGCCAACGCACTCATCACTGTTTATGATAAATATAAAACTCCCGGAAGCAAAGCCTCATTTACAATTGAGATAAGCCGGGACAACCTGGCTACAATAGCTGGTACCGCCAAAGAATCACTGATACGTACTTTAAGCGATTTTAAAGAAGAGAAACTGATAGATATAATAAAAGGCGACATCGCTATACTGAACGAACAGAAGCTTAAGGCGCTGGTGGGTTGATGAGCAGGCCCAAGTAGGTATAGAAGCTAGTTTTAAGCGTGCTGAACTCATGCTCCATCTTACTCATGTCTGTTCGTATAGCATCTATATGTGCCGATGGGATATTTTTGCCATTTAGCTGTTCAGAAAGCTGTTGTATATCTCTCCTCATGAAAGTTATAACAGCATCTTTATTCAGAAATACATTCTGGTAATGCTCTAAGGCGTCCAGGTCGGCTTTGGAGATATTGCTCTTAATAACATCTGCAATGCGTGTTTTCATTACAATGTTTTCCTGCAACTGTATATCAAGCGTGCGCAGCCAGCCCGATATTTCCTGTCGGGCTTGCTCCTGCAATAGTTGTGCTATACGTGCTGCTTGCTGCATTGACGAGGTTATATGTTTTATGGTGCGGTGTTTAGTGTGGTTGCGTAGTGATGGTCGTTTTGTGGCAGCAGCTGGCTTTTACCTGCCCACTCTCTGCTTTTATCTGTGGGCTCAGGTAAGGTATGCCAAGGTTCATGCCACGCACCATAAACAGGCAAGCGAATGCTAATAGTGCTATAGGTACTAGCTTCCTTACTTTTAGCTGTGCTGATAATGGTATACGTGACCCCAGCAGTGTAATGGCCAGTAGCATAGGTATCGTGCCTATCCCAAAAGTGTACATAGAAGCAATAGCCTGGCTAGCTGTAGTGGCGGTTACACTAAGAGAGAGTGCCATATACACCAGCCCGCAGGGTAGTAGTCCGTTCAGCACACCAGTAGCAAATAGTATATGTAAGCCTGGTGCTGCCATCAGTTTTGCAAGGTTGTGTTGTACCCATTTTGCCCAGGGCAAGCGCATAGCTCCCGCATTGCCGGTAAAGCTAATTAGGCCTATGAACAGCAGCAGTACCCCAAAGCCTATGGAAATATATTGTTGCCAGTGCGGATTAAAAAATGACTTGAATGAGTATAATATCCAACCCATAAGCGCATATATGCTTATACGCCCTGCGTGATACAAGAACAGCCCCAGCCATTTCTTATAGCCTTGCAATATGCGAAATGGCATCACCAGCATAATGGGACCACACATGCCTGCACAGTGCAGGCTGCCTGTCAGCCCCATAAGTGCCGCTGTTATTAATATACCATTACTCATTGTGCAATTTTTATTTCAGTTTCCTGGTAGTAAGGTGTTTTGTCTTGCCACCATTTTAGTTTCAGTTTGTAAATGGTGCTGGCTAGCGTGGTTGATGGAATATAGCATTTGCCATCAACCAGGTGTAGTTCAAATACTTTATCCCAACTGGCATCTATCTTGCTGTAGAACTGCGCTGTGCCTGTTATTGCTTTATCGGAAAACTCTGGTGGAAATTGTAAAACTATCTGCTCTCCCTGCTGGCTAACGGTAACGGGTGAAGATAATGCCGCCTGGTTTTTGCTGGCATCTATCACATCCTGATACTTCAGTTCTTCATTGTAGTAGTCGGTAGATACAAGATCAAATTGTTGGTGCATACTTTTATACACAAGTGTTACGATCAGTATCACGAAGCCTGCGTAGAGCAGACCTACCCTTGTACCCCAACCTAATTTTATTGTACTCATAATATATCTTATTTGTCGTTAAACGGACCTACAAATGCTGTAGTTATAGTTCTGATCTTTTTGCCTTCTTCGTATACGGCTATTTCAAGTTCTGTTTTCCGTTTTGTTACCCGTTGCTCATTCATGCTTATAAACAGACTACCTGATGTAGAGCCCTCTTTGGGTATATTCAATTGTGTTTCGCCTACCAGCTTGATGGTTCCTTTGAAGTTTACCGGTTCAAAATAGATGCGTTTGTCCTGGTATGTTTTATTCAGCAGGCGGTAGTTGTATAAGTTGCTTATCTGCCCATCGGCCTGCTGGTATAGTTGGCCGGGGGTGCGCAGCAGTGATATGCCCACATCTGTTCTGCTGGCCAGCAAGTATACAAGTATGCATACTAGCACTACCATTACACCCGAGTAAGCTTTCATTCTTTTGGTAAAGCGGAACTTCGTCTTTTCGGCAATGTTGTTCTCAGATGCATATCGTATCAATCCTTCATCAAATCCTACCGCTCGCATCATCTTATCGCAGGCATCTATACATGCAGTACAGTTAATGCATTCGAGCTGTGTGCCGTTGCGGATGTCGATACCTGTAGGGCATACCTTCACGCACTGGTTGCAGTCTATACAATCTCCCAGTTCACGTTGCTCATTCTTTTTGAATTTGCCACGGTCTTCACCCCGCTTGTAATCGTAGGCTACGTTTATCGAATTCTTATCGAGCAGCACGCCTTGCATGCGGCCATACGGGCATACCACCGTACACACCTGCTCGCGAAACCATGCGTATACGAGGAAGAATATACTGGTGAATATAGCCAGCGAGGTGAGGCTGCCTATGTGCTCGCTAATAGGTTCGGTAATGATCTTCTTTAATTCATCAACACCTATGATGTATGCAAGAAAGGTATTGGCGATGATAAAACTGATGATCCAGAATATAGCCCATTTAGTAGTTTTCTTCAATATCTTCTCCGTATTCCACGGTGCTTGGGCCAGTATTTTTTGTTGAGCACCGTCTCCTTCTATCCAATATTCAACCTTGCGAAATACCATTTCCATGAAAATGGTTTGAGGGCAGGCCCAGCCGCAGAATACCCTGCCAAATACAACAGTGAATAATGCAACAAACACAATAAACACGATCATCCCCAGCCCAAATATGAAAAAGTCTTGTGGCCAGAATATCTGACCGAAGAGGATGAACTTGCGCTCAAGTATGTTGATGAGGAAGATGGGGTGGCCATTCATCTTTATGAATGGCAAGCCGAAGAACACTGCAAGGTAAATGAGGCTGAGATAGGTACGTGCCAGATATAGCCTTCCGTGTGGCTTCTGCGGGAATATCCATACGCGTTTCCCCTGTTGGTCTATTGTTGAGACCTTATCTCTAAATGTGCCTGTATCTCCCTGCATATCTTCTTATTTTGCTGCTACTGTAGTGCTGTCTGCTTTTGCTTCTGCCTGGTATAGCTCACCTTGTTTCTCTTTAGGTGCTGCCGGTTGCGTGCCTTTTAGCGATTTTACATAGCTACTCAATTCAGCTATCTGTTTTGGTGAAAAATCATCTTTCCAGCTTTTCATGCCTTTATCGGGCCAGCCGTATTTTATTGACTTAAAAATGTCAGAAATGCTACCGCCGTGCAGCCAGTAATCGTCGGCAAGGTTGGGGCCTACACCGCCTCCACCATCTTTGGCATGGCAGGCAGCGCACATATTTTGAAATACGGCCTGACCTGATGCTACGCCGGCTGCATCCAGCATCGCTACTGTATTTTCATCTACATTGTTGGCCGAGTTGGCCAGGTAAGCTGCTTTTTGTTCTTCTCCTTTTTCTACTTCTTTAGCATATTCCTGCAACGAACTTGGGCCATTACCACCTATGTGGTAGTAGTACATGTAAACGACTGCCACAACTATCGTCAGGTAAAAACCGTATTTCCACCAGGGAGGTAGGTTGTTATCCAGCTCTTTGATGCCATCATAGTTATGGTCTAGCATGATGTCTGCCTCTTTTTCTATCTCTACTGCTTTGTTGAAGCGGTCCCAAAATGGCCTGCTGACAATCGCCTTCGTTTGTTGGGCTGTTTCCGGTTTTGTACTCAGCATACGTACCAGCATCGCCATAATGGCAAGCATAGCTATCAGCACCAATAGCTCCAGTGCTATTACACCTATCAGCAAATAAAAATCTGCCGCCGCTATGCCGGCAATGATCTCGGGAGCTTTTGTTACTACTTCATCTTGTGCATTCGCAAATAGAGGCAATACCAGTAAGGCCAATGTGAGCAAATTGCGTATTATGGTTGGCGTGTTCTCATCATTCTTCATTCTGTCGCGGTGTACCGATACCAGCGATTTTAATACGCCGCCTAGTATGCCAATGGCAAACAACAATGCTATGGCCAATGATATAAGACCTGTGAGCAGCACATTGAATGATGGTCCTGCTGATGACGATGGCATAGCATCGGCAGCATATATATCGAGCGGGATGGTAATGACAGCAAGTATCACGGCTATTTTATAATATCTGTGCATAAGTTGTAGTTGTTTAGATGATCTATTCCTGTCCGCTAAATGGGATATGTTTCAGGTTGTTAATATACTTCCGGTTCACACGTAGCGCCCATATACTTAGCGCTGTAAAGAATATAAAGAATATCATCAGCGAAGCCATAGGATACAGGCCAACGCCTGTTATGTGTTCCAGATATGTTTTGAATTTCATCTTTTATAATTTTTATTGAGCTTGCGCTGCTGTCTTTTGTTGTAGTTTGATATCGGTACCTATGCGTTGCAGGTATGCTACAAGTGCTATGATCTCTTTATCGCTCTTCACTTTTATCTTGTCTTTAGCCAGGTTCGCTGTTATTGCTTCGGCCTGTTTCATTGCATCCTGGTTGGCAATCTGGTCGTAGCCTTCAGGATATGGCACGCCCAGCGTTTGCATGGCGCGTATTTTGGCACCCATCACAGCTGTGTCCAGTGTATTCTCGAACAGCCACGGATAGCTTGGCATGATAGAGCCGGGCGACATGCTGCCGGGGTCATACATGTGGTTGAAGTGCCAGCTATCAGGATATTTACCACCTATACGTGCCAGATCGGGGCCCGTACGTTTGCTACCCCATTGGAATGGGTGGTCGTATACAAACTCACCAGCTTTAGAATACTCACCATACCTGGCTACCTCACTACGGAAAGGCCTTACCATTTGGCTATGGCAGGTATAGCACCCTTCGCGCACATATATATCACGGCCTTGCAGCTCAAGTGGCGTGTAAGGTTTTACACTGGCTATAGTAGGTACGTTCGATTTAATAAGGAACGTAGGTATGATTTCGATAGCACCACCTATGATCACTACTACAAGGCTTAGTATCATCAGCTGCACAGGCCTTCTTTCTATCCACCTGTGCCAGTGGCTGCCGCTGTGCTCTTCGTAGTGTTTGGCCAGCGGAGCCGCACTTGCAGCTTCTTCATCTACTGCTTTACCTGCTTTTACGGTCTTCCATATATTCACTACCATCATTACAGCGCCTATCAGGTACAATGTGCCACCTATGCCGCGCATCATGAAGAAAGGACGCATTTGTGTTACAGTTTCCATGAACTGGTATTTCAGCTGCCCTTCGGGAGTAAACTCTTTCCATGCAAGACTTTGCATAAAACCTGCCCAATACATCGGTACTGCGTAGAAGATGATACCTAGCGTGCCTATCCAGAAATGCCAGTTGGCCATGCGTTTAGAGTACAGCTCTGTTTTAAAGATGCGTGGTATCAGCCAATAGATAACGCCAAATGTGAGGAAGCCATTCCAGCCCAGTGCGCCTACGTGCACGTGTGCTATGGTCCAATCCGTAAAGTGGCTGATGGCGTTTACGTTCTTCAAGCTCAGCATAGGGCCTTCAAAAGTGGCCATGCCGTATGCTGTTATCGCAACTACCAGAAATTTCAGCACCACGTCTTCACGTACTTTATCCCAGGCGCCACGCAGTGTGAGCAGGCCGTTGATCATACCACCCCATGATGGTGCTAGCAGCATGATAGAAAATACTGTACCCAGCGATTGTGCCCAGTCGGGCAGAGCGGTATAGAGCAAATGGTGAGGGCCTGCCCATATATACAGGAATATCAGTGCCCAGAAGTGTATAATAGAAAGCCTGTATGAGTATACGGGTCTGTTAGCAGCTTTGGGCAGGAAGTAGTACATAAGGCCCAAGTAAGGTGTAGTAAGGAAAAACGCAACAGCGTTGTGCCCGTACCACCACTGCACCAGTGCATCCTGCACGCCTGCATACCAAGAGTATGATTTAAGCCATGTGAAAGGTATCTCCCAGGAGTTGACGATATGCAGCATGGCTACAGTGACGAACGTGGCTATGTAAAACCAGATGGCTACGTACAAGTGGCGCTCCCTGCGCTTCAGAATAGTGCCAAACATGTTCCAGCCGAAGGCTACCCATACTAATGTTATCAGTATGTCTATAGGCCATTCCAGTTCAGCATATTCTTTACCGGTAGTATAGCCGGCCAGTAGTGTAACAGCCGCCAGCACTATAATAAGCTGCCATGCCCAAAAGTGAAATTTGCTCAGCTTATCGCTGAACATGCGTGTCTTGCACAGCCTTTGCAGCGAATAGTAGACACCCATGAAGATACCGTTGCCCACAAACGCGAAGATGACCGCGTTGGTGTGTACCGGCCTTACACGGCCAAACGTTGTTTGCGCCGTATTGAAATTGAGTTGCGGGAATACCAGCTGAAATGCTGCCAGCAAGCCGGCCAGCATACCAACCACACCCCAGAACAAGGTAGCGTAGGTAAACCATTTCACGATCTTGTTATCGTAAAAGAAATGGTCAACGCTGCCTGCTTGTGCCTGTTCAGGCTGTTGTGCGTTTTGGTTACTTGGAGAATTCATATGAACGATTGTTGAAGCTTGATTGTATGGTTATTGTTCGGTATCGTTGTCGTAAAGCATACGCATAGCAGAGCCCTGCTGGTCGGAAAACTGGTCGGAGCGTACGCTCCAGATAAAGGCACCGAGGAATACCAGGGCTACCAGGATGCTGCAGATAACAAGGACGAAAAGTGCGCTCATTGCGTATAGTTGAGATTGTAAGGCAAAGCTAGTTTCAGCGTATGCCGGAGTCTATGACGGCAATTGGTGAGAAAACTGATTGTGGTCAGTTTGTTAAATTTCTTTCCACTTCAACCCCAGCCTGGCGGCTGCTATATTGGCCACACCTGTGGTGACGAGCACTATGGTAAGGGTGCTGAGCGGCATGAGTATGGCAGCTATCATCGGGTTCATTTCTCCCCGCATCGATATGCTGATGCCTATGATATTGTAGATGATAGAAATGATGAATGCTGTATAGATGATTCGCCTGCCATATTTTGCCAGCTTGAATAGTGCAGGTAGCTTGGCCAGCTGTTCCGCCTTCAATATAGCATCGCACGCGGGGCTGAAGTTATTTACGTCATCGGCCAGTGTGATGCCAACATTGCTTTGCTGCAAAGCACCGGCATCATTCAGCCCGTCGCCTATCATAGCTACTTTCTGGTTTACATGCTGTAATCCGGCAATGAAATTCAGCTTCTCGGCAGGTTGCTGATCGAAGTACATGTCTTCTTCTTCGAAGAACGGTGCGAAAGCAGCCTGGTGCCTGTCGTGGTCGCCGGACAGTAAGGATATATTATAGTCTGTCCTTAGTTGGTTGAGTGTATCGCCGGCACCTTGCCTCAATTGTGGCGTTGTGTAAAAACCTACTACAGTGTTGTTGATACGTGCATATACATCGGCATTTTTACTGTCAATTATTTTGAGCCATGCTGCAGAACCTACTTGTACGGTGTTGCCACTTATGGTTGCACTGATGCCTTTGCCCGTATATTCTTGCCAGCTATCTGGCTGCATAGCAGGCTGTATGCCAAGGAATATTGCCAACTGCCTGCTTTTGGGGTGGCTGCTGGCCGATACTGTACTGTAGAGTAACTGCTTTTCTTCATCTGTAAGAACCACGCCATTAGTGCTATAAGTAGTGTTAGGTTCGGTGAGTGTTCCTGTTTTGTCAAATACGATATGGTTTATATCGCCCATTTGTTCTATCACATTTGCATCCCGCAGGTACAGGCCGTTGTCTGATAATATGCGTAACAGGTTACCATTAGTATAGGTAGCAGTAAGCAACAGTGCGCAAGGGCAGGCTACTATCAGCATTGCGGAAACACTGGGTAGTATCATACTTGGGTTGTGCAGCCACCAGTATATGGCCGTACCACCAGCCAATGCAAAGAGTATGATACTAAAGTATTTGCTGAGTATATGTATAAAGCTATCCTTGCTGTTCTGCTCCGCTTTATCATTACCAAACGATTTATTATTCCATAGCGAAGTGAGATAGCTGGCTGTTACGGGCTTCAGCACTTCCATTTGCAACAATTGGCTGGTTTGCCTGCCGCCTGCAAATATTTTTTCACCTACATTCACTTTCACAGGTTCGTTCTCACCCGTTACAAAACTGTAGTCAATATAGGCATCGCCGTTTATCAGTATACCGTCAGCAGGTATAAGTTCCTGGTGGTATACCTGCACTACATCATGTTGCTCCAGTTGGGTTATTTGTTTGCTGCTGGTCTTTCCGTCGGCCAGCACGGTAGCCGCCATCGGGAAGTAAGCCTTGTAGTCTCTATGAAAAGATAGTGAACGGTATGTGCGCTCTTGCACTACCCGGCCTACCAGCATAAAGAACACAATGCCACTCATGCTATCCAGATAGCCACCACCTGTTCCCGAAATAATTTCGTACAGGCTACGGCTGTAGGTGATGATGATGGCCAAAACTATGGGTGCATCAATATTCAGTATCCGCTGCTTCAGGCTGGCCCATGCCGTTACAAAAAATTCTGATGCTGCGTAAAATACTACCGGTATTGACAGTATAACATTCAGTATGCGAAATAGCAAAGCATACTCATGTTCCAGGTTGCCATTGGATGATAAGTATTCCGGGAAACTCATCAACATGATATTGCCAAAGCAGAAGCCTGCGATACCTAGTTTATATATTCTGCTTTTATTAGCGCTGCGCTCTTGTCGCGTACCGCTTTCAAGGCTTATCAATGGCTCGTATCCGATAGTGGCTAATAGCTCAACCACCTGTCTCAGGCTTATCTCCTGCTGCCTGAAGCGTATAGTTACCTCTTTGGCCGAAAAGTTGATGCGGCTATCTATGATGCCCGGGTTTATTTTATATAAGTGCTCCAGCAGCCACATGCATGAGCTGCAATGTATACCCGGTACTTGCAGCGTTATCATCACTTGCTTGCCATCTGTAAAGCTGTATAGCTTTTGTGCTATAGAAGCATCATCGAGGTAAGCGAATTTATCGCTTCGTAATGCTTTTATTTTGGTAAGGCCGGGATGCTCCTGTAATTTGTAATAATCGCAAAGGCCATTGTGCTCCAGTATTTCATATACCAGTTTGCAGCCATCGCAACAAAACGCCTTTTGTTCAAAAACGATGCCGCCACGCATGCATGGTGTACCGCAATGGTAGCAGAGCGTTTCGGTATGGTTGGCTATGTCTCCGGTATTGCCTGGTATGTTAGCGGCTGCCTGCATTTATCTTCTTCTGCGATTGCAGCATTTTAGGTATCAGGTTGGCCTCTTCCATATGGAAGAGTTCTTTCATGATCGTATCTATCAGCAGCATCTCATCTCTCAGGCTGCGGTATATGCCGGGCGGCGGTAGCTCGCTATATAGCGGCAGTGCTGCGGTTTGCAGTTGGTATAGTAGTTGGCATACATCTTTGTGCGATTGCTGCAACTCCGCCAGGTAGGCATGGTGCCTGATGTCGCAGCCGCCGGTGCATGCACTACAGTTGTGTCCCGTAATGTCTTTGTCATGCAGTTCGTTAAGGTAGGGCAGCAGCTCTTGTTTTCGATGGTGCAGGTATCGGGCTATATGCTCCAGGGCCTTGCTGCAAAGTTCTGTATACTGGCTGGTGCATTGGTGTATGTCCTTTGCTTTCAGTTCTTCCAGCTTTTGCATGGCCACATGGCTCATATCAGTTATGATATCATAATAGTTCAGGTTTAGCTTTTCAGATAGCTCCTGTAGCGATAGCCTGTCGTATTGTTTTATCCTTTGTTTCATTGTAGTGTTTCAACAAAAGTACCTGTAGCCTGCCCGGGGCTTGATGACGAGGAACAACACATAAAATGATTTTGGTCAGTTTCTGTTTTTAGGCTGCGGTCTAGTTTTGCCGCCATTAAAATTTGCAATGAGATACTGGAAGAAGCTTACTCCCAAGCAGCAGGATATAAGGGTTTCGGCCGCGCTAAGCGATAATATTGATTACAGGCAGTCTATATCTATGGGTATCCCTGCCTCCCGCCTCGATCCTGAAGTATTTTACGATCAGGCACCGTTTCTTACTTATGCGCCGCTACTAAGGACCTATGTGGCCAATCCCAACCATATAGGCTGCCATACGCTCAGCGAATCGGAAACTTTCTTCAAAGGCACGCAGGATATTGAGCGGGAGCTGATTGAGTTGCTTTGCTGCGATGTGTTTCGTGCGGGCCTGGGTAGTTGTGATGGTTATGTAGCTGCCGGAGGTACAGAAGCTAATATTCAGGCAGCATGGATATACCGGAACTATTTCATAAAAGAATATGCAGCGGCACATAGCGAGATAGCTATACTTTGTACGGAGGATACCCACTATTCAGTATACAAAGCGGCCAATCTGCTGAATGTGAAGCTCTGCACACTAGCGGTAGACAGGGTCAATAGAGCGTTTGATGAAGCTACATTGCGTACAACTGTGCAAAAAGCACGCAACGAGGGGGTAAAATATTTCATTGTAGTGTCTAATATGGCTACTACAATGTTTGGCAGTGTAGATGATGTTGATATGTACGTGCATAGGCTTACAGCTATGGATGTGCCCTTTAAACTACATATTGATGCAGCTTTCGGTGGCTTCATCTATCCTTTCAGCAACACCGGCCATGTTATTAGTTTCAGCAATCCGGCAATATCGTCCATTGCGCTGGATGCCCACAAAATGTTGCAGGCCCCCTATGGTACAGGCATATTCCTTTGCCGCAAAGACCTTATGTCGTATGTTTTCACCAGCGAAGCCAGCTATGTGTCTGGTGCCGATATTACGTTGAGTGGTAGCAGATCGGGTACTAATGCTGTGGCCGTATGGATGATCATGCAAACATACGGGCCACATGGCTGGCGCGAGAAGATCACTAAACTGCTAAACCGGACGCAATGGTGCTGCAATGAACTGGATAAAGCAGGAATACCATATTACCGGCATCCGGCTATGAATATAATAACTATGGATGCCAATTATATTGCTGCAGAATTGGTAGAGCGCTATGGGCTGGTACCCGACGACCATCATGCCCCCACATGGTATAAAATAGTAGTGATGGAGCATGTGGAAATGGAGCACCTGGCAGCTTTTATTGCAGATGTAAATAATAGCCGGCGCACCAATGCCCCAACTGATGCATCCCGGCATGAAGAAAGTGCCCCTGGTATGGGATGATATATTTTAAGCATCCTAGCTTACACCAATTTAACTACGGCTACATTTGCAGTATGGCGATCAACTATATTACCGCTGCTGAGGCAGTGCAACATATTAATAGCGGCAATAGGGTATTTATACATGGCAGTGCGGCTACGCCTTTGCTGATGATAGATGCACTGCTCAATAGGGCCGCTGAGTTGTCGGATGTTGAATTGGTATCCATTAGCCTGCAAGGTAAGATCAACTGGGACCGGCCGGAGGTATTGCGTGCGTTCACACTCAATTCCCTGTTTGTTTCAGATAACGTGCGCCAGTGGGTAAATGCCGCATCCGGCGATTATGTGCCGGTTTTTCTTAGCGAGATCCCACGCATGTTCGAGCAAGGTGTGTTGCCGCTCGATGTAGCTATTGTACAGGTATCGCCGCCCGATGCTCATGGTTTCTGCTCTTTGGGTACATCTATCGATACAGCTATAAGTGCGGTACGCTCAGCGGCGAAGGTGATAGCGCATGTAAACCCGCTGATGCCGCGCACGCATGGCGATGGGCAGGTGCATGTTTCACGCTTTGCCGCTATGGTATGGGAAGAGCATGCACTGCCCGAGCTCAACTACTCGGCTAAAGCTGATGCATACTCGCTACAGATAGGCAAACATGTGGCATCGCTTATCGATGATGGCTCTACGCTGCAAATGGGCATCGGTGCCATACCCGATGCTGTGCTGAGTAACCTTACAAGCCATAAACAATTAGGCATACATACCGAGATGTTCTCCGATGGATTGATACCGCTGGTAGAAACAGGTGTAGTGACCAACGAGCATAAAAAAGTAAGGCCCGGTAAGATCGTCACCACTTTTGCTATGGGTACCCGCAGGCTGTACGACTTTGTAGATGACAACCCTTCTGTAGCATTTATGGATGTAGCCTTTGTGAACGACACAGCGGTCATCAGGCGCAACCCCAAGGTGGTAGCTATCAACAGCGCCATAGAGATAGACCTTACGGGGCAGATTTGTGCCGATTCTATTGGCACCTATCAATACTCTGGCATTGGTGGCCAGGTCGACTATATGCGTGGCGCATCCCTTTCCGAAGGTGGCAAGCCCATCATTGCCTTACCATCTGTTACTGGCAAAGGTATCTCGCGTATTGTGCCTCACCTCAAGCAAGGTGCAGGCGTAGTAACCACTCGTGGCCACGTACACTATGTTGTTACCGAGCATGGCATTGTGAACCTGTACGGAAAGAATATGGATCAACGGGCCAAACTACTGATCAGCATCGCCAACCCTGCGCATCGCGCAGCACTGGAGCAGGCTTATTTCGAGCGGTTTGGGAAACTGGTTTAAACCACACTACGGTCATTGAGAGGAAGCTCTGCAGTTGTTGGTGTTATCCACCAACAACTATATTGAGTATTAATTTAATTGTATAATTTAATATAATTACGTAAATTTGTTATTATTAGATAACGCTCATCATGCATCCTTCTTCAATTTGTTGCACAATAATTTCGCTCAGCCCTCATCGCCTTGGTTGCCAATTCGTTACGTCTGGGGAGAAGTGGGGGTCTGACAAAAAGCGCAACAAAACGCAACAATTGTCGCAACCACAATTAGGTTTTATAGCTGAATAGAAACTACCTATCGCTGGCAGGGGGTGTTTTGAGAAAAGGTTTTCTATTTTTATTTAACGCTAGTAGTCAACAATCAAAAAATTAAATATATCAGACTATGGAGAACTCGAACGACATCAGCAAATGCCCGTTTCACAACGGCAGCCTTAAAAATACCACGGCAGGTGGAGGTACCAAGAACCGCGATTGGTGGCCCAATCAGCTTAAACTGAATGTACTGCGCCAGCATTCATCTTTGTCCAATCCTATGGATAAAGGCTTTGATTATGCTAAAGCTTTCAACAGCCTGGATCTCGCTACGGTTAAAAAAGACCTGCATGCGCTGATGACCGATTCGCAAGACTGGTGGCCGGCCGATTTTGGTCACTACGGTGGTCTGTTTATCCGTATGGCATGGCATAGTGCCGGCACATACCGTGTGTTTGATGGCCGTGGTGGTGGCGGGCAAGGCCAGCAGCGTTTTGCACCACTCAATAGCTGGCCCGATAACGTGAGTCTCGATAAAGCCCGCAGGTTGGTGTGGCCTATCAAGCAGAAGTATGGTAATAAAATCTCTTGGGCCGATCTGATGATACTGGCTGGTAACGTGGCGCTGGAGTCAATGGGCTTTAAAACATTTGGCTTTGCCGGTGGCCGAGCTGATACTTGGGAGGCTGATGAAAATGTATACTGGGGTGCTGAAAATACATGGCTGGGTGGCGACGAGCGCTATGCACATGGCTCTGATGGTGTAGATAAAAACGGTGGCGTTGTAGTATCAGACGATAATGCCGATGGAGATAAGCACTCACGCAATCTGGAAAAACCATTGGCTGCCGTGCAGATGGGACTTATATATGTGAATCCCGAAGGCCCGGACGGCAACCCTGACCCGATAGCTGCAGCAAAAGATATACGCGATACCTTCGGTCGCATGGCTATGAATGATGAAGAGACGGTAGCACTGATAGCAGGTGGCCACACCTTTGGTAAAACGCACGGTGCAGCACCATCAACAAACGTAGGCAAAGAGCCTGAAGCTGTTGATCTGGAGAGCCAGGGCTTTGGCTGGAAGAATAGCTATGGTAGCGGTAAAGGCGCTGATACTATTACCAGCGGCCTTGAAGTTACCTGGACGAAGACCCCTACACAATGGAGCAATAACTTCTTCGAGAATCTGTTTGGCTACGAATGGGAACTGACGAAAAGTCCTGCAGGTGCACACCAGTGGGTAGCTAAAAATGCAGAAGCTATAATACCGGATGCGTACGATAGCTCGAAAAAGCATTTACCTAAAATGCTGACTACTGATCTGTCGCTGAGGTTTGACCCTGCATATGAAAAGATATCACGCCGTTTCCTCGAAAATCCCGACCAGTTTGCTGATGCGTTTGCTCGTGCATGGTTCAAGCTTACCCATCGCGATATGGGCCCACGTTCGCGCTACCTGGGTAGCGAGGTGCCTGCCGAAGTGCTAATTTGGCAAGATCCTATACCAGAGGTGAACCACGCTTTGGTAGATGATAATGATATAGCAACACTGAAGGATAAGATACTGGCATCTGGCCTTACCGTATCTCAGTTGGTAAGTACGGCATGGGCTTCAGCTTCTACCTACCGAGATAGTGATAAGCGTGGTGGTGCCAACGGCGCTCGCATACGCCTTGCACCACAGCGCTACTGGCAGGCTAATAATCCTGAACAGTTGAGCAAAGTATTGAGTGTGCTGGAAGGTATACAGCAAGACTTCAATGCAAGTGGCAAGAAAGTTTCGCTCGCCGATCTGATAGTGCTGGGTGGTTGTGTTGCTATTAAGAAAGCTGCGCAGGATGCGGGGCACGATGTCGCCGTTCCGTTCACTCCTGGCCGTATGGACGCTACGCAAGAGCAAACCGATATAGAATCGGTAGGCTACCTGGAGCCAATGGCTGATGGCTTCCGCAACTATCGTAAAACGAAAGCGCCTGTACGCACCGAAGAATTGTTGATAGATAAAGCGCAACTGCTGAGTCTTACAGCGCCTGAGCTTACTGTATTGGTAGGCGGCATGCGCGCGTTGAATGCTAACTATGATGGCTCTGCGCATGGTATCCTTACCAAGCGTCCGGGACAGCTTACTAACGATTTCTTCGTGAACTTGCTGGATATGAGTACCGCATGGAAGGCAACAGGTAATGATAAGGAACTGTACGAGGGCACCGACCGCACTACAGGTGCCAGCAAATGGACAGCTACGCGTGCCGACCTCGTATTTGGTTCGCATGCAGAGCTGCGCGCTATTGCAGAGGTATATGCCAGTGCCGATGGAGAGACTAAATTTGTAAACGATTTCGTAGCCGCATGGAATAAAGTAATGAACCTCGACAGGTTCGATCTGAAATAAGCAAAACAAGAAAGGCCGCAAACGCGGCCTTTCTTTCTTATTTATTCATCACTACCTATCTTGCTCTTTGTATCTCTTCGTTATTATCCGATTTATCCTTTTTCGATTTGATATTGTTGTTGCCAAATTTCAATGTTACACTCAGGGTTATTAGTCTGCCATCATCGTAAGAGTATTCACGTGTTCCGTTCATGTAGTTGGTTTGCTGCCAGTATGCTTTGGCAAAAGGATCTTCAAAAGCCATAGCAAGTATCAGGTTCTTGTCGCTTAGTAATGCTCTTATACCTCCTTCAAAGTTTGACATCTCCTCCCATCGTTTATAATCTTTCTGCCTTGGTGTATAGTAGAATCCACGCAGGTCTGCCATCAGGGTTTTCTTCTTATTCAGAGAGAATGAGTTACTGATATCTATCCAGCCATTGGTGCCGTCCAGTATCTGGTTTTCGCCATAGGCCCTTGTTTTAAATCTTCCGTATACGCCGGTGATATTACCATTCATATCCCACCACTTAGCAGGGCTGAAGCCGAATCCATACGTGAACTCATAGTAGGCCGCATTACCAATATTTCTTCGGGTAAGGGCTGTAACATTACTCGTGTTATCGGTGATGTATAGCCTGTCCCAGTAGTTGCGTATCTGGCTGGTTCTTGCACGCAGGAAGTGTTTCTGCGTAATAAGCCACGATAGCTCTATGGAATGGTTAAGGGATGGCTGTAGGTTGGGATTACCTTCTGTATACGAGTTGTCGTTGTAGTAAACCCTGAATGGATTTAATAAGCCATATCCCGGTCTGTTTATCCTTCTCATGTAGTTGATGGCAACAGACTGTTGCTCGTTTATTTTGTACAATAGCTTTAGCGATGGGAAGAGGTTGGTATAATCACGTTCGTTGGTCTGTTTAGTAGCAGGGGTATATCCTTTGTTCCATGTATGCTCCATCCTGAGCCCGGCTTGAATATCAAACCTGCCAATGTTCTTTTGCCCATTGATATACAATGCCTGTATATTCTCATCATATAAGAAGCGGTTGGCTCTGCTGCTATCTGTTACATAATCCGTTTTCTCCAGATTGTAATAGGAGAACGAACCATCATTGGTAACCACTGAAGCCTTACCGCCAACAGATAAACGGATGAATGGGTAGGGTAATTCGAGGTCGGCTTTTACAGAGCTTATCCTAATGCTCGATCCTGAGGTCATCAGTGTTTGCTCTTTAGGTGTTGGGGTTACCTGGTCGCCAATATAGTAAAGGGTACCAAGCTCCCGCTCCCTCGTGGTCTCCTGGCTGAAATGATCGGCATCTATATTCAGTTTTTTGCCGGCGCTATCTATTCTCCATTCATAGTTCAGGTTGAAGGTGTTTTTACCTTTTACTCTGTCTTTGGTTGTGCCTTCAGTTCTCCTTGTACTATCCAGCGTATTGCTATAGTTATATATATCAGTGCGGATATGGTCTTTGATGTCAACAGCAGTATAGCCCTTGGTATAAGAGAAGCCTAGCAGAGCATTTTTACCAATTGCATAATCTGTGATTACCTGTATTCTGCTATACCTGTTGTTATATTCTTCATCAATCTTCTGGTATAGCCTTTCCGTGTCATAATAAATGTCGGCACGGTTGGTGTATACCCAGTTCCAGTGCCCCGTGCCCAGGTTCAATACGGTATTCAGTTTGCCTTTCCTGTATTGGAGTGATGTGTTTGCCGATGGACTGAAGTAATGATTGCGTGTGCAAGCTGCAGTTACGCTGCCTTTAAAGCCATCTTTGGGGTTCTTCTTGGTCACGATGTTGATAATGCCTGTCGTGCCTTCCGCATCATATTTGGCTCCCGGCGCAGTTATCACTTCTATTTTCGATAGATTATCGGAAGGTATTGAACGAAGGAGCTGGATAAGGTCTTCGCCAGATACCTGTTGCAATCGCCCGTTTAGCATGATAGCGACACCACCTTTACCTGCTACCATTATCTGGCTGCGCATCACCTGCACATTAGGGGTTTTCTTTAATAGCGCATACGCATCGCTGCCATTGGCAGAAGAGCTATTCTCTACGTTGAAAATGGTACGGTCAGCTCCTTGTTCAATAACAGGCTTTCGGGCGGTTACACTTACTTCCGCCATCTTGTTATCGGTTTGCAGGGTCAGGTCGTTCTTGGCGTTATTGCATACATGCCACAGGGTAATGTAGCCCATTACTTGCACTCTAAGTAACAATCTTTCTGTGCTGTTGCTTTCTAAACTGTAGTAGCCTTTAGCATCGGTTATCGTTTGCGCGATCTGTGAGCTATCAATAGCTTTATGCAGGCTTATATATGCATCGCTAACAGGCTCTTTCCTGTTATTGCTTATATGTCCGCTGTATGTTTGGCCATAAGTGCTTATGCTGGTAGCCAGTATCAGCAAGTTGAGGCTTATCCTATGTATTAATTTTTCTGGTCTCACGGTTTCTGTGTTTATCGGTTACAATTAGTATTCTTTCAGGTAAAATGAACGGTTTCGTATTGTGTATACCTTGCGAAATTTGTTTGTGGCATTCTTCGTTTGTTCATCACCAGGATGAGCTTCAAGGTATAGCTGGTAGTAGTATAGCGCCATCGATGTGTCTCCCGCCTGCATATATACATCGCCCAGGCTATCGCAGGCCACACATTCGTTATACAGGTAGTCGCCAGCTAGTATAAGTCCGGAATTAAGTTTCTGTCCGTTTTGGGCGTTCGCCAGGTAAGGAGATGTAATGACAAAGCATGTAGCCAGTAGTTTGTTAAACAGTTTCATCTTGTATCGGTTTTGAGATTTACTTTATGCCAACCGAATACTATGCCATTTGTCGAAACCCTTGTTGCTGCTGTGTTGTAGCCTTAGTTAAATAAAACTAACTGTCCGCTTGCGAACAGTTTCGTTCATCTATGAACAACAACGAACTGTAGTTATGCTTTCTGAAAAATCAGGCTGAAGGTGGTGCCTGCACCAGGAGTTGAGTGTACTGCCATATTGCCTTTGTGCAGGTGCATGATCTGCTTAGATAGGCTGAGCCCAACGCCGGTACCATTTATTTTTGTAGTAAAGAAGGGAATGAATATTTTATCCTGTATGTCTTTCTCTATGCCTGTGCCATTGTCGGTAATGTTCAGCATCACAATATCATCACGCTCTTCGGTTGAGAGTGTGATGGTTGGGCTCTCTATATTTTGTAATGCATCGGCTGCATTGTTTAGTAAGTTGAGGGCTACTTGCTCTATCAGCCGCTCATCGGCCATAATGTTTAGTGGGCGCAGTGGGCTGAGGATGATGAGCCGTATGCCTTTCCCTTCCAAATACTGCGTAGTTAGCGTTTGTATGTTTTCAAGCAGTGTAGCTACCGATACCGTTCGGAGTGTAGGAGTAGGCAGGTTGATGAAGCTTTTGTAATGATGTACAAAATCAATAAGCCCTATGCTTCTATTCTTTATTACCGATAAGCCTTCTGATAGTTCATTCAGCTGCTCATCCTGAAAATTGCGTTGCTGTACCATCTGGTCAAACTCTGATTTGATGGTGTCTGATAACGAAGAGATAGGCGTTATAGAATTCATGATCTCGTGCGTGAGCACTTGCAATTGCTGTTGCCATGCCTCTGTTTCAGCACGGTCTATCTCACCTTTCACATTCGTTATCAGCACCAGTTTATGGCCATGCCCTTGTAGTTTGAACGACGTAGCGCGCAGAAGAAGTTTTAGCTTCTCCTCTTTTGTGTTTATTTCAATCAGCTCGTTTGTGCTGTTCAATATGTGTTGCAGCAATTCCGGGTGGCTTTTTTGCAGGTATCTTATGTCATTCAACTCCGGGATGTGCAATAGCTGTGCCGCTGTATTGTTCAGCAGTTTTATCTTCCCATCGTCATCAAAACAAATGATAGCCGTACTCACATGGCTGATGATAGATTGCAGAAATACATATTGTGCTTCCCGCTCGGTTCTGGCTACCTGAAACTCATCTATGATTGTATTATACGCCTCTTTCAGCTGTGCAAAACTCCTGCCACGGTTGTCCGCTGTTTCGTATTTCGAGAAATCTCCGCTACGGATGGATAGCAGAAACGACGAGATACTATAGTTGGTTTCTTCGGTATAGCGTATCAGCTCATATACAGCCAGGCATATAGCCAGGAAGAGTATGACAGATGTTACCACCCAGTTAGTCTTCAGCAAGGTGAGCAGGAAGAAGGCTATCAGCAGCATAGCTACAGCCACCCGCACTACCGTGCCCAGCCTGAAGTTACCTGATGTCATACTTCTCCATTTTCCGGTATAGTGCAGCTCGGCTCAAGCCCAGCTGTTTAGCTGCGCGACTTATGTTGTGGTCGTTAGCCTCCAGCGCCTTACGTACTGTGTTGGCTTCTATATCTTCCAGGTTGAGCGTGTTGTTGTCAACACGCTTTTTCGTAGGTTCTTTCAGTAGAAAATCTTCAGGTTTCAATACCCTGTGGTCGCTGAGTATTACTGCGCGTTCCATAGTATGCTGTAGCTCGCGCACATTACCTGGCCATGAGTAGTTTTCCAGTTTTTGCTGTGCTTCTATGCCTAGCTTCATATCCTGCTTTCTGTATTTTTTGCTGTATAAGTGCAGAAAGTGGTTTGCCAGCAAAGCTATGTCACCCTCACGCTCGCGTAGGGCGGGTATATACAGTTCTATGGTCTTGATACGGTACAGCAGGTCTTCACGAAAGCTGCCTTCACTCACCCTGTCGTATAGCGGCGCGTTTGTCGCGCATATTAGCCTTATATCTACAGGTACCTGTTTGTGCGCACCCACACGGCTTATTTGCCTGCTTTGTAGTGCTGTTAATAGCTTGGCTTGCAGGGTAAGCGGTATGTTGCCTACCTCATCTAAGAATAATGTACTGCCAGATGCTAACTCAAATCTACCTATACGATCTTCCTTAGCATCAGTAAACGCACCCTTTGTATGTCCGAATAATTCACTCTCAAAAAGCGTTTCGCTAATGGCGCCAAGGTCTACACTCACCAACGCTTTGCCCGAGCGCATCGAATGGTTGTGTATGCAACGCGCAACCAATTCCTTGCCCGTGCCATTCTCACCAAATATGATGACGTTGGCATCGGTCTTGGCTACTTTGTCTATCAGCGTTTGCAGTTCCCGCATTTGCGGTGAGTTGCCTATCAGCTCTGCGAAGGGTTTGTTGATATCTTCGTTCAGCAGCTTATTGGTGGTGCGTAGCGTTCTTACTTCTTTTTTCGATTTGCCCAGCTCATGAACAGATTGCAGGGTGGCTATCAGTTTCTCATTTTGCCAGGGCTTCATCACAAAATCTGTCGCACCTTTCTTCAATGCCTGCACAGCCAGGTCTACAGTGCCGTAGGCGGTTAGCATCACTACCTGCGGCGGGTGGTCTAGCTCCATGATCCGCTCCAGCCAGTACATACCCTCCCGGCCCGATGTGTCGCTGCCTGAGTAATTCATGTCCAGCAGCACAACGTCAAATTCGCCGGTATTGAGCAATGTGGTTATTTTCTTAGGGTCGGTAGTGGTAGTAATATTCTTGAAATGACCCTTCAGCAGCATTTTTACAGAGAACAGCACATCGGCATTGTCGTCTATCACTAATATGTTGCCGTCGGTGGTGCTCATTGGTGTTGCTGCGTTTGGCTCAAAGATAAATGCTGTATTACGTATTGTAAAAAGTACGGAAAACTGTCCGATTTTGAACTGTGAAGTGTTCGTTTCCGAACAGGTGAAGAGCGTGAAGGTGAATGAAAGGGTTAGTACACAGGCTTTCAGCAAATCAGGCATGAGATTGGAAGTGTAAAAACGCCGAATGAGAAGTGTACGGTATTAGCTCATTAATGCTTATTTTTCTCATCGTATCTATTATGATCAAAACCCAGGGCATCGGTAAGGTATATAGGGCAGGGGGTGTTAGCAGCATCGCCCTGCAGCATATCAATATCAACATCAGGCAGGGTGAGCTTGTAGCTATCACTGGCCCTTCAGGCTGTGGCAAGTCTACCTTACTGAATATATTGGGTATGATCGATAAGCCCGATGATGGTTCTTATCTCTTTGATGATAAGCTTGTATCTGCCATGTCGGAGAAGCAAAGGGCCTTTTTGCGCAAAGAGAACATCGGCTACATCTTTCAGAACTTCAATCTTATCAACGAGCTTACCATCTTCGAGAATGTAGAACTACCGCTGCTGTATACCAAAATGCCCTTATCGCAACGTAGAGCGCGGGTAGATGAACTGCTGGATAGGCTGAAGATAGCGCACCGCGCTGATCATTACCCGCAACAGCTATCCGGTGGGCAACAGCAACGCGTTGCCGTAGCCCGGGCCATCAGCAACCAACCCAAACTGATACTTGCCGACGAACCCACCGGCAACCTGGATACCAAAAACGGCGATGAGGTGATAAAACAACTCCTTCATCTCAACCAGGAAGGCGCTACAGTTATCATTGTAACACACTCACTGCACTATGCGCAGTATTGCGATCGCATTATAAAGCTGCTGGATGGGCAGGTTTTTGCCGAAGAGGGTAAACAGGAGCTATATGTTTAAGAACTACCTGCTTGTAGCCATTCGCAATTTCCGGCAAGAGCGGTTATATACCTGTTTAAACATTGCAACACTGGCATTGGGCCTCGCCTGTATCATAGTAGTAGGCCTCTGGGTGCGCAACGAGCAGAACTATGATACACACTTCCACGATGCGGATAGGATATACCGGGTAGAATGCTCCCTTTTTACAGAAGGTGTGCCGCAACCTATGATAGCCACCGACCGGCGTATTGCGCCTACATTGCGCAGGTACTATAGCGATGTTTGTGCAGCAACAGCTATCTATCGCACACCTACATTATTAGTATCCGGCAACAGAACTCATTTCGAAGAAAATACATTCTATGCCGATTCTGCTTTCTTCGATGTCTTCTCTTTCCAATTTGTACAAGGTGATGCTAAAACAGCATTGAGAGATTCTGCCTCGGTAGTGCTTACAGAGCCTATGGCAAAAAAGCTCTTCGGTAATAAAAAAGCGATAGGCGATACCATCTGGTATAGCAATAACCTGACCAAAGAGAAAATGATACCTCGCATAGTGACGGGTGTGATCAAAGAGAATGCTAAGACCTCTCATTTTCACCCTGCACTAATTTTTGCCAAACGGAAAAATATGGCAGTATTTGAGCCGGTATACATCAGGCTGAAAGGAGATTATACAGCGGAGTATTTCAAGAAATATGTTTGGGACCAGTATTATTACAAGAAGGTAATTACACCCAACTACCGCAACGAAAAGCAGGATATGCGCCTCGACAGGCTACAGTCGCTTACACGTATACATTTAGGTGGCACTCTGTGGGAGGAGTTTGAGCCAAGCGGAGAGCAGTTCTTACTGTATGTGTTCATCGCCGTTAGCTTGCTGATACTGATACTGGCTTGTATCAACTATGTCAATCTTGCCACAGCACGTTCGTTCAATCGTTTTCGCGAGATAGCAGTAAGGAAAGTGCTGGGGGCCTCGCGCACCGATATTGTTATGCAGTTTCTTACCGAGGCACTGCTTACCTCGCTGGTGTCGCTACTGTTCGCTTTTTCGGTTGTTGAGATGGTCTTACCCGTTTTTAATGATCTGGCTGATAAGCAGATTTCTTTGTTGAACATGGATGCCCCGTTGTTTACAGTTATCGTGTTGCTTACTGTATTCATGGGTCTGGCTGCGGGTGCTTACCCGGCGTTCTTTGTATCATCTTTTCAGGCTATAGATGTAATGAAAGATATGAGTGGCAGGAGGCTGGGTAAAGTCAGGTTGAGACGCTCGCTGATCATATTTCAGTTCAGTATTTCAACTGCCATGTTGCTTGGTACAATCACTATCCGGCAGCAACTGGCATATCTCAAAAGCCGCGATCTGGGTATAGACACAAGACATGTACTGCTCGTGAACCTGACCGACGAGAAGATATATGCACAACAAGATTCCATAAAACATATACTACAGCAACATCCTGATATCGAAAAAGTCTCCGCTACCAATAACATACCCGGTGGTGGGCTCAACCACACCTACATTAGCTTCGAGCAACCCAACGGCATGAAGGCGCACCTGATGAACTCCATGTATGTTGACCGGGACTTCGCCGATGTCATCCGCCTGCAGTTTCTCCAAGGGCACAATTTCGATACCTCTATGAAATTGGATAACGACAGTGCTTTCGTTATCATAAACGAATCTGCTATGCACCAGCTGGGCTACAGCAACGCTGTAGGTAAAAAGATATTTGGCGGCGTATATTATGGCAGCAAGCGCGGCCGCATCGTAGGCGTGGTAAAGGATTTTCACGCTACTTCTTTGCACAATACCATAACGCCTATGGCGCTTACATTAGGCACGCTGGGCCGACCCGAGGGCCGCTCCAAATACCTGATGCTAAAGCTGAGGGATAGCAGCAGGATGGATAGTGCTGTAGCCTTTGTAAAGCGCACCTATATGCAATATGGGCAGGGCGCACCATTTACCTATAGTTTTCTGGAGCAGCGGTTTAATGCACAGTACCGCAAAGAGGAGAAACAGATGTTGCTATTCAATTGCTTTACAGCTATCAGTCTCTTCACTTCTTTGCTTGGCCTTATAGGTCTCGCTGCGTTCTTTATGAAACAGCGTAACAAAGAGATCAGTATCCGTATTATATCCGGTGCATCCCCGCGCGATATCTTCTTCATTTTGTCAAAAGATTATACACATCTCATCATATACGCGTGGCTATTTGCCTGTCCTGCCACTTATGTGTTTATGCGTCAGTGGCTGGCTACCTTCGCCTATCACATATCTGTGGGGCCGGGCTTATTCATAGCTGCAGGCGCTATAATGCTGCTGGTAGTATGGGTAGCTGCAGCCTGGCAAACATGGATGACCATACGCTATATGCGCCCTGCTGAGGTGCTGCGCTATTCTTAGTCGGGCAGCCGCTCTGTCAGCCACAAATAAGGCTCCATAAAATGGTGCAGAAATATCTTATCGGTATTGGTATTTGGAAATACTTTGAAGTACGCCTCATTAGCCATCAATACAACAGGAGTGCCTGCGCGCATGTAATTACTGCTTTTATAAAACATGGGTTTTTCAAATCCCGGCAGGTGTTGTTTCACCATTTTGTATGCCTGGTTCCCCAGGTAGTTATTGTAGCGCTTTTGTAGTTTATAGGCAGGCTTGCGCAGTTTGTTATACACCAGCTTCAGCACAATGTTCTTCGGGAATTTTTGTTGCCCCATCATAGCAGAAGCATTTACGAATGGGTTGATTGCATTGTAGTCATCCAGTGTTTGCAGCGACATAGGCACTTCCGGCACCCAGTCGGCAGAGTTTACAACGGTAATGCCCCAGCCACCATACGTCAGGTGTTCATACGCATAGGCGAAGTACAGGTTGCCGGGCTTAGGTGCGGCGCTGCAATATGTTTTGATGCGTATATCGCGTTGTAGTTTGCCTTCTTGTTGCATTTGTGCTACATAGCAGCGCAACATATAGTTGATGGCTGCGCCCTGGCTGTGCCCCAATAGTATAAAATCTCGATAGCCATTCTCGTAATAGCTGTTCATCTGCGCAATAATATCTGGTGCCATATGTGCCATGCCTACAAGCCAGCCTATATGCACAGCAGCTTCCGGGTTATCAGCCAGCTTATATCCAAAATTATTGCCGTTACCCAGCCTTAGTGTGCCTCTGGCAGGCACCATTGCTGCAAAGAAATTCTCCAGCCAGCTTATGCCATTGGCGGTAGTGCCGCGCAGGCTCACAACAGCTATCTTATTTTTCTTATCGGCCCACATATCCCATTGGTTGTCCAGCCCGGTTATGGGCGAGCGATAGATAAACTCATAACTCTTAGGGTAGGGCAGCTTCATATTCTCATTAGTCCACGGGGTGTCTATCTGCCTGCCAGATATAAGCAGCATCTGTATGTATTCCTGCTTATCAAAGCCTGGCTTCAGTTGCGCCGTTGCAAGGTTGGTAAAAACCAATGATATGATGATGATGAGCATACGTTTCATGCTATAAAGATACTGAAAGCGCTATCTAGGTCAATAAACACTTATTTTTGCTGCGCGTTTGCATGAAGAAGGTCCGTAAATATTATTACAACGCCGATACACACCGTTTCGAAAAGTTGGAGGTATCGTGGAAGGTGCGCCTGTTGCGTATTGGTGGCCTGGTATCTGCTACTATCGTTACCGCTATCATTATTGTGGCCATCGCGTTCCGTTTTCTCGATTCGCCCAAGGAGAAGCAGATGCGTGCCGAGATACGCAGGCTCAACCAATCCTACGCCGCCCTGCAGCAGCAGATCATTACTGCCGACCGCTCGCTGATGGAACTGAAGCACCGCGACGATAATGTATACCGTGCCATATTTGAAGCGGCCCCGCTACCCGATAGCATACGCAGTGGCAAGCAATACAGTGCAATAGATCCTGCTATTTTCGACTATATACCTACCGAAACATTAATAGAAAATGTAGAGGCCGGCGTTGCCAGCCTGCGTACGCGCATACAGCAGCAAAAACGCTCTTACGATACGCTGGATAAACTGGTGCAAGCCAAAGAGCAGATGCTGCAAACTATACCAGCCATACAGCCTATATCCAACAAAACGCTGGAGAAACTGGCATCGGGTTTCGGCTACCGTATCGATCCTATTTACAAAACACCCAAGATGCATACGGGGCTCGATTTTGCGGCGCCGCAAGGCACGCCCATATATGCTACGGGCGATGGCACGGTTACCGAGACGGGTTATGAAGATGGCGGCTATGGCAATCACGTTATCATCAATCACGGCTATGGCTACCAGACACTATATGGGCATATGGTGCGCATTAAAGCACGCAGGGGTGTAAAGGTAAAGCGTGGGGAGGTGATAGGCTGGGTAGGCAGCACAGGCAAAAGTACAGGGCCGCATTGCCATTACGAGGTGATAAAAAATGGCAACAAGATCAACCCCATACATTTCTTCTACAACGATCTCTCAGCTGCCGACTACGACAGGCTAACCCGTATAGCCGCAGCAAGCAACCAGTCGTTCGATTAAAACAGTTTCGTTTGTTTTACCCTGTCGGGATGCGGTGTGAAAACGCCTATATCCTGTATATGGTTCACCTGCCAGCCATGAACTTTCAGGTAGTCGCTGATGTGTGAGCGGTGGCAATGCTGCCAGTCGGCTTCAGCACACATATAGGCTACGGGTTGTGCCTTTGCCAGCGCCTGTAGTTCATTAATGGCTTTTTCAAAAATATCGCTGCGCATATAGTGGCTATAGCTTATGCCTTGCGTGCTTTTGCCACCCAGCAATGGCATATGCAGGTAGGTGATACCTGCTTCCTTCAGCGAATGCTGTAAAGCTTCTCTATTGAATTGTGGCCATAGCCTCGATGCAGGGTAGCTCCGCACATCTGCCAGTAGTTGTATCTCAAATGAGCGCAACATATCCAGCAGGCTATCGATAGCCTGGTTAGAATGGCCTATAGTATAAATGATAGGCTGCATGTGGAGGTTGGATTATACCAGTACGTCCTCTTCCTGCTCTACAGGCACTTTCAAGCCTTTGTGGATAGGCATTGGCCTGTCGTTCTCGTCAGGTTCAGGTCCTGGTTTATTGATGGTAACGATACCCAGCTTGCTAAACAGCAGTATCACAGGGTATACCGGGTCTACCTCATACCAGCGGTAGCCGAAGTTAGGGCTCGATGCACGCTTGTGGTGGTTGTTGTGGTAAGCCTCTCCCAGCATCAGAAAGTCTACATGCAGCAGGTTTTCCGAGGTATTCTTCATCTCAAAGTTTTCGTAGCCGTACTTGTGTGCATACCAGTTGATGATTGCGCCATGCACCGGGCTCATAAACATGTGTATAGGTATCAGCAGGTAAAACCATGCGCTTGGCGCGAAGGCTACATAAAAACCAATGTAAAATGCAACCCAGAAGATGCGCGAAGCCCATGAGTGGCCTATGCGGTCCATCAGTCTCCAATCGGGTACGTTCTTCTTGTATTTGTCTTCTACTACAATTTTTTCCGAATACACATCGGCATAATACCTCCATGTTTTCAGCATCATATCCATCAGGTTTTTCGAGTAAGATGGAGAGTGCGGGTCAAGTTCGGTATCGGTATGGGCATGGTGCAGCCTGTGCATGATGGCGTATGCCCTCGGGCTCAGGTAAGAAGAACCCTGCATGATGTATGTACACACAAAAAAGAAACGCTCCCAGCCTTTCGTCATTTTTACAGCTCCGTGCGCGCCATAGCGGTGCTGGAAGAAGGTTTGGAAAAACAACGAAAAGTAGTGGTGCCCGAAGAAGAATAATAGTATTGCTGCCATTTACACAAGTATTAAATTCAAACTATCCCGAATACGTCTTAGCCTTTTTGGCTAAAGAATGGGCGCAAAGATACCGTTTTTCCGCTACATTTTTTGAGAATTGTCGTCACCATTCCATCCGCCCATCTTACCTTTGCCCTCAGTAATCAACCACACTCATGCGTTTTACCCTCTTTTTTTCTTGCCTTGCTGTTATCCTATTCTCTTCCTGCCGCGAGTCGCGTATACACGAGCATGCCGACTGGGGAAAGCATTTCGAGCAGTACGGTATTAAAAAAAGCTGTTTCATACTGCGCGATAACAACCACGAGGCGCTACACTACTATAACAAAGAGCGTTGTCTCGAGCGTTTCGTGCCGGCCTCTACCTTCAAAATATTCAACTCGCTGGTAGCGCTGGAGACAGCCATTGCGCCCGATGAAAACCTTGTGATAAAATGGGATAGCATAAAGCGCCGCACCGAGTGCGATACCGCCATGACCATGCGCGATGCATTCCGCATCAGCTGCCTGGGCTACTACCAGGAGTTGGCTCGCCGGATAGGCCCGGAGTATATGCAGCACTATCTCGATACCGTTAATTATGGCAATAAGAACATGAACGGAGCGCTCGATATGTTTTGGGTGAACGATACGCTGCAGATCTCTGCCGATGAGCAAGTAGGCTTTCTGAAACGCCTGTATTTTGCCGAGCTGCCATTTTCGGAGCGTAGCCAGCGCATAGTAAAAAGCATGATGCTGCGCGAGGATACCGCAGGAGTAAAATATTACTACAAAACAGGCTGGGCGCAGCTAAAGGACAAGCAGATACTGTGGATAGTAGGCTTCGCAGAGAAAGTTGAAAAAGTAAAAGAGCATGAAAACTCTATGAACAAAGCCGGAGAGCGCACCTATCCGTACTTCTACGCCATGAACTTTGAAATTATACCAAACGATACTACTCAAAACTGGTTTGAGGTGCGCAAAACCATCATGCACAACGTGCTGAACGACTACGGTTTCACCAAGTCTGTTGTAGACGAAAAATAATACGACAATAAAATACCGGAAATAAAAAAGGCTGTTGTTAAAACAGCCTTTTTAGTACGTTGTATACCACATTCGGTTTGCCTAGTGTGTAGAAGTGCAGCACGGGCACGTTGTTCTTCAGCAGGTCTTTACATTGCTCATACAGCCACTCTTCACCTACTTTATCACACTCTTCAGGTGTTTTCGCCTTCATCATTTCGTTATACAGGTCTACCGGTAGGTCTATGTTAAAGACGCTGGGTATCATATTTAGCTGGCGCTTGTTGGTTATTGGCTTCAGTCCCGGTATTATCGGTACGGTTATGCCATGCTCCCTGCAGCGCTCTATGTATTTATAGTAGTGTTCGTTGTTGTAGAACAGTTGAGTAGTGATATAGTCTGCCCCCAATTCTATTTTGCGCTTTGTATATATAATGTCGGTATCTATGTTGGGTGCTTCCAGGTGCTTTTCCGGGTAGCCTGCCACACCTATGCAGAAGTCGGTCTTTACACCGTCAATTATATCATCCTCCATATACTGGCCGTTGTTCAGCCCTACTATCTGCTTCACCAGTTCATCGGCATATCGGTGGCCATTGGGGTGGGGGGTAAAGAATTTTTCGTTGGCAGCGGCATCGCCCCTCAGCGCCAGCACGTTCTTAATACCCAGAAAGTGCAGGTCTATCAGCGCGTTCTCCGTTTCTTCTTTGCTGAAGCCACCACATATCAGGTGCGGTATAGCCTCTACGCCATATTTGTTCATGATGGCGGCGCAGATACCTACGGTGCCCGGGCGCTTGCGTATTTCAACCCGCTCAAAATGCCCGTCGCCACGCTTCTTGAATATCTGCTCGGCACGGTGATAAGTCACATTTACGAACGCCGGCTTGAACTCCATCAGGGGGTCAAGATGGTTATATATAGAGTCAATGCTTTTTCCTTTAGTTGGCGGCAATATCTCCAGCGATATTATGGGATTCTTGGCCTCAGCCAGGTATTGTGTCAGTTTCATAAACAGATGCGCAAAAATATATATTCTGCACTCCTTTTGCCGGTTTTTGTTTTAAAAGGTTGTAGGATGCCTACATTTCCTATTTTTGCCCCCAAAGGCAGGAAACTTGAACAACAGTACGCTGAAAATACATACCAAAGGTCTCAGGAAAAGATACGGCAGCCGCACCGTGGTGAACGACGTATCTTTTGAGGTGAACCAGGGCGAGATCGTTGGTTTGCTGGGGCCTAACGGCGCCGGTAAAACCACTTCTTTCTACATGGTGGTAGGGCTGGTAAAGCCCGATGAAGGGGAGGTGTACCTGAACGACCAGAACATCACCAAGCTGCCTATGTATAAGCGTGCGCAGATGGGCATTGGTTATTTGCCACAGGAGGCTTCGGTATTCCGCAAGCTTTCGGTTGAAGATAATATATCGGCCGTGCTGGAGATGACCAAGCTTACGAAAGATCAGCAAAAGCAAAAGCTGGAAGACCTGCTCGAAGAGTTCCGCCTCACCCACGTGCGAAAGAGTAATGGTGATGTATTGAGTGGTGGCGAGCGCCGACGTACCGAAATAGCCCGTGCATTGGCTGTAGACCCCAAATTTATTCTGCTGGATGAGCCTTTTGCAGGTATCGACCCCATAGCTGTAGAAGATATACAAACCATTGTGGCGCGCCTCAAATTCAAGAATATAGGCATCCTCATCACCGACCACAACGTACAGGAAACCCTATCTATTACCGACCGCGCCTACCTGCTCTTCGAAGGTAAGATACTGATGGCTGGCGTGGCCGAAGAGCTGGCCGCCGATGAAACGGTACGCCGCGTATACCTGGGCGAAAGCTTTGAGCTGAAGCGAAAAGATTTGACCCCTAAAAAATAATGTTAACTTTATAAGGCATGAATAGCTTTGCGCCACTATGTTGGCTCAGGGCTTAAAAACAGGATCACCAGGAATGAGCATCATCAGTCCGGCATTAAAGGGGTTTTTCAAGCTACGCCAAAGCGCGATCGCCAACTTTATGCTCAACCCTATAGACACGCAGCAGCAGGTCTTCAATACGCTGGTAGGGTCAGCGCAGTTTACCGAGTACGGCAAAAAGTACGATTTTGAGAAGATAAGCAGCATCGCCGATTTTCAGCAACGCGTGCCCCTCAACGATTATGATACCTTAAAGCCATACATCAACCGTATACTCGAGGGCGAGCAGAACCTGCTTTGGGCATCCCCCATCAGCTGGTTTGCCAAAAGCAGTGGCACCACCAGCGATAAGAGTAAATTTATTCCCATCAGCCAGGAGTCGCTGGATGAGAACCACTACAAAGCGGGCAAGGATGTACACGCGCTTTACTTTAAGCAGTACCCCGATAGCAAAGTTACTTCAGGCAAATGCCTGGTAATAGGTGGCAGCCATCAGATCAACCAGCTCAATGCCGATTCTTTCTATGGCGACCTCTCTGCCGTCATGCTGCAGAACATGCCATACTACAGCACCCTGATGCGCACCCCCGACCTTTCTATAGCGCTGATGGAAGAGTGGGAGGAGAAGATAGAGATGATAGCCCGCACTACCATTCACGAAAATGTTACCTATATAGCGGGCGTACCTACCTGGACACTCGTGCTCATAAAACGCATACTGGAAAAAGCAGGCACTCAAAACCTGCACGATATCTGGCCCAATCTGGAGTTATATATACATGGTGGTGTGAGCTTTAAACCTTATCGTCGCCAGTTCGAGGCGTTCATCCCGTCATCCGGCATGCACTATCTCGAGACGTATAATGCTTCCGAGGGCTTCTTTGCCGCGCAAGACGAGCCGGGCAACGATGGTATGCTGCTGTTCCTCAACCACGGCATATTCTACGAGTTCATGCCTATGGAAGAGTATGGTAAGGAAGATCCTAAAACAATAACACTTAAGGAAGTAGAGCTGGGCAAGAACTATGGGCTTATCATCAGCACTACCGGCGGCCTGTGGCGCTATGTGGTGGGCGATACGGTTCAGTTTACGTCTATAGCTCCTTACCGTATCAAGGTAAGCGGCCGTCTCAAACATTTCATCAATGCTTTTGGCGAAGAGGTGATCATTGATAACTCTGACCATGCCGTAGCTGAAGCCTGCAAGCAAACCGGCGCTGTAGTGAACGACTATACCGCAGCACCCGTATACATGACCGGCGATAGCAATGGCGCCCACGAGTGGATCATTGAGTTCGATCATCTGCCTGTACCGCTCGATGTGTTCACCGAGGCTATGGATGCAGCTCTGCGCAAGATCAATAGCGACTACGAGGCAAAGCGCCACAAAGACATAGCCCTGCGTATGCCTATTGTGCACCGGATGCCCAAAGGTGGCTTCAACCAATGGCTGAAGGACAAAGGCAAGCTGGGTGGCCAGCACAAGGTGCCACGCCTCAGCAACGAGCGTAAGTACCTGGAAGAGATGCTGCCGTATACTAAAGCTTAATGAGTTTTCTTTTTGAGGTGGTACACTACCGCAATGCCACTTACAATAAATGGCACTGCTGATAAGGCTATTTTTATATTCATGCTCATCAGCCCTATGATGAAGATAAACACCATGATAAGGCTCAGGCATATCAGTCCGGTAAGGGTAAGTGCTTTTGAAGGTGTTTTCTGAAACAATGTGATGATAAGGAGCAACTGCCCCAGCAGTGGTATAATAACGAACGGGTGTGTCAACCCATCGGTAAGCCCATCTATCTCCGATAGCAAATGATATTCCATTTCGCCAAGAAAAGCACTGTTGTCGTTACCCCATTCCAGGTAGCCTGCCAGCGATGATAGCAGCAGGCAAAGGTTCAGTAGTTTCCGTTGCATACGTCATTGTTTTTCTATGTCAGGTATTTCTGCAACTACAAGCTTGCCGCCTTGTTCAAATTTACTGATGGCTGCAGATAGTTTTTGCAGCACCCCGCTATTGGCCATATACAGCATCATGAGCGGCAGCATCTTATACAGGCTGCGCTTGGTGGTGTTATTCAGGTCGAATAATGGCAGTATAGTGCCCAGTATAGGTATGCCTATATATAATATTAGCAAGCCATATAGCATCACCCGCGCCTCTGTATTCCACTTGCGGATGAATATAGCATCAGCCAGCAGCACAACTGGGAATACATAGTACATATACCCAAACAGGTCGAGCCCCAGCTTACTGTAAAGCAGGTTCTTATTCATATACCAGAACCGCTCAAAAAAGAATGGCATCCGCTCCGCGCTCAGGTTCACATCCTGCCCTACACTGTAGGGCACAGGCATGTAGTATTTCATAAACAGGCCCATCCACAGGTAGTACAGCACAAACGGAATGAACATGAACAGGCCCATATACCATACAGTTTGTTTCAGCCCTGCTTTGCGTTTTACGAAGTGATAAAATGGCAGCGGAGCTACCATCACTAGTAGTATCAGTGTTTCGGCACGTATGCTGGTAGCCAGTGCAAATAGTACGGTGGCGTATAGGAACAGTTTGTTATCGCGGGTTTCAATATGCTTGCACAAATAATATATACCTGCGAAGAACAGCACCATATTGCTATAGTCGAACAGGATGATGTAGGTATAAGCATAAGGGTCGGGCATGGTAATGAACAGCAGCATGAGCAGGCCCGCAAGTATCGGGTGCAGCCGCTCGCGCATCAGCACATACAGCCATGCCAGGAAGCATAAGGCTATCACGCTGATCCATAGCTGGCCAAAGGCTGTTACGAATAGCTTGTAGATGATCTGCAACCCCGATACAAATGGGGGTTTCAGGTGGTTGTTGGTGGTCGATAGGTCTACAGTGAATGCTGAGTTCAGCATCGTATGCTCCTTTATGGTATAGTCGGCTATCGGCTCAGGTCCTGATATGACGTCGCGCGCATTGGGCGGGTAGTAAAAGCAGCGCCATACAGTGGGTGCCATCAGTGCTGCAAACACAACTAGAAAGATGAGCTCGTAGAGCCTGGGCATTCGTATGCGGGCATTGCGTAGCCTGTTATAGTCCAGCTTGCGGGCATGTGGTACAAATAGTGCAGCAGCAGTTATGGTTAGTGCCAGTCCAACGTTTGTAGTAGTTATGGGTATACGGCACATTTCCAGCAACACGGGTATCAGCGCGTCAATCACCACACCTGTTATCATCGATAGGGCAAATGTGGTTATCAACCTTTCTTTTACACCAAACATAGCCAGCAACCCGCGCCCTGCAAGCAGGTGCATTGCCAGCACAAATATTAGTCCCGGTATGCTCATGGTTGGCTCTGTTGGTCTACAAGATTTTTATAATGGGCTATTACGCTATCTATCTCTGCTTTGTTGTGCAATAGCACCAGCTTCTGTTCTTTATACAGCATGGCGCAGTTGGCATTGTAGGCGCTGCCCAGGTGTGGGTAGGTGCAGTGTAGCCCTGTCATATGGTAAAATATCATGGGCTCGGGCATAATGAAGCCCGGCGCTATCTGTTTGGCGTACTCATAGGGTGGCAGTAGTATCAGCGGTTGCTCTTTTTCGTTTTTAGGAAAGTCCTGCTTTGCCACGGCAGATACTTGCCGACAGAATTCATATAGCTTGCCGAATCGGGCTTTTTTACGTTCTTCTATACCCATCCTATGCACTTCTTTACGGAAGCTGCCTCCCTTATAATTCAGTATACGTCCGTTCAGCCAGCTTTTATAAAGCGGCACCTGGAAGAAACCAAATATGAGGGCTGCACTAAGCAGTACTAAAGCCAACCGGCGCATGGGCAAAATTGTAGATCGCAAGGCAAAATAATGGGTTTTCCTTTATCAGCAGCAGGTGTTTACATCAGGTTGTGAAAAACAGCAGAATGATATAATGGCATAATTTAAATTATTTTTTGTATATTTGCTATGGTAAGTTGTTTTTAACCGCTCAACTATATGCAAGTCAATAATATGCTATCAATTTTCCCCTGTTGCCTTTACCCGGCAATAAGCCCTATGGGCAAAAGTTCTCCTCACGGGGAGAAGTGGAAATCTGACAAAAAACACAACAAAACGCAACAATTGTCGCACCACGGCTAATATTGTAACTTTGCACACCTTAACGCAAATATTAAGATGACCGAAGAAAGATCGCTCAACTTCCTGGAAGAGATCATAGAAAAAGACATAGCCGAAGGCAAGAACGATGGCAGGGTACATACCCGCTTCCCGCCTGAGCCTAATGGCTACCTGCATATAGGCCACGCCTCATCAATAGTGCTGAATTTCGGCCTGGCTAAAAAGTACAACGGTAAATGCAACCTCCGTTTCGATGATACCAACCCCGTAACCGAGGATACGGAGTATGTGGATAGCATACGTAACGATATCAAATGGCTGGGCTTTGAGTGGGATGGCGAGTATTATGCATCCGACTATTTCGAGCAGCTGTATGAGTTTGCCGTTACCCTGATAAAAAAAGGGCTGGCTTATGTGGATGACAGCACTGCCGAGGAGATAGCCGCCATGAAAGGCGACCTCAATAAGCCCGGACAAGATAGCCCATACCGCAGCCGCACGGTTGAAGAGAACCTGCAATTGTTTGCCGATATGCGTGCAGGTAAATACCAGGATGGCGAAAAGGTATTGCGTGCAAAAGTAGATATGGCGCACCCCAACCTGCTGCTGCGCGATCCGCTGATGTACCGCATCAAGCATGCGCACCACCACCGCACAGGCGATGCTTGGTGCATATACCCTATGTACGATTTTGCGCATGGCCAGAGCGACAGCATAGAGCAGATAACACACTCTATATGCACCCTCGAATTCATACACCACCGCCCGCTATACAACTGGTTTATCGAGCAGTTGGGTATCTTCCCATCGCAGCAGTATGAGTTTGCCCGTCGCAACTTGTCTTATACGGTTATGAGTAAGCGTAAGCTGCTGCAATTGGTAAATGAGAAGTATGTAGCAGGTTGGGACGACCCTCGTATGCCAACGGTGAGCGGTATGCGCCGCCGTGGTTATACGGCTGAGGCATTCCGTAAGTTTTGCGAAACTATAGGAGTAGCAAAGCGCGAGAACATGGTAGACATAGCGTTGCTGGAGTTCTGCGTACGTGAAGACCTGAATAAAAAAGCTAATCGCGCCATGGCTGTGCTCGATCCTGTGAAGTTAGTCATCACCAACTACCCTGCCGGCCAAACCGAGGAACTGGATGCTGAGAATAACCCTGAAGATGAAAATGGTGGGCACCGCAAGTTACCTTTCAGCAACGAGTTGTGGATAGAGCGTGAAGACTTTATGGAAGAGCCTCCTAAAAAATTCTTCCGCCTGGGCCCTGGCCTCATGGTAAGGCTCAAGCATGCCTATATCGTGAAATGCGAAAGCTTTAAAAAAGACGAAAACGGCAATGTGACAGAGATACATTGCACATACATACCCGAAAGTAAAAGCGGTGCCGATACCAGCGATATTAAAGTAAAAGGTACCATCCACTGGGTGAGCGTACCTCATGCTAAAACCGCTGAAGTAAGGCTGTACGAGCGCCTGTTCAAGGTCGAAGACCCGTCAAGTGCTGAAGGTGATTTTAAAGACCATATCAACGAGCAATCGTTGGAGATATCAACTGCCTATATCGAGCTTTCATTGGTCGATGCCAAAGTAGGGGAGCAGTTCCAGTTCTTACGTAAAGGCTACTTCTGTGTAGATGCTGATAGCCAGCCCGGCAAACCGGTATTCAACCGCACCGTTGGCCTCAAAGATAGCTTCGCTAAAGAAGTGAAGAAAGCATAAAAACAGATCAGCCAGCGTTAGTACACTGGCTGATCTGCTATAATAAGGTTACTTAGCTGCAATAACAGATATTTCAACCTTTACGCCTTTGGGCAGGCCGGCTACCTGTACGGTTTCACGGGCTGGGGCATCGGCGGCAAAATAGCTGCCGTACACCTCGTTCACCTGTGCAAACTGCCCCATGTCCATCAGGAAAATGGTTGACTTCAGCACGTTCGATAAGTCCATGCCGGCTTCGGTGAGTATGGCTTCGAGGTTCTCCATTACTTTGCGGGTCTCGGTTTGTATATCGCCTTGTACCAGTTCTCCTGTTTGCGCGTCCAGCGCTATCTGGCCCGATACAAAGAGCATATTGCCAAACTGCACGGCCTGGTTATAGGGGCCAATAGGTGCAGGGGCATTGTCGGTGCGGATTATCTTTTTTGACATGGCACAAATGTAAGGTGCTACGTACATTTGCCGGATATATTTTTAGCTTGTTATGACCTACATTCTGCATATAGATACCTCGGCCGATACCGGCACCGTAGCCCTTGGCGGCGATGGCAAGCTGCTGGCCACCCGCACCAGCAACGAGAACCGCAATTTCGCCTCGCTGATAAACGGGATGATAGATGAGGTGTTGGCTGAGGCGGGTATTAAGATGGCTGATCTGGCGGCCGTAGCACATTGTGGTGGTCCGGGATCTTATACCGGGCTGCGTATAGGGCTATCTACAGCCAAGGCTATTTGCTATACTTTGGATAAGCCGCTCATACAGAATGACAAACTCGTTTTGCTGGCATTAAAGCCCAGTTATAATTATTTGTTAAAATATGACGCTTATATCACAATTTTACCTGCACGTGATAAAGAATTCTTTATCTCTATACATAACAATAAATTAGAGAATGTATTGAAACCTCAACACATCTTCCTAAGCCAGTTAGGAGATTTGATGGATGAGTATGGAAAGAGTGCATTCATAACAGGACAAATGAGTGATGAAGCGGCAGCACTCATTCCTGAAACAGCAGTATTTGCTCATGAAACGGTAATTGATCTGCAACAGTGGGTTTCATATACTTTTTTAGCCTATCAGGCACAATATTTTCAAAATTTAGCGACTGCTGAGCCCGTTTATTTAAAACAGGTTTACACGCATAAATAGTTGTAAACAAGTATGTTGTCCCGATTTGTGGATAAATATTTGGCCGTTTTAACGGTGGTTTAACAGTTTTCATGAATATATCGTTGTCTCATATTTCATAATGGTGTATGTTTGCATATCTGTATGACGATTGTATCTACTTCAGTTATACAATACCACTTATTTATTCATTAACCTCTGAAATTAATTGTAAATGGAAACGACTATGTCAGCAAACACATTGGTTATTCGTAAGGATGAAGGTTCTAGCGAACAAATTAAACTGGACTACATGGCAGTGAAGAGCGCGGCTATGACTTTGAGGGCTATCAATCACAAACTGCGTCAGCAAATTGTGAAACTGCTGGAAGAGAACAAGCGTATGAATGTAACTGACATCTACGTAAAACTGCGCCTCGAGCAGTCGGTTGCTTCGCAGCACCTGGCTATCCTGCGCCGTGCAAACATCGTGATCACTGAGCGTGATGGTAAATTCATCCACTATGCTCTGAACCACGCTCGTATTGCTTCAGTAGCGAAATTCGTGAACGAACTGGTGAACTCTGACGAAGCATAAGAGAAACACATTTTAAGACGAACCTTAAAAAAAGCCCGTTGCACCAGCATCGGGCTTTTTTAATCGGCCTGCCAATCGCCAATGGCTATGGTTATGCCAAACTTCTTGAATAACTCATCCGATGTATACTTCGTGCCCGACTTTGGTAAGAACCATTTATCCCTGTTCTTGTTTGCAGTAGCAGCATCGGTCTTCTGCTTTTCAAATGGCAGGTTGAAGATTACGTCACGCTCACCGGTATTTTCTATCAGCGCTATACCACCCGGCACTTCTTTGCGATATGGGCATATCCGCCATTTGCTGAAGATGAAAACCTCTACCAATGCACGTGGATTGATATAACCTTGTAGCATAGCTTGCTTTAGCTGTTTGCCCAACATATCGTACGTGTAGGGATAGTGTAGTAAAGTCGGCAAAGCTAATCGTGCAGCGTATTCGCAATCATTATCGGGAAAGAAATTACGTGCCGTATGGCTGATAGTATTGCTTATGCCTACAAACCGCTCATCTGGGAATATGCCTAGTTTCAATAGCTGCATAATGCGATTTAGGTTGTCGTCAATTACTACATAGTAGGCTTCTTTTTGTCCTTTTATCGCTTGCTCTTTGTCATATCGCCTTGTCCATTCTTTATGCAGGTTAGTATCTATAGCGTTTGTATATGCAGCCCAGAGCATGGCTGTGTCCTGTTGTAGTTCTTTGCCTTCTTTGGTATACTCAAAAGGTTGCAGTATCGCTGTTTTATAGAGGCAACGATACCTGATGCCGGCTTTCATACAATAGCTCAGATAGCGCTGCGTGCGTTGCAGGTCTTTCTGGTAATAGCTGGTTTGCGCAGCTATATAGCAATCGCGTGCAAACTTGAAATTGTATAAGGCGAAGGCACTATCGTAATGCTCCAGTGCGTTGTTGAAATCGCCATTTAGCAGGGCTTCCTCTGCCAGCTGGGTTTGGCGATAGTAGTAAATATAATCTTTAGCCCCTGCAATATTGCCCGTCAGCAGTATTATGATAATACAGAGGATACGCATACCTGCTATTTATTTATCGCCTTTTATCTTGTTCCATGTATCGTACAGCGACTCCTGCGTTGGTCTGTTAGCAGGCATCTCGCGTAGCGGCTCGCAGGCTACAAGGCTCTCGTAGGCATCGTGCGGTAGGGCCTGATATAGCTGTGTGCCTTTGGTTTTCCAGTTTATCATATCGTCGCTCACCTGCTTGATGACCTTGCCGGGGTTGCCCACTACCAGCGAACGGGGTGGTATTTTGGTATTGGCTGCAATGAATGATAGCGCACCTATTATGCTTTCATCACCTATCTCTACCTCATCCATTATCACAGCATTCATGCCCACCAGTACGTTGCGGCCTATTGTTGCACCGTGTATGATGGCTCCATGCCCTATATGCGCGCTTTCCATCAGTCGCACGGTGACGCCCGGGAACATATGCACTGTACAATTCTCCTGCACATTGCAGCCATCCTCTATCACAATGCCACCCCAGTCGCCACGCAGGGCAGCGCCTGGGCCTATATATACATCCTTGCCTATAATAACATTGCCTGTAACAGCTGCCTGAGGGTGCACGAATGCACTAGGATGCACCACAGGTATAAAACCTTTGAATGAGTAAAACATGCTTAAAATTAGTGAATAAACAACAGTATGCTACGGTACAGGATCATACCCGCTTTTGCCCCAGGGGTGGCAGGATAAAAAGCGCTTCAGCGTAAGCCTGCCCCCTTTCCACGGGCCGTGTTTTTTGATGGCCTCTACGCCATAGGCTGAGCAGTTGGGCGTGAACCTGCATTTGGCACCCAGCAGTGGCGATATAAATGCCTGGTATACCCTGATGAGCCAGGTGAACAGTATGGAGAATAGCTTATTCATGTTTGCCATATTGTTTTACCAGTTGGGCAATAGCTTTTTGCACGGTAGCCATCAGCAGTTCCTGCGTGGGCGTTTCTTTATCGGTATATACAATGAACAGGTGCAACTGCACATCGGCCGGCAAGGCGGCGTATATGGCATGCTTTTGCAGGCGCCACGCCTCTACCATCAGGCGGCGTATGCGGTGGCGGTCTACCGAAAGTTTGAACTTCTTTTTTGGAACGGAAAAGCCCACCCTTACCGGAGAAACTTCTTCGCCGCGAGCTGCGGGCAGGCAGAGCAGCCTTATGGGAAAAACAGAATACGCTTTCCCGGTACGGAAAAGCGTATCAATATGCTGCTCACGCTTGAGCCGCTCGTATGCTTTGAAAGTATTACGAATGGCGTAGTGATTTTAAACTGGATTATTTAAGACGGCGCTCGTCTGACACAGTCAGTTTACGACGACCTTTCGCACGGCGAGAAGCCAGTACTTTACGGCCATTAGATGTTTCCATACGCTGACGGAAACCATGAACATTCTTACGACGACGGCGTGATGGTTGAAATGTACGTTTCATATTCTATTGTTTTGCCCTGTTTTACAACAGGAAGGATTGTTCTTTAAAAGGAGTGCAAAGGTAGGGTAAAAACTAAAAACAGACAAACATTTTGGAATAATTTGTTCGTTTTTCATAAACATGCAAGCATTGTTAATGTATGCTATGCTTTTACTGTAGCCTCTTTGGTAGCGGCAGCCAGCTCGCGTATCAGCATGGGGTCGCGCTCTATGGCGTTGCCTACCACTACTATAGTAGCACCGGCTTTACAGTTCATATACACCTTATCGGGTGTGTGTATGCCACCACCTACAAACATAGGTATGGCCGTGTTGGCGGCTATTTTATGTATCATTTCTTCCGATACCGGGTTGCGGGCACCGCTGCCTGCATCCATATACAGCACATGCTTGCCCTGCATTTCGGCCGCCCATGCGGTGCACAGGGCTATATCGGGTTGGTTGGCAGGTATAGGTGCCGAGTGGCTCATATAAGATACTGCCGTTGGCGCACCACCGTCTACCACCATATACCCTGTAGATATTACCTCGAGCCCACTGGCCTTCACCGCCGGGGCCGATACTACATGCTGGCCTATCAGCAGGTCGGGGTTGCGGCCTGATACCAGCGAGAGGTACAGCAGCGCATCAGCCGCAGGGCTTACCTGTGCAGGGTTGCCCGGGAATAATAATACCGGGATATTGCTTTCGCTTTTAAAGCGCTGTATACAAGCCTCCATCTGGTGGGCTATCACCAGGCTGCCGCCCATCAGCAGGTAGTCAACACTTGCATCGTTGCATAGCTCTGCCAGGTACTGCATATCGGCAGGGGCTATCTTATCTGGGTCTACCAATACGGCGAACCCGCTTTTGCCCTGCTGTTTCAGTGCTGATAATCCCTGGTATATTTTGCCTTTAGCCATATTTATGCTGCAAAAATGCTAATAATCGCCGTTTTAGGCAATTAAAGTTTGCCGGAGTTCTGTTGTTTCAGCAAGTCGCGTATCTCTTCCAGTAGCTTTTCGCTGGCGGTAGCCTTTGGTGCTGGCTTGGCTTCTTCTTCTTTCTTCAGCCTGCTCATAAAGCGAATGGCCAGGAAGATGAAGAACGCTATGATGAGGAAATCAACAATAGTTTGTATAAAATGACCATAGGCAAATACGTTAGCCCCGGCTGTTTTCGCCTGCTCCAGCGATTGGTAGGTCTCTCCCTCCTTGCCCGGCCTCAATACCAGGAACAAGTCGGTGAATTTCTGGCCTTTACCGGTTACCATAGCTACCAACGGCATTACAACATCCTCAACCATGGCGCTCACTATTTTGCCAAATGCCCCGCCAATGATCACACCCACTGCCAGGTCTATTACGTTGCCTTTCATGGCAAAAGACTTAAAATCATTCCAGAATCCCATATTCTACTGTGTTTTCGTAACAATAAATATAGGCAATTAGGAGGGCAGATACAAACGCTTTACTTAGAAGTAATACAAGTGATGCATCATTGTAATAAGTTTTTTCGATGGATACTATAGAAACAAAAGATACTGCGGAAACTTTTTTTATGGAAAACGTTTCCATAGTTTTGTGCCCGAATTATGGAACCATTAACGAAAATACTCAGTGCTTCCGTGGAGTTGTTTCGCCAGTACGGCTTTAAAACTATCACGATGGATGACATTGCGCGCAGGGCGGGTATTTCGAAAAAGACGTTATACCAGCACTTCGCCAACAAAAACGAGGTGGTGAGCGAATCGGTAAATTTCTACAAATGCAGAATGACCGAGCAGTGCGATGACCTGATAAAAGGAGCGGAGAATGCCGTAGAGGCACTTGTACGTACTTCTAAAATGATAGAGGTAACGTATAAAAATATCAACCCACTCTCGATGATGGAGATGCAACGCTTCTTCCCTGAGGCGTTCGAGATGTTTCGCAACGGGCTGTTGCAACGCGATCTGGAAATGTTGCGCGATAATATGGAGCAGGGCGTGCGCGAAGGCTACTATAGGGAAGACCTGAATGCCGACCTGATGGCTCGCTACCGCCTGGAGGTATCGCTGCTGATGTTTCAGCCCAACCTGCTGGTGAACGAGCGCGCCGACCTGATGATGGTGAGCAAAGAGATCTTTGAACACTTCCTATATGGCATCTTCAGTGCAAAAGGCTTAAAACTGTACGAAAAAAATAAAGACAAATACCTAAAGCTAGATTTAAAATGAGACGGATAGTATTTAGTTTAATCATAACCACACTACTGATACCCGCCGGCCTGCGTGCGCAGGATGCGATGGACCCCATGCCCCTAAGCCTGCAGGATGCGATGGACTATGCAGTAAAGAACAACGCAACAGCCAAAAACGCCAGGCTGGATGTGAAGTTGCAGAAGGCAAAGAATGATGAGATCACTGGTTTGGCTTACCCCAATATCAGCGGTAAAGGAGAGTTCTCCGACTACTTGAATCCGATGCAATCATTCGTTCCGGGTGAATTTATTGGAATGCCAGGTACATTCGTTCCTGTTACATTCACACCTAAGTTTCAGAATACAGCATCAGTCTCTGGCTCACAGGTGTTATTTGATGGTAGCGTAATGGTAGCGCTGCAAGCACGTAAGGCAGTGATGCAACTGATGGAGACCAAGGCTAATGCTACAGAAGAAGATATAAGGTATAACGTTCAGAGAGCTTATTATGCTCTGGTTGCATCGCATCGGCAGCTTGATATTCTTAATAGTTCGTTGAAGTATCTGCGTAGTATGTTAGATGATCTGAAAATTGCGTATAAAGAAGGTTTTGTTGAAAAAATTGAAATTGACAGAAGCCAAGTAAGTTTAAATAATCTGGTAACAGATAGTATTAGGGCAGAAAATTTAATGGCAGTATCTGTTCAAGTATTGAATTATCAAATGGGAATGGATATAAATAGGCCAGTTATTCTTACTGATAGTTCTGTAGAAGATAAGATTATTGAAGCGCAGCAAATGTTGTCAAGTGAATTAGATTACAATAGGCGAACAGATTTTATGTTACTGCAAAATCAACTAAGGCTGAATCAATATGATTTGAAAAGGCACAAACTATCAGCTGTGCCCTCACTTGCTGCATTCGGTAGTGCATCTTATATGTATGCCTCTAACAATTTTAAAGACCTTTTTAAAGAACAATATGTATTTTTCTCACTGATTGGTTTACAATTGAAAGTACCAATTTTTGATGGTTTGCAAAGGCACAACCGCGTGAAACAAGCTCGTATTGAAGTTGATAAAACACTAAATAATATTGAATACATGAAGCTTGGTATGGATTACCAGGAAAGTTCATCTAAAACGACATTGAAGAACGCTCTACTGGCTCTCGAAACCCAGAAGCGTAATGTCGAATTAGCTATGGAAGTACTCGAAATGGCACGTAAAAAGTATAATGCCGGTGTAGGTAGTAATCTTGAAGTGTCGCAAGCACAAACAGAAATGATAGCTGCGCAGGCAAATATGTTTGGTGCTACTCTGGATGTAGTAAATGCATCAGCAGATTTGAAAAAAGCACTGGGAGACTTTAAATAATCATCTAAACCATAAACAGAATAAACACATATAGTATGAAACGCTCGTTTTATTTATTGATAGCAACCATCGTGCTGGCATCGTGCGGTGGTGGCGATAAGGCCGGGAATAAAGAAGAAAAACTGACTAAGCTTAAAAAGCAACGCACCGAAATAGAAGCAGAAATAAAAAAGCTGGAAGCTGAAGTGCCTGCTAAAGCAGGTAAAGCTACGCCGGTATCTGTAATGGCTGTGCAGCCCGAAAACTTTACAGGCTATATTGAAGTACAGGCGCAGATAACAGGCGACCAAGATGTACTGGCAACACCACAGGCGCCAGGTGTTGTACGTGATATATTGGTACGCACTGGTCAAAAAGTGAGCAAAGGTCAGACACTGGCTACACTGGATGCAGGCCCTGTAGAGCAGCAGATAAAAGCGCAGGATGCACAGCTGACACTGCTGAAGCAGCTGTATGAGAAACAACAAAAATTATGGTCGCAGAATATTGGTACTGAAGTGCAATTGCTTTCTGCCAAGGCCAACTACGAAGCGGCACAAAAGCAAAGGGCTGCTCTGGTAGCACAGCGCGATATGTATGCTATAAAAGCACCCGCTAGTGGTACAGTCGACTTAATTGATGTTAAAGAAGGGGAAATTGCCAACCCTGGTATGAAAGGTATCCGCGTAGTCAACTTCGATAAGCTGAAAGCACAGGCTAACCTTGGTGAAAATTACCTGGGTAAGGTAAAGCAAGGCGACCCCGTTACGCTGGTACTGCCCGATTTGAACGACTCTATACAAACGAAACTTACTTACGTATCTCAGTCTATCGATCCTATGTCGCGCGCATTCAATGTTGAGATCCGCTTGGGTTCTAAAAGGCTGCATCCCAACATGTCGGCACGTATGAAGATAGCAAACTACAGCAACAGCAATGCGCTGATTGTACCTGTATTAGTAATACAAAAAACCGCTGATGGCGACATGCTGTATATAGCAGATGGCAATAAAGCAAAATCAGTGATCGTAAAAACAGGTGTGAACGCTAATGGTATGGTAGAGGTACTGAGCGGCCTGAATGCTGGTGATAAGGTGATCACCGAAGGTTTTGAGGAGCTGGACAACGGTGCACCTGTGCAGGTGAAATAGAAACAACATTTGATCATAGCAACAGACAACGATCATGAAAGACGTATTCAAAGAGTTTAAGCTGTCGAGCTGGGCGATAGATAACCGCACGGCAGTATATATCATCACGGTCATCATTACACTGGCCGGCCTTATGGCATACATCAACCTGCCAAAGGAGAATTTTCCGGAAATAAAAATTCCGCAGATCATCGTGCAAACGGTGTACCCGGGTACTTCACCCGAAAACATGGAGAACCTTGTAACAAAACCCATCGAGAAGCAGGTGAAAAACCTTACCGGTGTGAAGAAAGTTACCAGCAACTCCTTCCAGGATTTCTCGGTAGTTATTGTTGAGTTTAATACCGATGTAGAGGTAGATAAAGCAAAACAGGACGTAAAAGATGCGGTAGATAAAGCCCGTGTAGACCTGCCGCAAAACCTGCCTAACGAACCGGAGGTAAAAGATATCGACCTGTCGGAAATGCCTATCATGTATGTGAACCTGTCCGGCAACTACGACCTGAACAGGCTGAAAAAATATGCCGATCGTATACAGGATGAGATAGAGGAACTGAAAGAGATAAAGCGTGTGGACATGGTAGGTGCGCTGGAGCGTGAGATACAGATAAATGTAGACATGTTCCGCATGCAGGCTGCCGGTATCACCTTCGATGATATAGAACGTACTGTAGCTTCAGAAAACTTCTCGGCTAGTGCCGGGCAGGTATCTATGGTGAACCAGAAACGCATCATCAGTATCCGCAATGAGTTTAAAACTGCAGATGATATCAAGAAGATCATCATCAAAAACCAACAAGGCAGGGCTATTTACCTCACAGATATCGCCGATATCAAAGACGATTTCGAAGAGCAAAAAAGTTTTGCCCGCCTGAATGGTGAGAATGTTATCACACTTAACGTTATCAAAGCATCGGGTGAGAACCTGATAGATGCATCGGATAAAATTGAGCACCTGCTGGAAGAGATGGAGGCCAATGAACTGCCTAAAGACCTGAAAGTAGTCATCACCGGCGACCAGTCCGAAGAGACACGCACTACGCTTACTGATCTTATTAACACTATTATCATAGGCTTTATACTGGTTACGGTTATCCTCATGTTCTTCATGGGTGTTACCAATGCCTTGTTCGTGGCCATGTCTGTGCCGCTATCGTGCGCGCTGGCATTCCTTATCATGCCTACACTGGGCTTCACGCTCAATATGATCGTTCTATTCTCATTCCTGCTTGCCCTGGGTATAGTGGTGGATGATGCCATCGTGGTGATAGAGAACACGCACAGGATATTTGATAATGGTAAGATGTCGATAACCAAGGCTGCGAAATTTGCTACTGGTGAGGTGTTCCTGCCTGTACTGTCAGGTACTGCTACTACACTGATGCCTTTCGTGCCGCTGGCTTTCTGGCAAGGTATCATTGGTGAGTTCATGTTCTTCCTGCCTATTACGCTTATTATTACGCTGGTAGCATCGCTATTGGTGGCATATGTCATCAATCCTGTGTTTGCGGTTAGCTTCATGAAGCCGCATGAGGAGCATGAGCATACTGCTAAGAAGCGTTTCAACAAACGCGATAAAGTACTGCTCATCATCTTTGTGGCCATTGCACTGCTGTGCTATGTAGCAGGTGGTTTTGGTATAGGTAATTTTGTGTTGTTCATATATGGTTTCATCATGCTGGAGAAATTTGTGTTCTCTAAATGGATACATTCTTTCCAGAACAAAGCATGGCCTGCATTCCAGAACTGGTATACTAAATGGCTGAAAGTAGCACTTAGCAACCCTGGTAAAGTGGTATTAGGTACTGTAGTATTATTCATACTGTCTATCGTGTTGGTAGGTGTGCGTAAGCCACCGGTTGTATTCTTCCCTGATGCGCAACCTAACTTCACTTATGTATACCTCAACCTGCCGGTAGGTACCGACCAGCGCTATACCAACGAAGTGCTGAAAAAGATTGAGAAGCGTGTGAACGAAGCGCTGAGCATAGATCCTAAAACCGGTAAAGGCAACCCGATAGTAAAATCTGTGATCTCAAACGTTACTGTAGGTGCTATTGACCCCAACAGTGGTGAAGTGGGTGACTTCCCGAACAAGGGTAAAGTAACGGTAGCCTATGTAGAGTTTGAAAAGCGCCATGGCGAATCGACTACCAAATACATGGAGAAGATACGTGAGGCTGTAAAGGGTATACCTGGCGCGGAAGTAACTGTGGACAAAGAAAGTAACGGCCCGCCATTGCCTAAGCCTGTAGTGGTTGAGATAACTGCGGATAATCTTGATTCTCTTGTTGTGGTATCAGAGCGACTGAAGGCGCACCTGAAGAGTAAACAGATACCCGGTTTGGAAGAGCTGCGTAGCGACTTCCAGTCCCGCAACCCGGAGATCGTTTTCGATCTTGACCGCGAGCGTATGAATGCTGAAGGTATCACAACCGGACAGGTAATAGGCAACCTGCGTACTGCAGTCTTTGGTAAAGAAATATCACGTTTCCGCGATGCGAACGATGATTACAAGATAACGCTGCGCCTGAAAGAAGACCAGCGCGAGAATGTAGATGCGGTGCGCAATATGCCGCTTATCTTCCGCGATATGGGTATGGGTGGTGCAGTGCGCCAGGTACCCGTGAGCTCCTTCTCTAATGTGCGCTATGCTACTACTTATGGTGGTGTAAAACGTAAAGACCTGAAGCGCATCATCACGCTGTCGTCAAACGTTATCTCTGGCTACAACGAGAATGAAGTGGTGGCTGCCGTACAATCAGAACTGAACAGCTTCAAAACAAGCTCTGATATCAGCATACGCATGGGCGGTGCGCAGGAAGAGCAGGCCGAGACTATGAGTTTCCTCGGTGGTGCTATGATGGTTTCGCTAGCATTGATATTCCTGATACTCATCGTTCAGTTCAACTCGTTTAGTAAAACAATGATCATCCTGAGTGAGGTAGTATTCAGTATCATAGGTGTGCTGTTGGGTATAGCTATATTCAAAACGCCATTCTCTATCGCACTCAGTGGTATTGGTATCGTAGCGTTGGCTGGTATAGTGGTGCGGAATGGTATACTACTCGTAGAGTTTATGGACCTGATGCTGGCCGAGGGTATGGATGGCAAAGATGCCATCATAGAGGCAGGCCGCACGCGTATGACGCCTGTACTGCTTACAGCTACAGCCGCTATACTTGGCCTTATACCGTTGGCTATTGGTCTTAATATCGACTTCGCTGGCCTTTTCACGCACTTTGCACCTAATATATATATAGGTGGTGCAAGCTCTGCTTTCTGGGGCCCACTGGCATGGACGATGATCTACGGCCTTAGCTTCGCTACCTTCCTTACGCTGATACTCGTGCCGGTGCTTTGCCTGCTGAGCTTCCGCTTCAAGGCCTGGGTAAAGAAAAGGCAACAGAGCTTCGCAGCATCGCTCGAAGAGAAACACTAGAAGATTCAGACAAATGCAACAATAGAAAAAGCCGCTCCTTTCCAGGGGCGGCTTTCATTTTTAGGGTTATTGCCAAAATTTTAAAAGGCCTCCGCATCACGAAGGCCTTCTTAATTCTATTTTACTATTCGCTTACGCGGTTACTTCTTTGATCACGCCCAGCTCTTTGCCCACTTTTATGAATGCTGCTATCGCAGTATCCAGGTGGTGGCGCTCATGGCCTGCTGATATCTGTATGCGTATACGTGCCTGTCCTTTAGCTACCACGGGGTAGAAGAAGCCGATCACATATATACCCTCATCCAGCAGTTTGGCCGCAAACTGTTGTGCAATTACTGCATCGTAAAGCATTAGTGGCACTATAGGGTGCGTACCCGGTTTTATATCAAAGCCCGCTTCCGTCATCTTGCTGCGGAAGTAGGTGGTGTTATCTTCCAGTTTATCACGCAGGGTGGTTGTCTCGCTCAGCATATCCAGCACAGCTATCGATGCGCCTACTACCGCAGGTGCTACTGTGTTAGAGAACAGATATGGCCTGCTGCGCTGGCGCAGCATTTCTATCACTTCTTTCTTTCCGCTGGTAAAGCCGCCCGATGCACCACCAAGTGCCTTGCCCAGTGTGCCGGTAATAATGTCTACACGGTCCATAACACCGCACAGCTCGTGCACGCCGCGGCCCGTCTTGCCCATAAAGCCCGACGAGTGGCTCTCGTCTATCATCACGATAGCATCATACTTATCGGCCAAGTCGCAAACTTTATCCAGCTGCGCAATAGTGCCGTCCATCGAGAACACAGAATCGGTAACGATAAAACGTGTACGCTTATCTGCATGTGCTATCAGTTGCGCTTCCAGGTCGGCCATGTCATTATGCTTATACCTTGCGCGGTGCGATTTGCACAGGCGCACGCCATCTATAATAGAAGCATGGTTCAGCTCGTCAGATATAATTACGTCGTTCTCGCCCAGCAGCGGCTCAAATACACCGCCATTGGCATCAAAGCAGGCCACATACAGTATCGTATCTTCAGTGCCCAAAAATTTCGACAGCTTTGCCTCCAGTTCTTTATGTATATCCTGCGTACCGCAGATGAAGCGTACCGAGCTCATGCCATAGCCGCGCTCGTCTATCGTTTTATGTGCAGCCTCTATCACCTTAGGGTGGCTTGAAAGGCCCAGGTAGTTGTTAGCGCAAAAGTTCAGCACGGTCTTTCCATTCACGGTTATCTCAGCACCCTGTTCTGAGGCTATAAAGCGCTCTTTCTTCAAAAGGCCTGCTTCTTCTATTTCTTTCAGCTCGCCCTGCAGGCGCGTATAAAATTTACTGCTTGACATATCTTATGGCTTCGTTTTTGGCAAAGTAACAGCAAAACCCTGTATTTGCCACTACTTGCGGGTGAATTTCAGGTGCGTCTGCAAAAATCCGTTGTTCAGGTAAAAGCGGTGCGCATCCTTGCGCATGTTGTTCGATGTCACTTCCAGCACATCATAAGTGCCGCCTATTTTGTTCAGCAGCACATCCAGCATCATTTTGCCTACACCATGGCTACGGTAGGCCTCGTCCACATACATCTCCTGCAGCTCATAAGCCAGCCCGTTGTGGTGCAGCAGGTATTGCCCGTGGCAGCTCAGAAAGCCTGTCACCTTGCCCTCATCCTCTGCTACATAGTAGTGGTACAGCGTGTGCGACAGGTTCTCCACGAATATCCGCTCAAACACTTCCTTATCGAAAGAGGTATGCGATAGCTCGCAGATAAACCCATATACCACTTCAGCATCATCTGCTGTGGCCGGTCTTATTACTATATCATTACTCATAGCGTTCGGTTTAAACGATAAAAGGCCCCAACCCGCAGGTTAGAGCCTTTTACAATTGTTAGAGGTTGAATGTTATTTATGCAAAAGGCATTTTCACCACCTGCGCTTTCACGGCTTTGTCGCGTATCATTACAAATACATCTGTGCCTTCAGCCGCCGATGCTTTCTCTACATAAGCTATGCCTATTGCCTTGTTCAGGCTAGGGGCCTGTGTGCCCGATGTTACATAGCCTATCTCTTTGCCTTCAGCGTTTTGCAGTTTGTAGCCGTGGCGGGGTATGCCTTTGTCTATCATCTCAATGCCTACCAGCTTGCGCTTGATGCCTTCAGCCTTCTGTTGCTCCAGTATGCTCTTGGCAGTAAAGTCTTTCGTGAACTTAGTGATCCAGCCCAGGCCGCCTTCCAGTGGCGATGTAGTATCATCTATATCGTTACCATACAGGCAGTAGCCCATCTCCAGGCGCAGGGTATCGCGCGCTGCCAGGCCTATTGGCTTCATGCCGCTTGGGCCACCTACGCGGAAAACCTCATCCCATATTTTATCGCCGTTGCCGTTTTTATCTTCAAAGTATATCTCTACACCACCCGCGCCGGTATAGCCGGTAGCGCTCACTATCACGTTATCAACACCTGCAAATTTGCCTTTGGCAAAAGTGTAGTACTTCAGGTTGGTGATGTCCATATCCGTCAGCTGCTGCATATACTGTACGGCTTTAGGGCCTTGTACGGCCAGCAGGCCTGTGCGGTCCGATATGTTTTGCATATCCACGCCTTCGGTGTTGTATTTGCTGATCCAGTTCCAGTCTTTCTCAATGTTAGCAGCGTTCACCACCAGCATATAGGTTTTGTTCTCCTCTATGCAGTACACGATCAGGTCATCCACTATACCGCCTTGCTCGTTGGGCAGGCAAGAGTATTGTGCTTTGCCGGCTGTCAGCTTGCTGGCATCGTTGCTGGTTACGCGTTGTATCAGGTCCAGCGCCTTGTCGCCTTTCAGCATAAACTCGCCCATGTGGCTCACGTCAAATACACCTGCATTCTGACGCACGGTATGGTGCTCTTCGTTGATGCCGCTATAAGAGATAGGCATGTTGTAGCCTGCAAATTCGGCCATCTTAGCGCCGAGGTCGATATGCTTTTGTGTGAACGGTGTATTCTTCATTGGTTGGTATAAATAAAATAAGTGCCGCAAAGATAGCAGATAATCAAATTGGCTGATAGGATACCTGCAAATTGCCTGTTCACCGGAAATCGGTAAATTGACGGAAATCCTACCTCATGTCACACCCATACCTGCAACACCTGCATGCCGATAAGAAATTCAGCAAGATGCTGGGCGATGCAGCTCCGCTCACCCTCAAAAAGCGCAAGAATATCTGCCTCTACCTCTGCGCCTCTATCATGAGCCAGCAGCTATCCACCAAGGTAGCCGATGTGATATATAAGCGTTTCCTGGAGCTGTTTGGCGGCAAGGAGCCAACCCCGCAGCAGATACTGGATGTGCCTTTTGATACCCTGCGTGGCATAGGCTTATCCAATGCCAAAACCAACTATGTGCGCAATGTGGCGGAGTATGCTATAGCGCATGGTATGGACGATAAAAAGCTTTACAAGATGAGCAATGAAGAGGTGATGGATTTCCTGCTGCCTATAAAAGGGGTAGGCAGGTGGACGGTAGAGATGCTCCTGATGTTTGCCCTCGGGCGTGAGGATGTATTTGCTGTGGACGATCTTGGCATACAGCAGGCCATGACCGCCATATACACGCTGGACCCCACCGATAAAAAAGCTATGAAGGAAAAAATGCTGAAGATATCAGCCAAATGGGCGCCTTACCGCACCTATGCCTGCCGCCACCTTTGGCAGCATAAAGACCAGTAGCCCGAACAACGACCGGGCTACTGGGTTAAGACTATTCCAATATCTCGCCTTTTATTCTTATCTCTGATTTTACAGAGCCATTGGTAGAGGTAAGGTAGTAGCGCACCACCTTGCCGTCTTTGCTTACCTCGCTATAGAAATAATCATTAGATGTGCCCAGCCTTCCCGTATTTGACCACACGTTTCTGCCTGGTTCCTTGTGGTGTATGTGGCCACGCATTATTATCTGGTCTTTAGTAATGTTTAGTTCTACTGTTTCCTTGGTAGTTATTGCGGTGTTATCTTCTTGCTCCACAACTCCGGCATTGCTGGTCAGGTACATGCTGTCGGTAAAATAATACACTTCGCTACCCATCACGTCGGGTGGTGGTTTTACTGTGGGCTTTTCAGTAGTGGTGTCTTCAGTTGCCGGTGTTGTGTCGTTGGTGTCACTTTTGGTGCAGGCCGCAAAAGAAAATACAATTGGAGCGATAAGGAGGAGGAATCGTTTCATGAATACTGTGTTATTGGCGCAAAAATATATTTTATTCCTAGCTAAAACGAATAGATATGTAATGTTATTGTCAAGATTATGGCAGTTTATACAATACATAATCGCCTGCTATCGGTATGCTATCTACAGCATGTGCGGCTCCGTACAGGTATTCCTGTAGCGATATGTCGTTTAGCGATTGCTTCAGCAGGATATACCTTGCATTATTGGCATCAAATATCTTTTTATTCTCTTCCCACGAGCTGTTCCACGCATACACCATACTTTTTCTATCAGTAAATAATGCCAGTGCCCTGGGCTTAGCGAAAATGATGACCTCGTCTGCACCTACATGGCTGCGTATATAGTCAAACGTTTTTTGGTCTTCAGTATGGGGAATATTATCTGTAGGCACTTCCTTCAGCCATTTAATGTTATCGCTGCTCAGGTTTACGAAAATGAGGGCAACAAGGATGGGCGCTGCCACTGTAGCCCATTTTTTCATAGGCCCTATTGCTGTGCGTAGGGCTACAAACGCATAGAAAAGATATATCGGGATAATCGAAATGATAAAACGTACACCTTGGCGCTCACCAACAAAGGCTATCAATACAATTATCAGGATAAAATACCAGTCATCCACACGCATTTTCTTTCTTACCGTAATGAAAAAACCGGCGATGGAAAGGCCAAATATACCTGGTACTACCACGCGCATCACCAGTTTATTCATCTCTGAGCCTGGGTAGTAGTTAAAATACCTCAGCATGAGGTCCATTAGGTAGCTTAGGTTGCCACCTATCTGGTCAGATAAAGGGATGCCCTGGTTGCGGGAGAGCATGTGTTGGTAAAAGCCTACTGTGCCGCCCGGTGTTGCGAATATCAGTTTGTCAATAATCAGTTGCAGTATCAGCGCACCGCATACCGTTTTGATGGAAACAGATGTAATAATGGCTTTAATGTTCAGCCTGCGGGTGCTTGCAGTTTGCTGTATGGTGTGCGCCAGCAGGTACATACACTCGGCCGCTACCAGCACCAGCGATTGGCTGCGTATCAGTATGGCCATCGTCATGGCCACAATAAGCAGCATCAGCTTCCTTGTGGTAATGTTATCACTATTGCGCAGGGCAAGATATAGCGCTATAAACACCCAGCAGGGTATATCAGAAAGCACGCTGTTTTTCAGTTCCAATATACCGCTGCCGTATATGCACAGCAGTGCAAGGCACATGGCGCTAAGCGTACCCATGTATTTGCGATAGTAGAAGAATAATATGCAACCCAGTGCCGAAAGGCACAGGCCAATGAACTGCAGCATCTTCAAAAAACTGAGTGGCCCCCATATCTTAATGATAGGGGCTAATAATAACGGGAAGCCGATAGGGTATTGCGGCGGGGCGTATTGCGGGTTCAGGCTGTTGAATATATAGTTAGTGTTGTAGTGCGGCTTGCCGGTGGCAATATTGCTGCCCTGTAGTATATATTGTGCAAAATCATCGCCCCAGTTATGCCCCGGGTGCACATTGATACTATACAGCGGTATGGCCGCCAGCAGTATTACTACGTAGGGTATCAGTTTCTTCAGCATTTGCATACAACCGCTAAAATACTCAATAGCATCCAAACCTTATAGTTTAGATAAGTACCTGCCATGGCGGGTATACCGTGAAAAAACGGTTGACTTTGAGAGGACGAGATATTAGGTTTGTTTTTAATTAAACCGTCACGGTATGCGATTATTAATTGTTAGCTGCTTATTATTTGTTGGCTCATATGCCTCTGCCCAACGTACATTGTTTACCGGGTTTCAGTCGCCTAATATCGATAACTCGGTATATACCGCTATGCAGAATATATGGTATGCTAATGAAAAGATATCCTATGTATGCCCGGCGCCTCTTATCAGGCCGGTAGCTGATCCGGCCTTGCCGTTGCGGCAGGGCGAAGGTGAGGCAGGCGGGCATATTGTTGAGGGCAATATTTATACACAGATACCTATTGCCATGGGCCGCAACCACGGCAGCCATTTTTTTCAAACCTCAAGAATGACCTTCGATTTTGGCGTAAGCCTTAGAATGGTTGATGATTCATCCAATCCGCTTATACCTAATAATAATGTTGTGGGGTTTACTATAGAAAAAAAGATATGGAACTCATATACCGATAGAGATTCCCTGGCTGCCGATAGTAAATTTTATGCTTTTGAGAATTGGGTCGATCTCGGCATGGCACTGCAAGACCTTTCGTTGAGTTTTACTGCTCATCATTATTCCAATGGTCAGCAGAAGGGGTTTTGGTACAACGGTACGGATAAGAACGGCAACCCCGATTATAGGAATGACTATAAGAAAGGGGATTTTTCTACAAATTATATAAGGTTGGGGCTCACATATTCCTATCTGTCCGAAAGGCGCGATCTCTATTCCGCCAATCTTTCTTACCAGGTAGATGGTGGTGTAGGAGGCCCATTGGTATATTCTGATGAGCAGAGGCGCAGCTATGGCTGTCATCGGCTGCAATCATTCTTTCAATATCGCCGGCTGATGAAGAACCGCCGAACAAGGGTAACCACTGATGTACATTGCGTGTGCGATAATGAGATAATTGAGGCTGATTTACGCAAGCACCGGGAACTGGTGATACGCTGGGAGCCTGAATTAATATTAGATGATGTTTCGCTATACAGGGCGCCCGATAATAAAAAGCATAGGCTTAGCCAGCATTTGTATATACAGTATACGCAGCCAAATTGGCGGGCCTTTGGCTTTATTGTGCATGCTTTTTATGGCCGGGATTATTCTAATATCAGGTACGATCTGCCGGTATATGCCATTATGGGTGGGCTTAGTGTCAATTTCAATAAATACTATCCGGCACTTAGCCGCAAGCAAAGGTTTTGGGATGATCCGCTTTGTGTCCACGAGCCACCGGCCAAAACGAAATACGAGCATGAATAAATTTCCTTACATAGTTTGTTTTAATATGGTAAATAATATTGTTTGATTATTGGTTTATTATTTGTATATTTGTTATTGTTAAAACTGTCGTTGTATGCACACCCTATCATTATATAGCATCTTAAGTGTTTATTGTCCACCTGCCGTATCCCTTTCCGGTAAAAGGTTATGGCGGTCTCTTCTTATCTGTCCCCATTTTGTCATCTCCGGGGAGAAGTAGGACTCTGACAAAAAACGCAACAAAACGCAACAACTGATGCGAGACGCATAAAGGTTGAGGTTATGTGTAGTCTCATACGGGCAAGTCGTCTTAAAACCTTATTTTTAAGCTAAGCATGAATCACTTACCACCACTCATCCACGACCTTGGTCTTATCTTGATCCTTGCAGGCATCACCACGCTGCTGTTCAAAAAGCTGCGTCAGCCACTTGTGCTGGGCTACTTATTGGCCGGGTTGTTGGTGAGTCCCAATTTTCAGTTGTTTCCCACTGTCAGCGATATAGCTAATATCCGTATCTGGGCAGATATTGGGGTTATCTTCCTGCTCTTTACCCTCGGGCTCGAGTTCAGCTTCAAAAAGCTGATGCACATTGGGGGCACCTCGTCCATTACAGCCATTATAGAGGTGGCGGTTATGCTGGGTGTTGGCTTCGGGCTGGGCAATGTGCTGGGCTGGCCTTTGATGGATAGCATGTTTCTTGGAGGTATCCTATCTGTAGCCTCTACCACCATCATCATCCGCTCTTTCGAAGAGTTGAATGTAAAGTCGAAACGCTTTGCCAATCTCGTGTTTGGTGTGCTGATCATAGAAGACCTTGTAGCCATCTTACTGATGGTGATGCTCTCTACCATAGCCGTCAGCCGAACCTTCGAAGGCGGTGAGATGCTACTGCAGGTGGTGAAGCTGGTATTCTTCCTGGTGCTGTGGTTCATAGGCGGTATATTCTTCATACCCACATTCCTGCGTTACACACGCAAGCTCATGAATGATGAGACCATGCTGGTAGTATCCGTAGGCCTGTGTCTTACTATGGTGATATTGGCTGCGGTGGCAGGCTTCTCGCCTGCGCTGGGGGCGTTCATCATGGGGTCTATACTGGCAGAAACTACGCAGGCCGAGCGTATTGAGCACCTCATAAAGCCGGTAAAGGATCTGTTTGGTGCTATATTCTTTATATCGGTAGGTATGCTTATCAACCCGCAGGTGCTGCTAGATTATGCGGGGCCCATAGCTATTATCGTGGTTGTGTTCGTGATTTGTAAAGTTATCGCTGTTACCGCAGGTGCATTAGTGGCCGGCCAGCCATTAAAGACATCTCTGTATGCAGGTATGAGCATGGGGCAGATAGGTGAGTTCTCCTTCATCATCGCCACGCTTGGCGAAACGCTGAAAGTGACCAATGCCTATCTATATCCTATAGCTGTGGCGGTATCGGCTATTACCACCTTCGCAACGCCCTATATGATAAAGCTGGCAGAGCCTTTTTATAACACGCTGGATGCCACGCTACCCCCACGCTGGAAGAAGACACTGAACCGCTATAGCTTCGGTACACGTTCCATAACCGCTGCCAGCGACTGGCAGGTACTGCTCAGGTCTTATCTGGTGTATATCGTTTTGTTCTCTATAGTTATTATTGGTATCATCATCCTGTTTGCCGAGTATATGGAGCCATGGCTGAATGGGTATATACCCAATGGCAATACCGGGCATTATATTACGGCGGGCATCTGCTTCATTATCCTTGCGCCACTGCTCTGGGCGCTGGTGGTGCGCAAGTTGCAGCCTACTGCTTTCGCCAATTTGTGGGCCGATAAGCGGTACCGTGGCCCGCTGCTGTTCCTAAGGCTGGTAAGGGCTGGCTTGGGTATCGTATATGTCAGCATCTTTCTGCTCAGCTTCTTCCCGTTCAAGTTTGCGATGATAACAGTTGCGGCTTTGATAGCTACCGCAGCTATCTTCTCTAAAAAGATACACGCATTCTACATCCGTATAGAAGACAGGTTCTTATTCAACTTTAACCAGCGCGATATGGATGAGGCTAAGAAAGGCCGTCATGAGCTGGCCCCGTGGGATGCCCGTATTGTGCAGTTTACATTGCCGGAGGGCTCACCTGTAATTGCCCAAACATTAGAAGAGGTAGCCATGCGCGAAAAATTTGGGGTGAACATTGCCATGCTCAAGCGCAACAGCTACACTATATATGCACCCAGCCGGTACGAGAAGATGTATCCTGGTGATGTGTTGTATGTGATTGGCACGGATGAGCAGCTCGATCAGGTAAAAAAATTCATAGAACCTACCGCTGAGGCCATCGCCTCAACCAGCATACAGCACGATGCTATTGAGCTGCGTAAAATAAGGATACAAACTACTACGCCAGTATTGGGTATGAGCATCCGCGAGAGCGGTATCAGGGAAAAGACCAATGGCATTATTGTAGGCTTGGAGCGTAATGGTGCGCGCCAGCTCAACCCGGAATCTACCACTGTATTTCAGGAGGGTGATGGTATCTGGATAGTGGGTGAGGGTAAGTTGATAGATGAGTTTGTAAAAGCTTAATAAAAGTACACAGCCCTGTATTTATACAAGGCTGTGTGGATGTTAGTCTTCCCTGCTGCCGTCATCAGCCATTCGCACCATCTTGGGGTTGAAGGTAGCAACGATGTCAACTAATGCTTGCTGGGCCTGCATTACGGCATGTATGTCTTTGTATGCACCGGGTACTTATATGGGTTGCCGTATCGGAATATGAGCGTGCATCGAAGGTGGTATTATTTGTAAACAACCAGCCTGCGCCTTATGTGGAAACCAGGCCATTGCACAGATCGCAAGAGGTGCTGGAGCGCACTGATAATGGCATAAAGATAGGTTTGCAGGTGCAGCTGAATTATGAGCTGGAGAAGGAAATATTAGGCTTTGGGGATGGGGTGATAGTATTGGCACCAGGGCGGCTGCGCAAAAGCATATTCCGGCGTATACAGATAGCACACAACAGCTATGTTTGATAAAAATAAAGCCCGGCATTAGCCGGGCTTTTATCTTGATGTTAGTTCAAGTTGAATTATGCGTTCTGCATTACTTTAGGTGCAGCAACCATGATCTCTTCGTTAGCTTCAGAAGCATATTTCTCGAAGTTCTTAACGAACAGTTGAGCCAGCTCGTTAGCTTTCTTATCATAAGCTTCTTTATCTGCCCAAGTCTGGCGTGGGTTCAGTATCTCAGCAGGCACGTTAGGCACGTTTGTAGGCATCAGCACACCGAAAGTTGGGTGAGGGATATACTCTGCGTTGTTCAGCTCGCCGTTCATCGCAGCGGTGATCATTGCGCGGGTATATTTCAGGCTCATACGGCTACCAACGCCATAAGAACCACCGCTCCAGCCTGTGTTGATCAGCCATACGTTCACATCTTTATGCTCTTCCAGTTTCTTACCCAGCAGCTCTGCATAACGTGCAGGGTGCAGCGGCAGGAATACGCGGCCAAAGCAAGCCGAGAATGTAGTTTGTGGCTCGGTAACACCTACTTCAGTACCAGCTACTTTTGCAGTGTAGCCGCTGATGAAGTGGTACATAGCCTGGCCTTTCGTCAGCTTGCTGATCGGGGGCAGGATACCGAATGCATCGCAGGTAAGGAAGAATATGTTCTTAGGATCGCCACCGTAAGATGGTTCCTTAGCGTTTGGTATGAAATCGATCGGGTAAGCAGCACGAGTGTTCTCGGTAATGCTGCCATCAGCATAGTCAACAGCTTTAGTATCGCCGATGAACTTGATATTCTCGAGGATAGCGCCCGATTTGATAGCTGCATAGATCTGCGGCTCTTTTTCAGCGCTCAGGTCTATCACTTTTGCATAGCAACCACCTTCGAAATTGAAGACAGAACCATCGTCCCAGCCGTGCTCATCATCGCCTATCAGTGCGCGGTTAGGGTCAGCGCTCAGGGTGGTTTTACCTGTGCCGCTCAGGCCGAAGAACAGAGCTACATCGCCATCTTTACCTTCGTTGGCCGAGCAGTGCATGCTCAGTACTTTATGGTCGTGCGGCAGTACAAAGTTCAGTACGCCGAAGATACCTTTCTTCATTTCGCCTGTGTAAGCCGAACCGCCTATCAGGATCACTTTACGGGTAAAGTTCACGATAGTGAAGTTGGCCTGGCGTGTACCATCAACTGCTGGGTCAGCCTGGAAGCTAGGCGCTTGCAGGATCAGCCAGTCGTGGTTTTGAGACTGAAGCTCTTGAGCCGTTGGGCGCAGGAACAGGTCGTTGCAGAACAGGTTAGCCCAAGGTGTTTCGTTAACCACGCGCACATTCAGGCGGTATTTAGGATCAGCACAAGCATAAGCGTCGCGTACCCATACCTCTTTACCTGCAAAGTGTGCAACCACTTTATCATACAGCTTATCGAAAGCTGCAGGATCGAAAGCGATGTTTACATCACCCCAGTCAACACTTTTCTCAGTTATGGCATCCTTAACTGTAAATTTATCTTTAGGAGAGCGGCCGGTGAATTTGCCGGTGCTTACACAAAGGGCGCCGGTGTCGTTCAGTTCACCTTGTCCCAGTTCTATCGTCTTCTGAATCAGCTCTTCAGGAGAAAGATTCCAGTGAGCTGTAGCTACGTTAAGGCCCAGATCAGCAAGGCTTGCCGCCGGGTTTTTCTTACCATATTCCTGCATAAAGTTCCTGTTTAATATGAATTTTTTGAGAGGGCAAAAATACTACATAAAACCGTTTCATAACCATAATTTTTAAATGATCTATGTTATCATTATTATTTTAAGGTTAATAGTGGTAGCTGCCAACTCCCTCAATTGGGTATCAATGAGATATATTGGCGATACGGGCGCCGGGGCGCAGGGTAAGTATCTGCCAGATGATGACCACCCACAGCACGATGCAGGGCACCACTTTTATGAAATAGGGCACCAGAAACTGCTGGCGCACCACCGGTGGGAACAGATCGGTAGGCGAGAGGCAGGTAAATACGAAGGTAAACCACAGCAATGCCATGCGCCAGCCGGCCTTGTTATTGGCAAAATACCATAGCGCCACACCCGATATGGCAATGATAAACGTAGAAGATTCGGCCTTGTGGTTGAAAATGATGACCCAAACGAGGATATGCGCCAGCGTAAGGATGCGGAACATATCGTTCCTGTACATTTTTGCCTTGAGCATGGGCAGGAAGAACAGCAACATGCCCAGCACGCTCACTACATTCTTCAGGCTGCCGAGGCCAAACCAGGTATGGAGTACGCCCATAAGCGAGAAGCCGTAGGAGAGCGCCTGATCTTCAGTCATCATTCTTGCCCAGCTAACGTATTGATCCATAAGCACCTGTGGTGAAGTGACCACTAGCGGTATGAATGTGAAAATGATGGTCCAGATAGCGGCCCAAACCAGAAATTTGACTTTGTTGGGGTAAAACAGGAACAGGCAGAAGCCTACAGCCCCATACACCTTGATGAAAGTGGCCGCCACCAACATAAATGTAGCCCAAATGGGTTTGCCCCTTTGCAGCCATGCGTAGGCGGCTATCATCAGCCCCGCCATCATCGCATTGCTCTGGGCGCTTTGCACGCTGGTGAGTAGCTCCAGCAGTACAAACCACAGCATCAGCGCAATGGTACTCTGTCGGAAGGGCAACATTTTGACCGCATAGAACAGCAGTAGCACGTTGGCCAGGTTCCAGAGGGTGAGGCCGGCTATATCAGGTAGCCATGCTATGGCGCCCATGCACAGGGCAAAGGCAGGGCCATATTTATATAAGTCCCATTGCTCGTCGGGGTATAGTATATACAGGTCTTTACCGTCTATCAGGTGGAAGAACGAGTTTTTAAAAATGAGGTAGTTGTTATACTCCGTGTACATGCGCCCGGCAAACTCGTGGGTGGTGCCCAGCGAGAAAAGATGCACGCTGGCTACCGTGGTGATAATAATATATACCCACAGCAGGGTGCTGTATTTCAGCAGAAAGTCTTTTGTTTTTTGCCAGTTAGCCATTTGCCCCTTAAAATCGGCTGCAAAATACTATTTTCAGCCCCCTAAGGAAGTATTTGTGAAGATTTTTACCCTTTTGCTGGCGGCGATTTTTGCCGCTATTTTCCTGCTGAGCTTTAGTCCGGCCCTTACAAGCGGCCTTGCCGGGCGTTATATGTTCTGGATAGGGCAGGGTGGTTTGGCGGTTTGCCTTATTTTTTTGCTGCTGAACCCCTATAAAAAGCGATGATTTTTATCAGGTTTTAGTAAAAAGCTACGTGTTACTTTTTTATGAATTTAAAACCAGTATCTTTGCGCAAAATTTCAGGGCTACGTAATGAGTTTCAGACGTTTCTTTTCCTTACTGATATTGACTTTCGCGTTTTTCGGCGTGTCATTTTCTGCAACCGCACAACATGAAGAAAATCATGCTGCTGCAACACATGAAGGCGCAGAAGCTGGGCATGAAGAGAAAAAATTCAATGTTTCCGAAGTTATCTTCGGCCACATTGGTGATTCTCACTACTGGCACCTATTCGATATCAACGGCGAGCCGGTGAGCCTGTCTCTGCCGGTTATCATCTATCACCCCGAAAAAGGTGTTTCGGTATTCTCGGCTTCTAAATTCCACCACGGTCACGAAAGCTACGAAGGTTATAAACTGACTTTCGGCATGAAAGAGAAGATCGTATCGGAAGATGGTGCGAGCATCATCGATTTTTCTATTACTAAGAATGTATTGTCGATGCTGATATCGGTAGTGCTGATGCTGTGGATCATGCTGAGCGTAGCTGCTAAATATAAAAAGCGTGGCACGATGGTAGCGCCTACCGGTTTCCAGAATGCGCTGGAGCCTGCTATCACTTTTATACGCGACGAAGTAGCTAAGCCTAACCTAGGCCATAAATATATGCGCTACATGCCGCTGCTGCTTACGGTGTTCTTCTTTATCTGGATCAACAACCTGCTGGGCCTGCTGCCAGGTGGTGCCAACTTTACGGGTAACATCGCGGTAACCGCTTGTCTGGCTATTATATCGTTCCTGGTAATGATATTCAGTGGTAACAAGCATTTCTGGGGTCACCTGCTGAACCCTCCCGGCGTACCGTTTGGTGTTAAATGCCTGCTGGTACCTATCGAGATCATCTCACTGTTCATTAAACCAATAGCCCTCATGATACGTCTGTTTGCCAACATACTGGCGGGCCACATCGTTATCCTGAGTGTTATATCAATGATATTCATTTTCGGTTCGCTGAGCGCGGTAGCTGGTTGGGGCTTTGTACCTGTATCGCTGGCGTTCTCCATCTTCATGTTCTGCCTGGAGCTGCTGGTTGCTGCTATACAGGCGTTCATCTTCACCAACCTGACCGCTGTATTCATTGGCCAGGCTATCGAAGAAGGTCACGATCACGATCATGCGGCTGAGGATTATCATCCGCACAATCCTGAAACAGGCCAGGAGTACAACGTATCGAAAGAGGAAATAATAGCGTAATTAAGTTTTTTCATTAAAATCCATATATAACATGTCTTTGTTGAACACAATTCTGTTAGCAATCGACGGTACAGCTGCTGCCGGTGGTGCAATCGGTGCAGGTATCGCAGTTCTGGGTGCTGGTCTTGGTATCGGCCAAATTGGTAAAGGCGCTGTAGAAGCGATCTCTCGCCAACCAGAAGCTGCTGGTGACATCCGTGCAAACATGATCCTGACAGCTGCCTTCGTTGAGGGTGTTGCGCTGTTCGGCGTTATCGCGGGCCTGCTGGCTGTAGTACTTTAGTCGGTACTCAAAAAAATTAACTGCACTCAACGCACAGGGCCGCGAGTGCAGTTATTTAAAACCCTTTAATGAAAAATGGATAGTGGCGAAGGCTTAAGCCACATATCCTGTAGAGACAGAAGCCAACTAAAAAATAAAAGCATATAAATACTAACATATGGATTTGTTAACCCCGGAACTCGGTTTATTTATCTGGACACTCGTAGCGTTTCTCGCTGTGTTTTTCATCCTGAAAGCATTTGCATGGAAACCTATTCTGAAATCGCTGAGCGAGCGTGAAACTGGTATCGCTGATGCTATTGCCAGCGCTGAGCGTGTGAAGAAAGAAATGGGTGCAATGCAAGCCGAGAACGAAAGGATCATGCAACAAGCTCGCGAAGAGCGCTCTGCTATGCTGAAAGAAGCTAAAGAGCAGGCTGACATGATAGTGAATAAGGCTAAAGAATCTACTAAAGCCATCACTGACAAAATGGTAGCTGACGCACAAGTGCAGATACAACAGCAGAAAATGGCTGCCCTTACCGAAGTGAAAAACGAGATAGGCAACCTGGCTGTAGAAGTAGCAGAGAAAGTATTGCGCAAGCAACTGGCTACATCTGACGCGCAAAGCAACTATGCGCAACTGCTGGCTGAGGATATTAAAATGAACTAAGACCAAGGGCAACTTATAAAGATAGAATATGCAAAATCCACGTCTTGCCTCACGTTATGCCAAATCGCTGCTGGACCTCGCTGTTGAACAAAACAGCCTGGATGCGGTGCTGAAGGACATTCAGCTGCTGAATGCCATAGCACAGCAAAGCCGCGAGTTTGTGGCCGTGTTGCGTAGCCCGATCATAAAGTCTGATAAAAAACAATCTATCATCGATGCGGTGATAGGTGATAAAATAGGTACACTGTCTAAGGCTTTTATTACCCTGCTGGTATCAAAAGGCCGTGAGGGTAACCTGCCTGAAATGGCTGAGGCGTTCATCAACCAATACAAAGTGTTGAAGAACATTAAGCAAGTGAAGCTGACCACAGCTACGCCTATGGCTGATAATGTAAAGGAATCTATCCGCAAAAAAGTGGTGGGCTCTTTACCTGCAGGCACTGAGGTAGAACTGAAAGAGGAAGTGAACCCTGAGATCATCGGCGGCTTTATACTGCAGATGGACGACAAACTTTGGGATGCGAGCATTCGCCGCGACCTGAACGATGTGAAGGCACAATTCCTGAAAAATATTTACGTAAGCAACTTTAATTAAACGTTTTTAAACAATATAGTCATGGTTGATATTAAACCGGATGAGATTTCGGCGATTTTACGCCAGCAGTTGACCAACTTCAACGCTTCTGCCGACCTGGAAGAGGTAGGTACCGTACTACAAGTAGGTGATGGTATCGCCCGTGTGTATGGCCTTAACGGCGTACGTCAGGGTGAGCTGGTTGCATTTGAAAACGGTGTAAAAGCCATAGCCCTGAACCTTGAAGAAGATAACGTGGGTGTGGTATTGATGGGTGAAGGCAACGACATTAAAGAAGGTGCGCAAGTGCGCCGTACCGGCCAGATCGCTTCTATTAAAGTGGGCGAGGGCATGGTAGGCCGCGTTGTAAATACACTAGGCGAGCCTATAGATGGTAAAGGCCCGCTGACTGGCGAACTGTATGAGATGCCACTGGAGCGTAAAGCACCGGGCGTTATCTTCCGTGAGCCTGTAAAAGAGCCACTGCAAACGGGTGTTAAAGCGATAGATGCGATGATACCTATCGGCCGTGGCCAGCGTGAGCTTGTGATCGGTGACCGCCAGACTGGTAAAACTGCCATCTGTATCGATACCATCATCAACCAAAAAGAGTTTTACGAAGCAGGTAAGCCTGTTTACTGTATATACGTAGCGATAGGCCAGAAAGCATCTACCATCGCCGGTGTTATGAAAACATTGGAAGAGAACGGCGCTATGGCTTATACTACTATCGTAGCTGCTCCTGCTGCTGACCCAGCTCCGCTGCAGTTCTACGCTCCGTTTGCCGGTGCTGCTATCGGTGAGTTCTTCCGTGATACCGGACGTCCTGCACTGGTTGTATACGATGACCTGTCTAAGCAAGCTGTGGCTTACCGCGAGGTATCGCTGCTGCTGCGCCGCCCGCCGGGCCGCGAGGCTTATCCTGGTGACGTATTCTACCTGCACAGCCGTCTGCTGGAGCGTGCCGCTAAAGTTATCAACAACGATGAGATAGCTAAAACGATGAACGACCTGCCTGAAAGCATCAAGCACCTAGTAAAAGGTGGTGGATCGCTGACAGCCCTGCCAATCATCGAAACTCAGGCTGGTGACGTATCTGCATACATCCCTACCAACGTTATCTCGATCACTGATGGCCAGATATTCCTTGAGTCTAACCTGTTCCTTGCCGGTATCCGCCCTGCGATCAACGTAGGTATCTCGGTAAGCCGTGTGGGTGGTAGCGCTCAGATCAAATCGATGAAGAAAGTAGCGGGCACCCTGAAACTTGACCAGGCCCTGTACCGTGAGATGGAAGCGTTCTCTAAATTTGGTGGTGACCTGGATGCTGCTACGAAGATCGTACTGGATAAAGGTAGCCGCAACGTGGAGATCCTGAAACAACCTCAGTTCACTCCATATAGCGTAGAAAAACAAGTAGCGATCATCTACCTGGGTACTAACAACCTGGTACGTGAGGTGCCTGTTAAGAACATGAGGGCTTTCGAAGACGCGTTCATCCGCGAAATGGAACTGAAAATGCCAGATCTGTTGGCTGAGTTCAAGAAAGGTAACCTGCCTGAAGACGGCATCAATAAGATGGTGAAGATGGCACAAGACCTGATACCTCAGTTCAAAAAATAAGCTTTCACAGCAATTGAATATAAAAGCCCCGCGTATTGCGGGGCTTTTTACGTATAGTTTGTTTTTAATGTTTGCTGCTTAAACGTCATACTATTGTCATTATAAGCATGTTCGCACCGTATTAACCTCAATTAACCACAATTAACTGAAGTTGATACATGGGTTTATTATTTTTACAACAATAAATCAACTCAAGAAAATGAAATTGAAGTACATAGCTGCCCTATCGCTGATGCTTGGCGCACCGTTAACGCAATATGCACAAGAGGTTACCAACCTTAGCGATCCGTTTGATATGATATTTAAAAAAGCGGCAGAGCGCAATCCTAATTTTCAGCAGGATATGCAAGCTTTCCAGGCCGATCTGGCACAAAAAGCTGAACAATATATGATGCCCGGAACTGCGCAACGCACCACAGGTATCAACCGTACGGTACCTGTAGTATTTCATATAGTGATGAGTAAAGCGCAGATGAGCGATACAAGCAGGATCATCGACCGTATCAAGACGCAGATGACTGTATTGAATGAGGATTTCAATGCAGAGAATGCTGATAAAACTAATATCCCATCAGCATTCAAATCGCTACATGCGGATATGAATATCAACTTTGTACTGGCAAAGGTTGATCCTCAGGGGCGCCCAACAAACGGCTATGAGTTTGTAGAAACTACCGAAACCTCTTTTGAAGCCGACGATCAGGGTAGCAATGGCAGCAGGTATTACTGCAGCGATGCTAAATACAAATCATCGGGCGGTGCCGATGCATGGGATACTAAAAGGTATATGAACGTTTGGGTGGTAAACAGCATTACACCTGCTGGTGTAGGTGGTGTGGGTACGCCGCCTCCTTACAGCATTTATGGAGGCACTGCTATACTACCGTGGGAAGAACAGGGTATTGTAATGCGTTATCTATACCTGGGCAGCCAAGGTTCGGAGAAGGGCAGGGTGCTGACACATGAGGCAGGCCACTTTTTCAACCTGTTCCACACCTTTGGTATGGGCACTTTTGATAATAGCGATTGTAAAGACGATGATGGTGTAACAGATACGCCGCCACAGGCAGTACCTACTCAAAGCACCTGCCCTACCTTCCCGGTAACGGATGTGTGCAGCCCCGCTTCTCCGGGTATCATGTTCTCCAACCACATGGACTATTCGGCAGGTAGCTGCAGGCTAATGTTTACTACCGGCCAGAAAGCACGTATATATATCGAGACCGAAAATGCAGGTGGCTTCAGGTATTCATTGTTCATGAACCCATACCTTACTTCAGTAGACGATGCAGCACAGGCTTCTGCAATCAATATCTATCCCAACCCTACATCGGGCAACTTCCGTATAGTGTTTGGTAGCAGCGATGTACCACAGAAAGTGCGCGTATTCAATCAGTTGGGCCAGATGGTGCACGCTGCTGATGTAGCTGGCGGTGCTGCACAGCTGGATGTAGATATGAGCCGCCTGCCCAAAGGCACGTATACAGTTAGCTGCGTATACAGCCAGCAGGTGGTCAATAAGTCAGTAGTATTGCTGTAATCGGTAAGACAGCTAAACATTAAACGAGCCTGTAACGCCAGTTACAGGCTCGTTTCTATAGTTACAGACAGGTTATCAACATTCTGGAAAGCTTAGCCCGAATTTAATCCGTATTCATGCTAATAAATTTGGATACTTCACTTAGATGGTTAATTTTGTCGGCGTTAAATCACTAACTAAAACAAGATACTGTGTCGTACGAAAACAAAAACTTTGGCGAAAACCGTAACAACGAAAGCCTGTATAGCAAGCGCATAAAAGCAGGTAAAAGAAGAACTTATTTCTTCGATGTTCGTTCAACCCGCGGTAATGACTATTTCATCACTATCACTGAAAGCAAAAAACGTTTTGATGATAACGGCTACGACAGGCACAAAATGTTCCTGTACAAAGAGGATTTCAACAAATTCCTGGCAGCCCTTACTGATACTATAGGATATGTGAAAACTGACCTGATGCCTGATTTTGATTTCGATGCTTACAACCACGATCAGGATGAAGAAGGTGCTGTAATGGCATCTGAAACTGCTGCACCTGAAATCTCTTCTACAGTAGTAGCAGAAGATGGCGGTAACGTTGATGAGTGGAAAATGTAATCTCCTGAAAACCTGAGATAAAAGATAAAGCCCCGGCATAATGCAGGGGCTTTATCTTTTATTAGTTAGCTGAGCTTGAATTAAGCTTTAGCGGCCGGTTTTTTCATAATAGCATATGCTTCTACAGCAAAGCCCAAAAGTATAAGGATAGGCGCTACTGTGATGCGCATAGGGCTGAATACCTCGTCGTAATTGAACTTATGCGGATCGGGGCTTTTACCGCCCGACATCAGCACGAAGCCTAACAATACCAGCACGACACCGGCTATCATCCAGGTGTAGTTGCTTTTATCAAACAAAGGGCTTTGGTCGCCTTTTACGGGTGCAGGCTCCTGGCTTTTTAAAGTGGTTGTTCTTGTTACGGTTGACATAGCTACAATATTACTAAACAAAAATTAATAAAGGTCGTCCACATGCAGTTTCAGGTATTTCACTACCGAGCGGTGTGTGCTCACCAGCGAAATGAGTATACCAACTATCAGCATACCCAACATCAGTATAGATAGCAATACAGGCTCGTGCAATGCTTTTAAAGCAGGGAAGATAGATTCTGCAAAAGATATGACTATCCACAGGCCGGCGATAGAGATAATACCGCTTATCAACCCGTTAATGATCGCTTTTTTATCGAATGGGCGAGTGATGAAGTTGCGGGTAGCGCCAACCATCTGCATGGTCTTTATCAGGAAACGGTTACTGAACATGGCCAGGCGCACGGTATTGTCTATGAGTATAGCTACAACTATAAACAGTACTATAGATATAGCGCCTAGTATGATGCCTATCTTACGCAGGTTGCTGTTCATCTTATCTACCACTGTATTAGGGTAGGCTACTTCGCGAACGATATTGCTCTGCATGGCGAAGGTCTTTATCTTCTCCAGGCTGTCACGGTTCACATAAGGTTCATATAGTTTCAGCCTTATAGAAGAGTACAGCGGGTTGAAGCCCAGCAGCTCATTATAGTTCTCACCACCTTGCGACAGAAATTCCTCCTGTGCTTCTTCTTTGGTCACTACCTCAGCCTCGCGCACAAATGGTTGTTTATCCAGCACTGCTTTCATCTGTGCTATCATTTCGGGGCGGGTATTGTCGTGCAGTATCACCTCTACTTCTATATCCTCTTTGAACACGCGGCTCAATGCCCGGCCATTTATTACCAGCCAACCCAGCGTGCCCAGCAGAAACAACACCAGCGATACGCCAACGATGGCGTATACGTATGATGGTTTAGCTTTTTTAGTTGTCATGTATCCTTAATTCTCCTTGCGCCCAAAAATATAAAAAACAAGCTGAAAAGGCGGGTATATAAAAAATACATACTGATTTTAACAATTAATATATACCCTCAGCGTTATGATAATGTGAGGGCTTTTAATAGCATTGCACAATTATTTACTTTCGCTCCATATTCATTACACAACAACATGCAGGACCTCAGGCCATATTTTGACCAGCAACATTTTATAGAAACCAAGCAACCGCAGCAGTATGAACCCTTGCAGTGGGGTGCAAACATAATATGCTTTACCGGCGATAATTTCGATTGGGAAAGTGCAGATATAATCCTGCTGGGCTGTGGCGAGTGCCGCGGTGCGGATAGGGAAGCCAGCTACAGCAATAGTGCCGATGCAGTTCGTGAGCAATTATATAGTTTGTATACCTGGCACCCATCGGTGAGAGTAGCGGATGCGGGTAACATCAGGCAAGGCCAAACTGTAGATGATACCCGTGCGGCCCTGCGTACAGTACTGCATGAGTTGCAAATGGCAGGCAAAACAGTATTGGTACTAGGTGGCTCGCACGACCTGACACTGGAGCAATACAATGCCTTCAAAAAATCGGAGCAAATGATACATGCTACGGTGGCCGATATGCTGGTGGATCTTAATGAAGAAGAGGGGATAACTGCACATGGCTTTTTGATGGACATGCTGACGCTGCAACCCAACTTCGTAAGCCATTACAGCCACATAGGTTTCCAAAGCTACTACTCACACCCGCGCATGATGGAGACGCTGGATAAGCTGCGTTTCGATTTTTTCCGCCTGGGCCGTGTGCGCGAGCATATTGAGGATATGGAGCCTGTGCTGCGTGGTAGCGAGCTCTTTAGCTTTGATATAAACGCAGTGCGCTACAGCGATGCACCTGTAAATGTAAATGGCTCACCCAACGGCTTTACCGGTGATGAGGCTTGCGTGCTGACGCGCTATGCAGGTATGAGCGATAAGCTGAGTTCATTTGGTGTATATGGCTATGATGAAACTGCGGATACGCACAACATGACTGCCAAACTGATATCGCAGATGATATGGTATTTTATAGATGGCTACCTGGTGCGTAAAACAGAAGCAAGCCTTGCAGATAAAAAAGAGTTCATCGAGTTCCACGTTACCTTCACCGATAATGATACCATTTTCGTGAAAAGTAAGCGCACCAACAGGTGGTGGATCAAGATGCCAAACAACACATTTGTGCCCTGCTCTTACAAAGATTATCTGCAAGCAAGTAGCGATGAAATACCCGAGCGCTGGCTGCGTGAGCAGGAGCGCCTGATATAACAGATTATACTTACCTTTGCACTAAGCCATCCGCACATAAAGGATGGCTTTTTTATCGCGAGAGGATGATTGATCAGAAGAATATAATACAGAGTGAAGAGAAGGCTGTGCTGGTGGGCTTAGTGCATAAAAACCAGACAGAGACACAAGTGCAGGAGTACCTTGCCGAGCTGGCGTTTCTTGCCGAAACTGCCGGTGCGCAGGCTATGAAGATGTTTACTCAAAAGCTACTTAAACCAGATAGCCGCACCTTTGTAGGTAAGGGCAAGCTGGAAGAGATACGTACCTATGTACAGGCCAAGGGCATCGATATGGTGATATTTGATGATGAGCTTACGGGCTCTCAGATAGGCAATATATCGGATGCTATAGGTGTGAAGGTGCTGGACAGGAGTGATTTGATACTGGACATATTTGCCCGCCGAGCAAAGACAGCACAGGCCAAAGTGCAGGTAGAACTGGCACAATACCAGTATATACTGCCCCGACTGAAGGGTATGTGGAAACACCTGGAGCGTCAGGGTGGTGGTATCGGTTCGCGTGGCCCGGGTGAAACGGAGATCGAAACTGACCGCCGTATAGTAAAGGATAAGATAAGCCTGCTGCGTAAGCGCCTGAAGGAGATAGACAAGCAAGCTAGCACACAGCGCCAGGAGCGCGGCACCTATGTGCGTGTAGCGCTGGTGGGCTATACCAACGTTGGCAAAAGCACGCTGATGACGCTGCTGAGCAAATCAGACGTATTTGCGGAGAATAAACTATTCGCTACGCTGGATACTACCACGCGTAAGATCGTATACGAGCAAACACCTTTTCTGTTGAGCGATACAGTAGGTTTTATACGCAAACTGCCGCACCACCTGGTAGAGAGTTTTAAAAGCACGCTGGATGAGGTGCGCGAGGCTGATTGCCTGCTGCATGTAGTGGATATATCGCACCCCAACTACGAAGAGCAGATGGGCGTGGTGAATAAGACCCTACAGGAGTTAGGTGCGTTTGATAAGCCGATGCTGACCATCTTCAACAAGATGGACCTGTACGAGGCGCAAACATTTGACCCCTGGCTGGATAGTGAAGTGAAGCAAGACCTGCTGTTGCAGCTAAAAGACAGGTGGGAGCACGAGACCAATGGCAACTGCGTATTCATTTCGGCAACTGAAAGGAAGAATATTGATGCCTTGCGTACGGTGATACTGGACAAGGTGAAATCCCTTTACCAGATCCGCTACCCGTACCTCACCCAGTTTTACTAGTCTATTCCATTTTCCTGTTATCTGTATGTGAAAGATTGATAATCAACCTTCACATTACAGTTTATTGCTATTCCATTTAGCCGAAAAATTGTTTAACTTTCTTAAAAATAATTTTTTACAACTCTAAAATCTGTAGTCTTTATGAAACAAAAGACAAGGGAGTTGTTGGTAACAACAAAGGCGGCGCAGCATTGGCACAGCGACTTTGAACAGAAAGTTGAAGAGCTGATGGACATGGTGAACAGGGTTGACAACGACCGGCAGATTCAACATGCGTCTGAAACGCTGGACGTATACCACAACTCACAAAAGCCAACTAAGGCTGCCAAGAAACGTAAACTGGTACACAGCGACCGTCCGTTCGAATTTCTTGTATTTCGTAACTAATTAATCGAGACCTCTATTCAAAAAATCTACTAAAGGCTTCATAAGGCGGGTCAACTTCAAAATTTTCGGAACTAACTGTTTCGACGCTATGTCTTTGTCCGATATCGGCGTGCTTACCATGAAACTCTTTTTCTTCAGGTAGTCGATAGCTGGGTTATCGGCAGTGTAGCCTGCCGGCAATGTTTTTAATTCTTCGCCCTCCAGCTTCTTGAATTCCTTCTTGAAGGCGGCATTGCCCAATATCTTCTTGAATTCATCAAAATTGTAGTCTATCTCCTGGCGGATGGCTTTCAGCAGCGGTCCTTCAGGCATCCACAACCCAGCAGCCAGAAAGCTTTTACCACCAGGTTGTATATGCAGGTAGTAACCGGCATCGGGAGCCTTGCGGCCTGCACGGCTCATGTAAGCGCTAAAGTGGGCTTTATAGGGTGTCTTGTCCTTCGAAAAGCGCACATCGCGGAAGATGCGGAAGATGGCATCTTTTGGTTTGTGGCCTTCCATTGCAGGCTCCAGTTCGGTCATGCTGGCATATAGCTCTGTTATCATAGCCTCAAAATCTTCTTTGGCTTTGGCATAGTCATCGCGATGTTTGTCAAACCAGGGCTTGTTATTATTATGCTCCAGTTTGGCAAGAAAATCTATGGTGGAAGCTTGCAGCATAAAGGCTTTGTTAAGGTTATTAAAAATAAAGCTATTGATAAGCGAATATAAGGGTTTTGGATGCTGTGATGCGCTTGTTTTAATTACCTTTGGATGCTTTCGCATTTTCGATAATTTTTGATGCAGAATAATACGACGAAGAAAAACAGGCTGGCCATTCTGGGCTCTACCGGTTCCATCGGCACGCAAGGGCTAGATGTGGTGGCCGCCCATCCCGAGCTGTTTGAAGTAGAGGTGCTGAGTGCACATAGCAACTACGAGCTGCTGATAAAACAGGCGCAGCAATTTGTACCCAACGCGGTAGTGGTTACCGACGAGAAAAATTACGCTATTGTAAAGGATGCTTTGAGCAGCCTGCCAATTAAAGTATTCTCGGGTATGGATGCCCTGAATGAAGTAGTGCAGTGGGATACTGTGGATACAGTACTGACCGCTATAGTTGGTTTCGCAGGCTTGAAATCTACTATTGCTGCAGTAAACGCAGGTAAGAAGATAGCGCTTGCTAATAAAGAAACACTGGTAGTAGCCGGTGATATAGTAATGGCACTGGCTGCTGAAAAGCGTGCCGCCATAGTGCCTGTTGACAGCGAACACTCTGCTATATACCAATGCCTGGTGGGTGAGCACTGGGGCAAGATCGAAAAGATCATCCTCACTGCGTCGGGTGGCCCCTTCCTGGGCCGCAAGCCCAACTACCTGGTGAATGTAAAAGCCAGCCATGCCCTGCAACACCCCAACTGGACAATGGGTGCTAAAATAACCATCGACAGCGCCACACTGATGAACAAAGGGCTGGAGATGATAGAGGCTAAATGGTTGTTTGGGTTGGATAATGACCAGATAGAAGTGGTAGTGCATCCGCAGTCTATCATACACTCGCTGGTGCAGTTCATCGACGGGTCGCTGAAGGCGCAAATGGGGCTGCCCGATATGAAACTGCCTATACAGTATGCACTGGCATATCCACAACGTATCAGCAACGACTTTAAACGATTCGATTTTAAAGACTTTGCCAAGCTCACTTTCGAAGCCCCCGATTATAAAACTTTCCGTAATCTTGCACTCGCCAAAGATGCGATGTACAAAGGCGGAAATTTGCCCTGTATCATGAATGCTGCCAACGAAGTTGTGGTACACTCATTCCTGCAAAATAAGGTGAGCTTTATAGAGATGAGTGATATAATAGAGAAGGTGATGGAGCGTATAACATTTATAGAGCAGGCTACGCTGGAAGACTACATGGAATCAGACAGTCAGGCACGCATCTACGCGGCGGAGCTGGTAAAAACAAGCCAGCTTTCGTACTAATAATATTTAAGACACACAATGCAATTGAATACCGTTTTATTATCTGGTGGCTGGGTGCAGGCAGCGCAGCTTTTTGCCGCCCTTTCTATATTGATACTGCTGCATGAGTTCGGCCACTTCTTCTTCGCACGCTTGTTCAAAACAAGGGTAGAGAAGTTTTACCTGTTCTTCGATTTTCTGTTTCCTTTCCCAAACATCCTCAACTTCTCACTGTTTAAGAAAAAGAAAGGTGATACGGAGTACGGCCTTGGCTGGTTCCCGCTGGGTGGCTATGTGAAAATAGCTGGTATGGTGGATGAGAGCATGGATAAAGACCAGATGGCGCTACCACCACAACCCTGGGAGTATCGCTCTAAAAAAGCATATGAGCGCTTGTTCATCATGCTGGGTGGTATCATTATGAACGTGCTGGTGGCTATAGGTATTTATGCTCTAGTATTTGGTGTTTGGGGTGAGGAGTATCTGCCTACCCAAAATGCTAAATACGGTATCATGGTTGATAGCACGGCCAAAAGCATAGGCTTCCGGAATGGCGACCAGATTATAGCTGTTGATGGCAAATTCGTACCTAAGTTCAGTAGGATAATGCCTGAGTTTATTGTGAACGATGCCAGCAACTTTACCGTATTGAGGGACGGCCAATCGGTTACCATTAACATCCCCGACGGGACTATCCGCAAGATCATCAAAAATGAGAGCCGCACCTTTATAGCACCACGTATACCAGTAGTAGTGGCTGATGTAAATAAAGCCAGTGAAGCTGAGCGCATGGGCCTGAAAGCAGGCGATAGCATAGTGGCTGCGAACGGCACGCCCGTTTGTTTCTTTGATGAATATGATGAAATAAAAAAGAGCTCTGCGGGTAAACCAATAACTGTAGACGTGGTACGCGACGGTAAGCTGGTAGCGCTGAAAGGTACTGTACCTGAAAATAAGATATTAGGCTTTGCCTACAAGCAATACGATCAGTTTCTGACGCTGGATAAAGTTAAATACGGCCCAATACAGGCCATTGGTAAAGGTTTCAGTTACACTGGTGAGCAGGTATCCAATTATTGGAAGCAACTAAAACTCATCTTTACTTCTAAAGAGATAAAAACTTCAGAGAGCCTGGGTGGTATCGTAAGTTTCGGTAAAATGTTCTCGCCTGTGTTCGACTGGCAGGATTTCCTGATGCTGACTGCATTCGTGTCTATCATACTCGCGGTGATGAACCTACTGCCTATACCGGGCCTTGATGGTGGTTATGTAGTGTTTCTGCTGTTTGAGCTGGTGAGTGGCCGTAAAGTAAGCGACAAGGTGATGGAGCGCGCAACGACGGTTGGCCTTGTGCTGTTGCTTGGCCTGATGCTTTACGCGAATGGCCTGGATGTATTCCGCCTCTTCAAGAAATAGATACTAAGCTTATAGATATTGATACGCCTCACATAAGTGGGGCGTATTTTTTATAGTTGGTAAATGTCCTTTGCTGCTTTGTAGGTGTTGCAGTGCGCTTCCACAATATGCTTCACTGATGGTGAGTAGCCACCACCCATAGCAACAGTTACAGGCAACCCTGCTTGTTTGCAAAGCGATAGCACGAGCGCATCACGCTGTCTACAATCTTCCATACTCAACTTCAGTTTGCCAAATTTATCGGTAGCCAGCACATCTACACCCGATAAATAGAACACCATATCCGGCTGTACGTCTTTGAGTAGTTTAGGTAACGTGTCGCTTAGTATGCTTAGATATTCTTCACCTGTAGTGCCGTCTTTCAACCCTATATCCAGGTCGCTCTGTTCTTTATGAAAGGGATAGTTGTGCTGCCCGTGCATACTGAATGTGTAAACACGTGGCTCGTCTTTAAATAATGCTGCTGTTCCGTTTCCCTGGTGCACATCCAGATCAAAGATCAATATCTTTTTGGAGAGATTGTAGTGCAGCAAATAGTTTGCCGCCACACCAAAATCATTCAGCAGGCAAAAGCCTTCGCCTTTATTGGCAAATGCATGGTGTGTGCCACCAGCTACATTCATCGCTACGCCGTATATTTTGGCGTAGCGGGCGCAATCGATAGTGCCCTTGCATATCCGCACCTCACGGTCTACCAACTCTGCTGATAACGGAAAGCCGATAGCCCGCATTTCACGCTCTGTGAGTTGCAGCATCTTCATACGTTGCCAGTAGTCGGCATCATGCGTCAGCAGTATATGTTCATCATCCAGCGGTTCGGGGCTAAAGAGACTGTCTTGCGTGATAACGCCCTCATGCATCAACTGCTGCGGTATCAGATCATACTTCAGCATCGGGAAACGATGTCCTTCGGGCAACGGATGTGCGTATGATGGATGGTAGGCGATCTTCAGCATTCAGGCTGCAATTTAGTTTAACAATGTTTATCGCTGCTTATTTCGTAACTTTGTATGAGTTCTTTGAGGTAAAACACTTTACCTAACCAACTGCAACCGGGGCCGACTGGTTTTGACAGCATAGGGCAGGGTAAGTAAGCATGTCGTGCGTTGTGTAATTAGCACGTAAATCTGAATGCTCAAACTATAATTGGCGAATCTAACTACGCCATGGCTGCCTAATTAAATTAGCGCACCCATTTTGACCGCCGCATGTGGCTGCCTGTTGCCGCCGCCGCCGTCTAAATCAAACCAATAATAGGATAGTACTTGCGATCGCTGTGTTGTAAGTATGAAATAACAGCAGATAAGGAAGTTGTAAGTTTGTCCGGTTCTGGCCGCTTCCCGAAAATCGATTCCGGAATACACATGTAGAAAGCTTATTGGGCATATGTTTGGACGCGGGTTCGAATCCCGCCGGTTCCACTTTTTCTTTGTCAAACAAAGCATTAAGCCTTAAAATCCTTGATTTTAGGGCTTTTTTGTTTTTAGCCTGTATCAAATCTTTCATAATTGCTCAAAACGTCCGTGAGTTATCCATGAGTAAAAGTTTTTTAAAAAATTTACTCACTAAAAACGCTCAACTCATTGATAATAAACATGTTTAGCTACTAAACATCTTGTCTGTAAATAACTACGTAACGAATTTTATAACCGTAAAACGTAGGTATATGATTGAAAAAAGTTTTGCTATCCTCTTCTATTTGAAGAAGCCAAAAGCCTATACTAAAGGGGCTTTGCCAATTTATTTGCGGATAACCGTGAATTGTGTTCCAAAGGAAATTGCCACAAAACAGGAATGTGAACCCGAAAAATGGAACATGTATGCTCAAAGGGCAAAGGGAACAAACGAAACAAGTCGCACGGTTAATGCGTACTTAGATGCGTTGGAACGACAGATACATGAGGCACGTATGAAATTGCTAGAAGCAAAAGCTGTAATCACAGCAGAAGCAATCAAAAACATTCTTACCGGTAAATATCAACGCCCTAAAATGCTGTTGGAGGTTTTTGAAGAACATAACCAAAAAATGGCGGCACTTGTGGAACGCGAATACTCCCCTGCAACAGTGATCCGCTATAAAACGACTTTAGAGCATGTTCGTGCATTTATCAAAGCTAAATACAGCATATCTGATATAGATGTAAAAAGCCTAACCTATTCCTTTGCGACCGATTTTGAGTTTTATCTCAAAGCCACCCGTAAATGCAATCATAACAGTGCAATTAAATACGTCGGCAATATGCGTAAAATCGTTACCTATTGTCTGAAAAGCGGGTTTATACCTAAAGACCCATTCTTTGGCTATAAGATGGCTAAAAAGGAAGTTATTAGGGAATACCTTAGTGAAGTGGAGATAGCCAATCTACAGGATAAAGAGTTCTCTATAGAACGGCTTAGCCAAGTTAGAGATTTATTCCTGTTTAGCTGTTATACTGGCCTTGCTTTTATAGATGTGTTTCAACTCACACCCTCGCATATTGCGAAAGGCATCGACGGAAACAACTGGATTTTCACAAGCCGTCAAAAAACCGAAACGCCTTCTCGTATACCACTATTGCCCCAAGCACAAGCAATTATTGATAAATATGCAAGCCACCCGAAATGTATCAATGATGGAAAATTACTACCTATGTTAAGCAACCAAAAGATGAATGCCTATCTAAAAGAGGTCGCTGATTTATGCGGAATAACTAAAACACTCACGTTCCATATAGCACGACACACATTCGCAACAACTGTTACCCTTAGTAACGGAGTGCCTATTGAAACAGTAAGTAGAATGTTAGGGCATAAAAGCATCAGGATAACACAGCATTATGCTAAAATAATTGATAAGAAAGTGAGTGAGGACATGCTTTTATTACAACGAAGGTTGCGATGTTTGGTTAAGAGACCCAGACAGTGAATAAAAATATCGTTATTTTTACGTTCCTTTAATACATTAATGTTATCAGATGCCAGGTCAAAGACCTCAGAATATAATGCTGTATAGAATAGTTCACATTAATAATGTGGAATATCTATTACAAAATGGCATCTATACCAAAATGCACGCAAATGCTGATCCAAATTACATTAATATTGGGGATAGCAGTTTGATAATGCAACGGAATGTTACTCCAATTGGGATTACTCCTCCTGGAGGTAATTTGGGGGAATATGTGCCTTTTTATTTCGGCCCTCTTTCCCCAATGTTATTTAATATTAAAACTGGCTATAGAGGTGTAACTCAACGACCACAGTCAGATATTGTGTATATATGTTGTAGTGCTAATGGGATAATAAGTACTTGTGCAGAATGGTGTTTTACTGATGGACACGCAAAGACCACTTTTACTGAGTTTTACAATGATATGAATGAGATAGATAATGTGGATTGGAGCATAGTCAGTGAGAGATATTGGCGAAATACAGATGATGATTATGATCGAATGAGAAGAAAGCAGGCAGAATTCTTAGTGAAAAGCCATGTTCCAGCGACATGCATTTCTCAAATAGTGGTCTACACAGAGCAAAAACGTATTTTCGTCCAGAATATAGTAAATCAGCTAAAATTAAATATTCCAGTTTCGGTTAACACAAATTATTACTATCATTAGATGAAGTTTATTAAAGGAAACCTTCTCGAAGCACAAACGCAAGCCTTGGTGAATACAGTTAATACTGTAGGCGTTATGGGCAAGGGAATAGCGTTGCAATTCAAAGAAGCGTTTCCAAACAACTATAAGCTTTACTTGTCAGCATGTAAGAGAAATGAGTTGCAGCCTGGAAAACTTCTAGTTGTAAGAGAGGCAACACTTGAGGGAGAAAAAATAATCATAAATTTTCCTACTAAAACGGAATGGTTTCAAAAGTCTAAATACGAGTATGTCCAATTAGGCCTTTTGGAATTAGTAAAAGTTATCAAGGAATATAATATCAAAAGCATTGCTATTCCACCGCTTGGCTGTGGTAATGGAGGACTGAAATGGGAAAAAGTGAAGCCGATGATGGAAGAATATCTATCAAGTTTATCTGATGTAGATATCCAGATTTATGAACCCAATGATGAGGTAAAAAAGATATTAAAGGAACAAGAGGTTAAGAAGAATGCGAAACTTACACCTGCTAGAGCTATGCTTCTGTACTCCATGTTTTATTTTGAATCTCTAGGAGAGAATAGCAGTCTTTTTGTAGCAAATAAACTAGCCTATTTTTTACAGAGACTTGGAGAGAAAACATTTAACAAGCTTAAATTCGAAGCTAGCCATTATGGACCATATAGTGTGGGTGTAATCCATGTCTTACATGCATTAAATGGAAAATATTTAAAAGGATTAGAACAAATGGATGTCAAGGCTTTCGAACCTTTAGAACTAAGCTATGATATGGCATCCGAAGTAAGCGAATATGTTAAACGCGAACTTACTTCAGAGCAAAGAGATAAACTAAAGAATCTTTTAAAACTAATTGACGGGTTTCAATCAGCATTGTCGCTGGAAATATTAGCCACCGTAGACTTTGTTCGGAAAGATAATCCCTCGATGCATGAAAGTGATATTATACTGGCAATAAAGAAGTGGTCATACCGAAAGGAAAATTTGTTTAAGCCTAAATATATAAGTGTTGCTTTAAATCATTTGCAGATATATAGCTCACAAATTCATTTTCACTAAGCATCAATCAGCATTTAGATTCTAACTCCTCATCTAGTCAGGCAAATCCATCCTGCTAATTTTATATATTCGTAGTACTACAATATATAACCATGAACAATTTCGGTGGCGACTGGACCAAAATAAAAATTGAAATACTTGTTGAATATGCGAAGGCGTACTTAAGCATAATGAAAGATCGCAAGTTTTTCAAACTAATGTATTTTGATGGATTTGCTGGCAGCGGATTTATAGTTAAAAACAAAAAGGTTGACGTAGATGTTACTGTTGGAGCCGCTCGAAGAATTATTGAAATTTCTGAGCCTAGACCGTTTGATATCTATTATTTCGTTGAAAAAGATCCCAAGAATTTCGTCCTGCTAGAAGAAAATACAAAGCAGGCCTTCCCTCTTAAGAAAATCCACACAATTTGTGAAGATTGCAACAAAAAGGTCATCGATCTTGGCAATTATTTACGAAACCCAAAAAATAAAAACGTTAGAACACTTGCATACATTGACCCATGTGGCATGCAAGTAGAATGGAGATCACTGGAAAGTTTACGGGGGCTACCAATTGATATGTGGATTTTAGTTCCTACAGGGTTAGGCGTGAATAGACTTTTAAAAAGAAACGGGCAAATTTCAGATGCTTGGATAGAAAGATTAGAGGTCTTTTTAGGGCTTTCCAAAGAAGAAATTGAAAGTAAATTCTACAAAAAGAAGGCTACCTTGTTTGAAGATATTGAATTGGTCGAAAAAGAAAAAAATGCAATAGATAATTCAGCAAAGCTTTATAAAGCACGGTTAGGTGAAGTGTTTGCATTCGTTTCAAAGCCTTATGAGCTTAAAAATTCAAGCAATTCTGTTATGTATCATTTGTTTCTAACTTCAAATAACCAAGCTGCCGAAAAGATAGGTAGCGATATCGTTAAGAAATATAATAAGTAATATGGCTCAATCATCAATTGAATGGACTGAAATGACTTGGAATCCCACAACGGGATGTGACAAAATATCGGCAGGTTGTAAGTTCTGCTATGCAGAAATTATGTCTCGAAGATTAAAAGCAATGGGCATTGAGAAATATAAAGATGAATTTGAGGTTAAGACTCATGACGAAGCTCTTAGTATTCCCTATACTTGGAAACACTCTAAAGTTGTTTTCGTTAATTCAATGAGCGATCTTTTCCATAAGGAGATTCCACTGGAATTTATTCAAAAAGTGTTCAAAGTTATGAATGACAACCCACAACATGTTTTCCAGGTATTGACTAAAAGAGCAGAACGCCTTTTTGAATTACATCAGGAACTGAAATGGACACATAACATTTGGATGGGTGTTTCAGTAGAAAATGAGAAAGTAAAAGGGCGAATAGATTATTTACGACGGTCAAATGCCAAGGTCAAGTTTTTATCGCTAGAGCCTTTAATTGGCCCACTTCCTTCTTTAGATTTAGAGAATATTGACTGGGTTATAGTAGGTGGTGAAAGTGGACATAAGCCACGACCAATGAATTCCGATTGGGTTATTGACATTCAGGAACAATGTGAAAAAAATAATGTTGCATTTTTCTTTAAACAGTGGGGAGGAAAAAATAAAAAAGCTACAGGACGGCTACTAAATGGCCGAACCTATGACGAAATGCCCGAAATTGAATTACAACAAAGTGTGTAGTATACAACAAATAATTTCAGTTGTAACAGCTTGATATAACAACCACTAACCAAATGTACAGAGGGTTTAATTTATCTTTATCATTGTCGAAAAATACTGTAGACATCTTTTATGAAGACGGTTTACAGTTATACAATGAGTACAGCACTATTGCTAAAAAATCGTTGTATGATTTCATTTTTTCGGACAACTCAATAGATGGCTCAAGTTTACAAGCCCATTGGTTTCCGCAGGTGAACGCAGATATTTTTTTATCGCATTCTCACCAAGACTCTAGAATGACAATCGCATTTGCAGGTTGGCTGTTTGAAACATTTGGCCTTAAGTCTTTCATTGACTCTTGTATTTGGGGATATTCAAATGACCTACTAAAAATTATTGATAACAAATACTGTTTGCAGACCAATGGCACTTATAACTACAATAAAAGAAACTTCTCTACCAGTCATGTTCATATGATGCTATCTTCCGCGTTATCTATGATGATAGATAAAACGGAATGTGTTATTTTTTTGAATACTCCTGAATCAATTAAGCCATTCCAAGGAATTCAAAAAACAGAATCGCCGTGGCTATATTCTGAATTACTAACAACTCAGATAGTTAGAGAGAATATTCCAGTGCGGCTTAGAAAATTGGAAGAGTCAATCGACGAAACAGACTTAATAAAATCAGAAGGAAGAGCCTTCTCGCATATAAGATATAACGCAGAACTAGGTCATCTCACTGCGATTGATTTTGACAGTTTGGAATTGTGGAGAGATTCCTACAGCAAAAGACTCAATCCTTTGGATGTATTATATCGATTGTATCCCAATAAGTAATTAATTTCTAAATTTAGAAAACTCTTTGACTGCAATTTCCGTCCAGCCTGAGAAATTTGGGTGTCCTTCATCAAAATCCCAACAATAGGTTGGAAATTTTTCAGAAAAGCGAAAAAATTTTCCAAACTCATTTCCAGACCACCAATGATCTGTAAAGTGGAGAGAATTAGTCTTTTTGTTATTTATCATCGGTAAATCGGCATACCCATACCAGTGCCGATTTATCAATTCGAAGAATGATATTTTCTTTCCGTCATTAGAAATCTCAAAACCTAGCTTGTCAAAAGGATTCAGCCCCCTAGCTGTCAAGCCAGTGCGTCCTTTTATCCGGTTTATATGAACCGCAAATAGGCCATTGCCCTTTTCAAAACTTTTAACTATCTCATATTTTACCCAACGTCGCGAGTAAGTATTTTCGCCAATTAATACCGCTGTTACAGAGGTTTGACTTAGCCCATCTGCGATGAGGTCTTTTATAACATCAGCTCCTTTTGATTTTTCAGATTCCCAAATAGACCCATCTATAAAAACACTTTGACTGTTATTTATTAACCAGCTATTACGAACAACATTTACCTTGAAATTCTTTACATCTTCGTAGTCAAAACTAAAAAAAACGTACCGTGCCATTTAAAAATTTGTTTGTAGAATACCGATTATCTTAACTAATTGTTTTATCAATTCGTCCTCATTTATACTTTCATCGCCGATAGCTTTGATACTATCACGCAACTCATTATTTTTCGGATAAAATTTTTCTAAATCTTTCGTAACCTTTGCCCAAAGCACTTTCGAAACGTATCCAGAAGCACCAATCGGTACTGGAATAACACCATTTTTCAGGGCTATTTCAAACTCTTCATACATTCCAGTTGCTTCTTCTAATCCATTATGACTTTGTTTATTGCCGTATACAAACAACGCTATGCCTGCTGCACTTAACATTTCAATTCTATATTGAGTGTATAGTTCCTCTTTATTTTGGCTGCCTGTCGATACCTGGGGAAATGGTCTAAGAGATAAAAAATTATCAAGATGTCTATAATTTGTAGAGAAAATATATTCTAGGGTACCATTGATTACTGCACTACCAACACCATAGCCAAAACCTGAAATAATTTTATAGCCCTTTGCTGCAAGTGAATTGCTTAATTTATGGATAAAAGAAAGTGCCTGTTGCTCGGTGTGGTTACCGTATTCATAAGCCGCACCGGAAATGAAAATATTAGAGCGATTTACTTTTTTTTGAATTGCATTTAAAACTTCGGTTATTACATTGAAGTCATCAACTAAGAGGGCATTTATCGAATAACGCTTTAAATCATTAATCCTAAGCTGCTGTTTGACCTCTGCATAACGAAATTCAGCATCAGTTTTGAAATCCGCTTTATTAATTTTCTTAAAGAAGCAATAATGCTCGCGTTGATTGTTGCCAAGGAGAACTCTTATACGGCTTAAAATATATTCCAGATTCGGATCATCAAAGCTAAAGCCTATGAATAGAAAAGTCTTTGAAATCAAATCGCCCTGTAATGCCGTTGCAAACAACTGCCTTTTTTCATAATAACCTTCATAATCATCTTTTGTTAAAACGGCTTCATCAGGCATGGAAACATCACCATGCATCTTATATACAACCGCATCTCTGTGTGGAACATTTGTAGAAAGGTTTGCCTGAGTTATTTTTACGTCTGGCGTTTTACCTTGATTTTCTAGTGCCTTTTCAATTAACTTGTCATAATTGGTTGTCCAAAAAACCGAAATAGGTAGACTTGCTAGAATTTTATGATTAGCGGTTACAGTTGACCTACGTGTAAACTCATCTATGAGTAACTGATTTAATTTATGTCTATTATTTCCTTTTTCATTGACATGGTATTGGGCGAGTGCAATCAAATCATTTTCTGTGTCAATATTTAGATTAAGCTCATCAGCAACATCCTTCAACAGTTCTTTCCAGTTTACAAAACCTGCGGGAATTGATAATCCAGCACCTGCAAAAATAGCAGCATTATTTTGTTTAATTGCTTTAGTATACGTGTCTACAAAACGCTGTAAATGTGGCTCCATGGATATAACGAAATTATTTACCTGCTTGCTTTGCGGCAGCCTCTACCCAACTGCCTAGATTATTGTACCCGTTATCCTCTACCCAATCATATGTCGAAAAGCGTTCGTAGAAATATTTTTTGTCATCTTTTGGATTTGGGAAAATTGGGCCAAATGTCGTGCTGCCTTTTGAATCAGTTTCTCCTTTGCTGTTTTTAATATTATGTATGTAGATCCCCATAATTCCATTACCTCTTTCCCAGCTCTTTTCAAGTTCATATTTTACATAATCTCTATTACTTGTCTCTGCTCCAATTAACACCACAGTTACAGATGTTCCTATCAATTGATCGTCTATCCATTTTTTAATGGCAGCATCTCCTTTTCCTTTCACTTTTTCCCAATCTGCCGAATCCCAAAATCCTGCCGTTTCCCTATCTGGCTTTGTTATCCAGCTATTTCTTACTTGGCTTGCTCTCCACACATCTCTTTCATAATGAAAACTGAAAAATGCTTTTCTGGCCATTATATAATTAATTTTAAACGCTAGTTGTATAATAAAAATACTAAAGTTTTCTAGCTTGGTTATATATAACTTAAATATATAAAGTGTAAAAGCAAGTCGTTAAAATAGCCACCTGAAACAAGTGGCTATTAATTGTGAGCATAGCCCTTTCCCCTAAGTCTTGTTGATTCTGCTGACATTAAACAATGATCTTGCTGAAGGCTATCTATGCCAGGTATACCTGTTACCAATAAACCCCGTGCGGGGCATTGTTATTTCAGTCCAATCATTTCCTTGACAGCTGCCTCTATGCCTGCTTGTGCCTTCTCATCATCGATTCTTCACAAGCATTGTCCAACACATTTCATAGAAACAATTCCTAATTGGCGGGTTCTAGCCAGAGAATGGGTGTACAGTCAGTTGTCTTTAGATTTAGCTATCGCTACATCAAATTTATCTACTAGCTTATTATTGTTAGCGGACGTGATAGGTATACACATGATGTCTTCCCCATAGATATTAAGGGTATCTGTCATTATAATTGCTGGACGTCTACCGTTTATGCGGGATCAGATATTCATTCAGAAGTCTACCGCGTATATACTTCGTTTTTTAAAGGCTTGTTTCTTTAGCGGCTGCATGTGCAGTTTTAACTTTTCTACTAAACCATCTACATGGTTATTCAGGCTGTGATCTTTGATATTGTTGTTAGTCACAAATGTGTCTCGTAAAGCAATCTTGTAAGTTTTTGCAAATGCCTTACTTCCTTCAACTTCTTTCAATGTTACTTCAATCTCGTAATCTTTCATCATCGGCGATCAGGTTAAGGGTAAAATAATCACTCACAATTTCAGCCGACAGTTTTTCGTATTAAGTCTGCTTATGGTGGTGTTCTATATTGTTAGTGTTGCACAAGAATTGAAGTAAAAGACTATGTAAGATTGGTACTAAATTATTCTCATCGGCAACTTTATACTTGCTGTATGAAAGCAAGTCTTCACCTAGTGAAAGGCTTTTCGATTTTACAGTTTCAGGATTGCTATGTAGATAGATCGAGGTCACCGCAATGTTGCTGTGGCCGAGCTTCTGCATAACGTCGACAATTGTTCGCCCATCTTCGAGCAAATGAGTTGCCAAACTATGACGGAACAGATGAGCATGCACATTTTGTTCTATTCCTGCGTTCATGGCAATCTCTTTGATCTCACGATTAAGTTTTTGCTCGGTGAGTTGTGTAGCTTGTCACTTTTCGTAGAGCGTAAACAAGAACTTAAATTTGGTTTCAGGAAAGAAGCTGTCTCTCAATGCAAGGTATTCAACTAGCTTTTCTTGTGCGGTTACACTGAATGTATACACACGATGCTTGTCACCTTTTCACAGTACAGTTCAGCACAAATGCTTTATAGTAATGTCATCGTAGGTAAGTGACCTTAGTTCTGCATTACGTAATCAAGCCGTATATAGCATTCGCACTACTGCACGCCATAGATACGCTGAGTAAATCTCATGCCTATTGCCTGAAATGTTAGCATTGATAACATCCAGTTCAAGACGTTTCATAAGTAAAGCCAGTTCTTCTTTCGTAAGATGTGCTGGTAGCTTTTCAATCACCTTTCAACGTGGTACATCTGCTGGTACAAGTGTTCAAAGCAAAGCATTATCACTTAATCGCTTTATGTAGCTTTTTACATGGGTCATTATTTTTTGCAGATATGCACTGCCAAATTGCTTAGTTTTTCCATCTTTCGTTCTTTGACAATGTTGCTGCCTTAACCACTCGTAAAAGATGTGCATGTCAGAGCTTTTAAGATCTTTTGTGTCAGTAAGGCCGTATAGTTCCGTGAAGTACGATAAAGACAGATATACCTTTCTCATCGTTTCAGGTTTATTATGTTTATCATACTTCAAAAAAGTATCGTACTTACCTAGAGTTTCTATCACGCTCACCATGATGCTTTTGGATTAGAGTGTAAAGCTGTAGTTCTACTTTTGCCCTGACGTGTTCAATTGCCTCTTGTGCGGCTGCACCAAGAATTGGTTTTAGGGCTAATGATCTCCGAACTGTGGCGATACAGGTGTAACAGATTTCTAATCAAAGTTGTGCTAGTATATGTCCATCAAGCTCTTTTTGCGAATCCTGGATGCAATCCGCACACATTGGCTGCTTACATACAAAGCAAATTTTAACTGCTTCTTTCTTTGCTTTATTAAATGGCAGCTTGTTTTTTGACCAGCGTTGATGTGCATTATAACAGTACGTACACACGATTAAGTCTACTCATTGCAGCTTAGTCATAGGCTATGTCAGTAAGAAGTAAAATAATAAGACATAGGTGTTACCTTGCTGCATCCTATTCTTATAGAACGAACGTTCTATTTTCAAGATGAAATGTTTAACAGCACCTACGTCATACTCCATTCGTTACAGACGTTCAGATTTAGCATTGACCATGTTCATGAAACAAGTGTAAACTATGCCGATATTTTACAGGCTATGTGTACATGTTTACTTGTACACGAAAATTATTTTTTTATGTAAAAAAATCTGAACGCTTGTGAGCATTCAGACCGCTTTTCACCTGGGTTATTTTTCAAATAATGGACGTTGTAAGTTTAATGGTGGACCCTAGGGGATACACCATGATCTTTAAACCTTCCTTTATTGAAATAGCCAGTGAATAATACGAAATGTTTGCTCTTCTCATTATTAATCAATTTTTGCTCTACTTCAAGTGGAAATTAGGGTATGTGTACTTATGTCAGCTTTACAGGCTTAAGTATAAGTTCTTCAAACTGCCCTGCAAATAGATGTTTATAATCACGTTGGCTTAGATTATTACTATTTAGTAAATCGAAGAAATGTGTGATACCTTTTTCCTGAATAATTTGAATGTGGTTCTCAAAATGATCTACAGAGGAAATGTGAAACGGGTGTAACTTTGTTAGGTTAACATCCAAGTTAGATGCTGATAACTTCTCCTCTACTTTTTCATGCAATGTTTGCATTAATAGTGGATTTATTGGTAAAAACCACTCTTCGAGTGTAACAACAACAGGATAGAATTTTTTTGTGTTATCATATGTAAGTAAAGAATACTTACCGTTTTGATAATCAATAAACGTTTTATAAAGTTGAACTACCGCACTTGCCAATGAAGTCAGATCATCTAGCATTCCAGATTCTGAATCGATTTGAAGGCTAGTTTTTGAATTTAACGTCATTCTCTTAACCTTGCATTCAACAAATAGAACTGCATCACTGTCATAAATAACCCAATCCGCAGATTTCTTTTCTTGTTTTCCATAAGTCTGCTCAGGCAAAGCCGTAATTATATTTTTTGTATTCGCAGCTTGTATAACTTCTCCAACATAATCTTCGAATGCTTTGCCAAATGCTTCAAAATTATTTTTCCCAACAAGAGAATAGTAGAATCCACCTGTCATTTTCCAGAATATTAGAGAAGGAATGGGGCATAGCAAAAATTCTTTGTAAGCTATTATAGGCTTCGCTAGAAGTGGATTGTATGTGTAGAATAAGTTCTGATCTAACTTTTGGTTGGATATTAGTTCATTTCTCAAGTCATCAATTGGAGAAGAAAATAGTGATAGAAATTTATTGAACATTTCAATTGTTATACCAGGAACATTAGAATGTTTGTAATGAGGCATAGCGAAATGTTTTCCAAGACTCTGGAAAAAGGCAAGGCCTATAATTGTGGCTTGGTGCGGTGTTAATCCTATTGAACTTTCGAAGGTGCCGATAACGTCTTTATGTGTATAGAGTTTGTAGTATCGCATAACTATTGAAGTGTGATACTCGTACTGCCAGATAAATTGGCGATGAACCATACGATTGAATTCCAGCAGTATATTGTCCGTTGCAAATTGACGAACAATTTCGTCATCCAAATAGCGGACATACCGAATTATACTTTGAATGTTATTATGTGTTTTTAGAGTAACAGGTTGCTTAGCAGTAGAACAATTGATAATTATTTCTTTCACTAGAAATTCCATCTCAAATTCTGGTAGTGTAGAAAACCGACGATTTTGTTTATCAGCCTCATAAGAAAATGAAGGCGACAGCTCTATATCTTCAGGAATAGGCAAATCAAATATTAAGTTTCTTGAAAAACCCCAAATGAGTTGTAGACTGTCAAAAAGTTCATAACGCTTTAAAGCATGGCTTAATGTAACATATAGTGTCGCTATCGAGTGCATTTATAAAGATACAAAGCCTGTAGGGAGATTATTTCCTATGCATGGCTACAGAATGTCTTTTAGCCAGACTGTAAACCTACTTAGAAGTTTCCAGATATGATTGCCTGAAGAAGTAGCATTGCATGCTCCAAGAAATTTTGGTGATGGCGTACCGCTTTGACCACTTACAACTGTTCCGCATTTTTCGCATTGATAACTCGCCATGATGTTGTTTTTTTCAATTGTACATATTAACTACCACCCGCCATTGTCCGCACTCCAGTCATTATTAAATCCTTCTAAGGTTTTAATAATTAAGGCTGGTGGCTCATACGTTTGATCTTGATGAAAGGTTTTACCACCCTCAATATGTCCGACATATTTGCCTGTTGTCTTATCATAAATCAGTTCGTCACCTTGTTTCGAACCTGTTTCAAGTTCATATAGTTTCTGTTTGACTAACCTTTTTACATCATTAATTGATATCCACCTCATAGCTTAATATATTTTAGCCTCCAAATCCAGCGACAATCCATAGAATGCCGAACAGGATAACAATCGCTGCTATTCCTGTGCTTATAAAGCTACCTGCGATAGCTGCTACAGTTACAATTGCCCCACGTACTATAAACCTTTTAAACATAGAATATTGATTAGTTGAGTTGAACCATTTCTGAACTACACTTTGGACATTCAGACCATCTCTTAGTTGAGAACACCTCTACTTTTCTTTTAAATACTTTCTGCTTTTCGCAGCACGGTTTACACATAATCGTCCCGCAACCTGTACACCTAAAATAATCGTCTGCCCTATCATCAATAACTTCTTCTTCCCCTATCTTCTTAGCGAATAGCCCCCCGCTATACATTGGGTTCATTTTGGTATTAGTTTTCCCACAAAAACGACATTCGTACTTAGGCATAGAAAAATTTTACTCTATGCAAAACAATAGCATAGGCCGAACTACTACAACGATATTGCGTTGTATTTTACAAGCTATAGCCTTGTACTTTACAAGTAGATTCTTGTATTTTACAAAAAAGTGTATTTTCGGGTTGCTTAATAATAACAGTATGCATATAGGTCGCAATGTAGGTAAGCTACGAGGGTTCAGGGGTATCAAACAACAGGACATGGCAAAACGCCTGAACATGACCCAACAAAACTATTCTCTTATAGAAAACTCTAAAGAGATAGATGATGATCTATTAAAGCGTATTGCAGAAATAATTGAGTTCGATGTAGAAGACATTAAGCAACTGCAAGAAAACGGCACCCAAAGCATTTTCAATTCAGGTAGTATTTCTGATAGTATCTTTTATCAAAACAATCCGTTAGAAAAGATCATAGAACTCTATGAGCGGATTATAAAAGAGAAAGATGAACAGATAGAAAACTTGAAGAACCTATTAAAGTGATAAATGTTAGCTAATAAAAGTCGATAGCAATTAGTTATTCATAAGGGTCCAGTGGCGATATGGCTAGAGCAACCTTACTGTAATATCTAGTTCCAAGCACCCATCTATCTCCTACGTTAAGTAGATTATATACGCTGTGAGAATGTAGTTGATTGACCTTAAAAGATCTACATTCAGTGGCATATACTGTAGCATATGTAGGTGCTAAACTAACGACTGCAATATTACTTAATGTCAACCGCGGAATAAGTCCCGCATCAATATTCTTTGATTTTAATTCCTCAGCCAATTCTAATAATTTTTCAACTTTAGTGCTTATTATATAAGTTTTTAAATTTTGCGAGTATCCTGTATTATACAAATTGGCAAAAAATTCATTCAGTTTTTCGATTGCTTGCAGGAGGTGTAATTTAATCGTTTCAATTTGTTTTGGATTTCCAGATAGTCCAATTTCTTTTTGTCTTTTAAAGTCTTTCCAATCATCATATCCGAGATAAAAACAAATTTTACTTAACGTTTTCTCCACCTTTCGATCTGTCGGAATCTTCACATGAAATTCATACATTATAATTTGTCTTATGATTTCCCATGATATAGATTTTCCCATTTCTACTATTTTCTTAGATTTTATAGGCTTAAGTTTTTTAGTAATAGCTTTTGCAAATTCCTCAAACGAACTCTTATTAAACTCGTCATTTTCTATCGGATAGCCGTTTACAAGGTTGATACCTATTTTCATTTCTTGCTTCAATTCTGGCAGAAATTTATCGTCGTATAACATACCTGTTGATTTTCTTCATTTGAAAATAACAGTTTGCTAACTGTTATTACAAATAAAGATTTTTTATATGGATGTTCGGCTATAGTTTTGTTGTCGTTGGAGGTGTTTTTTCTAAGTAGGAAAAAGCTCCGGTATAAAACCGAAGCCTTCATTAACCAAGGTTAGCAAGTCAGCACCTTGGAAAACAAATCAGTCGTAAAGGTTCGAGACTTTACGAATGTAGTTAGATTATAATGTATCGCGATTAAATTACTAGTCCAAGTTTTCTAAGGGCTGCTTCCTAATTGTAAACTAAAATTTCAATTATGAGCAAGTCAAATTCAAATCTGTGCTTAGAACTACAGGAAGCCATCATTAGAGGCTTCACCAAAGACCTTCATTTAGATGAGGACGGCGATTTCGCCTCGTCTACTCACAAGGTCGTTGCCCCAAAAGTTATAGAAATTATCCAATGTCATTATTGTTCAGCAACGTTATACCTCGTTGCAGGCGAAAACAGTAACGGTACATGGGTACACCATTGGGACTAAATCAATTCTCTAACATTTAAAACTTAACTAATGAAACACGCAATCTGTGTTTTGTGGCTCAGCGTAATGCTGAGCTGCAAAACCTCAAACAAAGAAATGCCTAATCAGGCGAAAACTGTCGCTCCTCTATTAGTGGTATGTGTGATAGACTACAGCAAAAGCACTTCCCCTGAAAATGAGGTCAATTATTGGGATAGCTCCATAGCACACACTATTTATAACAAGGTTGCTGATAATGGGGGCGGTGTGATCAAAGTTGTAGGCGTTTTCAGTAATAGCCTTAAACAGCAAGTAACGACAATAGATGTTCCACGCCTTGATACGGTGGCCGTGCCAACTAATGTGTACGAGAGAGTAAAGGCCATCCGTAAAAATGATGAAGCCAAAAGAAAATACCTCGAACAATCGAACATCCAAATTGCCCGGTTCATTGCTCTTACTGACAGGCCACATGATGAAATGTATTCAGATTGTGCCAATGCTCTACACATGGCAAAGGTTTCGTGCGAAAGCAAGAAGTACGAGGGCTACCATAAAGAAATAGTCATTTGCTCCGACTTACTACACGAGGTTCCACACGGCACGACCGAGTTAAGCCCTATTGAACTACCCGAAACAAATATCAGTTGCGTTCGGCCAGGTATCAGTAAAGAAACATTAAACAAACTGTTTCCACTTTCTACGGTGGATATAGTGAATACTACTAACGACATAACATTTTCTCAAACACTTTAAAATATAAATTATGAATAACAATGAAAATTTTGCACTAAATGGTGCATGTCTGGATTGCAAAAAAGCATCGTTCAATTTCTGTAAGGCAGAAGATGGCTATAATGGTCGAGTTAAGGCCATAGAAGAAAACGAACAAAAATTAGGCGAAAAGCCTTCGATTTATCAAGCAACAATCGCCATTTGTGCGGTTGTTGCAGCAGCAGGATTGGCGTTTCTTGAAGTCTATAATTCCTCACAAGGTCTGGCCTCACTTGGTATACCCACTTGGACGAGTTATTGCATAGGGGGTGTGGTGTTCATCTTGGGTATGCTATCAGGTGAAAATCTTGGCGAAGGATTAAGGACAATGAAAAGAAGTGAGTTTAATGGTAAGCGAGTGATGAATGCAAAGACTATCACAGGTATAGTTATGACCATTATGTTTTTGCTGCTACAGTTTGCCATTAGCTATACCGCATTCGCTGAAAGTGGGACATCAGTATTTGTTTTTGTGTATGTGATGCTCATAAGCATTTTTGAGCTTTTAGTAGGTGCAATTTTTTGGAAAGGTAGTATTCTCACCATTGGAATACTGATCGCACGAGTAAAAAATAAGTATATCAAATACCGTATGGGAAAGCTATCTGCACGGGCTGAAAAGCTATGGCAGAAATATCTCTATTCATGTGCGAAATCGTCTATAGCAGTTACCCCTATTGCAATGACTACCTATATAAAACGAGCTATTGATTACTACAACGGTAGATATACAGCACCATATCCATTCTAATAAATAAAACACTAAAGTAATGATTATAGCATTCATCATAGCCCTCGCCGTTGGCCTGTTCGCAGGCTGGCGGGTGGCTATAAAATATCAAGACAATAAAAATGATTTTATACTAAAAGAAAACATCTACCTAAGAGAATGTGTAGAAGCATTAAAAGGGTTAGCAAATAATTATTATGAATGGTCATTAAAAACAGAAAAAAGACATACTCAAACAATAGAAAGCCATAATATAAATATGAAAGCAACCTTATTAAATATACTCCCCTTACTCATAAAACAAGAAAAAGAAACTGGAAATGAAAATGAAAGAGAAAAAATAGCTGATGTTATTAAAACAATTAAAGCTGGTATGAATGGAGGTATTTCTTCTTCGAATGTTGAATGAAGAGCGTTTTAGCGAGTGAATGAAACAGAGAAGAGAAATACCGTAATAGCTGCATTATAAAATGTCCGCAATTCCGCTTCCAGTAAAGGTTTTCCGAATTATTGCGTGCATCCTTTAAATAATGTCTTGTATCATGCCATGAATAATGTATAAAAATGACAATGTATGAACACTAAAACTTGGTTACATATTTTCTATAACGGTGCCGAATTATTAGAAACAGAAGAACAGGATTGCATTTGCATAGGTACAATGCTTCCAATTTATTCCCCTAATGGGGTCGAAAAAGTCATGGAGTATCACACAAAGCTCATTGATGCAATTTTAGAGTTGCCAATCTCCCGACTTGATGCAGTAGTGTTCTTAGCAATGAGAGGAGCAACGTATCATGAGTTCATTCATATCATCCATGATACTACAATAAAGGCAAAAGACTTTGGTCAATACCCACCTTTGAGATGTTTATTTCTCTCCTCTGATAAAGAAAGAAGGGAGCGAATTCTTTACCCTTTTACAAAGGATTGGGATGGCTATCAAAGGTTTCTTTCGCAGACTTTACAGATTAATGCAAACCTTTCTCAATTTCTTTTTCATGAAGGTTAATGTGAACATTCCCAATAAAGAGTTAGAATCTCATGTTTTAGTAACGGCCAGATCAGGTGGGGGTAAGTCGGTTTATCTTCTAAGCCTCCTTTTCGCATTAATACGTCAAAGTAATGGGAATAGAAAACATAGCATTCTCCTCATTGACCCACATGGCGACCTAGCTCGCTCGTGTATGGCTTTAACGATACAGGACAAATCACGCCTCATATATCTTTCGACTGCTATAAACCGTGAAGCAAAAACGGACAAGAATTACACGTTTGTGTTCAATCCGTTCTTTTATGATGGGTCGGCTGAAATGCGTGAGTTGCTTACAGATACATTGACTGATTGCCTGTGCGAGTTGCTTTCTGATGCGAGCCTCACATACCAGATGCAAAGGGTCATCAAACCATGTATAGATGCCGTACTTAGAATAAAAGACCCCGCTCAAAGAAACTTGGCTACACTTGCACGCTTTTTTGTCGAGGGCGATAATCTAGACTTAGTCCGTTTGGGCTTAGAAAGTGATTCAGAGCAACACCAAAAATTCTTTCAAAACTGGTACGCAGAACACTTAAAAGTGTCAAAGAATAGTTTGAATGTGAAACTGTCGTTTTTCTTAACCGATAAAAAGTTAACAAGCATTCTCAATGGAGTTCCAACGATAGATTATGAAAAGGCGATTAACGAGGATGGTGCTGTCATTCTACTGAATATAACAAAGGGAAGTGGTGGTTTTACCAGTAGAATAATAGGGAAACTCATGTTTGCCTATCTACATGCGTTAATGATGAGAAGAGATGCGTTAGAAGAACACGAGCGTAAGAATTTGTATGTACTGGCAGATGAAGCTGCATCTGTACTCACAGCCTCTACTGGTGCAAGTTTGGCAGAAGCCCGCAAGTATAAAATGATATGCTGCTTGTCGCTACAAAGCCTTTCTCAAGTGACCGATAAGGCGTTAAGGGACACGATAACAGTTAATACAGGATTAAAGATTGCGGGACAAACGTCATATGCTGATCGTGTGTTTTTTAGTCGTGAACTTGGCATATCTCAAAAAGAGATGGAAAATCTACACCCGTTAGAGTTCTACATGAAACGCCCATCAGGTAGAAGTAAAGTGATGAAATTTAAAGCAATGATTTTGCCACGATTTTACTTCATTTCCAAAAAGCAGAAACAGCAATTGTTGCAGTGGATTGTGAAAGAAAGCGGACAATACCAAATTGTTGCCCCTCCTCCGCCACCTCCACCCCCTGAAATACAATTGCCAAAGTCTTTAACAAAAAAGCAGCCTAAACCACCCTCAGACGGTTTAAAACCCGCTTTTTAATCCTAAACCAAACGAGCTATGATAATAAACGATACACAGCACTCAATCTTAACTCTCTTAGCGAGATTTAAGTTTGTTGTCATTAGCCAAATGTTGCGTGTGTTGGGTAAAAGTCAAGGCTATGTGAGAACGCAACTTGCATCATTAGTAAATCGTAAATACATAAAGTCGTACAGGCTTGATAGACCAGGAAAGGCAGAAAACATGTACTTCCTTACCGAAGAAGGTAAGGCACTCATTTTACAGCATTCTAAAATTTTTGATAGTCAAATTAGGCTTGTGATAGGTCAACCGCTTTTCGTAGCAGACTACAAACATAGGCGTGGGGTGGTTTCACTTTCCATGTCCCTTTTCTATACTCTAATCGCACTCGAATTTACGGTAGTAGAGATGCTTAGTTACTTCGATAAACAGGGGGAAAATAGAAAGTCTGGAACACTTGAAGCAATGACAAAGATTTTGTTGGGTACTGATACCACATCTTTTTATATACCTGATGGCATTTTCGTGATAGAGAAAGATGATTACAAACGTGTCTTGCTCCTTGAACATTACTGTGATTTTTCTGCAACTCGTGTTATGGATCAAATGAAAAAGCACATGGTTTCATTAGCCTACGGACAAGCGGCATTGAGATTTAACGTTAAAATTAATCCTCTTGTTTTATCCTCTTTTGATAACGAGGGGATAAAGAAGAAAGTAATAGAACGTCTTGCTGCCTTAAAGGACTTTGAGGCATTTTCTCATTTGTTTTTTTTCGTGACCCTTGCTGATCTCCAAAATGACGGGATGGCATGGCGTACAATCAATAACCAGCCAATTGTTTTTGATAAATAGTAAACACAATTTTATGAATATAGATATAGCCACGAAGTCAGATATAGAAGCTCTTAAGGAGTTTCTGATACAAGCTTTAAAAGAGTTTACAGATAAACAAAGTACAGGAATTGAAAAGGAGTATCTAAGAAGTCGTGAAGTGCGACAACTCCTTAAAATTTCCAATGGCACACTTAATAGCTTCCGAATAAGGGGACTTCTAACCCCTATCAAAGTAGATACAATCACATATTATAAGCTATCAGAGATAAAGGCGTTATTACGTGCAGGAACAGACTAACACATCAGTCTTAAAGTCGTTTGTGCAGATAGCTCGAAATGATGATCGCATTACTGCTATGCACTTAAGCGTATATTTTGCATTGTACTTCTACAGCACAAAGCAGAATAGCAATCCTATACAGATAACCCGAAAGGAAATCATGCGATTTGCAAAAGTGTCTGTAGCCACATATCATAAGGTTATAAGAGATCTTGAAGTGTTTGGATATATTTCCTATTCTCCGTCATATCATCCAGCACTTGGCAGCACAGTTCTTTTGCGTCAGTCATTACTTTAACGTAGCGACTTAACTAGTTATATACTCCCTAACAGCTTCCTCTAAATCTGAAGAAAAAACAATAACGCTATGGATATAGCGTTTAAAGTGCTTTTGCATTATTATGATTTCGTCACCTATTTTGTAGTCACTCTTTAACCACGGACATTCAGTTAACAGTTTCTTATCCACAATAGCATTTCTGTGAATTATACAATTTCTGATCTGAGCTAATTCGAGTATAACTTTTTCATTTTCATCTTCCACGATAATGTTTATTCCAAGCGGATCGAGTAGTTTTTTAAATCTTGAGACACCGTACTTTTCGCCTTTAACAACATCTCTTTCATATTCCGAATACAGATAGTCATATCTTTCATGTTCTGTTAGTGTTTCAAATTCAATAACTGATATTTTGATTTTCTGTACTTCTTTTACTTTATCAAGCGTGGTTTTATATTCTTTGAAAAGTGCTGTTATTAAATCTCTTACTGCGGCTTCTAATAATGTATATAAAGCAATAACATTCGGCTTATATAAATCACTATATCCTTTCTCCGTAAGTCTTAAAGCACTTTCCTTATAATGTTGTACAAATTCGGACTTATCCTTGTGTATTAGCGAATCCAAGGCAATCACTATTGCGTTGACATTATCATCAAGCGTTTCTACGTATTTAAATATATTGTCGTACGGTGTAAATGCCTTATTTAAACGAACTAGCTTCATACAATATTTTGTAAAGCAATGTACAAATAGTCGTAAATTAATTGTATCTTTAAAAGGTAGTTCTTTGCAGCACAAACATGAGTTATCCATGAGTAAGGATAAGGTCAAAAGCTGCTTTGATTTGATAATATAGCCACTGGCAAGCATTTCAGCCAGTTGTAAATATGGAAGTTCAGGAGCCGCCGGTTCCACAAGAATGTAAAAGCCTTGATATCGAAAGATGTCAAGGCTTTTTTAGCTAAACAACGCCAGGAAATTATCTTTATGCGCCTGTATGCTATACTCTGCAACTATCTTCTTGCGGCCTGCTTCACCCATGGTTTTGCGTAGCGATACATTCTGTATTAGCTTACGTATACCGTCTTTCCACTCTTCACGATTGGTGGCGATATAGCCGTTCTCTCCGTTCACCACTATCTTACTATTCACACCTACAGGGCTTGCAATGGCGGGTATGCCCAAGGATAGATATTGTATCAGCTTAAAGCCGCATTTGCCTTCGCTCCATTTATCGGGTGTTAGTGGCATTACACCTATATCTATTTGCAGCAGGTCTTGTATCTCGGTCGCTTCGTTCCAAGGTGTGAAGCTGTAGTGCTTTAAGGGTAGCTGCGGGTCTTTATTTGCGATCACTAGAAAGGTAAAAGGCATCTCTTCCTGCAGTTCCTGCAATACAGGTATTAACTCGTCAAGGTAAAACAAGGTAGAGTGGCTGCCAGTCCAGCCTACAACAACATTACCTTCATGATGTTGTTTTACTTTATTGTGCATCAGTTCTACATCTACACAGGTAGGCACAAGGTACACATTGTTGTTATACTTCCGTGCGAAGTTGCAGAGGTAATCATTGCCCGCTGATATTTTATAGCTCCACTTACAAATGTACTTCACCTTCCATGCAGCCTTCAGTAGCGCTGCTATCTTATTCTCTGCCGATGTGTTTTCTATCCATATCGCATCGTCAAAATCGTAGATCATCTTCTTGCGCCACATCTTGCTCGCCATCCACTCAAATACAGGTGGGCCTAGCGGCGATGCTTCGCGGTGTACAAAAACATAATCGTAGCTGTGTATATCGAACAGCAGTGTCTTAATGCGTTTTAAGTAACCTTTAGCGATGCCCCATACTTTTTGTGGTGCTGAGCCGCCTTTGTACAGTACGTTCCATGTAGCCTCATCCATAAAGCCTGCTATGGTATAGTTTACTCCCACCTCGTCCATATAGCGTTTATACAGTTCTACCCTGAAGCGTTGCGATGGCGCAAGCTTCTCAGGGTATGGGCAAAGGAACAGGACTTTCTTAGGCAAGCATATATGTTTTAGTGCGAAAGTAATTTACGATAAACAGACTCGTAGGTATCAATGCCTTTATTAAGCCCATAAAATTCTACTGCACCGTTTCTTATTTCTGCTTTGTTATAGTTAGTATTCAATAGCTTACTGATCGCGGTGTTTAATGCTGTATCATCAAAGCTATCCACAGCTATACCCGAGTGATATTTATCAAGCACGTATGCCGTATCTCCCACGCCACTATTGCACAATACTGGTACGCCCATTGCCATGATCTCACCCTGCTTGGTAGGTGATGATGCTTTCTTGGAGAAGCACGGCTTGATGAAGAACACACTATAATCCATGATGGAGATATAGCGCGGCACTTCCTTCCTTGCTGCTGCTCGCACGATAATGCCGTTAGTATCTATCCCAAATCGTTTAGCTGCTTCCATCACCATAGCCTCAGGCTCGGTGGTTACAAACAGCATTACACAATCCGGCAGTTGTTGTTGAAACGCTTTGTAAGCAAGCAGCATTTCATCCAACATATACCAGGTGCCTATTGAGCCTACGTAGCCTACAACTGGCTGCGTATCTCCTATCTTCAATTCGCTACGTAATGCAGCCTTGATATCAGCAGCAACATTATCTTTAAACAACTCAGTATCTACACAGCAGGGTATTACTGTGATAGGTACAGGCTGGCCTTCGATATGTTGCCAGCTATGTATCTCATCCTTACCTGCATTGGTAAGCGATATGGTATGGTCAGCCTCCTGAAAGTATTGGATCTCTTTCTTCTTGAAGTATTTGTATATCGTGTTGAACAAAGGGTTACTACGTTTCCACAGTCCCCCGTCTACACGCTCATCGGCCCAGAAGCCCCGCATATCAAACAGGAACTTAGTACCAAATTTTTTCTTCATGCCCTGCCCCACCATAGCCGATATATAGCTACGGCAATGCACGATATCAAACTTCTTTACCGCATGCAGGCGGTACGCTTCCTTGTGCAGCCGCATAATATCTTTAATGGTAGATACTACTGGCGGGCTTGCAGTGTAGGGTATAGGCTGCCAATCGATATTCGCATCAGCGCATAGCTGCGTTATCACTTCTTTATACTGTTCATACCGTGCAGGCTTCTCACAACTGATGAGTGTGATGTTATACCCCCGCTTCGATAACCCCGACAGGTATGGCAATACCTGCGACTGCCCCAATGGGTCGGTCATGCCATCGTACGATATATAAAGGATGTTAACCACTCTGTAAATCAAATAAAATTATCTCAATTATCCGCTTGCTACAAACTAAAAACCCGCTGTTGTTAGCGGGCTTTTTATGTTTAGTTCAGTTGTATTTTCTCATTCTCACGCTTCAGCGCTACTTCCCAGCGCCAGGCCGTATCCATCATTTTATCAAGATCGTATTTTATTTCCCAGCCCATGTTACGGCAGGCTTTAGTATTATCTGCATATACAGCTACAACATCGCCGGGGCGGCGTTCTGTAAGTTTATAGTTCAGCGTCTGGCCCGATACTTTTTCAAAAGCAGCTATCAGTTCCAATACCGTTACTCCATTGCCCGAGCCCAGATTGTATATTTCGCAATTGGCCTCATTTTTACCCGCCAGCATATATTGCAGCGACTTAGTATGCGCGTTGGCAATATCCATCACGTGTATATAATCGCGTATGCACGAGCCGTCGCGTGTGTCGTAATCAGTACCAAACACCTGCATCTCGCTGCGTTTGCCTATGGCTGTTTGTGTAATAACAGGTACAAGGTTCTCCGGTTTTTCCTGCAGTTCACCCATCATTGCACTATCGTGTGCGCCTACGGGGTTAAAATAACGTAGCAGGCTCACGTTGAAATCTTTGTATTGCCTCGTGAAATCACTACATATAGATTCGCCTATCTGCTTGGTACGGGCATAAGGCGACTCCGCTTCCTTCAGCGGAGCATGCTCATCTACCGGCAAGGTTTCGGCATTGCCATATACCGAGCAAGATGATGAGAAAACAATATTCTTTACTCCATAGTTTTTGGCGCACTGCAATATGTTCACCAGCGATTCTATGTTGTTCTTATAATACTTCAATGGTTCTGCTACAGACTCGGGTACAGATTTGTATGCGGCAAAATGTATGATACCGGCGAGGTCGGGGTTCTCGATGAAGATAGCTTCAGTGTCTTCAAGATTGCAGAGGTCTACTTTATAGTTCTTTACTTTCCTACCCGTTATCAGCTCTATACTGTGCAACATGCGCAGCGAGCCTTTCGATAGGTCATCTACCGATATTACATCAAACCCATTCGCAATAAGATCCGTTATTGTATGTGCGCCAATGTACCCGCAGCCACCAGTTACCAGTATCTTCATTTTATGATAGAATGTTGTTACTCCAAAGATACTGCAACTACTTCACCTGCTGCATTTCTACCAATTTTTTATATACACCGTTTTTGCTTATAAGATCGTTGTGGTTGCCGCGTTCTACGATGCTTCCCTTCTCCAGCACTATGATCTCATCAGCATGCTGCACGGTCGATAACCTGTGCGCTATTACGATACACGTACGGTTCTGCATCAGTTTGTTGATGGCATCCTGTACTACACGTTCGCTCTGTGTATCCAGCGATGATGTGGCTTCGTCTAATACCAGTATCGGTGGGTTCTTCAATACCGCTCTTGCTATGGTAATACGCTGGCGCTCACCACCGCTTAGTTTAGCGCCCCTGTCGCCAACACTGGTTTGATAGCCTTCAGACTTTGCAGCTATAAAATTCTCAGCATGGGCTATAGTCGCCGCTTCTTCTACCTGCTGCTGGTTTACGCCGCCGGTGCCTAGTGTTATGTTGTTATATATGGTATCGTTGAAGAGTATGGGGTCTTGTCCCACCACGCCCATCAGCCTGCGCACATCGTATATCTTATACTCTTTGATGTTCACGCCATCTATCAGCAGCTCACCTTCAGTTACATCGTGAAAGCGTGGTATCAGGTCTACCAGTGTCGACTTGCCCGCACCCGATGCGCCTACCAGCGCAATGGTTTTACCTTTCTCTATCTTCAGGTTTATACCGTTCAGTATCTTTTTAGCGCCGTAGCTAAAGTGTACATTCTTAAACTCGATAGCATGTTCGAATGTTGAGATACTTTTTGCCGCTGGTATTTCCTTCACTGTATTCTCCACGTTCAGCAGGTGCTCTATACGGTCTATAGCCGCTGTGCCTTTCTGTATATTGTAGAATGCTGTTGACAGATTCTTTAGTGGATTGATGATCTGGTAAAACAAGCCTATGTAGAAGATAAATGCAGGTGCCGTTAGTGAAGATTCTCCCGAAAAAATCAACCTGCCACCAAACCAGATGATGACACTCACCGCCATAATGCCCATCGTTTCAGAAAGCGGAGAGCCCAGCTCGCGGCGTGCGTTGATGCGGTTCCGTATCCGGTATAGGTTATTGTTTACTTCAGTGAATTTAAGGTGTTGATGACGCTCAGCATTGAATGCTTTTACTACGCGCATGCCTGCGATGGACTCGTCAAGAACGCTGAGCAGATTAGCCAGTTGCTCCTGCATCATGCCCGATGGCTTTTTAAGCGATTTGCCTATCCTGCCAATTACCAAACCAACTACCGGAAGGAATATTAAAAGGAATAAGGTAAGCTGAGGGCTTATTAATACCATTGAGGTAATGGTGATAATTATCGTGAGCGGCTCTCTTATAAAAGTTTCTAAAACGCTCATCACTGATATCTCAACTTCGGTAATGTCGTTCGTCATGCGCGACATCAGGTCGCCTTTGCGCTCTTCGGTAAAGAAACCTATAGGCAGCGAGAGCGCTTTAGTAAACATCTCATTCCGCAGGCGGCGTAGTATGTCTACTCGAATCGGGTTCAGTATGCCTAGTGATAGGTAGATGAACAGGTTTTTGAGCATGGTGAACAGCACCACGGCTGCTACGGTATACGTGAGGGCTGTTAGCTTATCGTATTGTACAATTATATCGTTCACAAGCGCAGTTATCCTGCCTATGATATCACCTTCTTTCACCACAGGTTGCACGCCAATGAACAGGACCTGTAGTACAGGCATCAACATACCAAACGAAAACAGCGAGAATACTACGGATAGCAGGCTGGTGAAAAAATAAAGCGTTACCTGCGCTTTGTAGTCGCGCAGATAACGCAGCATTTTTGAGATATTCTTCATGTACTTCTATTCTATTGTGTACGATACCGTACCGTCTTTCTCATCTTTTATCTGTATGCCCGCCTCGGCCAGCTTGTTGCGTATCTGGTCGCTGGTAGCAAAGTCTTTGCGTGCACGTGCGTCTTTTCTTATTTCCATCAGCAGGCTCAGCACCTGGTCTATTTTATTGCTTTGCTGCACTTGCAGGGCCTGCATGCCCAGCACATCTTCAAGATAGGTTTTGAAAGTAGCCAGCATCAGTTCGTATGTGCTCTGGCTCAGCGCATCTGCTTTTATCTGTCCGCCTTTTATGCTGTTGATGATCGGCGCCAGCTCAAACAGGTTAGCTATCACCTTTGCTGTGTTGAAATCATCATTCATAAAGTCTTCGCACTCGTTGCAGAAGGCGTTCACTTTCGCATCTAGTTCTTTATCGCCGGCATCACTGTTGCCTGATGGCTTCAGCTTTTGCAACACCTCATAAGCTTCCCACAGCCTGCGGAATGCTTTCTCCGATGCCTGCAGCGCTTCATTAGAAAAATCGAGTGTGCTGCGATAGTGTGTTTGTAGTATATAGAAGCGCACTACCATAGGGTGGTAAGGCTGCTCCAGTATCGGGTGGTTGCCGCTAAACAGTTCGGTGAGCTTGATAACGTTGTTATAGCTCTTGCCCATCTTCTTACCGTTGATGGTGATCATATTGTTATGCATCCAATACCGCACGGGTGCGCAGCCATGTGCTACGGTCGATTGTGCTATCTCGCTCTCGTGGTGGGGGAACTGGAGGTCCATACCGCCACCATGTATATCAAATACTTCACCCAGGTATTTCCTGCTCATCGCCGAGCACTCAATGTGCCAGCCCGGGAAGCCCTCGCCCCATGGGCTTTGCCAGCGCATGATATGCTCAGGTGGCGCGTTCTTCCACAGTGCGAAGTCTACTTTGTTGCGTTTCTCTTCCTGCCCGTCCAGCTCGCGGGTGGTTTCCAGCAGGTCTTCCAACACCCTGCCCGATAGCTTGCCGTAAGGATGGCCTTCCGCATATTTCTTTACATCAAAGTATACAGAGCCGTTTACCTCGTAGGCATACCCTTCGGCAATGATCTTTTTGATCATCTCTATCTGCTCTACGATATGGCCGGTAGCAGTAGGTTCTATGCTTGGCTCCAGGTTGTTGAACAAACGCATACCCCAGTGGAACAGGTTGGTGTATTTATGCACCAATTCCATAGGCTCCATGCGCTCCAGTTGCGCTTTAGCGGCCACTTTATCTTCTGCCTCGCGGCCTTCTTCTTCAAAATGGCCGGCATCGGTTATGTTGCGTACATAACGCACGCGGTAGCCTAAATGTTGCAGGTAGCGGTTTACTACATCGAAGGTGATGTAAGGGCGTGCATGGCCCAGGTGAGATTCTCCCGATACGGTAGGGCCGCACACATACATGCCTGCGTGGCCTGGCACCGAGGGTTCAAACTTCTCTTTCTGACGGGTATAAGAATTATATAAATGCAGATCGGACATACAATGAAATAAAGCGCAAAAATAACGTATTAAGGCTGAGCCTTATCTACAATTTCAAAATTGGTGATGATTGGGTTGTGGTCGGACAGGGTAGTGGTGGGGCAGTCGAAGCCGATAAGTTTCAGCCCTGCGGGGTCGTACAGCACATGGTCAATACGCAGCGTGGGCGATATACGGTTGTACGTGCGGCCCAGCCCCTTCCCTTTGTCCAGAAATGCGTCGTTCAGCTTGCCGCGCAGCACGGTATAGGCATAAGAGGCCGGCAGGTCGTTAAAATCGCCGCTCAGCAGCACCGGGTAGGGGCTTTCTTTAATGATGGCGGCAGCCTTCTCCACTTCCTTGCCGCGCAGTTGATAAGCTTTATTGAATTTTTGGATAAACTCTTTAAACCGTTTTTTAGTCGTCGCTTTCGAGGTTTTCTGCGCCTTCACCTCATCTATAAAATCCTTGTCCTTATCGCTAAGGCCAAAGGTGGTGAGGTGAACGAAGAACATGCGCACAATGCTGTTGCCGGGCAGCACTACATCGCCTTGCAGCATATATATGTATTGCGATAGCTGGTGCGCCTCGTAGTTGCGGAAAGGGTATTTGGAGAATACCGCAGTGCCAAGGTACACTTTGCCATTCAGGTCATTATCCCGCTGAAAACGAAAATCAACATAGCCATTGTTATTGATGATCTTGCCTGCATGCGGCTTCATCACATTGTCTATGTTCATCGAGTATTCGGGCAGGCAAAGGATATCGGCGTCTTGCTGCTTCATATACTCCAGCATCTCCTGTTCAAATGCTTTATTGCGCGGTTTATTAAATATGCCTATGCCATGCACGTTCCAGGTCATTATCTTCAGCGTATTGCCACGGTTGTCCATGTCATTTGTGCCAAAATAGTTGAACCCGAAAATGCTGAGGGTGACTTTATAGCTTGCCACAAGCAGTATAAGCGAGCCCACCGCCCTTAATTTATGAGAGGATAGCAACCAATAGACTATAAAGCCAACATTGGCTACAATGGCAAATGGGGTGGAAAGGCTGAATGGGGTAAGGTAGCTGGATTTTAACGGGCTGGTATAAGCCGCCGCAATACACAGACATAGCCATATTATGGCCGCCATATTTATGAGCAGGGCCAGGTGGCTGATGATGCGTCGAAGTAGCGGGGGCTTGCTGGTTTTCACGATCGGTTTTAGCTGTTATGGTTGTCTTTACCGGCCTTCATCAAGGTCTCTTTTTCTTCTTTAGTGAGCGAATTATACCCCTGTGTATTTATTTTATCCAGTATATCGTCAATTTTCTTCTGGGTAATATTCCGTGTGCTCTGCACCCGGTTGATGACTTCGTTGCGGCGCACATTATTTTTGGCGCGCACGGCTTTGTCATCGGGGTTGGCAATATTATTCAGCTTATCAAACATGCGATATGGCCACGCACCTGGCCTATAGCCATTTTGCAGCAACTTTACATAGCCAAAGCCGGCAAATGCACCACCTGCCAGCAACATCAGTTGTGTACCATGCAAGCCGGTATTCATTACGGCCAGCGCACTATATATCACTACCACTACCACCAGTGGCACGCTGAAATGTTCTGTAAAGTAAAACCTGTAGCCTGGCGAGAAGGTGATCGCCGCAGCGGCCAGGCCTATAATGCCGGCCTGGGCGCCCAATACCGGCCCCTGCGCTACAAACGAATTGCCGGGAATGAATTGTGATAGCTGGTAAAATATGCCGCCACATATCAGGGAGTAAACGAAAACAGGTATTACTTGCTTATAGCTCGTCAGCATTTGTATGATAGAGCCAAAGCAATACAGCCATATCATATTGGTGAACAGTTGCCAGAAGCTGTTGTGAAACCAGCCATAGGTGAGTATGGTCCAGGCCTTCGGCAGGTAGCTTTGTACTGCCGGCATGGCCAGGTTATTGGTAAATATATTGTGAAAGCTGGTATTGATCTCTTGTATGTTGCCATTCTTGCCGCCTGCAGCCCACATGATGGCCTGCGAAAAGTTGTACCCTACATAGGCAATACCAAATGCCACCAGTAGTTGCAATACTGCGTTCTCGCTGTAGCCCGGCCTGCTGTATGATGACCTGTTCTTATATGCCATTTTCATGTCTCTTCTTCAAAAAAATATTAATAGAAATGTCTCCTGTTATTCTTATTCCAGATCTTCAATAGTATAAAGCCTACCAGCATACCGCCCAGGTGCGCGAAGTGTGCTACGTTATCGCCTGCCGAGTTTTGTATGCCCGATGTCAGCTCAATCAAAGCATACGCGGCTACTACGTACTTCGCCTTTATAGGCACAAGGAAGTATATATACAGTAGTGTATTAGGAAATAAATAGCCAAATGCGAACAATATGCCGAAAACCGCACCCGAAGCCCCTACTGTAGCTTCATCAAACAAGCCTGGCATATGCGCGCCCGTTTCAGGGTTGCGCATACCGGTCAGGTAGTGGTTGATGGCTGATACCGATTCATTATTGAAATTGGCCGAAGGCATAGCCTGCCATTGCATATTGAATGTTTGCAGGTATTCGCTGTATTTGGCATGCTGGCTTACAAACAGGTTGAACTGGTCGGCATTAGGGTTTTGCTGATACCTCATAAATGCCTGCTCTATAGTATGAAACTCGTATGCCACTACGCCAATATGCAGTAGCGCAGCACCTATACCACACACCAGGTAAAATGTAATGAAACGCTTAGGGCCCCATATATTCTCCAGTATGCTGCCAAACATCCACAGGGCAAACATATTAGAGAGAATGTGCAGTATGGTGCCGTTCAGGTCGTTAGCACTGCCATGCAGAAACATGTGGGTTACAAACTGCCATGGCTTGAAGTAAACAGAGCGCCAGTAGTGCAGCCCAAGGTAGTCGGCCAGATCAATGCCCATACGCCCCAGTACAAACTGGATGAACACCATAAGTGCATTGATGATAATAAGGTTCTTAACTACTGGAGGTAATATATTGAAACGCCCGGGCCTGAAATCTGTCATAATCTGTAATTGCCGTTTATCTTTTTACACAAAAATCCATATGCTACACCCGCCAAAATTAAAGTTAATTGATGTTTTGGCAGCCATATATTATTTGTTAAATATCTATTGGCCGGCTTTGCCTTGCAGCAGGTCTATAACGCCTTCGCGCTGCAAAATCTTATAGCCTATGCGGTCGTTCGATATGCCTTCCTTCAGCTGGTAGCGGAATTTGAAATTGCCATCGTCCGTAGTGTTCGTCACAAAATAGGCAAATTGCAGGCTGGGGTTGTCTTTAAAATGCTGGGCTACTTCATACAGGTGGGTCGATAGCACCATGATATGTCCCGTTTGCAGCAGCAGGCCGTCTATTACTGCACGTGTGCATTCGTAGGCATCGTGCACGTTGGTGCCTTTAAACAGTTCATCCATCAGCACCAGGTGCGCCCCTTCACGGATGATGCGCTGCGCCGTCTGCTTCATGCGCTGCACCTCGGCAAAGAAATAACTCTCGCCTTTCAGCAGGTCGTCTTCCACATGCATATTGGTAATGATGCCCTGCAAAAAGCTGATGCGCATATTAGCCGCAGGTACGCCCGTGCCCAGATGCGCCAGCAGCGCACCTACACCCATCGCCCGCATAAAGGTGGTCTTGCCCGACATATTAGCGCCCGTCAGCACCAGGAAGTTCTTACCGTTGCCAAAGTTTACATCGTACGATACCGGCTCAGCCAGCAGCGGGTGGTACAGGTCTTTAGCTTCGTATGCTATAGGGGCTTCGGGCAGCAATGCAGGGAAGGTCCATTTATTGGCATGGGCTGCTTTGGCCATCGCCTGCCAGCTATCCAGCTTTGCATATAGCTGCACCAGCCGCTGTATGGTATGCTTCATCTCGCGCCTGGCGCTGAAGCTCAGTTTCGATAGGTATTTAAAAGGTGTTTGCTTGTTTACCGCGGCTATCTGTTCGGTCAGGCGGTGTTGCAGTTCTTTCTGCATTTCTTCCAAATGGCTGCGGAGCATCGGAGGTATATCCTGCACTTCCAGCACCTTCATCAGTTCCTTACAGCCATTCAAAAAATCGCTTAGGTGCGATAGGGAGAACTGCGTGAAGAAATATTCATTCTTGTTGAACAATTTCAGCATCAGGTTGCTGAACATCATAGTGATGCCACTAGGTGGCGCGCTGAAATAGTCTGCCGCGTCAAAAAACTTCTCCAGCATCAGTAGCGTACCGTTCGATATGATCTGCGGCCAGTAGTTGCCATGTTCCAGCCAGAATTTTACGGCATCCTGCGTTTGCTGCAACTTATCCAGCGTGCCGGGTGGCTGCATAATATGCTTGCGCAGCACCTCTTTGCCTGCATGGGTAGTGGTATGGTCCAGCAACGCAAAAACGCTTCCGCCATCGCTGGTGAAGAATGAGAGGTCCTTCAGCGTTATTTTGTCATTCTGCATCTACCTGTCAAATCTTAACCTCATGCCACGCACGGTGTCGTTTACTTTTCCATTCTCATAAGCTACTTCACCATTCACCAGCGTATACTTCACCTCCGCCGGGAAGCTGTGCCCCTCAAATGGCGACCAGGCGCATTTATACAGGATGTTGTTCTTGGTTACTTTGGTATCGCTCTTCATATCCACCAGCACTATATCGGCATAGTAGCCTTCGCGTATGTAGCCGCGCTCTGCCAGCAAAAAGCATTTGGCCGGGGCATGGCACATTTTCTCTACTACTTTTTCTATCGTTATACGGCCCTCTTTCACATATTGCAGCATCAGCAGCAGCGAGTGCTGCACCAGCGGCACGCCCGATGGTGCTTGCGCGTAGGGCAGTTGCTTTTCTTCCCAGGTATGTGGTGCGTGGTCGGTAGCAATGATGTCCAGCCTGTCGTCCAGCAGCGCCTCCCATAGTGCGGCTTTGTTCTCCGCAGCTTTTATGGCCGGGTTGCATTTTATCAGGTTGCCATATTGCGCGTAGTCATCGGCGGTAAAATGCAGATGGTGTACGCACACTTCCGATGTGATACGTTTATCTTCCAGCGGCATCATATTGCTGAACAGTTGCAGCTCTTTTGCCGTAGATATATGTAATATGTGCAGCCTGGTATTGTTCTGTTTAGCCAGTTGTATGGCCGAGAATGAACTTTCAAAACAGGCCGCTGTATCACGTATCAGCGGGTGGAATGATGCATCATCCGCATCAGGATATTTTTCTTTATTCGCTTTTATCACACGCTCATCTTCGCAGTGTGTGGCTATCAGCAGTTCGCTCTCGCTGAATATTTTGTTCAGGGTAATGTAGTTGTCCACCAGCATATTGCCGGTGCTGCTACCCATGAAAATTTTTACGCCTGCTACATCACGCCTTTTATCATTGGTGCGCAGCACTTCATCAGCATTGTCATTGGCCACACCCATAAAAAACGAGTAGTTGGCTACCGATGTGCCTCGCGCTATATCATATTTCTTTTCCAGCTCTTCCTGGCTCAGTGCGGGTGGGTTGGTGTTCGGCATCTCCATAAAGGATGTAGTGCCGCCTGCTACAGCCGCCATAGCCTCAGTGCCTATCGTAGCCTTATGCGTCAGCCCCGGCTCACGAAAATGTACCTGGTCGTCTATCACGCCGGGGAGCAGGTGCAGGCCTTCAGCGTTTATCTCGCGCGCGCCTGCGGCTTGCAGGCCACTGCCTATTTTATCTATACGGCCATCCTTTATCAGCACATCGGCTACCAGTTGCTTACCTTCATTTACTATCGTGGCATTTTTTATTAATAGGCTGGACATAGCAGTAATAAGATTATTATAAATATTTTTGCGGCAATTTACCACTTAAGCGCCTAAGAAAACGTACCACATGCACAAAAAAGCTGTACTCACTGCCCTTGCACTGGCAAGTTTAACATTTGCCGCAACCGCGCAAACCACCTATCTGCAACTGGGCAGCGAAGATTATCATGTGCTCGACAGGCTCGAAACCAAATCGGGCCGCTTATCGCCCGATCTGTTTCTGAATATCAAACCCACGCCGCGCAACAAGCTGGTTAAGTTTCTGGTAGAGCAGAGCGAGGATACCGGTTTTCATAACCTCAGCCTTATTGATAAATACAATCTGGAGCATGCAATATCGGTGAGTGGGGAGTGGGCGCCTGATGAAGATGGTGCTATTGATTCGAAACGTCCCTGGTTCAACACATTCTATACCAAGCAGCCCGATATGCTGCATGTAAAAACGGATAACTTCTTCCTCGCGGCCAGCCCTGTAATTACGGCGCAGGGTATGTACGATAATGGTAAAAATCTCTTTACCAGCAACCGTGGCATTGAGATGCGCGGCTGGATAGCAAAACGTGTAGGCTTCTATACCTTTTTTACCGACAACCAGGAGGCCGTGCCCGGATACGTAGGCAATTGGGTAGATAGCAGTAATGCCGTGCCCGGTGTCGATTATTTTACGCGGAAGGGAACGAACAAATACGATTATCTCATCGCCCGGGGGTATTTCGATTTCGCAGCTGTAAAAGACCATATCAACGTCAGCTTCGGCTACGACAAGCAATTTCTGGGCAATGGTATGCGCAGCGTGTTCCTGAGCGACTTTGGTGCTGCATCGCCTTTTCTGCGCATCAATACCCGTATCTGGAAGCTGAACTATCAGAATCTATATATGGAGCTTACGCCGCAGTTTGTAAGGGGTAAAGACACCAAGCTGCCGCATAAATATGCCACCATGCACCACCTGAGTGTGAACGTGACCCCGTGGCTGAACCTGGGTATGTTTGAGGCCATCATGTTCAGCCGCCGCGATAGGTATGAGTTTGGTTACATGGTGCCCATCATACTTTACCGACAGATAGAGCGCTCGCTGGGTAGCCCCGATAATGCGCTGCTGGGAATAGACGGAAAGATACTGATAGCAAAACGCATACAGCTATATGGCCAACTCCTGCTCGATGAGCTGACGTCTAAAGAGTTGGTATCAGGCAACGGCTATTGGGCCAATAAATTTGCCATACAGGCCGGTGCAAAATATTTCGATGCCTTTGGCATAAAGAATCTTGACTTGCAGGGCGAAGTAAATATTGTTCGCCCGTTCACATACGCGCACTTCGATAGCACTGCCAATTATACCCACTACAACCAGCCGCTGGCACACCCGCTGGGCGCGGGCTTTGGCGAGGTGCTGGGCCAGGTGCGCTACCAGCCTGTACGCAACCTCTTCCTGAACCTGAAGGGGATGTATTACATGCGCACCGCAGATACCTCCGGCACCAACTACGGCAGCAATATCTTTGAAGACTACCGCAGCCGCACAGCCATCAGCGATCCGCTGGGGCAATATGGCTATGGGCTGGTAAATGGTGTGAGGTCGAAATGCGCCACAGTCAACCTCAATGCATCTTACGAGCTGCGCGAGAACCTGTTCATCGACCTCGGCGCTACCTACCGCATGTTCGCCTTCCCCGATGGCAAAACAGCCACCACCACCGACACCTACTTCTACGGCGGCTTCAGGCTCAACTTCGCAAGAAGGGACTATAATTTCTTTTAGATGATTAGTTATGCAGATGCTGAAATTTTTGAGAACTGTTTTAGTTCCATTTGTGTTGTGTTTTACTTCATGTCATGAGCATAGAACAACAGAATACATAGAAGATTCTTTTAGTAAAAGGAAACATGAACCAAGTTATATGCTTATCATAGATAATCCTGAATGTACAGCATGTCTTGATGCATATATAGAAGAAGGCTGGGTGTGTGTGCCTAATGATCTTAAAGAATTGTATGGCGATACTTTAAAACAAACAGATATTCTTTTAAGAGGTAATTTTCCTCATGATTTGATCGACCACACTGCTTTTTTTATAAATATTCGAAATTTAAAATTGTTGGAAAGCTTGTTGGATGTGACTTTAATAATTTGGATAAGTCTCAAGCACCAATATTCTATGTAGAAGAATGGGAACGGTTATGAATCCCTTGCTGTTCGATATGTTCCTAAGTCCCAGCCGAGTCTCCTGCAAAGGACTCGGCGGCATCAAGGAACTAAAGCTGATGTGATTGATGCAGTGAACGTTCTATCATAGAGAAACAATGTTCGCCGTCGGTTCCCTGATCCCACCGAGTCCTTTTCAAGAGACTCGGTGCTGAAACAAAACATGGTTATTGCGAGGAGGCCCTGCGACGAAGCAATCTAGTCCATGCATATTCAACGTATATTCGGTATTAAATGAAATGGTTGAATTGTATATTTCTTTTGATTTGCCTCTGTGTTGGGTGTGTTGGATCAAAAAGGATTGCTCAAACAACACTGGGGACTGATAACGTAGTCAATTTAGGTGAAATACCGCTTAACGTAACTGTTATGACCGCACGTATAAAAGATGTGAAATTGTTTTTGAGTGTCCGAGTAGCGGCTGAAGACTCTGATTCTATTGTTGAAACTGAAGTGTATAAGTTTATAAATGGTAAAGAAGCATTAATTGGAATGACAGACAAGCAAGGACATTTTAGGATAACTACCTTATTTTCTAGCCCTGATACATTTTCATTTATTAGTCCTAGTTATCGTAAGACATATCTTTATGTACAATAGCCGTGTGTCTGTTACCTCCAGTCGTCTCCTGCAAAGGACTCGGCGGCATCAAGGTACAGAAGCTGATGATAGTCGCAAATAAACTGCCACACAATAGCATAGCAGTTAATTAAAGGATATCGATAATTTACTTCTGCTCTACCAACCCCTTCAACTCATCCAGTACCTTCTGCCAGTTCTGCTTCGAGTGTTCGGCAGCTTCTTCAGTGGCTATATTATCCTGGTGTATCTCTAGGTGCGTTGCATCGCCCTCACTACTCAATTCATAGCGCACATTGGCATAGTTCTCCGGCACATCCTCCGTGCCCGACATCGAGCTCCAATAGCTGTATTCCAGCACACGGTTGGGCTCAGCCGCCAGTATGGTGCCTTTGTCTTTGTATTGTTTGCCTTCCCATTCGCCGGTAAATTCTATTGGCCCACCTACTTCCCAGTTGGTATGCAGGTCGGTGCCAAAAAAATATTGTTTCACCAGCTCAGGCTTGGTTAGTGCATCCCATACTTCGCTTGCAGGTGCTTTTATGGTAGTGATGGCTTTTGCTGTGTATTGGTTCTTCATAGTAGGATAAATAAAAATTTTATGCCAGCTGAAATATTACAGCATAATATGAATATAATTACGTAAATTTGTTATTATATTTTTGCCCTGAAAAATGAAACCCTCTTCACCCTATTGTTGCGTAAAAACATCGCCAATACTTAGTGCGTTGGCAGTCAATCGCTTCCACAGGGGAGGAGTAGGGGAACCAAAAAAAACACAACAAAAAGCAACAATCGTCGCACGTGGCTATCCCAGGTCTATCTCGGTATTGTCCCCTATGTTCAAGCTTTGGCTCAGTCCATGCACTATAGCATCACTACCTATTATCGATGAGTGCAGCTGCACATCATCCAGCTTGGCATACGAGCCTATAATAGAGTCTTTGATGATGCAGGAGTCGATGTTGGTATGCTCACCTACACTCACGTTGGGCCCTATGATGGAGTTACGTATCACGCAGCCTGCGGCAATGCTTACTGGAGGTATCACTATATAGTCCTTCTCGGCATAGGGCGTGTCGCCGCCATTATTAGCCTCGTTCATCTTGCGCAGCAGTGTAGCGTTGGTGGCCAGTAGTATCTCCTTATTACCACAGTCAAACCAGTTATCCACCTTAAACGCCTTAAATTGAACCCCATTCTCCACCATCGCCTGCAGCGCATTAGTAAAGTAGTACTCGTCCTGGTTGTACTCGCCGCTGGCCATGTGCTGGTTCATAGCTTCATACATCTCGCGGGTCTCCTTTACGTAGTATACGCCCACCATAGCCATGTTCGATTTTGGCATCTTAGGCTTCTCTACCAGTTTCAGCACGTGCTGGTCATCATCCAGTTCGGCCACGCCAAAGCTGGTAGGGTTGTCTACCTTGCGTACACCTATCTGCGATGTAGTGCTGGCCAGTATCTTCTTCACATCATAGTCGCATATAGTATCGCCCAGCACTATCAGCACCTCTTCGTTCTGCACGGCATCAGCAGTAAGCCATATGGCATGGCCGAGGCCGCGGCGGTCGTTTTGGGTTACCATGGTATACTTCAGGTTGGGGTAGTACTCAGCTACATAGTGCTGTATTTTCTCGCCCAAGTATCCTATCACAAACACAAATTCGGTGACACCGCCCATCAAAAGCTGATCGATGATAACCCCCAGCAGGGTTTTACCGGCTATGGGTATCAGGGCTTTGGGTTGTGTATAGGTAAGCGGTCTCAGTTTGGTGCCCGCACCTGCTACCGGGATAATAGCTTTCACAAAGAAAAATGTTTAAAATAAGTATGGTGGTTGAGATGTGAAATTAGTAATAAAGCCGCTAACTAAGGCTATGACAATAAATACTGTGCGTTTAACTGATGGTTATATTATTTGTATTATTCTTTTACTTCTAACGACGAATTAAAATTCCTTAACTATTATACTTTATTTGATTATTATAAAAAAAAGCACTAAGTTTAACTATAAACCGTTGCGAACTGTCTAAACCCTTTGTTTGCCGGGATGTTGCTATCGCTGGCAAACTATGAAACTCAGCATTATGAAAAGCCTTAAAACCGCTATTGCCCTCATTTTCGCTTTACTGGCCTGCCAACGATCGCGGGCGCAGCAAATTACCATTTCCGATTGTTTGGGCGCCATACCCGTGTGTCAGAGTGTGTATGTATCTAACGCGGCGCCGGTTGATGCAGGTGGTATTGCAGACCTCACTATAGATAACCAGGACTGCCTGTCTTCGGGCGAGCACCTGACTGCCTGGTATCTTATCAACGTAGTATCATCGGGCGTGCTGGAGTTTACCATTACACCTCCTGTAGCTACCGATTACGATTTCGCGCTATGGGATATTACCGGAAACCCGATTTTGAACCAATGCCTGCCTACAGGCTGCGATAATATTAAAAATACTTTGCCTGTACGGTGCAACTATGCGGGCACACAGGGGCCTACGGGCATTTCTGCAGCAGGTACATGCGCATCGTGCAATGCCGGCGACCCGCCCTTTTGTACTGCGCTGAATGTGACTGCAGGGCAAACACTGATACTGGTGGTTGATAACTTTACACAAAGTACTGCAGGTTATACGCTCGATTTTTCAGCATCTACAGCTTCAATATTTGACCAGCGTTCGCCACAGTACAAATCTGTAAGAAGTAAATGTGGTTTTGAGAGTAGCATACTGGAGCTTACCATGTCGGAGCTGGTAATGTGCAACTCTGTGGATGCCGATGGTTCGGATTTCGTTATTACACCCAACCCCGGCAATGTGCAGGTGATATCGGCCGAAGGCCAGTATTGCACGGCAGGTGCGCAGTTTACATCCAGCATTGCACTTACATTATCAGGTTCTCTGCCCCCGGGCAATTATATACTCAACAGCCGTAGGGGAAACTCTGGTAACAGGCTGATAGACGCCTGTCAGAACGAGCAGGCTACAGGTGATAATGTATCATTTACCATACTGCCTAATCCTAACCCGTTAGGTGTAAAGACACTATTGGAGCCCGCATGTATTAAAACGCAATTGGAGCTTACGCAATTGGTGCGGTGCAATACCATATCGCCTGATGGCAGCGATTTTGTGATCACCGGCCCCGATAAGGATGTAAAAGTCATCAGCGCTACGCCCATTAATTGCCGTCCGATACAGCTTACCTGCAGCACCGAGGTAATGACGGAGAGCATTGCGCTGACATTTAATAAGTCTATATTTTACCCGGGTACTTATACGCTGAGTGTTACCAGCGGCAACGATCTGAATGAGTTGCTGGATACATGCGGCTCATCAGCATTCAAATCTTTCGATTTTGTGGTTTCGGATAAAGGTGGTGTTGATGCGGTAGCTACAACTAACGCACTTTGTGAGCCGGGTTATACCTTCCTGAATGGTGAGGCGCTGCTTCCTCCATCTTTGGGTGGTTACAACTATCAATGGACGCCGTCAACCTTTGTATACGATACCACTAAGGCCAATACAATGGTATATGTGCCCCGAACTACATCTTACGCAGTACAGATATTAGATATTGATGAATGCTACCGCAGGGATACCGTTGAGGTAATCGTATCGGAACTGAAGCCGTTAATTGAACCGCTTACGGATACTTCTATCTGCGTAGGCGAGTCGTTTAAAGTAACAGCGAGTGGTGGTGTAGAGTATAAATGGTGGCCGGAAAATGGTATCAGTTGCACCTACTGCACTGATATAACCGTAGCCCCGCTGCAGAGCACTACCTATAGCGTAACTGTAAAAGACCAATACGGCTGTAGCGAAGAGGCTAAGCTCTATGTGAATGTAGATCCCTTGCCTGTTGTATATGCGGGCGAAGATACCTCTGTGTATTATGGCGATGAGGCGATGCTGTATGCACATGCACCGGGTGGCCTGTATTATTCATGGACACCTGTATTCGGCCTTATTACGCCCAATGAACCTAATACCTATGCAAGGCCCGAACAGGGCACGCGCTATGTGGTGAAAGTGGCGGATACCAACGGCTGTATCTCAAAGGATGATATATACGTTGACCTGCGCCAGAAAACGGTTTATGTACCTTCTGCTTTTTCACCCAATGGCGATGGAAGGAATGATGTGTTTCGTGTGGCCAACCTGAGCTATGAGCGGATACAGGAATTCCGCGTATTCAACCGCTGGGGCCAGGAAGTATTTACTGCTTATGATAACAAGACGGGCTGGGATGGCAGCTTTAACGGTAAACCGGGAGAAATAGGCACGTACCGCTACCTGATACGTGTGGCCAAGCCCGATGGCAATAGTGAAACCTTTCGTGGCGATGTAACGCTGGTAAGATAATAATGTAGTAAGTTTAATATCCGGATGGGGCTGTACAAACAGCCCCATCATATTTTAGGCTATTCATTTTCGTAACTTGCGTGCTGTTTATACCCATGTTGAAACAGAACTTATATCTCGCTTCGGTTGTGCTGCTACTGGCAGGGGCCAGCTCTTGTATTAAGGATCCCTGCGCTAATACTGTATGCAAAAACGAAGGCGTATGTGTGCAGGCTACCTGCGCATGCCCTTCAGGCTTTGAGGGGGTTGATTGCGGCCAGGCATGGCATGAGAAGTTTGCAGGAGACTGGCATGCTGATGATACTTACACACGCGATACTACGGGCGAGCATTTTAAATACGATATAGCGATAGTAGGCGGCACAGCCGACAGCTTTATATTGAACGGCTTGATAGATACTGTAAATGGCATAGTTTGCAAGCGTGCCGCCATTAACGTATTCACTATACAACCCAAAGTGGTGGATAGCAGTATCAGCATCAATACAGGCAAGGCTACGCTGGGAAATGGTGTTATTACCGGCAATTATTCCTTTCGCTACCGTACAGTATTGCCTACTGATACCGGCAATCGTAATTTAGACACAACTATTACAATAAGAACAACATGGACAAGATAGGAAGGCGTAATTTTGTCAAAACTCCGCTAAGTATGTTCAGGTCAGGCAAACATGTAGTCGTTACCGCAATAGTTACCATTTTCGCTTTTGTATCGGTAGGCTATATATCATGCACAAAAGATAGTGTGTCTACAACATCGGTAAACGAATGTGATACTAAGCAGTGCCAGAATGGTGCTACGTGTTTCAAAGGTATATGCTCTTGCCTGGCTGGGTTCGAAGGCGAGCGTTGCGAGAATAATACTATACTGCGCTATACAGGAGGCTGGAGCATTACCGAGCAGGTGCAGGGTAGTACTGATGCCATTAAAAAAGGCAGCACCAAAACCTTTGATATCAACATCAGGCAAAAAGATGGTACACGTACTGTTTTTCTTATCGATAATTTTTCAGGCAATGATGCGTATGATGGTATTGAAGCTTCTGAAGGCATGAATAACAAGTACGAGGCAGCGGCATACACTCAATTTGCAATTACCCGCTCACAAACATTGCCCGGCAGCAGCACTTTTATTGTGAATGGCTCAGGCTCTGTAAACGATTTAGGCACTGTGATAGAAGGCGCGTATATACTGTCGTATGTAATGTCGAATAATACTATCGCTTATGATACCGTAAGCTTTACCGGAACACATAAATAGCGGCTTCATTATTTTTTTTTTCGCACTACGCTAAAAAAATTTGCAGAAATCAATTTGTTGGCTACTTTTGCAATCCCCAATCGGGACATAGTTCTTTAACATACGCCGCTTTAGCTCAGATGGTAGAGCAACTGATTTGTAATCAGTAGGTCGCTGGTTCGATTCCGGCAAGCGGCTCTCGAACAGAAGGACGAACAAGACCAATTCTTGTTTATCCCCAAAATTTGAAGATGGGTAGGTGGCCGAGTGGTTAAAGGCGACAGACTGTAAATCTGTTCTCTCACGAGTACGTAGGTTCGAACCCTACCCTGCCCACATTTTCAATTTTTTAAAATGCAATATGCATGTACGTTTTCGTACATGCATATTTGCTTATTGCGGGAGTAGCTCAGTTGGTAGAGCGACAGCCTTCCAAGCTGTAGGTCGCGGGTTCGAACCTCGTCTCCCGCTCTTCTTTTGAAAGCTGTTGTAGCTCAGTGGTAGAGCACTTCCTTGGTAAGGAAGAGGTCGGCAGTTCAATCCTGCTCAACAGCTCACTTTTATTCTTTTTTATTTTTTCCGGCGCAAGCCGGTTTTTTTATGCCTGTACTGCAGCACCTGTATCTTAGAATGATACCTGGTATTGCAGCCATGCAGAGCTGGCGTTGGCGGTATGCTGTATGCTACCTGCTTGTGTAGTATACAGCGGTCTGAGTTGGTAGTTGAGTGATAGTTTTGATTGGTGCTTATTCATGAGCCAGCTCACCCCTGCGTCGTATATATGCAGTGCATCGGCTAGCTTATCGTATTGCGACCAGCGGTATGATACATAGGGTAGCAGGGTTTGGCCATCGCCAAGCAGATTTTTAGGCAGCCTGAAGCCCAATTGGGCATAAACACTACTGCCGGTGCCAAACATAGGGTAGGAGTTGCCGGCGCCATTGAAATTGGCCGGATTAGTGTTGCCATTGGCCGGGTTCATGATGCCGTTGTTACGAATGTAGTTCTCTCCATAATAAGTATCGAAATAGCCGAGGTAGGCTGATATGGCATATTTATTATCCTTCACAGGCATATCCAGATAGCCCGCTACCGACCATAACAGCATATTGTCGTATACGGTATCAATACCATTGAGCCTCCAGTTGGCCTCATTCTGGTATATCACACCTGCTTCTAGATTCAATACTTTTTTATCGCCCAGGTATGTGCCTGCCATATAAGGTGTGGTATGTGGCTCTTTGTCGAAGAAATTATACATCACAAAGCCTGAATACTGTAGCGTATGGCCGCGTGGTGTAAACTGTGCATCGTTGCTGATGGCAGGAGTAGGCGTGCCGTTAGTTTGTATAGGGAAGGGATCGGACAGGGCAACACGATAATCTATTTTGCCAACCTGGCCGCGGGCGTATACACTCAATTTTCGTGCAAATTCATCGGTCTGATCGACAGTGGCCTGCAAGAACACGGGCACGTCGGTTGTCATAATGCTACCTATACCGGGTTGTGTAAAACGGCTGAGGCCGGTAGTGATGGTAAGGCCGCCACCCAGCTTTAGCTTATCGTTATCCTTAAACACTTTATACTCGCCCAGCGCATCGTGAAAGAAGGCTTGCAATTTTCTATTGCCTGCATTTTGCGAGAGGAAGTTGAAATTGTTCATGCCGAACTGCGTGTAGAAGAACACATGATCGCTCACCTGGCCATATAGCTGCATACGTGTGCGGCGCAGCCCTATGTCGAAGGTGTTGTCTTGCGGTTTGCCATTTACGGTAGTGCCCGGGTTGCTCTCGTTCCAGCGCAGCCATATCTGGTTCAGAAAGGTGGCTTTGATATACTTTGAGCCATCGGGGCTCAGGTTGTATTTCAGTTCTGTTTTTGTTTTGCCGGCATCGTTTTGTGCCTGTGCGTAGCAAGGTGAGGTAACAGCCAGTAATCCGGCAAGCAGTAGAGTATGTTTCATCGCAGCAATGGGTAATTGACAGCCACGAAAGTACTTATTACCCTCCATTAATGAGTTATAAGTATTGTCTTAATGCTTCTTCGAGCTTGCCTGCCTGTACAACACCACTTTGCCGCCATTTTACTTTGCCCTTCTGAAAGATGATAAGCGTGGGTACACCCTGTATACCAAATGTTTGCGCAACTGCTGTATTCTTGTCTACGTCTATTTTCACTATACGAATGTCTTCGCCCATCTTAGCTTTCACTTGCTGCAGTATCGGGGCCATCATTTTGCAGGGGCCACACCATTCCGCAAAAAAATCTACCAGTACAGGCTTTTCACTTTGTATCAGATCGCCAAAACTTGACATGAGGTTTATTTTTTACAAAAGTACGTACATAAAAACATTGCCAATACTTATGCTTGCTACCTTTGCATGGTATGAAACCTTTGCACTGGCTTATAGCATTTCTCTTGTTGCTGTCTTGTATGGCAGGCTACCTGTTCAGTAAAATATCTTTTATCGGCAGGCTGGGTATCAGCCTGTTTTACAACAACTATGCTTTTTTCAAAACATGGTGGAAGGGAGGGCTGCTCGTGTTTTTGATATTGTTGGTGTTGCTGGTAGCACATACATTGGCGCACAGGTATATGAACAGGCGCAACGCCATCATGTTTCACTCCATAGCTGCGGTATGCACCGTACTGGGGGTCTTTCTCACCTATCAGGATTTCAGGCATACGCTTTCGCATCATCTGGCGGGGGAGCGTTTTCATCTCGGTGCATATTGTTTCTGGTTGGGCTGGGTGTCTATATGCCTTTACTACCTTGTGTCTTTACTCAAAAGACCTACCGCCGATAATTGAGCATTCCATTGAAAAATGCTTTAATTTTAAAGACTGTAATAACTAAAGATCATGATCAAAAAACTCTTCTGCATGCTCGCAGTTGTGTGCATGTGCACGCAAGCCAATGCGCAGGATACAAAGCTTACGCAGCCTAAGCTATCGCCTGTTACCCGCATGCTACTAAAGGATATGGAAAAGCAGCCGGGCCAGCTGCCCGATGGCTACGTGTATAAAAAGCACAATGGCAATATATACTTCTCGGGTCTGGCAAAGGTGGCTGATGCAAATTACGTGTCGGAAAGACTGGCGGCGCTGGATGTAATGGTAGGCACAAAAGCCGGCGATATATGGACCATCCAGGTGCCCATGGCGCACCTTAAGGCTGTAACGGACATCAAAGGTATATCATATATACAACTGGATGAGCCATTGCAACCGCATATGGACAAAGCACGTAAAACTACTCGTGTAGACTCTGTGCATATGGGCTATAACCTGCCCTGGCCTTACACCGGGCAAGGTGTTATTATGGGAGTGATAGACTTTGGGTTTGATTATGGCCATCCTACTTTCTTTGATACGTTTGGCACAGGCTACCGAGTGAAAAAAGTATGGGAGCTTAATACAACAGGCACGCCACCAGCAGGCTATAGCTATGGGCATGAGCTGGTAGGCGATGCAACTATACAGGCACAAGGTACCGATAACCCGGCGCAGATGCACGGTACTGCAGTAGCAGGTATCGCCGCAGGCTCAGGCTTTGGTATCGCAGGCAACAAAACATTGGGTGTGGCTTTTCGGTCGGATATGGTGCTGGTAGGTGTGCGCCGCGATAGCATTGGCGACCAATGGATGCAAGGCAGCTTTTCTGATTTTATAGATGGCGTGAACTACATCTTCAGTTATGCCAGCTCGGTAAGCAAGCCATGTGTTGTAAACATTAGCTGGGGCTCACAATCGGGCCCGCACGATGGTTCTACACTCTTCAATCAGGCATGTAATAACCTGTCTGGCCCCGGTAAAATAATAGTAATGAGCGCGGGTAATGATGGTGAAGAAAAAATACACCTGGATAAGACATTCAACAGCAATACTAACGATACGCTGATCCATACCTTTACTACCTTTAGTACCAATACATACAAGCGTACATGGGTAGATGTTTGGGGCGAGCCATCCAAAACATTTTGTGCTAAGGTGACATTGTATAAAAACGGTGTAGCCGGTAATACGACGAATTTCTACTGTATAGACGACCAGACACACAACACCTATATACTTGGCGACAATGGACTGGATACCTGCTATGTAGATTTTATCACGTCATCAGCAGAGTTTAATAACAAACCACGCATCACGGTGCAGATATTCAATAAAGCAGGCGACAGTGTGCATGTGGCTGTAAAGGGTACTAATGGCTCTATACACATGTGGGACGAATCGTACTACTACGGCTATAAGTATGGCTATAGTAGCATATTTGAAAGCCTGAACCTGCCTGGCGCGGTAAATGGTAATACAAACTCTACGGTAAGCGATATGGGTAGTGCGCAATCGGTATTGCTGGTAGGTGCATACGCTTCAAAAACAAGCTTTACTGACATCAATAGCCAGTCGCGCAGCTACTCTGGCTATGTGGGTGTCAACAGGTTGGTGCCTTTCTCTAGCCATGGCCCGATGGCCGATGGCCGTATTAAGCCCGATATTACAGCCCCGGGCCTTACACTGGCCACAGCAGTAAGCTCATATACTACCAATTATTCGCCATTGGGCAGTAGCTCTAATAATACGGTATCGGCACAAAGCTTTGGTGGTAAGACCTATTACAATTGCGAATTTATTGGCACTTCAGCCTCATCGCCAATGGCTGCAGGTATTGTGGCACTCATGCTGGAAGCAAACCCGAAGCTTACACCTGTGCAGGTGCATGATATAGTAGCGCAGACAGCTATTAAAGATGCATATACAGGTACTATACCTGCAGGTGGCAATAACGATTGGGGTAACGGAAAAATAAACGCATACGCTGCCGCACGCGCTGCGCTTGCTGCAAACTCAGTATACCAGATGAGTGGTGCAAAAATGGATTGTAGCCTGTACCCTAATCCTAATAATGGCAGCTTTTCGCTAAGCTATACCGCTAATCGCAGCGAGCAACTGAAGGTAGAGGTGCTGGATATTACCGGCAAGAAACTATTGGATGATAGCTGGCAGGTGAACAATGGTAAAAATGTAAGGGAAATGAAACTGGAGGGTTTTGCCCCTGGGTATTATATAGTGAAGCTAACATCATCAACAGGCAGTATGAGTATAAAAACTGCTGTGGAATAAACTTGTAACTTTTAAAATAATAAGGGCAGCTAATGCTGCCCTTATTATTTTAATGAAGGGAATCTGTTGTTTTAATCAGTTACTATATTATAACGGCTAACAATTAACTGCATAGATCAAAATAGAATTTCATTTTTTATATATGTATCTCGCTCAAAGACACGTTCATGACAAATTAAATTCCAATTAAAATGCGGAAGTGCGCATAAATATGAACAAACCTTATTGATACATTTATATGTCATTAATAAGTGACCATCACGCTATTAAAATAAGGTTATATGTTCAACAAATACTCATTGCTTGCGGGTTGCATGGCTATAGCCGTGTCAGCTTCGGCAACTTTCACTCCCGTTACACTTACTGGTTTCAATCAGGATGTGGTAGCCAACGGTATTGGGGGCGCCACAACATCTACAACAGCAGCGGTAGATCTATCGGATTTTGCATTTTTAGCACCTGATTTCCAGGCTGTATCAACCAACCCCCTACCTGCCAAGTCGTTGCCTGCGGGTGGCCTCATCAATAGTGCATTAACACCCGGACTCACATTTCAGTTGGCCAACTATACCGGTAATAACGCACTGGTGCTTACAGCGCTTAATGCCAGTGGTACACTTACTTTTGGCACGCAGTATAGCGGCGACCTGTATGTGCTGGGTATGGCTGGTAACGGCCCTGTAACAGCTAACATAACAGTAAACTTTGCTGATGCTACCACGCAGGTGTTCAATGGGGTGAGTTTTTCTGACTGGTATTATCAGCCGGATTTTGCCATTAAAGGTATTGGCCGGGTAGGCAGGGCATCAAACGGAATAGAAACACCCGCGGACGACCCTCGCTTGTATCAACCTAAGTTGACTATAAGTGCGGCAAACTTAGGCAAGCCAATAGCAAGCATAACAGTAGTAAAAGCGATTTCGGGTGGCGTACTTAATATTATGGGCGTGAGCGTATGCCGTGTACCAACAGTAGCTACACAACCTGTGAACAGAACGATATGTGAAAGTGATAACACGACGTTTGCAATGACAGGCAACAATATCAATACTTATCAATGGCAGGTGAATACAGGTGCTAACTTTGTAGATGTAACGAATAACGCTACCTACAGCGGCGCTACCACCGGTACACTTACGCTTACCAATACGCCGGCTTCTTTCAATAGTTATACATACCGTTGTGTAGCTACCAGCGGATGTGGCGCTACGACAACATCAGCCACACGTACGCTTACCGTTAAGCCTAAGATCGCCATCACATCCCAAACAATGAGTGCGACAACCTGTACTAAAGGTGTGCTGACGATGGCTATCAACCATACTGGTAACGGACTTGGTTATCAGTGGGAAATAGATGATCCTTCAGCTGGCGGTGGTGGTTTTGTGCCCGTGCCTGCAACGTTCCCTTATGTGGGTACTAATACATCCCAGCTTACTGTCGTATCTGCAGATGATGTGTTGGACGGCGTAAAATTCCGTTGCCAGATACTTGGTGATTGCAACTCCGTAACAAGCGCCGAGATACCTGTAACCATATTGCCTGCACCATACTTTACACAACACCCGAAAGACGAGAGTTACTACAAAGGAGATGTGGGTAGCATGAGTGCGACAATAGGAGGAAATAACTATGAAGTATACTGGCAAGCCAGCGATGACGGTGGCTTAAAATATGTGAACCTGCACGATAATGAACTATATAGCTACACAAGAGGACCCCTTCTATATATAAAACAAGTTTTGCCAAGTTTTGACGGATGGAAGTTCCGCTGTATACTGAAATCTATTGACCCGCTGTGTAATGAGTTGCGCGATACTAGTGATGCAGGTACACTGCATGTTATGTATGCAGCTTCGGTAGCAGGTATGGATAAAGATGCAGTGTTTAGCATATACCCCAACCCTGTGCAGGCAGGCGCAATATATGTGCAGGCTGCCAATAACCATGCACAACCTGTGCAAGCTACTGTAGTAGATGCAATGGGCAGGGTGGTATATACCAAAGAAGTAAATTTCGCAACAGAAAAGCATATCGCTCTGCCAAGCGATATGCCTGCGGGGCTGTACTATCTGAAACTTAACAGTAATGAGATCAGCCAAACGCTGAACTTTATAAAAAGATAAACAGCTGTAAAAATGCTAAGAAAATAAGGGGCTCATTTGAGCCCCTTACGTTTTTACTTAGCTATTTCTATTTTCACTTTTTTGTTCTTTATTTTCTGGTCTTTGATGACATGCAACGTATGTGTAGCCCTACTTTTGCGTATGGCTACGAAAGAGAAAAAGTCTTTTACTTCAATAATGCCTATGTCTTCTTTCTTCAGTTCTCCTTTCTGGGTAAGGAAGCCTACAATGTCCACCTTGTTTACTTTGTCTTTTTTGCCTGCGGCTATAAAGAGTGTAAGCCATTTGGGCTTTTCAGGTATGTCCAGCTTTTCTGGTAGCTCTATGCTCTCGCTGGCGGGGTCGATATATGCAGGCGTTTTTTCGTCGGGAGAAAGGATGAGGATAGCTGTACCAGTTTTATCCATACGTGCGGTGCGCCCGTTGCGGTGGGTAAAGATATCTTCGGTATGCGGCAGGTGGTAGTGAATGATGTAACGTATGTTGGCAATATCGAGCCCGCGTGCAGCCAGGTCGGTTGTTACCAGGAAGCTGGAACTGCCGTTCCTGAATTTGCAGAGTGCGCTGTCACGCTCCTGCTGCTCCATAGCGCCATGGTAAAACACATTCAATATGCCTTGCTCTGTAAGGTATTTGCTGGTGCGCTCTACAGCCTCGCGATGGTTGCAGAAGATGATGGAAGGACGCGCACCTAGATAGCAGAGCAGTTGAAACAATGTTTGCAATTTATCCCTGTCTTCCGACTGCACGATCTTTATTGCCAGAGATTCATCTACTTCTTCATCGCTTAGAAAGTTGACGATTTTGGGATTGGCCATGCCTATAAATGCCGGGATAGCCTCAGCAAATGTGGCAGAGGTAAGTATGCGCTTCTTGATGTTTTTCAGCGAGCTTATGATAAATTCTACCTCTTCTTCAAAGCCTAGCTCCAGCGATTTATCAAACTCATCCAGCACAAGTGTGCTGATGCTGTCAACGGTGATATTGCCGCGCCTTATATGGTCGGCAAGGCGGCCGGGTGTGCCCACTATCAGTGCCGGTGCTTCTACCAGGTTGTTTTCCTCAGTTTCGCGTTTGTGGCCACCATAGCAACAGGTTATCTTCAGCCCCGTGCCCATACTGCGGAATACTTCTTCTATTTGCTGTGCCAACTCGCGCGATGGTACAATGACCAATGCTTGTGTTTGTTTCTTTATAGTAGTATCGATAAGTTGCACTACAGGTAGCAGAAACGCCAATGTTTTTCCTGAGCCTGTAGCCGATAGGATAATTGTATTGTCGTGTTGTTGTGTGGCAGCTAATGCTGCCTCCTGCATCTCGTTGAGGGCAGGTATTTTCATGTTGTCGAGTATATGTTTTATACTCTTTTCTTGCTGTTGCATTGCTGCAAAGCTACGAAAGCGAATTTTGACCTGTGTAAGAAGGTAATATAAGTGTAAAACTACTGCCTTGGCCAGGCTCGCTTTCTATTTCTATAGTGCCGCCATCTTTAGCAGCCATTTCCATGCATAAGTCTAAGCCTAGGCCAGTACCTTTTTCGCCTGAAGTGCCGGCTGTAGTATACATGGTGCTGCGCTGCAGTATTTTTTCTATGTTTTCACGGCTTATACCCCGCCCATTATCCTGCACGCTAAGGCGAACGGTGTCGGTACCCAACTCACTTACTAGTTTTACCAATCCACCTTCGGGCGTGAATTTGATCGCATTGTTCAGTAGGTTGCGGATGACGAGAAACGCATTATCCCTATCGGCAAATGCAAGGTGCGTATTGTCGCTATCGTTGCTAAGGGTAATATTCTTTTTCTCAGCTGAGGTTTTATATAGCCTGATAGCCAACTCACCAACATCGCACAGGTTCACAGCATCGGGATTGCTCTTAAATCCGTTCATCTGGCCGAATGCCCAGGTTAACATATTATCCATAGCTGTAGATAGGTAATCAATATTCGTCTTGATGTTATCTATATACATCACGAATTCTTCCTGCGAAATGATGCCTGCCTGCTGCATATCAATAATCGACCGCATATTGTTGACAGGAGTGCGGAGATCATGTGCTATGATGGAAAGCAGTTTGTCTTTGGTTTCATTGCTTTTTAGCAAGCCTGCTCGCGCCTGTTCCAGTTCCAGCTCATACAGCTTTTGCTTGTGTACATCCTGGTATACGCCCCTGATGCTTGTGATCTTGTGCTGGCTATTGAATACTGGCGTAGCGATCACTCTTACCCAGCGCTCGTTTCCAATGTGGGTGGTCAGCTTCATTTCAGCATCATAAGCCTGCTTGGTTTGCCGGGTTTGTTTAATGACATTGCTGATGAGCAACTGGTGCTCGATAGTATTGTTGCCAATGAGGTTTGCCGATATCCTTTTGTTGTCGTCATCCAGTTCGTTGATCTTGTACATGCTCTTTGTCCAGCGTATCTCGTTATTCTCTACTACATATTCCCACCCGCCAATTTGAGCCATTTTGCCTATTTCGTCCAGCATAAAATCATTGTACTCCAATTCCCGCAAGTGCTGTACGGTCTGATGTATGTCTATTATCGACCCGGCCATGTGCATAGGGTTGCCATTGATATCCCAGCGTGCCTGCCCCGATATCTCGAACCACCTATAGGTGCCACCGCCTGTTCTTATACGTACTTCTATCATGTAGGGGGTGCGGTTTGCCAGGTGATCATGTGCTGCCTGCACCATTATGTGCTTATCATCAGGATGCAGGAGGTGGTCAACCAAATAGTCGAAACTGGCAGGTAACGTAGTCTCTTCGTAATCCAGTAATCTATACAGCCGAGTTGACCACCGCTCTTTTCCCGTTTGAAAATCATGTTCCCATACCCCCGCATTAATACCCGCCACCATAAGATTAAGCGAGTGGTTGAGGTTCTCGGTAATGCGCTTTGCTATAACAACCTGGCGTTTACGGATCTTAACTTCCCTGTAGGCCTTTAGCAGTTTGCGGTGATACGGCAATACAAATACCAGCATCTCGCACAGCAGTACGATGGCCGATATGAACGCCAGTTGTTTCTGCTCGCGCCGCAAGGCCATTAGGTCCACCTCTGCATATTGAGATAATGAGGTGGTAATGCTGCTCATGTCGGCATCATATTGCTCTTTAAGTGCTGCAACTTGTGTAAACTGGCCTGACTTCACATCATTTAACGCTGCCTGCATAAAATAGTTGGAGAGGTAATGTTGCACTGTCCCAAGTTTTATCAGGTTTATCCTGATGTTTTCAGGTAACTGTAAGCGAAGCCCATAATGCCCGTTCGAGGAGTACAGTGCTTGCTGTACTGTATTCCATTCGTGGTTTGTACGAATTATTTTGCTGCGCGCTGTAGCGCTACGATTAGCGCGTAGCAGTTTGCTTGCCTCATCCAGCTGTATTTGTGCCAATGTACTTTGCCTGCCTGCATAGTATATGGTTCTAGTATATAGCAGGCTCCTATCCACTCTGTTCTGGATGAGGAAGTAATTGGCTACTGCCATTAATAGTATAGTAATGCCGAACATTATGTACAGCCATGCGTATTTCAGTCTCAACATAGGGGTAAAAGTGAATACAAATAGGTCGGCGTTTTTTTTGGAAAATATTAAAAATATTATGCCTCAATCGTATATGCGGCATCTAGCCAGTCATCCTACTGTGCAAGGCTTTGATTTTTTTGGAATATTTTTGCTGTAATATGCCTGATTTGAGCGCTTCTGTATATCTGATAACACCTCCATTCACCCAGCTTAATACTCCGTATCCGGCTACAGCATACCTCAAGGGTTTTCTGAATACGAAAGGTGTTGCTTCTTTTCAGTCAGATTTGGGTATTGAGGTGATATTGGCTATTTTTTGCAAGGATGGCCTCGCCAAGCTATTTGCAGAGATAGGTGAAGATGATAGCGAACGTAGCGATAATATCAGGCGCATCGTAGCACTAAAGGACAGGTATATACAAACTATAGACGCTACCATACAGTTTTTACAAGGTAAAAATCCAACACTGGCGCACCTCATCAGTAAGCGTAATTATTTGCCTGAGGCTTCACGCTTTGCGCAGGCCGATGACCTGAACCACGCTTTTGGCGCTATGGGCCTGCAAGACCAGGCCAAACATCTTGCCACGCTTTATCTGGAGGATATATCGGACCTGATAAAAGAATGTGTGGATGAGCATTTCGGATTTAGCCGCTATGCGGAACGTATGGGCCGCTCGGCCAATAGTTTTGATGAACTGTATGCAGCGTTGCAAAGGCCGTTGAGTTTTGTTGATACGATAACAGTTGAGATACTGGAGCAGCGTATGGCTACAGTAAACCCTAAGCTGGTAGCATTGTCGGTACCTTTTCCCGGCAATCTTTTTGCCAGCTTCCGCTGTGCGCAGTGGATCAGGCAGCATTATCCTGATGTGAAAATAGTGATGGGTGGTGGATTCCCTAATACAGAGCTGCGTTCCCTGTCAGACCCTCGTGTGTTTGAATTCTACGATTTCATAACACTGGATGATGGAGAAACCCCGATAGAAAACCTGCTGGATCATATTGATGGAAAGAAAGGAGTAGAGGAACTGAAGCGAACCTTTGTGTTGCTGAATGGAGTGGTTACTTATATCAATAACCCCGCCTGCGGCGATTACAAACAGGGGCAGGTAGGTACACCAGACTATAGCGATTTTTGTCTGGACAAATATATTTCTGCCATAGAGATCACTAATCCTATGCACAGCCTGTGGAGCGATGGCCGCTGGAATAAGCTGACCATGGCGCATGGTTGCTACTGGGGCAAGTGTACCTTCTGCGATATATCGCTACCCTATATACAGCTATACGAACCCGTAACGGCACAGTTGCTATGCGACCGTATGGAGGAGATAATAGCCCAGACAGGACAGAATGGTTTCCATTTTGTTGATGAAGCCGCCCCGCCTGCACTCATGCGCGCATTAGCGCTCGAGATCATTAAGCGCGGGCTTACCGTTAGCTGGTGGACCAATGTGCGATTCGAGAAAAGCTTTACGCGCGATCTGTGCCTGTTACTAAAAGCTTCGGGCTGCATAGCAGTATCGGGTGGTCTGGAGGTAGCGTCAGACCGATTGCTGAAGCTGATAGATAAGGGCATTACCGTAGCGCAAGTGGCCAGGGTAAATAAGAACTTTACAGATGCGGGTATTATGGTGCATGCCTACCTGATGTATGGCTTCCCTACCCAAACGGCACAGGAAACTATAGATTCGCTGGAGATGGTGCGCCAAATGTTTGAAACCGGTATACTGCAATCAGCATTCTGGCACCAGTTTGCCATGACGGCCCATAGTCCTGTAGGCCTCAACCCCGAAAAATACAAAGTGATAGCTATGAGCAAGGGCGGCAGCTTTGCCAATAACGATGTGGTGCACGAAGACCCAACCGGAGCCGACCATGATGCGTATAGCTATGGGTTAAAAAAATCGCTGCTCAATTATATGCATGGGGCCTGCCTCAACCACCCACTGCACAACTGGTTCGATTTTAAAGTGCCAAAGACGCAAGTACCCAACGATTATATAGTAAAAGCACTGGAAGAGGAAGCCTATACCTCACCAAAGCCTACAGCCAAAGTAGTATGGTTGGGCACAAAGCCTCAGTTTGAGGTTGTAACAAAATCGAAAAAAGGCAACCAGTGGGAAATGGCCTCGCTTACGTTCGAGACGTTGCAGCAGAGTTTTAATATAAAACTGGATATAGACAAAGGGAAATGGCTGGCAACTATGTTACAGGTACTAACAACTGAACAACCGCCCCGTACACTACAGCAGATACAAGAAAGCTATGAGGCTGAGGGCTGGGATGATTTTGAGCTGTTTTGGGATAATAAACCAGTTAATACCCTATACAAAGCAGGATTGCTGCATTTGTAGTCATTTACTTATTGTGGTAAAATACCAAGCAGGCAATGGTAAACAATACCAGGCTAACAACATTGGCCAGTGTAAGTGTAACCCCAAGGAACATAATGAAATAGCCGGTAACTATCCGGTTGCTATGCCATGCTATATCGAGGGTAGGAGAGCTGGGGTTGGCTACTACATGCTGTAGTTCATCATCAAAATCCAGCTGAGCCAGTACAGTCCATAACAGTGCAATGCCCATCAGGGTAATACCTGCCAGATTGAGCGCCGGCATATCCAATATATCTATGGGGATAAAATTTCGATAGATGAATGGGTAGATGGTAAAACATAAAACAACTGTGGTAAAGCCCATGGTAAGCATACGGCAGGCCCTGCCACGCACAAGTATCTTACGCTCAACACCTTGCAGGTTCAACAATACTTTAGGGTTTTTGCGGCGTATCTCAGCCCACAGTATAGCTATTACATAAAATGCGAATGCAAACGCAAGTACCGGTTGTCCGAGATTAGATTCGTGTAAGTTATTCATCATCACAATGTCCAAATAGGTTTCGGGGGCAATAAAGTTATCTAAAAATGAAATTTTAGAAAAATTACTTTTTATTGAAATGATTTAACCTCTTATGTCCATAAAATGCGTTGATAATCACTACATTCGCAACGGATGCAAAGGCTTCTCGCTTGGATGGGCCGTTTTGAAGGGCCCTTTGTAAAAATTGTTGGTAATGCCGCTGATTTCTCCATAGAGTCGCGGGCCTTTCACACGATATGTGCACTTACCATGCTGGTATTGCTTATCCTGTTGCCGTTCAATATATGGATGCAGGTGCCCATGCTGGTGGGGCTTGTGATCGTGCTTATTATCGCGCTTAGCCTATCGTTTTACTTATCTAGGGTTGCAAATAGATACAAGGCGGGCCTTCGTATTTACCTGTTCTTTGCAAACGTATCACTCATAGGTGCGTTCTATTACGATTCTGGCAGCCACGGGCCATCTCTACTTCTATTCTTCCTTAGTTTCATGCTGCAGATAGTGGTGACACCACGCAAACAGCACATTTGGATAGCAATAACGCATTTGTTCATTGCTATTACGCTACTCTCGCTGGAGCGTGCATACCCCGATCTGATACCCAATGTATACAAAACGGAGAATGAACGTTTTGTTGACTATGTGTCTACTTATATTGTTGCAATAGGCTTCATATATGGTACTATTATTTACCTGCGCAACAATTATATGCGCGAGCGTAAGATTGCAATACTCCGCTCTCACGCCATTGCCAAGCAGAACAGGCAACTGGAAGAAGTGAATAATGAGAAGAACAAGTTGTTTTCCATTATCTCACACGATTTGCGCAGCCCGCTCAATTCTATCCAGAGCTATCTTGAACTGTTGGGTACGCAAAATATACCAGATGAGGATAAAGCATATTTTGAAGGCTCTTTGCGCGATCTTACCAAAAACACTTCTGATATGCTGTACAACCTGCTCATCTGGTCGAAAGCGCAGATGGAGGGTATAAAGCTGAGCCTGAAAGAACTCCCGTTGTATGGCTCTCTGTACAATATTCTTGTGGTAGAAAAAAGCATTGCGTTGAAGAAAGGAATTGAGTTGACAGATGATATTGATGGGCATATCATTGTACAGGCCGATAGCGATATGCTGGAGCTAGTGGTACGCAACTTGCTGAATAACGCTATTAAGTTCACCAACAGCGGCGGTAGTATCAAAATCAGTGCTCATGTTGAGGATACTACCTGCGTTATTTGCATTACCGACACTGGCATTGGCATGAGCAAAGAAGTGCAAGCCGATGTGTTCAAAATGAAACACAGTAATTCCTTTGGTACTAACAACGAGAAGGGTGTAGGGCTTGGTCTCGCTTTGTGCAAAGAGTTTGTGGAGATGCAAGGAGGTAAAATATGGTTCAGGTCAGAAGAGGGTAAAGGCACTAAATTCTGTGTGTCTATGCCGCTGGCCCTAGTTTAGGTTAGTCTACTATTTCAGCATCATTTTCAGATTGTTTTCCTTTCCAGCTGGTTTTGCGTTCGTCAGAGCGATCGGCACCAGTAGTTCGGTCTGTTGATTCATCGAGGCCTGCGCGGCCTCCGGCTTTCTTTTGCGCTTCCTGTGCTTCTTTTACCGGAGTGGCTTTCTCGTCTGTTTTTCTTGGTTTTTTCATGGCTATTAGTTTCAGGATATGTTGTAAAAACCATGCCTGTAAACAAAAGCGCGCAAGTGATAAACTTGCGCGCTTTCTGCTGTTGTTTTTTTAATGCTTATATCATGCTTACGCTTCTGTTCAGGAAGTTAGTAAGGTCGCTACCGGTAAGCATGCCTTGCGAAAGTAGGGCAAGGTCGAAGGTGTGCTTCGCCAGCTGGTTCTGCTCATCCTCGTTGGTTGTGCTTAGTATGCGGCTCACTAGCTTGTGGTTGCCATTGATGGCTACTTTATAGTTATCCGGCATCATACCGTAGAAGTTCATAGGCCCACCCATTTTCGACATGTCTTTCATCCTGCGCATAAACTCATCCATTGTGATGGTAACAGGCAGGTCGTCGGGGCTCAGACTCTCCACACTCACCGTCATGTTGGGCTTGCTGATGGCACGCTCGAATATCGTTTTCACTTTACCAGCCTCATCCTCGCTCAATACATGGCTGATGTTCTCGTCTTTTTCTATAAGTTTCTCTGCTATGTCGGCGTCTATACGTTTAAAGGCTACTTTCTCCATCTTCTGCTCCAGTTTGCTGATGAAGTGTGTGTCCAATGGGCCGTCCATCAGCAGCACATCGTAACCTTTATTGCTGGCTGAGCGTATGTATGCGTCATGCTTGTTCGGTTCACCTGTATACAGGAATACTACCGTGCCGTTCTTGTCAGTTTGCAGTGGCGCTATTTTGGTTTGGTATTCTTCCAGCGTAGTGTGCTCTTTGGCAGTATTGGTAAGCAGCGCGAAATCTTTACCCTTATCATAAAACTTATCATCGCTCACCATGCCATATTTCACAAACAAGCCAATATCTTCCCATTTTTCTTCGTACTGCTTGCGGTCTTTTTTATACAGCTCGCTCAGCTTGTCGGCTACTTTTTTGGTGATGTAGTTGTTGATCTTCTTCACATTGCCATCGGCCTGCAGGAAACTGCGCGATACGTTCAGCGGTATGTCCGGTGAGTCTATCACGCCATGCAGCAGCATCAGGAATTCCGGCACTATATCCTTCACCTCATCGGTAATGAATACCTGGCGCGAGTAAAGTTTTATCTTGTTGCGTTGCAGCTCCAGCTCGTTCTTTACTTTAGGGAAGTAGAGCACACCTGTAAGGTTGAATGGATAATCCACGTTCAGGTGTATCCAGAACAATGGCTCTTCAGAGAAAGGATACAGCTCGCGATAGAATTTCAGGTAGTCTTCGTCGGTAAGATCTGATGGTGCTTTGGTCCATATCGGGCTGGAGTTGTTGATGATATTATCAACTTCAACTTCTTTGTACTTGGTTTTGCCTTCCTGGTCTTCGCCATCAGCTACTTGCTCGGTGCGTATGCCGAATTTTATGGGAACAGGGAGGAATTTGCAGTACTTATCGAGTATGCTTTGCAGCCTTGCTTCGTCCAGAAACTCTTCCGATTCAGCATTTACATGCAGTATGATGTCGGTGCCGCGTGTGGTGCGGTTACCGTCTGTTATTTCAAATTCCGTGCTGCCATCGCATATCCACCTCGCAGGCGTAGCGCCATCCTGATAAGAAAGGCTCTGTATCTCTACCTGGCCGGCTACCATGAATGCCGAGTAGAAGCCAAGACCAAACTTACCGATGATCTCGTTGGCATCTTTGGCGTCTTTGAACTTCTCCATGAATTCCGTTGCGCCCGAGAATGCGATCTGGTTGATGTACTTCTTGATCTCTTCGGCGGTCATACCAAGACCATTGTCTGAAATGGTGATGGTTTTTGCTGCTTCGTCCAGCTTTACCTCAACCAGTGGCTCGCCCACTTCGCCATTGAACTGGCCAAGGGCGCCCAGGCGTTTTATCTTTTGTACAGCATCTACTGCATTCGATACCAGCTCGCGCAGGAATATCTCATTGTCTGAGTAAAGGAATTTCTTAATGATGGGGAAGATGTTCTCGGTATGTATCGAGATGGTACCTTTTTCTTGCATATATGGTTATGGTTTTATTCTGAGTTTAGATTTTCAATAATTGTTCCTAGTTGCCAAAGCTTGACAAATTGTCGCTAATGTCCTTAAAGCATAAGGCTGCTGCATAAATGAGTGTGTTAAACTGTCAGTAGGGTGGGCTATGCAAACAAATTGCCTGCAATATGGTCGGCAAATAATTTCCCCGAGCGGGTCAGGAACAACCCGCCTTGTTTAGCCTCCACCCAGCCTTTGTCTATATAGGGCTGCGCCTGATCTTTGATATTGCCAGCAAGCTCCTCACCCCATTCGCGCCGTACTTTCTTCAGGTTGCAGCCCCACATTGTGCGTAGCGATGTCATGATGTACTCATTCAGCCTATCGGTTGAGGTCAGTTTTTCTTCCTCGTATTCCGGCTTACCGTGTAGCAGAATGCTTTTAGCATAAAGTGCATTATTAGCTACATTCCACCTGCGGTTGCTGCCGTCAAAAGAGTGTGCCGACGGGCCTATGCCCAGGTAGGGCACACCTTTCCAGTAGTTGGTATTGTGTATGGCATAGTGGTTAGGCAGTGCCAGGTTCGATATTTCGTAATGCTCGTAACCCATTGTAGCGGCCTGTTCCATCAGCATCTCAAACTGGCCTGCGGCCTGCTCGTTATCTACATCGGCGCTTTTCTTTTTAGCAATAGCATTTTGCAATGCTGTGCCTTTCTCTACGGTAAGGGCGTAGGCTGAAAAGTGGGGGATACCCAACACTTTTACCTGCGATAGGTTATGCAGCCATTCCTTATCTGTAAGGCCAGGAGTGCCATATATCAGGTCGATACTCAGCTTTTCAAAGCCCGTATCCTGCGCCGCTTTTATAGCATAGTCGGCCTCGCTGGCGTTGTGCGCGCGGTTCATGTACTTCAGGTCGGCTTCTTTAAACGACTGTACCCCTATGCTAAAGCGGTTGATAGGGGTGCTTTTTAGCGATTTTAGGTAGGATAGGTTCAGGTCATCAGGGTTAGCTTCCAGGGTAAACTCCTGTATCTCCCCCACGTTGTAGTGCTGCTGCACCTGCTCCCATATTCTGTTTATTTCGTCGGCGCTCAGTAGCGAAGGTGTTCCTCCGCCAAAGTATACGGTTTCTACCGGTGTATTTGCCAGGAAGCCTTTTTGTAGCTCAAGCTCCTTCAATATGGCAGCCATCACTTCATCCTTCAACTTCAGCGAAGTAGAGAAATGGAAGTTGCAGTAGTTGCATGCTTGCCTGCAAAAAGGTATATGTATGTAGATGCCTGCCAATCGTATCGTTTGGCAGCAAAATTAGGCTATGTAAATTGTGAATAACTTAAAATAAACCCTTACGTGCTGCGTTTGCCAAAAAAACTAAATTTGTCCGGTCGCTTATGCCATACACCCGCATTGTATTCTTTCTTTTTGTTTGCTGTCTTTTGTTGGGCACGCCTATAGCTGCACATGCCAAGGTAAGCCCAGCGAAATATGGGCTGATAGGTACGTTTACGCCGTCGAAAGAACAAATGACCGCCAGTATGGATAGCGTATTGAATGTCCATCCTCAATTGGCCCATACAAAAGTGATCATAGCGGTAGAACGGGTAAGGCAGGGTAAGAACCTGACCTTCGATTTTTATTTTCTGCTGGCTATCACAATGCTGATGGGGGTTATCAGGCTGATCGATCCCCGTTATTTCCAGAATTTGTGGAAGGCTTTTCGTAACCCTACATTAAGTTCCCGGCAGTTGAAAGATCAGTTGGAAAGCGCCTCCGTACCCAGCATGCTGATGAATGTAATATTTACTATCGTCGGTGGGGCTTATGTATACTATCTGGTTAGGTTGTTTACCCCGAAAACCGCCGGGCATGTATCGCCCATATTGCTGCTGTGTATGATCATAGGGGGTATGATGCTGATATATCTGGCAAAATACTTTGTCATACGGTTTAGCGGTTGGGCATTCAGGGTAGATAGTATTACCGAGCATTATGTATTCAACGTATTTCTTATTAATAAAATACTGGCGATAATACTGTTGCCTGTCTCTATTTTGCTGGCCTTTGCCGATCCCGCTATATCGGGTCCGGTAGTTATCATATCGTTTATCCTGATAGGTTTTCTGTTCGTGAACCGCTATACGCGTTCGTGGCAGGTATTCGGTTCGTTCTTCCAGTACAGCAAGTTTCATTTTTTTACCTACCTTTGCGCCTCGGAAATTTTGCCAATGGCAATATTGATGAAATTGTTGGTACAAGGATTGCTGTATTAAAAAAGACAGCACCTTAGAATATAAAACCCCTTTGTTACGACCTATTATGGCCAAAGCTGAGCGTTCGTCAAGTAAAAGCACAGGGAAAAAGGAGCAAAAGATCAACACCATACTGATCACGCAACCACGTCCTGACACCGAAAAATCACCCTATTTCGACCTAGCGAAGAAATATCAACTGCAACTGGAGTTTCACCCCTTTATACGTGTTGAAGGCTTGAGTGGTAAAGAGTTTCGCAAGCAAAAAGTGGATATTGGAGAGTATACGGCTATCATTTTCACCAGCCGTAGCGCTATCGATCACTTCTTTCGTATATGCGAAGAGCTGAAAGTTAAGGTATCGCAGGATATGAAATACTTCTGCATTACCGAGGCTGTGGCACTATACCTGCAAAAATTTATACTCTATCGCAAGCGTAAGGTGTTCTTTTCTGCCGATGGTAGCACCGATGGGCTGCTGGAGGTGATAGGCAAGCATAAGAATAACGAAAAATTCATATTGCCAACATCCGGAGACACCGGAAAGAATGATATCGCACAATTCCTCATGAAGCACAATTCTACATTCGTAGAGTCGGCACTGTATCGTACTGTTGCCAACGATATTGAGCCGATAATGAAGAAAGGGCATTACGATATGATCGTTTTCTTTAGCCCGTTCAGCGTGCAGACCTTATTCGACCATGATCCCAAATTCAAACAAAACGGTACACTGATAGGTGCTTTTGGCCCTACCACGTCGAAAGCTATAGAAGATGCAGGCCTGAGGCTGGATGTAAAAGCACCGGCTCCTAATACACCATCTATGGTGTCGGCCCTGGAGCGCTATCTGGCCGATGCGAAATAGAAAATCATCTGATATTGATATTTAAGCCCGCTTTTAGCGGGCTTTTTCATGGGCTACAATGTGGTTTATGCATAATTTGCAGCATGGCCAACAGACTGATAGACGAAGCAAGCCCTTACTTGCTACAACATGCCCACAATCCCGTAGACTGGTATCCGTGGGGCGATGAAGCATTTGCAAAAGCTAAGGAAGAAAACAAACCAGTGCTGGTGAGCATAGGCTACGCAGCCTGCCATTGGTGCCACGTAATGGAGCGTGAGAGCTTTGAAGACGAAGCAACGGCTGCGTACATGAACAAGTACTTCATCAACATAAAGGTAGATCGCGAAGAGCGCCCTGATGTCGATCACCTCTATATGGATGCCGTGCAGGCCATCAGCGGTAGTGGCGGCTGGCCGCTTAATGCTTTTGTAACCCCCGATAGGGTGCCTTTTTATGGCGGCACATACTTTCCTCCGCGCCCGGCTTACAGCCGCCCCTCGTGGATGCAATTGCTACAGCGTATGCAACAGCTATGGCAACAGCAAAAGAATGAGGTAGACGCGCAGGCTACCCAGATGCTGCAATACCTGCAAAACGCTTCTAAGGCCGCTTTTGGTAAAGCGGTTAATGCCTGGGATAAGGAAACCTGCAAAACAATGGCTGCCAACCTCCTACAGCAGGCAGATACCGAGCATGGCGGCTTTGGCCGGGCACCTAAATTCCCCGGAACTATGTCCATCAGTTTTTTGTTGGAGCATTATCATTTCACAGGCGATGAGGCCGCTATAAAACATGCCCTGCTCAGCCTCGATGCTATGAGCGCCGGAGGTATCAACGATCAGTTGGCAGGAGGCTTTGCCCGCTACTCCACCGATGATGTTTGGCTAGCCCCTCACTTCGAAAAAATGCTGTATGACAATGCCTTACTGATACTCTCGCTATGCGATGCCTACAGCATTACCAAAGAAGAACGCTACAAGCATACTATAGAGCATACTATTGCGTTTGTAGAAGAGGAATTGGCTGCACCAAATGGGATTTTTTACAGTGCGCTGGATGCGGATAGTGAGGGTGAAGAAGGCAAATACTACACCTGGACATGGGAAGAATGGCAACAACACGCAGGTGATGATAATGGCATTGCGGCAGCTTATTTTGGTGTTACAGAAGAGGGCAACTGGGAGCATACAAACATCCTGCATATAGCGGGCGACGTGGCCGAAATTGCGCAAGAAAAAGGCGTGAGTATGAACGATGCAGCAAAGTATATAATTGCTGTAGAGGATAGACTGAAAGCTGTGCGCAGTAAGCGTATAAGACCACTGATCGATGATAAAAGCCTGCTGGCCTGGAATGCATTGATGAACCTGGCGCTTTGCAAGGCCGGTAACGTGCTTCAGAGCGAAACTTATCGCGATCGCGCGGTAAGCCATATGCAGGAGATGCTTGCAAATTTTGATACCACTAATGGCCTGATGCACGTATGGAAGAATGGTAAAGCTACAGTGCCTGCTAATCTTGATGATTATGCTTACCTGGTGCAGGCAATGATACAACTGTCAAGCGCTACCGGCGAGGAAAGCCTGTTACAACAAGCTGAGCGGCTTACCGATGTGGTAATGAAAGAGTTTGCGCACGATGATGGTAGCTTTTTCTATTTCAGTGCGGCCTCGGCGCAAGATATACCTGTGAGGAAAGTGGATATTTACGATGGTGCCCTACCATCTGCAAATGCAGTAATGGCGCATAATCTGCTGCTGTTGGGTATGTGCATGGAGCGTACTGTATTTAGTGAGCATGCACAGCATATGCTGGCCAAGGCATTGGACACCACCGTTCGGTATACATATTCGTTTGCTTATTGGGCTATGTTGCACCAGCGATATGCCGAGGGAATAAAGACGGCAGCGATAGCCGGCCCCGACAGAATGCAGCAGTTACAAGGCCTCCTGATGAGCTATATACCTCAATGCCTGCCGCTTACTTCAAAAAAAGAAATATCTGAATTGCCTTTATTAAAAGATAAAAAATTCCAAAACCAAACACATATATTTGTTTGCACAGACACCGCGTGTATGCCCGCTGTGGCTGATGTGGAGGCTGCTTTAGAATTGATCCGCTGTTAGTATTAAGACGGTTAGCATAAATGTTTAAGTTTGAAAATCTTAACAAATTTTTTTTCGGAACTTGCATTTTTGGAAAAATCTTTAAATATTGTGCATCGGTTTTGTTGTGAAGTAGTCCACAAAACCAAGAAAATAACTTTATTTGCCTAAACGCAAAAACAATAACAACTGTAGTATGAAACAACTTTCCCTGAAGATCTCGGCTGTAGCGGTCCTCGCGTTAGCAAGTTGCGGACAACCGGGTTCTGGAGGCCAATTGGTTGGCGAGCCAACTACTATGACTTATAAGGCTCCTGTTCCACTTGGCATGGTGTATGTTCCTTCTGGAGTGTTAAAAATGGGTGCAAGTGACGAGGATCTACGTGGCAAGAATGATGCGTTGATCCGCACAGTTCAGATGACCGGCTTCTATATGGACGCTACGGAGATCTCGAATTCAGAATACCGCCAGTTTACCAGCTGGGTGCGCGATTCAATAGCCCACACTCAACTGGGTGACTTTATAGACAACCCCGATGGAACACAGCGTGTAGATATGAGGAAGAAGATCAACTGGCGCGATCAGGATCTGCAAGACCAATTGTCTAACATGTTCATAGCTGCAGAGCAGTCTGGCTGGGGCAGAAAAGAATTCGATAACAGCAAGCTGGTGTATCATTACGAGACATTCAACTACGAAAATGCTGTAAGAAATCCTACGCAACCTCGTACCAACTTTATCGAGAAAAAAGATATCGCTATCTACCCTGATACTACAGTATGGGTAAGGCAGCTCAACTATTCTTACAACGAGCCTATCGCTCAGCAATACAACTGGTTCCCTGCCTTCAACAACTATCCTGTAGTTGGTGTAACATACAACCAGGCTAATGCTTTCTGTAACTGGCGTACCAATATGTGGAGGTCTGACCGTGAGAAAATGAAACTGTTTTTTGAAGGTGAGTTCAGCCTGCCAACAGAATCTCAGTGGGAGTGGGCTGCACGTGGTGGCCGCACAGAATCTCCATATCCTTGGGGTGGTCCGTACCTGGTTAACAAAAAAGGTTGCTACCTGGCTAACTTCAAACCTCAGCGTGGTAACTATGCAGCTGACGGTGGCCTGTACACTGTACCGGTTGATCGCTACTGGCCTAACGACTACGGTCTGTACAACATGGCTGGTAACGTAGCTGAGTGGACAAATTCTACTTATGTTTCTACTGCATACCAAACTGTAGCTGATGTTAATCCAGATATCAACTATCAAGTTCAGGATAACGATCCTCAGTGGATGCGTCGTAAAGTGATCCGTGGTGGTAGCTGGAGGGATGTAGCTTACTATCTGCAAACCAGCACACGCGATTACGAATATGCTGATACAGCAAAAGCTTATATCGGTTTCCGTTGTGTTTATCAGCAGATTTCACCAGCTTTAACTAACAGGCGCTAATAATAAATAATAGAAAAATTTAATTTTCAACCTCAAGAAAATTTCTAAAAAAGATGAGTTCAATTACTTTGTTTTTCGAAACCAGCCAGGGTAAGTATATCAAAAACCTTATTATCGGTATGGGTGCGTCAATCGTACTGTTAGGAGCGCTGTTCAAAATTCAGCACTGGCCTGGTGCAGGTCCAATGCTTACAATAGGTATGATCACTGAAGCATTCCTGTTCGCAATGCTGGGTCTGCTTCCACCACATAAAGATTACTACTGGGAGCGTTTCTACCCTGGTATCGACGAAAACCCTCACGTTGAGGCTTACCGTAAAGGTGTGAAATTTGACTCTGCTGCCGGCAAATCATCTCCTGGTGCTACACTGGATAAAATGATGGAAGATGCTCAGATCGCTCCTGCTAACATCCGCCGCCTGGGTGATAACCTGCAACGCTTCGGTACTGTAGTTGAGCAGATCAAAGATATCTCTGAAGTTACTGCAGCTACTAACGATTACTCTAGCAGCGCTCGCGAAGCCGCTACCGCTCTGGGTGAAATGAAAAATACTTTCGTAGGCGCAAGCAATACAATGGCATCATTCAACAATGCTGCTGATGATACTGCACGTTTCCATGAGCAAGTTCAAGTACTGTCAAGGAACCTGGGTTCTCTGAACCAGATCTATGAGGTAGAACTACAGGATGCTAACAACCACCTGAAAGCTATGAACAAATTCTATAGCAACCTGGTGAACGCTTCTGATGCAATGGCTTCTAGCGCAACTGACGCTGTAGCTGCTAAAGAGCAAATTGCACTGCTGTCGAAAAACCTGACTACGCTGAACCAGATATATGGCAACATGCTTTCAGCAATGCAGGGCCGCTAATTTGGGTAGAGACGATTGATTTTAAGAAAAAACATTTAACACATAACCTTAGTAAAATAGTTACAGGATGTCGATGCCCAAAGAGCCGCGGCAGCTGATGATCAACCTCATGTACTTGGTGTTGACCGCGATGCTTGCCCTGAACGTATCTTCCGAGATATTGCATGCGTTCAAAACTATTAATCAGAGTATCACTTCTTCTAACAGTTCAATAGCTGATAAGAATAACAAACTTTATCAGGGATTTGACGAGCAGGAGAATATGGAAGGCCAGCGTGACAGGGTAAAACCTTATAACGACAAGGCAAAAGCAGTAAAAGCTGCTGCCGAGGCTACTATTAAATATCTCGAAAATTGGAAAGAAAAGATCGTTGCTGAGTCTGGTGGACGCGATGAGAAAGGTGAGATCAAAAGGGAAGATAACATTGATGCGAGCACTTTGCTGCTTGTTGACAAGAAAGGTGGTGCTGAACTGAAAGCTGAGTTGGTTAAATTCCGCGAAATGCTGCTGAGTACAGTTAAACCAGAAGTAAAAGCACAATTCGAGAAAGATCTTCCGATCAAAATAGTTGAACCTGAAAGGTCAGATAACAACCCTCAGGCTGACTGGTCAGTAGGTTATTTCCACAACATGCCTACTATGGCCGTTGTAACCCTGCTGTCAAAATTCCAGAATGACGTTCGTAACAGTGAAGCTGTAGTAGTACAGCAGCTGGCTAACGAGGCCGGTGATATTCAGGTGAAATTCGATGCCTTCCAGGCGATAGCTGTACCTAAAACAAGCTATGCACTTGCTGGTCAGAAAGTTGAAGCGCAGATCATGTTGGCTGCTTATAACAAAGCTGTTAATCCAAGCGTAACTTCAAGCGGTGGCCGTGTATCTAAAGTTGAAAACGGTATCGCTTATTGGGAAACTGCTGCTTCTGGTGTTGGTCTGCAAACAGTACGTGGTACTGTAAGTATCAACATGGGCGGTGTAGTTAAAACACAGCCATACGAGTTCCAGTACATGGTAGGTTCTACCGGTGCTTCTATCCAGCTCGACAAAATGAACGTGTTCTATATTGGTGTACCTAACCCGATAACTGTATCTGCAGCAGGTTACTCACTTGAAGACGTATCAGTTTCTGCTCCTGGTGTTGATATCAAAGCAGGTGATGCAAAAGGTAAGTTCGTTGTTACTGCCAGCAAACCTGGTAAGATCAATGTAGATATCAATGCGAAAGATGCTGCTGGTATGAAAAAAGTTGGTTCGATGGAAGTACGTGTTAAGTTTATTCCTGACCCGGTTGCGAAAGTGGGTGGTAAAACAAGTGGCGCTATGCTTTCAAACCAATTCAAAGCACAGGCCGGTATCGTAGCGGTTCTTGAAGGTTTCGACTTTGATGCCCGTTTCGTAGTAACAGAGTATCAATTGAGCGTAGTACCTAAGCGTGGTGAGCCAATCGGTCCATTCAATGTAAAAGGTCCGTTGTTCTCAGGTAATAGAGATGTTGAGTCTGCCATTAGCAGGGCTAAGCCAGGCGATAGGATATATCTTGAAGAAATAAGGGGTATTGGTCCTGATAAAAGGAGCCGTTCTCTGAACCCGATCTCTTTACTTCTTCAATAGTATTTTTTAACTTTACTTCATTAAGCAAATCGTTCAAGGATTATGAGCATCCTAAAAGCATACAGGTTCGCAGCTACTACTGCCTTACTTTTAGTTAGTGGTCTGGCATTTGGCCAGGGTACCACCGATCCGGCACAGCCGCAGTTCAATTCATACGATGGTGTGAATAAAGACTGGCAGCCGTCTCTGGTAACTGATGGTGTGTACGACCGTGTACCCCACGTAACCAAAATACAAGACTGGCAGACCGTGCGCGAAGCCGATATCATGTGGAAGAAAAGGGTATGGCGCGAGATAGATATCCGCGAAAAGCAAAACATGGCTTTCCGTTATCCTGGTGATGACTATACCGGTGGTGGTTTCTTCATCGAGATTATTCTTGATGCCGTTAAGAAAGGCAAGATCAAAGCCTATTCAAACATGGACGACCGCTTTACCGCTGCACTGTCTAAAGAGCAGATCATGGAATTGCTGATAGGTAAGCCTGATACGCTTCTTGTAGAAGATCCTGTGACTGGTAACATGATCATGAAGATATCTAGCCGTGAGTTCAACCCCGATGTAGTTACTAAGTATCGTATCAAAGAAGACTGGGTTTTCGATCGTAACCTGGGCCGTATGGTGGTTCGTATCATAGGTATAGCACCAATACAAGACAGGCTGAACGAAGATGGCACTTTCCGTGCTTCTCAGGCTGTATTCTGGCTGTATTATCCTGAAATGCGTGAAATGCTTGCTCAGTATGAGGTATTCAACCCTGAGAACGACGTAGCACGTATCACTTGGGAAGAGTATTTCGAAGGCCGCTACTTCTCTAGCAAGATCATTAAAACCAGCAATCCATTCAATGCCAGCTTCCGCGAAAGGGGGATGTCTAATATGGAGGCTCTGTACGAAGGTCAAAAATCTACAGACATGCTCTTCAACAAAGAGCACGATATGTGGGTATATTAATACCTTCTGCGTATAAAAATATCATCGCCCTGCAACTATTATTGCAGGGCGATTTTTTTGTTATTGTCTATGAAGTTAACTTGCACAAATTTTTTCCTGATTTCATGACCAAAGAACTGCCGATACTCGAAGTGTGTTTGTCTCCCGCCTTATTACATCTTTATGATACTAGAGGTAAAATAGTGGTGATTATTGATGTTTTCAGGGCTACCTCTACCATAGCAGCGGCACTGCATAACGGGGCAAAGGCAGTATTGCCTGTTGCCAGCGTGCCTGAATGTATAGAACTGGGTAAACAAATAGAGAATAGTATTACAGCCGGTGAGCGGGATGGTAAGGTAGCAGAAGGGTTGCAGTACGGTAATTCGCCGTCAGAGTATCCAGGTTCATTTATAAAAGATAGAACGCTGGTGCTCACCACTACCAACGGTACGCGCCTGTTGCACATGGTGCAGGATGCGGATACGATTATTACAGGTTCGTTTGTAAACCTGAGTGCGGTATGCGATTTTCTGCTTCAGCAGGGCAAAAGCGTATTACTTGGTTGTGCAGCGTGGAAAGATAAGTTCAACCTGGAGGATACACTATTTGCCGGTGCGGTTGCTACACGCTTAAAGCACCAGTACAGCATCAATTGCGATAGCGCACGTGCTGCGATGCACCTGCATGAGCAGGCATCTGCGCGCGAGAATTATATTTCATTCTTAAAGGATAGCTCGCATTACAAACGCCTTTCAGCTTATGGGCTGGAGGCTGATATGGAATACTGTGCTACCCCCGATGTACACCCGGTAGTGCCTATACTCAAAGGCAGGGAGCTACTCGTACACGCCTAATTCAGAAAAGGATTATACTGTTTTTCATGCCCAATTGTAGTAGTCGGGCCATGTCCGCTGTATACTGTTGTATCATCGGGTAGTGTAAATAGCTGTGTGCGTATGCTGTTGATGAGTGTATCGAAATTACCGCCCGGCAGGTCGGTGCGCCCAATGCTGTTGTTAAAAAGTACGTCTCCGCTCAGCACCCATTTCCCATCGGCATAGTAGAATGATATACTGCCGGGAGAATGTCCTGGTGTGAAGCGGACATCCAATATATCATCACCCAGTGCAAGTTTGCCCTCGCTAATGAAATGGCTGAGTTTAGGGCTACTGGGCATGTCAATGCCAAACATGGCTGCACTGCGCTGTGCGTTTTGCAGAATGATATCTTCTTTCTGGTGTATGCCAAATGAAAGGTGATAAGCATCTATCATAGCCTGTGCTCCAAAAATATGATCGATATGTGCGTGGGTATTGATAATGCCCTGTGGTTGCAGGTTGTTCTCTGCTATGTATTGCTTCAGATGATTTGTCTCATTATTGTCAAACATTCCCGGATCTACAATCCAGCACTGTTTTTGATCGTTTATTATCAGGTAAGTATTCTCTTGAAATGGGTTGAACGTGAATGGTACTATATATAACATTTCTGAAGCGTTTTTTTCAGTAATTTAGAATACGAACTTAGGCCTAATATTTTATTGAAGATTAAGGGCTGTAATGAGAGGCGAAAAAAATGAAAGGCATCAAAGCGTTTATAAAATACCCTATTCCCGTCGTACTGGCTGCCCTGCTATTTATATCAGGGCGTTTGCATGCGCAAACCAATGCTGAAACCTTTGGGCAAAACCGCGTGCAATACCGCACCTTCAACTGGAAATATTTCGACACCAAGCACTTCCGTATTTATCACTACGATAATGCTGGCCGTCAGCTGGCGCGTTATGTGTCTGAGCAGGCCGAGAATGATATCAGGGTAATTGAGAAGAAACTGGGTGGTGATTTTCCTCCGCGTCTCAATATCATGGTCTACAACTCTTATGATGAGTATAAGCAATCGAATATAGGCCGCAAATATGATCTGCAGATACAGGATATACCAACAGGCACCGTTGATATAGTAGGCGATAAACTGGTAGTATATTATACAGGTGTGCATACTGACCTAAGGAGACAAATGCGTGCAGGCATGTCGCGGGCATTGATGGAGCGTATGCTGTTTGGTGAGAGCTTTAGGGAGATGGTGAAGAATGCCGTGTTGATGAACCTGCCTACATGGACTGTGAATGGCTACGTTGCTTACATGGTAGATGGGTGGGATGTGGAGGCAAATACAGATTGGAAAAACCTGTTGGAAGCACATCCTAAAGCTGGCTTTTATGAGCTTGCCGAGAAACAGCCCGAGCTGGCGGGTAAGGCTTTCTGGAAGTATATAACCGATACCTATGGCGAGCATAATATGCGCCAGCTGTTGTATACCATGCAAATGAAAGGCAGCCTGCCTTATGGTATTAAAATGGGGCTGGGTCAAACAGTGAAAGCAACTTACGATTCTACACTGTCTTACTACAAAGGCGTATATGCTGCCGATGCCGTACAGCAGGACATTCCCGATTCTAACGATCTGATTATTAAAGTGCCTGTACCAAAGGGCAAAGCTATTATCAGGAATATAAAGGTGGCGCCCAAAGGCAATGATATAGCTTACGTGCAATGGGAAAATGGTGAGTTTAAAGTCATTATCCAAAAAACAAAAGAAGAGCAACAGAAGAGTGTAATAGTAGAGGGCGGCGTTAAAGATTTCAACGAGTTGCCCGATCCCGACTATCCATTGATGGCCTGGTCTAACGACGGCCTTAAGCTCGGTGTTATCTACAAAAAAGGCACACAAACACGCCTGCGCATATACAATTCGGTAAAAGGCAAAATTGAGAACTCGGTTATCCCGCCTAATCGTTTCGATAGGGTATTGGGTATGGCCTTTATGGAAGACGATAAAAAACTGGTTATCTCAGCCATCAAAAAAACACAGACCGATATTTATGAATTCACTTTGCGGGGTTCAAGGATGACTCCCATTACCAGCGATGCCTGGGATGATGTGCAGCCGCAATATGTAAGTGGTGGTTCAAGACAAGGTATAATGTTCCTGTCGAACAGGCCCGAGGCCAACCTGAACGTGCCCATAGATGTGAATGAGCTGCCTACGGGGCCAATGAACGTATTCTTCTACAATACCAAAACAAAGCAGAAAGAGCTGCTGCAACTTACACGTGTCACCAATGGCAATGTAACGCTGCCTGTACAGTACGGTAGCGATAACTATGCTTATCTATACGATGCCAATGGTATGCAGAACAAGTATGTAGTACTTATGGCGCGAACGGTCAATAATTTGGATTCTCCTGTTTCAGTGCCCGTTACCAACTATACGCACAATATCATCAATCACCAATACAACGCCAGCACACGCAAAATAGCAGAGGTGGTGCAGGTGGGTGATGAATACCAAGTGTTGTATAAAGAGCTGAAAATACCATCGCTGGATAGCCCTAAGCAGTTGGTGCCAACAACTTTGCTGCAAACAGAGCTTACTAAGAAAGCGATAGTAACAAAACGGACGGCAGCAGAAGCAGCTGCACCACAGCGTAGAATATCGCCACAGGTCACTACGAATATTTCTGGCATTTCAGGTAGCACGCCTATACTCAGAGGTGGTAATGTTTTTCAGTCAGAGTTTAACGAACAGCCTGCTGCAGAGTCTCAAACGCAACCTGCGAACGAAGGCACTGCGGCGGCGTCAGAAGCTACTGATGTGAACATGGAGCTGGCGCCTGTTACCGATGCGCAAAAGCCTACACAGCAATTGCCCGAAGTTGTGGAGCAGAGCGGTAAGAATGAGGAAGCGCAGGCAGCATCGATAGATAGCGCATACATAAAAATGAAGGCTCAGCCATACCGCTTAGGTTTCCGCCCCGATTTCTTTACTGTAAGGCTCGATAATACGGTACTGTTCAATAGGTATCAATCGGTAAAGCAAACGGGTGGTGCATATTCCAATCCGCCACTTGGCGGCTTGCTCACGGTAAGTCTTGATGATGTATTGGAGAACCACCGTTTTACGGGTGGTATGAGGCTGCCGATCAACTTCTCGGGAAGTACTTATTTTCTGCAATACGAAAATGCTACCCGCCGTACCGACTGGAGCGTGCTATACTTGCGTACTTCTAATTTTAGCAGTGCTGTAGTTAGCTATGTCGATTCAGCAGGCACGCCGCTGGGCGAAAACGAGCAACTGTCAAAATCTGTTACCAACATGGTGCAGGCTACGGTCAGCTACCCACTCAACCGGGTAAAAAGTGTTCGCCTGCATTTGGGTCTCAGGCAAGATGATATGAAGTTCAAGGCGCAGGATTACCTCAGCCTTACTTACGATATTGAAGATAGCAGGCAGCAATGGATTGTTAGCCGTGCCGAGTATATATTCGACAATACAGAGAAACCCGCGCTGAATATATTAAATGGTCTGCGTTGGAAGTTTTATGGTGAGTATATGCTACAGTTGAATGGTAAAGTAGGTGGCTTTTACAACTTGGGTGTAGATTTCCGTAACTATACTAAGCTGTACAAAAACATCATCTGGGCCAACAGGCTGGCAAGTGCCCACTCCGCGGGCGACCAGAAAATACTATATCACCTGGGTGGGGTTGATAACTGGATGTTCTCTAAGTACAGTAGCTATGTACCGGTAAGGCCAACGGAAAATTATGCTTTCCAAACCTTGGCAACAAACCTGCGTGGCTATGAGCTTAACTCGCGTAATGGCAATACCTACGCCGTGCTGAATAGTGAGATAAGGGTGCCCATATTTGCAACTTTCATCAAGCGCCCGATACAGTCTTCGTTTGTGCGCAATATGCAGGTAGTTTCTTTCCTCGATGTTGGCTCTGCCTGGAACGGCCTTACGCCCAATGCCGATGCACTGCGTAACGATACCTACTTAACGGGCCCCGATGCCACACTTATGATCACCGATAAAACGGGTGGTGTGGGTGTAGGCTATGGTGCCGGGCTGCGTAGCTCGTTCTTTGGCTATTTCATCAGGGCCGATGTAGCATGGAATATTGAGGGCAATCCCAAGCCTTTGCTACACGTTTCTATAGGGGCTGATTTCTAACGTAGTATTCCTCATACGATACGCCACCTCATTTTGAGGTGGCGTATCGCTTTATGATACATTGGGCATGGTTATTGAATAAGAACTATCACAAGTGAATAAATCGTTGGTTTGTATCACTTTTCATTACTTTTGTCACTTAAACGGGCTATTTCTGCTATATGAAATTTTCTAAAGAAGCCAGGATAGGATTACTTGTAAGCATATCACTACTCATACTTTTTGCGGGTTTCTACTTCCTCAAAGGGGCGAATCTGTTCTCTGGTGAAAACCAGTACTATGCATATTACGATAACGTACAGGGCCTGCAGCCCTCATCAGCTGTGCAGGTGAAAGGCCTTTCGATAGGCCGTGTTGCCAATATTGAGTTGAATGGGAATGATAAAGTGAAGGTGACGATAGCTGTATCAAACGATATAAAAGTAACAAAGGGTTCAATCGCTAAAATTGTGTCTGCCGATCTGCTAGGCTCTAAAGTGCTGAGTCTGGAACTGATGCAGGGTACTGAAGAAGTTGAAGAGGGGGCAACCATACCCGGTGCTATCGAAGGTGGTATTATCGATAATATTTCTGTAGAGATAACCCCGCTGATACGCGATGTGCGCCATATGGTAACTGTATTGGATACGGTGCTGGTAGGGGTGAATAGCATGCTGGGACCCGATACCCGTGCAAGGCTTGAGCACAGCGTAGCCAATCTGGATGTGACGATGCAAAACTTCTCTCAACTGTCAGCAAAGCTGAACCGCGAGAGTGAGCAACTGGCATCGATCATCCGCAATGCCAACAGCATTACCGATAACCTGGCTAAGAACAACCAGCAGGTAAGCAATATTCTTACTAATACCGATAACATCACCAACCAACTGTCTAAAGCTCCTCTGGAACAAACATTAAGAGAGTTGAATGGCACTATGGCGCAGCTGCAGGGCATTATGGCCAAGGTGAATAATAATGAAGGCTCACTGGGTATGATAGTGAACGATAAAGATCTGTATAACAACCTGTCTCAGGCCATGAAAACCCTCGATGCCCTGATGGCCGATCTTAATGCACACCCTTCCCGTTACATAAACGTTACTATCTTTGGCAGGAAAAACAAGGATAAATAACGTTTCCTACAGGATGTTCTCCGCAAAGACATTTAAATACATACTGAAGTATAAACAAACAGCATATAGCCTGGCTCTATGCTGTTTGTTTATGTTGGCCAGTACGCTGGTATTGGCGCAAGGCCAAACAGATACCTCTAAAAAAACACCTATTGAGGTAATGCCCGGCACAGGTTTACTGCGGTTTGTGCAAACGGATAGCGGTGGCATAAATAAGCTGATAGGTAATGTGATACTGAAACAGGGTGATAGCTATCTCTATTGCGATAGCGCCAACTTCGACCTTACCAAGAATAATGTGGAAGCTTTTGGCAATGTGCGCATCGTGCAGCCGGGCTCAGAAGGGCAGAGCGACTACATGCGTTACGTAGGCAACCAGAAGCTGGCCTATATGCAGGGCAATGTGGTACTGACAGATGGCAAGAGCAACCTTTGGTCGGAAGAGGTGGAGTATAGTACTGCCACCAAGATAGGCACCTATGCCAAAGGTGGCACATTGCAGGATGGCGAAACCACACTCTCGAGCAATACTGGCTGGTACGATATGCGTGGTAAAGACTCCCGGTTTACCGGCGAGGTAATAGTGACCGATCCTAAATACCATATAATTTCAGATGATCTGGGGTATAACACCAATACCAAGGTGATGACCTTCTATGCAAAATCAACTGTGACCACCGATAGCTCGGTACTGAATACCACCAAAGGCACTTACGATACACAGAATGAGATAGCGAATTTTACTGCCCGCTCATCAGTTATCAACCAGGAGCAGTATATAGAAGCGGACACGCTGGATTATAATAAGGTGACTGGCATTGGTCTTGCAATTGGTAGGGTCATCAGTATCGATACCGTGCAGAAAACAACGCTCTACAGCGGCCGTGCCGACTATAACCGCCGCATCAATACCATGCTGGCTACCATAAAGCCGGTGCTGAAACAGATGAATGGTGAGGATAGCTTGTTTATACGTGCCGATACTTTGTTCTCGTTTGTAAAAACAAAGCCGCGCGATACCGTTTGGACGGAGAAAGTAGTAGGCAAAGGCAAGAACAAAAAAACAATAAAAGTACCTATTGCAGATACTACCGATCTTTCTGCTGATAGTACTGCCGAACGTTTTTTTATCGGCTACCATCACGTCAAAATATTTTCCGACTCTATGCAGGGCCTTTGCGATAGCATCAGCTATTCGCAAAAAGATTCTATCATGCGGATGATGTACGATCCGATTGTATGGTCGCGCAATAGCCAGATAACTGGTGATACTATGCTGCTGTATATGGATAGCGGCCAGTTGAAGAAAATATACGTGCCTAATAATGCACTGGTAGTTTCGCAATCAGGCCCACCCAAGGCAAAGCTGTTTGACCAGATACAGGGCAAGACACTTACAGGCTATATGGTAGATGGGCGTATGGATAACATGATAGTAAAGCCCAATGCTGAAACCATATACTATACCAAGGATGACAAGGAGGCTTATATAGGTGTGAACGAGGTGACGGGCGACCAGATGCGTGTATTCTTTCAGGAGAGTGGTATATACCGCATACTTTACGAGCGCGATGTAAAACAGAAGATGACCCCTCTACCCAAGGCCGACCTGCCCAACATGAAGCTGAGCCGCTTTAAATGGCTGATTGAGAAGCGGCCCCAGTCGCTTTCTGAGTTATTCGAATAGATATTTTTGGCTGTTATGAAAATATGTATAGTTTTGCGCACACAAATGATACTACGAAAGAAACAGAAGGATATGAAACGCTATACCATTGGGTAGGCCCGTATCGTTATGTATCTATCATAAGATAAACGAAAGCTTACCGCGCAAACGGTAAGCTTTTTTAATTTAACCATATGCAGGTGTACAAATTTGGTGGCGCATCTATTGCCACCCCGGAAAGGATGCAGGCTTTACAGCCTATTATTGCTGACGCGAAAAAGCCGGTAGTACTGGTGGTTTCGGCATTAGGTAAAACAACTAATGCGCTGGAAACTATAGTGGCTGCGGCTTGTAAGGGAGATAAACAGCAGGCGCACGAGCTTTCTAATATGCTCGAGCATCAGCATCTCGACTATGCCAAAGAACTACTGAATGAAGAGAACTTTAAAGAAGCCGGCAAGCAATTGAATGTATTCTTTACCGAGCTGCAATGGGCTATTGACGATGCTACTGCCGATAAATACGATTATTCTTACGACCAGATAGTATGCACAGGCGAGTTACTTTCAACACGCATATTTGCACTATACCTGAAAGAGCAGGGCCTGAATATAGAATGGGTAGACGTACGCGATGTGATACGCACCGATGAAACATACCGCGATGCCCGTGTAGATTGGGATTACTCAGCAAAACAGGCGCAGGAAGTAATAGCCCCGCTATTGGCACAAGGCAAAAGCATCATGACGCAAGGCTTCATCGGTGCTACTGCCGATAATGCTTCGGTTACCCTGGGCCGTGAGGGTTCTGACTATACAGCAGCTATGCTGGCCGCAATGCTGGGAGCTGAAGGTGTAACAATATGGAAGGATGTAGAAGGCCTGCAAAATGCTGACCCTAAGCTCTTCCCTAATACAGTGAAGGTTGAGGCGATAACCTACCACGAGGTGATAGAAATGGCGTTCTACGGTGCGCAGGTCATACACCCAAAAACCATCAAGCCGTTACAAAACAACAACATACCGCTGTATGTAAAATGCTTCCTCAACAAAGACCTGAAAGGCACTGTGATACAAAGCGAAGTGAACAGCCTGTTCTACCCGCCGCTCATCATCCTTAAAAAGAACCAGATACTGCTACAGGTAACTACGCGCGATTTCTCTTTCATCAACGAAGACAACCTCAGCAACCTCTACAGCATCTTCCACGATCTGAACATCAAAGTGAACCTCATACAGAATGCAGCCATCAGTTTTGTTGCTTGTATCGATCATAAAGAAGATAAAGTGAACCAGCTGATAGAATTGCTGGGTAAGGATTACAAGGTCTTCCGCAACGAAGATGTAAGCCTGCTCACCATCAGGCACTACACCCCCGAGATATTATTCGACCTCACCAAGAGCCGCCACATTCTGCTCGAGCAGAAAACGCGACAAACCGTACAGGTAGTCATGAAATAACTATCCATAAAGAAGAAGGCAGCTATTCAGCTGCCTTCTTCTTTTATACTATACTATCTTCTTGCCGCGCATTGCATCTTTTAGGGCTGCATCCATCACCCGCTCAGCAAACGGGCGCGATACATCGTTCAGCGCTTCGGTCTCGTGTTGTATGCTGTCTTTGTTCTTTGCAGCTATGGCGTCGCGCAGCTTTTGCATCTGTGCTTCTGTTGTTGACAGTTCGCCTTCTTCAAGATATGCTTTATTCTTCTGTAAGAACCTGGTAGTCGTATCCAACATTTGTTCCGCTTCCGTAGTAGCTTCTACCAATGCCCTGGTTTGTATGTCCTGCTTCGCGTTCGTCAGCGAGTCCATCAGCATTTTTTCTACCTCTTCATCGGTAAGGCCATACTGTGGTTTTACATCTATAGTTTGTGCTACGCCGCTGCGCAATTCTTTAGCGCTCACTTTCAGTATACCATCCGCATCTATCAAAAACGTAACCTCCACCTTTGCCAGTCCCGCAGGCATAGCCGGTATGCCCGTCAGGTTAAACTCTGCCAGCTTCCTGTTGTCCTGCACCATATCACGCTCACCTTGGTATACCGATATGCGCATGCCGCTTTGTCCATCCTTCTGCGTGGTATATTGCCTGCCAGCTTTGTTAGGTATCTTACTGTTGCGCGGTATCAGCACATCCATCAGTCCACCCATGGTCTCAATGCCCAGGCTCAGCGGTGTTACATCCAGCAGCAGCATTTCGGTATTGTTGCCGGCCAGTATATCGGCCTGCACGGCTGCGCCCAGCGCTACTACCTCATCAGGGTTCAGCTGGTCGTATAGTTCCTTGCCAAAAAAGTTCTTAATCGTTTCCTTCACCAGCGGCACTCGTGTCGATCCACCTACCATTACCACAGCATCTATATCATTTGTCTTCAGGCCCGCATCCTGCATAGCATTTTTGCAACTCGTCAGTGTGCGGTCTACCAGCGGTTGTATCAGTATGTTGAATTGCTCTTTCGTAATGCTCACCGCATGGTCACCAACATTACCACTAAAGCTATCATTATTGCTCAGGTGTTTCTTCGCTTCCTCGGCAGTAAGGCGCAGTTGCTGTGCCAATACTTTATTGCCTGCCAGTGCTTCGTTCGATATGTTCAATGCCTGCTGCCAGTGTTCTGTCAGCGCGCGGTCCATATCATCGCCCCCCAGGTAAGTATCACCATTGGTAGCCAGCACTTCAAATATTCCGTTCGTTATCTTCAGTATCGATACATCGAATGTACCACCGCCCAAGTCGTATACCGCTATGGTCTTCTCCTCATCAGGCTTCACACCCATACCGTATGCCAGGCTTGCCGCCGTAGGCTCGTTGATGATGCGCAGCACATCCAGCCCCGCCAGCCTGCCCGCATCGCGCGTAGCCTGGCGCTGTGCATCGTTAAAGTATGCAGGCACGGTTATCACTGCTTTGGTAACCGGTGTTTTCAGTATGTGCTCGGCACGGTGTTTCAGTTCTTTCAGTATCTCGCTCGATAGCTCTATGGGCGAGTAGAACTTACTGCCTACCTGCACCTTCACCAGCGAGTCCGTATCATCATCTATCACGTTGTAGGCAAAATACCCGCTATCGCCCTTTACATCTTTATACGATTTACCCATCAGCCTTTTGGCAGAGTATATCGTGCGCTCTGGTGCCACTACCAGTTTTTCACGGGCTATGTTACCTACCGTTATATTATCGTATTCATCAAAATGCACGATCGATGGCACCAGCGTCAGCCCATCCACCTCGCGCAGAGCTAGAGGTTGTTTGGTGTCCTCGCGCACTACGGCCACCAGGCTGTTGGTGGTGCCCAGGTCTATACCCACTATCATTTCCGATTGCTGTAAGCCACCCGTCATCAGGTTGATCGCTACTTTCGCCATATCTTCTTATTTCGAGGCACAAAGGTAGGATTTGGGGGCGACTTGCCCGGCATTTGCCTATTGCTATTGTAGATGCGGCTATCGAGGGCTATTCCTTCATGAATTTCAGTGCTACAGCACCTTTATCGCTCCATATATGCACAAAATACAATCCCTTTGGCAGCTGCGATACATCAATACTTCCGTTATTGGCTTGGTGGATGATCGTCCGCCCTTGCATATCCTTTACCTGTACGCTATTGATATCAAGAATAGCATTTCTGCGTATGTAGAGCGTATGAGTTACAGGGTTAGGGTATATACTCAATATCTTATCTGCTGCTATACTCCCTGCCGATAGCAATGGCTGCACATAAAAAGCCTTACTCATCATGCTCGAATCCACCCAGTTGCCGCATACACTCGTATCATCGCTCAGGTAGGCATTAAAGTTGAAATTATAATTACCGCCTCTGAGTTTCCCAAGCTTCAGCGTATCATTATATTGCTCATCCTGCAAAAAGCTATCTGTTATCGCATAGCAGCCCTTGGCATAAATATCTCCCGAACTCATATTGATATAATATCCCAGGCTCAGCTTCTTGCCCGGCCTGGTGGTCGATGCATGTGTTACAACGGTTATATCATCATCTTCCGTAGGGTTGGGCGGGAACATAGAGATGCTGTCAATATTGGGTTGAGGGTAAACGCGAAATATGACATTCTTTTTGCAAGAATCGAAACGGTCGGTGCATTGGGGTGCATTACCAGGATACCCTGTTGCGAATACTCTATAATTACCGGGGTCGAGTTTGCCTAAGTCTATTGTATGCTCAAAATAAGTTGGAGTTGCAGCTCCACTCGTAGTATAGCATCCCCTTATATCTATACTGTCATTATAACGGTAATGGTTGAAAAACAGTTCTTGGCGCATAAAACCAGCGACGGTGATATGCATGTATAATTTTACTGTATCTAGTTTGGTAGGGTATTGTGGTATAGGATAAATAGTATCGAATCCAACTGCATTGCAAGGTGATTGAGCAAATGCTTTCGTAGTTGCACAAAGAAGGATTAGAAGTAGGGATAGGTATTTCATAGAACGTAAATATACGCTAAATAATTTATGCAACCAGGGCATGTAATTAATTTAAAATAACGTATATTTGCTATGTACGTTCCAGCACCACCCGCATCTTCTTAAAGGTTTCCAGCGGGCCTTTAGTCGAGAACATATTGAGTATCCAGTTGGGTATGCTTCCGCCGGGGTCTATTTCGGCTTCGTAGGTTATCAGCAGGGTGTTGTTGGGTTGGGGTATCGCCCGCCAGTAGGTTTTCAGGTGGGGTATGCGCACTACATCCTTTTTTACGGGCACTATGCCGGGCATCGAAGTCAGTCGCGCTATCAATACCCCTGTGCTGTCGGGCTGCTCTACTTTTAGCTGTATCACCGCATCGCGGTTGCTCATGGGCCAGGGCATATGCTTTTCGGTATAGTATAGCACCTCGCGTGGGTTCAGCTGTTTCACCAGCGTAGTGGTTTTGGTGCTGTACACCCATTCGGCATAGCCGGGCAGGTCTAGCAGGGTGGCGGCCAGTTTGGCTGTCGTGCTTTTTACGGTAAAGTCGGCTTTCAGCTTTTTTATGTGAGATTTAGAGCACGACAGGCTGTACACCCGTATGCCATCGGTATTCTTGCTCAGTACCCATTTGTCCTGCGCATGTATATATGTGGAACAAAATAAATATATTATGATGCTGCAAATCGTCTTCAAAACCTTTATTCTACCCATATCTCCTATACTAAACGCTAAAGTGCCTAAAAATCGTACCCCTAAACCGGAACATTTTGGAACAATTATATAAAACCATAATACATCTTCCTGCTCCAATATAAATCAATAAATTATAGAATTTATACCCCATTTTCCCACAAACCCGACAGCGGGGTATTATAACTGACTGAAATACCTATTTTTGCTATCCTCCCAAAAAATATTTGTGCTGTGCGATTAAAATCGTTGGAAATAAAAGGGTTCAAGTCATTTGCTGATAAAACCCACGTACTGCTCGATAACCCCATTACGGGTATCGTAGGCCCTAACGGCTGTGGTAAATCTAATATCGTGGATGCCATCCGCTGGGTGATAGGTGAGCATAAGATAAAAGCGCTCCGTTCCGATAACCTTGAAGACCTCATCTTCAACGGTTCGCGTACACGCGCGGGCTCAGGCATGGCCGAAGTATCACTCACGTTCGAGAATACCCGCAACCTGCTGCCAACGGAGTTCACTACGGTTACCATCACGCGTAAGTTTTACAAGAACGGCGAAAGCGAGTACCGCCTCAACGATGTGACCTGCCGACTGAAGGACATACATAACCTCTTCCTCGATACTGGTGTGAGCAACGACTCGTATGCAATCATCGAGCTGGGTATGGTCGATGATATCATCAAGGATAAGGATAACAGCCGCCGCCGCATGCTGGAGCAGGCAGCTGGTATATCTATCTACAAAACACGTAAAAAAGAGGCCAAGCAAAAGCTGGATGCTACCGAGCAGGACCTTGCCCGTATCGAAGACCTGTTGTTCGAGATAGGCAACAACCTCCGCACACTCGAAAACCAGGCTAAGAAAGCAGAGCGCTATTTCCAGATAAAGGGAGAATATAAGGAAGTAAGCATCGAGCTGGTAAAAGCATCGCTGGAGCATTTCAACGAGCAATACAAAGAGCTGAACGAGCAGAACGATAAAGAGACCGACCGCAAAACACACCTCGAGGCATCTGTTGCCAAAGAGGAAGCGATCATAGAGCAGGATAAAGTAAAGCTGATAGAAAAAGAGCAGGAACTGAACGGCCTGCAAAAGCAGTTCAACGAACTGATAAACCGCGTGCGCCAGCTGGAAAGCGATAAGCGCCTCGCCGCACAAAGGCTCGACCACCTGAAGGACAGGGAGAAAAGTCTGGGCGAGTTCCTTGCCGGTGCCGATGCTCAAATGAAGAGTTTAGAAGAATCTATAGGCTTTGCAGAAAAGCAGATAGAGACTGATAATACCGTACTCGAAGACCTGCGCGAGCAATTGGAAACACTGCGCGGCATGGTTGATGAGAAGCGCGATGCTTTCGACGAGAAGAAGAAAGTGATGGAGCAGATGCGCGCCGACTACCAGGCCAAACAGCGCAGCCAGTTCGATGCGGAAAAGAAAGTAGCCATTGCCGATACATCGGTAATGAACCTGCAACGCAGCATGCAGCAGGTGCAGGAAGAGAAAGCGCAACGCGCCTCGCAGATTAGCCAGCTCAGCAACGAGAAAGTGGATAATGAAGGCCAGCTGCAGGAGAAGAATGATAACCTGCAAGACCTCGTTACCCGCCACGAAGAAGTGAAAGGCAAGATCCTGCAAAGCCAGGAAGAGCTGGAAACGCTGCGTGCGCAACTGGTAGACGAGAACCGTAAGCTGGACTCGCGACGCAACGAGCACGACCTGTTGAAATCACTGGTAGAAAGCTTGGAAGGCTATCCGGATAGTATCAAATTCCTGAAGAAGAATAAAGAGTGGAGCAGCGACGCGCCGCTGTTGTCGGATGTGTTTGTAGTGCAGAACGAATACCGTACTGCGCTGGAGAACCTGCTGGACAACTACCTGAACTTCTACATAGTAAATAACATAGACGAGGCTGCGAAAGCAGTGCACCTGCTGGAGAGCAATAAAAAAGGTAAAGCCAACTTCTTTATACTGAACCAGTTTAAAGATGCCAGCGCTGCGGCACACACCGCACCCGAAGGCCTGATACCAGCACTCAGCGTAGTGAACGTAGATGAGCAGTACATGCCGCTGGCACAACACCTGCTGGGCCATGTATACATTGCGGATAACGAAGCTGCTGTTACCAATACAGCCATGCAGAATGGCAATGTGGTGGTAGAGAAGAGTGGTAAGATGGTGCGTGGCAAATACACGCTGGGTGGTGGTTCTATAGGTTTGTTTGAAGGTAATAAGATAGGTCGTGCTAAGAACCTGGAGCGCCTGGCTAAAGAGATCGAGGACCTGACCAACACCACTACCAAACTGAAGCAATACATCAGCGATACACAAACGCTGATCACGGGCTTCAACCAGGAGCTGAATGATAAAGCGATTGAGCAAACAAGGCAGGAGATCAACCGTCTGCAAAACCATATCGTGAACCTTGGCAACCGTATCGAGAACTTCGAGCACCTGAATGCCAATGGCGAGCAGCGCCTGCAAGACCTGCAAGGCCAGTTGGAAGATACCCAGGAGAGCATTGCTGATACCCGTAGCGAGCTGGAAGAGATCAACGAGCAGTTGCAGGGCCTGCAACAAAATATACAGCAAGCTGAAGGCGAATTCCAGGCCGTGGAGCAGGAGTTTAATATGGCTACGCAGCAGTATAACAATCAGAACATACAGTATACCCGCCAGCAGAGCAAGATCGAAGGTTTGAAGCAGGAGTTAAGTTTCCGCACCAACCAACTAAGCGATCTGGAGCGCCAGATAACCAGCAACAAAGAGCAGCTGGAGCAAACTACTGGTCAGCTTGCCGAAACAGCAACCCTGCTACATGGTGGCGATAATGAGTTGTATGAACTGATGCAGCGTAAAGAAACTGAAGAGAAGGAGCTGAACGAGAAAGACCGCCTGTACTACGAGATGCGCAACACCATCTCTGCACAGGAAGGCCAGCTGAACCAGAAGCGCCGTGAGAAAGAACAGGCTGAAACTTTGCTGAACAGCATTAAGGATAAGCTGAACGACATGAAGCTGAAACTGGCTGGTATGAAGGAGCGCCTGAGTGTCGAGTTCAAAATAGACCTTGAAGAGATACTGGACCAGCCACGTACCAACGAGCTTTCTATAGACGATCTGACTGCTGAGTCGGACAGGATGAAAAAACGCCTGGAGAATATGGGCGAGGTGAACCCAACAGCTATCGAAGCCTATACCGAGATGAAAGCGCGCCACGATTTCATCGTAGAGCAGAAGACCGACCTTGTGAACGCGAAAGACTCACTGCTGGCTACTATCGAAGAAGTAGAGCTAACAGCGAATACCAAGTTCCGCGAGACTTTTGATAAAGTGCGTGAGAACTTTGTTGAGGTATTTAAAGCGCTGTTCACTGCCGAAGATAAATGTGACCTCCGCCTTACCGATCCTGATAACGTAGCTGACAGCGGCATTGAGATATATGCACAACCTAAAGGTAAAAAACCAAGTACGCTTACGCAGCTGTCGGGTGGTGAGAAAACACTTACCTCTACAGCATTCCTGTTCGCAATATATCTCATCAAGCCGGCACCGTTCTGTATCCTTGATGAGGTAGATGCACCACTGGATGATGCCAACGTAGGTAAGTTCACGCAGATGATCCGCCAGTTCAGCGACAACTCGCAGTTCATCATCGTTACGCACAACAAGCAAACCATGGCTTCTGTTGACGTTATATATGGTGTTACCATGCAGGAACCCGGTGTGAGTAAGCTTGTACCAGTTGACTTCCGCAGCTTGGCTAACTAGGCTTTATAATAGCTTTAACAATAATGAAAAAGGGTGTACCAATTGGTACACCCTTTTTGTAGTGTAGTAAGGATGATTTTAAAAGCGCCCATTCGATGAGCGCTCCCAAAATCTATATTAAAGCCCTTAGGCTGTAAGCCTGTAGTTCTTGGCCCTGTATTGAGGTACAAAGTTTTTAGCAAGGTCATTCAGCGATTCGCCGATGTGTTTCCTCACCACTTTGCTGCGCGATACATACATTGATGCATTCAGCAGTGTAGCCAGGTCGCAAGAAAGCGGGTTGGCGATGATTTTCAGTGCTTGCATTTTCCTAAAGTATGCTATCGTCCTCTTGTTCATAAAAATCAATTTTAGTGTTTGATAAAAGGTGTAAATACAAAACCGTGCCAAGCTATTTTTTAGTATGAGGCTCAATGATGATTTCACAATTCTTTGACAATTGCGGGGTAGTCGTGCTGATATTATTGCCCGTAAAATGATTGAAATCAAGCTGCTTGATACAATGAATAAGTAGTAATTAGTTGATAGTCAGCAGTTAAAGTGAATGCTTGAGATGTGTTCCCCAATACCTGTCATGGTTTTTACCACTATGTGTAACTGACTTTAAAAAAGAAATGCAAAAACTCTAAAACCGGATGGCCTAACCCATCGTAGCTATTAGAGATAAGCATAGTGTTCACTTAATAAAACCATTTTTATGAAAGAAAACTTGTCGAACGAAGTGCAGACAAATGCGATGGCTGAAAAAGCACTATCGCGCAGGCGCTTCCTGACATTCACCGGGGGCGTAGTAGGTGCCGCTGTTTTGTTGAACTCCTGTGATTACAGGCCAAACACAGTAGAGCCAAAGTCGCCTACTGACGACCGTATAAATCTGGGTAGCGGTGATGTAGGTATATTGAACTATGCTTATGCATTGGAGCAACTGGAAGCTGCATTTTACACACAAGTAGCGGCCAATCCGTACAGCGGCATCAGCAGTTCTGAATTAGCCCTGCTTTCAGACATTCGCGATCATGAGATCGCGCACCGCGAATTCTTTAAAGCTGCCTTGGGTGCTAATGCAATACCAGGCCTGGAGGTTGATTTCTCATCCATCAATTTTAGCGATCGCAACAGTGTATTATCTACAGCCAAAGCGTTTGAAGACCTAGGCGTATCAGCATACAACGGTGCGGGTAAACTCATCGTTACTGCCGACTATCTGGTGCTGGCAGGTAAGATAGTATCTGTAGAAGCTAGGCATGCCGGATATATACGCGATCTGTTGAACCCCGGCTCTTTTGCTGATGGTACTGTGGTAGATGGAAATGGTTTGGATCTGAGCCGCGAACCAATGGCTGTATTAGATATTGCCAAAGTCTATCTGAAGTCAAAACTGAATGCAGATAATTTACCAACCTCTTAAAAAATCAGCTTTATGAATTTTCTCAACATACTTAATAAGATAGAAGAAGCAGATCCCGAAGTATATGAAAGGGTTAGCCCACGCCGTGCTGTTATTGGTACGTGGATGAAGACTGCGGCACTAACAGCCTTACCTTTTGCCGTAGGTTCATTATTCAAGAAAGCTTACGGGCAATCGACAAATCTCATTCTCGATACCTTGAATTTTGCGTTGACGCTTGAGTATCTGGAAGCGGAGTTTTACAACACAGCACTTGCATCATCATCGTTGGTAATTCCTACTACCGCTGCGCGTAATGCAATACAAACTATAGCAAATCATGAAAACCAGCATGTGCAGTTTTTGCGTACTGCTATTTCAGGTGCCGGTGGTACTCCCGTTAATAAACCGACTTTCGATTTGAGCGGTGGCAATGGTAGTGGTACAGGGCCGTTTGCTAATGCATTTTCCGACTATAACCTGTTTCTCGCAGTAGCGCAAACACTTGAGGATACCGGCGTACGCGCTTATAAAGGCCAGGCTGGTAACCTGATGGGTGATAATGCAGTGCTTACTGCAGCACTTAATATACACTCGGTAGAAGCACGCCATGCCTCGCACATTCGCTGGATGCGCATGAATGCAGGCGCGCCTGTTAAGCCCTGGATAACAGGAAAAGATACCGGTGGTATAGATGCCGGGCTGGTAGGGCCTAACTATGCAGGCGAAGAGGTGACCACACAGGCTACTGTAAATATTACAAGTTTTGTATCGGCCAATGCCGCTAGTGAAGCTTTTGATGAACCACTTACTAAAGAACAGGTGTCAGCTTTGGTTGATGCGTTTATCGTATAGTGATTGATTGACAATGGACAATAGCTGGCGGTGTTTACCGCCGGCTATTTTTGTATAAAAGACGGGAGCCTGTGCTATGCACAGGCTCCCGTCTTTTATACCTTCAGTGTATTAAGCTTTGTCTTCTCCAGGTTTCTCATCTTTGCCTTCTTTCGCGTCGTTAAACTCTTTCATGCCCTTGCCAATACCGCGTGCCAGGTCGGGTATTTTTTTTGCGCCAAAAAGTATGATCACGATAAGTACTATCCAGAGCCATTCCATGCCGCCGGGCATAGATATCAGCATATTCGGTGCGATGTTCAGTAATGCCATAAAATTGTTTTTTTGTAGTTTTTATACGATACTAATATTATGCCTGCAATACAAATTTACATGATTTTTTTGTTATGCTAAATATATTTCAAAACTAAGTTAATAGCTAGCTATTAACCTCTATCATTAGCTCATTTATTTTTTTGGCCACGGCTATAATGGTTTCAATTTGTTTCCCCATGTCCCCAAAAGCGGCCTCTTGTTTCGATTGTTCAAAATTATTTTGTTAGATTAGTCTAACTTTTTATTTTTGTGTCTGGAACATTTAAAACAACATGCTTTTTAATAGGTACATTAATGCCCGATTGCTCATATTTATAGCATTTTGTGCCGTTAGCCTGGGCGTTAACGCGCAGCTGCTTACTATCACAGGCTCGCTTAAAGACAGGCAAACATCAGAGTCGCTGCCGTATGGCAGCGTTCACTTAATTGGTACTGCCATTGGCACTGCAACTGATGATAATGGTTTTTTTAAACTACAGATACCGGCAGAAGCATTTAAAAATGGAAAACTAATTGCAAGTTTCGCTGGGTACACGGCAGATACTGTTGTATTAACTCCCGGTCGTTCTGTATATCATTTACGCCTAAGTGGTGCAGCAGGTATGATGCAGGAGGTAGTAGTGTCGGGTACTATGAAAGAGGTATCAAAGCTGGAGAGTCCTGTTCCTGTTGAAGTATATACTTCAAAGTTTTTCAAAGCCAATCCTACACCGTCAATTTTCGATGCTTTACAAAATATAAATGGTGTGCGCCCTCAGCTCAACTGCAATATTTGTAACACAGGTGATATCCATATCAATGGATTGGAAGGCCCTTATACCATGGTGCTGATAGATGGTATGCCTATAGTAAGTGGCCTGTCTACCGTATATGGTTTGTCAGGGATACCGCAGTCGTTGATAGAAAGAGTAGAAGTTGTAAAAGGGCCTGCTTCCACCTTGTATGGTAGCGAAGCGGTGGGAGGTTTGATCAATATCATAACCAAGAAGCCGGATAATGCCCCCTTGCTCTCTGCCGATGTTTTTAGTACAAGCTGGGGAGAGGTGAATAGCGACGTAGCTGCAAAATTCAAGGTAGGTAAAACAGCGCAGTCTTTAATTGGTGTCAACTATTTCAATTATCAAAACAGGGTTGATAATAACAACGATGGCTTTACAGATGTAACCCTGCAAGACAGGTTGTCGGTATTCAATAAATGGAGTTTTGACAGGAAGAATAGCCGTGTATTTTCCCTTGCTGCCCGTTATGTAAATGAAGACCGATGGGGTGGTGATATGAACTGGTCGAAACAATTTCGTGGTGGTGATAGTGTATATGGGGAGAGCATTTATACCAAACGCTGGGAGCTATTTGGTATATACCAGTTGCCCGTAAAAGAGAAACTGATGTTTATGTTTAGTGCCAACGGGCACGACCAGAACAGTGTATATGGTAGTATGCCTTATATAGCACAGCAGTACATTGGCTTCGGTCAGCTCACCTGGAACAAAGCAATAGGTAAAAATGATATACTTGTAGGTACTACATTCCGCTACACCTGGTACGATGATAATACACCCGCTACAGCTACATTCGACACCGTAGGCGCTGGCAGCAATATGGTATCCAAAACATATTTGCCCGGCTTGTTCGTACAGGATGAACTTACCATCAACGGCAGCAATAAATTATTGCTGGGCATGCGTTACGATTACAACTCCATTCACGGCAGCATCTTCACCCCGCGTGTAAACTATAAATGGAGTTCATCAGATAAAAACAATGTGTTGAGAATAGGCTTTGGTAATGGCTATCGCGTTGCCAATGTGTTTACAGAAGATCATGCTGCGCTTACCGGCTCAAGGCAAGTGGAGTTCTTATCAAACCTGAAGCCGGAAACTTCATGGAATAGTAATATCAACTTCGTAAAAAAGATATTTGCTGGCCATGGTACCTATATTGGGTTGGATGCAACTGCATTCTATACTTATTTCACCAATAAGATCATTGCAGACTATGATGCTGACCCTAATAAGATTATCTATGATAATCTTGATGGTTATGCGGTATCACAAGGGGTATCTCTAAACATGGATGTTGTTTTGAATGGTGGTTGGAAGTTTATGCTGGGTGGTACGTACATGGATGTATATAGCATAGAAGCCGGTGTCAGGCAGAAGCAAATGTTTACTGAGCGATTTACTGGAGTATGGAATGTTGGCTATACATTTAAAAATGTTGGTTTGTCTATCGACTACACAGGAAATGTGTACAGCCCTATGCGGTTACCGTTATTGAGCGATACTGACCCGAGAAGTGAGTACTCGCCGTGGTGGAGCATTCAAAACATACAATTGACAAAGAAGATCAAGCGAAACATAGAAATATACGGTGGCGTGAAGAACTTGCTGAACTGGACGCCCAACAAAGGAAATCCATTTATTATAGCGCGGAGCAACGACCCATTTGATAAAGACGTTCAATTTGATAGTAACGGACAGGCATTAGTAACATCCAGCAATCCTTATGGCTTAACATTTGACCCGGCCTATGTATATGCGCCCAACCAGGGCAGAAGGACATTTTTAGGCATAAGATGGATTTTGAATAAATGATGTTGAAGACATGGATATTGATACTGATTTGCACGGTTGGCTGTGAAATGCAGCTAATAGCTACACCTCGCTTAAGCATTCATCAACTCAGTGAGATAGATAGCTTGCAGAAAATGGACAAGAGGCTGGTGCTGGTGTTTGTGTATACAGATTGGTGCAAGTATTGCCACTTGATGGAACATACTAGTTTTAAGGACAATGAGGTGATCAACCTGTTGAATCAACAATTCTGGTTTGTGGAGCTTAATGCGGAAGAACAGAAAGAGATAACTTTTAATGGTCGGGTCTATCAATTCAAGCCTAGTGGGAACAATACTGGTATACATGAACTAGCTACAAAATTTGCAACATTTAATGGCCAGCTGTCTTATCCTGCTATTTGCATGCTCAACCCAGCAAATGATGTTATCTTTCAATACAACCAATACCTGCCACACAAAGACCTGCTGGCAGTGTTGCATGAAGTGTTAATGAGGTTTTGAAATTCAAACTGACAGTTTAAAATACGCCTTTATAAGAGGTGCCGTATCATCTTAATTGATGATGAATTATTGTTGTAATATATATATTAGAGGATTTCGTTTTAATGCAGTATCATTGTGCGCATTTATCATATAATAAATAAAAACTAGTCATGTCAAAGTTGCAAGTCTTGATGAGTATGCTGGCAAACCCTAAAGAGGTGCTGACACTTGGTTATCAGGCCATGGTGAGGAAGAGGAATACAGTTAACTATAGACAAGAGTTGATGCAGAAGTATGGCAAAGCAGAGCTGCCCGATATAGAGTTGTTGGATATACTGCCTGGTCTGCATGATACTGTAGAAGCGTACAGCTATCTGCCTGATACTTCGCTGGTTACAGACATACTTTTGTTGAGGGGATTGGCTAAGAAATACAAAGACTGCGTATACCTTGAGATAGGTAGTTTTAGGGGCGAGAGCATTGCCGCCGTGGCTGATGTGGCCAAAGAATGTACCTCCGTAACGCTGGGCGAGGAGGACATGATAAGCTTTGGTATGAAACCTGCATATATAAAATGCCACGGGGCATTTTCGAAAGATAAAAACAATATCACAACAGTATACCATAATTCTCAAACTTTCGATTTTGCCTCTCTCGGCAAGAAGTTCGACCTGATATTTGTAGATGGCGACCATGAATACTTAGGCGTACTAAAGGACACCCAAAAGGTATACGACATGCTACGCGATGACAACTCGATGATTGTATGGCACGACTATGGCAATGATGTGCAGGCTGTGCGCCACGAAGTATTAGCCGGTATAATGGACGGCACACCTAAGGAACTGCATAAATACCTGTACCATGTAACGCATACCATGTGTGCAATATTTACAAAGGCCAATATAAAATCTGCCCCGGCCGAGCACTACCGCTATCCTAAGACTAAGTTTAGGGTAGAGGTGACGGGCACTAGTATGTAGCCATTACCAACCAATCAATACAGCTGTTTCGCCTTCTACAAAGGCGTTGATGAACTCTTGCCGGAAGCTATCGCGATGCTCTTCATCCATATAAGCTAGCAGTGCTACAACCTGCTGCTTGCGGGTAAGGCAGGCGTCGGTGGGTACGTTTTTGTAAAACTGCTCCGTAACACCTTTGCGCTGGTAGGCCAACTCTGTATAATAGAACATATCCCCTGCATAAGATTCATCGGCATATTCTATTTGCCTGTGCCGGGCCTTTGTGCCAAACATAGCCTCCAGCTCAGGCCATTCGGCAGCCATCAGGCAGTTTTCCTGCGGTGTGTTTTCAATACGGATGAGTGATATATCGAGACCCATGCGGCGAAAGTACTATACTATATTTTTAAAGATGCAGCCAGGTGTTTGCACCCGGCTGCATAAACTATTTAATCCCAGTTGATATCGAACTTGCCATCGGTTACTTCCAGGCCTGCATCCGATTTGAAATGGAAGGTGCCTGTGGCGCTTTTATCGCCAGTGAGGGTGATCTCTACCTCACCTTCGTTTGAGCGCTTGCTGTTGCCGCTTTCATCGGCATACGAGGCGCTGTTGAGGCCGTAGCTCAGCGTGTATTTGCTTTTGCCTTTTTCGTAGCCCGATAGGCTCACCTCTAATCTTTTGTCAGTAGCATACTCTGATCCTTTGACGATAAAGCTGCTGCCCGATACCAGTGTAGTAACTGACTGAGCAGAGTAAGATTGTCCGTTGACCGTAGCTGTGAATGTGCCGTCTGTACCTTCTTTAGCCAGCGCATCGGCGATCTTCTTTTTGCAGGAGCTGGTGCCGATCAATGCTAGCGCAAGTACAGCGAGGGTAATGGTTTTCGTCATGTTATGTGTGTATTTGCTGACAATATAGGAAACAGACCTGAACATTGGTAGACGCGCTACCATTGTTGCGTTTTGTTGCGTTTTTTGGGGTTCCCTCACTTCTCCCCATTGCAAGTTGTTGACAGCCAAGGAGGTAAGTTTTAGAGGTTTTCTTACGCAACAAAATGTATAAATAGATGTCATGATAGGGTATTTATAATAGCAAATTTACAAAAAAATATTAATTATTGTTTTTATTTTTATAATGCCAGGCCATGTTTATACAAGAATTTCAGTACTGCCGCCAACTAATGTCTGGCGTTCTATGTCTTATTAATAAATTGTTACACTGCCCTATGAAAGCTATCCTTACAACCATTGCTACTGCTATACTGAGCTTGCCCTGTATTGCCCAAACCACATACTATACACCAGTGCTGGTAGATACGCTGAACCCTACTACCAACAATATGCACTATATGGGTTATAAGCCGCAGGCATTAAACGGTAAATTGTTCTTTTGCGCAGACTCCGGCACAACAAACATAAAAACCAGCCTGTACGTAACTGATGGAATGCCGGGAGGCACGAAGCTGCTGAAAGACGGTGATAACTCCTGGGGGGTACAACTTTGGCAAACGGCAACGCTGAATAATAAATTGCTGTTTACTACACTAACAAGGCCATACGAGCAGATGCTATGGGAAAGCGACGGCGCACCGGCTAGTACACAATCTTTATTGGATATAGGTACTGGCAACGATCTGGTTAGTTTTATAACCACTATAGGCAACAAAACATTCTTTATTGCCAACGATGTGGTGCATGGTGAGGAGCCTTGGGTGACAGATGGAACAGTAACGGGCACGCGTATGCTAAAAGATACTGACCCTAATGCCGGGTGGGGGCCAATATGGGAGGCAGCCTGCGCCATGGATGGGAGATACTATTTGTTTGCCACCAATGGCATAACGGCAGAGGTGGAGATGTGGGCCAGCGATGGCACTACAGGCGGCACCATCAAGTTGCAGGATTTTGTTGGGGCAGCGCTGCCATTCGGGCATAAACCTATGGTGGTGAATGGTGCGATATACTTTGCGCTTGAAAATGCAGGAAATCTTGAACTATGGGCTACATCGGGGGCTATAGGCGATGCCAGGAAGGTAGGCACACTTGCCAACGATGATTGCACCGGCTACTATGCAGAGCTGAATGGCTTGCTGTACTTTACGCAATACGATGGCAACAATACTATACTCTGGATGACAGACGGCGTGCAGCTAACCGCATTGAAGCAGGGGCCTAAGCCATATTACTCATCTATGAATGATGTCATCGCATTCAACGGGTTTATTTATTTTAACCATGATGATGGTATTGTTGGCAACGAAATATGGCGCACCAATGGTATAACCACTAACATGTATAAAGATGTATGGCCTGGTGTAAAAAGCGGCGGTGGCTCCGGCTTTACCATTGCAGGCGATATGCTGTATTTTTTCTCTGACAGGCCAACCGGAGCGCAACTCTTCTGTACCGATGGTGTAGGACCAAATATCAATTCTGTTTTCCCCATAGGTATGACACCCGGCTGGGGGGCTGACGATGCCGTATATATAGGTGGTTTTATGACGGCGATGAATGATACGATATACTGCAAGGGTAGGTATGATAATAATGGCTGGGGACTGTATAAGGTGCGGCCGGTAGTGGTGAACAGCGTGAAAGATATTGAACATGAAAACCCTGTGCAGCTATATCCCAACCCAACTACAGGGGATTGTGTAGTGGTATTGAAGAAGGGTGTAATAAAGGAAGTAGAAGTGTGCGATGCGCTTGGCCGCCGTGTATATAAGCAGGCGGGCAATCATGTAAATAGTATGCAGCTCAGCCTGCCTGCAACGCTGAGTAATGGCATCTATACGCTGCGTATAGCTACGCAGGATGGTATAGTAAAACAGCGGCTGCAATTGAACCGCTAAGCTTATTACTGCTGTTGCGATGTGATGGTAAGCCTGTAAAGCTTAGCGAGGGGTAATATTGAGTTGTTTTTCCAATAGATGGATATCGGGTATGTGAATTTTTTTGTTGGTCATTTTTAGTATTCCTTCTTCTTCAAATCTGTTAACAAGGGTAGTGACCGTTTGCCTGCTGGTGCCTGTCATGTGGGCGATTTCAGCATGGGTAAGGAAGTTGTTGATCTCTATGCTATTGCTACTTGAGTCAGCGGCTTTTACTAATGTATATAAGAAATAAAGGAGCCGCGTACGGGCATTTTTTTGAAGCAGATTTAAAATACGGTTCTCGAATTTTTTAAACTTCTGGCCTATCTTTTTTGAGAACTGTATAGAAAGATCGGGACGGTTGCTAAGTAGTGTTCTGAAATCGTGCGTAGTGAAGGCGCATAATGCTACGTCCGATTTGTGAGCCCTGGCAAACTCTTTGTGGAGTGTTTGGGAGTTGTCTAATGTAAACTGGCCAAAAACATCGCCTGGCTGAAGTATATCTATTATATGCTCGGTACCTGTATCGTCTATTGAGCCGATTTTGATGTACCCATCCTTTACGAAGTATATCTTGCCATGCCACTCGGGTTCGAAATAGATATACTCATTTTTGCCTCTGGTGATGACGTTGTGCTCTATGTTCAGCGAATCATAATCATCCTGGCTTAGCTGCGCCAAAAAATCGTTGCGACGTATGATCAGTAATGCTTCACCCGATGTCATAATACTGAAGATACGGCTAATAGCAATTACGACTTTACAAATTTAGATACATAGCAGCGCTCGCCGGCGACGATATATACATAATAGATGCCGGGCTTGTAGCCTAATATGTTCAATTCAATGTTTTGGCCGGTATGGTTGTAGGTGTGTACACGGGCCCCGCTCATATCCAGTATATTCACTTCGGCCTGGGTGGTGTTTTGGGGTAGTGTTATTCTTATCCTATCTATAGCCGGGTTGGGGTATAGGGCTAGCGTTTCTGTGGGTTTCATTTCATCAATACCAAGTGTCTCAGCCAAAGGATTGGATTTAGCAGCCTGCACAACTTCTTTGTTGGCATCTTGCAGCAGTGCTATTGCAAACATATGCTGCAGGTTCCATTCACTATTTACAGGTATGGTCTCAGTATATACTACAGAGTCGCCCACGTTTGCAGGTACAGTTATATTAAAGCCTGCAGCCCATACAGCGCGCCTGAAGACATTGTAGTGATGCGTTTCGCCATTATTGGCGTTAAACACCAATGTATCCTCTACCATAGCAGCGTATAGCTGTAGTGTGGTGAGCGGGCTGGCATCCACTTTCTTCACTACAGTACGTACTGAAATGGTATGGGGCGATGATAACGACACCGTGTTGCCAATACTGAAGGCAGTGGTTTGCCCCAGTTGGTTTTGGAAGAGGCTGTTATCATTGTAGTTGGCACTACCAGGTAGTGGCTGGCCTTGTAGTACCAGGCGTGGCGTGCTGCCATATATGCCGTAGAAATTAGTGCGGGCATCGTTCTCTGTTTTGTTGTGCCTATTGAGCGGGCAGGCGGCATATGGGGAACTGGGGAAGTATGAAATATGCAAGACCTGGGGGAATTGTGCAAGATTGCTGTAAAACCCGGGATTGCGCGAGGCGCATATGCTACAGTATGTATTGGTAAACTGCTCTACCACTACGCTCTTACTTACGGCTTGCGCTGTAGCCTGCTGCATTGTGCAGGCTGAAACAAGTATCGTTAATGCCAGGTTTTTCATTGTTACTATTCTTTATGGTGTAAAGTTACCTGAGCTTAAGCGGGCTTATTGTCGCGCATACGACATTTGGCAAGTATTTGAAATTGGTAGCGTAAGTATGGCAGCTATAGCGCGCTGATGTGACGAGTCGCTATGCAGGAGACTCGGTGAGGACAGAAAGGATTATCTCGTCCTGTTTGTTGGTGAAGAACACCAACAAAGGCGGAGGGAGACTCGGCGAGGACAGAAGCCCTGAGTGCAAACTGCGAACAGCGGAAGGCAGTATTTAATCAATAGCACTTTGATGTTTTTGATATATTTTTCGCAACATCAACAGTGTAGTAAGGTATTGGGACTCTTTACAATATTTCTCAAGAAATGTAATATTAACATGGTCAAAAACTGATAAGGTAATTTGCATAGGATCAATAAATTTTTTTGTTTCGATATCTTGCAGAATAATATCTTCTAATATTATTTTATTTTCTTCATTCATAAAATGGCTCATCGAGTTCGCATTTGGATGAACGACTTCTGAAGCCCAGATATAAAACATTCTAAATCTCGCCATGTCAGTGGCTTCTTCTAATGTTCTAAAATTAATTTTGTTCCCACTAACGAATCCATTAGCCCAAGAATAATCATCCTTTAAAAAATCTCTTTCATATCTTGAATCTAGAGTTTGCTTACCTTTCTCTAAATCTGATAAAAGTTGCTCATCAAGCGTTGGGAATTTCAAATCTTCATGCCTTTTTTGATAGCTTTCAGCTTTTTTATTGCTTGTCTTATAACTTGAGTCAGTAAATCTTTGAGTTAATTCGTTGGAGTTGCACTTGCATAGGAAAATTGTAATTACAGCATATTCATAAAAGCTCCGCCATAATTTTAATGCTCCATCAGTATATCCATTCATTAACATGATACCTATTTGATCGGAGGTTCTGCATAATACTCCATACATGCTAATTATTGTTAGATCTTTGAACTCAACGACGTCAATATTAATCTGACTTATCAAATTTCTATAGATTGTAAATACTGCATCTATGTAACTTATGAAGTAAGTAAAGAGTTGTTGATTTTCTTTGATTATAGAATCTTGGTTTTGTCTGTTTGCTTTTGTAACTCTTTCAATTATTTTTTCATTAATAGCATCCGCATAAAATTGAGTTAAGAGATCATCAAAAAGATTGAATAGCTCTTGACCATCTCCTTTCAAAAAATCAATAAACTCTTCTTTAGATATATTATTATCTATCCGAACATTTTCAAGCAATTCATTTAATGCATTGTCCTGTGTATCTAGAAGTAGATTAGCGTATTTCATTATGAAGATTCGGAAAGTTGTGTTATTAAAATTATAAAAGCCCCGCCAATTGGCGGGGCTTTTTACTTAAAGCTTATTGAATACTACAATGCCAGATCGGCATCGTCGTTGTTGTTAGCTTGTGGTTGCTGAGGTTGTTGTTCAGTCGCCTCGGTGTTTTGTGGGCGTTGCTCACGCTGAGGGCGGTCGCCACGGTTCTCGCGGTTGCCACCTTCACGGCGTTCGCCACGGTCGTTGCGGTCACGTGGGCCACGGTCATCGCGGTTGCGAGGTCCACGGTCGCCACGGTCATTCCTGTCGCCCCTGTCGCCGCGTTCGCTACGCTCACGTGGTGCAGGTTCTACATAGCCTTCAGGTTTGTCCATCAGCACTTTCCGGCTCAGGCGCAGCTTGCCCGTTTTAGGGTCTGTACCTACCAGTTTGATCTTCACTTTATCGCCTTCTTTCATTACGCCTTCGAGGCTATCCAGACGGCTCCAGCTTACTTCTGATATGTGCAGCAAACCTTGCTTACCCGGCAGGAACTCGATGAACGCACCGAAAGGAACGATGCTCTTCACGGTACCTTCGTACACTTCACCTATCTCCGGCATCATCACGATACCTTTGATCCAGGCCAGTGCCTTATCGATGTTCTCTTTGTTGGCAGCAAATATTTTCACCTCACCGCGGTCGTTCACTTCCTCGATGTTGATGGTAGTGTTGGTCTCGCGCTGGATCTCTTGTATGATCTTACCACCAGGGCCTATGATAGCACCGATGAACTCACGGTCAACATTGATCTGCTCTATACGTGGCGCGTGTGGTTTCAGTTCAGCACGTGCACTATCGATAGTGTTGTACATCGCATCGAGGATGTGGAGGCGGCCTTTACGTGCCTGCTCCAGCGCCTCGCGCATGATGTCCATGCTCAGGCCATCTACTTTAATATCCATCTGGATACCGCAGATACCATCGCGCGTACCGGTTACTTTAAAGTCCATATCGCCCAGGTGGTCTTCATCGCCCAAGATATCGGTAAGGATAGCGTATTTGCCATCGTCGCCAGAGATCAGGCCCATTGCCACACCACTTACGTGTTTAGGCATTGGCACACCGGCATCCATCAGTGCAAGCGAGCCCGCACATACAGTAGCCATTGAAGAAGAACCGTTAGACTCCAGGATATCAGATACTACACGCACAGTGTACGGGTAGTCGTTTTTAGGCATCATCTTACGCAGCGAACGCATAGCCAGGTTACCGTGGCCTACCTCGCGACGGCCAGGGCCGCGCATTGGCTTCACCTCGCCTGTAGAGAACGGAGGGAAGTTGTAGTGCAGGATGAATTTAACATAGTTAGATGTAGCAGCTGTTTCTATCAGCAGCTCGTCTTCGCTGGTACCCAGTGTTACTGTGGTCAGCGATTGGGTCTCGCCACGTGTGAAGAGTGCAGAACCGTGCGGAGAAGGCAGAAAATCGATCTCCATGGTCAGCTGGCGGATATCTGCCAGGCCGCGGCCATCGAGGCGGGTGCGGTCGTTCAGCATCATATCGCGCACTACTTTCTTCTCTACATCGTGGAAGTAAGTTTTGATCAGCGCTACATCCTGCGGCTCCAGCTGGTCGCCTTCGCCTATCATTGCAGCATACTCATCGTATATTTTGTTCAGTGCTTCGCGGCGCTCGTGTTTAGCAAGGCCTGCTTTAGCTACCTCATACATCCTTTTGGCACCAAAATCGCGGATCTTAGCTTCCAGTTCAGGGTTGTTGTATGGCAGTTTGTACTCGCGCTTGCCGGTAACACCTTTTTTATCGCGCAGGTCGGCCTGGGCTTTAATTTGTGTGCGGATGGCAGTGTGTGCTATCTCGATAGCTTTGATAACATCAGCTTCCTGGCACTCATCAGACTCACCTTCCACCATCATGATGTTCTTCTCGGTAGCGGCGATGATGAAGTCCATATCGGCTGTAGCCAGCTCGGTACGGTTAGGGTTGATTTTGAATTCGCCATTGATGCGTGCTACGCGTACCTCAGAGATGATCTCCTGTATGGGCACGTCAGACACAGCCAGCGCAGCAGATGCTGCCAGGCAAGCCAGAGCATCGGGCATCACTTCAGGGTCAGAAGATATGAGGGTAACCAGTACCTGTACCTCGCAGAAATAATCATCGGGGAACAGTGGGCGCAGGGCGCGGTCTATAAGGCGAGATATCAGTATCTCAGAATCGCTCAGGCGGCCTTCACGTTTGAAGAAAGAGCCCGGTATGCGGCCTGCCGATGCGAATTTCTCTTGATAATCGACAGTAAGGGGGAAGAAAGATTGTCCAGGTTTTGGGTCGGAGTTAGCAACAACGGTTGCCAGCAGCATACAGTTGCCCAGGCGCACAACAACGGCACCATCGGCCTGGCGCGCAAGACGGCCAGTTTCTATGCTCACCTCACGTCCATCGTCCAGCTTGAACGATACGGAAATGGGATTAGGAATCATAAGATAAAATTAAATACGTTTAAAAAAGACTATTCCCAACCGTGATAGTTGGGAATAGTAAAGGAGTTGGAACCTATTTACGGATACCGAGTTTCTCGATAAGCGCACGGTAGCCATTGATATCGGTACGTGTCAGGTACTGCAGCAGGCGCTTGCGGCGACCTACCATCGCCATCAGGCCACGTTGAGTAGAGAAATCTTTTTTGTTAGCTTTCAGATGGCCAGAGATATGGTTGATACGCTCTGTAAGGTTAGCTATCTGAGCTTCGATAGAACCAGTGTTTGTTTCTGATTCACCGTAGGTTTTAAAAATGTTTGCTTTTTTTTCAGCGGTTAATTGAGCCATTTGCTTCAAAATTTTTGTATAACGTCACTTTTTCAGTTTGCAAAGATAGGGAAAAGTATTTATTCGTTGGTTAATTTTTTGGGCTGGATTCAGGATGTTGGATGTTTAATATTGTATTTTTTAGGATTTGCTGCACTAAACGGCCAATTAATATTATTTTTATTTATATGAATTGTGGTTTTGCTGTATAGGTATAGAGTATCATTTTATGAATCGCTATCGAATTTTTCGCACATCTATATCTATATATCAAGTTGTTTATAACTCATCAGTAACAAAATACTTAATATCCGGTATCCAATATCTACCATCCAATATCCAACATGTCTTAGTTTTGCGGCTATGACACTTGCCTCGCAAATAAAATGCGCTGCCGAAGACGCCCTGAAACACCTGTTTCCGGACGCAGATATACAATCGGCTACTATTACCATCAACCAGACAAAGCCCGAATTTGAGGGCGATTATACGATAGTCCTGTTCCCGTTTGTGAAACTGCTGCGACAAAAGCCTGATGAACTGGGTAAGCAGATAGGCGAGTACCTGGTGAGTAAGAACGGCATTTTTGAGAAATACAGCATCGTGAGCGGTTTCCTGAACCTGACGATAAAGGATAGCTATTGGATATCATTCCTGCAAAATCATTTCAATGATGTGCATTTTGGTGAGAAGCCTAAGCGCGATGAGCGTGTGATGGTGGAATACTCATCGCCCAATACCAACAAACCGCTGCACTTTGGGCACATGCGTAATATCTTTTTGGGTTTTGCAATGTCGAACGTATTGAAGGCGAACGGCTACCAGGTGGTGAAGGCCAACCTGATAAATGACAGGGGCATACACATCTGCAAGTCGATGATAGCGTGGCAGCGTTTTGGTAACGGCGCTACGCCTGAGAGTACAAATACAAAAGGCGACCATTTGGTAGGTGACTACTATGTGCGCTTTAATGATGCGTATAAAGCTGAGGTGGCAGAACTGATAGCAGCGGGTAAGGATGAAGCCACAGCAGAGAAAGAAGCACCTATAATGAAAGACACGCAGGAGATGCTGCGTAAATGGGAAGCCGGTGACAACGAAGTATACAGCCTGTGGCAAACCATGAATGGCTGGGTATATAAAGGCTTTGATGAAAGCTACAAGCAGCTGGGTGTAGACTTTGACAAGATGTACTATGAGAGTGATACCTACCTGCTGGGTAAAGCCATAGTAGAAGAAGGCTTGCGCAAAGGTGTGCTGTTTAAAAAAGAAGATGGCTCGGTATGGATAGACCTTACAGAAGACGGGCTTGACCAGAAGCTGCTGCTGCGTGCTGATGGTACATCGGTATACATGACGCAAGACCTGGGCACGGCTAAGCTTAAATACAACGACTTTAAGCTGAACCAATCGGTATACGTAATAGCTGACGAACAGAATTATCACATGCAAGTGCTGAAGCTGATACTGAAGAAGCTGGGTGAGCCTTGTGCTGATGGTATCTTCCACCTGAGCTATGGTATGGTGGAGCTGCCAACAGGCCGAATGAAAAGCCGTGAGGGCACTGTAGTAGATGCTGATGATATGATGAGTGAGATGGTAGAGCTGGCACAGAAGCAAACGGAAGAAGCCGGCAAGACGGAAGGCTTTACAGGTGATGAACTAAGCAAGCTATACAATACCATAGGCATGGGTGCGCTGAAGTTTTACCTGCTGCGTGTAGACCCTAAGAAGAAGATGATCTTCGACCCTAAGGAGTCGATAGACCTGCATGGCTTTACGGCTACGTTCATACAATATGCGCATGCGCGTATCTGCTCTATACTGCGTAAAGAAAATGTACAGCTGCTGCCGGATAGTACGAAGTTTCAATCGTTTACCCAAACGCAGCCGGTAACACCTGCTGAAAAGAAACTGGCGGTAACGCTGGAACAATACCCGACCATTATGGAAAACGCAGCAGTAGAGTTTAACCCATCGTTGCTGTGTAACTATACCTTCCAACTGGCGCAACAGTTCAACTCTTTCTATGATGAGCATAGCATATCGAAGGCAGAGAACGAAGAGAAGAAACAATTGCGCCTGATGCTGATCATCATGACCGCACAGGTAATGCGCCATGCTATGCAACTGCTGGGTATCAGATTGCCTGAGAAGATGTAAATGATGAGTTTTTTTATAAAAGAAAGAGCCCAGCAATTGCCGGGCTCTTTCTTTTATGGGATTGGGTACTTACATCTGTTTCAATTCGCTGGCGAGGTCTTGTATAACTTTCTTCGCATCGCCGAAGAGCATGGATGTTTTGGGTTTAAAGAACAGGTCGTTCTCGATACCTGCATAGCCGGGTTTCATGCTTCGTTTGTTTACGATCACATGGTCGGCTTTCTCTACCTCAATGATAGGCATACCGTATATCGGGCTTGATGGATCTTCTTTAGCAGCAGGGTTTACCACATCGTTGGCGCCTACTATGAATACTACATTGGTAGTGCCCATCTGGTCGTTGGCATCTTCCATTTCCATGAGTTTGTCGTATTGTACATCGGCCTCGGCAAGCAGTACGTTCATGTGGCCGGGCATACGGCCTGCTACAGGGTGTATACCGTACATTACCTCAACGCCTTTATCCGCCAGTATCTTTTCCAGCTCGTGGCAGGCATGTTGCGCTTGCGCTACTGCCAGGCCATAGCCGGGTATGATCATTACTTTGCTGGCATAGGCCATCAGCGTAGCAGTATCGTTCAGTGACACTTCTTTGTAGTTGCCCTGCTCTTTGCTGCCACCGTCGCCACCACCAGTTGCTTTTGCGCCAAACGAACCAATGAGTACATTCTTCAGTGAACGGTTCATGGCTTTACACATCAGCATAGTAAGGATGGTGCCCGCAGAACCTACAAGGATGCCACCGGTGAGCATCACGGGATTGTTGTACAGGAAGCCACCGAAGGCAGCCGCCACGCCTGTAAAAGAGTTGAGCAATGATATCACCACCGGCATATCGGCACCGCCTATCGGGAATACGAAGAATATGCCATACAGCAAAGAAAGCGCCAGCACTGCGTAGAACAATGTAGCGGTAGATATCGGCCTTGCAAACATGATGTAGCAAGTAATGACAGCAATAACACTCAACAATGCGAGGTTGAAGATGTGCTGGCCATTGAACGAGAAATCTTTGATCTTGCCGTTCAGCTTGCCCCAGGCTATGATACTACCTGCAAATGATACGCTGCCGATGATCATGCCGAGGATGATGGTAATAAGGTGTGGGCCGGGGATGTTGGTGAACATCTCCACGCCTGCTTCTTCAACTATATCGGGAGGCAGGTGGGTGAGGTGGCGGAACTCGATGATAGATATAAGCATCGCACAAGCGCCGCCCATACCGTTGAACATACTCACCATTTCGGGCATGGCGGTCATCTGTACTTTTTTTGCTGCCAGCGTGCCTACAACCGTACCTACTATCAGGCCGCCGAATATCCAGCCGTAGTTGCCCAGCGCAACGCCATTGCCATCGCGATACAGGAAGATGGTGGCGAGTATAGCAATGGTCATGCCCACAGCAGCAACGATATTTCCCTTTCGGGCGCTATCGGGGTGCGAGAGCATTTTGAGGCCAACGATAAATGTAACCGAACCGATGAGATAGCTAAGTAGCAATATGGTCTGTTCCATCTGTGTATTAATATTGTTTGTGCAGCAGCGCTGCTGGTAGTAATGAGGTTAGTATTATTTCTTTTTCTTTTTGCTGAACATCTCCAGCATACGGTCGGTAACTACGAAGCCACCTACCACATTGAGCGTACCCAGTACTACGGCCAGGAAGCCAAGCACAAGTGCAAGATAGTCATCAGGCTGCGCCTGGCCCATTACTATGATGGCACCAATAATGACCACCCCATGTATGGCATTGGCACCGCTCATGAGCGGGGTATGTAGCACTGAAGGTACGCGTGAGATAACCTCGATACCCAGGAAGATGGACAGTATGACGATGGTGAGCAAGCGGTATGTGCTCTCGTCGGCAAATAATGAACTGATAAAATCCATACAGAATATTTTAAGCTGTTTGTGGTAAAAGTGATTGAACGCGTTCGTTGGTTACATGCCCGCCATGCGTGATGCAGGTGCCTTTCACCAGGTCATCTTCGAAGTTGAGGTGCAGGTTGCCGTCTTTGTCGATGATGAGTTTGAGGAAGTTGAGCACATTCTTGCTATACATTTTGCTGGCATCGGCAGGCATAGTAGCGGGTAGGGCAGAGTTACCTACTATGGCCACGCCATTGTGCATCACCGTCGTAGCATCTTGTGTCAGGTCGGTATTGCCACCGGTAACCGATGCGAGATCGATGATGACAGAACCTGCGCGCATATCTTCAATCATTTCTTTGGTGATGAGGATAGGCGCTTTCCTGCCGGGTATCTGCGCTGTGGTTATAATGATGTCGGATTTGCGTGCATGCTCATGTATCTTATCGCGCTGGCGTTTCTGGAAGTCTTCGCTTTGCTCTACGGCATAGCCGCCTGCTTTCGAAGCATCGGCTGCGCCTTCTACCTCTACGAATTTGGCGCCAAGGCTCATTACTTCTTCCTTCACCGCGGGGCGGGTATCAAATACTTCAACTACTGCACCCAGCCTGCGGGCTGTAGCGATGGCTTGAAGACCTGCTACGCCTGCGCCCAGTATCAGTATCTTAGCGGGTGCTATACTGCCCGCTGCCGTCATGAACATAGGGAAGTAGCGGCTGTATTGATAAGCTGCCAGCAGCACGGCTTTGTAGCCTGCGATGTTGGCCTGCGAACTCAGCACATCCATAGCCTGCGCACGGGTGGTGCGGGGTATAGTATCGAGGCTGAACACGCTGTAGCCCTTGCCTGCCCATTGCTGCATTTTACCTGCGTTGAACAATGGCTGGTATACACCCAATACCGATGCGCCTTGCTTGATGCTATCCGGCATATTATCGGCATGTATGGTGAGCAGCAGGTCGGAGCCTGTAGCGATGCTGCTGCGGTCTTTGATGACAGCGCCTGCATCGGTATATGCTTTGTCGAAATGGAAAGCAGTATCGCCTGCGCCTTGTTCTACCCACACGGTCACGTTCATTTTCACGAGCGCGGCCACTACTTCAGGAACAAGCGATACCCTTGTTTCGGGGGCTTGTTCTTTCAATACGCCTATTACCATAAGTTTTTAGGGATTCGTTAGTTGATTATGAAAAATAATTTATTTAAGTGGTAAGTCAAAATTTTGCAGCAGGTAAAGCGGTATGCCGCTGTATCTTTGCGGCCTATGCATTATGTATCGGCTGAAGGTATCAGCAAATCGTACGGGATAAGGTCGCTTTTTGAGGGGATTTCGTTTCACATCAGCGAAGGAGATAAGATAGCCCTGGTGGCGAAGAATGGTAGCGGGAAATCAACATTACTGAAAATGCTGGCCGGGCAAGACCAGCCCGATAGCGGCACGATCTGGATAAATAAGGATGTTACCGTGGCTTTGTTTGAGCAGGAGCCTAAATTTCAGGAAGAGCTGTCTGTTGTTGATAATATCTTTCACCATAAGAACCCTGTAGCTGAAGCCCTGCGGGATTATGAGCGCCTGATGGACGTAGAGGAGCCCGAGCCTGTAGCGTTTTCAGAAGCACTGGCTAAGATGGATGATCTTGGTGCTTGGGATTTTGAGGCCAAAGTGCAGCAGATACTGGGTAAGCTGAACATCCACCACCTGGACCAGCCTGTAAAAACACTATCGGGCGGCCAGCGCAAGCGTGTGGCACTGGCGCAAACGCTGATAGATATTGGCTTTGAGCACAAGCACGTGCTGCTGATCATGGATGAACCTACCAACCACCTGGATGTGGAAATGGTAGAGTGGCTGGAACACTACCTGAACCAGGAGAAGGTAACCCTGCTGATGGTGACCCACGACCGCTACTTTCTGGATGCGGTGTGCGAGGAGATATGGGAGCTGGATAGCAATACGCTGTATGCCTATAAAGGCAGCTATGAGAACTACCTGGAAAAGAAAGCTGCGCGTATTGAAAGCCAGCTGAGCAGTATAGATAAAGCGCGAAACGAATACCGCAAAGAGCTGGAATGGATGCGTAAGCAGCCCAAGGCACGTACCACGAAGTCGAAGAGCAGGCAGGATAATTTTTATGAAGTAGAGGCAAAGGCTAAGCAAAAGGTAGAGGATACCAGCCTGATGCTGGACATGAAGATGAGCCGACTGGGTGGCAAAATAGCTGAGCTTAAGAAAGTGTATAAAAGCTTTGGTGATAAAGTGCTGCTGAAAGGCTTTGATTACACTTTCAAGAAAGGTGACCGCATAGGCATTGTAGGTAAGAATGGTGCGGGTAAATCTACTTTTCTGCAAATGCTGCAGGGGCTTGAGCCTGCGGATAGCGGTAAGATAAATATTGGAGATACGGTGATGTTCGGCAACTTCTCGCAGCAGGGCCTTGAGATAAAAGAGGATATGCGCGTGATAGACTATGTAAAGAACATCGCAGAGAATTTCCCCCTTGCGGCTGGTGGCTCGCTGAGTGCAGCACAGTTCCTGCAATTATTCCTCTTCCCGCCTGAGCAGCAATATACCTACCTCTCAAAACTGAGTGGTGGTGAAAAGAAGCGCCTGCAGATACTGTCGGTACTGTTCCGCAACCCCAACTTCCTGATACTGGATGAGCCTACCAACGACCTTGACCTGCCAACGCTGGCGGTGCTAGAGGGCTTTTTGAGCGAATTTCAGGGTTGCCTGCTCATCGTATCGCACGACAGGTATTTTATGGACAGGCTGGTAGAGCACCTTTTTGTATTTGAGGGTGAAGGGTATATCCGCGATTTTCCGGGCAACTACTCGCGCTACCGTATATGGCAGAAAGAGCAGGAAAAGCTGCCACCTGATGCACGCAGCAAGCCACCTGTGGTAGACGATGTGCCTGAAGTTGCAACACCGCAGGCGCCTGTTGAGAAAAAGAAGCCTAGCTTCAATCAGAAGCGGGAGTTTGAACAACTGGAAAAAGATATGCCTGCCCTTGAAAAAGAAAAGGCAGAGATAACGGAAAAAATGGGACAGGCTAACCTGGCCTATGATGAACTGCAGAAACTGAGCAACCGCATAACAGAGATCACCCAACTGCTGGAAGAGAAAGAGCTGAGATGGCTGGAGTTGAGTGAGATGATGTAAAAAGAAGAGCGGCGTATCAACTACGCCGCTCTTCTTTTATAGAATGATATTAAGACTATTCTTCACCTTCTTTCTTCTTGCCGTCAAACTCAAACACCAGAGAGAAACGGAATGTGTTGCTCAACGGATTGCGGTTGATGCCACTGCCTGAAGGTACGAGGTAAGCGAAGTTCAGGTTGAACACCTGGTAGCGCACACCCAGACCGCAAGTGAAGTATTTACGATCGCCTTTGTCTTTGTTCTCGTAGAAATAACCTGCACGTACTGCAAATTGGTTTTGATACCAGTATTCAGCACCCAGCGATACCTGGAATTCTTTCAGCTCTTCGCTGAAGCCACCCTGTGCATCGCCAAACGAGCCCAGCATACCGGCAACCACGCCTTTGCTGTTCATCGGGTCGTAGCGTTTTACGCCCGGAGTAGTGCTGGTATCCTGCGGTGTAGGTACCATCAGTTTGTTCACATCCAGCGCAAAAGTTACTTTGTTATACTCATCGGCCTGTATGGTATAAGCACCACCTAAACCAAGGTTGATGGGTATGAAATCCCTACGGGTATTTGAGTAAGATATTTTAGAACCTGCGTTGGTAAGTACAGCACCCAGGCTCAGCGTTCTGCTGCGGAACTCATCTACATCTTTTGTTTTGCTGTAGTACACACCCAGATCGGCACCAAAAGCGTTGCCCGGGCGGTAGTTGGCTATACCCGTACCTACGCTGAGGCCCGATGCGATATCGGAATGGATATAGCGGAAGCTAAGACCTGTAGAAAGGTATGGAGACAGCTTGCGCGAATAGCCCAGATCTAATGAGAATTCGTTTGGCTTACCTGTGCCCATTGGCTGGCCAAGTGCATCGGTATAGTTGATCTCGCCCAAAGAGAAGTAGCGCAGCGATGCACTCAGCGCCTGGTTGTCCTCTTTACCAAACTTGGCATAGCCCGAAAGGTAGGCAAGGAATATATCAGGCACCAGATCCTTCAGCCACGGTGTATACGTCATTGACGCGCCATACTTTTTAGTTGCAAAGGGGAGCTTTGCAACGTTCCAGTATTGTGCGTTGGCATCAGGGCTTATAGCTATACCTACATCGCCCATAGCGCCCGAACGGGCATCAGGAGATATACGTAGGAAGGGTACTGCGGTTGTGATAGTGTTTGTATTATCTGTATTCTGCGTACCACTTACATTGTTCTGGGCATTGGCGCTAGATGTTATCATAGTTGCCGCAAGTGCAGCAAGGCCAAAACGTTTCACCATTCTATTACAATTATTTTTAAAGTTCGACAAAGGTATCTTATTTAGATTATGCCAGCAAATTGTATGCCCCATAAACACGACGGGAAGCAATTTACTGAAAGCTGACAATATTAATAACGCACGATCACTAGTTTTTGGTGTGCAGTTGTTTCAATTTGATTAGCGGTAGATATTTTCATTCTGTAGATGTATATGCCGGCCGGCAGCAGATTGCCATTATCGCCGGTGCCATCCCATGTTATTTCGTTGCTATGGCTGCCTGTTGGAGTGAAAGACTGCGTCATAGTGCGCACCAGCCCACCCGAAGTGTTATAGATGAACAATTCAGCCTTCATGGTCTCGTCGGGGTGGTTGTGCTCAAACCTGATGTGTGTCAACGTGCTGAAAGGGTTGGGGTAGTTCATCAGGTTCTGCAAAATAACAGCGTTGCCATTGCCCACTACAAAATCTACATATCCCTCGCCCGAGTTGTTATTTGCATCCCATGCCCGTACCGTAAGCCTGTGGCGGCCATCGGGTATGCCAGTGAGTGGGAAGTTTACATAGCCGCGCTTGTAAGTATTAGGGGCGGTTTCGTAATAGTTGTTGAGAATGAATGGGTTAGCCACATCATCATCAAGTATGCCCACCAGGTCGTGGCCTACACTGTTGCCCGATACGTTGATGCCTGTTTCGTCTTCCAGCACTACATACAGCGATGTATTGGTGCCGGTGAGGCCGCCATTGCGGAAGAGGCTATCGCCTATGTATGGTCTTACTATAGGTGGGTTGGCCTCGATGCGGGGATTGTCGGAGAAGCCACCTACCGTGTAGTTGAAGTTAGCGCCTGCGCCATCGGTCTCGCCATTTTCGGCATAGCAGCTTATTTTGCCTTTGCCGTAATCGTAGTTGATGTCTTTTGGCACAATGAATGCTACTGAGAATTTGCCATTCTGCACGGTAGCGTTGCTGTATATAATGCGGCTTTGCGTCTCAAATTGCTTTTTAGCCCAGCGGGTTATGGTTTCTACAATGCGGGGCTTGTCGAAAAAGGTAAAGCTGAGGCGGCCATTGAAGTTGCTCAGTTCATTATTGTTCACATCTACGACGTGGCCTTGCAATACGTACTCGCCCAATGCGCCTATTGAGTCAACGGCTTCGCCTGTTGTGCCATCCAGCATGCCGGTGATCTCTATGAAATGCCTTGGGAAATTCGGCTCAAGAGCAGGGTCGCCCATGAGTACAAACTTGCGGAAACCCAGCACGTTGCCCGAACCGGAGAGGCTTACAGAATAAGTTTTGTTTTTACCCAGGCGGAAGGCATCGCCAAATGTGTTCCATTTGTCGCCTACATGCTGAAACTGGGCCGACAAGAAGTCTTTATTCAGGATGCGGTTGTCGCCGGCAAATACCAGGTGAGTGGTAGTAAGCCCGGCTATTACACCACCATTATGTTTCAGCACCATCTGTTCGCCGGCCGATACGTAATCGGGGTGATCGAAACGGCCAAAATCGCAGGTGGCGGTTACCATAAACGGAAGCCTGTCCAGGTTCTTCCATTTGTTATAATCTTCGTTGGTAAGTATACGCTCCTCGGCCAGCACCTCGGTATTGCCGTGGCCGCTGTAGTTGAGCAGCAGTGTGCCTAGTGCATTTACCTGATCGTTCAGGCTTTTGTTCATATTAGGCGAGCGTTTGCCACCGGGGGTAGATACAGTAGGCACTACATTCTGGTATATTTTTGTGCTGTTGTATATACTGCTGCTATTGGTTACTACAGTATCCATTACCTCGGCATCGGTCATGTGCTCACCGGCATTGTCCTCATCATCGGCAATAAAGGTGGTTGACAGCCTCCATGGGCCAAGCGATGAGGGGCTTTTATAATGCAGTATTTTATTCACCACAGCTTCAGCTTCACCCGATGTTTTTACAGGCAGGCGGCCCATACCCAGGTCTAGTGCGTTGATGATCTGTGTATTCTCTATATGCTCATTGTCATCGAGGAAGCCAAAGAAATCATCGTTGCAATAGCTGAGTAGCGGCACCATTGATTGTGCAGATTCAAAAGTGGGAACGTAATTAGTATTGTTCAGCACACGGTCTTTATAGTCGTAAGAAGCATCGCCCAGCAACAGCAGATATTTGGGCATCTGGTTGGTATCGGTGCCAGCACGTTTGTAAAACATACGTGCCATATCGCGTATAGCAGATATATCCTGCGCGCCCGACGAAAACTCGTTGTATACCTGATCGGTAGTAGCTACGATAACACGCAAACCACTCTGCTGCCTATGGAAGTTTGCCAAAGTATTGGCGCTGGACAGGAAGTTGGGGTGGGTGACGATGATATAGTCAACCTGCTCGCTGCCGGACAGGTTCTGGTTGTCGGTTTTGCCTACATATTCCGGCGTCATGATGGCGTCGTTATTCATCGCAGCATACTCGTGCAGCGTGCTGGCATCCTGTGTAAAACTATAGGTGCTGCCATTGAGGCTGCCTGACATTCTTACCGGTATGTGTGGGTTGGTTACATCCCATACCTGTGCGCCGCCACCGGCATTGGTTAGCTCAAACCTCGCAATGTTGCCCGGTGCAACACTATTCCAGTCGCGGAAGGTGAAGCTGTTTTCGCTAAAGCCGAGCGCCCTGCGGGTGTTGATCTCTATATAGTCGAGATAACCCATGCCATCGCTGGAGCCCGGAGTATAGGTAATATCGAAGCTGGCTGTAGAAGAGCTATAAGCGCCTCCTTTTTCATCCAGGCGCTCGCTTACAGGTACATCATCTTCATCGCGGTTGGATGTGGGCATGGCATAGCTCCCGAATGGCTGACCATTGAGCGATACAGCAAAGCTGCTGGGCATAGAGCATCGGGAGCCCAGCATGATGCGGAAATTAGCTTCGGTTACCGGACCCAGATTTAATGTGTAATTGCGATTATTCGTTTTGCCCTGCAATGTGCTGAAATCTTCTCCCCACCAGCGTTTGCCGAGTTTGCCGGGGTTATATAGTTCGTCTTCGTGCAGTACCACGCCATTGAAGCTGGATACTGTAGCATTTGCTGCGCCGATCTGGGGTTGGTCTTGTATGCGTTTACCATCAACACCCTGATCGAAATTGACGAAGTAGTGGCCTTTATCGCGATACAGGTTTTTTGTGTGCCTGAATTGCTTGCTTGATGAGTCGATCTGCCAGTGTACAGGGCCGCGCGCGTAGAATACAAAGTAGTCGCCGGGGCCAAAGCTGCCATCGCCACCGTCATTCACCCATATCGCATTTTCGCCAAGGCCTTCAGGGCGATCTATGGCATTGTTCTCAGAAAGCATATTGCCGCCTGAGCCAAACAGACGGATGTGCGCAGACGGTATAGCGCCACTAACGCCCATATTGGCGCTCATGAAGTTATAGTCGACTTTGCAAAGGCCGGTTTCCGATACTGCTATTTTATGCCAGGTGCCTGAAGCTAAAGGCGATGGGGATACTGTGGCGGTAGTAGTGCGTAGTGCAGGGCGCGTAGTTTCTGTTTCGTTTACCTGCAGCGTTACCGATGTAAGTTGTTTGCCGGCGGCATCGCGGGTATACACGGGTACCGCAATTACAGCAAACGGGCGCTTACGCTCCTTACCTAAGGCTATTTTAATATCTGAGACTTTGTTTTGCAGCAGGCTATCAGGCACGGCGGCGCCGGTAGTAGTATATTGGGCCTCTTTGATGCTAACCTGGGGTATCGCATACTCATCCAGCCATATCCGGGTAGTAATAAAGCCTTCGTATACATCTTGCTTTATTACTTTGATGTTAACATCTTGCTGCCGTGCCTGGGTGCTTAATCCTGCCAGTAAAAAAGCCGAAACAAGGGTAAGTTTTTTCATTCTCAAATGGTTGCTGTTCGGATAGAGCATATTTGTTCAAAGTTACATGAATAATGAGATGTATAAGGCATCGCGGGGCTGCCTGTGTCTTGGAAACGTAAAAACTTCACAAAATATTATTAGATGAAGCCCGGTAGTGAAAAACCATATTTTTTATTTTACTGGCTTTGAAAGCTTGACTTTTTAAAAAGAATGCTCTAACATTGTAACACTTTTAACAATTATTCAATCAAATCGTAGCAAATATTTCTCTCTGATTATGAAAAGAACTCTCATCGGCGTGAGCTTGCTTTGCATCGGAACGGCTACTCTTCTGTCAGCCTGCTCTTCGAAAAGGTCTACCGGTGTGTCGCAGGCTACCGGCTGGGATTACAATGATCCTCGCCTGGGTGGTTTTGATGTGGCTAACTACCCCGGACAGCAAACAGGTCCCGGTCTCACTTTCATAGAAGGTGGTCGCTTTACAATGGGCCAAACTGAAGAAGACCTGACAGTTGAAAGGAACAACATCCCCCGCACTGTATCGGTATCGTCATTCTATATGGATGAAACAGAGGTAGCTAACGTTCACTACCGTGAATATATCTACTGGCTGGGTCGCTCTTATGCTTCGGATTATCCAGATCTGATCGCAAAAGCGCTGCCTGATTCTACTACATGGCGCAGGGCTATGTCTTACAACGAGCCTTTGGTTGAATACTACTTCCGCCACGCTGCTTATAACTACTACCCTGTAGTAGGTATAAACTGGTATCAGGCGCAGGATTTCTGTAAATGGCGTTCTGACCGTGTGAACGAGTACATCCTGATAAAAAATGGTATGCTGAAACGTAACAGCAACCAGGTGAATGAGGACGTATTCAGCACAGAAACATACATGTGGGGCCAGTACGACGGTACTCCGGGCCGTGGCCGCAAACGCGACCTCGATCCTCAGAGCTCTGGCAAACGTAACATCAACTATGCTGATGGCTACCTGCTGCCAAACTACCGCCTCCCAACAGAAGCTGAGTGGGAATATGCTGCCGTTGGCAACATAGGCGCTAACCCTGAGCCAGAGACTAAACGTCGTCGTGGTGAAGAGGTGATCACTGACCGTAACGTATATCCTTGGGGTGATGCTTACACTACCCGCTATGGTATCCGTAACTCATACCAGGGTGAATTCCTGGGCAACTTTAAACGTGGTAAAGGTGATGCGATGGGTGTTGCCGGTGGTCTGAACGATAACGCAGACATACCAGCTCCTATCTATTCTTACCAGCCTAACTCTTACGGCCTGTACAACATGGCGGGTAACGTGAGTGAGTGGGTACTGGATACTTACCGCCCTACTTCTCCTGATGACGTTAACGATTTCCGTCCTTTCCGCGGTAACGTATACGAAACACACCGTCGTCTTGCTGAAGACAACTCTGTAGAAGAAAAAGATAGCCTTGGTCACCTGACTAAGCGCATAATGACTGCTGAAGAAATGGCTGCTAAAGAGCAATGGGATGGTAACTCACCTGACCTGCGCGACTATCAAGATGGCGACAGCTCTTCTCAGTTCTCTTACAACTACGGTGCCAACACACTGGTAAACAACGATGCTAAAGTATACAAAGGTGCTTCATGGAACGATCGTTCTTACTGGATGTCTCCTGGCACACGCCGCTTCATGCAAGCTAAACAAGCTAGCTCTACAGTAGGTTTCCGTTGCGTAATGGATCGTTTGGGTAGCCCTAACGGCCGCAACGATGAAAAAGCAGGTAACTACTTTGGTAAAAAAGGTGGCCGCCGTGCAGGTAAATAAGAATTAGATTTCTTTTCATAGAAAAACCCCTTTCGTAAAACGGAAGGGGTTTTTTACTTTTAGCACATAAACGCATCCGGTTTGGAAATAGCAGCACTCTACGAGATATACAAACAATTCCCGTCGGTACAGACGGATACCCGCAAGTTGAAGAATGGAGACATTTTTTTTGCATTAAAAGGCCCTAGTTTCAATGGCAACAGCTTTGCCCGGCAAGCACTGGATGCTGGCGCTGCCTATGCTGTGGTTGATGAAGCCGAGTATGCAACAAGCGATAAGCACATATTGGTAGATGATACCCTGCAAACCTTGCAACAACTAGCGTTGCATCATCGCAAGCAGTTTGATATCCCTTTTATAGCTATCACAGGCTCTAATGGCAAGACCACTACAAAAGAACTGATAACTGCTGTATTACGCAGCCGATACAGAACATACGCTACCATTGGTAACCTCAACAATCATATAGGGGTGCCGCTAACATTGCTAGCCATACAGCCCGATGCTGAAATGGCAGTGGTGGAGATGGGAGCTAACCACCAGAAAGAGATAGAAAGCTATTGTGTAATAGCCCTGCCTACACATGGCATCATTACCAACTGTGGTAAGGCGCATATTGAGGGATTTGGCGGCATAGAAGGTGTGCGGAAAGGGAAAGGTGAACTGTATGATTTCATAAGGGCGCATCATGGCACTATCTTCCGTAATAGCGACCTGGACTACCTGGAAGACATGGCAAAGCATATTACACATCAGATAACCTACGGAAGTGCCAATGCCAGGTATATAGGCAAGCCATTGATGCGGGAGCAGTTTTTGGGTATTGCGGTGCTGAGTAGCGGTGCTGAGGCCAGTATCGATACACAATTGGTTGGTAGCTATAATTTCCCCAACGCTATGTTAGCTATAGCTGTAGGCCTGCATTTTGGCATTGGGATAGATGAAATAAAACAGGCTATAGAGCAATATAGCCCCGATAATAGCCGCTCGCAATGGGTGGAGAAGGGGAGCAACAAAATAATACTGGATGCTTACAATGCTAACCCCACCAGCATGCGTGCCGCAATAAAGAACTTTGCAGATATGCAGCTACCTGCAAAAATACTATGGCTGGGCGCAATGAAAGAAATGGGCCCTGCGGAAGAGGAGGAACATAGGGAACTGGTGCAGTACATTGCTCAGTTTGATTGGCAGGATGTAATATTGGTAGGTAAAGAATTCAATAACCTTAGCCAGAGCTATAAGCATTTCGATACTTCAGCGGCTGCAGCGGAGTATGTGAGGCAAAATCAGCCGCAACATGCAGCCATACTCATCAAAGGCTCAAGGGGCAGTAAAATGGAATTGTTGCTGGATGCGATAGGGTAGGCAGTTGTTACGATTTCATGGCATCGTCTATACGCTTTATCATATCGCTTACCTCTTTTTGCGCGGTGGGGTCGTATTTGCCAGTGCCGGAGCCTGTAGCCTCGTGTGTGGCATACATCAGCAGGCACATAGCCATAAAATCCTGATCGTCTTTACCGGCATATTGTACGCGCATGCCGGCAATGTTATCATCAGCGGTCTTTACCGCTTTGCGTACGGCCTCTTCCTCATGCGCACGTATGCGTATGCGGTAACTGCGGCCAGCCAGCCAAACGTTGATGGATATTAATTCTTCGTCTGCCATTAAGCTTCTGAGGTTTTAGCGTCTTGTTCGGTTTTCTGGTGTATCAGTTTCTTTTGGAAGAACACCAGCACCAGTACTCCTATAGATATAGCTGCATCGGCAATATTGAAAACGGGCTCAAAGAACACCAGGGGCTTATCGCCCATAAAAGGCACCCACGATGGCCAGATAGTATCTACCAGTGGGAAGTACAGCATATCTACCACTTTGCCATGGAACATCTTGCTATAGCCCTGGCCAAACGGTACGAACCGGGCAATGTGGAAGGTGCTCTCATTGAATATCAGCCCGTAAAAAATACTATCTATCAGGTTGCCCAAAGCGCCTGCAAGTATCAAAGCGCCACATATAATAGCGCCTTTGCTGTAGCCTTTGTTTACAATACGTTTTAGCAAAAAGAAACCAAAGACTACAGCAACCAGCCTGAACAGTGTGAGCACCAGCTTGCCGGTATCTTCGCCCAGCTTCATGCCAAATGCCATGCCCTCATTTTCAATAAAATGCAGCCTGAACCAATTGCCCAGTACCATTACCTCCTCGCCATAATAAAAATGCGTTTTGATGTAGATCTTAACAAGTTGGTCGATAACGATGATCAGTAATATCAGCCAGATGGCGTTGCGGTATTTCACAGGTATTCAGCTTTCCTTAATTCCGCCAAAGATACATTGTTGCACCAATAAAAAAGGGTGGCGAACCACCCTTTATATATTTTAACAAGTATGTTTTTATTTTTTCAGATCTACTTCTGCAGATTGTAGTACTTCCTTGCTGCTGGCATCGTTGTAGTGCACATAGGCTACCACTTTGCATTTTGCAGGGTTGTAGTTTTCGCTTACGTTGTAGAGTATTGTGCGCTCATACACCTGTCCAGGTTCTTTGCTGGCTTTATCTGCCAGAAACTCATCACCATTTACGGCAGTAATAATGTCGCGCAGAGTATGCTTGAAGTTGTAATTATCGTCGTAGCGGTCGGGGTACTCCTGTATATCAACTATATCGTCTTCTATCAACGCTATGGTCATGTATTGCTTGGCTGCAACCAGTGTGGTGTAAGAAGCTTTTACTTTGATGGCAGCCACTTTAGTAGCTTCATCGTAAGAACTTTCAATTGTCAGATTCACAGGAGTAGCCTTAGTGAGTTGAGATGCTATTGTAGCCGCCCATTTACCTGTGTTCAGCAGCCTTTCTGTACCTATTGTTATCCTATCAACACCTGCACTTGGCATCACACTGATAGTGCTGTATACGTTTGCGCTTATGTTCGTTCCGTCTTCGGTACGCAGATCGTATTTAGAACCATGAGCGGGCCTGCTTTGCAGGAAGTTGTTGATGTGCATTTCTATAGGAAATACGCGGCCCGGGTTGGCGTCAACCACAGCCTGCAGTACATCGCGCGCGGCGGGGCAGTTGGGGCATGTAGCGCCGGTAAATTCTTCTACTACTACATTTTTGGCCTGTGCAGCCTCTACGGTAGCCATATAGGCAGTGTCTTTAGCCTGTGCAGCGCCACCACCGCCACCCATATCAATGATTGGTGGTTTTTCTTCGCAAGCGCTTAGTAGAACGATACCTGCGGCGCAAAGGGCCAGCCATTTCTTTGTCATCACAATCGGTAAAATTTTATGTAGGTGAAATTACACAGAATTAGCGAATTGCAATAAAATTGCTTTAAGTTACCTTTACCACGAGAAAAAAGACCGAATATGGAAGAAAGTAAAAGGCAGAAACAGGTAGGCCAGTTGGTGATGGAAGAGCTGAGTGAGATTTTTCAGCGTGGAGATATAAATATAGTTGACGGAGGTATGGTATCCATATCGAAGGTGATGGTAACGCCCGACCTGCTGGAAGCACGCGTATACCTCAGCTTTTTTCAGGTGAAGGATACGGACAAATTGCTACACGATATAAAAGAACGCACTGCCGACTGGCGCAACCAACTGGGTAGGCGCGTGCGCAACCAATTGCGCCGTGTTCCCGATCTGCAGTTTTTTGTAGATGATACGCTGGATTATGTATTTAAAATGGAGGAACTCTTTAAGAAAATAAAAGAGGACGACGACCAGCGCAACCAATCGCTTAATAAATAGATGAACCGAACGCTTGTATGGCAGCTGGCAATCAGGTATCTGCGTGGCAAGCGCGCGGGCAATGCCGTGCCTATACTTTCACGCATCAGTATGACGGCCATAGCCGTATCGGCGGGTGCGATGATCGTGCTTTTTTCGGTAATGAATGGTTTTGAAGAACTGGTGAGCGACCTGTATAAAGCATTTTACCCGCAGGTGAAGATAACTGCAGCGGAGGGTAAGTTTTTTTCCTTTAGCGATGCACAACTGGCCGAAGTAAAACGTACTGAGGGCGTAGCAGCCACTACAATGTGCATTGAAGACAATGTGCTGCTGAATAGCAATGAAGAGCAAAAAGTAGCTACCATAAAAGGTATAGACCCCCAGTACTACTCAGTAAACGATATAAGGCCGTATATAGTAGAAGGTGCAGATAGTGTGAGCGACTTGCATACGCCAACAGCTATCATAGGTATGCACATAGCCAACGATATGGCTATCGATGTCAAGAACGTATTCAATACCTTACAACTCTACTATGCCAATACCGATGTAGATAATCTTTCACTTGCTCCCGAGTCAGCTTTCAAAATGCTGGAACTGAAGCCTGAGGGTATTTTCAGGGTGCAGGATGATTTTGATGCAAAATATGTGCTGGCACCTCTGCCGGTGGTGCAGGAGCTACTACAGGCAAGCGGCAAATACGCGTCTGTAGAACTGAAGCTGAAGGATGGCGCAGATGAAGATGATGTGAAAGAAGCATTGCAAAAGCAACTAGGCAACGCGTATAAAGTGCAAACAAGGTTTGAACAGAACAGTACGATGTACATGATCATGCGCTCAGAAAAATGGGCCGTGTTTGCCATACTGGTGCTTGTATTGCTCATTGCATCCTTCAATATGGTGGGCGCACTATCTATGCTGGTGCTGGAAAAGCAGAAAGATATTTCGATACTAAGGGCTATGGGTGCCAGCCCGGCAGCTATCAGGAATGTGTTTGTGGCCGAAGGGGTATTATGGGCCTTTGCCGGCGGGCTTGCCGGGGTAGTACTTGGCGGTGCGCTATGCTTTTTGCAGAAGCAATTCGGATTTATAAAAATGCAAGGCTCGTTCATTATAGACGCCTACCCCGTAGCCTTGCAAGGCAGCGATTTTGTGCTGATAATGATAACCGTGATGATAGTGGGGCTAATAGCATCCTGGTATCCTGCATTAAAAGCTAAAAGAACTCTGGTAACACTCCGATAAATGAAGAAGCCTGCTCATCAAGCAGGCTTCTTCATTTATTAGTTCTGAGCTATTATCGGTTGATCTCAAACTTTATTTTCTCCGTGTGCTTACCTTCTACAATACGTATGAAGTAGCGGCCATTGGGCAGGTCTTCACGCAACACTATCGTCTTTTTCATGAGTCCTGCTATGCTTTCACCACTCTCAATTTGCACCACCTGGCCGGAAGCGTTCACAATGTCAATAGGTATGTTTTTGCTGGAAGTAATGTTCACTTTCAGGTTGATGACCCCGTTTGTAGGGTTAGGGTACATCAGGAAGAGCTCATCATCGTATACGCGCACAAAAGTTTGCGCACTGGCTGAGCATCCGTCTATTATTACAGTTAGTTTGTAGGTGCTTTCAATTTTAGCTTTTGCTGCGCCAACAGTTGGGTTAGGCTCTGTTGAATAAAAGCCTTCAGGGCCGCTCCATTCATAAGTTACACCGGGTGTAGCAGAGCTACCAGTTAGTTTTATCTCATCACCCATATACAAAGGGCCGTTGTTGCCTACGCTGGGTACAGCAGGCACCGGCTTTACTGCCACTGAAGTACTAACCGGCAATGATGTGCAGCCGTTTGCTACACCGGTTACTGTATATGTGCCGCTATAGGCTTCCGTTACATTGGCAAGCTTCATAGGAGGTTTTGCTTCTAACGTTCCTATGGTTGGTCCCATCCAGTTGAATACAGTATTGTCTTTATCGCTTGCAGCAGTAAATACAATGCTGTCACCAACGCATACAGGGGTATTGCTGGTTAAACCAGAAATGACAGGCAATGGTTTGATGACCACGCGCACTGTATCGTAAGATTTGCAGGTGAACAGGTCGGCTACTGCATAGTAATCGCCTTCGTTCTCCGCAGTTACACCTGTAATAGTGGTTTGCTGGTCTGTTGAGGTGAATGCTGCCGGGCCCGCCCAATTGAACAAAGTACCTACTTCAGCAGTAGCTGATAATGTAAGCGCATCGCCTACACATACCGGGCCATTGCTGGTAGCCTCAATGGCAGGATATGGGTTTATCGACAAGTCAAAGCCATTATCGTTAGATATGCGCACCGGCGATGTAGATGCGATACGCAGGCGATATTTATTGCCCATAGCCGTGTTATCGGGTATCTTACCTTTTACTTCGCCAATGCCATCGCTGGCGGCATAGCTGCCAATGATCACAGGGTTTGTAAAACTGCCATTAGCATCCGACAATTCCAGGTTGAAGATGTTGGTGGGGTCGAAGTTGGCAATAGCTGCATATGCCATTCGTATATCATCGCCATGGCACATCAAGGTATCTTCAAACGGTGCGCCGAGGTTTACTTTGGGGTTGCCGAGGAAAGAGAACGTAAAGTGTGTACCGGTCTTAAGGCCGTTCTCATGGTATAGCACTACAGAATCTATAGGCACACCGAGATCAAGTTCGAACTGTGCGCCTGAGTTAGATATTAATGAGCCGATCTTACCCCCTATAGCGGCAGAGCGCGAAAGCACGCATGAGCCGATATAATCGTTCAGGTCGCCAGATTGTACGTAATACGGCAGGCCGTTAGCTTCTACGCGTATCACCTCGCCACTGCCTATATTGGTGAACTGCACCCTTATGCGGGGTACAGGCTCAGAAAATTTGAACTTATAGCCATTGGGTAAGTTGCCTGCGCCTATCCAGAACGGGCCTGTATTGCATCCGGAAAAAATGCCGGGCCCATCTATAGGCACAACAGTTACAGTAATGCCCACTACATTGGTACTTGCGGGCCATACCGGGGTAGATGGAAAAGGGTTAGGTACATCGTACCATACTTGTGCGCCCGTATTGAATGGTAATAGGGCAATAAGAAATAAAAAGCTGACTAACCTGGAAATCATGGGTTTTATAAAATTATCAGTCTACTACAAACCTAATGTCACGTGTTTTTTTGTATTCGGTAAGGCGTAGTATATACACGCCCTTACTAAGATAAGGAACTGTAATGATTTTCTTCAATATTTTATTGTTTGTATAGAGTGTTTCATTATGTATAGTGCGGCCTGTGATGTCAATGATCTTGGCAGTGATACTACGGTCTGATGTGAAATTGGCGCGTATGGTAAAGATGCCATTGTTGGGGTTTGGGTAGAGGGTGTAGTAGGTAATAGTGTCAACAAAAGCATAGCCACCGTCGTAGCTGAGGCAGCCATCCAGCAATACGTTGAAGGTATAGTCGCCTTCCTGCTCCTCTGTTACTTCTTTTATAACAATATCTGTTTCAGTACTATAGAAGTTGTTGGGGCCTGTCCAGTAATAGTTTGCGCCGGGTTGGTTGTTATACCCGTGCAGCACAATCTCGCCCCAGTGCTGCACCCTTTTGGTTACAGAAGTAGATGGTGGCAATGGTTTAGGTTTCATATCAATGTGCACGGCAACGGTATCGGATGTGCAGCCATCTTCGGTTACCCGTAAATAATAATCACCTTCCATGCCCATCAGGGTATTAGTGCGTACAATAGTATCCGTTTCGCCCGCAAAGCCTCCCGGGCCATACCACTGGTACCTGTTGCCTGCTTTGTTGGGCAACGCTTGCAGCACTATATTATCCTGCTGTTCGCATATAGGCGAGTTGCTCAATGCTTTGGCTACAGGCAATTCACGGATGCTTACCTGCACACTGTCGGCTAAAGAGTTGCAGCCGTTTATCGTTTGGTATACCCAATATGTGCCTGCGGCATCCCACATGCCTTTTAATGTGGTGGTGCCTTCCGTTGCCGTAAAGCCATTAGGCCCACCCCATGTATAGCTATTGCCCTGTGTGTTGGTGGCCGAAAGGCGTATATCGTCTTTATAGCAAACAGGGCTGTTGCTAACGGCTCCAGGTCTTGGCGTAGAGTAGTCTATCTCCAGCAATACGCTGTCGGGCCTTGAGATACAGCCATTAACATTTGCCCATACTATGTAGTATCCTTTTTTGCTTTCCTGCACATCGGGCACAGATGTGTTGGCGGTAGTGGCCGTGAAGCCCGGCCCAGCCCAGTTGTAGCTTGCGCCGGGTATTGAGTCGGTACGCAATTCAAACGTTTTGCCGGGGCATAGTGGACCGTTGCCCGATGCATTGGGTGTGGGTGTAGTAATATCCACTACAATCGCTATAGTATCGGGTATAGATGAGCATCCATTTACGATAGCCGTTACTATATAATCGCCGGCATCGGCATAGCCCATGTTATTGCGTATGGGGTTTTGTGTGGTTTCGTAATAGCCTCCCGGCCCTGTCCATATATAGTTGGCTCCGGGTATAGTGCCCACATTCAGCTGCAGTGTAGTGCCGGGGCAGGTAGGGTTGGTGCCGCCGGCATTGGGTGTAGGTGTAGATATCAGAACCTCAACACTTTCGGTATCCGGTTCCGACAGGCACCCGTTAATATCTGCTACTACCGAAAAGTCGCCATGGTGCACCAATGTTGCAGCCGCTATCACCGGGTTTTGATCGGCACTGAAATAGCCATTGGGGCCATACCATTTGTATGTAGCACCTGCTATAGTGTTGGCTGTAAGGTTTATCTGTTCGCCCAGGCATTTTTGCCCCCCACCGCCTGCTGTAGGTGTAGGCGTTAGTATATCAATGTCAACAAATATGGTGTCCGGCTCCGATTCGCAGCCATCCACCGTAGCGGTCAGGTAATAGTCGCCCTCATTAGCAAAGCTGCAATAATTTATTGCAGGCATGTGTTGCGTGCTATTGAAGCCCGCGGGCCCTGTCCATTGGTAGGTAGCGCCCGGCACCACATCGGTATCAAACAAAATGCTTGTGCCCCTGCATACCGGGGTGTTAGAAGAGGTGCCGGATAAAACAGGTACCGGATTTACGACCACTTTGGCGGTGTCTTCCAATATACAGTTGCCATAGGTGGCTGTGCACAGATATACACCTTCATTGGCTGCTGACGCACTGCTGATTATAGGATTCTGATCGCTGCTATAATAACCATTGGGGCCTGCCCAGGCATAACTGAAGTTGGGTAGATAGGTGCTGCTAAGGTTGATGGGCCTGCCATCGCAATTGAGCCCACCTGTGGCGGTAAACTCATGGTAGCAGGTATCGTTCGCAAATGCGAGATCAAAAACAGAACCGTATGGCCCGCCTGTGCCTGCGGGTATGGTCTCAAATATCTCCACATTCCAGATATAGCTGCTGCTGTTGATATATATGCGGGCGTTTTCCTGGTTGGGCTGCATTGCACCACTTACATAAGAGGTAAGCTCTCCGTTGGTAGTAAGTGCGGTAGTGCTGGTGGTATTGCAGCTGCCGGGATAAGCGGCAAGGTGCGCCGGCGTAATGGTGAATGGGGTATTGTTGATTTTAACACCTATCACTTCATCTAGCTGTATGCCGGTAATGGTGATCCTGAGATCGGAAACGGGCTGGCTGAAACTGAACTTAAAACCTGTTGATGCACCATCGCCTATCAGGTAAGAATTAGAAACACCGCATTGGCTGCTGGTGCCGTTGGTAGCGCCGCTCAAAGGCATTATAGTTACGCTGTTGCCGCCAATGGTATAGGTGCCGTTGTAGTGGTACGGGGTTACTGAATGATAGGTTTGCGCGCATACCCCCGTGCATGTCAATGCAAGTAACATCAGCAATATGCAGTGCCGGATAATCATTTTGGGGTATGGGTAATCAACAATCCTTTTAAAAATAATAAAAAAACGTCATTTTTATAACAGATATATGACAAAGCAGGAGATCAATAAACCGGGTAGTATAATAATACTACAGGCAGGGGTAAAGGATGCAGCCGTAGTAGCACATATTGGTGCCGAAACATTTGCACAAACTTTTGCCGCTGATAACAAACCTGAAGATATGGCGGCATACCTAGGCACAAATTTAACTGCTGATAGTATTGCTACTGAGTTTGATGAGCCGGGCGCTGTATTCTTTATAGCCTACCACGATGGCCACCCCGCAGGCATGGCCAAAATGGGCACCAGTTTGAAACCCGATATGCCCCAGGGTGCAAAGTGTATAGAACTGGAGCGCCTGTACATACTACCCGCATTTCAGGGCTGTAGAATAGGTGCTGCGCTAATGGACCATTGCATTGTATATGCAAAAGATGCCAGTTGCGATGTGATGTGGCTGGGTGTATGGGAGCATAACGCTAAAGCACAACGGTTTTACGAGCGGTATGGCTTTGTCCGCTATAGCGAGCATATTTTTCAGTTGGGCACCGATGCGCAGACCGATTGGCTGATGAAGCTGGAATTGCGCTAACTTTAAGCAGCATGGCATGCTATTATACCATACCACCACCTGCAGCATTAGCTGCTTTTGTACGCAGCTTTTGGGTGTTTGAAATGGATGTGCCCCACGGCGAACCTTATATATACCGCTCTATGGCCGATAGCTGCGCTGAACTGGTATTTCATTACAAAGGCCCTTTTACCGAGCTGGGTAGAGGTGGGTTTGATGCTACATCGCTCGTGCACGCTCAGTCGCAGCAGCATCACAGGTTTATTACCTACGGTAGCTTCGGCATATTCGGTGCATATCTTTATCCGTACACACTGCAATATTTGTTTGGTGCACCGGCATCGTCTATCAGCAATGGCCTGGTGTCTATGGATAGCTTGATGGGGCACGAGGGCAGGCTTCTCGAAGAGCGTATTATGCTGGCTTCAACAAACGCCATGCGGGCGAAGCTATTGGGTGAGTTCATCCTGAAAAGAATAAGATGTGCTGCGCCACGATTATATGGCATGCATCATGCAGTAGCGCATGTGGTGCATAGCAATGGTGTAGATAGCGTTAAGCAATTGGCAGAAACGTACTGCTTGTCGGCACGCCAGTTCGAGCGCAAGTTCAAAGAGTTGTCGGGTTTTACTCCCAAAATGTATAGCCGCATCGTTCGCTTTCAGCGGGCTACACAATTTTATGGCAAAGACTTTCGTGCCTTAAGTGACATAGCTTATGACTGCGGATACTACGATCAGTCGCATTTTATAAGCGATTTCAAAGAGTTTTCCGGCTACCATCCATCAGCTTATTTTACCGGCAGGCCCGAGGGTATTGATTATAGGGAGGGCGAATAAAGAATGTCGCTTTTTTCCTATTTCACAATTTATACCAGCAGTATTTTTACACCATAAAAACATCAACTATGCAAAAAATGCAACTACCCGATGGCTACAATACAGTAATGCCATATCTTATCCTGAAAGATGCTAAATGGTTTCTAGAGTTTGCCAAACAGGTATTTGGCGCCACCGAAAAAATGATGCATGCGCGCGAAGAAGATGGCACGCTGATGCACGGAGAAATAATGATAGGGGATAGCCTGATTATGTTTGCACAGGGCAACCAGCAGTTTGCACCGCAGCCTGCAGGTATGTTTATATGCGTGGCCGATGCGGATGAGACTTATAGAAAAGCGTTGGAAGCAGGCGCTACATCCATTATGCCGCCTGCCGATCAAGACTATGGCCGTGCATGTGGTGTGGCCGATAAGTGTGATAATACCTGGTGGATAACCAAAGTGAAGGTGTAAAGCAGTTTTATTAAAATAACCATAAAACCGCGGCACATGCAGCAAATGATGGCGGATACCTGTATTTTTGCTTATATCATATTTTAAGAAATGAAGTCTATAAACGCCATCCTATTGCTGCTGTGCTTATCTACTGCTGCTTTTGCACAAACCCACCAGGCCAACGTGAAAAAAGCCGCGCAAAAGATGTGCGACCACTTGCTGAAGAAGGAGTACTACAAATTTGCCCAGATGACCTATACCAAGGCTATGGACAAGAATGAAGGGGGCCTTACTGAGATGGCCAGGTTTATGGGTGCGCAGGAAGAGGCTATGAAAGCTAACAGTACGTATGTGGTAGGTGCCTGGCCCGGCGACCCCTCGGCTATTATTGATACTGCGGGCGAGCTGCAATGCACCATTCCGCAGCATGTAAAGTTGAAACTGAAAGACGGCAAGCAACATACTTACAAAACACTGTTGTTCGGTATCTCGCGCGATAAGGGTAAGACATGGCAGTTCCTCGATCTGAGGGATATGACTTTGACTGAATTAAGGGAAGATTTCCCTACACTGAGCACAAAGCATGTTGTGCCTGTAAGCCAGCGTTAGGCCCTGGAGTAGCCCATCACTTCTTTATATACATCCATTACCCTGCGGGCGCATATATCGGGTTTGAAAAGCTGAGCGTGGCGTATGCCTTTCTCACGCATTTCGTGCCGCAGGCTATCGTTAGTGGCTACTTTGTATAGTGCGTCGGCCATTTCCGGTACACTCCCCGGGTCTACATATAGTGCAGCGTCACCGCCTGTTTCGGGCAGGCACGATGTGTTTGATGTTATTACCGGCAGCTTACTCCATAACGCTTCCAGCACGGGCAGCCCAAAACCCTCGAATGTAGAAGGATAAACCATAGCGGTTGCTAGCTGGTATATGCCGGGAAAATCGTAAGAGGTACGATAGCCCGGATCGTTACGGGTATGCTCATTGTCGGATAGGAATATTACAGAACGTTGCAGGCCTGCTTGTGCTATATAGTCCTGCACTTGTTTTTTATACCCTGTGCCATCACCGTTGCCTATTACTACCAATGGTATGTTCAGTTTCCCTTTCAGCTCATGAAGGGCCTTGCATATGTTCAGCAGGTTTTTGCGTTCTATGATCGAGCCTACGTACAGGAAGTATTTTTCGGGCAGGCTGTATTTATGGCGTATCGTCTCTTTTTGTTGGTCGTTCAGCAGGTGCTCAAATATGGGGTTGCAACTTTGATAGCAAACCCTGATCTTATCGGGCGATGTACCATACAGGTCTACAATATCCTGTTTCGTTTGCTGGCTGATGGCTATGATCTTATCAGCATGTTTGCAGGCATTTCTGAATTTAGTACGGTACATCCAATTATCGAATCTCGAATACTGTTTGGGATAGCGTTCAAATATCAGGTCGTGTATAGTCACTACCGATCTTACATCCGTGTTCTGAATGCCAAAAGGTATCTCGTTGCTCAGGCCATGATACAGGTCTACATGCAGGCGTTCAAGATCTCGTTTCATGCCCAGTACACGCCATATAGCGCTTATTTTTTTTGATAGTCCCGTAGGGCTTATTACGGTTGCATTAGGCATGGCCTTTACGGTGAAGCTATTGTTGGGCTTTGGGGCCATAAGGTAATACATGTCGTCTGGATAGCCTTTTATCAACGCCTGTATCAGCGTGCGGCTATAATGCCCAAGTCCGGTCTGGTTCTGAAAAGCGCGTTTGGCGTCAAAAGCTATGTGCATATTATCCCTGTCAAAAAAACTCTCTGTACAAAAATAGGGTAGCGATGCTAAAGATAATTATGATTTTGATTCCTGCTCCTGTTGGCGGAGTTTGGCTTTTTGTGCCGGTGTTGGCATTTGTATCCAGGAGTTGTCGTAAGGCAGGAATATGCCGGCATTTAGAAAAGCATCGGTTGATATTTGACCATCCATATAGCCGGCCAGTAGCTTGTAGGCTGCCGGCTTTTCTTTCTTAAGCACCAGCAGGCTGGCGTTTGCGCCTGCTTTTACTGCTATGGGCACACCACCGCCCAACTCGGCCCAATGACCACCCAGCAGCAGGTTCTTTACCGGTGTCTGGTAGTGGGCTATTTTGTTTTGCATATTGGCACGTCCGGGTTTTGCACCCATCATAGTGCCGCCCCTGTTGCCGGTATAGCGCCAATGCGTGACGGGAGTAGCTACGTCATAAAACAGGATATGCTCGCGCAGCTTTGGCGACAATGCATCCTGCACACGTTGTATGATCACTTCAGCTATGTCATGCTTCAGCTTTTTATAAGCTTCACCGCGTTTGTATTCGCCATCACCTTCTGTCTGCCATTTGTTTTCATAGTTCATAAATGCAGGCATAAACAAGGTGAGCGTGCCGCAGCCATCGGGTGCCAGCGTTTTATCGCGTGTCGATGGGGCGAGTATGCTTATCTCGCTGGTGTGTGGGTTGCCATCGCTATGGCTACCACGGGGCACATGCTCGCTGGCTAGGTGCACTAGTTCCTGCCCAAAGCCAAGTTCTTCGGCAGGGCGGTCAAGCGCTATAGATATGGTTACCGACGAACTGTATAACTCAGCATTATATAGTTTGTTCTTTAGCTTTTCCGGAATAGCGTTCTCCGGCAGCATTTTTTCATACAGGGTTTCTATATCGCAGGCAGCTACTACATACTTGCTTTGTATGGTATGTACGCTTCCCCTGTGGTTGAACTGTACTCCGGTGGCTGTGCCGTTTTCCGTCAATATTTTATCTACAGTGCATTTGTAAAAAATATCGTTGCCCAATGTTGTTACAATATGCTCCAGCCATTCGGGTATCACCTGCCCGCCACCTTGTGGTGGGCTTTGATAATCGCCATAGTAGGCCCAGCCAATAGGCACCAGGCACGAGAGTAGTTCGGCATCCGACGAGAATACTTTCTTCAGTTGTTCGTTCTTAAAGAACTTATCCAGCCCGCGTTGCATGCCTTTATCGCCGGTATAGCCAATGAAGGGGATGAACGGCATAGCGAACTTCAGCATACCCATTTTGTTCCACAGCCGTTCCGGCAGGCTCATGGTTTCTTCCGTACGGAAGATGTTATTGAAGTTGGCAAACGAATGCCCCAGCTTTTTTGCTGCTTTAAAGAAGCGGATGATACCTTCTTTATCCTCGGGGTATTCGCGTATCCATTGGTCGCGTAGTTCGTCGGGATTGTTGGTCAGCAGGTAGTCAAAGCTCTCGCCTTTGTAGCGGCGTATCTTTTGCTGTGGCATAGCCTGCGGGTGGTCGCTGCCCAGTATATCGAATATGCGGCAGGCCATACCGCCGGGCAGGCATTGGTTGAGCCAGTGTATGGCGGTATCGAACCTGAAATCTTTGCGCCTGAAGCCAGCCAGGTAACCACCGGCGTGCGGCTCTTTTTCCAGCACACATACGCTGAAGCCTGCTTTACTCAGCAGGGCAGCTGTTGTTAGTCCGCCTACACCGGCGCCTATTACAGCTATGTCATAGTATGGGCGTGGTTCTGGTCGCTGCATTTTTTAAGGGGATATTATTGCAGGTTTTTCTGACGCAGCAAATACTTGCCCAGCACATCAAATTCAATATTCACAACCGTACCGGCCTCTATGCGGCTAAAGTTGGTATGCTCGTATGTGTATGGTATAATGGTAACAGTAAGCTCATTGCGGCCTACGTTGAAGATGGTAAGGCTCACGCCATTGAGGCATACAGACCCTTTCTCTATCACCAATGCCGCAAATTCTTCGGGAAATTGGAAGCGGAACAGCCAGCTACCTTCCAGTGTTTCTTTGGCTATGCAGGTGGCGGTAGCATCTACATGGCCTTGCACGAAATGGCCATCCAGCCTGTCGCCAACGCGCAGCGAGCGTTCTATATTCACCGTATCACCTGTTTGCCAGTAGCGCAGATTGGTTTTAGCCAGGGTCTCGGCTACGGCGGTTACGCGGTAGGTATTGTCTTTTATCTCCACCACAGTAAGGCACACACCATTGTGCGCTACCGATTGGTCTATCTTCAGTTCCGAAGTGATGCTGCTTGCTACCCAATAGTCAACATTAGAGCCATTGTGCGCAATAGCAGCTATTGTTCCTGTAGTTTCTATTATGCCTGTAAACATTGCGGGCGTAAAGCTACTGCTTTTTATAAGCTTTGCCCGTATGGTATACTATGCCGGTGTCGCTTACTACTGCAAGGCTCAGGGTAAGGGTGTCGCTGTATGGGGTGCGGGTAATGATGCCCGTCAAGGTATCTCTGGTGTTGTTGCAAAAGATCTGACCCGGCAGTTTCAGAGAGTCTACTACAAAAGTAGAGTCGCCCACTGCGCGATAGTACTTATCAGCCGTAAACTTGATCGCTTCACCGCCTTTACAAAGGCCGAATACCTGCATTTGTGTCCTCGATACAGGTTTCAGTGTAATATCAAAAGTATCGCTGGCTTCGGGTGAAAAGATATAGTCTGTTGAGTAAAACACCTGATCTTGAAACGTATATACCCCGTCAAATACATCGGTAGGGTAAAAGCAGATAGAATTATCGGGCTTGCCGGGGAAACCGTGGTTATAATTCACCGCCTCGGGATCGTTGCAGTAAGGATTTTCCAAATTGTAACCATCTGCCGCGGATGCATCCTGCGATTCGCTTTTTTTGCATGCGATTATTATGACGCTCATCAGCACCGCAAATACCATTAACCCGCGTAAGTCTTTCATCATAATACTTATACTATCGCAAAAGGAGTACCAAATTTAGTGCAATAACGCATTTACATTAAGATTTATTTGGCAGGCAACTAATTTTCTTTACCTTTGCAGTCCTCAAATTACCAAAAAGGGGGTATATATTATGCTGATCATAGATGCTAAAGATTGCGAGAACATTGACAAGGCGCTGAAAAAGTACAAGAAAAAGTACGAGAAATCACGCACGCTCAATCAATTGCGCGCCCGTCAGGCGTTCACTAAGCCTTCTGTTAAACGTCGTACCGAAGTACTGAAAGCGGTTTACAAGCAACAACTGCTGACCGGACAGATCGATTAGTCGGGTTTTTAACAATTCTATCTGATATAGATATTGCGCCTGGTACTGTAAATGCTTATATTTACAGTACCAGGTTTTTTTATGATAGGAGTAAGGATAAACGATTACCTGCATTACTTAAAGTATGAAAAAAGATATGCGTCGCATACCTTTACTTCCTATAAAATTGACCTTGAGCAATTCTCCGCTTATCTAGCCAATACTTTTTCTGTTGATGACCCCGCTGTAGTTACCCATTTTCATGTGCGTAGCTGGCTGGCCGGCCTTAAAGACGAGCAGCAACAGGAGCGCACCATCAACAGGAAGATATCCGCACTGAATTCTTTTTACAAATACCTGTTGCGCAACCAGCATATAGCTAAAAATCCGCTGCGCCAGTTGCATGCCCTGCGTGTGCCCAAACGCCTGCCTACCTTCCTCAAAGAAAGCGAAACACAGTTTTTGCTGGAAGAGATAGACTTTGGTGAAGGCTTTAAAGGGGCTACCGACCGCCTGATATGCGAACTGCTGTACCAGGCTGGCCTCCGCCGTGCAGAGCTGATAAATATGAAGGAAATAGATGTAGAATGGAGCCTGGGGCAGCTACGGATATTGGGTAAAGGAAATAAGGAAAGATTAGTGCCTGCCGGCACAGAATTGCTGGCTATTATACAAGCATACATAGCTGAAAAGCAGCAGTTGGGGCACAACGCACCACAGTTGCTTGTGCTGGAGACGGGGCAACCGCTATATGAGGGTTATGTATACCGTACGGTGAAAAAATACCTGCAAACAGCCACTACACTAGGCAAAAAAAGCCCGCACGTACTGCGCCATACATTTGCTACGCACCTGCTGGGCAATGGCGCCAATATACAGGCTATTAAAGACCTGCTGGGGCATAGCAGCCTGGCGGCCACGCAGGTATACACACACAATAATATTGACCAACTGAAAGAAATACACAAACAAAACCACCCGCGAGGGTAGGGATTTTTTAACTATAAAATGGAAACTTTATGAATGTCCAAATTCAAACAGTGCATTTTGATGCAGATACCAAATTGCTGGAGCACATCAACAAAAAATTAGGCAAACTCAGTACGTTTCACGACAGGATAGTGGATGTAGAGGTATACCTGAAGCTCGACAATGTGGTGCATAACATAAAGGATAAAATAGCCGAGATAAAGGTGAACATACCCAAACACTCATTTTTTGTAAAAAACCAAACCAAAAGTTTCGAAGAATCATTTGACATGGCCTTCGATTCTATGGTAACCCAAATAAAACGCCAGAAAGAGAAAATGCTGGTTTAACCAGCCTGCCAACCATACTGGGAGTGAATCCGGTCTTATTAATAGGGCCGGATTTATTTTTTCCGTACGCCTTGCAATAAAAGGATAAAACAACTATTTTGCATAACTAATTATATTAACTTCCGAATCATGCTGCAACGTTGGATGAAAACTTTGGTTGTATTGGTTGCCGGTACTACGCTTTTTACTGCTTGTAAAAAAGAGTACAGCAACGATGAACCATTCCCTGAAGTGTTTAACCCCCTGCTATATATCACTACGCAAAACCAGTTTTTATACGCTCTGAGCCCATCTAATGGAGAAAAACAATGGGAGTATCGCGTTAGTAGCGGTGTTACAGGTACACCAACCATATTGGGTGACTTCCTGTTTCTGCCTACTGTAGATTCTCTGATTAAAATGGATGCCAAGCGAGGTAAATTCATTAAGTCGTATGATTGGGTGAGCGATCCTCAGCCAGATGACCCCAAGTTTGCAAGGAGAATAGGTGGCGTGCAAGCGTCGTTAGCGGGTGAAGGTGTAATGTTGTATGTGCCTGCCGGAGGCAATATGTTTGCTATAGACGTAAATGAAGACAGGTACAAATGGTCTTTCAACGCACCTGGTACAGTGGGCTCTCCGACAATTGCCGACGACCAACTGATATTTGCTACCAATGAGGGTAAAGTATTTGGCCTGAACAAAGCCAATGGTACTAAAAACTGGGAGTTTACCGCAGGTGGCGGTATTACCTCTTCGCCTACTGTAGCCAATGGCCAGGTATTCATCGGTTGCAATGATAATAAGCTCTACTGCCTGAATGCAACCACCGGTGCACTGAAATGGTCATACACTACCGGTGGCTTTGTAGAGAGCTCTCCAATTGCTTATAGCGGCTATGTTATCTTTGGTAGTAGCGATCACAACCTCTACTGTATTGATACGATAGCAAAACAACCTATTTGGGTGTTCCAAACAGGAGACCGTATACTTTCTTCGCCTGTAGCTGATAAAAACGTTGTGTATGTAGGCAGCTACGACTACAACTTCTATGCGATAAACGTGATAGACGGTGCTGAAAAATGGAAGCTGCGTACTAATGCGCTTATCTATTCATCGCCTGTGCTGCACGAAAGGACACTTTACTTCGGCGGGCACGATAAAACTCTGTATGGCGTTGATACCAATGGCTATCTCAGGTTTTCGCACAACACCAACGGTATAATCGAAAGCTCACCTATTATCTGGGATCTTACCAATACTTTCTATCCATCGGTTAGCGGTATGTCGAAGAACTAGAGTTTTCCAACCTGATTTATAAAAAGAATAGCCCTGCAATTGCAGGGCTATTCTTTTTATATGGTTATAACGGTATTAGTACTTGCCACCGCCGTCTTTCGGGCGAAACATCATGATGTCCCTGTCAAACAGGTAGATACCTCCCTTATCATCGCCTACCAGCTCAAGCTTATCGTTTAGTGTGCGCGCCAGTTGCTCCTCTTCTATCTGCTCCGATACATACCATTGCAGGAAGTTGTGAGTGGCAAAATCGCGTTGGTCAAGCGCCAGGCCTACCAGTTCGTTGATGCTTTCCGATACCTTCACCTCGTGCTTCAGAAATTCTTCAAACACACGCTTCAGCGATTGGTAAGTAATGATGGGCTGTGCCAGCGCAGGTACTACTGCAAACCCGCCACGCTCGTTGATATAGCGTATCAGCTTAAGCATGTGGGCGCGCTCTTCATTGGCCTGCTGATAGAAAAAGTTAGTAACGCCATCAAGGCCGGGCTGTATCTCTGCCCACGATGCCATGGCCAGGTATGCCTGCGACGATTCGGCCTCCATGGCCACCTGCGCATTCAGCGCTTCCTGTATAGTTTTTGATAACATAGTCGGGTGTGTGTTTGTTCTTAAAGTTACAATTACTCCGCAAAACTAAAAAGCCCGTTGCAGCTACTGCAACGGGCTTTTTAATGTTATTGTCTATAGCCTTATTTGCTCAGTTCTTTTATTTTTTCGAACAGCTCATTCTCGCTGCCTTCTTCGTAGCCAGAGTGCAGATAGGCCACTTTGCCATCTTTACCAATGATCATCGTAAAAGGAACGGTCTGGAAGTTGAGTGAACGTTTCAGGTCAGAGTTAGGATCGATATAATAAGGGAAATCCCAGCCCTGAGACTTAGCATAGCTGCGCACAAGGCCTTCAGCACGGCTTTCGTCTACCGATACGGTCATATAGTTGAAGTCAACCTCTTTTTTCCAGTCACCCATTTTCTTACGCACGTTTATGATCTCCTTTTTGCAGGGCACACACCACGTAGCCCAGAAGTTAATAAGCGTCACCTTACCTTTCTCTACAGTTTCGTTAAAAGCCACTTTTTGGCTTGTATTCACGTTTTTGATCTGTGTGTCGGGCAGTTCAGTTTGTGCAAAAGATGCTACTGATGCAAAAATAGCGAGGCCAAGGGCCAGCAATTTCTTCATAATTAATCTTAATGTTTGAAAAATAAATAAATCTAAAACCTTGCCAAAATATAGCAAACGGTCTAAATTCGGGAAAATTTACCATTTAGCAATCTGTTTAATGAAAAAAATCGGGCTACTGCTCGCACTTGGCTGTCTGAGTGTGGGTAGCATTTTTGCACAAGGCACCCTCTCGGGTGATCTTATGATGAATGCTAACTTCTTCCAACGTGATTCTGCTATCAACGCTGCTAACAACCCGCTATATGACAACTACCTGAGTGGTGGTGAAGCATGGCTCGGCTTGCGCTACAATTACAAAGGGTTCACCGCCAATGTGCGTGTTGATGCCTTTCATAACTCTAACTTGTATAATCCCACTTCTGCCCTCAATGGCTTTGGCCTGGGTGCATGGAGCCTTAGCAAAGAGGTGCAGGGTTTAACAATTACTGCGGGTTATATCTACGACCAGATAGGTAGCGGCGTACTGTTTCGTGCATACGAAGACCGCGGCCTGCTGATAGATAACGCCCTGGTGGGTGTGCACTTGAAATACAAGGCTACTAAAAATATCAACCTGAAGGCGTTTACTGGTCAGCATAAATTTGTATTTGACAGGTACCAGCCTATTGTAAAAGGTTTTAACGCCGAGGGTGATTTCAGCTTGGGTGACAAGGTGCATATCAATCCCGGTATTGGTGCGCTCAACCGTACGCTCGACCAGGTATCGATGGATGCGGTGGCAGCTACGATCAATGCGCAGCCATTGGCTACACGTTTTTACCCTAAGTACAATATGTATGCTTTTACCGCTTACAACACCCTCAACTGGGGCGACCTGAGCTGGTATGTAGAAGGCGCATATAAAACCAACGAGGCGATTGTAAAAGATGGCCGCCTGCAAGATCTGGATGGTAATGTAATATTTACCACTTTGGGATATGCCCGCAAAGGTTATGCGATCAACCTCACAGGAAAGCGCACCGAGAACTTCCTGATGCGCACCTCGCCCAACGAGGTGTTGATACGTGGCCTCATGAACTGGCAGCCGATAGTAGCACGTATGCGCCCGCAACGTTTGATGGCGCGTTATACTCCTCAGTCGCAGGATCTGTCGGAGCAGGCTATAGGTTTAGATGTACTGCTTTCACCAAACGATAACTGGAACATCACTCTGAACGGTACTTACATCAACACACTGGAAGATGTGGCACTATACCGCGAGGCATACTTCGATGCTGAGTATCGTGGCTGGAATAACATCATCCTGCAGTTTGGTACACAGTACATGCACTACAACCAGGAGCTGTACCAGGTGAAAGCAGGTGTGCCTATGGTAGAGTCGCTGATACCTTTCTTTGAATTCACTTACCGCTTCGATGACAAGCGCTCTATACGCACAGAGTGGCAATATCAGCATACCGAGCAGGATTACGGCTCGTGGCTGTTTGGCTTGATAGAGTACAACATAGCGCCTAAATGGTCGATAGCCCTGTCGGACATGTATAATACAGCGCCCGGCCCATCGGCTACTACTGGTGCGCACCACTACTACAATATCTTCACCGCCTTTACCAAAGGTCCTCACCGCTTTACCGCAGCATATGTAAAGCAGGTGGAAGGTATCAACTGTACAGGTGGCGTTTGCCGTTACGAGCCTGCCTTCAGCGGTGTGCGCTTCGGTCTTACTTCCAGCTTCTAAGCTATTCTTGGTATAAACTCAGTAAATTGCTAAGCGGTTCCTATAAGGAGCCGCTTAGCTTTTTTATTAAAGAACGGAACTATGTTGAAGACGGATTTTCTGGTAATAGGCTCGGGTATAGCAGGTCTTACATTTGCAGTGAAGACAGCGAAGCGTTTCCCTGAGAAGAGCATCACCATACTTACCAAAGCAAATACTGACGAGACCAATACGAAGTATGCACAAGGTGGCATAGCAGTAGTGAACGATATGGAACGTGATAGCTTCGCTAAGCATATTGATGATACGCTGATAGCAGGTGATGGCCTTTGCAACCCCGAAGTAGTAGAAGCTGTAGTAACAGAAGGGCCGCTGCGTGTAAATGAGATCATAGAATGGGGAGCAAGATTTGATAAGGATGCTGAAGGTGACTACATGCGCGGTAAAGAAGGCGGGCACTCAGAGTTTCGTATACTGCACCATAAGGATATAACCGGCTTTGAGATAGAGCGTGCGCTGGTGGAAGAGGCGAAGCGCTATAGCAACATCACCATACACAACCACTGGTTTGTGGTGGATATCATTACCCAGCACCACCTGGGTCATCTCGTTACCAAATCGACCCCTGACATAGAATGCTATGGTGTGTATGCCCTCAACCTGCAAAGCAAGCAGATAGAGAAGATACTGGCAGGTGTTACTGTGATGGCATCGGGCGGTGCAGGGCAGGTGTACCGCACTACTACCAACCCCAAGATAGCCACCGGCGATGGTATAGCTATGGCCTACCGCGCCAAGGCGCGGATAGAGAACATGGAGTTCATCCAGTTTCACCCTACGGCGCTGTATGAGGCTGGTGTGAGTCCATCCTTCCTGATAACAGAGGCGGTGCGTGGCGATGGTGGTATATTGCGCAATAAGGAAGGTGAAGCCTTCATGGCCCGCTACGACCAGCGTGCCGACCTGGCACCGCGCGATATAGTAGCCCGCGCTATAGACAACGAAATGAAGCGCACCGGTACCGAGCATGTATATCTCGACTGCCGCCACATGGACGAAGCGAAGTTCAAAGCGCACTTCCCTAACATACATGCCAAATGCCTGAGCATAGGTATAGATGTAATGAAGGCTATGATACCCGTAGCGCCTGCTGCACACTACTGCTGTGGCGGCGTGAAGACGGATATGTATGGCCGTACATCGGTGCGCTACCTGTATGCCTGCGGCGAATGCGCCAGCACCGGCCTGCATGGTGCCAATCGCCTGGCATCCAACTCGCTGCTGGAGGCGCTGGTGTTTGCCCATAGGTGCGCTGAAGACGCTGCAAGCATTGCGGACAATAATACATTCAAAGAGCAAATACCTGACTGGGATGCTGCCGGTACTACAGAGCCTAAGGAGATGATATTGATCACCCAGAGCCTGAAGGAGCTGCAACTCATCATGAGCGACTATGTAGGTATTGTGCGGAACGATGTGCGCCTGCACCGCGCCATGAAACGGCTTGACCTGATACATGCTGAAACAGAAGAACTCTATAAGACCACTACCGTATCGCCGCAATTGGGTGAGCTGCGCAACCTGATAACCGCCGCCTACCTGATAGTGAAGAGTGCCCAGTTCAGGAAAGAGAGCAGGGGGCTGCACTATAACACCGACTACCCCGGCAAGAGCGACCTGCTACAGAATATCGTGCTTTAGAAATCAGCATCGGTAACGGTGAAGGTGTACTTGCGGCTGTGTTTGCCTGTTTCCTCGCTTTGCCAGTTTTTGAACTGTGTAGCGCTTTTCTTGCAGTGGCTGGTATCTTGTACTATAAAGTAAACAGTAAAAGGTACACCATCTTCAGGGCGCTTATCGTCACCCTTGCCAATGCCAGATTCCAGCGCTATCTGTTTCGTTTGCCCGGCATCAACCCTATCTACATTGTCACCACCTTTTGAGGTGTGTATGTTGATGGCTTTGGATGAAGTGTTATTCACATAATACGATTCTTCACCACCGGGATCGCAAGAGGTAAGGGCTAACAAACTGAATATGCTGACAGGTAACAATATCTTTTTCATTGATAGTATTTATAGATTGGGTAAATCAATTCCCGAGCCAAACTCCCGGAATGACAATAGTATTAGCAGATTTTAATTGCCGTACTATTTTGCCATTGCCGGCTTGCGTGGTGTGTCATCTTTACGCTCGCCTATCTGCTGGCGCCACATAGCGTAGTACAGGCCTTTTTCATCCAGCAGTGTCTGGTGTGTACCTGTTTCTATCACCTTGCCTTTTTCCAGTACGTATATCCTATCGGCATGCATGATGGTTGACAGCCTGTGTGCGATCATAACCGTGATATGCTGGCGCATGCTGGTGATATTGCGGATGGTGTATGATATCTCTTCTTCGGTAAGTGAATCGAGCGCAGAGGTAGCTTCATCAAATATCATCAACCTTGGGTGGCGCAGCAGCGCACGTGCAATAGACAAACGCTGGCGCTCGCCACCTGAAAGTTTCAAACCACCTTCACCTATCATGGTGTCAATACCATGCTCGGCACGAGCCAGCAGGTTTTGGCATGCGGCTTTTTGCAACACATCGTTTATCTGCTCATCGCTGGCGCCGGGGTTTACGAAGAGCAGGTTCTCTTTGATAGTGCCAGAGAACAACTGCGTATCCTGTGTAACGAAGCCTATCTGGTGACGCAGCTCATCAAAGTCAATATCTGCCTCGTTGTGATTATTATAGTAGATATTGCCTTTGTCGGGGTGATACAGGCCTACGAGCAGTTTCACCATTGTGGTTTTACCGGAGCCTGACGGGCCAACGAATGCTATGGTTTCACCCAGGTTGGCATTGAAAGAGATGCCCTCAAGCGCAGGGCGGGTAGCGCTGCCATGCTGGAAGGTTACATCCTCGAAACGCAGTTGTTCTATAGCATTTATTTGCTGTGGGTTCTCCGGCTTGCGCTCTACAGGTTTCGCAAACAAGGTTTGCAGGTTGTTGAGCGATATTTCTGCCTCGCGGTAAGAGATAATGATATTACCTATCTCCTGCAACGGGCCAAAGATGAAGAACGAGTAGAACTGCATGGTCATCATCTGGCCTATGGTAAGCTGGCCTTCGAAAATGAAATATAGCAGTGTGAACATGATGCACTGACGCAGAAAGTTGACAAACGTGCCCTGCACAAAGGATAGTGTACGGATGCTGCGTACTTTCTTCAGTTCAAGGTTGAGTATTTTGATGGTAGTGGCATTGAGGCGGCGAATCTCCTGCTGGGTAAGGCCTAGGCTTTTTACCAGCTCTATATTGCGCAGCGACTCGGTAGTAGAGCCTGCCAGTGCTGTGGTTTCGCCAACGATATTGCGTTGTATCAGCTTTATCTTTTTACTCAAAGCGCTCATCAGCAAAGACAGCAGCAAAGCGCCACCCAGGTAGATGATAACCAACCATGAATTGAGCGTGAACGCATAAATGACCACGAATACGATACCCACCAGTGTGGTGAACAGTACGTTGACAAAAGCATTGATGAACTTCTCGGTATCGGTACGTACTTTTTGCAGCACCGACAAAGTTTCGCCGCTGCGCTGGTCTTCAAAATCTTTGTAAGGCAGGCGCAGTGCATGCCGCAGGCCATCGGTATAGATGCTGGCGCCGAATTTCTGTATCACCACGTTCACCACATAATCCTGAAAAGCTTTGGCTATGCGCGATATCATGGCGGTGCCTATGAGCATACCCAGGCCTACGAGTATACCGTTGATAAATTCCGTTTTCGTCCATTTGCCGGGGTTGCTGGCATAAGGATCGATAATGTAATGACCCAATATAAACGGATCGAGCAGGGAGAATACCTGATTGATAGTAGCCAGCAGCAGCGCCAGTGCTATCATTGCTTTATAACGACTGAGATATTGTAATAATAGTTTCATAAGGAAGCGGCAAAAGTACTGTGTTCTGCAACTATGGGCACTGATAGCCAGTTAAATGTTATCTATAATTAATGCTATGAAATTAATTATTTTAATATGTTCAGTCAGATTTTGTTGTGATTTTTGTTGTGCTTTTTGTCAAATTCCTATTTCTCCCCGGTGTGGACTTTCTCCCATTTCTCCTGGAACTGCAAGAGTAGGCGGGTGGCAATATCAGGCCTTGCCAATAGCCTGTAAGGTGCCGAGCGTAGTGTAGCCGGGGTGGCATTGGGGTAAGCGGTTAGATAAGCCTGTTGCGGGCGGCCTGTGGCCAGCATTTCGCGGATGAAGGTTTCGTGAGCGAGGTTGATAGGGTTCATTACAGTACTTATAATAGCAAATTTACGTAAAAATGTTATAATTCGATGCGATTACATATTTTTTATTACGCAAGATTACTTCGTCATTCGCTGCGCTCATTCTCCGCGATGACGGACATTCATTACACAGGCAGATAGATATTAAACACAGCGCCGTTGGTGCCATCGCTGGTAGCGGTGATGATGCCGTTGTGGTTCTCCACTATCTTTTTGCAGATGGCGAGGCCTATACCCGTACCCTCAGCGTTGTTTACGTTCAAACGCTGAAACACCATGAAGATGCGCTCGCTAAACTCAGGCTCAAAACCTATGCCGTTATCCGACACTGTGATGTGGTGATAAGTGCGGGAAGCCTTTGCATTGCTATGGTTGATCTCATCGCCTTTTATGTTAGCAGCATTGATGCTGATATGTGGGGCAACACCGGGCTTGCTAAATTTTATAGCGTTGGATATAAGATTGGTGAACAACTGGCTAAGCTGAAAGCTGATACCATTTACCAGAGGTAGTGGTGCTACCGTAATGCTACCATCTGTTTGTTGCAGGCGCTCGCTAAAGTCATCTTTTACTTTTGCCAGCACTGTGTTGAGGTCTGTTTCAACAAAGAATTTTTCGGTAGTGTTGGTGCGGCTAAACTCCAGGAGGTCTTGTATGAGGCGCTGTGTGCGCTCTGATGAGCGTTGTGTGCGCTCCAGGAAATCCCTGCCTCTGTCCGACATCTTTTCGCCTTCCATCTCAACAATGCGGCTGATGAAGGTCTGTATTTTGCGCAGTGGCTCCTGCAAGTCGTGGCTGGCTACGTAGGTAAACTGTGTCAGCTCATCGTTGGAGCGTTGCAGCCTGTCGTTAGATGCTTTCAGTTCTTGTGTGCGCTCGTCTACTTTGTTCTTCAGCTCGTTGGCAAATACCATCCTGTCGTGTATATCAGTGCTGGTACCTACCCACATCACTATGTTGTTCTGCTCGTCTCTTAGCGGTACTGCGCGGCTCAGTTGCCAGCGGTACTCACCATTGTGGCGACGGAAGCGGTGTTCGTAGTTGAAGGGTTTTCCGGTAGCGATAGATTCAGTCCAAAGAGCGACGTTTTTTTCGCGGTCGTCGGGGTGTACTATCTCCAGCCAGCCATCGGTAAAAATCTGCTCTTCGGTGAGGCCCGAATAGTCGTATACCGACTGGCTGAAATAATTGAGCACACCCTCTGGCGTAGAGGTCCATATCAGTTGGGGCATTGAGTTGGCCAGAAGGCGGAATTTCTCTTCGCTGGCGCGCAATGCTTTTTCTATATTCTTGGTATCGGTGATATCTACCAGCACATTTACAGCGCCTATCACATTGCCATCACTATCGTGCATGGGCTGCGGGTGCGATATAACATGGCGCAGGTCGCCATCGGGTTGCTGTATATACACTTCAGAGTGCATGGTGCGGTTTTCCTTCAGTGCTATGGCCATAGGGCCCACATCTATCGGCACTCTGGTACCATCAAGCGAAAACTGGTCGTAAGCACCATTCCATTTGTCGACCCCTTGCACAGGGGTGCGGCCCCATAGTGTGACGGCTGCCTGGTTGAAGAGGTCGATATATCCTTCTTTATCTACCGTGAATACGGCTACGGGCAGGGTTTCCACCAATGCCTTATAGTGCTTGCGTGCAGCTTCTATGTTGTTGCGCGATACTACTTTCTCAGTTACATCGTATACCGTAACCATAATGCCCGATACGCTGCCATCTGTTTCGAAAAGAGGGGCGTATTCAAAATCGAGATAAAAAGTACGTGAGCCATCCGATGAATTGACAATAGCGGCGGCTTCATTCTGGCGATGTACAGTGCCGGTATCATATACCGTTTTTAGTAGTGCGGGGTATTGTTGCCCATTGAGCTCAGGAAATACATCCAGCAGTTTTTTGCCCTCCACCTCATGCCATTCTTTACGCCATATATTCTTCAGCAGTGTTTCGTTGGCTATTTCTATCACATATTCGGGGCCGCGGAAGATGGTCATGGCAATTGGTGACTGGTTCACCATGTTGCGGAATTGTGCCTCCCTTACTTCCAGCGCTTTCTTTGCCAATACCGTATCGGTCACTTCATTGGCTATTACTATAATACCGCTAATGGTATCATCAGCTTCTTTTAACGGATGGTAGGTGAAGTTGAAGAATGTCTGCTCCACCTTGCCATAGCGGTTGAGCGGTACCTCGAACTCGCGGCCTTGATAGGGTATGCCTGTATCCATAATGCCGGAGAGCAGTGGCTCAACAGCGGTGCGTACTTCGGGCAGGGTTTCGTAAAGCGATCGTCCGATGAACTCCTCTTCTTTTTTATCAACAATGGCCAGGTAGGTGCTGTTGGCCGTCTCCACGATCATGTCGCGGCCGCGCATAATAACGATGCCCACAGGGGCCTGCATCATTATATTGCGGAAACGGGTTTCGTTGAAATTGGCTTCGGGGATTAATGAAAGTATATCACCTGGTGTGCCTGTACCGGTATGTGCCATGTTGAAAGGGGAATTTTTTTGAAGTGTCTAGCTCAGTATAAACTTATCGCGCGAGGGCTGGCCGGCATGTTGCTGCCAGTTGATGGCTAATGCGCGGTCGATAACATTCTTCAGTAATGGAAAGGTTGAGGGCTTGCAGATATAATAATCGGCACCCTGGTCGTATAGCTTATCTATAAAATCTTTATCGCTTGAGGTAGAGTAGATGACTACGGGTATGTTCTTCAGCTTTTGTGTTTGCTTGATCTCGTTCAGGCATTCAAAGCCGTTCTTTATAGGCATATTCAGGTCGAGGAAGATAAGCTCCGGTGGTGGAGGCACAGTCTCGTCGAGCAGGAGCATGAGGTGGCGGCCATCGTTGGCTTTGGTAAGCTTCACATTGTGCTCAGCTATTTCCATCAGTGCGTCTTCAAACATTTCGCGGTCGTCTACATCATCGTCGGCGAGGATGATGTTCCTGTTCATTATATTCGAATCAGTCATTTTTTAAATGTTTGAATATTTTTATATATGAATGCCTGTTATAAAATGGGTAATGAAGGTAATACAAAATAATCGTGCCGAGAGAAACGTTGTTGGGCGTTTGGGTATTGCTCTGTAGTTATGTTCCAAGCATCCTACCCACCACTTTGTCTATTGGCAGTGTAAAGGTGTTGGCACTTACTTCGCTGAGTGGCATCCAGTAGGTGCGCTCGTTGGGCTCGGTGTTGATGATGGTGGCAGGTATATCGGGCATTGTAACGGTGTAGTAGATGCTGATGACCTGAGAATTATCGAAAGCGGAATGCTGGAAGAAATCGGTTGTGTAGAAATGATCTACCACCTGGATGTCGAGGTTCAGTTCTTCTTTCCATTCGCGGATGAGACAGTCGCGCGTGCCCTCACCCCAGTCCAACCCTCCGCCGGGAAATTTGATAATACTGCGGCCTTGTATCATTTCCTCATTCACCAGCAGCATGCCGTTGTGTATCATGATACCATATACACGCACATTGAAGCGCCGGGCGACAGACATTTAGAACCAGCGTTTTTTGTTGAAGTAAAAGCTAACGGCAGCAGATACCAGCAACGATAGCAACACGGGCAGGTAGAAGCTGTGCGCGCCTTCGGAGAAAGGTATGGTCACATTCATGCCAAAGAAGCTGGCAATAAGCGTTGGCAGCGATATAAGTATGGTGATGCTGGTCAAGCGTTTCATCACCAGGTTCATATTATTATTGATGATGCTGGCGAAGGCATCCATAGAGCTGCTCAGGATATTGGTATAGGTATCGGCCATCTCAAGGGCTTGTGAGAACTCTACAATAAGATCGGCCATGAACTCACGTTCCTCCTCATCACAATTCAGGAAGTTGGTACGTTCCATCTTCATCAGCAACAGCTCATTGCTGCGCAGTGCGGTTACGAAGTACACCAGGCTTTTCTGTACGCGCATCAGCGATAGCAGTTCCTCGTTACGATTGGCATCGTAGAGTTTCTGCTCCATCACGTTGCGGCGATGGTTCACTTCCTTCAGCACTTCCATGAAGTCCATTACCACTTTCTCAAATATCTTCAGCACCATCATAATGGGGCGCTCGGGGTGGCGCTTGGCGAAGCTGTTGAGAAAGCGGCGGATGGCTACATTCTCAAAAGAATTCACCGTTACTACCTGGCTGCGCTCGGTAATGATGATAGATATAGGTATGGTAACGTAGAAGGCATCGCTTTCGTTGAGCGATTTATTTTCTACCGGCGTCTTCAGGATGATGAGCTTTACGCCGTCTTCGCTTTCGTAGCGGGCGCGCTCTTCAATATCCAGCGTATCAGTCAGGAAGTCGCGGGGTATGTTCAGGGTACTAGACAGGTTGTCGATCTCATTCTCCTGGAAAGGAGGAGTTACGTTGATCCAGTTAGCACCCTCGGGCTGTTCTATCTCCAGTGTCTGGCGATTGAGATTTTTGAAGTACTGTACCATGAGGCCCGGTTTTTATTAAAAACGATTGCAAAGTTAGCCGCAATCGGCTACAATGTAAACCCTAAAAGTGGTTTTTTAGCGTATGGCAAAATAAAGGGATGTATTCGGGTTTATGGCCTGTCTTCATTACTTTTGCATTAAGTTTCACCCGAATAAAAATATGATAAACAGTAAACGTAAACTGATAACCCTGGACGAGTTCACCATCCAGGAGACGAGGCAATTTCCACAAGCTACCGGCGAGCTGTCGGCATTGCTGCGCGATATAGGCCTGGCCTGCAAACTGATCAACAAACAGGTGCTGAAAGCCGGCCTGGTGGATATACTGGGCAAGCACGGCGCTACCAATGTGCAGGGCGAAGAGCAGATGAAGCTGGATATATATTCCAACGACGTGCTGATAAGCGTGCTGCGCAACAGCAACGACTGCGCCGGCATAGCATCGGAAGAGAATGACGACTGCGTGTGCTTTGACGATGAATTTTCGGTAAACTCTAAATATGTAGTACTGTTCGACCCTCTGGACGGCTCATCGAACATTGATGTGAATGCGCCTATAGGTACTATTTTCTCGATATACCGCCGCGTGAGTCCGCTGGGCCAGCCTTGCACACAGGAAGATTTTTTGCAGCCGGGCAATAAGCTGATGGCTGCGGGATACGTAATATATGGCAGCAGCACCATGATGGTGTACGCTACCAAGTTGAGCGTGAATGGCTTTACGCTGGAGCCATCGATAGGTGAGTTCTGCCTGTCTCACCCCGACCTGAAATGCCCCGAAAAAGGTAAGATATACAGCATAAACCAAGGTAACAGCTGCAAATACGATGCTGGCGTAAAAGGCTATATTGATTATTGCATGGAAAGCAATAAAGAAGAAGGCCGCCCATACTCGCAGCGCTACATAGGCTCGATGGTGGCTGATATGCACCGCACCTTAATAAAAGGCGGCATATTTATGTACCCGGCAGATAAGAGCAATGCCAATGGCAAGCTGCGCCTGCAATACGAGTGCAACCCAATGGCTTTTTTGATGGAGGCTGCTGGTGGTATAGCCAGCACAGGCAAAGAGGATGTGCTGCAGGTACAGCCTACAGAGCTGCACCAGCGTGTGCCCATCTTTATAGGCAGCAAAAACATGGTGACAAAAGCCCTGGAATTCGTAAAAGAGCAGGTAACCGCCTAAGCAAAGCGAACAATAATATCAGGAAGCCCGCAGTAAGAAGCTGCGGGCTTTTTAGTGCTGCAAAATGGCCGGAAATGATGATATATGTCATAGAATAGTAAGGATAAGTGTTTGGCAGTCAAATTCGCACTAATTTTATCCCGGTTCACCCCATATTTTTTTATCATGCTGAGGAACTGCATAAAATTGCAGTATCGAAGATATTAAACTGGATTATGCGGAGACATTTTGCGAAGGTATGCATGTTGCTGAGTGTGTTGCTGGCAATGGTAGCAGGTAGGGCACATGCAAGCCATATATATGGCGCTGATTTCTTTTATACGTATGTAAGCGGCACTACCTATACGGTAACGCTGGTGGTGTATGGAGACTGTGGAGGTACAGTTTTCCCCAGCCTGCCAACATCCACACCCGAGGTGAGGGTATTTAACGGCACTACGCTTACACAAACCGTATCGCTAACGGCTCAAGCCCCTACCGCCGGTGTAGAGGTAACGCCGGTGTGCCCATCGCAGCTTAGCAATACGAACTGTGTAAACCCCGCAGGTACGGTGCCGGGTGTAAAGCGGTTTACCTATTCGAGAAACGTGACGCTTGGCAGCACCTCCGCCAACTGGAAGTTTCAATTTACCGGCACTATGGGTGGGGGCAGCTCTGCCGGCCGCAGCAACAGCATCACCAATATAGTAATAGGCGCAGGCAGTACTATGATGCTTGAAGCCACATTGAACAATACTTCGGTAACGAATTCTTCGCCTACCTACACAACCATACCTACACCTTTCTTCTGCATCAACAAAGCAGCTAACTACAATCCCGGCAGTGTAGACCCTGATGCAGATAACCTGTCTTATGCATTGGTAACAGGGCTGGATGCCGCTAATACATTTGTGACCTACAATACCGGGTATTCGGCCACTGCGCCGCTGGCGGTAGCTCCAAGTACATTCAATTTCAGCAACACTACAGGGCAGCTATCGTTTACGCCCAACCTCACACAGCGCTCGCTGGTAGTATACAGGGTGTCGGAATTTCGGAATGGTGTGCTGGTGGGTACCAGTATGCGGGAGATGACGTACGTGGTGCTATCCAACTGCAACAACAATGCGCCCGGCGCTAATATTGCCAACCCAAGCGGTGGTACAGCCAGCGGAACAAATATGTTGACTGCATGCCAGGAAAACGGCAATGTTAGCTTTAATCTGAACCCTACAGATATGGATGCTAATGTCATTAACGTCGCAGTAACGGGTTTGCCAACAGGTGCTACGCTTAATATAGCCAATAACAATACTACAAGCCCTACCAGCAACTTTAGCTGGAATGTAAGTGGTGTGGTGCCAGGTGTTTATACCTTCTATGTAACCTATACAGATGATGGCTGCCCTTTATCCAGCAAGCAAACATTGGCCTATACCATCATAGTAAATGCCACCCCCACTATTGCCTATACGCAAACCTCATTGGCAGCGTGTGGGAAGAAGGCCATATTTACCGTTACATCGGGTATAAATGGCCCCTGGACGGTAACTATGCTGCAAGGCGCAACTGTGCTGAAGACAGTGCCTACCACTACTGCCACTATTACAGATAGCCTTGCTGCCGGTACTTATACCCTGCGCACTACCAATAACGTAGGGTGTATGAAAGATACCACGATAACCATACTGCCTGTAGATGCTACGCCAACTATAGCCTATACGCAGGTATCGCCGGCTACATGTGGCCGGAAAGCAGTATTTACCGTCACATCAGGTATCAGAGCAGGCGTGGGTGGGCCATGGGGGGTAAGCATACTGCAAGGCACTACTGTGCTGAAGACCGTGAATACTAGTGTAGCCACTATTACTGATAGCCTTGTGCCGGGCACCTATACCATGAGTACTACCAATAGCATGGGTTGTGTGAAAGACACTACGATAACCATAGCCGACCCCGGGCTGATGCGTATTAGCGCTGTAGTGACCAAGCCACGTTGTAATAAGTATACCGATGGCACGATAACCATTCTGGCAGGTGGAAGTTCTGCGCCATATACTTTTGCGATGGGTACAGGTGCGTATGGCAGCAATAACAGCTTTACCAACCTTGCCCCCGGCAGCTATGTGATACATGCACGCGATGGCTATGGCTGCATTATAGATAGCACTATAGCATTGGTAGATTCGGTAAAAACGGGTGCCTCTATGCAACTGACAGATGTGCTGTGCTTTGGGCAGAGTACAGGCAGTGTGACTGTGACACCCAATGGTGGCTTTGGTGCACCTTATAGTTATATAGTGAACAACGGTACTGCATCAACAAATAATATATTGTCGGGCCTTGTTGCAGGTACATACAATATACGGGTGCAGGATGTGAGCAGTTGTTATTTTGATACTGTGGTAAGCCTTACGCAGCCAACTGTACTGGCAATGACACGTAGCGTCACCAACATACAATGTAATGGGGGTACGGGTAGTATATCGGTATCGGCAACAGGTGGCAAAACGCCATATAGTTATAGCATCAACAATGGTGCATTTAGCACTGCATCTGTTTTCAATAGCTTAGCTGTAGGCGGCTATACCGTAATAGTAAAAGATGCGAATGGCTGCACCGTGCAGCAGGCAATGAGCATAACCGAGCCGGCAAAAATTATGATCACGAGTTATAGTGCGGGTATGCCTAACTGCTATGGTGCTACCAGTGGTTTTGTAACTGTAACCGGAACCGGCGGCACCGCTCCGCTCACATATGCGGCCTATGGGCCTACCTCTACCGGCGCACTCACGGGGCTGGGCGCAGGCACATACCGTGTGCGGATAACAGATGCCAATAGCTGCCAGAAAGATACCATGGTGGAGATAACTGAACCTGCACGGTTGGCAATAGACCTCAGCATGAAGCAACCTACCTGCAATGCACTGAAAAATGGTTTGCTACAAGTGTTTGCTACCGGTGGCACCAAGCCGTATACTTTTGCGCTCAATAGCAATAATCCTACAGCACTCAGTTATTTCAGTAGCATGGGGCAGGGTAGCTATATACTGCATGTGCAGGATAGCAATGGCTGTAAGCTGGACAGTACTGTAACGTTTGTCGATTCGCTACGTATGACTACCGAGTTTATTGTGCAGGATGTTTCGTGTTTTGCACGGGCAGATGGCGCGGTACAGGTGTTGCCCGATGGAGGTATAGCGCCTTATCTGTTCTCTTTCAATAAAGGGGCTTTTACTGATACAAGTACTTTTATGGGCAATACTGCTAAAGCCTATGCTGTGACTATAAAAGATAGCATAGGCTGCTGGCTGGACACCAGTGTGAATATCAACCAACCCAACCCGCTTGAACTGACCGCAGCGGTAACACCTAACAACTGCTATGGGGCTGATACCGTAGGTAAAGTAGAAGTGATAGTAGAAGGCGGCACTGAGCCGTATGCCTATACATGGCTGAATGATACCAGCGCAACAACCAATATTCTATCGGGACTGGCTAATGGCAACTACTATGTAAGAGTGAAGGATGCTCGTGGCTGTAACGACTCGCTGGCGGCAGAGGTTGCCTACGGCGATTGCTGTACACCTTTTATACCCACGGCATTTACGCCCAATGGCGATGGCCGTAATGATATATACCGTGTAGTGTTTAAAGGCGATATGGCGCTTGAGCGTATGAGCATCTACAATCGTTTTGGGCAAGAGGTGTATACCACCAATGATATATACAGCGGTTGGGATGGCACCTTTGGCGGCGAGCCCGCTGATGTGGGTACGTATTTCTTTTACATAAAAGGTACTTGTGGCAATAAAGGCGAGCGCAAAATAGAAGAGAAAGGAGACATCACACTGATAAGATAGTTGGGGTTGTTTAGATAGTATGATATCCCGTGGCTATTGTCGCGGGATATTTTTTTGCGCGATAAAGCATTAGACATTAGGAAATGTAAAATAGTATTTAGATATTTGTCTAAATAACTAATTGCACGAAGCTGAGATGAACACGCTTTTCAAAGCACTAAATGATGCTACCCGGCGCGAGATATTGGAACTGCTGAAAGAGAAGGATATGACGGCAGGCGAAATAGCCGATCATTTCAATATCAGCAAGCCCAGCATATCGCACCATCTCGACTTGCTGAAGCAGGCAGAGCTGGTAGAAGCTACTAAAGAAGGCCAGTTCATTACGTATTCGCTCAATACATCGGTAGTAGATGAGATACTGAAATGGTTTATGCAATTCAAGAAGAAATAGTTCACCCTAATTAATCTGTACTTATGAAAAACAAATGGATCAAACACATCATCATGGTATTAATCACTATCAGCCCGCTGCTGTATATGCTGATAGTATGGGATACTATACCCGATGAAGTGAATCTGAGGACCAGCTATGGTTTTACTGAAGGCCGCGATGCGGTATCGCTGGAAAGCAAGAATGGATTATGGGGTGCAATTGGCCTGCTGGTAGTGGTGATACTGGTCGTGTACGGCCTGGCGCAGAACATAAAATTATTTGACCCTAAGCGCACAGATAAACCATTCTCTAACGTATTCAACAAAATATCGGTAGGTATGGTGATATTGCTTACGGCTATGAACTTTGTGATACTGCTGGATAACATAGGACGTATTGAGAATGCGCCAAAGCTGATGATGCCGATAGTTGGTGTATTGTTTGCCTTTCTGGGTAATACCATGCACAATATAAAACCTAACTATTACATAGGCCTCAGGCTACCCTGGACGCTGAACAGTGATGATAACTGGCGTAAAACGCACCAGCTGGCAGGCAAGCTGTGGTTTGCAGGTGGGTTGTTATTCGCTATAAGTTACATCATAAAACCGGAATTATGGAGTGACCGTACTTTCTTCCTGCTTATCGTGGTACTGGTGTTGGTGCCGTCGGCGTATTCATTTATGTTATTTCGAAAAGAAAAGTCTCAGACAAGTAATTAATAATTTTTAAAACTATTGTTATGAACAAAATTATTGGTGCGATATGCGCCCTGCTATTATCATGCCCGGTATGGGCGCAAGACGTAACTGGTAAATGGCTCGGCACACTGGAAGTGGTGGGTAATAAACTTCGCCTGGTGTTCAATATCAAGCAGGAAGCTGACAAGCTAAGTGCCACAATGGATAGCCCTGACCAGGGTGTGAAAGATATTGGCTGCGGTGATGTGGTGGTGAAAAATGATAGCCTGTATATAGCTGTGCCTATGATGCAGGGCGGCTTTAAAGGGAAGATAGCTGATACTAAGACCATACAAGGTGTGCTAAATCAGGGCCCCATGGCTATGCCTGTGGTGCTGGCTAAGCAGGAAGAAGGCTCAGGCCTCAAACGTCCACAGACACCCAAGCCGCCCTACAACTATATGAGCGAAGATGTAGTATATACCAATGCTGATAAGAGCATACAGTATGGCGCTACCATTACCATACCAAAAGGTGAAGGCCCTTTCCCTGCCTTGCTGCTGATAAATGGCTCTGGGCAGCAGAACAGAAATTCTGAAATATTCGAGCATCAGCTGTTTGCTGTTGTGGCCGACTACCTGACCAACAAGGGTTATATGGTGTTACGCGTTGATGACCGCGGCATAGGTAAGACTACAGGCAGCCTGGTAGGCGTTACTACTGAAGATTTTGTAAAGGATGCTAAGGTGAGCCTGGAATACCTGCGCAGCCGTAAAGAGGCTGATAAAAAGAAAATAGGATTATACGGACATAGTGAGGGTGGGCTGATAGCTGAAATAATTGCTGCGCAGGATAAGCAACTGGACTTTGTATTGCTGGTAGCAGCTCCGGGTATGCCTGTGGCTGAGATGATGATGGAACAGAATGATGCTTACCTGAAATCGCTGGGAGTGCCTGTGGCTACACGCGAAGCATATATAAACCTGTATAGAAGAACAATAGCGGCAGTGCCTGGCGATGATTATAGACTACCACTACGTATGGAAGCTGCAGTAATGGATTGGAAATCTGCAATGCCTCAGCAAACGGTAGCTGATGTGCTGGCGATGGCAAATGCAACCTCTGTTGAACAACTTGTTTCATCTTCTTTACAGAATTTCAGCACACCATGGACGAAGCAATTTTTTAAATACGATCCCGGCACCTACCTGGAGCGTATAGAAGCGAAAGTACTGGCAATAAACGGCGCTGAGGATATACAGGTAATTGCTGCCAGCAATCTTGCTGCTATAGATGCCAAACTGGATAAGAAGGCGAAAGTGCATAGCGTGAAATCGCTGAATGGGTTGAACCATCTTTTGCAAACCTGCAAAGTATGTACTGTAGCTGAGTATAAAGAACTGGAAGAGACTATGTCGCCCATAGCGCTAAAGACCGTTGGTGATTGGCTGGATAAAGAGGTGAAGAATAAGTAACACTATTGCATGGCTTTGCCAAAGATGGTGTCTTTATTGAACTTCCATTTTTTAGCTATGAACAGTAACACTGTAAAAACAAAAAGAGCTGCGAGATCGAGTTGCATGGATGTTTCGAGGGGTATGGCTGTGTTGGCAATGAAGATTGTTGTTGCCTGATCTCCATCTTCGATTGGATTATTGATGAGCAATGCATTGGAAAGATTGGTGCCGGTATGTATGGCCCAGGTGTAAATAATATTATCGGATGCAATGACTATGAGCGCCAGTAGTATGCTAAGTGGTATCCAGAACCAACCATACTGCCCGCCGTGGTTGAGTGCGAAGAGTATAGATGATATGATGATGATAAACCAACGCCTGTTGATGGCATGTGCAAAGCCCTTCATGGGTATGCTGCGGTACATGATCTCCTCACACAGTGCGTGGATGGGTACGAATACTAAAGCGAATAATGTGCTGATAAGTATGATGCCAGTATGTTCTTTTACAAAAGGATTGATATGCAATCCACCACCGGTCATCCACATATAGGCGCAGTCTTTACCAAAAAGCAATGCCAACCACAACAGGCATACTATTATAAAGTTGTTGAAATGCGCATGACCACCGGCATGTATCATTTCTTTGATAGGCTTGCGTAGTATGAGCTTGATGCTGATGAGCAGGCCTGCTATACCGCAAATGATACGCAGTGCGATAGGTAATAGGCCATTCATCAGATCGGCCATATCGGTGTCACCTTTTATCATGTCATCAGCAGCATTGAGTAACATGCCTGCAACAGGGAAGTAGAAGATGACGCAAACTACAAGAGAAAGGAAGTAGCGCAGGGAAGGCTGCTTCATAGTTTCGCGGTGGATGAACGACATACTAAAATGGTGATCTTTTTGTATGCGAAAAATAACGACTGTATGGGAGAAAACAAAGGCGCTCTGTAGGAGCGCCTTTTTGTATCGATATGAAATGATTATACGGTCTTCTGAATATATGCAGGTAGCAGTTCTCCGATGATCGCATCCCAACCTGCCTGGAAGCTTTCACGTGCGAACGATTTCTTTTCGGCAGATGGGAAGGTATGCAAGCCTTCGTGCGTGAGGCGCAGCAGGGTTTTATTGCCTTCCGGTATCAGCTCCCAGGTAACAAATGATTCGCCCGGATAACCTTTGTACGTCCAGCTATGGCGTAGTGTTTTGCCCGGCACTACATCGCTGATCTTGCAGATATGCGTAAATTCTTCTTCATCGTCGCAGCCTGTAAAACTAAAGCTATTACCCACCTCAGGTTTAAAGTCTACCATAGTGAAATACCATTTTTTCATTTCCTCAGGGTCGGTAATGGCGCTCCATACACGCTCCGGTGTTGCATCCAGCAGTATCTCTTTTACTAATGGTGCGGTGTTGGTTGTTGTTTCCATAATTGTACTTTTTTAGGTTGGTTATTTTTTCTTGCTCTTTTTTGTTGCCAGCAGTTTGTCTTTGGCCAGGTATTCCTGTAGTGAGTTTAGTTTCTTATCCCAAAAGGCGCTGTAGTGTGCCGTCCAGTCGTGCACTTCTTTCAGCTTGCTAAGGTTAGCGCTGCAATAGCGTTCGCGGCCCTGTTGTTGAATAACAACTAATCCACATTCGGTAAGTATCTTGATATGCTTGGATATTGCAGGACGGCTGATGTCGAAGTTATCCGCAACGGTATTCAGGTTCATTTGCTGGTGCGCCAGCAGGTTGATAATATCGCGGCGGGTAGGGTCGGCAATGGCCTGGAAAACATCTCTTCTCATAAATTGTGTAACTGTTCGGTTACAAATATATGTGTAACTATTCGGTTACGCAAAATTTATTTTTGAGCTGAATGGATTTGCTGAAATTTGACGCACACATCAATCCCGAAATACAATGTCTTACTGCACCGCCATCGTCACCATGAACGATGAAAAGAAAGCGATACACAAACCCTATCATGATGAGCAATATGGTTTTCCTATACATGATGATAATGAGTTGTTTTGTAGGCTGGTGTTGGAGATCAACCAGGCTGGCCTTAGCTGGGAAACGATATTGAAAAAAGAAAAGACATTCCGCAAGGCATACAGCAATTTTAATATAAAGAAAGTAGCCGCCTATGGCGATGCTGATTTTGAACGCCTGATGAATGACCCAGGTATCATCCGCAACAGGCTGAAGATAAATGCAGCGATAGAGAATGCTAAGACCATCCTACAATTGCAGAAAGAGTTCGGCTCATTCGAGAAATGGCTGGGGCATCATCACCCGAAAACGAAAGATGAATGGGTGAAGCTGTTCAAGAAAACCTTCCGCTTCACCGGTGGCGAGATTGTGAATGAATTCCTGATGAGCATCGGCATGCTACCCGGTGCGCACGATGAAAATTGTCCTGTATACAAGAAGATATTGAGGGAAAAGCCGCTATGGGTAAAGGCTAAGAAATAACTACACTGCCTGTTCTTTCTGTTTTTCTACAGAAGTGTATAGCTTGTAATATTCACCGCGCTGTTGCAGCAGTTGGCCGTGGTCGCCGCGCTCTATGATCAGCCCTTTATCCATCACAATGATCTCATCGGCTTTGCGGATGGTAGAAAGGCGGTGAGCGATGACGATAGAGGTACGGCCTTTTATCAGCGTGTCTATCGCGTGTTGTATCAGCTGCTCACTTTCGCTATCGACTGAAGACGTTGCTTCATCGAGAATAAGTATAGAGGGATTATACAGCAGTGCACGTGCGAAGGATAACAACTGGCGCTGGCCTTGTGATAAGGTATTGCCGCGCTCCATCACATCAAAATCATAGCCACCCGGCAAGCTCATGATGAAATCGTGTATGCCCAGTATTTTGGTCACTTCCTGAACGCGGTTCAGCGATATGTCTTTGTTGCGCAGGGTGATGTTATCGCAGATAGTGCCTGAGAACAGGAACACATCCTGCAACACAATGCCTATATGCCTGCGCAATGCGTAAATGTCGTATTCGTTCAGCTCACGGTTGTCTATCAGTATCTTACCACCTTCAATTTCATACAGTCGGTTCAGTATGCTGATGAGTGAGGTTTTACCCGCTCCGGTGTGGCCAACTACTGCCATCGTTTTACCCGCAGGTATATGGAAGCTGATACCTTTCAATACAGGCACGCCTTCTTTATAGCTGAAGCGTACATCTTCAAAACGTACATCGCCTTGTATGTGCTGTGGTTTATAGTCGCCGTTGTTTTGTAATGTCTCTTCACTATCCAGTACGGTCAGTACACGCTCGCCGGCCACCATGCCCATTTGCAGTACGTTGAATTTATCGGCCATCATACGCAGCGGGCGGAACAGCAGGTTGAGGTACATCACAAATGCGATTACTACACCCTGCGTTACATCGTAATGCAGTAGCTGTACAGCGCCATACCATACCAGCAATCCCATCGACACTGCAAGTATGATCTCTACCACCGGGAAGAAAACAGAGTAGGCGAAGATGGCCTTGATATTGGCATCGCGGTGCTCTTTGTTGATGACGTTAAACTTGTCCAGTTCTTTACGCTCGGCAGCGAATGCCTGCACGATATACATACCCACGATATGCTCCTGCACGAATGCATTGAGTGCAGATACCGCATTGCGCACACGGTGGAAAGATTTGTTGACGCTTTCTTTAAAGAAGTATGTAGCAACTATCAGGAATGGGAAAGGTATCAGGCAAATGAGCGTAAGCCGCCAGTCGGTTATCACCATCATGATGATGATAGCGATGATGGTAAGCACATCGGCAATGATGGATATGATGCCTTCACTGAACACATCATTCACTGCTTCAATATCGTTGATAGTGCGGGTGGTGAGTGTACCGATAGGGGTGCGGTCGTAATAGCCTATGTTCTGGAACAGTATTTTGCGATACACGGTTTTACGCATATCGTTCACTACGGTTTGCCCCAGCCAGTTGATGCGGTACATAAACCAGAAACGCACCAGGCTCTCTATGATGAGCACGCCCAGTTGTATCACGCATATCCATATCAGGCCATCGAGCAAGCGGTTGTTGATGTACACGTCTACCGACTGCTGTATCAGGAAAGGGCGCAGTGGAGATACGACTGCCAGGAATACTGATAGGAATATGGTAAAAAAGAAACTGCCCTTATACGGGCCGGCAAACGAGAATATACGCCTCAGCAGGCGCATGTCGAATATCTTCTGTATAGTGTTATCTTTTGCCAAGCTTTTTACTCCTGTTCTTCTTTTACGCTCATCAAATATGCTTTGATGAAATCATCTATCTCACCATCCATCACGGGGCCTACGTTGCCTACTTCGTGGTCGGTACGGTGGTCTTTTATCATTTTATACGGGTGAAACACATACGAACGTATCTGCGAGCCCCATTCTATTTTCTTCTTCGATGAGTTGGCCTGGTTCTTCAGTTCCTCGCGCTTGCGCAGTTCTTCTTCATACAGGCGGCTCTTCAGCATGGTTAATGCCTTCTCGCGGTTCTCGCCCTGCGTACGTGCTTGCTGGCATTCTACAATGATGCCCGAGGGCATGTGCTTCAGGCGCACGGCTGTTTCCACCTTGTTCACGTTCTGGCCACCCTTACCACCGGCACGGTAAAATTCCCATTCCAGGTCGGCAGGGTTCACTGCTATCTCTATGCTGTCATCTACCAGCGGGTATACGAATACTGATGCGAATGAAGTGTGCCTGCGGGCATTGCTATCGAAAGGAGAGATACGCACCAAACGGTGTACGCCGCTTTCTGCTTTTAATAGCCCGTAAGAGAACTCACCATCAAATTCTATAGTTGCTTGTTTGATGCCCGCACCATCGCCATACTGCACATCTATCTCCATCACCTTCCAGCCCTGCTTCTCGCCATACATACGGTACATGCGCAGCAGCATCTCCGCCCAGTCCTGGCTCTCGGTGCCACCTGCGCCGGAGTTGATGACCATTACGGCATGCATCTCATCTTCAGGCTCGTTCAGGGTCGATTTGAATTCCAATTCATCTATAGCCTTCAATGCAGCATCATAAGCTGTCTTTGCTTCTTCCTCCTGCGCCTCGCCTTCTTTCCAGAAGTCGAACAGTATAGCGAAATCTTCAACAGCGGTATTCACGCTATCGTACAGGTCAGTCCAGAATTTATTGATCTTGATCTCCTTGAGAATGCCTGTAGCCCGCACATTATCATCCCAGAAACCTGGGGATAGCGTCAGTTGTTTATCATTCTCTATTTTGGCCAGTCTATCGGGCATACGCAAAAAACGGTGCAGGTGTTGCACACGCTCGCGCATCTCTTTCAGGTGTTCCTGAGTCATAAGTGTGCAAAGGTAAGGTGTTTTGGGCGCGCTTGCAGGTGCGTACTGTTAATTCAACAGTTCGTTCTCATCACTGTCTATGATGGTCTCTACCGCTTCTTCGGTCACCTTAAAGGTGAAGTTGCGCTGGGATATGTAGCTGAATACCGCCACGCAAATAGCCGTAGCCACTTTAGCCGGTGTGGGGTAGAAGTGGAACCACTCAATAAATAGCTTCAGGAAGATATAGTTGAGGAAGATGCACATAGCCACCAGCAGCGCATAGCGGAAGAACTGCACCCGCCCGTGCAGGTTTGATTGCGGGAAAACGATATACTTGGATAGTATAAAGCCCAGCGGAAAGCTGACAGGGAACGAAGTGAGGAACGCCGCAATATACGGGGTAATGGTAAGCGGCCCTAAATGAATAGCCTGCTTCTGAAATATGAAGTTGTAGCTAACAGAATACAGCACTATATCGAACAAAGTATTGCTACCGCCACATGCCAGGTAACGGAACGTTTGCTGATTAATCCACTTTGAAAAAGGCTTATGGAAAAAATCGATTACGTTCAGGATGATATTTCTTACCGCATGCAGCATGAAGGCGCAAAAATAAATTATTAGATGATACGGGGCGTCATCTTAACTTACCATTTAATATTTCGCAGGCGCTTGAAGAAGTCTTTTTCACGCTCGCCGCATTTCCTCAGCATGTCGCTCAGCTCGTCGTACGATGCCACTCCTTGCCTGTTTTTCATCACCCGGGCTGCCTCATAAGCAAATGTGCGCCAGTTGTCACCAATATCAGTCAGTTCTTCAGAGAAGCGTTGCAGGTCGTCGCGGCCCATGATCTGCGCTGCCTCCTGCAAGAAAGCAGCGTATAAGAAGCGGAAACCACCGCCGCCGGTGCCTATCTCCTCCTGCATGCGGATGATATTGCCGAGGTAGAGCGCTGCTTTACGTGGGGTAAGCTTGTTGGGATATTGCTTTATTTTATTAGCCAGCAGAAAAACTGCCTTATTGCCAAACCAGGGTACTGGTGGCGATAGCATAAAAAAGCAGGTCTGTTTAATGCCGCTCTGTATGGCAGGTGCGTAATCTATTTTATCCGGCACATGCTTTACATAATACATAAAGCCCTTCGGCTCAGGGAAACCCTTGGCGAAGCGCGCTTTGCTAAGGTCTTCGGGGGTAATGGTAGAAGCTTCTTCCAGTATGGGATCACTCACCAGGTATTGGCCGTTTTCTTTGCCATATACCACCAGGTTGTGCGAGTTGAAGTGGAAACGGAACGCCTCAGGCATATAAGGCAGGTAGTATACGCTGCTTTGCATACCTACGGGCCTGCCTGCTGCCAGTGCGCTATCCAGCGCTTGTTCCGCTTTTTGCGGTGTGCTGAAGCGCTCGGTGTGCATCTGTATGCCCAGGCGCTGGTTAACACGCTTGAATATCGCTCCAGGCCATATACGGAAGGTGGTGCCCGGTGTGCCGCTCACCTTTAAGAAAGGGAGGTGGCCGAAAAACAGCCCCGCGCCTATACCAAAGGCTAATGGCTCAGATATATCTATCCCTTCATGCCTCAGCAGGTTGGCGGTTACGCCACTCTCGCAGTGCGCATGCTGGTAGTGCTTAAAATCTATATGGCTCATGAACTAAAATAAGAGGCGCGAAACTACTTGAAGTTGACCAGTTCTGCTACAGTGATATTAAAAATACCGGCATAAGTTTCCAGCATCTTTGTATCCAGCTTTTTGAATACGTCCGGTTTCATATGTCGTTTTACCTGCCATTGCCATTTGCCGGCATATTTGGCCAGTAGGGCTAGTTCCATCAGGCTTTTCTGCATAAAGAAGGCTATTGGGCTCAGTTCTCCTGCTTTCACCTTGGCATAGGTTTCGGCCAGTTCTTCATCAGCCACATCCCATGCCTGTTTCATAGCGAAGTTCTCCACCTCCCAGCCGGCTGAGTTGATGCCCGTGTACTTACCGTCTTTATCAACGGCATACATCAGCTTTTTGAGTTTATCCCCTTCTTTAAAATCCTTTGGGTCCTGTGGCACCTCGTTGACATTCATATATCAGAGCAATTTCTGTTGTAAAAGTACCTGAAAACATGAAAATCTAATTAAACTTATAGCCTTAGTCAATTGTATTTGCGTTTTCATTAATTTTTAGTTGCAAATTTCATAGTAATTAGGTAGATTGGCTTTAAGTAATATTTAACAAATGTTTTTTCTGGTAATAAAAAGCAGAAAGAATATGATTATCCCTACATACGCTATAACAAAAAACTGGTATGAGAAAAATGCTTACAAAATTGCTGCGGGCCAACTGGCAGCAGAAAGCTTTAACCCTTGTTGCCTCTGCTTTACTATCGGGTAGTGCTGCATTTGCACAAACCACGGTGATGTCGGCTAGTGTGAATAATGGTGGCTTTGAGAGTGGAACATCAGGGTGGACGTTCGTGCAAACCAGCACGGGTGTAAATGATAACCGATGGGAGGTGGGCAGTGTGCCCGTCACTTTCGCAGGCAGTGGCTGCGCTTATGTAAGTAGTGGCGCTGCAGGTTTGCCCTATACATATTTCAACAACGTATACCGTACCAGCCACATGTACAGGGATATCACCTTCCCTGCAGGCGAAACTTCGGTATCTATGTCTTTTTATTGGAAAGGGATAGGCGAAACGGGCGACTGGGACCAGATGTTTATCTCGCTGGCACCCACTTCTGTAACGCCTGTAGTTGGCGATCCTTATGATCAGAGTACTACTATAACAGGTGCAACGCTGCTGTGGAAGCAAACAACTACCACCAGCACTTATACCCAGGTAAACCTGACCATACCGGCTGCCCTTGCAGGCAATGCCTCGGCCAATAATACCATGCGCCTGATAGTGACATGGAAAAATGACAACCTGTTTGGTACAACGCCACCGGCAGCCATAGATAACATTAATATCACTACCAGCTGTAGCGGCCCTACTACTACCGGCGCATCAAGCCTGACGCTCAACAGCGCTACGCTGAACTGGAATGCTTATGCAGGTGCTACCGGCTACAATGTGCGCTACAAAGCTGTGGCCGACCCAACAACAGTACCTACATGGGCTACTCCAACCTTTGTGAGTGGTAATGCCAATACTAGTTTGCCTATAAGCAGTCTTACTGCTAATACGGCATATGAATACCAGGTAACTACTGTTGGTGCTTGTCTTAACTATTCAGTTTCAGCAACATTCAGCACATTATGCCAGGCTGCCACACCACTGCCGCTGTTGCAGGGTTTTAACGGGGGTATTATGCCTACTTGCTGGAACTCGACCGTGACGACGCCAAGTACAAACTTTACGGCTACTCCATCCGTTACTGTAGTTGCTACAGGCGGTAACCCCAATACCTCTCCATACGAAGGAGCAGGCATGCTGAAGTTTAACTCTTATGATAACCAGAATGGTGCTGTGCGCCTGGTTGCACCACCGGTAAACTCGGTAGGTGTAGCGAGCGTAGATGTGGAATACCGCTGGCAGATAGACAACTCCGCCTATACCGGCTCTAATGATAACGTACAGGTGCAATACTCTACCAACGGCGGCGCCAGCTGGATAAATGCCGGTACGGCAGTAAGCCGTGTAGGTGGCTCAGGTACTTACTGGAGCAGCCAATCGGTAACGCTACCTGCGGGTGCGGGCAATCAGGCTGCCTTGCTGGTAGGTTTCGTGTTCACATCTGCATATGGCAACCACTGCTATGCCGATGATATCCGCATCAAAAAAACACCTACCTGCTTTGTGCCTACTGCCCTCAATGCAGTATCAACACATACTACAGCTAATATATCGTGGACAGCTCCTGTGCCCGGCGTAGTGCCTAGTGGCTACGAGTATGTAATGACTACTACTGCTGGTATGCCCACAGGCTCGGGTACGCCGTTGTCTGGTACTTCAGCTTCTCCCGCTGTTAGTGCAAACACTACCTATTATTTATATGTACGCAGCTATTGCGGCGGCACTGACTATAGCGACTGGGCAGGCCCGTATACCTTTACAACGCCTTGCGCACCCAGCACGCTCAATCAGTTCGAAGGCTTTAATACAGCAGCAACTACAACCTTCCCAAGTTGCTGGTCTTCAGAAGTTATAAATCCGGGAACGAGCACGCTGCCTGCGGTTACTTTTGAAACTACTACCTCATGGCCTTCGGGATACACACCTTACGAAGGTACCCGTTTAGTGAGGTTCAACTCTTTCAGTTGCAACACAGGTGCTCAGCTCAGGCTGAAATCACTACCACTTATTACAACAGGTATACCTAACGTAGATGTGGAATTTGCGTGGATGCACGATAATACCAACTATACAACTTCTTTTGATAATATTACTGTTCAATACTCAACCAATAATGGTAGCTCATGGACAAGCGTTGGCTCGGGCTTCAACAGACCCAATGGTGGTACCGGTGCTGCATGGGACCTGAAAACAGTGTCGCTACCAGTTGCAGCAGGTAACCAGGGCAGCCTGATGGTAGGCTTCCTGCTTACATCGGCATGGGGCAACGACTGCCATATGGATGGCGTTACTATACTGCCACGCAAACCAACTGTTACTAACGGTGAGCGTTGCGGCCCTGGTAATGCAGTATGCTCTGCAACATCTGCTACAGGTGTAGCATCACCAACCTTCCGCTGGTATACAGCGGCAACAGGCGGTAGCCCGATAGCCGGCCAGACAGGCGCTACACTATCAGCTTATCCTATTACTGGTACAACAGATTTCTGGGTATCAGAAAACGTAGGCTCAACTGCAGAAAGCCGCCGTGTGAAAGTGACTTGTACGGTGAATCCATTACCAGTTATTAATGTTACTTCAACACCTATTACTTGTTTCAATGGTAACGATGGTTCTGCTACAGTCGCTGTAACCAGCGGTGGTACTTCACCATTTACTTATAGCTGGAACACAACACCGGCACAAAGTTCAACTACAATTACCGGCTTGGTGGCAGGTACCTATACTGCCACTGTAACCGATGCTAAAACCTGCCAGGCTTCAGGCGCTACTACACTTACCAATCCACCGGCAAGCACTATACCTGCTATAGGTACACCGCCACCTAACCGCACAATTTGTGTGAATACCAACACTACGTTCCCTGTAGTGGCTACTGGTCTCAACCTTACTTATCAGTGGCAGGTACTATCGGGCTCAGTATTCGTAAACCTGTCGAATACGGCTGTATATAGCGGTGTCAATAGCAGCACGCTTACCGTTACAAATGCTCCTGTCAGCATCAATGGTTCTATCTATCGCGTGATAGCAAGCGGCACTTGTGCGCCTCCGGCAACTTCTGCCAACTGTACGCTTACCGTTAACCAGACCATACCTTCTGTTACATTCAACAGTTCAGCATCTACGATATGCGCGGGTGCTAACGTAACATTAACGGCTACTCCTGTAAATGGCGGTACAACACCTACCTACTCTTGGAGGAGGAATGGTAACCCTATAGGTACAGGTAACCCATTCTCAACTACTACACTGAGCAATGGTGATATCGTGACCGTGCAGATGACCAGCAATGCGACTTGCCCTAACCCTGCAACTGTTACAAGCACCAATAGTGTAACCATGACGGTGAACCCGTATGTTACGCCTACAGTAGCTATAGCTGCAAATCCGGGCATAAATTTCTGTGCAGGTGCTAACGTTACATTTACAGCCAGCAGCACGGGTGCAGGCACCGCGCCTGTATACCAATGGAGGAGGAACAATATCCCCGAAGGGCCTTCAACCTCAACCTATGTGGTGAACAACCTGAACGATGGCGATGTGATCACTTGCCGCCTTACCAGCAACTATCCTTGTCTGAATATTAATAATGTATTCAGCAACGCACTCACTATGCAGGTGGCTCCTGTTACCACACCCACGGTGGTTATATCTTCAAACGATACTACTATCTGTAATGGTTCGTCGGTAACATTTACTGCCGTAGTTACCAACGAGGGCACTGCGCCAACCTACACATGGCGCAGGAATGGCGTGGCCATCCCCGGTGCAGGTAATAATAATACGTACACAACTACTACGCTTAGCAACAGCGATGTAATAACTGTAATGCTGAACAGTAACAAACCTTGCGTGGCAGTAAATAACATTGTGAGCAATGGCATACAGATGATCGTAGATCCGATATTGGTACCATCAGTATCCATCAGCGCTACACCGGGTACCACTATATGTGCAGGTACATTGGCAACATTTAACGCTACACCGGTGAATGGCGGCCTTACACCTCAATATCAATGGAGGTTGAATGGCCAGCCAATGGCAAGCGCCAACGCCTTTACCTACAGCATGGTGAACCTGAACGATGGAGATATAGTTAGCTGCGATATGAGCAGTAACTACCAATGCCCGGCTATACCTACTGTTGCAAGTAACGATCTGCAGTTCACCGTTATGTCGAGCGCGCCACCTGTGGTATCTATCTCTGTTGAGCCGGATAACAGGTTCATACAAGGTCAGGAAGTTACCTTCAGCTCTGTAATGATAAACGGCGGTACCGCTCCTGTATATCAATGGCAGAAGAACAATGTAGATATACCTGGCGCAACAGCATCGGCCTATAGTACTACTACAATGGCTGATGGTGATAAGATAACGCTGAACCTGATGAGCGATAACACTTGCGCTAACCCTAACACGGCTACAAGTAATGGCATTACGATGCAGGATGTAACCGGTGTGCAGGTAGTGAGCGAGCGTATGAAAGATGTGCGCTTGTATCCTAACCCGAACAAAGGTGAATTCATCGTAGAGTGCGATGCCAATACGGCCATTACCGCTACTACTGCCCGCTACGAGGTATTGAATAACCTTGGGCAACTGGTTCGCCAGGGCGAGATAGCAGTAAGGTCAGGTGGTTTCAGGCACAGCATCAGTATGAGCGATGCCAGTGATGGCACTTACTTCGTACGCATCATACTGGGTGAGGAACAACTGATGAAGAAATTCATCATACACAGGTAATATTTAGTTACAGATACATATTGAAAAGGGGCTGCCACATGCAGCCCCTTTTTTACATATATATGGTTCGTTTTGGTTAAGTTATTCATGTGTTTTATTATTAATAAATCTTGTTTCGTATTCTTTAAATTGTTCATTTAGAGATTATTCTTTAGATTGCCTTAAACAGGAATTAATAAAACGGCGCTCAATGCTAATTTTTAGTGAACTTATATAGCGTCCCTAAGTTTTTAAACCCCTAATAATAACCACTTATATGTTTACAAACCGGGTGCCGAAATTTTGGCACAAAGCTATTACCCTAATGAGCCTGATACTAATAGCAGGCAGTGCACGTGCACAAACAGTGAACCTTATCAATGAGGATTTTACAACGGCGAGTGGCGCTACCCCGCCTGCAGGATGGACAAACGTAGCCAATGGTACAACAAATAAGTTATGGGTATTTAACAATCCTGGCTCTCGTACTATTACCGGAGGTAACCCTGGCTTCGCTGGCAATTTTGCTATGTTCGATTCGGATAATTTTGCGAACTCAACAGATGGTGAGGATGCTACACTTACAACCCCCGCTTTTGATGCCAGCGCCCCAGGCGTTTATTTGCTCGATTTTGATCATCAAGTGCGCTTCGTAGCAGTACAGATTTGCGAGGTGGATGTATGGAATGGAACTACCTGGACCAATGTAGCTGCCTATAATACAGCTAGTGTTGGGTATACAAACCCTGCAGCACACGCTGCCTTGGATATTACTGCCGCTACAGGTGGCTCTTCAACTGCAAGGGTGCGTTTTCACTATGTAGGTAATGACCGCTGGTGGTGGGCGCTTGATAATATAAAAGTCACAAGGAATAACTGTGCCGCTCCGGCCGCAGCTAATACGGTAGCATCTGCCAATAACCTATGCCTTGGTAAGTCAACTACTTTATCAATTAGTGCAACTACTCAATATGCTAAATATCAATGGCAATCCTCACCGGATAATGTAACCTACACAAATATTGCGGGTGCTACACAAGCTACTTATGCACTTACACCTACGACACCTACCTACTACAGAAATGTTATAACATGCACAGGTAGCGGCACCGTTACCGCCAACAGTACGCCGCTTCAGGTTACATTGGCTAATCCGACACCTGTAGCCACCGGCAATACACGTTGTGGCACCGGCCCTGTCAGCTTATCTGCTACTGGCCCTAACACATTAAATTGGTATACATCAGCTTTGGGTGGTTCGCAGGTAGGTACCGGTGCTATATTCTCGCCTGTAGTAAGTGCTACTACTACCTATTATGTAGGTTCTGAAACGGTAGCCGCAGGTACAGCCACTGTTGGCGATGGTTCTGTAGTAGCGCCTAATAACTATGTGAGTCCTTTCTACAGCTTGTGGTCAAACTCGCACAACCAATACCTGATACCGGCCAGCGAGCTGCAATTGCAAGGATTGAAGGCGGGCGATATCACCAGCATGGCTGTAGACGTTACCGCCGTAAGTCTGGGTATGCAACAATTCTCGGTAAAAGTAGCTCATACTAACGCTACCGATCTTTCGGCATGGCTGTCACCAACGTTTACTACAGTGTTTCCCGCTGCTAACGTAACGCCTGTTGTAGGTATCAACACGCTACCGTTTACTACTCCTTTCAACTGGGATGGTGTTTCGAATATAGTAGTTGAGGTATGCTTTGGTAACCCTTCAAGCTCGGCTACTATGAACAGCTCGGTACTGGCCGATGCTACTACCTACATTGCAACCAGGCATGCGCACGTAAGTGCCGCCACCGCTGGCTCAGTAGTATGTGGCAACACCACAGGCAACCTTACCACTTATCTGGGAAGGCCGAAGATCATATTTGGCGGCCAGGTAGCCTGCTCCGGTCCGCGTGCATCAGCTGTTGCTACAGTTACAGCTGCTCCGGCATTCACAGTTTCTGCCGATCAAACTGTATGTAACGGTGAGATAAAACAACTGTCGGTTACATCTACATTGTCCAACTACGATACTTATACATGGTCTCCGGCAACAAATCTGTATACAGATGCTGCGGCAACCATACCTTATGTAGCCAACGCTAATGCTTCTTCGGTGTACTTTAAATCTACCACTGCCGGAGCTGCCGCATATACCGTAAATGCGTTGAATACATCTACACAATGTGCTGGTGTAGCTACTATAAATATGACCGTTCAGCCCGGCCTGGCAAGTACTACGGTCAGCGGGTCTCCTTCGTTTAACTGTGTTTCGGGTACAAGCATCATTACGCTGACACCTGCTACAGGCTACGGCGCGGGCAGCATACAGTGGCAATCTTCTACTGACAATATACTCTTTACCGATATTGCTGCTGCAACAAACGCTACTTATACTACGCCGGTACTTACCAGCAGCAGGTACTATAGGGTAACTGTGAAAAACGGAGCAGGAGCAGTATGCTTCAATACGGTATCTGATACAGGTGTAGTATACAACCCTGCAGTTACAGGCACAACACCTGCCGAACGCTGTGGCGATGGTACACTTGTCCTTGGCGCTACTGGCGTTAACCCGACATTGAATTGGTATACAGCTGCTACCGGCGGCAGCCCTGTAGGCACTGGCAACACATTCACTACACCGGTGCTTACCACGGGCTCTACAACCTATTATGTGTCTAACTACGCCGGTATGAAATCTGCAACACCTACCATAGGCACTGCTACAACACTTACTTCTGCAACCGGTTACCCTACAGCCTTTATGAACAGGCATGAGCAATACTGGCACCAGATGGTGTTTACAGCTGCTGAATTGCAGGCTGCAGGTATTTCAGCAGGTAATATCCTTGCACTCAAATTTGATATTACTACGCTGGGGGATAACACCAATGTGACGGATTATTCTATCATGATGGGTACTACTTCCAGCTCAACTTTAACCGGCTTTACTACAACAGGATTGACAACGGTATATGGCCCCGCTACGTACAACCACACAGTTGGTAGCAATACCATTACATTCACCACGCCATATAACTGGGATGGTACATCAAACCTGCTGGTAGATATCAGGCACAAAGGTGTGGATAACATCAATAACGCCATCACGTACTATACAGCTACTTCCGGCAATACTACCGTATATGCCTTTACATCTAATACCACACCAAGTTTATATACCTCGTCGCCAACGGCTACAGCTACTGCCAACCGCCTGAACACAACCTTCGTTTACGAGGCTATATGCCAGAGCGCGAGAACTGCCGTAGTAGCTACGGTAAATCCACAGCCTTCTGTAACTGCCTCGGCAACAGATGTTACCTGCTTCAACGGCAATGACGGTACGGCTACAGCTGTTGGTATTGGTGGTACTACGCCTTACGGCTTTAGTTGGAATAGTACACCGGTACAAAATACAGCTACTGCTACTGGTCTTACCGCAGGCAACTATACCGTTACCTTGCTGGATGCTAAGAACTGCCAGGCCACTGCAAATGCTACTGTAAACAATGCACCTGCAAACACTATACCTGCTATAACAGGTCAGCCTGTTAACAGGACTATCTGCCAAAGTACAGGTACTACCTTCACCGTTACTGCTACTGGTCTCAACCTTACCTACAAATGGTGGGTGAAGATAGGTGCCAACCCATTTGTGCAAATGAACGATGGTGGTTCGTTTAGCGGTACATCTACTGCTACCCTCACCGTCAGCAATGCAGCTACCAGCCTGAGTGGCTACCAGTTCTACTGCGTAGTTACAGGTACTTGTGCGCCTGTACGTACCAGCAATACCGTTACACTTACGGTCAACCCTACAGCAAACACTTCTGTATCTGTTAGTGCCAGCGCAACCACAATATGTGCCAACGCTTCAGTTACCTTCACAGCTACGGGTGTTAATGGTGGTACATCGCCAATATATAGGTGGAGGAGAAATGGTGGTCCTGTAGTATTTACAGGCAACCCATACACTACCACTACACTTGCCAATGGAGATATAGTAACCTGCGAGATGACCAGCAACGCTGTATGCCCTGTGCCTGCAGTTGCTACCAGCACAGGTATTACTATGACGGTCAATCCGTTCGTTACTCCAACAGTTACTATCTCTGCAAACCCCGGTACTACGTTCTGCGCGGGTGCCAATGTCACCCTTACGGCAATGAGCACTGGCGGCGGTACAGCCCCTGTATACCAATGGAGGAGGAACAACATACCTGAAGGCCCATCTACCGCCACTTATGTAGTGAACAATATGAACGATGGCGATGTGATCACTTGCCGCCTCACCAGCAACTATCCTTGTCTGAATATTAATAACGTATTCAGCAATCCGCTTACAATGCAGGTAGCTGCAGTTACTACGCCTACAGTGGTTATCTCTGCCAGCGATACTACGATATGTAGCGGTTCATCAGTAACCTTTACTGCCGTAGTTACCAACGAGGGCACAGCGCCTACCTACACTTGGCGCAGGAATGGTGTAGCCATACCAGGCGCGGGTAGCAATAATACTTACTCTACTACCACGCTTAGCAACAGCGATGTAATTAGTGTAGTGTTGAACAGTAACAAACCTTGTGTTTCTGCCAATAGCGTAATGAGCAACGATATACAGATGATCGTTGATCCGATATTGACTCCGTCAGTATCCATCAGCGCTACACCGGGCACTAGCGTGTGTGCTGGCTCGCTGGTTACCTTCAATGCTACACCGGTGAACGGCGGCCTTATACCTCAGTATCAGTGGAGGTTGAATGGCGTGGCTATGTCAGGTGCTACTGCTTATATATATAGCATGACCAACCTGAACGACGGCGATATAGTGAGCTGCGATATGAGCAGTAACTATCACTGCCCGGCTATACCTACAGTTGCCAGCAACGATCTGCAATTCTCTGTTACATCCAGCGCGCCACCTGTTGTATCTATTACCGTATCGCCCGATAGCAGGTTCATACAAGGGCAGGAAGTTACCTTCAGTTCTGTAATGATAAATGGCGGTACTTACCCTGTATACCAATGGCAGAAGAATAATGTAGATATACCTGGTGAAGTAGGCCCCGACTACATTACTAAAACTCTTGCCGATGGTGATAAGATAACGCTGAACCTGATGAGCGATAACACTTGCGCTAACCCTAACACGGCTACAAGTAATGCTATCACTATGCAGGATGTAACCGGTGTGCAGGTAGTAAGCGAGCGTATGAAAGATGTGCGCTTGTATCCTAACCCGAACAAAGGTGAGTTCATCGTAGAGTGTGATGCCAATACAGCGGTTACCGCAGGCAAAGCCCGCTACGAAGTATTGAATAACCTTGGCCAGGTTGTACGCCAGGGCGATATAGAAATAAAAGCCGGCGGCTTCAGGCACAGCATCAGCATGAACGAAGTAAGCGACGGAACATATTTCGTACGCATTACAGTTGGCGAAGAGCAACTGATGAAGAAGTTTGTCATCAGCAGGTAGTAGATACTGCCTATATAATTTGGGGCGGGGCTGCGATTGCAGCCCCGCTTTGTTTTTTGATGCTTGCCGTTAAAATGTTTTTCTTTGCCCCATGCAGGTCGATTACATAATAGCGGGGCAGGGTATAGCAGGCAGTTTGCTGGCTTGGCAGCTATTGCAGCGAGGGCAACGTGTGCTGGTATACGATGCTGCCACACAAAACGCCAGCACGGCATCGGGCGGCCTTATCAATCCTGTTACGGGCAAGCGTATAGTAAAAACCTGGATGTATGATGAACTGCTGGCATCAGCAATGCAGCTATACACGCAACTAAGCACACATTTCGGCAAGCAATTCCTCACGCAAAAGGATATACTTAACTTCTTTGCTACCCGCGATGAAGAGGCGCTGTATAACGAGCGTATGCATCAGCAGCCTTTGTTGCGGCATGAGGATGGGCACAACTGGCAGGGTTATTTCCATCATCATTATGGTATAGGTAAAATATCGCCATGTTATGTGCTGGATGTACAGGGCCTGCTGGCTGCACTGCGCGATAGTTTTGCGAAGGACGGTATGCTGGTGCAGGAGCATATAGATTGGGCTGTGGTTGAAATGAGGGGAGAGCAAGTAAGCTATAAAGATGTGGTAGCGAAGAAAATAATATGTTGCGAAGGTGCTGCCACCATGAATAACCCGTATTTTTCGTTGCTGCCACTGAGCCTCAACAAAGGCGAAGTGATGATTGCCGATATTCCAGGTCTGCCGCAGTCGCATATTTATTACCAGGGTATCAAGATACTGCCGCTGAGCAATGGCAGGTTTTGGGTAGGTTCTTCTTTCGATTGGAAATACGAGCACCTGCAACCAACAGAAGCCTTCAGGCACAAGGTGGAAGCGCAGCTTGATTACTGGCTCAAACTACCGTACACAATCACAGCGCATTATGCCGATGTACGCCCGTCTGTTGTCGATCATAGATTATTGTGCGGCATCCACCCCAGGTATCAGCAACTCGCCATCCTGAATGGGTTGGGCACTAAAGGTTGTTCGCTATCTCCATATTTCTCTGCGCAGCTTGCTGAGTATCTCGTCAATGGCGCCCCTATACTCCCCGATGCTGACATCAACCGTTTCAGGCGCATCCTCAGCAGGTAACAATATTTGCATAATATTATTTTTATTATCGTCTATTATTTTGTATTTTTGTTATTGTTTATTGTGCTCGTAATGGCGAGGTATCCCGTAGTGGCTAGTGCGTAGCGATGTGCTCCCCGAAATAAGAAAACGAAATAAGAGCCCAAAATGAACCCTATGAACCCACATACAATACCTGCGAAGCAGGTCATCGGTCATCCCACCTCCCTTCAGGAAGGACAAAGGGTGGTAGACACCCGCGAGAGAAATTTCCACTGGGCGGGAAGAAAATATCTGACAAAAAGCGCAACAAAACGCAACAATTGTCGCATCCCGGCAGCAGAGTAATATATATTATTCCAAAACCTGTTACGTATTCGTATTTAACACATCTGTATGACGGATATAAACCCGCCATTTTGCTATATTTGCCGCTTTCAGATTTTATAAAGCAAACGCCCGTACATGCGTAGTATTTTTATAAAGGAGATCAATTCGTTCTTCAGCTCTATAGTGGGCTATGTAGCCATATTGGTTTTCCTGGTGTTTTGTGGCCTGCTGTTCTGGGTGATACCCACCTACAGCATTCTCGATTATGGCTATGCCTCGCTCGACCGCTATTTCGAAATGGCGCCCTGGCTGCTGTTACTGCTGATACCTGCAGTTACCATGCGCTCCTTTGCCGATGAGTTTCGCGGTGGCACTATAGAGTGGCTGGCTACCAAGCCGCTTACCGATGTAGATATCATAGTAGGCAAATACCTCGCCTCGCTGGCGCTGGTAGTATTCGCACTGCTGCCTACACTTATATATGTGTATACCATTAACAACCTGGCACTCATACCCGGCAATGTGGATATGGGCGCAGTTGCAGGCTCCTTTGCAGGTCTGTTCTTTTTGGCGGCAGGCTTTACCGCTGTAGGCGTGTTCTGCTCTTCGCTTACCAGCAGCCAGATAGTGGGCTTTCTGCTGGCGCTGTTCATCTGCTTTCTGCTGTATAGCGGTTTCGAGGCGCTGAGTAAGATACCCTCATTTACTGGTGGTATCGACTATTACCTCAGCATGGTGGGTATGTCGTTCCATTATGGTTCCATCAGCCGCGGTCTTATCGACTCGCGCGATGTAGTGTATTTCCTGTCAGTCATCATATTGTTCATCGCACTCACACGTTTGTCGCTTAGCAGCCGCACATGGGATAAAGCTAAGCAGGATTGATACCACATATATGGCAACTAACGTAACTAAGAAAAGAAGATCTCAACAAACACAGGCAGTGATACGCCTGGTGATGATGGCGGCTATATTGGTGTGCATCAATATGCTCGCGGCGCGCTTCCACTACGGGCTCGATCTTACTAAAGAAAAACGATTTACCCTTTCGCCCACTACCAAAAAGCTATTGCGCAGTATGGATGATGTGGCTGTGGTAAACGTATACCTCACAGGTAAAAAACTACCTGCCGGCTTCCAAAGGCTGCAGGAAGCTACCCGTGAGCGCCTGCAATCGTTTCGCGAATACACAGGCTCGCAGATAGTAGTGCATTTCGAAGATCCGTTTGAAGGTAAGACAGAAGAAGAAAAAGGGCCTATATACAACGACCTGGCCAGCCAGGGTGTGCAGCCTATGAGCCTGAATGTGAATACGGATGAAGAAGGCTATTCGCAGCGTATCATATTCCCTTACGCAGTAGTACAATACAAAGGTGGTACGGTAGCTGTAAAGCTGCTGGACAACAGGGCCGGCCTTACACCGTTGGAGGTGCTGAACTATTCAGAGTCGGTACTGGAATATAAGTTTGCCAATGCCATCAACAGGCTCACGCAGAAGAAGAAACCCGAGGTAGCCTACATTATGGGGCATGGCGAAACGCTGAATATGAATTCGTTCGATCTGCTCACTTCTATGCGATCGCAATATGTGGTGGATACGCTCGATCTTCCTGCTAGCCTATATATACCCAACTATTACAAGGCTATCATCATCAACAAGCCTACGCTGCCTATGGATGATAAGGATAAGTATAAGATAGACCAGTATGTGATGGCGGGTGGGCATGTGCTATGGGCTGTAGATGCTATACGTGCCGGCATGGATAGCTTTGCTACCAACTCTCAGCAGTTTATAGCTACACCTTATGAGCTTAATCTTGATGATATCCTCTTCAAATACGGTGTGCGCATAAACCCCAACCTGGTAGAAGACCTGTATTGCCTGCAAATACCGGTGAATGTGCGCGGCAGCCAGCAGATGGAACTGCACAACTGGCTGTATGCCCCGCTGCTTACCTCAAGCGATGCGCACCCTATATCAAAAAATCTGGATGGTGTGGTATCAATGTTTGCAAGCACTATAGATACTACATCTACAAATAATATTAAGAAAACTGTGCTTTTGCAGTCGTCTAAATATAGCCGTGTGGTGCAGGCGCCTACACGTGTTAGCCTTAGCACGCTCAATTACGATCCTCGCCCCGATCTGTTCAACGTGCCCAACAACCCGGTGGCTGTGCTGCTGGAAGGTGAGTTTAAGTCTGTGTTCAACAACAGGTTGGCGCCATCGTTCCTGGCTACGATGCGCGATTCGCTTAAACGCCCGTTCATTGCCAAAGCCGATACCCCAACCAGCATGATAGTAATAGCTGATGGCGATGTGCTGAACAACGACTTTAGCCAAACGCTGGGGCCAATGGAAATGGGATACTGGAAGTTTACCCAGGAGCGATATGCTAACAAAACATTCGTGCTCAACTGCCTGGAATACCTGACTGATAACAGCGGTCTGCTCGAAGCCCGCACAAAAGATACCCGCTTGCGCTTGCTGGATAGCAGCAGGGCCAAAAAAGAGAAAACGATGTGGCAGGTAGTCAACATCGGTATACCTGTAGTGCTGGTGCTGATATTTGCATCGTGCTACTTCTTCTTCAGAAAACGCCGCTACGAAAAGAAAGCTGCGTAATAATTAATAGATATGCGTAAGACATTAATATACCTTGTGCTGCTGGCTATACTTGGCTTTGGAGTGTATTATTTCCTGTTTAGCAAAACAGATACGTTTGATAGTAAAGAGGCCGGTTTCAACTTTGCCGACACCGCACAGATAGGTAAGATATACCTGGCCGATAAAAGCAATAATACGGTGCTGCTTACCCGCACACCCGGCGGCTGGCGTGTGAATGATAAATACCCGGCACAGGCATACAATATCTCTATGCTGCTCAACACGCTGGCCAAGCAAGAGGCTACCTACCCTGTGCCTGAGGAAGCGCATAACAACGTGATTAAAAGCCTCGCTGCCCGATCGATAAAGGTAGAGGTATATAATAATGAAGGTGAAAACCTGGGTAAGTTTTATGTAGGTGGCCAGGCAGGTAAGGGTGGTATGGAAGGCAGCTATATGCTGATGGAAGGTGCTGAGCGCCCCTACGTAGTAAAGATACCCGGCATACAGGGCTACCTGACACCACGCTACAGCACAGACTTGAAGGACTGGCGCGACAGGATGGTAGTAGACCTTTTCCCTACTGAAATTAGCTCAGTTACGGTATCATACCCGGCAGAGCCGCTCAACTCGTTTACGCTACAGTCTACAGCCGATGGCTTTGTAGTAAAAGCTGATTCTTCTATCATGAAGATGGCTGCTAATACACGCCGTGTAAAAGTGTACAGCAAATTCTTCGAGAAGCTGGCGGCAGAAGTACTACTGGATGGTGAGATAGGAACAGCCACTTTGCTGGATACACTGGATAAACGCTGTATAGTAGATGTAACATCGAAAGACGGCAGGAAACAACACATTGAGATATACTGGATGCCGCTGAACAGGCGTAGTAAAAACCAGATGATGACCATCGAGAATACTCCCGATGGCTACGATTCTGACCGCATGTATGCTACCTACAACGATTTTAAAGATACCGCCATTATACAGCGTATGTCTTTCGAGAGGGTGATGCGTAAGGCATACGAATTTTACCAGCCTGATGAGAAAAAGCCATCAAACCCACTCGATACCGTCTTCCAGAAGATCGATATACTGAAGAACTAGGCTAGAAGCCTGCGCATTGCTTGATAAACGCCTCGTTTTGGTGCGGGGTGCTGCTTTGCTGCTGGTAGCTGTGCAGGCTTTTGTATACCAGCACGCTTTCGTCGCCTGCGTTTCGGGCCAGTAGCAGCACATCGTAATATGGCCCTGTATAAAACTCCATCGCTTTATCCAGGCTGTCGCCATTTATGTAGTTGTGTGCGAATATCCATTTGTTCAGGTCGTCGTGCGGGGCTACGGTTATACACTCTATCTTATAGAGGTCAGTAGGTTCGTTAAATAAAATGCGCCCTGATAAATGCTGGTACTGCCGGCATAGCAGCCTGGCTTCTAGCAACGTGAGTTGTTGAGTTTTCATTCCCTTTTATATGTTTACGGTCGTTAGGTGAAGGACCACTGCTCTCTACTTCAGTGGGGCGCTAGGGAGCGCTTAATGCATATAAAAATATAGTAAAATAGGCATAATGCCGGGCCTATTTTTTCAACAAAATATAGCAGTCAACATTATCATTGGTTATCAACGAACTAACTTCATCGCTACTCAGTGAGCTGGCTGTTGAGTGCAAGTTTTCCCCGGTTATTTTTAGTGCCTGGTACAAATAATAATCCTTATCAGTGATATAGTCGCGCTCGGCGGCAGGTAAGTTGCGTACTAATAGGATGTGCGTATAGCCTTGGAGTATCAGTTGCTGGCGGTTGGCTTCAGTAAACGGCAATAGTTTCATGGCAGCAGTGTATGCTTTGTGTTTTTATTTGGCCGTTTCTGAGAAACACGTAAAGCTATTTTAAATAACAGGTATTTGCAAATGCAGACTGTACAAAAAGAAAACCCGGCTGGTATGGCCGGGTGGTATATGAGTACAGCAGTCGCTTAATCCTGATAGGTTGCTGTTAGTATCTTATACGCTACTTTGTAGGAGCCTGCACCCTGTGTGCCTTCGCCTTCGCAGCCTAATAGCTCACTGCCTTTGGGTGGCAGTACTACAATATTATCAGTTACATTCTCTCCGCTATTGCGGGTGGTTATGCGCTGCACTACCAGTTTTACCGTATGCGAAGAACTATTGCTGACACCAACTGAATTCCAGTCTTGATTGCATTGTTTATCCATAGGCACTTTGGCTACCACAGTAAGGGCATCAGTACCAGCCAGTTTATCAGCTTTATCTTTTTTAGATTTTTGTGCCTGCGATACAATTGGTGAGAGCATTAGCACGCCGCAAGCCAGCATAGTAATAAGTTTCATACAGATCTGTTTTTGTAAAAGCGAAACTAGGATTTTCTCTCATGTGCAAAATGGCTTTAACATCCTATTAATTAGCGTATATTTTAAATTAGTGTGTAAATTAAATATTTGATATTTAATTCATAAAATACTATTTTATTGCCTAATATGACTGGTTGTCAATATGTTAGGATGGGTCTTTGTTAATGAAATCATACCAATACATTTCAAATCCACTAATTCATTGTTAAGTGGTGGTTAATCTGTAGTTAACGCGTTAGAAAAAATAGTTTATGTTAATACCGGCTGATAGCTTTGCACTAGATTTTAACACTAAAACAATCCAAAACAATACTAAACTATGAAAGGTTTTATTAAAGTAATCGCGATAGCTGCTATGACACTGGGTGCAACTGAAGCTTTCGCACAACAGAATTCTCAGGCTACTGCCAACGTATCTGCTACAATCGTTACTCCTATCGTTATCAGCAATGGTGATGATATGAACTTTGGTAATATAGCTGTAAGCAGCACTGCAGGTACAGTAGTACTGGCACCAAACGGCAGCCGTACTTCTACAGGTGGTGTTACGCTGCCAGCTACTGCAGGAACTGTTACTCCGGCTACCTTTAACGTAACGGGACAGGCTAACTACCAATATACAATCACACTGCCTTCAGGTACTATTACCCTGAACGGTCCTTCTTCAGCTACAATGACTGTTGGTACTTTCACCAGCAACCCTTCTGGCACTAGCACACTGAGTGCTGGCGGTACAGATGCAATAGCTGTAGGTGCTACATTGAGTGTAGGTGTAAACCAGGCTCCTGGTGTGTATAACGCAGCAAGTGAGTTTCCGGTAATAGTTCAGTATAACTAAGCTGTACCTAACATATTATTAAAAAGACGCAGCTTTGTAAAGCCGCGTTTTTTTAATTTAGGGAAATATGAATATCTGCGTCTACAATATCACCATGAATCGCACACGCTCTTTGAATATACATCTGCTGGTCGCTTTCTTTTTTATCTGCATATCTGCCTCAACAGATGTTGCAGGACAGAATAGCCTGGTAGTATCGCCCCGCCGCCTGCTTTTTAAAGACAGGGTGAGAACGCAGGAAATAAGCCTGGTGAATAATGGCAAGGATACCGTGCGCTACAGCCTGAGTTTTACAGAAACTAAAATGAAGGAAGACGGCACGGTGCTGAGCATAAAAGATATAGAGGCAGACTCGGGCCAGAACCTGGCATCAAAAAACCTGAAGATGTTTCCGAGGTATGTGGAGCTTGGGCCGCAGGAAGCGCAGGCGATAAGGGTAAGATTGGTGAATGCGGGCAGAATGTCGCCAGGCGAATACCGATCGAACATAGCAGTGACGCCGATAGTGAAAAAGCCACCGCTGGCCGATAAGCTATATTCAACCATCAACCTGAAGCTGATACCTGTGGTTGGGGTGTCGATCCCGGTTATCATACTAGTGGGCGACTATGACGGCACTATCAAGATAACCGACTTGTCGTTTAAAATGATAGATGGTAAAACAGCAAGGCTGTTTGGCACGTTTGAACGCTCGGGTAAGATGTCGGTATATGGTGATCTGCTGGTAGAGCATGTAACGAACCAAGGGTATAGCAGCCATGTGGCCACAGCGCGCGGTGTATCCATATACACCCCCAACAAGAAACGCACATTTGCGATAGACCTTAAAGATCCGGAATCGGGTAAATACAGCAGCGGCACGTTGAAGCTGGTGTTTGTAACAGGGGTAGAAGAGAGACAAGTAAAACTTGCAGACGCACAGTTAAGACTGTAGGATATGAAAAAGATTTTAGGAATTGCACTGGTACTGATGATAGCTGTGGCCCCCAGGCTACAGGCACAGACCGTGATAGTAACAGATGATAACGCCTACACCACAGGGCAGGCATCTGCCGTGCTCGATATCAAATCGACCACGAAAGGTGTATTGATGCCCCGGATGACCGAGGCACAGCGCCTGGCGATTGCAACACCTGCTACAGGCCTTGTAGTGTACCAGACCGATGCAACTGCAGGTATGTATCTGTATAATGGCACTGCCTGGAGTATGATAGCGACAGGTGCTACCAGCCAGTGGATAACCACAGGCAGCCATATATACTACAATACAGGCAATGTAGGCATAGGTACAGCTACTCCGGCTGAGGCGCTGGATGTAACAGGTAACCTGAAATTTAGCGGGGCTATCATGCCGGGTAATGACCCCGGAACGCTAGGCTACGTACTTACCTCGGCAGGGGTGGGTGGCACACCTACCTGGACCGATCCCGCATCTTACCTCACCAGCGGGTGGCAACTGGGTGGCAACACGGTAGCATCGCCACAAAACTTCGGTACACTCTCTTATCAGGATCTTCCCTTCATTACCAATAACGTAGAAAAGATGCGCATACTTGCCAACGGCAATGTTGGTATAGGGCTGACTGCACCTACGCAGAAACTAGATGTGTCAGGCAACGTAAAATTCAGCGGGGCATTGATGCCCGATAACCTGCCCGGCGCTGCGGGCACCTTCCTGATGTCGGCAGGTGCAAACACCCCACCTACATGGGGCGTAGCCTGGAGTGCAGGTGGCAATAATATGAACAGTGCCGGTGTACAGGCGCTGGGTACTACTACTTTTCATGAACTGCCCATCATTACCAATAACACCACTAAGATAATGATATTGGAAAATGGTAATGTGGGTATAGGCAATATTGCACCATCGCAGATACTGGATGTTACCGGAAACTTCGCACTGAGTGGCGCATTTATGCCCAATGGTGCAGCAGGCACAGCAGGTGCGTTCCTTACATCAGCAGGTCCCGGCCAGCCACCAACATGGACGAGCGCTACCTCATCGGCATGGCAGCCGGGCGGTAACGATATGAATAGTGCTGGCGTGCAGGCGTTGGGTACTACTACTTATCATGAGCTGCCTATCATTACCAATAATACAACAAAGGTGATGATACTGGAGAACGGTAACGTAGGTGTAGGAAACGTTGCCCCCAACCAGATATTGGATGTGACGGGTAACATCGCCTTTAGTGGTGCGCTGATGCCCAATGGAGCGGCAGGCTCGGTGGGTTCGTTCCTTACATCGGCAGGCCCCGGCCAGCCACCTACGTGGACGAGCGCTACCTCATCGGCATGGCAGCCCGGTGGTAATAATATGAATAGTGCCGGCGTACAGGCGTTGGGTACTACAACTTATCATGAGCTACCCATCATTACCAACAATACCACCAAGATGATGATATTGGAGAACGGTAATGTAGGTATAGGAAACGTTGCCCCCAACCAGGTATTGGATGTGACCGGTAATATGGCGCTGAGCGGCGCGTTTATGCCCGGCAACGACGCCGGCCTTGCAGGCAGGGTACTTACATCGGCAGGTACTAACACCGCACCTACATGGGGCGTGGCCTGGGTGCCGGGAGGTAATAACCTCAACGGCTTCACCGGTGTGCAATACCTTGGTCCAACTTCTTACCACGATCTGGCGATAGCAACAACAGGCGCCAGCCCTGCCACCACCCGCATTATGGTGCTGGCCAATGGCCGTGTAGGTATATCAAACACAGCACCTGCAGAGGCACTGGATGTAACTGGCAACCTAAGGTATAGCGGTGCATTGATGCCCGGGGGCTTAGCAGGTACATCGGGCCAGATATTGGTATCGGCAGGTACTAACACTGCACCTACATGGGCAAATGTAAGCAGCGTAGCTGCACCCGCAGCCGGATCGACCAGCATTACAACCCTGGGCACGATAGGTACGGGTACCTGGCAAGGTTCGTTGGTGAACTCAACCTATGGCGGTACCGGTGTTAACAATGCAGGCAGAACCATTACTGTTGCGGGCAACTTTGCTACATCGGGAGCCAATGCACTGACACTAACAACTACAGGCGCTACTAACGTAACACTGCCTACAACGGGTACGCTGGTGAATAGTGCGGTTACAACATTATCATCACTCACTTCAATAGGCACAATAGGTACAGGTACGTGGCAGGGTTCTTTGGTGAACTCAACCTATGGCGGTACCGGGGTTAACAATGCAGGCAGAACCATTACTGTTGCGGGCAACTTTGCTACCGCTGGCGCCAATGCACTGACACTCACAACTACAGGCGCTACCAACGTAACATTGCCTACAACGGGTACGCTGGTGAATAGTGCGGTTACAACATTATCATCGCTTACCTCAATAGGCACAATAGGTACAGGTACCTGGCAAGGTACTCTGATATCGCCTACCTATGGCGGTACTGGTGTGAATAACGGCAGCAATACACTCACATTAGCCGGTAACCTGGCTACATCAGGTGCCAACGCTTTAACACTCACAACTACAGGTGCTACTAACGTAACGCTGCCTACAACAGGCACGCTGGTGAATGATGCGGTAACTACGCTTTCATCGCTTACGGCTATAGGCAACTGTACCACAGGTAGCGTGCCCGGTGCACTAATAGGTGTGAGGCAACTGACTAGCGGAACTTCGTATACGCCAACTACCGGTACAAAGACTATAATTGTACACATGCTGGGTGGCGGCGGAGGTGGTGGCGGTGTTACCGCAGCCAGCAGCCGTGTAGGTGCTGCAGGTGGTGGTGGTAGCGGTAGTTACTTGATAGCTGAGATTACCGGTATAGGTGCAGGCCCATATACGTATGCAATAGGTGCTGCAGGTGCAGGCGCTACAGCCGGTGCAAATACGGGCGGTACAGGTGGTAATACCACACTGACCATAGGTGCTACTACCTATACTGCAAACGGTGGCAGCGGAGGAACGGGAATGGCGCAGGGTAACTCTTTACTAATAGCTGGCGGTGGCACCGGTGCTGCTGTTAGTACCAATGGCGATCTTAATACCGGCGGCAACTCGGGCAGCAGGGGCATCAGGCTTAGCGGCACAGTTGGCGAAAGTGGCAATGGCGCACCTAGCCAGTATGGCTCCGGTGGAGATGGCAGGATCACTACGGGTGGTGCAGGCAATGCAGGTATCGGGTATGGCTCCGGTGGTGGTGGTGCACTTTCAACAACAGGTACAACAAGCTTTGCCGGTGGTGCAGGCACACAAGGTATAATTATCATTTACGAATACAGATAGTTCATTGTTCAACAGGTTGTACATAGCATTGATATTATGGACTGTGCCGCAAGCATTGCAGGCGCAGGGGCTTATCATCCCATCGGGTAGCTATGTGCGGCTAAATGGCGGCAACCTTGGCATAGGTGCCAATTTTGAGAACAATGGCAGTTTCACTCATAGTGGAGGCACAGTAGTGTTTAACGGCACTACCCAATCGCTGGGTGGTAGCACGGCAACAGCCTTCCGCGATATATTGATAAATACAGGCAGCACTACTACCGTGGCAACAAGCGGCCATACCATAAGCCGCACGATATTAAGCAATGGTACGCTGGATGCTAATGGCAACCTTACGCTGCTATCTGACGCAACACAAACTGCACTGGTAGATGGTGCAGGTACAGGTAATGTAACCGGCAACCTGAATATACAGCGTTACATACCTGTTGCCTTCGGGTACAAATATCTTAGTTCTCCGTTTCAGGCCGCCACAGTAAATGAGCTGAGCGATGAACTGAATCTTGCAGCAAACTTCCCGCCGCTATATACTTATACCGAGAATGTGGCATCGAACGGATGGGCGTATTATAACAATCCCGCATCGCTACTGAACCCTTTGCAGGGCTACGCAGCCAACTTTGGTACAGGTAATACAGCTGTAACAGTGGACATGACCGGAGTAGTGAATAACGGTGCACAAAGCACCGGTACTATCTACAACAACAACCAGGTATATACACAAGGCTTTCATTTGGTGGGCAATCCCTATCCATCACCTATCGACTGGGATGCGGCTACAGGGTGGACTCGTACCAATATTGATGATGCGGTATACTATTTTGATGCCGGCACTACCGATGAATATGGTGGCACCTATAGCTCTTATATTAATGGCATCTCCAGCGATGGAGTAGCTAATGGTATTATCCCTGCTATGCAGGGTTTCTTCATTCACGTGTCCGACGGTAGCTATCCTGTATCGGGCGAGCTCGCTATGACCAATGCAGTGCGTGTCAATAACCTTATGCCCAATTTTCATAGGAAGACAATGCCTGAAGTGCCTTTGTTGAGGCTCAGCTTATCCTTCACTACATGGGCGCATAAGACCGACGCCGCGGTAATATATTTTGATGAGCAGGCCGGTGGCGGTTATGAACAAGGCCGCGACGCGCTGAAAATACTGAATACAGATAAGCAAGTACCTAGCTTATATATGCTGGATGGGATGGAACAGCTATCTATCAGTGCTATGCGTTCGCCCGACGATAGCCTTTATGTTGTGCCTTTGGGTGTTAAGGCTGATGCGACAGATTATGTGCGCATCAAAGCTGCTACCATTGCCAATATGCCCGAAGACCTGAAGATATATCTTGCAGATGCGTATACAGGCACGTTGCACAACCTGAGGCAGAATGTAGCGTATACCGCATTGCTGAAGGAGAAAGAAGATAACACACGGTTCTCCGTAGTGTTCAGTAAAAGCGAATTACCCAGCGGTAGCCTCATTATGTCGAAACAGCTGAATGTGCATAGCCGTGATGGCAAGCTGTATGTGTACCTGAATATACCCACGGGTGGTGCCGGCGAGCTGGCTATACATAATACCGCAGGCCAGCAGATGGCTAAGTATACCCTCAGCGGCTATGGCTATCATGAGGTAGAAGCACCTTTTGCAAGCGGGGTATATATCGTATCTTTCTATAGTGCCCGCGGCAAGTTTACTAACAAACTAATGCTAGATACCCACTGATGCAGCAAAGCAGGAATTATATCACCCTCTGGCGTATGCTATTGCTGATATGCGTAGCGTTGTGCGGCAACGCTACTAAAGGGTTATCGCAGCAATTGCCGCCGAGGCCGTTCGCCATATATACCAACCCCACACAAGGGCTTATGTTTGGTGCATTTTGCCAAGGCGCATTAGGCGGCACGCTGATACTTTTTGCTGATGGCACACGCTCCAGCACAGGCGATGTAATACCTCTGGGCCTGGGCTTTCCTTTTTCGCCTGCTATCATAGAAGTAGAAGCTCCTGTAGGCTCGCGCATAGCCATTCTTAATGGCCCCGATGCTAACCTTACAGGCACCAACGGCGGTAATCTTGTATTGCAGATAGGCAATGCAGATGTAGGTTCTAACTTCATTACTACCGTGCCGCCCCCCGGCCGCACGCAGGTAAGGATAGGAGGCACACTGCTGATTGGCACACCACTGGCCAACCCTGCAGGATATTATAGTGGTTTGTTCACCGTAACATTCGTGCAGGAATAAGAGCCGTTCCAACAAAGTTCATGATAACCTCCTATGCACGCATATCACCACAGCACAAGCTAGCTACAATGCTAAATCGGCTAGCCTGGGCCAAGTGGTTATTGTTACTGTGTGTGGCGTTGCTTTTATCTTTTGCCGCAGCAGCACAGGATGATGAAGGAGGGGACGAGGAGATACTGGTATCGCTGGTAGTAAGCGGCATTGGGAATGCAGAGATGCCTGCGGTCATCAGCAAAGATTCATTGTACCTGCCTATTGCCGATGTGTTCAACTACCTCGTCATCAAGAATACCCCTTCTGAATCGCTGAACAGCGTATCGGGTTTCTTTATCGATGAAGCTGCAACTTATGTTATTGATAAGGCGACCAATACAATTACGTTCGGCACTACAGTTATCCCTTTGCAGCCCGACGACCTGGTGCGCACAGAAACAGGCCTTTATTTAAAGCTGAGATATTTTGGTGAGGTATTCGGGTTGAAGTCAACATTCAACTTCCGCGCGCTGCTGGTTACCATGGTGTCGGCCAAAGAATTGCCTGCTATACGCGAGGCGCGCATGTCTGCTATGCGGCGTAATGCCAGCAAACTGCAAGGTTTGCAACAGGCAGAATTGGAACTGCCACGCAAACGACCGTTCCTGTATTTTGGCAATATGGATTGGGCCATCAACTCTACCCAGCAAACAGGTGGCGGTGGCGACAACAGGGTGGCGGTAGGCTTAGGCGGTATACTGGCCGGTGGCGAAATGAACGTACTGCTCAACTACAGCAATACCATACCGTTTGAAGGTAAGAACCAGTTTTACCTCTGGCGGCATGTAGATAACGATAACAAAGCGCTTACACAGGTATCGCTGGGTAAGATCATGTTCAGGCCTACGGCATCGCTTTTTGCACCGGTGATAGGCGGGCAGATAACTAACACGCCTACTACGGCGCGTAAGGCTTTTGGTTCTTATGTTATCAGCAATATCACTGAGCCCAACTGGGTAGTGGAACTATACATAAACGGATCGCTGATAGACTATACCCGTGCTGATGCCACAGGTTTTTATTCCTTCAACGTGCCGCTGATGTATGGTAACTCAAACATCAAACTGGCGTTCTACGGCCCTTTTGGTGAGCAGCGCCTCCGCGAAGAAACAGTTACCATCCCCTTCAACCTGCTACCCAAAAACAAACTGGAGTATGTGGTAAGCGGCGGTATAGTAGAAGATGACAGCGCTGGTAAAATAGTGAGAGGTGCGTTGGGCTATGGTATCAGCAATAAGCTGACCATAGGTGGTGGCCTTGAGTATTTATCTACAGTAAGTAGCACACCGGTGATGCCTTTTGCAAATGCCTCGGCGCGCGTTACTGATAACTTCTTGTTGTTTGCGGAGTATGCGCATGGTGTGCGTAGCAAAGGCGTGCTTACCTATCGTTTTCCGCACAACTGGCAGTTTGAGGCCACGTATATCAAATATGCCTCAAACCAGGAGGCCATCATCAACAGCCGCGCATTAGAAGAGCGCAAAGCAGTGTTGAGCACACCCTTCAGGCGAAAATGGTTCAACCTGTTTTCGCTGATAACACTCAACCAGCTTGTGCTGCCCAACGCCAGCTATACTACTGCCGAGTGGATGCTGAGCTCGATGGTGAAGAAAGTGGATGTTCGCCTTACCACCTATGGTATGATACTCAGCAATGTAAAACCCGCTGTATATACCAATCTATCACTGGGCTTCAGGATGCCATATAAAATACTCTTCAGCCCGCAGATGCAGTATGAGTATAGCAAGAGTGAGATCATATCGGTAAGGGGGGTAGTGGAAAAATACTTCTCCACCACCAGCGTATTGAGCGTGCTGGTAGAGCGCAATATGAAAAGTAATTATTACAACGCCAGCCTGCAGTTCAGGTACGATCTGCCTTTTGCACAATTCAACGTTACAACACGACTGGCCAATAATAGCTGGGCAGTATTGGAAAGTGCACGCGGCGGTATTGTCTTCGACCCCGAAACCCGTACCACGCATTTCAACAACCGGATGAACGTATCGCGCGGTGCGGTAGTAGTGATGCCTTACCTGGATATCAACTGCAATAACGTACACGACAAGGGCGAGCCTAGGGTATGGGGCATAAAACTGAATACCAATATGGGTGAGGTGATGCCGCAGAGCAAAGACTCTTGCATACGCATCTACAACCTGGAACCATATAACAAGATATTCATAGAGCTGGATAAGTACAGCTTTGACAATATAGCCTGGCAGATAAAGAAACACACGATACGTGCTACTGTAGAGCCCAATATGCACCGCCCCATAGAGGTGCCCATATCAGTAGTGGCAGAGGTGTCGGGTACTGTTACATTGCTGAAGAACGACAGGGAGAAAGGGCAGGGCCAGATATCGGTATGTATATACCAGAACGATATGCTGGTACAGAAAGTGCTCTCTGAGCCCGACGGATACTTCAGCTACATGGGCCTTGCCCCCGGCGACTATGTAATAGCTGTAGACAGTGGCCAGATGAGGAGGCTAAAAATGAAAGCCAGCAAACCCATAACTTTGACTATAAACCCTAATGTAGATGGCGATGTGGTAACGGATGTGAACTTTTTGATACAGCCATTGGCAGCAAAAACGGAAGAAGAAGAAAAATAATAATAGAAACAGGGTAACACCGCTATAGCAGGGCTTTAAAAAATGCAAATAAAAAATGAAAAAATAATAATTTGTTTTTTATCTTGTGCCTCAAATAGTTGTTTAGGGCAATTATCTTTGAATTAATAAAACGTATAGTGATGAACATATCAGGATTTGGGAAGGGAAAGCAAGCAGCCGGCATATCGGCTCTAAAACGCATTCTTGTTCCCGGTTTTGTTATTCTATGTGCATTTATATCGGGCAGTGCATATGGTCAGGGCGATCTGTTGATATCGCCGCGCCGTATAGTTTTCGATGGCAGTACCAAAACCCACGAACTCAACCTTGCCAACTCGGGCAAAGACACGGCACGCTACCTTATATCGATGCTGGAGATACGAATGAAAGAAGACGGTACGTTTGAAGAAATACTGCAGCCTGATGAAGGCCAGAATTTCGCCAGCAAATACCTCCGCTTTTTCCCCCGCAGCGTAACACTTGCACCTAACGAAGCGCAAACTGTAAAAGTGCAGCTGAACAAAGCCAGCGGCCTGCCCGACGGGGAGTACCGCTCGCACATTTACTTCAGGGCTGTGCCTAATGCAAAGCCTTTGGAAGAGAAGGATGTGCCTAAGGATTCTACGGCCATTACCATCAACATCCGTGCTGTATTCGGCATTACCATACCCGCTATAATACGTGTAGGCGAAAATACTGCTAAGGTGAATCTTACTAATGTAGCGCTTACCAAAGTGAACGATACTACCAACAGGGTGTCGATGACCATCAACCGTACAGGCAATATGTCGGTATACGGAGATGTAATGGTATACCATGTGAGCCCCGACGGCAAAACTACCGAGGTAGCTGCAGCACGTGGTTTGGCTGTTTACTCGCCTAACAAACTCAGGAATTTCCAGCTTGATCTTGACAGGACGAAGAAAGTAGACCTGAGCAAAGGAAAACTTAAAGTATCATTCGACCTTCAGCAGAATGATAAGCAAGCACAGGCAGGCAAGCCGGTTACCATGGCCGAGGCTGATATAGCATTGTAATAATAAACCGTAAACATATTTTGAAAAAGGCAGGCATTACGCCTGCCTTTTTTGTTTTTAATTTGAATCCATGAATACGAAATGGAAAGTGCTGAAAACTGAAACCCTGCACAACGAGGCCTGGCTAACAGTTAGAAAAGAGCATGTACAATTACCGAATGGCAATGAAATACCCTCATACTACGTATTAGACTATCCTGATTGGGTAAATGTAATAGCCATTACTGCCGATGGCATGTTCGTGATGATAAGCCAATACCGCCACGGGCTGGGCCAGGCCAACTACGAGCTATGTGCCGGTGTGTATGAAAAGGACGTAGATGAAACGCTACTGGTGGCCGCACAACGCGAGCTGCTGGAAGAAACGGGCTACGGCAATGGCAACTGGCAAGAGTACATGACCATATCGGCCAATACAAGCACGCATTCCAATCTTACGCATTGTTTCCTGGCTACAGGTGTGGAGAAACTGGCGGAGCAAGCACTGGAAGCCTCAGAAGATATAACTGTACACCTCCTGACACCCGCTGAGGTAAAACAATTGCTGGATGCTAACCACATACCTCAGTCGCTGATGGCCGCGCCATTGTGGAAGTATTTTGCGCAGCACCCGCTATAGTGTATAAAAACAAGCTCGCCACCCTTTTGCGGGTGGCGAGCTTATAGTTGCTATTTACAAAAGAAAGAGGATCTAGAATTTCTTGAACGCTTGTTCTATGGTCATTGAATCAGAACCACTTACCTCAACGCGTTCCCTGTACACAGATTTGCTGGCTGTTAGTTCAACAATAGTGAGCATGCGTATCTTCCCGTCTGCCTCGGTTATTTTCAAAATTGTTTCATTATTTGTCAATTCCCAGCCAAATGATTCGGTTTGCACGTCACTATCGCACTTGTTCGCTTTTTCGTCTACAGTGCCTTTACTATTAGCTGCAAAGGTTATCCTGTCATCCTTGTCACAGTCTTTTACTGATGACCATACGTCGGTCGTTGTTTCGTTGCTGGCGCCGGGGTTCTGTACGGTCCAAAGGCCATCCCATTGCCATTCACCGTTCATCAGCAAGTCTTTTTTGCTGTTAGTGGTATTATTTGTAGGAGTAGGATCGTCTTTTTTGTTGCAGGCAGTAAGCAGCAGTACAGCAGCTGTAATGGATAATGTCAGTTTTTTCATAAAGATTGTGTGTGTTATGTTACTGCAAAGCTAGCCTCAGCATGTGCCGGCTACAATCCGTAGCAGTGTGTAATTTCTCTACGTGCTGGTGGGTAGATAATGCTTATATGCCTATAGATTACCTGAAGGATACCACTTACCATATACGGATGTATCTGTTCGTATTTTTGCAATGTAAAACCGCCATATCCGCATATGCTAAAACGGTACATCGCTTTACTCATCATTGCCATGTGGACAACAGGTATGGCGGCGGCGCAACAAAGAACAATACAAACAGCTAAACAAAGGACTACTATGCAGAAAATGAAAGTGGAGATATGGAGCGATATTATGTGCCCGTTCTGCTATATCGGCAAGCGACATTTCGAAGAGGCTATGGGCAGCTTTGCTGATAGCAACAATGTAGAGATAGTATGGAAGAGCTTTCAGCTAGACCCTACTATACCGCAAAGCTTTGACAAAGCACCAAGTGTATATCAATACCTGGCAGATAAGAAAGGCTTCAGCTATGAACAGTCGGTGCAGATGCACGACAGGGTGATACAGATGGCTAAAGATGCAGGCCTGCAATACAATTTTGATATAGCGGTTGTAGCCAATTCCTTCAACGCACACCGCATGATACAGCTGGCCAAAACAAAAGGGCTGGGCGATGAGGCAGAAGAGCGTTTATTCCTTGCATATTTTACACAGGGCAAAAATTTTGGTTCGCCCGAAGTGCTGGTAGAGCTTGGTAAAGAAATAGGCCTTACGGAAGCTGATGTGAAAGAAGCACTCAGCAACGAAGCTTATGCCAATAAAGTGCGCCAGGATGTGCAGGAAGCGCAGAGTATAGGTGTTACGGGTGTCCCGTTCTTCGTGTTCGATAGGAAGTATGCGATCTCGGGTGCGCAACCTACGCAGGCATTTGTGCAAACGCTGGAGAAATCTTTTGGCGAATGGCGTGCTGCCAATCCCGCAATAGAACTACAGGTAAGCGATGGCCCGGCTTGCACACCCGATGGTGAATGTAAATAGGATTTTAAACGATAAAGACCGCAGAAGCGGTCTTTATCGTTATTAGGCATTTGAAACCAAAATGAAATCCCCGTTTGTCAGTATAAACCTATGATGGCTACATAGTTTTGTTGCTGCTCTTATCCCATATCGGGGAGAAGGCTATATAGCACGTTGAGTGTGCTAAGGCTTTTAGTTTGCCAATAGCTGAAGTTTATCTAAAAGGGCAAGCGCGGTTTGGACTACAGGCTGCTCTGCAAGAAGCTCTAGCTGCCAACAAAGCGTCTCCTTGTGCGAATTGATAGAAGACATTATTTCCTGGTAGGTACCGATAACTGCTAATAGCAATAGAAAAGCGGATAGAAGGGTAGATGATACTCTCATAGCAAGCACTTTAATAATTGTTTGTTATTGACGTAAGTGCAAATCTACATAGTACAATACTCACAAAACGTTAACTAAGGTTAAGAAAACCATTGGCTGAAAAATTACTAATGCTACTGCGCTAGTAGCTTACGCGCAGATGAGCAAATAGTGTTTCGTCCCAGTATTATGTCAGGTTAGTTTTTACCTGCTCAAGATGATGCAACGGGTGGTAAGACATCAGGTATAGCAGCTCGCGTATAGATAATGCTCCTAGAAAAGGATGGGGTAGCACCAGACTGTCCAGCTCACTATCGCTATAGTTGTTGAGGTGGCCTGTAATGGTGGCGAGTGTGTTTTGCAGTTCTTCTGCAATGTCTTTTCTCTCTTCGTAGTTTACAGCATTGGGTAAAAAGCGCTCAGGTGACTTGCCGCCATTTCTAAGGCCGGTTTTATAATTGGCTATCACAGTATCGTAGCTTACTGAGCTGCGGTCAAGCACACCAAATTTCTCCCTGATGAAATCGGCCGAAGCAAGTGCCTTGCTGATGGGTTGCAGGCAAAGCAGCAGATGTTGCAGTTGCTGCCCGGCACTCCATTTGTCGTCCTTGATGTGTATGAACTCATCTTCATCCAAGCTATGCACATAGTCGATAAAAGTTTGATGATTATCGGTAAGCGACTGCGCCAATTGTGCCGTGTTCATAGTTGTTGATTTATTACACAAATTTGCAACAAATGAATGGCGCGCAACAGATACAGTTTCTTGTAAAATAAGCATAACAGCTTACACGATCTTCAGGCGTTCTTCTTCAAGGTCTATCTGGTATAGCTGTGTGCGTATGATGTCTTCGTCGATATTAGGATCTTTGTTTAGCTCGGTTAGGTATTGTCGCTGGCTCTCCAGCAGCTCAATGAATATTGCTTTGTTTTTTTCGCTCATCCATTTCTCATCTTTTTTCTCTGCACGGTCTTCCCATAGTTTTAAGAAATGTTCATACTCGGCATTGCCTTTCAGTTCGTTCTCATACTTGTTTTTCAGAAATTGGTATACATGCGCCCGCAGTTCCTGCTTCATTTTTTGTTTGGTGAATTTTTCAGATTCGTTGCTTAGAAACGACTCAAATACCCCCGAGCGCTGTATGAACCACGGTAATGTAAGGCCCTGCACCACCAGTGTGAGCAGTATAGCTACAAAGGTGATGAATAGTATCAGGTTGCGATGAGGGAATGCGATGCCGTTATCCAGCGTTACAGGTATGGCCAGTGCTGCCGCCAGCGATACCACCCCACGCATCCCCGACCACCCAAGCATGAGCGGCAGCAGCAGCATTTGCTTTAGCGTGCGTGCGCGTGGCGCAACACTACGGCGAAAAATGTACGTCGTTATCATTGCTGCGTATGCGCTCAATATCCTTGCGCCTACCAGTACTCCTGTTACCAGCACACCATAGCCAATGGCCGTGCGTAGCGGTATGCCGTCGGTGCGCAGGCCTTCTACAATTTCGGGTAGCTCCAGGCCTATGATAAGGAACACAACACCATTCAGTATAAATATAAAGCTCTCCCATACACTCAGCCCTTGTATGCGGCTAGCGCTATTAAGAAACACCAGCCTCCTTGCCGACATGAACAACCCTCCGCTCACTACTGCCAGCACACCCGAGCAGTGCAGTTGCTCTGCCGCCCAGTACATAAAATAGGGCTCGATAATGGTAAGCGCTATGTCTGAAGAGGCATCGGTAGGTAGCCGCCTATGCGCCTTTACAAATAGCCATGCCAGTAGCAGCCCAATGCCTGCGCCGCCTATCACCATCCACACAAAGCTTAGTGCAGCCTGTTGCCATATAAACTGCCCCGTACCTACAGCCACCAGTGCAAAGCGGAAAATGATAAGTGCAGAGGCATCGTTCAAAAGGCTTTCGCCCTCCAGTATGGCAGATGTTGACTTCGGTATTTTTACAAACTTGGTGATAGCACCCGTGCTCACCGCATCGGGAGGCGCAACGATACCGCCCAGCAAAAAGCCTAATGCAATAGTAAAGCCCGGTATAAAATGGTTGGTAACAAGCGCAACTGACAATGCAGTAAAGAATACCACCAGGAAGGCGAAGCTGCCAATGATGCGCCACCATTTCTTCATCTCTTTGAAAGAGATGCTCCACGAGGCCTCGAATAACAGTGGTGGCAGAAAGATGAAAAATATAAGATCTGGATTGATGCGCACCTTCGGCAGACCGGGTATAAAGCTCAGCAGCAAACCCGCCACCACCAGCAGTATAGGATAAGCTATCTTCAGCTTTGTAGCCCACATTTCCAGCAGCACAATTACTGCTATCATAGCTAGTAGAAATGGAAGGAGTGTGTGCATAAGTGTTGTGGTTTAATGCTTGGGACAGTGGTGTTCTAAAATAACGAAAATTAATGTAGTTGATGAATCGTGAGTTACTATCTTCAGTTAACTACATTGTACTAATAAATTAATAATGATGAAGCTGTTCATAAGTATTATTCTCCTATTGTTTACTTCCCATTACTCATATGCACAGGCTGTAAGCTATCATGATTTTAAAAAGCTCATTCCATTTTTGCAGGATGAAAGTTTTTCAGAAGCGTATGAAAAATCGAGTGAAATATTAAGCAGTAGTATAAATGATAGTTCTGATTTGCGTGGTATGCTAACCTATATAAATATTTTCTCAGCAGCTGGAATGGTAACTCGTCAACAAATGACCTATGATGCTTTTGAGCAAAATGCTAAGAGGTATATAGGTAGTTATATTGTTATGCCAGCACACCCGTGCATCGATAGCTCTTTGCATGGTTTTAATTCTTTAAAGTTCTTATCAAACGATAGCGGCGGATATAAAGGAATGGTAATTGCCGCTAACAATGATAAAACTAGTATTCTCTTTTTCGAATATTTCTATTATACCGGCCTGCTCAACCCTTCCCAACTTATTGGTAAGACTATTAGAAGTGGTGGAATATTACAAAGAGTTGAAACTAATCCTAACAAATCGACAATATGGGTGGCGCGCCTTCATGTAGGTAACGCCTTTACGAGAGAGATGGAGCCTAGGTAAAGTGGTGAAATCTATAGATAAGGGTATCTAAAAATGCCATTCCTGTTGCCACCTCATCAGCAGGTAATCTTCCAGTCGAGCTATTGCGTTTTCGGAATGTAGTTTGTTATATGCCTGGTGTTGGTAAGAGGTGTCTTCACCTGCAGGTTTTAACAGCTTTCGCTCGTGCAGCTTATGCGTGCTGCAATAGTGCGCTACCGGGTTCCATATATGCCGCCAGAAAGCGTCGGTAACACCTCGGGTGATGTATACATTCTTAATGGTTGGATGTTGTTTCAGTATCTCAACAATGTTCACATAGCTGAAGTCTTCAAAATTGTGTTCTATAGCCCTGTCCGAAAAACCACCCAGCATTTTAGCATGTTCGGGGTTGGTTTCCTCCGCATCATCTATGGCACTTATCAGGTCGGTAATGGCTATCTGTTTTTCCTTGCAAAACTGTTTCCACTCCACATGCGTAGCATCTATCAGTGATGCTTCGCCATACAGCCGCGGTAATATATCCCAAAAGCAATTACTCGCAGTACGCCCATAAAACCACTCAGCCGTATTACTAGCTGGCCATTCGGGATTGAACGAGCCTACGATGAGTGTAGTGGGCTCATAATCTAGATGAGTTAGATTGAGTTGGTCTTTGAATTTATGGTTGCAGGGCATGAGGAATATTTGTTGTAATAAAGTTCCTTGATGTCAGGTGTTCCCACCTGACATTCTTAAACGCAAAAAACGCAAAAAAGCCTCACATTTCTGAAAGGCTTCTTGCGGACTGGACGGGACTCGAACCCGTCCCAACCGAAGGTCGGGACCGTGACAGGGCGGCATTCTAGCCAACTGAACTATCGTTGATAATATTTTTAGCTGATGCAATCAGCATGTCTATTTGGGTGTGGCTATATTTCTTCAAAGCTTTTTCTCTGATAAGCGCATCTCGCTTGGTTGGCAATTCCTCGACGTAAACTAAATGCCAAGGCATCTTTGCAGAAGTGTATTTACTTAAGCCTGCGTTATGCTGCAATAGCCTTGCACGCGGGTCTTCTGAAAAGCCTTTGTAATAACCCTTGTCTGTTTCGCTTTGTATGATGTAAACGTAGAACATTCCTAAACGCAAAAAAGCCTCACATTTCTGTAAGGCTTCTTGCGGACTGGACGGGACTCGAACCCGCGACCTCCGCCGTGACAGGGCGGCATTCTAACCAACTGAACTACCAATCCGTTTCCCTGTTGGGGATGCAAATATAAAAGCATTTTTCTGAATTGAGCAAATGTTATTTTTTATTTTTTTCGATAGCCTGCAATTGTAGCTTTCAAGTGCTTGTACTGCCTGTTATATCTTATTATCCACCAATTGATAAAACACGGTGTTTTTACAGTGCAAAGCTTACTTTTGTACTCTCAAATTTTTTGCAAGCATGCAGTTTCTCGATTTCGAAAAACCACTGGAAGAGCTCTACGGGCAGATGAATAAGCTGAAGGAGATGAGCAACAAGAATGGTATAGACGTTAGCAATACCATCAAAGAGCTGGAATTATCTATACAGAAGACAAGGGAGCAGATCTATACTAATCTTACCCCATGGCAGCGTGTGCAGCTGAGCCGTCACCCGGAGCGCCCGTACACACTGTACTATATCGATAAGATATTCAGCAATTTTACCGAGCTGTATGGCGACCGCCAGGTGAAGGACGACAAAGCCATGGTAGGTGGTATGGCCGAGCTGGATGGCATGCCGGTAATGGTGATGGGCCAGCAGAAAGGCATCAACACCAAAGCCCGCCAGCTGCGCAACTTTGGTATGGCCAACCCCGAAGGCTATCGCAAGGCGCTGCGCCTGATGAAAATGGCCGAGAAATTTAACCGACCAATAGTTACCCTGATAGATACCCCGGGTGCATACCCCGGCCTTGAAGCCGAAGAGCGCGGACAAGGTGAGGCCATTGCCCGCAACCTGTTCGAAATGGTGAACCTGAAGGTGCCTGTTATCTGCATCATCATTGGCGAAGGTGCATCGGGTGGTGCACTGGGTATAGGCATTGGCGATAGGGTGCTGATGCTGGAGCATACATGGTATACGGTTATATCTCCGGAGTCTTGCTCGTCTATCCTCTGGCGCAGCTGGAACTTCAAAGAGCAGGCCGCAGCACAACTGAAGCTGACATCGGAAGATATGAGCGGCTTTGGCCTGGTAGACGGTGTGATACCTGAGCCTGTAGGCGGCGCACATGCCCAGCCCGAAGTAATGGCTGCAACCTTGAAACAAACCATCCTGGCTGCTTTGAAAGAACTGAATGCAAAGAGCGCCGACCAGCGCATTGAAGAGCGTATCGAGAAGTTCTCGAAGATGGGCTTTTTCGATGAGGTCGCCTCGTAATAACAACGAATTAAATAACAAGAGGGCGGCGTTAAGCTGCCTTCGTACTTTATAGCATTATGGCACACATATTTCGCGGTACCGGTGTAGCACTGGTCACCCCTTTCAACGAAGATGGCAGCGTTGATTATGCATCGCTCACCAAACTTGTAAATCATGTTATTGACAACGGCGTTAACTACCTGGTAGCCCTTGGTACTACAGCCGAAACACCAACACTTAGCGCAGATGAGAAGCTGCAGGTGTTAAATCATGTCATAGAAACCAACAAAGGCCGCGTACCACTGGTATGTGGTATAGGCAGCAACAATACTGCCGAGGTACTGCACCTGCTGGCCACTTACCCTATGGACAAGATAGACGGCATACTGACCGTAGTGCCTTACTACAACAAGCCGGTACAAGAGGGCATGTATCAGCATTTCAAAGCTATAGCAAATGCTACTGATAAGCCTATCATACTCTACAACGTACCCGGCCGTACGGTAGCTAATATGCTGCCTGCTACTACACTGCGCCTTGCCAATGAGTTCAAGCACATAGTGGCTATAAAAGAAGCCAGCGGCAATATGGCCCAGTGCATGGAGCTGGTACAAGGCGCTCCTGAGCATTTTGCTATCCTCAGTGGCGATGACGACCTGGTGCTGCCGCAGGTAGCTATCGGTATGCAAGGCGTTATCTCTGTAGCGGCCAATTGCTATACCAAAGACTTCACCACTATGGTGAGCAATGCACTGGATGGTAACTACGAAGCATCGCGCAAGCTGCACTATAAACTGTTGCAAGGCATAGGCCTTTTGTTTGCTGAAGGCAACCCCGCAGGTGTGAAGTTTTCATTGTCTGAAATGGGTATCTGCCAAAACTATCTGCGCCTGCCTATAGTGCCTGTAACTCCTGCCCTGGCCGATAGGACAAGGGCATACATGAAAGGCCTGTAATTAACGTTTTCATATTAACGCTAATCGTGGTAAATAGCAGGTAATTACTTACCTTTGCCATCGCAAAATTTTAAAACTGTTTAACAACTATGAGCACAATGACTCGTTCAAAAATCGACTTCAAATTGCCTTACCAGGTGAAGGACATGAGCCTTGCAGAGTGGGGACGTAAAGAGATCACCCTTGCTGAGGCTGAAATGCCGGGCCTGATGGCTATCCGTGCTGAGTACGGTCCTTCGCAGCCGCTGAAGGGTGCCCGCATCGCTGGTTGCCTGCACATGACCATCCAAACTGCCGTGCTGATAGAGACACTGGTGGCACTGGGTGCTGAGGTGAAATGGAGCTCTTGCAACATCTTCTCTACACAAGACCACGCCGCTGCTGCTATAGCTGCTGCCGGCATAGGCGTATATGCCTGGAAAGGCCAAACACAAGCCGAGGCTGACTGGTGTATCGAGCAGACACTGTTCTTCGGTAGCGAAGACCGCCCGCTGAACATGATACTGGACGATGGTGGCGACCTGACCAACATCGTGTTTGATGAGTATACCGAGCTGATACAGCACATCAAAGGCCTGAGCGAAGAGACTACTACCGGCGTACACCGCCTGTACGAGCGTATGCAGAAAGGTACTTTGCCTATCCCTGCTATCAACGTGAACGACTCTGTTACTAAATCTAAGTTCGATAACAAATATGGCTGCCAGGAGTCTTTGGTGGATGCTATACGCCGCGCTACCGATGTAATGATGGCCGGTAAAGTAGCCGTTGTAGGTGGATACGGTGATGTAGGTAAAGGTTCTGCACTGTCGCTGCGTGGTGCTGGTGTGCGTGTTATCGTTACCGAGATCGATCCTATATGTGCGCTGCAGGCTGCTATGGACGGCTTTGAAGTGAAGAAGATGGAAGACGCTGTAAAAGAGGCGGACATCATCGTTACTGCTTCGGGCTGCCGCGACCTGATCACTGAGAAGCACTTCCGCCTGATGAAGGACAAGGCTATCGTTTGTAACATCGGCCACTTCGATATCGAGATCGATATGGCCTGGTTAAACAGTGCTTATGGCAACACGAAAGACACTATCAAGCCACAGGTGGACATGTATACCATAGATGGCAAGAACGTGATCGTACTGGCTGAAGGCCGCCTGGTGAACCTGGGTTGCGCTATGGGCCACCCTTCTTTCGTAATGAGCAACTCTTTCAGCAACCAGACACTGGCGCAGATAGAGCTGTGGGCTAACCACGATAAGTACGAGAACAAGGTATATGTACTGCCTAAGCACCTGGATGAGAAAGTAGCCCGCCTGCACCTGGCTAAAATAGGTGTGGTGCTGGATGTACTGACTGACGACCAGAGCGCTTACCTGGGCATACCTAAAGAAGGACCATTTAAAGCTGACCACTACCGCTACTAGTAGCTGCGTAGCTGACGATACCATACAGGCCTTTGCATTGCAAGGGCCTGTATTTTTTTGCCCCTGTGCGTGGTGCGACAATGGTTGCGTTTTGTTGCGGTTTTTGTCAGATTCCCACTTCTCCCCGTGGTGGCCGGGCGTGGGACGCTGGGCATGGGTATGCCGGGGAGGTATAGATGGGATGATAGGGATAGCGTACATTGCTACAGTAATTAACTATAGCAAATATACGCTAAATTATTTTATTGAAGAAGAGTATGGTAGACTTTTTATGAATAATTCCATGAATTCATAATCAGGGATATTATTTTTTGACGGTAGCTTAATTTGACTTTCATTCATTCTCTGAAGACTCCATTTTCTCCCATAATTATATCGATATTTTTCCATCCTAATTAAGGTACATAAAAAGAGGGCTATGTATGTATTCAATATAAATTTTGGATTGAATATATGTACATCTTCAGTTGAACAGAATGGTTCAGATTGATAAAAAGCCTCTCCAACACTACCATTTCTTGCCACGCTAATTGTGTTTCCCTGATGAGTAGGTAAATCATCAGTATAAGCTGACCATCCATTGTTTTGATCAGTAGAAGTTACAAAGGGATATTTACCTTTGTTTTTTAAATCTTTTAAACGCGGACCTCGACCACGTTCAATCTCAAACAACTCTGAATAGCTAAACCATTTCCAAGTATTTGTGTTTAGGTTAAACTTAACGGATAGTGCCGGTTTAGAAATGTTAGAGTTAAGGGTAGAATCAATATGATTTACCCAATTAGGAATTTGGGATGGAACTTCTAAATTTCTAAGACTTTTATTAGCTTGTCTTCCGTAACTATAACGAAATTTATTACGCTTTATACAGGCACAATAAAACAATTTCTCCTGCTCAGTCATAGCAATCTTAGGAGTTAATACCATGACGTGGTAACCTGTATAAAATGGTTTAGGCTGTACAAAAGTTTCTAACACAGAACCGCTTACTGCAACTGTTATCAGACCTTCGGGAAATGGTAAGATTTTAGGAAGCAATCTGACAATTTCAGAAATGCCATTATTTTTGGATGTCCTAGAAACAAAATTCACACCCTCAGATACTATAGGTGCAGCCTCAAGTTTATTTAATTCTAGGCCATTCCCATATTGAATATGAAATATGGATGATAACGGTACTAGCTGCATATCAATTTAATGATTTAAATAGTACGTACTTTTTTATTTCGTTAATAAAGAATTCTTCAGTTAAATCGGAATAATCAGTTTCCATATAAGCTTCTGCACACCACTCATCTTCTGCAGTTACCGTTTTTGTAACACAAATTCCTGGTATGCTTCTTCTATTTACATAGTTGTCTAGCCAATTGGCTTTGATTTCTTCCCACGTTTTAAAAGTGTCAATTCTTCCTTTTGTTTTAGTTTTGGTAAAGCCGTCATCCTTGCAATATCCAAAAAAAGTTTCTTTTTTCTTTGGATGTGGTTTATGAGCCGTAACAACCATTATACAAGTAACGACTCCAACATTTGAATTAATAAATAACTCATCAGGCATTGAGAAAACGGCCTCTAATGTATGTTGTTCTAATAATTTCTTTTTTAGCTCATATGGTTTACCCTTTTGAGCTAATACACTACTGAAAGGTATAATAGAAATGCAAGTACCATATGGTTCTAGTACCTCTAGATTGCTCAATACAAATTCTAATTCTTCAATATCAGTTTTCTTTGTTTTATAGGGTGGGTTTAGAAAGCCAATATTAGGTTTATGTTTTTTAGCTTCAGCAATCACATTGGAATTAAAGCAATCGCCATGGATAATATTTGTTTTACCATCTTGATGGATAAACATATTTGAACATGCTAATGCAAAGATGTCGTCCTGCCATTCAACTCCAATCAGTTGATTTTCTTTAATCGATTTTATTTTATTTAAATCACCTTTTGCATCTTTTACCATTCTACTCATTGCGCTAATAAGGAAACCACCTGTGCCTGTACAGTTATCATATACTACGCTATCTTTATTTACTTCTGCAATTGAGTTGAAGAATTCAGTTATATGCGGAGGGGTTAAGACAATTCCTAAACCCCTATCACTATTTGCATAACGTAAAAATTCGATGTAAAATTGACCTAATACATCGAAGTATTTATGTGTTTTTATAAAAGTATTTACATTGCTGTCAATGTCTGTTATTATAGTACTTAGTACGTCTTTTTGTCCTGATAAAGATGTATGAGTTCTAATAAATGAGTACGCGGTATTCAGATTTTCTAATTTACCGTTCTTAAGATTGGCATTTTTTAATTCAATGGAAATTGTATCAACTAAGATATTTGCTAAATCTTTTGGTTTTTTATGTTTTGTGTAAGATGCTCTAAAAGCATCATTCTCCAATGCTATAAGTATGCCACTTATTAATAAACTACGCTGTGATTCCTTTACTTTTTTTTGCGTGTAGTTCTTCGTTTAGATCTTTTGAGAACGATAATAGAGTTTCATAGTCTTGTCTAAACTTTTCAGGGCTTTGTATATATCCTTGTAAATAATCGGAAGAAGGTAATAGCTTGTCTCCAAATATTGGAATAGCGTTACGTTGATTTTTTAAATGTAAATAGTGGGAGATTTTTAAATTACTAGTTGTTTCTCCGCTAACTGCGATTGCTAAAACGTCATATTCTTTTGCTAAAAAGGAACTATAAAGTAAGACACCATCAACTGCATAATCAGCATATTTATCTAATGTTTTGCTAGCATGCTTTTTGACGTCAGGTTTACACTCTATTACAATTATAAGATCTGGGTTATGTATGTAAGAAATTATAAACTCTGGAAATCCAGATTGACTGCCTTTTTTTGAAGCATTTTTAAGCAACTTGCTTATTTTTATACTATCAGATTTCTGCTCTTCAATAACGATGCCATCAAACTTATTGAAATGCTTTCTAACAATATTTTCGGTTTTTCTTTCGTTGCCCATTTTATTGGAAATAATATGCAACATACTTATTTTCTAAGTTATTTTTTATATCAAACGATATACTATATAGATGATCACTATTGTTATGTACTAACAATGCTATGTTCGAAACAACGGACACTGAAATAGTAACAACTGTAGCGACTGCAAAAGAATTTCTATTGTGCAGTGTGCATAGGTTCAGGAGATTACTTCGGTCATAATAATTGTCATTGCCTCAGTGATTTGCAATTCCTCGCTGCACTCGGAATGACGGCCTTGATGGGGCTTTGTTATCTGCACTTATTTTGTGAGGTTGCTTCGCCGCTTCGCTGCGCTCGCAATGACGGAAGGGGAGGCAATGAGGGCCTTGATTATTGATGCTTGTGTATGAGCCTTTCCCACTCGGGGTGGCGCTTGATGTAGCCGCTTACGAAGGGGCAGAGGGGTACGAGTTTCCAGCCGTGGTCTTCGATGTAGTGCAGCGTTTTTTCAACGAGTATTTTGCCTATGCCGCGGCCTTCGAGGGCTTCGGGTACTTCGGTATGCGGCAGTATGATGATGTCGCCGGCAAAGCTGTATTCGATATAGGCAATGTGGCCTTCTACTTCCAGTTGAAACTGTTTAGCTTCTTCGTTCATACGGAATGGATACTCGGGCATAGTGAATAGTGAATAGTGAATAGTGAATAATGAATAGTGGGTAGTGTATTGCCTGCGGCAGAGTGCTTCTGCAGATTGCTATAGCAGGAGGGCAGACAGGGCATAGTCGGCTAGAAGAATGGAGATACAGCTGACCACTACCGATGTGGTAGAGGCGCGGCCTATCTCCAGGGCACCACCTTCAACATGATAGCCGTAGTAGGCGGGTATGATGGAGATGATGAGGGAGAACACGAACGCCTTGGTGATGGCGAAGAACAGGTTGTAGGGCATGAAGCCTTGGGTAAGCCCCTGGTGAAACTGCTCTTGCGTGAGGATACTACTGAACATACCTGCGACATAACCACCCCATATAGTGATGGCGATAGACAGCACGATGAGGCACGGTATCATAAACAGGGCGGCTACTATCTTGGGCAGCACGAGGTATGTTTTGGTATTGATACCCATGATCTCAAGGGCATCGATCTGCTCGCTGACGCGCATATTGCCCAACTCGGAGGCGATCTTGGAGCCTACGACACCTGCCAGCACTATACTGATAACGGTAGGCGAGAGCTCGAGGATGGCAGAGTCGCGGATGATCTGCGCTACTACGGGCTTGGGCACCAGCGGGCTGATGAGCTGGTAGGCGGTTTGTATAGTAAGCACCGCACCGAGGAAGAAGGAGATAACGATAACGATGGGTAGCGAGCGGATGCCGATATCGTTGCACTGCTCCATAAACTCTTTCCAGTAAACTTTAATGTTTTCGGGGCGGCGCATAGCACCGGCCAGCATTATGGACATCTTGCCGAAGTGGGTGAAAAAACCTTTTAGCATAATTGGTATTACAAATGTAAGTATTAAGCGTACTAAAAATAACCGTACCACCGTTTTATAGATGGTTGATTTAGTAAGACCTATGTTAATGAAAAATGGCCCGGCGTCTGCCGGGCCATTTGCTTTTTTATCTTGAAAGCGGCTTATGCCAGCTTTTTCAGTTCTTCGATACGGGCTTCTTTGTCTACCTCGTTTTTCAGGCCATCGCCTTTGTCCATATCCACCAGGATAGGGCCGGCAACGAAGATAGAAGAGAAAGTACCTGTGATAACACCTACCAGCATCGCGAAGGCGAAACCGCGGGTAACCTCACCACCTACTACAAAGAGGATCAGTACCACGAGGAATACCGTCAGCGACGTCATAACCGTACGAGGCAGGGTATCGTTGATAGCAGAGTTCACTACTTCAGCTTTATCCCTGTTGGGCGAGCGGCGGAAGTACTCACGCACACGGTCGAATACGATGATGGTATCGTTCATAGAGAAACCGATAACGGTAAGTATAGCCGCGATGAAGTGCTGGTCGATTTCAAGAGCGAAAGGCACTTTGCCACGCAGGAATGAGAACATAGCGATAGTAGCGCAGATGTTGAATATCAGCGATACGAACGTACCCAGTGAATACTGCCATTTGCGGAAACGAAGCAGGATGTATACAGAGATACCTATCAGCGACAGGATAGTAGCCCATTTAGCACCATCTATCAAGTCATCAGATATAGTAGGCAGTACAGTTTGTGAGCTTTGTATGTATTTGGTGTTAAACTCTTCGAGCGTGGTAGTAGCAGGAACAAAGCCTTGCTCTTTCATACCAGTATACAGTGTTTCACGCACGGTGTTCTCTACTTCCTGTCCTGGTTTTTCGATCAGGTAGGCAGTAGTGATGTTCACCTGGTTGTTGGTACCGATAGTTTTCACGATCGGGAACTCACCGAAGTATTTTTCCAGTTTGGTACGGATGTCAGATACTTCAGTTTGTTTGTCGAGCTTCATGGTAAAGCTACGGCCACCGGCAAACTCCACACCATAATCGAAACCATTGAAGAAGGCACCGATACCAGCTACCACTACGATAACAGATATGATGTAAGCCATCTTACGCTTCGCCATGAAGTTGTAGTTAGCCTTCTGGAATACCGCACGAGAAACACCGGTGAAGTATTTGAAGTGTTTGCCACGAGCCACCCACATGTCTTTCAGCAGGCGAGATACGAGGATACCGCAGAACAGAGATATTGAGATAGACAGTATCTGCGTGGTAGCGAAACCAAGCACAGGGCCCAGACCAAATGAGAACAGGATAACGGCAGTGATCAACTGAGCGATGTGACCATCGAGTACAGGTGCGTAAGAACGTTTGTAACCGTCTTTAATAGCCTGCTCGTGGCTCTTGCCAATAGCAAGTTCCTCTTTGATACGCTCGAAGATAAGTACGTGTGCATCTACCGCCATACCGATACCCAATACCAGACCCGCGATACCAGGCAGGGTAAGCGTAGCGTGCAGCGGGTTGATGAGGATAGCGATAGTGAACAGCATGTTCAGCGTCAGTGATATATTGGCAACCCAACCGCTGGTGCTATAGTAAACCAGCATCAGTACGAAGATGGCCAGGAACGACAGGATGATGGCGTTAACACCAGAGTCGATAGACTCGGCACCCAGTGTAGGACCTACCACCTGCTCCTGCACGATGCGTGCTGTAGCCGGCAGGCGGCCTGATTTCAGGATGTTGGCAAGGTCATTAGCTTCTTCGGTAGAGAAACCACCGCTGATAGAAGTAGAACCGTTAGGTATTTCACCGTTTACGTTAGGCGAAGAGTATACTTTATCATCCAGCACAACAGCCACAGCGCGGCCTACGTTGTCGCCGGTCATTTTCTTCCAGATCTTAGCACCTGTTACATCCATATCCATGGTTACTTCAGGCTCGCCGGTCATTTGGTTAAAGTCGGCTTTAGCATTGGTAACGTGCTCACCACCCAGTTTTGCGCCACCAATGCCTGGCACTGTTTTCAGTGCAAACAGGGTAAGCGGTGCGTTAGGATCACGTGCTTCTTTCTGCTGCTGAGCGCCGTAAACGAATTTTACGTTGTTAGGGAATTTGTTCTTCACCACATCCAGCGCCAGGTATTTATTCAGTTTAGCAGAGTCTTTTTTCATTACCATACCTACTACAGGGCCCTGATTTACATTGCCTTGCTGTGTTACGTTTGGTATCCATACCATAAAGAGCGGGTTCTTCTTCTGCGCTTCGTTGCGAGACAGGGCAGAAGAATCGCCTACTGCAGCTCCGGCGTTGCTATCAGTAGCGCCACCCATCAGCGATGCGAGGCTAGAAGTATCGTCGGTTTTAGCAGCGGCTGTTTTATTAGTATCGGCAACAGCAGTAGTTGTAGCAGCAGTTGCGTTAGAGTCAGCAGCAGCTTTAGTAGTATCGGCTGGTTTTTCGCCGGCCATATAGCCTACCAGGGCGTCGTTAGCAGCCTGCAGGCCACCAATGATCTCTTCGTTGCTATACGTTTCGTAAAACTCCAGTTTTGCTGTTGATTGCAGGTAGTTACGTACACGCTCGGGATTGCGCACACCAGCCAGCTCTACCGTGATGATACCTTTGTTCTCATCCAGGTTTACGCTAGGTTGTGTAACACCGAATTTATCGATACGGGTAAGGATAACGCGGTGTGTGCGTTTGATGGCCTCGTTACCTTCTTTATTGATCTTAGCCAGCACCTGCTCGTTGGTAGAGCTCAGCGTCAGTTCTTTTTCAGATGGTTTGGTGAACAGGTAAGCCAGTTTAGCACCGGGGTTGTTTTTCTCAAACGCCTGGCCGAACAGGGTAACAAAGTTTGCTTGGCTGTTAGCTTTTGCGATGTTGGCATCGGCAATGGCTTTGTTCAGCGCAGCATTTTTAGGGTTGTTCGACATAGAGCGCACGAGCTCATCGAGGCTAACCTCGAGTGTAACGCTCATACCACCCTGAAGGTCAAGGCCCAGGTTAAGCTCCTGCTCTTTAGCCTCGGCATAGCTGTATTTAGTCAGCAGGGGAATGCTGTACACAGTCACACCTTGCATGCTATCGGTGATAGCATCGAAGCGGGCATCAATGAGTTTTTCGAGTTCAGCGCCGGTGGCCTGAGGATTATCGGCCTTAGCGAGGCGTTCGGCTTTAGCGCGCGCCTTTTTCTCTACATTACGTACAACGAACGTAAAAGAAAGCTGATACAGCGAGATAAGGATAAGTACGACGGTAAAAATTTTTACCAACCCTTTTAATTGCATGGTCTCTGAATAATTCTGTTGATTTTTGAAATAGAAGTGGGCAAATATAGTATTTAATATAAAAAAATAAAGATTTGGGGGGTGTTTAAAGCTTTTTTGGTGAAAATGCTTTTTTTGACAAATCTTTTAGCATTTCTTTAATGAATATCTTATTTTTACGAGACTAATACTTTTATAGAAAAACAAATCTGTACAGAGCATGATACGAAAACTTACGCTAACTCTATTGGCGTGCCTTGGAATGTTGTCCTCAAAAGCGCAAACCTGCGGTAGCGATGCCGTGCACGCTAAGAGGATGGCTACAGACCCAGCCTACGCCGCGTCTTACAATGCAGGTGTATATCAATGGATCAACCAACCCCGCACCTCATCTTTGCTCGTAACCCTGCCCAATGGTAAAACCGCGTATGAAATACCGGTAGTGGTGCACGTGATGTACCCCGCCAATGCGCCACAGTACGATAAAACCAACGCACAGATACAGAGCGTTATAGATTATATGAACCAGTCGTTCCAGGCTACGTGGGCCGGCTATCCGCAAGATGGCTCAGGCGGTACGCGTATTCCCATCGTGTTTAAGCTGGCGGCGCGCAACCCATCGTGCGCGGCTACTACCGGTGTGAACCACATACCTGTACCTGTGAACCTGGATCCTGATTTTACATCGGACGGTGTGAATGTGGAATCAACAGCACCTGCACTTGGCACGCAAAACTTTGAGACTATACAAGACCTGAGCAGGTGGCCAATAACCGAATATTATAATATATGGGTGGTGCATAAGCTGGATGGTAATGACGGTACATCGGGCAGCTTTATTGCCGGATACGCCAACTACTCGAGCAACCCTGCCAGCGACTATGAGGGAACTGTAATGCTATCGACACAGATGGCGCCAAACAGGATAACCCTGGTACACGAATTGGGACATGCGTTCAACCTGAGGCATACTTTTGATGCCGGCGGTTGTGCGGGCCCTGTTCCTAGTGCCCCTAACTGTAACAGTGCAGGTGACCTGGTTTGCGATACATGGCCAACAACTGCTACGGTAGGCTCATGCCCAACTACCATGTGTACTAACCCTAACAACCCAACTGTAAAAAACTTCATGAACTATTCTAACTGCCAGGACCACTTTACGCCGGGCCAGAGGGATAGGGCTATGTTCACATTGTTTGAGGCTTTAAATACCGACAGGGCATTTCTGCTTACTTCGCTGGGCGCTACCGCACCCGGTACGCCAGCGGTAACGGCTCCTACATGTATCACTACCACGGGCAACCCCGGTAACATACAGAACAGGGGCGTAAGGTATATTACTATATGGGAGAATGGAGTATCTCCAATGCCTGCGAATAAAGCGGTTTTCAAACATCGCTCAGGTGGATATAATGATGAAGGTAATGCTGCGTATGTAGATAATACCTGCAAGCACCAGATAACGCTGGTACCGGGTAATACTTATTCTATGCGTGTTACTGCAACTTTCGGTGAGCATATCAAAGCTTTCATAGATTATAATAATGATGGCATCTTCCAGAGCTCGGAAAGAATACTGGCAGGTCTTCACCAAATACCTAACGGTACCACTACTAACTTTACCGTACCGGTAACAGGCGCAGTTTACTGCCAGCCGCTGAGGATGCGTGTGGTGAGTGACGCAGGTATTAATACTGACTCGTGCAACGTGCTAGCATTCGGTCAGGCAGAAGACTATAGGGTGATTTTACAAGGTGCTGGCGGCGGCGGTGGTACCACTATAACAGGCCAGGTAACCCTGAACTCGCCTACTTATGGCAACCCATCTTGCCTGGGTACTGGTAATGAAGTGACTGCTAACCTGCCTACCGGCATTACCCCTGTATGGTATGGCTGGTACCGCAAAAGCACTACTAATGTAATATCTCAGCCGGTAGCACCGCCGGATGTTATCAGCATTACCAGCTGGTCATCAAGCAGCTTCCTCAACTGGGATACTGTGTACCTGAAAGTAGCTATACCAGGTGTGTGTGGCGTAGATACGCTACTGTCTGACTCGATGGTAATGTACCGCCCGGCAACTATACCACCAAGCGTAACCATAGGCGTAATAACGGGTACAAACCCTACCTGCCTTGGCGAGCCTTTCGTGATAGGTGTGACAGGTAACTCTAACCCGGGTGGCGCACCTACTTATCAGTGGAAGGTGAATAACATCAACCAGGGCCCTAACGGTACTGCCAGCACTTTCGATGCATCGACCCTGAATGCAGGCGATGTGGTAAGTGTGGTGATGACATCGAGCGCTTCAACACCATGTGCGCAGCCACCTAAAACGGCTACATCTAATAATATAACATTGCTGCCGTTTGCACAAAGGGCTCCAACCTTCCAGATAGCACTGACACAGGGTACCAACCCAGGCTGTGCTAACCAGGTGCTGACCTTTACGGCTATCAATATAACTACCGGCGGTACTAACCCTACCTTCCAGTGGAAAGTGAATAACATCGTTCAACCGGGCTTTACCGGTACTACCTTCAGCGGTATCTTTAATAACGGTGATGTGATCACTGCAACGATGACCTCAACATCGGCTTGCGCCAGCCCTGCCGTGGTGAACAACAGCGGTACAAGCCCTGTGATACAGCATACACAGCTTACTGCAGATATTAGCATAGCGCAACTGAGCGGTGGCAACCCTGCATGTAAAGGTAAACCTGTACTGTACCAGGCTACAACTACTAATGCCGGTGCTAACCCGCAATTCCAGTGGATGATCAACAACCTGGCCGTGCCTAACGCTACAGGCCAGTTGTTCCAAACTACATCGCTCCTGAATAATGATTTTGTGACCTGTGTGCTGATAGCTACCGACCCTTGCGTAGCCAACACGCTGGATACATCGAACCAGATAATAATGGGCGTAACACCAAGCCTGGTGCCTACGGTTGCGTTCACCATTACAGATGGTAACAACCCGGGCTGCCTCGACTCACTGCTTGAGTTTACCGCTACATCAACCAACATTGGTGCTAACCCTAACTACGACTGGTTTGTAAACGGCTTTGGCCCTGTACTGAATGGTAATGTATTCAGCACTACCAACCTGCTGAATGGTGATGTGGTAACTGTGCGTGCCAACCAGACAGATAACGCCTGCTACCTGCCTGATACTGTTTACTCGGCTCCGCTGATAGCAGTACGCTCGCTGACACCTGATCCGCCAATCATATCGCTGATCAACAACATGCTGGTGACCAATAAAAATGGCGCTTTCGTATGGTTTGGACCTGGTATTACAGTGACGGATACTCTGTTGGCCGGTGGTGAAGATGGAAGGTATCACCCAACACAGCAAGGTAAATACTATGCTAAAACAAACAACAACGGCTGCTGGTCTAAACCATCGAACATACTGACCATCACCCTGCTGGATGTGAACAACATAGTGGCAGAGGCACCACGCCTGTATCCTAACCCAACAACCGGCCAGGTGAAACTGAGCTGGGGCCACAACGTGACTATGGGTATAGTAGTGAACAATATGCTGGGCCAGAAGCTGATGGAAACATCGATCAAAAACCAGCATGATGTAACGCTAGACCTTGGCCAGTTTGCCAACGGCGTATACTCGGTAGTAACAACAGATGAGAACGGCAACAGTGCTACACAAAAAGTAACTGTGAGCAAATAAGATAGTTGACAATAACAGATAACAAAAGAGGAAGGGCCGTTTTTTAACGGCCCTTCGGTTTTTTATAAAAGTCTGGTAAGCTGGTTCGGTTAGCGGCTACAGCTCGTTTTCGTATACACGCTTTACACGTTGTGATATGCCGGTCATCATTTCATAAGGTATAGTGCCCGCCCATTTTGATAAAGTAAGCACCGGCAACTCCGGGCTGAACACGATCACCTCATCGCCTTCTTTGGCTTCAGGTATATCGGTAACATCCAGCATACACATATCCATACATACTATGCCCAGCAGTTTGGCCTGTTTGCCATGCACCAGCATATATGCATTGCCATTGCCCAGGTTGCGGGGGTATCCATCGGCATAGCCTATAGATACCGTGGCTACGCGTGTGGGACGCGTTACGGCGTTTTTGTGGCCATAGCTTACAGTATCGCCGGCGGGTATATCTTTTATTTGTGCAATGGTGGTTTTCAGAGTGCCCACCTGTTTTAATTCGTCCTGCAAAATGCCGCTGCTATCTATACCATACAGGCCCAGCCCCAGGCGCACCATATCGAAATGAAGATCGCTATGGCGGGTGATGCCTGCCGAATTGCACAGGTGCAGTATAGGTTTTTTGGGTAGCTGCGCTGTAAGCTTCCCGCTCATTTCGCGGAAGAGCCCGGCTTGGTGTTGGGTAAAGCTGTCTTCACCCGGGTCGTCGGCGGCAGCCAGGTGGCTGAATACCGTAGCTACATATACCTGCTCCTGCTCGTTGAGTGCAGTTATCAGGCCATCTATCTCGTGGGGCATAAAGCCCAGGCGGTGCATGCCTGTATCGAGCTTGATGTGTATGGGATACTGTGCTACCTGCAATGCTTTGGCAATATCCACAAACGCATGCAGTGATGCGAGGTTGAATATCTCGGGTTCCAGCTTCCAGGCTATCATCCTGTCGAACGAAGCAGCATCGGGGCTCATCACCATGATAGGCATGGTGATACCCGCCTTGCGCAATGCCACGCCCTCGTCGGTATACGCTACGGAGAGGTAATCGACCCCCGCATATTGCAGCAAGCTGGCTATCTCGTAGCTGCCCGCGCCGTAAGAAAACGCCTTAACCATAGCCATAGTACGCACCCCCGGTTTCAGCTTAGAGCGGAAGGTATTGAGGTTGTGCGTAAGCGAAGCAAGGTTGATAGACAGTACCGTCTGATGTACTTTCTGCTCCAGCAGCATACCTATTTTCTCGAACCGGAAAGCGCGTGCGCCTTTCAGCAGCACGGCCTCGTTCTCGAAAGTGATGAGGTGGAATTTCTTCAGGAACTCTTCAGTGTTCTTAAAGAATATGCTGCGTAGTTTTTTGTATTTGCGAAAGGCGTTCTTGTTTTTGTATAGCGAGGGGCCTATGCCTATAAAGCGTTGTATGCCGCGCTGGCTCACCTGTGCGGCCACATCTTCATACACTTCGGCATCGGGGCTGGCCATCTGCAGCATATCGGATAGAATGACCGTATGGCTGTGGTGCTGGCGCTGCTGGCCCAGATAATCGAGCGCTATAAGTAGTGAAGTAATATCGGAATTATAGGTATCGTTGATGATCGTGCAGCTGTTGATGCCATGCCTCAGCTCCAGGCGCATGGATACCGGATGCAGGGCCAGCATTGCATCGCTTATCTTCTCTGTGCTGATGTCCATCATCAGCATTACGCACCAGCAGTTGATGGCGTTCTCTACCGAAGCAGGATCGCTAAAGGGTATGGTGATGGATGCAGGTTGGTCTTTGTATATAGCTTCTATGGTTGACTTGCCCGCCTCGTGGCTCACTTTGGTGATGCGCAGGGTAGCATCGGTTTTGTGCGACCATGTGAACAACTCCAGCTCGCCATCGCCAAAGCTTTTTACCTGGTTGTGGTATTGCACAATACATTGGTTCAATTCAGGATAGTCTTTGCAATATACCAGCTGCTTTACATGCCTGAAGAGCAGTAGTTTTTCGTTTATTTTTTGCCTGATGTTGAGAAAGCCCTCGCTATGCGCCTCGCCTATATTGGTGAATACACCGATGGAAGGGAGTATGATACGTTCCAGCTTCTCCATTTCGCCCGGTTGCGATATGCCGGCCTCGAAAATGGCCAGTTTATGGGTTGGCTCCATCAGCCATACCGATAGGGGCACACCTATCTGCGAGTTGTAGCTTTTGGGGCTACGTATAGCGGCTATCTGGCTGCCCAAAAGCTGGTGCAGCCATTCCTTTACTATTGTTTTGCCATTGCTGCCGGTGATGCCTATTACCGGTATATCGAACTGCTTGCGCCACGCGGCGGCCAGCTGCTGCAATGCCAGCAATGTGTCTTTTACCCGTATGATATTGGCACCTGCCAGTGCAGCATTATCTACTTCCTGCTCTACCAGAAAATTGCGTATGCCTTTATCGTAAGCAGTTTGCAGGTAGCTATGGCCATCGCGGCGTGGCGATTTCAGTGCTATAAATAGTGCATCGGGCGGGGTGGCTACTTTGCGTGTGTCTATGCACAACTCATCGATATGTGCAGAGCCGCTGTGCAATAGCCATGTGCCTTGCACCCATGTTCTTATGGTTTCAATGTCCGGTCTGTGTGTCGTTATTTCCATGCCTTAGTTGGGGGTAAATCGGGCGGCAAATTACCACAGTTTATGATAGGGAAACTTTAAAAATTGTAAAACCTCACCTTAAGTTATAACTTTTAACCTGTAGCTATATGTGTAATTTCTAATGTTTTTAATTTTTAATTTTTATTTTTAGAATTGCACAATAATTACGTACTTCGTGTACTATTTTTGCCGCCAGCAGGCAGAAAGCTAATATCAACAAGCTGGTAATCAGTAAACAAACGAGTATAAGGAATATAGATAGAAAAAGAGTTTAATGGTAGCTGCATTGCTGCCGATACATAACATTAGCGTTCGCTTACCATCCTGATTTCTCTTCAACGGCCATTTTTATCACACACACATCAGGGATTGCAAAGCTTCGCTTGCGATAAGCGCAGGCGTAGTATATGATGTGAGGTGCATGGCCGTACCTTGAGATTCAATGCTACTAACCTGCGCCTTTTTTATGTAAATGATTTTCTAGTACAATACGCTATAAAGTAAAAAGCCCGGCAGATCTGCCGGGCTTTTTACTTTATAGCGTCTGCTACCAGAAACTGTGTGGACAGATAACTTTTGATTTTTGACGATCGGGGTTGTTGAATACACCCGTTTTGAACGCCATGATCTCGAAACCACCACGCAGGTTGTTGGCTGCGGTTAGTTTTGATGCGGTAACATCGTAGCTGGCACCAAAAGAGTAAGTGCGGTATTTCAGCTTTACTACCGGGATGAAGGCATCGCCCAGGCGGTAGAAAACGCCACCAAACAGGCCGAACGCTTTTTCTTCTTCTACATTGGTTTGTGTCCAGCCCAGCAAGCCACCTGCTATCACTTCGTTAGAGCTGCCCTGGTGCTCAAAGTTGCCATGCGCCTGCACATGATAAGCTTCGTTTAGCGCGATGCTCATACCTGCCGTTACGTTTATACGCATACCCAGCGTTACGGCGGGGTCGTTGGCAAACGAGTTTTTAGGCTGGGTAAAGTGGTAGCCCGAAGCACCAACATAATACGTCATAGCATTGCGTGCTTCTTCGCCGGTGCTGCTGCTGTAGGTTATACCTGCACCAAGGTCCCAATTGGCTATACTGGGTTTGTTGAAGTTTTCGCCTGTGGCGTTATTAGCGTTGTAGCTGTTGTTTTGATACTGGCTGTTGGTGGTCACTTTGGTAGCATCGAAGCTACGCTGTATATACCCTCCGGTGAAGCCAACGGAGAGGAAGGAGTTATTCCTGTCTTCGAGCGATTTGTTGAAATTGACAGCAGGGTATATGGCCATCGTAGCCATATCTACACTACCTGCTTTATCGTAATAAGCCAGCACGCCAAAACTGAGAAAGTCGTTCTTCTGCTGGCTGAAGGCATACCGCGATTCAGCGCTCACCATACCTGTCTGGTAAGGTTTGCTGATGGAGTTCCATTGCGAGCGGTATTGCGCGCCTATTTTATAGTCGCCACTGAAGATGCCGGTAAGGCCGGGGTTGCGCAGTATAGAGGTTTCGTAAAACTGCGAGAAATGCGGGTCTATCTCCTGCGCCTGCGTGGCCATTGGCAATGCAGCGCCCAGTAAGGCCGCCAGCGATGCCAGTTGTATATAGCTTTTAAATTTTCCTGTTGGTTTCATGTTCACTTTTCCTTGGGTTTATATTTATTATCTCACCAGCGTTATATCACCTTTCCATTTCAGCACATCGCCGTTATCGCATTTCGCCTCTACAATATATACAAATACATCGGGCGATAGCTGCTGGCCGCGGAAGGTGCCATCCCATCCTGTCAGTTCATCATTCAGCTGCATGCCGTTGCGCTCATATACCACCTCGCCCCAGCGGTTGAAGACGCGGAAGATGGTAACCTGATCGATACCAACACCGCGGGGGAAGAACCTGTCGTTCTGTCCATCGCCATTGGGCGTAAAGGTATTGGGTATAAAGAGCTGGCTCTTATCGCACAGTACGGTGATGGTAACGTGAGATGAATCCTGGCAACCATAATCGGTAAAGGCGGTAACAGTGTAGTAAGTAGTGCGTGTAGGCTTAGCCATTGGCGATGGACAGTCGTCGCAACTCAGCGTTTCCCTATGGTTCCACAAGAAGCGGTCTATACGCTCGCCACTCGATTGCAGTTGCGCCTCGCCACCGGCTATGATGGTAGTGCTGCCCGATGCTGTAATGCTTGGGCGCGGATGTACGTTTACATCAACAAAGCCGGTATCGGGTGTACAACTGCCCTCGCGTGCCACCACCATATACTTGGTAGTTTTAGATGGTTTGGCAGTAGGCTCGGCTATATCGCTTTCGTTCAGGCTTTCGGCCGGTGTCCATTCATAGCTGTTAGCGCCGTATGCTTTCATCAGGAAAGCCTCACCATCGCATATCTCACCACCGGGATCAACCTCGCTGTCGGTTTTTGTTTTTATGTATACGGTCACTGCATCGGTATCGCTACATCCATTACCATCGGTACCTATTACGGTATAGGTAAAGGTGTTTTGTGGCGACGCCATAGGTGTAGCGCAGTCAACACAAGTAAGTGCATTTGGCGGTGACCATTTGTAAGATACGCCTCCGCTACCTATCAGTTGGGCGGCATCTTTCAGGCATATAGTAGTATCGGGGCCTGCACTTATTTTAGGCAGCTCGTGTATAGTTATTTGCGTACGTAGTGTGTCTTTACATCCATTGCTGTTAGCAGCCGAAAGCGTGATTGGGAATACCCCGGCCTGTGGATAGTAAAAGCTTGGTGATACGTTGGCAGACGTACTGCCATCGTGAAACTCGAACTGCCTGGTGGTAATGGGTGAAAAGAAGCTCTTTGTAGTATCATCGAACCTGACAATAGAGCCTACACATGCCGGGCTGAACTTGAAGCCCGCCCATACATCATCTACTTCTATCGTTTCAAGCCCGTCGCTGGTACTGCTGCAGCCTGCACCATCGCTCAGTATCAGCTTAGGTTTGTACGTGCCGGGTACGGTATAGGTATGCGATACAGGGTTGCTGTTAGTAGCTATCTGTATGCTACCGTCATTAAAGTCCCAAACAAGCGATGGTACGTTGGTAAGGTTGGTAGTAAAGTTGACCGTAAGTGGGTTGCAACCTTTTAGCGGCGAGTAGTCGAGCGAGCCCGCATAGCCCAGTATGTTTACCGAATCGTAGGTAGTATCGCGGCAGCCCTGATCGCTAATAGCTATAAGGCGCACGATGAACTTGCCCGATGCGTTGTAGGTGTTGTTGGTAGTAGGGTTGGTGTCTGTATTGCCATCGCCGAGGTCCCATTCATAGGTGTTGTTGGTGCCCGTGCTATTATTAGTCATAGATACTGTAAGTGGCGGGCAGATAGCAGTAGTCTTAGGCGAGATGGTAAAGCTGGCCGTTGGGCTGGCGATCGTGATGATGTTTTGCACCGTCATCGTATCCTTGCAGTTGTGGCTGTCGGTCGATACCATTCTTACCGTGTATTGGCCCGTATTGGTATAAGAGTGGGAGATGGGTGAGCCGGTGCCCTGCTGCCCGTCGCCAAACCACCAGTTGGCAGTGCCTCCATTTACCGATTTATCGGTGAACGTGAGGGATGTATTCATACAACTGTTAGAATCCGACACTTCGAATGCCGCAGTAGGTTTCCACGCCTCTACATAAGACGATTTGGTGATGGAATCTTTACAGCCCTGGTTGTCCGTTACTACCAGCTTTATATCATAAGCCCCCCGGGTAAATGTCCGGGTAATGGGTGAGGGGCCAGGCACTGTACTAGAACCGTTAGCTGCGAAATCCCAGGCGCGGCTGCTGTAGCCTGAGCCGGGGGTGTAAGTTGAGTTATCAGTAAACGTTACATTGATAGGAGAGCAGCCCGTAGGCAAAGTGCTGGTAAATGAAGGGTTGGGCTTGGATACCAGCACGTAGTTGCTACGTGTTACGGTATCGCGGCAGCCTATCATATCAGTAGTTACCAGTTGTATGGTATAATAGCCCGTGGCAGGGAAGGTATGGGTGTATGTAGAACTGCTGTCTATGGTTTGTAGTGTGCCATTCACATACCACCAGTAGAAAATGGGTGTCATAGCAGGATTGGTATACCCGCCTGTGAACTGCGTTTTGTCGCCTATACATAGGGATAGGTCTGCACCTGTTAGTTGTGTTTGCGGATCGATAAGGTTGAGCAAAACCATCATACTATCGTAGCAGCCGGTGACACTGTTGTGTGCTACAATACGTGCCGTATACGTGCCCAGCGCAGCATAAGTGTGTGTAGGGTTCATGGCGGTGCTGGTGTTGCCATCGCCAAAATGCCAGATATACGAAGTATAGTTTTTAGACTTGTTGGTAAACTCTACAGTTTTAGGGTTAGAGCAGATTATTTTGTATTCAGCTTTCGCAACAGGGTCTTTGATCTGGATATAGTTGGGCTTGATGATTGAGTCTTTACACATGTTATACTCGGTAACGAGTTTTACAGTAAAGATGCCCGAGGTGTCATAGTTGTGCGATGCATGGGGTGTGCCAGCTGAATTCTGTCCATCGCCAAAGTAGAATGTGGCTTTATCGAAAGGAGGTAATGTAAGATTGGTGAATAATACATTTTCGCTTGCACAGGCAATGGTAGGTGCTGCTATAAAGTTCGGGTTTGTTTTATCGCCTACTTTTATCTCTTTGGTAGCGGTTTTTACACAACCATTGCTGGCGGTTGCGGTTACTGTTATCGTATATATACCGGGGGTAGTGAATATAATTTGCTTGGTATTGACGGCGCCCGTACTGCCGCCTATGCTCCAGCTATAATTAGTAATGGGATAAAAATAGCTGTTATTAGCTGTGAAGTTGACCGTAAGCGGAATGCAGCCGCCATCTTTATCCGACTCCAGTGTGAGGTCCCATGGATATATGGTGAAGGTCTTTTCGGCGGTATCTTTACAGCCGGAGCCATTCTCGCCTATCAGCGTAACCGTGTAGGTGCCGTTAGCGCCGTAGGTGTTGCTAGTGTTTGCAGTAGTAGGGCCACCAAAGCTCCAATTGTAAACACTGGCGCCAGTACCTGAGAAGTTGATAGTAACCGGTGCGGGGCATGGTTGGGTAGGCGAGTAGGTGAAGTCGACAGTAGGCCTGCCCAATACTGTAATGCTTTTGGTAGCAGTAGCACTGCAAGGGCCATCCTGCGCTATCATAGTAACCGTATATGTGCCCGGGTTGTGGAACACATGCGTGCTGTTGGGGGTAAGGCCCGAGCCAAAATCCCACTGGGTGCCGGTGAAAGAAGGCGTACTGGTGTTGGTAAGTGTGATAGGCTGGCCTGCGCATACAGTGCTGGGGCCACCGATAGATGCCTGTAGCTTCTTGATCTCGATGTATCCGGTTTTTGTTTCGGTAGCCGTGCAGCCATTGGCATCAGTTACCGTTACCGATGGGCTATAGCTGGCAGGTGCGGGGCCGGGGTAGCTGTGTGTGGGTGCAGATCCAGTACCACCGAAGTTCCAGTTGTAGTTATATCCAGGTGTGCCGCCTGTAGCTGTAGCGCTAAATGCTACATTAGCCGGCGCGGTACAAAATACTGTGGGGCTGGTGGCTACGAAAGTTACAGTAGGTTTTTCGTGCACGCATACAAAGTTCGTTTTGGTTTCTGCGTCGCTACAGCCGGTAGTAGTATTGGTAACTGTGAGCGTGATACTGCGGCAGCCCGAAGTAGTGTAGGTAGTGCTGGGGTTAGGGCCTGAGAGTAGAGGTCCGTTCGCTACCGACCATACATAGTTCATAGTGCCGGCACCACCTGTGCTACCGGTAAAGTTGAAGGTGGTAGTGAGCGGAGGGCAGCCCGCAGCCGGCGAAGCTGTGAAATTGGCCACCGGATTGGGGTGCACGGTAATGGTTTTTTGCACAGTGCCGCTGGTACCGTTGCTATTGGTTACCGATAGTGTAACCGTATATGTACCGGGGTTTGAATAAACTGTCTGCGGAAAGGCATTGCCCGTAGGCACAGTTACCGGAGGCGTGTTGCCGAGGTTCCAGTTGTAGCTAAGGTTGCTACCTGTAGAGCCACTGGCATCGAAACTTACGGCCAGAGGCGCGCAGCCGGATAATGGAGATGCGTTGAAACTTGCGTTGGGAGCTTGCGCGCTGGCCGAAAGGGTTGATATCAGCAGGGCAAAAAATAGCCAAAGCTTGTGATGAGTTGAAGGTTTTATAGCCATCATTTGAATAGGTATGTGGGTATTGGTAATTGCAGAACGTCTAAAGTTAATAAAATCCTAAATATAGATAGATTAAAATATGTCATAATGGGGCGTTTCAGCGGATATGTATGATTATCAATTTTTAAGCAAAAGTTACAATGCTATTCCTGCCGGTTAGTCGCATGTTTTACGAGCGGTGTCTGATTATCAAACCCCCAATTTTATGCACAAATTGACCCTTATTTTAATATTAATATTGTTAACAGCAATATACTGTACCGCACAGCAGGATAATAAACGTTTTGAGGATTCGGTTTTCAACCATTACATGAAAAAAGGTGCCTGGCAGCAGCCGCTGTTCTCGCGCGCGCGTGAGCGGTATATAGATAGTGCGCTGGCACTGCTGCCACAGAATGCTTACCTCTGGCAGCAGCGGAGCATGCCACTATTTAAGCAGAATAAATACCAGCAGGGTATGCCCTACCTAGATAGCGCGGTAAAGTATGATCATAAAAACTGGATGGAATACCGCGCTTTTATGAAATGTATTTTCCAGAAAGACTACGAAGCGGCGCTCGTTGACTTTGATCTGGCACGCAGCTTAAACGGCAATTCTTACGTGATGGACCATCCCTATGATTTCTACTCGGCACTATGCCATCTGCAACTAGGCAGGTTTCAGCAGGCCGAGGCACTGCTGCGCAGCTGCATAGACGAGCGCAGGCAAAAGCTGGGCGATAAATGGGTGCATTACGTGCATTTATTTTACCTGGGGGTGGTATGCTTTGAGCAGGAACGGTATGCAGAAGCACAAGAGCACCTAAAAAAATGCCTGGATAAATACCCCGACTTCAGTGATGCGGAGTACTATATGGCGGCTACCTATGTACGGCAGATGGACTATAAAACAGCGCTGCCTATCATCAAAAAAGCATCGGCCGATGCCGCCAAAGGCTATACCCTGAACGAAGACAACGTATTTTACGAAACCTACCCTTACCAGGTGAAGAAGTACTACATGAGCGGCCTGCTGGCTATGGTTGAGGATATGAATAAAGAGAAATAACATAGGCCGACAGTGCGAAAATGAAATATTAAGGGCTTGAATTGTAACTTCTATTTAATAGGCAGGCTGTAACCCACGTTGCTACTGGGTTTTCTGCAAAACCACGCAGTTTTGTATTGCCCCCTTGCTTATTTTTGCACCCCTATGTACGAACCGATAAGTAATCAGCAACTGAAAGACATTGCCAATGAGTTTGGCACTCCTGTGTACGTATACCATGCGGAAACCATTGCCCGCCAGTATGCTAAGCTGCAGGATGCGTTTAAGGGACACGCCACTAAATTCTTCTATGCTTGTAAAGCACTTACCAACATCAACATATTGAAGTACCTGAAAAGCCTGGGTGCATCGATAGACTGTGTGAGCATATATGAAGTGAAGCTGGCGCTGAAAGCAGGGTTCGATAAGAAGGAAATACTCTTTACCCCCAACTGTGTAGACTTTGACGAGATAGTAGCAGCGCAGGAGCTGGGCGTGAACATCAACATCGACAACATATCGATGCTGGAGCGCTTTGGCAATAAGTATGGCAAAACATACCCTGTTTGCATCCGCATCAACCCGCATATAGAAGCAGGCGGCAACTACAAAATATCTACCGGCCATATCGATAGCAAGTTTGGTATATCGATACACCAGATGCGCCATATAGAGCGTATTGTAAAAACTACCGGCCTGCACGTGCAGGGCCTGCATATGCATACCGGTAGCGAGATAAAAGATGTAGACGTATTTATGCGCGGGCTGGAGATATTGTTTGATGCCGCTACACATTTCAAAGAGCTTGATTTTATAGACCTGGGCAGCGGCTTTAAAGTGCCGTATAAGGATGGTGATGCAGAGACTGATGTGGTAGCACTGGGTGAACGCCTGACAAGCGCCGTGCGCGAGTTTGAAGCAGAGTATGGCCGCCCGCTAACGGTATGGTTTGAACCGGGTAAATACCTGGTGAGCGAAGCGGGTAGCTTTGTTGTGAAAGCGAACGTGATCAAGCAAACTACAGCGACTGTATTTGTTGGTATCAACTCTGGTTTCAACCACCTGATACGCCCGATGTTTTACGAGGCATACCACCGCATCAGCAATATATCGAACCCCGATGGTGCAGAACGCATCTATACCGTAGTAGGTAACATCTGCGAGACAGATACCTTTGCCTGGGACCGTGTGCTGAATGAAGTACGAGAAGGCGACCTGCTGGTGTTTCACAATGCAGGTGCCTATGGTTTTGAGATGAGCAGCAATTTCAACTCCCGCCTGAAACCCGCAGAGGTATTGGTGAAAGACGGCCAGGCACACCTGATACGCCGCCGCGATGAATTTGAAGACCTGTTGAAAAACCAACTGGAAGTTTTATAAATAGGATGCTGCCTTCGGGCAGCATTTTTGTTAGCACAAGTTTTGCATTGCGCTAAATGCGCTTGACTTATCTTTATAAAGCACAACTTCCTTGCTTATGAAAAGTGTTTGCATATTCTGTGGTTCGGGCGAAGGCTTTGACCCTATTTATAAAGAAACAGCCTATGACCTAGGCGCTATGCTGGCTTCGCGCGGCATCACTATCGTATATGGCGGCGCACGTATAGGTCTTATGGGTGCTGTGGCCGATGGCGCGCTAAATAATGGTGGTAAAGTGATAGGCATTATGCCACGCTTTTTGCAAACCGAAGAGTTGATGCACGAACAGCTAACCGACCTGATAATTGTGAACACTATGCACGAGCGCAAAATAAAAATGCACGAGCTGAGTGATGCGGTTATTACACTGCCGGGCGGCTGGGGCACTATGGAAGAAATGTTTGAAATGCTGACCTGGGGACAGCTGGGCATGCACGAAAAGCCTATAGGCCTGCTGAACATCAATGGCTACTACGATGCGCTGCACGTGCTTTGTAATAATATGGTGCAGGAAGGCTTTCTACCTGAGTTCATAGCCGAAATGAAACTGGTAGCCCAGAGCGCCGAAGAACTGCTGGATATGATGGAGCAATACACCCCGCCTATAGAGGTAAAGCAATTGATCACCAAGAGCGATACTTAGCGTATAATGATACAATTTGTCGATTTAGCAATTCGACAATTAGCTCATTTGTACACTTAATAATGATGACGAAATGGTTGGCAAATATGTGCCTTCTATTAATCGGCTAATCATTTCTATATTTATCCTGCATTTGCTAATTGTCAAATTATCAAATTGCCTAATTGAAATAACATGGCATTAAGCAGGATATGGTCGGCGTTTATACTGATTGCTGTATTGGTAGCAGGGTATAAATGTTTTGTAGGCGGCGATAAGCAGATACTCACCCGTATGGTAACGGGCAAGTCTGACGATGCCTATGATACTACATACTACTGTATAGTTGGTGCCGATACTAATACGGGATATCCCTCGGTAGCAGCGTTCACCAAACACCTGGCCAACTATGGGTATGTGCAGGAAGATAGCTTGCATGTAGCTACTGTAGCCATATCGGGCAGCGACAATGCGCCGGTGGCGGGCTTTGCCGGAGATAATGTATACACCTACAAAAGCATACAGAATAAACTGACCCGCCGCGCCGATGGTATGATAGAGACCTGCAAAACAGCGGTCACCATCAGCATAGGTCTTATTGGTATCATGGCGTTGTTCATGGGCCTGATGGCGATAGCCGAAAGGGCAGGAGGGATACAACTGCTCTCCCGTATCATAGGGCCGTTCTTCTCCAAACTCTTCCCTGAAGTGCCCAAAGGCCACCCGGCTATGGGGCATATGATGATGAACTTCTCGGCCAACCTGCTGGGGCTGGATAACGCAGCCACGCCCTTCGGCCTCAAGGCCATGGAAAGCCTGCAGGAACTGAACCCTAAGAAAGATACCGCCAGCAATGCGCAGATCATGTTTCTATGCCTGCATGCCTCGGGGCTTACGCTTATACCGGTGAGCATCATCGCTGCACGCGCAGCGCTCAAAGCCGCCAATCCTACAGATGTATTTGTGCCTTGCATGATAGCTACTTTCGTAGCTACTATCGCAGCCATGAGTATTGTGGCTATCAGGCAGCGCATCAACCTGCTGCAGCCGGTGATACTGGCCTGGGTAGGTGGTATCTCCGCTATCATAGCTCTGCTGGTTACCTACCTTACATCGCTGAGTCTGGAAGGGTTGCAAGCCTTCTCGGGTGTGTTCAGCAATGGTCTTATACTGCTCATCTTCCTGCTCATTATAGCAGGGGCTTTGTACAAAAAGATAGATGTGTTTGATGCTTTTGTAAGCGGTGCTAAAGGTGGTTTTGAAACCGCCGTGCGTATTATTCCTTACCTGGTGGGTATGCTGGTAGCCATCAGCATGCTGCGCACCAGTGGCAGTTTCGATGTAGCTATCAATTTCATGAAGAACATCTTTACGGCACTGGGTAGCGATACCCGATTTGTAGATGGCCTGCCTACAGCACTTATAAAACCACTCAGCGGCAGCGGCGCGCGTGGTATGATGATAGATACCATGAAAGCCTTCGGCCCCGATTCATTCGCAGGCAGGCTCTCGTGCATACTCAATGGCTCTTCGGATACTACTTTTTATGTAGTAGCGGTATACTATGGCGCGGTATCGGTGAAGAACACACGCTATTCCATAGGCACCATGCTACTGGCCGACTTGGTAGGTATCATTACAGCCATAGTGCTGGCTTACACATTTTTTGGCAGCGTAGCGTAGTCTTTTGTGCCAGCCAGCTCCATTTCTGCAGGTTATTGCGAGGAGGCCATGCGACGAAGCAATCCAGTCCACATACAATTATCAACACATGGCTAGATTGCTTCGTCGTACCTCCTCGCAATAACCAGGAATGAATATTATAAAATAAAAAGGGCTGCCAATTGGCAGCCCTTTTTATTTTAAATGATGTATCCGAAATTATTGTGCGGCAGGAGCAGCAGTATCGGCAGCAGGTGTTGCAGCGCTGTCAACTACAGGCTCTTCCATAGGCTCTTCGGTGTTCATGTCGCCACCGCCGGCACCTTCTTGTTTGTTGTATTGTACCAGCCATTTGCCATCCTGTTTTACCAGGTCTACTTTCTGCTCTTCAGTGCTTTCTGAAGTAGTGTAGGTAACAACGGCTTTATCACCCTCAATTTTCTCGTCTTTCAGGTTGATCTTGATCTTTTTCGCATTAGCCTTGTTTGAATCAGGCATCATGCTGCTGAAGTTCTCCATTACTTCCAGCATCTTCTTGGTATCTTCAGTAGCTACCTCTTTGGCTTGTTTGTAGTCCATGTGGTACAGGCCGTTCAGGAATTTGTCAGCAGTAGCTTTAGGTGTGTTAGAGTTACAGCTTACAAGTGTCATGGCCATTACGCAGATAGCAGCGAAAGACAACAAAAGTTTTTTCATAATATAATTGGTTTTCTCAATTTGTCGGGCAAAGGTATTATTTAAATCTTATTTGGCAAATCATAGCAGCATGCCTGCTCAGGAACAGGTCGTCGATGCCCAGAAAGGTATAGCCCATTATGCGCGTGGGTGAGAAATAGTTGCTATCGCCCGTGGCGTCGCGCATGGCTTTCTGTACAAATTCGGCGCAGTACAGGCGGTCATCGGTGGCCAGGTCAAAATCCATATCAAACATACGGCGCTCCCGGTGGTAGCGTGCTACGGTGCCTGCCAGTTCATCGTGCAGGCTATCGGGCACATCCAGCCGCGCTATGCCAAAGCCCAGGTTGTCTTTGGGGGAGAACCATATACGGGCGGGGTCGCGGCGCAGGCGGGCATCGGGGTTGGCCTCGCCGCCTATACTATGGTACACATAGGGTTGGCCGTTTTCTATCACTACCAGCCCGCAGTGCGAGTAGGTTTTGTCTTTCTGGTTCATCTGGCACAGCATATAGCTGGTGATATCGTTGCCGGTGCGCACCACCAGGTCGCCGGTGCGCAGCAGCTGCACGCTGCTGTCTACCATAAGTTTGTTATCAGGGTTGGCGGCGCGCGCTTTTATGCTGTTCAGCAGTTCGGCATTCACCGGTGCCTGCTCATCAGCATCGTCGCACAGCAGAAACCAGCCAACGGCAATAAAAGCTATGGCTAATGATAATAGCCGGATACGTTTGGTGTTCACTAAAAAAGACAGGTAGATTGACTGTGGCAAAAATAGCTTTTTCCCGTAACAGGCATATAGAGCGCATAAAACCACAATAGGTTGCGCAGCATAATTTTATGTATATTAGTGGTATTATGTTTCTGAAACAAACAACCCTATATGGTTGCCTGCTTGCGGCATTGGCGTTTACGGGCTGCAAAAAAGAGCGCGATGAAACGGCGGTTACTTATGGCAATAACACTCCTGAGGCTATAACGCTGAATATATATCCTAATATGAATGCTTATGCCAGCAGCGATAACATTACCTATACCACCCAGGTGCCCCGACTCGATCAGGTAGTGATACCCGGCAAAACATTTGCACAGGGGCTTACCTACTATGCAGAGTGGTATAGTGCAGATTTTTTATACAACAACTGGTTCAACGATAAATATCCCGGCGGTGCGGGCAGGGTGGCCATTACGCCTAAGGTGGGTGCCAACAGCTATATAGCCTCGGGTAGCGATAAAAATTATAACCGCCTTGTATTTCTTAATGGCGATAGCGTAACATCTACCAAATGGGTGGCTGTAGATGCCTACCAGTATAGCGTTGTTACAGGCTATGTATCGGTATGGTACGGGTTGCAAAACTGGGAGCGCAAGCAGGAGATAATCGTGCGCAAAAACTTTACCTCAAGCTATAGCTATAAAGACCAGTATGGCAACGACAAGGAAATGGATATGGAGTTTAAAGTGCTGAACGCGCCGCACTCTTTTATTGAGTTTTACGATGGTGATAACAGCAACCTGGGCAGCATGTCGGGCGGCATATTGCCTACGGCACCGGCACCTGATTATGTGAGCAACTCAGTAGATACCATCATGGGTTTGCTACCCGGCTCGGAGCTAAGATTTATGATGGTGAAGCAGCGCTAGATGAATAGATCGCGGTGTGCATATTGCAGCGCACGGTCTTTCACCTGGTGTTCAAACAGCCACTTGCGGAAGCTGGCTACATTGCTGGGTGTATAATGCACCATCTTACCACTCTTTAATGCCAGGATGAACGTATCCACACTCTGCAAAAAGAACTTTACTTCCTCGGCCTTATATATGAAATTCAGCATCTGCGTCACGATACAAAATATTTGCACCGCTAAATTATTGAAAGCCTTCATCGTGGCGAAATATTTATCGTTATCGACTGGTTATTACGTTGTTAATTAAGATATTAATTAACAAAACACCACCTGTTTGCAGCTACAGGTCAATCGCAACGGCGTTCAGGTCTGTTTTTCCCTAACTTTAGACAACCCAACCAAGAATTATGAAAAAAGCCTTACTATTTACCATTGCACTTTCGCTACACCAGCTTGCTTTGCAGGCGCAGCCACTTGCCTACCTGGTGAAGGATATATGCCCCGGCAATTGCAACAGCACCCCGCAGGAGCTGCTGGCCATGGATGGCAAAATATACTTTGCCGCCAGCGATGGCAGTGGTATGGAGCTGTGGGTGACCGATGGCGTAGAGCAAAATACCAAACGGGTAAAAGACATAAATCCTGGCACTGCCGGCAGCAACCCCTCTAATCTTACCGCTTTCTACGGCAAACTATACTTTACCGCCGATAACGGCATAGCGGGGCAAGAGTTATGGGTGAGTGACGGCACGGATGCGGGCACGATGCAGGTAAAAGACATCAACAGCACACAGGGCTCGGGGCCTGCTGAGCTTACGGTGTTCGATAACAAACTATACTTTGCCGCTACCGACGATGCCCATGGCCGTGAGCTATGGGTAAGTGATGGTACGGAGAGCGGCACAGCCTTGTTGAAAGACATAGGCACCGGCACCAATGTAACAGGCCCAACAAATTTGAAGGTGGCGATAGGCAAGCTGTTCTTTGCGCAGGATGTTAACTCAGGCAAGGCCCTGTTTGCAAGCGATGGCACCAGCGGAGGCACATTGGTAGCGCAATACGATGTAGCGCCGCAATGGCTTACAGAGTATAATGGTAAACTATACTTTAGCGCCTATACCACAGCCAACGGCCGCGAACTATGGAGCAGTGATGGCACGCAACTGGGCACGCAACTGCTGAAAGATATAGAAGCGGGTAGTGGTAACGGTGCCCCGGGTGCATTATATGTAGCAGGCGGTAAGCTGTTCTTTACAGCGTTTACCAGCGCCAATGGGCGCGAGCTATGGGTGAGCGATGGTACAGAGCCCGGCACGGGCATGGTAATAAACGCCAGCCCATCGGTAACTGAAACCGCTATCACTAACGAGGTGGCAGCATACAACGGCAAGCTATACTACAGCATAATAGACGAAACAGGTATAGATAGGCTATGGATGAGCGATGGCACAAGTAGCGGCACACAACGCGTGCATGCTGATGTAAAACGCCCCAAGCAACTCTATGTGTTTGAAGGTAAACTTTACTTTGTAGCCAGCAGCAGCGGCAGCCAGGATGGCTACGGATCACAGCTATGGCGTAGCGATGGCTCATCGGCCGGCACAAGCATGCAGCTGCCTGATGCCCTTACACCCGCCGAGGCGGTAGGCAATACCAGCTTCGCCCCCATTGGCAATGACCTGTACTACACAGCTACCTACAGTGCGGCTACAGGCAAAGAACTGTGGAAGATAAGTGGGTTTGCCGTATCTGTATCATCTGTTGCTATTGAAGTGCCACACATATATCCCAATCCATCGCATGGTATATTGAACATAGAACTGCCTCTGGCAAAGGACGCATCAGTAAAAATATACTCCCTCACTGGCCAGCTCATGCTGCAGCAAAGTATCACTGCAAAAAATATGAGTATTGATGTAAGTATGCTTTCGCCGGGCATGTACCTCACAAACATTACCGCAGATGGAAAAACGACAGTAGAGAAACTGGTAAAGCAGTAATAAAAGAGCAGTAAAAGAACTATGGACAGTACGAGAGTACTGTCCTTTTTTTTGACAATCATATGATTTCATTGATGTATTTGTTTTTTTAACTTAGTGTTTAAATATTGTGTTATGCGTACGTTATTTTCCTTTCTGCTATATTTCTTCTGCCCCTTATATCTGTGTGCGCAGTTGCCTACTTTCACCGAAGTAAAGGACATAATACCGGGTGCATACGGTAGCTTTCCGCAGAGCATGACCAATTACAATGGCAAACTGTATTTTTTTACGGGTACTGCTACACAGGATAATGAATTATGGGTAACTGACGGCACCAATACAGGCACCCAAAAGATCAAATCATTGCTGCCTGCATTTACCAATTGGAACGTGACACCCATCACTATATTCAATGGTAAAATGTATTTCTTCACTGCGCAATATCACGGTAATATCTATTACCTCTGGCAGAGCGATGGCACCGAAAATGGTACAACTGTAGTAATGACGCACCAGGCAATTTCTGCTATGGACCTAACAGTATTCAATAATAGCCTGTATTATGTGTTGAGTGATGTAGGTGCAGCCAGGTTGTTGAGGTACGATGGGGTATCCTCAACTTCTGTGATGATTGAGCGTACTGCCGGTGTGCCGTTTGATATGGTATCGGCACCATTTGTATCAGGTAACAAACTTTACTTTCATGCCGATGGTGCGCTTTGGCAAACTGATGGAACCATACCGGGCAATACAAAGCTGGCAGATGTATCCACCGTCAGTAGCATGACTCAGTGGAACGGTAGAATCTATTTCTCTGCCAATGACGGCGCGCACGGCGAGGAGCCATGGATAACCGACGGCACGCCATCAGGTACATTCATGCTCAAAGATATTGAGGCCGGAGCAGGCAACTCTTACCCTAGTACGTTCATAGCGGCCAATGGGAAACTGTTTTTTATAGCAGGGCCGCAATCTGCTAACGCCAATGTGTGGGTAACCGACGGTACGTCTGGCGGCACTGTAATGCTACCTGCCGCTACTCAACACTATTCAGAAATGATTGCGTATAACGGTAAGGTTTATTTCGATGCGATAGCTGGTGCACGGCACGAACTGTGGAGCACCGATGGCACCATATCGGGCACACAGCTGCTAAGTAACGAAGCTTCATTCGCCAGAAATTATTACATCTACGCAGGTAAGCTTTTCTTTATGGCCAATAGCAACGACCCCGCTAAAGTTACCCTGCTTTCTCAGCTTTGGTATACCGATGGTACCACTGTAAACACCGAAATGCTATCTCCGGCAACGCCCCAGTTTCCAGCTTTTCGCTCCGAAAATAGAATGACTGAGTATAACTCCGACCTATATTTTGCTGCTGCTTATAACAACAAAGATGATTATGAATTATGGAAGCTGCATTTGCCAACTGCGAGCCTCGGCGGCAATGATATGCAAAGCTCACCTCAACTGTACCCAAATCCTGCTTCAGAAACATTTTATGTCCGGATGCCGGCGGCAGCAAAAGTTGCATCATTGAAAATATACAACCTCACCGGGCAACTGGTACACCAGCAGCAGCTTACCGAAACCAATGCTGTAGATATACATAAATTGATATCCGGTATTTATTTCGCTTATATTACTGCCGATGGCGTTACAGGTATCAGGAAGTTCGTGAAGCAATAATTCATACATCATATCGTACAAAATGGCAGGCTGCAAAGCTTGCCATTTTTTATTTTATTATAATTTAATAAAGTTGTATATTTGCTATAATAAATTTAGCTTATCCATACCATGAAAAAAGAAAAAGAACCCAAAGTCCTCAGCTTCGAGCAAAAGCGCAACATCCTTTACCAGATAGCCACCGCCGAGATACAAGCCGCCGTACTCGTAAAAGATAAAGACGGCAATACGCACATCGAATACATCGACCCCGACATCCAGCACCGCCTACGCGCCATAGAGATGGACAACCGCATGATAGCCGACCAGCAAGACAACATACCCCAGATCACCGGCTACCGCATTCTCATCGGCAACGAAGAGTTTAAATAAGCGCAGTCGTAAGTCTTAAGCAGAAAGTATAAAGCTGTAGCGTTCCATTCCGCGCCTTTACAAGCGTCGCAAAGCAGCTTGTATCAGCGCGCACGCAGCATGGGTTGTGCAACCACAGCGTATAGTCCTCTCCTGTCCCGCGGAGCGATAGGACAGGAGGCTCCTTTTTCTTTGTTACTTTCTTTTTTGAGCTAAAAAAGAAAGTAAGGGTAACACGAGCAAGTAACACCCACCTACAAACCCTATCAAAATGAACTACCAGATACCCCCCGAAAACCTCACCCCCGTCTTCCACAAGCTCGCCGCTGCGCATACCCGTTTCGTCATCAACTACGGCGGCACGGGCAGTGGCAAAAGCTACGCCGCCGCGCAAAAAGAAATACTGAAAGCCTGCGTGCGCCCCGGCATCAAAACCCTGGTGATACGCAAGATCGGCGCCACCCTCAAAGACAGCGTCATCCCCTGCTTCCTTGCCCGCATCAGCGAGATAGGGCTTGATGGCCATTTCAACTACAACAAAACCGATGGCACCCTCACCAATACCATCAACGGCTCGCAGCTCATCTTCCGTGGGCTCGACGACCCCGACAAGCTCAAAAGCTTCGAAGGCCTCGAGCGCATACTGGTAGAAGAAGCCGCCGAGCTTACCTTCGAAGACTACCTCGAGCTCAACCGCCGTGCCCGTGGCCGTGAGGATATTCAGATCACACTTTGCTTCAACCCCGTGCATGAAACGCATTGGCTGAAAAAGCATTTTTTTGACATGAACATTGCCGACTGCACCATCCTCCACAGCACGTATCGCGACAACCCCTACCTCACCGATACCGACCGCCAGCAGATAGAATACCTGCAGCAATACGACCACAACCAATACCGCATCTACGCCCTCGGCGAGTGGGGGCTGAAGCAGAACGACATGGCCTGGCTGCACAGCTTCGACACGGCTAAACACCTCGCGCCCACACTGCCATTTATGGAAGAATTCCCCGTCTATCTTTCGTTCGATTTTAACCGCCAGCCCGCCACCTGCATAGCCGTGCAGATGAGCCCCAACTACCGCCACCCCGGCAGTTTTGTCAACATCATCAAAGAGTTTGCTGCCGATGTGCAGCTCAGCGAGCTATGCGCCCGCATACGCCACACCTACCCGCACAGCATACTATACGTAACCGGCGATGCCAGCGGCAGCCGTGGCGATGTAGGCTACAGCACCCGCCACAGCAGCTACTATGGCATGATACAGAACTACCTTGGCGTGCCCGCGCAAAACATGCGCATCCTCAGTAGCAACCTACCGCACAACCACAGCCGCTACCTGCTCAACGCCATCTTTGCCGAGCATGGCGGCATACATATATCGCACCAGGGCTGCCCCGGCCTTATCAACGATTGCATCATAGCCCGCATCGACGAGAACACGCACAAGCCTGGCATGCTCCGTAAAGACCGCAGCACCTACAAGATGGACCTCTTCGACGCCATGCGCTACTTCTTCCAGGCATGGTTCGGCAACTACAATGGCATACTCCAGAAACTCTACCTCAAACCCCAATCAGCAGATGATGAATAACAAACTCCCCTCCTCTGGATGAGCCTGAAGGGCGGGAGGGGATGGCCGAGTGAAACGAGGTTAGGGATGGTCTGACACGTGACACGAGTAAAACGTTTTTAACAATCCCTCAACAATAAATAATCTAAATTCATTATGTCAATTTCACCCCCAAATCAATACTATATGCGCGCTATCCTTACACTCACATTGGCAACAGCATTGCTCGCAGCCTGCCAACCGGTAGTTAAAAAACAGAAGACCACAGGCAGCCATGTAGTATATGCCGACCCCACTATATGGGTAGCCTACGGCAGTAGCGATACCACCGGGCTTGGGGATGTGATAGAGCGCCTCTACACCGCGGGCAGCAACTACCGCACACTGCTGAAGGACACCACCGTTAAACCCGAGCATTGCGGCGTTATAGACTTTGCCCTCAACAAAGCTTACGACTACGAGTTCATCATACCCAACACCGGCGATACCTTCCATGTATCCGGCATCACCTATGCCGAAAAGCCGGCCACAAAGCCCGCAGATACTCTCTACCGCACCGTAGAGCACATCAGCTACACTCGCAACGGCAAGCCCACGCAACTCACCTACGAGGAACTCAACGACGGCGAAGCCTACATCGAACTCTATACACGCAAATAGCGCGTTTCATTTTCCATGACATTTGTCATCTTACTAACCAATAAAACCCATATTAACAAAACCTGTTAATTATTTAGTCTATCTTCACCATGCCTCTGCTGCTGCGGTCTTGCGATCCGCAGCTCGCTAACAACTATAGTTCTCACACAACGTCACATAATCCCGGATAGCAAAACCGGGATAGCCCGGGCACTGATATTTTTTTAAGCATGGCCAGCAACGCCTGCCGATAAGCCGATTTTAATTGTTGTTAGTAATTTATGAGTACACCCAAATTTGCATCTCCCGCCATCTCCCTCAATGCCGAGTTGAAGAAGCGCGTGAATGAATATTTTAAAGTCCACAACCTGCCCAGCACAGGCAACGGCAGCCTTTACCTCAAGGCCGCCGTGCTTATCCTCGGCTACCTGTTCATCTATGTGCACCTCGTGTTCTTTACTCCTGCTGCATGGGTGGCCATACCCGAGTGTATGCTGCTGGGCCTGCTCACCGCCGGCATCGGCTTCAATGTGATGCACGATGGTGCCCACGGTAGCTTCAGCAAAAACCAGAAGGTGAACCTCGCCGCCGCCTATACGCTCGATTTCCTCGGTGCCAGCAGCTTTATGTGGAACACCAAGCACAACATTGTGCACCATGCCTATACCAATATCGATGGCGTGGATGATGACATAGAGGCCGGCATGATGCTGCGCATGGCGCCACAGCAAAAACGCTACCGCTTTCACAAATACCAGCACATATACTTCTGGGCGCTGTATGGCCTGCTGTACATAGCCTGGGTGTTTTATACCGACTATAAAAAATACTTCAGCAACAAAGTAGGCAGCGTGCCGCTCAAGAAGCTCAAGCGTATCGATCATATCCTGTTCTGGGCCTTCAAGGCGCTGCACCTGTGCTCGTTCGTTATACTGCCTATCGTTATGGTGGGTGTGTGGCCCTGGCTCATCGGCTTCCTGGTATATACCGCATCCAGCGGCATCATCCTCAGCCTCGTGTTTCAGCTGGCGCATGTTATCGAAGAGACCTCCTTCCCCGAGGCTGTGCAGCCTGCCAACCGTATGGATGACGAGTGGGCCGTGCACCAGCTAAAGACCACCGCCAACTTCGCTACCCGCAACAAATTCATTACCTGGTGGGTGGGTGGCCTCAACTTCCAGATCGAGCACCACCTCTTCCCCCGCGTATCGCACATACACTATCCCACCATCAGCCGGATAGTGAAAAAAGCCTGTGCCGATATGAAGGTGCCTTATATCGAACACTACACCATGCTCAAAGCCATCACCTCGCACAAAGCCCACCTGAAACTCATGGGCGCAGCATAGCGCAGCACCGGCTTATACATAATAAATAAAGCACCGCATCTGCGGTGCTTTATTTATGTGGCCTGGGCCACTTGTAGGTATAGCAGTTTAGTGCTTAGGTTCTTCCCTCGGCGTCACGGAGCCTTTCAGGCTCAGCACCGATTGAGAGCGATCAGTGTTGGTGTTAACGATGATCGACTTGGTAAAACCGCCCGGGCTGGCAGCGTTGTAGGTAGCCTTTATATACCCTGTCGCACCTGGTTTTATCGCCCCTTTCGTCCACTCGGGCGTAACGCCGCCGGACGTTGACGTTACAGTGGTGATGAGCAGCGCTGATTTACCGGTATTCGTCACCTTAAACTCGGCGGTGACAGGAACTCCCTGCGGGATGACCCCGAAATCGTGCGATTCCTTATCAAATTTTACCTCTGCCTTTGCAGCATTCGATTGCGCCCACGACGCGCCCGCACCCGCTAGCACCAATGCCGCCGCAAGAAAAACTTGTTTCATTTGTTTGTGTGTGTTTTGCTATTACAGATACCCAAACCTACAGAATTTGTAAAAGGGCGCACAATAGATCTGAAAACGCCCAGTAACCCTACTGAGCATTAACGAGTTGATAAGGAAATAGGGTGAAAACACGGGTAATATTTGAAGTGTAAATATTAAGTTTGGTAGAGTTTGATTATGACTATAAAAAAATATATACAATCACTGAATCCTAAGGCAATTTATTGGCTCGTAGTCATAGCAATATTCATGTTTTTTTCAGTGCCAATTATAGAGTTAACTATCGCCTTTGTAATAACTCCTATTCTTTCAAAATCCTCGCAACATATCATCCTTGAAATTTTTCTGCTACTATTGTTTATTGCCTGTATTTGTAGAACATTATTCAAAATTTTTTATAAGAATTTTTTGCCTTCTCCAAATTCTTTAATCAGATCAACAGCGATTATTGCGATTTATTTAGTTTTTTTTCGTTTTTCAGAAAGTTTTATTTTTTATGAAACCTTTTTGGGATTTGCGTATGCTGATTTCCTCATTGGTTGCGTCGGGCTATATTTACTTAATTATCAAAAATACGCAGATCTGCAAATTGATAATTCTTGGCTATCGTTAGTTGAGGATACGGCATATTCAAATAGTGATATTTTAGGTAGAGACAATTACGCTAAACAAATTAGTTATCATATTGATATCACTAAAACAGAAAGCTCATTTGGAATTGCCATTGTTGGTGCATGGGGTACCGGAAAGACAGACTTTTTAATTCGCTTAAAGAATCACCTACGTAATGATAGGAATGTAATAATCGACTTTAATCCTTGGAGAGTGAATAAACAAGATGCGATTGTTGAGGAATTCTTTTACACTATGTCAACGCATCTTAATCAATTCAATGATTCCTTAGGTAGAAGGCTTAATGAATATTCAAAAAGAATATTACAGACTACTGAACAAGTTTATTACAAATTAGCTGATGTTATTTTAAACGATTTGGCTAAAGATAAAAATTTACAGGATCAATACGAAGAATTAAATGCTATAATAAAACAAACAGGTAAAAGGTTTATAGTAATACTTGACGATATAGATAGATTAAGTGGAAGGGAAGTAATGGAGGTTTTAAGATTAATTAGAAATGGTGCCAATTTTGCAAATACCTTTTTCATCGTTGCAGCAGACCATGATTATTTAATTAACGTGCTGGCAAACACAAAAGATTTTACGAATGAGGAACAATATTTGAAAAAAGTATTCCAACTTGTAATATCCCTACCAGCATATAAAAAGATTGAACTCGTAAATGAAGCTAAAAGAGTCTTAGTAACAGATGATTTATCGGAACTGGATAGAGATAAAATTAACAGCGCATTTTATAGAGTTTCTTACCTTAAGGATAAGCGCGTAACTCATGATTATTATGAGGATACAGCTGATAATTTATTCGAAAAAATGATTGATAATCCCCGTGATTTGAAGAGATTTTGTAACTCCTTTAAAATAGCTTACAGCTTATTAAAAGATGAAACAGATATACATGATTTATTTGTTTTAGAACTAATTAGAAATAGGAATATTGATGCTTATAATTTAATAAAGCAGAAAGCTATTTTGAATTATAATAATGCGCTTATTAATGAGTTTATTTTTGATAAGGCTACATGGGATAGGAAAACAGAAAATAGATTACATGATAAAAATATTATAGAGTCCGCAATCGAATATCTATTACATGATGAGTCATATAAAAATGCCAGAAAATTTCGCTTATCTGCGAACTTTTATATTTATTTCTCATATCAACTTTTTGATAAAATATCCTTAGCGGAATTTAATGGTGTGTTGAAAAAAGATTATACATCAATCCTCACACAATTTAATGAATGGTTAGATGCTGGTTTGGGACGACAACTAACAGATATTGTTACTGAAGTGCAAGATTTTGAAAACGCATATGTTTTATATATTATGATAAAGGTGTATTGTTGTGCTGGTAATTCTATTTTTTTCAGCCTTGCTCAACAAAAGCTACATGATGAATCTGAAATTAATTTAAAAAAGTATTTTAATAATAATAGAGGGGCATATTCTCAATTTATAAATAGGCTTTTAAATGATGATGATATTGATGCATTTATAAGAGGTAAACTTGCAAAGAAATTCCTTGATGATTACATATTTGAGGAAAGTAGTTCGTATCTATTTCTAAGTAAAGAAGAACTGCATAACATTCTATTAAAACTGTTTAGTAATTATTTGCACGGTATCAATGAAATTTCTTTTAAAACTTTCGATTTTTTAGCATTAAACGTAGACAAAGTCGCGTTTAATAAAATAATATTAGAGCCTGATAATTGTTCGATTTTTCGTAGAGAACTATTAAATAGACAAGAACTATTTAAGTCATACGTAAAATATTTATTGTGGCCATATAGACCATATACTGATAATACTGTTTTTGAACCTTGGTTAGGACAAATCTTTCTAAATTATCAAGATTTCAAACATGTACTTGAAAAAACAGAGTTTGACGATAGGAATTTAATAATGATAAAGAGTATTAGTTTAAAATACATTGATAAGTACTTTGAGGATTTAATTAGTGTTGATGATAAATTCTCGTATAAGCCGTTTTATATAAAAGACCAAAAAGAACGAGAGTTTGTTACACGTTGGTGTAAAAAAATGAATATTGGATAATCGCACTGATGAAATCCGTAATGATTCCTGCCTTTGCAGCTCAGGATTGATACGTGTGTAAGCCAACACTTATCAGTATCTTACACGTATGCGAAACACCCTACGCGTCGTGTACTACATTGCGCAGATAGCGTTCTTTGTATTGGCGCTGTTGTTCTATGATTTCAATAGCCAGGACTATGGTAAACGCGATCTGAGCGAGGGTACGTACATCACAGGCATACCCGTATTGCTTGCGGTCATACTTTACCTCGATGTGCTGTTGTTGGTAGTACTGTGCATGTTTGTATGGAGCTACGGCAAACACACCAAAGTGCCTGTTATCGACATCCTCCTGCTTATCTGCAATGGCCTGTATGCTGCCTTCTGGTGGTTCAGGGTACAGGACGACCCATATGCCGACGATAATGATTTAATTAGGCCGGTGGTCATGGCGCTATTATCAACGCCAACACTGCTGTATGCCCTATACACACTTATCAGGCGCAAACCCACATCAGCATCGCCACAATAAAAAAGCGGTGCCCGATAGCACCGCTTCCTCACCCAGGTAAAAATCAAACGGAACGACTACTTACTGGATCTCTATAGTACGCGAGAGTTGCTGTGCGCCTTCCTTCTTAGGCAGCGTCAGGTGCAGTATGCCATCGGTATAGTTGGCGCTTATCTTATTGGCGTCCACCGTATCATCCAGCGTAAAGCTGCGGCTGAACGATTGCATACGGTACTCTTTGCGCAGGTAGCCCTGTTGCTCGTTTTGCTGGTTGTGCTGCTCGTTGTGTTCAAAGGCCACCGTCAGCAGTTCGCCATGCAGGCTCACCTTAAAATCTTCTTTCTTCAGGCCGGGCGCTACCAGGTGCAGCTCATAGGCCTTGTCGGTCTCGCGGATGTTCACCGGCACATTCACCTGGCGGTTCACGCCACGGAAGCCCCAGTTGGCATCGTCAAACACATTGCTCAGGGTGTTCTCAAATAGTTTGTCAACGAGTCCTGAGAAAGAGTTGGCTGGCAGGTTGCCATTTTGCTTTTTCATGATAGTTGTCATTTTAAAACCTCCTTTGTTTTTATGGTTCGTAGTAGCTACATCAACCCCTGTGCCACTCCCCACCTCACTGAAATTTTGACAAACAACCTTGAAATTTTTTCAGGCAAACTGAAATTTTATACATCTGCCGTGCAAAAATTTCAGCTACATATTATGCCATTTAACGTTTTTTTGGCATGGTTTATGCCCTATATCTATAGATATATTCCTATCCCTATGCGCGTTATCGTACTTCTTATCCTATTGGCTACCATTGTGCTCTTCGCCTGCGACAAAAAAATGCCTAAAGCGGAGGCAATTTACTGTACTATTGAATGCGGCCCTCGCTACACTACCATCGAGCTTACAGGTTACGATAGCACAGAGTCTGATACCATACGTATGAGGGTGTTTGAGCAGGGTACAAACTTCAGCCAATTGCAAAAAGATACCATGATATATAATGCGCGCGTTGTGGTGTATGAGCGAATGCGCAGGCATAGCGATTATGAAGTAATAATAGCCGCCACGCTCGATACCTTCCGTTTATTTGATCTGCAATACTCCCCTGATTCTGCATCGAGAATATGCAACAAGGGAGGTGATCCCTGTTTTAATTCCATCAGCCATCTTTCAATGACGCATAATGGAGTTGCCAGGCAGGCCTCTTATTTTCAGCGCTATTTTCATTCAGGTGTAGATGAACACGTAGTAGCCCTCAAAAAACCCTGAAGGGGAGAAGTGGGAATCTGACAAAAACCGCAACAAAACGCAACAATATTTATATCTCATTCCCTCCTTATACAACGATCTACATAGCATAAAAAGCTTGAAAGTATTGCCAGTAAAGGCTTTTTAAACCCAACTAATTCCCGTTTCGTCATGTATTGGTCATATCTTCATAGTGCTAAACCTAATTTTACGCTTGTAAATACATCAATGCATCATGAAGAGCAAGAAGGTATTATGGATCGTACTGATCATCGTAGCCATAGGTGCCATCGTAGGCTACCGCATGTGGAACAAACCCCACCAGAAAGTAGAAGACCAGGCGGGCATACAAATAGCAGCAGCAGCCCTCTGCGATGCCTACAGCACCAACGAGGCCACCGCTAACACCCAGTACAACGGCAAGGCCATAGAAGTAAGCGGCACAGTATCGGAGCTGACGACTACGCAAGATGGCGGTGAGGTGATACGCCTGCAAGGCAACGATGCCGGAATGACAGTACAATGCACCATGCGCGATAAGGGAAACAAAGCCATAGTGAACAGCCCCGTAGTCATCAAAGGCTTCTGCTCGGGCAGCACTATGTTTGATGTAGTACTAACGGATTGCGTGCTAAAACAATAGAGGATAAGAAGTATGAAGCGACTGTTACATATCTTGCTCACTGTTGCCGTAGCCAGTGCTATACTAGTGGCCTGCAAACACAACTCAGATAACCCCGTGCCCGCCAACCCCGGCGATACTACCAATAATGGTGGCGGCAATGGCGGTAATAATGGTGGTACCAACCCGCAGGATACGGCGCTATGCTTCCAGCGGGATGTGCTGCCCATATTTGTGGCCAACTGTGCCAAGAGTGGTTGCCACGACGCCATCAGCAGGCAGGATGGTTTCCAGTTTACCGATTATGAGAGTGTGATACGCAAAGAGTTTGTATCCGGCAATGCCAATGCTACGGAGCTATTTGAAAAGATAACGGAAAGTGATGATGACAAGCGTATGCCCCCGGCACCAAGTCCGCGCCTTACCGCCCAGCAGATAGCCCTGATAGGCCGCTGGATAAACGAAGGCGCACAAAACCGTGGCAACTGCGGCACGCTATGCGATACCAGCAGCTTCACCTATAGCGGCGCGGTTAAAGCCATAACCGAGCAGTATTGCCGTGGCTGCCATAGCAGTGCATCGCCATCGGGCGGTGTGGTGCTGGATACTTATGCAGGCGTAAAGACTGTAGCGGATAATGGCAGGCTGGCAGGAGCCATCAACCACAGGGCTGGTTTCAAGCCTATGCCGCAGGGCGGTGCCAAACTGAGCGATTGCCAGATAAAGCAGATAGAAAAATGGATAGCGTCAGGTGCGCCTGATAATTAATAAATGGCCGTAAAATTGTAATATTATAAAATAGAATGATCGCTCCTATGAAAAAGATACTTGCTATGCTTGCCGCAGCAGTAGTGCTTGCGGGGTGCTACAACGACAGCATCGAAGAACTATACCCGGCCAATACAGGTGGTACCACCTGCGATACCGCTACCGTTACCTACAGTGGTAGTATAAAACCCATAATTGACGCCCAATGCGCTACCAGCGGCTGCCACGATGCGGCTACTATAGGTGGTGGCTACAATATGACTACTTACGATGGGGTAAAAAGCGCTTCGGCACGTATGGTGGGCGCCATTACCTGGCAGAGCGGTTACTCGGCTATGCCCAAAGGCATGAATAAACTGGACGATTGCAACATAGCTAAAATACGCAAGTGGATAGCTGATGGTGCTTTGAATAATTAAACTATTTCTTAAACGAACAATCATAAAGGGAAACAATATGAAAAAGCTAATGATTGTGGCTGCGCTGATGGCCATAGGCACTGCGGCACATGCACAAAAATATATGACGCGCACCGGTAAGGTTACCTTCTTCTCGAGCACGCCGGTAGAGAATATAGAAGCTTTTAATAACGATGTGGCCTGTGCTATAGATAGCAAAACGGGCGATGTAGCTTTTCAGGTACCTGTTAAAAGCTTTAAGTTTGAAAAGGCGCTGATGCAGGAACACTTCAACGAGAACTATATGGAGAGCGATAAGTATCCGCGTGCCGATTTTAAAGGTAAGATAGCGGATATGAGCAAGGTGAACTTTGGCAAAGACGGTAGCTATGCCGTGAGTGTAAATGGCAAGATGACCATACATGGCGTAACGCGCGATGTAACCATACCCGGCACTGTGGTAGTAAAAGGCAAGAATGCCACTGCTACATCAAAATTTATGGTGAAGCCTGCTGATTATAAGATAAACATACCCGGTGTGGTAGAAGGCAAAATAGCCAAAGAGATAGAGGTGACGGTGAATAGTGTGCTGGAAAGCAAATAACAACTATTATCTACAACAAAGCGAAATTACCTATGCGTATTTTACCAGCCATACTACTTGCAGCATCGCTGCTGGCAAGCAACGATATGATGGCGCAGGAAAAAACAAAGAAAGCCCAAACTGAAAGCACTGAAGATGGCGAAGACCTGATGGCCATGCTGGATGATGACAACGGCAAGAAGAAAGAATATACTACGGCTACCTTTAAAGCTACCCGCGTAATAAACGGCCATAGCATTGAGAATGCCGGCGAAGGTGTGCTGGACTTTCGCGTGTCGCACCGCTTTGGGCCTGTGAATAATGGCCTTAAAGATTTCTTTGGCCTTGATGCAGCTAATACTAACATCGGGCTGGACTATGGTATAAAAGACTGGCTGATGGTGGGCCTCAACCGCAGCACTTACCAGAAAGAGGTGCTGGGCTTTACCAAAATAAAGCTGCTGCGCCAGGTAGAGGGTAAAGGCTTGCCTTTCTCGCTGAGTTATATGGGAGCTATGTCGGTACAAACGCTGCCGATAGATACTAATATGACCAAGGGCCGCGATTATCACTTCAGCAGCCGTATGTTCTTTACCAACCAGCTACTGATAGCACGCAAATTCAACCGCTGGCTATCGGTACAGCTGATGCCTACGCACATACACTACAACCTTGTGAACAACGCATCAGACCCTAATGATGTAATAGCGATGGGTATAGCCGGCCGTGTTAAGCTGTCGAACCGCATGTCGCTGACGGGTGAATATTTTTACCGTATCAACGAGCTGCCGGGTTATCACAATTCGTTGTCTGTAGGTTTGGATATAGAGACCGGTGGCCACGTATTTCAGCTGATGTTTACCAATGCAACCGCTACTACCGAGCGTGCCTTTATAGGCCAGAGTGTGGATGACTGGGCTGACGGTGGTATACACTTCGGTTTCAACATATCGCGCGTGTTCACTGTAAAAAAGCCAAAAGGCTTTGAAAGCAGCCGCAACAAAACCTGGTAATACTTTGCATATTGATGATATTGAAAAGCCGGTGGTATTTCCACCGGCTTTTATTTTTTGCAAGAGTAAATAATAACATACTATGAGGTGTGAATTTGTTATATTTATATAGCAAGTTTACCCGTTAAAAAACCACTCTTATGAAATTATCCCAAGCCATAGCATTTGCTGCCAATAATGAGCATTTTCTGAAATTTCTTGAAGTGCAAAACCTTAAGGCGGAAGAAGCGCACGCCCTTACCGCACGTGTGCTGAAGGAAGATGATAGCAACATCTGGATAAAGATAATGGCCGATTATGGCAAGCCGGGTGTAGAGGCTAAAGACATCAGCGTAAAAGTGCACTTTTCACGCCAAACCAACTCCTTTACATTCGATCAGGTAGCGAAGCTGTAATATAAAAAGCCCTATTTCTTCTTCTTAGAAGACTTGGCCCTTGGGTTGAAATCGATGCAGAGCAGTAGCCAGTAGTCGAGGTCTTTCTGCTTTTTCAATACGGTGTCTTCTACCAATACAAAGCCTTTGGAAACGCGGCCAGTGAACGTGAGTGTATGGCAGCCCGGCATGGCCAGGCATTGCTCAAATACCTCGGGCGCTATGCGGCACATCAGTTCGTCTTTCAGTATACCTACGCACATCTTGTCGTGATACATAATGCATAGCCCACCCATCATTTCTTTTTCTTCCAGGTGGTCGGCATCAGCCATTTCTATCATGCGCTGGCGCACACGGTCGGCTAGTTGTTGGTTGTAGGCCATAGTAGCTTTTGTGTATTACAATACGGTATGTTGCTGCTGCGCCTCATGTACGTTGGCATTTACAGGCAGCGGCAGCGTAACGGTAAAGATACTACCCTTGCCCAACTGGCTGTGTATCTTCAGGGTGCCATTATTTTTCTCGGTCAGTTCGTAGCACAGGTTCAGGCCAAGGCCGGTGCCTTTCTCGCCCTGAGTGCCGGGTGTGGTGTAGAGCGTGTTGTGGCTGCGTAGTGTTTGCAGCACATCGGCGCTCATGCCCGGGCCATCATCTTTTACTATCACTTGCGCCTCGGTGTCGGTAATGCAGGTATCTATGTATATATGGCCGCCATCTGGGGTGAATTTCATGGCATTGTTCACCAGGTTGCGAAGGATAATAAAAAGGTGGTCGGCATCAACCAGTGCATAGTGTTCCGTATCGGCACTATTGATGACTGTGATGCGCTTTTGCGATAGCGAACTGTCGTATAGGTTTATCGCCATGTCGGCTATCTCACCCAGGCTCACGCGGCGGGGCTTGCGCCTGAAGCCTTCCATCTGGCTTTGCGCCCAGTACAGCATGTTATCCATTGCGCCCGATACGTAGTGTACGTTCTGCTTTATCTGCGCCAGGTACAGGCTGAATTCTTCCTGCGTTATGATGTCCTCTTCTTTCATATCGATGAGCGACTTCATATTGTTGATAGGGCTGCGCAGATCGTGGGCTATAATAGAGAACAGCTTGTCTTTGGTATCGTTGCTCTCGCTCAGGCGTTCTTTGGTTTGCTCCAGCTCCCGCTCGCGGGCTTTTTGCTGGGTTATATCCTGGTATACACCACGCAGGCGTACTACTTGCCCTGTTTGCTCGTCGTATACTGGTGTGCCTATTATGCGCGACCAAACTTCGGTACCATCGGGCTGGTGGCTCATCAACTCCAGGTCATATTCTTCGCCATGGGTAATGGCGCGGTTCATCAGATCGGCCAGGTGGCGCCGGTCGGCAGGGCGGTAGCGTTTTATACGCTCCTTCAGCGTAATGCGGCTGCCCGGCATCATGCCGTTTATTTCATACATGGTTTTAGACCATGTGTACAGGTCTTTGGTAATATCATACTCCCAGCCGCCTACTTTGGCCAGCTTACCGCTTTCTTCCAGCAGGTATTCGTTATACTCCAGCTCGCGGAGGTATTTTACACTCGCATCTACGTTTATTACCGAGCCTGCCATGCGTTGCGCTTTGCCATCGGCATCCCACATGGCCATGCCCGATATGCTGAACCAGCTATAGCTGCCATCCTTCATGCGCAGGCGTGCTTCTTCTTTAAAAGGGGTATGCCTGGTGAGGTGGCGTTGCAGGGCACTCTCTACCTGGTCGCGGTCTTCGGGGTGAATGATGCCGGTGAAGCGGGTGTAGTTGAATTTTACTTCGCTTGGCTCGTAGCCCAGCAGGTTGTACATCTTGGGTGTCCACGTCACCTCGTCGGTAAACACATCCCAATCCCAGCCGCCGGCATCGGTGCCGCCTATCATCAGGCTTTGGGTGTCCTTTACCTGTTCTGCCTGCATCCTGTATTTTTCTATTTCCTGCTTGCGTGCCTTCAGCTCTTCGTATGCCCTTACGGCACGGTAGTGCTGGGGAAATATAATGGCGAGGATAGAGAATAACACAATACCTGCCAGCAGCCACGATGTGCTTTCGGTGCTGCCATTTACGCGAGCATGGTATACGGCGGCATCTTCTTCTATGGCGCTAATAATAGCATCCATACGCTGCGCGTATTGCGTGGCCTTGTAATTTACATCGGCCAGCATAGTTTTATCTACCCGGGTGCTAACGAGTATGTGGCGAAACTGGCTGCTCAGCTCTTTATGCAATGGGCTTATGTTGGCAAAGCGGGTGATGACCTCATCCTGCATGGGCATATCAACACCGTATTGGCCTTGCGCATTTTGCAGTGCAAAGTGTGTGTTGTTCCACTGCTCCAACTCGGTTTTGAAGGTTTTTTTATCGAGCTTGCCGTAGAAGGCATCGGTACTCAGCTTTACGAGGCGTTGGCTGCGCATGCGTTGCTTGCCCGCCATATTGATGACATGGGAATAGGAGTTACCATTTTGCAGCCGGCTGCGCAACAGATAGCTGCCAGCCAGCACGCAGCAGGCAATAATGGCTGCGAGCAAAATATATGTCCAGATGTACCTTAGTTTCAACATGGGCGCTGTTAGTATTACTACAAACAGTTGGGTGATAAAAAGTTAGCAAAGATACCACAGTAATAAAGTGGCCGTTGTTGCCGGGATGTTATTGCCGGCAACTTTAATAAAGTATTAATACATTATAAAAAGCCTTACTGACCCAGCACGAAAGGTGTTGAAGTGAGCTTGCGCCCGCCGTCGAAAACCGATATCCAGTAGGTGCCGGGGGCTACATACTCAGGTATAGCAACTGGCAGTATAAAGCCTGAAAGGCTCCTGGCATCGCCGGCAGTAGCGCCCTGCGCCAGAGTGCGTCCCATCAGGTCGCAAACAGTGTATTTGTAGTTGCCGCCGGCCTGGTGTGTAAGTATGGGTGGCAGATATACATTGAGGGTAACGCCTTTTTTAGCAGGGTTAGGGTATACAGATACCGCATCGCCAGGGGCGGCGTAGGTAATGTTGGATACTGATGTGGCAAACGGCACGCGCAATTGGTGCACACGCACATCGGTAGGGTTGGTATAGGTTTGGTCGGCACCGTAGTTGAACAGTACCAGAGGTGTTACCTCGTTCACCCGCAGAAATTCATCGAAATAATTTTTGCTGGTGCGGTTTTGTGTGAAGCCAAACATGGCAGCTTCGGTACTGTTGGCAACGGCTCCGTTGAAGAAAATAGAATCGATAGTGGTGCCGGCAATACGCTCGAACAGGATATCGCTCTGGCCAAAACTGTTATCGAGCAATAGCAGGTCTACATGGCCCCAGCCTATTATCTCGAAGGCGTATTGGGTGCGCACTTTTAGCTGCACTGGTGTGCCTACATAGCCCAGTCCAGGCGCCTGCATCTCCATATTTACAGTATAAGAGAAGTCGGAAGACCACTGGTCCTGATAGGTGCTGGGGAATTTTATAAGCTGGTATGGGGTGGTGTATGCTGCGTTTTGCGCAGGTATTATCAGGCTGTCGTTGGCACCTGCACCAGGTACTGCCGAGAGTGATATAGCCTGCCGTGGCATTACCTCACCAAACCGCTCCAGGCCATTGGCCCTAACAGCCGACCAGCGACGCGTATCGAACTTGAGGCGGCCATGCTCATAGCCACGGGCCTCGTCGTAGCCGGTACCCGAAGCAAATGGGTTGGGGCCAACAAACTGCTCGGAATAATAGCGTGTATTGTCGTAAGCTATGCCTGTCATGTCAATATTCTGGTTGGCACCGGTAGTAACATTGGGGTAGCTGCCCGATAGCTTGCCCAGCGTATCGGTAGTAACAATGACATTGTTGAACGTAGATGAATTGAAAACGATCTGCGCATGTGTGGCGGGAGCCGCCAGCACTGCGGCGCTGAACAAAACGGTAAATAGACTTTTCATAGACTGGAATAAATAAGTGGTAAGCCCCATAGGTATGGGAGCGAGTAAATATATGAAAAAACAACAAATAGGTGAAATAAATACGATGTGTACCGCCTATATGGGCAGCACTACGTGAAATTCTGCGCCATCGCCTTCGCGGCTGGTGGCGTATATCTCGCCGCCATGTTCGTTCGCTATTTTGCGGCAAAGCGCGAGGCCTATGCCCGTGCCTTCAAACTGCTCGCGGGTGTTGAGGCGCTGGAAGATGGCAAATATCTGCTCGGCAAACTCCTGCTTGAAGCCAATGCCGTTGTCTTTTACTACTATGCTTGTATAGTTTTGTTTGGTATCCAGCTTTAGCTTTCTGATGAGATCGCGTGTAACGGGCTCGCCTTTAGTAATAAAGATGACGGGCTGCACATCGGCACGGGTGAACTTGGTAGCATTACCTACCAGGTTGAAGAATAGCTGATACATCTGCAACGGTATGGCACGTACCCTGGGCAGTGGGTTCACCTTCACCTGTATGTTCTTATCGTGTATGGCCAGCTCAAGGTCTTCCTGCACGGCCGTGAGAGTGGTATTGAGGTCTACCATTTCAAAATCATCTTCGCGCGTGTGTAGCTTGGAGAAATCGAGCACATTGCGGATGAGCGTGCCCATACGTGCCGCCGATGAGATGATGCGTTGCAGGTAGCTGAGCGCGGTGGGGTTAAGCCCGTCACTATAACGGTTCATGAGTATATCGCTAAACAGGCTGATCTTACGCAGCGGCTCCTGCAGATCGTGGCTGGCTACATAGGCAAACTGTTCCAGATCGCTATTGACACGGGCAAGGTCTATGTTGGCATCCTGAAGCGATTGCGTTTGCATGCTTACCTGCCGTTTCAGTTCGTTCTCTATATCGCGCTGCAGGGTTATGTCTTGCGCTATGCCTGCTATGCGGTATGGCTCCCTTTTCTCGTTGAAGTAGGCTTTGCCCAGCGCATGCAGTGTGCGTGTATAGCCCGTGTGCGTGTTGATAACGCGGTACTCAGCCTCGTAAGAGTGGTCGCCATCGGCTATCATGGCACTACCCAGCGCGCGCGTTACATGCTCGCGGTCTTCGGCATGCACTGTGTTGAGCACATCCTCGAGCGAGGCGCCGGGTTGCAGGCCCAGCCAATCGTATGCGCGTTCGGAGAAGGTAATCTGGTCGCCTATTACATCGTAGCTCCAGGTACCCAGCTCTGCCAGCGATATAGCGCTTTCCAGGTTAGCCTTCATCTCTTCAATGCTTTTGCGCGCACGCACGGTATCTGTTACTTCAATGGCTATTACCATTACGCCGCTCACATTGCCATCGGGCTCGCGTACAGGTGTGTATACAAAGTTGTAATACCTGTCTATGTCCTTTCCATTATCCTGCACTGTAGCTTTGGCCTCGGTGCCATAGTAGGGTACACCGCTGTTGTACACGGCCTCCAGCAATTGGGGGAATTCCTGGTTTTTCAATTCAGGTATACCTTCGAGCAGGGGCTTGCCTATAACCGATGCTGGCTGCCCCCAGGCGCGCAGTATGGCCTTGTTGGCTACTTCTATCACCATATTCTTATCGCGCATTATGGCTACTGCCATTGGCGAGTCGAGCACGAGGTTGCGGAAACGCTGCTCGCTATTGAGCATTGCTTCGCGTGCCTGTATTTCGGGGCGCATATCGCGCATGGTGGCACTTTTGCCTATGGCCTGCCCTGTGTTACGGTCGGTTATCAATTGGTAGTCGGCTAGGCAGGGTATTTCTTCGCCGGTAACAAAATGGCGCAGCTTTATCATTCCCCGCCATTGCCCTTCTGTATCCATAGCCTGCGTGATGGTGCGCATGATACGGGTATACTCTTGCCCTAGATAAAAGTCGCGGGTGTTAAGCAGGGTGATATCGAAGGTGTCGGGTATGCCTAGCAATTCCTTGCCTGCATCGTTCAGGTAGTTCACCTGATTGCTCATATTGGCCACGGCCATCATATCATGGCTTTTGCTTACCAGCGATAGCAGTTTTTGCTGCTGTACGGCCAGTTCGGTATCGTCGGTTACATCCTGCAATACACCGGCAAAGCTGGTAGGCGTACCATCGGCACCCAATATGTTTTGCCCCGTTACTTTTACGTGGTGTATGCTGCCATCATTCCATATAAAACGGGCTGTGTATGCCAGTGTTCCCGTTTTCTTCAGCACATCGTATGCGCGGGCTCGCTTTTGCGTATCGGCGGGGTGCAGGTATTTTATAAAGGTCTCACGGTCTACGCCATCGGTGGCATCGCCTGTAAGTATGCGTGCCAGCTCGGGCGTATATGTGAGCTTGCCTGTGGCATAGCTTACCTGGAAGGTGCCCAGCCCGGCAGCATCTATGGCTACATTCAGGTGGGTTTCTGCAGCCTGCATCCGCTTGTGGTCGGTAACGGTGGCTGTTACATCGCGCGTAGCGCCCGAGAAGCGGTGCGGCTTGCCCTCATCATCAAAAAAGACAGTGCCCTGTGCGTGTAGCCAGCGGGTGTTGCCATCTGCAGTAGGCACACGGTATTCAATACTATACTCCGATTTATTGCCCGGCGATAACGCTCGCGAAACGGCAGCATTCACCACATCGCGGTCGTCTGGGTGAATGTACTTCATTACATCGTCGTACGGTATCTCGTCGGTATTGGTATCGATGCCATGCAGCCTGCGGCATTGTTCATCCCAATGCACTGTTTTGTTTACGGGATCAAGATCCCACAGACCGAGGCCTGCAGCACTTACGATAAAGCGGAGGCGCTCATCGTCCATGATACTTTTGGTATGTGCTGATAGCCGTTGCATGATAATCTGCGTAAATCTAAATAAATCTATCGCAACCCCCGTGGGGAATAATTGCTACACAGCTACATAAAAAATTATTCCAACCTATTGTTTTACAAACTGTTTGGTGCTTATAGCGCCATTGGCATAGCTTATAGCTATGAAATATACGCCTTGCGGTAGCGCAGTAATGCCAATGGATTGCCTGCCTGCAACATTGCCTTGCTGCAAAACCTGGCCATACAGATTAGTAATTTGGTAACTAACTGTACTATTATCAGGCAGTTGCAGGGCGATGTGGTCTTGCGCGGGGTTGGGGTAGAGGGATATATGGCTACCCGTGCCTGCTGAACTAGCTACCGATACCGGGAAATCTGTAAGCTTCCAAAGCTCTACGCCCGAAATGCTATCGTTGGCACTCAGCAACAACTCATTGCCGAGGATGGCAGTTTCGAGGCGAGTGGTTGCAGTAGTGATGTCGGCAACTTTTTTGATGGGGCTGGTAAGGCCTACTGTATAAAGTGCGCTTTTGCCAAGTAGCGGTATACCACCTGGTGTACGGCCTGTAACATTTCTGCCTTCAAAATATACCTTGCCCTGAAAAGTAAACAGGTCGCGGTTGCTGCCGTTGGCATTGTTAATGACAGCCACTGTGGTATCGAGCAGGTATGTGCCCTGATCAGTACCATCGGATACTGCTACGCAGTTTTGCGCGCCTTTTTTCACTGTGAAGTACAGGTTGCCATCCAGCACAACAGGTAGTGTAATGGTGTTGATGGGGTGTGGGGTAATGACCAATTGCCTGCCATTGGGTGTGCCATCGCTTACCCATAGCTTATCATCAACAGCAAACAGCTTGCTGCCTGCGGGTTTTATGGTACGAAACCTGGTGGGATCGCCCAGCTGGCCCATTTGCGCTATGCCCATGCTTGAGCCGAATACAGTGCCGGTGGTGGCGCTGAGCATGCCATTGCCACCATAGAAAAATAGCATGTTGTTTAACACAAACGGCTGGTGGGCAGGGTAAGGTATAATGGCCTGTACAGTGCCTGAGGGTGTGCCATCGGTGATCCACATCTCCATTTCATCTTTTACGGCTATGTACAGCTTGTTGTTAAATACTGCAAAGCCGCTGTTGCCCGACGATGCGTTGGGTACCTGTTGCAACATTTGCGTGCCGCCTGGTGTGCCATCGGTGCGCCATAGCTCGGTAGCGTTGGTGAGGGCGTTTTTGGCGAAGAAACAGGCAAAGCCCGGGCCCGGCATAAAGAAGGAAAACTCATCTTCGCTAAAGTTATCCACTACCTCTATAGTGCTGAGCTGCACGGTGCCTGTAGGCGTGCCATCGCTTACCCACGGTGTACGGGGTGCTGCATCGCTGGCCTGCGCGGTGAACAGCATGAGGCCATTGAAGTTGGTGAAATCGAGCGGGCTGCTATGGCCGGTGCTTGAAGTAGTGGGGTCGGGGTTAATGTCCATAAACATTTGCGTGCCTGTGGCAGTGCCATCACTCACCCAAAGCTCGGTGCCAACTGATGCATCATCATTCAGGTAGTAAACTTTGCCATTGTAGGTATGATAGCCGGCAGATAGTGTACTGCAAGAGCCGGGGCAGGCATCCTTTACCAATTGCGCCCAGGGCTGGGCTTGTAGCTGTGTGGTGCAGATGCTGGCCAGCAGCAATGTGTATAGGCGTGTCATAGTGTTATACTTTTTATATGCCAAAAGTATAAGCTATAATTGTCATCTTGTAGCAGACAGTGTCAGGCTTGTGTAAGAAAACCGGGGTGAGTGTTTTACAAACTTTTTGATGACAGTGTGAGGCAAAAGGTGTTTTCACCTTTATCAGCAGAAGGAATTATTGTATTTTAAGGCTATGACTTTTGAAGAGAAATTAGCAAGTATTGATAAGAGTGAGTATAAGAGAGTTAATGACTGGGTTCCATTTATTACAAGTATTACTCAGGGATCAATTAGAAATGTCATTTTTAACGATACAATTCAAATTGAAGATGTTTTCTTTAATAATAGTATACGATTCAAAAATTGTTTTTTTGTGATGGTATCGACATTAGCGATTTTACAAAATCTGCAACATTTTCTGATTGTCACATAAAAGGTAGTATCTCAGTTATGGGAGATATTAATGCAAAAACTCTCATTTTTGATAGATGCCAATTTCGTACTGCAGATATACTATTTCTTGGTGAAATTGAATTTTTCAGATTGAATTCAATTAGTAATGAGCCTGATACAACCGATGTGTATATGGACAGAGGTAATTTCAAACATGCAGTAATAGGTGGGTTAATTGACAAAATTGATATATCATTTAATGACGTAAAAGGGAATATTCAAATTGAAAAAAGTGGATCAATTTTCAACACTGAAAGTTCGACAACGAGTATCGGAGCTATCTTTTTACGTGGAACCTTGAAAGATTCTACAGTTTCATTTAGAGATTTAAAGGTTTGCAGGCTTGAGCTATATGAATTGAGAAATGAAGGGAATTTAAATTTTAATTCGATTAGTTTTTTAAAAATGAAAGGCTATGATTCAACATATTTCGATGTGCAAAAATCACATTTAAGTAAATGTGAGTTCTATAATATGAACTTTAAAGGCGCCGATTATGTGAACATTAATAGTTGCCATCTTGTTGATTGTACTTTTGTTAATATTGATTTGAACCATAATAGAAAAAGTATAACATCATACTCGAGATTGAGAGATATTGGATTACATCCTTTAGCCTCTTATAAGGATTTGGAATATTACAGAAGGAATAGAGAAACTCTGCGTCAATTGAAGTATGCTTTTAGTAAACAAGGAGATTCAATAGTGGAGCAACAATTCCATGAATTAGAAATGCTCGCATACTATCATTCACTTTCTTGGAGAAATAAAGGTGGAACTAAAATAATAATTAAGGCAAGCCAAGTACTTAGTCGCTTCGGACAAAGTGTAGCACGACCTATTGTTTTTCTATTGTCCGTCCATTTGATATTACTCCTTATCGCAATAGCAACCGGAGCATTTCCTCATTTAACAATTAATCCACATAATGATTTTGCAATTCCTGAATCTGCATATCAATACTTCCGTCTAATAAACCCTATTCACAATATAAATGAGGATTTTAAAGGCTGGACTATAGTAATAGATGTCCTCATGCGCATCTGGTCATCATATATGATATATAATTTCATTAGGGCTTCGAGGCGATTTATCAAGTAGATAAGGGTATTGTTAATATAAATACAGTAGCAATACTCAACTCCCTGCCATCCCTTACCTTTGCGGGGTTATGGCATACAAGTCGCTGAGTGCGTTTATAGAGGCGCTCGATAAAGCAGGGGAACTGGTAAGGATAAAGACCTTTGTAGACCCCGAACTGGAGATAGCAGAAATAACCGACCGGATATCTAAAACCCCGGATAGAAATAAAGCCCTGCTATTTGAGAACACAGGCACCGACTACCCCCTGCTGATCAACAGCATGGGTAGCGAAAAGCGTATGTGCATGGCGCTGGGCGTAGATGAGCTGGACGATGTAGCGAAGGATATAGAGGAAATTTTTAAGATGATCTCCTCACCGAAGAACGGCCTGCTGGAGAAGCTGGCCATGCTGCCGCAACTGGGCAAGTTTGCCGGCTGGATGCCCAAGGTAGTGAAAGGCCACGGCGCCTGTCAGGAGGTGATACTGATGCAGCCCGATCTGGGCAAGCTGCCTATACTGAAGTGCTGGCCTAAGGATGGCGGCAGGTTCATAACGCTGCCATCGGTGCATACCAAAGACCCTAACACGGGCATACGCAATATAGGCATGTACCGCATGCAGGTGTTCAGTAAGGATACTACGGCGCTGCACTGGCATAAGCACAAGGTATCGGCCAAACACTTTAACGAATACAAGAAGCTGGGTAAGCGCATGCCCGTGGCGGTGTCCATTGGTGGCGATCCGGTATATACTTATGCGGCTACCGCACCACTGCCCGAAAATGTGGATGAGTACATGCTGGCGGGTTTCCTGCGCAAGAAGCGTGTGGAACTGGTGAAGTGCATCACACAGCCCGATGTAGAGGTGCCTGCTGATGCAGACTTCATTATAGAAGGCTATGTAGATGTGGATGAAGAACTGCTGTGGGAAGGCCCCTTTGGCGACCATACAGGCTACTACTCGCTGCCCGACTGGTATCCGAAGTTTCATGTTACGGCCATTACGCATCGCAAGAATGCGGTGTACCCTGCTACCATAGTAGGCATACCTCCGCAGGAAGATGCATGGCTGGGCAAGGCTACAGAGCGTATCTTCCTGGCCCCCATCAAAATGACGATGGTGCCCGAGATAAAGGATATGAACATGCCTATAGAAGGTGTGTTCCACAACCTTGTTATCACCACTATTGAGAAAGAATATGCAGGTCAGGGGCAGAAGGTAATGAACGCTATGTGGGGTGCGGGGCAAATGATGTTCAACAAGATACTGGTGATAGCCGATGGCGATGTGAAAATCGACAACTACCTGCAACTGGCGCAGTATGTGTTCAACAACCTGAACCCGGTGACGGATGTGTATTTCAGTCAGGGCCCTATGGATGTGCTGGACCACAGCTGCAGCAAGCTGGGCTTTGGTGGTAAGATGTGCATCGACGGTACTAAGAAATGGGAAGAGGAGATAACTACACCGCTTACACCATTCAAGCTATCGGCTGCGTTCAATAAGGAGAATATCATGAGCGCCTTTCCCGAGATACGCAACCTGAATGATATGCTGGCGCGTGAGTGGGATTTACCCGTACTATTTATTGCAGTAGAGAAGAACAAGCCTGGCCATATAGAAGAGCTGCACCAGAGCATAGCCGCACAGCCGGGTATGGATGGCATAAAGATGATCTGTTACGTAGAGCATACTATATATACCGATAATGTAGCCGATACGCTCTGGCGTTTCTGCAACAACCTGGACCCTAAGCGCGACCATTTCTACGCGCGTGGTGGCAACAAGATACTGGGGCTGGATGGCACACGCAAAACAAAAGCACTGGATGGCTTTGACCGTCCATGGCCTAATGTGATAGCTGCCGATGAGGCTACCATAAAAAGCGTAGATGCCAAATGGCCGGAACTGAACCTGGGTGCTTTGATACCATCGCCATCGCTGAAGTATAAAGGGCAGATGTATGGCGAGGAAGCAGAGGTAAGCGACTAAATGAATAGGGAATAGAGAATAATAGATAGATTGATTATTTTGGAGCTATGATGAAACGACTGCTGACCGCTTTGCTGCTGCTATTATCATTTACTGCGATGGCGCAGGATGATGAGGATGATAACGACAGGAAGCCCGTGCGTGCCGAGCGTATGAAACAGCAGCCAAAGCAGGGCAACGAAGATGATGATAATACTGCTGCCAACCCGCTGAAGCACCAGCTGATGCAGCAGGCAACGGTAATAAAAGTGCAGCTGGCCGACAGGAACAGGGCTGCAGCCGAAAACGCTTTTCGTAAGAGCATGCAACTGCTGGAGCGCTACGAGAAGCAGCTGGACAATAAGATAAAGAATACCGAGAAGCAGGATGAGAAAGCCCTGTATACCGATATGATCAACAGCCTGAAAGAAGACCGCGAGGAGCTGAAACAACTATCGTATGAAATGATAGAGAACGGAGAGGAGATCATAGGCAAATTCAACAGCATCGCCGAGGATATGTAATTGATATAGTTAAAAGCAATATTTTAATGATATTTCTTTAACTTTAGGAAAACAACCCGATCAATACAATGAAACGTATACTCATAACCCTAGGTCTCGCCATTGCTTTTGCTGTAAGTGCAAACGCGCAAACAGCGGTAGATAAGCAGGCCTTTGCTACAGCAGTGCAGCAGATGGATGAAAAGCTGGCAGCCAATGATGTAGCCGGTGCAAAAACAAACTTCCGCACCGTGGCCATTATACTGATGGAAGACCTGCAACACGTGCAAGACCAGATAAATACCAGCACCGATGCCAATGAAAGGGCTGCACTCACCGCAAAACAGGTAACCAAGCAAAACCGCTATAGCGATATTAAAAGGCTTTCGAAAGCGCTGGTTGACAACAGGGTGGCCATGCACACCAAGCTTACCGATGCACTAAATGATATGTAGTTTCCGTTAACCTATGTTTTAAAAAGCCCCTGTAACCCAGGGGCTTTTATATTGGCAAGGTTTTGTAGTGTAGGTGTTGGTAAACTATACTAGAATGAAACATACATGTATCGGCTTTAAGCATTTAATAATAGCTTGCCTTATCGCGCTACTGCCAATGGGTGTGCAGGCACAGCAAACGGTAGAGCAGGCCGCTAAAGACAAAACAGCTTTTGCGCTGGCTATAAATGATATAGACTACAACCTGGTGCATAAGAACGAAGAAAAAGCACAAAGCATCTTTAACGATGCAATGGGCTATATAGACGCACACCTGAAAACGCTGGATGCTAAAATGGCGGCGGCCACCACCGAGGCGCAAAAAATAATGTATACCGAGAAAATTACCGCGCAGAAAAAGCAGAAGGAAGAGCTGATAGAATTGTCGAAGAAAATGCCGGAGAACCGTACGGTCATCAACCTGAAACTGAGGGAAGTTTTGCAGGGTATGTAGCCTATATCTTATTGTTTGTGAATAGCCTGTTTGGCCTATGGTGCCTGACGGGCTTTTTTGTAGCTACAACATTGGCTAAAACGGGCATGATTGTTGGTGCAGGATAGGACGTACATTTACAACCTACATACAAACCATTATGAAAAAACGCTATACCCTCGCCCTGTCGCTGCTGGGCATACTGGCAGCAGGTAGCGCACTGGCGCAAACCGTTACCCTGAAAACAGGTAGTACTACCCTCGGCACTTACAATACTATCCAGTCGGCCTACAATGCTATACCTGCCAGTATATCGCAGGCATATACCATTGAGGTGCAGCCGGCCTACAGTGCTACTGCCGAAACATTTCCCATCACCTTTGTAAACAAGCCAGGTGCCAGTGCTGCCAATACCATTACGCTAACGTGCGCGCAATCGCTGATACCAATAACTACCCCCGTGCAGGTAATGAACAGTACTAGCACACCGGTGATAGTGCTGGATGATGCCGACTGGGTGGTACTGGATGGCGTGAAACTTTCAGACCCCGTAACAGGTACGCCATCATTTATCATTGGTTCCACCCCTTCTGGCAGCCCTGCGCCACAGGTCATCAGCATAAAGAATGGCAGCAGCAACAATGTGGTGAAGAACATTTTTGTTATAGGCTTTGGTGCCGGTACTGGTATAGATTTTGGCGCGTCGCCAAGCCAGGCCTCAGGCAATTCTAATAATAGCATACACCACAATGTGATATTCGGCACAACCACAGCTATCAATAGTATGGGTACGGTTGCTAACCGAAATACAAAACTGACCATAGCCGCCAATCAGCTCAACCCAACATCGCGTGGGGTGAACCTGGACGATGGCACGGGCTACGTATTGATAGACTCGAACACAATAAGCGAGCTGGGTAGCCCCGATAGCAGCTTTGGTATACGCCATGTGCTTACCGATACGCTGATAGCCACGCGAAATATTATTGGCATAACGGGTCATAGCTCAATGTTCCCGGCACCTGTACCTACACGGGGTATACAGGTAATATCGGCTACAGCGCCTGCCAACTACGCCTTTCTGGCCAATAATATGGTGCTTACCAACAAGCTGAAAACCGTGGATGGCGATACAGCCTATTACGAGGAAGATGGGCTTGACAACCTGGCGGGTATAGAGATAACAGGCGGGAAACTGACCGCGCGCGTGATGCATAATACGGTGAAGATAAACGGTGTGCTTTCGTCATCGCTATCGGGTACGGTGGTGTCATCGGCACTGGCTATAGGTATGGTAGGCCCCGGTGTAGACTATGAGATGTTTGGCAACATTTTCACTAACGAGCGTACGGGTGGCAATGGACTGGCACAGCATGTGGTGGTAGATATGTACACTTTTCTATACACTATGTTTCTGGAAGGTAATACCTACAACAAATCGGCAACGGGTAATATAGCCAGGGTGCACAACACCATATATAATACTATGGCCGCCTACAAAGCCCAAGTGAGCCCTACTGAGTTTACCTCGAACGAAGAGCCTGTGAAATTTGCCGATGACCTTGACCTGCACCTGCACCATAGTATGGCGGGCAATAGCAATATTATGGTGAGCAGTGCTAATATTGTGGCTGATGATATTGATGGTACAACAAGGCTGCTGGGCAACCAATACCGTGGAGCTGATGAATATATAGTGAACTGCAATAGCGCTACTGTGCTTGCTGGTGAAATAGAGGCTACGGAAGATAGTATATGCGCAGGCCATATTGCAGAGGTAACGGCCTACGATATGGGCGTGGGCAATGGCATAATGTATAAATGGCAGACGCGCCCAGCAGGCAGCAGCCAGCCGTGGGCTGATGTAGCCGGTGAAGACCGCAGTACCCTGCGCATGAAAATAACACAGCCAACAGAGTTCCGCTTTGTAGATAGCTGTGTAGCAGGTAGCGTGGCACGCTCACAACCTATAACAGTAGGGCTGTATCCTATGGCTGATATAACATCGGTAAGCGATGTGCATATCGATCTTAATTACCTGTTTACCGCCAATGGTACAACGCCAGGGCTGGTAGAGTGGGATTTTGGTGATGGCAACACCGCATCGGGCAATACCAACACTACCAATCATACTTATGCTACCATAGGTATATATACGGTACGTGCCATTGCCAGCAGCAACTGCGGCAGCGATACTATGGATTATACTGTAACGGCCACTACATCGGTAAATGATGTGGCTAATGGCAAAGGCATCAGGATCTATCCTAACCCTGCAAGTAGCAATTTTACAATAGAGTGTCCTGCCATCACTACAGGCGATGCACAGCTAACGCTTATCAGCCTTACCGGTGCGCGCGTATACAGCAGCACTGCGGCTACTACCGGCAAGAGCTTTGCCACTACAGTAGATGTAAGCACACTACCCGCGGGCATGTACCTGGTAGAGCTGAAGGGCGATGATAAACTATACAGAACAACAGTGGTGGTGCGGTAGAACATTACCACTGTTTGATAATACTAAGGCACCCGCAACGGGTGCCTTATTTTTTTAAATAATATAGGGTATTAGATATTGTGTATTTTTTTATATTTTGTTGAACGTATTTATATAAAACATGAAACAGCTATTACACACACTGGCACTGCTGCTGCTGGCGCATACAGCCACCGCACAATATGGCGCCGATACCTTTGCAGTGAAGATAAATGCCTATAAGACCCAGGCAGGCGATGTAGGCATATACTGGAAGAAGATACCCAGCGCCACCAGCTATACCGTGCACCGCAAAACGAAGACCGCTACAAGCTGGGGCACTGCGCTGGCAACTGTGCCTGCCGCTGATAGCTTTTATGTGGATGCTACGCTAACTGCCGGCAAGGATTACGAATACAGCGTAACCAAGAACGGGGGCACCGTAAGTGCAACAGGCTATATACATGTAGGCAATGAAGCTGCTCCCATTCATAACAGGGGTACATTGCAGTTGCTGGTAGATAACACATTTGCCACGCCATGCAGCACGGCTATATACCAATTGATGAAAGACCTTGCAGGTGATGGCTGGGAGGTGGTGCGCAACGATTTTGACCGCACTGCTACCGATGTAACGATACGCAACCAGATAATAGCTACCAAAGCAGCGCACAGCGATTTGAATGCCGTGCTGATAGTAGGCCGCATAGCCGTGCCGTATAGTGGCAATATAGCGCCCGATGGCCACACACCCGACCACCAGGGGGCATGGCCTGCCGACTGCTACTATGCCGATGTAAATGATACATGGACGGATGCCAATGTGAATACAACGGGGGCGACAGGCACACGTAACGATAACACACCCGGCGATGGCAAATGGGACCAGAACACCATAGCCGGCGATCTGGAGCTACAGGTAGGCCGTATCGACTTTGCGAACATGCCCATGTTTGCCGCTACTACTACCGATGAGGCTAGCTTGCTGAATACCTACCTGGCACGCCTGCACGACTATAAGATGACCACACTGGCTATGAACAAGCGCGCGCTGATAGATGATAACTTTGGGGCCTTCAATGGTGAGGCGTTTGCGCAAAATGGCTGGCGTAATTTTAGTCCGCTTGTTGGGCTGAACGCCGTGTTCGCGCTCGATTATTCATCTACCCTAAATACTGATACTTACCAATGGGCCTATGGCTGTGGTGCCGGCTCATACACAAGCTGCAATGGAGTGGCTACCAGTACCGATTTTACTACCAAGCAGGCTAATGCAATATTCAGCATGATGTTTGGTAGCTACTTTGGCGACTGGGGGGCAGATAACAGCCTGCTGCGCGCACCTATGTGCAGCAGCGTGCCCGTGCTGGCATCTGTATGGGCGGGCAGGCCTAATGTGTTTCTGCATCATATGGCGCTGGGCGAGAATATTGGATACAGTATGCGTTTATCACAAAACAACAATAGTTTGTATGCACCTACCAACTATGGCGCCCGCTTTGTGCACCCGGCACTGATGGGCGATGTGAGCCTGCGTACAGAGTATGTAGCACCGCCAACAAATGTAGTAGTGGTACAAGCTACTAACGGTGCTGATATAAGCTGGACAGCCTCAGCCGACCCTGATGTAACTACGTATGCCCTATACAGATCGAACAATGAATTTGGGCCATATACACATGTAGCAAGTGTTACAGGTACTACCGCTAATGATATAGGTGTTGGGCTGCCCGATGGTAATACGTTTTATATGGTAAGGGCTGGCAAGTTGCAGCAAACACCTTCAGGCTCTTATGTAAACCTGGGCATAGGCGTGGTTGATTCGGAGTATATAGACTATCCTGTTAGTGTAAAGGATGTAGCTAATAACTATAGCCTCAAGCTATATCCTAATCCTGTTGCAGAGCAGCTGAATGTATCCATCAGTATACAAAAATACGCCACTGCTGAACTGGCTATTACTGATATATATGGCCGCACAATATGGCAGCAAAGCAGCAGAGTGGGCGGCAATAACAATGTAATAACAATTGACGTGGCCCATTTGCCTGCAGGCATATATATGTTGCAAACAAATATTGGCGGGCAGGCCTTAACTGAAAAATGGATAAAGCTGCCGCAGCATTAACTTTTACTTGATAGCAAAATAACAACGATATATCCCCCTGATCCCCAGGGGGATTTTAGTTTTTTAAAACCCTGTGTCCGGCTAAATTTTCGTACCTTTTGGCTCTGAAAAACCGATATACTTACACACAATGAATGAAGGTACGGCTATACGGCTGATACGTAAAAGGCTCAACATAAAGCAAGCGGAACTTGCCGGTACTATCGGCTTGTCGCAAACATCATTATCGCAAATAGAGCAAAACCTGAAGCGCCCAAGCACGCGCACCCTACAGAAAATATGCAAGGCACTGGATATACCCGAGAGCCTGATATATGTGTTGGGTATGGAGCGCGACGATGTATCGCCTGCACGCAGGTCTACATACGATATGCTCTTCCCATCGATAGCGAATATAGCGCTGGAGATAGTGGGCCCGCAGAATGGTGAGGGTGATGAGAAGGCGGCAGAGCCTGCTAAAAAGAGAGCCCCAGCTAAGAAGAAGGCGAAATAGGCTTTACTGCACGTACAAATTGCCGGCGCTGTAGTTACTTACATCGCCGGGTAGCGTGAATTTTGCTTTTCGGTTATGAAAAGCCATGATGATAAGGACAGGCCCTGACGGGCCTTTTTTCATTTTGAATGTAAAATTGCCATCACTTCCTGTATTGAAATCGGCCTCGCTATCGAAGCCAGATGTGGGTACATCCTCGCCCCTTACTACCGTGCACGATGCATTGTTCACCGTCTCTATCGAATCGAGATAGAGCGTTCCGTTCACTACTACATATTCGGGGTTATCTTTTTTGCAGGCGGCAAGTGTGGCGATGCACAGCAATGCTATGGCGATATACTTCATACAGCGGGATGTTTACGCTACTAAAGTTACTGGATAGGCTTTAGAATAATGTCACCGGTATCGTATTTGTCTTGCTGGCGTGCGAGGTAAAACGTATCGTTGGTATATGGGGCATTGGGGGCTATTACTACCATGCTATTCTTAGCCCTGCGCATCTTAAAATTGAAATGACCTGCGGTATCGGTAAGGAAGCCTGCAACGTATGCGGTAATATTATCCTCGGCACTGGTGCGGTATACATTGCAGCTCATGTTGCTAAGGTTTTTATAACTACCTGCCGAATCGATAATGATACGGCCGCTTACGAAAACGTATTTGTCTTCTTTACGGCAGCTTTCCATAAAAAATACAGTAGCCAGTACAGATAGGAGGATGAGCAGGTATTTCATTCGTTTGATTTGTGTTTGTTGTATAACGTGCTACATGCTAACATATTGCCTATGCCTCTTCATCAAAATATATCTTGTAGTAGCTTTTGCCTACCTGTGCGTCGTAGCCTTTTTCTATCAGGCTCTTATCGCCATGTATGTATACGTGAAAGTTCTTGTCCAGCTTCAGTACGCTTTTAAATACGCGCGCCTGTCGCTTCACCGCAGGTGCCGATATATCGAAGCTGTCGGGTATCTCCAGGTCGCGGTCTTCGGCATACGACTCGCCAAAGTTGCGGAAGGCTTTTACCAGCCCCGTATCGCCACCCAGCACATGCTTTTCAAATTGTTTTTTATCAAACGATTCATTTACCTGGAAGTATTCCACCGATTTGTTCAGCAGGTCTATCTGCTCGGTACGCTCCATCTCAAACTCCTGCGGTATCTGCTTGGTGATGAACTGCCTCGTCATACCGAGGAACTCTTTGGTGTTCTGATATTCATCGGCCTGGGGTACTATGCTCAGGAAGGTATCCCGCCAGAAGGCGGCTTCCTCGCCACGGTTGGCATCCCATAGCAGCACATCAAAACCCTCTTCTGCTTTGCTTGCCAGGACCAGTGCCGCTTTGTCAAACTTACTCAGCTCTGTGCCTTTGTGTAGCTGCATCTCCAGCTCACCACTATCGTTGCTTAGGTTCACGAAGTTGGTCTTGCTTTCTATTTTGTAGATGCCAATGGCTGGCATATACGCGCCATCTATCAGGCAGTTCTCGAAATAACAGATGTATAGCTCGCCGTCCTTTACCTTAGGGTGGGTGCTGGCTTCGTACAGGTGTTTGGCTATGTTTACGCTTTGCTTATGGAAGTCTTTCTCTTCGGCGAGTGCCTGCAGGCAATAGTTGTACACTTCGTTATAGTCGAGCGAGGAGAGGTGGTGAAATTTATAGCGCTCCTGCTGCTGTGCCATCTTCTCGGTAAAGGCCTGTGCTATGGTAGCCGCCGATACACCTTGCAGGGGCAGTGGCTTTTTGGATGTATGCAACTCGCCGCCATTGCCTTTGTTGCCTACTATGTGTGCCGATAATTTTACTAAACGCGCTCCGCTGAAATCTAACATTTGCTATGTGGTTGAGACAGCAAATATAGCAATGCGCCCAGTGCTATTTGCCCGCCAGTGCCAGCATTTTATGCACAGTGTTCAGGTTGCGGCCGGTGCCCTGCTGCTTGAAGTGTTTTTCCAGCATCATATTGGTGAAGATGCTTTTGGGTGCGGTCTTATCCACAAAAGTATATACCTCGCGGCCTGATACTGCAAACTGGTCTACTGCGGTGGATTTGTCGATGAGGGCTTTTACTAATGCTTTATCGGGCGTTGTGCGCAGGAAGGTGATGTAGAGGGTGTGGTTTTCTTTGGCAGGGTAGGGGTTGTTATCGGCGATAGCCTGCAACTCCTCTGTGGTGCGGATGAAGGCTTCCATATCATGCCCCAGTGCTTTGGCGAGGTGCTTTTCTATTTTGGCTGCCAGCTTATCGGTGTCGGTCCCTTTCGCATCCAGTATCACGTTGCCGCTCTGTATATAGGTCTTTACATTGCTGATGCCGGGAATGGCCTCGAGCATGGTGCGCAGGTCCTGCATTTTGATGACACGTGAGCCGCTTACGTTTATAGCGCGGAGGAAGAGGATGTGCTGCATTGGTGTAAAGTTAATTGTTGTCATGCTGAGTGCAACGAAGCATCTGTTTGTCAGAATTGCTGAAGCTGCATAATTCCAATGTGTTTACCTGCATTGCATAGCTGCTATCATTGAGCTTCTTACCGATATTAGGCAGATGCTTCGTTGCACTCAGCATGACTATGTTATTCGCTCGCAATGACGGGTGTTCTTATGCTTTTCCATACTCACCCGCCAGCCATTGTTTAAAATCGGCGCTGCGTTCGGAGCTGACTACGGGTTGTTCTTTTACGGTTGGTTTCAGTGTTACTATCACACGGGCTTTGCTGTAGGTCTTCATTTCGTCGATGGCCTTCAGGCATATCAGGTATTGCCTGTTGATGCGGAAGAAATGCTCCGGGTCGAGCATGGTTTCCAGCGCATCCAGGTTATAGTCCATAGGGTAGGTGCGGCCTTCGTGCGTGCGTGCGTAGGTGGCTTTGTTTTCGCTATAGCAATAGGCGATATCTTCAACCGCCAGCGTTTTGATGTGCTCGCCAAAGCGTATCACAAAACGCTTTTTAAAGTCTTGCTGCAGCATACTGTTCACCAGTGTATCACCCTGCTTGCTGAACATAGCTTTGTATTCATCGAGCTTGCCCAGCGATTCCTTCAGTTCTTCTTTCTTCACCGGCTTCAGCAGGTAGCCTATACTATTGGTCTTGAACGCCTCTATGGCATACTGGTCGAAAGCGGTAGTGAAGATAAGCGGGCAGGATACCTTCACCATCTTCAGCAGGTCGAAGGCAGAACCATCGGCCAGGTGAATATCGAGAAACATCAGATCGGGCTGCGAGTTTTGCTCCAGCCACTCTCTTGCAGCCTGCACGCTATCGTGGTGTGCTACTATGTTGGCACCGGGTATGGTTTCTTCAATAAGTTTTTGCAGGCGCTTGTATGCCGGCATTTCGTCTTCGATGATCACTATGTTCATAACAAAGGTAGTGTTACGGTGTAGTCATTATTTACTACACCAAAGGTTATACTTTTTTTAGTAAGCAGGCTATATCTTTTCTTAATATTTATCAGCCCCAGCCCCGCACCTTTCTCTTTACTCATCTTGGGTTGCAGCGGGTTGGATATGGTTATGGTATCTTCATCGGCACTGATGGTAATGGTGAGCGGGGTGCGCATGGATACTATATTGTGCTTAATGGCGTTTTCTACCAGCAGTTGCAATGCCAGCGGCACTATGCGTTTGCTGGTCATAAGGCGGGTTGGGATCTCTGTTACCAGCTTCAGCGCAGGGCCAAAGCGGCTCTGCTGTATGTACATATAGTTTTCCAGTATCTCCCATTCTTCGGCCAGCAGTATGGTGTCCTTATCGCGGAAGGAGAGCATGTTGCGGTACAGATCGGCCAGTTGCGATGTGTAGCGCATTGCCGTCTCGGCATCTTCATCTATAAGTGCGGTAAGCGTGTTGAGGCTGTTGAACAGGAAGTGGGGGTTCACCTGGCTTTTTAGATGCTCGTACTCAAACATCATACGCTCGCGCTGCAGCATAGATAGTTTGCGCAGGTTGCCCTCGCGCCAGTGCACATAGCCCCAAACCATACCTGTAATGGCTGCTAGTATGATGAGTATAAACCACCAGTGTTTCCAGAAAGGGCGGTTGATGGTGAAGCTGTATACGGATTCTCCCTTGTCGCTAAAGGTATTGTTGAGCGAGGCCTGCACGCGGAAAGTATAATCGCCATCGCTTAGCTGCGGAAAGGTAACGGCCTCGTCATTGGTAATGATCCAGCTATCGCTATAGCCCTCGAGCTTGTAGCGGTAGTGCAGCCTGTCGGGGTTGGCAAAGTTGATGCCTTCGTAGTAGAATGTGATATGGTTTTGATCGGAGCTGAACTCGCTGGTTCCAAAGGGTACGTTTTTGAACAGCACGCCTATATTGTTGATATTGACAAACGGGCGGATGTCATAGTCGGCATAAATGTTTTTAAACACAGCTATGCTGCCCTGCACGGGTAAGTATATATTGCCGGCAAGGTCGTTGGCATATAGCTTCAGTACAGATGACAGGCTATCGGTAAAGAAAGCGGGTAGCTTGTAGTTGCGGAACTGGCCGCTTTGCGGATACCATACATCCAGCCCTTTGCTGTGCACCACCGCCACCTGCCCTGTAGCATTGGCGGCAATGGTGGATATATTGATGTCGAGCAGGCCTTGTGTTTTAGTGAGCTGCTGCCATATCTTTTCTTTCTCGGAGTAGCGGTATACACCATCGCCCAGGGTGCTGGCCCATATATTGCCCAGCCCATCCTCCGTCAAGCTATACACCACCTTGCTTCTCATGCCTTGTGCAGGTGTCCACTTTACGTAGTTGGCCCCATCATACATACACACGCCTGCCCCGTCCGTAGCCATCCACATGCGGCCTTTACGGTCGGGGTATAGCTGGTATATATAATCGCTGCCTATGCCGGAGTGTTTGTTGTGCTTGCGCAGCAGTGTTATCTGCCCGGTATATGTGCCCGGGTACGATAGCTCGAGCACCCCGTTGAGGCCCGATACCCAAAGCCTGTCGTAAGTGCCGGCAATATCCAGCACGTTTTCGGTAGCCAGCGAGGGGATGCTGGTTACATTACGGAGTTGTCCGTTCTCATCGCGGTACCAAAGGCCTTTGCCCAAGCAGCCTATCCATACACGGCCCTGTTCATCGGCATGCAGGCTGGTGATATCTGCAGGCAGGGTATGTACGAGTGCCGGGTGTAATGGCTCTATGCCGGTATAGTTTGCAGGGAAGGTGTATAGCTTGTTTTTCTGTGCCAGCCATAGCTTGTTGTACTTATCGCAGGTCATTGCGGTAGCCTGTGACAGGCTATATGTGCCATCCATCGGCAGCATATCCATATACTCGGCAGGAAACATCGTAGCGCCCCGCTGGGTGCCGCACCACAGCATGCCCGACGGGCCACAGACAAAGCTGCGTATATCTCTGCCGGGCATATAATGCGGGCGTATGCCCATGCGCTGGTTGCTATACATTTTCACCTCCAGCATATAGCCTTTGTCAGTAGCAACCCATGCTTTTCTATCCGTAAGTACCACTACCTCGTTCACCTGCCCCCAGCTCCAGGGCTTGTCGTATTGCGGGGTTGTAATAGTGTGCGTAGCAATATCGAACACGGCAAGTCCGCCCTGATGTGTGCCGGCAAGATAGGTGCTTGTGCCGGGTACATGATCAAGCGTTCGAACGATATTGTCGGGCAGGCCATCGGCAGTAGTATATTGCCTGATAACCGGCTTGCCTTTATTGAATTTGATGGTATTGATGCCTTTGTCGGTAGCGGCAATAATCGTGTTGTTGGGCGCCTCTAATACTTTATACACAAAATTATCGGACAGCCCTGCACCGGTATTAAATGCCAGCCCGTTGTTGTTGACAATGCCATAAAAACCCTGTTCGGTAGTTGTGACCCAAACGATATTGCTGTTGCTTGAAGATATAGAGGTGATGGCAGAAGCCGGCTGCGCATTGTGTATGACAGACCGTATTATAATGCCATTAAGCTCGTGCCCGATAGAGCCATCGGAAAAGCCTACCCACAGCCTGCCGTTTGCAATGTGTATAGCAGTAGCGGGCTTGGCTATGCTGTCGGGCATCAGGGTATAACTACGGCCATTGAAACGATATACGCCTCCATCTGTAGCCAGCCAGGTATAGCCCAGCTCATCCTGCGTCATATCGTTCACCTTTACGGGTGTGTTGGTTTCGTTTAACCATACATCCCTCGTAAACCTGGATTGCCCGTAGGCAGCCAGGTTGTGCAGCAGCAACAGGAGGAAGAGTATATGCAGGCGCAACCTCATTGCTTAGGCACCAGCTTTAGGTTTACAGATATATTGATGTCTTGCGCCAGCTTATCATACACAACCCGGGGTATTTTTATCTTATGGTCGGCTAGCGATACAATAAAGTCGGAGCGTATGGAGATCATGTCCCCTTTGCAGATGATGCTTGCATTGATAATACGCTCCTGCCCAATGCCATGTATGGTTAGTTTGCCCTTTGAGCGGATGGTATATACGCCATCATTAGTGAAATCAATATCTTCTATGATCTTGCCCTGGTAAACAGCCTGAGGGTATATGCTGCTCTCCATGTAGTTCTCATTAAAATGCTCGCGTTGCAGCGGACTGTTAAAGCCCATAAAACTGATGATATTGATCCTGAATGCAAAGATTTTCTTTTTTGCATCAAATATGCCGGTTATTTTATCGGAAGATGCCTTAATCAGCTCCTGAGGTGCATCAGAATGAAAACTTATATTTCCTGATTCTACTACGTAAACAGGTTGCGCAGTAACGCATAAAGAATGATATAACAGGAAAAGAGTAAACAGACAAGTAAACCGCATAACACTATAAAAATAAAAACATTATATCGAGATTGTGAGCCAATAGTTTACAAAACGGGAATATTGGCAGACGGCATATATTTGTTAAAATACCATGCTCAAACCTATTAATGAGGGTTTGGCACAAGGCTTGATATTATAGGGTTTAGATGAAACAATTATTGTTTTTGTTGATATGGTTGGTGCCGGGTAGTGCATGTTTTGCCCAAACTGCCGAGCCGGATACTATGTGGATGGTACACATGGATCCCGTGTATGTGACCAGTAGCCGCAACTGGAGTAACGATACGACCCGCTACCGCTACAACCAGATGAAGTATTATGTGACCACTATACTACCCTATCTCAATAGCGCCACCAGATTATTCAGCGAGATGGATGCAAAGGTGAAAGACCCTGATGTGAGCCGGAAAGAACGGAAGCAGTATGTGAAAGCAAAAGAGCATGAGCTGCGAACAAAGTTTGAAGATGAGGTATCGAAGCTAAATACTACACAGGGCATACTGCTGATAAAACTGATAGCCAGACAAACAGGGGTGAATATATATGATATGCTGGATGAATTTAAAAACCCGCTAACGGCAATTAAATGGCAAACCTGGGCCAGATTGAATGGGCATAACCTGAATAAAACATATAACCCTTTGGATGAACCTATGTTGGAGCATGTAATGGAAAGCCTAAATTATCCTTTGCCACCGTTTTACAAGTTGGAAAGGGAGATACCTAAGCCATCGTTTTGATGGTGGTGGCTTCCAGCTTCTCCATACGTTGTTCCAATACCTTTATTTGCAGTTGCATAATTGTCTGCTCGGTTTTAAAACCATGATACACACCCAGCACTGTGCCTACAGACGTAGCAGTGCACAACACCAATGTGATGATGTTGCGCATGCTAAAGTTTTTCAGGTGGCTGTCGAGAAAGTTATATTCGTGAGATGTCATGGCTTAGCGTTTGAGGAATGATCAAGTTGTTCAACGCCAAATAATTTCGATAGCCCCCAAGTGAGCATGTTGATACCGGAGAACCATTTGACGAGTATTGCTTTAGTAGATTCATCAATTCCTGGATAATCAGAGATCATAAAACTCCCGAATGATAATAGAAGGAAGATGATGCGAAATGTATAAGTAGCCCACGTAGGAGTTGTATTGCCAATTTGCGATATGCCAAATTTTGTGATAGGTTTCATTGGATAGAAAGATTTATTGTGCAAGAGCGAGTTTATAAGCGGCGCCATCTATTTCAACTTCAATATATTTATCAGTCACAAGTGTGACAGAGGCATCTACTTTTTTTCCAAGTTTCCAGGCACCTGCACCGTTTGCTGATGGCTGATTTGTAGTGATTGTTCCATCGATTTTTGTGTTGTTACCCACCCGCAGTTTATAAGACACGTCCGGAGCAATACCAATACCTGTGTTACCATTGAATTGGTTGGTAGCATTAGCCCCTTCCTGCACAAATCCCCGGCCTGTATTATTGCCAGCTCTAAAGGCCGTAATGCTACCTGATGCAATAGAATTCACCGTTGGGTTAAAAACAAAGCCTTCTATAGAGCCTGCGTATGTGCCTGATGCAACAATGGTTGGACTAAACCTGTAACCAAAAAAATAGTTGTTGCCTGATGATGGGGTGTAATTAACATTTCCATTGTTTACAAAGTCTATGACACCAGTACTGCCACTTGTAGGGTTAAAACTGTATCCTGTGATGTATTGCGTATGTGTGATTGGAAGTATTGTTCCTGTATTAGAAGAAGCATGACCACCCATTATAATTGGAGAGCCTGTATATGTAACATTTTGTATGCTTAAAATATTGCTGGAAAGCGTCAATACGTTTGCTAGATATCCAATACCCCCACTTACACCATACTCGCCAAATTGAATACCTGCAGCATTGGTTGAATAACCACCTCCTCTACCAATATAAAATTGTATTTTGCCCGTAGATTGATCATTGTCTAAAGACATTACATATTCTTGTGCCACACTTGAATTGCCAATTGTCCATGTGCCATTGGTGGCGATGCCTCCTCTGATAGCATTGTTAGTGATAAAGGATATAGGTTGGTTCGTTTTTGTGCCGAAACTATCTGGTACTGTTGTATTGTCGCCCCCCATGCTGTGTTTTCGGTTCCATGTAGCCTTTTCAGTATCAGTTACAAGTCTGTAGCTAGCAGACTGATTGATATTTGATGGTGTGCTGGCGAAGTATCGAGTAGCCCAGGTTACGCTGTCAGGTTTGTATCCATGTGTTGCGATGAGGCTTTTTATGAGATTAGTGTCTTTATAACTCATATACCGTGTACGTTTGTTGCCATCAAAATGGAACAGCACACTGTCTTTCAGATCATAAACGAATAAAGCACGCTTGTTGGTATGAATACTATCGAGCACAACTTTGGGTAAGATCAGTCCTTTGTTTGTTGTGTCTTTGCCGATGTCTATCCATGCAGAACTGTCTGAAAATGTCCTGTCATTCTTTCCAATCGCAAGTGACCCGGAAATATAATATCTGTTCATTATTACACCGGTCTGTGCGATGCTTGTTAGAGATGTGAATAAGGCGATAATTAATAATATTTTCTTCATGAGGATGATTTACTTGAAATAGAGTATTGTTATTTTTTGTTCGGCAATAAGTGGTGTGCTAAAGCTTATTGTGCCATTGATGGATGTGAAATTGTATTCATCTAAGCCGGCGCCTTCTTGCCATAATGCACCTTCAACAAACACCACTACTTGCTTGGCGTTGATTAATGCCGTGTATGTTAAGGTTGTTTGCCCTTCTGTTGCCAAGTGTTGAAGTTTACCTGTTGTGATATCCGTGTCACTATCAGAGAGGTTATGTTCAACACCATTCAGAAATGGTATGGTAAGCATTGCATAGTACGAGTCGTTGAATATTGTGTTATTAGGCTTGTAAAGCCTGAAGGTGTATGAGTAATGCTCGTTCAGGCCGATATGTACAACTATTGGCTGACCTGCGGTGCATTGAAACTGGGTGTATTGGTATGCACCGTTGAAGCTGGACATGAAAGCCCATGTTCCTGTAGTGTCGGCTGTAAGCGGTAATACTGCTGCATCACTGCAAACAGGTACTTCGCCCAGGCCTATGTAGTGGTTGTTACAATTCATGATAGGATTTAGTTACAAGGATTGTTGATGCAATTGGATGGTGTAAATAATGTTGTTGCTTTTATGGTAATGCGTACAATGGTCTCGTTTTTTAGTCTTTGAAGTATAGCCAGCTGTTGTTCGTTTCTAGGTAATTCGGCCATGATCACTTTGCTGCTTTCAACAAGACTGGATGTCGGTTGTGCATTCATGCCTTCGTACATCATTAAGGTGTTTCTCAGGTTTTCGACCATAGTATAGGCGCAGGCTTTATCAGCCATAGCTACTAATTGTATCGTCGCTATATCAAGAAATGATAGTCGGCCACTACCGCTGTCTGCCAGGCGTTCAGCCTGTAATGCTTCGTGTTGTATAGTGTCTTCGTGACGCAGATAGAAATAGTTGCCCAAGCTATCATTAGGCAGTACTGCAATAAGCTCTTGTTCCGTTCTTGCATATATAGCATTGCGCAATTCATCTCTATACGCATTGGCAAAACCTTTGTGAAAAATGGCATTCTTGCTGAGTATGAATTCTTTCAGATTTTCAAAGTGTTGGGGTAGCATAGGGTCTATTTTTTAGAGAAAGTTTTTCTTGTCAGTTTCGGTTTGGGCTTAGATTGTTTAGGCTTCTGTATGCTCTTTGCCGTTGTGGATTTGTATTGCTCATTCATCTGTAAGAGATACATGGCATATTCTTCCATAGTCATATCTATTCTGCTTTATGTAGTTTGGATATGAAATGCAAGCTGAGATTTGTGCCTACACTTACGTATACCAGGTACCATACGATATTGATTACAATACTTGCTGCTGCATTATTTACAGAACTGGTTATCCATTCACCAATGGCTGCATTCATCGTCAATACATAGCCCCAATAACAGATGAATGTTATAGCATGGCTGAAGCATAGCTCACAATAACCTCCGGCTTTTACAAGGAAATCTTTGCCTTGCCTGTCCCATTGTTGCAATCGGGTTTGCCAATTTAATAGTGTATCCAGCCATTGGCCTTGTTGTATGCTGATGAAGAGTATCCTTGCCAGGCAAGCATTGGCCAATAAGGCCAATATGGTGTATAAAAGAAATGTTATCATAAGTTAACCACCCATTGTATGCCATTGCAGTGCAGGCAGTCGTCTTTATACTGCTTCAGCAAGCCAGGCATCGCGTTTATAAATATTTTCCATTTTTCACGGTATTGGTTTTCTACATCGGTGAGGTATTGCTGCGTTTCCTCACGACCATATATCACCCAATTATTCATGCGGTTGCTGCGCAGGTGTTCCTCCATCAGCAGTACACGGGCTTTTAACCAGACTATCTCGCCGATGTATGTTTTGGCCATATCGCATAACAGCTGCTCATAGTCGCACTCGCAACTGAACTCCAGCGCTATGCCAAAGCCTTCCTTACCACTTATCTCTTTATCATCGTACCAGCCTTTGGTATAGCCGCAATTGTTGGGCATAGTGCCATTACAACCTGTGAAGCAGGTGAGGTAAGCACTCGCCATTGGTATAGCTGTGCCATCCAGTAACACGCGGGCAAAACTCCCTTTCACTTCATAGTTGATGTTGAAACTATTCAGCTCATTGGCTATCAGGTCTATGTTGTAGGTAGATACAATGCCACCGGCATGGTCGTCGTAGATCTTTAGTGTTGCATTGGTGGCATTCGCAAGTGGGTATAGCTTTACGGTATGTATGCGTAGCTTTTTCAAGTTGCCACGTATGCGCGTATTCTTATACAGAGTTATGCCACGTTCTTTTGACTCTGCCGGGAATGTGATCGCTGGCTTGAATTCACCTGTTGTGTATCGTTTGGCTGTAAGCTCCGGTATCACGTGGTTGGCTGCCAGCGCGCTCATCAGGTCGTTGCGCACCAGTATATGTGCTTGTGCTGCTTTTTGCCTGGCCAGGTTCAACCCTGTTACATATTCCTCGTTAGCAATATGTGCCAGGTTGAGTATGGATATCTCCGGTGCGTCCATCAGGTCAAGACCCGATAAACTTTCCGGTGTTTCGCCACCGCAGGTATCGCGTACCGATATGATATTGCATAGTTGGTTCATGATGATTATTCTTTATTGTCCATCAAGAGAATAAAAGCCCCCGCGCTACCATGCGGGGTGCTTTTATGGTGATAGGAACGGTTTAAGGGGTGGCTGTGAAGGAAATATTGGTAGCATCGTTGATTTGTCCTGTCATGCCGCTGTAGCCTGTATAGCGCAGCTTAGTGCCGGTTATGCTGAACACATAGCCATTTGTACTATCGTTAAACAGGTTGCGCAACTCTATGATATTGGCGACTGTTACATTAGGGTATAATGTTTGGCCTGCGATCTCCAGTTTGTGTATATACAGTGGATAGCTTACTACACTATCGGTATCCCAATCGTAAGTGTCGCTTTCCGCTGGCTCCAGTGGTTCACCACCTGAAGGGCATTCGTAGGCTACCGGCGCACAAGTGGTAAAATGGTAGATGCCGTTTACGCCAGGTATGTTGCATACGGTTGAAGGGAGGAAGAAGATATCCCATTCCAGCTTCCATTGAAATGTCCAGCGGTAGTTGCATTTATCATAGTTGATGTTCAGGTCCCACAGCAGGCCAGTCAACGGGTCGGCCAATACACCTTCCACATAGTCGGTGCCACCACGTTGGTAGATGTCATCAATAGCATCTACATTCTGCAAGTCGGTGGCGAAGATGCCTGCATTGCGGTTGAAGCTTACAAACTTCAGCGCCTGAGGGTCGAAGCCCAGTATGTGCTCTGTAGTGGTATCGCCAAAGGCATCGTTGATCAGGCTGTCGTAGTATACATTGGCGCGGCTCAGGCTTTTTACATTCTGGCCATCATCGTTCATGCCGCCTGCTTCTACTGCCTTGCGCCAGTGAAACACATCGGTACCGCCTACGATAAAAGGATCAGAGAAACCGCTATCGCGGTAGATGCGTTCGATCTCCCAAAGGCCCATAGGGTTCATCACGCCATTGGTCTTATCCATAAATGGCAGCATACGTTTCTCTGTGCCGTCGGGCAGCAAGCCCGCATTGGCAGTCAAAAGTTCCGCTACCTCAACCGCCAGCTTCCGGCGTACCGCCGGTAATGCTGCGTTGATGGCTGCTTTTGCATGATCGCTGAAGGTATATGCGCCATCTACATAGCGCACATCATCGCGGTTCAGTTGGTAAACAGCTGATGCTGTTTTCTTACTTACTTCAAAGAAAACCTGCTTTGGCTCTACTACCGTGCCAGCGTTGCAGATGTTCTCATCGCCCACACCGTTGTCGGTGCAGATAGGTGCGTAGTAGTTTATTTTCAGCTGGCGTTTTTTGCCTGCTTCCGATTGCAGGTCGCTTTCGGTGATAGTGGTGTTATAGTCGCGCGCGGCAAGGAGTGCGGCCAATACCTCGTACGGCCTGCCTTGCTTTGCGTATTGCAGCACGCTTTTTTGCGTGGCCTGCATAGCATTTTTAAAGCTCATGCTTTATATAGTAATTTGAATACAGTAAAGAATAATAAGAATGCTCGCTTATAGGCGTAGCCTGCCTGATAACAGCTTTTAGGATACGGGCTGCCAACCGTGTACTTTTCATTGGCTCATGGCCAACTTGTTGAACTACTCACCCGCCCATGCAGCTATTGCTTCCATAGAGCCGGGTGTTTTGTCTTCGCCCATATTGATGATGCCTGCGGTGTATTGCCCCTGTTGTCCTGCCTTTACATCAGCGGGTTTTACATGCCTCATGTCGTTCACTAATATGCCGGCACGGGTAGCCCATGCCTGTGCGAATGTCTCGTCGGTAAGGGGCTGGCTGTTTGCATCCAGCACAGGCTTACCTTCTTTATAAAATTCAAGTATTTGTTTTTCTTCGTTGTAGCGCAGCTCGTAGGCCGCATTCATTTTGTATTGCAGCATCTCCGCCTGCTCGGCTATATCGCCACCTTTGCGTGGCATACGCTCCAGCAGTGTTTTACAGCGTGTAGCTACGTCGCGTTGCGTATATCGCGCACGCTCCGTTGCCAGTTGTTGTTCGTAAGTATCTTTAAGCAGCGTGAAGTTCTTCTCGTGTTCCAGTATAGCTTGCTCCATAGCCGTGCGTGCGGCTTCCGATGTTGCTGTATATCCTTCATCAAGTTCTGCTTTGCAGCGTGCCAATACCTGCTCTATGGTCATATCCTCCAGCTCGCGCTTATGCACGTTGAACACACGCTGCGCTGCACTACGTAATGCACCCAAATAGCGGCCTGTAAAGCCAGCTTCAAGTGTGGGTTTCAATTGCTGCTCAAGGGTGGGGCGTATGGCGCTGCCAATGCTTTCGCCTATATTGTCTATCACCAGGTCAAGGTTGGCATCTACATCAGCTTCCTGCTCATTTGCCACAACTACTGCACCGCCTTGTAATGCGCTGAGTAATCTGTTTACTTGTTCTATTGAGATCTTCATACGATAGGGTGTTATAGGTTTTTATTGAACTTTTTTTTTGACACTGAATTTGGTTTCGTTGCTGTAGAAGCGTTTGTAGGTCTTCTCAGGATAGAAGAAGCCACTGCCTGTTATCTCCTCTCCATTAGTATCCAGTGCTACTATCAGCACATGGCCTGCGGGTATCTCTACTTCGGGTAGCTGTGCTTTAGGCGAAGAGGTTTCGCTAATGCTGATGGGCGCAATGGTAACAGGCGGCGCTGTGGCCTCCGCTACCGGAGGTTGTGTTTTCTTTTGCTTTGCCATAGTATGTGGTTTATAGTAGTTTGTAGGTGTTGGGGTATGCTGCCGACAGCCGCGTGGCGGCTTTGTAGCTCATGGTCACTATCAGTCCTGTTCGCAGGTTGTGCAGGCGGGCTATTTTGGGGGTGGTCTTTGCTGTTTGCCTGTCGGCTTCTTGCGGGATAACTGTAACGCTCACCGGCTCTATTACGGTATGTGTATTGCTTTGTGCGGCAACTAGCCTTGCATACGCTTTTTTGCTTAAGCCCAGATCCAGCAGGGCATCGGGCGATGCGCCCGGGTGCTTGCGTATAAGGGCTGCGTCTTTGGGTGAAAACTTTTTAGTTTCCATGAGTTGATAGGGTGATTAGGTTTCATGTCAAAAGTACAACTTTATTTTATAATAGCAAAAATTGTTTAAAAATATTTTTTGTTGTTTTTAATGAGGTGATTTTCATTGTTCATATTGGTGTTTTTTTTAACGTTTGTTGGCTGGTGTGTACGCCGTAATTTTCTATAACTTTACCGTTATGAGAATGCTATTGACCTTGTTGATGCTTACGGCGGCTACCGCTGCCAACGCACAATCCTATCAACTGATACGCGATACTACCAAGCCTATACCCAAGGCCGAGATGCCTATGGTGGATGTGAAGCCGAAATTTAAAGGCAACATTGGCGACTACCTGGCCAAGAACGTGAAAGTGATGCCTGATAAAGGCAAGAAACAGATAGTAATGGAGTTTCTGGTGGATACCGTAGGTAAGGTGTACAATGTAGAGGTGAAGGGCAAGAAGCCTACTGATAAGCATACCGCATTTGAGAAAGAAATGATACGTGTGATAAAGGCAATGCCTGCCTGGATACCCGGTGAGCGTGCAGGTAAGATTGTGCCTGTTAAATATTCTCTGCCCGTAAATCTTTAATCATTACCCTACTGCCTAAAAAGGATAAGCGGCCTGGAAAGGCCGCATTTTTACATGCATTAATCTGTTATGGTCGCGTGTTATCCCTCCTCTTCAATTTCCCGTATCCGCTCCACCGCCATATTCAGGTTGGTTTCGTTGTTGGCCAAAATGGCCAGGCCTGCAGGAAATACGAACAGCAAAAGTACCCTGCTGCCGTTTATATAAGGCTCGTATGAGCGGCTCATCGCCGCATAGTCTTTTCCTTGCTTATAAGCTTCCTTGTCTATTATGTGCACATTGTGTGTTACTGCGGCGGCTATCACTTCTGATAGCTCCGTGCCGGGAAACACAATTACAACTGCAAACTGCATTGGGGTCATGGCCGTTTCTGTTGAATACAAAGATACGCATGAATTGATGCATTTAAACATACAAAAACGATGATGCTGGTCACCCGTACAGGTTTTAACAGTATCTAAGGGCTTGCAGGCTTAATTGAGGCTGCTGCCTTGCACAAACTGCATATTTCGCTGGTGCTGCAACTCATCAATTATCAGCGCAGTATCGGCCATTAGCAGCCACTGCGAGCCTTTAGCTGCTATCAGTTCATCCAATATCTGCGGCAGGCTCAGCGACCACGCCATATCGTCTTGTGTAATAGCGCCTGCGGCCTTCAGCGACGCTATTTCCACCGCACTCATAGTGCTGAGGATGTCCATCGCGGTTATCAGCTGGGCTTTCTTTTTCATCAGCTCATCACCATTATATTGCTTGTCTACAAAATCAACCGCCATGCGCTGGCGTATGAAAATAGGCAATGCAGCATTTTTGCTTTCGTTGTATTCTTGCAGTAGATCTGCTGATGTTTTTATCTGGAACTGTGATGGTTTTACTATGCGGAACGGGTATTGCGCCGGCGATACTTCGCCGCCTACAGACTGTGCATGGCGGTAGGCTATTATATCGCTCAGGCTATCATACACCAGTTTGTCGAAGATGTGGTTGGATATGTTGCTGATGAACTTATATAGTCGCTCCTGGTCAATAGCTTTGGCTACACCGCTTTGCGCTTCATCGGTCTGGCGCAGGTGCAGGGCATCCAGTATCAGCTCCATGATCTGCCTGCATACATCGCGGTGGTGGCTGTTGATGCTCACATCGGGGTTGATGATCTGCAACGGGCTGCCCTCGTTCAGCCTGTCGATAGGTACTATCATACGCTGGCCGGGGTTGCGGCTCACTTGCCCGCTGCCATCGCAGGTGCGGCAGTTTACCAGCTCCAGACCTCCGGTGCAGGTAGCGCATTCCTGCTGCACTTGTCCGTGGCCGTTACATTCATTGCACTGCGTGCTGGCCTCTACTATATATGGGTGCGATGCTTCTTTATCCACCAACTGCGCAGCGCTGTAGCTGCTCACGAAATCATCAGCGGCAGCTTTTGCTTTGCCGTAGTAGCTATCGTAGTAACCTTGGGTATTCCACTCGCCACCGGCAATACTTATAGGTAGCTTGCCCAGCATGTGTGCGTAATAGCCATTGGTATCTTCGGTGGCTATATAGTGTTGTTTCTTCTGTGCATCGTAGCTGATACGCCAGATGGTTTGTTCATCAACCCACCAGGTATAGCCACTGCGTTTGAACACCAGATCCGTAGCTGTGAACAGCACCATGTCTTTCGTATTCACAAACCATATATCAACCTCCAGGCTATCGTTGTATTGCTCGTAAAAAGGAGCTTTGGGTATACGCAGGAATACGCCATTGGGATCTTCGGCCATATTGCGGAAGCCGATGTTGGCGAAGTAGCCTGCTATATCGTAGCCCGAAAAATTATTGCCCCATATATAGCTATTGTCAGCAGCATCGCTGGCTTCTATAGTATAGTTGGCATCCTGAAAGATGGCCCCGGTAACGATCTCCGTTATCTGTCCGAAAGGGGCTTTGGTAAGCGGCCTGTACTGGCTGAAGCGCCAGTTTCGTGTCGCCTCGCTTTCGCGCGGGTGGCGGCTGAGTAGATAATTATCGAACAGTAGCTGGTATTCGTTGCCAAAGTAGCCGGTAGGGGTTATAGTGCGGCCTGTCTGCACATCGCGAAAGCGCGGGCATGCGCCGGTAGTGTGCAGGCTGATGCCATAGTATACGTCGCGCCAGCGTTGCAGCATATCGGTATGTGCGGGGTTCAGTTTGGCTTTCTTGTTCAGCAGTGCTAATACCTGTGTGAGTTGCATAGATTTAGTTTATTAGTTTGATTAGCCGGTCAGCAGATGTTTGCTGATAGTGTTGGGTTATAGGTGTGTTGATGCCATTTGTATGGCGGTGTCAGCTAATCAGCATATCTGCCAACCAGCTAATCATGTTTTAGATAGTGAAGTCGCAGCCGGAAGCATCCAGCGCAGGTACATTGAAATCCAATGGATCGCCTTTAAAGTCGAGCTGGCCTTTTTTGATCTCCAGGATGTAAGAGTTGCCACCACTGCCTTGCCTTTCGTAAGACAGAAATACATCGAACGATGCAGCCATAGGCTTACCGTTCTCGTCTTTTGGTATCACGATAGTGCCATCGCAAAACACGAACATATAGCGCATCAGTGCGCGCTTGGTACGTTTGTCTTTCCAGAAATCATAATCGAAGAACGGATTGGCAGGTACTGGTGTTTCGCCTGTTACAGCAGGTATCTCTACCGCTATACGATCCTGGAAGGTAACAGTGCGGTTGGTGATGATACGCTCGGCCGGGCGGCAGTCGGCTATTTGCAGCTCTTCAAACTGGGGGTCCTGAAATTCAACATTGGCCAGAGAGCTGGAGAATACAATAGATTTGGCTTCTATCAGCGGCTCCAGGTTGGCGCAGGTAAGTGGGGCGGGCAGGTCGAGGGAGCAGGCGAAGAAGCCTATCTTATCAACATTGCGGCGACGTGTCTTGAGGTCGCAGCCCGCGGTAGGATTGTCTATCAGCGTAAAGCTGGCGCAATCAGCAGGGCAAAATGCCATAGTGTAATAAAATTAGAAGGGTTTAAAAGAAAACTTGATCTGCCCTTTGTGATATAGGCGGGCTGCCTGGTAGCTGTGTTTTAATAGCCGCTATGGCTATGGTTGGCAGGAAAATTATTAGTACAAAAATACTATTATTTATTTACTAAATGAAATTTATGGTTTAGGAATCAGTTCTCCTTCCCATTGTATGGGTGTGCCGCGTTTATTGCCACAAAAGTCTATCAGGTCAAAGACCCAGAACGGTACGGGGGAACTGGAGTAGTATGCCCATTGCAGCTGTACAGTGAGTATGAAATTTGTTGCAGGCATATTGGTTAACGGATAACTCGTTTGCCATGGCGGCATGCTCATGCCGTGCCCTGACGCACCCTGCATTATTCTTACGGTTGTATTGAGTGTTGGCGGGTTTGATTGGGTGACAATGAGCTTGGCGGTAAAATGGGTGAGCGCACTATTGCTGGGGTCAACTCCGTTGAATACTATCGACTGTACATTCAGGCTAAGAGGTGTACATGGCACCGGCTCTGGTTTGGGTACTATCTGGTTGAAACAACTCTTATATTGTCCTTCGCAGAGCAGGGCGTTCACATTCACCCTCCAGTCGCTGGGCGTGGTATTGGGCGGGTATATGTAGTATGGGTTGGTGGTTACATTATAAGCTGCCCATCCTCCTCCTGCTACATCCTGGTAGCGTGCCTGTATGCCGCATGGTGGCATGGTGCCGCCCGGGGGTAATGCGTAGGCTATTTTTATACGATATGGGTTGTTGAGCTGCTCTACGGTTACATCCATACACTCAAATTCTTTCACCTCTTTGGTGAAGCTGCGCACAGGACATTGGCTGCCATCAGCATTCACTACAATGAATTCGAACTCATACGTGCCAACAGATAAGCCTGTAAGCGTGAACTGCGCATTGCTGCGGTTGGTATAGCTACTCCACGCACCCGCTGGCAGCAGCCTATGCCGCTTCTTAAAATATTGCCCGGCCGTGAGCACGGGTGTTGAAATGGTGATATCGAGATTGGGCATAGGTTAGGATATTGTGAGAGTGAGGGTGGCAAATGTGCTGTTGGCATGAAGTGCTTTCACGCTTTGCACACGGTAGTAATAGGTGCCTGCGGTAAGCCCTTCGTCATCGTAGCTGTTGGCAGTGCCTTCGTATATAGTAGTGGCTATGGTGAAGTCGGCAGTAGTAGAGCGTTGCACGCGGTAGCTATCTGCATCGGGCATATCATCCCAGCTAAGTTCGGCGGTGCCTGCCACCGGCGTGCCTGCAAAATCTGTAGGTGTGTCCAGCAGGGTGGTATCTACTTGGAAGCTGTAGGGCGCACTGCTGATCTCATTGCAGCAGTATCGTGTTATGGTGAATTCATACAGCGTATCATCCAGCAGGTTGTCTACTACCAGTGGGCTATCATACATCTGTTGTGTAAAGCTGTAGCCACCGGAGCCGTATATGCGGTATTGTACGGTGTAGTGCCAGCTGCAAACGCCTTCGGCTTCGTGGTTGGCTATGGGTATGGTTATTCTTCTTGCCATGGTTTATAGGGTGTAGGTTAAATTGGTGAGTGTTATGGTTGCACCTGCGAGGTCGGCGGCGGTTACTGTGCCATTGTAGTATATTTTACCATTGGTAGCAATTACCAGCACAGCGCCATCGGGCAGGCTATTGTTGTTGCTATTGTTAAAGATGATGTTTGTAGCAGGCCATACGCTTTGGCTGATGTAGCCTATCTGTTCCCCATTTATTACCGGCAGTTCAGCTTCAGGGTCGCCACTGTCGTAGGTGTAGTTTTCGTTCTCTACTTCTATGTTCACCACCACAGTAGCCTGCGAGCGTGTGGCATAGGTAAAGGCATCTACAGGTTCCCAATCGCCGTGTCCGGTTATGTATAGTTCTTCAGCAGGCATGTCTTCGTTGCCCAGCTCGCCCAGCGTTATAGCTGCGCAGCTGCTATCTTCCATTTCCAGTTGGCCTATGCTGGCCGGTGTGCAGGCAGGTGTTATCTGCTGGCAAAGGCTGGCGAGGCTTTCAATGCTCTGCCCGAATATCCTGTTGCCCGGTGTGGCGGTGTTTACATAAAATGATGTGGGCACATAGCCGTCGCTATACACAATAAAGCCACAACTGAAATCGCAATCATAATCCCCGGCATCTAATGGCTCTACTGCTGTTACGCCCTGCTGGCCAAGATAGTATTGCATCAGGTCTTCGCAGTGGTTACCTATGAGCTGCCTGTTTTCGCTATAGTATGCCTGAGCCTGCATAGATGGCGCTATCACAAAGCCTATGGCCTTGCTGCCCTCTGTGCTGCATTTATCGCCGCAGCCAAATATCTGCGTCACTTCGCATTCATTCAATACAGCATTCAGCTTATACAGGCCTTTGCATGTAGATGTTAGCCTGATGCTTTCGAAGAGTTTGCCGCCCAGGTATTGTACATCCTCATCAATATCCGTATAGTTGTTGATGTGTATATAGTTGCCATGTAGCTGCGCTTCTATCTCTTCCATCTTCCATGCAGGGAAATATTCGAAGCCCTCCAGATCGTATTGCTTCATGCTCTGCACCTGTTGCAGGCGGCAGTTGAGGCTGTATTCACGCTTTATTTCGCGCGGTAGCTTACGTATACTGCCGCGTATATGGCTTTTCTTCAGGTAAGCAAAATTGTTTGATGGCCCTGAGCTGCTATACTTAGTGCTCGGGTTGCCATAATACTCCCCGGTAAATTTGTCGTAGCAATCGAAGCTGGATGTAATGGTTATGTACGGATCGCCACAGGGGCTGGTAGGGTTGCTTACACCTGTTGGACTTACAGGGTCTGTACTTGGGCCGTATTCATCACCTGGCCCCGGTGCTATTACTTTAAAGAATGCGGTCTGCTCCAGGTCTACACCGGTTACAATGCTGCAACAGTCGGTAATGCAGTAGCGTTCCGTCCATTTGTCAAAAGCTACTTTGCTGCCCGAGTGCGTTACCAGCACATACAGCACAAAGCACTCATGCGCGCACATGGCCGGTGAGTAGCTATTGAGCCTTGCGTTGAAGAACCACCTGTTGTCCGGTGTTTTTGCAAAGTAGTAGGTGAAGTATGAGGTGGCATCTTCGTATACCGTAAGGCCATCGGCACTCAGCACTTTTATCTGCATGGTGTAGCTGTTGCCGGGCACTTGTGGCACTATGCCCTGCAGCATCATGTCTTGCGGCAGCATCAGCGTTTCGCAGTAGCAGGGCACATCTTTGGGCTGATTGTAGTATTGCAGCTTCGATATGTTATCTATCCAAACCATAGTTAGTTAGTTGTTTCCTTTTAGTTCTATATAAGCGCCCAGCTCGTGGGTAGGGTCATAGCTCAGGGTGATCTCTTTTATTTTTCCGATGTCGTAGTATTGCGCCGGTAGCTGCAGTTTTTGCCCCAGTACAATGTTTGCCGCATCGTTTTTTACACCCAGCTTCTCAATATCCTCACAGCACAGCGGCATCTTCAGGCTCCAGTTCTGGTTCATAGTGGGGTTGGCCTCCGGGTCGTCAATAAAGTGGAAGAGATCCCACATGGTGCCTTCGTATCCTGCTTTGAAATACATATGGTAGTTGACCAGCAGAGCAGGCTTTTGATAAAGCAAGCCTGAGAAGATATTGCGGACGGTATAGTATCCTACAGGAAAGCTACCTAACACACCACCTGAACCACGAGTGTATGTGTTGAACGCGTTGCGCCCCCACCAGGGTATTGCCGGGCTGTTATATTTGCCGCCGTGGTTGATAGGCGGTGCTGCGTAGGGTGGTGTAAGGCCCGATGCAGAGTACTGGCGCATGCATCTCGCATTAAGGTAGCTTTGGCCATCCCACAGCAGTATCTTAGGCAGGCTGGCAGTTTCTTCGTTTAGCAGCAATGCATAGTCGGCTACTTCACTTATCCTGTCCATCACGTCTTTTATCAGGTTCATAGCTGTGGTCAGAAATGTTACTGCCACCTCCGCAGCCTGTGCGGCATCTACAATATAGTCTGGTGTTATCCCATCCAGCCTGAAGCGTGTAGCACCAAACTGCATTTCTTTATCCAGTTTGCCTTGGTAGTTAGGGTTATCATCTACGTTGCCATGACTTATCATGTCATTCATGAATGCCCTCGCCTCATTGCCACACTTGTCGCTATCGTCGGTAGTGTATAAGCCTCTTGTATATGAGGGGTATTTTTGTTCATTCCACTCATAGCAAATGCCTTCCAGTAATTTATCCCGGTCGGGTGCGTCTTTACCAAAGTTGTATACCGGTGTGTCGTTTTGAAAATAGTCTTTGCGCTGAAAGTATAATATGTTGTTCACTACGCGCCATTCGGCATTGTAGATTGTTTTCAGCTCATCCAGAAAAGTATCGAGCGTATGTAAGGGGCTGTTATCTGCTATCCAAAATTCATCATTGTTGAAATCGGGCACGCGGAACGGGCTGCGCAGGTTGGCACGCCTGATGCCACGTTTTACCGGCGCATAAAAGTAGCAGGCATTGTAGTGCGGGTTGCCTACCGGCATATTGCCGCTGGATGTAAATGGTACAGCTTGTGCCGGGTTGAAGAATATTGGGGCGCTGCCGGCATCCACTTGTACACTACATTTTTTGCACACGTTCTCTATATAAGTGCGTATCAATGGCGCAGGGTGTTCGCGGCCGCAACCTGCACTTTCAATAAAGCTTTCGGTTTGTGTTGCCCTGATGTCTTCGGGATCTATATATGGTATGGTCTGCCAGTTGACAGGGCCTACACCACTACCACCAAATAACGATGCTATAGCGTTGATAATGGCAGAGATAACACCTATGATAACATTGATAACTGCGAATACACCATTCAATGCAATCGATATAGGTATCAGCAATGTATTGGTAAGTCCAAAGTTCATAGCCCCAAGTGTCCATGTAGTGAGTAGCGATGCGTTCGGCCTGATCTCGTTGCAATAGCTGAAGCGGGGATGCTGCATTCCTGTTGTAGGCTTACCATCCAGCGGAAACCAGCCCTGGTGGTTGTCGGTTATCAAAGTGCTTTTGATGCAGTTCAATACTTCGTCTTTCTGCTGCAGGTTGGCCTCAAACATGCAGTAGCTGCCCTCGCAATAGCGCAGGTCTTTGGCGCGTATGGTGTAGTTGCGGAAGTATACATCGCAGCCGGTATCGTGCAGTTCTACCTCCACAGCGTTCAATGGGGCCGATACATCGTCAATCAACCATTGTTTCAATAGCTCATAAGCTTCGCCTTCAAACACCAGCGTTCCCGATGCGCTGCGTTTCATGTTGGTAGCGCCGGGTGTGGTGGCGCCGTTTACATCGCGGTCTTGTGTCCAGGTGAGCGACAGCTTTTGCAAGTCGCCAACATCGGGAGTTACATCTATAAAGCCGTTGTAACCTCTCCACTGCCTGTTGGCGGGTAGGGGAGATGTGAATGCCTTCAGGTCTTGCGGATTGTTGCCGGCATAGTGTACCTGCTGCTGCTGGCTGTTGAACTGCTGCTGTTGTTTGATGCGTATACGTAGGTTGGCCATTATTTAAAGCGGTTGTGTTCTCTGCGAATTTGTTTTACGGTCATCAGGCTCATGCCACGCTCATCCATACGGGCATGCACGGTGGTGCCATTGGCGGCTACGGTATCGATGAGGGTATCCATTTTCTTTTCCAGCCCCTTCAGCTCTCCGCGCGATGCATAGCCACCCATGCCTTGTGTGGCAGCAGGCATATACATGGGCTTTATGCTAGGTTGCAGCATGTTGAACACTGCGCCACGGTTGATGGCTTCCAGCACTTCTTTATTGCGCTGCGTGCCAGCTGCCGTTATCACACTCTCGCCATGCGATATGCGCACCACATTGCTATCGCTGGTGCCTGTGCCCTTGCCCTGGAAGTCGACAACGCCATCTTTGAACGATCCGCTCTCCCTTGTCGCTGCGCTGATGGCTGCATAGCCCGCTACTATGGCTGCTATTACAGCGGGTACGGTTGCTATAGCACCTACGCCACTTTGCGCTGCTGCTTCAGCAACCGCTACTATGGCATTGCTCACGGCCAGCGCACTGTTGATGATGGCCTGGCGCTTGGCATATTCATCACGTTTCTTTTCGGCTGCTGCAAGGCGTTCTTCTTCTATGCGCAGGGCTTCTGTATTGCCTCGTTCTGCCAACTTGGTGGCTGCATCTACACGTTTCTGCCGTATCTCTATTTCTTTGTCCAGTGCTTTTATCTGCGCCTCGGTAATGGTTTGGTAGGCTTGCACTGCGGTATCTACTAGCGACGTATAGGCGGATATGGATTTTTCGATCTCATGCCTGCGGCGTTTTTCAGGGTCTTGTTCTTCAGCAGTATCCCCAAACATAAATTTCTCGAGGCGCGAAGGAATGCGTGGCGGCGTATAAGATGGCACTTGTACGGGTGCGGGCTTTATGCTGGATGGCGCGGGGAGGGAGTCTACTGGATATGGCTTATAATTTGCCAGTCCGATGCGCTCTATCTCTTCTTTGGGTAGTGCTTTTAATTGAGGATTAGATGCGGGTTTATTACCTGTGATGACTGTCGAACTGCCTTTTTTGGGAGTAGCTTCCTGAATATCTTTTATTAGCTCTTGAATTTTGTTGCTAAGATTCTTTTGCTGATCTGTCAGGTAGTTTTTTTCTCTCTCTAGTTTATTAAGCTTAACATCCAGAAGTGTGATGTTATATTTCTGACCTCCAGTTGCTTCCTTCGGTAAGCTAGAGTTGATACCTTGCTCGAAGCGCTTAGAAAAATTAATAGCTTCTTCTTGTCTTTCAATTTCTCGCTTTCTTTTTGCCAATGCTTCTATCTCATCTTTATATACGCTTATTGAAGCTTGTTTAATAATGGCATTTGTCAAATTCTCATATTGCTCGGCAGCTTCACCAGCATGTATGGCTTCCTGAGATAGGTTTCCAAAGTATTCAGGGTACAACCTTTGCAATTGCTCTACAGCATTTATCCGCGTTTGGTAAGATTGATTGATATTTGTAGCGGTTGTATAGAGTGTTTGTACATTCACCAGTTCACTGCTGGCCAATTCAGTACTGCGTTCTTTCAGGTTGGAGAAGGATAGTGCAATCTTCTCTGTTTCTGTAAGCGTGTTTTTTATTTTGCTGCTAAAGAAATCTAAAGCACCGCCCGATTCCAGTAGTTCTCCACCAAGGGCTGCTAACAGAGAAATAGCTATCGGTGCGAAACCCGAGAATGCGCCGAGTGCTGTTCCCAGCGTTGCAAATGCAGCGGCGGTTTCTGTGCCCCCTTTCGCGGGCTTTACTATAGCATTACCCAGGCTGTCCAGTATCGGGCTTATCTCTACTGCTTTTTTACCTACATCAGTAAGCCCTTTTTTAAATTTATCGGTATAGCTGGTCACTGTATCTTTCAACAGGTCTACACTTAACGATTTAGCTACGTCTTTTGCTATTTCAGATAGTATGCCCTTCGCCTTGCTACCACTTGCTTCTATTTGTTTTGATACAGCGTCTATCTTCCGGCTGAGCATATCGAACGCTGCGAGGTTTTTGGTGTCGTTGAGTTGCTGTTGATATGTAGCTAGGGTGGTGTTAAGCCTGTTCAGTTCTTTTATCTGCGCTATGATGACATTTGTGGCGCTTTGCAGCGCGGCATCATTTACCTCGTAGTTTATTTTGTGTATTACCTCTATTACGTCTGCCATTGGTAAGAATATGCAAGTGTGGATGGGAATTGCACTTGCAGGCGGCAGATACCTGGGTTACTTTTTTATGGAAGGGTAGCATTCCCTTGTTTATTTAAAGCAAATTTACAACAAAAAAATAATTTACAAAATTTATTTTTGATTATTATTTTAGAGGTATCAATCCATATTATGAAGAATACTTTTTTCCTGTCAATATTCTTATTGTTGTGCAGTTGTAATAGCAATAAGGATACTGCTCGGGTTAGATGCGCTAATCGCGGCGACTTATTTTACATGGGCTATACAGGTAAAGTAAAAAAGATCATCGAGACCGGAGCTGAGACAAATGAGACATGGAACTTACAGCAGTTGCCTGCGTATATAGTAACAGTATCCGAATTTGATACAGCCGGTTTTTTGGTAAACAAAACACAATCTGTAGTGATGAATGGGGATGAGCGTATTATAAGCAGCATCCATTATGGCGGCCATCATCCCAGAGTAGCTGTAGCAGATAACAATGAGGTGATAGATACCATTATGTGGGCTGGTAATACCAATACCATAAGCAAATATCATAAAACAGGCGATAGTTACAATTTGTATATGCACGCAGTTTATAACTACGACACTGCATGCATGCTGGCATCGTCTGTTGAATCCTATTATGATATCAGTGGCTTGGTAAAAAAGGATAGTTTTAATGTTGCATCGCTTACACCCCAACAGCTTTCTTTAAGGAAGCAGTATGGGCACGCATCAATTTTTTACCAAGGAAAAATGAAAATTGTTGAGAAAGATGCAACTGGTAATATTGTAAAGTTAGAGGTACCTAATGAAAATCATATCCGGAAAGTACTTCAGTATGAATATTACGAATAGGATTTTTTCTGCAGCGCAGCATCATTTACCTCGTAGTTTATTTTGTGTATTACCTCTATTACGTCTGCCATTGGTAAGAGTATGCAAGTGTACGGTGGAAAGAAGATGCACTTGCAGGCGGCAGATACCTGGATTACTTTTTTTTGAAAGGGTAGTATTCCCTTGAATGATTAAAGCAAATTTACAATAAAAAAATTATTCTGGAAATTTATTTTTCAAAATATTATTTTTATTTTTTTTAAATACGTTTTATGAATAAGATCGTTTTAATGGCTTTGTGCTCATTAATATATGTTGGCTGCAAAACAAACATTGCTGAGAATAATCCTGATAGTGAATTTAAATGTAGCACTCAGAATGCTTTGTTTTATCATGGCTATAAAGGCAAAGTAAAAAATGTCAGGCATTTTTCTGGAATGGCTAAGAAGGTAGGTAGCAGCTTTCTGCCAGATTCAAGCCAGTTTTATAATGTGTTCGAGTACAATTTTGATGAGAGTGGCAATTACATTAATCTTTTCACCTCATCCAAAAACGATGCGCCCTCGTTTCAATTGTCGGTGCTTAGCTACTCATTGCCAACATCTAGCCAGGAAATGGAAGGTGCGGATTGCAAAGAAGTAATATTCTGGCCTTCAGATTCTGTTAGAGTTTCTACAAAATTTTATAAAAATTTTGGTGCGGAGTGGATACATAGAGTTTATGATACATTGGATAAAGATTGCTTGGTGCTCAGGTCAATGACCCTAATTGGAAGGACAGCAGATTGTGATACAACATACGAAAGCGCAGAAAATGTTACAGCTACCTTTAAGGAGCGACGGAAGAAGTGGATGGCTCAAGCTTTCTTTTTTGAAGATGGAGAACTGTTAATGCATGATACGGATAAACATGGTAATATCGTAAAAGCGATTTCTAAGAAGGATGGACACCTAAACATCGATATTGTAGAGTTTGAATATTATAAATAGGCTTTTCTGCAGTGCGGCATCATTTACCTCGTAGTTTATTTTGTGTATTACCTCTATTATGTCTGCCATTGGTAAGAATATGCAAGTGTGGGCTGGAATTGCACTTGCAGGCGGCAGATGCCTGGATTACTTTTTATGAAAGGGTTAGTATTCCCTTGAATGATTAAAGCAAATTTACAACAAAAAAATTATTTAGAAAAAATATTTTAATAAATATTATTTTCAGTACATGAAGATCAAATTTCTTTTAATCGTTTTCTTCTTTTGTAGTGTCAGCATTTATTGTGGTGCTCAAAAGGCGAATTCGAAAGTTTGGCATAACGTCAGCGACGTGAGGCTAATGGGGCTTAATAATAAGGTGAAATCAGTGACGGATAGCACCTTTGCTATAAGTGGAGGCAAGACAAGTGTACATGAAGTTGAAATTTTCAATTTTGATGAACATGGATACATTCAGACAAGTAAAAAAATAAGTTTCCCTCACGGATCTACCGACGTTATTGACAAAAAATACCGACGTAGTAAGGATACTCTGTTTATAGAAAGCTACAATGCAAAAGGCGTGCTATTCAAGCTTTCTGTTCGCACAGCAGCCAAAAATGTTGATACGATGTTTATCGTAAATGAATATGTAATGAATCCATATGGTGAACTAACCACGTTATACGCAGATTGGCATATAAGCTACTCTAAGGATTATAAACTGTTTTGGGTAATGTATATACCACTAGGGGATAATGTTGAAGCTGGTTGCCTAAGTATGTACATGTATGAAGACGAAGATCACGTGACTATATTTAAGGATCTTATTGCTACGCGTATTGAAGTGGTAGTACGTGATACATACAATAACCCATTGAAGCGAAATGTTATGGATAAAGCAGGTAAATTATATGAAAGGTCAACCCATAGCTTTGAATATTATAAGTAGCAATTTCTTTACTTTAATGCATATGTGCTAGTATCGATGCCAATGGCGATCGGTGATTATTTGAATACGAGTATTACCATAGCAAGGCTGATTAAAAAAGCCCGCAAATATGATGCGGGCTTTTTAATTTATTTTATGGTCTTTAATATCTTACTGGCTATTTGGTTGCCAAAGCGTTCCATCTTTACCCCATCGGTCTCTTTGTACATAAAGGGGATGTAATTACCATCTTTATCCTTTTTGGCAGTTTTCTTGCCATCAAGAGATATAAGGTTACATTTATTATCGAGCCCGAAGGTACAGCCACTGGTACATGGCACATAGTAAAATGAGTTAAGCCCCACTACCTGGTTCTCTTTTACTTTTACGATGCGTATATCTACTTTCCAACCCCAGAATCCTTTGAAATTGCAGTTGTAGGTTTTTTGATCTCCATCTTTTTCTACCTGGTTGGTATGATACTCCTGGTAGCTAATGTTCGTTACTTCAAGCACAAGGTCAGTGTTAGTCAGCGAGTTGATCTTTGAATAGTCGATCTCTTGCGTTTGAGTCACTACCTTATCAAATATTGCCCGGTCGCGCACTATATATCCATTTATCAGGAGATTTTTCTCAATTGAGTTATAAAGCCTTGCCTTGTCATCATTGCTCAAATTGTAGAGGTCTGAGGTCACATCTGTGTTAGAAATGCCATTCCCCAAACCGGGTACGCGCATTAATATGGCAGGCCTGGGGTTTTCCTTTAAAAATTCTTTAAGTAAGGGCGTAGCAAATACTTCGTCTTTAACTTCAGGAAAGGTAATTGTAACAGTTTTGAGGGCTACTGCAACATGGCCAACGAACAAGGCCAGCACGGCAAACGCAAGTTTTTCATTTCAGGGGTGTATGTGCGCAATGATACAAAATTTTCATTGACTGCTCGGTATCCAATCATCATTCTCAAATAGTAATTTTAGTGCTTCAATTTCATCAATGCGCTACCTCAGCTCCATCCTACTATTCAGCCTGCTCACTGCTTGCGGCACAGAGCAAGCTAAACACACTGATAAAGAAGAACCACAAACAGCAGCACCGGCAATCACCTGCATGCAGCAGAGCGACTGGTTTTACGAAGGCTATAACGCCAAGCCTAAAAAAGTAGTGCGCCTCTCAACAACAGATACTACGGTTGGCTGGGATATCACCAAAGCCACCAGCTACGATGTGCAAACCAGCTACTACACGCCCGATGGCTATATCGAAAAGAAAACCGTAGCCCTATATCAAAACGGCCAACTGCTCAATGAAATCACCCATTCCATACAAGGCATCAATCCGCGTGTAGAAACTACGGTAGATAAGAAGGGCATCAAAACCATAGACAGCACCACCTGGGATGGCGATAAGCTGATGTACATCAGGCAATACCAGTTGGTAAAAGGTACGCAGCGCCCCGTTACCATTACCGCCAATACGCTGGATGAGCGCTGTATGGTAGCCAACACCCGCTTTTACAGCTACGAGTGGGAAGGAGCTGATATGGTGATGAAAGAGCGCTACGCTTACGACTACTCTCAACTGCCCGACTCGGTGCAGCAAGGCCGCCTCAAGTATGGCAATGCATACATCTACCGCGGCTACCTATACAACACCACCGAGTGGGATGCTAAAGAAAACCCGCTACAACTTATTTACGAAAACAGTAAGGGCATTACGCATATTGTGATGCAGTATGAGTATTACAATTAGCCCGCTGCACTCTTCTTCAGGCTATCGTTGTGCCATTGTATATAGGCTGCCTTTTGCCGTATGCGGTAGTAGTACATAAACACGCTGGTATTCATAAACTCCTCGGCCTGCGCTATGTTGCCCTCGCAGTATTTTAGTGCGGTATCCCAAAAACTGTCGTACCATTCATCTACACGGGTGGCTACGGGCTTTAGTGCTGCGGCTGTATCGCGTTCAGCGCCTCCGCCCTTTGGCTGAAATAGTTCGTATCGCTCAAAATATCCGATAGCCCGCTCCATGCCGGTGTGTATGGTATGCCAATGCTCAAAAAAAAAGCGTACAGGGCAGGGTCGGGTGCTATGCCCTGTGCAGCATCGCCTTTGGCAAGGGCTAGTTTGCGGCGGGTGTGGTAGTCTTCGGTAGTGTCGGGGTCTTCACCATCGGCAAAGGTGTAGATAGCGCCCATGCGCAGTGCGCAGTCTTCGTCTACAGGGTAGCGAAGGCGGTACTTCAGGTTGTTGGCCAGGGTAGCTATATCTGTGCGCAGGGTTTTGAGGTTCTTCTCATCGTTGCACAGCTCCAGCATTTTATTCATCATGCTGTCCAGCACATCTTTGGTAGCGCCCGATGCCGCGTATATATTTTGCGCACCTGCGGCCACATAGCGGCTCAGGTGATAGCCGGTGGCTATATCGGCAGGCATGTAGAAGCGGATGTTGTGTATGGTGCTGTAGAATACTTCCTGGTACTTAGGGTTGTTAGCAAACATGATAGATAGGATAGGTTTTGTTAAAAGCAAAAATACTATAAAAACTACATTTTTTAAACTTATTTTTTTCATTCTTCCATCTATACATCGTATGTAGCTACATGTATATGCCTATTCATTGTTAACAATAAATAAATGTTAACCACTAGTTAAGCTGAGATATTAATCATATCTTTGTTTTGTCTTTCCACATCTCTCGATAATTCTTTCGACCGCTTAAAAGCTAAGGCAAGTTTCGTAGTTATGAAACCACTAACGCCGGGTGCATACGAGCACCTAAAGGCATCGGCTTACCGGTACGTATCGATTGTCGATTTCCGTAACACCGATTCCAATATAACGCTGGTCATACGCCCGTTTAAAACCATGAACGATGCCGACACCCGCCTGAGTATAATGGGTATTGAAGACTCATTGATAAGTGGTGCCGTACACGGCCACAATTCCGCCTTCTCTATCGAGTACGTATTACAGCCCTGATCATTTCAGGTACCTTTCCCTCAACACATCCAGGTGGTGCCGTTCGTGCCCTGCCATCATATAAGCCAGTGCACGTAGCGATACGTTTTGGCCGCTTACCATAGTGCTGTTGGTCATTAGCTGCTCATCAAAGCTATGCAGCAGCGTAAGAGTGGCTGTGCGCACGGCGGTATATTCATCCAGCAGGCTTTGTTTGGTGCGCCCGTTGGCCAGTGATGCCGGTGCGTAGTCGTTCTCCTCAAACGGGGGCAGCGGGGTAGTATCGCCCCTGCCTATGCGTAGCGCGCGGTAGGCAAATATGCGCTCGGCATCCAGTATATGCACCAGCAGTTCTTTTATCGTCCACTTGCCGGGTGCATAGGCGTGCAGCAGTTGCGCATCGCTCATTGGTGCTATCATATCCTGCACCTCCTGCAGGTTGCCCAGCAGCATATGTAGTGGCTTGCCTTCAGGCACTTTGCTGATGTAGGCTATGGCGTATGGGGAGTATTCGCCAGTTTCCGGTAGTGAGATCTGCATGGGTAATAGCACTTTAGCCTTCAAATCTAAGCAATAGGCTGCTTTCGATATTGTTAAGATTAAATATTTTTAATTAGCTGCATGCGTCAGCAGTATGGTATATTTATTGTGCGTTTATTTTAAAACAACCTTAAACTTATAATCCCGATGAAAAAGCTACTCTTACTTATGCTGGCAGCAATGCCATTAGCAGGTTTCGCACAGGGAAATTGGTTTCTTAACGCCAAACTGGGTGGCAGCGTCACTACCAGCCATCCCCGCGAAGGGCACTGGTTCGGTGCCAACGGCATCACCACTATACCACAGTATGGGCCGGCAGCAACATTAGGCGCTGGCATTAACCTGGGCCATTGGCAGGTAGGTGGCAACCTGGAAACGGGTGTGATGCGAGCGGGTATGAAGGTGCCGGGCTACCAGCAGAGCAACGACGTGTATATACCCGGGTATACCTCGCAGCACAGTATGCCCTACGCTGCATTGTTTGCGTATGGCAACAGGCGCGTATCGCTAAAGGTGATAGACCTGTATGCGGGTGTGCATGTAGGCGGGCTGTTGTTGGATAATGCAGGTAACTCGGTGAGCATATACCCGGGCACTTACCGGGGCGTAGCAGGCGGCGCGCAGGTGGGTGTTATCAAAAATATCAGCAAGAGCATGTTCCTGACTGCCGAGGTAGGCGCCAGGCAAATGTATTTATACACCCACACAGACGAGCGTGTAGTGGACGACTATATAGAGCCTGCACAGACCCACAGGTTTAGCAGCACCTCAGTTCCGTTCAATATCGGTATAGGTTTCCGCCTTTAATATTTTTGCGTAAGTAGCAGTTATGTCCAATCCGCTTTAAGCTGGTTGGGCGTAGCTATGCTTATAGCCAGTGCATTGCCCATAAATGGCAATGTATGCAGTTTGGTGATGATCATTTGTGCATCACTGCTGTTCTCCATATCTACAAATGCATAACCACGCGAGCGGCGGGTTATCCTATCTGCCATTAGCTTAAGCTTTATGATCGTGCCAAAGCCGCTTAAAAGGGCCTTCAGTTCGCTTTCGGTGGTGGCTTTGTTCAGGTTGCCAATAAATAATACCATAGAGAAATTGATTTTGCTGCAACATGCAACTGTGGACTACCGTAAATATGCGGACTGTGTGAGATGCTTAAAAGTAGCTGTATTTATCCGTTTTTCCTTTTTTATTTATGAACGTTTTTTTTTGAGTTTGTTATTGTTAAAATTCAATGGCAGCTATAATAAATTAGATAAACCCGTTATTTAAGGTTACCTTCAGCGAAAGCTGCAGAATGACTAAGATGGTGTTGATAGACTATATCATGGATAATAAGCAACAGTCGGTAATGATACCGGTGAACTATGAGATCACTCAGCTGGACGACATACGCACAATAAGCTGCACTATACAGCAAAACAGCGGCTACTCAATACCCGGCTGGCTGCGCCCCTTCCGGTTCAGTATAAAATCTATAGAGCATAACGGTAGTTATGAAACACTTTACAGCGACTATGCCAGTGTGCAAAACCTTGATGCGGCGTTGTTCATCGATAGGGCCAGTGAGATCATACTGTTAGAGGAGGCCAAGGTGATACCCCTGGTAGTAAAGAGCAGGAAAAAAGTATAGGCTCATTACCGCCTGCCCCACAAAAACATAAGTACACACAACAGTATAGCCACGCCAATAATTATGGCGGTAAAATACTTATCCCACAGCGCACGGTGATGGCTTGTGCGGTGATGGCTATAGATGTGCGCTATCAGTTCGCCATCGCTGCCGGCAAGGCGGGCGAGGCGAGTGGCCACATGTTGCATATGCTCGTGCCGCAGGCCTATGGTGCTGGCCAGTAGCTGGGCTATGATCTGTTTGTTGGTATTGCTATCAGCCGCGTCTTCCAGCATCAGCATATGGGCATCACTCAGCAGCAGAAACACATAATCGTGCAGGGCGCTGTGGCTCATACGGTAGCGGTCGATGGTGGACATGTGTTTGGCCAGCTTGGTGCTTTCCTTCAATATCCACTCGGGCGTTATGGCCTGCTTATCGCGGGCACGGTTGCCCATACCATTCAGCCATCGCTCCTCATCATAGCGTTTACGTTTGTTGGTATCACTCAGCACATCATACGCCTCCTTCACCTCCTGGAAGCGCACCGTATTGAACGCCGTACTATTGGCATCGGGGTGGTAGCGCTTGGCCATACGCCGGTAAGCCTGCTTGATATCCTGCAGGCTGGCAGCGGGCGCTACACCCAGTGTATGGTAGTGGTCTTTGATGATGCTACAGTTTGAGTCTCAAAAATAGCTAATAGCAAGTCATGTTGACTATGGCGTTTTTAAAAGGCTCCAACATCCTCAATGCTTTCAGGCAGGTTTTGTATATACAGTCTGCCTGCTGTTACCAAACGCAGTTGTTTATCTAGTTCTTCAGCGTCCCACGAGGGCACCGATTTGCCGAAGTACACTGTCTTACCTTCGTATTCAAAACTGATGTTCCCTTCGTCATGCACGGTGTCTATCAACTCCTGCTGGGTTTGAAAGCCCAGATAGTCGAATGAGTTACCTTTTAGTGGGTGATCGGTCATGTGCTTTCTGCCGCGGTATTGCATGTTTGTAATGCCGGCTACCTCATACTGCAATTCTGATTTTCGGAAAAATGAATTATTGACAATAGAAAATGTATCGGGTGTTATGCGTATGCTTTCCTTCGATGTTGCCTTGGTGATATAGTGTTTGAAAGCGATAAAAAATACAACGCTAAATGCCAGGCAAAATAGCAATCCGCCTATTTCATCGTTACTTTCCATTATCATCAACAAACCTCCAAATAAGAAGCACAGCGCATTGATAACGCAAACCATTGCAGTAATATGCAGCAGCTTCCTTACCCGTTGCCCCGTTTGTTGTTTGGCCAGTGGTATGAGTGTGCTGTTAGCTTCGTTTTGCGGTTGGCTCATAGGTTGTTGATTGCTTGTATAAAAATAGCATTATTCAAGCTACTAGAACTCCCACTGCACAGACCCCTTTATGTTTAGTGTGTATGGGCCATTCTTTTTGGTGCATATACACAGACGCAGTTTTCTGCATCGTCTAATCTACCAACTGGCACATATATGCGGCGTTGGTAGTATTCAGTTTCAATGCCTGGTACTGACAGTCTTTAATCGCACTTTTACGGTCGCCAGCGCGCATTTTATATCGAGATGCTTCGGCTTCTTTGCCGGGCTGGTAGCAGGTGCAGTCGTAGTTTCTTTTTTGGCAAGCGGCTAGTAGCAATACAGCCAGCAGGGGTAATAGCCTGTTCGTTCTCATCACGTATTCGGTTTGGTGCACAATAAGGGGATCGCAAATGCCCCCATTTCTCTATCTGCTACGATGTAAGAAATATGCCACGAAACACTCGTTAACGCATCATTAACGGCTAATTTTCAATACGTTATGTTAAAGTAAAAAGCCCCGCTGCATGCGGGCTTTTATATAGTGGATGTCTGTTATTTATGGTCTTGCTGCCAGGTGTAGCGCCACTCGGGCGGGTAGCCTATGCTGTAGCGCACGCCCAGTGTTACCGGCACCATCAGCATAGCATAGTTGAAGGAAGTGCCGCCGGGATAGCTGGCATCATTCACCTCATAGGCTATGGAGTAATATCGCGCAGCTACCTCGGCGTTTATAGCAAACCTGCGGCTGAGGCGGTAGTTGTAACCCAGCTGTATGCCGCCGCCAATGCCCTGCCCGCCATCGGGCGCGGTGTAGGTGTAAGGCTTGTCTGCAAAATCAGAGCCGCTTCGGTTCGATTCGTTGCGGGTTTGTAGCATTCCCACGGCTATACCACCGTAGGCGAAGGCGCGCTCGCTGTAGCGGTACTTCACATTTCCCAGCAGTGCAGCCCCCGTCCACTCCTGCGCATAGCGGAAATATTTGCCATCGTTGCCAATGGGCAGGTTGAAATAACTGTAGGTGGTTGTGCTGGTATTGCGCAGCTCCATGCCGTGGCTGGCTTCAGCGCCTACCTGCAGGTTCAGCTTCTTATCGTTGTGCTGGTTGAAGTTGTAGTATATGCTACCTGTAGCCGCGGGGCTGATGCCCGCATTGGTTGCCTTGTAAAAGATGCTGCCTCCCATGCCGGTGTGCATGGCGGCACCAGCACCCAGCCCTATCTCTACACGCTGTGCGCTTGCAACAAGGTTGCTCATCAGCACTATGGTCAGTATCACTACCCTCATCTGCACTTGCTATGGTTTTGATGTTAGTAATTTATAGCGCCAACGCTTTTCTTATGCGCAAAATGTTTGAAGGTATCAGCATTCTCCATCATCGCTTCTGGAAAGCTGATGGTGACGCTGGTGCCCTTACCCGGCGCGCTGATGATGTGCATGCTGCCGCCATTTTCCTTTATCACAGTTTGGCAGAGGTTGAGGCCCAGGCCGGTGCCTTTCTCGCCATTGGTGCCCGGGGTGGTGTAGTTGCCTTTCAGTTGCAGGGCGCTTTGTATCTCAGCTTCCGTCATGCCACGGCCGGTATCCTGTATGGTTATGGTATGTGCATCGGTAGTGGTAGCTGCTATTATCTTCACAGTGCCACCCTCGGGGGTAAATTTCAGCGCGTTGCTCAGCAGGTTGCGCACCGCCAGCGATACATGGTTTTTATCGGCCATTATCATTTGTATGGCAGGGCCCGATGTAGTGATGGTGATGTTCTTCTGCTGCGCTACGCTTTTGTAAAATTGTTGTAGTCCGTCGGTTACGTCGCGCATGTTCAGCAGCTCGGGTGTGCGGCTAAAGCCGTTCATCTGGCTCATGGCCCAGTGCAGTATATTATCCAGCGTTTCCGACAGGAAGGCCATACTCTCTTTCAGCTTGCCCAGGTATTCCATAAACTCATCCTGTGTTATCAGGCCTTCGCTTTGCAGGTCTACCAGGCTGCGTATGCCCGCCAGTGGCGAGCGCAGGTCGTGCGCCACTATGGCGAAGAGTTTGTCTTTGGTGGCGTTGCTGTTCTCCAGTTCTGTCTGGTAGGCCAGTTTCTCGGTGTTGTCTATTATCGAGCCGGCCATCTGTACGGCCTTGCCCCATTCGTTTCGGGCGGCCTTGCCACTGGTTTCGTACCAGCGATACTGGCCGTCTTTGTTGCGCATCCTTATGTTCATGCGGAAGGGCACATCGTGCTCCAGGTGGGCAGCAAGCATGCTTTTCAGCTGCTCCTTATCATCGGCGTGCAGCAGCACGTTCATGAATGTATCGAAGGTAGCAGGTAACTCACCCGGGGTATAGCCCAGCAGGGTAAAGAACCTGGGCGACCAGTTCTCTTCACCCGTATTTATATTCCAGTTCCACACACCGGCGTTTATGCCGTTCAGCATCAGCTCTTTGGTGATCTGGTATTCTTCCAGCTTCTGGTTTTGCACGGCCAGCATTTCGTTTTGCTGGTGTATCTCTTCCTTCTGCTCCAGCACCTGCAGCTTTTGTGCTTTCACGTCGCGGTAGGCGGTTAGCAGCCTGCGGTGGTAGGGTATGATCATCAGCAGTATCTCCAGTATCAGCACCAGGCCCGATAGCATAGCGGTCTTCACCTGCTTGTCGCGCACGGCTATAAGGCGGGCTTCGGCCTTGCGCTGCATGGCATCCAGTATTTTGTCAACAGCGCCTCCGTACCTGCGTTGCAGCAGCACCATTTCTTTCACGGTCAGTGCGTCGGGCACGTTGTGGCCTATCTCCATTATCAGGTCGTATAGCTCTTCCTGCACGGGGTTCACCTCGTCATACAGCAGTATCATATCCATGTCCGCTACCTCGGGCAGGTTGTATTGTTTGCTGCCTTTTTGCAGGGCTTCGTGCATGTTGTTCCACTGGTTGGCCTCGTGTGTTATTACGGGGTCGGGCGTGGCGGTTTGTTGCGCTACCAGCGCCCTGTTCACTATCTTCAGGCTGGTGCCGCGCTGGCGGCCTGCAATGTTTAGCTGGTTGGCAAAGTTCAGGTTGCCGTCAATACCTTCTTGTATCACGTTGGCATTCACAGCCATCAGTATGCCGATAGTTCCCATTATCAGCAGGTATGGCCACACATTTTTCCACCTGAACTTGCTCATCACCTTTTTATATTTATTACCTGCAAGGTATATATATGTTTCACCCCTGTTTTGATGATATTGGTCATCAAAACAGGGGTGAAAGCATGTCTGTCTTACTTATAGCGGAAAGCTTAATGTAGCGGTTGTGCCCTTGCCGGGTGTGCTGGTAATGCTAAGCGTGCCACCGTTTGCGGTTACTACGGCCTGGCATAGGTTAAGGCCAAGGCCTGTACCTTTTTCGCCATTGGTGCCATTGGTGCTATTAGTGCTTTTCTGTTGCAGTATGTTGGCGATGGCCTCCTCGGTCATGCCCACGCCGCTATCCTGTATGGCAATGGTGTGCGCATCTTTGGTGGTAGTGGTGGCAATGTTTATGGTACCACCCTCCGGGGTAAATTTCAGGGCGTTGCTCATCAGGTTGCGCAATGCCAGGTGTATGTGGTTCTTATCTGCCGTTATCACCTGCACGCCTGTGCCGGTATGGGTGATGGTAATGCTCTTCTGATCGGCCACGGTTTTGTAGAAGCGCTGTACGCTGGCGATAAGCTCGCGCATGTTCAGCAACTCGGGTGTGCGGCTGAAGCCATTCATCTGGCTCATGGCCCAGTGCAGTACATTATCCAGCGTTTCTTGCAGAAAAGTAAGATTGTCTTTAAGCTTGCCGACGTATTGCATAAACTCATCCTGAGATATCAGGCCTTCGCCCTGAAGGTCTACCAGGCTGCTCAGCCCTGCCAGTGGCGAGCGCAGGTCGTGCGCTACTATGGCAAACAGCTTGTCTTTGGTGGCAATGGTATTTTCCAGCTGCTGCTGGTAGTTTATCTTATCATCGTTGTCGATAATAGAGCCGGCCATGCTCACTGGCTTGCCGGTATCATCCCTATCGGCCTTGCCGCTGGTTTCGTACCAGCGGTACGCACCGTTTTTATTGCGCATCCTTATGTTTAGCCTGTAGGGCACATCTTTCTCCAGATGGTTGGCTATAGCCTGCTGCACGGGTGCTACATCATCGGGGTGCACCAGCACGTTCATAAATGTGTCGAAAGTAGCGGGTATCTCGCCGGGGTTGTAGCCCAGTATAGTAAAAAACCTGTGCGACCAGTTCTCTTCATTGGTGAGTATATTCCATTTCCACACGCCGGCGTTTATAGCGTTCAGCGTTAGCTCATTGGCCTTGTCATATTCCTCAAGGCGGTGGTATTGCTCCTCCAGCGCATCGTTTTGCTGGGTTATCTTTTCCTTCTGTTCCTGTATCTTTTGCCCTTGCAGCCTGGCTTGTTTGAAAGATATAATGAGCTTGCGGTGAAAAGGCACTACCAGCAACAGTATCTCCAGTATCAGCACCAGCCCCGATATAATGGCCGCCAGTGCCTGATTGTTGCGCACTGCCACCAGGTTGTTCTCAGTATTTCGCTCCATGGCGCTTACTATCTCATTCATGCTCACCAGGTAGTTGGTTTGCATTTCCATCAGCATGTTCACCAGGCTATCGTCAGGTACTTTGTCTTCGGTAGCTTTTACTGTGTTGTACATTTTTGCCTCCAGCGGGTTCAGGTGGGCAAACATGTTGATGATGTTGGGATCGTTGGGCGTTGGAATGTGCTCTTTTTCGCTGCCTTGCTGCAATGCCAGGTGCATCTGGTGCCATTGGTCGGCTTCTATTGTCAGCATAGGGTCGCGCAGGTTGGCCCTTGCCGACCATTGCGCCCTGCTCACCAGCTTCTGGCTCAGCAAGCGTTGCTTGCCCGCCATATTTATCTGGTGGGCAAATAATTTATTGCGCTCTATATTGCTCTTTATCAGGTGGGCGTTTACCGCCATCAGTATGCCTATGGTGCATATAAATATCAGGTATGGCCATACATACTTCCACCTGAGTTTTATTTTTATAGGTTCGGTTGACATGGTATTACCAAAGTACAGCATTTTCCGGGGGCGCTGCAATGACCTTGATCATCTTTTATAGCCCCAAATATCAGGTGCAATAAAAGCATGGCGCAAAAAAATGCCGCCCTGCGGGTAGCAGGGCGGCAGGTATATGTTCTTAAGCGGTAGCTTAGTCTTCTTTTATCATGCAATCAACACCTTTCTGCAGCGAGTTGTTCTGCTTAAACTGGTAAGATTCGCATTTGGTTTCAGCGTCATCTTTGCGCACAGAGTTTACCGGGTATGCAATATCCAGTTCATCGTTAGTTATTTTCCTGCATTCGCAGATGTAGTCTTTCTTGCAAGATGTGAAACCAATGCTAACGAGCGCCGCCAATAGTATAACCGTATGCTTCATTTTTTATGATTATTTTAGGAAATATGGTGCAAAATAGGTTTTTCCTCCGATGTTTTAAACTTTTGCCGGGGAAAAAACATATTTATTACAAATAAATGGCATCTGCTGATTTTACCCTTTCATTGCAATCTTAGCGGGCGTGGGCGGTATATTTATTGCACTATGCGCCCTGCATTGCTAATTATATTGCTGTATTGGCTGCCGCTGGCCTGCGGTGCGCAGGGCTTTTACAAAGCAGTGCCCATTGCCGATGCCAACATACTGCTGGATGCACGCGGTGGCTATGCACAGGCGCTGCGCCTCAGCATACCTATGTATACGGTGCGTATCATCTACACCATCACCCCCGCTACCAACGATACCACGGCCGAGCTGCTGCAACAGGTGCGCCACCTGCTGCCCCCAAAAATAGACTGGCTGGCGGTAGAGGGCATCAGCAAGCGGCTAACGCTGCCCATGCTGCCCGATACTATAACCACAGCCCTATACCACCGTAAGGGCTGCGTGAGGCGGTTTTTGAAGCAGAGGCGCAGCCGCTGCATATCATACACCACCAATGCGCTGAACGCCCGCACCTGGCACCACGAGTGGCCCGCCAGCATATTTGACGAAAAAGCCTACCTCTGTCTGCGCCTCCCCAACACCGCAGCCCCGTTCACCTTCCGCATACAGGCCGTGGCTGTGCAGGCGTATTAGTGTTTCTTGTTTTCCTGCCATACTGAATTCATTTCCGTCATTGCGAGCACATGCAAGCAACCTCGCGAAAGGATGGGAAAAATGTAATGCTATAAAGACATTACCTTCGCACCCATGTTTTGGCAGATACTGGTTGTCCTTATAGTATTTATGGCCCTGCTGATGGCGGGTGGTGTGTACATAGTGCGTGGCATACTATACGGCCCGCGCAAAAAAATATGGATAGGCATTGCCCTGCTGCTGCTCTGCCTGCTATTCGCCTATGCCATGAAGTTCGCCCCCGGCTTTTATTAGTATATCATTTTTACATAAAAACACAAACACCCGCGTTGTGCGGGTGTTTTCGTTTTTTTAATTTTTATCCCTGAACCTGTTGGGCGATTTGTAAATATGCAGCATGGGTATATCCCAGCCTACGCGCAGAAATACCCTGTCGCCACGCGGCATTGTGGTATTGCCGTTTACCGTTATTTCGCGCAACTGTGGTGTCCATTGATAGCCTGCGGCAAACGTAACGGGTGAGTTGCGCAGCCCCCATGTAAGGCTGGCGCCGGGCGAGAATACCTGTTGCAACGTTACCTCATCGGGCAGGCCGCTCAGGCTGTCTTTACCTGTGCGGTAGTTGAGTACCGCGCCAAGGTCAAGTATCTGCACGAACGCGCCAAACGATGCGCGGTTGCCTTTGCGGCGCACGGCTTCTTTGTCTTTATTGCAATACTTGTTGTTGCGCAGCGTAAACTCTACACCCAACGGCAGGCTGATGCCTGGTACCCAGCTGGCTATCTTGGGGCTGCCTGTCCACTCCCTGCCAATGAAAAAGCCCGGCTGCCCGGTGAGCGATATCGTCATGGCGCGCTCGCGCTTGATGATGAAGCTGCTGGGTGGCGCTGCAAATTTCTTGATCAGGTCTTTCACATCTTCCGGCGATTTGGCATTCACCGTTTCGGTCATGAAGTTGCCGTATTGCGTTAGCAGTTCAAATGTGCGGGTGAATTTTATATCCTGTGTATCGGCCATCTGCTGCACCAGGCGCAGCACGTAGTAGGTTACGTTGCTATAGTCGCCCTTGCGCACATTGCTATACAGGTAGGTGATGTATTTGGCCTGCTCTGCAAACCTGTTCATCTGTTGCTGTATGCTTTGCTGCGCCTCGCCCGTGGCCTGCTGTAGGGTTTGGCGTGCCAGCCATACCTGCTGGTAGGTTTGCAGCATGCCTATAGTGGCATCCAGCAGGTACTCAAAGTTTTCGCCCTCGGCTTTTTCTTTATATACCTGGCGCAGCTCTTGCACCTTCACCAGTTGCTGCATTATTTTTTGTGCGCTGCTCACCAGGCTATCGGCTATGTGGGCGGTTCCGCTCACATCTATGCCATCAAACAATGCTTTGTTGTTTTGGTATAGCAGGCCGGCAAAATATTGCCTGTGCATGGCGCTCATCTGCTTCAGCTGTTGCAGGCTCACCCATAGTTTGCCATCGGTAGTATCGCGCAGGGCGGCGTGCAGCATATATATACTGCTGATGGCCCTGCCGGTGGTATTGTGGTTTACGCTGTTGCCATGTTCGTTATCCATATATTCCAGCAGCTCAGCCAGGGGATAGTTGTTCAGCAGCTTGTCGCCCATATCTATGGCCAGCTTTATATTGTGGTAGTTAGCGTCGTTTTTGATACGCTGCACTACAGGCTTACTGAGCAGTTTGTAGCTGTTATCAAGCTGCTCCGTACGTACAGTATCAAGAAAGTACATAAGGCTGGCGGGCATTTTCTTCAGGTCTTTGCTGAAGATGTCTTTGAACTGCGCACCAAGATCGGGAAACTCCTGCAGGTTGGTATTGGTAAGCTTCAGGTAGGTTTCGGGCATCAGTATCCTTATCTCGGGGTAGCGGTTGGCGTTCTTTACAATCGTGTTCATGTAGGTGAGCACCTGAGCTTTTTTAAACTCTTCGGCATAGTACCTCGCTATACCATCAATGATCACCGTTTGCTGCTCGGGCGATAGTGACGCGCCTTTGTTGCCGCTCAGCAGGTTGGCGGCAATACCTGCCAGTGCAAATACAGGTGTAGCGGCAAAGCCGGCCATCTTTGCGCCCGGTATTTCCAACGGTGGATATATCTTGCGATATGCATCGGGCAACAGGGCTACGGCCTTGTTGTATTTATCTATATACAGTTGTATGTTCTTCAGGCTGATGGGTGTAGCAAGGGCATCGCTGAAAGGTGCTTTCATGAACTGCTTGAAGTTTTTCACTTCTTCTATCTCCGGCTGTGTGAGGGCGGCAATTTTGGTAGTAGGACTTGTAGGTATTATTGGCCGCACTATAGAATCCAGTATTGAGGAATCGAACCTGGACACGGCCAGCGCTTCGTAAAACGTGCTTTGCGCATTTGCCTTGCGTGGTGCCAGGTGCATGCACAGCAGGCAGCATAGCATTGTGTAGATGGTGTTTTTCATATTGCAGATTGTGTGTGTTATTGTGGTTATAGCCTGTGGCCTACCTGTGCCAGCTCGCCACCGGGTAGCAGGCGCATCAGTGCGGGCTCATAGCCTATATAAAATGTAGCGGCATCCAGCACAAACATGGCATTGTAGCCCGGCACATCGGTTGGTTGCAGCCAGCTGATGTTATCGCCATTGGCATTGGTAACGTTGCCGCTGGGCTGTATGGCTATCTGCATGCCATATAGCTCGTATACGCGCAGGTAGCCCGCATCGCCCGCTGTGGCAAATGCGGGGCTTACATCTACTGCCAGCTTCGATTTCTTTTGCCGTTTATGCGTTTGGAAGGCACCGGCTACCGCCGCGTATTCATAAGCCGGTTTTTTCAGCGTGTCTACTTTGCAATAGCCTTGCATATCAGCATTGCCGGCCATGGCGCCGCTGTTGTACTCCAGCGCATAGGCTTGCAACCAGCCCTGCTGTATGGTATACATGCGGCAGTATTTATTGGGGTGTGTCTCGGTGTTGTACTCTGTGCCTATGGCATCTACAGCTTTGGTGGCATCGTCCATCGTCATGCGCATGCGGTACATCAAAAAGCCGGAGAACCAGTCGGCATCCAGCTCTACGAGGTAGGGGTCTATCTTGCGCATGCCATGATTGTAGAAGTGATGGGCCAGCTCGTGCGCGCCTATGCCTTTGATGCAAGAGGTATCGCCGGTGAGCCTGCACACTTCATCGAGGTAGCGGGGGCTGTAGTATATGCTGCGGCTCATATCGGTAGTGTCTATTACCGCCCATATACCCCATGCTTCGGTTTGCCTTAGCGGCACATCTATATTGGGCGTGCCGGCATACAGGTATGCGGTGCGCAGCAGGTTTTCGTAGTTGGGGGTATAGGGCAATGGCACTGTTTCTGCCGGCTGTGGCGTGTTATCAAAGCCACATTTGCGAAAGTATACAGGCTCCCTGCGGGTTTGCGCCATAGCCGGGGCTAAGGATAGCAGTAGCAGCAAGGTGAGCAGGTATAGTTTCATAACATGGTGTGACTTATGTTTACCTACAGTAAATATATATATGTTGTCTGCGGGAAACAAGCGTGTTTTAACGGTGAGGTTTGATATTTGGGTTAATTATTAGGTCTGTTGTCATCCTGAGTGAGCTTCAGCTCCATGATTGTACAGATGCTTCGTTTCACTTAGTATGACACCTTGTGTTTTTTATCCGTCATTGCGAGGAGGCTCTGCGACGAAGCAACCTCACGTAGTGTGTAACGTACATTTCGTGAGGTTGCTTTGCATTCGCTCGTAATGATGGCTGCGGTGGCTGACCAGCGCCCCGAACGCCGAAGTGTGCGACGCAACAGATGCATAATAGAAGCACTATAGCCGGCTGCAAAAGCCAGCTACACAAAGGTAAGAAAATAAATAGCAATAATACTATTTATCGCAAAAATATTGACCTGAATTTATTTGATCTCATCACCCTCATCGATGGGCAGGAGGGCGGCGGGGTATAGCATGTTGGTAGGTAGCAGCAGCAGGTGGCAGCGGCCACGGCTGGCTAGCTGCTGTGCATCGGTAAGCTGGGTGTGCTGAGACATATACCAGGCGGTGTAGCCGTTATCGCCACACCAGTTGAGGATGCGCTGCGCGTTCACCACCATAGGCAGCTCGGGCGGGGCGTGCATCTCTACCATAAACACGGCCTGCTGCTGTGCGGCCAGTTGGGTAGCGCCTTGCAGGGCAAGCGCCTCTGCGCCTTCCACATCTATCTTTACCAGTGTGGGGGTGTGCTGTGTTTGCAGTATGATATCGTCTATCGTCAGGGTATCAACCATGCTATGGGCGCCTACGGCCGCGGCGGTCTCGGCATGGGTGGCATACATGCTGCCGGCAGCGCCGGTGCCTACGGTGTAGAACTTCTGCTGCTCGCCACTGGTGTTGCCGGCAAATGCGGCGATGAAGGTTTTGTTGTCCATCATCTTGTTGCGGGCAAGATTATCGGCGGCGGCGCGCAGGGCTTCGGGGTTGGGGTCTATCAGCACCATAGTTTTATCGCGCTGGTGCAGGCAGGCCAGCATGGCGGTATGGCCTACGTTGGCGCCTACATCGTACACCACGCTATGCTGCCGCGCCAGGGCATGAAACCAGGCATCGTCTTTATCGGTTTTGCCCAGCGAGCCTTCGTATACAAACAGCGACTGCCCGCCAACCTGCACTGCCACAACCTTCGCCTTGCGGGGGAAAGCCCTGCGGTAGTAGTACGATAATATCTTTTTTAGTTTCATGCCTGGGGTTTAAAGATAGTTATCGGGTATGAAATAAAAAGCGTGCCTTGATACTATTGTCATGCGATGGAGTAGGCGTTGCGGGCGACGAAGCAACCTTGCGGAGTGAATAAATTAATATGTCATCCTGAGCAATAGCGAAGGATCTGCTTGATAGATGTGCTACAGCTCAATGATTGGGCAGATGCTTCGTTTCACTCAGCATGACATGTGTTTTCCCCTTCGTCATTGCGAGCGAATGCGAAGCAACCTCACGCAATACCAACCCGCATTACCCTTACTTTCTTTTTGGCGGCAAAAAGAAAGTAACAAAGAAAAAGCCGCTTTTGTCCATCCGCATCCGCGGGACAAAAGATAGCCATGCGCTGTTGTTACTTATTCTTCCTATGCTATCGGGCGCGTATGAACTACGTTCATAAATGCGCTGGGTTGCGGTAACGGGTAATGTATCTAAGATGATGTTATCTCGAACCTCATTTGTTCGTGCAGGTCGTTAAAGCACTGTGTGCATATCCAATGATAGTCATCTGTAGTTGTATACCCCTCGGTTAAGCTATCGGCTATATCATTAGAGAATTTTTGTCCGCAAAATTCACAGTGGTCATGGTCGGTCTGTGTGTTGCGATCAGCATATTTTTTATATCGCAGCTTTACGCCTGTCAAATGCTCATTGCCAGGTAAGCGCCAGTCTTGCTCCATGGTGTTTTCTTTTCTCTATTAAAAGTACAACTTTCCTCCCCGTGATTGCGAGACGTAAGCGCAGCGAGCAACGAAGCAATCTCGCGGGATGAATAAAACTTTGTTGTCATCCTGAACGACAGTGAAGGATCTGCCGGTAGATTAGCTACAGCTTAATGATTGGGCAGATGCAGCATGCTATTATTTGCGCACCATCTTTGCCACCAGCCTGATGAAATAATACGGCACACTTAATGCCAAGTATATACACATAGTATACAGAAAGCCTACGATAAGATAGCCGAGCATAGACGGCAACGTAAATATAAAGGGGTCGCTATCGAGCGCGAAGAGGACGAGGGTGCTCACCACAGCCACCAGCATAAAATAGTAATAGGTGCTTTTCATTCGTCGATGCTTTGTGCTATGCTAAGTTAGGCGATTATTATTGCACGCTATATCCATGCCTTGCGGCCTCGCATTCGTTGCAGTAGGTTTCGCCATTGCAGGCTTTTACGCCGGGACAGTGGGCAGGGCATGGGCCATCGTGTACCAGTTTAGGGTCGTAGCAGCTATGCGTTTTATCGCACGATGTAGTAGCCGAAAGCAGCAGGGTAGTGAGCAGCAGTAGTAAGGATGTGCGCATGATATTGGGTTTTTTGTGTAACGCTAATTTAGATTGTTTTATTGTGTTATATCAGAGATGCTACCTGCCCGGCTAAGTTATTCCTCCCCGTCATTTCGAGCGTTAGCGAGAAATCTCCCCAGAAGCGAGATGCTGGGGAACAGTTGATGAAGCTGTGGCAACGCTATTCGGGAGATTTACTTCGTGCATTATGATTATTGCTGTCTCAGTGATTGCAATTCTCTATCGCTTCACTCGTTCGAAATGACGAAAGTGTGGTATAGCAGCTTTCTACTTTTTACTTACTACTTTCTACTGGAAACTCCCAAACCGCATACACCCGCCATCAAACTTCAGCTTTATATCAAAGCACTCGCCGTTGCGCCATTTGGCTACTATAATGTCGGCCTGGTGGGTGGTGGGGTTGCCCTGCGCATCGTGGGTGATGCCCGCACGCTCATCGCGGTGCAGCAGCAGCACACCATCGGCATCCTGCTCTATGGCGCCACTCTCGCGCAGGTCGGCAAGGGTGGGGCGCTTGCCCTGGCGGTGTTCGCTGGCGCGGTTCAGTTGGCTTAAGGCCAGCACCGGTATGTCCAGCTCCATGGCCAGCAGCTTCAGCCCGCGGCTTATTTGTGATATGCCTTGCTCGCGGTTGCGGTTGCCGCTTTCCGGCGCTTCCTCTATCAGTTGCAGGTAGTCAACAATGAGCAAGCCCAGCCCATGCTGCTGTTTCAGTTGGGTAGCCCTTGCGCGTATATCGTGCACCGTGGCTATCGAAGCATCGCTAAAGCTGAGCGGCAGCGATGCCACATGCGCCATGCTTTGTTGTATTTTTGCTGTGGTGGTTGGGTGCAGCAGCTGTGGCTTGCGCAGCAGGTGCAGGGGTATGCCGCTGTGCTGGCAAGCCATGCGCGCCATCACATCCCTAGTGGGCATCTCCAGGCTTACCAGCCCTACACGCACACCCTGCTGCGCCGCCTGCAATGCAATAGCTGTAGCCAGCGCACTCTTGCCTACCGATGGCCTTGCGCCCAGCACTATCAGCTGCCCACCCATAAGGCCGCCGTTTATCTCATCCAGCTGCGGTATGGTGGTGCTGATGCCATCGTTGCCCGCACCGGTCTCGTCCATCTGTTTCATTACCGCCAGTGCTGCCGTGGCGGCTGTCTGCCAGTGGTTGTTGGTTTTGGCTGCTATGGCTTTGGCTATATCGGCCTGTAGCAGGGCGGCGCTCTCCAGCACATCGTGGTGGGGCAGTCCACTGCTGGTGAGGGCTACCAGCGCGCGCCTCGCACTTAGCTCGCGTAGCTGGGCGCAGTGGGCTTGCAGGTGCGTGTTGCTGCCCATGCCACCGCACAGCACCGCTATGGCGGCGTGGGTGTTCAGTCCCTTTAGCTGGTGCGTGCCTTGTGCATACAGCCACTGGCACAGTAGCAGCATATCTATAGCATAGCCCTGTTGCCACATATCGCGCAGGGCGGTGTATACCTGCAGGTGCAGCTCCTCATAAAAGCAGCTTTCATCCAGCATGTCATACACACTGCCAAACGCCCCCGGCACCATAATACAGGTGTTCAGCACGGCTTCTTCCAGCTCCGTTTCGTAATGCACATGCGCCTGATAGCCTGCTGTGCGGGGTTGTATGTAGTTGTTTATTCGTTGTTTTTTTGTTTTCATGTGTTGATAGGTGTTTATTGGTTTTGTTGTTCAGCTATCTGCTACTATCGCCGTCTGTTGCGTCGCACACTGCATCGTTCGGGTCGCTGGTCGCCAGGCGCATATTATCTGCCCGCATTACCCTTACTTTCTTTTTGGCGGCAAAAAGAAAGTAACAAAGAAAAAGCCGCTTTTGTCCGATCGCTCCGCGGGACAAAAGATAGCCCGCCGCTGCTGTTACTTATCTCTCCATGCTAATGGGCGCGTTATGAACTACGTTCATAAGATGCGCTGAATAACCTATGCATATGCTGGTGCAAAGTTGTTTACCTTCATCGTATGGATACCATCACCACCATCGCTATTGTGTTGTGCGTAGTTGCTTTCGTTGTTTTTGCTATTGGCAAGAAGCCGGCAACCGACGCTGATGGTAAACCCGTGCTTACCAGCATGTGGGTGCTCATGCTGCTTGGTATAGCTATTGTTGCTGCACCGTACTACCTGCCTTTGAAGTCGCTGTCTGCGGCTTACATCGGCTGTTATGCCATTGCGTGTGTAGGGTCTACAATACTATTTGCCAAGGCTGCGCGCCATGCCTGGGCGGCACGCAGGTATGGCCTGTGGTATAAGCTGCTTGCCCTCGCCAATGCAGTGCTGGTGCTTGTTGCCATCAACTGGGTGCTGACTGCAGGCTGGGTATATGTTATAGAGTCTGGCAAATCAGCCACGCCATAGTGCTTTAGCTTATACATAGTTGCTACACTCATATCCCATCGGCCTCGCGCTGGCGGGCTGCCAGTATATCGTCGTAGCTTTTGGCGGGTGAGGGTGCTGCGGGTGTTGCTTTGGTTACGGCATCGGGCAGGGGCTTGTAGGCTGTGGCATCGCCTTTCACATCCTGAAACTTAAGCCAGTGTACAAAATGCGAGCGGTAGTCGCGCTCCGACTTTTGGGTATCGCCCAGGAAGGTGAGGTGCCTGTTGAAGGCCTGCAGCCAGTCGCGCAGTTTATCCATGCCAATGCCATGCGCCGTGCATACCGGGTGGGCAAAGTATAGCTGGTCGGTAATGCTATGATCGGCAAGGGTGTCGAGGTACGGTTTCAGTTGTTTTACTTTGTACATATCGTTATCGTTTTTTGTTGTTTCTGTTGGCTGTTCTTCCAACATCATTGTATTGTTGTGTAGTGTATTGTTATGTTGTGTATTGTATTGTGTATCTTCTACCTCGTCGTTACCTACCGGGTTTGAATCGTTTACCTTTAAGGCAGCCTCTTTCTTTTCACGCAACATTGCTGCGCCTTTCTTTCCGTAAAAGCTGCTCTGCGCCTTACGTTTGTCCATTTTTACCATGCGCTCACGCAGGTCTTCCGAATAGATATAACCATCTTCCAGTATCAGCAACCCGAAATCGATACAATTTTTTATAAAATCCTGCACCGTTTCCGGTTTGCACCTAAGTTCTCTGGCAAGTACTATGTAGCCGTTGCCATCGCCTATGTACATCTGGTAGTCGTCGCTGTTGCGCATTATCTCTACTACGCGCCACCACCTGCCGTAGCCTGCGTAGCCATGTTTGCTCATCATCAATATTATTCTCGGGTCGTTTATGGCATCATGGTCGTGACTGAACCATTTTACTTCTTTCTTGTTTTTCATAGTGTTTGATAGGGTTTTGTGTTATGGGTCACCTTTTGGTGTTTCGGGTATATATAGGTAATTGTTCTGATCGCATTATGGCGTTTATAGTATTGCTGCTGAAGCTCGCTGCTTTTATAGGGTTGGTAGTATTGGCCGACAGGAAACTGCGTGTGCACCTGTCGGAGCCTGTATCGCCACGTATGCGTGCGCTGGTGTGGGTGTTGTGCCTGCCGCTGCCTGTATCACTGTTCGCTATTGCCGCCTACATGCCCGAGGTATCGGGGAAGCTCAGCTGGGGCGTAGTGCCTGCTTTGCTGGCGTTGTTTTCGGCTGTCCTGGGGGCATCGCTGGCCAGCCATCTATCTAAAACGCGCGATGTATATTTCTTCGTAGGTATCATTGCTATGATGCTTTTTGTATGCATGGTTGTTTTGCTGTTGCTGTACGATCTGCTGGTGGTGCATCATACGGTCATATAGACAACAACCAGCCAATAATCTCCTACCTTTACACCACTTATGTTTTTCGGCATTATACTTGTATTGATACTGTTGTTCTTCTGCGTGGTGCTGGCGCTTACGTTTGCTCATATTACCGAGGCAGTGTTGCCCTACCGCTATAACAGCTATCAGCAGCTACCTAAAGCCGAGCAATGGCTGCTGAAGGGGCTCGTGTACTACCCATTGCTGGTGGCGTTGCTGCTCACTACCATTATGTTCACCGATATGCCTGCCGGTGGTGATAACTATGTTACCTGGTTTTCTGCCGGTCACGGTATAATGAGCGCTATTGGTGCTGCCGTTGCCCTAAAGCTGAAACATAAAGGCTATAGGCTTTGGTATTGGATGGATATACTACTGGGCGGGGCTTTCTTCCTGTTCGCCGCAGCAGCTGTATTCAAGTTTGATTAAGTATTTACCTGCCCTCACTACCTTTACTTTCTTTTTACGGCAAAAAGAAACTAACAAAGAAAAGGCCGCTTTTGTTCTATCGCTCCCCCTACGTTCCGTTGGGGCACGGCGCGGAACAAAAGATAGCCCTGCGCTGTTGTTACTTAGTTTGCCCGTGTTATCGGGCGCGTATGCACTACGTTCATAAATGCGCTGGGTTAATCAACAATAAAAATTGTCTCAACCCGTTTATGCTGATATGCAGGAAATACTTCGTTATCTACTGGGCTGGCTATGGGTGAGTATGTTTCAATTTCTTGTATTGCGCGGTCTATATTGTCTAGTGCCTCTGAGGTCACTTATGCAGAGGGTACTTACACTCAAACAGCGCTTGGCTATATGGTGTATGTGCGCTATGCCATTTGCAGTTATCCTGTTCCATGTTCAAGTGCGCTTTTACAACCTGACGGTTCCTTTTGTCTTAATGGTGCTCGTTTTCACTGCTTTGTTGGTATCCTCATCGCTGGCCAGTATATATACTTACCAACATAGTAAGCATAGCCGATGGCTATATTTGCCTTTGTTCGTTTATTTCAATATAAGCGCATTTACCGTGGTTGCAGGGTGGCTTTTGTTTTTCGAAGAAACATTCGGTTAGCGTCCTTCACCCCTTCCACAATACCGCACAACATGCTTTCAGCTCGGGGTTGACATCTATGCGCTTTTTGTTTTCGTTGTATAATTGTTGTATTTATGTCATGCTTATGGCTTGCTGAAGGGCTTTCAGCAGTTCGCGGTCGCTGAGGTAGAGGCTGTCGGGTATGCCGGTGTCTATGCGTTTGGCGGGTTGTTTGTACCGTATGGTATATGTAATGTGTTGCATGGTATATACTTTTTGGGGTGATGACTAACAGTTCCCGTCATTTCGAACGATAGTGAGAAATCTCCTGACCTTTGTTTCGATAGCTGATGAATAGCACTTCAGCTGTATCGCTCTCTTTGGGAGATTTCTCACTTCGTTCTACTTCGTTCGAAATGACGTTATCTTTCTACTGCTGCTACTCCAGCAGCTTACTCAACAGCTCTTGCTTGCTGCGCTGGCTTTCGGCAAAGGCGCCCAGGTGAAAACATACATAGGCGAGCTCGTTGGCACTCAGCAGCTCACCCGATGCATAAGCTATGGCATCGGGGTAGGTATCTGTCTCGCCATGGCATTTGTCCATCAGGCTGTCTATAGCGTTCTCACGCTCGGGTGTTATGCCCATTACAGCAGCAAAGGTTTGTTCAGTAGTTTGTATCGTGGTTACGGTGATAGGGCTTTTCATAAAATGTTTGTTTAATTGTTTCTTGTTATTGTTTTCATGTTGCGTTGTGTGGTTCATGTCCCCCTCCTTGCCAAGGAGGGGCTAGGGCTATGCCCGGGGGAGGTGATACTCGCGAGTGGTCACCCCTCCCGTCCTCCCCTTAGCAAGGGGAGGTGATGTTTCATTTCTTTCATGGTTAGGGTAATTGCACTACTGCAATTCAAGCTGGGTTATAGGGGCTGCATCTGCCAGGGCTATGCGGTAAAACACCTCGCCCGGCTGCAGCTCTGCGTTGTAGCCTTTCAGCTTCAGCTCGGCCACCTTGCATATTGCGGCAAAGCGGGTGGTATAGATGCGCGGGTGCCCGGTATCGTCGCACAGGTAGTAGCTGCCATTGGTGTTGCAGAAGTAGGGCAGGTTGTTGAGCGAGGCATACTTAAAGTCTATCTCGCGGTGCAGCTGTTCCTTCACTTGCAGTGGCTCCTGGCTGTTGTTCACAAACCTGCGCAGGTAGTGCAGGCCGTCGGCGCTATGGTAGCCGCGTATCCAGCTACTCACGTGTTGGTAAAACTGATTTTCATTTTCCATATAAATATTGATTTGTTGACGTAGTTGATGATGTTATCCCAGTTCCTCCTGCGCTTTCACCTCTGCTATTACAAAGGCTTTCAGATCGGTGGTGTGGGTGTCATAGTCGCCATAGTTCCAGTAGTCGTCTATGGGCATGGTGCCGCTTTGCTGGTAGTGATCGCCGTCGTATCCGGTGGTGTCGGTCACCCACTCGAGGCGGCCTGTTTCTTCCAGCCACATTTCAAAACAGCTGCGGCATAGCTCCAGGGTTTTATTGTCGCTCATATCGGGCGTGTTGTACTGCACAGCTATCAGGTGTGCGGTGGTGGTAAAGTCGTCGATAAAAAACCTCCCCTTCTGCAAGGGGAGGTTTTTGGGTTGATAGGGTTTACGTTTCATGATAGGGTAGATAGGTTGTTTTTATAGCCTCGTGTCAATTGTTGTTATACTATTTAGATAACACGTCATTTCGAGCGGTAGCGAGAAATCTCCTGAAGAGTGTTACACAGCTTCATTGCTAGCTATATAGCTATGGTAGTGCTATTCAGGAGATTTCTCTCTTCGCTACACTTCGTTCGAAATGACGGATGTGTGGGGTGGCGATACTCGCGCGAGTGGTCACCCCTCCCGTCCTCCCCTTGGCAAGGGGAGGTGGTGTTGATTTGTTTTTCCATATGTCAAAGAACTTGTGGTGAATGATAGGGTAGTGGTGCGTGGTGATCTCGTATTATTTATTCTCCTTCTATCACCAGCACGCTTTCGGTTGTTTCTTCTTCTGTTGTGTTTTTGTTGTCGTTGTTTTGGGCGTTAAGCCAGGTGCGTAGCTTGTTGGCCACTACCACGGTACACTCGCCCGTCTTTAGTATGCGGGCTATGGTGGTGCGGTGTATGCCGGTCTTCTGCGCGCAGTCGGTAATAGTGCCATACTGTTCCAGCCTGCCTCTCAGGCGTTTCATTTCTGCGGGTTTAAGCTTCTCTGTTATCATGGATTTGGTTTTTATCAATAGTATTTATACATTTGTGCAACAATGCTGCATCACGTCATTGTATGATTGTACAAATGTACAGATATTGTACAAATGTACAAATGTACAAAAGAATTAAAGAATTTTTATTTCAACTATATAAACGCTCATAATGGAACCAATACATGAAGGCGAAGCGCTGCAAAACGCGGCAAAGCTGAGCAAACCCGGCGTCCACGGCCTTGCCGACCTCATGGGCATACCCCGATCCACCCTGTATTACAACTTTAGAAAAACCAGGCTCGACGATAGCTTTAAACACAAAGCAGCCGAGGTGCTGGGCATACCTGTCAACCAGATATTTGGCGGGCTGTACAACAACCCCTCTGCCGCATACGGCCGCACCAGTGGCGATGAGCTGCGCATGCGCCGCGCCTTTGGCGATAGCAGCACCGACCGCTACGATGGCCTCAGCGTAGTGCCTATAATGGCGCAGGCGGGCTATAGCAAGCACTACCTCGACCCCACATTCGTTGGCGAGCTGGAGCAGATGAAGCTGCCCAACATGCCTTTTAAGGGCGACCGCTACCGTGTGTTTGAGGTGAGCGGCGATAGCATGGAGCCTACGCTGAAGGAACACTTCTACGTAATAGGCGAGCATGTAGACCCCGACTACTGGAACAGCACCGCACAGTTTTATATACACGTAGTAGTTACAGAAGACCGCATTATGGCCAAGCGCCTGTATCGTAAAGATGATGGCGAGACCTTTGTGCTTATCAGCGATAACGAAGAGTTTTACCCGCAGTTTGCCCTCAACAAAAAAGAGATCAAAGAACTATGGCTGGTGAAACGCAAAATAGACTGGGAAATGCCACCACCTAAACGCTTTGAGATAACAGCTTAGGTAAAAATTTAAAAGCAAAAATTAAAAGGTAAAAACTAGCTGCTTTTTCTTTTTCAGTTTTTCCTTTTGCTTTTTCAAGATAAGGGTTAGTAAAAGCAAGCGCCATCCTGTATTGGGTGGCGTTTTTGTTTTTTATAACTATTCTTGTTATGCTTCGAGTGTTTCAGTTCTCTCAGGCTAGCCCTTGTTTCTGCTATTGCCTGATGATCTTTCTGTTGATGAGCGTGCCATCTGCCAGTTGCGCCCTTAGCATGTATATGCCCGGCAATGCAGGTGCCGGTATGGTGTGCCTGCCTTCGGCCATGCTTGTGATACTAAGCAGCATTTTGCCTGTTATATCGCTAATGGATAGTTGCGCTATGGTAGGGCTTTCTATCGTCAGCTCGTTGCCTATTACGGGGTTGGGGTATAGCTTTATGTCCTGCACCTGCATTGGGGTGGACTCTATGCCTGTTGGGTTGCTTATCTTGGCCATCCACCAGTCCCAGTCGCCATTCAGTGTGTCGGTCTGCACATCGCCATTGCGGCTGGTAACGCTGGTGCCGCATACAAATACATTGCCGTCTTTAGCATTGCAGATGCTCACCATATTGTCCGATCCGTTACCGCCAAAGCATTTGTTCCATTCTATATTGCCATTGGCCGCCATCTTTATCAGCCAATAGTCGATAGCGCCTTTGTTGCCTGTTACATCCATATCTGCCGAGCCCGATCTTGCAGCCACAAGGTAGCCGCCATCACCTGCATTCACTATGCCCCAGCCTTCGTCCTGCGCCGAGCCGCCTATCAGCTTCGTCCATACTGCAACACCCGCGGTGTCGGTTTTTATCACTACACAGTCTTTCAGGCGGTTGGGGCCTGTTATGCGGTCGTCCACATCGCCCGTTATCACGTAGCCGCCATCTGCGGTTCTTATCAGTCCTCTTATAAAGTCTACATCGGTAAAGGCTCTGCTCCATTGCAGCAATCCCGTTAGCGATATTTTCGCCAGCGTATTGCCGCCGGCCGTTATATAGCCGTCGTTTATCAATTCTATTTTCTGTGCATATTCATTCGTGTATGTTTTCTGCCATTGTATAGCACCTGTAGCATTTGTTTTTATTAGCCATGGCCTCAGCCTGTTGGTAGCCGGGTTGGTGGGCACGTCGCCGTCGCTAGAGGAGGTGCTGCCACTTATAATATAGCCGCCATCGCTGGTTTGGCGCACACAGTAGGCATATTCGGTATTGCTGCCGCCAAAGGCTTTTTCCCATTGTATGTTGCCGTTGGCTGACAGCTTTGTGGCCACTATATCCGTTAGCCCATGTGTGGGCAGGCCGCCTACAGTGCCTGCGCTGGTAAAGCCCAGCAGCATATAGCCGCCATCGCTGGTTTGTATCACGCTGCGGCCATAGTCGGGCATATTGCTGCCTATGCACTTCTGCCATTGCAGTTTGCCATCGGCAGCCATTTTCACCACCCAGTAGTCTTCGGTGCCGCCGTGGTGGCCTGTTACGTATCCTGTATTGATGCTGTTGGTAGTGCCTATGCCTATAAAACCGCCATCGCCGGTGGGGTACATGTCTTCAAAATTATCCACCTCATCGCCACCTATCATCCGCTCCCACATTATCTTATAGTCTTGCGCATACAATTGGCAGCAGGCAAGACCAGCTAGTAGCAATAGGGATAGCTTTTTCATGAATGGGTAAATTTCATCTAATATACAATATGGATAATTAGAGCCATATTAAACTCCTTTAATACCCTCATTGCTTAATGATCTTTCTTGTCTGTATGCTGCCATCAGCCAGTTGCGCGCTTACCATATATACACCAGGTGCTGTGGGTGCCGGTATAGTGTGCCTGCCTCCGGGTAGGTTGCCGGTGGTGTACAATACCTTGCCCGCCATATCGGTAATGCATAGCTGCACAATGGCAGGGCACGCAATGTGCATGTCATCAGTTGGTATTGGGTTGGGGTATATGCTTACGGTGTTTTCGTCGCTCAGCACATCGCCCACCTTGGTAGGGAAGCATGGGGTGAATGGCCCGTTAGAGCCCGCAGGCCTGCCTTGCTGCACAGGGTACGAAAACGGGAAAGAATAAGCCGCAGCAGGGCTGGTGTACGAAAGCATGAAATAAGGCCCTGTGCCCGCTATATAAGCGTCAAACAAGCCCCTGTTGCCACCAATGCCATATACCCAGCTCTCGTAGCTGTCAAACCAATACTGGTTCACCACCTGCCCGTTGGTTAGCTGGTGGGTGGTAATATTGGTGATGGTGCTGTTGCCGGCATAGCGCCAGGTGATCACATCGCCTACCTGCAGGTTGAATTTATACAGCACTACCTCAGCGCCCAACGCAGGCCCTGCCGTGTTGAAATAGTTGGTAGTATCGGTGCGATAGAAGAAAACTGTATCGTTAGCCACGCGCAGGCCGCCGTATGTGCGCCCATAGTTGCTCACCTTGTGGTAGGTGGTGGCGTTGATGGTGGTATCCACATCTATGCGCCACTCGTACTTGGCGGCTATATAGTAGGTGCCATGCCCTACGCCTACTACTTTCTCCTCGCACCAGGTAGCGCCGGGCTGGTAAAAATCTTCCAGTGTCATTTGCGCATAGCTATGCGCAAATGACAGCAGCATGGCGATGATGATAGTGAGTTTTCTCATGACGGGTGGTGTGTTTGCTAAACGGGTTCAAAAACCATGCTAAAAAAATGAATGTGAGTATAGGCTAATAAAAAAAGCAGTGCCGTGACACTGCTTCTACAATTCGATATGTTTCCCAATTACTAAATATGGAACTTGATACCTTGTGCCAGTGGCAGTTGGTCGCTCCAGTTGGTAGTGTTGGTCTGGCGGCGCATGTATGCTTTCCAGCTATCAGAGCCACTCTCGCGGCCACCACCTGTTTCCTTCTCACCACCAAACGCACCGCCTATCTCAGCGCCGCTGGTGCCTATGTTCACGTTGGCTATACCACAGTCGCTACCCATGTGCGATAGGAATGTTTCGGCCTCGCGCATATTCAGCGTCATGATGGATGATGACAAGCCCTGGGGCACACCATTCTGCATAGCGATAGCCTCTTGCAGCGTGTTGTACTTCATGATGTACAGTATCGGTGCAAAAGTCTCGTGCTGCACGATAGCCATATCATTAGTAGCCTCGTATATCGCTGGCTTCACATAGCAGCCGCTTTCGTAGCCTTTGCCATCCAGCACGCCGCCTTGCACTACGGCCTTGCCACCTTCTTTCTTCACGGCATCCAGCGCGTTCAGGTAGCTTTCTACAGCGTCTTTATCTATCAGCGGGCCTACGTGGTTCTTCTCATCCAGCGGGTCGCCAATGCTCAGCTGTTTATATGCCGCTACCAGTTTCTTTTTAAAATTGTCATAAACACTTTCGTGTATGATGAGCCTGCGGGTAGTAGTGCAACGCTGGCCTGCCGTACCTACAGCGCCAAACACAGCAGCGCGCAGCGCGATGTTCAGGTCGGCGTTTTCTGTTATGATAATGGCGTTGTTGCCACCCAGCTCCAGCAGCGAGCGGCCAAGGCGGCCACCTACAGCCGCGCCTACAGCCTTACCCATGCGGGTGCTACCCGTAGCCGATACCAGCGGTATGCGCGTATCGTTGCTCATCCACTCACCGGCCTCACGCTCACCTATTACAAGGCCGCTAACACCTTCAGGTACTTTGTTGGCCTTAAATACATCTGCTATTATATTCTGACAAGCGATGGCCGTCAGCGGTGTTTTTTCCGATGGTTTCCATACGCAGGTGTTGCCGCATACCCATGCCAGAAAGCTGTTCCAGCTCCACACCGCTACAGGGAAGTTGAACGCGCTGATGATGCCTACTACGCCCAGTGGGTGCCACTGCTCGTACATACGGTGCAGCGGGCGCTCGCTGTGCATGGTAAGGCCATACAACTGGCGCGACAAGCCCACGGCAAAGTCGGCGATGTCTATCATCTCCTGCACCTCACCATAGCCCTCTTGCAGGCTCTTGCCCATCTCGTAGCTCACCAGGCGGCCCAGTGGCTCTTTATACTTGCGCAGCGCCTCGGCAATCTGCCTTACCACCTCGCCACGGCGGGGTGCAGGCCACATGCGCCATTCTGCGAAGGCATCCTGTGCGGTGGCTACTACGTTGTCGTAGGTCTTACGGTTCACGCCGCGTACCGAGGCGATCAGTTTGCCATCTACAGGCGAGTAAGAGTCTATCTTACCATTGCCGGCTTTCAGCCATTTTACGCCTGTAGCAGCGCCTTCATTTACTTTATCGATACCGAGGGTATCCAGTACTTTATTGATCTTCATAAACGAGCTTTCAGATTTGAGCAATGCAAAAGTAACAAATAGAATATAATCGGCAGTTAATAAGCGTATAGAGGGAGTGTTTACGACTTCGCAGTGCTTTTACGCCCCAGCAGCCCCACCATTACCGCCAGCATGCAGGCCAGGCATACCCAGTAGATGTAGCGGAAGTCGATATCGTTCATCACGAACAGGAATTGCGGAAGAAAATACAGCAATGATGAGCTGGCGAGGCAGATATAGATAAATCGGTAGCCCTTGTCTTTGATGAAGGGAATGAACACGAACAGCAGCAGGTTGACCACAGCCCAAAACCAGGGTTTGAAAATGAAAAGCCCCTCAAATACGTTCATGTATTTTTTATAACCGTGGTACAGAGGGTTGCCTTCGTTTATGCTGATACCATAGTTGTTAGGCTGTATCCAGGGGAAGTAGTACTGCACTTTGGTAGTATTGTCCTTTATCCGCAGAAAATAGGCAAATGTCTGCCAGCGGTTTTTCAGGTACTCGGCGGGGTATGCCTGTATAGCCTTTAGCCATGCCTCGCGCAGCATAATGGCCTCTTCATCGCTACGGTCTATAAATACTTTGTTGTCAGGGTTCCACATCAGGTGGTCGGCGGTAGAGGGGTGGTAGTGCTGCGTGAGGTAGGCGGTATCAAACCCCGGCCTGCTATACATAGCCGCAGGAAAGGCGTTGATATGCGATCGCACCTGTAGCCCTGCAAGGTCTTGCAGGTACATCAGCGTTTCGGGGTACATCTTTTTAGTTACAACCGCATTGTCAAAAGCTTTGCCTCCGGCAAATAGCAGCACCAGCAAACCCAGCGCCGATAGCAGCCTCTGCCGCACGGGCTTGTGCGGTAATACCGTCCACGCCCATAGCAGGCACATCGTTATCAGGCCGGTAATGGCGTTGTGCCTCAGCCAGGTGCCGTATAGCAGCAGCAATGCTATTAACACAGACAACAGCACATTGGGTCGTTCTTTAACTGCATAGCTGCGTATCATGATGCTGGCAGCCAGCAGCCACGATAGCCCCATCTGCGCATCTTTTACTATGTAGCCGGCAAAGTTTTGCACAAACGGCGCGGCAAAGAATATAATGGGTATTGTGATACGCCAGCTTCTTTTGGGCGATGAGGTAGCTATGTTATAAGCGCTTACCCAAAGCATGAGCAATTGCAACACCAGCATCGGCAGCGGGCCGCTTTTTATAGTGTTCAACAGCCGCCACAAAACAGCCATTACGGGTGGGTGCCAGTTGCTGTATTTGCCGCTTAGTGCTTCTTCGTATTGGTATAGCGCATCGGGTGGCATAAAGCCGGGCATATAGGTACTATAGCACAGCACGAAGCCTGCTATACACATCCACCTTACCGTTGCCGCCGATGTTTGTTTCATATCTATCGCTAAAAAATACAGGCCCAACCGCTATGGTTGAGCCTGCACAAAATAATGTAATAAGATTATTTCTTCTCGTGATATTCCTGCTCGGTGTTGATCACCCAGATATTGTCTTTGGTCTTTACCCCTTCTATGATGTTGTCGACAGCCGTCATGGCGGTCAGCATACTGTGGTCGGAGTTGTTGTACTTGTGCATACCGTTGCGGCCTACCAGGTACAGGTTCTCAAACTGGTTCAGGTAGTTTTTCACCTCATCAAAGCGGTCGTACGTGCCAAAGTAGGCAGGGTAGGTCTTTTCTTCGCGCAGTATGGTGCTGTCTATCACATCGGCCTTGCTGATGATGCCTATCTGCGCCAGCTCGTCTATCGCAAACTTCATAAACTCCGCATCGGGTTTGCTCCACAGGCTGTCGCCCACGTTGCAGAAGTATTCCAGCCCTATCCATACATGGTTCGGGTCCTTCACCATATACGGGCTCCAGTTGTTGAAGATCTGCAGGCGGCCTATGCGCACCTCGCGCTCCTGTATATATATCCAGTTGTCTTTTATCAGCTTGTTGGCTTGCTTCTCGTCTTTCACTTTTAGCTGGGTAAGCAGCAGGCCTACGGTTATAAAATCGCGGTACAGCAGGCCATCGGCTATATGCGCTATAGGCTCGGGCACTGCTGGGCTCATACCTGCTACCAGTTCCTTCACCGGCATGGTAGAGAAGAAGTGGTCGCCCGTATAGGTCTCCAGCTGGTTGGTTTGCCTGTTCCGTGCCGTTACCGATACGATCTGGTTGCCTTCGTATTTTATATTGTCTACATCGCGGTGGTGGTATATTTCGCCACCCATCTCTACCACCTTGCGGGCTACTTCCTCCCACAGCTGGCCTGGGCCATGCTTGGGGTACAGGAACTGCTCTATCAAACTGGTCTCAGTGCCTTTTTGCGCCAGGTCGGTTTTGTCTGTCGATTTGAACTGCGATTTGATGGCATGCATGATGGCCTTGCCTATCGTTAGCTTTTTAATACGCTGCGCACCCCATTCCGATGAGATGTCTTTGCACGATGTGCCCCATACCTTCTCGGTATAGTCTTTAAAGAAGGTGAGGTACAACTCCTTACCAAAACGGTTGATAAAGAAATCCTCCAGCGTCCTCTCGTCTTTTATCTGGTTCACCCTCGACCACATATACGACATGCCTATGCGCATCATCTTGGCCATGCCCAGCTTCTTTATCGTATCGCCCGATAGGCTGATGGGATAATCGAAGAACTGCTTGAGGTAGTATATGCGCGAGAGGCGCTCACGTACCAGCATCACCGCATCGGGGTCGGTAGGTGGCTTATATTTGGTGGGTTTTATTTCTTTGGTTTTGTTCTGGTAGCTGATCAGGAAACTCTGGTCGGGGGCGTTGGCTATCGGCAGCATCTTCATCCACCATTCCATTACCCTGTCCGATTTAGAAAAGAACCTGTGGCCACCAATATCTATACGGTTGCCTTTGTAGTTCACTGTTTTTGATATGCCACCTATATACTCCGATTTTTCGAGGATGATGGGTTTAATATCGCTGCGCATCAATAGCTCAAAGGCGGCAGTAAGGCCGGCAGGCCCTGCGCCTATGATGATGGCTTTCTGGGTTTCAGACATTTTTAGTTATGCTTGTATTAAGCGTATGATACAAATAATGCAGGCTAAAATAGGGAAAAATGTGAGATTGAGATGTTAGCAGATAAAGCGGTAGCCTACACCTTTCAGCGTAACGATCTGCGCCGGGGTATCGGCCAGGTATTTGCGAAGCCTGTTGATGTACACATCCAGCGAGCGGGAGTTGTGTATCGTGTCGGCACCCCATACTTTTTCCAGCAGGTAGTCGCGCCCGGTTATATTGTTGCGGTGACGGTGCAGCAGCGCCAATATCATGGTTTCCTTATGCGTCAGCGCTATTTCGGCACCCGGTGTTTGCAGCACCTGCTTGTTTGGGTAAAGGGTAACATTGCCTATCGTATAGCTATCGGCCATTTCTTCTTCCTGCCTGCCGTATTTTTCCTTTAGCCAGCTTTCTATACGCACCAGTAGTTCCTCTATGCTAAAAGGCTTGCGTACATAATCATTAGCACCTGCCCTAAAACCCTCTACCACATCGCCCGCCTGCACCTTGGCCGTCAGGAAGATGACAGGCACCTGCGCGTCTATAGCACGTAGTTGCCTGCACGCTTCATAGCCATCCTTACCCGGCAGCATAATATCCAGCAGGCACAATTGCGGCCGGTGCTTGTGGTAGGCGGCCAGCACATCGCTGCCGTTCGTTACCAGCAGCACGTCGTAGCCATGCTTTTGCAGTGCCTCTTTTACAAGCGCTCCCAGTATCTGTTCGTCTTCGGCAAATAGTATACGGTATTGCATGCTACGATGTTGGCAGGTATATGGTGAAGGTACTACCGTTTGCATTGCTGGCAACGCCTATGCTGCCACGGTGCAGCGCTGCTACCTGCGCGGCCAGGCTCAGCCCCAGGCCATGGCCTTTTACCTCGTGCAGGTTGCCCGTAGGTATGCGGAAGAACGGCTTGAAGATATGCTTGTGATACTCCTGCGCTATGCCTATACCATTATCGGCTACGTGTAGTTGCATGCCACTACCGGCCGGCTGTATACCGATGATGATCTCGGGTATATTCCGGTTATACTTCAGCGCGTTGTCTATCAGGGTGGTGATGGTGTTAGTGAGTAGTACCTTGTCGCCGGTAATGCGTGTATGCGCTCCACCGCTGTACTTTACTGCAGCGCCATGCCGCTGTATGGCAGGCTCCATAGCCTGAATGGCGTTGCGCACTACCTCATCCATATCCACCACTTCCTTATTCAGTTCAAACTGGTCTTTATCCATTTTGCCAAAGGCGAGTATCTTCTCTACCATCAGGTTCATGCGGTTCAGCTCGGCCTGTGCGTAGCCTTTGTGTTGTGCGCTCAGTGGTTGCCCAGCAGCAGCGCTATCCACCACTAGTTGCAGCGAGGATAAGGGTGTCTTCAGCTCGTGGGCTATGTTGCTGAACAGGCTCTCCCTGAGGCGCGCCATCTGCGCCTGCAGCCTGTAGCTCCGGCGCATAAATACATAGGCCGCCACCAGCAAGCCCACCAGCACACAGCACACCGCTATATAGGCATACAGCTTGTTGAAGAAGCTGGCAGGATAGATGCTGAAATCGATACGGTATACCTGCGGCTTAAAGAAGCTGACGATGAACAGCGGCGATGAATACTGGTAGTTGCTGTCGGTATAGGTAGTATCCTTCGGTGTTTGCTTGTGTATGTTGTAGTTGATGGATAACTGCTGCTCACCCAGCCGCCGCCTGAACATCGAATCGAAATGCTGTATGCCTTTATCGCTTTCAGGTTGGTATTTAATGCCGTTTTGCTGTATAAATGCCTTGTCTATTTTCAGTACCTGCTTGCCTGTAGTTTGTTCCTGCTTTTTCTCTTGCTGTTGCGATGCTTGCTGGTTATCGTCAAACCATATGCGCATCTTGCCGGTGTTGCCCGTTATGCCCGCAGCAAAGGCGGTCTTCTCATCCATGTCTTCGTCTTCCAGCGCGCCTGCCAGGTTGTTGAGGGTGGTTACGTTCTCCTCCTGCATGGTGCGTGCGGTTTCTTGTACCAGGGCTATTACCTGCGTGCGCTCTGCTTGCCGCTGTATCTCGTACAATGCCCTGCCACCGTAGCCAAGTATGCATACTACGGCACACAGCGCAACAACAAATAGAATAGTAGACAGGCGTTCCTTTCTCATGGCTGCTAAAGTAGAGTGAAAACAGACGCCTGCATGCCATTTAAGGTTATTTAACGTTGTTTAAGATGCTTAAAGAAATGGCACCGTTACGGCAGGCTAGTTTAGCTTCTACAAAAAACTCACAGAAATGAAACGTATCCTCTTAGCCTCCCTGTTGTTAACGAGCGCTGCCGCTCAAGCCATCATCTACCGCCACGATGTGGCCGAGGAAAAACACCGCCAGCTAGGTGCGCAACCCCAGTTCGACTGTGTGGGTAAAGTGCTGAATGCAGAAAACCAAGCTGCTGCAGGTAGCTGCGTGCTCATTGGCGACCGTTACGTACTTACCGCTGCTCACCTGTTTGTAAAAAGCGATATAAAGCATGATACCATGATGCACAATGGCAGGCAGATGATAATGCATACACAGACCAACAGAAGAATGGATGATATCAGTCATTACGATTTCCGTTTCAACCGTATACGGTATAGGGGCAAACTGATGAAAGTGCTGCCTGCCTATATGGATAGCGCTACCAATGGCCAGTGCGATATAGCACTGATAGAGTTGGAAGAACCGGTAACGAACTGCAAGCCTGCTACGCTATGCACCAGCTTCGATGAACTGCGCAGCATTGCTACGTTGGTGGGCTACGGCGTATCGGGCAATGCCAGCAAGCCCGAGGAGGTAGATGAATATGGCTATAAGCTGGCGGGTGAGAATACCATTGATACACTGCAAGGTTATCAATACAGTGACAAGCCTGCACTATTGGGTTTCGATTTCGATCATCCTGAAAAACCGCAATACAACCACATGGGCAATACCAAGCCCCTGGCTATGGAAGGCTTCTGCGGCGGTGGCGATAGTGGTGGCGGTATGCTGCGCCAGCGCAAAGATGGTAGCTGGGAGCTGATAGGCATATGCAGTGGCGGTGGTACCAATATCGATAACCTCTTCACCATAGGCTATTACTGTAATACCGGGCAATACACAAGAGTATCCGTTTTTCAGGATTGGATAAAACAGGGCATAACAGATTTTGAAAAGAAGCGCGTAGCAGAAAGCAAATAGTTACTGCTTCACTACCTTTTCTGTCTTCAGCAGCTCGCCGTTGGCATCATACAGCTTTACGATATACAATCCATCGCGCCATGCACTGGTGTTGATGGATTTTGTTATTGGTGTTCTTGTTACCAGCCTGCCAACGGCATCGTATACCTCAGCTATCAGCCCTGTTGGGCCGTTGATGTGCAGTGCATCGCTGCAAGGGTTGGGGTAGAGGCCTACAGGGTTGGGATTGGCAACGCCGGCTACTGTTACCGGCGTGCCGAATGGCCATATATAATCGCAGGGATTAGCGCTGCCCGCCATATATGCACTACCATCGAACGAGCATCTGAAGCTGATGCCCACATGCACCGCCGATTCGCGACGATAAAGGCCAAAACTTGCACCTGCGCCCTCTACCACCGTGCTGCCACCTTCAAGGTGATAGCGCTTGCGCACCGTGCTGCCCATCGTTACATTGTCTATGTTGTCTATCTTAAGATATATCTGTTCGGTGGGGTTGGTCATGCCTTTTACTACAGGCATCATATCCCCCACGTTCAGGTTAAAGTCGAACAATATCATCTCGGGCTGTCCATCAAATTTTATATACACACGTTTGTTGCTTTCTCTTATGCCCGCATATTCGGCATCGGCGGCATCCGCTATGGCATCGGGCGCTGTGGCGTTGGGGTCGGTAGCGTTGCTGGTGTAGCTGCTGCGGTGCAGTAGCTTGTTGTATTCTATATTGCTGATGGTGACCTTATCAGCCACGATCATCAGTTGCTCATCGGTATTCGTCCAAAAGCCTGCCGAGCCACTGTTTACAGCATACTGCCACCAGGCATTTTCCATAGGGAATGGCGTATACGTTTGCTGCGCATTCGCCTGCAACGATGCCATAAAGAGTAGTAATAAGGTAAGGGTGCGCATGGTGTTATTGCTTTAATACCTTTTCAGTTTTTATGAGTTGGCTACGGTCATCATATAGTTTCACCACATACAATCCATCGCGCCATGCGCTAGTGTTGATGGTTGGTGCGGTTGTATGCACCACCAGCCTGCCTACCATGTCATACACTTCGGCGGTAGTGTTGGCGGGGGCTTGTATATGCAGCACACTACTGCTTGGGTTGGGATACAGCCCGATACGCTCTGCCGTACTCAATCCGCCAACAGACACCGGCCATTGGGTCGGTGTTGCGGTCATGTATTTGCATACGGCTGTTGTGGATGCGGTATAATACAGCCCTTTACCATCGGTAAAGCATACAAAGCCAGGGGTGCTGGTATTGTAGTCGCCATAGCTGGGTTCTAATTTAAATAGGCCGTTATCTTTTATGCCTACATGCTCTATCATTTCAAGGGCACCATTATCCAGTACAAATACTTTGCGCTGTACTCCATCAATATTCTTTGTTTGTATGTCGGTTATCTTAGCTTCAGATTGATACCATATTCTACTTACCGCACTTCTTGCAAATGGCATCATTTCGCCCACCTGCCGGTTGTAGTCAAATATTTTTATCATAATGCCATCATCGGTAAGCACATAGCCAGTGTTGTTTTCTTCAGCATACCAGCCTACTGCTACATCAGGATACAGAGCGTAGCCGCTATTAAAATCGGAGGTACGGTATACCAGCCTGTTGCTCATACGCCCCGCCACTACCTGCTGCTGTGGTGTTATCAGGTACAATGCTTCAAATTTATAATGCACACGGTCATGCAGCTCATCGCGGTAGCGCCAGTAGCTGCCTACGGGGTAGGTTTGTGCTATAGCCTGGCTGCCACAAAGTATAGCTATGCAAAAAAGTATCAACTGTTTCATAGGATAAGTATTTACAAACAAAACGCAGCAGCCCGGTGTTGTAGTAAGGTAAATTTACGAATGTATTTTTCGTGTTCCGGTCATTTTTGTCTTAACTTGAAAAATATGACAAAGGCTTTCATCGCTACAATATTGCTTGCAGCTGCCATCGGCTCTACCTCCTGCCGCAAAGGCCCCTACACCTGCTACTGCACTTCCAACGACAACACCCGTAGCGACCAGACCTATGGCCTGGCTACCGACGACGAAAGCCAGGCGCAATACGAATGTGATAAATATCAAACCTCGCTGGGCAATGGTGGCGGAAGTTTCAATTGCTTTTTAGAACGCTCCCGATAAAAACTAAAGCCCCACAGGTGCGGGGCTTTAGTTTTGTCATCTGCTGTTTTTACTTCGCTATTATCACCTGTTGGCTGGCTACGTTGCCACCTGCCTGCACTTGCAGCACATAGTTGCCCGCCGGCAGGTCTTGCACATTTAGGTTGGCTATGCCTGTAGATATATCAGTTTGCGTTTTTACCAGCTTGCCCATACCATCGTAAAGATGGGCACGGTATTGCCCCCCGCCTGGCATCTGTATGGTGAAGCTGCTGCTGGCAGGTACGGGATATACTTCTATACCCTGTGTTGTTGCAGGTGCCTTACCTACGCTCACCGGGAAACCGTAGTAATAATACCTGTCGGTGCTACCTGGCATCACGGTATAAGCAGTGCCATCCCACGTTCTCGCAGTGCTTTTGAGTATATTACCATCGCTGTTGTAGGTATAGGTATCCATTAGTTTATTCTCCAGCGTGCCTCCGTTCCATTCTTTCAGTTCGTGGGTCAGCACCTTTCCATTGGCATCGTAGGTGTAGTGCCTCTCGTTCATATTTTCCCAGCCGGTGCCGTTGTGCAGTTTATTCACTACCAATATCACGTTGCCGTTAGCATCCAGGGTTTTATCCATCCCGCTGGCCAGTTTCCAGCTGCCCATATTGTAGCTTTCGTTTACCTCTTCGATAGTGGTGGCGTTGGGGTAGCTGTAAGTAGTGCGTCCCGAATTTTCCCACGCACCCATCACATAGCTTTCCTGTTGCGATAGAGACACCTTGCCGCCCGCATAGGTATAGGTGTTGCGGTAGGCTGGTATAAAGGAAGGATTAGAAGGCATAGACGGGTCGGCTACATAAAACATATACTCCGTTACATTGCCCGCACCATCGTACTGCCAGGTTTCTTTTTGCTGTTTTCTCATAGTGCCCAGCCCTACGGAGTAGGCCCATTTTTCGTGCGAGGCTACTTTGCCATTGCCATCGTAGGTGTATAGGTCGCGCTCACCGTTAAGCCAGGTGCCGCCGTTTAGCGCATCTGCATCTTTTTCTACCAGTTGCCCGTTGGTATACTTATGGCGATATCGGCCGTTAATTTGTTTCGCAGCGTTATATCTATTCACCGTATCGCTGTTCCAGCTACCCATCAGGGGCAGGTATGCAGGCCTTTGGCTGACATACTTATACTCGCTCGAGTCTATCAGGTTGAAGGTGTTACTGCTATAGTTGTATATCGAGCTGCTCACCAGGTTTTGCTGCGACTGCGCACTAGCTGCTACAGGTAAGCCAATAAATAAAAAAGGTAGGAGTTTTCTCATAAGGTTTGGTTTTAGTAGCACTAAGCTACAATTATAATATAGGTGAAATATCATTAATATAGTTTAGTGCCCACAATTATACTTTACTGTGACAAACGATATAGAACCAAAACCCCGCATTGTGCGGGGCGTTAGTATTCATCTGTATGTTGCTATTATCGTTATCGAGCTATCACCACCTTACGGCTGGTTACATTACCATTGGTATTTACTTGCAGCACATAGTTACCTGCCGGCAGGTCTTGTACGTCTATCGTGCATAGCCCTTTAACACTCACTGTCTTTGCCAGCTTGCCGGTAGCATCATACAAGTATGCATGGTAGCTGTCAGTTGCTGCCATGTTGATGTGCAAGGTGTTGCTGGCAGGGATAGGGTATACGTCAATTTCTTCCTGCACGCTAGGTGCGTTATCTACACCCGTCGGGAAACCATAGTAGTTATAGGTAGCCGCACTGCCTTCCTTTACTACGTAGGCCGCACCATCCCACATTTTTTTCAGCGATGTTAGCATATTATTATCGCTGTTGTAGGTGTACTCGGTTTTATTAACAGGAGTACGTGTACTGCCTGCCCATCTTAGCTCTTCATGGCTAAGCATATTGCTACCGGCATCATAGCTATAAGCATGCTCGTTATCATTTTCCCAGTTGCTGCTGATATATTCCTGCCTTAGGCTTGATACAATGTTCTTATTGCCATCCAGTGTGTGCAATAGTCTTGATAAGTATTGCCAATTCGTTCCGTGCGATTGTTCGGTGAGTTCTTCCATCGTTGTGCTTGTGTGGTATATATATGTAGTGCGCATAGCGGCATCCCACATACCTGAACTATTATAGTACTCTTGCAGTATTTCAGTGAGCGTACCGACAGAGTAGGTATATTTTTTCCGTGTTATAGGAATATAGCTGGCCGGTACGCTCAAACGATCGCCGTCATACCATGTATATTCTATTACATTGTTATTAGCGTCATAGCTATAGGTTTCCTTTTCGTAAGGTAGTAGCTGGCTGGAACCGGACACCTTTGCCCATCTTGCTTTTTCGGTCATCTTGCCATTGGCATTATAGTTCATTATTAAAATGCCAATGGGCAACGAGCCCTGTAAAGTTTCTGTATGGCATTCTGCAAGGCTGCCGTCTGTATTGTATATGTTCGTCGTGCGCGTCTCCAGTGCATTTGTTGTTGTATAAGTATACATCGTGTCGCAATTCCACCGTTGCACTTCGGGCAGGTAAGCCGGTTTGCCTGCGGCTGAGTGCTGCATGTAATAATAGCTGCTGCTATCTGTCTTTTCAAGCCCTGAGGTTTGGCTATGATAATAGTTCGCCTGCGCTACCAGTTGCTGTTTCGATTGGGCAACTGCTGCTATCGGTAATGCAATAAAAAGAAAGGGTAGGAGTTTTATCATAGGGTGGCTTTGTACGCTAAGCTACAATCAAAATATGTTGAATTTATTTTAAATGAAGTGCTTGCGTAATTATTATACATTATTATGACAAAAGGCATAACAAAAAAGCCCCGCACAATGCAGGGCTTTTTCTTTTTCATTTTTTCTTTTTGCTTTAGCTTACGCTACAGCGCTGTCCAGCACGCTGTTCATGCTGCGTACAGCCTCAGCACTTTTGTTGAAGGCTTCTTGCTCTTCAGCGTTCAGCTTGTAGTCTATTATTTTCTCCCAGCCGTTTTTGCCTATTACTACAGGCACGCCCAGGCATATATCTTTCTGGCCATACTCGCCATCCAGCGCTACGCAGCAAGGGAATACTTTCTTCTGGTTGCGCACGATGCTCTCTACCAGTGCAGCTCCTGCAGCGCCCGGTGCATACCATGCGCTGGTGCCCAGCAGTTTGGTAAGGGTAGCGCCACCCACCATAGTGTCGGCAGCTATTTGTTTCAGTTGCTCTTCGTTCAGGAAGTTGCTCACCGGTGTGCCATTCAGGCTAGCCAGGCGTGTCAGCGGTATCATAGTAGTATCGCCGTGGCCACCTATTACGGTAGCGTGCAGGTCGTTAGCACTGCAGTCCAGCGATTTTTGCAGGTAGCATTTAAAGCGTGCGCTATCCAGTATGCCGCCCATGCCTATTACCCTGTTTTTAGGCAGGCCTGTAGCTTTCAGCGTCAGGTAGGTCATAGTATCCATCGGGTTGCTGATCACTACTATGATAGCATTTGGTGAATGCTCCAGCAGGTTTTTAGCAACGGTCTCTACTATTTTAGCGTTGGTGCCTATCAGCTCTTCACGCGTCATACCCGGCTTACGTGGTATGCCCGATGTGATCACGCATACGTCAGAACCGGCGGTTTTAGTGTAGTCGTTGGTGCTGCCTGTCACGCGGGTATCAAAGCCCAGCAGCGATGCGGTTTGCATAATATCCAGCGCCTTGCCTTCAGCAAAGCCTTCTTTAATGTCAACAAGTACCAGCTCTTCGCAAAGCTCCCTGCGGGCGATGTTGTCAGCACAAGTAGCGCCTACTGCGCCTGCACCTACTACTGTAATTTTCATATTTGTGTAACTTTTTTAAGAAAGATTGATTTCTGAATGGCGCAAATATAGGCAATTACGCAATTCGGGCATTTCCATATGCGGGAAAATGGCTGAAAATGCTTAGTAGTAACAGTTTCATTATCACCGGTCAGGTGTATATTTACGCCCTTAATCCTCAATTCCCTACATGAAGCATAAATTTTTACTCCCTATCGCCGCACTTTTGTTTTGCCTTTCGGCTCAGGCACAAACGCAGATCACTTATTTGAAAGTAGCCAGCTCTCACCGCTTTTTTTCCGGGACGTATCACGAGCTTGAGCATACCAATTACCACTACGATACTACCAATCCGCACAGCTACCAATCTAATGTCGATAGGTGGAGTTTCGACAGCTCCCGCACATATTATCCGCGGACACCTTCAAAACCTATATTCGGCTTCACCCAAACATTTGATGCGCAGGGCAGAGTTGCCTTTGTTGACCATGATAGTTGGGACCCTTTTGGTGTGCACCAACCAGGCCAGCGCACTGCATATACCTACGATAATAATGGCACCCTGCTGACGGCCGCTACCCAGAAATACGTAAGCCCCGGTGTGTATACCAATGTTTCAAGGTTGGTATTTATATACAATGCCAACAACCAGGTGACGGATCGGATAAGTGAGGGTTGGAACACCGGTACAGGCAACTGGGTGGAAAGTGCCCGTGTTACATATACCTATAACAGCAGCAATCAGCTAATAGAAGAAATGAATGTGTTCTGGAATGGCTATACCAAAACGCTCTATTCTTATACAGGCAATAACAATACCGAGATTGTTACTGAAACAAGAAATGGCTCTACGGGTTCTACCTTCCGATGGTTCAATAGTTTCGATGCCAATGGCTGGCTTACTGGCTCCGAGAGGCAGGAGTGGGTTTACGCATTGTCCATCTGGAAGAATATGGACAGTTTGGTACTCACGCACGACAATGCAGGCAATGTGCTGCTCCGCGAATCGCGCGGCTGGGATGGCAATGCATACGTACCTAAGGTAGCCAACAGTTATACCTGGGTGCCCACCGCCACTCCTTCAGGTTTTTCTATGGCTTCCAACACAGCTAAAACATGGAATAGTACTGCCAATATCTACGAGCCTGTTACCGATGACGACAGTATCAGCTACTTTCACGATGTTATGCCCGTAAGCGTGGCCAACACCTATAAGCCTGCGCCACACATCAGCATATTCCCTAACCCAGCCGGCGGCTTTGTGAATATAGATGCCCTGCCCGGCACCAATTACAATGTTATAATAATAGATATGGCAGGTAAGATAGTAAAGAGCTTTAGCGGCAACCAGCACCGCCTCGATGTGCAAGACATACCCGCAGGCAACTACCTGCTGCAGGTACATGCAGGCGGCGCAGTAGCGGTTGAAAAACTGGTGATAGCCAGGTAGGCCCGTTAGAGCGGCCAGGTAAGGCGGTATTGTCATCAGCATGTCGAACGTACTGTAGCGTATAGGCTATGATATGTATAATAGGTAATTTCATACAAGCAAATCATGGCCTTATGAAAATACTATCTACTATTATTGCGTCTATGGGCTTGTTGGCTGCCAATGCGCAGGTGCAGCCTGTTGTGAAACACGCATCGGTGGTTTATACCTACAACCGCGGCGCCGGATATATACTGCGCGATTCTACGCACTATACATACAATCCCGGCAATCCCCGGCAATACGATCCTATCGCTGGTCGCTGGTCTTACGATGTGCATGATATATATAAGTTCCCCAATGGTATGGCCGATCGCGTGAGCTCTACGCTCTTTACATTCACACCGCAAGGCAAAGTAAGCACTATGGAGTATGGCTATGTATATGCAGGTGTGTACGATCCCAGCGGTATGGATATAAATACGTACGATGCGAATGGCAACATTATTGCTACTGAACATAAATACTGGGATGCAGGTATGTTTGAGCCACACAGAAACTATCTGTTCACCTACAATGCCAACAACCAGCTTACCACGCGCATCAGCCAGGAGTGGGATGGGGCCGTTACCCAATACTTCAGCGTCTATCGCGATGAATATGTATACAATACGGCACACCAACTGGTGGAAGAGTTGAACCAGATGGGTGCCGTCGGCAATTGGGGTACTGTTGCCCGGCGCACGTATACCTGGGTGGGTGGCTACAATGCCGAAATGCAGGAAGTAGAGTATCTGGGCGGTGGCCGTGAAAACCGCCGGCTTACACAATACATTTATGATGCCCTGGGCAACAGGATACAGGAAGAGCAAAAGACATGGCGCGATACAGTATGGGAGAATTCTCAGCGCTTCTTGTATACACACGATACTAAAGGCAACGTGCTCACTACCGCCAACGCACACTGGCGCAACGGTGCCTACGATCCGCAGATGTTGCTTATTGATAGCTATATCGAGATCGGCAACCGCAGCCATCTTCTTTCCCGTGCTGTAAAAACCTGGAATAGTGTTACCGGTAGCTATTCGTCAAATAGAGATAGCATATACAACTACTATTATGATAATAGCCTTGCTGTAGCAGCTATGCCCGCGCCCGCTGCTGCCATCAGGGTTTATCCATTACCCGCCAATGCATACGTTACGCTCAGCATCGACCTGCCCACGCAGCCCGCTTTTACAGCCCGTTTGCTCGATGTTACAGGCAGGCTGGTAAAGTACTATGCTGGCAGTACATCGCTACACCAGCACCGCCTCGATGTGCAAGACATACCCGCGGGCAACTACCTGCTACAAGTACATGCAGGCGGCGCAGTAGCGGTTGAAAAATTGGTGATAGCCCGGTAAGGCGGCTCGATAGAGCGGCCCGGTACGCAACAAGATAATATGAACTGGATATCTACAGCGCCGCTGCAATTTGCAGCGGCGTTTTTTATGGCAGCACCGCACGCCCCAGCCAGCCAAACCATAGGGCAGCACCCGCAAGGCTACCGGCAATGCCATAGCAGAATAGTTGCCACCTGTGCCGCTGCACCAACCCGAAGCATACCCATGCGCAGATGCTAAAGCTGATAACGAACAAGCTGATGAACCCCGGCAACGCTGCAATACCATTGTACTGTAGCAAGTATGTTTCGTCCGAGGCGCTGGTGTTGTGCATTACATGGTCGTACAGCCGGAAGGAGGAAGTGTATATCTCCCTGCTCCAGCACAGCGCCACTATTATCCAGCAGAGGTGCAAGGGCTTGTAGGCGTCTATGGTGTTGCGCCTGCGCAATATCAATAATGCTATTACCCCCACAGTACCGGTGAGTATAGTCATCGCGGGGCCACCCAGTGTGTTGTTGTTAAACTTCTTGTAGAGTGCTTGTGTACTGTCTTGCTGTTCAGCCACAGCAATAAGTCCTTTAGAGTTCTTCAGGGTCGTAAAGCTATAGTGTATCTCCGCATCAAAGCCCTGCGCTTCGGCTACTATATAGTGCCCCAGCTCATGCTGTAGCGTGCCCAGTATGGCCGCTAGTGCAAAGGCCAGGAAGATCAGCAGGGGTTTCATAGAAGGGTAAAATACAAAAATGAAAAGCGGGAACAAATCCCGCCTTTCTAGTTAATGATGGTATGGTCATTCCATCACTATCACACACATCTCCTCTTATTCTTGCTTCACCATCACTATGCTATTCACTTAGCTGCATTAGTAATGCATTAAAAATTATGCCCGACTGTGTCATACCCCGGTCACTTTACAAAAAATTAACTTTTTGGCATACTTCATGCGGTACACATTAGCAGAACCTGTAAACCATCGCCTATGAAATCAATTCTACTTGTCATTACGACAACAGTATTGTCGTTGCTATTGGCCAACGGCTACCACACCACCTCCACCACCACATCGCCACCATCGTGCGGCTCGCTGCACCAGGTCATGCACTTCTACGGCTACCGGCCTTCAGAGCTCGATACCATAGTGCTGGCATGGTATGCGCCCGGCGGCAGCTTTAGGGATCTGCTGGGCTCGCAAAACATTTTCCTCAACGAGCTGCTGCGCGACTACATGGCCAAAGAGGACTATTTCCTCTCCGGCCATGCCGACCCCGTTACCGTGTTTGATGTGGAGAACCCTATCGATAGCATAGAGCTGTGGAACGATCAGCTGCTGCCTATGTTCGATAGTGCCGCCCATCAGCTCTGCGATGTAGAGGTGATACTGATGCCCGCCGGCAGGCGGGTGCGCTTCAGCAACATCGTGCTTGGCAATGAGCATACCGCCATTCCCACGCAGGGTTGCGACCACCGCATCATATCCTGCCGTCGCGATGACGGGGAGCAAGGGTATATGCAGTTTGTGAAGCAGTAGCGCAAGGGGTAGCGTAAAGTTCCCGCGCGTTTTTTCTTATGTTACTTTTATCACAAATGGCTCCAGAGGTATTTGCTATTTTTGATTTATGTCGCACGAAAGAAAAGACCATTGGGAAAACGTGTACACCACTAAAAGCCCCGCAGAGGTAAGCTGGACACAAGAGGTGCCGCAAACATCGCTCAGCCTCATATACAGCTTCGGGCTGCCGCGCACTGCTGCTATTATCGATATAGGCGGCGGCGATAGCAAGCTGGTTGACCACTTGCTGGCCGAAGGCTATGAGGATATTACCGTGCTCGATATTTCGGCAGCAGCGCTCGACAGGGCAAAGCAGCGCCTCGGTGCCGGTAGTGATAAAGTGAAATGGATCGTTGCCGATATTACGGAGTTCCGCCCCGAGCGGCAGTACGATGTTTGGCACGATAGGGCGGCTTTCCATTTCCTCACTACACCCGTGCAGATACAGCAGTACATCGCCACGGCTATGCAGGCGGTAAAAGGCTATATGGCCATAGGCACTTTTTCGGAGAACGGCCCTAAGAAATGCAGCGGGCTCGATATAACGCAGTACAACGAGGAAAAACTACAGGCCATCTTAGCCGTTGGCTTCCATAAGATGAACTGCATAACCGAAGACCATACCACACCGTTCAACACCACGCAAAACTTTTTGTTTTGTAGCTTCAGGCGCAAGGGTGCTAAGACCTAATAGTCCACCCAGTAGTGGTCGGTGGTTATCGTGGTTTTGTTGGCGGCAGTAGTAGTTAGCGTGTCGTATATATCTATCATCTCGTATACCTTGCCCGATTTTTGCAGGCGCAGCCAGGCGTTGCCGTCGGGCGAGAGGTAGCGGTATTCAATAGTGCTATCCACCATACGGTAGTAGGCCGCTATGCGCCCCGATGGTAGTTGTATGCTGGTGGGGCTCACCATTTGCAGTGCGAATATTTTCGATGTAGTGTCCACCTCGTTTTTTGTTTCCTGGTCAAACGTCAGGTGCACGATTTCCCGCAGCCTGTGTTCGCGCAGCCACATATAGTTGAGCTGTATCACTTCCTGTAGCTCGCGGGTCGAGTCGTTATCTACATACGTGCTATCGTTGGTAGCCGGCCTTGTGCCGGGCTTGCTGTCCTCTTTGCGGCAGCTATAGGCTACCATAGTGCATAGCAGTAGTGCGGGTATAAGGTGTGCGGTTTTCATCTCCGGTCTTTTAGATGCATAAATATACGATACATCCCTGCCCGAATTGTAATGATACTATCAGATTTCCGAAACATTTATTTTTATAAAAACTATTATTGTTGTATATTTGTTATGTTATATTGCTTCGTCATTGCGAGCGCAGCGAAGCAACCTCACGTCACACATCCCCGTCATTGCGAGAAGGTCATGTAATGACCGACGAAGCAATCTCGCGAAATAAGAGCAACTAAAATGAACTCTATCAACCCACATACACACCCGGCGAAGCCGGACATCGATCATCCCTCCTTATTTAAGGAGGGAGCGAGGGTGGTTAAAACAAAACCACCCCTCCTTGCCAGGGATGTGAACCACACAACATCCCAAAACCCACACTGGGGGAGAAGTAGGAATCTGACAAAAACAGCAACAAAACACAACAACTGTAGCACATTGCCGCTCTCAAAACCCATGTTCCCCGAAATTATTACCTTCGCCGCACAAACATTTAATCGTATATGACTCCTGCTAAACGCGTTTACGACAATATTCTGCAAACCATCGGCAATACGCCGCTCATCAAGCTGAATAAGATCACCTCCGACCTGCCTTGCCCTGTATATGCCAAGGTAGAGAGCTTCAACCCCGGCAACTCTATTAAAGACCGCATGGCGCTGAAGATGGTGGAAGTAGCCGAGCAGGAAGGCAAGATAAAACCCGGCGGCACCATCATCGAAGGTACATCGGGCAATACGGGTATGGGCCTTGCGCTGGCAGCCATCATCAAAGGCTACAAATGCATCTTCGCCACTACCGATAAACAATCGAAAGAAAAAGCCGACATCCTGAAAGCACTGGGTGCTGAGGTGATCGTGTGCCCTACCAACGTAGAGCCTGAAGATCCACGCTCGTACTATTCAGTATCAAAACGCCTGGCTACCGAGATACCTAACAGCTGGTATGTGAACCAGTACGATAACCTGGCCAACCGCCAGGCCCACTACGAGCAAACAGGCCCCGAGATATGGGAGCAGACCGAAGGTAAGGTAACGCACCTGGTAGTAGCTGCGGGCACGGGTGGTACTATAGTAGGCACGGGTAAATACCTGAAAGAAAAGAACCCCAACATACAGGTGTGGGCTATCGATACTTACGGCTCGCTGCTGAAGAAATGGCACGAGACGGGCGAGCTGGATATGAACGAGGTATACCCTTACATATCTGAAGGCTTTGGTGAAGACTTCCTGCCGCAGAACTATATCAAAGAAGCCATCGACCTGTTTGAGAAAGTGACCGATAAAGACGGTGCTGTAATGGCCCGTAAGATAGCTAAGGAAGAAGGCATCTTCGCTGGCTACTCTGCAGGTAGCGTTATCGCCGGCCTCAAGCAACTGAAAAAACACCTGAAGCCTACCGACTGCGTAGTGGTGATCTTCCACGACCACGGTAGCCGCTATGTAGGTAAAGTATATAACGATGAGTGGATGCTGGACCGCGGCTTCCTGGATGTAGATACGGTGAAAGACCTGATAGGTGGCCTGGGCCGCCGCAGGCTGGTAACGATAGATGAAGATGCAAAAGTGAGCGATGCACTGGAGCTGATGAAGAAGTATGATATAGAGCAGATACCAGTAATGCGCAATGGCGAGATGACGGGTGCCATCACGCAAAGTGGCCTGTTCAAAAGGTTGATAGAAAACAGCGATGTAAAAGACTTCAACATAGGCGATGTAAAAGAAGCTGCGCTGCCTGAGGTAGATATGAATACGCCGCTGGAAAGGCTGACGCACTACATCACCAAAGACAATGGCGCTATCCTCACCAAAGACGAGAGCGGTCAGCACCATATACTTACCAAATACGATATACTCAACGCCTTCAGCAAAGGATAATGGAAGCACAACAACCATTTCTAAAAAGGATACTCAAGAAACCACCCATGTTATTTCCATGGGTGGCTTTGTTTCATGCCGCGGCCTTCCTCTATCTGTCTATCGACTATGCCATGGATGCTTCGCTGCCATCAGCACTGTGGATACAGCCGGTGTGGCTGCTGGCATACCTCATCGTATGGCTCTTCGCCTGCGATCTCCGCCGCTGGAGCGTGTTCGCCTACATAGGCCTTACAGCTATCAGTATACTGGTACAGGTGTTGTTGAAGAAAGATAATCCATCCGCCTTCAATACCTATGCCGATATGTTATACCCCGCCAACATAGCCTTCTGTTTTTTATTGATATTCTCTTATAAGAACTTCAAATGATGCGCAGCTTTACAGATATGATGGGCAGGGAGGTGGAGATAGCGTTTCCGCCAAAACGCATTGTATCGGTAGTGCCCTCGCAAACAGAGCTGCTGCACGATCTTGGGCTGGAAGATGAAGTGGTGGGCATCACCAAATTCTGCATCCACCCCGATAGCTGGTTTCGTAGCAAGGCACGCATAGGCGGCACCAAGAAGCTGGATATTGATAAGATACGCGCCCTCAAGCCCGACCTCATCATAGCCAATAAAGAAGAGAACGAGCAGGCGCAGATAGAAGCACTGGCAGCAGAGTTCCCCGTATGGATAAGTGATATACAAACACTACCACAGGCCTTGCAGATGATACAGGTAGTAGGCCTCATTACCGATAGGGAAATGAAGGCCAATGAAATAGTAGATAAGATCGTTCAGGGATTCACCAAGCTACAGCGTGCGGCATCGGCAAAGAAGGTAGCTTACTTCATCTGGTACAACCCCTGGATGAGCGTAGGTGGCGATACCTTCATCAGCAATATGATACGCACCATAGGCTGGCACAACGTACTGGCCGATAAAAGCCGCTACCCCGAAGTAAGGCTCGAAGAACTGAAAGCCCATGATCCTGAGCTGGTGCTATTATCATCAGAGCCATTCCCCTTCAAGGATAAACACATAGCCGAAGTAAAAGCAGTATTGCCCAATGCAGATGTACAACTGGTAGATGGCGAGATGTTCAGCTGGTACGGCAGCAGGATGCTAAAGGCAGTAGCCTACTTGCAAGCGCTGGTGAAACCTGATAAACATCATCAGTAATTAACACGCGCATTAACATAGAGTTCCGTATATTCGATGTGGTTGCCGTTGTAGCCACATGCTGTTGCAGGCATGCTTTTTTATTCATCGTGATAGATAGATGTTGTGTATGCTAACGATAGCCATTATTTACGCCATTCTCCGTTATTTCAATAAGCGCCGCGCCACTGTAGTGATGCGTAAGTAGTTGTTTTCAATTGTCATACTATTGAAATATTACCGTCATGCGATAATGTTTTGATGGGAGTAGGGTACTTTCGTATAAATAATAAACCAAACCTTATATGAAAAAACTACTACTACTACTTTCATTGGCATCTGTAGCCAATACTTCGCGGGCACAGCTAATGCTATACCTGAGCGGCCGCTGCACTTACAACTATACCGGTACTGCATACAACCATGTAGATAGCGCCAGCTACCTATACAACGGTGTGAACCACAGGCGTATGTTCACTCCCGAAGACTGGAGCTACGATACCAGTGTTGTGTACGACATGGGCCTGAGCCCCGCAATAGAAGACATGCGCTATCTGCGCACTTACGACGCCAACTTCAACAAAACCAGTGAGCTGGTACAGCGTTATTACCCCGGCACAGGGCAATTCAGAAATGAGAGGAAGGATATCTATACCTACGATGCCAATGCCAATGTAACCATGCACGAGTATGAAGAGGCGCAGTTTGGTACGGGCACACTTGAAAAGCAATACAGGCAAACTATCCAATACAATACTGCAAACAAGCGTACACAAAACCTATGGGATATGTGGGAGCCTGTAGGTGGAGCATATGAGCCCTGGCAAAGGGTAACCTATACCTACGATGCCAATGGCCACCTGCAGGAAGAGCTGCACGAGATAGCCGCAGGCATGGGATGGAACAACAGCCTGCGGATGACCTATACAGGCACCGCACCCGGCGATACTACCGTGCTGATAGAAGCATGGGTAAGCGGCAACTGGCAAAACTCACAGCGTGTGATGAATAGCTACGATGGCGCCGGCAACCTCATCAGCAGCGAACGCGAGATGTGGAACACCATGGCTTTCGAGCCTCAGTCGGCAGAGTACTACACCTATACCTCCGGCAGGCTACAGTATATGGATAACTTTTATTGGAATGGTAGTTCCTACGCACCAACCGATAGATATACGTACACCTACATCATGAGCGACAAGCTCAACTTCATCACCGAGAAATCATGGAATGGCAGTGCTTATGTTTTAACTGCGGGTAATGACAGTACACAGTTCCATTACGAGACTGCGGGCAATGTGGGCAATTCGCCATCGGCTGCAGCACAGGTGCATGTTTATCCTTCGCCTGCCAATAGCTACATCACTATACAATCGGGCAAGGCCATGCAGCACTGCACCGCTACACTCTGCGATATGAGCGGCAGGGTAGTAAAACTATTTGCTGACGCTAATGGCAATATGGCGAGAATGGATGTGCAGGATGTGCCTGCAGGCAATTATATACTAAGCGTGAATGGTAATATAACTGCAAGAGAAAAGATAGTGATAGCGCGATAGAATATTATACTATGCAAGCCCCCTGCACTCCTCAAGTGCAGGGGGCTTTTGTTTGTTGTTCTGTGTGTGGAAATATTCATATTTGAATATTGTTGTTGTTAAAGGTTAGTAGAGGTTTGTTCTTTTTTACATTTATGTGATGGTAAAAGGTCATTTTTTTGTCACTAAAAAATTGATTGTCATTCGCATGTTAAATGCTGCCAGTAAAGGGTTTCGCGTGTTTTGTGCCATTACATTTGCCATACACACAAACCAAATTCTATTATGAACAAACAATTTCTACTAGCCCTGTCGGTATTAGGCTTTACCACAGCAAAAGCGCAAACCCCCGCACACCTTATTGGCCAAAACAGTTATGAGTATCAGGGTACGGTGTACGAAATACAGGATAGCAGCCGCTATGCATACAGTGGCAGCAGGCTGCCCCAAATGCTGCCTTCGCTGTATACGTGGAACTATGATACCGCCACCTATTTTCAAAAACAGCCATTTGGGTTACGCCATACTGCACATAACATTTATACCTACGATGTCAATGGCAATCCTACCGTCACAGAAACCTATCAGATGATCTCCGGCAGCCCGGTATTGTCCAATCGTTCAACCCGCACCTTTGATGCGGCCAACAACACGCTTACTGCCGAATTTGAACGCCTGGTGGGGGCTACCATGCAAAAGCAATCGCGCATGACCTACACTTACAACAGCAACAACCGTATGACCAGTATGCTGGGCGAGAACTGGAACAATACTACCATGCAGTATGTGAACAGTTACCGCTCAACCTACACCTACAACACTGCCGGCCAGATAGAAACTATATCGTCGGAAACCTACCTTACCGGCTGGACACCATCTTACCGCAGCAGCTATACTTATACGGGCGCTAATAATACGGGATCGCTGGAAGAAACATGGAATGGAACGGCATGGGAGAATGGCTATAAACAAATGAACACATTTGATGCGATCGGAAATATGACCCGCAGCGAAAACCAATATTGGGATATGGGCGCATGGGAAAACAGCTATGCTATGAACTACCGATACGATGCTAACCGCAACCTGCTGGAGCGTGAATACCTGGAGTGGGATGGCAGTGCCTTTTTGCCTACAAGCACAAGAGAATATAGTTATGTGCCCGAAAATTATGTGCTGACTGAAGTAGCCAAAACATGGAATGATATAGGTGGCTTGTACCTGCCGGCAGCGCAAGACGATAGCATACGCTACTACTACAACAACAGCGTGAGCGTGGGCAAAACACCGGCGGCTATAACAGGCATCAGCATATACCCATCGCCAGCCAGCACACAGGTGTTTATGCAGATGAACCTTGCAGGGCAGCAGCAATATACCGCCACGCTGTATGATGTAGCCGGCAGGGTGGTAAGGCATTTTGCAAATACAGGCAGTGGCGCTACACGCTCGGCCATAGATGTGCATGATGTGCCTGCGGGCAACTATGTGCTGGTGCTACAGGCAGGTGGCACTACCGCGCGGGAAAAGATAGTGATAGCAAGATAGTGGGTGTGTTCAGCAAAAGAATAAAGGGCAGCTAACCAGCTGCCCTTTATCTTATTTAAAACAATCAATAAAAAAAACCTATTTCATGCCTGTGCCCAGGTTCACTTTCATTTGTTGCTTGGCCAGGTCGTTCACTATGTTCACTGTTTCTGAAAGATACACATCTTTCTGCAGGTTCTTGATCCACTCTTTGTTTTTGTTGACAGAGGTGGTGTCGATGTTTATTTTGGCCATATCGGCTTTAGGGTTGCCTATAGTCAGCTGTGTAAGTTTCTTTTCCAGCTCTTCCATTTTCTTACCGGTTTCGTTGGCCTCATCCAGCTTTTTGCGGTAGGCAGCTTCATTTAGCGGATAGGTGTTATCTTCTTCCTGGCGTTTGATGCGCGACGCGCTTTCTTTTATCAGGTTGAAGGTAGGGTTGGCGTCTGTACGCTTTTTGCTGGCGCTGGCCAGTGCGGCTACGTTCACAGGGCGGCTTTCGGGTGTGTAGTTAGCGGCGGGTATCTCATCCCATTTCAGCGCAGCCTTGTCGCGGCCTTCACCCATTTCTATCTGCGCGTAAGGGTCGGGCAGTATAATATCGGGTGTAACACCTTTCAGTTGGGTAGAGCCACCATTTACACGGTAGAATTTCTGCACGGTTATCTTCAGTGCGCCTATGCCGGAAGTGCCCTCTGCGTCGCCGTTCACAGCCAAGCCCATTTTGCCCATCCAGCTCGCCAGCTCGTCCAGCGACATTACCCTTTGCACCGTGCCTTTACCAAACGTAGGCATACCTACTATCACCGCACGCTTATAGTCTTGCAAGGCAGCCGCCATTATCTCAGATGCCGACGCGCTACCCTGGTTTACCATGATAGCCAGCGGGCCATCGTATAGTGTGCCGGGGCGGGTGTCGCTCATGGTCAGCGGAGCGCCATTAGCGCTTTTCACCTGCACAACAGGGCCTTTATCTATAAAGTGTCCGGTCATATCTACCACATCGCTCAGCGATCCTCCGCCATTGTAGCGCAGGTCTAGTATAATGCCTGTTACACCTTCGTTCTTCAGTTTCATTACCTCTATGCCTACATCCTCGGCACAGCGGCGCCCGTCGGCCTTGTTGAAATCGGCATAGAACTCAGGCAGGTGTATGTAGCCTATACGGCCACCCGGTGTTTCTATTATCGCCGATTTGGCGAAAGTCTCTTCGATAAATACATCGCCACGTACAATAGGTATCACTTTAATAGCGCCATTCACACGCTTTACGGTCAGGCGCACTTCGGTGCCTTTCTTGCCGCGTATCAGGTCTATAGCGTCTTCAAGGTCGTAGCCTTGTATGTCTACCGGTTCGGCAGCGCCTTGCGCTACTTTTATTATTTCATCGCCATTCTTCAGCTCACCTTGTTTCCAGGCAGGGCTGCCCGGTATTACCGATGCTACTGTTATCTTACCATCGGCAGGGCTTAGTGATGCGCCAATGCCTGAGAACGTTCCTGACATACCTACATCAAAACGTTGTTTGTCTTTAGGTGGCAGATAATCGGTATGCGGATCTTCAGTACCTGCAATGCTATTGATGAATAAAGTAAATCTCTGGTTGTCGTCTACTTTCTTCCAGCGTTTAAAGAAGGTCTCCTGGTTTTTGCGGATAGACTCGCGTGCCTGTGCTTCAAGCTCTGCATCGGTTTTCATTACAGCGTTCACGCTGTCTTTATTTTCTTTCTTCTTTTCCTGCTCTTTCTTCAGGTCTACATACTTGGCCAGTGTGCGGTATTTCAGGTATTCGTACCAGCGCTGCTTCAGTTCTTTATCGTTGGCGGTATAGCCCAGTTTCTCACCATCCAGTTCAATAGTCTCGTTGCTGTTGAAGCTGAAAGGCTTGTCGAGTATCTCTTTATAATAGCCCTCAGCACGTGCCAGGTTTTTCACAAACAGGCCATCGAAGGCTTTATAAAACTCAAGTGAACCCGCGTTCACCTGGTCGTCTATCTGGTAGCGGTAAGGCTCCAGCCTGGTGAGGTCTTCTTTGGTAAAGAATTTCTTATCGAAATCGAAAGTAGACAGTAGCTTGTTGTATACATTGTTCGAGAAGCTATCGTCGATAGCGCGTGGTGAATAGTGCCCATCGTTCAATGCGCGCATTACCGTGTTCAGTACTTTTTCTTTCTTCTCATCTGTTGTACCCTCATCACCCAAATGCCTGAAAGAAAAAAAGGCCGCTAATGCGCCTAATATCAGGAGAGGGATCAAAATCTTGTTCTTCATGAATTGCAGCATAATCTGATCGTAAATTAATCTATTAAAACAAATGTAAATGATTTGCTGTTAATAAAAAGCTAATCACCAGCTACATAAACCTTGCCATCAGGGTGATTTTTCGGGGGTGCTAATGGCGTACCTTTGTGGCTATTCTTATCGTATGCAAACCGTTCATTTTCGCGACCTTGGGTTGATAGAGTATGGGGAGGCCTGGCAGATGCAGGAGGCCATGTTGCAGGAGGGTGTGCAGGCCAAAGCCGAGTGGTATGCGAATGCAGAAACGGAGCGTACCGGCAGCCCCAATACTACCGACCGCTTGCTGTTTTGTGAGCACCCGCACGTATACACGCTGGGCAAAAGCGGCAGCATGGAAAACCTGCTGGTGAATGACAGCCGCCTGAAGGAGCTGAACGTAAGCTTTTACAAAACCAACCGCGGGGGCGACATCACCTATCACGGGCCGGGGCAGATAGTGGTATACCCCGTGCTTGACCTGGAGCATTTCTATACCGACCTGGGGAAATATATGCGCAACCTTGAAGAAGCGGTCATCAATACCATAGCACATTACGGGCTGAAGGGCGACAGGCTGCCCGGCTCTACCGGTGTGTGGCTAGACCCCGATGTGCCCGGCAAGGCGCGTAAGATATGTGCTATGGGCGTGCGCTGCAGCAGGTGGATAACCATACACGGCCTGGCGCTGAATGTGAATACCGACATGCGCTACTTCGACTATATAGTGCCTTGTGGTATTGGCGATAAGCGCGTAACATCGATACAGCAGGAGCTGCAACGCCCTGTAGATATGGTGGAAGCCAAGGAAATACTGAAACAGGAACTTGGCAAGGTATTTATGATGAAAATTTTACCTGAGAAGGTTGAATTTCAGCAGTAAATCATCTATATTAGTATTGCATGTTTACCACTCTTAACTCCAAAAACCAGAAAGCCGATGCTGGCATTGCCTATCACTGGGGAGACGACCATCTGCTGGTGGTGATGGGCAACCGCCTGAACGGGCGCATAAAAGCGCTGTTCTGGGCTGAGTTCTTGTTTACTGTGGGCATGGCAAGCATATTCATCAACGAAGCATTTGCTATACAGGGCAACGTGGTGAAATGGCTGATACTGCTGGCGTCGGGTGCTATGTATATGCTGGCCGGCTACCGTTTCTTCTCGCGCATACTGTACACTGAAAAGATATTTCTGGACGCAGATACTATTACTATAGTAAAGCGCAGCCCGTTCTCGCAGCAAAGCCATACCTACCAATGGCAGCATATAGGCCCAGTGCATTACATAGGCCACCAGGCTAAAACCGACCACCCGCTGAAAGGCAACTGCTTTGACTATATGGGCTTCGAAACCCAGGAGCGTTTGATACAGAACCTGCATCAGGAAGGTAATATGTACTTCAACCACAATGGCAACCCTGTGCTGTTTGGCAAAAACGTGTTCTCGTGGGATGCTGAAGAAATGGTGCGTATGATGCAGCTATATGCCGGCAGCAACCTGCGCCTGGGTCCGGAGTGGCACACCATGCTGCAAGAGCAGCACCTTGATGATTATTAACACAGCAACTTGTTTATATAAAGGATAAGAGAAAATAAAGAGGGGAAAGCAACATGCTTTCCCCTCTTTATTTATCGGTATTGCTATCTAGTATATAGTTACGTAGCCCAACTCATAGCGCTCGCCATCGCGCAGCAGCTCGAATATGAAGATGCCTTTCTTCTGGAAATTACGCTTATCAACAATGATAGATGACTCTGTGATGCGCGCTATATCGAAGAGTTTTTTATTCTGCTGGTTGTAAAAAATAAGTTGGTATTTATGTTTGGCAGCATCGGGTATCTCGATATTTACATGGCCTGTAAAGGGGTTGGTGAACACGTATTGCGATTTGATGTAGCTATATGCGTCGGATGCATCAGGCTCTGGTACGCCTAGCTTGATGGTGGCTTTTACTGTTTGTGTAAACGTGTCTTTCACGGTATTAGTGCCCGGTACTTTCACCTTCTTAGCCTCAATAGTGGTATCGATATGCACTTTTATTTTAGAGGTAAGCTTTTGCAGCGAGTCGTTGGGCGGCAGTACTGCTTTGTTCAGCAGCGCGGCGCTATCTACAAATACTTTGCAGGCATTGCTATACCATACCAGGTCGGAGTTGAAGACAATGTATAGCTTATACCAGTTCTGTCCCGCCACGGGGTGGCCATCTATAAAGCCCTGCTCGCCTTTCTTCAGGTTCTTCACATAGCCTACGGTGGTGAAGTTGTACATACTATCTGAGGAGCGCTGTACAGCTATAGATTTTAGTCCATCAAACTGGCTGGTCCAGCTAAGGATGTTCACACCGTTATCGGTACCGCACACCATATCGGGCAGTATGGGTGGTTGGGCATGGCTGGTATTGGTGGCTAGCAGCAGCACCAAACAAGCCGTTACTATCATTCGTAGCATAGTGTCAAACCTACTGCAAAATTTCTTTGTGTGAAAATGATACGGTACAACATTGTCATTTTACTAACAATTAGTAATGAACTCATTATTTATAACCCGCTGGTGACTGCTACGGGTTGGTATAATTTAATGGTATTTTTTATTCGTTTTTATGTAATTTGATTGCTTACTTATTACCAAATGAAGAAATTATATACCACCCTGATGACCCTGTTGTGTGCCGCATTGTGCCATGCGCAAGTGAATATGGTGCCCAATTGCAGCTTTGAGCAATACAGCATTTGCCCCAACGCTTTTTCGCAGATAACCAACTCTAATGGCTGGAACATGTTTACAAATGGCAGCTCTGATTTTTTTCATAGCTGCGCTACTGTAACGCAGATAGATGTGCCTACGAATACCTTTGGTACTGAGCCCGCCGCGCATGGCGATGCTTATGCCGGATTTTATGCAGGTACCAATACCAGTTCTTATAAAGAATATATATCGCGCGCTATTACACCGCTAACGGTAGGTCATATGTATTCGGTAACGATATACGCATCGCTGGCCGATAACTCTACGCACGGCACCGACGACCTTGGTGTGTTCTTCTGGCAAAACGGCCCGGCAAGTTATGCGACCACCGCCAACCCCGCGGTAACGCCGCAGGTTACCTATGCCAGCCTTGGCGCGGTGACCAATAAAGTGGGGTGGACCAAGCTAACCAAAACATTTGTCGCAGATTCGCCTTATGCCAACATAGCCATAGGCTGCTTCTCGGCCAATACAGCTATGAATATGACGGCAACACCGCCGGGCACCCTGCCTTCTTACTATTATGTTGATTCTATTTCTATTGTTTTGGCCAATGGTATAATTATGAATCCGGTGTCAACCATGATGTGCCGTGGCGATGTGATACAAGTGCCGTTTACGCTGGTAGGTGGCGGTACGTTTTATCTGCCAAGCAACATATTTACGCTGCAGATGTCTGATGCATTTGGCAGCTTTACCACACCTGTGAATATAGGAACGCTTGCAGGCAATACCGCAGGCACTATTACCGGTACTGTGCCTGTAGGCACCGCTACGGGCACCGGCTATAAATTCCGTATTGTAAGCTCTAATAATGCCGATACTTCAGCAGCTTCGGCAGATGTGAGTATAGGTAATATAATACCTGTAAAACCAGTAGCCAGCGCCAACACGCCACTGTGCACCAGCACCGGCAACCTGAACCTTACAGCCACCACCACTACTGGCGGTGTTACCTGGAGCTGGACAGGCCCGCAGAGCTTCACCAGCAACCTGCAAAACCCAAGTATTGCCACACCGGGCACACTGGCCAGCGGCAACTATATAGTAGAGGCCAGCATCTATGGCTGCAAATCGGAAAAAGATACGGTGACCGTAAACGTATACCAGACGCCACCGCAGATATATGCAGGCAGCAACTCGCCTGTGTGTGCAGGGCAGGGTATCAACCTTACTTCAACCATTACCTCGCCGGGTGTTACGTGGAGCTGGGCAGGCCCTGCGAGCTATACTGCCAATACGCAAAACCCCGTGCGTGCCAACGCTACCACTGCTATGAGCGGTACGTATACTGTAACCGCTACCGAAAACGGCTGTAGCGTTACCTCTACCGTAGCGGTGCAGGTAAACCCAACGCCTATTGCATCGGCAACGGGCAATACAGTGCTGTGTGAAGGGGAGACCTTGAATATGACCGCTACCAGCAGCGAGCCGGGCGCAGGCTATACATGGAGCGGGCCACTGGGCTATACATCGAACACCGCAGTGGCAACAAGGGGCGCTGTAACCGTGCCTATGAGCGGTAACTATATTGTAACCGCCAACATAGGTGTTTGTACCAGTAGCTACACACTGCCTGTAGTAGTGAACCCACTGCCTGTAGTGCCTACTGTTGGCAGCAACAGCCCTGCCTGCAACCAACTGAACCTGACTGCCACCAGCAGCCCGGGCGCTACCTATGCATGGACTGGGCCGGCGGCATTTACCAGCAACCTGCAAAACCCGGTGATACTGAATGCTACACCGGGCAATAGTGGTACCTATACGGTAATAGCCAGCCTGGGCAACTGCCATTCAGCACCAGCCACCTTGCAAGCCATAGTGAACCCCAAACCATACCTTGGCGCCTACGCCAGCCCCAACGATACGGTGTGCGATGGTACAGTGGTAACCTTTGTGACCGTGCCTATGAATGGCGTGGTGAACCCAACCTTCCAATGGTTTAAAAACAATGTGGCAGTACCGGGAGCTACCAGCCTCACCTATGTAGGGCCTTATGCTACCGGAGATACCTTCTACTGCCGCACCTTTGCGCAAGACCTGTGCGCCAATAACATCACCCTCTACAGCAATAAAATGGGCATGGTGGTGTTGCCTATCATCAATACCCTAAGCGCATCTATCAGCAGCACACCTACGCTGCCGCTGCCGGGCCAGACTATAGATTTTATGTGTACCGTGGTGAGTGGCGGCTACCTGCCTGTATTCCAATGGAGGAAGAACGGACAGGATATATTTGGTGCCATACATGCCAACTGGAGTGCTAATAACCTGATGCCTTATGATGAGATAAGCTGCAAGGTGACCACCAGCGATCCTTGTGCGCAGCCTAAGGAAACCATGAGCAATACGGTGATCATCAACTTCCCTACGGGCATCAACAATATGCACGAAGGCGATGATATTACCCTGTACCCTAACCCGAACAACGGTAGCTTCAGGCTGAAGAGCGATAAGCTCATTATCAAACATATAGAAGTGCTGAACGGGCTGGGCCAGAAAGTGTATGAAACCACGGTAGCTAATCAGAAAGAACTGGACATCGCCCTGCCACAACTGGCTAATGGCGTGTATGTTATAAAAATGGAAACTGATGGAGGTGTAGCACAAAAGCGCTTCACCTTGCAGCGATAGGATTATCATATTAATGTATAAATACCCACCCTATGGTGGGTATTTTAATATATTCAAACTATACTGATTAATCTAAACCCCGTAGTATATGATGAAAGGAATGGCTTTTCTTATACTTATTCTGTTATGTATGGGTTGCAAGCCGAAAAAGGATCATCGACTTAAGATCCGGAATAATTCAAATGTTGATGTAATATATCTGCAGTCAGAATCTCAGGATACAAGTAGTTATGATTTTATCTCATGTGCAGCGGGCGACGTTGCTCATTTTATTGGCTCAGGTGAAGAGAAACCAGTTGCTGTAGGTATTCCATGGGAAAGTATCCTCGATAAACCCGGATCTAAAATGATGTTTTTTGTCTATACACTGGATACAGTACAGCACTACGTTAAAGTTAAAGATATACCGTATAGTAGCAGTGATTGTGATCAATTGAAAGGGAGACACTTAAAACGATTTGATGTTACAATGGCATATCTGGAGCAAAATAATTGGACACTTGTCATACAATAAAATACCTTTTAACAGGGTATTTTTTTGCGCTTGTTTTACTTTCTAGCCCCTACTTACTACATTTGAAACCATATCTAAAGATTATATGGGTTTATTTATCAGGAAGCCGCTGGGGCAATTATTAAATGAGGCATCCGAGTCGGAGAAAGGTCTTAAAAAGACTTTATCGGCAGGTGCGCTTGTGGCCCTGGGTATCGGTGCCATCATTGGTGCGGGCTTATTCTCTATCACGGGTGGTGCGGCTGCTGCCAATGCCGGCCCTGCCATCACACTGTCTTTTATATTAGCAGCTGTAGGTTGTGCATTTGCGGGCCTGTGCTATGCAGAGTTCGCCTCTATGATACCTGTGGCAGGTAGTGCATATACTTATTCCTTCGCTACCATGGGCGAGTTCATAGCCTGGATAATAGGCTGGGATCTGGTGCTGGAATACGCAGTAGGTGCGGCCACGGTTGCTATCAGTTGGTCGCGGTACCTGGTTAAGTTTTTGGAATACTTCAATATCCACCTTGGTCCCGAGTTTACCTTATCCCCGTTTGATGGAGGTATCATGAACGTTCCGGCTGTGTTTATCATCATGCTCATGTCGCTGCTGCTCATGAAGGGTAGTAAGGAGTCGGCGTTTGTGAATGGTATTATAGTTGTGCTTAAAGTAGCTGTGGTGCTGGTATTCATAGCGTTGGGCTGGCAGTATATACGCCCTGAGAACTATGAGCCGTATATACCAACTAACACAGGTACGTTTGGTGAGTTTGGCTTTAGCGGTATCGTACGTGCCGCGGCTATTGTGTTCTTTGCTTACATCGGTTTTGATGCCGTATCTACCGCTGCGCAGGAGAGTAAAAACCCTAAGCGCGATATGCCGATAGGTATCCTGTTGTCACTATTTATATGCACAATACTATATATACTTTTCGCACACGTAATGACGGGTGTAGCCAACTACCAGATGTTTGCCGGTAAGGATGGTATAGCGCCTGTAGCAGTAGCGATAGATAATATGGGCAAGGTAGGTGCAGATGGGGTAGTAGTGCCCGATTATCCGTGGCTAAATAAGGCTATTATTATAGCGATACTGGCAGGTTATTCATCGGTGATACTGGTGATGCTGATGGGCCAGTCGCGCGTGTTCTTCAGTATGAGTAAAGATGGCCTGCTGCCTAAAGTATTCTCTGAAGTGCACCCTAAATTCCGTACTCCTGCAAAGAATAACTTCCTGTTCATGCTGTTCGTGAGCATTTTTGCGGCATTTGTGCCTGCCCGTGTGGTGGGCGAGATGACGAGTATAGGTACGCTGTTTGCCTTTATACTGGTATGCGCCGGGGTGATGGTAATGCGTAAAAAAATGCCCGACGCGCCACGTGCCTTCCGCACACCGCTGGTGCCACTGGTGCCCATACTGGGTATTGTTACCTGCCTGTTCATGATGGTGTTCCTTCCGTTGGATACCTGGATACGATTGATCGTATGGATGATGATAGGCTTTGATGTATACCTGTTTTACGGTATGAAGAACAGCGCATTGAACAGCGGTGCGTTCAATAACAAAAGCTACCGCACGGTATCGTATAGCGGTATGGTGCTGGCTGCGCTGCTGGCAGTGGTAGCAGTGCTGCACCACTACTCGCCCGAGGCAGATGATACCGGCCTGTTCATGTTCTCAATAGGTTTTGCAGTATTGCACCTGCTCATATTTATGGCTACGGCAGGTAAAGGCAAGAAAGCTAACGCTTAGTAAAGACAAACCATTTATATAAAAAGCACCGCAAATATTTGCGGTGCTTTTTAACATTTAGCACATGCCTGCGGCAAGATTTTTTATACTGTAGATGTAAAAAGCAAACACTATGAAACTTAATCTGAATTCGATGGATAAGAGGTTGAAAACTGCAGGACTGGTAACACTTGGTGCGGCATTGCTGGCATACCCGGCCATGAGGCTGTATAAATATCTGGCTGCACGCCGTGCTGCCGGCAACGAAGATGGCGTAACCCATAAGCCATTTGCATCGGCCTACAGGGGCAATCACAAGCCACACCACCGCAAAGTATTACAGAACGGCAAACTGGCGTAATTAATGGCCTATTTGCGCTAATGCAGGCACTTCCTTTACGGAAGTGCCTGTTCGTATTTATATACCTCGCTACTGCTACACAGAAGTCAAAAAAATGGCTACATTTGTCCGGTTTTATCAACGGACGAAACCGGATTAACTTTTTAAATTTCTTTCTTTTATGGCATACGATGTAATCGTAGTCGGTAGCGGCCCCGGCGGATATGTGGCAGCTATACGTGCATCACAATTAGGATTTAAGACAGCTATCGTTGAGCGCGAGAGCCTGGGTGGTATCTGTCTCAACTGGGGATGTATCCCTACCAAAGCCCTGCTGAAATCGGCACAGGTGTTTGAATACATCAGCCATGCGCAGGATTATGGTATACAGGCCGGTGAGTCTAAGGCTGATTTCAACGCGGTTATCAAGCGTAGCCGTGGTGTGGCCGATAAAATGAGCAAAGGCATCCAGTTCCTCATGAAGAAGAACAAGATAGATGTGCTGATGGGCATGGGCAAACTGAATGGCAAGAAAGAAGTAGAAGTAACAGGTGCTGATGGCAAAACAACCGCTCACCAGGCCAAGCACATCGTGTTGGCTACAGGTGGCCGTGCGCGCCAACTGCCCAACCTGCCTATAGATGGCAAAATGATCATAGGCTACCGCGAGGCTATGTCGCTGCCTACGCAGCCTAAGAGCATGATAGTAGTAGGCTCCGGCGCTATAGGCGTTGAGTTTGCATACTTCTACCATACACTGGGTACTAAGGTTACTATCGTTGAGTTTATGCCACGCATAGTGCCTGTAGAAGACGAAGATGTATCGAAAGAACTGGAGAAGATCTATAAGAAGAAAGGCATGGATATCATGACCAACGCTTCTGTAGAGAAAGTAGAAAAATCGGGCAATGGTGTAAAAGCTACCGTGAAAACTAAAGATGGCAACATCACGCTGGAAGCGGACATCGTACTGAGCGCAGTAGGCGTATCTACCAATATCGAGAACATCGGCCTTGAGGCGCTGAGCATCAAAACCGAGAAAGATAAAGTAGCTGTAGACAAGCACTACAAAACCAACGTAGATGGCGTATATGCTATCGGCGACATCGTTCCCGGCCAGGCGCTTGCACACGTGGCTATGAAAGAAGCCGTGATATGTATAGAAGCTATAGCTAATAAAGAAGGTAAATACCACCACGTGCCTGAGCCTCTGGACTATGGCAACGTACCGGGCTGTACTTACTGCTCTCCTGAGATAGCATCTGTAGGTATGACCGAGAAGGCTGCTAAAGAAGCAGGCTATGAAGTGAAAGTGGGTAAATTCCCATTCTCAGCATCGGGCAAGGCTAGTGCAGCAGGTGCCAACGAAGGCTTTGTAAAAGTGATATTTGACGCTAAGTATGGTGAGTGGCTGGGTACGCACATGATAGGTGCTAACGTTACCGAGATCATTGCGCAAACAGTAGCAAGCCGCAAGCTGGAAACTACATGGCAAGAGCAGCTGGATACTATCTTCCCTCACCCAACTATGAGCGAAGCTGTAAAAGATGCTATTGAGGTGGCATTAGGTGAGGCAATTCACCTTTAATCGAATTTTCATCACATTTTAACTGTGTTTTAATGCACTGAAAGCCGCTCCCAGAGCGGCTTTCGTGTTTTTGGTTCAACAGATGATTAAAGTCACCCGTTTGCAGTATTGGTTTTAGTTAAACCTTCGATATTTTTAAAATATAGTATAAAGGCTAATTAAAAATTAATACTGATATGAGAAGATTTACCCATTACATTTTAGGTTTTTTCGCCCTTTGTCTGCTGGCGATGCAGCCAGTAGCCAGCCAGGCACAAACGTATTGTACGCCAAGCTTTTCCTTTAACTGTGGTAGTGGCGATGGTATAGGTGGCTTTGCTACTGCAGGGGGCCTTACCAATATCAGCAACCTGAACAACGGTTGCAGTGGCGGGTATGGTAACTATACGAATATGATCGTAACTGCGGTGCAAGGCACTTCGTTCACGTACCAGGTAACGAACTACACCTATGGTTCGGGGCAGTATATCACAATATATGCCGACTGGAATGATGACGGTGACTTTACAGATGCAGGTGAGAACCTGACAACACACGGTCCAACATCTACTGCATACCAGATGTATAACGGCACTATCAACGTACCTCTTACAGCTACCCCGGGCACTACCAGGATACGCTTGTATGATCTTTGGCTTTCGGCAAATACCAACCCCTGCCAAACAGGTGCGAGTTTTGGTGAAGCGGAAGATTATGGTTTGGTTATCCTGCCTGCATGTGAAAAGCCAAGCAACGTTATACCATCCAACATCAGCAGCAGCGGTGCCAACTTCAACTGGAATGCTGTATCGGGCGCGGCAGGGTATGAGTATGTAGTGAACACCAGCAGCACGGCGCCTACAGGTTCGGGTACGCCGCTTACTACCAATAGCACAGGTGTTGCTGGCCTTAACTCAAACACTCAGTACTACTTCCATGTGCGCACAAAATGTAGCGCTACTGCATTCTCACAGTGGGTAACAGTGCCATTCCTTACTACCATCAACCCTTGCCCTTATCCTGTAAACATACAGGTGAACGCACCTACAGCTACCAGCGTAAACTTTACATGGAATGCAGTTGCCGGCTCTCAAGGTTATGACTATGTAGTAAGCCCTTCATCATCTAACCCACTTGCTCCCGGCACACTCACCAGCAATACCAATGGTAGTGCCAGCGGCCTTACACCGGGCGGCACATACTATGTATTTGTACGCAACCAATGTTCACCTACAAGCTGGTCAGATTGGTCGCGCCTGCAATTTGTAATGCCTACCTGCGATGAGCCTGTCAATATCCTGTTCTCTAACATTACCGATACATCGGTAGATGCGATATGGAGCATTATGGCTGCTGCGCAGTATTATGAATACCAGGTAGACCAAAACCGTGCAGACCCTGTTGGTGGCGGTTCGGGTTATTCATCTACTACCAATATGACGGCTCATTTTACAGGGCTGTCTCCGTTCCAAACGTACTACCTGCACGTACGCAGCCGTTGCTTCATCAACGATAGCTCTGACTGGGCGCTAGATTCTTTCGTTACACAAATGGGTTGCCTGACACCACAAGTAACGGTTACTAACCCTAATACCAGCTCGCCAAGCGCCTCATGGCCTGATGTGCCTTATGCAGTGGCGTATGAGTATAGTGTTAAATCATCATCAGCAGTGCCTGCATTTGGAGCGCAAGAGATATTTGTGCCTTACATCAACAATATACCCGTGCCGATAGATGGTAAGAACTACTACCTGCATGTGCGTGCGAAATGTAACAGTATGTGGAGCTTCTCTGCATGGAATACTATTCGATTGAATGATGCCACACTAAGTGTAGGTTCGGTAAACGCCGGTGGCTTTGTAACTGCATACCCCAACCCGGCAAATGATAAAGTAACTGTATCGGTAGCAGGTATGGCACCTAAAGATGCTACTATAACTGTGACAGATATGGCGGGCAGGGTACTGCGCCATGTTACTGCCAATGGTGCTACTACAGATATCAATGTTGCAGACCTGCCATCGGGCATTTATCTGCTGAAATATGCAGGCGCTGAGCGCAGCGAAGTGCTGAAGATGCAGAAGAACTAAAATAAGTCCAAATTCCATTTGAGAAGGCCGTTGTACCCGTTACAGCGGCCTTTTTCCCGTTTCATCGAGTTGCTGGTTTATTATATTAATCGGTAGTTATTTTTTAATGCAATTTTTATTTATTTTTAATTTGACTTTAATAGTCGTTAAAAACATAATATATTAACTAGCGATGAAAAAATTTACCCATTTTCTCTGTCTGTCTGTTTTTAGTTTGCTGGGCATGATCCCAGTAGCAAAAGGACAGTATTGTAACCCAACAGGCGTTACCTGCACAGCAGGCGACTATATCCAGGCATTTTCCACCACAGGCGCGATAACGAACGTGAACAACGTAACCGGCTGTAATGGTTACACCTTTTACTCATCAATGACGGTGACGGCTACGCAGGGTACAACCTTCAACCTGTCGATAACCAATGGCTCGTGGCCTACCAGCGAGTATTTTGCCGTGTATGTGGATTTCAACCAGGATTTTGACTTTGTAGATGCCGGTGAAAATATCTATACAGCCCCGGTTTCTTCATCAAGCGGCCAGGTGTTTAATGCCAGCGGTATGGTAGTGCCTATTGGTGCTACACCGGGCACTACACGCATGAGGGTAGTATGTAGCTATGCAGCAACGGCTACACCCTGCCTTACTTCAAACAGCCTTGGCGATGCAGAAGATTATGTGTTTGTAGTATTGCCCGCATGCGAAAAGCCAACCAACGTTATCCCATCAAACATCAGCAGCACTGGTGCCAACTTCAACTGGAATGCTGTATCGGGCGCAGCAGGCTATGAGTATGTAGTGAGCACCAGCAGTACAGCGCCTACGGGTTCGGGTACGCCGCTTACTACCAATAGCACAGGTGTTGGTGGCCTCAACTCAAATACACAGTACTACTTCCATGTGCGCACAAAATGTAGCGCTACAGCATATTCGCTGTGGGTAACAACGCCATTCCTTACTACTATCAACCCTTGTCCTTATCCAGTAAACATACAAGTGAATGCACCTACGGCTACCAGCGTAAACTTTACCTGGAATCCGGTTGCTGGCTCGCAAGGCTACGATTATGTAGTAAGTCAATCATCAGCCAACCCGCTTAACCCAGGTACCCCTACATCGGCTACTAACGGTAGCGCAAGCGGCCTTACGCCGGGTGGTACATATTATGTGTACATACGCAACCAGTGTTCTTCAGTAAGCTGGTCAGACTGGTCGCGCCTGCAATTTGTAATGCCTACCTGCGACGAGCCTGTTAATGTCCTGTTCTCTAACATTACCGATACATCGGTAGATGCTATATGGAGTGTAATGGCAGCAGCACAGTACTACGAATACCAGGTAGATCAAAACCGTGCAGACCCGGCAGGCGGTGGTTCGGGCTTTTCGTCTACTACCGGTATGACAGCTCACTTTACTGGTCTGTCACCATTCCAAACCTACTACCTGCACGTGCGCAGCCGTTGCTTTATCAACGATAGCTCTGATTGGGCACTCGATTCGTTCGTAACACAAATGGGCTGCCTGTCACCACAGGTTACACTCACCAATGCTAATACCAGCTCACCAAGCGCATCGTGGGATCCTGTACCTTATGCTGTGTCTTACGAGTATACTGTAAAATCATCTCCCGCAGCACCTGCATTTGGTGCGCAAGAGATATTTGTACCTTACATCAACAATATACCCGTGCCGATGGATGGTAAGAACTACTACCTGCATGTGCGTGCGAAATGTAACAGTATGTGGAGCTTCTCGAACTGGACGCTGGTGCGCCTGAATGATGCTACCCTTGGTGTTCAGTCGCTGCACAACAATGGTATAGTAGTATCGGCGTACCCCAACCCGGCCAACGACAAAGTAACCGTGAGCGCAACAGGAGCTACAACAAAAGATGCAACTATAGCTGTGACTGATATGGCTGGCCGTGTGCTGCGCAATGTAGCTGCTACAGGTAGCACTACTGATATCAACATCGCAGAGCTGCCTACTGGTATTTACCTGCTGAAGTATAGCGACGGCGAACATATAGAAACACTGAAACTGAGCAAGCAATAAGGCGCGATATATATAAGTGAATTAAAAAGCCCTGCACATTGCGTGCAGGGCTTTATTTTTGCAGTTCTCTGTGCGCTACATCATATCACATATACAAGCTATAGTTGCCGGCTACAATGGCAGTATACCCCTTACCCATTACCTGAAGGAGTATTACCGTATACACCCCAAGCTGGGCAGCAGGGATAGAAAGCTACTATCGCATATGGCATATTGCTGGTATAGGTGCAGCAAGGCATTGGCCGATGACATGCCGTTTGAAGATAAGTTGCAAATATGCTTGCTCCTTTGCCATAATGGTAATAAGCATGTAGCCAACTTTTTACCAGCTGACCGGGTAGCATTGCTGGATGCCAACCAGTTGTTGAAACTGGAATGGTTGATGGCAAATAATGTGCCTTTTGATGTGAACAGGGTTTTTATTTTTGATGCTGATTTTTCGGAAGACATTACTAAACCGGAGTGGCTGCTCTCTATTATGCAGCAGCCGGCTTTGTTTATTCGCGTCAGGAAGCAGAAGGATGCTATTGTGCAGAAGCTGGAAGAAAATAATATCCCTTACCAATGGCATACAGGCACCTGCCTGAAGCTGCCTAATGGCGCAGCTATCGATAAGCTGTTGCCCCTTGATGCGTATGTGGTGCAGGACGCTTCATCGCAGGCTACAGGCGGCTATTTCGATGCTCATGCCGGGCAGCAGTGGTGGGATTGCTGCTCAGGGGCAGGTGGCAAATCGCTACTGCTAAAGGATAAACAGCCTGCTGTAAAGCTTACCGTTACGGACAGGCGCGAGAGTATATTGCACAACCTGCAAAAGCGTTTTCAGCAATATGGGCATACACCTGCGCAGCGCCTTGTGTTGGATGTGTCTGATGCCCATGCGGTGAAGCATACTATGGCCGGCAAGCTGTTTGATAATATCATTTGCGATGTGCCCTGCACGGGCTCGGGCACATGGGCGCGCACGCCGGAACAATTATATTTCTTTAAGCAAGAACTGCTGCAAGAGCTACCTGCATTGCAGCGCAATATAGCCATCAACGCTGCGCAGCAGCTAAAAACCGGAGGTACGTTGTATTACATCACCTGCTCGGTTTTCAGCCAGGAAAATGAGCACGTAGTGAATGGTATAATAGAAGCAACAGGCTTGCAATTGAAACAGATGCAACTGTTGAATGGCATAGCAGGTAATGCGGATTGCCTGTTCATTGCGCTATTGCAAAAAGTATAAAACTGATTATTTACTGCCTGATGAACCTCACCGTACCCACCTTATCGCGCGAGGTGACGGTGATATTATATATGCCCGCTTGCAGGCGGCCGGCATCTATTGGCAATACGGTTACGCCGGCAAACAGCGGGCCATGTGTATGCCGTTCAATTTCCCTGCCCCAGATATCGGTAATGCGGTAAGTAACGTTGGCTGTTTGGGTAAGGAATATCTTCAGGTTGGTTTGCGAGCTGGCAGTTGGGTTAGGTACTACCATCAGCCAGTTGTCTGCACTGGGTAGCCTTGGTGTGTCTTTTACATTCAGCAGCTCAAGTGCTTTCTTGAAATCGGGCACGCCATAGCCTGTATGGAAGCCCGGTGTAGCGGCCAGGTGTGCGCTTTGGTTGATGGCTGTGCGCAGGCGGTAAGGAGCCGTGCTTTTGCCGGTAGCTTGCCACAGGCATGCCGCCCAGCCTGCCAGCTGTGGCACTGCGAATGATGTGCCGCTGATGGGTATGGCATTGGTGCCAGTAGCCAGTACCATTGCCGGGTTGCCTACGAGGCATACATCGGGCTTGATGCGGCCTGCAGCATTGGGGCCAAAGCCGCTGCTGCCCGCCATAGCCTTATTCAGGTCTACAGAACCTATGGTGATGGCGCTGTCGGCATCGCCGGGTGTCAGTATTTTGTTCCAAGCTGTGCCGCCCTCATTGCCTGCCGATGCTACGAATAGTATGCCCTTCATAGTGGCCATGTTGGCTGCTTTGTCGGCTATGGTGCCTTGTCCATCCAGGTCGGCCTGCTGTAGCGAGTTGAGGTGCAGGGGAGGATCCCAGGTATTGTAGCCCAACGAAGCAGAAATGATATCGGCACCCAGGCTGTCGGAGCGTTCTGTAGCCGCCAGCAGGTTATCCATTTCTATTTCCTGCTCGCCGCTGCCGTCTTCGGTTACGTATATGGCATACTCGGCATCGGGTGCGGTGCCTACGTAGTTGCCGGGCATGTTTGCCGCCATGGCCGATATGGCTGATGTACCATGATACCCGAAGTTGTATACATCGGTAGAGTTGAGTACGAAGTTATGCGCCTCCAGCAGCCTGCTGTTATCGTTCATGGTATCGAAGGCTATATTGCTGTTCACTCCCGTAAAGCCTTCATCAAAAACACATATCAATAAGCCTTTGCCTTTGTAGCCATGGTCGTGCAGGTAGTCGCCATTCACCAGTTGCACCTGCCCGAAGCTGGAGCCATAATAGGCAGCCGTGCCTGTAGTACGGGTAGTAGCGGTAGTGGCGTTAGACCTGGTAATGCGCATTGGCGGATACCAGTTGTTGCCACCATTGCCTTGTTCCTGCATATTATGCAGACCATCGCTGTAGTAGGCTATGTACTTAATATTATTGATGTAGGCTTCGCCCTGCAGTTGTAATATATCTGCAGAGTCGTTGAGCAGTATCACGCAGTTGTTCAACCAGCGCGATGTGGTGTGCAGCACGCCACCGGTAAGGCTCAATACATTGCTGAGATGTATGGGAGATACCGGCCTGTCGGTACTATCTACAGCTATGCCTTGTGCGGCACGGCGGTCTATAGCACGTTGCGAAAGAAATACTATGGGATTGCTTGCGGGTGGGGCACCTTGTTTGTCCTTAAAGCTGATGCGGAAAGCATATTGTTTTGTTTGTGCCAGGCCCGTATTCAGCCCTGCTATCAAACATACTATGCACAATATCCATCCACGCAGCACCATAAGAACGTAAAGGTTTATTAGTTGTGGTCAACAGCGCGCATCACAACACCATAGCCTTTGCGGCATTTGTTGGGGTTGTTGGGGTCGTTGTTATACCATGCTTTCGAATCGTAGGTCCAGCGGATAAACTCGCGATAAACCATGCCTATGTTGTTAGCATACACTTCCTTGCCGTATGTGCGCGATGCATCTACATCAGGCAGCGTTTCAGGGTTGTTGATGGTTTCGTCGCGCTGAATAACTGTAATAGTGTTGTTGTACACCACCTCGCCAGTGTTGAAAGGCTGGTCGATGTTGACATACCTGTAATCCCAGTTGTCATAAAAGCTGAGTGATGAATCGCCTACATCTACCAGTGCGTTACCTTTCCATGTGCGGTTCTCATCTATAGGGTATATCAGCTTGATGTATGTATTGCCTTTCTGAGAGAATTCCGTATTGGCTTTGGTGCTGGTAATGTACACTACGTCCTGCACTTCCCAGGGCTCTTCCATATTCTTGCGTATGCGGGTATCAATGCGGTAAGAGCTACGGCCTTGCCCGTCAGTAAACGTGTCTGACACCGTATACATGATCTGGTATTTGCGCTGTACGGTTACGCACAGTTCATTCTCCCATATAGTAGAGTCTACATTGTAGATGATGTATTTATCCTTCTGCAAAGGCAAATATGACTGGTAGTCAGGTTGTACAGGAGGTTCTTCATCAGCCTTTTTGCACCCAAAAAACGAAGCGGTCAATGTAGCAGCCACGAATAAGAAAGACAGCAACTTTTTATTCATATGAATACGGAATACGGTTGTTTCCGTAAATATATAATGAAAGAAACGAAAAAAGAAGCTTTTTTGAACTAATTGCCGCACCGGCTTACACCAGTTCCAGCCCCCTGCGGATAATACCGCCCGCTATCACATCTTCGCCCTCGTAAAACACGGCCGACTGGCCCGGTGCAATACTGTTCACCGCATGGTCGAAACGCACCTGAACGGTGTCTCCAGCAGGGGTGAGGGTGCTTATGGTGCCGGGGTCTTTGTAGCGTATTTTGGTAATAGCTTCCATGCCGGGCTTTATTTCGGCATATTTTATCAGGTTCAGGCCGCTCACTTCCATGGCGCTTTCCTGTAGTTCGTGTACCTCGCCCAGTACTACGGTGTTGGTCTCCGGCTCTATTTTGGTCACAAACATAGGTTTGCCCAGGGCTATATCCAGCCCTTTGCGCTGCCCTATGGTATAGAAGGGGTAACCCTTATGCTTGCCAACAACTTTGCCATCGGCCAGCACAAAGTTTCCACCATCCACCTGCTCTTCCAGCGTAGGTATGGTGCGTTTCAGAAAGCCGCGGTAGTCGTTATCGGGCACAAAGCATATCTCATAGCTTTCAGCTTTTTTCGATAGCTCTTTATAGCCCATATCAAACGCCATCTGGCGCACTTCTGTTTTCAGGTATCCACCAAGCGGGTACAGGCTGCGGCTCAGGCAATCTTGCCCAAGGCCCCACAACACATAGCTTTGGTCTTTAGTAAGGTCTACGGCACGCGACAGCACGTGGCGGCCATTCTCTTCGCGCACGCGCACGTAGTGGCCTGTGGCAATAAACTCGCAATCAAGCGCATTGGCGCGTTTCAGCAGGGCGGCCCATTTTATATGGGTGTTGCACATTACACAAGGGTTGGGTGTACGCCCCGCCATATATTCTTCTACAAAATTGTTGATGACGCTGCTGCCAAACTCCTCACGTATATCAAATACATAATGCGGAAAGCCATGGTCTACAGCAGCCTGGCGGGCATCGTTGAACGAATCGAGGTTGCAGCAGCCGGTTTCCTTCTTACTGCCACCGCCGCTACCGCTGTGTGCATAGTCCCATGTTTTCATGGTAATGCCTACCACTTCGTACCCCTGGTTGTGCAGCATAAGTGCGGTTACGGTACTGTCAATACCTCCGCTCATAGCTACCAATACTTTTCCGTTCCTGCTCATCGCCTTTTTTTGAATAAAGAAGCTGCAAAGGTACGGAATATGCGGTTCATGCCTTGGTGGTAGCTATAGTTTGTCACCATAGGGCTATAAATAGCTTATGTTATCCGATGGTTGCCAGCGCTATATGCTGTTGCTCCTGCTTAACTACGGATTAACACGCTCCAACGGGGTTTAGTATAAAAGATTAAAGGCATAAAAGTTAATTTTGAAACGATGTTTACGCACACATTTCCTACCGGCACGGTACAATATCTATTGCACCAGTCGTTCAGCACTATTACACAACTATATCCGAAGGATAAGTGTATCATCATTACCGATGCTAATGTGGCAAAATTGCATGGTCATTTGTTTGAAGGTTTTAAGGGGGTGATCACCATACCTGCCGGCGAAAACAATAAGTCGCTGCCGGTTATCAATACACTTGCATCGCAACTGCTACGCTACGAAGCGCACAAGAAAACAATGCTGGTAGGTGTTGGCGGTGGCATGGTAACAGATATTACAGGGTTTATAGCATCCATATACATGCGTGGCGTGCCATTTGGTTTTGTGCCTACTACTCTGCTGGGCATGATAGATGCGGCCATTGGTGGCAAGAATGGCATCAATATAGGTTTGCAGAAAAACCTGTTGGGTGCCATACGCCAGCCGGAGTTTATACTCTACGATAATAGCCTGCTGAAAACCCTGCCCAAAGCAGAGTGGGCCAATGGTTTTGCCGAGATCATAAAATACGCCTGCCTTTTTGATGAGCAGTTATTTGCAAAACTGGCAAAGCATGACATAAAGCACTACAAGGAAGATGCCACTGCGCAGGAGCAACTTATAGAAACCTGTGTGGCATTTAAAAATGACATAGTACTGGCAGATGAGCAGGAACAGGGCAGGCGCAAGCTGCTGAACTTTGGGCATACCGCCGGCCATGCTTTTGAAACGCTGCACAACCTGCCGCATGGCCATGCTGTAGCATTGGGTATGATAGTGGCTTGTATAGTTTCGGAAACAGTGCTGGGCCTCTCCGGCAGTGTAAAGAATAAACTGGCCATGTTGCTGCTGCGCTATCAATTACCTATCTCGGTAGACTTTACCCCCGACAGGGTGATAGATGTGCTGAGGATGGATAAAAAGCGCAATGCCGATAAGGTAGAGTTCATCATGCTGAACGCAATAGGTGATCCTATGGTAATGCCTATACCGTTCAACATCATTCACAGCGCACTTAATACGTTTTGCGATGCTAGCAAAGTGTAGCCTGACACAGCTAGCGGGAACTGTTACAATACCACCGTCGAAGAGTATGATGCAAAGGGTATGCGCTGCTGCTTTGTTGCACAAAGGCGTAACCAATATTCATAATCCCGGCTATTCAAACGACGACAAGGCAGCACTGGCAGTAATACAGCAATTGGGTGCGAAAGTTAATGTGATTGATGATCATGCAATTCGTATAACAAGTAGCGGCATCCAACCTGTAGCAGATGTTATCAATTGTGGCGAAAGCGGCCTTACAGCGCGTTTGTTTATACCAATTGCTGCTATGGCATCCACCAGCATCATTGTAACGGGCGAGGGGAGTTTGCTCAACAGGCCGTTCGATATTTATAAAGAATTATTGCCGCAGCTAGGCGTGCAGGTAAGTGCTAATGGCCAACTGCCTTTTACTGTGCAAGGTCCTTTGCTGGCAAAAGATATAGTGTTAGATGGTTCATTGAGTTCACAGTTTATCAGTGGGTTGTTGTTCGCCTATGCGTTTTCTACTACAGAAGATGTGAGTATTACGGTAGAAGGTCTTAATAGCCGCCCGTATATAGATATGACGTTGTCGGTACTGGAGCAATTTGGTAAGCGTATTATCAACGATGATTACAAACAGTTCCATATCAGTCCTTCAAATTTTAGAGAAGTAAGCGAGATAAATGTAACCGTTGAAGCTGACTGGAGCAGTGCTGCAGCATTGCTGGCTGGTGCAGCCATAAATGGTGATGTGCAATTCAAAGGTTTATCGCAAACCTCGCAACAGGCCGATAAAGCCTTACTAGATATACTAATACACGCAGGTGCCGAGGTTGCAAGCGATAATGATAATGTCAGGGTGTCTTCAGCTGGCTTAAGCGGTTTTAGCTATAATGCTACGCATAGCCCCGACCTGTTTCCTGTACTCGCTATATTAGCTGCATGTTGCATTGGAGAAAGCCACATAAAAGGCTTAAGGAGATTGGAACATAAAGAAAGCGACCGCGCAAAGAGTATCAGTGCTATGCTTTCGCAATTGAATGTGCAGCATGTCTTGGATGGTGATACACTGATCGTGCATGGCGTTGATAAATTCCCGGCAACAACAATAGACGCCTACAACGACCACCGCATAGCTATGGCAGCGGCTATTGCCGCATTGCGAGCTGAGGGTGAAATAGCCATACAAGGAGCAGAATCGGTGAATAAATCTTACCCTCAGTTCTACGAAGATTTGCGTTCCTTAGGCGCTGTGGTTAATTTTATACCATGAACAGCTTTGGCAGGATATTCAGGTTGAGCATTTTTGGAGAATCGCATGGCGCTGCGGTAGGTGTTACTATCGATGGTTGCCCCGCAGGCATTTCGCTAACTGTAGCAGATATGCTGCCCGACCTGCAACGCCGCAAAGCAGGTGCCGCAGGCACCACACCCCGTCAGGAAGAAGATATGCCTGAAATAATCAGCGGTGTGTTCAACGATAAAACTACGGGTGCGCCCATTACTATACTCTTTCGCAATACCAACACCCGTAGTGGTGATTATGAAGCGATAAGGAACACGCCGCGCCCCGGCCATGCCGATTTTGTACTGCACCACAAATACAATGGTTATAACGACTACCGGGGTGGCGGCCATTCATCGGGCAGGCTTACGCTATCGTTGGTGGCTGCAGGTGTGGTAGCTAAAAAAGTATTTAGCCATATAAACATTCAGGCATCACTGGTTGAAGCCGGTGGCAATACAGATATTGAAGCGGCTATCAATAAAGCAGTAGAAGAGCAGGATAGCATTGGTGGTATTGTAAGTTGTACAGCATCCGGGTTGCCAAGCGGTTTAGGTGAGCCATTCTTCGATTCTGTTGAATCTGTTATTGCTCATCTCGCATTCTCTGTGCCGGCTATCAAAGGCGTAGAATTTGGCGCAGGCTTCGCAGCTACACGTATGAAGGGTAGCGAGCATAACGATGCCATTATTGATGCAGAAGGCCATACAGCTACCAACCATGCAGGTGGTATAAATGGCGGAATCACCAATGGTAATGAATTGCATTTTCGCGTAGCGGTAAAGCCTACCAGCAGCACACCCAAAGAGCAACAAACCTGGAACAACGCAACACAATCGGTAGAGGCATTCACAGTAAAAGGCCGCCACGACTTGTGCATAGCGCTGCGCGTGCCTGTGGTGATAGAAGCGATTACTGCAATTGCATTGGCCGATCTGCTAGCGATTAGACAAGCAACACAACCACACTCTTAGTGCGAAGACACGAACTTCAACCCAACGATAGATGCTATAAGTGTAGCAATGAAGAATAAGCGCCAGAAGTCTGCCGGCTCTTTAAAGAATAACATGCCAACAATCACAGTGCCTACGGCACCAATACCTGTCCACACGGCATAGGCTGTGCCCATAGGTAATGTTTGTGTGGCACGGTATAGCAGATACATGCTGATGCTCAGGCTTACAAAGAAACCAACTATCCACAATGCAGATGTAGTGCCACTTGTTTCCTTAGCCTTGCCCAGGCAGGTAGTAAAGCCCACTTCAAACAAGCCCGCGATAATGAGTATGAGCCAATTCATAGTATTGCTATTTGGCTGCGAAGGTAGGGAAACAGGCTTTTAGTATTCATACCATTTACGGGGCCTCATAGTATTGTATTTTTTCTGCTCAAAAATCTGAGATATATTAAAATACAGCCCGTCAACATTGTCCTTATTACTTTTAACGGATAGATAATCGCACACTACAGGCTCGCTTTTGAACTGTTGCATCGACAATTCATAATTGTAAACAGCTAATATGGCATATTCATGTGAAACGTCTATGACATGAAAAGCTGTCTCTGGAGTTAGCCCGTCACCTGAGTCAAGTATCGTTTTTATAATCTTTGAGACCTTATTAAAGTAAAGTTTTGCATTTACTGTGTCTCCAAACTTTTCATATACATTAGTAAGGATGTACATACTGTTGATATCAAACGGATTCTTGTATAATACATCCTCTAGCGTTTTTACAAGTTGTCTTTTCTCTTTGCCTGACAGCTCCTTTCTTTGAAGCAATATGGACAGACGTCCATTTTCTTTGGGCCTTAGATCGTATTCATTCAGGTATTCTTTTGTAAACAGGGTGCCATAATACAAGTAGCGGTATTCATCAGCCTGTAGGGTAGTATCATTTCTCCGATACCGATCTACCAGTTTAGGATGGAAGTACACTGAGTTTGTATCAGTAATCTTCTTTTTTATTTCCTGATAGTCAGGACTACGTTTCTGCGCATAGCACAATGATGGCAGTACGATGAGAAAGAATAGGGCGAATATGCGGTTCATAAAAATTTTTATGAAGTTTAGTATGGGTTACTCATCATCATCAGTACCCACCACAAGTATCCGCATCAGTTGCTGTATCTCATCTGCTTTTTCATCTTCGCGCTTGTAGCGGTAGCAGAGGGCCAGTTCTTCCAGCATTTTATATATCACGCGCTTGGCCAGCAGTGGGGTGAAGTACTGGTCACGGTCGTTGGCATTTATTTTCTTCAGGTAGGCATCTACATCTTTCTGGGTATAGACATTGCCATTCAATGGATCGATAAAGAACTGTATCTGTTGTATGCCTTCATCATCTTCCTGGCTAAAGAAGTTGTGAAGCGTATCGATATAAGCGAATACGAATTGACGTGGTAACTCAATAGCGAATATGGGTATATCCAACAGCTCGCACAGTGCGAGGAACAATACACCTATTGAATAGGAGTTACCCTGCTTGCTTTCCAACACCTGGTTGATGAAGAAGTATTTAGGCTCACGTTCAGTTATTTCGTGGCCTTGTAGCTTATAGTAGCTGTACAGTATGCTGTTGAACACATTTACCTGCTCGAGCGGGGTCAGGTAGTTGTTCAGCTCCAGCCATATATTGCGGCGTATCTTATCGAACTGCGATAAGATGGACGGTATATTCAGATCGGGAAACTGGTATTTGGCCACTAGTATGGCGCCCCTCAGCAGCTCGGGATTTTTACTATTACTCCACTCCAGCAACTCTGCCTGCAGATCCTGAAAATGCACGCGGTGTATCAGCAGCTCTATGCGTTCCTGTATGCCCTCATCAGCAGTCACCTCCCACAATTGTTCCAGGTTGGGGATAATCTCCCTGCCATAGTTCAATAGCTTTTCGGCAACGGTATCAAATACTTCACCGTCGGGGTCGTCTATCAACTGAAGGAGTGCTTTTATCTCTTTATTTTGCTGCATATCCTCGTTGCTCTGCACACTTAATTTACTGAAAATAACCGGAATTATTTCTTTTTCCTCGCTACTTTCTTGGGTGGATTTGCTTTGATTTCCTCGATGATAGCTTTCACTTCTTCGATGGTTAGATTGGCTGCGGTCTCCAGTTTGTCTTTCGGTATTTTATAGTTGCGCAGGCCTTGTTTTATGTAAGGGCCATAAGGGCCTTTCAGTATTTTTATTTTCTCCTTCTCGAAGATCTTGATGGTGGCCTCGGCAGCAGCTTTGCGTTTTTCTTCTATCAGCGGGGCTACTTCTTCCAGCTCTACCGTATAGGGGTCCATCTCCTTTTTCAAAGAATAGAATTTGCCATCGTGCTGTGCATAAGGGCCAAAGCGGCCTATGTTCACCACTACGTCTACACCTTCAAACACACCCAGGTTGCGTGGCAGCTTAAATAGCTCCATCGCTTCTTCCAGTGTTATGGTCTCGATGCTCTGGTTGGTGCGTAGCTTAGCGAAGCGTGGTTTTTCCTCATCTTCGGTACTGCCTATCTGCACCATTGGGCCAAAGCGGCCCAGGCGGGCTACTACAGGCTTGCCACTTGCAGGGTCTACACCCAGCTCATGCTCGCCTTTGGCACGGCCTGCGTGCTCCATAGTATGCTCTACATTGCTGTGGAACGGATGGTAGAAGTTATCTATCATTTTATTCCACTGCTGCTTGCCATTGGCTATCTCGTCAAACTCTTCTTCGATTTTAGCTGTGAAGCTGTAATCCATCACCTTTTCAAAATGTTCGAAAAGGAAATCGGTCACCACCATACCCAGGTCGGTTGGGAAGAGTTTGTTACGCTCTGCTCCCGTATTCTCGCTATCGGTGCGTGTGGTTACTGTGTCGTCCTTCAGGCTCAGTATCTCCAGGTCGCGTTTTACACCTTCCTTATCGCGCTTCTCAACATAGCCACGTGCCTGCACGGTGCTGATGGTAGGTGCATAGGTAGACGGACGGCCAATGCCCAGCTCTTCCAGTTTCTTTACCAGCGAAGCCTCTGTATAGCGTGGCTGCGGGCGTGTATATCGTTGCGATGCACGCATCTCCTGCAGGTCAAGGTTCTGGCCTACGGTTAGCTGTGGCAGCATACCTTCATTCTCTTCCTCGCCATCTTCATCATCCTTACCTTCAGAATATACTTTCAGGAAGCCATCAAACTTCAGCACCTCACCGGTAGCTGTCAGCGGGTCGGGGTGGGCTGATACATTTATCTTAGCTATAGTGCGCTCCAGTTGTGCATCTGCCATCTGGCTGGCCATGGTACGTTTCCATATCAGGTCGTAGAGGCGCTGCGTATCGGCATCGCCAGCCTGCGATACATTCATATCGGTAGGGCGTATGGCTTCGTGCGCTTCCTGTGCGCTCTCGTTCTTATTCTGAAATTTACGTTGCTGGTAGTACTGATCGCCATACTGCGATGTTACCGCGTTGCGTATACCATCCTGCGCTGTTTCCGACAGGTTTACTGAGTCAGTACGCATGTAGGTGATGTGTCCATTCTCATATAGCTTCTGCGCCAGCAGCATCGTTTTCGATACTGAGTAGCCCAGCTTACGGCTGGCTTCCTGTTGCAGGGTAGAGGTAGTGAATGGTGCCGCAGGCGATTTCTTGCCCGGCTTCACCTGTATGTCTTTTACCGTGTAGGTGGCTTTGATGCACCTTTCAAGATAAGTACGGGCGGTGCCGGCATTCTCCATCTTGTCAGGGCCTTCTGCCTTAAAGGTCACATTCTTATTGTTCAGGTCTTTGGCCTGGAAGAAAGCATCAACTTTAAAGCTGCTTACCGCGTTGAATTTATTAATAGCGCGCTCACGCTCCACGATCAGCCTTACAGCTACCGATTGCACCCTGCCTGCCGACAGGTTATTGCGCATGCTCATCTTGCGCCACAGTATGGGCGATATCTCAAAACCCACTATGCGATCCAGTATACGGCGGGCCTGCTGTGCATTCACCAGGTCCATATTTACCGTACGTGGGCTTTTTACAGCTTTCTGTATGGCGGGCTTGGTGATCTCGTGGAAAACGATACGCTTGGTAGTAGCAGGGTTAAGGTCGAGCACTTCGCAAAGGTGCCATGATATGGCCTCACCCTCGCGGTCCTCATCCGTTGCCAGCCAAACCTCTTCAGATTTCTTTGCCAGCGACTTCAGTTCCTTCACTACTTTCTGCTTGTCTTCTGATACTGTGTATGTGGGTTTATAGCCATTTTTTATGTCTATACCCATGTCCTCTTTTGCAAGGTCGCGGATATGGCCGTAACAAGACTTCACTTCAAAATCTTCTCCCAGTATTTTCTCTATCGTCTTTGCTTTAGCAGGCGACTCAACTATTAAGAGGTTTTTTGCCATTCTTTATATTATATATACAGGTTTCGGTAAAAAAGATGAGGGCAAAACAATGGTTTGCCACCCGTCGGGGACGTGCAATAATAAATGTTTGTTTCGAAAAACAAAAAATAGCATTCATTTAATATTATTATTACATACAATGTAATGCTCCGAAGCTCAATACCATTTTATATGCTCTAAAATTTCCTAGCCTCGTGGCAGGCAGCTATTTTTGCAGTCCAAATCTATCTATGCTTCCAGAGTTTGATAATACGGAAATAGCCTTTCGCTACCGCAGCGATAAAGAGCTCAAACGCGCTCAATTTCTTTTTTCCTCCATGGGTTCACCCCTGCTTACCAAGGTGGGTATGGGCCTCACCAAATGGGCCATTGCCTGGAGCCTGCCCGTAAAAGGCATTATCAAAAGCACCATCTTCAACCAGTTTTGCGGTGGCGAAACCATGGAAGAAGCCGCTGCGACAGCTTCCGTATTAAATAAATACGGAGTAGGTGTCATTCTGGATTACGGTGTAGAAGGAAAAGAAGGAGAGGAAGAATTTGATAAAGCTGTGCCCGAGTTTGTAAAGGCTATCAAATATGCGGCTTCGCAGAAGAATATCCCTTTTATCAGCATCAAGATAACCGGCTTTGCAAGGTTTGCCCTGCTGGAGAAAGTGCATGCCGGAGAAGCCCTAACCCCTGCCGAAAAAACTGAATGGGATAAAGTGTACGACCGCATAGATAAAATATGCGCTGCAGGTAAGGAGTATAAAACGATGGTGCTGATAGATGCAGAGGAAAGCTGGATACAGCAACCTGTTGACGACCTGGCAGATGCTATGATGGAGAAATACAATCATAGCAAAGCCTATATCTATAATACCTTCCAGATGTACAGGCACGACAGGCTGGAGTACCTGAAAAAATCGTTTGACCGTGCCGAGGCAAAAGGCTACCTGCTGGGTGCCAAACTAGTGCGTGGCGCCTATATGGAGAAAGAGCGCAGGCGTGCGGAAGAAATGGGCTATCCATCGCCTATACAGCCTAACAAAGAGGCTACCGACCGCGATTATGATGTAGCTGTTTTTTATTGCCTGCAAAGGCTGGATAAGCTGGCGCTGTTCATAGGCACGCACAACGAGCATAGCTGCCTGGAAGCTGCCCGCTATATGGAACAGCATAACATTGACCCTCATACCGACCGTGTTTATTTCTCCCAGCTTTTTGGTATGAGCGATAATATTTCCTTCAACCTGGCCAACAGTGGCTATCACGTGGCAAAATATTTGCCCTACGGCCCGGTAAAAGATGTGCTGCCATACCTGATGCGCCGTGCGCAGGAAAATACCTCTGTAGCGGGACAAACAGGGCGTGAACTGGGATTAATAAATGCTGAAATGAAAAGGCGCAAAATCTAGCCCTGGCCTGGTTTACAGCTTTGTGGTAATGATGATGTACATCATCATTTTTTTGCTTATCTTGAAGTATATATTTGTTGCTTAAAGCAGCATGCCTATGTCTGATAATACCCCGCCACTAAGGCACGACCTGAAGATCATATTTGTTACACTTATTGGCATTATGCTGGTATGTGTATTGGCTATCAAAGGCATTAATTCGCTGAAAAAAGAAGATGACCAGATTACGGCTAAAAAGTACAAAAAATCAGTACTGAAAAAGCCGCGCCGCAGGGCATAATAAGATTTTCTTGAGAGTTGATTACCCAAAAAAAAGCCCCGCATTTTTGCGGGGCTTTTACTATCGTTACGTCCGGATGTATTACTGAATCACATACACATCCTCGTTGTCGCGCTTCATGCGGTATTGCTCGCGGGCAAACTGCTCGAGGCGGGCCGGGTTGTTTTCTATCTGATCCTTGTCGGTTTCCAGTCGTTTTATTTCTTTATCAAGGTATGTAATATTGTCTTTAACATCTGTCAGCTCCTGCTGGCGCTCGCGCTGTGCAAAGAAGTCATTCTGGTCAAAGAAGGTCATCCATACACCAAAGGCTACAATAGTGAGGAGGAACTTGTTAGTGACAATACTTAATACCTTTTTCATAAAATGGCAAAGTGATTATTTACCAAATTTAAGTGCTTTTGTTGGGAAATAAGCATTGTTGCCCAGTTCCCCTTCAATACGCAGCAGTTGGTTGTATTTAGCCATACGGTCGCTACGGCTGGCAGAGCCTGTCTTTATTTGTCCGCAGTTCAGCGCTACAGCGAGGTCGGCTATGGTATAGTCTTCAGTTTCGCCGCTACGGTGGCTCATAATAGTGTTGTAGCGTGCGTGCTGCGCCATGGTTACAGCCTCAATAGTTTCGGTAAGGCTGCCTATCTGGTTCACTTTCACCAGCAGGCCGTTGCCTACGCCGTCTTTTATGCCTTTGCCCAGGCGGTCTACATTGGTTACAAACAGGTCGTCGCCTACCAGCTGCACTTTGTTGCCCAGTGCGTCTGTCAGCATTTTCCAGCCTTTCCAGTCATCTTCAGCCATACCATCTTCAATGCTTACTATAGGGTATTTCTTACACCATTTCACCCAATACTCTACCAGCTCTTCGCTGCTCATTTTTGCGCCGCTCGATTTGTGGAAGATATATTTCTTGCTTTTCTCATCATACAGCTCGCTATTGGCAGCATCCATAGCTATCGCTACCTGGTCGCCCGGTTTGTAGCCTGCTTTTTCAATAGCTTTCAGTACGGTTTCAATAGCTTCTTCGTTGCTCTGTATATCAGGTGCAAAACCGCCCTCATCACCTACGTTGGTAGAGTAGCCTTTTTCTTTCAATACACTTTTCAGGTTATGGAAGATCTCAACACCCCAGCGCAGGCCTTCGCTGAAGGTAGGCGCGCCTACAGGCATGATCATGAATTCCTGAAAATCGATCTTATTATCAGCATGTGCGCCACCATTCAGGATATTCATCATTGGCATCGGCAGGGTTTTGGCATTTGCACCACCTATGTAGCGGTATAGCGAAAGGCCGGTAGCCTGTGCAGCGGCTTTAGCTGCTGCCATGCTCACCGCCAGTATAGCGTTAGCGCCCAGTTTGCTTTTATTGGCTGTGCCGTCCATATCTATCATGGCCTGATCTATGCCGCGCTGGTCGGTCACGTCCCAGCCATACAGTTCTTCAGCTATTTTATCGTTCACATTAGCTACAGCTTTTGTTACACCCTTGCCGAGATACAGTTTTTTAGCACCATCGCGCAGTTCTACTGCTTCGTGCTTGCCTGTGCTGGCGCCCGATGGTACAGCTGCGCGGCCCATATAGCCATCGCTGGTGTGTACGTCTGCTTCTACGGTAGGGTTGCCACGGCTATCCAGTATCTGGCGGGCAACAATGCTGGTAATGAAACTCATAATGTTGTTGGGATTTTATTTTTACGTGGGCAAAGATAGCCTATGGATGTTAGATTTTTCAGTTATGGGATTGCTAAAAAACAAAAAGCCGCCCCTATGGGCGGCTTCGCAAAACCAAATCTGAGTTGTCTATTTTTTGTTGATTTTAATCACGCGTTTGTTCACGCCGTCTTCATACTTCAGCATATAGTTGCCTGCTGGCAGGTTGCTGATGTTCAGGCTGGTCCTTACATCTGTGATGTTGATGATTTGCAGCGCGCGGCCTGTCATATCGCACAGCATAGCTTTAGCGTTCGCGGTCAGGCTGCCTTTTACGGCTATGTTCACCACATCGCTCGCAGGGTTAGGATACGCTTCAATATCAAAATTATTGTTGTTTACATTATGTACCGAAGCAGCCCATGTAGCGAATGCTGCAGTGCTCCATGGCGAGTAGCTTACTGTACCCAGACTATTGCAATTGGCGCGCACATGCACAAAGTAGCTCTTTCCATCTTTCAGTGCCGAGAAGTGTATGTAGGTATTATTGTACCTGGTACCGGCAGTAGGAGGATTTGGTGAGGTTGTAATAGCATACTCGTATTCTGTAGCTGAGTTGATAGGCTCCCAGTATACTACTGATTCATCTGTATTCAAATGTGCGATTTGCAGGGCAGGCGGGTAGCATTTAATAGGTGTGAGGAACGAATCGAGGGCCCATGGAGAACTTGGTGTTAATGCCAGTGTGCAGTTTGTCCTCAGGTGTATGTAGTACCAGTTGCCTTCGCTCAGGCCAGTAATGTTGTCTGATGTTGCTGTAAGGTTAGTAAGGCCTGTGCTTGATATAGGATCAGCAGGGTTTTGGTCTACCACATAGTCATAGCTTACAGAGTTTGGTGCCACGCTCCAGTTGAGTGTAGCAGATGCAGTGGTCAGGTTGGTAATGTTGATGCCACCTGGAGGCAGGCATGGTGGTATGGCAGGTGTTGTAAAGTCGTATGTTGACCAGCCCGACCATCCTGTAGGTGCGCCGCAATCCTGTTTTACATGCAGGTAGTACTGTGTGCTGGGTGTTAGGGTTGTAGTGCTGAAGGTGGTATTGGTAGTATTGGTACCAGTAGCCGGTGGTGTAGCTGATGTTGTAAGGGCATACTCATAGCTCAATGGCGTGGTAAGGGTAGCTGCCGACCAGTTGAGCGTAGCAGATGTAGCCATCAGGTTGGTAACACCCAGAGACATAGGAGGTGCGCAACCACCCCATACAGCACCTGCGGTGAATGATACAGTTTCGTTAGCGCAAAGATCGTTGTAGAGATATGCACGTACTACGCCCGTATAAGGTGCAACAAACGTAGCGCATACCTGGCCGGGGCCCGATGCAAATGCTATTACAGTAGCCATAGTATTGTCGCGCACGGTAACAGATGTACCTGCAGCCGGCGATGGGTTGGTGCCATTCACCAAAGCACAGTTGCCCACACTATAAGTGCGGCCGCTCACTACGTTCAGGTCTATGATGTTTTGCTTCCATGTACCTGTAGCAATTACCGGCACGTTGATGGTTGCAGGTGTGAGGGTACTCCAGAGGTAGGCCGTACCCAGGCCGCACTGCGCATTAGTTGTTGATACAACTGTAGTAAGGCAGAAAAATGCTAATATAGCAGAGAACAAGCGAGTAGATATCTTCATTTTTTGATTATCATTTTTCCCAAAATAATTAACTTTTGGGAAAGATTAAAACATTTTTAATCTCAATATTAAAAAGTTTTAATCTTAATGTGTATCTACATGAAATATAAAAGCCGCCCCATCCGGGGGCGGCTTTACTAAAACAAAATCTGTAAAGAGGGACTATTTTTTATTGATCTTCATTACACGATTGTTAGCACCATCTGTGTATTTCAGCATGTAGTTGCCTGCTGGCAAGCTGGCAGTATTCAGCGTAGTTTTAGCTTCTGATACCGCCTGGCTGCGCAATACGCGGCCTGCTACATCGCTCAGCGTTATCGTAGCGTTGTCTGCTATCTTACCTTTTATTTCTACTGTTAGCACATCGGTTGCCGGGTTAGGGTAAGCGTCCAGAGCAAATTCGTTACTGTTCACATTCTGTACGTCAGTAGGCCATGTCATGAAGTTTGTAGTAGCCCATGGCGAGTAACTGATAACACCCAGACTGTTGCATTTGCAGCGCACATGCACAAAGTAGTTTTTACCATCAACCAGTGCGGGCATGTGTATGCTGGTGAAGTTGTATCGCGTGCCTCCCAGTGTTGGTGGTGTTGGCGATGTGCTGATAGAATACTCGTACTCAATAGCTGTTTTTACAGCCTCCCAGTATACTACCGCTTCGTCAGTGCTCATGTTGCTTACTTTCAGCTCAGGCGCACGGCAAGGTATTGGTGTCTGGAAAGAATCGAGCGACCAGCCCGATTGCTCGCCGGTACAGTTGGCCCTGATGTGTACATAATACCAGGTATCTTCTGTAAGGCCTGTAATGTTATCTGTAGGAGAAGTAACGTTAGTGGCACCCGTGCTGGACACAGGGTCGTTTCTATCCTGATCTACTATATAATCCCAGCTAAGTGCGGACAACAGCGGATTCCAGCTGATGGTAGTAGAAGTAGGTTGCAGGTTTGTTGTCTTGAAGCCGCTAGGATCGTTACAGGGAGGAAGCGTAGTAAACATATAATCAACCCAAACCGAAGGATTGGTGGGACTGCACATATTGCGTACGTGCAAGTAGTAGTTAGTGCCTGGAGTGAGGCCTGTTACGTTGGCTGTAGTACCTGCTACAGGTATAGGTGTGTTAGGGTAAGGTACAGTAGCGTTCTGGTCTACTATATACTGATACCCTGTAGAGCTTGCTGCCGGGTTCCAGTTAACCGTAGCAGAAGTTGAAAGAATGTTAGTTGCGTTGAGGCCGCTTGGTACCGGGCATGGCGGGCCGGTTTGTATCTCAAGGCCAAGCTCTGCCAGGCTGCTTGTACCTGCTGTGCCGCTTACAGCCTGATAGGTACCGTATGTACGCGTATTGTAGGTATAAGATGTGATGGTATTACCAAACCAAGAGCCACCGGTAAAGCCACTATGTTCCACTTCAACAATGAAGTTGGTGCCTGCTGTATATGGTATAGGTGTAGTAAGGGTAATGCCAAACCATGCTAATGCCGCCGCGCCTGGAAAAGCGTATGGGCTAGCAGCAAAACCTGTAGCCAGACCGGTAACATATGTAGGTGTCAGGCTCGTAAGCGTTGTCATACCTATTTTTACTGTGAAATTGTTGTACGAACCGGCAGGGCCTGCACCACCACTATATGGGCGAAACCATAGCTTAGTGATTTGACCTGTAGGTAGTGTAGGTGTAAACTGTGTAGGCATATATAACCACTGCACTTTGCTACTGCCACCCGTAGCTGCACCCCACGGAAAGCTGTTGCCGCCTGAGCCTGCTATGGTTACATAGGTAGGCGGCTGGGCTGTTGCAATATTACTTATGCTGGCAAGCAGTAGTAATGAAAGGAATTGTAACAGTTTTTTCATATTCTGATTGTTATTTTTTTTTTTCAGTTACAATGTACATTAACGAATATGATGTTCTTTAATCACGCTTTAATTGTACATGGAAATTAATCGGATTTTAATGTAAGATGCTGATTGTAAGTGTAATAAATGTGTTGCTTATTTAAACATTTAGTTAATTGCGTATGCGCGGCCTATTGCAGGCATCAATAAAAAAAAGCCTGCATTATGCAGGCTTTTTTTTGTTGATGGAAGTAGCGGATAGCATTACATTTTGCTGATCTTGAGTATGCTGTTGTTTTCACCATCGCTATACTTCAGCAGGTAGTTGCCTGTAGGTAGTTGCGATATGTCTATGTCAGTCTTATGATCTGTTACCTGTAAGGTTTTTAATGCCTTACCTGTTACATCTGTTATTATAGCAGTTGCACCTGTTTTTATAGCACCTGTTATGCTCATGGTCACTACATTCTTCACGGGGTTGGGGTAGGTAGTGATGCTGAAGTCTTGCTCATTTATATTCACTACACCTGTAGGCCATGTTATGAAGCTTGCAGATGTCCATGGCGAGAATGTAATGGTGCCTAAGCTATTGCAATGGCTGCGCACGTGCAGGAAGTATTGTTTGCCATCTTTGAGTGCTGATGTATGTATCGCTGTCTGATCGTACCTGGTGCCTTGTGCCGGTGGTGTAGCAGAAGTTGAAACAGCATATTCATATTCAAATGCCGTTTTTATAGGGTCCCAGTAGCCTACAGCTTCGTCGGTATTCAGGTGCTCTATTTTCACTACCGGGGCACGGCACGGTATAGGCGTCTGGAACGAGTCTAACGACCAGTTCGATTGTTCTCCTGTACAATTTGCCCTGATGTGTACATAGTACCAGGTATCTTCGGTAAGGCCTGTTACGCCATCTGTAGGTGCAGTTACATTGGTAGCCCCTGTAGATGATGCAGGGTCGTTCCTGTCCTGGTCTACAATATAATCCCAGCTAAGTGCCGATAGGAGCGGATCCCAGTTTATGGTTACAGAGTTAGGCAGCAGGTTGGTTGTATTAAAGCCTGAAGGGTCGTTGCAAGGCGGCAGTGTGGTAAATTGATAGTCTACCCAAAAAGATGGATTGGTAGGAGAACAGAGGTTGCGCACGTGCAAATAATAGGTAGTGCCTGGCAGCAGTCCGCTGACGATACCGCTGTTAGTAGTTGTTGACGTAGGCGTGCCGGTTGTAAAGGTTGGATTTTGGTCTACTTTGTATTCGTAGCCAACAGAGCCGGGTACTGTGTTCCAGCCTACAGTGGCCGAGCTGGAAAGTATGTTTGTGGCGTTCAGCCCCGTAGGCACAGGGCAGGGTGGGCCACCCAGCAGGTCTACATTCCATGTGTTGGCCACTTCAGTAGCACTCAAAGCCCTGTTGTACAGCCTTATTTCATCCAGCAGGCTACCGGCAGGCAGGCCACCATTGGTAGCATATCCGCCAATCAAAAAGTCGGTGCCTGTTATCGTCATGGTAGCAGTTTGAGGTACTACTATATTGGCCACCCCATTCACATACGTCCTTATATTTGGGCCAGTTGGGTCATATACCAGCGTTACTACTATTGGTGTACCATTTACAACGTTTTGCAGGTGCACATCAGCCATACCTGTTGCGCGCACCATAATACCGCCTTGCAGCGATACATAGGTAGGGCCAGCCATAGCCCTGAAGGTACTGCCACCCGTGCCTCCAAAAAAATAGCAGCTTTGTGTAGCGGCCATATTGCCAATCCACATAGATAGTGTCCACGGGCCCGTTAGGTTGAGCGGCCAGTTGGCATTCAGGCAGTTGCTGGTAGAGGCAGCGCCACCATTGCCCTGCCAGGCGGCGCCAAACTGCCCGGTGCCTCCTATAGTGGTGCCCACCAGCGTACCGTTTGTGCTTACACGGGTGCCGGTTTGCGCTTCGTTAGTTACGCTGGTGCCCGATGAGGTGTTACATTTAAAATAGATAAGCTCGGGGATCTGTGCTTGCGCTGCTAGAGGTAGCAGGCCAGCTAGTACGCACATTGAAAAGAATAGCCTTTTCAGCATAAAGTAATGTTTAAAAAGATTATAGATAAGGGCCGTTTCGGTGCCTGTTTATAGGCATATAAATTTACCACACTTGATATTTTTTTGCATTAAAAAGACATTAAAGAAAGATGAATGTGGAAAAAGCAGGGACGAATAATGGCATGAAAAAAGCCCCGCTTTGTGCGAGGCTTTTAAATTTAATATCGGTATTAACTTATAGTTGCAGCAGGGCTTTTACCGGGTCTTGGCCTATCAGCATCAGCTCAGGGTTCTCCAGCAATTCTTTTACACGCACCAGGAAACTAACTGACTCACGGCCATCGATAATACGGTGGTCATAGCTCAATGCGAGGTACATCATCGGGCGTATCTCTACTTTGCCGTTTATAGCCATTGGCCTGTCCTGTATCTTGTGCATGCCCAGTATGGCCGACTGTGGTATGTTGATGATAGGCGTCGACATCAGCGAACCAAACACACCACCGTTGGTGATAGTGAATGTGCCGCCAGTCATTTCTTCTATCGTTAGTTTGTTTTCGCGTGCTTTCTTAGCCAGCTCACCTACTTTACCTTCAATCTCTGCCATGCTCATGCTTTCAGCATTGCGTATAACAGGTACTACCAGTCCTTTTGGTGCCGATACAGCTATTGATATATCGCAGTATTGGTGGTATACGATCTCTTCGCCATCAATATAGGCGTTTACCGCAGGCCACTCCAGCAATGCGTAGCATACCGCTTTGGTGAAGAATGACATAAAGCCCAGGTTCACACCATGAGACTCTTTAAATGTGTCCTTGTATGCCTTACGTATCTCCATGATGCGGGTCATATCCACCTCGTTAAAGGTGGTGAGCATCGCAGTTGTATTCTTAGCTTCTACCAGCCTGCGCGAAACTGTTTTGCGCAGGTTGCTCATTTTTTCGCGTTTGTCGTCGCGGCTGTTGGCAGCTATGCCCGGTTTGCGGCCCGGGTTAGCCAGTGCTTCCAGCACGTCTTGCTTCAGTATGCGGCCCATGCTGCCACTGCCTTTTACATCGGCCGGCTTCACTTGCTTGTCGGCCATTATCTTATTGGCAACAGGTGTAGCCTTTACATCGCTTTTAGGTGCATCTGCCTTTGGTGCTTCTGCAGCCTTTGCAGGTGCGGCTTCTGCTTTTTTCTCTTCTTTAGGTGCTTCAGCAGCAGGTGCAGCAGCGCCTTCAGGCCTTGCTGCGGCCTCGTCTATTTTACAAGCTACATCACCTATGTTCAGCGTAGCGCCTTCTTCTGCCACAATGTGCAGCACGCCTGCTTGCTCAGCATTCAGTTCGAAAGTTGCTTTTTCCGACTCCAGCTCGCAAATAAGCTCGTCGCGCTCTACCCACTCACCTTCTTTCTTTAGCCATTTCACCAGGGTTACTTCGCTTATCGATTCGCCGACGGTGGGTACTTTAATTTCTATCATGAAGATTATACGCTTTGGGGTTGCTAAATTAACAAACACAGCCCGATAAATCAAAAATGGCCGCAGATGCAGGCGTATTGGCGCAATTTTTAAGACATTTACAGCATGGAGCTCCTTCTCGAAGATGTAGAAAAGATATTATTGGCAGTTGCTATGGGTGGCATTATAGGCCTCGAGCGCGAGTGGCGCGGCAAGTCGGCGGGGTTTCGCACGATGATGCTGGTAACGCTCGGCTCAACTTTATTTACCATGATGTCGTACAAGCTATCCTGCTTTGGCTCTGGCTGTGGTGGCGATCGCATAGCATCTAATATCGTTACCGGTATTGGCTTCCTGGGTGCGGGCCTCATCTTTAAGGATGAGAAGACCGTGCGTGGGCTAACTACTGCAGCCACCGTATGGGCTGCCGCAGCCGTGGGCATAGCCATAGGGGGCGGTCATTTTCTGATGGCGGGTATCACTACAGCTATTATATGGGCGATACTTGTGGTGCTGCACATGGCTGAGGTAAGGTTTGAGAAAATGCTGGAAACACGAGAGTACATCATCCGCTACAACCATGTAGAAGGCGAAGAGTACCTTGCCTACAATGAGTTCTTCGATGAAAAAGGCTTCAAATTGATGTACAGCAAAATGGAGAAGACGGACGATGTGATTATAGCCACTTGGTCGGTACGCGGCGCGCAAAAAAAGCACGACGAGATGGTGAAGAAAATGATAGAGGATAAGCGTATTCGCGAGCTGGATTACTAACTAGCCAGTTTTACACCCCACCTGCACAGCAAAATACCAATCATAACACTGGCAATTGTATATGCCAATGCTACGCCATTTTGTTGTTTGCTGAAAAGTATATTATTCTCCAGTGCAAATGCTGAAAACGTAGTAAAACCACCACAGAAGCCTGTCGCGGCAATCAGCCACATATCACCACCAATAGTGCTGTTTTTTTGTGCTACACCATACAGCAGGCCTATAACGAAACAGCCAACTATATTGATGATAAACGTAGCCAAGGGAAAGGGTTGGCTATAAGCCTTCTGCACCAACAGGCTCACGCCATAGCGTGCCATACTGCCTGCAAAGCCACCAATACCTACAAAAAGAAAAGCGCGTAACATGTTTTAAAGTTACGCGCTCCTCTTTTTGCTTTTTAATTTTTTCTTTTTTGACTTATATCTCCCTCTTAGGGTCAAATGCTTCCAGCTCGTTAGCAACAGCTGTCAGGAAGCTGGCACCCAGTGAGCCATCCACTATACGGTGGTCGTAGCTCAGCGAAAGGTACATCATGTGGCGGATGGCTATTACATCACCATCTGCGGTTTCCATTACCATCGGGCGTTTTTTGATGCTGCCCACGGCCAGTATAGCTACCTGGGGTTGGTTGATGATAGGCGTGCCCATCAGGCTGCCGAAAGTACCTACGTTAGTAAGTGTGAAAGTACCGCCTTGTGTATCATCAGCTTTCAGCTTATTGCTGCGGGCTGCGTTAGCCAGTGCGTTCACATCTTTGGTAAGGCCCAGCAGGTTCTTAGTGTCCGAGTTTTTGATAACGGGCACTATCAGGTTGCCGCTAGGCAGTGCAGCAGCCATACCTATATTGATGTCTTTCTTGATGATGATCTTGTCGCCATCGAGGCTGGCGTTTATCATCGGGAATTTGCGTATACAATTCACGATAGCCTCAATGAAAATTGGCGTGAAGGTGATCTTCTCTCCATATTTCTTCTCAAACTGGCCTTTCGCTTTATCCCTCCATTTCACAATGTTGGTCACATCAGCCTCGGTAAAGCTGGTAACGTGTGGTGAAGTAGCTTTGCTGCGCACCATGTGCTCGGCTATCAGCTTGCGCATGCGGTCCATCTCTACTATCTCCACATTGCCGCCATAGTTGGCTGGTGCAGCAGGTGCCGCAGCCTGTGGCTGAGGTGCCGGTGCAGCTTGCGGTGCTGCGGCAGGAGCAGCCTGTGGTGCCGTAGCAACTGGCGCTGCGCCACGGTTAGCTACATAGTTCAGTATGTCTTTTTTCGATACGCGGCCTTCGCTGCCTGTACCGGGTATGTTTTCCAGTTCTGCCATGCCAATGCCTTCTTTGCTGGCAATGTTCAGTACCAGTGGCGAGTAGAAACGCGCGCCACCTGTTGAGCCGCTATGCTGTGCTGCCGGTGCTGCTGCAGGTTGTGGCGCAGGGGCCGGAGCCGCCGCGGCTGGTGCCGGTTGCGGAGCAGGTGCTGCTGCCTGTGCGGCAGCGGCAGGTTGTGCAGCGCCGCCTGCTGTATCTATACGGGCGATGGCAGTACCTACAGGCACTACATCGTTCTCATTAAAGAGTATTTCGGTAACAGTACCTTCTGCTGTAGAGGGCACTTCGCTATCTACTTTATCGGTAGCTATTTCCAGCATTGTTTCGTCCATGCGCACTTTATCGCCGGGCTTCTTGTGCCACTTCAGTACGGTCGCCTCCATTATGCTTTCGCCCATCTTGGGCATTACCAGATCTACAATTGCCATAAATAGCTTTTATAATGTGTTTAATAAAACGTGCTGCAAAAATAATCAAATGCAGGTAAGGGCAAAACAATAATAAATGCCTGTGGCTACAGTGTTGATATTTCTTACATCTTTGCAGGGCAATGCTGCGCCGTATTGGCTTATATATAATTATTGTTTTCGCATTGGGGCTGATGTATATATCCACCTCGCGCACAGCCATGCAGTATATATCAGAGCGCCGCAACGAGAACCCCGCCTGGTGGGGCGTGCATAAGCCTGTAGAGGGCGACCTGGTGACGATGGCCTACCTAGAAGGGGTAGGCAGGTACAATGCCCCTATCGACTATAAATTCACCCGCCCGGCTGATAGTACCGGCAATATTGATTTTTATACCCACGGCGACAGCTATATCTGGAAAATACCTGATACAGCCTTTGCACATACCCACAGCTACCAGTTTGGCTGGCGCTACCGTAGCGATATAGTGTATACGCTGGATACCACCCGCCGCAATATATTATTGATAGAAGTATCGGAACGCTATGCGCGTATGTATTTCAGCGGCACCAATATCTTCAACCATGTAAAAAAAGCGGAACCACCCACCGCAGGCCTGCTGCACAAGCCCAAAGTGCATTACGCAAGCGTAGCTGATGCTGAGCACACATGGATAGATGATTTCTTCAATCCCAACATCAATCAGAACCTGGAGTATAACCTGTTCAATTATAATGTTATCAACCCCATCCGCCGTGCCAAAGCGGAGTTGAATTACTATCTTTTTGGCCGGGCATCGGGCGATGTGTTGATAGCCGATAATGGTCAGCATCTTTTTATAAAAGAAACTCAGGCGGGCAAGCGGATAGAGAATAATAATTACCCCTTACAGCGTGGGGAGTTGAACCGAATCATTTACAACCTCAATAAGATATACGACCATTACAAACAAGATGGTTTTGACGAGGTATACTTGTCTATCATCCCCAACCCGGCTACCATTGTGCAGCCGCAAGGCTATAATGGGCTGATACCATTGGTAGAACAGCACCCTGGCTTAAAGATGAAAGTGCTGAGTGTGTATGAATTGTACCAAAAACAGGGTAGCAAAATATACCGCCCCGGCGATACGCATTGGAATAACGATGGCTTACAGCTTTGGCTGAAAGAGGTGAACGATATGCTGCGCAGGGAAGATAGCTCCGCTACTGGATAGAATCCCTGAAGTCGCGTCGCCGCAGCAGTTTCAGGTCTTGCAGTATCGATGCTTTTACGTTCAGAGTAAAGTTATAGTTCTTGTTACGGCCAAAAGGTATAGCACCCAGCCTCATTTCAAAGCAGTGCAGGTCGCGATAGATGTCTATTGAGGTAAGCTGTAAAGCTTTCTCAGTAAAGTTGTAACCGCTGGACACAGCTATTTTCCAGTTAGGTGTCAGGTTCACATCCCCACCAAACGAGGCGAAGTTGTTAAGCTGTAAGCTATCACGCTGGCTTAGCACAACGTATTGATTGGTTACCTGTAGTGAGTATTGCACATTCAGGTTCCAAGGCACGTTAAAGTCTACATAGTCATCATACCTGCCATACTGCATCAGGCGTTTAAACTCATCGGTGGTTTCCTCACCTGCAAGTGGTGCTTTTTTCTCTTTCTTAATAGAGCGGAAGCTGGCTTGCGCCGTAATGCTACCGCTACGGAAACGCGCAATACCTTTGCCTGCATCCCAACGGGTAGTTGGCAGGCTACGGCCTGTGGTGCGATCAAGATCGTATGGGTCGAAGAGTGCCTGCGCCGTGATGTTGATCATCTCCATGATATTGGTGGCAAAGCCAACCGTGATATCAGACCAGTTGAAAGAGTCCTTGGCTAGGTCGTAGCCACTGTTGATGCGGAAGTTATCTATCAGGCGTATATTCTTGAATCCGGTAGAGTCGTTGTAGCTACGCATTTTTATTTGCAGGTTATTGTCTACACCAAAGCCTACTACGCTGCTGAAATTACCAAACTGGCTGTTGCCGGGTATGCCTACTACAGAGCCCTCAAATGCCGAACGGTATTGGGGTTGGCCATTGGCCTCGGTAATTGTTTTATAGCCATAGCGGTAGGGGGCAGCGGCAAAGTCGGGCGTATAGTTCAGCGATACGTTAGGTGTCAGCACGTGGCGTATACCCATCAGCCTGCCTTTCTTAAACATCTTCAGGCCATAGATACGTGTGTTGGCAGATATGCTGGCGCTGTAATCGCGGGCGGTATAGAAACCATTGTAGTTGAAGCTGTCCAGTTTGTTCTGGTTAGTATTATAAGCCTGGTAAAACTGCTTGGTGAGCCAGTATTCTTTATAGGTAGTGTTAAAGCTCAGGTTCACAAAGCGTAGTACGTTGTACGATGCGCTCACAGGTATGGTATGTACCATGCCATTCTGGAAATCGCTTAGCGCCAACGAATTAAAGCTAAAGCTGCTGTCGTAAAACTTGATCTGGTTTACCGCGTTCACGGTATACTGAGAGGTGATCTTCTCATACCATCTGCTACCTGTTCCTTTCTTGCCCTGAAACGGGTTGAACTGCGACAGGAAGAAGGTGACATCCGGCAGCCTTACCTCTACCTCGCCGGTATTGGTATTTTGGCTGTGGCGGGCACTCATTGTAAACGAGTAGGGTTTGTTTTGCCAGTTCTTACTATAGGTGATGTTAGAGTTGTACTGGTTGTTCAATATCTGCGATACGGTGTAGGTATTGTTGGCAAGGAAGCTGGCTGTACCAAAATGCACCGATGAGTTGAAGCTCACGCCCGGCCTTGATTTAACATCGGAGCGGTGCTCCCAGTTGAACTGGAAGTCTTTAGCTATTGATGAGTTTTGCTCATAGGTCTCGCCATTCTTGTCGTACGAGTAGGCGAAGTTGACCCCGCCCGAATAGCGGTAGCGGTTGGTATATGTACTGAGGCCGCTTACGCTGTAGCTACCTTTCGAGTATATATTGCTTTGCAGCAGGAAATCTACATACTCGTTTATGTTGAAATAATAACCACCATTGGTAATACCCAGACCACGGCGCTCCTCTATAGTATACATAGGCAGCTTGAACCCTGAACGTTGCCCCTGCTGTATGGGGAAGAGCCCGAATGGCAGGAATATAGGTGTAGGTATCTCCTCAATAGCAATATTGGCCGGCCCCGATGCCACCACACGGCCGGGAACAACTTTGATGCGCCTGGCCACAATTCCAAAGTGCGGGGTATCCAGCGCGCAGGTGGTATATATGCTTTTCGAGCCGTATATCGATTGGTCGGGGTTGCGCTTCACCTGCTGACTCCATATATAACCCTCTCCGTATTGCGAGCGCACATTGCGCACAATAGCCCGCTTGCTTTTGAAGTTGTACTGCATAGAGTCGTAGGTAAAGGTCTCCTGCCCCTGCTTGAAGGATGGCCTTATTTTAGCTATGCCTATGCTGTCTACCGCCGGTGCTGCGGTCACCCGGTTGCTATCCTGGTCGTACATCAGTTGGCCGGCTTCCAGCTTCATATCCTGAAAGTTGACTACAGCCTTCCCATACAAAAAGAATTTATTCGTACTCAGGTCCATTATGGCCGAGTCTACTGCCTCTGAGGTTACAATATCATCCAGCGCATCGGGCGACAGCCGTATGCCCAGCTCTTCTTCAAGCCCAGCGCGTTTCATGCTGTCGCTTACTACAGTATCCTTTGCTATGCTGTCCATAGCTATGCGGGTAGTGTCTCCGGTAAGGCTGTCAATTATTATCCGGGTTGCAGTGTCTGTTGCCGTAGTGTCGGTAGCTCGGGGTTGGGCTGTGCGCTGCCAGCGCATACCTTTCCTGCTTGTATCGCTATTATTTACCTGCGCTTGTGCGCTTTGCGTTAATAGAAACACAAAAACCGCTACCAGTATAAACCTGGTACGGTTTAAAAAATCAAAAATTGGAATAATTTTACCGCAAGGGCTCATGAACGGACACAAAAATAGTTATTTGCAGTGTTACGTTTGTGTTTTAGTATTTTTAACCCTGTTATAAGTTGATGAATCATATGCGCATTAGTACCCCTCTATTATATATACTGTCCATTTGCCTGTTCGTATTTGCTACTCCTGTAAACGCAAAAAAGATATCCAAAATTGTGATAGACGCCGGCCACGGTGGCAGCGATGTAGGGGCAAAAGGTAAATTCTCCTATGAAAAAGACCTTACCCTGGCCGTGGCGCTCAGGTTGGGCAAAATGATAAAAGACAGCCTGAAAGATGTGCAGGTGATCTATACGCGCACCAGCGATGTATACCCAAGCCTGCAAGACCGCCACGAAATAGCCAACCGCTCCAAGGGCGATGTCTTCATCTCTGTACACGTAAACTCTACTGCCGATAAGGTGACGCGCGTGCCCGCAGGCTACAAATACGTGAAAAAAGGTAAGAAAAAGGTAAAACAACAGGTATATAAGGTGATACGCAGCCACGAAACCCAGGCATCGGGTACCGAAACCTTTGTGCTGGGTCTTAGCCGCAACAAGCAAAAAGAGGGTGCTATAGGCGAGTATAGCGACAATGTGGTGGATGAGCCCGGCCTGATGAACGAGGACGACCCCCAAACCGCTATCATTATAGCCCAGTATTCCAGCGCTTTTCTGGATAGGAGTGTATCGCTGGGCAGCAAGATACAGCAGCAGTTTGCCAATCAGGGCCGTATGGATAAAGGCGTAAAGCAAATGAGCCTCGAGGTGCTGGCAGGTAGCGCTATGCCGGGTGTGCTGGTAGAGATAGGCTTTATCAATAACCCTGAAGAAGAGGTTTATCTCAATTCGGAAGATGGACAGCGTGAGGTGACAAACGCCATTTTCAGGGGTATAAAAGCCTATAAAGTAGAGGCTGAACGACAGTAAAGAAATCCCTTTAAGGGGCCGGAATTTCCCGTTAGATAATAAAATATTTCTGTGATAGCTGGCTGTGGTAAAGGGTTTGGGTAGGGAAAACAGATTAATTTTTCAGCCAGTTGCATTTTAAAATTGTTTCTTCTATCTTTAAGCTTTGTTAAAACATACTGCGCTAATGAAAGCCCGTTTTAAATCAATTGTCCTGTCTGCTTTAGGTGCGATAGCTGCATTTTCAGCCGTTACTTCTACTTCCTGCGAACCCGATAAATGTAAAGCCGTAGTATGCGCCTATGATGGTGTATGTAAAGAAGGTACCTGCATTTGTCGTACAGGCTACGAAGGTTATCAGTGCGAAACCATTACCAGGGATAGGTATAAAGGTGTGTGGACCGTTTTTGAAAAAGGTACATATACATTGCCTGCACAGTACGATGTGGTAATTGAGTATGGCCCTACTATGATAGACCTGAACATCCGTAACTTTTACAATAAGTTCAAAACAGAAACAGTAAGCGTTACCATAAAAGGCGATACCATATTTATACCCCAGCAAACTATCGAGGATTATACGATCCAGGGCAAGGGCTATATTTCTAAAAGCAACTACTATGGCGAAAACGGCCTGATCAAAATGTCGTACGCTATCCGCAACCCGGATGGTACCGTAAACGACTTTGGCCTGAATGCCGGTGTTGTTTCAGAATGGAACCGCTAAACGACGAAGTTTATTATATTTTAAAAGCCTGTTGAAGAATCAACAGGCTTTTTCTTTTTGTAGTTGTGATTTGGTGGGGTTAGCCTAATAGCTTGTATGCAGGCTGGGCAGTTCGGTAAAATGTCGTTGCTCAATAGTATCAATGCAGGCTTTGCGTTTCAGCATTTCGCCAGCTATTTCTATGGTTTGCACACGTGCAAAACTTAGTATATCATTCTTCAGGCGTATGCTACGCATGCAACGGCCAATGATAAATAATAGTAGCGCTATAGCGCCCATCATACCACACACACCGTAGTACAGGTATTGCGATTGCTGGCTGTTGAAACCATGAGGGTCTTTCCTTAGCTCATCTACAATGTATATGCCCTGCATCCGTTCTGTAAGAAAAATACCACTGGCAGCACCTGCAGCCAGCACATAGCACAGTACTTCACTTGTTATCAGCATGCTTTTAGAAAGTATCTTTTGCGCGGCGGGCCTCCGCAACTGCGTGGCCATAGGGTCAAACAGCTTTACCTGCTGGTATATCATCTCCTTCTGATCTTTGAAATCTCTCAGCAGGTCGTCATTAAGGCTACTCATAGTAGTATCAAATAAAGGGGGCTTCTACACTAAAATACAACGAACATCTGCTCGACCACTAAGAAGTTAATAACACATGGTTGATAAATATAGTCGCATACAGGCAACGTCTATGTGAATGAGATTTTACTCTTTACTAAATATCTGGCGAGTCTCCCCAATTTGTATAATGTATTGGCCAACAGGCAGTGTACGAAGGTTGATCTCTTTTTCAGTTTTACCATACATCATTTTCTGCCCCATCATATTGAGGATCGTATATGACATAGCTGATTGCAAACCTTCAATATACAGCACGCTATTAGCCGGGGAAGGGTATATAAGCAGCTTTTTATTTTTGATTGTCTCTACAGCACTCACATTATTGAAATGCCTGTAAGCGATTCCTCCAAGCGCTGTTTGCGGTACATTTATATCTTTTTTGAATTTGCCGGCAGCTATAAGTACGCCTTTAAAATTGATCAACTTGCAAACTTCATCATCTACCGTAAGCCAGTTATTATTGTTACCGGTAATGTTGAAATGATTTTGAAGAATAGCCACCTCTGTTACCCGTAAAAATACCACTGGCCATTAACGTATCTTTGTCTACAAATAGAGTTGAAAAGGAATTGCCAATAGCAGATGTATTCAAGCTGTTTATTACCACAGGCTCCCAGTTGTTGCTATAGTTTCTATAGAGCAGATCCGTTGTTGGGTTCAACGCTGTAGACTTGCATGATGCATACAATGTGTCACGATAGCTTATTATATCCATCGTTTCTTTATTATCTATATTATTTATTCCTACAACCCATCCATTATGTAGCTTCCTTGTTATCCCTTTTGAAGCAATGAGTATTCTATCATCCTGGTCCATTAAAGAATTGATCTGATGAGAATGTCCTATGCCTTCCCACTGCGTTCCATTCGTTGTTCTGTATAGATTTGCATCAGGATTGGGTGTTGCACAACCCGTAAAGCTACCTCCTGCGTATAGAAAGCCGCCGGATACTTCAAGATCTTTAATTACACCTGTATTGCAGAAAGGTACTGCAGCCCAATTGCTGCCATCCCAGGTTGCAATATTGTTTACTGCTATGCCCCTTGCCTGCGTGAAGCTACCCGCTACATAAAGTTTGCCATTGAATTTTGTAATGGTATGTACCGGGCCGTTAACTCCATTTCCCATTTTATGCCATACATAATTCCCGTTTACCATTGTAATGTACGCAACGTTGTTAGCAGCAACTCCATTACTCCCTACTTGTATAAATGAACCACCAACAAAAAGTGTATCGGAGTAGGTTACATGGATCAGCTCATTAAAGAGTTCATATACTTCACCGTTGGTGCCTCCGGCTACGGGCATAGCTACGCATGGCGGTGTGTAGGCCGAGGTGTCAATTGTAAATGATAGAAATAAAAGAGTAAAGAGTTTTTTCATAAGCGTGTTTTATGGTTCGTTATAATTTCTCATAAATTACACAACATCGGGTTATAGTAATAGTGACTAACACACAAATAAGCATATTTGACATAGCTATGATAAAAAAATCCCCCTTCTATTTCAGAAGGGGGATTTGTGTTGAACTAAATTGAAAACTACTTATTGTTTAATGAACTGTGTATTGGTGCTGCCCTCTTTATTGCTCATTTGCAGCATATAGTTGCCGCCAGGTAATGGTTGCACATCTATTTGTTTTTGCGTTTCACCGGCTTTTACCTTCTGGCCTTGCATGTTGTATATGTTATAGCTGGTATTGCTTTTCAGACCGTCTACATGCAGCGTGTTGGCTGTAGGGTTGGGGTATACATGCAGGTTGCTGTTAGCATCTATACCTTTTACTGCAGTACCATACAGCGATTCCTTATAGGCAATGCTGTTTAGCTGTGCCTGTGTGCTCATGTCTTGGGTGAACTTGCCGCCCATGAACACTTTACCATGGTAGAAAGCCAGCTTGTTGACCTCATCGTTTACAACGGGCCAGCCGTCGGGGCTGGTATTCAGCAGGGTGTAGTAGTTATAAGCGTATGTGCCAACGATAAGGCCCGATTGGAATTTACCGCCTACAGCAAAAGTGTCGTTATCAACACACAAGCTGTTGAGGCTGGTGCCTTGCGCCATTGCCAGTATACCGGTAGGCTCTACCACCCAGCTATTGCCGCTCAGCTTTTGCAACAGCTCTGATGTATGCGCTGGGGTAGTGAATTTGCAGCTTGCATACAGTTGGCCTTTAAACGCCTGAAAATCCATTACCTCATTAGGTATGGCATTGTCAAATTGATGGTAGCCATTCTCATCCCACATAAGTGCGTTTGTTGGGTTGTTGCCAAAAGTAAAATTGCCACCCAGCAGCAGTTGATTATTCCACACTTCCAGCGTGTTGATGTGGCCGGGCAGGGCGCCCATGCTGGTCCATACGTTACCATCCCATTTTGCAAAGTTCACATCGCTAAGTGCGGCGCATACGTCAAAATCGCCGCAGGCATACAACGAGCCGTTATATACTACCAGGTCTTTTACGGTGCCATATATGCAGCCTGCATCTTTCCATACACCATTTTCCATATAGGCTATGTTGTTGGCCGGCACATTGTCTACCATTGTAAAACTACCACCAATAAACAGCTTGTTGTCGTAGCGGGCTATAGCATATACGGTGCCGTTCACACTGGCCGCAGGGTTTATTTTAAAAGTGCCGCTTTCTTCTACTATAGTAGCCAGGCTGCTGCCCTGTTTGCCGTCTATCTGGTTGAAATTGCCGCCTACGTACAGTTTGTCGGTCGCATCGTCGGCATATAGCTCCATTACTTCTCCATTAGTGCCGGTACCTACATTTTTGGCTGCACACCTTGGTGGGTAGCCCGGTTGTATCCATGCCAATTCTTCGGTAGTAAAGCCATATTGTTTCGCCCAGTTGTTCAGCTCAGGGTAGTGCATTTGTTTTACATAGGCCAGGTTGGTATTAGCGGCTATCATGCGCGATACTTCTTCATGTCCCGTAGCTTTTACCAAGTAGCCTACAGCACAAAAGTTGTCATGCCCGTCTATAAAGATGGGCGTACGGTAGCTATAATGTTCGTTTTGTGGAAACTGGCCCGCCATCCAGTACTGGTGCAGGTGGTTGAGTGCTTCATTACGGTTGATCTTTTGTGAAGTGGTGAGGGTGCTTACATCTCGGTTGCGCAGTGTTTGCTCTACCAGTTGCAGGTGCAGTTGTATCCATTGTGTTTCGCTATGGGTGGTGTAACCGGGTAGGGGTGCAGTATTGCTTTGCTCCTTCCAGCATTTGTTCACCTCGCACAGCTTTTCGTAAGTAGCCTTGTCTGCCGAGGCGCTGAGCCAGCAAATGGCAAGTAAAAAAGTAAATACCTGTTTCATAAAAAAACGTTTTAAGGGTTAAGGCCGCTGCATAAAAGCATGCATCGGTATTATTGACGAAACAGAGGGGTGCGGCGTTAGTAACTAAACGTATTAAATTCTACTTAAAGATACGATAACCCATGCTAACGTTGAAGTAAGGCTGGCTATATAGCCTGCGTATAATAGCGTTGGGTACTACACTTAAGCCTGTTACATTCTGCCTGTACCTTATGTCAAACAACAGCCGCTGTTTGTAGGCATAGCTAACACCAAATGTAACACCCAGCCTGAAGGGGCTTGCCGTGCCGCCTTGCTGCGCTGCCGCATTATATGTCGAATATGGTTTGGCGCTATGTTCAAATACTTGCGAAACCCACAAGGTATCAAAATCAACCCCGGCATTGCTGACAATAGGTTTGGATGGAATAAAGGCATCCAATGTGTCAGTGCGTTTTATATTGTACCATTTCTCATCTGTTACAATACCTATCTTGGTAAAGTTCAGGTTTACACCTCCGTAAATAGAAAATTTAGGCTTCAGTTTATAGCTAAGCATCAGCGGCAAGTCTGCACTGAAAAATCTGCTGTTGGTTACATATTGCCTTGCTACTATCGAATCATACCATTCATTGTAAGCAAAGCGTGGCAAGAAACCTGAAGGAGTAAATGTCTTTGGTTGTACATATTCCCGGGACGTATCGATATGACGATAAAAGTTGTCGTTTGAGATGATGTACTTCTGTATCCATGTATACTTGAATGTTGGCTGTGTCATCAGCGATAGCCTGCTGTTGAGGGCATACTGTATATATGGCGCAACGGTGAGCGCACTTGTGCTGAAATGCCTTGTGCCACCTTCGTACCCCAGTTTCATACCCATTTCCCACCTGCTGTTTTTCTTTTTGTTTTGTGGTGCGTCGCTCACAATATTGGGCTTTGTTTCAGTTGCTACTTTCGCAGGTGCTGCTATAATTTTTAGTTCCGTGGTTTTCGCACTATTAGGTTGCATGGCAGGCATGTCAACTTTTTCAGCATTGCTGGTTGTTTTATTTGGGCTGGCCTGTGGTACTAGTGTAGCGGGTTGGGGTTGTACTTTTTCTATTGGCTGTGTTTTTACAGCAGGTTTGCCCGCTTGCGGCAGCAAGGCAATGTATTGTTCATGGTTTACAGGTGGCTCAGTTGTGCTTTTACCCTGCTTACCAGCGCTTGGTGCCAATGTCAGGTAGTCCGGCTCCAATGGTTTAGGCGAAGGTGTGTTAACAGTCTCCGGTGCAGCAGTAGCAATATTGGTGGTTGATGCAACCCATGTTTTCTCATCTTCAGCTTCCGTAGTCATGGTTATTATCTGCTCCTGTGCTGCCACTGGCGTAATAGGGTTGGCAGGCACTTGTTGCTGTGCCTGCCTTGCTTTTTGGTTGGTAGGGTGTTTATGTTTTGCAGTATAGGTTGGGGTACTTGCATTTGCGGGTTCAAACGGGGCTGTGGTTGTAGTAGTAGTGGTGGGTATAGCAGTGGCGTCTGTTATGTGAGTATTAGCTTGCGCGGTTATAGCAATAGCTGTTGGTATTTCAGTAGCGTTTTTTTGTTTTACGGCATATAGCAAAGTGCCTCCTGCCACACCTGCCAGCAGGCATAGCCACCACCATATCGCGCGTTTTTTGCGCGGCTTGTCCAGCCTTTGCTCCAGCGCGGCCCATACCTCGGCAGGCGGCTGCTCGGTGTAGCCACCCAGCTTGGCGAAGTATGTATCTATATGTTTATCACGCTCTTCCATAACAATAGCTATGTAAGTGATTTAATTTTTTCCTTTAATCGCCTGCGGGCATCGTTCAGGTGCCAGCGGCTGTTTATCTCGGTGATGCCCAGCAAGTTTGCTATTTCTTTATGGGCGTAGCTTTCCAGCACATGCAGGTTAAACACTGCACGCTGGGTATCCGGCAGCTCATGTATCAGCAGTAGCAGCTGCTTGTACGATAGCTGGGCCGTTATATCCTGCGGTGCGCCTACATCAAAATGCTCAGGCTGTGGCTGCATGGCTTTATCATGCTTCATATTTTTGCGCACATGGTCGGTTATAGTATATACCGCTATTGTGCGCATCCATCCTTCAAATGCACCTTTAAAGCCATAGCTATCCAGCCGGGTAAGTATCTTGTAAAAGCTGTCGTTCAGTATTTCCTTAGCCGCCGCTTCCTGGTTTATATATCGCCTGATGATGCCATATACCATAGGGGAATAGCGTTCGTATAGCTGTTTTTGGGCAGCACGCTTTCCGGCGATACAATCTTGTATCAGCCCATGGAGGTCTGGTAGGGTAGTGGTAGGTGTCCTCCCGTTGGTTATATGCTCATTTTCGGCCAAAATATATCTGCGCGCCCCTCTTTCAGCTATTTACATACGTATGACGCAAGTTGCAGCTTGTATGTTAGTACAGAAATTAAAAAAATTACCCCATCCCGAAAACAAATCGGAAATTCGCGGTTTAAAAAAATAAAAGGCAAAAATAAAAAAGAAAAAAAATGCTAATGCATTTCGTGGGTCACCCATCGTTTTTTCTTTTTCATTTTTTCTTTTTTACTTAAATATGAAGTACGAAAAAGAAATTGGCCGCCGACGCACGTTCGCCATTATATCGCACCCGGATGCCGGTAAAACCACACTTACCGAGAAATTGCTGCTGTTTGGCGGTGCCATACAGGTGGCCGGAGCGGTTAAAAGCAACAAGATAAAAAAGCACGCTACTTCCGATTTTATGGAGATAGAGCGCCAGCGTGGTATCTCGGTAGCTACTTCGGTAATGAGTTTCGAGTACAACGATACACTCATCAACCTGTTGGATACACCGGGCCACAAAGACTTTGCCGAAGATACCTACCGCACCCTTACGGCTGTGGATAGTGTAATACTGGTGATAGATAGCGTGAATGGTGTGGAAGAGCAGACCCGCAAACTGGTAGAGGTGTGCCGCATGCGCGATACGCCCATCATCGTGTTTGTAAACAAAATGGACCGTGATGGTAAATACCCGTTCGATCTGCTGGATGAGATAGAGAAAGAACTACACCTATCGCTGCATCCGTTGAGCTGGCCTATTAATATGGGTAAGGAGTTCAAAGGGGTGTATAACCTGTACGATAGCAGCCTCAACCTCTTTACTGCCAGCCAAAAGGCTACAGAAGATAACACCGTGCCCATACCCGACCTGAACGATAAACTGCTGGACGAAAAAGTAGGCGAGCGCGATGCTGCACAACTGCGCGAAGATGTAGAGCTGCTGCAAGGCGTGTATGGCGAGCTGGATACGCAAGCCTACCTCGATGCTAAGCTTTGCCCTGTGTTCTTTGGCTCGGCGGTAAACAACTTTGGTGTAAAGGAGATGCTGGATACCTTCATCCGTATAGCACCCAAGCCACTTGGCCGCGATACCGATAAGCGACGTGTAGAACCGGGCGAAGATAAATTCTCTGGCTTTATCTTTAAGATTCACGCCAACCTCGATCCACGCCACCGTGACCGTATTGCCTTCCTGCGCGTATGCTCAGGCAAGTTCACGCGCAATACATATTACAAGCACACCCGTATAGAAAAGGACGTACGTTTCAGCAACCCATACTCGTTCCTCGCCCGCGAGAAGGAGATCATTGATGATGCATACCCCGGCGATGTGGTTGGTTTGTTTGATACTGGCAACTTTAAAATAGGCGATACGCTTACCGAAGGCGAAATGATGCAGTTCACGGGTATACCTACCTTCTCTCCCGAGCTGTTCAAAGAGCTGGTGAATAAAGACCCGATGAAGACCAAGCAGTTGGATAAAGGTATACGCCAGCTAACAGATGAAGGTGTTGCACAACTCTTTACCCAGCACGGCGGCAATCGCAAGATCATTGGTTGTGTGGGCGACCTGCAATTTGAGGTGATACAATACCGACTGCTACAGGAGTATGGTGCTTCATGCTCGTTCGTGCCGCTGGCCTTCTACAAAGCCTGCTGGATAACCGGAGATAAAAAAGCCATTGAAGACTTTGTACGCTTCAAGCAAAGTAACATCATGGAAGATAAGGATGGCAACCTGGTATACCTCGCCCAAAGCGAATGGTTCCTGAATACGGAGCGCCAGAACAATCCTAAGATCGAATTCCACTTTACCAGCGAGTTTAAGACCGCTATGCAGAACTAAGTTTATTTGAAAAATATCATTTTGTGAAGCCCGTACATTAGTGCGGGCTTTTTTGCGTTATTTTATAATAAATCCTTTACCATGAGTGAAATGACAACATTATCAGAGATCATCAACAAGCTGAAGAAAGAAGGCTACACGCACGATTTTAATCTCAAGGATGATTGTATTGAATGTAACGGGAGTCTGCTACAGGTATATCCGCACGAATTTATTGTGGATAGAGTATTCCGTTTTGAAGGGCAGACTGACCCCGGAGACGAGGCCATAGTATACGCTATATCATCAGAAAAGCACAACCTGAAAGGCACACTGGTAAATGGCTACGGCATATACAGCGATAAGGTGACGGATGAAATGGTAAAGGCGCTGGAAATAGCCGGGCAATAGCACTATAAATTACAGAAACATAAAATAACCGCCCTCTTAGATAAGAGGGCAGTTTTGCTCATTTGGTTGTCTGTAATCAGTGTTTTATTTCTGCACTTCTGCTTGTATGCGCACTTCGTTTGCTTGAGGTTTGTGTACGCGCATCAGGGTAAACTGCGAGCCCGCCACGGCTATCAGTATGATAGTGGTGAGTATGGTGTTGAAGCGTTTCTCCGGTTGCCTGTAGCCATTAAAGAAGTATAATGGTATGAACAGGAATGCCAGTCCTATAATACCTCCAAACATCAAGATGTTTGCCCCCGGCCAGTGTTGTACCTTAAAGAGTATACCCATACAGTGCATCATGCCCAATAGAAAGCCCAGCCCTGTTATCAGCTTATCCTGCGCACCATTTATTTCCTTTGTTTTTAGTGCAAACATGAGCGGTAAGAAAATGAGGCTGAATGTGACGATACCCAGCACTAGCATGATGCCTGCACCCGGCCAGTGCATCCATTTGAACAGTGAACCCGATATAAATGCCAGCGTTGAGAATATACCGCTGGCCATCATCAATCTTTTCATTGCATAATAGTTTTTGAAAGTGAGTAATTGGATGGTTTCATCTTCTATCTCACGCAGTTCACGGTTGTAAAACTGTTTTATCGTTTGCCGGTAGAAGCCCTCGAAGTCATCCTTATCTCCGAGGTTATGCTCTATAATGCAGCAGATATGATCCAGGAGGTTCAACTGCAGGTCCTCCATATCAACGCCATTACGTCTAATGTCGTTGAGGATATATTCTACCTGTGCATCGCTGAGTTGATACATTGCGCCTAAGCTTTTTTAGGTTCCAGGTTCAGTAGCATATTCATGGTGTTCATAAAATCTGCCAGTTCATTTACGCGTTCTCTTGTTGCGCCTTTGCCTTTCTGGCTCAGGCTGTAGTATTTGCGCATGCGCTTGCCTATGTATTCCGTTTCGGTAGTTAACAGGCCTTCGCTTTCCAGCGCATGCAGGGTAGGGTATAGCGCACCTTCGGTTATCTGTATGCGCTCACCGGTCATTTCCTTTACCGTTTGCGTTATTTCGTAGCCATACATTTTAGTGTTGTCTTCCAATAGCTTTAGTACTATCGTTTTCAGCGTGCCTTTTACCAGTTCGGTAGAGAATATCATAACATCAGTTTTTCATTGCCTAAGACAAAGATACATAATAATCCAATGTATCCAAATGTTAGGTAAATATTTTTTGAAATGCCTAGGATGTATGTAGATAAATAATCTTTCAGGATACCGTGAAAACACGGTGTTTTAGTTGAAGTACCCTTTGTAGTTTTACGTACCAGTAAAAAAAACGCCATGCCACTAAAAGTTCTTAGTCAGGACTGGTCGGAGTACGAAAGCAGGAAAAAGCCTCAGGATGCCATGATCTTCGCTTGTGAAGAGAGTTGGGAAGTTGATTTTCTGGTAAATACGATATTGAAGGTTTATCCAGACAATACCGAAGCATCTATACGCATAGCCATAGCGGCATGTTGCCTTAGCATGCCGCGTCCGCGTCCACGCAATAAGCTTGTCACCTGCGTTATGAGCAGGCTATAATAGCAGCCCGCCAAATGCTATCACCATGAGGGCCCCACATTTGTGGGGCTTTTTTTGTTTGCTTATATGTTACAAGTGACAAATAAATGACCAATCATATAATGTAAATATTGCAATTTTTCTAAGCTTTGTAAGGCATGAGATATTTAGTAACTATATTGATTATTGTGATGTTTTCCTGTTGCAAGAAAACATCTGTCAATACACCATCACCTCCTGTTCCTGATACAACTAATAAAAAAGATACGCTTGTACCGCCACCCAAAGTAGACCCATTAGCAAAGATTGTAGGGGAGTATTATGGTGATTATCATTATTATAAGTCTGACTATAATGGAATATTTGAGATAGGTGACACGATAGATATATTATATGCATCTAGGTTAGTTGTTACGAAAAGTGCGGATACATCATTGGTTACCCTTACCGTATACGATAAAAATACAGGTGATAGATTGTGGCAGGAAGAGAATATAAAGCTAATTAATTATAGTCTCTCTATAATCAATGTCAAAGGCATACATGAATTTATAGTTGAATTTTCACCAGCTAATAATAGCGTTCATATGCACAAGTACTGGAAGGGAATAAGCGGCAGTACGCGCAGTACATACATTGATAACAAAAGTGGAGATTGGAAATGGTGATCTCTTTTCAAAGATCATAATTTTCATAAATAGTAAGGAGTTTTGTAACCACTCAGAAATGACAGTTGTATAGTTTATTATCTTGTATGCGAATTAATTGCTTATGCGAATATTGCTTGTTCTCTTATTAACGCTGTCGCTCAGCCCATGCCTTGCGCAAAAGCTATGGATAACAGATACTACTAACCAATGGATATGGCTGAATACAACAACATATACCGCCGGTCCTCAAACAGGAACCTCTTATAACCTGACTTATGGCAGGTTTTATGGAGATAGCGTGGTGGGTACATTGAGATATTCAGTCTACGGCAATTCCGCAACATCTAATGGTCTCCCTAGTATGTATACACTACTGAGAGAAGATACTACTGATCGGAAGGTATATGTAAAGCGTGGTAATGCACCAGAGGAAATGCTATATGATTATAATTGGAGTGTGAATGATACCATTGATTCTATTAATAACGAACCTGTTGTGATACATCGATAGACACTGTAATCATCAATGGCAGTATCGTAAAAGCGTTCCTTATTGAAGGTTTTTTTTCGCAGCAGCCCGAACGTACAAAGGGCTATATAATTGAAGGCTTTGGTTATTGGGCTAACCCTACGGTTCGCTGCTCGCGTATAGGCTATGTAGGTGCATCTGTTCAAACAACTGACCTGAAATGTTTTAGCAATAGCACTGGCGTGCCAATCGGCACAACGTTCCTTCCGGCAACATCATCGATACTATGTTTAACGCTTATATGGATTTCACTGGCTATGGTGATACTGTATTAAATGTATCATCAATGGCAGGCAATAAGTATGCATTGTCTATTTATCCCCAACCGGCTAATACCATTCTTAATATTGCATTACCTGAAACAATTACTTCCGGTACATTCATAATTATAAATCACATTGGGCAGATGGTGTACAAAAAGAATATCGAACATACTTCAATATTGAAGTTCTACGATCTGCCGCCATTGAATGGGATATATTTTTACAGAATAGTATCTGCAACAAGCAGTGAGCAGTATGCTGGTAAGCTGATATTTGAACAGTAGCGACGCTAAAACCCCTCAAACTCCTCCATCGTTACAAACGAAAGATCGCGTGCTGAGATGATCGGCGCAGGGCATTGCCAGTCGAAGCCAATGCTATCGTAACGCACACCGGTATCGTGCTGCTGGCTGTATTCACTGCTTACCAGGTAGTAGGTAATAGCATCGTCCGTAAGTGATTTAAAGCCATGTGCAAAGCCTTCGGGTATGTAGTAGGCTTTGTGGTTTTCAGCGCTCAGCTCCTGCGCAAAGAACTGGCGGTAGGTAGGTGAGTTGCGGCGCAGGTCTACGATCACATCCAGTATCGCTCCTTGCGGACAAAACACCACCTTGGCATGCTGGTGCGGTGGCGTCTGGAAGTGCATACCACGTATCACATCTTTTTTACTCAGGCTAAAATAACTTTCCTTCAGTGTAAAGTTGACACCATGTTGCTGTAGTGTAGTATCATGAAATGTTTTGATGAACGTACCTCGGTCATCAAAGAATGCAGGCATATCTATTACGTATGCGCCTTGCAGCGGTATCTCGTTAAACTTCCACATTGTTACAGCGAGCCAAAATATTTTTCTATCTGCATCATACACTTGGCATGTGCATCATGTTCTTTATCAGCATACCAGTCAGCCGTCCACTCAATAGCAGTGCGGGCGTTCAGCTTAGGCACCCAGCCCAGCAGCTTTTCGGCTTTGCTGCTATCCAGCAGCAATAGTTTGGCTTCGTGTGGTGCGTTCTCCTGCGGTATTATCTTATAGCTGCCACGCTGGTAGCGCTCCAGGAATATCTTTGTCAAGTCTTCCACCGTCAGCATATCATCAGCCGCAGGCCCAAAGTTGAAGGCCGTGCTTAATGCCTGTGGTTGTTCTGCCATCATCACCGCCAGGTGCAGGTATGCACCCAGTGGCTCCAACACATGCTGCCAGGGGCGTATGCTATTGGGGTTGCGCAGGCCTACGGTCTCGTTAAAGTCCAGCGCGCGCACTATGTCGGGTATTATACGGTCATCGCTATAGTCGCCACCGCCAATTACATTACCGGCACGTACTGCGGCAACCGACTTCTGGTGTTTGGCATAGTCGCCCGGGTTGAAGAACGAGCGGCGGTAAGAATCTACCACTATCTCAGCGGCAGCCTTACTGGCCGAGTATGGGTCATAGCCACCCAGTTTATCGTCTTCATGAAAAGGCGTACCACGCTCGGGGTTCTCATACACCTTATCGGTGGTTATCATTAGTGCAACGCAGGGCTTCTTCAGGCTGCGTACCGCCTCCAGCACATGTGCGGTGCCTTGTGCGTTCACCATAAAGGTCTCCACGGGCTTATCGTAGCTACGCCTAACAAGCGATTGCGCCGCCAGGTGAAATACGAAATCAGGCTCAAACCTCACCAGCTCGCCTTGCAGCTTGTGCAGGTCGTTTATATTCTCCAGTACCGATGAGTAGCACAGCTTATCGCCACCTATCAGGTTGTACAGGTCTTTATCTTTTTCGGGTGCCAAGGAGTAGCCTTTTACATCGGCGCCTACCCACTGCAGTATCTGCACCAGCCATGCGCCTTTAAAGCCCGTATGCCCGGTTACAAATACCTTTTTATTATTGAAGGTTGCTTTGAGTTGTGCAGCGCTTACCATTTTTTCCAGAGGGGGTCTTTTTGCCATAGTTCTTCCAGTTCTTCTTTATCGCGCAGGGTATCCATGCACTTCCAGAAGTCGTTATGTTTATATGCGCCTATCTGCTTGTCGCGCGCCAGGTCGTTCATCGGGTTGCGCTCCCACATTATATCGTCAGCATTATCGGGCAGGTATTTAGCTATCGATGGCTCTACCACGAAGAAGCCGCCGTTTATCCACGTGCCGCTGTCTTCCGGTTTTTCTTCAAAGCTGTCTATCGTGCCGTCGTCTTCCATTTTTATCACGCCAAAGCGGCTGGTAGCCTGTATAGCGGTCATAGTACATATCTTGCCGCTCTGCCTGTGGTAGCGCAGCAGTTGGTTGATGTCCACATTGCACACACCATCGCCGTATGTCAGCAAAAAGGTTTCATCACCTACGTATGGCAGTACGCGTTTCAGCCTGCCCGCGGTCATAGTATCCAGTCCGGTATCTATCAGCGATATTTTGAAGGGCTCTGCATAGTTGTTATGCACTTGCAGCGAGTTCTCTGCGAGGTCAACCGTGATATCGGCATTGTGCAGAAAATAGTTAGCGAAGTACTCTTTTATCATCCAGCCTTTGTAACCCAGGCATATAATGAACTCTGTATGGCCATAAGCGGCATATATCTTCATGATATGCCAGAGGATGGGTTTACCGCCTATTTCTATCATAGGCTTGGGGCGCAGCGACGACTCTTCCGATATACGGGTGCCCCTGCCGCCTGCAAATATTACTACCTTCATCAGGAAAGTGGTTTGTGTGTTAAGATGCCCAAAAATAGGGTAAATGCCCGATTAGTTACCTATGCGGTCGGGCTTGTGTTGGTAAGTATTTGTGAAAAATGGATAAGTCATCTGAAAGGCACGTAAATCACGGCCCGCGAGGTTATCGCCTTGCCATCCATGATAGCAGGTTGCCATGGTGGCATGTTTCTCAGCATTCGTAGGGCAATATCATCCAGCATGTAGTGGGTGTTGGATATCACTACTGCTTCGCCAATGTGCCCGGCAGTATCTATTTCGAAATACAACTCTACAATGCCTGATATGCCCTTCTTCTTTAACGAGTCTGGGTAAACTGTGTGTTGTGCGATATATGCTTTCAGGTCACCATTAAAACTGGCTTCAGGCATCTTGCCCATATACCTGCCTGCAAACGGCGGCTTCTCTATTATTGTAGTGTCTGCGCCATTAATGGAATACAATACGTCGCCAGCATCAACTAGTGTTTGTGCATGGGTAGTAGCCGGAGCCAATAGTGCAAGTAATACCAGCAATTGTTTCATGCTACATAGAAGCAGGAAACAGTTTTTTCCATAATCTATAGCTGCTTGGTCTTGGTAAAGTCTATCCGCAAACCTACTAGTATTGGGAACACCAACGTGCTGCCGCCGGCTATATCGGCATAGCGCGCGCCAACCTCGGCAATAAAGTACAGGTGTGGCGATAACTCCCGGCGTTGGCCTATTTGTCCGCCTGCTATCAGGTTCCAATTGCTCGCATAGCGTTGTGCGCCTGCCATGCCGCCTATGTATAGTTCGGTATTGTTAAGCTGTATCAGCGCATTGGCCATTAGGCCGCCCATCACGTAGCCCTGGCCCACCAGCCTGCCCGTTTCTGCCATCACACCACCTTCTATATGTTTGGTATGGTACATGCCGCGAAGCGATAGGTTGCCGCCCATAGCTACTTCACGGCCGCTGCCATACAGGCCGGTGTATTTTTGCGAGTGTATCTGCGCACCACCCACAAGGTCAATAGCTAGCTGAGCATAGCTGTTGTGAGTAAGCAAAAGTGCTATCGCAGCAAGAAATATTTTTAAGAATGATCGCATGTATTGCAGTTATTTAAAGTTCAAACCTTACACCTATCAGTATTGGGTACGATACAATGCGCTGTTTAAAGTCTATAGGTGTAGCGCTCACCAGCGGGTTGTTTACGCTTTCCAGTAGGCGGGCGTATCGCACACCTCCCTCGAGGTTCAGGCTCAGTTTCGATACCAGTTTAATGTTGGTGCCAATCTGCAATCCATAATCAAACCCACGGCTTTTGTTCTCGTTGCTGCCCGATGTTAGGTAGCGTATTGTTCCACCCCCGTAAATATCAACTTTCTTGATACCCACCACCACGTTGCCGAGTATACCACCTGCAAAATAGGTTGAGGGCAGCGTGCCCATATTGCCTATCTCGGCTACCACGCCTGTTTGTATCAGCTTGCCAAACGTTACCTTGCCTGAGAATGCAGCACCGGTATTGCTTTTGCTCAATCCCGGTGTTTTGGCCGATGCGCTATAGGAGTTAGGTAGTACCCCCGCATTCAGCCCCAGGCCTATCTTGCCAAACGATAGGGTAGGGAGCAGCATTAGTATTGGCAACAGGTATTTTTTCATACAACAGGTTTGCTGCGAAAATACTAAGCGGCCATCAAATGCCTTAACTTTATTTATCAACTCAAACACCCATGCGATACATCCTGATCCTATTCCTAACCCTTTTTGGCTATACATCTTTTGCCCAAAAGACCATTGAAGACTGCACTATAAAAGTAGACTTCGCCTGCGACCACTGCCTGAAATGCGAAAGCTGCGGCCCTCGTATCGAAAAAGCCATCTATACTGAAAAAGGAATAAAACGTGTAGAGATAGACGAAAAGAAACAAACGGTACGTGTAGTATTCAACTCAACTAAAACCAACGAACAAGCCATCAAGCAAGCCATCGCCAATGCAGGCTTCGATGCGGGTGATATCAAAGCTAATCCTGAAGCTTATAGCAAGCTGGATGATTGCTGTAAGCGATAGCAAATAACTATAAGCATTTATGAATAAGCTATTGTCAGTTTTAGTAGCAGTAATACTTGCACCGTTCGTTACAGTTGCGCAAGTGCAGGTGCCCACTTTGACGGGAAAAATGACCTTGTCGATAAGCCAGGGGACTATGGATTGTGAGTTCACTCTGAAAGACATGCCGCTTATCAAAAATTATCTGATATTGATAAACACAGGTATGAACATCCGTTCTATCAGAAATGCAGAAGGATATTCGTTTTCATACCGACGTGTGTATGCTGACACTATAGCTTACGAGAGTTTTGGATATTACATACCTGACAATACAGGTAAGGCAAAGCACATACCTAAGGAATTACAGTTTAGTTATGTTGGTAAGTTCCCCGTAGTGGCAGATACACTTAATCCTATGCGGGTAGACTGGAAAGGCAATATTGCATTCAATGGATATTCGGTTAGGGCCGATGGTAGCCAGGCCAAATGGTATCCTGTACTATATGATGTAGATAAAGATATTGCCTACAGTGACATTAAGTATGATGTAACTATACAATGCCAAGACTGTGAAGCCATATATGTAAATGGTAGTGACCCGGTAATAGGGCAAACTGCAAAGCTGAAAACCGAAGTTCTGACTGAGTTGATGCTGTATGCGGGCGATTACAAAGTTGAATATGTAGACGGTACATACTTTCTTAATCCCGATATGGATACTACTCTGATGAGGGCTTTTGGAGAGATGACTAAAACGTATAAGCAGTTTTATGAAAAGAAACTAGGTATACCCTATAAACAAACGATCACTTATATAAACTCAACTCCGGTATCAAAAAAGAACGCCTGGATGTTTGTCTCTTACCCATCTATTGTAAATGTAGGCTGGGGAGAATATGGTATGCGGTCTTTGTTCGATAAACGTAGCGCAGAGATGACGAAAGCCTTTATTGCACATGAATTGGCGCATTATTACTTCGGCTATCACAAGTCATTCAATACTGGTTTGGGTGATGCATGTAGCGAAGGTTTTGCAGAATATATGTCTCTACAGATAGCACAGGAATTTCTGCAGGATAGTGTGTATACGAAACAAATGAAAAGTTATGCAGCACAGCTAAAAGACATAGAGCTTGTGCCGTTGGGTAAAATTACGGACATAAGCGACTATGAAAACCGGCAACTATATGTATACAGCTATGTGCCGCTTATACTCTGTGCCATACAAAAAGAAATAGGCAGTAAAGCAATGTGGCTGTGGTTAAAAACAATATTGAATAGCCAATCAGAAATGACAAACTATGCTTTTGTCAGGCAGACTTTGCAAGCTGCCTTGAAAGACGATAGGAAATTGCAGCAAATAGAAGCTAAGTATTTTATGTCTGATGTGTCTGCGAAGAATGCAATTACCACATTAGCATTATAAATACACTACAGTTTTTAAGTAATAGTAATTTAGTAAGAACGGCCTGCATTTCGCAGGCCGTTTTGTTTTATCTCAATTCCTTCATAGCCTTCGTCCACTTCCCTAAAGCCGTCAGCATCGCTGTTGCTGATTTCTCCAACGTTTCGTTGGGGATGAATATACCCTCATCGTTGAAGAACTGCGGGAACATAGGCACACTCACAGCTTCGTTCAGCGGCATAATGCTCAGCGTGGTCAATACCTGTTTCATCATCTGCGCCGCCCTTGTGCCTGCCGATGCACCGCCATAGCTCAGTATCCCAGCGGGTTTATGCTTCCACTCGTGATGCAGGTAGTCGATAGCGTTTTTGAATACGCCCGTAAAGCCATAGTTATACTCCGGCGTTACAAAAATGAATGCGTCTGCTTCATCTATCATCGCGCTCCAGTCTTTGGTATGCTGGTGCTCATACTTGCGCATTACAGGGTGCAGCGGCTCATCAAAGAACGGCAGGTTCACCTTTGCCAGGTCTATAATCTTTGCTTCAAACTCCGGGTGCTTCTTTGCTTCTTCCAGTATCCAGTTAGCAAAATCAGGGCTTTTGCGGCCGGGCCTTGTGCTGGTAATGATTATTCTTAGTTGATACATTGTTTAGTCTATTGAAATTTTAATTGTGCTTCTTTTTTCTTGTCCAGTACGGCATCCAGGCTTGCAGGGCCTGAGCCAAAATATGCTACGATAAGCGATGCGCCCATGATGGAGATATTCTTCATAAACATCACCATATCCATCTTCTGCATCATAGGGTCGGTGATGTTCCAGAATTTGTGCATCATAAATGTTACCGGCACCATGGTGAGGAACAGGATCCATGCCCCCCATTTGGCCCTGAAGCCTGCTGCTACGCTAAGGCCACCCAGCAGCATAGTGATGCCCGACAGCGGCACGGCTATATTAGCCAAAGGCACGCCTTGTGCCGCCGAGAAGGCAATGGTCTCTTTTGAAAAATGACCCGTAGCGGCCATAATAAAAATGAACGCGAACAATATGCGCCCTGCCAAAACTGTGTACTTCATAATTGTAGATTTTTTTGTTGAGGCAAAACTACCTACCTTTGGTATCTAAAGGATACTAGTTACCTTGTGGATACCAGTTACCTAAAGGAAACCACATTTAAAATCTACAGCGTATGATCAGCGAGAAAGAGATACATAACAAAGAGCAATGCACCATGGCCCTCAAAGCCGTGCGCGATGCACTGGATGCGCTCAACGGCAAATGGAAACTTCAGATCATCATAGCACTAAAGGGTGGCCCACTACGCTTTAAGGAGCTGCAACGCACTGTAGAAGGGGTAACTGCAAAAGTGCTGACCAAAGAGCTGAGAGAATTGGAACTGAATGATCTCGTAAAGCGCCATGTATACGATTCAATACCCGTAATTGTAGAGTACGAACTCACCCCGCACAGCGATACGCTTAAAGAAGTAATGACTGCACTCACACACTGGGGCTTGCAGCACCGCGAGCATATTATGGGTAGCTGCACACGGGCTAAGAAAAAACAGAAGCAGGCAGTAGTAGCCTAAAACTTCTTCATGTCGTAGTTCTTGGGTATGCTAAAGGGCATCTCTACCGGCTTGTCAAACTCCGCACTGTTGAAGTTCATATCCAGGTAGTAGGGCGCCCCCGAGCTGCTGATATTCACCTCGCGGCTGGTAGCAAACCTGCGGCCGGTTACATCTTCGTAGTTGCCAAATTTTATCATACCCTGTGTGGCATTGTCTTTAGTGCGCATCTGTAAGGTGCGCATATTGCTGTCGGCTTTGCCGTAGGTTATTTGTTGTATAATATCTGCATGCTCTACCTGCAGGCTCATACTACCCCCAAACTCGGTAGCATCAGTAGCAGTACCCTCGGTGTTGAACACATTGCCTATGATAAGACTCTGCATTGTTTTAAAATCTACAGGCACTGGCAATAGCTTGTTGGCGTCGCGCATGTGCATACGGTATGCATCTTTTTGCAGGTTGTTCACCAGTAGTATGCTGTCGGGTGTTATATATACACGGGCTACGGGCACCATACCTCCCAGCGCTGTTACCAGCACCCATATCGCTTCATTGTTCTTAATGCGTATGTTGGCGGTAAACTCATTCTTCTGCCCCTGCGCGGCGTAGTGCATCTTGGCTTTACCGCTAAATGTGTTGAACGTAATGCCTCGTTTCAACAGCGGCATCAGCTTGTCTATTACCTGCTGCTTGCTTTTGTTAATGTTGCCTGCTGTTTGCTCTACAGGTTTGCCGGCGGGTGGGGTAGGCTTTGTGGTTGGCGTGGCTATATATTTGCCGCCCGATGTGTCTACCGTGATGATGCCGTAAGACTTATTGTCTATCATCTTCACTTTACGGCGCACGGGTTGCTTGCCCACCTGGCAGCTGGCTACCAGCAGGCATATCATAGCTATTACCGCGAGCGGCAGGCTATTCGTATATTTTTCTTTCTTGTATTTTCTTTGTAAGGTTGGCCTCATCGTCTGCACCCTTGTCTTTTGCTTTTTTCCAGTATTCTATCGCTTTGTCGGTATTGTTCAGTTTGTATTGTACATCGCCCATGTGCTCCAGCAGTGTGGCGTCTACATTGATAGGGTTGGCATCGATAGCCTTTTGTATGTATTCTTCGGCTTTTTTGTAGTTGCCCATTTTATACAATACCCATCCATAGGTATCCATAAATGTGGCTTCGCCCGGCCTCAGCTCCAGCGAGCGTTTCGACATTTTCTCGGCTTCTTCCAGCTTCTTGCCACGTACCGATAGGTAGTAGCTGTAGTTGTTCAGTACCGATGGGTTGTCGGGTGTCAGCTTTAGCGCTTCGTTATATGCTTCGTCCGATAGCTCGTACTGCTTGCTCATGTTATACGTATCGCCCAGCGACGAATACATATCGGCCAACAGCATAGCATTCTCTTCGGGCTGCATATCTATAGCACGTTTTATAGCGTTGATGGCTTTGGGGTAGTCTTTTTTGTTCTGATGGCCCAGCCCGTTAAGGAAGTGTACTATCGCCTGGTTGGGGAACAACCGCAGTGCCTTCTGGCTGTAGAGTATCAGCGAGTCGGCATCTTCACGCCCCGTATAGCTATACAGCAGGCTCTGCCAGGTTGCAAAGCGCGAAGGGTCGGCATCCAGTGCTTTTTTATATTGCTTCACTGCCTCCTTCGGTTGATTGTTCATCGATAGCATGTCGCCATACACTGCCAGCACTTGCGCATTGCCACTGTGCTGCATCAGGATCTGCTCCGCCATCTGCAGGCCTTTCTTACGCTGCGCGGTGTCATCACCAGCTTCTTGCAGGTAGGTCACCAGCACAGTAAGCTGCGCTTCAGCATCCAGTGCTTTATTGCTCAGCAGCTTCTGTATATACTCGTTATACTTCTGTTCGTTCTTCTCTTGCTTATAGTGGTCTGCAAGGCCCATCTGCACCAGCGGGTCGTCGGGTGTCTGCTTTTCAGCATCCATATATATCTGCAGGGCTTTCTCCGGCTGCCTGTTGCTGTCATACAGCTCTGCCAGCAGCGCCAGGTATTTACCATCGCCGGGGTTGCGTGCTATCAGTTGTTTCGATATGGCCACCGCACCGTCCAGGTCGTTCATCTTCAGGTATATCTGTTGCTTTTGCAGCAGCAGCTCTTCATCACTGTCGGTAGCTATCAGTTTGTCTAGCTGGGCTATGGCTTCTTTATACTTGCCATCGCGCATATACAGTAGCGATGCCTTACGCAGATATTCATCGTTGGGTTGCTCTGTAGCCCCAAGGTCAGCATATTGCTTAGCGGCTTCGTCAAACTTATTGCTCATCGCCAGTATCTCAGCATACTGGCTTTTATACCATTTGTTGCCACCCTGTAGTGCTACTGCTTTTTTGATGTATTCGGTAGCCTTATCGGTTTTGTTCTGCTTCATAGCCAGGCGCGATAGGTCGTAATACGCGCCCGCAGCCTCAGGGTTCAGCTTCACGGTTTGTTGCAGCAGCATCTCGGCTTCTTTATCGTCGCCTTTTATGTGTGCTTTCATGGCATCGTAATACACCGCCTCGGCCTCCAGGTTTTTCATTCCTTCGGTCGATGGTGCTTCCTGCACATCTTCTTGTGCGCCCGCCGTAAAACTTACCGCAAAATTTGCTATAAATAATAAGGCTGCAATGCCTGCAGCCTTTCTTGCTTTCAGGTTCATATTTGTGTACTGAAATCGCCCAGGCTCAAGTCCTTAGGGGTTTCACTGTAATTTACGCTTTTCCCCAACATAGAGTTTTTCAGCATCGCATTTTTAACAATACTATCAGCCTGAATAATGCTGTTGCTGATGCGCGAATCGCTCACCTGCACGCCAGCCTCCAGCGATACGTGCGGGCCTACCACCGAGTTAGTGATCACTACGTTCTCGCCAATAAAGCAAGGGGCTATGATGGTGCTGTTGGTTATTTTGGCCGATTTCGCCACTAGCTCTTCTTTGCCGGTCTTCAGCTCCAGCACGCGCTGGTTGGTGAAAACGGTAGCATCTTTGTTACCGCAGTCCAGCCACTCGGTCACCTGGTCGGTGTAGAACTTCACGCCTTTGTTCAGCATGTGGTCCATAGCATCGGTTATCTGGTATTCGCCTTTCAGTTTGATGTCCTCGTCTATCAGGCGTTGCAGTTCTTTCTTCAGGTTCTCACCGTCTTTAAAATAGTATACGCCAATGATGGCCAGGTCTGATACGAACTCTTTGGGTTTCTCAACAAAAGCCTCGATCTCGTTATTAGCATTCAGCTTCACCACACCAAAAGCCGAAGGATCTTCTACCTTCTGCGTCCACACGATAGCGTCTTTATTGGTATCGATGCTGAATTTCGCATCGAATAGTGTATCCGCGAAAGCGATGAACACATTGCCTTTCAGGCATTCGCTGGCGCAAAGTATAGCGTGTGCCGTGCCCTGAGGGTTTTCCTGGTAGCATATTTTGCCCGTAGCGCCTAGGTCTTTAGCCACATTCAGCAGGTGCGCTTCTACATCTTTACCAAAGCTTGGCGCTATGATGAACGCGATCTCTTCCACTTTCTCGTTGCTGGTGCTGATGATATCCTCTACCAGGCGCTGCACTATCGGCTTGCCTGCTACGGGTATCAGTGGTTTAGCTGTAGTAAGTGTGTGTGGGCGCATCCTTTTGCCCATACCTGCCATCGGGATGATTATGTTCATATATAAGTATATTTTTATTGTTTATAGGGCACCAGGCCGCGGGCAAAACTAATGCATTTGGCTATAAATGATTTCTAATTTGACAGGCCATTATATAAAACAATTCTGTTCTTTGGGGTGGATGCTTGTCTTGTAAATAAACAAAGCCACTGTATTCAGTGGCTTTGTTCTGCTTTTATCAATGAAGCTTGTTATTCATCATCTCCTTTCTTGCACAAGCCTGCAATTTTATGAAAAGCATCGTGCACGGCGCTTATTTGTTGGGTAAGCTCTGCATCGCTTTTCTTTTGCTTTACGGCTTTATCCATTTTCTCCGACTCAGCTACCAGTTCCTTAAGGGCAGCTTTTATGTCTGCGCGGTTGTAGGCCGCAGGTGGGGTAGATGCCGCCAGTTTTTTAGCTTTCTCTACCAGCTCGGCCGAGCGTGTTTTTATCGGGGTCAGGTTGCCCTCTTCACTAGGGTGAAAGGTTTGCCCCATCACACCATGAAAAGTTTTCAACTCTTCCCATGTGGGTTTGTCTTGTGCAAAAGCTGCAATGCTGATAACCAGGAACGAAAATATTGCGATAACGAATTTCATATTAGAATAGTTTTATTAAATTTTTTTTTGAAAAAAATGTTGTCGGTACCGGGATTACGATCATCCGGCTACCCTTGAAATTAATGAATATTACGCTATGCTACACCGTGGAGGCTGAAATATCGCATCTGTATACTGCTGCGCGAGCATAAGGCGCACTATGGGCACTTTTACGGCCGCCCCTTCATACGTACTATATGCCATGGCCAGTGTATTGGTAGGCAACATGTATGTTGTTATAGATGACTCCGCTTTTTTACAGGGGCCATTGCCGCAAGGCATTTTACTACAGCCTGTATTGCGTGTTTGTGCAGGAGGGTGGCATTTACCACGGCAGCTATTCTTCCGGCTGCGGAGTTCGCATAGCTTTTCTGCCATGTAGTCTTCGTTCAGTTTGCAGAGGCTGGCCACTACATACTGCCCTACACTTTGCAGGGCTATGAAAACTACCAGTATTACTATAGAGAAGCCTTGTAGGATACCCTTACGCTTGTTCACCGGTTTTTGCTTGTGCCGGCTAAAATAGTATGTATAATGTTAAGATATGGTTATAGTAGCACATGGCACGATGTTACTAACTGTTACCTAAAACCTTCTATTATGAATATATGGTTGATATTAGCAATTTCGGTAGTAGTCGTATTTCTTGTATTCAGAACAGGCCACCAGATCTACTATGGCAGAAGGAGTGGTAGTAAGTACAGCCGCTTTACGCCAAAGAAGAAACATTGACGATGAAATAAATATATGTCGCAGATATTATGCAGTTCCTTCTATCTATGGATTGTAATGCAATAGCTGTGTTTTCCTGATTTTCTGATTGGACGATGTGAATATAACCGAATATATGCCGGCTGCGTTATGAACGGGTAACTCAACTGTATTGCTACCGCCAATTACTTGCCTACTGTAAATTTCGCGTCCATATATATTGTATACTAACACTTCGCCACCTTCAGGTACCTGTAGTATAAACCTGCCATTAGATGGGTTCGGATATATTGCAAAATGAGTCTTCTCTACATCTTCTGTGTTTGTGACCACCGTTTTCAGAAAGTTGTAAATATCTCTTTGCAAGAATTCCTGACCTATTTTCATATAGTTCCCTGCCGAGCAAAAATACACATCCAGCGATGGTACATAACAAAGCATTGAGCCATACCCAAATGCAGTGCCTGTATGACCTAAACCATATACGGGGCCATTATTAAAGCTGTTAAACTGTATCATACCATACCCGTAAGAGCCCATATCGCCGGTGATGGTCAACACTTGCTTCATGGTATCCAGCCAGTTTCCGGTGATCAGCTGACCGCCGAATAACGCTTTATGAAAAGTAATGAGATCGGCTGTGTTCGACCATAGGTCTGCAGCTCCGTATCCCCATGAATTGCTGGCCTCCGTAAAGTCATATAGGGTGTCAGGCTCCAATCCGTCAGGCACACCGCCATTGGGATAGAAAGACCCTTTCAGATACCCACGCATGAAGCTGCCGGTCGGCACCGTGTTGAAATCAGTATTGATAAGCCCTAACGGCGCTATAATATTGTTGGTAATATAGTTTTGATAGGATACACCTGAGACAGATTGTATAATGTCTGCAAGCACGTAAAAATTTGCATTACTATATTGATAGTTCCCAATGCCGACGGGATTAGAATAGCTCCAGAAAAAAAGTGAATCGATAGGTATCGTTTCAAAACGTTTCTTAAATATCCAGTAATTAAGCCGACCCTGAAAGTCACTTTGTGGCTCCTGAATACCGGAGGTATGACTAAGCAGGTTTTTTATTTTTATGTTTTGATAATTGTCAAAACTCTGTATTCTGGAGATAGGGAGATAAGTGCCGATCGGTGCGTCAAATGAAAGCTGCCCGTTTTGTATCAGTTTAAAAATGGCAACGGATGTAAACAATTTAGTAATACTCGCAATTTTGAACTTCATGTTTGGTTGCGCTGCTGCAGATGGTTTTACGGAGGCTAGCCCGGCGGCATTCTCATATACCCAACTACCCGGCTTTTCTACTCGTATAACATGGCCGGGCACCAGTCCCTGGCTCTGTGTTACATGATTCTGAAATAAGGCGTCTATACCATTGTAAATACCAGCTGGTGGTTGCTGGGCTATTATCTTACCTCCCAATAGGAGTGCTGCCAGCATGAAAAGACAGCGGATTTTTGCGTGTGCCATAAAGCGCATAGTTATTTCAGTTCCATCGAATTTCCGAACGTTAAATAGATGGAAACAAAGATAAAGGTAGTATAAAATAAACTATATAAAATAGCGGCCAATTGTATAAAGTATCAATCTGCTTTATTTATCAGGCGTTTCTATTTACTTCGATAATGGCGGCAAGTAGGCGAGCATAAATCACTTCACCCCGCTATGCCCAAAGCCACCCGCACCACGTACGGTCTCATCCAGCGTATCGGTAGGCTCCCAGCTTATCTGCTCGTATTTGGCTATTATCATTTGCGCTATGCGCTCGCCATCCTGTATCTCCTGCGGCTCGGTGCTCAGGTTGATCATCGCTACCATTATCTCGCCGCGGTAGTCGGCATCAATAGTGCCGGGTGTGTTCACCATGCTGAGGCCGCGTTTGATGGCCAGCCCGCTGCGTGGGCGTATCTGCGCCTCATAGCCTTCAGGCAGCGCCATATACAGTCCCGTAGGTATTAGTTTGCGCTCCATAGGTTGCAGCACCACAGGCGCTTCCAGCCACGCCCTCAGGTCCATACCTGCCGAGCCCGTTGTCTGATATTCAGGCAACTGATGCGGCGACTTATTGACGATCTTTACATTAGCCATAATAGCCAGCAAAGGTAAACGATAACTTGGTTTCATGTAGCAACGGCTATCAGACGGATGTTTGCACCACGCAAAACTTGGCCATACCGCAAAACCGACCAGACATAAATTATTTAAAAATTGTTCTATGTGATTTTTTTTTATCAAGGCACAATATTGTTATCACAAGCTATAAATGCACGACATACCTGTAACGGATTGCGAAATGATACAACAACACTATATTATCTAAACCTGTGTTGGTCGGTATATCAGCATTTGGTATGCCCGTAGTTAGTTACAAGGCAGGTTAAAATTATCTGTTGAGGCTAAAAAGTCGATTGCCCCAATATGAGAAAGTGCAAGCTTTTATCACCTAAAACGATTTACACACCATGAAACCAAAAAAACCAGCGAAAGACAAGCTGAATCCTGAACAGGATAAAAGCATGAGCAATCCCGAAAACGATAAGACCCGGAACCTGGAGCCACATACTGCGGATGCGGAAGGTCAGTTTATGACAACCGACCATGGCGTACGTATCAACGATGACCAGAACTCGTTGAAGGCGGGTGAAAGAGGCCCATCGTTGCTGGAGGATTTTATCATGAGGGAGAAGCTTACCCATTTCGATCATGAGCGCATTCCGGAACGTATAGTGCATGCGCGTGGCTCTGCGGCGCACGGCATATTCAAAGTATATGAATCTCAGGAAGCGATAACCAGGGCGCATTTCCTGCAAGATCCATCAGCAGAAACACCGGTATTTGTCAGGTTCTCAACAGTAGCCGGCTCACGAGGCTCTACCGATCTTGCGCGCGATGTGCGGGGCTTTGCAGTAAAGTTCTATACGCAGGAAGGTAACTTCGACCTCGTAGGCAATAACATGCCTGTGTTTTTTATACAGGATGCCATGAAGTTTCCCGATCTGGTGCACGCAGTAAAGCCGGAGCCTGATAATGAAATGCCTCAGGCCGCCTCTGCGCACGATACGTTTTGGGATTTCATATCGCTGATGCCGGAAAGCGCCCATATGATTATGTGGACCATGAGCGACCGCGCGTTGCCTCGTAGCTACAGAATGATGGAAGGGTTTGGAGTCCATACCTTCCGTTTTATCAATGCCGAGGGGGTGTCCGACTTCGTTAAGTTCCATTGGAAGCCTTTATTGGGCGTTCACTCCGTGGCATGGGATGAAGCACAGAATATATCGGGTAAAGATCCTGACTTTCACCGGAGAGATTTGTGGAACGCTATTGAAAGTGGCAATTTCCCCGAGTGGGAACTGGGCGTTCAGATTGTACCGGAGGCTGATGAACATAAGTATGAATTTGACCTGCTGGATCCAACCAAGCTCATACCCGAAGAACTGGTGCCAGTGCAACGTATTGGCAAACTTACACTCAACCGCAATCCTGATAACTTTTTTGCTGAAACCGAGCAGGTAGCTTTTCACGTTGGCCATATCGTGCCGGGTATCGACTTTACTAACGATCCGCTCATGCAGGGCAGGCTATTTTCTTATACCGATACGCAGCTCATTCGTTTGGGTGGCCCCAACTTTCACGAGATACCCATCAATAGGCCCGTAGTGCCCGTTCATAATAATCAAAGGGATGGCTTTATGCGGCAGACTATCAATAAGGGTAAATCGAGCTACAGCCCCAATACCACCGGTGGTGGTTGCCCATATCAGGCTGGCAAAATGGATGCAGGCTTTGTATCGCATGCAGAACGCATAGACGCACATAAGGTGAGGGCGCGCAGCCGCAGTTTCTTCGATCACTTCAGCCAGGCTAAACTGTTTTATAACAGCCAGAGCGAGCCGGAGAAAAACCATATAATAGATGCGTTAAGCTTTGAATTAGGTAAAGTGCAGACGCCAGCTATACGTGAGCGTATGCTGCATATACTACAGCATATCGATAAAGGACTTGCAAAGCAGGTAGCGGTGGCAATAGGTGTATCTATACCCAAAAAGTTGGATACGCCAATGAACCAAAGCATACCTGCTGATGGCGATCCTGCAGATTATCAGCCTGACATCATTGAGCCTTCGTTGGCAAAATCTGAAGCGCTGAGCATGGCTAATACCATAAAGGATACTATTAAAACGCGCCAGGTAGCTATACTGGCTGCCGATGGTGTGGATAACGATTCATTGAACACTATTAAAGATGCCATCATTGCTGCGGGCGGGGTAGCTGAAGTAATAGCCCCAAGGCAGGGATTTATAACGGCTGAAAGCGAAGACAGCATTTTTGTAGATAAGAGTTTTCTTACTGCAGCATCCGTTTTCTACGATGCGGTTTATGTACCTGGAGGCGCTGATAGCGCTGCTACGCTTGAGGCTGACGCAGATGCTGTTCATTTCCTGAACGAAGCCTTTAAACATTGTAAAGCTATTGCTGTTCATAAAGATGCCCGTCAGGTATTGGAAGCTACGTACTTCTCCAAAAAAATACCGGCAGCGAATAGTGATAAAAATGCTTTGAAAGATGGTGTCATTGTTAGCGACGATTTGAAGTCTTTATCATCCAATTTTATAAAAGCTATTGCACAACACCGTTTCTGGCAGCGCGAAAAAGACAGGAAAGTGCCGGCTTAATTAGCAGCAAGATTATAAAATAAAAGGAGCGCCAGCTGGCGCTCCTTTTATTTTATATGTAAATTTATGAGCTATTTGTTACTATCTGTTTTTTTATGAAAAAGTATCTCAATAAATGCGTCTCTTTCAAGCTTAAGGGATTGAAAGATTCAGTCGAAGGCATCGTTCTCGCCATTGGTAAAGACTATACGTTGTTAGCATATAATCCTGCCGACTATCAGTTGGACGGATACATGATCCTTAATCATAAATATATTACAGGTTACAGGCGGGAAGAGCAGGAAAAGTTCAAGCAAAAAATATTTGATGTTAAGGGTTATGAAACTGTAGAAGTGCCGCTCGACAATATCGACAATCTTTTGCTTTACCTCACGTATCACTATGGTGTCTTCGGTATGAATCGTAAAGGTCGTAAGGGGAAATTCGTTCTTGGCCGTGTGCATGAGATTAATGATGATGAACTGGTATTAAAAAGCCTTAACCCAGACGGCAAATGGAAAGGCTGGCATGAATTCCCAATCGGCAATATCCTAACTATCTTCTTTGATTCTGACTATATCAATTCTCTGAAGCTTATAGCAAAGGAAAAATAAAAACCCCGTGCAACGCACGGACTTCGATCATCCCTCCTTATTCAAGGAGGGATCGAGGGTGGTTAATAAACACGAGAATATGCAAACACACAAAAAAAGCGCTGCAATTGCAGCGCTTTTTTATTCACCTAAAACCCCTATGAAAAAATTATCTCTTATCCCGTATAGTGTTTTAAAATAAAGCTGAAGTGAGAACAAGTCAGCCCCTATAAACCCTATCACCATGAAAACTGACGTAAAAGTATACCCGGCGCTGAAATACCACAAGATGACCTTCGTCATCATTCCGTTTTATTGTTTATCGATGATAGGTATGGGCTGCTTGAACTGGCCTACGGCAACGAAGGTGAAACTGCCCGTAATGGCCACATGCCTTTCAAAAGAGTACATCTCCTCCACAAATATCTCTACCGATACCTTCAGGCTGGTATTGCCTACATGCACCACCTTGCCCGTAAGCTCTATGATAGTGCCCGCAGGTATCGGCTTGTTGAAGTCTATCTTGTCCGACGATACCGTTACCATGCGCTTGCGGCTGAAACGGGTGGCGGTGATAAACGCCACTTCATCCATCAGCTGCATAGCCGTACCGCCAAACAGGGTATCGTAGTGGTTGGTAGTGTTAGGAAACACGGCTTTGAATATCCGTGTTTCCGATCGTTCAATTCTTTCTTCTAAAGTCATCTGTTGTGTTTAAGAGCTACAGGTCACACAGCCATCTTCCATACTGCACGATGGCGCGGTGAAGTCTGTAGTGATATCATCAAAATTATTCTCCTGTTGTTCGGGTATATGCGCGGGTATCACCGGCTCTATATCATTGCTCACCTGCTTTTCAATGGTGAATTGCACCGCCTGTGCCGCCGCTTGTGTGCGCAGGTAATACATGCCTGTTTTCAACCCTTTCTTCCAGGCGTAGAAATGCATAGAGGTAAGCTTCGCAGCCGTAGGACTATCCACAAACAGGTTCAGCGATTGCGACTGGCAGATGTACGCGCCCCTGTCGGCAGCCATGTCTATAATGTTGCGTTGCTTGATCTCCCATACGGTTTTGTACAGTTCTTTGATGTCAGCAGGTATCTCGTCTATGTTCTGTATCGATCCGTTGTTGGCGATGATCTTGTTCTTCATCGTATTGTTCCACAAGCCCAGTTGCACCAGGTCTTTCAGCAGGTGCTTGTTCACTATGATGAACTCACCACTCAGCACACGGCGTGTGTAGATGTTGGATGTATAAGGCTCAAAACATTCGTTATTGCCCAGTATCTGCGATGTAGATGCCGTAGGCATAGGCGCTACCAGCAGCGAGTTACGCACACCCACGCTCATCACTTCTGCACGCAGTCCTTCCCAGTCGTGGCGGTCGGTAGGCGATACATTCCACAGGTCGAACTGGAATTGTCCTTTCGATAGTGGTGAGCCTGCAAAGGTTTCATATGTGCCAAATTCTTTAGCAAGGTCTTTACTCGCTGTCATCGCAGCGAAGTACAGGGTCTCAAAGATGTTCTTATTCAGCATCTTCGCCATATCGCTTTCAAACGGCAGGCGCAGCAGTATGAACACATCGGCCAGCCCCTGCACACCCAGGCCTATAGGGCGGTGGCGCAGGTTAGAGTTTTGTGCTTCTATTACCGGGTAGTAGTTGTTGTCTATGATGCGGTTCAGGTTCTTGGTTACCTGGTAGGTCACTTCATACAGCTTCTCAAAGTCGAACTTGCCATCATTCACAAAGCGCGGCAGTGCAATTGATGCAAGGTTACAAACAGCCACTTCATCGGCGCTGGTGTATTCTATGATCTCGGTACACAGGTTGCTGCTTTTTATCGTGCCCAGGTTTTGCTGGTTGCTCTTGGTGTTAGCAGCATCTTTATACAGCAGGTATGGTGTGCCGGTCTCTATCTGCGATTCCAGTATGGCAAACCACAGCTCCTGTGCTTTGATGGTCTTCCTCGCACGGCCTTCCTGCTCATACCTGGTGTATAGGGCTTCAAACTCCGCACCATGGCACTCATGCAATCCCGGTGCTTCGTTGGGGCAAAACAAACTCCATTGCTCATCCGCTTCTACACGCTTCATAAACAGGTCGCAGATCCATAGGGCGTAGAACAGGTCGCGGGCACGCAGTTCTTCCTTACCGTGGTTCTTACGCAGGTCAAGGAACTCGAACACATCAGCATGCCATGGCTCCAGGTATATAGCGAATGCACCTTTGCGCTTGCCACCCCCTTGGTCTACATAGCGGGCGGTATCGTTAAACACGCGCAGCATGGGCACAAGGCCGTTGCTGGTGCCGTTGGTGCCACCTATATAGCTGCCCGTTGCACGTACGTTGTGTATAGCAAGGCCAATACCACCTGCGCTCTGCGATATCTTAGCGGTTTGCTTCAGCGTATCGTATATGCCATCAATGCTATCATCCTTCATCGCCAGCAGAAAGCACGATGACATCTGCGGCTTCGGTGTGCCTGCGTTGAAGAGGGTAGGGGTAGCATGTGTAAACCAGCGCTCGCTCATCATGTTGTAGGTTTTGATGGCGCTGTCTATATCTTCTTTGTGTATACCTATGGCTACACGCATATACATATGCTGCGGCCGCTCTACTATCTTACCATCAATACGCAGCAGGTAAGATTTTTCCAGCGTCTTAAAGCCGAAATAATCAAAACCAAAATCACGGTCGTAGATGATAGAGCTATCCAGCAGTTCAGCGTTAGCCGCAATTATTTCCATTACATCATCTGCTATCATGGGCGTATGCCTGCCGCTGGCTTTGTCCTTATACTCATGCAGCATCTTCATCGTATCGCTAAACGATTTGATGGTGTTCTTATGCAGGTTGCTCACCGCTATGCGGCTGGCCAGTTGTGCATAGTCGGGGTGCTTGGTGGTGAGCGATGCCGCGGTTTCCGCAGCCAGGTTGTCCAGCTCTGTAGTGGTTACGCCATCGTATATTCCTTCTATCACTTTCTTGGCTACGTCTATCACATTCACCAGCGGGCTCATGCTATACGATAGCTTCTCTATGCGCGCGGTTATCTTGTCAAATTTTACGCTCTCTTTCTTGCCGTTTCTTTTTATTACGTACATGTCTCAGTGAATTATATGGTGAGTAATAATGAGTTTAAAAATCTTCGTCCAGCGAAAAGCCCTGCGACTCTTTGGTACCCAGCACGCCTGCTTTCTGGTAGTCGCCCACACGCTTTTCAAAGAAGTTGGTCTTGCCTTGCAGCGATATCATTTCCATGAAATCGAAAGGATTGGCGGTGTTGAACATCTTGGCATAGCCCAGCTCTGCCAGCCACCTGTCGGCAACAAATTCTATATACTGCTGCATCAGTTTGGCGTTCATGCCTATGAGGTCTACAGGCAGTGCCGAGGTAATGAATTCCTTCTCTATCACCACCGCATCGCTGATGATGGCATACACCTGTTCCTGCGATAGCTTATTGCTCAGCATGCTATATAGCAGGCAGGCAAACTCGCAGTGCAGCCCTTCATCGCGGCTTATCAGCTCATTGCTGAAGGTGAGCCCCGGCATCAGCCCGCGCTTCTTCAGCCAGAAGATAGAGCAGAAGCTGCCACTGAAGAATATACCTTCTACCGCTGCGAACGCCACCAGCCTTTCAGCAAAGCTGCCGTTCTCTATCCAGCGCAGCGCCCACTCGGCTTTGCGCTTCACCGCAGGCACAGTGTCTATCGCGTGGAACAACCTATCTTTCTCCTGCGCATCTTTGATGTAGGTGTCTATCAGCAGTGCATAGGTCTCAGAGTGTATGTTCTCCATCATGATCTGGAAACCGTAGAAGCACCTCGCCTCGGGCAGCTGTACCTCGCTCATGAAATTCACGGCAAGGTTCTCGTTCACGATGCCATCACTCGCGGCAAAAAACGCCAGCACATGCGATATGAAATGGCGTTCACCGTCATTCAGGTTGGCCCAGTCTTTCAGGTCGCTGCCCAGGTCTATCTCCTCGGCAGTCCAGAAGCTGGCCTCGTGCTTTTTATACATCTCCCACACCTTAGGGTAGTTGATGGGTAGAATGACAAAGCGGTCTTTATTCTCTTTCAGTAACAACTCTTCCTGCATAGCTAAATCGATTTATATGTTTCAAACAATTGCGCGCTGTGCTATACAGAGACGGGGAGACGGCGGGATGAGATGTATGTAGATGACACACCTGTCCGGCCTGTGCTTTTCCTCCGAAAGCGGCAGCTAATAACATTATCCGGCAGGTCTTCTGGCTCTCCTGGTCTTCAACGGCCTTCCCATCTTTTTTCAAGACAGTGGCTGCAGTGTCAAAGACTTCGATCGTATCGCTACGTCAGGATCACAGCTACGGGGATAGCGCCGGTTTCTCACCGGCTTCCCTATTAATCGCTACAGCTTTTTACTGTAATACGAACCCGATAACAACCCAAAAGTAGCGGTACTATCCTTCGCAAAAAGTTTTTCGTTTCAACAAGCTGTGGATAAACCCCACAATCCACAATGGGCATACCTGCGAAGCAGGACGTAAGATCATCCCGCCTTATTTAAGGAGGGAGCGAGGGTGGTGATTCTCGCGCACAAAAAAAAGCGCCGCATACGCAGCGCTCTCACTTTAAAAACTTATCCCTTATAGGTGTTTTAAAAAAAAGCCAGCTTGAGAACAAGCCAGCCCCTATAAACCCTATCACCATGAAAACTGATGTAAAAATAATCCCCCATTTTATATTTGTAGTAATGATTCTCGTCACCCTTTTCACTGATAACCAGCAGTTAACAGATTAAAGAGTTTCTCACCGCCCAATGCACTATACTTGCAGCGGTTTTTACAAAACATCACGCCGAATGAAACGCTTTATAGTTTTCGCACTGCTTGCGCTGGCCACCCATACCGCCACCGCACAAGCCTACAAAATTTATGATACCCGCAAAGCCGCCGAGGTCTCCTTCGACGATATGATGGCTGGACTTAAAACCGCATACGTAGTATTCTTTGGCGAAGATCACCAGGATAGCACCGGCCACGTGCTGGAGCAGATGGTGCTGAAATCGCTCCATCAGGCGCATGGCGAAAAACTGGCCCTCAGCCTTGAGATGTTCGAGACCGATGTGCAACTGGTACTGGATGAATACCTCGCCGGCCTTATCAAAGACAAAAACCTCGTAACCGAAGGCCGCGCCTGGCCCAACTACAAAGACTACCGCCCCCTGGTTGACTATTGCAAAGAGAATAAGCTGCGCGTGATAGCCGCCAACACCCCCAAGCGCTATGCCAACGCTGTAACCCCCAATGGCCTCGAAGTCCTGAACAGGTTTGACAAACGCGCTAAGCAATGGCTCCCTCGCTTACCAATAGACACAGCAGCAGGCCGCTATTACGAGAAGTTTATGGAAGTAATGGGCGAGCACTCATCACCCGCCACAGCCCACATCTATCACACACAAAACCTTTGGGATGCTACTATGGCTTGGAGTATTGTCACTAATATCCTAAACGCCAAAATATCCTACGTAATGCATGTCTGCGGTCATTTTCACAGCGATGAGAAACTAGGAACGGTACAACAGTTTATGAATTATGCCGCTAAGCTCGATAAATGGGTACCGAAAGTCATGAACATCTCTTGCTATCCTGACGAAACCTTCGCTAACCCCGACTGGAGCAAGCACGCCACTATGGGCGACTATGTCATCCTCCTCCCCAAGAAAGAAGACAAGAAGAATTAAGCCAGGAAGCCCGGCTTCCCGCTTTGTTCCACTTTATATTGTATAAGCTGCGCCATCATCGCAGCTTTTTCTTTTATCGTATCCGCCTTCTCCCCGGCAAATAACTCATCTATCGTAGCGCGAAACATAGCCAGCCAATGATCGAAATGCTTACCCGCCAGCGGCACTTTTTTGTTCAGTAGTATATGCACCAGCATAGGGTTGCCCTTATAGCCCGCCTCGCCCATCAGCACCGTATTCCAGAAGTTGGTTAGCGTCTCCAGGTGTTCGTCCCAATCTACCTGCGCCACATCGTTAAATATGGGCCCCAGCAACTCATCCACACGCACCTTACCATAAAACCTGTCTACCAGCAGTGCTATATCTTGCCTGTTAGCTATATCATTCATCATACGCCAAAGGTACGCCTGTAAACCTACCCACGCGCTGACCGCCGTCATCCTCAATTTCACACCCGCTACCTAATTTTACATTGGCACGAAATTGCATAAGCCCCAATTATGTCAACATCCATCATTAAAAGAATAATCACATTCATAGCCTTCACAGCCACCACCATAGCCGCACACGCGCAGGGCGATTGGAAGTTCAAGAAAGAATCCGAAGGCATTAAGATATACACCAAAGAAGCCCCCAGCGGCCCACAGCTCCTCAAAGCCGAACTAACCGTAAAAGGCACGCCCGAAAAGCTCATAGCTATATTGCTCGATATACCCGGGCAGAAGGACTGGGTCTATAGCACCAAATCGTCCAGCTTGCTGAAGCAGCTTGGCCCGCAAGAGCTTATATACTATACCGAGAAAACAATGCCCTGGCCCGTGCAAAACCGCGATGCCGTCATGTACCTCAAAATACAGCAGCACCCGCAAACTGGTGTGGTCACCCTCACATCCAAAGCCATGCCCAACCATATACCCGCCAAAAATGGGCTCGTGCGTGTACCTGCCTCCACCGTTAGCTGGGTAGTAAAGCCAACAGGCAACAATACCATGCACATCACCTACGAGGTCATGGCCGACCCCGGCGGCACCGTACCCACCTGGGTCATCAATATGTTCATCACCAAAGGCCCCCTCGAAACCTTCCGCAAAATGCGCAAGCTCCTCGAAGGCTAATTGCAGACCGTTCTACTTTTTGTTCGTTTTTGTTTTCTGTGGTTTGCTGGCTGCCGGTTGAGTTGCCGAAATATCCTCATCCGGTTTTTGTATAGCTGCCACCTGTGGTTGTGTTCTTGTTAGTAAGATGTGCAGGTACAAAACAGATTGAGTAATGATTAAAGACCTAAGGAGTACGATGAACCTGAGGTTGGTAGGTGCAGCATACACACATGCGAAAAAATACAGCAGTATAAATGCTGTAATAACATAGCCCGCCAATAGTTGCTTTGAATTGTAGGGTAATATCTTTTTGTAAAAAATAACAATGCCCAATATGATATTAGCCAAGAAAACAAACCAGAATAAAGTATAAAAAGGAGATAGCTGTTTTAACGCAGGCCTTAAAATATCCTCTCGCGGCACAGCCGTACTATCATTGCTCACCTCAAACCATGATTTTTCGTACGGGCCCATTGCACCTGTCAGGCGAAACTTCTCAAACACTTCTATGGGAGGTGCCAGCGTTCTTTTAAAGTTGGGCACTAAGAAATAGCGAAAATATTCTTTGGGATATTGTTGTATCAGCAGGTCGCCATAGTCAGAGTATACTTTGCCCATGTGGTTCCATGCAGCATGGTAGCGGTAAGCTCTCGTTCGCGACATTTTTATGAAAGCAGCCTGCTTTAGCGGTAGCGAATCCAGCCATATAAAATCATAGCTAACGCTATGCTCATCCGGGTATTTTTTAGCGATCTTAGGGAAAGTACGCCTTACCACACTATCTGTCATCAGCACATCTTCATCCTCGCTTTCCACCAGTGGGGCCGACAAGTCTATATGAGGAATGATATGGAGCGCGTTACTGGCTTTTTGCCAACCGCCAAAGGCTGAAAACACCCTTACCCCCATATCCCTTTCTGTGCCCGAGGTTACTCTTTCGTAGTATGCGTATATGGGCAATGCCATAAATAATATAGCGCCTATCATCACCTTTTTATTCTTAAGGCTTACGACCATCACCAGGCTGATGATGGCCGGGTATATCATGGCTATATACCTCATGGTAATAGCGGTCATCAACAGTATCACAATGCTGGCGTAGGTAACAACATTCTGGCGGTAGATAAACCATATACAGCAGGTCATCATCAAAACCGTAAGCGAGCTGAACAAGCTATCCGACATAGCCATATTCGTTAGGTATAAATTGGCCAGTGAGCTGATCAGGAAAACAAGAAATGTGATTCTCAGCACCTTATGCGCTATTCCGAACAAATAGGTGGCAGATAGAAACAAAAAAAGCTGCGAAAAACAGTAAAGGAAATATTGAGTGACAAAGATGATGGTAGTGGAATGGGAAAATTCATGTAGCCTTACCAGGTACGATGAATATCCGTTTGGCCTCGTACTGCCGTACAGCTTATCGATGCCCCATTTTATATATCCACCCGTATCGCTGGTCATATCGGCGAAGGGGTAGTAGTGCGATATAAACAGCGCTACCACTATGTGAAACAGTAAAAAAAAACCTATCTCAACTTTGCTGTTTTTAATATGCGCCCAGAAGTTTTCTCTGTGTTGCAACGGTGTTCGGGTTTCTATGGTTGTAGGTTTAGATGGCATTTTATGCAATGTTTCTGAGTTCAATTTAATAAAAACTAAGCAACATAGCCAAGGCATGGCAAAGCCCCTTTTCCCGTCATTGCGGGAAGGCCATGCAATGGCCGCCAGCGTAGCAAACAATCTCACGACCACATGAGCAATCACCCCCTCCTCCGGTCATTGCGAGGAGGCCCTGCGACAGCGTAGCGCGGCAATCTAACCCAAACACCCCGTCATGCTGAGTGCAGCGAAACATCCGCCCAATAGCAGCACAAAAGAAGAAGTGTATTGTCCCAGCCCCACTACTACTAATAAACAACAGTGGCGTTAGACTGACCTTTAAAGAAATCATCAACGATAGTCGGCACCGTTGAAAGGGAGAATGTCTATTACCTTTTCCAGTCATTGCGAGGAGGCCCTGCGACGAAGCAATCTCACGATAACATGTGATTAACTAAAAAGGGTGAAAACACTGTTCTTGTTAAAGTGTTTAATATGTATTTTGTGTGAATTAATTTGATATATATGAAAGCAAGTGAAGCAAAGCAGTTAGCCGCCAATAGCATTGCAAAGGAAATGCAAGAGATTTTCAATGACATCAAAAGCGCTGCGAGTGATGGTAATCATTCAATAGTACAAGTTATTAGTGATGCTGCCGTTATTGCACTAAAAGCAGAAGGGTATATTGTTACAACAAGTCCGGGTAGGGGGTATACGATTTCGTGGGCCTAGTATGAACGCTAGGTATTTCTTAATTCGACCATAATATGGTTATTGCAATAAACAACTCCATCTTTAACCTGTCTATGTTTTCTTGGGTGGGTATTAATGTGTAGTTTTCCATTTGTGAGTTTAAGTAATTGATCTACTATATACATTCCTAATCCATCACCTTTCGATGCTAATTTTTTTGAATTCTCTCCTTTAAAACCTTCTTGTGTCAACTTATTAACCTCCTCATCCTTAATTTCGATACTGTCCATATCGAATATTATTAAACATGATTCATCAAATTGTCTAAAGGTGATGTTCAATTTTGAGTTTCTTAATGCATATTTTGCTGCATTATCTAATATGTGATAAAATGCAACTGATATAGACTCAAAGTCAACTAGAACCTCTGCATCTGAATCTCCGATAATTACCTGAATATTATTATCAAAAAAATCTTGAAAGAACACGTGGTATACAGTAAGTAATACCCGCTTAATTTTATGTTTTCGAAAACTTAAGACTGGATTAGGTTCGGCCAGCTTATTAAATACATTGAAATTTGTCTGAATTGCCAAATTGTTTTTTGCAATACGTAAAAACATACTGACAGCATCATCGATATTTTTTTCAATATTCTCCCTAATAATGCTTCTTTGCTGGTCAACTTTTTGAGAAAGCGTTTTATCACTAACTAAAGCATACAATTCTTGTATATTATGTCCATTTAATGAAATGACATTATGGAATATTCTCTTATTCTGTTTGGTAAGTTGTAAACTCAGTTGTGTTTTGTAATCCTGTATTAAAGTTTTAGTTCCCTTTACTACATTTGCTTTTGTCTTGAAAACTTTGTTGCTACCAATACATTCCGGTTCCGCAGAACAAAAATAAAATGAGGATGTCTCCTCTACTTCTTTAAATCTTTTTCGTTTACCGCATACGGCATTGTTAACCTTTGTGATTCCTGTAGGACAGTTACTATAACATGTGAGACACTCATCTGGGATATTTGTATGGTCTATATTATTATTACTATCGTAAATCCTAAAAAACTCCATTTTGTACAAGTTGATGTGTCATAGTTTCAATTACTGATTCAAATTCGTATGGGACAGCATTTTTTGAAATTTGATCGTCCGCAGAGCGAAACGCTTTGTGAAATCGATTGCCTTCAGAGTCTGCACTGTAAATAATCATCTTCTTTTCTGGGTATTTTTCTTTTATGCTCGCTGCTAACCCTAACCCTTCGTCTGGGAAGTGCATTAATTTACCTACGCCTTGAATGTCCACGAAAACTATATGGGCATTGAGAATTGATGGATCATTAAGATTTTTCAAATCCCGAATAATTTTAGTTTGTTGCCACCCCGCATTTTTAAGAATTGATACAACTTTAAATTTTACATCATCATCGATAAACAGTATTGACACCTTCGAACGTAAATCTTCAATCTTTTTATCTCTGTCGTTCTTATGTTCTTTATCAAGTCCAGGTGCATTACTGTATACGTTTACTACTGATGAACTATTACTTGAAATAGTGCTGTTATTATTTACATTGTTTTCCGTTGTATTCTGTATTGGAAATGGAATGTTTTGTGTTACGATTGAACTAGTGGTTGTTGAACCTTTCATAGTATAACTTTTTATGATAAACCCTACAACAGGTATTATTATACTACATATTAAAATTTCAGGCCAATGATATTTTATGAATTCAATCAGTTGATCCATAGTTATTTATAGAGTTTGGGTGCGTGAATAAAATTACACATTATGCATTGTAGAAGCATATTTTATTTACAATACTTTTCCACTATGTGTTAATATCTGTTCGGTATATGTCATGAATAGAAACGTCTGCGTTCGGGGTAGCCTCAGGCTAAATTCGAGCTGTCCTGAGATTACAACTCAGGATTTTAAACCCAGCACGATTCTTGCACCACGCTCCCTATGCCCACCACCAAACCCAAACTCCGCAACATCGCCATCATAGCAGCAGTAGTGCTAGTTACATTCTGGCTCATGTCCCGGCCATACATATTCTTCCCGGAGAAGCTGCTCCTGCTTGGCCTCTGCGCTTATATCGTTTACCGCATCCTCAAAAAACAAGGCGCACAGTTCAAGGGGCTGGTTACCATGCGTTTTATCTTTCTGCTGGTGGTCGGCTCGCTGTTTGCAATGGTCGCTGCACTAGAAAGCAGCAGCGTCGCCGCCCGCAGCATCATGGGGGGCAGCATCTACACCATCGCCGAGGACGACCATATGTACGAAGAAGCCACCTTCACCCTCACCCGCCACAGCCTTTTCGGCAGCACAGAGGTCGGCAGCCGCTTCTTCGACAACGGCTACCGCGGCACTATGGAAGTAGGCAGCTACCACGGCCACCCCTACATCTCCACCGGCGGCAGCCCCATGCACGAATACGCCGAAACCCTGAGTAGGTAAATGATTTCTTATTTTAGTTTATTTTACGTATATTTGCTATAGTAAGTAGCGAATATAAAAGTGCATCCACACCCTAAAAATATCTACAACAACATGTCCCCCTCCTTTCTTAAGGAGGGGAAAGGGGTGGTTGTAACAACACCATCCCTCCTTGCCAAGGAGGGACCGAGGGAGGTGAACTCGCGCGGGGCAACCACACAACCTAAACCACACACCACACCTGCCAACCGGCTACACATAACACCATCCCTCCTTGCTAAGGAGGGAACGAGGGAGGTGAACTCGCGTGAGGCAACCACACAACCTAAACCACACACCACACCTGCCAACCGGCAGGACATTGATCATCCCTCCTTATTCAAGGAGGGACCGAGGGTGGTTAAAATACCCCAAACCACCCCCCACCGGGGAGAAGTGGATATCTGACAAAAAACGCAACAAAACGCAACAACTGTCGCACCTCCCCAATAAAACGGTAACTTTGCCCCTCGAATGGAGCAACACACCTTTACCGACCTCAACCTCAGCACAGCCCTCCTCAAGGCGCTCGATGAAGGCGGCTTTACAAAGCCCACCACCATCCAGCACAAGGCCTTCCCCGCCATCATGTCGGGCCGCGATGTCTGTGGCATTGCCCAAACGGGTACAGGTAAGACCTTTGCCTACCTGCTGCCCATCCTGCGCCAGCTCAAGTTTGCCAAGGACAGGTTTCCGCAGGTGCTCATCGTGGTGCCCACCCGGGAGCTCGTAGTGCAGGTGGTGGCCGCCGTCAAACAACTGGCCAGGTACATGACGGTGCAGGCAGTAGGCGTATACGGCGGCACCAACATGAAACCCCAGGTAATGGCTATCGAGAATGGGGTAGATATAGTAGTAGCCACCCCGGGTAGAATGCTCGACCTCGTCTACCAGGGTGCCCTCAAACTAAAGAACATCAGGAAGCTGGTGATAGATGAGGTAGACGAGATGTTCAACCTCGGCTTCCGCACCCAGCTCAACGCTATGTTCGATATGCTGCCGCCCAAGCGCCAGCACATACTGTTCTCAGCCACCATCACCCCCGAGGTAGAGCAGCTGATGACCAGCTTCGGAATACACCCCGAGCGCATAGAGGCCGCCCCCACAGGCACCCCGCTCGAAAACATAAGGCAGCAGGTATACCACGTACCCAACTTCTACACCAAGGTAAACCTGCTCACCCACCTGCTGAAGGAGGATGAGACGATGACCAAGGTACTGGTCTTCGTAGCCACCAAGCGCCTCGCCGATCAGCTGTTTGAGGAGCTGGAGCCGGGCTTCCCCGAGCAGGCCGGCCTCATACATGCCAACAAGGACCAGAACTACCGCTTCAACACGGTCAACAGGTTCCAGGATGGCACGTACCGCTTCATCATCGCTACCGACATAGTAGCCCGTGGCCTTGATATCAGCGAGGTAAGCCACGTTATCTGCTTCGACACACCCGAGGTGCCCGAAGACTACATACACCGCATAGGCCGCACCGGCCGCGCCGACAGGCAGGGTATCTCAATCCTCTTCACCACCGAGCGGGAGCAGCCCTACCTCGATAAGATAGAGGCCCTGATGAATTACGAGATACCATCAGAGCCCATACCAGCCACGGTGCGCATATCCGATGTGCTGACGGAGGATGAGCAGCCCAAGGTATTCATGCGGGAGACGCTCATAAAGCTACCCAAGCGCGAAGAGGGTGGTGGCGCCTTCCACCAGAAGCTGGCGAAGAACATGAAGGTGAACAAGAAGGTGAGCCACAAAGAGAAGATGCAGCAGAAGTACGGCAAACCTAAGAAAAGACCGAAGAAGCGATAGGATAACTAAAACCCACTATATGAAACAGTCCATCCTCATATGTATTGTATTCCTACTGCCTTTCATGGTGAAAGGGCAGGCTATGAGCTTTAAAGAAGCAAAGGAGAAAGGCTTATCTCCTAAAGTTGATAGTATATATACAAGCGCAGTACATGTTGATTCTGCAAAGGCTGTGTTTAAGACAGAGGCAGATATGCAAAAACATCAGGCTGCCTATCAAGCCTTCCTGAAGGACTTTGGTAAGTTTCTGAAGAAGCATGATTTTGTATGGACGGATACTATACGCGGATTTAATAGGATATACATGGCTCCCGACGGTACTGTAGAGCATTTTCTGTATAGCTTTAAAAAGGGCAGTGTGTCTGAAGAAAAGCAAAAGGATTTTGAGCGCCTGCTAAACCTGTATATAAAAGACCATAAGTTTGGCATGGTAGCACCTGTGCGTTTTGCACAGTGCAGTGCTGTTACTTACATGGCAAGTGAGGAATAGAGTATTTTAAAGTAGAATTGACATGAAATTTGAGCAATACAATATTGCCGACGAGATAAAGGAAAGCCTGGCCGATATGGGCTTCAAGCGCCCAACTGATATACAGTTCAAGGCGATACCTTCTATACTGAAAGGGGATGATGTGCTGGCTATTGCACAAACAGGTACGGGTAAGACCGCAGCCTTTGCCATACCCATACTGCACAAGATGCTGCGCTACAGCCGCGAACGTAAGCAGCCTGGCCAGGTGAACTGCCTGGTGATGGTGCCAACACGCGAACTGGCGGTGCAGATAGCAGAGGTGTTCGAGAGCATTGCCAAATACACCAAACTCAGCATACTGGGCTTGTTTGGTGGGGTAGAGCAGGCACCGCAGGTAAAGCAATTGAAGTACGGCGTAGATGTATTGATAGCTACTCCCGGTCGCATGTTCGATCTGATCAATCAGGGTTATATTGACCTCGGCTATACCAGTACACTGGTGTTGGATGAGGCAGATCATATGCTTGGTCTTGGCTTTTATAAGGATATTAGTGATGTCATCAAGCACCTGCCACGCAAGCGCCAAACGTTGTTCTTCTCCGCTACTATTGATAGGGAGATCAAAGACCTGGCTTACTCTGTAGTAGTTAACCCTATACGCATACAGATATCGCCGGAGAATACGGTATCAAAGAACGTGCAGCACTCTGTGGCCTATGTGAGCATGGATGATAAACGTTTCTTCCTGGAGCGATTGATAAAGGAATATCCTGAAAATAAAGTGCTGGTATTTGTACGTACTAAAGTGCGTGCAGAACGCGTGCAAGCCGCTATGGCCCGTGTGGGTGTTGATACTATAGTAATGCACGGTGGTACAGAGCAGGGTGACAGGCTGCAGGTGATGGACGAGTTCAAACAAGGTAAAGCCAAGGTGCTGATAACAACCGATGTGAATGCCCGTGGCATAGATATACCCAATGTAGACTATGTAGTGAACTACGACCTGCCCGATGTGCCCGAGAACTACGTGCACCGTGTAGGCCGTACCGGCCGTGGCATACAGAAAGGTCATGCTGTATCGTTCTGTAGTGATGAAGAGAAGCCTGTGCTGGCCGAGATCACCAAGTATCTGGGTAAAGAAATTACGGAAATGAAGATCACCAAAGGAGATTATCAGCAAACCATTCAATTCTCTGAAGAAACGCCTAACGACAATTGGCGCCAGCTGCTGGAGCAGGAAGATAAAGCCGCTGAGAAGCTGAAGCGTAAAAAGAAGAGATAGCTATATGCAAGCTTTGCAGTAGCCTGTAGCCCAGCAGTTGATATGCTCCAGCTTGTAGCTGCGGGGTAGTGTTACGGTCACTTCTTCTTTCAGGCATTCCACTTTGTTGCAACTAAGGCAGCGGAAGTGAAAATGGTTGTGGCTATGCTTTTCGCTGCCACAATTCTTGCACAACGCAAAGTAGTACTTGCCATCATCAGATGTGATGCGGTGCGCTATTCCATCCTCACAAAAGCTGTTCAGCACACGGTATATAGTTACTCTGTCCATCTCTCCTTTCATTTGCTGCTCTATAGCATCCTGGCTCAGTGCGCTTCCGGCATCCTTCAGCAGGGTGAGTATAGCTTGCTTGGCTGGGGTGTTTCTTCTTTTTAGCATAAATTGTTAATGCAACATTGTTGCAATAATACAAATTTCCCATACCTTCGCCAAATAATATTCAACAGATATGGCTAACGATAAACAGTACGATGCGATAATAGTAGGTGGTAGTTATGCAGGCCTTTCAGCAGCAATGACGCTTGGACGCTCTATGAGAAATGTACTGGTGATAGATAGCGGTAAACCCTGCAACCGTTTTACGCCACATGCCCATAACTTTATAACGCACGATGGCACTACACCGGCTGAAATAGCCGCTGAGGCAAAGCGACAGGTGTTGTTATACGATACAGTTATGTTTGTAGAAGACCTTGCATTGACAGGCCATCTTTGCGATGATGGTAGCTTTGAAATAACGACGGAGAAAGGCGGGCACTATCAAGCTAAAAAGCTATTATTCGCTACGGGCATTACCGATATACTGCCTGCAATTGAGGGTATTGAAGCATGTTGGGGCAAATCGGTATTGCACTGCCCGTACTGCCATGGCTACGAGGTAAGGAATAAGCAGATAGCCATACTAAGCAATGGCGATGTAGGATACGAAACTTGCAAACACCTGAGCAACTGGAGTAGTGATGTTACACTGTTCACCAATGGCAAGTCTACACTTAGCCAGGAGCAATTCTTAAAGTTGAAAGAACACAATATAGCTGTAGTAGAAAACGAGATTGCTTCTGTGGAGCATGAGGCCGGCTATATGAAGAACATCATCTTTAATGATGGTACTCAGCAGCCTGTGGATGCGATGTTTACCATAGCGGCGTTCTCACAACATTGTCCTATACCCGAGCAGCTAGGTTGCAAGCTGGATGAGCATGGCCGTATAGACACCGATGAAATGAGGACGACCTCAGTGCCGGGAGTCTATGCAGCAGGAGATAACAGTGGTATGTTCCGCGCGCTGGCGGGGGCGATAGCAGCAGGCTGCACTGCGGGGGCAGCTATCAACAGGGCGCTGATAAGCAACTCATTCTAGTTATACACTTATACACGCATATCATCGGGCATCCAATTCTTAATACTGCGCTTTATTGCATCCGGTGTTAACTGCTCTTGTAAAGCACGATCTACTAATGCTGGCAATTCGGCATCGCTGGCAAAGCGCAGTGCAGCTATCTGACCAAACGATAATTTCGACTCAATGTCTTCTAAACGTGTATGCGTGAGCTGGTAGTAGCGCAATCTCATCTCCAGTCTTACTACCCTGTTTTGCACGGTAAGCGCATAATGTTGCCTGAGCATAAAACTCAGCCAGCCTATCAGGAATATTACTACTGAAAACGCAATGCTGCCCAGCCTGATGTGCGGGTATTGTATTGCGCCGTAAACACCGCATATCAGCGATATAACTATGGCACTATAAAAGAATAAATGGTGGGGAAGATAATAACGGATGTGGTTGCTGTATTGCTGCATGCTGCTAAGATACAAAGGCCATACCAGCATAAAATAAAAAAAGCCGACCTGAGAACAGGCCAGCCCCTATAAACCCTATCGATACGAAAGTAGGGAAAAATGTGTTGTTATCAAAAAAAGCAGCTCTTTTTTACATTTTTTTTAGACAGGTTTCTATTGGCGTGATTCTTTTAGGTATATGTACGATAGCGGCTATTTAATTAAATATTAAAAAATAGTACTTGAATGATAGCCAGCACATTAAAACATACTACTATGGATACCAACAGACTTTCGAAAAAAATAGAGGATGCACTGAACGCACAGGTAACTAAGGAAGCCCATGCGGCGCAGATATATCTTGCATATGGTGCCTGGGCTGATGAGCATGGTTATGCAGGCATAGCTAATTTCCTGTTTCGCCATGCGCATGAAGAGCGCAACCATATGATGAAGATATTTGAGTATGTGCTGGAGCGTGGTGGCAGGGCTGTAGTGTCGGCCATACCGGCACCGGGCGATGACCCCACGAGCGTGCAGGATTGCCTGGAGAAGGTTTATAAACAAGAGGTGAATAACACTACAGCCATCTACAACATCGTTAACCTAAGTTTTGAGGAAAAAGACTGGGCTACCTGGAACTTCATGCAATGGTTTGTAAAAGAGCAGGTGGAAGAAGAAACGCTGGCCATGAACCTGTTGGATAAGATGAAGATAGCTGGTGGTGATAAAGCCAAAGATGACGCGCTTTACGCCCTTGACCGTGAGCTAGGCGGCATGCCTGACGAGGCCCGATCGGCTGAAGACGTTACAGCTGATAATCCGTAATAAAGATATAAGCAGTGTTTGATAGAAAGCAGGTGCCTTGCCAGGTACCTGCTTTTGTATGTACTAACGCTTGGTTTATATAAGCCATATATTAGTTAAACTTCGATGTCTGCCTGCTGTTATACCCCAACATTTGTTTACTTTTGTGTCCCTTTAGAAAAATTTAAATTCAGGAGAAGATCAGAAGATGGCATTGTTAGGCAACCTCATTTCACGTTCGCTACAGGTACGCAGGCAATTTAAGCTGCCAACTGCGTCCCCGTTCACCTACCAGCGCAATACCTTGCGCCAGTTGCTGGAGCGTGGCCAGTATACCAAGTTTGGCAAGCACTATGGCTATGCCGAGATGCTGAGTAATGAGGTAGATTTTATGAAGGCATTCCAGGAGCGTGTACCTGTGCATACGTACAACGAGATGTATGAGCAATGGTGGTACCGTTGCCAGGAGGGGGAAGAGAACGTAGCATGGCCCGGCAAGGTGAAGTATTTTGCTCTTAGCTCCGGCACATCGGAGAGCGCCAGCAAGCATATACCTGTTACGCAGGATATGATCAAGTCTATCAAAAAGGTAGGCTTTAAGCAGCTGTACAGCATGGTAGATTTTAAAGTGCCTCCTGCATCGTTCACCAAAGGTGTGCTGATGTTGGGTGGTACTACATCGCTATATGAAAAAGCGAACGGTAGCTACTATGAGGGCGATATGAGCGGCATCAGTGCCAAGAACATGCCGCGATGGATATCGAACCTGTTTTACAAGCCGGGACAAAAAATATCGAAACGCCCCAAGTGGGAAGACCGTATAAAGCTGATCGTACGCAAAGCCCCGCAGTGGGATGTGGCTACCGTATGTGGTGTGCCTGCATGGGTAGAGATAGTGCTGGAGCGTGTGATACAATATCACGGTGTGAAGAACATACACGAGATATGGCCTAACCTCAGCATCTATATACATGGCGGCGTATCGTTCGAGCCATATAAAGAAAGCTTTAAGCGCCTGCTGGGCAAGCCCATTACTTATATCGAAACCTATATGGCCTCTGAAGGTTCGTTCGGTTTCAAGGCGCGCCCGGGCGATCATGGCATAAAGCTGGTGCTGAATGCAGGTATCTTCTACGAGTTCGTGCCCTTCAACAGCAACAACTTTGATGAGGATGGCAACCCGAAGCAGAACCCTGAAAGCTACATGATACATGAGGTGAAGGAAGGGGTAGACTATGCGGTGATGCTGAGTACCTGCTCAGGCGCATGGCGCTATATCATTGGCGATGTGGTGCGCTTTACCGATGCTAAAGAATACGAGATAGCCATTGTAGGCCGTACCAAGCAGTTTCTGAGCCTGTGCGGCGAGCATATGTCGATAGACAATATGAACAAGGCCATCGATACCGTATCGAAACAAATGAATATCACCATCCGCGAGTTTACAGTGGGTGGTTTCAAATACGAGAACCGCTTTGCACACCGCTGGTATATTGGCTGCGACGATGCCAATGTAGATGCCGCTGAAGTGCGCCGCATAATAGACGAGACCCTTTGTAAAATAAATGACGACTACGAAGTAGAGCGTACATCGGCACTGAAGGAAGTATTTGTAGAGATACTCCCCAATGCAGTATTTCACGACTATCTGCGCTGGCAGGGCAAAGAGGGTGCTATGAATAAATTTCCACGTGTGATGAAGAGTGGTGTATTGGATAAGTGGGAGCAATATCTCGCAGATAACAAGATCCAAACCAACTCATCTCACCCCGCGTGAAAAAGTATGCTGTAATAGTAGCCGGGGGCAAAGGCGTACGCATGGGCACAGCGATGCCTAAGCAGTTTCTTGATCTTGGCGGTCATCCTGTACTTTATCATACCATTAAGGCATTTGTTGATGCTTATGAAGATATGCACCTGGTGCTGGTATTGCCTACCGACCAGCTCAGCTATGCCCAGATGGTGCTTCAATCCTTCCCCGAAAGAATAGACATAACGATAGTAGCCGGTGGCGAAACCCGCTACCATAGTGTGCAGAATGGCCTTAAAGCTGTTGAGGGTGAGGCCATCATCTTTGTGCACGATGGAGTGCGCCCATTGGTAATGCCAGCCTTGATACAACGCTGCTATGAAACAGCACTGGATAGAGGTACCGCTATACCCGCTATACCCGTAGCCGACAGCATGCGCATAGTAGATGGCGATGACAGCGACCCGGTAGACCGAGAGGCCATGCGCATCATACAAACCCCGCAAACCTTCCGTAGCGATGTGTTGCTGCCTGCATTTGCGCAGGAGTGGAAGCCGTCATTTACTGATGAGGCTACGGTGGTAGAGGCCGCTGGCACAGATGTTGTGCTGGTAGAAGGTGAGCGCAGCAATATAAAAGTAACGACCCCCGAAGACCTGCTGATAGCCGAGGCATTGCTGAATAACAGATAGCCGGTAATTGCGAGGAGGCTCTGCGACAAAGCAATCTGACCCAAACTCAAAAAGATATTGCGGTTCAAATATTACATATCATTCCTGCTCCTGCTGCTTTGCACTACCGCACAAGCACAACAGCCGGATACCAGCATCTTTAAATACCCGATACAGATGGATGACGTGGTGGTGAAGGCCACACGAAAGGGCTGGGATGTGAATGCCTTCATCCGCAGGGTGAAGAACGATACGACATTCTACAAAGCCTTCCGTAGTATGAGGCTGGTGCCCTATACGGCTACCAACGATATACGTGTGTATGATAAAAAGGGAAAAGTCTCAGCATCGCTATATAGCCATACAAAGCAGGTGCGTAGCGGCAACTGTCGCACTACGCAGGTGCTGGATGAAAAGGTGACCGGAGATTTCTACAAGCGCAATAAAGATTACCGCTACTATACTGCCGAATTATATGCTTACCTGTTCTTCACCAAAGGCAAGATGTGCGGAGAAGACGATAGAGTAAAAGGCATGCTGGATGAGCGGGGTAAGGGACAAATAGAAAAAAGCAAGTATCAGCTCAAGCAACTGATGTTCAACCCCGGCGCTAAGATACAGGGCGTGCCTTTTATGGGCGATAAAGCGGCCATCTTCGAGCCATCGGTAGCTAAGATGTATGATTTCAAGCTGCTATCGGAAGAATATAATGGTGAAGAATGCTACGTGTTTAAAGCTATACCTAAAAAAGGCTATGCAGACGATGTAGTATATGACGAGCTTACCACATGGTTCCGTAAAAGCGATTATGCCATTGTAGCGCGCGATTATTCACTTTCTTTCAGTGCCGCTATATACGATTTCAATGTGCGGATGAAGGTGCGCACCACGCAAGCCCATGGCAAGCTGTTGCCTTCACACATAGAGTATGATGGTAACTGGCACGTGTTTACCAAGAACCGTGAGCGCGTGAAGTTTGTTACCAGCATTAATTATTAGTATTTTGAAACATGTTGCGTACAGAAGATGAGATAATCAACAGGTTTATCGTAGCGGCTATGGAACGGCAAGACGCACATTTGCATATCGATGAGGTGTATAAAGTTGATAAACGTGGCAAAGATTGGATCTCAAAAGGAATTAGATTGTATGAATCTGCTATTCATTTGAAGAAAGAGTTTGCTTGTGATTATAAGGTTGGCTTAGTGATTCCTTTAGCAGATACAAAAAGAAATACTCCACTCAAAGTAAATCATCTGAATGCGTTAAGATCACATTTATGGACAACGCCAGAGATTGGTTTATATAGAATGGATGAAGAGGACACATTAGCCCATTTTAGGAAAACGATACGTGTGAGGTTTCCCAAACAGCATGTATATAATACGTTCAGATTATACTCGCGTTATTATGAGGATGATAAGTGCTTTAGCCATTGGTTATATTTTATAGAAGATTTTAAATAGTCAATTTATTGCTAGGGATGCAACTGCTTAGCTTAATGTAGTTGATATTAATTATTGATACTTCATTTGCCAGGTCCTTATTGTTTGGTATTTTTCACCATGTATGCGCGATAAGCAATCATTCGGTTCGGTGTTTCTTACAGTGCTGGGTTATTCAGCCCTGTTCTACATCATGCAGGTGTTTTTGGTAAAGGCAGGCTTCTTTACGCAATACCCTGTAAGGGAAGCGCTCATGCATTGGGACTCCATTTTCTACTATACAATTGCATACGAGGGCTACTCCTATAACAACTGGATCAGCAATACGGCATTCTTTGTTTTTTATCCCTGGGTGTGGAAGTTTCTGCATCTGGGTGTGTACGGTATATGTGCGTTCAATGTGCTATGCTATGCCGCGGGTATCTCTGTATTGTATAAATTGATAGGGGCAGATAGAAAGGACCTGCTGCTGTGGCTTACGCTGCCATCTTCCATGTTCATCTATGTGCCTTATCCCGAGGCGTTTTATTTCTTCATCATTACATTGGCTATGTATGGCATCATACATAAAAAGCGCTGGCTCGTATGGCCCTGCCTTTTTATAGCTGCTATGACGCGTATGAACACGATGGTGATGCTGCCGGCACTATTGGTAATGGAGTGTATAACATCGGAAAGAAAGGAGTGGTACAAAGGCGTGTTCATCAGTATAGTGCATTACGCGTTGCCTATATTATCGGGGTTGGGTTTGTTTATCTGGTATCAGCACCATGTTACCGGCGTATGGTTCCCATACTTCATCAAACAGCGCACTATGTGGGGGCATGAGTTTCATGTGCCGTTATTTCCTCTGCAAACCTCGCATGGCCCCTGGTTGCTATGGCTTAATGCAATGGCACTTTTTTTGGGTGTCCTATCGTTGTATCTGATGATACGGAAAGGAGTACAGTGGCTGGTGAATAACAAGCTTGCTGAAGATAAATTGCTGGTGTTATCGGCAGGTTATTTTGTGCTTACCATGTTCCAGATGTTGTTTTACAACCACATATCGGCTCCTGCGAATACCACCAATCTGCATGGTTTTCACCGCTATGTTTTTGTTACGCCATACTTTATGGTGTTCCTGCATCATTATTTGTCAAAGGTTAGGTATAGCCTTATGCAGCAGTGCATGGTAGTGGTGTTTGCCAATGCCGTATGGCTGCTCTGTGGCTCTTACGAGCATATACAGCAATTGCTGTTCTTCAACTTCAATTGCCTGCTGCTGGTGTTGCTGATGAACCATGCCAATAAGCAAACGGAGCGAAGCCTGATGATGATAGTGGCTATCAACTTTTTCTTTCAGGTGATGCTGATGCAGCGTTTTCTGCTGGATGTCTACTATCCCGATTAGGGTTTCCGCTCCATATCGTACCGGTCTAGCCCTGCTTCGTAGCCATCTTTGGTGATCTTCGTTATCACGAAGCCTAGCTTTTCGAAAAATGGATAAGTATGCTGAGATGTGTTCAATACTATTTTATATTCAGGATGCAGACGTTGTAATTCAGAGAGCCGGTAAAGTAGCAACGCCTTGCCATAGCCATTTTTATGAAAGGTATTGTCTACCATGCCCCAGGTCATGCTGGCTTCCATTACAGTGGTCCACAATCCATATCCGCCACAGCCTACAATCTTACCCTCATCTTCCATCACAAAATAAGTCTCGTCTTTAGAGTCTTTGAAAGCTCTAGTTCCTGTATCAAATGCCGTCAGAAAATCATCAAACTCCTTATGCTCATGCACTGCAAAGTACTTGGGTATATTAGTTTCAAATATTTGCATACAGCGTATATGGTCGGCTGCGGTGTAGGGGCGTATTGTTATCATCGCTGTCAGGTGAGTATTGGCTAATTACCTATATGCCCTTTAAGCTTTAGATAAAAGGTGCTGCCTTCTCCTTTCTCGCTCTGTAGCCATATATCGCCTTTGTTGGCATGTATGTAATCTTTCACCAGTCTTAGCCCCAGCCCTGTGCCTTTCTCGCCTTTTGTGCCGTAGGTCACGGGCAGGTTCGATTGTTTGAAGATATGCTGTGCTTCTTTGCTGATGCCAACACCTTTGTCGGTTACAGAAAATACAATTGCATGGGCTTCAGCTTTTGCATCTATATCAATAGTACCTAGTGTGTGGCTAAACTTTATGGCATTGGACAACAGGTTGCGTATAGCCATCTCAAAATGATCGGCATCGGCATATAGCGTCATATCGCCAGCCACAGTATTGTTTATGGTGATGCCTTTGTCTTTGGCTTGTTTGCTAAGCGTATTTATTGTTTTTTGTATGTATGGTTGAGGGTCAAATTTTACAGGTGTTACCTCAGCTCCCTGTAGCTGTGCCTTGCCCCATAGCAGCATGGCGTTCAAAATGTCTTCTGCCATTTCGCCGCGCGAGTGCAGTTCTACTATCATCTCCATTATCTCCTCCTTGCTCATGTCCACCTTTTGCATCAGTTCCAATGTTTGCACTATACCGCCAACAGGCGCCCGAAGGTCGTGCCCTATTACCGAGAACAACTGGTCTTTTACCCTGTTCGATTTTTCCAGTTTCTTGTTCAGGTTGCGCACGCGTACAAAGTATATGCAGAGTATGACAATGATAATGACGATACTCACCGCTGCCGTTATCAAGAGGTTGCGCTCAAATGTCTTCTTCTGGTTGTCCAACTCCAGTGCTTGTATGCGTCCTTTCGATTCTTCCAGGTCGTAGTTGGCTTGCAGTTCCGCTATTTCTTTCGATCGGCTTACCGCTGTTTGTGTGTCAACAAGCGCATGGTAGTTTACCGCTGCTTTATAGGCATCTTCGTATCGCCCTGCCACAGCATATACCTGCGATATAGAGTGATAAACATCTGACAACAGATCATCGTGTTTTATTTCTTTTACTATTGCCAGCGCCTGCTCCAGGTAAAAAAGTGCAGTGTTGGCATGGCTCGAGTCTTGTAACGATGCAAGGTTGATGAGCGCATGGGTTTGTTCTACCGGCAATTTGTATTGTACTGCATCCTGCAGGGATTGTGTATAACATTCAAGCGCACGTTTTTTATCGCCCATGTGGCTATACACATTGCCCGCATTTGTTCTAAGGGCAGTAGTGGCAGAGCTGTAGGGTATTTTTTCGCTAATGGCCATGCCGCGTTCCAGGTAGCCAAGGGCTGTTGCAAAATCTTTTCTTTTGCCATGCAGCGTACCCATGTTGTTCAATACGTTCTGGCCAATTACACTCACGGTATCAGGGCCTAGTAGTTTCAATGCGGTTTCGTTGTAGCTGATGGCTCTTTGCACATTGCCGCTAAGGTCGCTGGCAAGTGCCAGTTTCATATTGGTTTCAATGATGCCTTTTTTGTTGTTTATTGCGTTGAATATCCTTAGTGCACGCAAGAAATACCGTGTAGCCAGATCATAATTGCCACGTTGTCCTTCTGCAACGCCCAGGTTATTCAGCACGGTTGCCACACCCTCATTATTGTTTATGCTCTGGAACACATACAGCGCCTCGTGAAAGTATATTACAGCGCTGTCCAGGTTGCCATGCAGATCGTACAGTGTGCCTTTCAGCCTCAGTATTCGCGCTATACCGTTGTGGTATTTCAGCTTCACTGCCAACTCAAAGCCTTTATCAGCATAGTAAAAGGCTGAGTCTTGATTTTTATACCTATATGCCGAGCTCAGGTGCCCATACGTAAGCACTTTGCTTGTATCGTCGGTTTTTTTTAATGCCGCCAGCAAGTCGGGCAGCTCTGGCTGTGCATTGGCGTGCACAAATGCCAGCAAAGAAAGAAAAAGGATGAAGATTCTTTTCAAAGCAGGGGATGTTACTTACCATAAATATACTAGCATATCTACGAAAAAGTAAACTGGGTGAATAGGTTAAGTTTGATGAATAAGGATTATGTAAGCTTGATACAACATAATTGGGCAAAGCTTCGTGCATATGCCGCAAGTTTGTGGTAGATATAGAATGGTATTGGTATGTGACGGTTTTTCCGCCAAACAATCGGCGAAACGACTAATTTCGCAGCGTGATCTCACCGGGTAGTATACAGGAAGTAATGAACCGCGCCGATATTATCGACGTGCTGGGCCAATTCATCAGGTTGAAGAAGCGGGGGGCTAACTATATAGCCAACTGCCCCTTCCACAACGAGAAAACCCCCTCATTCTCCGTGTCTCCCGCCAAAGGGATATACAAATGCTTTGGCTGTGGTAAGGCCGGCAACGTGGTCACTTTTGTGCAAGACCATGAAAAACTGACCTACCCCGAGGCCATCCGCTGGCTGGCCGACTATTACAAAATAAAGCTGGAGGAGACCGAGCGCAGCCCTGAGCAACAACAGCAGCAGTTGGCAGAAGAAAGCCTGCGTGTGGTAAATGAATACGCCGCTACCTTCTTCCACAATGCACTTTTAGAAACAGAGGAGGGGCAGGCCATAGGCTTGTCGTACTTCAAGCAGCGTGGTTTCAGGGGCGATATCATAGAGCGTTTTCGCCTGGGCTACAACCCGGAAAGCGATAACAGCCTGCACCAGGATGCCGCCCGCAAAGGTTATAACGCCGAGCTGATGGAGAAGGCAGGCCTGCTGAAGCAGCGTAACGGCATATACTACGATAGCTACCGGGGGCGTGTCATCTTCCCCATACAAAGTATGACCGGCCGTGTGCTGGGCTTTGGTGCCCGTATACTGAAGAGTAACGATAAAGCGCCCAAGTACATTAATACTCCGGAGAACGAGCTGTATATCAAAAGCCGCGTGCTCTATGGTATGTACCAGAGCCGCCAGGCCATCAGCAAGCAGGACGAGTGTTTCCTGGTAGAGGGGTATACCGATGTGATCTCCTTACACCAGGGTGGGGTAGAGAATGTGGTGTCCAGTAGCGGCACTTCACTTACCGAAGGCCAGTTGCGCATTATAGGTCAGCTTACCAAGAATATTACCATACTATACGATGGCGATGCTGCCGGTGTGAAAGCCGCCCTGCGCGGGCTGGATATGGCGCTGTCGCAAAGCTTCAACGTACAGTTAGTACTGCTGCCCGAGGGCGAAGACCCCGACAGCTTTATACAGAAAGAAGGCGCCCGTGGCTTTCACGACTATGTGAAGGCCCATAAGCAGGATGTCATCAGCTTCCGCCTCGAGGTGGGTATGAAGGATGTGGGTACTGACCCGGTGCGTAAATCAAAGCTGGTGAATGAGATCGCCGAAAGTATTTCTAAGATCGATAAGGCTGAAGACTTCGCGCTTCAGGACTATTATATACGCGAGGCATCGCGCAAGTTGCAGGTTGAGGAGCAGGGTTTTGTAACGCTGGTGAATAAATACATCCGCGAAAAGATAGACCAGGACCAGCGCCACAAAAGCCGTGAGGCTGCCGCAGCACCTGTGCCAGAGCCGGAGGTGATGGATGACACCTACCAGCCTGCGGTAGAAAGCACGCGCCGCAAGCGTGGTGAGGAAGAGCAGGAATGGGACCTTGTGCGTGTGCTGATAGAGCATGGCGATAAAGCCTACGAAGGCTACCCCAGCGTGGCCGATGTATTGCACGAGCGCATAGACCCTGAGCTGATAGAGAATACACAGGCTGCTACATTATACAATAGCTATTTTGCATACAGGGCCAGCCACAACGAGCATCCAACCATACAATATTTTACCTCTCTGCCTGATGCCGGATTGCAGCAGCGTGTAGCGCAACTACTGCAAACCAATACCGAGATCAGCCCCAACTGGAAGGAAAACTATGGTATTGAGATACTGGCGGGTTCGTTCAACTACCTGAATGAGGTGGATAGCACGCTGTTGTACTTCGAATTCAAAAACCTGAGGGTGGTGAAGGAGAAAGTAGCCATCATGCTATCGGAAGAAAAAGACCCGCAAAAAACTGCTGCTATACTGAAGAAATTTATGGAGCTGGCGGCTATGGAAACCGAATTGGTAAAGCGCCTGGGCACTGCCATCATAAAACAAAACCGTGGCTAATGGCAAGGGTAATGGCTATAGATTTTGGCAAAAAACGCACAGGCGTCGCCGTTACCGATCCTTTACAGATAATAGCCACCGCGCTCGCTACTGTTGATAGCAATGAGCTGATAGGTTGGCTGAAGAAATATATGGCTGCTGAGCCTGTAGAAAAAGTGCTGATAGGCTACCCGCTGAATATGGACGACAGCCCTACCGATGCCACACCGCTGGTAGAGAAGTTTATTGGCAAGTTTCAGCATGTGTTCCCCAGCCTGCCGATAGTAAAAGTGGACGAGCGCATGACATCGAAAATGGCCAGCCAGCAGATAGCAGGGATGGGCCTGAAGAAGAAGGACCGCGAGGATAAAGCCCTGATAGATGCGGTGAGCGCCGTCATCATGCTGCAGGAATATCTTGAAAGCCGCTCCTGATTTCGTATTTTCGCATTCCGGAAAATTAAAATTCAAAAGAATGGTATTACCAATTGTAGCCTACGGACATCCTGTATTGCGCAAAATGGCAGAAGATATTACGCCCGAATATCCTGAGCTGAAAAAGCTGGTAGCGGATATGTGGGAGACCATGTATTATAGCAATGGAGTAGGCATTGCCGCTCCGCAGATCAATAAAGCGATACGCCTGTTTGTGGTGGATACGGAGCAGATCGTAGAGGGCTTTGACGATGAGGACAGGAAAACTTACCCCAACGAGAAGCCGATAAAGCGCGTATTTATCAATGCGCACAAGGTAGAAGAGACGGGTGATGAGTGGGCGTATAACGAAGGCTGCCTGAGTATACCCAAAGTGCGTGAAGATGTGAAACGCCCGGCAAAACTGGTGTTGCGCTATATGGATGAGAACTTTGTGGAGCACGAGGAAGAGTTTTATGGCATTACTGCACGTGTGATACAGCACGAGTACGACCATATTGATGGCAAGCTTTTTATAGACTATTTGGCACCGCTCAAAAAGCGGCTTCTGAAAAAGAAACTGGACGACATTACCAACGGGAAGATCAGGACCGAGTACCGAATGTTGTTCGCTAAATAATCTAGCTTATATTTACTGTGTCAAACACAACATTGGGTACAAATAACACCATATACTCTGAAGAGGAGCTGATTACCCTGCTGCGCCAGAAAAGCCAGTCAGGCTTCAGTTACCTGTATAAGCAGTATGGAGGTGTGCTGTACGGAGTGGTCAAAAAGATCATTTTTGATGAGCAGACATCGCAGGATGTGCTGCAAGATGTGTTTGTGAAAATATGGAATAATATAGGCCTTTACGATGCCTCAAAGGGTAGGGTATATACATGGATGATCAATATAGCCCGCAACGCCGCTATAGATAAGCTACGCTCTAAGGGCGAGATCATGAAAAGTAAAATCCAAACCGGCGAAGATATCGTAAGTAATATACAGGAGGGGATGCGAACGGAGCAGAGGGTTGATACCATTGGGCTGAAGAATATGGTGGCAGCGTTGAAACCTGAGTACCATAACATCGTGGACCTGGCATATTTCAAAGGATATACAATGGAGGAGATCGCAAAAACGCTTGATATGCCGGTAGGCACCGTCAAGACGAGGATGAGGCATGCAATACAGTTATTAAGAACTAATTTCAGTAACTAGCAGGAGCAGTGAATATAAAGGACTACATAGAATCGGGCATACTGGAGGCTTACGCACTCGGCTCGCTGCCGCCTGAAGAGGCGCAGCAGGTAGAGGTTATGGTTGCACAGCACCCTGAGCTGAGGCTGGAGCTGGACGCTATTGAAGCTGCCATGCTGCAGTTTGCCAATGCGCATGCGGTAGAGCCACCTGCGCATATGCACGATGCTATCTGGAATATGCTGGATAAGGCGCCTGAAGAAACTCCTGCTACTGAATATATAGCACCGGCAGCAACACCTAAGGCGATACCTTTCCCCGCCGCGGCACCTAAAAAGAATAACTGGGCGCGCGCTGCTATATGGATAGCCCTGATAGGCAGCACTGTAGCCAACTTTATACTCTGGAACGAACGCAACCAGACCCAGCAGGCGATGATAGCCATGCAGCAGCAACTGAATACCAACGAGGCTGGTCAACAGCAACTGCTGGTGCAGCTTGAAATGTACCGCCGCGAACGCGAAATGATGGCCGACGCAGGTATGAAGCCTGTAGTAATGCAAACCGCGCAGCCCGGCAAGCCAATGGCGGGTGTGGTATACTGGAGCAAAGAAAAAGGTGATGCCTATGTATCACTACTCAATATGCCTGCCGTGCCCGCAGGCAAGCAATACCAACTCTGGGTGATACAGGATGGCAAACCCGTAAGCATGGGCACCATATCGAACGATATGAGCAATGGCGGCATGCAGAAAGCCGACATGCGCATCACATCCGGCCAGGCCTTCGCCATTTCCCTCGAAAAAGAAGGCGGCTCCGAAACCCCTACCGAAGTAATGGTGGTGGGCGCTATGGGGTAAACTTTATTAGATGAATCCATACATTGAGTTTCGTGAAGGATTGAAGTTTATACATATCGAAGTGTTAGGCTATAGCTATCCTGATTCTGATATTGATTATGATAAAAACTGGCTGAATATATTGGTCAGTCTTGACTCTACAATTTTCAAAGGACGATATCAATGCAATTTTCAGACAAATGACTTTACTAATCTGAAAAATGACTTTGAGATTTTGGATGATAATTTTAAGCATCCAATTGGCTTTTTTACACGAGAAGGGCAACTGGATCTAAAAATATCAGGTGGTGGGCTAGGGAATTTTTCAATTGATTGCCAAGCAGGATATTACGGACACTCGCTTTCGTTTACACTTGATTTCGATCAAACACAAATTAAAGACTACATCCGGATGTTGGATGGTATAGTTAAAGCTTTTCCGCAAGTCGGCAATGTATGGAATCCATAGTGTGCGAATCTTATCTTTCAAATTTCCACCCCTAGGCACAATAATTGTTATCCGCATAGTAAGTTTTTAAAACTCATAATTATGCTGATACAACTGAATACTGACAACAACATCAACGGTGGTGAAGGCTTGCAGACAATGGTTACTGACTCATTGAACGACGCACTGTCGCATTATGCTGAACGCATTACACGTGTTGAGGCGCATTTTGGCGATGAGAATGGTGGCAAAGATGCGCCTAACGACAAACGCTGCATGTTGGAAGCCCGCCTTGAAGGTATGACACCTGTAGCTGTTACCAGTCACGGCGATAATCTGCACATGGCGCTCGATAGTGCTATCGATAAGCTGAAAGCCAGCCTGGAAACCAGATTGGGCAAAGAGCGCAACTATTAATCTCAATCATTAAATACCAGCACCATGGAAAACAAAGACAACAACGATCCTGAAATTCAGAAGAAGAAAACCGACCCCCAGCAAGACGAGCAGGATGGCAACATACTGGGTAAGCCATTTGAAAAACTGTTTGGCGATAGCGAGGGCGAAGGCGCTGTAGGAGAAGAAGAAGATAAAGAGCCCGGTAAGCAGGGCAGTATAAAACATTAAAGCAGAGGCCGCTCCCAGAGCGGCCTTTTTTATCCCACATTTTGGCAGTAGTGGCGGCATTTGCACAAATAGGGAAAGGCAAATAGCGTTCAGGCAGTTTTTGTATATGGCATGGTGTTTACTATAAGGATAGTCTAAACTTTAACCATGGAAAACCAAAAACGAACAATTGTAACAGGTATGTTCCCTAACAGGGAGAGTGCTGAACGTGCTTATGCTTCTATCCACAGCCGCGGCTACAATGCAGACGATGTGCATGTAATGATGAGCGACAAAGCACGTGAAACTCATTTCTCAAACACTGTTGTTGAAACTGAACTTGGCAACAAAGCGCTGGAAGGTGCAGGCACAGGTTCTGCCATAGGCACTACACTGGGTGCAGCTGCGGGTGCAATAGCAGCTATCGGTACAAACCTTATTCTGCCGGGCCTGGGCCTTGTTATCGCTGGTCCGCTGGCGGCAGGCCTTGCAGGTGCGGGCGCAGGTGCAGCAGCAGGTGGCATTATTGGCGCACTGGTAGGTGCAGGTATACCCGAAGAGCGTGCTAAGATATACGAAGATGGCGTAAAGAAAGGCGATATTGTACTGGGTGTAGAAACACGCAGCGACGATGATGCTGAATATTTCGCTACCCAGTGGAAGACATACGACGGCAGGGAAATACATCGCTAATCATCTAAAAAAACATTACCTATGAATATTAGATTGATAGCCGCCTGCGCAACACTGGCGATAGCCGCTATGTCGTGCAACGAAGACACGAAGGGCACACATACTACCAGCGATGCTGATACAGCCGCATTGGTAAATGACCCGAATAATACGCTAAACGCCAACCCGGTAAACGATACTATAGTAGCCGATACCGTGAATGTTGCGCACTAGCAGAACCTCGATTGTTTTAAAGATTGACGGCCACTTACATTTGTGAGTGGCCGTTTTCTTATTGCGCGATTCCTTATTTTTATAGCAAACAACTTCCCCATGCGCATAGGCCAACTCTCTAAACTCACAGGCTTTTCAAAAGATACCATTAGGTATTATGAGAAGATAGGCTTGATTGAACTGCCTAAAAGAGGCCGGTTCAATAGTCAGTATAAGGACTACCCTGATGAGTTGGTGTATACACTCAATGCCATACGGAAGTACAAAGAGCTGGGCTTTACATTGGAGGAGATTCGTGAGCTGCTTGTGCTGCAATCAATACAGGTGCTGGATATCTCGAAGCTGCTGAAAGTGGTTGAATTAAAGCTAACCGGTATAGACGCAGAGATAGAAAAGATGCACGCCATGAAGCTCCGCCTCAATCGCGAACATCAATTGCTGCTCCGCAAAAAGACCGGCCACGTCATCACCCTGCCCGAAATGAAGCTGGCGGCTTAGCTGGTCACAATCTTATCTACTATACCATAGTCCAGCGCTTCGGTGGCTGTCATCCAGTAGTCGCGGTCAAAATCTTTCATTACCTGTTGCTTGGTGCGGCCGCAGTTGGCGGCCAGCAATGCAGCCATCGCTTCTTTGGTGCGCATTATGTGACGGGCGTTTATCTCAATATCAGCAGAGTTGGCCTGAAAGCCGCCTATTGATGGCTGGTGCACCATTACCTCTGCCCTTGGGTATATGTACCGGTGCCCCTTCTCGCCACCCGACAGCAGTATAGAGCCCATGCTGGCGGCAAAGCCCATGCAATAGGTATATACGGGTGAGGATATGAGTTGCATCATATCGTACATAGCATATCCCGCAGTTACCATACCGCCGGGGCAGTTGAGGTACATGTGTATTGGTGTTGCAGGCTGTATCGCCTCCAGGTAGGCCAGTTGTGTTACTATAGTTTTAGAGCTGGCCTCATCTACCTGTCCCCAGAGGTATATCTTACGCTCGGTCAGTAATGTTTGTGATATAGCATAGGCCGGGTTATTTTGTTGCTCTATGTCGTTGCGTTCCATATGTTTTTCTGCAAGTATAAAGGGTGGAGTATACTCCATGGTTTGCAGCGAGGCGCAGTTTGTTGTATTTTTAATACATGCCTGCACCCAAATATGAAACCATAGCTGCGTACGTAGCATCCTTCCCCACAGAAACACAAAAACAGCTGAACGATATGCTGTCAGCAGCCAAGAAAGCTGCACCCAAAGCTGAGGAAGCCATTAAGTATGCTATGCCTGCCTTAGTGCAGCAGGGCATCATATTGGTTTGCATAGGTGGATATAAAACACACGTCGCCATTTACCCCGCACCGCCTGATGACCATCCTGATTTTAAAGACGATTTTACTAAATACTACACTTCAGGCAAAGGCACCATACAGTTTCCATTAGATAAGCCTATACCTAAAACACTGGTAGCAAGAATAGTAAAATGGAACCTCGCCAGAAACGAAGAAAAGCTGGCGAAGAAAGCAACAGCTAAAAAACGAACTACTAAATGACACTACCGGGTAAATAAAAAGGGTTTGTATTCGTACAAACCCTTTCTTTATTTCTTCTTCTTAGTAGCTTTCTTCAGCTCTTTCGCTGCAGCTTTGGCCTTCTCTTTGTCAGCACGTATGTTCTCGCGTATCACATCCCAATACTCTTTGCTGTAGCTTACAAATATCTCGCTGCCTTTAGGTATGTCTTTCTTCGCATCTATAAAAGCCTTGCCTTTTTCTATCACATACTCAGCATTGTTGGTAATGCCTTTTATACGTGTTAGCCCGGTGGCGTCGTTGGCATAACGGCCCAGTTCTTCCGCATTGTCCTTCGCGTTTATCACGCGTTTGTTGCTGATGAAGAAGATATAGCCATTGTCTACATCCTTACTGGCTTCTTTCCAGGTCATTACCTGGCCCCTGTACTCTACTATGCGTGTTCCTTTAGGTATATCTACTGTGGTGAACAGGCCTTTGCCTGCGCCTTCCAGGGTCGATTTCTTTACCCTTAATTTATCTGCGAGAAATTCCATTGTGAATTTTAAAGGCGGCAAGATATTACTAAAACATCATTAACGGATACTATAGCCTAAAAAATAAGACGGATAGTAGTGCTACAGATCAATATTGTGTAATTTGCTGTTAATATAGAAACCCGTCAATAGAAACCTTCTTTTTCATGAAAAAGAAACCTGAGCCTATTAGCCCGCCAGCACCCTTGCCCAAAGTGCAGCCTGTTGCGGCCAACTATGCCCCCTTGCTCAAAGCTATCTTCGCGCTCTACATATTGCTCCTGTTGGCTGGTGTATACCTGCACGAGCCCTGGCGCGATGAGGCACAGTCGTGGCTGATGGCGAGGGACAATAGCCTGGGCGAATTGCTGCAAGGTATACGTGGCGAGGCACATCCTCCATTATGGTACCTGATCATAATGCCTTTTGCCAGGCTGGGTGCACCTTATGCAGCGCAAAACTGCATAGCAGCTATTATATCTGCTGCTGCTGTTTATGTACTCCTGTTCAATACCCGCTTGCCTGTACTGCTAAAATGTCTGTTGCCCTTTGGCTGTTTCTTGCTGTACGATTATTCGGTGTTTGCACGTAGCTATTGTTTGATACCCCTGTTCATCGCTTTATTACTCAGTCTTTATCCTAAGCGGTTTGAAAAGCCCTGGCTGTATGCGCTTTGTGTAATAGGTCTGTTCAATACACATGTGTTGGCGTTTACATTTTGCTGTGGGCTGGTGGCTTTATATTTCTGGGATAGCCGAACTGAAAGGCAAAGCTATAAACAAACTATAGCCGCTACTATTGCTATGCTGGTTGGTGGCCTTTACCTGGTGCCTTACCTGGCAGGGCAGGCAAGTGGTGCTTTTGAGCCAGAGCCTATAGGGGTTTTTGAGCTTGTTGACAGGGCGCTAAGGATTGGCCTTACCTCTATTGATAGTTTTGTGCCGGGTAGTCTGGTTTTGGTAGCGATAGTCGTTTTGTTGGGCAACAGGCCAAAGCTATTGATGTTGCTGTTTGCAGGTATTAGCGGGGTAGTGTTCATTCTGGCATTCAAATACAATAGTACCGCCATGAGACACCTTGGATTTATATTCTTTGTTGCCTTGTTCACTATAGGTATAAGCCCATATTATAGCCATGAAGGTGATAACTGGCTGAAAGGACGATCGGTACAATATGCACAATGGTTGCTGGTAGTACTTGTTGTTGCACATATATACACAGGTGCCACAAGTTACCTGCGGGATGCTAAAGCTAACTATTCTGATTCTCGTAATGCAGCCAACTTCCTGAAGGAGAAGGGGCTGGATGATAAGATACTGGTAGGGGCGCAGGCATGGTCGGCATCGGCCATTGCACCTTACCTGCCCGGTAAGCAATTTTACTATGGCGAGTGCAGGCGCTATGGTACATTCTACATCTACGACAACTGTTTTACTGATAATCACTGGAGGTTTCCAGTTGATTATTCGGTAGGTGTGGCCTACGATGTTTTTAAGCAAAGGCTGGATGATGTAGTGCTGGTCTTCAACCATCCGGTTACACCGCAGCAGCTACGCTATCTCGATGTGCTGTATGCTACACCAGAGCAGCCTTTGCGCAGCAGCGAGGCCTATTATATATACAAATTCAAAGACGCGATACAGTAGCCTGTTTTTGTTATATCGTATGCTAGTGATAACTTGCCATTGGTTTTATGGCTCACAATACTGATATAAGGAATGTGCAGGTAACACGCTACGTAACGCCTTTGCGCGAAGGTGGATCCCTGCCTGCGATAGCTGAGGCTGATGATGGGTTTTTGTATGTGCTCAAATTTCGTGGTGCAGGGCAGGGCACCAAGGCATTGATAGCCGATCTGTTGGGTGGTGAGATAGCCCGTGCACTAGGCCTTAAAATTCCCGAATTGGTTTTTGCTGAGCTGGATACGGCCTTTGGCCGTACAGAGCCCGATGAAGAGATACAAGACTTATTGAAAGCCAGCGTTGGCCTCAATCTGGGTATGCACTATCTTTCTGGCGCTATTACTTTCGATCCCGCGGCACGTACCTTACCTGAAGAGCTTTGCTCGCAGATAGTATGGCTGGATGCCCTGCTGATGAACGTAGACCGTACAGTACGTAATACTAATATGCTGATGTGGCGCAACGAGCTATGGTTGATAGATCATGGCGCGTCCCTGTACTTTCACCACAATTGGCAAAGCTGGCAGGAGCAGACAGAGAAACCGTTTATACAGATAAAAGACCATGTACTGCTGCCACACGCTACCAACCTGGCTGAGGTTGACGAACAGTTTAAAGCGCTGCTAACCCCGGAAGTGATACAAGGCATTACGGCCCTGATACCCGATAGCTGGATACCTGAGGATAACATGCACGAAGACACGCGCAATGCGGTAAGGAATGTGTATGCGGAATTTCTCACCCGCAGGATAAACTCATCTCAAAACTTTGTAAAACAAGCACAGGATGCAAGGCAAACACTTGTTTGAGTATGCGGTGATACGCATCGTGCCCAAAGTAGAGCGTGAGGAGTTCCTGAACGCAGGGGTGATACTCTATTGTAAAGACCTGAAATTTTTACAGGTAAAATACATAGTGAACGAGCACCGCATCCGCGCTTTTTGTGATAAGATAAGTATTGAAGAGCTGCACCGCCATTTGCAGTCGTTTGACGATATATGTAATGCCAGATCCAAGGGCGGTGCTATTGCATTGCTGGACATGCCTTCGCGCTTCCGCTGGCTTACCGCCAGGCGTAGCACAATTGTGCAATGCTCTCAGGTGCATCCTGGCCTTTCTGCCAACGCACAGGCTACGCTCGAAAAGTTATACGAACAACTTGTGGTATAATAACAGGGCCCGGCAAGCTGCCGGACCCTGTTATTATTAGGTTATCTATTGTGTTGGGCCATTGGGGTCCATCCAGGCAAATTCCCATTGGTGGCCGTCCAGATCTTCAAAGCTGCGTTGGTACATCCAACCGTGGTCTTCAGCTTCGCGATACTCATTACCACCTGCCGCTTTCGCTTTTTCTATGATGCTGTCTACATCTTCTTTACTATCTGCCGAAAGGCAAATGATAGCTTCCGTAGCCTTGGTAGCATCCACAATGCTCTTCTTGGTGAACCTTGCAAAGAAAGGCTCAGTAAGTAGCATGGCATATATATCTTCGCTTATTACCATGCAGGCGGCGTTCTCATCGGTAAACTGAGCGTTGAAGCTGTAGCCTATGTTTTCATAGAATTTCTTTGAACGTTCAAGGTCTTTTACACAGATGTTTACAAAAATCTTGGTTGCCATAGTTTGTGGTTTTGTGTTTGTTTGTTGTATGATGCAAAGCTAAGTCTACATCCGTTAAAAGATGAAGTGCAGGAACGGCAGTTGCAGGGGGTAAAACCGTCGTTTCCCTTTTTATAGAGGTATATATTATCTTTGGTTGATATCATGCTTGCACGGCTAAAAGATAGGTATAATAATGTGCCGCCTTACACCAAACGACTGGTGCTGAAGGCGCTGTTGTTGTTATGCGCATGGAAATTGTTATTCTGGCTGGTATTAGTGCCAACCGACATACCTGACCATCAATTGAAGATGTTGATAGGCAATGGCGCGGCTAAGATGCTGGGCTTGTTTTATGATAAGACCGGCACTGTAGACCAAGGCTATACTGTAGCCATAATAGTAGAAGGCAAGCGTAGCCTGAGAATTGCTGCCGCTTGTACAGGTCTTGAGTTGATGGCGCTGTATGTAGGTGTGCTTTTATGTATGCCGGTTCGTAGCACAAAGCGCCTGCTGCTATTCATACCTACGGGCATTGCTGCGGTTATTTTTATCAATATGCTGCGGTGTGCGCTGCTGGTGTGGATCTATAATGAGCATGCTTATTTCTACGATATTGCGCATAAGTGGGTGTTCAAGCTCGCTGTATACCTGGCAGTATTTTATGGCTGGACGCTTTACCTAAAAGGCTATGGAAAAAAGGCTGCCTAAGTATAAGTTGCTGCTGGCGGCAGTTATCATAGCTATCGTCAGCTTTGTTGATTTTCAGTTGTTTGGCAGGCATACTCATAGGCCTGATATTCCTGCTGTAGCGATAGGTGTTATTCAATTAGCTACATTGGTCTTTATTCTTTGGCTGGGCAGATGGGTGTGGCGGGGTATGCCGGTTATACGCAGTGCGTGGACTTATTCATATATTGCAGTAATAGCAGTATGCACGGCAATCGGTGCCTTGGCTACATTTTTCTCTGTTGGTGGTGTTTTGGTTACTGTAGTTGGTTTCATTCGTCCGTTTTTCGCTAGCCCAATGCCATTGCTCATCAGCTATCTTATAGCAAAAGTGCAGGATAGCAATAGGTTCAATATGCAATAGATATCTTTAACCATATAATACCACCCGATGGAAACAGCACTTTTTGAAGTAACACCCAATTGTGAGATAAAGAGTACACGTGTATTTGATGTGCCACCGCAAACATTATTTGATGCGTGGACCGACCCCGATAAACTGAAAGAATGGTGGGGACCTGCTGGCTTTACCAATACTTTTCATGAGTTTGATCCGCAGCCCGGAGGTAGATGGAAGTTTACGATGCACGGGCCTGGTGGCGTTGGCAATTATCAAAACGAGTGCACCTTTATGGTAGTGGAAGAACCCTCGCTGATAGCCTGGAACCGACAGTCGCAACCATTTTTTAGGGTAGTGGCTACATTTGATGAAACTACGGATGGTAAAACCGAACTCATCTTCCGTATGCAGTTTGCCACCAAAGAGGAGTGCGATAAAATACGCAAGTTTGCCCCTGACAAGAATGAGGAGAACTTCGATAAACTGGAGAAGGTACTGGGCATTAGAGCTGATTAAATCGCCTTTCAACTTCCTGCCAGTTGATGACATTCCAGATATTAACGAGGTATTCGGAGCGGCGGTTTTGGTACTTTAGGTAGTAGGCATGCTCCCATATATCTATACCCAATAGCGGTGTGCCTCTTGTCGCTGCAATATCCATCAGTGGGTTGTCCTGATTGGGGGTAACAGTTATTTCCAAACTGCCATCCTTTAGTATCAGCCATACCCAGCCACTACCGAAATGTGCAGCGCCTGCAAGGCTCATCTTTTCCTTCAGGCCCGCCAGCGAACCAAACCCTGCATTGATAGCATCAAGCAAATTGCCCATAGGCTGTGTTGCCAGCGGACTTAACACTTGCCAGAACTGGGAGTGGTTGTAGTGGCTGCCAGCGCAATTGTGCAATGTCGGATAGCCCGATATATTAGCCAATAGTTCCTCAACCGTCATATGCTCAGCATCAGTACCTGCTACGGCATTTATAAGTGTGTGTACGGCAGCATGGTGGTGCTTGCCGTGGTGTAGCTGCATGGTTTCCTCATCTATATATGGCTCAAGGGCGTTGAAGGCGTAGGGTAGTTTTGGGTGCGTATGTGTCATAGTTCAGCTAGATGCAAATGGTATGCCGTTTGCTATAACCCTTGCTGGAAGCCTGTTGGGTATTGGGGGTTTGCCCAAACCCGAACAGTCGGTGTTCGTTAGCGGACAGGGATATGCTATGCAACATTTGTTGCGTTCTGTTGCGTTTTTTTGTCAGATATTTTCTTCTCCGCACTGTGTTCGCTTTGTTGGGCGTTTGCCCTGGCAAATGTTGATAGTGGTTTGTACAAGTGTAAAGTGACAGGAAGCATGTTGCATAATAATTATAATAGCAAATATACAAAATAAATTTAAATATTGTTGTATTTTTTTTTAATTGTGTGGTAGCTAAAGGTGTACAAGAATAGCCTTATAATTGGCGTATTCACACCCTGACCTTACTACACAGCGTTCTTATCTTTGATACTATAAACATATTTTATGAGAAAGATCGTTGTTCCCTCGTTCATAACGCTAGATGGTGTAATGCAGGCCCCGGGTGGGCCGGAGGAAGATATGTCGGGAGGGTTTGAGTATGGCGGCTGGTCGGCACCTTATAACGACGAGGTTTCCGGCAGAATGATGCAGGAGCAGATGAAGCCCACCGACCTACTGCTGGGCAGAAAGACCTATGATATATTCGCAGGCTACTGGCCACATCGTGCTGATGTATGGCCGGGTATTAACGAAGTGAAGAAATATGTTTTGTCGAACTCCGTAACGACATCAGATTGGGCGAATACGGAGTTCCTCACCAGCGTAGCAGAAATAGAGCGGCTGAAGCAAACAGAAGGCCCTGAACTGAAAGTATGGGGTAGCAGCCAACTGGTGCAGCTTTTGCTGAAGTACGACCTTGTAGATGAGCTATGGCTGAAAATATACCCGCTAACGCTGGGGAAAGGTAAAAAGCTATTTGGCAGCGAAGCCATACCGGCAGCTTTCAAGCTGATGACATGTAACACAACCCCCAGCGGGGTAATATTTGCCAACTATAAGCGTGAGGGCGCAGTTACTACCGGAACTATTGGGGAGTAAAAATAGTGTAGAATTGTGGGCAATAGTAAGTCTACATTTCTACATATACTACTAACTCATTGAAAGATATAGAAGTATAGCGTAAAATTATCTATTAACGTTCTTTTTGGGGGCATGGTACACGCGTTGGAACAAAGTTTTTATGGGGTCAATTGAATGCCACAGATAAGGCAATAACGAAAAAAATTAATGACCAATAAAACGACTAGCTATGAAGAACGTAAAATTGAAAGCGCTGACATTATTAGGGGCATCTCTGATGCTGACCATATCTGTTGTAGCGCAAGAGCAGCCTAAGGTGAAGACGAGCGAAGACGAAACCAAAATTAAATGGGAAGACGACTCGAAAATAAAAGAGAAAAAGGACGAGATCAAGTATAAACCTAACGATGATGATAAGGTAAAAGTGAAAAAAGACGAGGTGAAGTATAAGCCGAACGACGATGACAAGGTAAAAGTGAAGAAAGATGAAATAAAGGTGAAGTCGGGCGATGAAAAGTATAAGTATAAGAAAGATGAGATCAAGTATAAGACGGATGACCTAAAGGTTAAGGATGAGAAAGGTGAGCGTAAGATAAAAGGTGTGGTAGAGCCTATGCAACCAACGCTTACAGAGCGTACGCATGTAACTACCGGTGAAACCAACGTTACCACCAAAACACACGTGGAGAAAATGAATGACAGGACAGTGATACCTGCACCTGCCGTAGTGCCACAGGTGCCTGTAGCAAAAGCACCGGCCCCAGCGCCAAAGAAAACTACCACCCGTAAATATGCAGCACGTAAAACAACACCTAAGAAAAGTACAGGTGCGCGTACTGTAGTACGTACCAAAGTAGTAAGGGATACTGTGTTTGTACCTACGCCGCCCGAAACTATAGTGCATACAGAAAGGGAAGTGGTGCGCGATACTGTGACTGTAACACGTGTGGATACTGTAGTGAAAATACAGAAAGAGAATACCTATACCGGCTACGCCGTACCGCAGGGTAACTTTAAGAAAGTGAAACTGAAAAGGGATGATAACGGTGAGGTGTGGATGAAACGTAAAGACAGCGATGGTAAAACCAAAACCGAGAAGCTGCAGAAAATAGATAAAATGGAGAAAGACTAACCCTTTTGGGTAGTATAACTGAAGCCCGCTCAATGAGCGGGCTTTTTGTATGCGAATTATTTGTTTGTATGAGATTGTTTGATGATATCGGTTAGCCCATCTTTCCAAGCGTAATACAGAGACTGATTGTAAAGGCCATTCAAATTTCTTTTGTTTAGCCATGGATATTCTTGAGTTATACCTTTCTTTAAATAGGTAAATAGTTCTTCCTCGACAATCGTTTCTCCCATATCTGCGATGCTTGAAAGCTTGTCGTAAATCAAGGAATGTCCAAAATCCATAGCTTCACGACAAATTTTGTTGTAATTATTAAGTTCGTCTTGATTCAAGAATGGATATTGTTTTGCTAATCTATCTTGAATTGGCTTCATCCAGTTCTTGCCAAACTCCATGGCAAGTTTAAGTCCATAGTTAAGTATATCAGTCTCTGTTGGGACTTTTCGTTTAAAAAAGTTGAATAAGAATAACATAATGAAACCTAATAGTAGCTAGCTTATTATACTTATTTAACAAAGGTGAAATAAATTGTCGAAATTTATGCTGATATCTGTAAACTATGAAAGCAGACAATACGGCAAGGGTATACAAGATGCTATTTTCCAGCGTATACCCGCTATATATACAGAAGGCAGAGCGGAAAGGCCGTACAAAAGATGAAGTGGATACCATCATCTATTGGCTGACGGGATATAATGAGAAGACCCTGCAAAAGCAGATAGATAAGAAAGTGGACTTTGAAACATTTTTTGCCGAGACCCCGCAGCTGAATGGAAATGTATCGAAAATAACCGGTGTTATCTGCGGCTACAGGGTGGAGGATATTGAAGACCCGGTAATGAAAAAAGTACGCTACCTGGATAAGCTGGTAGATGAACTGGCGAAAGGAAAAGCGATGGAAAAGATACTGCGGCAGTGATGAGTGTCCCTAAAACAAGCTGAGCAGATAACCAGATATTGCCCCGCCTAGAACAATAAAAGCGGTATTCAATTTTTTGAAGCTAAAGGCAACAATAAACCCTGATAATGCTATAACAGTCGTACGCCAATCGCCGATGGCCTGTTGCGACATTTCCCAGCATACCACCAGTATCAATGCTACTGATACGACGTTTACCGTATCAAGAAAGGCCGACATTTTTTTTGACCGCCTCAGTGCCGGGATAAGTGGATTTAAGAATGCAACAAATAGAAATGATGGCAAGAATATGCCTATGGTTGCTGCAATAGCGCCGGGCAATCCTGCTATTTGCCAACCAATAAATGTAGCAGCAGAAAACACTGGGCCGGGCGTAAACTGACCCACAGCTATGGCATCAATAAGCTGTTGTTTTGTCAATAACCCTTTCTCTACCAATTCTGCATCCAGGAAAGCAAAAAGCACGTAGCCACTGCCATAAAGTATAGCGCCTATTTTCAGGAATATTAAAAAGATCTTCCACTGTGCTGCTTTAGCTACTACTGTATGAGTATCCGGCATTAGTGGTGTGAGAGTCAGGAATGTCTTCTCGTCATTTTTTAAGGTATGAAAGAGCATACCTGCGATGCCTAACCCCAAAAGTATAAAAATCTCATTATAGCCCATCAAGGCCAGTGCCACGGCTATTATACCCAATATGCCTAGTGCTACAGATTTTAGTGCTTTTCTTGCCAGCGAGATCATAAGCGCCACTATGACGCCGATAATGGCAGGCTTTATGCCAGAGATAAAAGGCGCAACGGCGGGTAGTGTGCCGTACTGCTGGTATGCCCATGCAAATACCGCTGTAATAATGACGGCGGGCAATATGAAACAACTACCCGCTACGAACAGCCCCTTCCAGCCAGCCCTTTCGTGCCCGCAGTGCATGGTCATTTCGGTAGAGTTGGGGCCGGGTATGAGATTGGTAGCGCCTACAAGATCAAGAAAGTGTTGTTGCGTGAACCATTTTCGCTTGCGCACTACTTCCTCTTCCATCATGGCAATATGCACGGCTGGCCCACCGAAACCGATAACTCCGAGTTTCAGGAATAGTTTAGCCAGTTCTTTCAGCCTGTCGTTGGTAGTATGCACAACAGGTGCAAGATATTATTTTTTCTATGCAGGCTGTTTAAGCTAATACTATCTTAGTGTAACTAAATGAAGCAGGATGGCTATACAGCAATTCACCACCGATAACAGAACTACCATCAACTGGGCTAGCGGCACCAGTACAGAGATATTTATTCATCCATCTGATGGCAGTTTTGCTGAGCGCAATTTCCTGTTCCGCATCAGTACGGCAACAGTTGAGGCTGAGGAGTCGACATTTACCTTCTTTGAAGGTATTACACGGCACCTGATGATACTGAAAGGTGAGCTGGAACTGATACACGAGGGGCGCTATACCAAACATCTGAAAACCTATGATCAGGATAGATTTTCAGGCGAATGGGATACACGCAGTAAAGGGAAGGTGACAGACTTTAACCTAATGCTGAAAGAAGGTGCAACAGGCTCTTTGAAGCATCAGCATATTGAACAGGGTAGCAGTGCATCCTTTACAGCAGCTACTGGCCATTATTTTATTTACCTCGCATCAGGAACAGCAGATCTTAGTGATAGTAAAACAGTGAAGGCCGGTGACCTGCTATGGATAGGGAAGGATGAACAGATAAATATACAAGCAAAGGAAACTTGTGACGTGGTGGTGATAGAGGTGCAGGTGCCTTAAAGAAACCGATAAATGAAAAGTAGTCTTATCACGTAGCTTCCAATATTATGTGATCCCGCAGGGACTCGAACCCTGGACCCGCTGATTAAGAGTCAGCTGCTCTACCAACTGAGCTACGGAATCAAGAAAACTAAGATAACGAATTAGCTGTTATATTTTCCAGTCCACCAACTGGTTCACCCATTCTTCGCGGTAGGGTGTCTGTATTTTGATGTAGTTATCGGTATAGCCTTCCATCATGCCATTCTTCTCGGCGCTTTCGAAAAGCACTTTGCGTGTTTGCCCAGTGTGTTGCGCGCTGAAGTATTGCAGCTTCTGGTAGCTGAGGTTGCGGAGCACTTTGTTGCGCTCTTGCCTTACGTGTACGGGTACTACAGGCTTTATATCCAGCGCCAGTGTATTGGCGCGCTCGGAGTAGGTGAATACGTGCAGGTACGATACATCGATACTATGCAGAAAATCGAATGTGTCTTTAAAGTCGGCATCGCTCTCGTTGGGGAAGCCTACTATAACATCTACACCTATGCAGCAGTGTGGCATCAGTTCTTTTATCTGCGCTACGCGGTCGGCATACAGCTCGCGCTGGTAGCGGCGGCGCATAAGGCCCAGTATCTTGTTGCTGCCACTTTGCAGTGGTATGTGGAAGTGAGGCATGAACTTCTTAGAAGCCGCCACAAATTTTATCGTCTCATCGCTCAGCAGGTTGGGCTCTATCGATGATATGCGGAAGCGTTCAATACCTTCAGTTTCATCCAGCGCCTGCACCAGCTCATAAAAGCTTTCTTCACGTTTTTTACCGCCATTGGTGCCCTTGCCAAAATCGCCCAGGTTGATGCCTGTGAGTACGATCTCCTTAGTGCCGGTATCGGCCAGCTCTTTTACATTGGCCAGTACGCCTTCAATACTATCGCTACGGCTGTGGCCACGCGCCAGTGGTATGGTGCAGAAGGCGCAACCATAGTCGCAACCGTCTTGCACTTTCAGAAAGGTGCGGGTACGGTCGTTTATAGAGAATGAACTATTGAAGCCATTCACATCCTCTATATCGCAAGAGCATATTTTGGCGCTATCGCCTTTCGTAAGGTCACGCAGGTGTTTCGATATATTGAATTTCTCTGCAGCCCCCAGCACAAGGTCTACGCCCTCTATCTCAGCTATTTCTTTGGGTTTTAGCTGGGCATAGCAGCCGGTTATCACCACCATACTTTCGGGGGCGCGGCGCTGTATGCGGCGTACAAGTTGTCTGCATTCCTTATCGGCGTTTTCGGTTACCGAGCAGGTGTTGATAACATATACATCGGCCTCTTCGTCAAACTCTTTTTTTACAAAGCCATCCACCTCTAACATTCTGCTTAGAGTCGACGTCTCTGAATAGTTGAGCTTGCACCCGAGTGTATGAAATGCTACCGATTTAGCCATAGGGCTGCAAAATTACTGATATTTGCTAAACTGATAGTTAAATACTAATTTTGACATATATTATCCACTGTTTTATATTATTCTCTATTTATGAAAAAACTAGTTTTCGTTGCGGCTGCTTCTATGGTAATCATGAGTTGTGTTAAGGGTGTTGACCTTGGTAGCATCGCGCATGACATTGAGCAGACCAATACCATCACCATGCCTGAAATGCCCGGCGGCGTTGATACTCTGCCAGCTGAAGGTATCACCCTATACGCACCCACCAAAACGGTAGAAACCAACGTAGAGGAGAATATGAAAACCTATAATACCTCTACCGATAAAGTAAGCAGCGTAAAACTGACCAAATTCTCGTCTAAAGCTATAATGCCTGAAGGAGCTAAGTTTGATTTTATGGATACGGTGAACGTATACCTGTCGGCTGACGGACTGGAAGAGAAACTCATAGCCTACCACTACGGTGTGCCTGCCGATCCTTCGAACGTTGAGTTTACCTGCCCTGATCTGGAGATCAAGGATTATTTCCTGAAACCAACGATGAACCTGCGCTTTGGTGGCCATTTCATAAAAGTACCTGCCAGCAATACTCAGCTTGAGTTGAAATCAAACTTCAGGCTGGTAGCCAACCCGCTGAAATAATAACGATATAAAGTTTTATACATAAAAAGCCCGCTGAATGTAAAGTTCAGCGGGCTTTCTGTATGTTGAAATAAAAGGTGCGGAAATTAGAAACGGTAGCCTATTTTGAAGCCAAACTGCGCTATGCCTATTGGGTCCATACTGCCAAACCAGCCGTAGTTGCTATTGTAGTAAGCAAAGCCCAGGCCTAGTTCCAGGCCCATGTGCAGGCGCGGGGTAGGGTTGATGTTCAGGGTATTGGTAACTGTAAGGCCGAAAGTGAACTCGTCATCCACCATGCGCTGTGTGCCTACTATATTGCCCCAGCTATCGTACAGCGGGTTGGTCCACTCCTCTTTCGATGAGATAAAGGCCAGGTTGGGACCTACTGAATACCTTACAACGCCTTTGCCGCCTGTAGGGTAAAATTTCAGGCCCGGCATTACATAATACGCCTCAGAGGTGGCGCGTCCGCTACCATAGTAATAATTGTTATTATCGGGGTTGAAGGAGATAAACGCCGGCATGTAGAAGCTCAGCATATTCCTTTTCTTATCCAGCACACGCTCGTAGCTGACACCAAAGCCAACGCCTTTGTCAGTAACGTGCATTGGCGAACCGGCTATGATATTATTGCCATATTTTTTGGTAGAGCCGCTTATCCTTTCCCTGTCGCTGTGCATACCCGGGCGGCGTGGGCCACGGGGGCTGCGCGCATCGCCGAAGCTTTCTTCCTGTCCGTTCTCGTATACTATCTCGTCCACATCACTTTTGTCTATTACGTAGTTAGGGCCTTCCAGGTTGTCGGCTTTTTTGTAGGTGATGCTGCGTGTGCCTATCTCCTGCACTTTGCCCTCAATTACAGCGCCGTTGCGCTTGTATATTTTGTCTTGTGCATAGGTAGATGTGCCCAGCAGCAGTGCCGTAGCGCAGATAAGGGTGCTTTTCAAATTCATATGGGTACGTGTGTTTATAAGATTATAGCACAGATTGTGCCAAATCTTAAGGTATTGTGAAATGTAATAATGCGTACTATTTGTAGCTGAACGTACCGTGTGCGCTTTCTATCACCACTTCTTTGGCTTCGGCAGCCTCTACATGGCCCGATATCTGCGCATCGATATTGAACGACTTAGCGATTTCTACCACAGCTGCGGCAGTTTCCTTATCGGTATATATCTCCAGCCTCTGGCCCATGTTAAACACCTGGTACATCTCCTTCCAGCCCGTGCCGGCCGATTGCTGTATCATGTTGAACAATGGTGGCGCTGCCAGCAGGTTGTTCTTAACCACGCGCAGGGGTGCGGGCAGGTAGTGCAATACTTTGCTCTGGCCACCACCACTACAGTGTATAATGCCGTGTATCTTATCAAAATGCTCGTTCAGCACTTTCAAAACCACCGGTGCGTAGGTGCGGGTAGGCGAGAGTATCATTTTACCTACGTTCAGCGGGGTTTCGGTAGCATCCAGCAGGCCGTAGCTGCCGTTGTACACCACCTCGTCGGGCAGGTTGGGGTCTACGCTTTCAGGGTATTTGGTAGCGTATTCTTTCTTCAGTAGCTCATGGCGGGCGCTGGTAAGGCCGTTGCTGCCCATGCCGCTGTTGTATTCATCTTCGTAAGTAGCTTGCCCGTAGCTGGCCAGCGATACTACTACATCGCCCGGCACCATTTTCTCAGTGGTTACCAGCTTATCGCGGCGCATGCGGCAGGCCATAGTGCCGTCCACTATCACAGTGCGCACTACATCGCCCACGTCGGCGGTTTCACCACCCATCAGGCGGATGTCTACGCCATACTGTTGTAGGGTGTCAAAATACTCCTGTGTGCCGTTTATCAGTGCCGATATCACCTCGCCGGGTATCAGGTTCTTATTACGGCCTATGGTAGAGCTATAGGTAAAAGGCCCCGTAGCGCCTACACACAGCAGATCGTCAATATTCATCACTATCGAATCAATAGCGATGCCTTTCCATACACTCAGGTCGCCCGTTTCCTTCCAGTACATATACGCCAGTATCGACTTGGTGCCCGCGCCATCGGCGTGCATCAGGTTGCAATAGGCATCGTCGCCACCCCAGTAGTCGGGGTATATTTTGCAAAACGCATTAGGGAACAAGCCTTTGTCCAGTTTGGCAATGGCTTTATGTACATCTTCCTTTTGTGCGGATACCCCGCGCTGGTTGTAACGGTTGTTATCAGACATGAGGCCACAAAAGTAAAAAACTTAAATGGAACGGGAGAGAGGAGATTGTAGGAAGGTATAAGTATATAGGCGAATTCAGGATACTTGGAATGATTTAAATATACTTTTTCAAGTTAAGTAATATTTTCTTGGGTGAAATGTTTTTAGGCCTTGACTGTGCCTCACGGTATATTAAGGTAACAGTTCCATCGTTGATCATAGGATCTTCAAACAAATATTCAGGATATATAGTATTAGCCTCTTGTAACGCATTGTCTATTTCATTGTTATCCAAACTAAATTCATATGATTTATCTTGGTCAATATTGTAGATAGTTAATGAGGTGTATGATTGTATTTCTGTAGTGTAGTTGCTATTTGTGACTGAAATTATGAATGGTAGATTTTTATCTGTACTGTAGAAAACAATTCTACCTAAACTTTTTTTTAATTGTCCAGTTGACTTGTCATACAAATAGTACTCAGGTGGTTGACAACAACCGGAAATGACATTGTTTCTAATTAAGAAGTGGTTCATGTATTCTTGGGCATATGTATATCCAAGTCTACCTGTGAGCTCCATCAAATTCTTATCAAGAGAATAAATTATTTGCTTTTTCTTTTCAGGACTTTCAAAAGTAAGCCAAGAAGAATCACAGTTGTAATTCCAGTATAGTTTTGAACGATTATCAAAGTGTATTGGATCGCATGATATTATTGTGCTTAGCAAACTTTTTTCTTTGCAAAAGCATGTCTGACCATTAACTGATATATGTATAAACTCAATTAGAACAATGAAAGCTATCAGGTAGTACTTCACCGGTTGCAATTTATGTTTGTAACTCTGAACTTGTTGACTTTCATGTTTTTTTAATCAGGTATATATGCTCCATTACAATCACTTCTTCCCTTCCTCATAAGTAGGCCCGTACATGCCCGGTACTTTGTTGCCGGTAGCGCGCAGGTACACGATCATTTCGCCACGGTGGTGGTATATGTGGTTGAACAGGAAGCTACGCGCCACTATGCCTCTTGGCATAGGGCCCAACACCACTTTCTCGCCCACCTTCATCGTCCAGCTATCCTGTAGCATGTCTTCCGTAAGTGTAGCTAGCGCAGCGCGGGCATTCTCAACATTCTTTTCAAACAACGCCAGCGTGGCTTTTATGTCGTTGGTGGCGCCTCTTTCCAGCGAGTCGGCAGCAATGTCATACACATCCTGCGTAAGGGTGCCGGCATACCAATGGTATATGGTGGCTATGTGCTGCGCAAGTTCTCCCATCGTCCACGATATGTCGGAGGGTTTGTAATCAATATCTTTTTCGGGTACGGCCTGCAGCAGCTTGCGCGTATTGTTTACCTCATGTTCAAATTCTTGCGTCAGGTACTGTATCATGGTGCTTGTTTTTATTAAAGTTAGCTCAATTCAAATCTATGCCATCAGCTTCTGTGCGAGATTTTCCTTCACCGTCTGCCACTCACGCTCTATAATACTATATACCGCTGTATCGCGTTGCTCGCCGTTGTATCGTATCCTGTCGTTGCGGAGTATACCTTCAAACGTAGCGCCTATCTTTTGTATGGCGGCGCGGCTGCGCAGGTTCTTATCATGCGCCTGAAACTGTACGCGCAGGGTCTTCAGTGTTTCGAAGGCGTAGGTTAGGAGTAATAGCTTGCAGGCTATGTTATGCCCCTTGCCCCAAACCTTCGGGCTATACCATGTCCAGCCTATTTCCAGCTTCCTGTGTTCGGGGAACATATTGTACAGCCTCGTGCTGCCTATAATCTCGTTGGTCTTATTGTCGAAGATGGTGAAGGCGTATTCCTCACCCGTTGCCCTGCGCAGTATGGCTGCTTTCAACTCACGCAGCAGTGTTTCTTTATCTGTACCATCCAGCGCCAGGTATTGCCATATCTCCTGTTGCTGTGCTATCGCCAGCAGCGCATCAAAATGCCCGCTCGATAGTGGTTCCAGCCTTATGTATTCGTTGTGCAGGTGTACGGGGTGTTGCAGCCAGTTCATATAAAAAAGCCGGGCGATAAGGCCCGGCTTTAAAATTAGTTATTATTCGTGCTATTGTTTCATCACCTTCAGTGTAGTACTGTTGCCCGAGCCTTTCTCATTGATGCGAACGAGGTACATGCCTGTGGGTAGTTCAGTGCCGGTATTGAAAGTGTTAAGCTTAGCGGTAGTAAACTCGCTGCTGTATATTTTCAGCCCGGCTGGCGATAGTACCATCATTTCATAGCTGCGGCCCTGGGGTATGTCGCTTTGCAGGGTGAGGGTAGAAGCACCGCTAAAATACGCGTGGTGACGATACTGCGCTATTTCTGCTTGCTTTACACTGGCGGGGTCGCCTTCGCTCACCAGGTAAGAGAGTTCCTTGGTATCTACACTGGTGAGGCCATAGTCTATATGTGTAGAGTCCCACGACAGCAGGGGCGATTTATAAGTATCGCTGTACCATGCGTATCGTGTTACATCCGTTACCGTAGTTATCAGCGTGGGAGTGGTAGCGATAGTGTCTTCCTGGTGTATGGTAGTTTTCACGCGTATCACATTCATATGGTTGCCATTGGGCAGGTGCAGCATGCCCCAGCCATCTACCTGTGTTGCACCAGTTCCGGTACCTGTTTTCGGTCCGCCTGAGGAGTGCGCTATATCATAGCCGTGCAGCAGCATGTCAGGGTAGGCTATAGGGCGTTTGGCCAGCAATATGCCCGGCAGCCTGAAGTGAAACATGAAACTGTTGGTATTATCCGTTGACCCGAGGCAGAGTGATATATTCTGCTTTTCATAAAATACAAAGGTGCTGTCTGTGCCATCCACTGTTACCCGCACTTCATTGGCCGTGGGGTAAAACGCACTGTTGGGGGTGATGGAAGGAGGCAGTATCCATTCAGCCGATGTATCCTGTTCTGTAAGGTTATCGAACATCCAATGCTGGTTGCCACCTGGATTACCGGGCGCTACGTTATCAGCATCGCAGTTAGCGCGGTTTATTTTATAGGGAGTGGTGTAGTTCTCCATATTATTGATGGTAGGCTGCGCCTGTAACGCCAGTGGCAGGCAGGCGGTGATGAGCAGGTTGGTTAACTTTTTCATGTTTTGTTGGTTTGGCTCACAAAATATAAAAATGTATATCAGTTGTTTGTCATAACACCGCCACCACATACAGTTTTACAAGCCCCTGACAATTTGGTACATTTACGCCCGATGATAAGCGCTAAACCACTACTTGAGTGTGTACCCAACTTTAGCGAGGGCCGGGATATGGCTAAGATAGAAGCCATAGCTACCGCCATACGTGCTGTTGATGGGGTTACACTATTGCATATAGACATCAGCCCGGCAGCCAACCGTACGGTGATGACCTTTGCCGGTGAACCTGCCGCTGTGATTGACGCCGCCTATGCCGCAATTGCTAAAGCAGCGGTGGTGATAGATATGACCACACAAGATGGCGTGCACCCACGCATAGGTGCTACCGATGTATGCCCGCTGGTGCCGTTGGCTGGTATGGATATGCAGGAGGCTGTAGAATGGTCGCACAAACTGGGCGAACGAGTGGGTAAGGAGCTGGGAATACCGGTGTATATGTATGAGCATTCAGCAAAAGCCTCGCATCGTAAGGCGCTGCCCGATATACGCAAAGGCCAGTACGAGGGTTTTGCCGAGAAAATGAAAAAAGAAGAATGGCGGCCCGATTACGGCCCTGTCGAATTTGTAGCCAACACAGGCGCTACCGTAATTGGCGCGCGCGATGTGCTGGTGGCATTCAATATAGCGTTGGATACACAAGATGTAACTAAGGCCAACTATATAGCCGACCGCATACGCGAGCGCGGCTATATGCAAAATGAGAACGGAGTAAAAACAAAGATACCCGGCCTGTTGCCCAAGCTGCGCGCCATAGGCTGGTATATGGCCGATTTTGAATGCGCAGAGGTATCGATGAACCTATTGGATTATCGCATCACATCGGCACTGGAGGTATGGAAGACCTGTGAGGCACTGGCCGCTAATGTAGAAACGAAACTCATAGGCAGCGAGGTGATAGGCCTGATACCAGAAGCCTGCCTGATAGAAACAGGTAGCTTTGTGTACCTGAAGAAAGGAGAGGATGTACCCGAGGACAAAAAAATGCTGCTGGAAGCAGGCATACAGTACATGGGTCTCGATAAACTAAAACCATTTAACCCGCAGGAGAAGGTGCTGGAATATGCACTCTACAGTGCAGCACTCATACAATGAGCGAAAGGAACGCATTATACTATGTCTTTTCAGTAGTCAGGATACTCCTGTATCCGCTGGCGCTGATATATGGCGGCATCGTTTGGCTGCGCAACCGGCTGTATGATACGGGCTTCTTTTCGTCCATACAGTTCAGCGTGCCGGTAATATCTGTAGGTAATCTATCTGTTGGAGGCACGGGCAAAACACCGCATGTCGAGTATCTCATCCGCCTGCTGCAATACCGCTACCGCGTGGCTACCATGAGCCGCGGCTACAAGCGCCGCACACAGGGCTTTCTTCTGGCAGGGCCTGATACCAATGCACTGCGCATTGGCGATGAGCCTATGCAATACCACATGAAATATCCTGAAGCAGTAGTGAGCGTAGCAGAAGAACGCATGACGGGTATACCATCACTACTGCAAAAGCGTCCTGATGTAGAAGTGGTACTGCTGGACGATGCCTACCAGCACCGCTCTGTGAAGCCGGGCCTGAACATACTGATAACTGATTACTCAAAGCCTTTCTATAAAGATTACATCTTGCCACTTGGCACACTGCGCGAGCGCAGAAGTGCTTATAAGCGTGCCGATGTTATTATAGTATCCAAATGCCCTGCCGACCTTGCAGCAAACAAGGCCGAAGAGATAAAGAACAGCATAGCCCCGTTCCCAAACCAGCAGGTATTCTTCACCACCATCCGCTACGGGCAGGCTTATGATCTCTTTACGCAAGAGCCTGTAGAGCTGCGCAGCAAGCATATGCTGCTGGTATGTGGCATCGCCAAGCCTGCGCCTATGCTGCAATACCTGCACACGCTGGCTACCGATATTCATACCCTCAGCTATGCCGATCATCATTACTTCGTTACCAAAGATCTCGAAGAGATAAAGGCGGCGTATGACAACTGGCAGGTAGACCACAAACTCATCATTACCACCGAGAAAGATGCCGCCCGCCTGCACTTGCATGCCGATAAGCTGCGTGAATGGGGCTATACTATCGCGGTGTTACCTATAGAGATTTCCCTGTTATTTAATGCCGGGAATGATTTTGATAGCATAGTTTTAAACTATGTAGAGCATACGATCATCGAAAACCAACAGTTTTATGAAGAAGCATAAGGCATCACACAAGAAAAAAGTAGACAGTTCAGGAAAGAAATTATATAAAGGCAGGCTCGAGATAACCCGGGGAGGTATGGGCTTCGTGATAGTGGAAGGTTTGGACAAAGACGTATTGATAAAACGCGGCGAGTTGAACAATGCCCTGCACGGCGACGAAGTGCGTGTAGAGGTCTCTGAGCGTGGCCGAAAGGTTGGCAGCCGCCCCGAGGGAAAGATATTAGAAGTTGTGAAACGCAAACAGTCTGAGTTTGCTGGTAGGGTTGAAGTGCATCCGCATTTCGCATTCCTGCTGCCCGATAGCGATAAAGTACCTGTCGATTTGTTCATCCCATTACACTTATTGAATGGCGCCAAACATGGCGACCGGGCTATAGCTAAAATAGTAGAGTGGGAGGGTAAGGCGAAGAACCCTGTTGGCGAGATAGTGAGCTTGCTCACTAATGAAACAGCCAACGAGGCTGCCATGCAGGGGTTGCTTATTGAAAATGGTTTTCCGCTACACTTCCCCGATGAAGTAATGGAGGAAGCTGCCCGCTACCCCGAAGGTGTAGACAGCGCAGAAGTGAAGAAACGCCGCGATATGCGTGATACGCTCACCATTACCATCGACCCTATAGATGCCAAAGATTTTGACGATGCCATCTCTTTCAAAAAAATAAATGACGACCTGTTTGAAATAGGTGTGCATATAGCCGATGTGGGACATTATATCGCAGAAGGTTCGGAGTTGGATAAAGAAGCTTACCTGCGTGCCACCAGCGTTTACCTGCCCGATCGTGTGCTGCCCATGCTGCCCGAAAGGCTGAGCAATGAGTTGTGCTCGCTGCGCCCTAATGAAGATAAATATACCTTCTCTGCAGTATTCCAGATGACAGCTGCAGGTAAGGTAAAAGAATATTGGCTGGGCAAAACCATCACTCGTTCGCAGCGCCGTTTCGCTTACGAAGAGGTGCAAGAAATAATAGAAGGTGCTGATGGCGACCATGCCGATGTGATACATACACTCAATAACATCTCGCAAAGCCTGCGTAAAGCACGCTTCAAAAAAGGCGCTATCAATTTCTCTTCGCAGGAGGTACGCTTCAAGCTGGATGAGAATGCGAAGCCGATAGGCATTGTAGTAAAAGAAAGTAAAGAAGCCCACCAGCTTATCGAAGAGCTGATGCTGCTGGCCAACCGCACGGTAGCCGAATATGTATCTGGCATCACTGTAAAAGATAAACCCGTTCCATTCCCTTATCGTGTGCACGATGTGCCCGATGAGGCCAAGCTTAATGTGTTCGCATCATTCGCCGCTACATTTGGTTACAGGTTCAATATGAATTCGCCCGATCATATCGCGCAATCGTTCAACGAACTGCTGCAGATGGTGCAGGGCAAGCCCGAGCAGCATGTGCTGGAAAGCCTGGGCATACGCACTATGGCCAAGGCAGTATATACTACCGATAACATTGGCCACTATGGTCTTGGGTTTAAAGACTATTGCCATTTTACTTCGCCCATACGCCGCTACCCCGATGTGTTGGTACACCGTGTATTGCAGGAGTGTCTTACAAATAATATAAAGCCCATCAAACACCTGGAGCAGCAGTGCCGCCATTGCAGCGATCAGGAACGCCGTGCGATGGAAGCCGAGCGCAGCGCCAACAAATACAAACAGGTAGAATACATGGTGGATTATGTGGGCGAAGAGTTTGACGCTGTAGTAAGTGGCACCGCCAGCTTTGGCTTCTGGGCCGAGACCGTGGAGCACAAATGCGAGGGCATGGTATCTATTACAGATCTTGCACAATTTGATGATTTTGAAATGCGTGAAGGTGAGTATGCTTTAGTAGGTTTGCACACAGGTATGCGTTTTGGTATGGGTGACAAAGTACGTGTGAAAGTAGCCGCTGCCAATCTCGATAAGCGCCAGATAGATTTCGTGTTGGTTGAGCTGCCGGAGCAGCAAAAAGCAAGAAAGAAAACAGCGGGCAAGCCCACCGCTAAACAGCCTGCGAAGAAAGCCGCAAGCAAAAAAACAACGAAACGCAAAAAATAGTTCATGCACAGCTTTAGCCAGTTAGTTAGTTTGTTCGAAGAGAAGTTGGCCGGTAAACTGCCTTTCCCCCAGGGCCCGGATACGTTATACGATCCCTGCCGTTATTTTATGCAGGAGGGTGGCAAGCGTGTGCGCCCTGTGCTTTGCCTGATGGGCAATGAGCTGTTTGGCGATATAGTAGAGGATGCCTGGTATGCTGCACTGGGTGTAGAGCTGTTCCACAACTTTACGCTGATACATGATGATATTATGGACCATGCGCCCCTGCGCCGTGGCCGCGAAACCATACATACCAGGTACGGAGAAACCGCGGGCATACTCTGTGGCGATGTGATGGCTATTTATGCTTACGACCAACTGGCATATATCAAAACCAGCCTGCCGCAAATACTGCACCTGTTCAACAAAACTTCTATCGAGGTGTGCGAAGGGCAGCAGTGGGATATGGATTTTGAGAACCGCAACGATGTGACCATGGATGAGTATATCCATATGATCACACTCAAAACATCGGTGCTGTTGGCTTGTGCGCTTAAGATGGGTGCGTTGATTGGCGGCGCTACCGAAGGCAATGCCAATAAGCTATATGAGTTTGGTAAAAACCTTGGTATAGCATTTCAATTACAGGACGACTATCTCGATGCCTATGGCGATACCGAAAAACTGGGTAAGCAAGCTGGTGGCGATATAAAAGAGAATAAGAAAACATACCTGCTGCTGCATGCCTTGAACGCAGCTAATGCTGAGCAGCGTTCAGCTATCGAAGCTTTACTTGCTACAGACAGTGATACTAAGGTTGCTGATATGCTCGCCCTTTTTGATGCTACAGGCGCAGCCGCAGCCTGTAGCAGCGAGGTAGAGAAATATTCGCAACTGGCTTTTGATTGCCTTGAAGATGTAGCCGTACTCAGCGTGCGCAAAGAGCCCTTGCAACAATTAGCCAGCTATCTGTTGATGAGGGATAAGTAGTTATTATATTTTGTTGATTTGTTATATATTTAATTGCACAATAACATGTGCAGTTAGTATATGTCACACCAACTTGTCATCAGAAACCTGTCAATAGTGCTGCTATCGGCAGCAACACTTACTGCCTGTAGTTCTACGAAAAAAGCTGCAAACAACCGCAGCCCCATGCAGGTAAAGGTAGAAGCGCCCTTCAGCGATAGCTTTGAATATCCTGAATTGAAAGAATTGAGTAAGCGTACCAGGAATGTAGGTATCGCTTTCTCGGGTGGTGGTAGCCGTGCTGCTGCTGCAACTATGGGGCAGTTGCGTGCTTTAAAGCATCTTGGCCTGCTCGATAATGTACGTTATATATCCTGTGTTTCAGGTGGCTCTTGGGCATCAGTGCCTTTTACTTATCTCCCTCCCGATATATCCGACGATCAGTTCTTAGGCCTATATGTGCCGCCCGAAAGCATAACATATCATATGCTTAACCAGACGCTCTGGCCGTCGCTCACCTACATCCTTTCTAATGCCGAGATACGCGACAGGTTATTTTCTTACTGGAAACAGTTTAGGGGAGACGAAACCTATTCAAGCATCCTGAACGAGATATACCTTGATCCGCTAGGGCTGGGTGACAGGAAGAAATTTTTCTCTTACAATCAGGAAACGATTACTGATATCCTGAAGCGCAACCCTCATCTCGATAGATCATATTTCTATACTATCGATTCAACACGCATCCGTCCATTCCTTATTGTAAACGCTACTTTCATAGGTGGTGTAAAACCTGCTAAGGCATTGCCTAGCATGCATCTCGAGATGACACCACTGTATTCAGGTATCACTGCTTACAACGAAGAATATAAAATGCCGGTAGGCGGTGGTTATATAGAAACCTTTGGGCTGGATACCAAAGTGGAAACTACCGGCACGGGCACTGGCATGGCCGAAGTGAAATGCAAACAGATATTTACACTGGCCGATATGATGGCAACCAGCGGTAATGCTCCCGGTACAGTTATCAATCGCATCAATCTCACAGGCATGGGGGCGCCCGAGATATATTTATGGTCGCCACACCAGCATTGGGATAAAAAATATAAACTGGAAAACACTTCAGACGAGTATGCTATTGGTGATGGGGGCAATAGTGAGAACCTGGGTATTATCCCTCTGCTTAAGCGTAAGGTAGATACCATCATCGTATTCGTCAATTCTCAAAAGCCGATATCAAAAAAAGATGACAATATCGAGATAAACGATGCTGTCTGTAAGGTGTTTGGTATGTATCCCGATTACAGTTCATTAGGCATGCACGATATGGCCGTGCATGTGCTGGAGAATAATAATGGCGAATTGGATACATTAAAGAATCAACTGTACCGCAAAAATCTTACTGATGAAGCGCTCATCATTACGCGCAATTATAAGGTGCGGGAGAACAGGAAATTCGGTGTTTTTACCGACGGCTATGATAGCGTGAGGATAACCTGGGTATATAATGATAACCCGGAGCGATTTATACAGATACTGAAGGACAACGGAGATAAAAAACTTGAGAAATGGTTGCTGCGCAGAAAGCATGACCAGAAGCAATGGCCTTTGGCAACACCAAAGTTTCCCCAGTATTCAACTTTTGGTATCTACACAGGCATCAACTACAAGCCCATGCATGCCAACCTGCTGGCGCATTTTGCATCGTGGGTGGTAGTGGAGAACCGGAAGGAATTTGAGGATGCTATTAAATGATCTCAGTGTATGAAACACCATTGGATAAATTATAAGTCTGTTATAGCGACCGTTTGTTTGCTGGCAATACTCGTATATAGTGCATCTGCTGCCGATAAGAATGGCAAATGCACGAAGAAGTATCCTTGCTGCGATACGATTACTATTGCATTGCACCATAGTGAAACTATATTAATAAGCGCAAAGCAATTCTTCTCCTACATGTCTGTAAGTGTAAAAAAAGGAGAGGTGTATAGCTTCAGGGTAGTTGGGCAACACAACTATAAGGATTGGACTGTAGCTACAACAGCCGATGGCTGGGACAATAAAATGCTTAAATGGAAGATCGCGAGAAATGGGAAGCGCCTGAAAACAGCAAGGTGCTATGAACTGAGCGCAATAATTGGCGCTGATACCAATAGTATGTTCGCTATTGGTAAACAGCTTGACAGATACTCAGCTACATCCGATGGCAATTTGCGTTTCTTTATTAACGACCATAAACGCTTTTACTGGAACAATAAAGGGTTTCTGCTGTTAAAGATCACCAGGGTGCAATAAACCTTGGTACGAAATTGTTATTACCCTTTCAGCAAATTGTCTGAAGTATGAAAAAGATCTACATTTTCGCAGCTATCATTGGCGCAATAGCCATGTCTGCAACCTTTTATAGTTGCAAAAAGAATGCCGCAGGCCGTTCCACACTCAATCTTGTGGACGATGGCACGGTGATGAGCCTGGCTGCTACACAGTATGCCGAGTTCATATCGCAAAACCCACCTGTTACCGGTACGCCGGAGGCTGCTCAGGTGCAACGTGTTGGCGCTAAGCTCACTACAGCGGTACAAAACTATCTCTCCGAGATCGGCAAATCAGACCTCATTAGCAATTACCAATGGGAGTATAACCTGGTAAATAACCCCGAGGCCAATGCATGGTGCCTGCCCGGTGGCAAAATCGTCATATACAGCGGCATACTGCCTTTGATGGCCAATGACGATGAAATGGCCGTAGTAATGGCGCACGAGATAGCCCATGCCGTGTTGAAACATGGTAATGAACGCATGAGCGAGCAACTGCTGCTATCGTACGGCGGTGCTGCGCTTTCTACATTGCTCTCATCAAAGCCGCAGGAAACACAACAACTGTTTAACCTCGCATTTGGTATAGGTAGCACATTGGGTACGCTCTCGCACTCACGCAGGCAAGAGAGCGAGGCCGATGAGTCAGGGCTTTACTACATGGGCTTTGCAAAATACAACCCCAACGCTGCTATCAGCTTTTGGGAAAAGATGCAGGCACAAGGTGGCAACTCAGGCCCTGAGTTCCTAAGCACGCACCCCAGCGGCGATACCCGCATAGCCGATATCAAATCGCATATTCCTAAGGCTATGGAGTATTACAACCGCAATTAATAAAGCTGATAGGCTTATAAATACACGTGTGGCATTATGCAGTAACTTTAGGGTTACCACATAATGCCATATTTTATGAACGGACAAACCCCACGCAGAAATTTCCTCACACGCTCGCTGCTATTGCTGGCTAGTTCGGTAACGCTGCCTGCTGTTTCACTATTTGCCAACAAGGGTAAGAAAGAAGAGGCTGAGCCTACGGTGTCTGACATCAAGGAGCTGGGCTTCCAGTGGGAGACCAGAGATCCATTCCTCTTCTGTGTGCATCACGAGGATAACTTTCCCAATGGCAACGCTAGCATGGGCCCTGAGCCCCGCTTCTACAAAGGCCGCCAGATAGGCGATGACTTCATCGTAAAAGATGGTTTCCGTATGTATCATGGCAAAACAGTGCCCGGCTTTCCCGGCCACCCGCACCGTGGTTTCGAAACAGTTACTGTAGTGCGCAAAGGCATCGTAGATCATGCCGACTCGATGGGTGCCGCCGGCCGTTATGGCAATGGCGATGTGCAGTGGATGACTGCCGGTAAAGGTGTGCAACACTCTGAGATGTTTCCCCTCATACACGCCGATAAAGAGAACCCGATGGAGCTCTTCCAGATATGGCTGAACCTGCCGCGCGCAGGCAAGATGGTAGAGCCGCATTTCAAGATGCTCTGGCGGGAGTCTATCCCCAATGTGGTAGAGACTGATGCCAGCGGCCGTAAGACCAATATAGAAGTAATAGCAGGCACTATAGGCAAACACAAAGCCCCCGCGCCACCGCCCGACTCATGGGCCGCTGACCCTAATAACGAAGTAGCCATCTGGAATTTCAAGATGCAGCCCGGCGCTACCATCACATTGCCTAAGGCATCTGCCGGCATCAACCGCACACTTTATTTCTACGAAGGGGCTGAGATTGATATCGACGATACTAAACTCACCAAATACCATTCAGCATCGCTGATAGCTGATAGGGCAGTGAAGATAAAGGCCGGTGCCGATGGCGCCAGCATCCTCATACTGCAAGGCCGCCCCATTGGCGAGCCTGTGATACAATACGGCCCTTTTGTGATGAACACCAAACAAGAGATCAATCAGGCTTTTGAAGATTATCACAGCACCAAATTTGGTGGCTGGCCTTGGCCCAAGTACGACCAGGTGCACGCCCGCGAGCGCCCCCGTTTCGCCAAGTTCGCTGATGGCACTTACGAAGAGAAGAAAGCATAAAAGTAAAAGCCTGCACTACGCAGGCTTTTACTTTTATGCTTTAATGGGTATCAATACATCCCTTCCATAATACCGTATTGGTCTACAGGTTGTAGCCTGCTGTCTTTTATCGCCCACTCGCACATGGCCTGCAGCGTTGGCATCAGCTCCTTGCCCGATTGCGATAGCTCGTACGTAACATGCGGCGGCACTACGGCCTTCGCCTTGCGTATCACCAGCCCGTCAGCCTCCAGTTCCTTCAGGTGCTGTATCAGCATCTTTTCGGTAATGGTGGGTATGCTCTTTTTCAGCTCACTGTAGCGGCGTGTACCCGTCAGCAGGTGGTATATGATCACCGGTTTCCAGTGCCCGCCTATCTTGCTGATGACGTAGGATACCGGGCATTGCAGCACCATTTGCTGCTTATTCTCGTTGCGCGTGGCGCTTTCTTTCACTTTGGTCATAGATACATACTTTAGGGTAAGTACTTGTAGAAAAGTAAGTACAAAGATAGCTTTGCATTTCATTTTAAACAATAGACAAATGAAATACGTAATTACAGGCTCATTAGGCCATATCAGCCGCCCGGTAGTAGCAGCGCTCACCGCACAAGGCCACGAAGTAACAGTCATCACCAGCCAGCAGGATAGGGCTGCCGACATCACCGCCCTAGGCGCACAGGCCGCTGTTGGTTCGGTTACCGATGAGCAGTTCATCGCCGCTACTTTCAAAGATGCTGATGCCGTTTACCTGATGATACCGCCCAACTATGTTGTCGCTGATTTTCCTGCTTATCAAAAAGCCGTGGCCGACAACTATGTAAAAGCCCTCGCCGCCAGCAAGGCGCAGCATGTAGTATTGCTGAGCAGCATTGGTGCCCACATGCGCCAAGGTGCAGGCCCTATCGATGCGCTGGGCTATCTCGAAGAGCAGTTGGAAACACTGCAAGGCAGGCACATTACCATACTGCGCCCTGCCTACTTCCTCTACAACCTGCTGGGCATGGCCAGTATGCTGAAGAATGCAGGCATCGTAGGCAGCAACTTTGGTAGCGATACAGAGAAAGTAGCTATGGTGCACCACTTGGATATTGCTAACAGGGTCATCCACCACCTCACCAATGCTGCACCTGCCAGCCATAGCATAGAGTACATTGTAAGCGACGAGCGCTATACCGCTGATATTGCTAACGTACTGGCCAAAGCCGTTGGCCGCGAAGGCGCACCCTGGATAACCTTTACAGACGAGCAGGCTTACGAAGCCATGACCCAGCAAGGCTTAACGCCATCACTTGCCGGACTGTATGTGGCTATGGGCAAAGCCTTCCGCGAGGGCAGGGCGCAGGAGCATTACTGGCAGCAACGCAAAGAGCTCACCAGCCAGCGCAAGCTCGAAGACTTTGCACAGGAATTCGCCAAGGTATACAACACCATCCCCGAACCTGCTGCACAAGCATAAAACAAAAAAAGCCGCTACACAGCGGCTTTTGTTTTTTATCGTCATTGCGAGCGCAGCGAAGCAACCTCACGAAATAAGTGCTAAATAACTATTGGTAACCCACCACCAGCCGCAACGAAAACACAGCCTCGGGCATACTACGGTATTGCCCGTACTTCCTGTCCCACTCACCCGACTGCAACTCATCGCTCAGGTGCTGCACATAAGCCTGCGCCGTAGCATCATCCACAAAGCCCCATGCCGACTGCGCACGCCTCACCGCGCCCGACAGAAAAGCCTCCGGCCTGCCATAGAACGCTTCCTGGAAACCATCCACGCAGTCCAATGGTATAGGCACCTCCAGCACCTCGCAGTTGCCACCCAGGCTCTCGGTGATATATTCGATGCTAGGGTAGCGCTTTTTCTCTGCAGCTATCACATTGGGGAAATAATGCACATTCCAGAAACTATCCAGCGCAGCAGGGTCAAATGTCATTACCACGACCCTGTCTTTAGCTACGCGGCGCATCTCTTGTAGCCCGGCACGTATATCAGGCCAATGGTGTATAGTCACCATAGCCATGCAGGCATCAAAGCTGTTATCGTCAAACGGCAGGCTATCCGCCTTGCCGATGATAGCTGGTGCAATGCCCTTAGCCATACGTTGCGCACGCATAGCAGCCGAAGGCTCTACCGCCACCACATACTTGCCCGCAGGCTCATAGCTGCCCGCGCCCGCACCGATATTTAAAATTGTATTTGTATTGCCCAGCGCCGCATGCACATGCGCTGCTATCCTTGGATCTGTTTGCCGGTAGCTTGCATAGTCTATACCGGGCTTCTCGTAATCAAAAGCAGGGTTTGTAATGTTCATGCCCGTGTTAGAGCAAAAAAGAAGCCAAATGTGTATCTGCGGGTCGTAGCGATACAATCTCGGTAAGTAAGCGTTGAGTATAGATCCATCTATCCCCCCAGCTCTGCATTCAGCGTGGCGAAGAATGCGTCCATCGCCTTCCTGCTGTCTTCTTTAGATTTTATGTAGCGCACAAATTTCACCCTGCTGTCTTTGCCCACTATCATCAGCACGCAAGTGTTATTGCAGTCGCCCAGTCCCCATGTTTTGGCTACTGTGTTTTCTTCGTCTATCAGTATGAGCGCGCCATCGGGCTTGGTGTGTTTTCGCACGCCGCTGCGTAGGGTAGCCGTTGGTATCCAGGTGTCTTTCGCATTCACCACTGCCACCTGTGGTAGTGTGCTTTTGGGTATGTTCCTGCTTTTCATCGCATCCGATATCGGGTCGTTCACGCTCGATGCGTCCGGGTCAATGTAGTAAAACACGGTTGGCTTGCCACCCGGTTGAAAAGTCTTGTCGTTCTTGTCAGCATCCTTTACCGTTACAGGTTTTACACTGCTTCCCGGCTTTATCTGCGCCTGCGCTGTGTAGCCTATTGCCAGTATCGCTATTGTTGTTATTATTGTTTTCATGATCAGCGAGGATTTGAAATGATTTGTGAGCTTCTTACTTTGCCAATTTACGTTATTGATCCATTCTTACGATCACCAGGGTTAAATTAGCTCCATTTAATTAATTGCGGATATGACAGTAACTAATGTTACCTTTACTATCTACTTCTGATACTGTCTTTACTACCTCCTTCCCCCGACAGCCTAAAGTAAGCCTTGGAACATAATATGTGAAAATCCGAATGCTCGTATCGCGAGCATATAAATGCTGATGCGCAACGAGATCGGCGCTAAAAATAACGTCATGAACTTGTTTGTAAACAATATATCGGAACTGATCAACGAGGAGGATTTAAAAGCGCTGTTTTCGAAGTTTGGTAAAGTGGATAAGGTACAACTCATTACGAGCAAAGACACCGGTAAGTCTGAAATGTTCGCTTTCGTCGAAATGCCGGATGTAAATGAAGCGGATAGTGCTGCAAAGGAATTAGACGGTAAACTGTATTTCGGCAAATACTTAGAGGTTAAAGAAGTAAGGGATAACCCACACAGTAGATAATCACTGCTTTCACAACAAAAAAAACATAAAATGCTAGAAAAGGAAGTAGATTATTATCATAGACATTGGTTGAAGTTCCGCAAATTATACCCGGATAAGTACCTTGTTTTTATTGGCAAAAAAGTAATTGGCGTGTATGATACTCATGTAGATGCTTATAATGCTGCTGTGCAGGATAATGAAGTTGGCACTTTTCTTATCAAGCATATACTACCGCGCTCTTAATAGTTGAAGTTATTTACCCGATGGCATTTTTGTGATCTTTCCTTCAGTGGAGATGGTCTAGCATGCTGCCTTTATAAATGTCATTATCATGTTTTTAAAAGTTTATGCGGTTGCAGCAACAGACAAGTTTAATGCGCATGATTATCCCGAAATAATTAATGAGCTGATAGGCATTAAAACAGAACTAAAGAACCTGCCGTATTATGGTAGTGTAGAGATGGTCATCTCTTTTTTTAAAGATCATAGTATTCAACGTGCTTTAGCTAATGAAAATCCCGAGGTATTCAATTTAGTATCCCGAGGCATGCTGTCTGCACATCATATTGAAACGCTCTTTGCTTCTTGCAGGAGTAACAGCACGTTTCTAAGCGACTATGAAAATTTTATTGCTGAGGCAATTACAAACTGATACCCACTTATGCATACTATTCCAACTTTTATTACTTCGTTATCCATCTTGAGAAATAACCAGGTAGTGCAGCTAAATGTACAAGCTCTTAATGAGGTGTTTTGGGGAATAATGATAGAGCAACATCTGCTATTGCAACCCTTTTCATTGGTATTGCCTGAATTTTCGCCACTGCCTGAAGTTGAGCCTATCCTTGCACCGGAAGATGTAAGTGACGAGATGTCTCCGCTGTTTTAAAGTTGATCGTTCAGCCACCATACTTTTTCGCCTGCCAAGTCGCGCACATTTATAAAGACACGGGATATTTCACCTGGTAGTGCGAATAACAGTTGCGTGGAGTCGCTCATAACCAGCTCCAGCATTCCACTCTTTTCATTTATCGAGCGTATTTGGTAAACCTCGATCTTATTGGTCTGCGTGGCATCAAAATGCTCTTGGGGCGTACCATTATAAGGATATCTGTAAATGATGTCCCCTTTAGTGAGGTTGAGCAAATGTGTGGTAATAAGCTTCATAATATTGTGTGCTTGTTTTTTGGGCAGCCACTGGCTGTATGTTTTGCTGTATGTCATCAGGTATGGCTAAGTACCATGCCTGAAAAGCAAAAGAAATGTTGAATAGTAAGAAGCCTGCAAAGGCTTCTTACTGGTAGTATTAATTATTGACGCGATCAATGTCTTGTTCTGGTGCTGTTGGCTTTTCACCAATTTCAGGTTTTTCCTTCGTGTCTTCTTCCCTGCGGTCTATTCTTGGCGATGGTGCAAAAGCTTGTTCGCTTTCTTTTATGATTTGCGGTTGCCCGTTCTTTTGTTGCTCTTGGTTTGTCATATATATAATGTTTAGACGGTTTGAAAAACAGATTGAGTACACTACAATGCAGTGCTATTGATTAGGAGAGAAGAACGGTTGGCTAATAATGCGTGATTGATTGCACGCTATAACTAAGATGGCACCTTAGTTTGATATTAGGGTGTTCGCGAAATGCGGTCCAAAGAATAACAATACCTGTAAGGTAGGCTTAATAACCCACTATAAGCAAAATAGTTTTACATACTCCTCTGAACATACACATGTCATTCCGCCGTTGTTGGTGTTCTTCACCAACAACCCTCGCGCAAGAAACAATACACATAAAAAACAAAAGCCTATACAACGCAGGCTTTCCTTGCTGTCCTGAGTTTGCAACTCAGGACTTTTAGTAATTTGAGATATGGATAAGAGTATATTAAGCACTATAACCATTACAGTAGTAGGTATTGTTACCTATGCAATACTTGATTACCGTAAAAATTATATACACAAAAAGAAATTAGAGCAACAGAACCTGGAGGAAAAGGATGGGTCGGACAATTTGGAGCTACTGGAAACCCATTACAGGGCAACAAGGAATATTTCGATATTTGTACGGCAACAATTGATAGCATATGCTGAACAACACAATGCTTACGACAAAATACTCTCTACGGGTGATACTATAAAGCGCTGCATCGATTTGTTAGAAAAGATTGAAAATGATGAGCTGTCAGAACAACGCATCAGTGATATATTGGCAGCTTCGTTGAGTTCAGATGAAATAAGGTCATTATCAAAATGGGTGGAAGAACACAACGATGCTTTGATAATACTTCAAATGTCGTTACAGAGAGATGGTGTGGTTACTGAGATCAAAGGTTAACTAGTTAGTTCCCCCGCCGTTGTTTGTGCTCTTCACCAACAACCCTCGCGCCAGAAACAATACACAACAAAACACAAAAGCCTGCACAACGCAGGCTTTCTCAATTACATCAGCAACATCTTACTTCGCTCTCCTGAACAAATACCTTGTGATGAACAAGCCACCTGAGCTGCTACCGTTCGATACCTGCTCTTGCGAGCCCGTAGATATATGCATCAGTTCCCAGCCCTGTGCGCTGTAGTCGTTTATGCGGTCAACAATAGCGCGGTCGTTATTGGCTATGTTACCGAAGTTGATGCCTACCATGCTATAAAAATTCTTCAGTTCTTTTTCTACCAGTTGCCCGCCGTCATCGGTGGTCAGTATACGCGAGCGGCCCATACCACCCGGCACTACCGACTCGATAGTGGAGAACTGCTTGAACTCATACACCACATTATCGGGCTGCGGTGCACTCGTGTTTTTGAAGGAGAGGATAGTGATGGTGATGGCTACTGCGGCTATCGCCAGCGAGAAACGGTTCAATAGTTCTTTCATGTCAGTTGTTATTTGTGTGGTTTTAAGGCTGCAATATAAATGTTTCATCAGCTACAAATTTTCCCACCTGTCACCAGATTTCTGCTGTCTGTCCCTAATGCGTCATTGCGAGGCGGCATGCAATGCCAACGAAGCAATCTCGCGATAACATGGGCTAATGCATAACACTCATTGCATGAGGTTGCTTCGCTTCACTCGCAATGACGGAAAGAGAAGCGCAATCACAAAAAGGATAAGAATGACTAATTTTACCCCACACAATGTCCCTTTTAAAAGCCCGAATCGAAAAGCTACTCGGCACTACGTTGCTCGACTACGAAGCGCTTGAAAAATACTTCGTGCTGGTATCGCTGCGCAAAAAGCAGAACCTGCTGGTGGAGGGTAAGATATGCCCGGCTAATTACTTCGTTACGCAAGGTTGCCTGCGCATGTTCTTTGTAAATGAGAAAGGCGTAGAACAGACCACACAGTTTGCACTCGAGCATTGGTGGCTGGCCGACTACACTTCTTTATTATCGCAAAAGCCATCCGGTTTCCACATACAGGCTATTGAGCCTACAGAAGTACTGGCGCTGCCGTATGCAGTGCAAGAGCAGTTGTTGCAGGCACACCCGTATATGGAGCGTTACTTCAGATTGGTGCATCAGCGTGCCCATGCCGCTATGCAGTTTCGCATCAAAACCCTGTACGGGCAGTCGCGCGAGGAGAACTATCATCTGTTCATCAATGCATACCCCGAGTTTGTGCAGCGTATACCACAATACCTGCTGGCCTCTTATTTGGGCTTCACGCCCGAATACCTGAGCAAACTTCGCGCACGCAGTATTTCTTAAACTAGTTTAAGCAATTGCACCAGACGGTCATGCTAGCTTTGTATCATCAAAAAACAATAAGCTATGCAACAGCGCATCAACATCGAGCAAACATCACCACAGGCATATAAAGCCTTGTATCAATTATCAATGGTCATTTCACACCATAAGCTCACGCCTATACAAAAGCAACTGATAAAAATACGCGCCTCGCAGATCAATGGTTGTGCCTTCTGTATCAACATGCACACACAAGAGGCACTACAAGTAGGGGAGACATCACAACGCATTTTTCTGCTCAACGCCTGTAAGGAGACCGACCTGTTCACCCCTGAGGAGAAGACCCTACTGGCCATGGTAGAAGAGGTAACCCTCATCCACCAGCATGCCGTGTCGGATGCTACCTATGCCCAGGCGAAAGAATACTTCGATGACGAAGCTATCAGCGAGATCCTTATGTCTACAGTGGTCATTAACGCTTGGAACCGTATCGCCATCACCTCTCAACTACCTGTGCAGGTGGCGTAATGTCGATTTCGCCGTCATTATTAAGGTGTCAGGTGTTCCCACCTGACACATTTCCGTCATTGCGAGGAGCGAGTGCAGCGAGCGATGAAGCAACCTCACGAAACACGGCTTAATTATGATGTCAGGTTAGTAGTGGTGTCAGGTGGGAACACCTGACACCACAATTATTGCTTTACGATAGCAGAATGATTAAATTTAATCAAACTTCCGCATCATGTATATCATCGCCAAAGTACTCATAGCGCTTATAGCATTCCTCCATTGCTACATCCTTTGGCTCGAGATGTTCGCATGGAAAACACGCGGGCCCAAAGTATTCAAGAGTTTACCACCGCACCTCTTCAACGATACCAAAGGGCTGGCCGCCAACCAGGGCTTATACAATGGCTTCCTGGCCGCAGGTCTGGTTTGGTCGTTCTTCATCAGCGATGCAGTGTGGAGCAACAATGTTGCACTATTCTTTCTAGGTTGCATAGCTGTAGCCGGTATATACGGTGCCGCCACCGCCCAGCGCAGCATATTCTTCATCCAGACGGTTCCTGCGTCGATAGCCATAGCCTGTATACTGCTACAATAGCGGTAAGTTTTGTAATTAAACAATAATATCGTATATTTGTGTATAGTTGTTGTTTAAATGAGCTTCAAGATATACAATATTAAAGATAACATGTCCCCCTCCTTAGTTAAGGAGGGGATAGGGGTGGTTGTTACTCCACAACGTACAATCCACCACGGGGAGAAGCAGGTATCTGACAAAAAAACACAACAAAACGCAACAATTGTCGTACGAAAAAAGAAATCAGCTAAATTTGACCGTATGAACTACTGGCTGGTAAAATCCGAACCTTTCAAATATAGCTGGGAGCAATTCCAGAAAGATGGTAAGACCTTTTGGGATGGCGTGCGCAATTACGCCGCCCGTAACAACCTCAAGGCTATGGCCAAAGGCGATCAGGTGCTCTTCTACCACAGCAACGAGGGCCTGGCCATCGTTGGTATAGCCGAGGTCGTAAAACCCGCCTACCAGGATCCCACCACCGAAGACCCCAACTGGGTAGTGGTAGACCTCAAACCATTAAAATCACTTCCCAATCCCGTAACCCTCGCCGATATCAAAGCCGAGCCATCACTAGCCGATATGGACCTGGTGCGCCTGTCGCGCCTGTCGGTAGGTACGGTAAAGCCTGCGGAGTATAAAAAGATAATGAAGATGGCGGGGCTATAGCTCCACCTCTTCTGGCTGGCGGCGGGTGGCTTTTACACGTGGTGCTGCTGTTTTAGCCTTGGCACGCTGCGCTTTCCACTCGCGCTGTAGCTCTTTGGTGGTCTTGCGGCTGCCATCATGGCTCCACCCCGGCACGCGGAACAGGTAGCCCAGCTTTTGCTTCAGGGTCAGCGGTTGCTTCAGGTCTTCCCCTATACTCTTCCACTCGTGGAAGATGATATGGACAGGGTGGTGTGGGGTCTCTACGTTGCTGGTAAGGCCATACTTAGGTGGCTCCTCGGGCAGCTCCTCTGCAAACGTGCCGAACATGCGGTCCCAGATAATGAGGGCCATGCCCATGTTCTTATCCAGGTAGGGCACGTTGCTGGCATGGTGCACCCTGTGGTGCGATGGCGTCACGAAGATGTACTCTATCCACCTGGGCAGCTTGCCGATAGCCTGGGTATGCACCAGTATCCCGTATATCTGGGTAATGGCGTACATGAACAGGATATCCAGCGGCTGAAAGCCCAGCAACGCCAGCGGTATAAAGTACAGGTACCTGTAGAATGGCATGAACACCGACGACCTGAAGCCCGTGGTCAGGTTATACTCCTGAGAGGAGTGATGGGTGACATGCACCGCCCAGAACACGCGCACCGAATGGTCCACATAGTGCTCGAACCAGAACATCAGGTCTTCGCACAGGAAGAGCATGACCCAATAAGCCACCGGGTGCCAGTTGATATCTAGCGCGAACTGAGAAGCGAACAGCAGTACAGCCAACGCCACACCACGTAGCAGCAGGTCTATACCTGCATTGGCAATGTTGAGGTACACGTTCATCAGCGTTTCCTTGAAGCTGTAATACTTCCAGCCATGGAAATTGCTGAGCACCAGCTCAAGTGGTATGAGCAGCGCGTAGATAGGGATGGAGAACAGTAGGATGATCTGTTTATGCAGCTCGTCCATTGTTGGTAGTTATTGAGGGTTGAATGAAAAAATGCCCTCTTTGCGGGAAGGCACTTTAAATATTGTTAGATGGTCATGATCTCTTTGTCCTTGTCCTTACAGTGTTGGTCAACCAGCGCTATGTGCTTGTCAGTCACAGCCTGTACGCGTGCTTCGGCGTCTTTGGCTACGTCTTCGCTAAGGCCGTCTTTCTGCTCTTTCTTTATATGTTCTATAGCGTCGCGGCGTATGTTACGGACAGATACCTTGGCCTGTTCGCCTTCTCCGTTCACCCTTTTTACCAATTCCTTACGGCGCTCTTCGGTAAGCGGCGGCAGAAACAGGCGGATCATTGTACCGTCATTCTGCGGGTTCAGGCCAATGTTAGAGGCTATGATAGCCCTTTCTATAGGCTGCATCATGGTCTTTTCCCAAGGCTGTATAGCTATGGTACGGGCATCGGGGGTAGTAATGTTGGCTACCTGCGCCAGTTGGGTTTGCGCTCCATAGTACTCTACGTATACGCCGTCCAGTATTTGCGGGTTTGCTTTGCCTGCCCGTATGCGGCTCAGCTCCGTTTCCAGGTGGCTGATGGCGCGCTTCATTTGCTGTGATGCCTCGTTAATTATACTATCTAAAACCTCGCTCATGATTAAAATATTGATTTTCTGGTCAGCAAAGGTAAAAAATGTTCTTTTAACATGCCTATTTCATCCTCCATCTATATCTTTATTGACACAAATGATAGTTTAACTTAACGGATTTGGATACCCATACAGGGTATGGTAACTTTGTAAAAAATAGCTAATTATCAATGGATACAATGACGCAAAGCCCGGTGAAACTTACTGAAGGAGCCATAAATGAAGTGCACAGGCTAATGAATGAGCCAGATTTTGTGGTAGGACAATTTTTGCGTGTGGGCGTTAAAGGTGGTGGTTGCTCGGGCTTAAGCTATGTTTTGGGTTTCGACCAACTGGAAGAAGATGACGAACAATACAGCATTAACGATATACCCATGGTGATGAAAAAAGCACACGGCATATACCTGTTTGGGATGGAGGTTGACTTTTCTGATGGCCTGAATGCCCGTGGGTTCGTATTCAAAAACCCGAATGCCAGCAGCACGTGTGGCTGTGGTACATCATTCGCGGTATAAACTGATTGATGAAATTACTGAGGTATATATTAGTTCTGGCATTGCTCTATTGGGCAATGGATGCTACTGCGCAAACCAAGCAGGCGCAGCCCGCTAATAATATATATAACAAGCTGGATGCCCAAGGCAAAAGGCATGGTATATGGGTACTGCAACATGGCGGTGGTATGGGCGAAGACCCGTATACCGAGATAGGCACCTACGACCATGGCGTGCGCGCAGGCTCATGGTATAGGCTGGATGAAGGCGGTGAGCTACAAGCGATTGAAACCTACCGGAATGACATAAAAGACGGGGAGGCCAAATATTTTGAAAAAGGCCTGCTGATAGCTACAGGCAATTTCAGAGGGTTGAATCCCAGCCGCGACAGGGATACCTTTATGGTAGAGGATCCGATAACCGGACTGCAATCGCTGAAAAGCGTACCTACCGAAAGGGGTACTGTACGACATGGCACCTGGCGCTTTTATGATGCTGATAATGGCAGGCTTACCCGAGAGGAAGAATACCAGGTAGATGAGGTAGTCTATCACAAAGAGTTTGGTATGACCAAGCAGGATAGCATCTACTACCAGAAGCGGGTAGAAAAGATGCCGCATAGCAAGAAGAAGAATTACTACAAGCCACCTACTGATAAGCAGATCAACTATGGGTATTAGGTGGCACCCAATTTCATTTCAAGACCGATGTTCGATTTTTCAGATAAACTGGTGATGTTCGAGAACCGCTTGCGGAAGATGTATAAGCATTATAGCAAGCTGGCACGCAGGCAAGAAGTTGCCTGCTATCGTTTTTACGACCATGACCTGACGGAATTCCCTTTTGCGATAGACCTGTATAAAGATGTGATACATGCGGCTGAGTACAAACGCCGGCATGGTATGGAAGATGAAGAGCACGAAGCCTGGCTGAATGCATGCAAGGCAGTGATAGCTCAAGTGACTGAGATACCGCAGGATATGGTGTTTATGAAAGAGCGCCAGCGGAAGGCGGGAAGGCTAGGGCAGTACGAGAAGTTTGATGAAGCTAAGGTAGAGCGTATAGTGCCTGAAGCCGGGTTGAGCTTTATATTGAATCTCACGGACTACCTGGATACCGGGTTGTTTCTTGACCACCGTATAACACGTAATATGGTGCGCGAAGAGGCTAAAGATAAGCGTGTGCTCAACCTGTTTTGCTATACCGGTTCATTCAGCGTGTATGCCGCACATGGTGGCGCTAAAAGCGTAACATCAGTAGACCTATCGAAGACATACCTGAACTGGGCTAAGCGTAATATGCAGTACAACAAACTGTATAACGAGGATAAACATGAGTTTGTGCATGATGATGTGATGGAGGTAATTAAAAACCTTCCATCCGATACTTTTGATCTCATCATTTGCGATCCACCTACTTTCTCGAACAGTAAGCGGATGGAGGATACGTTTGATGTGCAGCGCGACCATGTATGGCTGCTGAAACAATTGTTGAAAGCCTGCACCGACGGAGGTAGGATATATTTCAGTAATAACTACCGAAATTTTGTATTGGACAGGGATGCTATACCCACTCCCGATATACAGGATATTACCGCTGCTACCACACCTTTCGACTTTCAGGGTAGGCTGCATAGAAGCTGTTTTTTAATTACCAAATAGTGCAAGGTTCTCCTATATTTGTTTCCTAATCACACAAAAAACCTATATGAAAAAAGTATTGATACTGATGTCGTGCTTGCTAATGGCATTCAGTTTTACCGCAATGGCCGGCAAGAAAGAAGATGAAACTGCATACCTGTTGCAAAACAAAGATGGCTCATGGGCATACGAAGAGATCGTACAGATACCAAACATCACTAAAGAAGAACTCTTTAAAAGAGGTAAGGCCTGGATACTGGAGAACATGAAGACCGGCGATAACAACATCGCTTTTGATGATAAGGAGTTTACCATCAACAATAATGGTACTATGAAGATCGACCCTAAGACTTTTTTCTCATGGGCTATTACTGAAGGTGCATTCAACTTCAAATTTCACGTTTGGCTGAAAGATGGTAAATACCGTTTCAGGATAGATAACGTTGTTGCCTACCTCATAGTAAATGCAAACAACATGCTGTCACCTAAAACTGTATTGTATAGTGAAATGCAGGAAGATGACAACAAAGGCACAAGGTATATGAAAGGCCAGATAAATGATAACTTGGTTCCTTTTGTTGCGGCTTTCAAAAGAGGAATGGCCAGCGCTACTACACAAGCGAAGAACGACTGGTAGTAAGCAATTGATGATATAAAAAGGAAAGGCACGCATTGCGTGCCTTTCCTTTTTTAAAAGAAATTCTTCTTTCGGCTGCGGCTGGTGCCAATGCCCAGTGAGCCTAGCAGGCTGCGTACAATAGTATTGCCTGCAGTGCGCATCATACTTTTGAAGATCGTATTATCGCCAATAGTCTCTATTACACTTTTCTCTTCAGCTTGTTTTTTAGCTTGTTTAGCGGGTGTTTCTTCTTTAGCTGTTTCTAGCTTTTTGGTAATGATCTCATGCGCACTTTCTCTGTTCACTGTTTGGTTGTAATGGCTGGCTATGGCAGACTTTCTTGTAAGCGCATTGATTTCATCGGCAGATAAAATATCCATACGAGATGATGGCGCTACCATCATGGTAGCAACCAGTGGGGTAGGTATGCCCTTCTCATTCAGCAGGCTGATGAGTGCTTCGCCTATGCCTAGTTGCGTAATGAGGTCTTCGGTTTTGTAGTAAGGAGATGTAGGGTAGTTGGCGGCTGTTTGCACAATAGCCTTACGATCGTTGGCGGTGAAAGCGCGTAGTGCGTGTTGTATCTTCAAGCCGAGTTGGCCCAATACCTCAGGTGCTACATCCATAGGGTTTTGCGTGCAGAAGAATATACCCACACCTTTTGAGCGTATCAGCTTGATGACTGTTTCCAGCTGCTCGATCAATACCTTGCTGGCATCGCTGAATATCAGGTGCGCTTCATCTATGAACATCACCAGCTTGGGTTGGTCTATATCACCAGCTTCGGGCAGTGTTGAGTATAGCTCAGATAATAACTGCAGCATAAATGTAGAGAACAGCTTTGGCCTGTCTTGCAGATCGGTAACGCGTACTATGGAAATGATACCACGACCATCATCGCTCACACGCATCAGGTCGTCTACCTCAAAAGATGGTTCGCCAAAGAACATATCACCACCTTGCTGTTGTAGCTCTATCACTTTACGCATAATGGTGCCTACCGATGCGGCTGATATATTGCCATACTCTTTCGCCAGATCCTGCTTGCCTTCATTGGCTGCCCATTGCAGGGTCTTCTGCATATCCTGCAGGTCCAGCAATGGTATCTGGTTATCATCGCAGTATTTGAAGATCATAGACAGGATGCTCTCCTGTGTGCTGTTCAGCCCCAATATCTTTGACAGCAGTACGGGGCCAAATTCAGTAACCGTAGCACGCATGCGTGTGCCCGGCTCATTACTAATAGACAACAGCTCTACAGGATAGCCCTGTGCCTTCCATTGCATGCCCATGCCGGCGGCACGTTGCTGTATCTTCTCATTCTCTGCGCCAGCTGCGGCTATACCGCTCAGGTCGCCTTTTATGTCCAGCATCAGCACAGGCACGCTGGCATTGCTTAATGCTTCTGCAAGCACTTGTAGTGTCTTTGTTTTACCTGTGCCTGTAGCGCCGCTTATCAGGCCGTGGCGGTTCATCATTTTTAGTGGTGCAGATACCGTAGCCTCCGGCACCAGCTTTCCATCAAGCATCGCTTTGCCTAGTATCAGTGTATCGCCTTTGAAGCTGTAGCCTGCTTGTATATCGGAGAGAAATTGCTCAGTATTCGCCATAAAAAAAGCCCCTTTAGATAAGGGGCAATTTAAAGGTTTTTGCTCGTAGGTTTTATAAAAAATAGGCCTGTTTCTCTATTAGTTGCGCGGCCAGATTGCGGCGTAGCTCTTTAGTGTTTACAGGTGCTGTTTTTGTGAAGCGTTTCAGCCCTATCAGCATCATGCGCTGCTCATCGCCACTAGCAAAACCGTTGATGGCATTCTTGCCTGAGTGGTTGATGCGATCAGCCGCATCGCTTATGTTTACACGTACTATATCAAGTGCTAGTGCCGCGTGTTCATGTTGCTTCTCCTGCATTTTTATCGCGCGCAGCAAACCCGATTCGGCCTGGAATGTTTCAATGACCATATCGGCCAGGTACATCAGTATCTCCTGTTCGTGCTCTATCTTCATCATCAGCGTTTGCACGGCAGCGCCGGCGCACATCAATATAGCTTTCTTGAAATTGGCTATGGCTTTCAGCTCTGCTGCAAATGGTGCATCATCTTCGCCAAAGTCGGGTATCTCCATCAGCTCTTTCTGTATGGCAATAGCAGGTGTCATCAGGTTGATGCGGCCTTTCATGGCACGCTTCAGGTACATATCCAGCGTTAGCAAACGGTTGATCTCGTTGGTGCCTTCGAATATGCGGTTGATGCGGCTATCGCGGTAGGCCCGCGATATATTGTATTCATCAGAGAATCCGTTGCCCCCATGTATCTGCACACCTTCATCCACTACATAGTCTAGTGTTTCAGAGCCCATCACTTTTAGTATAGCACATTCAATGGCATATTCTTCTGCTGCTTTCAGCAGTGGTTCGTCATCAGGCTTGCCCGACTCGTCTATGTCGTGTTCTTTGTCAGATATCCATTTGGCTGTGCGGTAGAGCGATGCCTCGGTAGTGAATATACGTATTGCCATCTCAGCCAGCTTGTGCTGTATGGCACCAAATTGCGCTATGGGTGTATTGAACTGCTCGCGGGTAATTGCATATTGTACCGTAGTATCGAATGCGCGTTTAGCACCGCCAAGCGCAGCTGCACAGAGTTTAAGGCGGCCTATATTCAATATGTTGAAAGCTATCACATGGCCACGTCCCAACTCTCCCAGCAAGTTGCCTGCAGGTATAGTGCAGTTCTCAAAGAATAACTGTCGGGTGCTGGAGCCTTTAATACCCATCTTATGTTCTTCTTCGCCAAAGGTTAAACCGGGGGTATCACGATCAACAATAAAGGCGCTGAACTTATCGCCATCGGCTTTGGCAAATACGGTGAACACATCGGCAAAGCCTGCGTTGGTTATCCATATCTTCTGGCCATTCAGCACGTAGTTTTTGCCATCGGCAGATAGTGTGGCTGTGGTACGTGCGCCCAGTGCATCGGAGCCGGAGTTGGGCTCTGTGAGGGCATAAGCGCCTTTCATTTCGCCACTGGCCAGCTTGGGTATGTATTTTTGCTTTTGCTCTTCGGTGCCGAAGTATAGTATGGGTAGGGTGCCAATGCCCGTATGCGCAGCCATAGCTACTGCAAATGAGTGCCCACCGCCTAGTACTTCGTTGATGAGTGTAGCGGTTACAAAGTCTTCACCAAGGCCACCGTAGACTTCGGGGAGTGCAGCGCCTAAAAGACCTAGCTCACCAGACTTATCCAGGAGGGTAGGCATAAGGCCTTCTTTTTGCTGGTCAATTTCTATTATATGTGGCAGCACTTCCTTATCCAGAAACTCTTTGCAGGTCTGGGCTATCATATGCTGCTCTTCGTTAAAATCTTCGGGTGTGAAAGTGTTGGCGGGATCGGAAGGTTGGATCAGAAAACCGCCGCCCTGTGGGGCTGCTACCTTGTTCGCTTCCATAGGTCTGGAATGTTTTTGGTGTATATAAAGCTAAAGAAAAATCATGCTCATTAAGTGTTAAATATCTGATACCCTCATTTTGAATGTTTATTTTTGAAACACCATGGGAATGTCATGTTTCATAAACAGCGGTGCGCATAAGCTGCATTGCCTGCGCACAGGTAATGGTAAGAAGCTGCTATTGGCACTACATGGTTATGGCAACGACGCATCGCTATATGACTGCCTGGAAGCGCGGCTAGGCGAAGAATATACTATAGTATCGCTGGATATGCCATATCATGGCGGCAGTAAGTGGCCCGACCGTAAGGTGTGGACGATAGAGGAACTGAAAGATCTGGTGAAGTTATTGTTGCAAGAGTATGGAATAGACAAGCTATCGTTGATAGGCTACAGTATGGGTGGGCGTGTGTGCCTGAAGATAGCAGAGCTGATGCCAGAATATGTAGAACGTGTAGTGCTGCTGGCATCTGATGGGCTAACGTTTAATTCATTCTATTATTTCGTTACCCACACAACGCTAGGCAGGGGGGTATTCGATTCGTTTTTAAAATCGCCACAGAAGTATATGTCGGTAGTGAATTTTGCGCGTAGGAGAAGCTGGCTGGATGAATCGCGCTATAAGTTTGCATCCCGCTACCTGAATACCGAAGAGTCGAGGAAGTTTTTGAATAATGTATGGCCTGCCATGCGCCATATATTGCCGGATTATGAAAAGCTGAGTGAAGTAGTAGCGCATCATTGTATTCCCATATTCATATTTATGGGCAAGCACGACAGGGTGATACCTCCTAAGCTGGCCCATAAGTTTAATAAGAAGGTAAGTACGGCAAAAGTGCATGTTCTGGATAAAGGCCACCGCCTGCTGGATGATGATACGCTGCCGCAGATATGTAATTGTTTATTGACCTGATGATGCCCATTGTTACGCTTGTTTGTTTCTTTTTATTGTCGTGCTACACCGCGCTGATATTGTTGTACCGCATGGGTTGGGAACGCCAGCAGGGTTTTAAGCTGCCTGCTGGTTATAAGCCACGTACTTTGGTAAGCATTATAATACCCGCCCGCAATGAAGAAAGGAATATCACTGCTTGCCTGCAATCCATATTGGCACAGACTTATCCTGCAGGTATGTTTGAGGTTATTGTAATTGATGACCATTCAACAGATGGTACAGTGGCTGCTGTTAAGGCGTTTAAGCAGAATAATGTAAAGCTGCTGCACCTTGCCGATTATGTGCAGGAAGGCGATGAAACCAACTCATATAAAAAGAAGGCGCTTACAGCAGGAATTAGCCAGAGTAAGGGTGAGCTGATAATAACTACTGATGCTGATTGTATAGCCGGCAACCAGTGGCTGATGGAAATGGTAGCTAAGTATGAATCGCAGAAACCTGTGATGATAATAGCACCTGTAGACTTTACAAATAATGGCAGCCTGGTTGAGTTATTCCAATCGCTGGATTTTATGAGTATGCAAGGCATAACCGTAGCCACACATCAGCTGGGGCTGGGCAATATGTGCAATGGTGCCAATTTCGCTTTTCAGAAGAAAGCGTTTGAAGCTGTAAAAGGTTATGAAGGTGTCGATCATCTGGCATCGGGCGATGACTACCTGCTGATGATTAAACTGCAAAAAGCTTTTCCGAATAATAAGGTATACCTCAAATCACCTACAGCCATTATGCACACTGCGCCGCAGCCTGATGCAGGTAGCTTTTTGCAGCAGCGCATACGATGGGCATCAAAATCGGGTAAGTACGACGATAAGAAGATGACAGCTACACTGATACTGGTCTATCTGTTCAATCTGTCTTTTCTGGTACTAGCGTTGATGGGCTTTAATAATGGGGCTTATTTGATGCTTTCCGGGGCTATGCTGTTGGTGAAGATAGTAGCAGAGCTGATATACCTTTATCCTGTTGCTAAGTTCTTTGGCAAAACAAAGGAGTTGCTATTCTTCCCTGTATTGCAACCTTTGCATATAGCCTACATCATTATAGCAGGCCTGCTTGGTTTCGCAGGCAAGTATAGCTGGAAGGGTAGGGATGTAAAGTAGCCTATGCTAACAGCAAGAATACCGCAGGAGCTTTATCAAATTGCGGTTTGTTCTTTTGCCAGCCTGCAACTGTATTTGTATATATATACTCGTTTGCTGCACTTATATTTTGCGCTACACATATACGCGTATCGGCGTGGCAATGTTTCAGCAGGTCATCCAGCATGGCATTATTGCGGTATGGGGTTTCTATAAATAGCTGAGTCTGGTTCTCTTTTTTAGATAAGGTTTCCAGTTGCTTGATGCGTTGCGCACGTGCGGGGTCTTTTACCGGCAGGTAGCCATTAAAGGCAAAGCTCTGCCCGTTTAGGCCCGATGCCATCAGTGCTAATATCATAGAGTTAGGGCCGGTAAGCGGCACTACTTTGCAGCCGATGCGGTGTGCTATTGCTACTATATCGGCGCCGGGGTCGGCTACGCCGGGGCATCCGGCCTCGCTCATCAGGCCTACTTCTTTACCTTCCTTTAGCCATTGCGCCAGCAGTTTTGTATCTGCTCCTTCGTGTTTGTCTATTTCTATAAACTCAATAGGCTCTATTGCCAGTGTTGGATGCAACAGCTTTAAAAAGCGGCGTGCCGTGCGCACATTTTCGGCTACATAATATTTGAGGTGCAGCGTGTGTGTGCTCACCTGCGCTGGCAATGTGTGCAGAGCGCCTTCGGCTATGGGTATCGGTATAAGATATAATGTTCCTTGCTGGCTCATCTGCGCTAAAGTACTGTATAAAAATAAAAAGAGCCGGTTATGAAGACCGGCTCTTTTTATTATGTCTGTAGAAACTTTATTAAAACTTAGGACACGTAACGTTGGTGCGTGGCTCGAACTGGCGCTTGTTGATGCAGCCGTTGAAGATCAAAGATATCTCGTAGCCACCGTTACCGTTAGTAGCAGGAGAGAAGTTTGACAGGTTAACATCGTAGCTAAGGCCGAGTTTCATTTTAGACCACTCGAAACCGATGTATGGAGAAACTGCATCGCCGTAGCGGTACCAGCCACCCAGGTACAGCAGCGTGTTTTGTACGAACTCTTCATCGTGGCCCGGGTTAAGAACGAAACCTACGGCAGCACCGGCTACTATCTCACTAGCTTTAGCCTGTGCCTGATAAAGACCGCTCGCATACAGTACGATGTTCTCGTTCATATCGAAAGAGCCACCCAGATAACCTGTAAAGCGCCTTGATATCTTGTGGTTGCCATTCAGGAATGTTTCAACCGGCTGAGTCAGGTGATATACCGAAGCACCCATGTATGCAGTAGCATGCTCGCTAACACGGCCAGAGTACATTATACCCAGGTTGAAGTCAGGGTAGGTCATATCCGCATTGCCGAATGTTTCTTGGGTTGGTATTTCGTACGGAGTGCCGCCTGTTGCATAGTCGAACTGATCTTCGAATTTCAGCTTAGTGAAATCAATGTTTTTCTGAACCAGCGCACCTTGCAGGCCAAAAGACAGCGTATGTTGTTTTTCTATACCAAAAGCTTTGTGATAAGCAGCAGAAAGACCTACTGTGATATTCTGCAAGCCACCCAGGCCAGAGCGGTCGAAAAGACCGATAACGCCTATACCTACAGCGTCGCCATTGTTAAGCCTGTCCTTCATTGTAGCCATGTCGTAAGATATGGTACCTGTGATATATGGATTAGGCGATACGCTGCCCCACTGTGTGCGGTAGTTTGCCGCCAGGCGCAGGTCGCATTGTGTAAGGCCGGTCAGAGCAGGGTTTAGCGTGAGGGGTGATGCAAAATATTGAGTATAGTGCGGATCTTGTGCCGAGGCTGAACTAGCTAATACCATAGCTGCACCAACTCCTAATAAATATTTCTTCATCTGGTAACGTTATTTATAAATGTTTAACAAAGTTTTCTGCAACCAAAATAAGCTAAATTCTCCTACTATGCAAGACAGGCTTTAAATATATTTTCGTTGGGTTTCAATGGTTTTACCTCAACAGGGGCTAATTGCCCCTATTGCCAATGACAATGCAACATAGCAGTTTTTATCGTGAAATTAATGATATGTAAATTTTGTTTTATTTGTAGCCCGCAGTTAAAGTGGCGTTAAACTGAATTAGTACTATTTACATACTTAGTGCTAGCATCTATTTTTGTACCTTTGCACACCTTACAAAATTCTGGTTTAGATTTTTTATGGATATATCACAGTCCATTGACCGTAGCAAGCTGCCCCAGCACATAGCCATCATTATGGATGGTAATGGCCGTTGGGCGAAAGAGCGAGGTGAAGACCGCCTCTACGGCCACCACGAGGGTGTAATGAGTGTGCGCGATATAGTGAACGCCTGTGGAGAACTGGGTATCGGGTATCTGACCCTCTACGCTTTCTCGACAGAGAACTGGAACAGGCCTAAAGAAGAGGTGGATGCGCTGATGGAGCTACTGGTAAATACTATACGTAAGGAAGCGGAAGAACTGAAGAAGAAAAACGTGAAGCTGCATGTGATAGGCGACTTCGCCAGCCTGCCTGCCGTGTGCCAGAAGGAGATGCAGGAAGGTATAGATATGACAGCCGATAATACCGGCCTGAACCTGATACTGGCATTGAGCTATAGCTCGCGCTGGGAGATAGTGGACGCTGCAAAACAGATAGCAGCAAAAGTGGCTGCCGGAACGCTGAAGCCGGAAGATATTACCGAAGAGGTATATAATCAGCACCTGAATACTAAAGCATTTCCTGATCCGGAATTGATGATACGCACAAGTGGGGAGCAGAGGATCAGTAATTTCCTGTTATACCAACTGGCCTATGCCGAGCTGTATTTTACACCGGTACACTGGCCAGCTTTTCGCAAACAAAACTTGTTGGAAGCATTGCTGGATTACCAGCAGCGCGAGCGCCGCTTTGGCAAAACGAGTGAACAAATCCAAACGAACAACCCCCAGCATGTATAAGAGCTTTTTGCGTTCTTGTTTTTTATTGGCCATCACCATATCGTGCAGCAATGCCCGGGCACAGATAACTATGCCGGGCGATAGCACCCGCAGCACCGGCCTTGGTGGCATGATGCAATCCGCATCGACGCCCATGCTTAATGAGCCTGAGCGCCCCAGGGAATATGAGATAGGGGGTATTACCGTATCCGGCATACGCTATCTGGAAGAAGACCTGATGATGGCGGTTACAGGCCTTACCGTAGGCGAAAAGGTGAAACTGCCTAATGATGAAAAAATCGCTAAGGCCATACGCAACCTGTGGAGGCAAGACCTGTTTTCTGATGTAACGGTGACTGTGTCGAGGATAGTGGGTGATAAAATATTTCTGAACATAGAAGTAGAAGAGCGCCCTCGCCTGAGCCGTTACAACTTCAAGAACATTAAGAAAAGCGAAGCCAACGAACTGAAGGATAAAGTGAACCTTGTGAAGGCAAGGGTGGTGACCGATGCAACGAAAAAAGAAGCGGTAGTACGCATCAAAAAATACTACTCAGATAAGGGCTTTGGTGATGTGCAGATAGACGTGTTGGAGCGTATAGATACCGTTGGTGTAAACTCGGTAATACTCACTTTTGATATAGATAAAGGACATAAGACCAAGATCAACCAGGTAAATATTTCGGGCAACGAGATTGCCAGTGACCTGCGCCTGAAACGCACGTTGAAATCAACAAAAGAGATGGCCCGTATCTCATTATACCCTGCCGACAGGCAAAGTATATATGACCAGGACGAGCGTTCGTTTGGCAAATACGCAGGCAACTTCGGCTTCTTGTCGTTATCTAAAACATTGAGTGCGCTCGATCCTTATTTCAGGTACAATTTCTTCTCTTCAGCCAAGTTCAATGCCAATAAGGTTGAAGATGATAAGCAATCTCTGTTGGCGTTTTACAATGCCCAGGGTTATCGCGATGCCATTGTTGAGAAGGATACTGTTTATAAGATAAAGAACGGCAACATCAACATTGATATAAAGGTAAAAGAGGGCAATAAATATTACTTCGGCGATATTGAGTGGAAGGGTAATACCAAATATTCAAGCGAGTACCTGTCTGCTTTATTGGGTATTAAGAAAGGCGATGTGTATAACCAAGAGCTGCTGGAAAGCAGGCTGGGCCGTGCTGCCAGCCCCGAAGGTAGCCAGGATGTGAGTAGTTTATACATGGACGATGGTTACCTGTTCTTTAATATCGATCCTGTTGAAACTTCGATAGTAGGCGACACCATCAATTACGAAATGCGTATTGCCGAAGGCCCGCAGGCTACAATTAAAAATATAACTATAGTAGGCAACGACCGTACTAACGAGCATGTTGTGCGCCGTGAGTTGTTTACACTGCCCGGTAATAAATTCAGCCGTGCCGATCTGATACGCTCACAGCGCCAGATAGCCAACCTCGGCTTCTTCGATCAGGAGAAAATAGGCATACAGCCTAAGCCAAACCAGGATGATGGTACTGTGGATATAGAATATAGCGTAGTAGAGAAATCGAGCGATCAGCTACAGCTTTCTGCCGGTTTTGGCGGTGGTGTACGGTTTTATGGTAACGTAGGTATCACGTTCACTAACTTCTCTATTAAAAATATATTACGCCCTAAGATGTGGGATCCATTGCCTGTGGGTGATGGCCAAAGGTTGTCATTGAGCTACCAGTCGAACGGTGCCTATTACAACGCCCTCAACTTCTCATTTACAGAGCCTTGGCTGGGTGGTAAGAAACCTAACGCACTTACTACAAGTCTTGTGTACAGTAAGTTCTCGGGCGTTACTAACCCATTACCTGCTGATTCATCATACATCCGCCTGATAGGTGGTGGCTTATCGCTGAGTAAAAGGCTGAAATGGCCCGATGATAACTTCGTATTCACTTACGGTATCAACTACCAGAACTATAAGCTGAAAGATTATGCGCTGCTGCCCGACTTTGATACCGGTAGGAGTAATAACCTGTTCTTCAAACTAGTGCTGGCGCGCTACACAGTAGATCAGCCTCTGTACCCACGTAGCGGTTCTAACATCAGCTTCACGTTCCAGTTCACTCCACCTTATAGCGCCATCACAGGTAAAGATTTTACCAACGAAACGGCACAGGAAAAGTATAAGCTGATCGAATATCACAAATACCGTTTCACTGCCGACTGGTACCAGAAAGTATCCGGCAATCTGGTAATGAAGCTTTCTACCAAATACGGCTTCATGGGTTACTACAACCCGCAGCTGGGCTTCTCGCCGTTTGAGCGTTTCCAACTTGGTGGTGATGGTCTATCGGGGCAAAACTTCTTCATCGGGCGCGATATCATAGCCCACCGTGGTTATAAGGATGTGTATGCGCAGAACGCTACTATATTTAATAAGTATACGCTGGAGATGAGGTATCCGTTCTCGCTGAGCCCTACCTCTACTATATATGGTCTGGCATTTGTGGAGGCAGCTAATGCCTGGGGCAATTTCCAGCAATACAATCCGTTTAAGCTGAACCGCTCTGCCGGTTTGGGTGTAAGGGTGTTCCTGCCTATGTTTGGTCTGCTGGGTCTCGACTATGGTGTGGGTTTCGACAAGTTTGACCGTGCTAATGGTGTTACCAAATTCGGCAAGCTGGCAGCATTTACCTTTATGTTAGGATTTGAACCGGATTGATGTTAGTATATTAGTGGCATAAACTCATTTGCATTTATATGAAAAAATCATTCTTAGCCTTTTTATTCGTCGTTGCGCTGGCAACTACTGCCAATGCGCAGCGCTACTGCATCATCGACTCTAAGTATATACTGGAGAAAATGACCGAGTATAAAGACGCACAAACCAAACTTGACCAGACATCGAAAACCTGGCAAACAGAGATAGATAATAAGATACAAGAGGTAGAGCGCATGTATAAAAGCTATCAGGCCGAGCGTGCCATGCTATCGGACGATATGCGCAAAAAGCGTGAAGATGAAATAATGGCGAAAGAGAAAGCCGCTAAAGATCTTCAGAAACAACGCTTTGGTTTTGAGGGCGATCTGTTCAAAGAGCGCCAAAGGTTGGTGAAGCCAATACAAGACAAAGTGTACAACTCGGTACAAAAAATGGCTACCTCAAAGTCTTACGATCTGGTGCTGGATAAATCGGGTGGTATCACCATGTTCTATGCCGATCCTAAGCTGGACCGCAGCGACGATGTGTTAAAATTACTTGGAATTAACAAGTAATGGCATTTACTTTGCACCCTATAAAATTTAGAAAATCACATAAAAATAAAATGAAAAAATTCTTATTGTTCCTTGCCTGCGGACTGTTGATAGGCAATGTAGTATTTGCACAGGCAAAGATCGGCTATATAGATTCTCGTGAACTGCTGAAAGCTATGCCTGAAATCACTAAGGCTAATACTGATGTTGAAACTTACGCTAAGACTTTCCAGGATCAGCTGCAATCAATGGGCAAAGAGTATGAAACTAAAGTACAGAAGTTTCAGGCTGAAGAGAAAACAATGACTGATGCAGTAAAGGAAGTTAGGGTAAAAGAAATTCAGGATCTGCAAGCCCGTATCGAAAGCTTTAACCAAAGCGCTACCGAGAAAGTAGACAAAAAGAAACAAGAGCTGTATGCGCCGATATTGGAAAAAGCTGACAAGGCTATAAAAGATGTAGCTAAAGAGAAAGCGTATGACTATATATTTGATGCAAGTTCTGGTGGCCTGTTGCATGCCAACGAGAAAGAAAACATACTGGCGGCTGTAAAAGCTAAGCTGGGTATAAAATAATCTGAGATAGATATTAGTAGAAAGGGCATCAATTTGATGCCCTTTCTTATTTAGTGTTCCGTCTGTTTGCCAAATAGTTGTTCACCTGCCTTCACGGCAATGGGTAGCCTGTTCTCTGGTGGTGGCACAGGGCAGTTGTAGCCACCTGCATAGGCGCAGTATGGGTTGTAGCATTTGTTGAAGTCGATAACTATCTTATTATCTTTTATGTCGGTTAGAGACAAGTCAAGATAGCGGCCGCCACCGTAGGTCTTCACATTGCTGGTTTCATCGGTAAAGGGCAGGAAGAGGTGGTCTTTATACTTCTCATCTTTCATCATAGCTATGCTCTGAAATATTCTTAGTTCCAGTTTTTTGCCAGATAATGTAAAATGCAAAATACCATATTGTCTGTATTTTTTAGTGATGCCGCTGTGTGTAGGCATATCAAATGATGGGCTGTCTGGGGTAATGGTAACATGAGCCATTACACGGTATTTTGCATTGGGTGCATAGAAGCGCAGGTAGCCCGTATCAGCAGTTTTCAGCGGGCTGCGCTGTTCCGTTATGAATTCTTCTTTATAATGCCGGCGATGTATAGCAATACTATCGCCATAAGTCTTTTGTCCAAAGCTTAGTAGAGGCAATGTGCATGCTATTATTGCAAGGAGTTGTTTCATGATATGCAAAATGAAAGCCCACTTTTCAGTGGGCTTATATGTTTTAATCGTTTGTTCTTTCGGGCCTCATTTGAGGGAAGAGCAGCACATCTTGTATAGATACCTGGCCTGTAAGCAGCATAGCCAGTCGCTCAATACCAAAACCGATACCTGCGGTTGGCGGCATACCATACTCCAATGCGCGTAGGAAGTCGTAATCGATGAACATCGCTTCGTCATCGCCACGCTCCATCAGCTTCACCTGGTCTTCAAAACGCTCGCGCTGGTCTATCGGGTCGTTTAGCTCGCTATAAGCATTAGCTATTTCTTTTCCGTTTATGATCAGTTCGAAACGCTCTACCAGGCCCGGCTTGCTGCGGTGCTTTTTGGTAAGCGGGCTCATCTCTATTGGGTAGTCGATGATGAAGGTTGGCTGTATATAATGCTTCTCGCATTTGCCGCCAAATATCTCATCTATCAGCTTACCCTTACCCATCGATGGGGTGGTTTCAATATTTAGTTGCTTACATACACCACGCAGCCCATCTTCATCCATATTGCTGATGTCGATGCCTGTATGTTCTTTAATAGCATCGTATATACTGATGCGCTTGTATGGTGCTTTAAAGTCAACCTCTACGCCATTGATGGTAGTCTTGGTAGTATCGTTGGTAGCTATAGCCGTTTGCTCCAGCATTTGCTCTGTTGTTTCCATCATCCACAGGTAGTCTTTATACGCTACATAAAACTCCAGTATGGTAAACTCCGGGTTGTGTGTACGGTCCATACCCTCGTTGCGGAAGTTGCGGCTGAACTCATATACCCAGTCAAAACCACCTACTATAAGGCGTTTCAGGTACAGTTCGTTGGCAATACGCATATACAGAGGTATATCCAGCGCATTGTGGTGTGTTGCGAACGGGCGTGCCGTAGCGCCACCCGGTATGCTTTGCAGCACAGGCGTATCTACTTCAAGCGCACCACGCTGGTTCAGGAACTCGCGGATGGAATTTTTCATCTTCGTGATCTTCACGAACGTATCACGCACACCGGGGTTTACTATCAAATCAGCATAGCGCTGGCGGTATTTAAATTCGAGGTCAGTAACAGCATCATACACCTCACCATCCTTCTCTTTCACGATAGGCAGCGGGCGCAGTGCTTTAGTAAGCAGCGTAAAGCTTTCTACGTGTATAGAGGTCTCACCTGTTTTGGTGGTGAACACATATCCTTTTATGCCTATTACATCACCTATGTCCAGCAGTTTTTTCCAAACTGTGTTGTAGAGGGTCTTGTCCTCATCAGTGCATATATCATCACGCTTCACATATATCTGCACACGGCCTGTGCCGTCTTGTATCACAGCAAAGTTGGCTTTGCCCATATCGCGCACGCTCATGATACGGCCTGCTATAGATACCGACTTGAACTCCTCCTTCTTATCTTCCGTATACTCTTCCTTTATCTGTTTGGCAGTGTGTGTTATCTCAAACAATGGGGCGGGATACGGGTCGATGCCCAGTGATGCCAGTTCTTTCAGTTTCTCGCGGCGTACTACTTCCTGTTCGCTTAATGTAGCTTGCATTTTGCTGTATGATGAATATTTAAGAATGAAACTGCCCGCAGGCGGACAGCTAAAATGTGTGCAAAAATACTAAGTATGCAGGCAAATGCCTAAAAACATAGCCTGTGTTTTAATTTATCTGCAAGCGGTATAGGGCACCGTTGTCACCACACAATATAAGGTTGCCATCTGGCGCAGTGGCTATGCTGCGCAGGGCATCTCCAGTCACTTTTTCATAGGCTTCCCAGTCGCCGCCGCCATTAGTAGTGCGTATCACCAGCCCTTCTTCGCCTACAGCCCAGCCATTGTTGCTGTCTTTAAAGTATATATCCAGCAGGCGGTACCGTTTATTGGCCAGGCTATTGCCATTCCGTTGTTTATCCCACGACTGGCCGCCATTGGTGGTGCGGTATATGCTGCCATTGTAGCCACACACCCAAAGTTCATTGGCGTTATTGGCATGTATTGCGGTAAAGTTATCATTCTTCACATCCAGTATGTGCCAGGTTGCAGCGCCATCGTCGGTTTTTAGCACCACACCAAAGCCGGCTATATAGCCTGTTTTGTTGTTCAGCATCTCTATGTCGTTCAGCTCATAGCCCAGCGAGTCATCGCGATATGCCTGGTACTGGTCGTTCAGGTAGGTAAGCCTGCCATTATGATAACTGACACCTCCAATGGCTATGCAGGTAGCAGGCTCTATAAAAGCAAGGTCTTTATACGGCTCCCATTGGGCTAGTTTTATGTATTGCCAGTTATCGCCGTTATCTGTGCTGGTCAATATCTTGCCTTCGTAGCCTATGGCGAATATGCCCAACTGATCGTATTTGGCGTTGATACCATATATCGCCTTACCCGACTCCGGAAAATTGCGCACATTCCAGCTATTGCCACCATCTTTTGATATAAGCATGGTGCTGGTAGCAAAGCGCTGGCCCCCACCTATATAGCCTATCCCATCTATAAACTTCACTACATTCAGCCTGTCGGTAGTATAGCTTTCCAGCTTCTGTAACTGCGAGCCGGGTAGTTTATCCTTTTTGCACGATGCTATAGGTAACAGGGCTATCAGGTATATGAATATGTTTCTGGTATGGAATGGCATTGCCACGGAGTTTGTCAGCAAAATAAAACAAGATTTGCCCTGTACCAAGCGTGGGTGCAAATCATAACCGATTTGTATCTTTCGGGCATGACTGTAGAAAATGCACCCCGTAAGCCGGGTTTATTCAAACGTGTAGCGAAGGTTTTTTTGTACCTGCTGGGTATATCTATGCTATATGTGCTGGTGTGCAGGTTTGTGATGCCCCCCGTTACCATCACCCAACTTATGGCGGTAGTGCAGGGTTATGGTTTGAAGCGGGATTATGTGGGCTGGGACGAAATATCGCCCAATGTGAAACTGGCGGCGATAGCCAGCGAAGACCAGCTTTTTCCCGATCATGGTGGGTTCGACTGGAAGTCGATAGAAAAGAGTATGGAAGAAAAGCCCAAGCGTAAAAAGAAGAGGGCCAGGGGGGCAGGGTCCAGTACCATCAGCCAGCAGGTGGCCAAAAATGTGTTTTTGTGGCAAGGTAGTGGTATATGGAAATATGTGAGGAAGGCACCTGAGGCATTCTACACAAAATGTATAGAGCTGGTATGGGGCAAAAAACGCATACTGCATGTATACCTGAATGTGATAGAAATGGGGCCGGGGGTATTTGGTATAGAGGCTGCCGCGCAGAAATATTTTGGAAAGTCAGCGGCTAACCTGAGCAGGGCAGAGGCAGCGATGATCATTGCCAGTCTGCCTAACCCCAAGAGGTTCACTGTGAAGCCCACAAGCCGGTGGGTAGCGCGACGGGCACCCGCCATAGTGCGGCAGATGAACAACCTGGATGGTGACCCGGATGTGATGGAGCTGATAAGATAATAGCATTTGAAACAAGAACATATAAAACTGAAAAACATGAAAAAACTCACACATGGCCTGCTGGCATTTACAATCATGTTCGCAATGGCCTCTTGCGGAGATAACCCGGAAGTGACTAACGCAAGCAGCACACCGGTAGACTCAACCAACCTGACCGGTGCAGCACCGGTAGAGTATGGCGCTGATAACCCTGCTGTACCTGATTCGCCCAAAACGCAGGGTGCTCATGAAGAAGGTATTAGGGCCAACAATGCATCTTCTGAAGACAGTATGAAAGGAAGGCACTAATAATACTACCAATAGAAATATTGCCGGGAGATATGAAAATGCCTCCCGGCTTTGTATTTTTTACTGCTAGCTTTGCGCCATGCACGGACGAAACAGAGAAGATATATACCCCGGCTTGCGTGTGGCTATTATACTGAAGAAGGATCAACGAACCGGGAAACAAACAATAGGTATAGTGAAAGACCTGCTCACCAGTGCACCTTACCACTCGCGTGGTATAAAAGTAAGGCTTGAAGATGGGCAGATAGGCCGGGTGGCCGAAATACTGGAAGATGAAGAATAAACTATGGTAAAATACGTAGTCTGCATATTGCTGTTGCTGTTAGCTGCTCTTAATATCAGGGCGGCGCAGGATACCTTAACGGTATACTTCGATACCGATAAGGTAGAGATGCGCAAGCAATCGCAGGCTATGCTGGATTCCCTGTTTTATAACGATGCTATAGAGGTCAATAAAACCATCACCATCATCGGGTATGCCGATTATGTAGGCAGTACTGAATATAACGCTAGCCTCTCGCACAACAGGGCGCAGTATGTATATGACTATCTGCTGGGTATGGGCGTGGTAAAAAATAACATAAAGCAGTATGCTGGCAAAGGAGAAGTGGGCAGAGATATTGCAGGTAATGCAGGCTATGCTACCGACAGGCGGGTAGATATTGTGTTGGAGACACGCAATAAAAAACAACAATTAATAGCGAAACCGAAACCTGCTACCCCGCCAAAAACAAACACACCGGCTACGGTGCACAACCTACCCGAACTTAAGAAAGGTGAAACCCTTGTGCTTAAGAATATATACTTCTATGCAGGCAGGCATGTAGTGCGAGATGAATCGCTGCAAGAGCTGGAAAACTTGTATAATGTGCTGCTCGAACACCCAACTATGAAAATTCAGGTGGAAGGGCATATATGCTGCATAAGATCAGGCATGGACGCATTAGATGAAGACACATTTGAGCTATCGCTCTCTGAAAATAGGGCAAAATTTATCTGTGCCTACCTGGTAAATAAGGGCATATCGGCAAAAAGGCTAAGCTATATGGGATTTGGGCGCACACGGCCTATAATAGCAGATGAAAAAACAGATGCTGATGGTGATGTAAATCGCCGTGTAGAAATACGTGTGCTGGAGCCCTAACCGTATTTTACTATCTGCTGCACAAAGCTGGTGTGTGCTGTTTTGAAAATAAGCGTGTATATACCTGCCAGAAACCTGTTTAGGTCAATCTCTATATCACCTAGTGGTTTTATGTGGTTTTCATAGCAAATATTGCCATTAATATCCACAACCAGCACATCACATTCTTCCTGTTCTTTATTCTTTATACTCAGCATACTTCAATCAAGGGGTTTTAACACGCACACACGATGCTATAGACTAAAAAAGATGAACAATTCCATGCCATGAGCATGTATATTGTTCATCTTGAAGTTAACAAAAATAAATTTAATCTGGTGTTAATACCCCCTGCCTTCTTTGCGCTCCATGTAGTTCATAAAAGCTTTGTTGGCTACGCGGTTGCCGCCCGGTGTGGGGTAGTTGCCGGTGAAGTACCAGTCGCCGTGGTTGTTAGGGCAGGCATCATATAGTCCTTCTATAGATTGGTATATGATGTCAACCTCGGCATTCACATCATCAGGGCGCAGCATTTTTGATATTTTGGTGCTGATCTCTTCTGGTGTAAACGGATCGTATATGGCTTTCACAAAATTTTCTTGTTTCAGCACTCCCGATTCTTCAGCAGATTTACATTTGGCATAAGCCTCATCCAGTACTGCTGTTCTGCCCGTATCTTTCAGCAGCTCAACTGCGGCCTGGAAGGCTATGAAGTCGCCCATGCGGCTCATATCTATGCCGTAGCAGTCGGGGTAGCGTATTTGTGGTGCCGACGACACAATGATGATACGTTGCGGTTTCAGACGGTCCAGCATTTTAATGATGCTCTCACGCAGGGTAGTGCCACGTACTATGGAGTCATCTATCACTACCAGCGTATCACCCTCTTTTACCGTACCGTAGGTAATATCGTATACGTGCTGTACCATCTCGTTGCGCGATGCGTCTTCGGTAATGAAGGTGCGCATCTTTACATCCTTAATGGCTATTTTCTCGATACGTACCCTGCGGTTGATCAGTATTCGTATCTCGTCTTCAGTAAGTTTCTTGCTCAGTATGCGCTCCAGCTTTTTCTCGTTCAGGAAGTCCTCAAGGCCTTTGATTAGTCCGTAGAAAGCTGTCTCGGCTGTGTTGGGGATGAACGATACTATAGCGTGTTTCAGCTTATGGTCCAGCGCCTCCAGCACTTTGGGTGCAAGGTTGCGGCCCAGTTGCATACGCTCACGGTATATATCAGCATCGCTACCACGACTAAAGTAGATGCGCTCGAAGCTACAAGCAGTTATCTCACGTTCCGGCAGTATCCGCGGGTTGCTGAATGTACCGTCTGATTTTACGATGATGGCATGGCCGGGTTGTATCTCCTGCACAGCATCCTGTGGCACGTTAAAGGCCGTCATGATAGCCGGGCGCTCCGATGCAGCCACTACTATTTCATCATCTTTATAGAAATATGCAGGGCGTATGCCATTGGCATCACGCATTACAAAGCTGTCTCCGTTGCCCACAAGGCCGCAGCATACATAGCCGCCATCAAAATGGCTGGTTGCCTGCTTCAATACTCCCTCAATGTTCAGGTGCTCAGGGTCTGTATCATCAGCCATTGAGAGGTAGTAGTGCATGGTCTCTATCATAGCGCCAAGGTCGCTCTCGCGCATGGTAGTGGTAGGGTGCGCGTCCAGCAGGTTGAACAACTCATCGGTGTTCACCAGGTTGAAGTTGCCCGCCATGGCCAGGTTGCGCGTAGGGTTGATGTGCGCTTTATGGAAAGGGTGGCAAAACTCTATGTTGTTGCGCCCTTGTGTACCGTAGCGCAAGTGCCCCATCAGCACCTCGCCCATAAAGCGGAGGTAGCCTTTCAGCAGGCCGGGGTGCTTGCGTATGTCCGGGTACATTTTTTCCAGTTCGCTCACTTCCTGTTGCACATTCTGGAATATCTGCGATATGGCTTGTGCACCGCTGATACGTAGCCTGTGCATGAACTGGTGTCCCGGTTCAATGTTCAGCTTCAGCGTAGCTATACCAGCACCGTCCTGCCCACGGTTATGCTGTTTCTCCATTAGGAGGTATAGTTTGTTGAGGCCGTAAAAAGCTGTTCCGTATTTGCGGTGGTAATAAGCCAGTGGTTTCAGAAGGCGGATGTAGGCAAGTCCGCACTCGTGGCGTATAGCGTCTGACATGAGGCTGCAAAGATACTAAGCTTTCACAAAGTTTCCCGCCTTATGTAATTGAAAACGGTGATATACCGATTGCTCGCCCTTTTTGGGCAGGTGCAGGTTGAATACTGTACTGATAAAAAGCCCTACTCCTACGAAAAGGATGCAGAAGGCAGATGTTTTCTGCAGGTACATGATGCGCCTCAGTGTAAGCCTGCGGCGTATGGCATCTGCTGCAAATACTTTGCATACGTCCACTACCAGTATCAGTCCCAGGGCGCAGCCAAAAACAATGATGCGGTAGAGGTTGGATGTATTGGCTGTGGCAGTAACAGCCGCTAACCAGCTGAGTATCACACCCGGGTTGATGGTATTTATCAGGAAGCCACTGCTCCAGATACGGAACAGGTGGGCCCCGCTAATGCTGACCTTTGTAGCAGAGGGGCGCTGTGGCTTGTATTTACCGAGAACACCTATTAAACCTACGATTATCAGTACTATAGCGCCGCCAAAAGCTATCTGCCTCCTGTGTTCACCCAGCATTTCAAGCCATGCGGCAGCTACGTTGGCTACCACCACATACATTATATCACTCACTGAAACACCCAGGATAAACGCTAAGCCGGCCTTATAACTATGGTTCAGGCTGTATTTCAGCACTGCGAATAGTGTAGGCCCTACGGATATGGCCATAATAAGCCCGATAGACAGGCCAGTTAGTATGGCGTTGAACAATTGCACGTGGCAATATAATAAGTTCTGCCGATAGGGTGTTTAAATATAGAGTTATAAGATATTTAAAGTTGCGGATGCGATGGTATCAATCACGTTTCCAAACACTCATGGTGCGCTCGCCGGGCGAGGTTGATGCTATCTCTATCCATAGGTGGGGTTTGGGCAGCAAACCCGGCGCTTTTTCAGGCCATTCTATTAAGGAATAGTTATCGTTTTGCAGCAAACAGTCTTCTATCCCGGCATTTATGGCCTCCTGTTCATCTTTTATCCGGTACCAATCCATGTGATAAATGATGCGCTCTTTGGTATTATCTGAAAAATGATATTCGTTGATGAGCGCGAATGTAGGGCTGCTTACGGTATCCTCTACCTGCAGCATATCGCACAGGTAATGGATGAAAGTTGTTTTGCCTGCGCCCATATCGCCACTGAATGCCATTACCCTGAATTGATGCGCATATTGCCAGAACTGATGAACGGCATTATCAATATTGGCCAAAGAATATGAAATTTGCAGTACAGGTGTTTGCATAGCAATGGCGAAGATACTGCAAACAGCTGCTATAAAAGATGCAGGAAACATATTCTACTACCGTTGAAGGCATGACATGCGGCAACTGCGCCCTTACTATCTCTAAACTATTGGAGAAGAAAGGGGCAACCAATATTTCTGCCAACGCGGCATCGGGCGAGGTGAATTTCACCATTGCTGAAGAGGCCGATGTGAAGAAGGTTTATGATGCTATAGATGCACTTGGTTATCATGTAGTACGGGAAGGTTCTGTAGATGCAGAGCAAGGGCAGCACCACCATTCGCACGATAATACCACGTTATACCTCATTATATGTGCGGTGCTTACTATACCGTTACTAGCGCACATGTTTACCGACTGGGCAGTATTGCACAATCCCATCGTTCAGCTTTGCCTTTCTACACCGGTATATGCTATTGGCCTGTATGTATTTGGTCGCAGTGCCGTGCGCTCACTGATGCATAGGCTGCCTAATATGGATGTGCTGATAGTGCTTGGCGCATCGGCGGCTTACATCTATTCTTTAATAGGGCTGATATTCTATAGCAGCCATGTACACAACTACCTGTTCTTCGAGACCACTGCTTCTATTATTACCCTCGTAATGCTGGGCAACTGGCTCGAGCATCAAACGGTAAAGTCTACTACCGTAGCCATAGATGCACTGGTAAAGCTGCAACCGCAAAAAGCCCGGCTTGTGCTGATAGATAGCATAGGCAAGGAAACTATTATGCAGGTAGATAGCAAAGATGTGCGTAAGGATGATTTCGTATTGGTGAATAGTGGGGATACCATACCTGTAGATGGCATAATAACCTTCGGCAGCGCCCATGTTAATGAGCAGATGATAACCGGCGAAAGCCTGCCACTCGCCAAAACACTGAATGACTCGGTAGTAGGTGGCACCATAGTAACCGATGGCAACATAAGGGTAAAAGCTACGAACATAGGCAGCGCATCGGTGTTGTCAAACATCATCCGCATGGTGCGCGAGGCGCAGGGTACAAAGCCACCACTGCAAAAGCTTGCTGATAAGATAAGCGCCATATTTGTGCCGGCAGTATTGGGTATAGCTGTGCTTACACTGCTCATCAATTATTTTATAGTGCAGGTAAGCTTTGCAGATGCCATGATGCGCAGCATAGCAGTTATGGTTATATCGTGCCCATGCGCTATGGGGCTGGCAACACCCGCCGCCGTTGCGGTAGGCTTGGGCAGGGCTGCCCGCAATGGTATATTGGTAAAAGGTGGCGATACGCTGGAGCGGTTGAAGACAGTCAAACAGATCGTATTTGATAAAACAGGTACACTCACCACCGGCAAAATAACTGTGCAGGAAGTTGTAACAGAAGGCATTACTGAAGATGTGTTGAAGTCTGTAGTCGCGTCTATCGAAAAACATTCGTCGCACCCTATTGCGAGATCTATTACCGAAGAGTGGAAAGCTTTTACCGTATATAACCTAACCAGTGTAGAAGAGCTGAAGGGCAAGGGTATGGAAGCCAAAGACCCTGATGGCAATATTTGGCAACTTGGCTCCGAAGGCTGGCTGCATAACGGCCATGCAAAGTATAGCGGCTACAATATCTACCTATACAAGAATAAAAGCTTTGCAGGTGCATTGCGCATAGCCGATACCTTACGTACTGATGCAAAGCAAACGATTGCTGATCTTAAAAAGCTTGGATACAAAACCATATTGCTAAGTGGGGATAAGCAGGCCAACTGCGAAGCAATTGTTGCACAGTTAGGCATTGATGAATATTACAGCGAGCAGTCTCCCGCACAGAAAAATGAAAAGCTGGAGCAATTACTTTCTGTGGCCCCTACCGCTATGGTGGGCGATGGCATAAACGATGCCCCTGCGCTTGCGCGTGCTACTGTGGGCATCTCATTGAGCGATGCTACGCAAATTGCCATACAGTCGGCTGGCGTCATTCTGTCCAACAATCAACTCTCAACACTGCCCAAAGCGATACGCTTGGGCATCTATACCAGCAATACTATCAAGCAAAACCTGTTCTGGGCGTTCCTGTACAATATAGTAGCTATACCTGTAGCGGCTGCAGGGTTATTATCACCTACATGGGGTGCCGGTATCATGGCGCTGAGCGATGTAGTGCTGATCATCAATTCCCTTCGCTTGGGTTTCAAGCGTTTGTCATAGTATTGTAGGTGCTAATTGCTTGTTAATCTTCTTTTTATATGTGCAAAAAGGTGTAGATTGCCTTTTGTGTATCTTAGAGGCTATTAACAAGTAGCTAAATTATTGATGATGAATAAGACAGGTGTTCTTTTTTTGATGGGCTTTTTAGGATTGGGTGCGTGTAAAACAAGTTCAAAATTAGCACAATCGTCTGCTGGTCATTCAGGTTGTATGGCAACGGTGGCAGCAGGAGTGCCCAATATTGAGTGGATAGGACAAAGTGATGATGTACTGTATGATAAGGATAACCCCGTAATGCTGCCTAAAAAGCATGGTGTATTTTCGGTAGATGAGGCACAGGCCAGTGCTTTTTTTGCACATGCCAAAGCCAATAAAGTAGATGTAGCCATTCCATTCCCCTCTGCTTGCAAAACATTTAGCATGAAGGAGTCGGGTACTATGTCGCCGGAGTTGAGCAAGAAATTTCCTGCTTTGGTATCATTAAAAGGTGGCGAGGCGAAAACAGGCAAAGGCGATGCCCGCCTTGAATGGGATGGGATAAAAATAACCGGGCAAATAATATGGGATGATGCCACCTATATGATAATGCCTATGCAGCGGGGAACTAAATACTATTACCTGGTATATGCCAAGATAGACGAGCCGAAACCCAAAGCTGAGCCCGATAACCGTATGCAGATTTTAGAGTTAACTAAATAAATAATCAATCGTTTTGAAGAAGGCACTACTCTTATTAGCGCTCTTAAGCGGCACCTCGCAACTGTTTGCAGGTGAGGTTTGGCAACAACTGAAAGGCGCACCGGCCAATGCAGGTGTCCCGGCATTAGCTCCACAGCGCTCGCTGGTATATAAGCTTGATGTTGACGCGCTGAAACAGCAGCTTATTGCATTACCTGCCAATCCAAATGCCGCGCAGGATATACAATTGCCTACACCTGATGGAGGTACAATAAACCTAAGGGCATGGCAAACCCCAATGATGGAAGAAGGGTTGGCCAGCCGCTATCCTGAAATAAAAACTTTTACAGCATCTGCAGGTAAGATCAGTGCCAAGATAGATATAACACCTGCCGGCTTTCATGCTATGGTTTTTGATGGTACAAATACCTTCTTTATCGATCCCTATAGCGGCGAGAGTAATGGCTACTACATAGTTTATTACAAGAAGGATTACAAAAGCGATGCGGAAAGGATATGCAAGGTTAAAGATGAAGAACATGAACTGATAGGTGGTGGTATAGAGGTGGGCAGGCCAGGTTTGCCGGGCCTTACCTACCGCACTAGCGGCACATTGCACCGCACTTACAGGCTTGCACTTGCCTGCACCGAAGAGTATTCGGCAGCAGTAGGCGGCCCTACACCTACTACACAGTCGGTATTGGCAGCTATGGTCACTACCATGAACAGGGTGAACGGTGTGTACGAGCGCGAACTGGCCATCAGCATGCAGTTAGTAGCCGATAATGATCTTCTTATCTATATAACAGCGGGCAGCGATCCATATTCAAATGGTAGTGCAAGCACTATGCTCAACCAGAACCAAACCAATATCAATAACGTCATTGGTTCGCTGAACTATGATATTGGCCATGTATTTGGCACCGGTAGTGGTGGTGTAGCCAGCCTGGCTAGTGTGTGTAGAAGCAGCAATAAAGCAAGAGGGGTAACCGGGCGTAACAACCCAACCGGCGATCCTTTTGATATAGATTATGTAGCCCATGAAATGGGCCACCAGTTTGGTGCGCAGCATACATTTAACGCTAATACAGGCTCTTGCCAGGATAATGGTGAGCAGAATGTAGCCTACGAGCCGGGCAGTGGTTCTACCATTATGGCGTATGCAGGTATATGTGGCTCTGCCGATAACATGCAGAGCAATAGCGATGCTTATTTTCATTTTGCCAGCCTCAACCAGATATTGAATAATGTAGAGTCGCTTACCATTGCATCGTGCCCTACTACGGCGGCAACGGGCAATGTGCCATCTGTGGTGCCTGCTATTGCAACAGCATACACTATACCAGCGCTTACACCATTCGAGCTTATTGCTCCTGCAGCTACTGATATTGATAATAATGAGCTGAAATATTGCTGGGAACAAGCTGATCTTGGTGATTTTGAAGTAAGCTGGAATGCCGCCAAGCTTGGCCCTATATTCCGCAGCTTCACTCCGGTTGATTCTCTGGTACGCGTTTTCCCTACATTGCCAAAATTGTTGGTGGGTACTACCAGCTACAAAGGTGAGAAACTGGCAGATGATAGCCGTGCAATGAGTTTTAAGCTTACCGTGAGGGATATCCTTAATGGTTTAGGTGCACTTAATATTTCAGATGATGAGGTAGATGTTGATGTATTCAATACAGGTGCTGCATTTACTGTTTCTACTCCTGCTACAACAGATGCATGGTATGCGGGTAGCACTATGACGGTAAACTGGGATGTAGCCGGAACTGCGGCTGCACCTATCAATTGCAGTAATGTCGATATCTACCTGTCGGTAGATGGTGGTTATACTTACCCGTACACACTGGCGCAAGGTGTGGCTAATGACGGTAGCGAAGATGTAATAGTGCCTGTTGTAAGTAGTGAAAACGCAAGGGTAAAAGTGAAAGGCAGCGGCAACGTGTTCTTTAACCTCAATCCGGGCAACTTCAGGGTACACGCATGGTCTACATCTGTTACAGGTGTTAGCAGCAATGACATCAACATTTATCCCGTACCTGCACACAATATCCTGAACATCGAAATGAAAAATTCTGCTGCATCGCAAGTGCAGATATTGAATACGCTTGGTCAGCGGGTGTGGAGTGGCGAAGTGTTGCAGAGCGCAACTGTAAATATCAACGGATGGGCACCCGGCTTGTATAGTCTGCGCATTATAGATGCTAAAACCGGTATAACTACAAAGAACTTCGTAGTACAATAGTATTGCGCAGATACTTATTATAATAAAGGCGGGTCTCATGACCCGCCTTTATTTATTTAAGTTCCTCAATAAGATATCGCCCTGTATGGCTGGTTTTTATTTTGGCTATGTCTTCGGGTGTGCCGCTGCCCACTACTGTTCCTCCACCATTGCCACCTTCGGGGCCCATATCTATTACATAATCGGCCACCTTCACTACATCCAGGTTATGTTCAATTACTATTACGGTATTGCCCCTGTCGGCCAGCCTGTTCAGTACTGCCAGCAGGTGTTTGATGTCTTCGAAATGCAAACCAGTAGTTGGCTCATCAAGTATATATACTGTCTGTCCGGTATCGCGTTTCGATAATTCTGTGGCCAGTTTTACGCGTTGTGCCTCACCACCACTTAGCGTCACTGCGCTTTGGCCAAGTGTTATGTAGCCAAGGCCTACATCTTGCAGCGTCTTTATTTTGCGGTGCAGGTATGGCACGTTCATGAAGAACTCAACAGCTTCACTCACCGTCATGTTCAGCACATCGGCAATCGATTTGCCTTTAAAGCGTATCTCCAGCGTTTCACGGTTGTAGCGTTTGCCATTGCAGCTTTCGCAGGGTACATATACATCGGGCAGAAAGTTCATTTCTATCACACGCATACCGCCGCCCTGGCATGTTTCGCAACGCCCGCCTTTTACATTGAAGGAGAAACGGCCTGCATTATAACCTCTTATCTTAGCTTCAGGCACCTGTGCAAAAAGCTGGCGTATCTCATTGAAGAAGCCACAGTAGGTTGCCGGGTTGCTGCGTGGTGTGCGGCCTATAGGGCTCTGGTCTATCTCTATTACCTTATCAATATGCTCCAGCCCTGTTACCGATTTATACGGCATAGGCACCTGCTTAAAGTTGTGATAACAATGCTTGCCGAGTATAGGGTATAGCGTTTCGTTTATCAATGTACTCTTGCCACTGCCCGATACTCCACTGATGCACACGAGTGTGCCGAGTGGTATACTTATAGATACATTCTTCAGGTTGTTGCCCGTAGCACCTTTTAGTGTTAGCGTTTTATCATTGCCTTTGCGGCGTTCTGCAGGTACCTCTATTTTCAGTTCATGGTTCAGGTAGCCGGCGGTAGTAGTATGTTGTTTTATTACTTCCGATGGCTTGCCCTGGCTTACAATACGGCCACCGTGCATGCCTGCCGCCGGGCCTATATCTATAAGGTAGTCGGCGGCCAGCATTATATCTTTATCATGCTCTACTACCAGCACGCTATTGCCACCATCGCGCAGGTTTTTCAGTGCGCTGATCAGTTTGTGGTTGTCGCGCTGGTGCAGGCCAATACTTGGCTCATCCAATATATAAGTAATGCCTGTAAGCTGAGATCCTATCTGCGTAGCCAGCCTTATGCGTTGCGATTCTCCACCGCTAAGTGTTCGGGTAGCACGATCGAGCGTGAGGTAGTGCAAGCCTACATCCAACAAGAAGTGCAGCCTGTCACGTATCTCTTTCAGTATGTCCTTAGCAATTACATTCTGCTTATTGTTCAGGCGCGTTTCAACATCTGCAAACCAATCACTCAGCCCTTGCAGCGATTTGTTGGAGAGCTGCGCTATATTATGGTCATCCAGTTTAAACCATAGGCTCTCTTTCTTCAGCCTTGCACCATTACATTCAGGGCAGGTATTCAGTTGCATATAAGCTTCTGCCCAGTCCCTTATCGCTTCCGATGTTGTTTCGTTGAACCAGCGCAACACCATGTTCACTACGCCCTCATAGCTGTGCTGCGCTACATGCTCATGATAAGTTTCCGACTCATCGCTTACATAAGTGATCACACCTTCTTCATTACCATACAGCAACAGGTTTAGTTGGTTCTGCGGTATGTCTTTTATGGGTTTGTTCAGGGGTATCTTATTCTTCCTGGCCAGTATGGTTGCCTGTTGGTATGTCCACGCATCTCGCTCACCACCCAGTGGTGCTATACCCCCATCGTCGATACTCTTATTGGGGTCGGGTAGTACCTCTTGCATGTTCACCTGGTATATGCTGCCCAGGCCTTTGCACTTTGGGCAGGCACCATATGGCGAGTTGAACGAAAAGGTGTTAGGCGACGGCTCTTCATAAGACAATCCTGTATCAGCACACATCAGCTGCTTGCTATATTGGGATAGTACATTCTTATCAGCATCCAGCACAAACATCAACTCTTTACCTGCCTGTAGTGTTTTCTGTATGCTCTGGCTAAGCCTTGCATGTGCATCGGGCGCTACCAGCAGGCGGTCTACCACCAGTTCTATATCATGTATCTTATACCTGTCCAGCTGCATGCGTTCTTTCAAGTCCACTATCTCACCATCCACACGCACTTTCAGGTAGCCCTGCTTGCGCAGTTGCTCAAACAGTTCCCTGTAATGGCCTTTACGCCCACGGATGATAGGAGCAAGAAGAACGATCTTTTTATTAGCAAAATGCTCTTGCAAATGGCTGATGATCTCCTCTTCGCTAAAGCGCGACATCTTCTTGCGTGTATTGTAAGAATAGGCTTCTCCTACGCGCGCATACAGCAGCCTCAGGAAATCGTATACTTCGGTAACCGTACCTACTGTCGATCTCGGGTTGCGGTTGGTAGTCTTTTGCTCTATAGATATAACAGGTGACAGTCCTGTTATCTTATCTACATCCGGCCGGTCCAGGTCGCCCATAAACTGGCGGGCATATGCAGCAAAGCTCTCCATATACCTGCGTTGCCCCTCAGCGAAAATGGTATCGAACGCCAGCGATGATTTGCCGCTGCCGCTAATGCCGGTGATAACTACCAGCTTATTTTTAGGAATGTTTACGTCTACGTTCTTCAGATTGTGCACCCGTGCACCCAGTACTTCTATATAACTCTCTTCGGGCGATAGTTTGTTTGCCATAATTGCAGGCTGCAATTTAAGCATTGCCTGCCAATGGCGGTGTTAGTGTTTGCGTTTCACTACATAGTTCATCAACTCCTCCATGGCATCCCTCATTTGGCTGACGGGGTAGGTATATAGTATATCCCTGGCTTGGTTCTGATACTCCAGCATTTTTTGCTCAGCGTAGGCTATACCACCGCTCGCCTTTACGAAGCTGATCACCTCAGCCACTTTCTGCTTATCAGTATTTTGGTTTTTTATTATATATATTATTTTCTTCTTTGTCTGGGCGTCTGCATGGTGAAGCGCGTATATAAGCGGTAGCGTCATCTTCTTTTCCTTGATGTCGATACCGGTCGGCTTACCTATAGATTCGTCGCCATAGTCAAACAGGTCATCCATTATCTGGAATGAGATGCCCAGCTTTTCGCCAAATAGCCTGAAGGCTTCAGATTGTTCCGCATCGCTATTGGCCGAGTACGCACCTGCCGCACACGCCGCCGAAAGCAGCGATGCGGTTTTCGCCCTTATTATCTCAAAATACACATCCTCTTGTATGTCTAGCTTCCGTGCCTTCTCCATTTGCAGCAGTTCCCCCTCACTCATCTCTTTCACCGCTCTCGATGTTATCTTAAGTATTTGATAGTCATCATTTTGAAGGGACAGTAGTAAGCCCTTTGCCAGCAGGTAATCGCCTACCAGTACTGCTATTTTGTTTTTCCATAATGCGTTAATTGAGAAAAAATTTCTACGAATCATGGCATTATCCACCACATCGTCGTGCACCAGGGTAGCAGTGTGTAATAACTCAATGAGAGATGCCGCCCGGTACGTAGCATCGTTGATACCACCTGCTATACCGGCTGAAAGGAATACGAACATAGGTCGCATCTGCTTGCCTTTTCGTTTTATGATAAAACGCATAACACGGTCTAGCAAAGCATTTGAGCCTTTTACACTTTCCGCAAACTTCTTCTCAAACAAGGCTAATTCTGCACCTATAACTTGCTTAACTAATTGCATTAAATGGTATGGAGATGGTCGTCAAACAATATCAGTATATAAGCGGGATTTAAAGGTAGAGATTATTTTGGCACAAATCTTGAATGCTAGAAAGCAAGAGGCAAAAAAAATATATTTTTGTTCTTTTCAGAGGTTAGGTTACCTTTGATAAAATATTTAATAATTTAACCAAAATTGTTTAAATAAACAAATCTGTTATGGTCAACAAAAAGTACATTTTACTCGCAAGCCTGTGCTCTGCTTTCGCACTCCAGGCTGTTGCGCAAGAAAGTAGCACATCCGGTGCTCAGTGGTCTGGTCGCGATATGACATATCGTGGTCAGAACTATGATGTTCTGGATTCTAGCTACATCCCTAAATCACGTATGAAACAGCAGCGCAAGTACCTGAACCATCAGTACGCTTTCCCTGCAAAACCTGCCAGCATGTGGGAAATTGGTGTAGGTGGCGGTCTGTACAACGTGGTTGGCGATGTTCCTACTCTTATGCTGTGGAATAAAGGTGGCTACGGCTTCCATGCTCACGTAAGGAAAGCTTGGGGTTATACACTGTCTACTCGTTTGCAGTACATATACGGTGTAGCTAAAGGTCTGGATTATGCAGCTACCGGCTACACTTCTCTTGGCAGTGAGATGCCTTACAACGGAATGGCAAATCCTAACTTCAACTACTACAACTCTGCTACAAACGCTGTAAGGAACTACCGTACGGAAGCTCACTCTCTGAACTTCGATCTGATAGCTTCTACCAATAACATCCGTTTCCACAAAGCTAAAATATCAGCTTCTCTGTATGGTTTCCTGGGTGTAGGTGCTACAGCTTTCAAAACTTACGTAAACGCTTTGGATGCTACATACACTATGTATGATCCAGTTGCTGTTACTGGTGGTGTTGCTGCTGGTCGCGATAACCGCAAAGACTTCAGGACTACAGTAATGGATAACATGGATGACACTTATGAAACAGTTGCATGGCCTGCTGATATCGATCAGACTGACCGCGCTACTATACTGGATGACAAGCTGTTAGCTTTCACTCCTAGCATTGGTGCTGGTATCCAATTCCGTTTCAGCAAGCGTATCAACCTGCAAATTGAAGACAGGTATATGTTTGGTGGTGGTGAAGACCTGCTGGACGGTCACCGTTGGTCAAATTCTGCTGCTCTGAGTCCAGGTGGCGATGCGATCAACTACTTCTCTCTCGGTCTGAACTTCAACCTGGGTAACGCTCGCAAAAATGTTGAGCCTCTGTACTGGGTTAATCCACTGGATCATGCTTACAACGAGCTGAGCTATCCACGTCATATGATACTGCCTAACCCTGTTCTGCCTGATTCTGATGGCGACGGCGTTACAGATCAGTTCGACAAATGCCCTGGCACTGCTGCTGGTGTAGCTGTAGATGTTCACGGTTGCCCAATGGATACTGATGGTGATGGTGTACCTGATGATCGTGATAAACAACTGATCACTCCTACTGAGTGTCAACCAGTTGATGCTGACGGTGTTGGTAAATGCCCTTGTCCTGATGGTTGCGGTACAGTAGCTTCTGCTTGCGGTAACATCGGTGCTGGTAGCATCACTTTCGATAACAATGCTGCGAAAATACGTCCTGCTTCTGCTGCTCAGCTGGCTACTCTGGCTGCTCAAATGCAAGCTAACCCAACTTGTAAAGTTGTGATCACTGGCTCTGGTAACGGTAGCAAAATCCAACAGCAACGTTCTTGGGATCGCGTAAACGCAATCATCGAGTATATGAGCGAGAAAAACGGTATCTCTCGTGACCGCTTCATATTCCAATACGGCCAGGCTGGCGATCCTAACTCAGTTATGTATCGTTCTGCAATGCCAGGCGAAGAAGGTCCTGCTAACGTAGCTCCTCCTTTCCCTAACCTGCAAAGGAACTAATCCTACCAAGGATAGTAAATATTAAGAAGTCCCGCTTTATGCGGGACTTCTTGTTTTATAGCAATATTCAAAAAATGAGGGTGTGTATGCGCTGTAAATCGGGGTAATGGCTACAATGCCTTGCTGTGATAAGTTATCAGTCCATCTAGCGGCGATTGCTGTACGGCACCTAATTGCAGCTCGTACTGGTCGCACATGGCTTCTATCACGTCTTTGAAATAATAAGCCACCGATCCGGTAAAGTAAAGTGGGTTGGTCCAGCTTTGGCGTAGTTTCAGGATATAATGCTGGAAGAAGTCGTTCAGGCAGTCTTCTATGATGTTCTCCACCATAAAATGTCCCCTGTTCTCCTTCAGCAGACGCACGAACGTAGCCAGGTAGCGGTTTGGGAAGGGTTCTTTATATATTTTAGCTATTATCTGGTGCAGGTCGTTACCAAAATATTGTTCAAAAGCCAGTCGCAGTTCTTCGTCAAATGTTTTGTAGGCATAGTACTGTAGCACACGCTTACCCATATGGTTACCGCTGCCCTCATCGCCCAGTATAAAGCCCAGCGAGGGGAGTTTGTCTTTTATTTTCTTACCATCGTAGTAGCATGCATTACTACCTGTACCCAGTATGGCTACTACGCCCTTATTGCTGTTGCACATAGCTCTCGATGCCGCAGTCATATCGCAGGTAGCTTCTACCGCTTTCGCCGCAAACTGGCGTTTCAGTATGCGCTCCATTATCTTCTTGTTGGCATCGTTGCCAAGTCCGGCACCGTAATAGGCTATTTGCTCAACCTTTTTCTTTTTATCCCATGCCAGTTCCTCAGTTATCAGCGCTACGATCTCATCTTCAGTTTGCAGGTTGGGGTTAATGCCCTGGGTTTTTACTATAGCAGGCTTCTTGCCTTTCTGCAAAAAGCACCAATCTGTTTTCGTGGAGCCGCTTTCAACCAGTAAGAATGACATAACGGTATTTTGATACAACTAAGATACATCCGCATTTCCACATTTTCCGATGTGAAAAGCCAATAGCATGATATTTATAGATTATGAAATTATATGCAATTGCTGTCTAACTTTGTACTCTCTTCTGCGATTAAATGAACGACAACCGGCCGGGAAAATTTAAAGTTTGGGCTCCACTTATTTGTGCGTTGGTATTGGTGCTGGGCATGGTGCTGGGCTTCAACCTGCGCGATACTTTGCGCTCCAAAAGGGATATAATAAACATCTCTACCCGCAACGATAGGCTAGAGCAGATAATAGACCTCGTAGCTGAAAAATATGTTGATACTGTAGATGCCAATAAGCTCTACGAAGACGCTATTAAAGGCATTCTTAGCCATCTCGATCCCCATACTTCCTACTTATCTGCCGATCAGTTCGAGACCTCTAATGAAGAGTTGGATGGCGGCTTCTTTGGCATAGGTGTAGAGTTCGAAATAATAAACGATACGATACAGGTATTGGGCGTAAATGAAAACGGGCCTGCCGCAGTAGCTGGAATGGCTATTGGCGATAAACTGATACAGGTAGGCGATAGTATAGTAGCGGGCAAAAGCATCACCTCCAAACGCATCATGAAGATGCTGAAAGGCAAGCAGTATAGCCGTGTATACATTACACTGCTGCGTGCCGATGATGCGAGCAAAAAGGTAGTGTCTGTAAAACGCGACATAGTGCCCGTGTATAGTGTTGAGGCCAGCGTGATGTTAAATGCCAACACGGGTTATATCAAGATCAATAAGTTTGGCGCTACAACACATAGCGAGTTTAAAACAGCGCTGAAAGGATTGCAGGCAGCTGGTATGGACGACCTGATAATAGACGTGCGCCAAAACCCCGGTGGCTACCTGGGTGCTGCCGTCAATATTATTGATGAGTTGCTGGATGATGATAAAGTGGTAGTATATACCGAAGGTAAAAGCTCGCCACGATACGAATACCGAACAGACAAAAAGGGTATTTTTGAAAAAGGCAGGCTCATCATATTGGTTGATGAAACCTCAGCCTCTGCAAGCGAGATATTGGCTGGCGCCATACAAGATTGGGACCGTGGGCTTATAATAGGCAGGCGCACCTATGGCAAGGGCCTTGTGCAAGAGCAATACGATATGGATGATGGTGCAGGTCTGCGCCTTACGGTAGCTAAATATTATACACCATCGGGCCGCAGTATACAGCGCACCTATGCAAAGGGCCGCGAAGCTTATGAAAGCGATTTTATTCAGCGCTACCATACCGGAGAGCTTACCGGCTACGATACGCTTTCTACAGGCGATACTGTGAAGCACTATACTTCAAAGCGCCGTGTGGTATACGGTGGTGGTGGCATAAAGCCTGATGTGTATGTGGGCTACGATACATCGAAGCTCACCAATGCGATGCTGAACCTGGTGTATAGTGATGAGGTGAAAAACTATGTATGGGCATACTTCCTGGCCAACAGGAAAGCGCTGATGCAATACAAGGATATGTACGATTTTTCGGCTAATTACGATGCTATGCCTTTAATGAACGGCTACCTGCAAACATTACCGGCCGGTTTTAGAAAGGCAGCTACAAAATTGCTTTCGTCTGGCGATAATAAAGAGTTCATGCGCCTGCAAATGAAAGCCCAGCTAGCCCGTATGTTGTATAGGGATAATGGCTATTATCTGGTATCTGCCAAAGAAGATGAGATGATAAGGCGTGCGCTTAAAGAGCTGCAGTCGTCAGATTATCTAAAGCTCATAGGCCGGTAACTCTTCCAGCCATGTAATGTTAGCGGCATTGCCCGCATCTGCGCAATAGCTTTGCGGCCCGTTGCTCAGCATCCAATAGCGGCATTGTACCGCCTGCTGGTATTGTAGTAGTTGCCTCAATGTTTGCTCCGATATAGTTATGTCAGGCGCTTTACATTCTATCAGCATCCATGGCTTATGCTGCCGGTCATACACCACTATATCATATCGCTTAGGCATATTGCCCACCATCATTTTCTTCTCTACCGATATAAGCGCTACGGGGTAGTTTGCCTGCTCTATCAGGTATTTAAGTACATATTGGCGCACGTGCTCTTCAGGGGTCAGTATTACCCATATCTTACGCACAGGGTCAAACACAAGTGTTTTACCGTCCTGCTTTTTAAGTGTAAGGTTAACTAATGAAAAATTGAGCTGTAGCACGCGTTGTAATTGGTGTTAAAACTACTTAATAATAACACAGTGCAAGATAGCTATTGTAGAGTATTTGCTAACTTTAATAGCATTATGAAGACGAAAGAAGAGATAGTAAAGAACTGGCTGCCACGGTATACAGGGCAAGAACTGGAAGCTTTTGGAGAATATATATTACTGTGCAACTTCAGCAACTATGTGGCACAATTTGCAGAGATGCATGGTGTGCCAGTTGTGGGCATTGATAAGCCCATGCAAAGTGCTACTGCCGAAGGTATTACCATCATCAACTTTGGTATGGGCAGCGCCAGTGCTGCTACTACAATGGATCTGCTCTCATCCATAAACCCTAAAGGGGTATTATTCCTCGGCAAATGCGGAGGGCTGAAAAAGAAAAACAGCGTTGGCGATCTGATACTACCCATCGCCGCTGTGCGTGGAGAAGGTACGAGCGGCGATTATTTCCCTTCAGAGGTGCCTGCACTACCTGCATTTGCTTTGCAGAAGGCTATATCAACTACCGTCCGCGACTTTGGCAAAGACTACTGGACAGGTACTGTATATACCACCAACAGGCGTGTGTGGGAGCATGATGATAATTTTAAAGACTACCTGCGTAAGATACGTGTGATGGCCATCGATATGGAAACAGCCACTATTTTTTCAGTTGGTTTTTACAACAAAATACCAACAGGTGCTTTGCTGCTCGTGTCTGATCAGCCAATGGTGCCCGAAGGAGTAAAAACAGCTGAAAGTGATATAGTAGTGACGCGTGAATATGTGAACCTGCACCTGCAAATAGGTATCGGGTCGCTTAAGCAATTGATAAACGATGGCCTTACAGTTAAACACCTGCGTTTCTAAAATTCAGCATTTGCCAGTATTATCCGTACATAATCTATCCATATCGTTTCAAACGACACCGGCGTTTGAGGCGGTGAAAAATATTTCGTTTGCTATAGAACAAGGCCGCACATTGGCTATTGTTGGTGAAAGTGGCTCGGGCAAATCTGTTACTGCCATGTCGCTGATGGGCTTGGTGCCTGTTATTGCTCAGGTGAGTGGTGATGTATCGTTTTCTGTTGATGATAAGAAGTATGACCTTCCCAGACTGGACAAAAAGCAATGGCAGCATATAAGGGGCAATGAAATAGCCATGGTCTTTCAGGAGCCGATGACGGCGCTGAACCCTGTAATGAAGATAGGTGAGCAGCTTTGCGAATGTATACAGCAGCATAAGAAAATAAACAAACAGCAGGCAAAACAATTGGCAATTGAATGGCTGGGTAAAGTAAAACTGCCCGCGCCTGAAAGACTATACAACAGTTATCCGCACCAGCTATCCGGCGGTCAAAAGCAACGTGTCACCATCGCTATGGCGCTATGCAACGCACCATCGTTAATCATAGCAGATGAACCTACTACTGCGCTTGATGTTACGGTGCAGCAAGAGATTGTAAAACTTATGCAGCAGTTGCAGGCCGAGCAGGGTTGTGCGATGATATTCATTACGCACGATCTGGCATTGGCTGCAGAGGTGGCCGATGATATACTGGTGATGTACAAAGGCGAAATGGTAGAGTATGGCAAGATGAAAGATGTATTGCACCATCCGCAACACGCTTACACCAAAGCCCTGCTTGCCTGCCGCCCTAATATCAAACAGAAGAATACAAAGCTGCCCGTGATAGCTGATTTTTTGAGCGACGACCCGCAGGCGTTAGCCACACATACATGGGCCGATACCAATACCGATACCACGCTGCTTGAGGTGAAAGACTTACAGGTATGGTTTCCTGAAAACAAGAACCTGTTTGGTAAGACAACAGAATATTATAAAGCAGTGAAAGGGGTTTCATTCAACCTGAAGCAAGGCGAAGTTTTAGGCCTTGTTGGTGAAAGTGGTTGTGGCAAAAGTACCATCAGCAAGAGCTTGCTTGGGCTGCTACCCGTAGAAAGCGGGCACATCATCTATAACGGTAAAGACCTTGCTGCTATCAATGCCACAGAATGGAATCAGGTGCGCCGCGATATTCAAATGATATTTCAGGATCCTTATGCTTCACTCAATCCAAGGATAAGAATTGGCGATGCAATTGTTGAAGTGCTGCGCGTGCATAATATTGTAGCAGCCAGCGAGTACAGAGCAGAGGCTGAACGATTGCTATCGCTTGTGCAACTACCTGCTGATGCTTACAAGCGCTATCCCCACCAGTTCTCCGGTGGCCAACGGCAACGTATTGGTATTGCCCGTGCGCTTGCAGTAAGGCCAAAGCTTTTGGTATGCGATGAGAGTGTTTCTGCGCTGGATGTTAGCGTGCAGGCGCAGGTGCTCAATCTGCTGAAAGAATTACAATCCCAACTTGGCCTCTCCTACCTGTTCATATCCCACGATCTTTCTGTGGTGCATTACATCAGCGATAGAGTAATGGTAATGCGGGCTGGTGTGTTAGTAGAAGTGGGTACTGCAAACGATGTGTTGCAGCACCCACAGAATGATTATACGCGCAGGCTGGTCAATGCCGTGCCCGGCGCACGGTAGTTTCGTTATTTCTTTTCTTGCTTGGCGGCTACCGCTTCGCGATTCCTCTGTTCGTTCAGTATCTCTTCAAGATGCGGTAGTGCCTGGTCTTCCAGTGTTTTTACGCTTATGTCAAGAGCATCGGGGTTCTGCAGTAATGCGTACCAGGGCTTAGGGCCATCAAAAGGATAAGAACCAAACACAATAGCTGGCGTACCTTTAGCGGCTACGGTCTGCTCGTCTTTTTGTATCCATTGTTCCGCCCATTCATACATATACTTGGCATCAGCCTCCAGCATGCGCAGGCAAGAGTGCGAGGCGGGGTAGCCCGGCATCTCATACTCATGCCAGCCTATCCCTTCTTTGTTCTCTATGTTGAAGTTCCATTTCAGTATCCATTCATCATCTACAGTGCTCTGTGTCTCTTCTGCTTTCCAGTTGGCATAGTATAGCTTGGTAGGTGTAGGCATATCCTTACGCCCCATGCTGGTTGGGCCCCAATATACCAGCTTGCCATATTCATACGCCCCAAATGCCTGTGCGGGGTATGAGAAGAAAACGATCTTCTTCACTTCCTTCAGGCTGGGTATGTTGTAGGGGAATACCGAGTAGCGCATCCATTCTGCATCAACGTCAGATGGTACCAAGAGCGTATCCAGCCTGTGAAGGTTCTTGCTGTCTACGCGGTTTATAGAGAGTATGGTTTTTTGTTGTGCTTCTGTGTATGCTTTCTTAAAGCTGTCGATAGCGCCTTTAGCTTTTATGTTTAGTGCAGTGTAGGTCACTTTCACATGGTCTATCTTCTGCTCCTTCCATTCCACGGTTTTTGTTGCTCCCTGCTGCGATGTTTTATCACCACAAGCGGTTAGCAAACTGCTTAATACGATTGCTGATATGCCAATATAGCTGTGTGTAATTTTCATGTATGTGTTTTTATCTCACTAACACATTGAAAATCCGTGCCAACTGCTTTTATGATAATATGTCTACCCTTGCATTCAGCTTTTTTGCAAGGCTTGTAGCACCCTGTTTCATTACTACGTTATGATTGTATCTGAAGATTGGCTTCAGCAGAAACGCAAATGCATTCATCCAACATACCGTAGTGTCAACATCCCATATACAACGCACATTAGTGATGCCGTCTTTATGCAAAAATAGCCATTCGCCTATGCCATTCAGTTCTCCCGATGCCTCGCCTGCCAGCAATGCATTGTCAATGCGGTGTGTGAGCCGCAGGCTGAAAGATAGCGTGTAGTACATTGGGCTGCGCAGCTTATACACCCTTATACTGCCAATGCCACGCTCATCGCCTTTGTTCGTTTCTGTTACCGATACTACTCCTTTCCACCATAGTGGCCATTGCTCCGATTGGTATATAACATCCCAAACCTCTGCCAGTGGTGCATGTACTTCCCAGTGAGTAACGAAATGGTAAGCAGTCATTGGTTAATGAACGACGAGTAGTTTTTGTTTTACGTGCATACCGCCACCTATCACTTGTATAAAATACAGGCCATTAGGTAGCGCTCTTGTATTAATGAGTGTGGCTGTATTGTTCTTATGTGCTATACTTTGCTGGTATACTTTTTTGCCACGTATGTCTGTTATGACTAGTTGATAGTTGCCATCGGGCACAAAATCAATAAATACGTTCACTTCAGTATTTGCCGGGTTGGGGTATATTTTAATGCCCGGTGCTGCTGTGGCAAAATCTTGAAGGGTTATATCCGTATTGTTATTAGTGAAAACAAAGTTTTTATTAAGCAGCGTATTCCGACAAACGTTTACACCGCTCATCGCCCACATCTTTACGTTATAGCTTTCACCATCTTCCATATTAAAGGGGAGTGCTACAAGCGTGTCTGATGTTACGGTTTCAAACAGCGTAGTAGTTGCTACACTGCGTGTGATGCGTATATGATATGCTTCTGCACCAGGCAGATTATTCCATACCAGGTAGCGGAAGTTGGTGTGTACTGTATCGGCAGGGTAGAGCATGTTGGGCACTCCCAACTCTGCATAGGTGGGTGCATCACTATTCAGCAGGTTCTTTAACCTGCCGGTTTCCAGCGTGCCACGCATCCAGCTTATCTGTTGTGCGCTGAAGCGCTTCATGCATGCATCCGTTGCATACGACATATATAGCGAGCTATCGGGGTGGTAGCGTTCACCATTTACATCCAGTTTGGTTCCTGTATATGGGCAGCTCCACCTGTCTGCAAGGTAGTCGGCATCGGTATCACAAAAGCCATCGCCTGCAGTTTCGCAGTTGCGGCCCGTACCTCTTGTTACCTTCTCAGGGTTCAGCGGTGTCTCGCCATCTTCCCAGCCAAAGAAGGTATGGGGTAGACCAAAGTAGTGTCCGAGCTCATGGGTGAGGGTAGTGCTGTTTATACCTGCACAGCTTTTCTTTATGGCCAGCGCTTGTCCCGATGGAGAATAATAACCGCAAGTACCTTCAGGGTCGTTCACAAAATATACGTTCACTGTATTAGCAACATTATTCAATCGCATCATATTGGCGCCTACAGTAAATGTATGTTCGTAGTATGATGAGTTGTTGATATAGCGCAACGGCCATTGCACATAAAAATGCAATCCCGCATCAACAAATTTCTCGTTCAACCTGCACAGCATACGGAATAATGTTTCAAGCTGGTAATACCCGCTGCCATCAGTTTTGCCTACAATGTGTATGGTGAGTGGAATAGAATCAGGAACACCTGCCGTGCGGCGCAAAGGAGGCAGCGGCGCGCGATTATAAATAGCTTTCATTTCCTCTGGCGTGGTTGTAGTGCCACAGCCCAGTTGTGCAATGCTACCCTCATTTTGTGCGGCAGCTTTTGCAATAAATATACATACTAAGAATACAGTTGCCAGTGCTTTATACATACCTATGCCATTCGTATCTATAAAGATACGGCATGTTGGCGTTCTATTTGGCCAGCTTCTTCAGTAGTTTCTGCACTCTTTTCTGTTGCGATTCTTTTTCCAGCAAGGGTATCCTGTTCTGTAATATTTCCATAAAGACAGTTTTATCCTGTTGTGGTATCACAGGTGCGATGTTCTCGCTATACATGGCAAATTGATTGCCCGCACTATGTGTCAGGATATGCAGCAGTTTAGCAATGCACCCGTTTGTATATTTCTTAACACCCGCCAGTTTCACCAATATGCCTATCGCATGGTCTTTTGTTATCACCGATCTTTTGTCGGCTACATCCAGTATCTCATCCAGTCGTTTATATATCTCTTCAGGTACTGTTGAGGCAATAGCATCCAATGCGGTCATTGCGCCCCATACCAGCCGGTTATTTTTACTGCTTAGTAATGCAGTGATCTCTTTATGATATGGCGCTACCATCTCCGGCTTCAATGCTGCTAATTCATATAGTGTTTTGATGCTGTCGCTCTGTATCTGCTTATTCTTGTGTGTAAATAATGATACGAGTTCCTGCACTGCTTCGGCATTATTACTGGCTGCAATCTCTTTAGCCAATACAATGTTTGGTTCTTCATTCCTGTTGCCGGTAGCAGTAGCTAGTTTATCAATGATGCTCATAGCTTACGATAGATATTTACCAACAATAGGCACACGCCTGCCCACACCAAAAGCCTTTGGCGACACACGTATGATAGGGCAGAACTGGTTGCGCTTATACTCATTCATGTTCACCAGTTTCAGAATGCGTGTTACCAGTGCAGTATCAAAGCCCATGGCTACAATCTCCTTAGGTCCTTGCCTGCGTTCTATGTATTGGTACAGTATCGGGTCTAGTACATCATATTCCGGCAGGCTATCACTATCCTTTTGTCCCGGCCTTAGTTCTGCCGATGGTGCTTTGTCCAGTATGTTCTGTGGTATCACCTCTCCGTTGCGGTTAATGTATCGCGACAGCGCATACACCTGTGTTTTATATAAATCGCCCAATACACCGAGCCCGCCCGCCATATCGCCATACAGCGTACCATAGCCTGTTGATAGCTCGCTTTTGTTAGACGTATTCAGCAGTATTGATCCAAACTTATTCGATAGTGCCATCACCAGCGTACCCCTTATCCGCGATTGCAGGTTCTCTTCTGCCACGCTAAATGCCAGGTCTTTAAACACTGGCTTCAGCGCCTGCTCATACTGCTCAAAAATATCCTTGATTGCGATGATATCATACGTCGTTCCTAGGTTCTTCGATAGTTGCTCTGCATCGCTCACTGAGTGCCCTGTCGAGAACTGCGAAGGCATCAGCAATGCATGTACGTTCTCCTTACCCAGTGCAGCTACAGCCAGCGCCAGTACCAGCGCGCTATCAATACCACCCGATGATGCAACTATAGCCTTCTTAAAGCCCATCTTGCTGAAGTAGTCGCGTATGCCCATAGTAAGCGCAGCATATATCTCGCTCATGCGCATATCGCTGTTTAGTTTTGCGCTGATGGTGGCGTTATATGGTTGTACCGCAGCTTCAACTTTTGTTTCCTCAAATACGTTATCATTATTCAGTGTTACGCTCGTCATCCCTTCTTCAAAATAGGGCAGCCTTGCTATTATCTCCTCGCTACTATTCAGCACTATCGATCCTCCGTCAAATACGATCTCCGTTTGCGAGCCTACGGTGTTACAATACACCATTGGTAGTTTATACTTCGCTACGTTCTTGCGTATTACATTCATCCGGTTGTCGGCATGTATATAGTCAAACGGCGATGCACTGAGGTTGATCATGATGTCCGGCTGCTGCTGTATGAGCATATCCATAGGGCAGCCGCGGTACAGCGGGTTATCGTCTACGTTCCAGATGTCTTCGCATACGGTTACCGCCAGGCGCTTGCCTTTATACTCCAGCACGTTCCAGCTATAGGCTGGCTCAAAATACCGGTACTCATCAAATATATCGTAGGTAGGCAGCAGTGTTTTATGTGCTATGCCTGCTATCTTTTTATCGGCCAGCAGGTAGGCGCTGTTAAACAGGTCTTTCCCCTCTATCGTAGGGTTGCGCGATGGCGCTCCTACCAGCACGCCGATACCATCAGCAGCCTCAGCCACTTTTTGCACGGCCTGCTCGCACTGCTCAATAAAATCGTTGAACTCCAAAAAATCCCTCGGCGGATAGCCGCATATCGCCAGCTCCGAGAATACAATAAGGTCACCACCTTTCGCCTTCGCTTCGTTTATCGCCTCTATTATCTTATTCGTGTTCGCCTCAAAATTGCCAATATGATAGTTCTGCTGTGCTATGAAAATTTTCATGGTATAAAGATACTGGTTAGCATTAAAAACAAAGCCTGCGCGTACGCACAGGCTTTGATCACTGTCAGTGAAAATTATTTAAAAGAATATACCAATACGCAGGCTCAGGTTATTGAGGCGCACGTTACCATCCGAGAACTTGCCCTTGTAGTCCAGGTCCAGCTCGCGGGGGTTGGTAGCATCCGGCAAAAAGCCATTGCTGAAGAACAGCCCGCCGTATATGCTCATCTTCTCCGTTATAGGGTGCTCTACGCCTGCGCCCACATTCAGCGCCAGCATAGCGGGTGCTATCGCCAGGCCGCCTTGCAGTTTCTCATTTTCGCCACTGGCTGTTTTGTCCGATGTTATGCCTGTAGTAGCATTAGTCTCCGTATATAGCACTTCGTAAGTAGCTTTTTTGCTGATGTTAATACCTGCAGACAGCCCCAACTGACCAAACACACGCGTGCCTGAGCCAAACTCATCACTACGCAGTTTCAGGTTAAAGGGTATCTCCAGGTATTGTGCCCTGTATGCAAAATCTGCAGACTTTACCACGTTGGTAGTAGGCTGCGTTACCTGCAGGTTTTGCTCTGCCAGTATTTTTCCACCAGTAGTGGTCAGCTGAAAGCCGGTAGCTATACCATAGTTCTCAGCAAAATAATAGTCGGCCAGCAGGCCCCAGCTGAAGCCGCCTCGGCTGCCCTGGCTTTCTATCACATACAGGCGGTCGTCGCTTTTATTGGCCGTAGGCTTCATCCACGATGTGTTGGGCGCTACAAATACACCAAAGCGAAACTTGCGAAGCTCCATTTTTTGCCCCTTGCCGCGCGATACGGGTATTTCAGGGCCATATTCGTATTGCTGTGCTGTTGCCGTGGCCGCTATGCCGCTGCAAAGAAGGGAGAGTAAGATGATTTTTTTCATATAAGTTGCGGGTAGTAGTAAGTAATAATAAGTTGTGATTGCCGACAATATAGCAGGCTTTGCTATTTTTGTCGGCGTAAAAATATGTATTTCCTGATGTTAAACGTAAAATTGCCACGTATAAGTTTCCACAAATGCCTGTTAATATTGGCTCTCGTAGCTGGTATTAGTAGCTGTGGTGGTGAAAATAGCCCTACACCTCCCGGAAAAAAGATAGAACTGGCTACCTACAGGCTCGATAAAAGCATGGCAGGCATCGATACGCAGAACATCGCAGCGGGCCTGCAGCAGTTGAAAGGCCAGTATCCGGGCTTTATCGACTTTTATGTAGATACTCTTTTGGGGCTGGGCATCAACGGCAATTATACCCCCGATAATCCCGGCATCAGCAGGGGCATGTACAGTTTCCTCACGCATAAAGACTACCGTGGCCTGCTCGATACTGTGGCCAAGCACTACCCCAATACTAAAGAGATAGACGAGCAGTTGGGTAAAGGTTTCCAGTTTATGAGCAGCTTTTACGAAGGCTATAAAGTGCCCCGTGTCATCTATTTCGTGAGCTGGCTCAACAACTACGGCGCTATCACTTACGATACTACGCTGGGCATTGGCCTCGATATGTTCCTGGGCGCTTCTTATCCGTTCTACAAATCAGTAGGCATACCCGACTACCTGGGCGTGCAGCTTACCGAAGAGTATATACCTGTTGCGGCCTTCCGCGCCATATACCAGGAGCAGCACCCGTTTGTGCCCGAGGGCAAAACCCTGCTGGATATGATGATACAGCGTGGCAAAGAGGCTTATTTCCTGAGCAAAGTGCTGCCTTTTGTGCCCGAATATACCCGCCTGGGCTACACACCAGCCAAGCTCGACTGGGCCAACAAGCACGAAGCAGATATATATAATTTCTTCGTAAAGCAGGAGTATCTGTACGAAACCAATTGGCAGAAAGTCATCCGCTATGTGCACGATGCCCCTTCGTCGGCCGGGCTGGGCGATGAAAGCCCCGGCAACATAGGCACATGGCTGGGCTTACGCATTGTAGAGAGCTATATGGCTAATAATAGCAATGTGTCGCTGCAAGACCTGCTGAAAACACCGGCTGACGCCCAGCGCTTTTTGCAGGAGTCGCGCTACAAGCCTAAATAATTGGCAGTTTCTTGCCCTAAAGGATTATTTTTGATACCGGTGCATTTTTAGATATTGAAGAAAAGATAATGTCAACTTACCAGATTAAGCTTCCCCAGTTTGAAGGCCCTTTCGACCTGTTGCTGTTCTTTATTGAGCGTGACGAGCTGGATATATACAACATACCCATCCATAGTATGACCAAGGATTTCCTGGTGTATATACACGAGATGGAGTCTTTGAACATAGAGCTGGCCAGCGAGTTTATTCTCTTCATATCTACCCTCATGCGCATCAAAGCCAAAATGCTGCTGCCGCGCCGCGAGGTGGATGCACAAGGTAACGAGATAGATCCTCGCCAGGAGCTGGTAGATAAGATACTTGAATACAAGCGCTTCAAAGAGGCGTCGGAGCAGATGACCATCATGGAGGCCGAGCGCCTGTTGCAGCAAAAGCGCGGCAACATCAAGCAGGAGCTGGATGCATTGGGTGAAGAATACTCTGAAGGTACCGAAATACAAACCGTTACTATGTTCAAACTGATGCAGTCGTTTGAGAAAGTAATGAAGAAGTATCAGGACAGGAATGCAAAGCCGCAACACGTAGTTATAAAGTATAACTACAGCATGGAAGGTCAGCGTGCCTACCTGCTCGACTATCTGAAGAACGAGACCCGTATCGCGTTCGAAACCTTGTTTGCCAAATGCGAGAACAGGATACATGCCATATTCACCTTCCTGGCCATGCTGGAGTTAGTGCAGCAAAAATACTTCACCATGCTGATAGGTACCGGACGCAACAACTTCATTATCGAGTGGAATCCTGAGCCGGGTGTTGAGCCTGAGGAACGTCAGGATAGTGTTAACAATACGCAAAATCCACCTGAAAATGACGGCGAAAATCCCGAATTGGCACAGTAATTGAACTATAATATTTGCAATCTATTTTGCTAGATCTCCCCAAATGCTGTCGGACAGTAGGTGGGGATTTTCAATTTTAGGCATATCCTAAAATAACCAACCGTCATTGCGAGAAGCGAGTAAAACGAGCGACGAAGCAATCTCGCGAAATGAGTGTACACAAACTATTCCTGTCATTGCGAGAAGGCTCTGCGACGAAGCAATCCAGTCCAAGCACATACTTTAAATACGCTCCCGTCATTTCGAACGACAGTGAGAAATCTCCCAAATAGCGAGATGCTGCTGGATAATTGATGAAGCTAATTGTATCTAGCCTTTTGTATCTAGCCTTTCCGCCTACCTATACTAAGTGCTGAACTTAAAATTTACGTGCTGTCACGTGTTTCCACCTGACACATCCCCAAAGTTCATTCCCATAAGGCACAACGAAGCAATCCAGCCCAAATGAAACAGTTAGTTTTAATTTTATAATTCAATTTATTAACGTAAATTTGTTGTTATAAATACCCTGTCATGAACTCACATCACCATAATTATCACATTTGTTGCGCACTAAAACCTCATAATTTCTACCACATTGGTAGCCAATTAGTTGCCACTGGGGAGAAGTGGAGGTCTGACAAAAAACGCAACAAAACGCAACAATTGTCGCCGCTCAGCTAGATAAACAGCTTTATACTATTTTTGCATCCTGATGAACGTAGAACAGGTAAATATCCTAGCCATAGAATCGTCTTGCGACGAGACCAGCGCAGCCGTTGTGGTTGACGGTCAGGTATTGAGCAATGTGATAGCCACACAAGAGGTGCACAGGCAATACGGTGGCGTAGTGCCCGAGATGGCCTCACGCGCCCACATGCAGAATATAGTACCCGTAGTAGATGTAGCACTGAAGAAAGCAGGCATTACTAAGGAGCAGATAAATGCAGTAGCATTCACGCAGGCTCCGGGTCTTATCGGCTCGCTGCTGGTGGGCACCTGCTTCGCTAAAGGCTTTGCACAATCACGCAATCTGCCGCTGATAAGTGTGCACCACATGCAGGCGCATATACTGGCGCATTTCATCGATGATCCTAAGCCGGAGTTCCCGTTCCTGTGCCTCACCGTATCGGGCGGCCATACGCAGATAGTAAAATGCAATAGCTACCTGGATATGGAAGTGCTGGGCGAGACCATAGACGATGCAGCAGGCGAGGCTTTCGATAAAGTAGCCAAGATGCTGGGCCTGCCATACCCCGGTGGCCCGCTGGTAGATAAACACGCCGCTAAAGGAAATCCTAATGCTTTCCCATTCCCCATCAGCGATATGAAAGGCTATGATTTCAGCTTCAGTGGTATAAAGACCTCCGTCCTCTACTTCCTGCAAGCGCAAAAGAAGGCAGATGCTGATTTCATAGAAAAGAATATAGATGATATCTGCGCCTCGGTGCAGCACACCATCATCAAAAGCCTGCTGCGCAAGCTGGAGAAAGCTGCCAAGGAGTTGAACATAAATCACATCGGCATAGCCGGTGGCGTATCGGCCAACAGCGGCCTGCGCAAAGCACTGGTAGAAGCCGGAGAGCAGCATGGCTGGCAGGTGTACATACCCAAGTTTGAATACTGTACCGATAATGCCGCTATGATAGGCATTACCGGATATTACAAATACCTGCAAGGCCAGTTCGCCGACCTTACAGTAAGCCCAACTGCAAGAGCCGCCTGGTAATGCCTAACGATTACTTCCAGTTTAAGCAGTTCCGCATACAGCAGCATGCCTGTGCGATGAAGGTCTCAACCGATGCCTGCATACAAGGCGCATGGACACCAATAGCAGGACATGTAAAACGCATACTGGATATAGGAACAGGTACAGGGCTGTTATCGCTTATGCTTGCCCAGCGCAGCACCAGCGATGTGATGATAGATGCTGTAGAGTTAGATGAAGCAGCAGCGGCACAAGCAGCAGTGAATGCAGGCTCATCGCATTGGAGTAGCCGCATAACAGTGGCACAGGGCGATGTAACAACACTGCCATTACAGCAGCAGTACGATATGATTATCTGCAATCCTCCCTTCTTCAATAACAGCCTGCAGGGCGAGGATGCACAGCGCAATATGGCCCGACATACCAACACCCTTGGGTATGCAGAGTTACTCCAAAGCCTGGATCGTGCATTGAAAGCGGAAGGCTATGCCAGTATATTGTTACCAGTTGCAGAGTATGAAGTATGGAAACAGTTGCTGACTGCAAAAGGATGGTACATAACCAAAGAACTTTGGGTGCAACCCAATGAGGCAAAGCCAGCGAACAGGGTTGTGAGTGTATGCAGCAGGCAGCAGCGTGAAGTGGTTAAAGAACAGTTGTGCATCTACAATGCAGATAGAACATACACTAGTGAGTTCGCAGCACTACTGGCTGATTATTATCTGGCGCTATAAAAAGCGAAGGGCAGGATCGCTCCCGCCCAACTCGCATACAACCAAAATGAAGTGGCTTTAGCGCCTGTTTACTTCGCCCGAGCCGGAGATATTGATCTTGCCTACTACGGGTTGGCCCCAGTAGTTTACATTGCCGGAGCCTGATATTTTAGCTTCGAGATAGTTGGCTACGTTCATGCTGATGTTGCCCGAGCCTGAGATATGCGCTTTCAAAGTATCTGCATGGCATGCCGCACCGTTGATGTTGCCCGAGCCGTTTACATCGGCGTTTACAGCTTTGAAGTGGTTGTTGGCAATGGTAATGTCGCCCGACCCGTTGATGTCGACATTCATATATTCGCTGTGCTGGTCGCTTTCTATCCTGATGTTGCCAGAACCATTGAGTGTAGCCCTGTGTGCCTGCGTGGTATATACATCCACGGTTACATTGTTGTTCTTAACGTTGATGTACTCACGCTTGAATTCGAGTATCAGCCGGCCATCGCTTACGCGGGTCTCATACACAGGCACCAGGTTGCTGTAGCCATGCACTACCACATAGTCGGTGCTTGACGGGTGTACTGTTATATTGGTGCTGCCGTTGGCAGTGATAGAGCCGAAGGTAGCCAACTCACGTCTCTCGCTTGTTGATGAGCCTTCGCCTTTGATGCGGTGCTTGCCGCATGATGATGTTACGATGCTAAGGGCTAAGGTTGCGGCTAAGATGATTTGATTCTTCATGTTATTAAGTTTTATTGTAGTTATTGTTATTTGTGATTGTTAATGCTTACCAATGAAAATCGATGCGATAGCTGATGTTGGGGAATATACCCAGTTGGTTCACGCGCTTTACTTCACCAGCTTTTACATCGAAGTATGAGAAGTAGTAGTTGTCTTTGTTGGTGATGTTTTGTACATCGAGTAGTATGGTGTGTGTGGCTTTGCGGGTGTTGGTTTTGTAGTATACGCTCATATCGGCACGGAAGTAAGCTGGTGCTTTTTGAGTGAAGTATTCACCCGGTACTATCACGGTCTCCTGGTCTTGTATCGACTTGTTCACGTCTATTAATGACTCACGCATGCCACCGCTCCAGAGTATCTTACCGTTCAGGCCTATGATCCTTTTATCGCTATTGCGCAGTTTGAACTCTTTACCACCTATCAGGTTCAATTGGTGTCCCCTGTCAAACATCGTGTTGAACTCACGGCCGGCATAGTCTGTATAGGTCGATTTGTAGATAGAGCCTGTAGCAATAGCATAGTAACCGTTAGAAAGTGGCTTCTCGATGCTGATATCTATACCATAGTTCTGGCCGGTGCCATCATTCACCAATGGCTGTTCTGTTTGGTAGAGCGCATACACATCACCTGCATTTATTATAGAGAAGGCACTGTTCATGTCTTTCTCAACCGGTACGTTGTACAGGTATTGGTAGTATACCTCTGTTTTGAAACGCAACTTGCCAAAATTGGTCTCATAGCCAGCTACGTTGTGTATCGCTTTAGACAGATCCAGGTTCTTATTAGGTGTGGTTACAGGTGCTCCCGGTGTGGTGTTTTGGAACATATAGGTTGACAGGTGCTCCGGTTTGCTGTGAAGGCCTGCAGACAGTGTCCATTTATTCTTGTTGTGCTGGTATGCGAGTGCCGCACGTGGCTCAACAGCGTATTTGTCGTTTAGTGCTAGGTATGTGCCGTGTACACCACCTGTAAGGGTCAGGTTGTTCGTTAGCCTGCTTTTCCATTGCATATATGCCTGGTAAAGCTGTGTGTTGCCTTCACTTTCAAATTGTCGCTTCCAGATCTTATCGGTGCTGGAGTAGTAGCTTGAGTTCAGATCGTAAGAAAGCTGGTGTGCGATCACACCTGTCCTGAATGTGTTGCGTGCATTGATCTTTTGGTTGTAGATAACAGTGCCCCTATATGCCCTGTTGCTGAACGCTTGCTTACCTGTAGGAATGGCTTTGTAATTGTCGCTTACATCAAGCGTATCCACATTTTCGGTAAACTGATCGTATGAAGCTGAAATGATGGTTCTGATATAAGCATCCTTCTTTAGAAAGTATTGATGTGAAGCACCTACTACACCCATTTTGCCGATGTTTGAAAAGGTGATGTTTTCGTTGTCCTCGTCCCATTTAGAGCTATCTGCGATTGCTTTCTGTGAAGCATCGTTGTAACCGCCTAATCCGAACAGTGTAAATGTGCCGGCCTTCTTAGTTGGCAGGTTCACCTTGAAAGACGCATCCTGGTACTCAGGCACCATTGTTCCAAAGTCGAAGAATTTACCAAGCAGTACCAGTGTTGAATACCTGTAGTTGAACAGATACGAAGCTTTGCTGCCTTTGCTGAATGGGCCTTCGCTGGCTAGTTCCACACCAAGTGTACCCAGTTGTATGGTGTGTTCATACTTTTCAGTATTACCGGTGCGCAGGTTCAGGTCGAAAGCACCTGAAAGCGCGTTACCAATTTCGGGGGCGAATGCACCAGTGTAGAAATCAGAGTTGCCAAGTGTGTTAGCGTTCAGCATGCTGATAGCACCACCAGTTGCACCAAGGCCACTAAAGTGGTTGGGGTTAGGTATCTCTATTCCTTCCAATTTCCAGAGTACTCCTCGCGGCGAGTTGCCACGTACTACGATGCTGTTATCCTGGTCGCCACCGTTCGATACTCCGGGGAAGTTCATCACCATACGTGCCGGGTCAGCGAAAGATGCAGCATAGCGCCTTGTTTCTTCAACAGAAAAAGAGCGGGCGCTTACAGTAGCAAATTCATTCAATGGTTTTATTTTGTCTTTGTTTGCGCTAACAGTTACTTCTTTAAGCTGAGTAAGGCTTTCGGTAAGTGTTATGTTCAGCTCCAGTTCTTTACCGCTTATTATCATTGTCTCCGATGCAACGTATGGCTCATAGCCTACATAGTGAAACTGGAATGATTGACGGCCTACCGGCACATTGTCGATATTGAAGTAGCCGTTGCTATCGGTTTCGCCATTCAGCAGGTTGTTGGCTACCAGGTATACTACTACACCAGCCAGGGGTGCTTTTGATTCTGCATCGGTAACACGACCGCGCACGCGTTGTGTCAGGGTTTTAGTTTGTTGTGTGGTTACTGCATCCTGAGCATAAGTTTGTGCCGAGCACATTGCGAGGCCGAGGATCAGAAGATAGTTTTTCATGTTTATCAGTTGTATTGTTTTGGTTGTATATAAGAGACAACGATGTCGTATTTTACCCCTATGCAGGGTAAAAGTTTTTTTAAAGATGTAACTGCACACCGGCAAAACCACCTATGCTAAGGCCATAGAAGCGGCCCCAGTATGTGTTTGACCAGATATAGTTGGTGTCAAAATCTTTGCTGGTAGATATCTCATATTCTGAGAAGTTAACCGATGGGCCGGCGAATATCTCCCATTTTTCACCCAGCTTTACAGAAGGGTAAATGCGCAGGGCAGATTTCATATTGGCTTCTGTCCAGAAATCGGTAAGTGTTGTGGCTGAAGCCTCGATGTTGAGGCGGAATGCTTTATGAGTGTATACGTGCGCACCAATACCTGCTTCCATTGCGTAGAGTAGTTTGGTGGTTCTCATATTGTAGCCGGCACCTACTATACCATATAGTTTTTTGCCACCCGAGCGGAAAGCACCAATAACACTCATGTTGTCATCTACACTTACTGAAATTGTTTTTTCGCCTTTCTTCACCAGGTTGATAAGGCCTACCGGGTAATCACTGCTATCGGCAATGTTGATGAAGCCTGCAAACTGTACACCTTTTACCTCTTTGGCAATGTTGATGAAACCTGCTATTTGCGTGTTAACATCACGAGCCACGTTGATGAAACCTGCGGTTTGTACTGTTTGTACATCCGCCGCTATATTGGCAAAACCTCCCAGTTGCAATACTGTGTTCTGCGCAATGTTGATAAATCCTGACGCCTGTACGCCATAAAATTCGCCACGTGTAATATTGGCAAAGCCTGCAGTTTGTACCCCAGAGCCGTTGCCTGCAAGGTTAGCAAAGCCTGCAGCCTGCATACCGTCTGCAGAGTAGCGTATGTAGTTTAGAAAACCACCTGCTACAAAGCCATTGGCATTGCCACCTATATGGTTGGAGAAGCCCCCTAGCACAGCGCCTTCGGCATCTTCGAGAATGATATTGGTAGCACCTGAGGCGCAGAATGCTTTTTCTGATGCTGATACACCTGCTATGCCGTGCAATGAGAATTCATTGCTATAGTTCTTTGCCTGTACGCCATTGCTGCTAAGAGGGTATATAAGGCCAAGATGGATATTGCTATGCTGAGTCTGCTGCTGCTGAGCGAAACCTGCTACAGATGAGCACAGCAGGGTGGAAGTGAGGATAGTTTTGAGTGTCATACTTTATTGCTTTGTAGTATGACATCGTGTTGGGATTTTACCCCTATGCGACCACTAAAAAAAGTTTATGCCTATATTCCATCCAAACCAATTGCTCATGCTGGTGCTCATTTTGTTGGGTGCAATGTAATTGCCGGGTATCTCTGACTTGAAGCCAGATACCGGAGTAGCAGGCTTGGAATAATACATGGAGAAGGCCGGGCCTGCATGCACTGTAATGAACTTCCAGACTTTGTATTGCAGGTTGATCTCTGTACGTAATAGCAAGTTGAGTTTGTTCCAGTCACCGAGGTATAGGTGTTGTATTGTGACTTCAGGGTTTATGGACAAGCGCTTGTTGAGTTGTGCATTGGTGCCTAGACCATAACCAAAAGAGAATACAGTGGCATTTGTCCCAATATTGTACCCGGCAGTAAGGATGCTGTACAAATAATTACTACCGGTTTTGAATGCGGCATTGAAATTGACTACCTCGTTGCTGGATATGGCAAGCTTATGATAACCCTTGAAAATAAGATTGATAAGCCCTATGCTGTAGCCTGTAGACGTGTCAGCAATGTTTATTATGCCAATCTGTGTGCCATCCAGTTTTTTTGCATAATTGAAGAAACCACTTATCTGTACTCCATTTACTTCTTTGCCTGCGATATTGCCAAAGCCTGCTATCTGTGTGCCATCCAATTTGCCTCGGGTGTAATTGCCAAAGCCAGATATCTGCACGCCATCCATGTCTTTCAATGTATGGTTATAGGCGCCACTTATTTGTGCGCCAGTGACACTGCCTGCTGTGGTATTTGCCACACCGGCTATGAGCAAGCCATTGGCAGAATCAAGGACGCCATTGTACGCGCCTGCAATCTGTAAGCCATTTACGCTGCCTCCAGTGATATTGAAAGCTCCCGCTATCTGTGCATAGCGCACATTGTGTTTTACCATATTGAACACGCCTGCTATCTCAAAGCCATTGACTCCGGCGGTATAGCCCCCCAACAGGTTGAACGAAAATTTGTTCACCACCTGCGCGCTCATTTTGCCGTGTGTGCTTAGCCCGGGTATTACAGATGCCTGGTAGGGCATGTCAACAAAGAACTGGTTAAGGTTCAGGCTTTGCATCCTTTGCTTTGAAGATAGGAACATATTGGCCAGCCAGTTCTTTTCGAGCTGGGTCTTAGAGCTAACTGTTACTGAATCAAGCTCAAAGCTTTTAGGTACTATGCGCAGTGTCAGGTTTTCATCAGCACCGGGTTTTACTGTCATTGAAGCATCGGCATACCACGATTTGCTGACACTGATGACTGTAGGCGCGCGCTCTTTCAGCTTTAGTTTGAAATAGCCATGTTCGTCAGTAAGGGAAGTTACCAGTTGCTGTTTATCATATACGCTGGCATACATTATTCGCTCGCCAGTCAACTCATCTACCACATAGCCTGATACATACCAGTATGGCGTAGCTGTTTGTATAATGATGTGGTTGCTGGTTTCTTTATACTCATAGCGGCCTGCGAAGAGCTGGTCTAATGCATATCGGACAGAATTATTTATCGTCAGCGATACGATACTGTCTTCTCTCAGCAAATCACTTTTATAAGAGAAGCTGAAGTCGCCTTGCTTACCGATGTATTTAAGCACATCTTTTAACGGCTTCTTTTTCATGTCGATGCTAATGCGCTTATCCAGCAGGCTTTGTGCAAAACTGCTACCTGTACTACATACAAGCAGCACGAAGAGTGTGATATAGGTAAATAGTTTTCCGCGCTGCATTATCTTAAGAGTATGTCAGTTCCTTTTTTCTCGGCTTTTATATGTAGCGTTTCTGCCACTACGGCCAGTATGTTCTCTACAGGCTCATCGCTGAAGGTGGCTGTGAGCGGCAGGTTGCGCAGGCGCGGGTCGGTAATAACAATATTCACACGGTATGCTTCGTTCAGTACATCTACCAGGCGCCACAGTGGGGTGTTATTGCATACAAACTCTTTTGTACGATAGTAATTGTATAGGTTGTCGCTTTTGTCTTCTTTCACAAGTTCATCGCTGTTTGCGGCTACTGTGGCTTTTTCATCTCGTGTTAGCGTAACCGAATTGTCGTTTTTAGCAACCTCAACTATGCCTGTTTCTACAATTACTTCGGTTTGCTCTGCAGTATTCTTTACGTTAAAGGATGTGCCAACAACCTGTACTGTTACATCATTTACCGATATGATGAATGGCTTGCTTTTGTCTGGCGCTACATTGAAGAATGCTTCACCTTTCAAGGTCACATCACGGGTTTTTCCATCATCGTTCATTGCGTATTTTAATTCGGAATGTTTATTGAGCGTGATGATACTGCCGTCGGGTAGGGTGTCGGTCAATGTTTCATTTCCGGTAGACAGGGCAATTTCATTATTCCTATTGGTGAGGTTGTAGGTGAACCATGTGCCGCAGATAAGCACCAGTAGCGCAGCCGCTATTTTCATAATCCCATAGCGGGGTTTAAGGTCTATGGTCTTAGTTTCTTTTGTTTCAGCAGTGGCAATGCGTTGTTGAAAGCGCTCCCATGCTGCATGCTCATCTACGGTGCTTTTTGCAGCCAGCTTTTTACTTTCCTCCCAAATATGCCTGAACTGATCGAAATGTTTCTGATTGATAGCAGATTCAGCTTTCCATTGCTCTACCTGTGTATTCTCTTCTGCTGTTGTTTCGTGCAAAAGGTATTTTACGAGAATGTCGTCTGTAATATGGCTTAAGTTTCTACTCACGGGTTCTTATTTACAGGTTAAGCAATATTAATAATATGGGTAAGTACTCGGCCAGCTCGGTACGCAATATGCGCAGGGCCTTGCCCATCTGGTTTTCAATTGTCTTTACCGAGAGGTTGAGTTTGTCAGCTATCTCGCGATACTTTAATTCTTCAAAGCGGCTCATCTGGAAGATGGTACGACATTGCTCTGGTAGCTTTTGTAAGGCAATGTTTAATTTGCCTTCCAGCTCTTGCACGCTGGTGTGGGCCAGTCCATTATCAGCCTCTTTGCTGGTGTGCAGGGTGTATGCCTGGTGGGCTGCTTTTACTTTGTTGTGCTTTATGTGATTGAGGCAATCGTTGTATACGGAGCGATATAGATAGGCAGCAGGCGAATCGAGGGTATTAAGTTGTTCCTTGCGCTCCCATAGTTTATAAAATACATTCTGTACTATTTCTTCAGCAGAGCTCTCTTCCTTCAGTATAGTACAGGCGTATGCGTGCAAGGCTTTGTAGTTGGCCTTGAACACTACCTCGAACCGGGCAGATATGTCCAGTTCATGTACTTCTGTATGTCCCGCTGTATAGGTCATGGGGGTGAAACGGATACGCGCGGGTGCAAAGATAATAGCTTCTGTCAATGCAGGGGTATTTTAACTAAGACAACCCAACAAGCAAATACCCCTACGTGAGCTTAAAAAAAGTTATGACAGTAAAATGGCGGCCCAAGGCCGCCATTTTTTAATGATCTGATCTATTGTCTGGTGAATTTGAGATAGCTGTTACCGTGCTGGTTATCATTTAGTTGCAGCATGTAGTTGCCCGGTGGCAGGTTTGATACATCTACTTGCATATCTTCTTTGCCGGTGGTTGATACATTTTGCCTGCTGACAACAGCTCCCAGCTCGTTCATGATACTGATACTAACAATACCGGATGATGATTGCCCTTGCCTGATGAAGAGGTCTGAGCCGGTAACGGGGTTAGGATATAGTACAATATCCTTGCTATTAAACTGCTGCGATGCCACAGAACTAGGGTTGCGTACCCAAAGGCGTGCCGTGTCAGAAATAGTATCCGCATATCCGCAGCTGCCGGCTTCTTCAATATGGCAACGGAAACGAGTGCCGTTTTGGCCCAATGCCACTTGCCTAACCGTTAGCAATTTGGTGTGTGTGCCTGAATAGATGCTGTTGTCGTTGATGTATACATAGGTAATACCGTCAAGACTGGCCTGCCATCTGTAGTTGATGCCATAGCCGGTAGTACCCACCCAGAATGCGGCATCATTGCCTACATCTGTACTTACCGATAAAGGCTCTTGTGTAAGTGCCGGAGCGGCAAAAACAGAGAGCGTAATAGGCGCAGATGCGGGTTGTATACATAAGCCGTTTACCACGCAGCGGTATTTGAAATTGTGCATTGAATCGTGCGTGCTAATGATGCGGAGCAGATTACTGGTAGTACCCAGGTATGCGCCCACATTATTGATCCTCTCCCATCCAAACCCATTACCTGCATCTCTTTGCCAATAATACGACTGTACAGGACCAGTAGTAAGTACTTCCAGCTCTTGCGGAATACCTGAGCAACTTGCAATGTCAGGTGTTTGCTGATATATAGTTGTGGTATTTGTTATAGTAACTGTGGCTGGTACCGATGTATCTGCAGGTGCACAAACTCCTGTTACTATACAACGGTAGCTACCATTCTGCATCATCGTGGCATTAGTAATGTTTAGCGTTGCTGAATTTACACCACTATAGTTGGCGTTGTTCGTAAGATTTATAAAATAGAGGCCGGACAGCATTTGCCATTGATAGTTGAGAGAAGAGCCTGTAGCTGTTACGCTCAGGTCGCCACCCATTCCTAAGCAAGCGGTAAGGTCGATAGATTGTGAAGTGATTTTCGGTGCCGTGGTCACATTAAGAGTTGCTGCGGCAGATGTAACACCCGGTGCACAAGTACCGGTTATTTTACATCGGTAGGCAATGCCATTTTGAGTAGCAGCTATATTGGCAACGGTAAGCGTTGGGGTATTGACACCACTATAGGGTGGTGTGTTGCTAAGTGGTGTGGCCGTTGCACCTTGTATCGACTCCCATTGATAGGTAATGCCAGTACCAGTAGCCCCAATGCTGAAGTTGACCGTGTTTCCTTCGCAGGCTGTAACTGCTTGGGGGTGGCTGGCAATGGCAGGTAGGGCGTGTATGCTAAACAATGAAGGGTTACTTGTAAGTGCCGGACTGCAAGCTGCTGAAACGACACAACGATACTGGTAACCGCTCATTGCAGCAGTGGTGTTTGCTATAGTAAGTGCGAATGTAGTAACACCACTATAGGTGGCATTATTGCTAAGGTTTGTAAACCCTGTACCCATATTTACCTGCCATTGGTAACTGATATTGCTACCAGTGGCAACACAGGTAAGGGTGGCAGGGTTGCCTTCGCACTGAGTGATATTCAGGGGGTGTACTGTTATAGCGGGTGTAGGGTTTACAATAAGAGTTGCAGGGTTACTGATAATTGTTGTAGTGCCGCTACAAGTACCGGTTACAATACAGCGATAGTTGTATCCTGACATGGATAGCGGAACATTGCTCAGGCTTAGCGTACCTGAGTTGTAACCGCTGTATATTGGCCCGCTTGTTATATTCGCCCAGCTACTACCTGTATTTACCTGCCATTGGTAGGTAAGGTTGAGCCCTGCAGCTGTTACACTTAAGCTGGTATTATTGTTTTCGCACACCTGAGTGTTGGCCGGGTGTGTGAGGATACTTGTTGTGCCGAGGGTGCTTACAACTACCTGTGACCTGTCACTTTCGCAGCCGCTACTTATTTCAGATACATAATAAGCAATGTTTCCCAGTACTGTAGTTGCCGGAATTATACTTGCCTGCGGTGTGCCTCCGCTAGTCGTGTAATACCATCGGTAATTTGCCCCATTGGGTATAAGTGCTGTAGCCGTACTACCCTGGCAATAAAAAACAGGTGTGGTGACAGTAGGTGCCGGAGGTGTGGGCTTAGGTACTACAGTTATTGTCAATACTTTTGATGAATTGCAAATACTGGTATTACTGCTCACACCAGTTATGGTATATGTTTTAGGTTGGGTGCCGGTAAGCGAAATGATATTGCTCGTGCCAGTGGTTGTACTCAGGCCTTGTGCAGGGCTCCATGTCCAGTTATAAAAGCCACCGTTAATGATATTTACAGGTGTGCCGCTTGAATTCTGGCAGATGTGTACAGTATCACCAGACGCATATGATGTGCCATTATAGTTGAAGAATGGTTGGGTAAGAGATACCGCTGAATCAAGGTCTTGCTCTTTAAGTATATATGCATAAGAGAACGATACACTATCGCCTGCCGCAAGGTTGCCCAGTTTAAAAACAAGCCCCATACATACATCGCCTACTAAGCTGCCAGAAGTAAGCTGATTGCCGGTCGTATTGTTATAATAATCGCCAGGCGTTCCTGCGTTGGGCAGGATACCGTTATTAGCTATGAAAACTTTGGCACGACAATCTTTTGTGCCAAGACCGAGGTAGGCATTAGTATAGGTTTTGCCTTTGGCGGCTACCAGCACTTTGTCATTCGGGTTAGGTAGCTGAAAGGTTATGTTGTTGTTGGTGGCATAATCGGCGGTGATAGATACTTCATTGTCAGCATCAACAGTGCGCATATAGTAGATGTCATTTATTGTAGCATTGCTGGTATTCTTCAGCACAATGTTCATTGTAAAGTAGAGGTCGGTATCCCGTAGCCTTGTTGTTTGCCTGATGGAAAGGTTACCCATTGTTCCATTCCATGTTGCAAGATTGATGCCTCCTGAATTGGTGACAGAAGCATTTGATCCGTTGAAGGTTGGGCCTGTTGAAACAAAGCCCGTTGTGCCAAAGTTGGTATATGTAGATGTCCACGCCTTACCTTCAGCTCCATTCATCTGTATGCTGAAACCTTCCTGCGGGTTGCCAGGCATAAAATAATCACCAAAGAAAGCAGGGCTACCTGTTGTAAAGCCGTCTTTGTTGTAGTCGGCCACAAACCCTAAAGCTGTGCTCCGAAAACCTTGTGTATTGGTACCCGGATCATAAATATTAGCATTAATCGGTTGAGGGCGCGCATTATAGCCTGCAGGCGCGTTAATGGTCGAGCCAAACGCTCCGTTGGGTGCAATGCCTAACTGAACATAGGACCCCTTTATAAAAACATTACCTCCTGTAAGCTGTGCAAATGCACTATTACCGTTAGCCAGTATCAGTAGTGTCGCAAGAAGAAAAGAAAACAACCTTTTGTACACGATATGTAGTTTATAGATGGTATTAATCGTTTTTTGTCGCAATGGTTTTGATTAGCTGGCCATTATGTTTTACATAAATGGTGTAGTTGCCCGAAAGGTTGGCATCAAAAGCATGAGTATAAAAATGACTGATCTCAGCGGGCTTCAACTCCGATACTTTGTTGCTTTCTTTATCCATGATAACCGCAGATAAGGCTAATGGGTTAGCTGTCGCAAGCTCCAATACGTACTGGTTGCTGCTGTTTGGGTATAAAGTATACACTATGTTGATGTGTTCAGTGCCTTTATCAAGGTCGAAACTACCACTGATCACTTTGCTGTCCGGCAGCTGATTGGTAACATTGCCCTGCGCATGAGTAAAAAAACTGCATAGCAATAAAAAAAGAGCCGAAATAATGGATCTCATATCCGCCTAAGTATTTGATTATGAATACAAAATGTATTTTATATACATCTGCAAAATTACGGTATTCCAAACGATTGAATTGTCTTGGAATTGTAAGGGTTACGGTTAATTTTCTGTAACGGTGCGGTTTCGGGCAGGTAGAATGCAAGCCAGTAGCAACATTAATATAGCACCTACCGCATTGAGCCACAGAAAAGAAATGATGTTTAGGCAGTATATGACTACCACGGCTGCCTCAGTAATGATAGCGGCAGTAAAAACTGTATTACCGTTGGCACGCTTTATATAGAATGCCACAAGGAAAATGCCCAGAATGGTACCATAGAATAGCGAACCAAGCACATTTACAGCCTCAATAAGAGAGCCTAATTGCGTAGCGAACATGGCTACAGCAATGCTGAAAATACCCCATGCGAGCGTATGCAGGCGACCAAGTGCCAGTTGTTCGCGTCCACTGTACTCTTTTTTAGTATTCAGCAGCTGTATATCCATCAGCGATGATGAAGCCAGTGAATTGAGTGCAGCCGAAATAGACCCCCATGAGGCCAGGAAGATGACCGCGAACAAAAGGCCAATGAGCCCTTTGGGTAGATTGTGGGTTACGAAATACAGGAAAATATAGTTGGTGTCGTCAGCATTTTTTCCGCTCGATGTTTTTATAACCGATTTAAGGCTATCGCTGACTGTTTTCAGTTGAGCCTGGGTATGTTTAAATTGAGTAACTGTCTTTTGCAATTGCTGTTCATCCCCTGAGTTACGGAGCCGTGCAATAGCATTCGCCTGAGTGCTATAAGTAGACTGCAGTTGATCGTGCAATTGCTCCAGCGGCTGCACTCTCATAGGTTCAGCTGTTTTGATCTTAGCCAGCGCCGCTTCGTTGAAGTGTATAGGCTGAGTATAAAAGCTGTAGAAACTGAATAGCAGCGCACCTATCATCAGTATCAGGAACTGCATGGGTATCTTTACGATACCATTCAGCAATAACCCCAACCGGCTCTCCCGAACATTCTTACCCGTTATATATCGGCCTACTTGGCTTTGGTCGGTACCAAAGTAGGAGAGGGCAAGAAAAAAACCACCGATAATGCCACTCCAGATATTGTATTTATCCTGCCAGTTGAAGTCTGTAGTGATTACATTCAGCTTGCCCGATTGCCCTGCGATGTAAAATGCATCGCCGGCAGTAATGCCCGCAGGTAAGCCACTCACCACCATAAAGCCAGCTATCGCCATTGCCGACAGTATAATGCCAAACTGCAGTTTCTGTGTATGCGCAATAGCTTTTGAACCACCTGTGTAGGTGTATATGATGAGGAAACCGCCTGTTACAATATTGGTGAGGTAGATGTTCCACCCCATGATGGATGACAGGATGATGGACGGGGCATAGATGCTAAGACCCGTAGATATACCACGCGAAAGCAGGAAGAGTATAGATGTAAGCAATCTGGTCTTTCTATCGAAACGCTTCTCCAGGTATTCATAAGCTGTATATACATTCAGCTTTTGAAAGATAGGTATGAACGTAATGCTGATGACCACCATAGCTATGGGCAGCCCGAAGTAGTACTGCACAAAGCGCATGCCATCGGTATAGGCCTGCCCCGGTGCTGATAGAAAAGTAATAGCACTGGCTTGCGTAGCCATGATGCTGGGCAATATTACATACCAGGGCATATCCTTGCCTGCCAGCAGGTAGGTGTGGTTGCCTGTTTGTCCACGCCCTTTGTAAACACCGTATACGATGATGCCTGCCAGCGTGGCTAGTAGTATGACCCAATCCAGCGTACTCATGACCAGTGTTGGGTAAACCAGTAGTAGAGCACTACCTGCAGCACCAGTATAGCTATTACAGCAACATACCAGCCCGTCCAGTTCTCTTTACGTGGTTTATCCATTAGTAGTATTTTTATTTGCCAACAGATAGCATATTCAGCAGCAGCCTTATAGCACCCTCGTTGCCTGCAGGTAGCTGCCTTGAAAATGATAGTGTAGTGTAAATGTAGTGTCCTTTGCCATAGCTTGTGTACAGCGTATTGCCTTTGAGTGGCTGCTCATCGGTATCGTGCATCTCAAACAGCGGGGTGTATTTATCATCCCATTTGGTAGGGAAGTACAGGCCGCGCTCTTGTACCCAGCCATCGAAATCTGTAGTAGTGATTTTATTAGGAGCATTCAATATTTTATTGGTTGGTGCCAGGAATGTTACTGTGGCATCCTCTTCGGTTACACGTTGAGATGAGAGTGTAATGGGGTAAGGACCAATGTTGGTAGTTGATAGTTCCTGTAGTGTATTATACTGCATTACCAGCGTGCCGCCATTATTTGCATAGCGTAGCAGTACAGGCAGCCAGTATTCCATTTTCTTCTCAGTGTTCACAGCACGGATACCTGTAAGCACCGCATCGTATTTCTTTAGTTTCTCTTCGTTGATGTCTGCATCTTTCAGCATATCTACATGTAGGCCCGCCAACCTCAATATGGCAGGTATATTATCGCCTGCACCTTCGATATAGCCTATGCGTTTAGCGGTTGTCTTCCAGCTATTGTTCAGCAGTTTGGCTGTAGCCGGTGTGAAGTATTGCAGGGTAGGGATATGGTCGTACTGTATCAGGTGTTGCGTACTGTTGTAGGCTTTATCATTGGCTACGAAAGAAGCCTTCAAAGTATTGTCGTCTTTGCCAGCAGTGGGTTTCAGCTTAAGGGTGATGAGCGTGTCATAGCCTTTTTTCAGGTTGATACGCTCTATTTTGGTGTCAATGTTCGCACCTGATATCACCAGCGAGCCATTGCTGATATCTTTAAAGCTGTGCAGGTGTACTGATGCACTTACACTACCATCAGCTTCTTTTACCAATAGCTCTGAGGTAAAGTTGATGGTTACATCGGGCACTATGCGTAGTGCCTCTACTACATCGCCACGGGTAGGGTGCAACCTTTTGTAGGATAGTGGTACCGGAAGATCAAAAGGTACGCCGCCTATATTTAATTTCAATATGGCGTTTAATGTGTTAGGTGCTTCGGGGTAGCCGGAAAGCTTAACTTCCGGTATCGTGTAGTGGCCAGCATCCTTTGCCGCTTTTGACAGCCAGTAAGGTTCTGTGGGTTGAGTGTTTGCAGGTATAGCGATGGTTTTCTCTATGGTTTTAAGAGAGTCGTTGATCAATGCCAGGTTGGTAGCAGTATCGCTGCCCGGCCATTGTATTTTTTCAAGTGTAACAGGTATATCAGCTCTCGATACTACGCGTAGCGTAAATGGCAATGCGCTACCTGCAACAGCCTCTGGTTGTTTGGCAAATAATTCAGCCATGATGCCTGCGCAGTGCAGTATCACATTATCCAACTCTTCCAGCTTTTGGGTGCGCCAGTAGTCGTCTGTTACTGTTGTTACCTTCTTGCGGAGGGCCAGCAATGCAGGCAGGCTTCTTTCAGGGTGTTTGAAGTTGTAGTCTTTTACGATCTGTTTCAGATCGTCGCCAATGTCTTTCCTGTTTACACGGTTCCAGGTGATGTCAATGCCATCAAATAGCGATTGGCTGAGGCTATCGCCATCAACCAGTTTAAAGTATTCGGTTTGTATGCCCGGGGTGCTGGGTGTACCTGCGCCCTGACTTTTGTGAATGCTGCGGCTGATGCCTGCAAGCTCACCAACGCCCATACCCAGCAGTGGCTCGTACTGGCCAACTGGTAGCTTGAACTGGTCTTCGGATGTAGTATTCCTGTCGCCAAAGCGGTAGGTGTTTAGCAAAATACGTTTAGCCTGCCAGAGTTTGTAGTATTTAAATTGCGATGGGTATTTATTAGCATCAGCTGCAGCTGTAAATGCCTTTGCAGCTATAATAGCCGAAGCAGCATGCTGCCCATGTCCTGCCATAGTATTAGGCGGAAAGCGGCAAATGATCACATCGGGGCGGTATTTGCGTATTACCCATACTGCGTCTTCCGTCAGCAGGTCTGCATCCCAGTGCTTAAATGTCTCTTCATGTGTTTTAGAGAAACCGAAATCTATTGCACGCGTGAAAAACTGCTCTGCGCCATCCAGCTTGCGGGCTTCCATCAGCTCGTGTGTGCGTATAAGGCCTAGTGCTGCGCCTTGCTCGCTGCCTATTATATTTTGCCCGCCATCGCCACGTGTTAGCGATAGGTATGCGGTGCGTATGTGCCTGTCATTCACCAGGTAGGCCAGTAGCCTTGTGTTCTCATCATCAGGGTGTGCTGCAAAGTACAGCACGTTGGTCAGGTGCCTGAGCTGTGATATTTCGTGGTATATCTGTGCCGATGATACGGGGCGAACTTGTTGGGCCTGGCTGTTGCTAATGGTGCCTGCTGCCAGTGCAGCGAGAAGGAGTTTTTTCATGTTGTGCCTGAAAAATAATACCCACAGTAGGTTTGCTAGCTGTGGGTATCAAAATTATGGGATTGTGATTATTTCTTAGCCCAGTCGATGATCTTCTGGTTGTTGCGGATGTAATCAGCTTCGAAAGCAGTACCTTTTGCAGTCTCGATTGATTTCTCAGCAGCGGCTTGTGCATCAGCTTTTTTGCCCAGCTTCTGAGCTATTTTAGCCTTCAGGTGCCACATGTAGAAGGCCTTAGGGTTAGCCTCAGTAGCTTTGTTTACATAGTCGTAAGCCTGCTCTGTATTCTGGCCATTCTCGTAGTAGTAGCTAGCTACCTGGTAGTAAGGCAGTGTAGGGTTGTTCAGCGCTTTATCTATAGACGTAGCCAGCCTTTCTTTGTTGTTGAACTTGATAGGGATAACCACTTTGGTTTTTTCCCACATCAGTTCCAGGTTGCAGCTGGTAGACGTTATATCAGCTATGTTGATCGTGAAGGTAGTCACCTCATTTGCCATTGTTGTTGGCTTTACTTTAAAGCGTGCTACATCATCTTCGGTTGAGTAGCCGGCTGCACCCCAGTTGCCCACACCTTTGTTGATGATGATCTCCCAGGTATCAGCATTAGGTATGGTATATAGTGCATATTCACCGGCTTTCAGTATACCACCTGCTACTTCTACTTCTTCACCTATTTTTATTTTGGTCGCAGAGTTAGCACCGGTGCGCCAGATAGCACCGTAAGGCACTACATCGCCACCAAATATTTTGCGGCCACGCATTGACGGACGGCCATATGATATCTCGATAGTAGAGGTAGATACTTCCTGTGATATTTTAGCGTTAGGGCTCAGTGCCGGCAGTTTCAGGTCCTGTGCATAGGCGCTTATAGTTGCCATAAGACACAGCGATAGCGTGTAAGCAATACGTTTCATAATTGTGTTGTTTTAGATTGAATGCGAATTTAAGGGCAAGCGCCTAGGTTTTGTAGAGATATTATCTATAGGCTGTTAAGCTTTTATTAAAATCACCCCATATTTGCACAACAAAAAAGAAATATGAACCATAATATAAACCTCGCCATACAAGTATTGCCATTGGAAAAAGCCCAGCCAGAAGCTTATGCTATAATCGATGCCGTTATAGCCGCTATCGGTGCTTCGGGCCTTAAATATGAGGTATGCCCGTTTGAAACAGTGATAGAAGGCCCATACAGGCAGGTGATGAACCTATTGGACAATATACAGCAGGTATGCTATGATGCCGGCGCTCATTCTTTGTTGATTAACATGAAGTTGCATACCAGCAATATAAAAGATATGGCCATCGATGATAAGATTGGTAAGTACAAACACTAGCTATTAACTTTGCCATCCCAATTGATATAGTATATGAACCGTAGCCAACTTGTAGAAGGTATCCGCAAAAAAAAGTCTTTGCTGTGTGTAGGCCTCGATACCGACCTTACTAAAATACCTAAGCACCTGTTTTCGGAAGAAGACCCTGCTTTTGCATTTAATAAAGCTATCATAGATGCTACCAAGGACTATACCGTTGCCTATAAAATCAATACCGCCTTCTACGAGGCGCAGGGGGTTAAGGGCTGGATCAGCATGGGCAAAACCCTTGATTATATCCCTAAAGATATATTCACTATAGCCGATGCCAAACGCGGCGATATTGGCAATACGGCCGAGCAATACGCCCGTACATTCTTCAATACTTATCCTTTCGATAGCGTAACTGTGGCCCCATATATGGGCGAGGACAGTGTGAAGCCTTTTCTGCAGTTCGAGAATAACTGGGCTATTGTACTAGGTCTAACCTCTAATGCAGGTAGTGCCGATTTTCAGCTACAGCAAATGGGCGATGAACAGTTGTATGAAAAAGTACTGAAAACGGTAGCCACCTGGGGCAACCCCGGCAACCTGATGTTTGTAATAGGTGCTACACGTAAAGAGCAGCTACAGCATGTGCGCAAAATGCTGCCCGAGCATTTCTTCCTGATACCGGGTGTAGGTGCGCAAGGTGGCGATGTAGCTACTGTATGCGAAAACACAATGAACAGCGATGGCGGTGTGCTCATCAATGTATCTCGTGGTGTCATCTTCGCCGGTAGTGGTACCGATTTTGCAGAGCAGGCAGGGGCGGCAGCCAAAACATATCAGCAGCAAATGGCTGCTTATTTGTAATTTGGGTAATACATAACCCCACCCGTGCAGGAGAAACTCTTACAGTTCATCTGGCAACATAGCCTATATAATCCCACTGCGCTCGTTACTGATAATGGCGAGCAGGTAACCGTTATACACCCCGGTAGGCATAACACTAATGCAGGCCCTGACTTTCTGGAGGCTAAGGTAAAGGTGGGCGATACCATCTTAGCGGGCAATATAGAATTGCATATCAACGCCAGCGATTGGTACAAGCATAAGCATCAAGACGATGATGCCTATCGGTCTATTATACTGCATGTAGTATATAATAACGACCTGACTGCCGACAAACAGCCACTCAATATACCTGTCATCAGCATAGCTAGTGCTATATCGGCTGCTGTGCTGGAGCGGTATGCTGGTTTCGGGCAGCATACCGCAGAACTGCCATGTGCAAGTCAGCTATCTACAATCCGTGATATAAGTAAAGAAGCCTGGCTTAGCCGCTTGCTGGCCGAACGCTGGGAAGAAAAATTAGTATCGTGGAAGGAGTTGCTGGATGAAACGGCTAACGATTGGCGCAACCTGCTTTATTGGCGTATGGCGGCCAATTTTGGCTTCAAAGTAAATGCCACGCCATTCCTGATGCTTGCGCGGTCTATACCATTGAACGTGCTGGCAAAACATGCCAACAACCTTATACAAATAGAGGCTTTGCTTTTTGGGCAAGCAGGTATGCTGGAAGCAAATTTCAAAGATGAGTACCCTAATAAGCTAAAGGCGGAGTATGCATACCTGAGCATTAAATACAAACTCACACCATTGCCTGCCCATCTCTGGAAATTCCTGAGGTTGCGGCCTGCTAATTTCCCAACTATTAGGATTGCTCAATTCGCACATCTTATTACTAAGTCCGTACACTTGTTTTCGCAGATAGTGGAAACGCATACTGCCAAAGAAATATATCCGCTGCTGGATGTACAGGTAAGCGAATACTGGCTATCGCATTACCTGTTCGATGAGCCATCCGAAACCGTTTCAAAGAAAAGCCTGGGGAAGGCTTCGGTAGAGAATATCATCATCAATACCATCGCACCTATTCAATTTCTGTATGCCAGCAGGCAAGGTACATCAGCTCTAAAAGAGCAGGCGCTTCAATTGCTGGATAGTGTGCCGGCCGAAAAAAATAATATTATCAGCACATGGCAGGGCTATGGCTGGAAGCCCGCTAATGCGGCACATTCACAAGCCCTGATACAGCTATACAATCAATACTGCACACCACGTCGCTGCCTCGATTGTGCTATTGGCGCCAGTCTGCTCAAGCGCTAAGGCCAGATCATATCCAGCGTCTTTTTGCAGTCGGGGTGCAGGCTTTCTATCACCGGGCAGGTTAGGGCAGCGTGCTCCAGTATTTTCTTGTCCTTATCGGTATAGCTGCCATCTTTAGGTAGGTTCATCTTAATTTTCACCTCTACAATGCGCCTGGGTTCAGTTCCCATTATTTTTTCTACCTCGCATTCAGTGCCCTCAATGTTTAGCCCATGTGTGCGTGCAGCAATGCCCATAATGGTTAGCATACAAGATGCCAGTGCCGTAGCCACTAGGTCACTGGGCGAGAAACGCTCGCCTTTGCCTTGATTATCCAGAGGTGCGTCTGTTTCTATTGTCGTTCCCGATTTCAGGTGAGTGGCTGTTGTTCGCAGTTCCCCGTTATATATCACTTTAGATGTCAAAGCCTTTAAAATTTCTCTAAATTTACAATGATATGATAATGCTAACAAGGATTGTCGTACCTTAAAGTATTCCGTTTGCGTTATAACGGTACAGTTTTTTAGCTATAGACCTTGGTTTTTTTGTAATGTTGAAACTAGTAAGTTCCATATTTCTTTCCCTCTGTATTGCGGGCGTCAGCCATGCGCAAACTGCCGTGCGTGTAGACTCCTCATCGGTCAGGATAAAACCTCCGGTGAAGCGTGTTATACCTAAAAAGCCCAAGTTCATACGTACTGAATTGAGCGGCGGCCTCCGCCTTAACTCCAATGGCTGGAGTGTATTTGTTGATAAAGGTTGGGTAAAAGGCGAAGATAAACGCAGGGATTATTTCTATGATACAAAGCTGCTACAGTTTGAGTTTGGAGAGAAGAAGCATTTTAAAGAACTGAAACGCTCTAATAACATTGCGGCCGTTGGCGATAGGGAATCGAAACCATTCATTTTCGGGAAGATCAATAATTTCTACGATTTCAAAGTAGGCTACGGCGCCCGTAAAATGATAGCCGGTAAGCCTGAAAATGGCAATGTTTCTATTCATTGGGTTTACCTGGGTGGCCTGTCGTTGGGCATGCAAAAGCCATATTATATAGAAGCTGTAGTGCGTGATAATGGTGCCTGGACCACCAAGAGCATAAAATATGGCGATGAAACAGAAGATGTTTTTCTCAATGGCTCTGCCATCGTAGGTAGTTCGGGTATCATGAAGGGGTTGAACGAAATTCAGTTTATCCCTGGCCTGCATGCCAAAACTGCATTGCACTTCGATTTTGCAGCAAGCAAGAAAACCAAGCTTGCTGTAGAAACAGGTATTAATGCCGAATATTATACCAAAAACGTGGAGCTCATGGCCAACCAGAAGGCAGTGCCTTATCTAGTAGACGTCTATCTATCCTTTCAATTTGGCGGACGTTGGTGAGCTTTGTATCTTGCATAGTATATGCAGGAATTGCCGGTAATAAATCTGACGGAGAGTACGGAGACAAGGGTGAAAAAACCTAATTGGCTGCGCGTGAAACTGCCTACTGGCGAGGGCTACAGGCATGTGCGCAATCTTGTTGATAATCATAAACTGCACACTATTTGCGAAAGCGGCAACTGCCCTAACATGGGCGAATGCTGGGGAGCAGGTACTGCCACTTTTATGATATTAGGTAATATTTGCACGCGTTCGTGTGGTTTTTGTGCGGTGGCCACCGGCCGCCCCGAGCCTGTTGATTGGGATGAGCCCCAGCGTGTTGCAGAGGCCATACACCTGATGAAGGTGAAACACGCCGTACTTACCTCGGTTGACCGTGATGAACTGAAAGATGGCGGCTCTATCATCTGGGCCAATACCATAAAAGCAGTTCGCGCCCTCAATCCTGATACTACGCTCGAAACCCTGATACCTGACTTTAAAGGCCAGTGGGAAAATCTGGAGCGCATCATAGAAGTAGCCCCGGAGGTTGTTTCGCACAATATAGAGACAGTTGAGCGTATGACGCGTAAAGTGCGTATACAGGCCAAATACCACCGCAGTATGGAGGTGATCCGCAGGTTGAAAGACAGCGGTATGCGTACTAAAAGCGGCATAATGCTGGGCTTGGGCGAAGAGCCTGAAGAAGTACTGCAAACACTGCAAGACCTGGCCGACAACGGTTGCGATGTAGTGACAATAGGCCAATACCTGCAGCCTACACAAAAACACCTGCCTGTTATCCGTTTCGTACACCCCGATGAGTTCGCTATGTATCGCGAGAAAGGCTATGAAATGGGCATTGACTATGTGGAAAGTGGCCCATTGGTACGATCTTCGTATCATAGTGAGCGTCACGTGTTTGCAGGCGAAGGAAGGGCTAAATGGCTCGAAGCCAAGGCACAGGCGTAACATTCATCATCATTATTATTATTTAATACCGCATTATGGCTTGCAATTTTCAACTGGCAGTAAAGGATACACCCGAGGCTTTTATCGAGAAAGTACAGCAAGCACTGGCTAAGGCCGGGGGCAAATTCTCCGGCAATGCCGAAGCGGCAAGCTTTTCTTTATCTACCCCTGTAGGCAGTATAGAGGGTAGCTGCACAGTAGCTGGTGATGTAGCCAACGTCACAATATCTGAAAAGCCATTTTTCCTCTCTTGCGATAAGATAAAAGAGGTGCTGGAAGGTTATCTGTAAAATAACCTGATTTTCAAGGATTAAGCATATCCAAACATTACATTTCTGTAGTATCTTTCTGTATTATAAAATCTGGAATGAAAATTTCTATAACGGGTAAACTATATATTGGTTTTATCAGTGCGTTGATATTGTCTATCAGCATCGGGTTGATCACATATTTCACAGTCAGGAATCAGCAGGAGAATGGCCGCCTGGTGAGGCACACCTATCAGGTGCTCAATAAAGTTGATGATCTTGAGACGTTGATCATAAGTATGGAAACTGGCAGGCGTGGCTTTAGGGCAACTAATGAAAAGAAGTTCCTGGAGCCGTACAACAAAGGCCTCAGGCATATTGTGCCCGCTATTAATGATCTGAGAAATCTGGTTCAAGACAATCCACGCCAGGTTCAAAACCTGGTGGAGCTTGAGCAGAAGATAGATGTGATACTGCAATACTGGAGGCAACTTGGTGATGACGCTAGTGGCTATACGCGGGATATGATTATTGTGATGATGGACCGCGAGAAAACACACATGGACGCTATCAGGTCGCAGATAAGTAAGATCAGCAACCTGGAGAAAACATATCTCGCAGAACGAACCAGCCAGAATGAAAAATCTTTAGATTCTACTAAGCTCATAATTATAGTTGGTACTCTGCTGATACAGGTTATCATAGTAATACTGATATACTTTATCCTGAATGAGTTTACCAATCGCAAAAAAGCGGAGCAGGCGGTAAAAGAAAACCTGGACGAAGTAAAAGCACTGAATGAGCTTGCGGATAGCAAAAACTGGGTATTGTCGGGTGTTGCCAATATAAATGATAGCCTGCAAGGAGCAGATGATATTCCTGGTCTTTCTAAAAACATTGTAGATGCTATAGTGAAATATCTGAGAGCGCAGGCAGGTGCTATATACACTATCAATGAAGATAATGGTAAACTTGAATTGCAAAATGGTAATTCTCTGCCAGCTAATGCTACTAAATCCTTCAATATAGGTGATGGCTTGATTGGTAGTGCAGCCCGGCAGAATGAAATACTAGTGATTAATAATGTGCCGGCAGATTATTGGTCGTTACAGTCGGGCACGGGTAGTGCAAAACCCGGTCATATATTATTGTTGCCATTATGGTTTGGTAGCCAGCTTAAAGGTGTTTTAGAGTTGGCATCGTTTAGCGGATTTACAGAGCAAGACGAAGATGTACTCAATACAGTTGCTAACAATATTGCAATTGCAATTAATGCAGTAGAGGCCCGAGATAAAGTAATGGCACTGCTGGAGCAGGTGCAATTGCAAAAAATTGACCTTCAAAACCAGCAGGAAGAGTTAAGGCAAACCAATGAGGAACTCACCAGGCAGGCAGAAGTATTGCAGGCTTCAGAAGAAGAGCTGCGTGTGCAGGAAGAAGAGCTGCGCCAGATAAATGCAGAGTTGGAAGAGAAGAACGAGGCTGTAGAAGTGTCAAGGCAGGCGCTTTCGCAAAAAGCAAGGGAGCTGGAGGTAACAGGTAAGTATAAATCTGAGTTCTTGGCCAATATGTCGCACGAGTTGCGCACGCCGCTCAATAGCGTGCTGATATTGGCTAAAATACTGTCGGAGAACAAACCGGCTAACCTGACAGATAAGCAGGTAGAATATGCTAATATCATCCATAAATCGGGCGCCGACCTGCTGACACTGATAAACGATATCCTGGATCTTTCGAAGATAGAGGCCGGTAAAATAGACCTGAATATCGAAGAGGTAAAGATCGATCACGTTTTGCATGATATTGGGCAGACATTCTATGTGGTTGCTGAGGAGAAATCTATCAACTTCATTAAGCACAAAGCCGATAACCTGCCTGAAACAATTACTACCGATAAGGTGCGCCTCGAGCAGGTGATAAAGAACATGCTGTCCAATGCATTCAAATTCACACCGAAGGATGGTACAGTTACGCTTGAGTTTAAAGAAGCCAATAAGAATGGACTGTTCGAGGCATCGCTTAAAAATGCAGAGCATGTGCTTGAAATATCCGTTACTGATACCGGCATAGGTATACCCGAAGAGAAACAACAGCTGATATTTGAAGCTTTCCAGCAAGCTGATGGCTCAACCAGCCGTAAATATGGTGGCACCGGTCTTGGTCTTTCTATCAGCAAGGAACTGATCAAAAAGCTGGGTGGTGAAATGAAACTGAAGAGCCAGGAGGGTAAGGGAAGCACGTTCTCTATATTCATCCCGCTCGATCATGTAGCAATACAATCAACAAACCAGGCCGTAGAGTCGGTATCGGTGGCTGATGTTGAGCCATTGCTGGATGGTGTGATAGAGCAAACCAAGATTTTAGATGACAGGAGCAACATTCAGAAAGGGGATAGCACGATATTGATTATAGAAGATGATCCGCAATTTGCACGTATAGTGCAGGATTTTGCAAAATCGAAAAACTATAAAACAATAGTAGCCTTGCAAGGCGATGAAGGCTTGTACTACGCCCGCAAGTATAAACCATCAGCTATAGTGCTAGATATCCAGCTGCCTGTTATCGATGGCTGGTCGGTATTGAAAATTATCAAGGCCGATGAAAAGTTAAAGCATATTCCTGTTCACATCATGTCTGCAACCGATGTTGATAAATCGGGTGGCAGCGCATTGGCTTTCCTTAAGAAGCCGCTGGAAAAAGATGACCTTGAAGATGCCTTCACCCTTCTCGGCAAGCATATCAAATCAGATATCAAAAAGCTGCTCATCCTCTCGGCTGACACATCAATGGACGCATACATCAGGCAGGCCGTACAACCTAAACATGATGATCTTGCTTGCGACTACGCAGTATCCGAAGATGTAGCTATCGATATGCTGAAAAAACAAACATACGACTGTGTGATAGTTGATATTGGCAACCAACTGGAGAAAGGAAAGATAGAACTTCAACACATCAGCGCACAGGTAAAGGACGATGAGATACCAGTAATACTATTCCTTAATGAGGATATATCTTCTAAGGATGAGTTATACCTGAAGCGCTTTTCTGATGTTATTATACGCAACTCATCGCAGGCTAAAGACAGGTTGATGGATGAGGTTGAGCTTTTCCTGTACAAAGTGCAGGAGAGTAAAGACTCATTCACCCCGCGTGCGGTAGCCGAAGCGATAGACGAAAAAGCTTTGCAAGGCAAGAAAGTGCTGGTGGTAGATGATGATATGCGTAACGTATTTGCGCTTACAACCCTGCTTGAGGAGAAGGAGATGGAAGTAATAACGGCAGGTGATGGTAAGGAGGCGCTGGCCATGCTGAATGAGCATACTGGTATAGACGTGGTGCTGATGGATATAATGATGCCGGAGATGGATGGATATGAAGCTACACGCCGCCTGAGGCAAGATAGGCGTTTCACCCATCTGCCTGTTATAGCCCTTACCGCAAAAGCAATGCAGGGAGATAAAGAAAAAGCGATCGAAGCTGGTGCTTCTGATTATATTACCAAACCAATAGATAGTGTGCGCCTGTTTTCTTTATTGAGAGTGTGGCTAATAAAATAGCATGGCAGAAACGAAGCATATTAGTACAGAGGAGTTGGATGAGATATTGACGGTTATACAGGTCAATTATGGCTACGACTTCAGCAATTATTCCCGTGCGTCTATTACCCGGCGCATCATACGTTGTATGGATATGGCCAAGATCAAAACTCCGTTTGATCTGAAGTATAGCCTTACTAACGATAAGAAATTCTTTAGCTGGTTTCTTGAAGCGGTAACGGTGAATGTGACCGAGATGTTCCGAGATCCGGAGTTTTACAAAGAGCTGCGTGCAAGTGTTATTGCAAAGCTGGCTACATACCCTTTCATTAAGATATGGCATGCCGGTTGCGCTACTGGCGAGGAAGTATATTCGATGGCAATTATGTTGCAGGAAGAGGGCTTGCTGGAGCGGTCGCGCATTTATGCTACTGATATTAATCCTGCAAATCTTGAGAAGGCCCGCAAAGGCATCTACCCGATGCAGTATATGAAAGGGTATACGCAAAACTATATTCTTGCAGGAGGCAAAGCAGACTTTTCAGATTATTATACAGCCCGCTATGGCAATGCCATCATCCGCAAAGAACTGAAGAATAATATCCTGTTCTCACCGCATAATCTTGTTACCGATCAGGTATTTAATGAGTTTCAGCTCATTTGCTGCCGCAACGTGCTCATATACTTCAATAAAACATTGCAGGATCGTGTAGTGAACTTGTTTTATGATAGCCTCTCACCCCTTGGCTATATGGCACTGGGTGTTAAGGAATCATTATTGTTTAGCTCGGCGAGGCCAAAGTTTCAAACAATAAGTTCAACACAAAAAATATACAGGCGAAAGGACTGAAATGGTAGAAATAATAGTAATAGGCGGCTCTGCCGGTTCGTTGAAACCACTTATGGTATTGCTGGATGCACTACCGGAAGAGATGCCTTATGCTGTTGTGATAGTGCTGCACCGCCTTAAAAATGTGACTAGTGACATGGATCGGATACTTTCTTACAACAAGGGCAAAAGAAAAATTCATGAGCCGGAAGATAAAGAGCCCATAAGAAAAAATCATATATATTTAGCTCCTCAGAATTATCATCTGCTTATCGAAGAAGAGAAAATATTTAGCCTTGATTACTCAGAGTTAATAAACTATAGCCGTCCTTCTATCGATATTACATTCGATTGCGCAGCAGATGTTTATGGTAATGGAGTATTAGGTATATTGCTAAGCGGTGCCAATGCCGATGGGGCTGATGGAATATCGAAAATTATAGAGAATGGCGGCATCAGTATCGTGCAGCATCCCGCTACTGCCGAGTATCCTGTTATGCCGCAGAGCGCCATTGAAAGAAATGAACATGTATTGGTAAAGAAGCCTGAGTTTATCGCCAACTATATTCAAGCTTTAAGCCTTTTTAAACTATAACAATAGTATGCAAACCCAAGATCAGCAAGTTTTTAAGATACTACTGGTTGACGACAGAGAAGAGAACCTTATTTCGTTGGAGGATATACTCGATACAGGTAACCGTGTGTTTATAAAAGCTACCTCTGGAAATGATGCGTTGAAATGTGTGTTGAAGGAAGAAGGCATTGGCCTTATTATGCTCGATGTGCAGATGCCTGATATGGATGGTTTCGAAGTAGCTAAGCTGCTGAAATCAAACCCTAAAACCAGGGATATATCTATAATATTTGTTACTGCCATCAATAAAGAGGAACAGTACATCATGAAAGGTTTTGAGCAAGGTGCGGTCGACTACCTGCAAAAACCACTGGATATAAGTATCACCAAAGCCAAGGTGAATGTGTTTGAGCAATTGTATTTCTATCAGCAAAAGCTGAGGAATACTTCTGCGGAACTTTCAAAAATAAATAAGCAGCTCGAGCAATTTGTATATATAGTAGCTCACGACCTTAAGTCCCCTTTGGCCGGCATTATTGGTATGCTCAGTATTATGGAGCATGAGCGTGAAATTGAAAATAGTCCCGCGCTTAAAGAATATGTAGAACTGCTGGTATCTGCGGCCAGCCATCTTTCAGGTATGATCACCTCAATACTCGAATACTCAAAACGCAGTATAGATGAGCAAGAGGTAGAGACTGTAGATGTGCAGGAGATGGTTTTGCAGATGGCTCATCTTTTGTTCCCGCCGCCAAGCATCAAAATAAATGTAGTTGACCAGCTCCCCCAGCTAAATACCAAGAAGCTGAAACTTCAACAGGTGTTCCAAAACCTCATCAGCAATGCCATTAAGTATATGGATAAGCCCGAAGGGTTGATAGAAGTAGGTATGGAAGAAAAGCCCGACCTATACCAATTCTATATTAAGGATAACGGCCCCGGTATTGCTAAAGAAGATGAGTTGAAAATATTTAAGCTGTTCCAGACAACTGATAATAAATCCTCATCCGATAGCAGCACAGGTGTGGGGCTCAATATCATTAAGCTCATCATTGAAGAACAGGGTGGCACCATCTGGGTGCAGTCTGAGCAGGGTAAAGGCAGTACCTTCTACTTTACCTGGAAGAAATAGACTTAGTATTTTACCGTTAGGTAGTCGGCACTACCGCGTGTGTTTGCCAGTACGATAAAGCCTATTTTATCGCCGAGCAGGCGTTGTGCCGCTACTTCAAACAGCCTGCTGCCATTGGCGTATGCTACCCAGTAGCCATTCCTTTGTTCCAGTTCTACATCATTCCAGCCTTTGCGGATGGCGGAGTTTTGTTGCCAGTCAATGATAGGTTGCGCAGCGTTATTTGCGTCACCTTCGCGATACAGGCAGAAATACCCTTGGTCATCAATCATCAGGGAGTAGCCATAGTCGGTATTTGAAACGCCAAACGCTATACCCATTGCGTTGTCTGACGATATGCTGGTTCGTATCAGAAAATCATAGCTCAGATTAGCTCCTGTATTGACCGCAACTGTGTTTGTGCCGTCTTGTGCCGGGGTGTATGTATAGTTCAGCATACCACCGCCAATATCTACAAATGCCGAGTTATAATGGTCGTTGAATGACCAGTTGTGGCTATCGTAGTCGAAATTATCATCAAATATATACTGGTATCCCGTTACCGGTGGGGTAGGGTCAACCCCATAATAGTTCTTTCGGCAAGACGGCAGCACTATGATGGTGAGTGCCAAAAATATAGTGGGGAGAAGATACTTTTTCATTTGTCCGGGTGTTTCAAGAGTATGAAAATCAATAAATATGCCATTTGGACTGCCAATTTGTGAAATGGTTTAACTATTAACACTTGGCTAACTATTTCCCCAGTTATTGGGTGGCCTGATATTTATAAGTATATAGCCGAAACCAAAACCAAAACGATGTATATGAAAAAACTATTGATCGCAGCTGTGCTTGCCCCTGCATTCCTGGTTACAGCATGCAACAACTCAGAGTCAGAAACTGCTGCTACAACAGATACTGTGGCTACAGAAACAGTTGTTACAACTACAAACTATGTAGACCTGAGCACTGGTAGCAACATTGATGTGAAAAAAGACGAAGCCAGCGGCAAGATGGTAAATATAGCTACCAACGAGCCTGTTGAATTTTATGTAGACCTGAACACGAACGATACATTCTTCGGCTATACAGGTACTGTAGTGAACAACACACTGGTGCGTAAAGACGATGGCAAATGGGAGTTTGATGGTAACAAAGCCAAATGGGATGGCAACGAGCTAAAAATTGAATATGCTGATGGCAGCAAGGTAAAAGCTGACGAAGACGAGTACAAATACAAATCAGCAGATGGCAAAACTAAAGTGAAAATTGATGAAGACGAGAAGAAAATAAAAACACCGGACGTTAAAATAAAAGAGAAAGACGGTGAGACCCGTATAAAAGAAAGGTAGTATAAATAAAAACTAACAATAAAATTGATCTGTTATGGATAAGCTGGAACTGAAAGGCAAATGGAACGAACTGAAAGGCAAAGTAAAACAGGCTCATGCCGACCTTACTGATGATGACCTGAAGTATGAAGAAGGTAAGGATGACGAACTGCTAGGCCGCATACAGCAGAAGCTGGGCAAAACCCGCGATGAAGTTGTAACCTGGCTAAAATCTCTGGGATAGCAATTATCCTAAAATAAAAGGGTGGCAGATACTGCCACCCTTTTTCTATGTTTTCCTCCCTTATTCTATTTCAAATACCAGTGTCAGGTTTTTTTGCAGGCTGAGCTTGCCCAGAGGTATGTTGCTTGCGCCGGCATCCATGGCCATGGCATATTCACGCTTATACATTATGGGTTGTGGCGAGTACTCATTGGTTTCGTCTACTGATATTAGTTTCACATTCTTCACGCTGGAAGCGCCGGCTATTACATTGGCTTTGTTGATGCCATTTTTTACAGCTTCGGCCATTACTTCATCATTTTTTTTGTCTTTCTCGTTCATACCTATCTCTGATATGTAGAGGTTTTTAAAATCGCGCTGCACCAGGCCAAGTATTATATCTTCATACTTCTTCAGGTTGTCTATCCTCAGCGTATACGATTTATTGATGTAGTATTTGTTGCCAAACATAGAGTAGGCCTCCCCCGTATTCATGCGCTGCACACGTAGCTTATCTGCGGGTATCCCCATTGCTTTCAGCGCTTTTAGCAGGTCTTGCTCTTTTTCTGCTACCGAGTTGTTGTTATTTACTTTCTCTTTCTCGGCAAGCGATATCTGCACATCTATATAGTCGGGCTCGTAAAAGCGTTCTGCGTAGCCACTTACCTTTATATACTTAACAGGTGTCAGTTTCTTTGCTTCCTGTGTTTGTGCTATGCTGCCAAAGCTTAGCAGTGTGGCGATAGCCAAAAGGCTGAGTTGTTTCATTCTGAAGTTGTTTAAGGTGTTCAAATCAAAAACCGTGCGTAAATTTATTCTTTACTGCCCGCGCCCTTGAATTGGTGGTGTGTTTCTTTGAATAAAACGTTAAAGGTTGTGAGCGAGCCGTAGATCGCGGTGATATACTGCTGCATATCTATCTTTTCTTCATCGGTCAGCTGCTTATGTGCGTTCACTTTTTGTTCTATCAGCCTAAGCCTGTCGCGTACCATTACTATTTTGTGGAAGAAAGTTTCTATAGGCACTTCTTTGGGTTGCAGGCTATCGTCGCCGGGTTTCATTATTAGTGTGCCACTGTTCCAGCGGCTGCCCATAGGCACCAGTTGCATCTCATGCAGGCGGCGTTCCAGGATGTTGTCCAGCGCTTGCTCAATATCAGCCAGCGTTATGCCGCCGACAGTTGTTTCAGCTCCACCTTCGGCAGCTTCTATTACCTTCAGTTCATACTCTTTGTTAATGCTTTTAGCGCCATTCTGCGATTTGAACCATATAGTGTAGGTTTCGCTGGCTACATCTACTATTACGCCCTTACCAAAATGAGGGTGCTCTACGCGCGAGCCTATACCTAATTGTGTCAGTTCCATTTATATCAGGTTTATGTTATTGTTTGTGCAATTTACCTAACCTTAGTAAAACAAAAATGCCCCTTTGGTATAAGGGGCATTTTTGTTTCTATGTTTAGTCTTCTTTTTTCTTTTTGTCTTTCTTTTGTTTTTTCTTTTCAGCTTTCTCTTCTTTTACTGCTTCTTCTTTTTCTCTTTGTTGCTTAGCTTCAGCTTTAGCGGCAGCCTTCTCTTTTTCAGCTTCTTCTCTTTCTTTTTTAGCAGCAACTTTTGCCTCTGCCTTTTCTTTCTCCTCTTTGACTTTTTCTGCTGCTTTTAGCTTTGCTGCTTCTGCCTTTGCTGCTGCCTCTTCTTTTTTAGCTATTGCTTTCAGTCTTTCAGCTTCTTTTTGTGCGGCCATTTTTTCTTTGGTTGCCAGTGCTTTTGCCTTTTCCTCTTCTTTTTTGGCAAGTGCTTTTTCTTTGTCTGCCAGTTGTTTCGCTTTCTCTGCCACTTTTTTAGCCATTGCCTTTTCCTTGTCGGCGGCAATTTTCTCTTTTGCTTTAGCCGCAGCCGCTGCTTTTTTCTCAGCTACTTTAGGGTCTGGTTTAGGTTTGCCTTTGCTTACTTCTGCGGTGTAGATGTAGGCCATTTTATCATTTACATACAAGGTGACATCATAACCGCCCTGCCAAGTTGTAGGCATATCCACATACATCATGTTGTTCTCTATCTTATAGTTCACAGGCACCAGTTTGGGGCTTTTTACTTTTGCCGATACAGATTTTATCAGCTCAGGATTCCCCACTTCAAATACCATCCTTTTTGTAGTGTCCGATTTGCTGCGCAGGTTGCCACGTACACCTTCCGCAGGGTACACCTCGTTTACTATTGCCGATGTGCCTACGATAGGCGCAAACGTAAAGTTCGACTTATTGATAGGGGTATCCAGCATTTGCCACTTCTTATCATCCGGAAAGTGGTTGAGCGCAAACAGCTCTCTGTTGGTAGCAAACCACGCATCGGTATATTCTTTGGTGAAGAACTTTACTTTCCTGTCGGTAGTGCCTGCACCCCAGGTCAGGTCCATCAGGTACCAGGTGCCTTTTATCTCTACTGCATTCCAGGTATGGGCGTTTTTCTTGGGGTCTACTTCGCCTATGTCGCGCGAGTTTGTTTTGGCTAAACCCGGTATCACTACGCATTTTATCTGCGCCATATCGCACATGGCCTTAAACAGGTTAGCATAACCCTCGTGCGTGGCCTTGCGCTCATTCAGCGCATACGATGCGGTAGTGTTGTTCTGTTTAGGGTGGTGGTGCCCATTTGTATTGTATTCAATATTCTGAGCCTCCCATACATATAGGGCGCGCACCATATCTTCGGGTTTTGCTGTTCGCCTATGTGTTAGGGTGTCCACTATATTTTTAAGATAGTATCCGTTCATTGGGCCCAGGCTGGCCACATATTCGTCTACTTTCCCAAAATTATTGCGGTTTAGCTGTTGTGCGTGTACCTGCATACAGCTAATGGCAAGTAGCAGGGTATAAATAACTTTTTTCATCAGTGGTTATTTCCTCACTAATATAATGGTTTGTTTCGGCAACTAATAATATAGCGAAAAACTCTCTGTGGGTCAGCTTATTGCTTCGCTTATGGCCCTGCGTATCATGGCCAGCAATAGCAGCAGGCTAAGGCATAATGCAGCCCAAACCGGCCAGCCCGGCAGGGTAGATAGAGACAGGTTGAGGTTTTTGCCCCAAACTGCAGCCCCGGCCTGCATGCCCGTGGTGATAACTGCCCCGCAAACCAGCGCCCCTATTGCATAGGGCACAAAATGGCGCTGCATATAACTGCGCAGGTAGCGTGGACTATAGCCTAGCTGCAGTAATAGTTGCAGGGAGGCCTGCGCCTTTGCGATTGTAAGCTCTATAAATAGTACAAACACCATTGCGCCGATACCCATTAGCAGTATGGCCAATAATCCTGTACTGCCCGATACTATCTCTACTACCGAGCGTAGTTTGTTCCATCGCAGTTGCTCGGCATTGGTAGTGTAGCCATGTTCTTCAAGGTATTGCACAAATGCCCTGCTCGATGGATCTTTTGCTTTCACAATCAGCCGCGATGGTGCAATAGTCATACCCGGTGCCAATAGCTGATTGCCATATTGTATAAAGGATTGAGGCACTAATACCGAGCTGATACGGTCAGAAAATCCTGCCACATGCGCCTGGTATTTTACAGCATGCTCACCTCTGCCTATCATTAGCTCGAATGATACCGCCTTTATAGACGTTTCTGATAGCTGAGGTAATCCCTGGCTTAATGCAAAACCATAGTTATACAGGTTCAGAAAATCGGAGGATATGATAACTGGTACATACCTGTCGCCTTCCTGCCAATGCCAGTCAGCCGGCTTTTTATCTATGTATGTATCATCCACCGCCTCCAGAAACATCTCTGTGGCAAAGCCTACGCTGCTGCTAAAAGTGGCATATACCGGAAACCTGTTCGATGATAGTACGCCCACTTCTTGCACCTCTGGTGCCGTGCGCAGCTGTTCAATCTCTTGGGTGTTAAAAAGCGTAGCCTTTGGGTCGCCCATGGTTTGGTCGGTCACTTTTTTGCCTATGGTCAGAAAGGTGCTGCCCAGGCTGTCGTTATCATGCTTGCCCTCCAATAGCTCTTTGAAATTCCACCAGGCCGCCACTGATACCAGCAGCAGGGTAGTACCTACACACAGCGCACATAAAGAGAACCACAACCGCGAGCGGCTGCCTGTTCTTAACAATAGCTTTTGTAGTAGTGCGTTGCTCACAGTTTTATCTTACGGCTATAGTTGAAATAATTATTGTCTTCAAGGTCCGCAAGTAGCATGCCTGCATTGTTTTGTCGGGTCACTTCTGCTATCAGCTCTGCAGCTTTGTAAATATTCTCATTATCGAGGTGGCTGAATGGTTCATCCATCAGCAGCCATTTATAAGGCTGCACCAGCGCACGTATGATAGCTACCCGCTGTTGCTCGCCGTACGATAGTGTTGCCGCCAGCGATTGCTTTTTGTGCGCTATGCCCAGCCGCTCCATCCAGCCGTCTATGGTTGTAGTGTCTACGGTGTTGGTCAGCGTGCGTTTCACTTCGATATTCTCCAGCGCTGTCAGCTCAGGAAATAGGCGCATGTCCTGAAAGATCACGCTTACGTCTTTACTGCGCAGTGCGGCAAGCGCTTCGCTATCTGTGGCCGATAGTTGCTTTCCATCCCAACTAATGTTGCCTTCATAGTCATTACGCAAGCCATACAGCAAATGTATCAGTGTCGTTTTGCCGGTGCCCGATGGTGCCTGCACAAATACATATTCGCCCTGCTCCAGTGCAATGTCCTGCATCCACATGCCGGATGTATGTGTAAGTATTTTTTCTTTTAATGGTAGTGCGTATACCTGTTGCAATGCAAGCTGCATGTATGCTCTCGTTGAGGGTGTTAAAACTAGTAAATGCTGATTTGATTTATAGGCATTCAGGCTTTTTTTAGTTAAATTTATAGGTATGATACAACGCCTATTCGACATTGTAGCCCAACGCGCCGCCACCGAGCCCGATAGCATCTTGTTTGGTGCTAAGGAGCAGGGCAACTGGCGCACCTATACCACCATGCAAGCCTGGCAAACTGCTCAAAAGCTAAGCGGTGGACTGCTATCGCTAGGTATTGCTAATACTGTGCTGGAGGCCGGACAGCAGGAGAAAATAGCTATCATATCGCCCAATAGGCCCGAATGGATGATAACAGATTTTGCGGTGCAGATGACAGGTGCGGTACTTACTCCGGTATATCCTACCATCAGCCCAAGCGAGATGGCCTATATCCTGAAAGATGCAGGCGTACGCATCGTGTTTGTAGCCAATGCGGATATATACGAGCGCTTCAAAGATGCTTTCAGCGAAGTATCAACCATAAAGCATGTATTCTCTTTCGATAAAGTAGCGGGTGTTGATAGCTGGCAAACATTGATAGATAAAGGGCTGTCTGTTGATAGTGCTATTACAGACCGTATCACGTCTGAAACACTGGCTACCATTATATACACATCGGGCACCACGGGCAGTCCCAAAGGTGTAATGCTTTCTCATAATAATATTGTGAGTAATGTGCAGGACTCCATGCCCGAGTTCACTTTTGCCGAGAAGGGTGGTATAGCGCTTAGCTTCCTGCCACTCAACCACATCTTCGAGCGCATGGTTACCTATGTATACATCCAGTCGGGCATCGCCATCTACTATGCCGAAAGTATGGATACGATAGGCGATAACCTACGTGAGGTGAAGCCGATAGTATTCACCACAGTGCCACGCTTGCTGGAGAAAGTATACGAACGTATCATGGCTAAAGGCCTTGAACTCAAAGGTATTAAGCGGGCCTTGTTTTTCTGGGCTGTAGGGCTGGGCAAGCAATACGATAATGTAAAACATGGCAGCTGGTGGTATCGCCTGCAACTGTCTTTGGCTAATAAGCTTATATTTAATAAATGGCGTGAGGCGCTGGGCGGCAGGGTGAAAGCTATCGTTACAGGTTCAGCACCATGCCAGGAGCGTTTGATACGCATATTTACATCGGCAGGTATAGTTATCATGGAGGGTTATGGCCTTACGGAAACATCCCCCGTAATTTCAGTAAACAAATTTGTAAGCGATGGCCGCCGCGTAGGTACTGTGGGCCCTTTAATACAAAATGTAGAAGTGAAGCTGGCCGAAGATGGAGAGATATTGTGCCGTGGCAATAATATCATGGTAGGCTACTATCAGCGTCCAGATCTTACCGCGGAGGTATTAGATGCCGATGGCTGGTTTCATACCGGCGATATAGGCACTTGGGAAGAAGGCCGTTTCCTCAAAATAACCGACCGTAAGAAAGAGATATTCAAAACCTCTGGCGGCAAATATGTAGCACCCCAGGTGATAGAGAATAAAATGAAGGAAAGCCTCTACATAGAGCAGATGATAGTGGTAGGCCCCAATCGAAAGTTCGTTACAGCACTCATTGTGCCTGCCTTCGCCCACATCCGCAAAAACCTCGAGGATAATGGCATTACACCGCCTGCCAGCAATCGCGAGCTGATAAAGATGCCACAAGTAATAGAACTGATGCAAAAGCAGATAGATAGGTACAACCCGCTCTTCAGCCATGTAGAGCAGATAAAGAAGTTTGTACTTATGCCCAATGAGTGGACGATAGATACTGGTGAACTAACACCTACCATCAAAATAAAGCGTAAGGTAATAGAGAAGAAATACGAGAACGAAATAGAAAGTATGTATACATAAAAACAGAAAAGGCCGCTGATGCGGCCTTTTCTGTTTTTATAAGTTCTTATTTACTAACCCACAGATGAGGCAGTAAGTACAACTATAAGATTGAACAAGATGATGATACCATAGAAAGATATAAGCAGGATAGTGAGTATTCCTGCAAACTTCATGTGGTTGCGGGCTTGTTTCAATCCGGCATTAAATTTCTGTTGGTCGTTATTCAGTATCGCTTTTTTTAGCAATGTTGACGCAGCCAGCATTGTATATAGCGGATATATATTCAGGGCTAGCATTACCACTGCAAACACAGTTCCAAAAGCAGTCATGTCAGGCATAGGCGTCGCCTGTTGATATGCTGATGCCATTGTGCTGGCCATATTCATAGCTACAGGCATAATAATGACGAGCAGGCCTACTACTATCGAGTAGGTTATACCCAGAAACTTCGTCCACCTTGCGGCTTCAAGCATATAAGCTTTGCCGTGTTCATCCATCACCAGTTGCGCTGGTGCTTCACTATGCTCTGTTTGAAAATAGTTGCTCATAAATAACGATTAGTATGCCCTTGCGAACAATACCCTTTGCGAAGATGGTGCCCCTGTCAGTATACACTTGCCTTCTTCCTGTTTGTTGTCAAGAGGTATGCAGCGTATAGTGGCCTTGGTCATTTCCTTTATTTTAGTTTCGGTTTCAGGTGTGCCATCCCAATGTGCAGATATAAAGCCACCTTTTTCATCCAGCAGCTTCACAAATTCATCCCAGTTGTTAGCTTCGGTGATACGCTCGTTGCGGAACTTCAGTGCTCGGTTATAGATGTTTTGCTGTATATCATCCAGCAGGGCTATAACACTTTCAGCAAGTCCATCCAGCGGCATTGTTGTTTTCTCTTTCGTGTCGCGGCGGGCTACTTCTGCCTGGTTGTTTTCCATATCGCGTGCGCCCAGTGCTATGCGCACAGGCACGCCACGCAGTTCGTGCTCGGCAAATTTCCATCCCGGGCGGGTGCTGTCGTCATTGTCAAATTTTACCGATACGCCTTTGCCGCGCAGTGTTTTCATGATCTCGGCAGCTTTGGCATCTATCTTTGCCCTCGCCTCAGTGTCTTTGTTATAGATAGGTACTATCACTACTTGCAGCGGCGCTATCTTTGGTGGCAGCACCAGGCCTTCATCATCGCTGTGCGCCATCACCAGCGCACCTATAAGGCGGGTAGATACGCCCCATGATGTAGCCCATACATATTCCATCGTATTTTCCTTAGTAGCAAACTGCACATCAAATGCTTTCGCAAAGTTCTGCCCCAGGAAGTGCGATGTGCCTGCCTGCAGCGCCTTACCATCCTGCATCATTGCCTCTATGCAATAAGTGTCTTCTGCACCTGCAAAACGCTCGTTAGCGGTCTTTACACCTTTTATCACCGGCAGCGCCATATATTCCTCCACAAAGTCGGCATATACATCCAGCATCTGTTTGGTTTCTGTTATTGCTTCTTCTTTAGTGGCATGTGCGGTATGGCCTTCCTGCCAGAGGAACTCTGCAGTGCGCAAAAACAGGCGCGTGCGCATTTCCCAGCGTACTACGTTAGCCCATTGGTTCACCAGTATAGGCAGGTCGCGGTAAGACTGTATCCAGTTTTTGTAAGTGCTCCAGATGATTGTTTCCGATGTAGGGCGCACGATCAGTTCTTCTTCCAGTTTCGCTTCGGGGTCTACTATCACGCCATTGCCATTCGGGTCGTTCTTCAGGCGGTAGTGGGTTACTACAGCGCATTCCTTCGCAAAGCCATCAACGTGTGCTGCTTCTTTGCTCAAAAAACTCTTGGGTATAAATAGCGGGAAGTATGCGTTTTGGTGGCCTGTGGCTTTGAACATGCGGTCCAGTTGGTCGCGCATATTCTCCCACAGTGCAAACCCATAAGGTTTTATTACCATGCAGCCACGCACCGATGAATTTTCGGCCAGGCCGCCTTTCAATACCAGGTCATTATACCATTGTGCATAATCCTGTTGGCGAGATGTTAAAATATTGCTCATGTTAAGATTGGCACGCTTTTCGTGCCCCTTCTAAATTGGTGAAGTGCGGCAAAATTAGTAATTTCACTAGGTATATTTTACGATTAAATTTCAAATAACATGAAACGTTTCCTCTTGGCTGGTTTGTTGATGGTGATCCTGGCGCCTGCGGATTCTTTTGCTCAAAAAAAGAAGCAGGTGGTGGATGATATCTACTTCAACAGCGAAGATGCGAAGAAAGAGGCTGAGGCCGACAGGCAAAGGCAGGAAGCTGCCGCTGCCGCACGTGCTGCCCAGCAAAGCAATACTTCGTCTTACGACGATAATACCTACAACAGCAGTGGCAATGACGATGATGCGCAAGCATACGGCAGCACCAGCTACTCGCGCAGCTTTGGCAGCGATGACGAAGGGTATATCGACTATGATGACGATACCTATTCTACCCGCATCCGCCGCTTTGGCTACCCGTCTTATGGGGGTGGCTATTACGATCCGTTCTGGAACGACCCCTGGTATGGCTGGGGTGGCCCTATGTGGTACCGTCCGGGCTTTAGCGTAGGCTTTGGCTACGGTTATGGCTATGGCTGGGGTGGCCCTTACTGGTCGTCTTACTGGGGCTTCAACAACTGGTATGGCTACCCGGGCTTCTACAGTGCATGGAACTATCCTATGTATGCATGCGGCTGGGGTGGTGGCTACTACGGCGGTTTCGGTAGCGGCTATTACGATGGCTACTATGCCGGCTTAGGTGCCAATGGCAGGGGCGGCCGTACTTATGGCCCGCGCACTTCTGTAAATAGCCCCTTCTACGGCACACGTAATGTGTTGAGGCAGTCGCAACCGCAAGCCATGCGTGGCAATGCTGAAGGTGCCGCTTCGGGCCCGCGCAATGTATTGCGTTCAACTCAGCCTGGCGGCAACCGTAGCGAAATGCAATCGCAGGAGAACAGGGTGCAGCAGCAGCGCAACTACCGTGGTGGCGCAACCAATACATACTCAAACAGCAACGACACTCGCGGTGGCAATACCAACCGCGATATGAATAACGTAGAGAACAGCCAAATGGAGCGCGCACCTCGCAGGGGCCGTTTCTTTGGTGGCGATAACAGGGCTGCGCAACAAAGCCAGATGCAACAGGCACCCGATAGGGGCAATGCCGTGCGCGATATGAGGATGCAGTCTTCGGGTGCTCAGATGGAGCAACAGCAACAGAGTGGTGGTGGCCAGCGTTTCGAGCGTACGCAATCTTCGGGTAGTATGCAACGTAGCCAGCCCAGCTATTCGGCACCTTCGCGCAGCAGCGGCAGCTATTCAGCACCTTCGGGTGGTGGCCGTAGCTTTGGCGGCGGCAGTGGTGGTGGTGGTGGTCGCAGCATGGGCGGCGGCAGGCGCTAGATGCTTCAAAAAATATCTTTACCAGGGCACACTATTGTTAAATGGTGTGCCGTTTTTTTAACATCGGGCATAGGTTTTGTTTTATGATATTTGTTAAAAGTTTTAAACCAATCAAAAAGCCCTTAGTCAAAAAGAAAAACTTTATGCGCAGACAACTATATCTTCTCTTCGCAACATCTATAACCATCGCAGCGGCAACGCTGTATGCACAGGCGCAAGAGCCTGCAGATGCACTTCGCTTCTCTTACCAGTCGCCGCAAGGCACGGCCCGCTCTATGGGCTTTGGTGGTGCGCTGGGCTCTGTTGGGGGCGATTTTACCTCAGTAACTGTGAACCCCGCCGGCTTGGGCATATACCGCAATTCGGAGTTCATGTTCACGCCTACTATCAAGATCAATAATGTGAATGGTACCTATAATGGTACTAAGATGGATGATAATGCCAACCAGTTTTCTATCAACAACTTGGGTGTTGTGTTTGCCAGCTCTGCCAAGGGCAGGCGCTACGATCGCAGCAAATGGAAATCTGTAGTATTCGCTATGGGTATCAATCGCATTGCCGATTTCAACCGTAGCTATACGTATGGCGGCTACAATGGCGATAGCGTATCTGGTAGCAGCATTACAGAGCTTTTTGCGCTAGATGCCAACAATTACCCTGGCGATAGCCTGAACCTGGGTACACTTGCGGGTATTGGTTATGGCTCTTTTCTTATAGATAGGTTTGGTGGCAATTCATTTCAAACAGTAGTGCCTTGGTATACTGGTATCAATCAGCGCCGCACCGTTCGCGAGCGTGGGGGTATTACCGATCTGTCATTCTCGCTGGGTGGCAACTACGAAGAGAAAATGTTGTTTGGTGTTACTATCGGCCTGCCAATTGCACGTTATGTGCGCGACGTAACGTATGAAGAAACAGACGCTACCGATGATCCCAATAACTATTTCAGCAGCCTTTCTTACAAAGAGTCTCTAACTACTTCTGGCATTGGTGTAAACCTGAAACTGGGTTTTATATATAAACCTGTTGATGCATTTCGTGTAGGTGTAGCCCTGCACACGCCCACATACTACGGCCTTACTGATGTACAAAACCGTAGCATCACTACCAATACCGAGAATTTCAAGTACGATCTGGGCTATACAAGTGGGTCTACAACTATACTCCAGTCTGGGGTAGATATTCCGGAAAATACTTTTGAGTATGGCATCATCACACCTTGGAAAGGAATACTGAGTGCTGCCGGTATCATAGGCAAGCATGGTTTTATCACTGCCGATTACGAGTATGTGAACTACCGCAGCATGAGGTTCAACTACGATCCCTTCTATGCCGAAAATGAAACCAATATCAACCAGTTCATCAAAAACAACTATAGGGGTGCTTCAAACATTCGTGTAGGTGGTGAGGCTCGTTTCGATATCGTTTCACTCCGTTTAGGCTTTGGTTTTTATGGCAGCCCGTATAAAACTTCGGTTGGCGGTGCCGATCGTATAGATCTTTCTGCTGGTGTAGGTTTCCGTTTTGGCAACTTCTTTACCGACCTGGGTTTTGTAAATACACAATATACACAGGAGGAAAGGCCGTATAATCTTGATGTTATAAATATTGACGTGCAAAAAGCTACGCTTAAGAATAGCTTCAATACAGCTGCCCTTACCTTCGGCTGGAAATTCTAAAGCAGATGCTTTACGATATAATAAAGAGCCCCCGCAATACTGCGGGGGCTCTTTATATAAGGTGGTCAGCAAACTTATTGTTTAATGAATTTGTCTGTGCGTTGTTGTCCGTCTTCAGTAGTTGTCGCAACGAAGTAGATACCGTTAGCCAGCTCCTGTACATCCATACGTTTTGCTTCACCGGCATTCAGGTTGAATGATGATACCTGCTGTCCTGTGGTAGATATGATCTTGCCTGACAGTTGCTGTTGAGAAGTATTTTTAAGTACAATGTGCTCAGCAGCAGGGTTAGGATAGATAGCCAATGCAGCTTGCTCTTCAAAATCATTTACAGATACTTTCGATAACGTACCATACTTATACTCAAAGTCGAAATAATAGTTGGCTGCAGATGCGTTAGTTACATTAGTCGTGCGTATGGCAACGTATTCATCAGTATTGCGTATGCGGGCAATATATACCGCACCTTCAGTCACAGCGCCTATATCTACCTTGGCTACTGTTGCGTTGTACACCATCGATATGTTTTTTACATCAGTAATAGTCTCATAGTTGAATCCATTAGGTGCAGGCATCCATTTGGTAATACCATTGCCTTTTATCTCGCCACCCCATATATCGCTCACGCCGGCTGTGAAGCCAAAATTGCCGCGCGGGTTGCCGTATGGGCCACGAAATTCTACCATGTCTATATTGGCTTCCTCACCTTGCTTATACTCACCAAACGTACTTGCATCAAAGCTGTTGTAGTAGGTGTGGTTTACAAAATCATAGCCCGACTGTGCGCCATTAGCACCCATACTGCCGGCTATTAGCGGGCTGTGGTGTTCGTAGAAACGCAGGTTTGTTTTGGTTGATAGTGGTTGTGCTTGCGCCATTGCGCCACACGATAAGATTGCGGTAAAAAGTAAAAGTTCTCTTTTCATTATTAGGTTTTTAGTGACCAATAAGACCTGCTGGTGCGTGCAAAGGTTGGCTCAGGTAAAATGTATTAATGACAATAATACTTCGTGTATTCAAAAAACCCTTTATAAAAAGAAATGGATATTATGTGTGTTTTGTTTTATTGAATGCCTTTTTTATTAGCAATGGGTTAATGTTTTTTGCCCGCTATAGACTAGGTGTTTCTTATGATATTTATTTTGAGGAAATATCAATTTTTAATGCGAAGAGCTTTTTTGGGGTTAAGCTGCCGCCCCGCGCATACGAAGTAGCTTTATGCAATAGAGTAGCAGAAAAGGGAGGAGTACATTGGCTTCTCTATCATACAGCGGCTGGTATATTTCTACCTCGTAGTCAAATTTCAATCCATTCATCCTGAAGCGTGAGTTGGCCATTGCGACCTCTTCGCCTGTTGCGTCACTCAATAGCCTGTAGTCCGACATGCTCCACACGCTTTTCTTTTTGAAGTGAAAAGCCTGTCCATTCTCAAATGTAATGATGATGCCGTGGCTGAATGTTGGCTTTATCTCTGCATAAGGCACGCCATTTTTCAATACCACTTTAGCCGTGCCCCAGAAGCCTGTAGTCGTTATCTTATAATTATTTCCTTCGGCAATAGATATATCTGCTTTACTATTAAACACCCAATCCAGTTTCATCTCGCCCAACGGCTTGCCCTGCTCATCACTCACACTAAAATGGTTGCTGCCGCTGGTTACTACATCGCATCTCATGGTTTAGAAGATTACTACTGTAAAATTACAAAACTTTACATCTACCTTGTGCTGCACACCATTTACTATGAAGCAGATTTTCTTCTTGTTATTCTTCTACAGCACCGTATCAGCTGCGCAGGTGGATACAATGCAACTTCTTTTCATTGATAAAGCGGTTACAGAAAAATGGCTGGCCGATAATCATATACCTGCCCTGGGTATTGGCTATATAAAAGAGGCCAAGATAGTTGAGACGGCTGTATATGGTGATACGAAATACGCTGACAATACCATCTTCAACGTGGCATCGCTTACTAAGCCCGTCACCGCTATGGTAACACTTAAATTAGTAGATGCGGGTAAATGGAACCTCGATGAGCTTTTATACAAGTACTATACACATCCCGATATAGCACCCGACCCACGCAGCAAGCTACTCACCACCCGCCACATACTCAGCCATACTTCCGGTTTCCCCAACTGGGCTGGCGATACACTGGCTTTCCAATACGATCCCGGCACTAAATATCAGTATTCAGGCGAAGGCTTCGAATACCTGCGCCGCGCGCTGGAAGCAAAGTTGGGGAAAACATTAGATCAACTGGCAACCGAACTCATCTTCCAGCCTTTGGGGATGAAAGACACCCGCTTCTTCTGGGATAGCACAGTTGATGAAACCCGCTTTGCAGCATGGTACAAAGCAGATGGCAGCAAATACGCGACCTACAAAAACACAACACCCAATGCCGCAGACGACCTGTTGACAACCGTAGCCGACTATACTAAGTTCATGCAATACATTATGAATGGCGCAGGCCTCAGCAAAAAGCTATACAATGAAATGGTATCGCAGCAATCAGTTGTCGGCCCACGCAAATACTACGGCCTGGGCTGGATGATGTACGATAATGTAGACAATGGCCAAGAGGCTATCTCGCATGGCGGTAAGGATAAAGGCGTCAATACCATAGCCATTATACTACCTCATTTAAAACAAGCCCTGCTTATCTTCACCAACTGCGATAACGGGACTGATGTATACATACCCGCCGTGCAGCATTATCTCGGCAAGGCCGGACAGGCGATCATCGACATAGAGACGAAATAGAACTAAATATATAACCCGTCATTGCGAGAAAGCCATGCAATGGCTGACGAAGCAATCTCGCGAAATACGAGCCCACGTATATTGAGGTTGCTTCACTTCGTTCGCAATGACAGTTAGCTAAAATTAAGGTCATTGCGAGGAGGCTCTGCGACGAAGCAATCCAGCCCAAATGCTCCATCGCAATTGCGAGAAGCAAGGACAACGAGTGCCGAAGCAATATACAAGATAGATACCCCCTATAATGTTATACTGTATTGTTTAAATAATTCTTGCAAATTCTTGCGGTTACTTTCATTACTGCTTGCAATCCTAATTTTTACTGATTGGATAACTTTATTATTTATCGCATCATCTTTATAAGATAACAACGCATAGACTATTCCATAGTAAGTGTTAGGTTGAGTTACAATCTCTAACTGCTTTAATAGAGGTTTCACAAAAATAGGGGAGCGGCTTTTTTGTATCGCAATATAAAACGGATACATGTGGTATTTGGTATTGTTTTCGATGTTTTTTAATATAAGGTCATACGCAACAGTAGTGTCATAACTCATGATAAATTCCATCATTTCAAATAGTGTTTCATCATTGGGCGAAAGTATTTCGAAGGCATTCATGCTCGCATTCACAGCCCTTTTTATATCTTTTTTGCCAAATTCGTATATTTGCAATTCATATATTTTCCATATTCTTCCCATAATCTCCAGCGGATATGATCATATGCTGAGGTACTCGAACGACGAACTGCATTATGTATGCATTGTACATGATAACTTTTATATTGTGGGTTTATAGGGAACGAAAGCGCTTTTTCTAACAAACTAGCAGAAAGCTCATTTTGGTATGCCCATATAGCTTTATACATATCTTGCCAGGCATTATTGAATGAATTATTATTTAGTTCTTCGTCTAATTTTTTCTGTAGATAAGGAAAGAGGTCATCGTTCGGAAATCTCTGAATTGCTTTATATAGAAAAAGAATATCAGCATTTTCTTCTGTTGTAAGCTTTTTTAAAAAGCTATCTATTTTAATTTTTGGCTCCTTTTCTAAAGCATCTAAACAAGCATTTATCGTGCCTTGCGAATATTTTAGTGTGTCTTCAATATTTTCGCGCCCTAAAAATATCATAATGATATCTCCGGTCATTTTAGGGTCGCCCATGCACCCCCACATTGTATATACTGTAGTCGTATCATGAATATGCTGTAACGCTATGGAGACTCTATCAATAGAACTGTCTTTCGGTAAACCTTCAAATGCATATACTCGAACTACTCCGCTCGGATGTTTAGTTAATTCTACAAGTTCTTCGATGCTCGCTGTGTTTCTTAAATTCTCAAATCGTTCATATTGTTTCGAGGGGTATCCGGCTTCTCCTAGATCTCGACTTTCATGACGCCTATATTCCGCTATGCTATCTGCAATTTTCAATACCTCAGTTGATACTTTAGATTTGTCAAATTCCAATTGAGCATTAGAATTATTACATAGCAATAAAAAAACAATTATAGAAATTAAATGCTTCATGTAGTATTGAATAGATATTCTAAGATAATATTTTAATATTACTCACTAAGTAAACTTTTATTATTGGTTTTTATTGAGTATATTTGCTATAATAAACACTATGAAAACCACCTATCACTATATTATATACGCATTCCCACCACCCAATCCCTACACCCGTCCCCAACTGGAATTTTCTGGGGAGAAGTGGGAATCTGACAAAAAACGCAACAAAACGCAACAGGCTGAAAGCTGGGGCCATGCCCGGGATTTATCCGAATGATGTGAGTAACGGGTGGATTAATAATCCACAGCTGGCCTTTACAGGCTTGGGTTTCCCTCAAAAAACCTTTCTTTGCACCTAGTAAGATTTGAAACAGATGGCAGAATTATTGAATCAGTATAACGAAGACAGTATCCGCTCCCTCGACTGGCGCGAGCACATACGCCTGCGACCCGGTATGTATATCGGTAAGCTGGGCGATGGCAGCAGCACCGACGATGGTATCTACATCCTCCTCAAAGAGGTGGCCGATAACTGTATCGATGAATATACAATGGGCTTCGGCAAGCGTATAGACATAAAAGTGCAGGATGGGGTAGTGAGTATACGCGACTATGGCCGTGGTATACCCTTGGGTAAGGTTGTGGATGTGGTGAGCAAGATAAACACAGGTGCCAAGTACGATAGCAAGGCTTTCCAGAAGTCGGTAGGTTTGAACGGTGTGGGTACGAAGGCGGTGAATGCCCTCAGTAGCTACTTCAAGGTGTCAGCCTTCCGCGATGGTAAGATGAAGACCGCCGAGTTTGAGCGTGGCATACTGGTGAAGGAGCATAAAGAAACGACCACTACCGAGAACAACGGTACGTTTGTTCAGTTCATACCGGATGATACGGTATTCAAGAACTACCACTTCCTGAATGAGTATATAGAAACGCAGATATGGAACTACTGCTTTCTGAATGCGGGCCTCACTATCAACTTCAACGGCCGCAATTACGTGTCGAAGAATGGCCTGCTCGATCTGCTGCAGAAACATACCAACCCTGAAACGCTTCGTTACCCCATCATACACATGAAGGGTGAGGATATAGAAATAGCCATGACCCACACCGGCGACTATGGCGAAGACCTATATTCGTTCGTCAACGGTCAGCATACTACGCAGGGCGGTACACACCAGGCAGCCTTCCGCGAGGCAGTGGTGAAGGTGGTGCGCGACTTCTATAAGAAAGACTACGAAGCGTCAGATATCCGCCAAAGCATCTGTGCAGCTATATCGGTGCGTGTGCAGGAGCCGGTGTTCGAGTCGCAGACCAAAACCAAGCTGGGTTCATTGACCGTATACGAGAAAGGCCCGTCGATGAAGACGTTCGTACTCGATTTCCTGTCAAAAGAGTTGGATAACTACCTGCACAAGAACTCAGCCGTAGCCGATGCCCTGAAGAAACGCATAGAGCAAAGTGAGCGGGAGCGTAAGGAACTATCAGGCATCCGCAAATTGGCCAACGAGCGCGCTAAGAAAGCCAACCTGCATAATAAGAAACTCCGCGACTGCCGCATTCACCTCAATGCCGAACCGCCTAACAAAGGCAAAGAGGACTTTAGGCAGAAACAGAATGAAAGCACTGTATTCATTACCGAGGGTGACTCGGCGAGCGGGTCAATCACCAAAAGCCGTAATGTAGAGACACAGGCGGTATTCAGCCTACGTGGTAAGCCCCTCAACTGCTTTGGTCTTACCAAGAAGATCGTATACGAGAACGAGGAGTTCAACCTGCTGCAGCATGCCCTGAATATAGAAGAGGGTATGGACGGCCTGCGTTATAAGAACATCATTATAGCTACCGATGCCGATGTGGATGGCATGCACATCCGCCTCCTCATCATGACGTTCTTCCTCCAGTTCTTCCCCGACCTGGTTAAGCAGGGCCACGTTTTCATACTCGAAACACCACTGTTCCGTGTGCGTAACAAGCAAAAGACTATCTATTGCTATACCGATGAAGAGCGCCGTAAGGCCATAGCCGAGCTGGGCAGCCGTCCCGAGATCACCCGATTCAAAGGTCTGGGTGAGATATCGCCCGACGAGTTTGGCCAGTTCATTGGAGAGGGCATGCGTAAAGAGCCTGTCCTACTCAACCAGGAAGCACAGATAAAAGACCTCCTCAGCTACTACATGGGCAAAAACACCCCCGAGCGCCAAAGGGATATCATAGATAACCTAAGGGTAGAGAAAGACATAGTAGAAGAAGCAACCGCATCTGCTTAAAACAATACAGCCCTTGCAAAGTGCAAGGGCTGTATCCATATTGTGGGGTTATCCTTATTTGCGGATATCCATCTCTTCCAGCAGGTTGTGGGCATTACCCATCTTATCGATGATGAAGAGGATAAAGCGAGAATCGGTACAGATAGTCCTTTTGTAGGTCTTATCGAATGCGATGTCACCGCTCATAGCTTCCCAGTTGCCATCGAAGGCTATACCTATCCACTCACCGTTGCCGTTGATGATAGGGCTGCCTGAGTTACCACCGGTAATATCGTTGGTAGTGATGAAGCAGGTATGCAGGCTGCCGTCTTTATCGGCATACATGCCATAGTCCTTGTTCTTGTGCAGGTCCAGTAGTTGCTGCGGAGAGTCAAACTCATCATCACCTGCTTTGTACTTAGCTACATAGCCATCCAGCGTAGTGAAATAGTCGTAGTGTACAGCATCCTGAGGATCGTAGCCCAGTACTTTACCATAGGTGATGCGCATGGTAGAGTTAGCGTCGGGGTAGAACATACGGTCTTTGTTCATCTCCATCAGGCCGCGTACGTACAGTTTGGCCATAGCCTTCTTGCGGTCGCTGAAGTCGTTGATCTTCTTCTCGTAGTTGTTCTTGTAGTTGTTGTAGAAGCTCAGCGCATATATAGCCGCCGCATCATTGTTGATCTTCTCGATAGTAGGCTCAGCAATGAAAGCGTTCAGCGAGTTGCTATCCAGCAGGAAGGTGTTGTTATATACATACTCTGTGTAGTCTGCATAGCCTTTGTCGCTATTGCTGTAGTTCTTGAAGATCACCTTCTGGTATACATCAGGGTGCTGGCTTTGAGGGATGTCGTTGTAGTACATCTTTGTCATCTCCGCGAATATCTCCTTGTCCGTTGGCTTGTCGAAGGTCTTCATCACTGTTTTGTAGCCTTTCTTCAGGGCATCAGTATGTTTCTTTAGCGTATCCTTGTTTGGCGATTTCTTCTCCAACTCTTCTTTGATAGGTTGCAGACCAAGTGCCAGCCTTGTAACCACAGCACCACGGAAAGCTTCGCTCATGTAAGTCTGTTGCTTAGCGTATGGCCTGTAAGCAGCATATGCAGCATTATAGTCGCTCAGTACAGTTTTGTACTCAGGTGCATTTTTTATAGCCCAGGTTGTAAACTCCTTCTCAGCAGCAGCTTTCTGCTCAACTACATTCAGGCGTTTCAGTTGCTCTGTCTGCCCAATGAAGTACTTCCAGTAGTTAGATATCTGTTGGTATTGGGTAGTAAGCTTCAAGTATACTGATTTCTCAGCATCCATGTGCTTGCGCATGATGGCCAGTTTCTTCTCACGTATCTTTACGATAGCAGGGTTGGTTTCATTGATAGCCAGATCGATACCTTGAGATATCTCGTAACGGTTGGTACGGCCTGGGTAGCCAAAGATCATAGCGTAGTCGCCTTCGTTGGTGCCTTTGATAGAGATTGGCAGATACTTCTTAGGTTTGTATGGCACGTTGTCTTTAGAGTACTCAGCAGGCCTGTTGTCTTTATTGGCATATACGCGGAACATTGAGAAATCCGCAGTATGACGTGGCCACATCCAGTTGTCGGTATCACCACCATATTTACCTATCGATTTAGGAGGCGTACCTACCAGGCGCACATCGGTGAATTTTGAATATACCAGCAAAAGGTATTGGTTGCCGTTGAAGTATTCTTTTACGTTGGCTACATATTTGTCTTTCTCTTCAGCACGTTTTTCAATTGCTTTCCTGTTCTCTTCCAGCTTTTTAGCCAGTTTCTCGCCGGTAAGCTTTTTGGTGCCTTTCAGCATCTCATCAGTTACATCTTCAATACGCTCGAGGAAGGTAACATATAGGTCTTTAGCCGGCAGCTCCTGAGCAGTGCTGTACGCCCAGAAACCATTATCCAGGTAGTTCTTTTCTACAGAGCTAAGGGTAGCGATAGCTCCGTAGCCACAGTGGTGGTTAGTTATCAAAAGGCCATTGGCTGAAATGATCTCTCCGGTGCAACCGCCGTTGAATTGTACGATCGCGTCTTTAAGGCTGGCCTGGTTGATGTTGTACAGGTCGTCTTTCGACAGTTTGAGGCCCATACGTACCATTTCATCATAGTTCTTGCCTATCAGCATTGGTATCCACATACCCTCATCGGCACGGGCCGGCAGCAGGGTAACCAATGCAAACAGCGATAACAGTAGTTTTTTCATCTGTATTGTCGGTATTTAATTTTAATGTGTTTTGAGAACGAGTGGGGCAAATGTAACGAATACCTGCCAAGATAGGTGGGGTATTAAATAGGTGAAATTTACCTATGCAACGATTATTCGGGTAGCTCTGTTTTATCTACCTGCACAATGCCTTTGGGGTGTTTTATCTCGTACCAGCTAAAGTCTTCGTTAGCTTCCAGCCCATCGCCATACATTATTTGTGTAGGTGTATATATCTGCACAAACTTCTCTGTATAGAATTTGCGTACAGCCTGGTTCCAGATAAGTTCCTGTGTTTTTAGTTGCTCGTTCTTTTTGTTGATCACTTTTACGCTATCGCGCAGGATGACGTTGTTCTGCTGATCATATAAACGGGCATACCGGGCTGTGAGGGTGGTTTCTACCTGCAGGCTGTCGTCAAAGAATTCCACCTTGATACCATTCTTCAGATCGGTAAAAGGGGGCTTGGCTACTTCGTTGCTGATAAATTCTTTTGCAAATAACCGTGCTTTTACTTTGCCCCGTTCGCTTTGTATAAAGGTTACATCGTAGGCCTTATCTTCCTGGGGATTGTTTTTGTTGACCAGTGCGTCTATCTGCTTAGGATCGTTTTGGCAAGCAGTAAGGCTACATACAAACAGAAAACCCGGAACGATGCCCCGGGTAAAATGCTGTATTACAGATATAGCTTTATTCATACCTGCGTTTTATGAACCATTTGTCGTTGAGGGAAATGCCGAGACTGAACCTGACAAAATTCTCTTCTATAATATTGGTAACATTACCCCGCTTACCTACTTCCATAGCAAGGTGGATACGATCGGTAGTACGCTTGAATGGCAGGCTAAGGCCGCCGGTAACAGCGTAATAGTTCAATGTTTTGCTGTTCAGCTCCACATAGTCGCTACCGTAGTAAAAGCCCAGCCTATAGGTAACGCGCTGAAAATATTTGCGTAGTGCTTTGGGGTTAGGAGTATACTCACCACCTAAAGCTATCCTGTAATTGCTGGAAGCTACAGAGTCGATTGTATTATTGAAATTGCGGAATTGACTCCAGTTGGTGCTGGTGTAGTCTACACCCACCATCCATTTGTCAGCATCAAAAAGCTGCACGCCGAAGCTGTAAGAGGTAGGTAATGCAATAGTGCTTTTTTGTTTGTCGAGGCTATAAGCAGTGTCGGTAATATATACCAGGTTGCCCGATGAGTTTGTAGTAGTGGCAATCCTCGACACGCTTAGCCAGTTTTCTGCACGGGTAGCTGTAAGGTCCTGGTTCAGGGTGAAGGTACCACCTACACGCATCGACAGTTTTTTGCTCAGCTTGGTTTCGTACTGGGCACCTGCGTTCCAATATATACCGCCAATTTTGGTTTGTGTCCTGAAAGCGGAGTTTTGCACGTTTACACTATCATTATATGCTTTCAGCGTATGCTCGTTGGTGAGGGTGCCGAACATATAGCCAAAATTGAAACCTAAACTAACACCTTTATATTTACCACCTGCACCTATGAAACCATAGTTTATAGTGCCATTGCCGAATGAGCCGGTAATGCCCTGACCAAAGCCCGGTATTACGTTGGTATCAACCAGATTGTAAAACATGCGCGACTGAGGGCGCAAGCCAAAGGCTATACCTGCATGTTTGCTCACCGGTATACCCACATTGAGGTGGGAGAGAGTGGCAGTGCCTGTAGTATACTGTTGCGTGCCTGATGTAATACTGCGTGTGCTTCCTTCCAGGCCACCCTCATATGTAGTAAGCTTGAGCGAACCATACGAGGCAGGGTTATCGGTATTTACTGCAAACGGGTTGGCATACGCGCTCGATACTGAGCCCATACCTTTGAGCATGGGGTTCACACCATTTCTGAGTTCACCTATACCAAAACGGGAATAAGGCGAGTTTTCGCCTTTAGGGTCGTTGGTTTGTGCTAGAGCAGGTAGTGTGGTAACTAATACTATTGAAAGTAAAGAGAAGCGCTTAGTAAGCTTGCGGCACATTATGTTTTAAAATTAAGTTCAACCCTTTCAAAAGCAGGTCAGGGTCTGCAAATATCTTACTTTTCAACTTGCCTGCAAATAAAGGGGCGTCACCACCAGTTAAGATGGCGTTAAAGTCGGCATACTGCGATTCGAATTGGGCGCACACGCCATCTATCTCGGCAGCAGCTCCAAATACGGCGCCACTACGCATACAGGTCTCCGTATCGTAGCCCAGCAGCAGGGTGTCGCCTATTACCGATACTTCGGGTAGCCTGTTGGTGAACTGGTGCATTGCCTGCAGGCGCATTTTAACGCCCGGCGATATAAGGCCGCCACGGAATGCTTTATTGTTCTGTACAAAATTGTAAGTAATGCATGTGCCTGCGCAAATAACAAGATTGTTTTGCTGCGGGTATAATAAATGAGCCGCAACAGCAAGGCCCAGCCTGTCAGAGCCCAGCGTTTCGCTAGAGCTGTATGCATTCATTATAGGTACAGGAGTATTGTTCGAAAGCTTTACAAAAGCTTTTAATCTATCCTGAAGGGCATGCTCTATCTCAGAAGAACTATTGGTAACAGAACAAATGATGCCTTTTTTGATATTATGTGCATCTATAAGTGCAGATATCTCGTTGCCCGCCTCGTGCTCAGCAAAATTCCTCGACTCTATAATTTTATTATCAGCATCCATTACAGCTGCTTTTACGCGGCTATTTCCCCAGTCAATGCAAAGATGTAGCGACATAGTTTTTGTTGTGTTTGATAAGAGCAGACCAAAATAATAAAATTAGTACGGAAAAGGTAGTGTAGTTGTTATATAATAATTACTAACACGAGAAAGTAGCCCGGGAAAGAAAGAAAATAAGATAATATTAGAATAATTTTAATGCAAGTTGTGCATTACGATTATATTATTTTAAATCGTCTTCGCCCAATGAAAGGTTACGAAAGTGCCCATTCATATTTATGCGTTTTTTCATTTCTTGCAAACCTGTGAGAGTAGAGGCCATAGAATTGAGATGGCGACGCAAGTATTCGAGGCGCTGGATCTCTGTAAAAATATTCAGTAGTTCATACTCTTGCTGGCGGGTCAGCCCCACAAAATGTGCTATCTCATATGAGATCATTGATGTTTTGTTGGCCGGGAATTTTTCGGCTACACCGAGGAGTTCGTACATGTTTTTTACTTCTGCCAGTATCTTGTTGGATAGGTCAGAGTCGCCATGAGACATATAGTTGATAGGGTAGGTGACAATGGCGCCATCGTACAATTTGTCAGGTATTGATTTTACAATTTCAAGAGTGCGAAAGATGTTTATGCCCTCAGTACGTATGTCCATCTCTCCATTTTCGTAGTCTTTCACCAGTTCTGTAACGCGCATCAGCGTTCCCAGCTCCTCAATACGGTCATTTATGACACAAGGTATGCCGAAACTATTGTTTTCCTTTAAGCATTCATTGATAAGTTGCTTATAACGAGGCTCAAAGATGTGGAGGTTTAATTTCTCTCCAGGATACACAACTATGTTGAGCGGGAAAATGGGAATAAAATTTGTCATCAATTAATTGATTGTTAGTTATTTATATTGCTTATTTGAGTGTTCCACGCCTATTTGATGCATTTGCAGCAAATAGAAGAAAAGGAATACAAACAGGCCAAACTGAATTTCTAGCATTGGTTCAAATAAAATTGGTATTAATAATGATAACCAAGTTATTGCGAAAAAATATTTTTCTCTTTTCAGACCAATCCATTTTAAAGGATAAAACATCCATAAAACGAAAAAAATCAGGCCAATAATTCCTGTTCCTGTGGCAACAATGAGGAACTGATTGTGTGGTATCAGCTGCCTCACCTCCTCTACTTCGGGATAATATTGCTGGTAGCCGTCTTTCATCTCAGCCATAATATCTCCGCAGCCTACACCTAATAGTGCATTTTTTTCTATGAGTTTTGCCGATATGTCATACGATATTAATCGGCCAATATCGCTATACTGACCAGTCAAATCCCTCTTCTGAAACATCTCAAAACTGTATTTTATATATGCGATTCTTTTGTTTAGTGTTGGAATGAAGGTAATGGCTGTAATTGCAAACAAGCAGGTTGCTATTAAGATAAATATGCCAAATAATTTATTCTTTTTTATTGATATGTATGCTGCCCAAAGCAGTATGAATAAATACCATGTAACAAGTCCGCTCCTGGCGGCCAGTAGGTGAAGATATAATGCAAAAATCACCATGCTTGTGCCTACAAACCAGCGACTAAATTTGTCGCTTAGTTTCGGGAAAATGTATGCACACCACATAAAAAATAATGATATACATAAGCTAAACCGGATATGGTCGTTTTCGGGTGGTGTAGGCAGCACATGCGAGAAGTGATATTGGTCGATATAGTATGCCGGATCTATAACTAAAAAACATAAACTATAGGCTGTGCCGGCCAGTAACATGGCAGCAGATATATTGGTGAAATATTTTAATTGTTTATTGCTGAAAGATGGTAAAAATGCAAATGCGAGGGGTAAAAGAAGCACAGGCATTTTTACTTGTATATGTTGCGACCAAGATATTTTGTCCTCGCTCCAGAAAAAAGATAGTGCATACATACCTACCCAGGCTACCCCCATGAGCCACCATTTTTTTTGCAGCCATTGTCGAGGATGTACATTCCAAAGCGCATTGACCCCAAACGAAAACATGGCACCGGATAGTAATGCGCGCGAAGACATAAAGCCCGCAAGCATACCGAGCAGGCACAAAATCGCAATATTTGTTTTGTGGCTTGCTATATAATTTATCGCACTATTTTTGTCAATCACAGAGGTTGGAATTGGGTGAGAAACTATAAACGAACATAAAACATTTTTAGTGCAGGACAAGATAAAACATCTGCTGGCAGAGATAGAGAAAGGTAGCTTTAATGCATTGGCCAGAGGGATAACCTGGGTGGAAAATGAGTTGGATGGCTATGAGGTACTATTGCAACAATTGCAAAATACTCATAAAGCGAGAGTGCTGGGTATCACCGGCCCTCCTGGTGCTGGCAAAAGCACTTTGGTGAACGCGCTACTGCAACATTGGATAACGCAAGGAAAAAAAATAGCAGTAATAGCTGTTGACCCATCCTCCCCATTCAACTACGGGGCGCTGCTGGGCGACAGGATACGGATGAGTGAATTTTATACAAATCCTAATGTGTATATACGTTCGCTGGCCAGCAGAGGGGCGTTAGGTGGGCTGCACCCCAAGATCATTGAGATAACAGACCTGATAAAGCAGGCACCTTTTGACTATATCTTGGTAGAGACGGTAGGGGTAGGGCAAAGTGAGGTGGAGGTTGCCGGACTTGCCGATTGCACGGTAGTGACCCTTGTGCCCGAAGCCGGAGATGAGATACAGACCATAAAGGCGGGCATAATGGAAATAGCCGACATATTTGTAGTAAACAAAGCCGACCGTGATGCCGCCGAAACACTATACCGAAACCTGCGTGTAATGGTGCATGAAAAAGCACATGATGGAAATGAGATACCTGTAATAAAAACAATTGCCTCGGCGTTTCAGGGAGTAGATGAGTTGGCCGGGGCAGTAGAAGCGTTCTTTGCATCGCACGATGGGGTGTCGGATATGCAGGTGCAACTGCTTACCGAAAAAGCCTGGCAGATCATACAGGCTAAACGCATGAAAGATATCAGTAAGCGGAATATTAAAGATAAGTTGACACAAGCACTTCAGGCTGAAGGTTTTAATATATATACCTTCACTCAGGAATTTTTATAGGAAAGTAGTTCAACTGTTTTAGATTTACATATACATATAAAATAGGGGTAGTTGCCAAAGGATTTTGTACATACGCTTTTAGAGACACACCAAATATTATTTTACCTGGCTGCGCTGGTGTGTGCTTTAGGGTTGGGCTTATTCGTAATGCCACAGATAATATATATAGCCAACCGCAAAAGGCTGTTTGACCTGCCGGATAATGAGCGCAAGTTGCATGAGGGGCGTACAGTATCAAATCTCGGGGGCATAGGCATTTTCTTTGCATATATAGTATCTGCATCTATTTTTATGCAGCCTGCTATATTCGATAGGTGGAACTACATTGTAGCATCATCACTCCTGTTTTTCTTTACCGGCATGGCCGATGACCTGATCGCGCTGCGGGCTATGAAGAAGCTAAGTGCGCAATTGGTGCCAACATTCATCATTGTATTTTTAGGCGATGTGCGTATTGATTCATTTCATGGCGCATTTGGTATATATGAATTAAACTACCTGTTCAGCACGGGGTTAACAGTTTGCCTGTTCTTGTTCTTCACCAATGCCTTTAATCTGATTGATGGTATCAACTGCCTGGCAGGTAGTATGGGGGTGTTGTATATGGGGCTTTTGGGTGTGCTGCTTTCTTTATGTGGGCAAACAGGCGCGGCATGCCTGGCGTTTTCTATTGTAGGTGCCACATTAGGTTTCCTGAAATTCAACTTTACCCCCGCACGGATATTTATGGGTGATACAGGTTCCCTGCTATTAGGCTTTACCATAATAGTGCTCACCGTAATGTTTGTGCAAGACTATTCTGCAACAGCCCCTGTTGCAACATTGGTGCATACGCCGCAAGCTACTTATACCATTGCGGTTGGTATATTGTCTTTCCCGTTGTTCGACTGTTTCAGGGTGTTCTTTTCTCGTATGCGTAAGGGCAATCCTCCCTTCAAAGCCGATAGGACGCATATGCATCATTATTTGCTGGATCTTGGATATTCGCATTTGCAGGCGGTAGCCATACTATTGGCGGGTAATATATTCATGGTAGCACTTGCATACTTTTTGCAGGATATGAATGCTGCTGTAGCAATTACAATACTGTTTGTTATGGCTACAGCATTGTTTTACGTGCTACGCACAGTGCGTAAGAAGCATGTGGCAAAACAGGCCGTGTAGGGTTTTACTTTACAGGTTCTACCGTATACCCTTCTTTACGTAATAGATATATAACTCCGGCCTCGCCCCAAAGATGCCCGGCGCCAACTGCAAAAAATACCGAGCGCTGATCCATCTTCTGTATCATGCGGGGTATCCATTTTTCATTGCGGGTATCCAGAAAGCCCCCGAGGTCTATATCTTTTGATTCCTTTATCAGCTCGTAGAGTTTTGCAAGGTCTTGCTGCTTGTATGCATTGGTAAGGGTGGTGAGCGATTCGTCTTGCGATGTATCTCCCTTTATCGTTTGCATAATGCTTTTTACTATGCTATCGGCAGGTAGGTTGTCCAGGAGGTCAAGTTGTTCTTCGGCAGTTTCGAGGCCTGTAACTTCCCTGGCATTTTTATGGGCCAATTCCATTAGCCTGGCTTCATACGATACCGGTTCGGGACAGCTTGCCATTTTTGTTGTCAGTATAGTAAAAATGCCTACTGGTTTTATTTGCTGAAATCCCGACAGACCCATGCCCAATGTATCTTTTACATATTGCTCTAATACCGCATAGTCTTCCGGGGTAAAATATTCGCTCAGTTGTTTGCCTGAGGTATTGATCATACCCTTTGCTACATCCATTGGCAGGTTAGGGTCGTCCATGTCCATTTCCAGGCACAGCTCATTAGTTTTGTCGAAGCTGTTTTGCATGGCCGGTGTCCAGATATAGTCGTCGGCGCATATAATATGTATGGTGCCAAACAGGTATGATGGTTGCGACATTTGCTTGCCGCTAATGCGCCAGAGTAATGATCTATTCGTTTTTGAATTCCCCTGCGCATAACTAAAAAAGCCTGAGAAACAGCTGAGCAGGATGGCGATACAAAGAAGAAAACGCTTCATACGCTAAAGATAGGCTATTCGAGTACAAGCGTAGCAAGACCAAGGCCAAGCCCTGCACCTATAGCCGCTATCTTGCGCCAGGTAAGCAGGTGTTGTTTGGTACCGCTCTCGAAAAAAATAGTAGTAGCTATATGTATAAATGCACCGGCTACAACAGGTATAAGTGCAGCCACCACTTTGGACATAGCATAATATTTAGTGCCCGCAAATGTTGCCAGTATGCTTGCTGTTGGCGTTATAAGTGCAAAGAAGAATAAAGCAATTACCGCAGCACGCTTTCCTTTAGCACTTGCCACCAGCATAGAGGCCACCATTGCTTCGGGCAGTTTGTGTGCAGCGACTGCCATGTATAGCGATGGTGTAGTAGCGCCTATGCGATAGTTAAAACCAAGTGGCAACCCTTCCATAAAAGCATGCAGGCCAAGGCCGGCTAGTATGGGCATGAGGGCGATATGATGATGGCCGTGATCTTGCTGATGAACATGGCCATGCTCTATGCCATGTGTAAAGCGTTGAATAATAAGCTGTAAAAAGAAACCCGCCAATATCAGCAGGCCTGCATGGTGATTTAATTCCTCAAAAGTTTCGGGCAGCAGGTGCAAAAAAGTAATGCACAATAGAAAGGCCCCTGAAAATGCCAGCAAAAGGTGCATTTGCCTATCGCCAATACGCTTGCCCCATAAAGGCAGACTACCACCTGCGAAGGTGATGATAAACAGCAAGGCATTATAGTATAGCATGAGGCAGTTGAGGAAATGGGCTGTAAAAATAAGACCTTTTTTTACATGGCCATTTATATGTCTATTGTTAAAAAAATAGTAATGCGGTACGTCCCTTCAGACGCGGGCACAGAATTTGAATGGATATATATGCAATAAGTAGCATATTGCTTATATTGATAAACTGAAAGGATTATAGGGATATGGCACAACAATCGAATATATTAAAAGCGGGTAAAATACTAATAGCTGAACCATTTCTTGCCGATCCGAACTTTGCGCGTAGCGTAGTATTGCTATGCCAGCACGATTTGGAAGGTACTGTTGGGTTTGTATTGAACCATCCTACACAGCTTATACTCGGAGATCTGTTGCCTGAATTTATCAGCTCAACCTTGCCCATAAACCAAGGTGGACCGGTAGAAACCAATACATTACATATGCTGCACCACGTGCCCGAAGAGCTCGGAGGAAATAAGGTAGGTAATGGTATATACTGGGGTGGCTCTTACGAAGCACTACAGTTTATGGATGAAAACCAGAAAGAAAAAGATGTGCGCCTTTTTGTGGGTTATTCGGGCTGGGACCCGGCACAACTGGAAACAGAGTTGGCCCAAGGCTCCTGGATAGTTGGAGATCTTAACCCCCAACTATTGTTCGAAACACCTCCGCAAAGTGTTTGGGAGAAAGCCCTGCGTGCTCTTGGTGGCGAATATGCGCAGATGGCCAATTTCCCCCGCAATCCTCAATTGAATTAAAGCATTACCCAGCAATGCCTGATGTTTATTAATTTAGCTGCCTAGATTATTATATGTTGAAGCAGCTATGCGCATTGTTGGCGCTTATAACCATAGCCTCGTGCAAGCCGAAGGAATCAAAACCGCTACCCGATGCCAGCAAAGGCACTTATTTTTCTATAAAGCAGTTTGTAAAAGACCAGTGGGATATACATAATGGACAACCCTATGGGCTGACACGTGTAGTGACGCTGAACGGAGAGCAGGACAGTACAATGACTACTGCTTATGAAATGGCCTGGGGGCCTTTGTTCAAAATGTTCTTTGATACCGATATCAGCGATCCTAAGTATCTTGGGCAATACGATTTTAGCATGTTTGAAGATGATGCTACATATACGATGAACTATTATTACGAGGCAAAAGATCCTAAACTCTTTACCCGTAAGCTGCATATATCTACAGACGCTACCAATAATAAAGTGAGGTCTATATATATAGAAACGCAGAAGAATGGCAAGTGGAGCGATAAGAACCAAAAGCTGTTCTATATGCCATTGAAGGTCATTAGTGTTCAGGAGTTTGAAAAGTCGCTGATAGGTTCGGGCAAAGAGTTAAGGATAGAATACCGATTTTTGTAGATAGAAGAGACGACGCAAGATGACCAAAGAAGAGTTCGGCAACATATCATCATCCATACCACACCAGCCGGGCTGCTATAAGTATTACGACGATAAGAACGAGCTGCTGTATGTGGGTAAGGCCAAAGACCTGCGCAAGCGGGTAGGGTCTTACTTCAATAAAAACCTGGATAATTATAAAACCCGCAGGCTGGTAGAACTTATCCGCACGATTGACTATACAGTTACCAATACAGAGCATGATGCTTTTTTGCTGGAGAACTCACTGATAAAGCACTACCAGCCAAAGTATAATATTGAGCTGAAGGATGATAAGTCTTATCCTTATATCGTCATTAAAAAAGAGCCATTTCCCAGGGTGTTCCTCACCCGCAGGGTGATACGTGACGGTTCTGAATATCTGGGGCCGTTCACCGGGGTGGGACGGGTAAAGGAGTTGCTGGATCTTGTAAAGCAGAATATACCCCTACGTACCTGCAACCTCAACCTAAGCCCGGCCAATATCGCGAAAGGCAAATTCAAAGTTTGCCTGGAGTATCACCTTGGTAATTGTAACGGCCCTTGTGAAGGCTTGCAAACGCCCACAGACTATGAAGAAAAGCTACAGCAGGTACGGTACATCATGAAAGGTAACACAGGCGAAGTGGTAAAATACCTGAAGGGTGAGATGCAGCAACATGCTGCTGAGATGCAGTTTGAAAAAGCTGAGATATACAGGCAGAAGATGGAAGACCTGCAAAAGTATCAGAGCAAATCGACCATAGTAACCCCGCACTTAGGCAATGTAGATGTGGCAGGGCTGGTAAGGGAAGGACAGCGTGCTTTTGTAAACTATATGATGATAGCCAATGGCAGTATCATATATGCCAAAACGGTAGAGGCGGAGATAAAAGTGGATGAAGAAGATGCAGATGTGCTATCGCTGGCGCTTGATAGGCTGCGCGATACCTTTAATAGCAATGCGAAAGAAGTAATTGTGCCGCTGGAAATTGAGGTGGCTGATGAAACGCTGAAAGTAACGGTACCTAAAGCAGGAGATAAGAAAAAGCTGTTGGAGCTATCGGTGAAAAATGCCGAGATATTCCGCGATGAGGTGCGGAAAAAAGATGCGTTGCTGTTAGGCGAGGCTACTAAGCAGAAGAGCATGGAGATATTGATGGACATGAAGAAGCTACTGCATCTGCCGGAGCTGCCTGTGCATATAGAGTGTTTCGATAACTCCAACTTTCAAGGTTCATACCCGGTATCGGCAATGGTGTGCTTCCGTAATGGGGAGCCTGCTAAAAAGGATTATCGGCATTACCATGTGAAAACGGTGCAGGGCATTGATGACTTTGCTACAATGTCGGAAGTAGTATACCGACGCTACAAACGGCTGACGGAAGAAGAAAACCCTCTGCCGCAGCTGGTAATTATAGACGGTGGTAAAGGCCAGCTAGGCGCGGCACTGGAGAGTATAAAAAAGCTGGGGCTCATCGGTAAGATGACGGTAGTAGGGCTGGCCAAGCGCGAAGAATCGATATTCTTCCCCGGCGATAGTGAACCGCTGCAATTACCTTATGATAGCCCTGTACACTTGCTGATACGCCGCATACGCGATGAGGTGCACAGGTTTGGCATCACCTTCCACAGGCAAACCAGGAGTAAAGGGACCATAAAAAACGAACTGGAAGGTATACAGGGCATTGGTGAGAAGACCGCAACAGAACTGCTTCAGGTTTTCAGGTCTGTAAAAAACATAAAAACACTTACCGAACGTGAACTCACTAAGGTGATAGGAATATCTAAAGCGCGCATTGTATGGGCTTATTTTCATGAGCATGAAGGCGACCCTACTTCTCCCGATGCCTGATAGATTATACCTATATCAAGTAATTAATTACATAGGCCCGAATATCTAAAGTATCTTTGCGAAAATTTCTGTAATGTCTGCACAGAAGCCTTCTCTCATAGCCAGCATTTTCAAAATGAAATGCCCCAATTGCCGAAAAGGCAATATGTTCTCCAACAGCTCTATGTTTCCGCTGAAAGATATGCTGAAGATGCCCGAGCGTTGCCCGGAATGTGGGCAGAAAATGGAGATAGAAGTTGGCTTTTATTATGGTACCGGCTACGTGAGCTATGCGCTTACAGTAGGGTTGCTTGCAGTGTGCTTTGTGGCATATTGGGTGATACTTGGCCTGTCCGTAGCCGATAACAGCATTTTTTATGCTTTAGGTTCTTCAGTAGGTGTAGCAGTATTGCTGCAACCATGGCTCATGCGTATATCACGTGTGCTTTACCTCTATATGTTCGTAAAGTATGGTCGTGGTACAGTCATGCAGTCGGAGCAGTAAACAGTTTCGCATTGCGATGTTCACTGAAGACCGGGTATCCTTCAACTCGTCAATAAATCAACTAAACACCTATCTTAGCAGCTTATGCAAAAGATACTGATTGCCAATCGTGGCGAAATAGCTATGCGCGTAATGCGCACTGCCAGGGAAATGGGCATAAAGACGGTAGCCGTTTTTTCTGAAGCCGACAGGAATATGCCTTTTGTACGCTATGCCGATGAGGCAGTATGTATAGGACCGGCTCCATCCTCTCAATCTTACCTGCGTGCCGATAAAATTATAGAAGTAGCAAAGAAAACTGGTGCGGATGCAATACATCCCGGTTATGGTTTTCTTAGTGAGAACGCAGCCTTCTCTAAAGCTGTAAGTGATGCGGGATTGATATTCATTGGCCCAACTGCATACTCTATCGATATGATGGGTAGCAAAATATCGGCCAAGCAGGCCGCAAAGAAATTCAACGTGCCGATGGTGCCCGGCACCGAAGACCCGATAGTGGACGTAAAGGAAGCATTGGAGATAGGCGAGCGCATTGGTTATCCCATACTTATCAAAGCATCGGCAGGTGGTGGTGGCAAAGGTATGCGCGTAGTGAATGGTGCAGATGAGCTGGAGCAGCAAATGCAGATGGCAAAGAGCGAAGCTTTGAGCGCATTTGGCAATGATGATGTTTTTATAGAAAAATATGTAGGTGCACCCCGCCACATAGAGATACAACTGATGGGCGACCAGCATGGTAACTATGTATACCTTTTTGAGCGGGAGTGCTCGATACAGCGCCGCCACCAGAAGCTGATCGAAGAAGCGCCATCGAGCTGCCTGACACCAGATATACGTACGGCTATGGGTGAATGTGCTGTAGCTGTAGCAAAAGCATGTAATTATCATGGTGCAGGTACGGTTGAGTTTCTTGTAGATGAGGACCTGAACTTCTACTTTCTGGAAATGAACACGCGCCTACAGGTAGAGCATTGTGTGACTGAAATGATCACAGGTATCGATCTGGTGAAAGAACAGATAAATGTTGCACGTGGCAATAAACTATCATTCAGCCAGGAAGACCTGAAAATAAACGGCCACTCAATAGAGCTTCGCGTATGTGCCGAAGATCCGCTGAATAACTTCTTGCCCGATACCGGAAAGCTGGAGATGTACCAGCCGCCTAAGGGACCGGGAGTACGAGTGGATGATGGCTATGAACAAGGTCAGGATATTCCTATCTTCTATGACCCTATGATAGCGAAGCTGATAGTGCATGCACCTACGCGTGATGAAGCTATTGAACGCCTGTGCCGAGTGATAGATGAGTATTATATACGTGGTATTAAAACAACCCTCAGTTTTGGTAAGTGGGCCGTACGTACCGAATCTTTCCGTACGGGTAAATTTGATACCAAGTTTATTGATAAGCACTTTAAACCTGAATACCTGATGCAGGATGATAAAGATGCTGAAGAGGTTGCAGCTTTGCTTTCTAGCTATATCTGGCAGAAGGAAAAAAAGCCAGAGAGTGTAATAAATTCTACAAATGGAACAGTTTCTAACTGGAGACTAAAAAGAAGATAATTGACAGTTTTTTTATAAAACATTGATAAACAGGTGCTTAATCCGTACCTGTTTTCTTTTTAACAGATGCTTGCTTGCGTTGGCAGAAAACTTGCCTTAGTTACTGTGAATTACTATTCATTAAACGACGAATATTATGAAACAGAAATTATTGAGTATAGCACTGATGGCAGCCATGGTTATGGGTTTTTCAGTTGATGTTTCTGCCCATGGTAGGGGCTGTGGTAAAGGCAAGAAATGCTATCATAAACATCCGCGTGGGCATGCTTACGGACATAATAAACATAGTGGACATAGGCATTATGCGCCTGCGCCAGCACCCAGGCCGGCTGGTGTAGTAGTGAATTTACCCGCGCCACCGCCACACCCTCCTGCACCTCCACGACCTCCAATGCCACCATTGCCGAGGTAATGTAAATTGATATATAAATAAAGAGGGGCTGCGATACATTCGCAGCCCCT